>Ga0209935_1000028_pt1 | contig 842331 bp, 754 predicted proteins | sample ThiBio_1000_plan_2_FD_183958 | JGI IMG/M metagenome (GOLD analysis project Ga0209935, IMG submission 183958) | Wastewater bioreactor microbial communities from Cape Town, South Africa - Thiocy_cont_1000_plan (SPAdes) | ecosystem: Engineered > Bioreactor > Thiocyanate-remediating >... | reverse complement strand
AGTTTGCTTCCGGCTTCCTTCAGATTCCACCTCGCGATGGACACCCTTGCCTTCGGCTAACGATTCTTACTACCTCGCTCGTTCGGGACTTCCACCCTAGAGCTAATGGACGTGCCTGGCGCACAAATCAAAATCCCCGCCTAGGCGGCGGGGATAACTAATCATTTCCGATCCAAATTATTCTTCTCATTCACAGCCATATACGTAAAAACGTCCTTTTTGGATTATTTTCCTCCAAAAATTATCTTTCCCGGTCATAATCCCCCTCCCTTATCACTCTATATAGGTTAACTTTTACACCTCACGGATATATGAATTGTTTAACGGTTAAATTAGAAATCCTCTTTATATTTATTTCCCCAGACCCTTTTCCTGAACGCTGTCGCTTTTAACTTACTGACCCTTCCCAAATACTGCTCTGGATTGGTAGCCCTATGGTTATCGCAACAACTGATTAGTTTCCAAATTTGCTATTAAAAGGAAACAATTGAACCTTATGCCTATACACAGTACAACACCCACCTTGAGGGGGGCGATCCTGCGCCCCCTCTTGCCAGAGCCCGCCGACAAAACGGCTTTTCCCGATGTCCGGGAACTTCAATCCTCTGGTTGTTTCAGCAGCCTGTTATTTTACGATGATCAATGCCCTGATTTCTGCATCCGGCTGAGCAATTACTTTTTGGGCGCCGATGCGGGATGGTTTGAAAAGAGCAGCGGCGATCGTCTCCTGGTCTTGCAGTTTGTGCTGCATGACTGTCTCTATTACAAGCTGGACGGCCAGGAGCGCAAATCCATGACCGAAGGGCAGTTTAATTTTATTGCCGCCCCTTCCATCAGCAAGATCAATTGGTTTGATCCTGCCAACAGTCATGTGGATACGCTGGATATCCATTTCTCTCCTGCTTATCTCAAGCAGGTGGGTGATGACTTCCCCGAACTGATCCGCTGGGTAGCAAAAAAAGAGTGCCCTTCTACATTGAGCTCCACACCGGCCTCTGTGACGCCTATCATGCTACGCATGCTGCACGCTATCATCGATTGCCCTTATACAGGCGAGTTGCGGAGGACGTATATGCAGTCAAAGGCGGCCGTATTCCTGCTGCTGGCGCTGGAACAGCTCATTTGTCGACCGGCGCGCGAGAGCGCAACTATTCCGCTTAGAAAGTATGACATCGAGAAATTATATGAGGCCAGGGAATTCCTGTTGCACAACATCGAGAACCCTCCCACCCTGAAACAGCTGGCGCACAAGATAGGGATGAACGAGTTCAAGCTTAAAAAAGGGTATAAGCAGGTCTTTGGCACTACCATCTTTGGCGACTTCAACAAAGTAAGAATGGAAGAAGCAAAGAATCACCTGTTAGGGACTGATAAAAGCATATCGGATATTTCCCTGCTCGCCGGCTATGACGATCCTCCCAATTTTATACGAGCATTCAAACATTATTTTGGCTTAGCCCCCAACCAATTCCGTAAGCATTACCTTACAGCCAACGGAAATGTGAGAACATGAACATCCGGATCGAGTCAGCGCAGGTCGGAGAGATAGAACTGTCTCCCGTCCTGCCTTCTTCATTACAGCCGCTGCAGATCCCGGATACCATTGGGTATGGCGCCGTGGGTCCATTTGGCCATGTGCTGATGCAGCAGATGGAAGGAGAAGGTATTACCGCTATTTATCACTCACTATATTTCACGCAAGCTGATCAGATAATATACAGCAGTGAGGAGCCCGCCATCCGTTTGCAGATCATCTTGCGCAATAGCTATAGTTATAACTCCATTCATTTGGGCAAAGGCATCTTGCACGAGAGAGGCATCAGCCTCAGCTATGTACCAACTGTTAATACATCGCTAAAGATAAGGCCTGGTGAGACCTATAGTCATCTGTCTATTTATTATCAAAAAAAGCACCTGCTTTCTCTTCAAAGTAGTTTTCCAACACTGATCCCTTTCCTGGCAAAGATCTCTGTTGATCAGCCCGCTGTATTTAGCGGGTCCTATACGATAGCCGATGCCGCCATCCTTTTCGTAGTCGAGAATATCCTGGGATGCACATATAGCGGTCATGTAAGAGAGTTGTATATACATTATTTATGCACGGAGTTGCTCTTACTTTCTCTCATACGCATCTCTTCCGACACTCCATCCGCCGGAGCCATCAATGAAGAAGATGCATATCGTATATATAAGGCCAAGGAATTGCTCCTACGGGGTATGAGTAGTTATGTCTCTTTGCCTTCACTGGCTGAAGAGACAGGTCTTAGTATTTATAAATTGAATCATGGCTTTAAGGCTATCTATGGCATTGGCGCAACAGAGTTCCTGCACGAGGCCAGAATGAAAATGGCACACCAGTCTCTTTCTGAAACAGATATGACCATTGGTGACATTGCAAAAGCCATCGGCTACTCACACCCTCATGCATTTGGACTGGCTTTTAAGAAATATTTTGGATATACTCCCGCGTTTGTACAACGCAGTGGGCGCACTGCTCTCTTTATTTTATCATTTATTGTTTTTTTAATCCCTTTTTCATAAGCTATCGGTCTTTTCTGAAAACTATATTTGTCTACACAAGCAGATACTATTAAATACTCTCTACTTAAATAAATCCTTACAAATAAGGTTCTGGAAAGGCTAAGGTTATAGCAATCCCATATATACACCCCTGAACGGTTAAGTAGCCTGGATGGGACAAATGCGGCAAAAAAATATCTAGTTAACGGGCCATCAATACTACATAACCTGCCGCATTTGCCATAGGGAGTTCACATGAGCGTTTCATTCAGGCTACACCGTCAGGGCTCTTAAACCAACTCGGGTCGATTAACGGACAAACAATTGGATTTTGCATGAGAAAGAAAGCTATAATCGTGGGCGCAGGTCCCGTCGGCCTTGGCGCCGCATATCAGCTGCTTGCAAGGACGGATATCATTCCTGTTGTCCTTGAGCAGTCAGGGAACATTGGAGGGCCTACCGCTACCTATAAGGTCAGCAGGATGGACTTCGGCTTGCACGCACTGTTCTCAAGGCTTATACGTCTCTTTTTTACACCCAAAACATCTCTTGCCTCCTGCGAGCAGCTGGCTCGTCAAATAGAAGAGAAGGGCGGAATGATATACCTGCATCAACTGGTATATACTACCTATTCCGTTGCCCAGGAAGTTTGCTCGATACATGTGATCGATTCACGCACCGGGGAGCTGAACTTATTTCCTGGTGATTATTTTTTTAGCACGCTCCCTTTTAGCGAGCTAAAGCCTCTATCATTATCTGTAGCTACAACATATAAGAATTTCTTCATCATCAGACACAAAAGGAATTATCATCACATCTTTAAAACTTTATCCTAATGGCTAAGCAAAGATTCTATCACCTCGATGTACCCATTGAGAAGACCAAGCTGTACGATATCCCTGCTCTTGAAAAGGCCAAACAGATCATTGAGAAGGACCCTTCGGAGCATTTCTTTATCTCCACCCTGGCGGAAAAAGTGGGTCTCAATGAGTTCAAATTGAAAGTCGGCTTTCGTGAGCTTTTCAGGACCAGCCCTTATCAATATCTCGTCCAGCTCAGACTTCAGCAGGCTAAGTCCCTTCTGGAAGATACAGACCTTACCATTAACGAGATTGCGGACAGCGTTGGGTTCAAGAGTTATAATGGCTTTAGCACCACGTTCAAGAAGGTGTATAAGATATCACCTACCCATTATAGGAAGATGGCGTAAAGGCTGGTCATTTCAACCCTTGCCAATGCCTAATATAGAGACGATATACCCCAGCGCCAAGCTCAACCAGCGTATTGGTCCCGTCGGACTGTAGCCGGCGAACACCCTGTACTTTGCGTATGGGTATATCGTCTTCTGTTATATTGGATTCTTCCGTTGTCCGGAGGTATACTGTTGAGAAGGTATTAGTCGGTATTTCCACCTGTAACAACAGATCATCACCTTCCCATTGCCAATGGGAAGACAATCTCCCATAAGGAGTGAGCAGGCTTCCATCAGCGTAAGTCAGTCCGCCGCCTGTATGAGGGTGTATCTTGCTATGCTTATAGCCAGGAGCATCTTCATAGCCGTCGAGCCCCGCGATGGTGCGGTACAGCCAGTCACCCACAGCCCCGTAGGAATAATGATTGAAAGATGTCGAATCCGGTGTTCCATCCGGATGCAGGGCCATCCATTTTTCCCATATCGTAGTTGCACCCATTTTCACGGGATAGAGCCAGGAGGGGGGTGTATCCTGCAGCAGTACCCGAAAAGCCAGGCTGTCGTATCCGTAACGTATCAATACAGGCAGCAGGAAGGGAGTGCCCAGGAATCCTGTGGCCAGATGATCGCCATTATCATGGACCATCTCTGCAAGCCTTGCCGCCATCCGGGTGCGCATGGAGTCTGGTAACATGTCGAATTGAAGGGCCAGTATGTACGCGGTTTGGGTATTGGAGGTCGGCCGGTCATCCGGGGTTATATATTCATGCAGATATGCCTCTTTTATCTTCTGCAATAGTCCTGCATACGCAGCTTCATCCTCCTTGTTCCCCAGCATATGGGCAGCCTTGATCAGCAGCTGTGTCGAATACCCGAACCAACACTGGGATATATAAGGAAGATCCGTAGGTGTAGGCGCCAGCCAGTCGCCATAGCCGCCCCCCTTCCAGAGATCGTCTTTGCTTACTGATCGTATATGTTCTACCCAGGCCTTCATGCTGGCGTATTGTCTTCGTAGTATCGAAGAGTCGCCATAAGCCTGGTATAGTGTCCAGGGCAGCACCGTCGCCACATCTCCCCAGCCCGCTACACCCGCAGGAGCTCTTTTTAAGGTACGTCCCGGCAGATTGGGAATGACATTCGGCATACCACCGTCAGGTCCTTGTTCCAGAAGTAAGTCCCCCATCCATTTGAAAAAGAAATTATCTACCTGCATATTGAATGCCGCCGTCCGGGCAAAGATCTGCACGTCGCCGCACCAGCCTAATCTTTCACTGCGTTGAGGACAATCCGTGGGGATATCCAGGAAATTACTTTTCTGGCTCCAGGTGATATTGTGTTGTAATTGGTTGAGAGCCGGGTTGCTACAGGAAAATGTCCCTGTCTGTGGCAGGTCCGAGTTCAGCGCCACTGCCTGGAAGTCTTCCGGCCTGATAGGTCCCGGATACCCCTCTACCTTGACATAGCGAAAACCATGAAAAGTGAAGTGTGGAGAGAAAGTCTCTTCGCCACCCGCCAGGATATACTGGTCTTGCGCCAGCGCTTCTCTTAAATTGCCCGTAAAGAAGTTCCCCGCTTTATCCAGCACTTCCGCATGGGACAGCTTGATTGTATCACCCACCTTTCCTCGCACAGAAAATCGCACCCATCCAGCCATGTTCTGCCCAAAGTCGATGATCTGTTCGCCCGCCGGGTCGGTAAAGATCTTCACTGGACGGAAAGTTTCCTGTTCTTTCACCGGCGGGCTGACAGTAGCTACCAGATTATCTCGTGGGTAATCCCTCACCACGACACCCGTCCAGTCTTTATCGTCAAATCCCGGCGTCGTCCATCCTTTTCTCTCCAGCCGCGCGTCGTATATTTCACCATTGTACAAGTCTGCATACCGGATAGGGCCTGTGGAAGACTTCCAACTGCCGTCCGAGATCACGGTATCGGCTGTTCCATCCGTGTACTCGATGATTAATTGCAGCAACAGACTCGCATCACTGCCATAGTTGTTATGATAGTTCCATTGTCCGAAGATGCCCCGGTACCAGCCGTCACCCAATGTTACCCCAATAGCATTCCTCCCCTTCCGCACCAGGTCTGTGACATCATAGGCCTGGTATTGCAATCTTTTGTCATATCGAGTCCAGCCGGGGGTGAATAAGGCATCACCTACACGGTGGCCGTTGATCTGCGCCTCATAAAGCCCATGAGCAGTGATGAAGGCAGTAGCCGACTTGATCTTCTTCGACGTTCGGAATGTCTTGCGCAGCAGGGGGCTTGGTCTCTTCAACGTGTCTTCCATATAGCCCGGTCCGATCCATTGTGCCTTCCAGTCGGAGGGTTGGAGGAGGCCCATTTGCCAAAAGCCAGGCATGTCCTGGTCGCATTGTGTACCGTGGTCGTCCCAGACCCTTACTACACATATATATTTCTTCCCGGACAGCAAGGTCGGTCCAGTGTATGGCACATCGATGGATTGAGAGGAGGTTATTTTACCCGAGGTCCAGATTGGCGCTGGGTAGTCAGCATGCAAGGTTCCCTTGTACACTTTTAGATCATAAGCGCTCTGGGTTGCTCCTCTCTTTTGGGGCTTTGCCTGCCAGCTGAATAAAGGGTGAGAACTTTCGATTCCAACAGGAGCTTCCCTATGATCTACCGTCACATGTGTTACACTGACCTGACCTATACAAAAGAGTGTTTTCAGCCCGAGACTGACGATGAGAAAGGGGGTTTTATTCATGGAAAAGGAGTAATTGCGGATGTTAAAAATACAGGCGTCTAAAGGTAAAAAATTACTCCCATCCTGACAATCCCGTTTGGAAATAGTTTCGTCCAATTCGAAAATACTTTGTTTACTAACTTGTATAAGCAACTAACCTCATCCTATAAAATATATCATATGGACTACGAAGTTCTCTCCATCCCCGCCACCCGCCAGGATGGGCAGGTTCAAAAACATAATATGGCAGTGGTCCTGCTTTATTTCTGTTGTCTGGGTCTTATTGGTTTTGTCTTTGCAATAGGGTGTTTTGTCCTTTTTATATCCGGTATCGTCCTGGATTTCCTGGCTTTCCTGGGCCTCCTGGGCATCGCATTCGGGTCTCTGATCTGGGGAAGGGTGAAGAGAGTGGAAGGGCCGTCAGTTGTCCGTCGCGTAGCTGGACATTTTAAAATCCTGTTTAGAAATAACTCTTTCCTTTTTTAGGATATTATGCCCTCTAATTTATAGTCTAACACCCACACTCGCTAAATTACAGGGTAGATGGTAAAAGCCCCTCTTATACTATGTTTGTTCTTATCAATGATCCTTCGCGCCTCGGCCCAATCTACTCTAAACATCCAAGGTGTTGTCAAAGATTCAACAGGGGCAGTGTTAGTTAATGCCACCGTGTTAATGATTTCCGCAAAAGATAGCTTCAAATTAATTACAAAAGACGACGGATGTTTTAAGTTTTCCCTATCTGAGGCAAAATTTTTTGAATTGCAAATAACGATGAAAGGATATATGCTCTATAGGAAGGGATACGCCATTCATTCAAAGAGTCGTCTCATTGAATTGGCTCCAATAGTGTTACATACAGACTATCGAGAGTTGGATCCTGTAACTATTTCCCGGATCAGGCCTGTGACAATTGGCGAAGATACGATAACCTATCACGCAGCAGCCTTTCCAGTAAGGTACGGATCTGAGGTGGAAGATATCCTGAAAAGGCTACCGGGAATAGAAGTTGACATAAATGGCAATGTCATTGTAGAGGGGAAAAAAATCACTAAGGTAATGGTTGATGGAAAACTCTTCTTCGGCGGAGACGTCCTCATTGCGATACGAAACCTTCCGGCTGAAATCGTAGATAAATTACAAATAATTGATGACTATGGAGATAGGAGCAGGTTGACTGGTATTAAAAGTGGAGAATCCGTCAAAACGCTAAATATTCAGTTAAAAAACAACAAGCATAATGGCGCTTTTGGACAACTTCAGGCAGGAGCAAGCAATACTGGAAAGTATAGCGGCGATGTGTTTGCAAATTCCTTTTGGGGAGGTAGACAATTATCCATAAATGGAGGAGTAAGCGATAATAACCTCACCGGTAAAGATCCTCAAAAACGCATAGGAGTAAGCTATGGGAATAACTGGGGCAACAAATGGAAGGTTGAAATGACTGGAGGTTATAATGCCGACGACCCGCACTCCGGCAGCAGCCTGATACAAGATAATTACTACTCCGACATTCAGTCTCACATCGAGCAGTCAACAGAAAGCGTCAGCAAGAACAGAAGCGCTAGTCTTGGAGGCACCTTAACTTACACTCCTGACACATATCATACCCTACGCGTTTGTCCGATAATAAATACATTACGATCATCACAATCAATAATTACCAGCTTTGCTACAAAACAATATAATAATACAGTACTAAAATATAACCAAGGAAACTCCATTAATGAGATTGGCGGAACGGGTTATGTAGTGGGGTCACAGGTATACTATGAGCAATTACTTCCCAATTCAAGAAAAAGATTCAATATAGCACTGAACACTCAGCATATAAATAACATCCAAAATGGCGATTCAAAACTATACACAGCTGTTGATTTGAATAGTCAGAAAAGTAATTCATCGCTGCATTACATAACCAATAATAAGAACCCTGCCAATGATCTAGAAGTGGCCTTAAATTACTTTAGTCCTATAGGAAAAACAGGATTCCTTGAGTTGGGATGTACATGGCATCAGAGCACGAATCACAATACAAAGTATGTATATAGCAAAGATAGTATTTATATAAATCCCGTATTGATAGATTCATTAACTCAAGACTATGCTTATCGATCGGTATTTCAAAAATTCCGTTTAGCATATAGTTCCATTGTCCATCGTATAAATCTTAGTGCAAGTATAGACGTGCAATCTGGAAATCTAAGAGGAAATCCCTCCAATACGAATAAATCAATCGAATATCACTATTCAATCTGGACTCCATCTATCCAAGCTTCATATTTGATAGCTCGCAAAAATACGCTGTCACTACAATACTCAGGCAGTTCATCAATGCCTGTATTACAACAATTACAGTCAGTACCTGATTATACAAATCCGCAATATCCGATCATCGGCAACCCTCAGTTGCGATCGGCCTACATTCAGGCAGTAACCCTACACTATGAACGCTCAAACTTCCGACCGACTAAATTTATAGGATTTGGTATGACCATTGGCTATAGCGTTACACAAAATTCTATCACACCGAATTTCATTCATCCAAAAGATAGTAGTCCCGTTATTCAAATGACAGAGTACATGAATACTTCTGGCATACATAATCTCTATGCAAATTATCACGTAACTTTTCCTTCCTTTCTCCATAAATCAATGCGTATCACTCTGAACGGAATATTTACCAGCTATCGATCGATAGCGGCCGCAGATAATATTCTAAGTGCGATAATTAGTAAAAATTACAATCAAAGCATCCATGTACAATACATTCTGATTGACCTAATGGAGTCAGATGTATCAGCCAACTATATCATAACAGAATCACATTATCCAGAACATAATGGTTCTGAGTCCAGGATACCGGCTGCCACATGGGCCATCACACAGCGATGTTTTCTATGGGGGTGTTGTATCTTATCGTATCAATTCTCTCAATCATTTACGGGAGCTATGGATCATAGGCTTCACTCTAATACTGGGGACTTGACAACATCTCTGCAATGGCAGTTCCTAAGGAAAAAAAAAGCTACGCTGAGTGTCACAGGGTGCAACCTTATCAATAATAAAGGAGGCATCACTCAGACTGTAACACCAACCAGCTTCACAAAATACCAATCTTATTTTTCAGGTAGATATGCGATGGCGGTCTTTACCTTAAAGTTGAGTAAGTTCATGTGATGAGAAATAAAAGTACAGATCGGAAATACTTTTATCCTTTTTGAAAATATTTCGTTTTATAATTTGCACTACACATTCAGAGAAATAAAAGCAACGTCTGTATGAGAAAAATAGGTATGATCATAGAATATGGGATGGCCAGCCTTACAGATATATTCGAGTTCCGGAATTTTCACCGGGATACAAAAAGAGATGATTCCACATCCAGGAACGATTCATCACTTGGAAAAAAAAATTTTTATCATTTCACATTCAGAGAAAAGAAGAATAGAATATATCTGGTAACTGCAGCAATAGGCGCAATTATTCAATTTATCATCTTTAAATTACTTTACCCATATCCAGATTTCATATCAGATTCGTACAGTTATATTTCCACCAACCTCTATCATATGGATGTCAATCTTTGGCCAATAGGTTATTCTAAATTTTTGCTCTACATCCATTACATAACCCATTCCGATACTTTTCTGATAGCTGTCCAATATCTCTTGCTTGAAATTTCGTTAGCGTATTTTTTCTTTTCATTTATTTACTTATATCAACCAGGAAAGAAGAATATATCTATCCTTTATCTATTTTTTCTCTTTAATCCTATTTTTTTATATTTGAGCAATGCCGTATTAAGTGATTCTTTATTTGCCACACTCACAATTATCTTCCTTACACAATTTTTATGGATGTTGCATCGGCCCAGAGTCCTACAACTTGTTACTCAAGGGGTCATAGTTGGGCTGGCCTTCACAATCCGTTATACAGCTATATATTATCCGCTGGTCGTTTTAGTGGGGCTTATTCTATCAAGATATAGGCCTATTGTTAAAATTACGGGTTTTCTACTAGGAATATCCTTAATGCTTCCGTTCTATTTTTATACTGTTCAAAAAACCAGGAATGCTACAGGAACACCAGAGTTCTCAGTCTTTGGCGGATGGCAGCTTGCAAATAATGCGCTATACATGTATGATCACATCAATGTGGACAGCGACAAACTTCCCGTGGAAACAAGAGCTCTTGATAAACTGACGAAGCAGTTCTTCCAAAAGTTCAACCCTTCCTGGGAAGAATTATCTACTCTTCCCGGAACCTATTTCATTAAGGTACCCTATGCCATTCTGAAACCTTATATGTTACTTAAATACAAGTTTTGGGATCCTCCCAGTCAATTCCATGCATGGGGAATGGTGTCGCCAATCTATAATAAATATGGATATTATCTAATTAGTCATCATCCAGTTGCATTTGCAAGATGGTACCTATTGCTAAATACCAAAAATTATTTTCTGCCTCATTTGGAAAAATTCAAGACATATAATCTGGAAGAAGACGTTATTGAAGATCCTGCTATAAAATGGTTTGACTATCCTACCTCCGAGGTTCACGCCGTATCAAAGTATCTTCAAGGAGAACTATTCTACGTGTATCCCATCATGTTTATGATCCTAAATATCTTCTTTATCGGTCATATATGTTGGTTCCTGTTAAAAAGTAGATTCAGAAAACTGGAGGTGTTTTTCCGAAATTCCTTGATCTTTGTAAGTTTATTTCTCGGATTCAATTTTGCCTTTAGTGTATTTGCAACCCCGGTAGTCTTGCGATATCAAGTTATTCCGATGGTCATATTATTGGCATTTACCCTGTTATTAATGGAAAAGGTCTCAAAAATAAATTCACAGAATTTCTAGTATTATTCATAAATCATGCTTTACAAAGTTCAAGACACAACACACGCTGCAAGCATTCCGAACACTGGTCAGGAAATTAGTGACTACTCTGTTTTACTAGAAAGATATAAAACCGAATACAGAAAAGTCGATTACTATTTTCAGGTAGGACAGGTAAGTTGTCAGCAAGGGTGGATAATACATGTCTCAGTAATATTATCTGATCTAATTTCTCTATTAACTGAGCTTATTCCCTATCTGATATATGAAAATGTATGCTTTAAAATTGTATCAAATAAAGAAACAGCACAATCTATATTAGAAGGATTCGTAGGGATAGAACAGCTTGGTAAATTAATTCATATTTATCCGAAAGATGATAGACATGCTTCACGTATAGCATCAGATTTGATTGAAAAAACAAAGAGGTTCAAAGGCCCATCCATACCCACAGATCTTAATTTGGGCGGAGTCATCTATACACGCTATGGGGGTTTTGATCCAATTATGAAGCTGGACGAATATGGCAAGATAGATAAATATATATATAATAGTAAAGGGCAGCTGGTTAAAGATAGTTATAATATCCCGTTTAGAATGCCAGTAGGAATTACCTGGCCCTTTGAAAAAATAGACCGGCCCATCGTTACAACTCCTAAAAAGATCTTGAATAGTAGATATTGGCCTGTTTCAATACTGAAGGCTGACGTAAGAGGAAATGTGATCAAATGCATCTACTTTGATAAATTTCCAAGGATTAGGAATTGCGTAATAAAACAAGGAAGGGATTGCATGATATCTGACGAAAGTGGAAGGGATATCAAAGACAGATTGCTGTGGCAACAGGAATTACACGAAGAGTTGAAGGATATCATTCCTATACCCGTCATTATCGACTTCTTCTATGAAAATAAAGATGCGTTTTTAGTAATGGAATATATAAAGGGAAGGTCTTTAATTGACGCATTACAGGATATCAATAAGTCGTCCGAGTGTTGGCGTAGCTGGGATCAAAATAAAAAACTTTCAGCTCTACAATATGTCATTGATATAGGAGGGATGTTGGACAAATTTCATCAAAATGGATACGTACACAGGGACATCGCACCAGGCAATTTTTTGATTGATAAGAAAAATAAGATTTGGTTAATAGACAATGAATTGGCTTATTCCTTCAAAAAGGAAATGCCATACCCCCCTTTTACTTATGGAACTCCCGGCTTTATTTCCCCGGAGCAAAAAGCCTCTAAAAGACCTACAGTTGAGGAAGACATATATGGATATGGGGCGTTAATGCTGTTTATATTCACGTCGCTATCACCGGCTAAATTCTATGTGAAAGAGTCAAATGAATTGGCAGATAATTTATTCTCTCTTATTGGGGATTTGAATATATCAAACCTAATTGCTGAATGTCTAAGCATTGATCGTTCCCAAAGGCCTGATTTTATCAGGATAAAGAAAACGCTGGAGTATTATCAGCAGGAATATCGGGATGTAAGGGTAAATGAGACCAGCTCAATGGCGCCATCCATTCTCTCATTGGGCGGCATACGCGAGGTAATTCAGAAAAGTATTCATGGATTGTCGCAATATCCGACGATCATGAAAGATGGCTTATGGTATTCAAAAACCAATAATAATACTTCCGGCCTACCTGAGCAAAGGGAATATTCAAAATACCCAGGCTTATGGGAAGGTATGGGAGGGGTTCTATATGTACTTGCCATAACAAAAACAAAAGGGGTCAGTTTTACCTTCAATTCCGCTTTATACTATAGGGGATTGGAGTACCTGAACGAGCGTCATATTGCTCATATAACCGATATATCCCCGGGACTATATTTTGGCACAGCAGGAATAGCTGTATCCATAGCAGAGGGCATCCGCAATGGCCTCATTGAAAAGAATGACTACAATAGCGATTTATTATATAAATGTATACAAGTATCACCCGATTCGCTTGATATTGAACGCGGGGTTGCGGGAGTAGGGGTAGCAGTTCTCCGGTGTGCAGAATATCTGAAAGACGACCTAACCAACAACCGGTTGTTAACAATTGTATCTGCTCTTAGCAAGAATCAAGGTAGAGAAGGAAATTGGGCAAACAGAGAATCAAATAAAAACAATTTGTCCTTTGACTCCGGAGCCCCAGGAATAATTTGGTTCTTACTTTCATATATTCAAAGGACCAATGATCTGGCCATTCAAAAAAGCATAATAGAAGGATTGAATTGGATAAAAAAACAAATGCCTCGCTTGAAAACTGAGTTGTCAAAAAAAAACTATCATACAATTTCGACAGATTTTGATAATGCTCGCAAAGGAGTCATTTTAACACTCTTAAAGGCATACGAGGTATTCAGAGACCAGAATTATCTCCGATTAGCCGAAGAATTGTTATATACGTATCCTGAATTTCTTCTTAGAAATGATTTCACACTAAACTCCGGTATGGCTGGTTTGGGTGAATTATATGTAGAGGCATGGAAAGTATCTAGAAACAATGTGTGGCGAAAAAGAATTGACTGGATCCAAAATATATTTATGCGCACATATATAAAAGAGTCTGATTGTATTTATTGGAGATTGGAAGAGAATAACATGCCAACCGCCGATTTGATGACAGGGACAAGCGGGATTATACATTTTCTAATGAGATCATTATATCCATTTGAAATGAATTATCCAATAATATCATAAATTCTCAATAAACAGGAACTATATAAGATATTTGGCCAAATACTTCCTTAAGGCGAAATCTACCACCTTAACCAGAAGTCATCTTAAGTGTAGATATTAATTTTACAAATTAAATTTTTTTTATGAAAAACAAGAAATTCATCTTGGGCGCATTGACTCTTGTACTTGCAGTTGCAGGCCTCCTGGCTACCAAAGCTAATCGTAAATTCGCTGGCGGCAGCACAGCATTCTTCAAGACAAATGCTCTGTCTTCTACCTTCCATACGCTTTTCATCGGCGTTTCAGCTTCTGACACTCGCGTTAATACACTTTCTTCCGGCGGTAGTGCTGTTAGCTTCAAGACTGCTGGCATGTCAAGTGCACAGCCTTTGTATGCAGACAAGAGCACCAGCCATCCCTTATACTACCATTAATAAGGTATAAGCTCAACAAGGTATATTGCATCAGCCTAATAACTGATGCAATATGCTTTAATTATATCCAGGATTTTGAGTTAAAATCGGATCATATTGGATCTCAGTAACTGGAATGGGGAATATTCTGCTTGTAGTTTTCCAATTTGATTTTACAGGGCCAAGTACACTATTTAGTTGTCCGGTCCGCTTTAGATCAAACCATCTATGTCCCCACTCGGAAAATAGTTCAATCCGCCTCTCTTGATATATAGCAGCCAGCACCTGATCTTTCGATAGTGAAGCTCCAAGTGCTGACAGTCCTGCTCTAGTTCTTATAGTGTTCAGGTCTTCTATTGCACCCCCTAGATTGTCCTGCAACGCCCTAGACTCTGCCCTTATAAGATACTGCTCTGCCACTCGTAGCATCATATAATATTCTGAGACATCACCTTGGTTGCCTACCAGTACCTTATATTTGGAAGGGTAATAAAAGTTATTCCCATTAGCGTTTGTACTGTCCACCCAGGAAGACAATCTTTGATCGTTGGGTTCAAAAGATGCCATAAATTGGGGGGTCAAATAGAAGGTAGGCCCTGCATAAGGAATAATATTATCGGCTTCTGGTGTAGCATAGGGGAAAACATTACTGTTTATCTGTAACTGCCATATGCTTTCATCGCTGTTTTTTAAAAACACACTATCCAAACCTACAAGGTTAAACAATCCCTTGTTTTCAATTATAGTTGTAGATTGAGATTCTGCATTCTTCCAATCTCCCAGATATAAGCTAACCCTGGCCAGGAATGCTGTTGCAGCCCATTTGTTTACCCGGACCCGCTCTCCATTTGAAACAGAATAATCCTCTTTTAATATGTTTTGGGCATCCTGCAGATCAGATTTTATCTGGTCATATATTTCTGAAGTACTGGCTCTCGGCAACGTGGATGTATGCGCCCAGGCAGTTGTAGTAACAAGTGGGACGCTATCGAACAAATTCACCAAGTAAAAATTACAGAATGCCCTTAGAAACTTGGCTTCTCCGCTCAGCTGATCTTTTACGCGTTGGGGCAAAGACGACGCCCCTACGCCCTCGATAACTGCATTTGAAAGGTAAATATCGAAATAGGGAGATAGCCAGAAAAGGTTTTTTACGTACATATTATCGGACTGAAGGTTATTGTTCTGAAACTGCATTGAAATAGCATCCCCGCCATTATAGAAATTCATTTCGTCAGCCGATAACCCTAAATAGCACGTGGTAGCTCCATTTCCATAATTAAGTCCAAAAGTTGATAACCCATATCCACCCCCACTGATAAGGTCATTATATACCTCAATCAGCGCAGAAGTAGCATTCGCTTCTGTGCGAAATGTCTTTTCAGCAGTCAGTGTATTGATCGGTTCGGATACCTGCACCAACTTTTTACATTCTGAAAAAAATACCAGAAATGTTAGACCAAATAAGAATTTAAATATACCAGACATAAATAAAATGATTTAGAAATTAAGAGAAAGGCCAAGTACAATTGTCTTTGGAGGAGGCAAGCCACCAAAATTTTGGGTTTCTGGGTCAATTCCCTTATACTTAGTGATCACAAATAAATTATTTGTCTGAAAAAAAAGGCTTGCTCCTTGTATTCCTCTTTTTTGAACAAACTCAACAGGTAAAGTATATGACGCTGCCAGATTCGACAACCTGATATAGGAAGCGTCACTAATACCGGCATCTGAAAGTCCAAAAAACCTATATGAATCCAGGCCCCCTTGGGTTGTAAATTTAGCTACGCTCTTCATATCTCCAGGTTGTTGCCAGCGATTTAAAACGCCCACTGGCTGATTCTTCTCATCGCCAGGATTCTGTCCTTGTTGGCTCGTATTAAAGCCAAGTTGCTTTTTAATATTAAAAAAGAGGCTTATCTGAAATCCTTTATAGCTAATATTACTTCCTAACCCTCCGAAAAATCTTGGGCTTAAATTATAATCATATCTATCATCACTCTTGCCGGAATAATTCACAGTGATCTGTCCATCCTTATCCTTGTCTTCAAAAGTATAAAGCCCCGTCTGCGGGTCGACACCTGTATAGTGGAGACTCTTAGTAATATTCAAAGATTTCCCTATTACTAAGGTACCTGCATAGGGGGACAGCTGAAGATTAGGATAGGCGATCAGTTTGTTCTTATTAAATGAAGTGTTGAAATTAATAGACCACTTGAAGTCCTTATTATCGATTAGTTTAGCAGCAAACATAAATTCCAGGCCTGAGTTTTCAACCAGTGCAGGAGAATTTGCCACGACAGTTGAAAAGCCGGTAAATCCAGGAGTTGGGAAATTGACCAATTGGTTTCCGCACCTGTTCCTGTATGCCGCGGTGGTAAGAGTCAGTCGATCTTTAAGAAAACCAAGCTCAATCGCTATTTCCATTTGTTTATTTACCTGCCATCTATAGTTGGGGTTGGCGTGCTGGGTCGGCGCTAAAGGTTGTATTCCCATATAGGTTTGCAAACTGCTGGATGAGAATCTTGTCAAGTATCCATACAAGCCAATCAGGTCGCTACCGGTGGTCCCAATGCTGGAGCGTAATTTTCCAAAACTTAAAAACGTTATATTATCCTTAATCCAGCTTTCTTCAGAAAATATCCAAGCCAGTCCAACTGCTCCGAAATTCCCAAATTGATTACCCGAACCGAATTTCGATGAACCATCCCTTCGAGCGGAAAGGTTTATAATATATTTATCCTCATAATTATAATTTATCCTGCCAAAAACGCCTGCATAGCGATACTCGCTATAATTCTCTGTGGCTTGCTTATTCGGAGCATTAGTAATTGCAGTGATTAAATCATCCGTGGTATAGCCTGAACCTGCAATAAAGATTCCTTTGGTTGTGGTGCTTTGAACAGACGCACCACCAAGAACACTCAATTTGCCCTTTCCTATGACCCTGTCATACGTCACTTGAGGTTCTACAATCCAGTTTCGGTTTGTATTATACCCAAATTCGGAGGATCCAGTGTTGGGGGCGATCGGGTCATATGACGCAATGGGTATGTAAAATTCTTGGTCAGCTTGAGCATTATTATATCCAAAGCTGGATTTAAGAAGTAGCCCCTTTATTACTTCATAGGATAGAACCAAGTTGCTATTCAAGAAGTTAGTTTTAGCTATATAAGACCTTTTTAAGCTGGCGAAAGGAAATGTATTGCGCAATACACCCCAACCATTGTAGTTTAAGTTTCCGGCAGAATCGTAAATGTCGGGGGCATTAGGCGGCATATCCAAGGCCCCACCGATGCTGATCATATTTGATTTCGAATAACTGTATTGGTTAGTAAAATTGATGCCCAACCGCTGGTTCAACGACTTATGGTTCAGTGTGAAAGAAGCTGAGCCTCTTTCATCGGCCCCACTTACCACAGTTATCCCTACTTCACGATGGTAGCCCGCTCCAATCCGAAATACCGTGCGAGCGTCGCCTCCCGAAAGATTTAATTCAGCATCACTATATTTACCTGTCCTGCCATAAAGTCTCTTTTGCCAGTCGGTATATTTTGTAGTATCCCAAACCAAAAGATCAGGAGCATTGCCTGCATCTGGAATTATTCCGTCATTCTTAAATGCCTCTCTCCGCATTTCCAAATACTGGGGAGTGTTTAAGAGTTTCCAAAAACGCGTATATCTTTTTATGCCGCTTTCGGCACGTATATCAAATTTTGTTTTTCCCGCCTTGCCCTTTTTAGTAGTGATTAATATCACTCCATTGGCGCCTCTAGATCCATAAATAGCTGTAGCATCAGCATCTTTTAAAACTTCAATGCTTTCTATGTCAGCTGGATTGATATTAAAGAATGGGCTTTGCCCGTTTGCCGGTCCTAACAACCCATTTCCGCTCTGTAGATAACCCACAGATCCGGAATTATATCCAGAATTGCCGGCAACTTCTAGAACTGTTAAAGGTACTCCATCAACAATGTATAGAGGATCCGAAGGGAAATCTCCGATCGCGCTTCTACCCCTCAACTCAACTTTAATCGGAGCGCTAGCATATCCACTTGTTTGATTAACATCCAGGCCGGCCACTCTGCCTTGAAGTGCCAGCAATGGATTTACAACGGGATTTTTCTCAATTTCGTCTGCTCTTACAACGCCGATATCTCCAGTGGCAAGTCGATGACTGGTTATCCCGTACCCTTGAATTACCACCTTATCCAACTCATTCTTCGCCACGCTCAAGTATACTTGTATGGACTTACCTTCATTGACCTTGATCACCTGTGGCGCATACCCGATAAAACTAATCACCAACGGGCTCTCTTCTGGCACCGCTGGCAGTTCAAACTCCCCCTTAGCATTGGTGATCGTTCCCTTCCCTGTAGCCTTAATAGTAACATTGGCTCCCGACAACGGCTGTCCAGCTTCGTTATAGACAACACCTATTGCCTTTATAGTTCTTGATGGCCCCGGCCCAGCAGCAGCCGAAACAGGCTTCTTCATGATGATGATCATCTTCCTCCCCGTTATACTAAAATCCAGCCCCTGCCCCGACAACGCGGCTTTTAGTACTTCTTGCACTTCTGCATCTTTAAAATTCAGGGAAACAGGCCTGGCATCCTTTAGAATAGGGCGATCATAGAAGCATCTATAATCCGTCTGCTTCTCGATTGTAGAAAATACTTTTTCCAATGACAAGTCCTTCCCCGAAATGGTCACCAGCCCATTTTGTCCATATCCGGTTGCACTAACCTGCAAACAGACAGCGGTTAAAAAAAGTATCGTTAGTTTCATCACTTTTAGCAGTTGTTGCGGCACCCTTTCCGAAGCCATGAAAATAGGACGCCTACATATAGTGGAAAATGACATATCTTTGTTTTGGTATTATTGAATCCGCTGTTTTTGGCGGGTTTTAGAAGGTCCTGTTTTCCCAGGATTTTTTAAAGAGCCGGAGTGCTGGTAACACTCCGGTTTCTCTTTTATTGATTACACATGAGAACGCTGAGGTGTAATCTTATTCTGGGTGTAGGGGAAACAAGTCATTTGCCTTTCGTAACATAATCAGAAATTTTTAGAGCCTTAAAATAAATACCTATCAATGCCCACAAACACCCATTGCTTCTATAGCTGCAATGTGTGATCAGGCACAAAGAAAGGTTTAATGGACTAATGGAAATAGGTTCGACCTAATTTAATAGGCATAATGAATTTAAAGTCGTCATTAATCGGCAATGTAGGTTGGGCAATGCAAATCGCAGAGTGTGTAAGGTTATAATGGTAAAGGAACTGACCAATTTTCTTATGGTCTCACAGTTAGCTTTCTACCGTTCAGATCAAAATGCACCTGGTTCTTTTGTAATATCTGCAGCACTTGTGAAAGGTTTAAATCCCTTTCAATGTATCCCTCAAATTCATGACTGGTCACCGCCCCTTCATATTGCACATCCAGGTCATACCATCGGGCGAGCATCCGCATCACCGTCTTCAGATCAGCTCTTTCAAAATGGAAATACCCACTCTTCCAGGCAACCACCCCATCCACATCCACATCTTTCAAGACGCTCAATTTGCCTGCATCATCCAACAGCACTTGTTCATTGGGTTTTAGCAACGTCCCGGCATCGCCCTTCGATACACGCACGGCACCAGTAAGCAACGTGGTCTTTATTGTACGCTCATCCGCGTAAGCAGAAATATTAAAACTCGTTCCCAGCACATCCACCAGCATACCATCCACCCGGACCCTAAAAGGCTGGCGGCTATTGTGAGCTACTTCAAAATAAGCCTCTCCTTTTAGCGCCACCTCACGATCCTTCCCTGTAAAGGCTACGGGGTAGCGAAGGGACGAGGCATTGTTCAACCAAACCTTGCTGCCATCCGGCAACAACACCTGGAACTGACCAGCGGCCGGCGTTGTAAGGGTGTTGTACGCGAGCTCCGTTGGTTTTTCATTCAATATATTATAGGCTAATTTGCCATCATCCAGTTTCATAACCCGGGCTGCACCCTGGCTGGCGATAGCTCCTTTTTCTGCTTTATCCAGCACCACCGAAGTACCATCTGACAACGTGAGCACCGCCTTGTTCCCCCCAGGCGCCACATCATTCTTCAACCGTGATGCAACGGGGGCGGAGCTAACAACTCCTGCATCATGCCCACTCCTCACATATAACAACGTCCCAACAATTGCCACGCCTATCAGACTGGCAACTACCCAATATCGCCTCCAATTCACTCTTCTTACAGGTGCTCCTTGCCATTCCGGGTCCTCCGCCGACAACATAGAATGCAGTCTGTCCCAACCAGCCGACTTTAACGCTTGCATATTCGGCAAGTCCTTCATGTTATCCTTAACATATTCCGGGTCCGATAATTTGTCAAACAGCGCCTGGTTGGCAGCAGACTGTGCACACCACACTTTTAGTTCAAGGGCTTCTTCTTCAGTAAGGGTACCACGGATTTGAGCCGTGATGAGTGCAGCTATCCTCTCTATATACTTTATATCTTCTGACATTTACATTCCAGTTTTTAGATTTCTACGATCCAAACAATATTTAGGGCTGCATTTCTCACGGACTCTATATGTAATACGTGAAGAGCGTAATTTCAACCAAAAGAATTTGAAAAAAATATTTCCACAATGATAATTACGCTACAAATACTTGAGTGAGAGATGAATTAGGAAAGAAAAAAAAGAAGGGCCAGACCTAGTTCCGACAGCATCGAAACCTTCAACTTTCGCACAGCAATCGCCTTCTGGTTCCTCACCGTTTGGCTGCTGATACCAAGCTTTTCCGCTATCTGAGAAGTATCCAGGTTCTCCACCAGCATCATCTTGATGATCTGCCGACAGGTAGAAGGCAGGCTCTCGATCTGCTGGTAGAGTTCAGTGATGACTTCCGCCCTGATGATCTCATGACCTACCTGCGGGTCCAACAGATGGTACACCTCTTTCAGATAGTACACCTCTTTCTGTATGGAACGCTGCTGTTGGAGCTTGCGGAGATAATCCAGACAGGCATTGCGGGATGTGACGTATAAAAAAGCCTTGATATTCGTGAGATTCTCGAAGCGTGCGCGTAGCTGCCAAAGCTTGACAAAAGTTTCAATAGTGATGTCCTGCGCTTCCTGCTCACTCCTCACCAGGTTATATACAAACGTAAAAATGGGCTCATAGTATAGCTCATACGCAGATTTGAATTGATGCCGGTCGCCCGTGCGAAACAACTCAATGGAGAAATTATGTGTCGGATTCCCGCTCATAAACGCTTACTAATCGCCATTATGGCCCTTTTTTTCCCAAAAAATTTGTTCTTGATCCAACAACGGGCAGATCACCCGCGTCGCCATTCGGTCGGAACAGCCTAAATAGCATAAGGTTTGCGGCGTGGAAGCCAGATCCGGATCAGGCTTTTTAAAGATATTGGAGAAATATATCTATTTGTAATTCAGATTTCTGGATTGACCAGAGGCAGAATGCCGGCAATAATAGCGTATCGACACAGATCGTCCTAGTTTTGGTTTCGCTTTCCAGCCTACATAATAACATCTACTTAGAAATACAGGCGTATCCTTACGTATTTCCTTTAGTAAATATACTACAATCATCAGGATGTCCAAACAAAAATAGGGTAAATACTTTGCCCGCTCCATTTACCAACATTACCTCTTTGCTATCTTCTGTCCTGGCTACTCCCCCACCATCAACCATCCCGCCTCCAACAGCTCCTCAAAATGCCTGAACCGCAAAAGAAGATCCGCCCTCTCCTCCGGCTCACTAAACCCATCATTCTCCGTCGTCAGACAAACCTCCACCATCCCCCATAATATATGACGCAACTCATGAAGACGATAGTCACTAAAAAATCTCCTGAATACCCGCAATGGCTCCTGCCTGTCTTCCTCATCCAGACAGATTACCTTGTCAAACAGCTCCCGCTGCTCAAGAAACTTCGACATACAAATGATTTAAATAAGGTTAATGGATAAGTCCACATATAATGTCCGTCCATCAGACAACGAACCCAGATTCGTGGACCCTTTGCTTATCCACAGGCGGGAAGAAAATTCTCAACAAATATACAAAATTAAAAAGGCCAAATCAAATATTTTGGCCTTTTCCACCATATTTACAGGTTAAAGTAAATATAATATCAATTTAATTGTTAAATATCACTGCCTCCTCACCTCCTCCATCCCCTTCCGCGTGATCACATTCTTATCGAAGTTCACCGTCTTCACCGCCCTCGCCGCCTGCGTCGCAGGCAGCCTCAATGCCTCCAGCTCCCCTTTCTTCAACGCTTCACGGAACTGCACCACCGAATCACTCGCCGCCCCCGACGCCACGATCCTATCCGTCACCAGCAGCGCCTTGTCAGGATGATCCAGCGCTACATACGCCTTGCTGATCACCAACGCATCCTTATCCGATACATACATCGGCTTCTTCAACGTATCCAATATGGCCGCCATGCTCCTGGCCAGCGCCGTATCCTTATTCCCTGCCTGGATACGCTTCAAATATCCATCCAGCACACCCACATCCCGCTTGAACTGATTATGCAGCTGGACCTTCGCCTGCAATACCCCTATCTGCCTCCGCAACGCCGTGTCCACAGGCGATAAACCCTCCGCCTTCATCACCAACTGCTGACAGCTGTCATAATTACCCAAGGCCCAATGCGCACCCGCTATCGCCACCAGCGCACCAGGGTCCTGCTGCCCCCTCCCCTCGACACTCCGGATCGCAGCCTCGGCCTGCTTGCGCGTAGCCGTATCCGTTGGATTGTCCGACAACGAATGCGTCGCCTTCTCCAGCTCGATCTTCCCATCGTCATACGACAGCTTCTTAAAAGAAGGAAAGCCGATCATAAAGATCGGCAGCAAAAAAAATGGCACAAGCTTTCCCCAGGGCTGATCCTTCACCACACTCCGCAGCAGGATAAAGATCAATACCAGAAATAACACTACACCCAACACCAGCATGATGATCTCATAGCCATAAAGGCCGGTAAAAATAGACATGGTTCGTACCCTTGATCCACCGCCAAAGTAACTTTTTCGCCCCCTCCCGTCAATACCCGGTTAGTTGTAATTTTTATCAAACTCGTACATTTTCTATGCAGCCGCTCGTAAAAAAGAATTAAATTGTGGCCTAATTAAACCGCACACCTATCACGAAAAATTTTCATCTTGGTTACCCATTAACCAACCCAATCCATGACAACAGCTGAAAAAGAAATCCTCAAAAAAAGATTCGGAGCTACTATCCAGGATCTCCGGGAGAAAAAGCGACTTTCTCTTAGACAGGTAGCCGCTAACTGCAACCTCGACAACAGCAAGATCGCAAAGATCGAAGACGGAAGATTCAATGTCTCTCTGTCCACCATCGTAGAGCTGGCCCGCGGACTCGAGACACATCCCTCCAAACTATTCGTAGGAGATTTTAACTGGTTCGCATTGATGTGATATAATTTCCAGAAAGCCCTCACCTGTGAGGGCTTTCTACTATATACACGCCAATATAATCCCGCACGCCCTCCGTATCTCCTCCTCCGTTATCAGAAGGGGAGGAGCTATGCGCATACAATGTGGTGCAAAAAGGAACCAATCGGTCAATAACCCCTTTTCAATACACCTGTCGATGATGGCTTTATTTATTGCATAGCTTTCGAACTCTACGGCCATCAGCAGCCCGCAGCTGCGCACAGCCCTGATAGCAGGATGGACCAGCAGCTCCCTGAACAACGCCTCTTTCTCCCCCACCTCCTTCATCCAGTCCTCCTCCAGCAATACCTGCAACCCCGCCATACCCGCCGCACAACTCACAGGATGCCCCCCAAACGTAGTGATATGCCCCAGCACCGGCGCCCCGGTCAATGCCCACATCTTCCCTCTGTCCGCTACAAAGGCGCCCAAAGGCATGCCTCCACCCAACGCCTTGCCCAACAACAGCACATCGGGCACGATACCATATTGCTCAAAACCCCAAAGCTTTCCGGTCCTTCCAAAGCCGGCCTGGATCTCATCCAATATCAGCAACGCCCCTGTCTCATCACAACGCCTCCGCAGCGCCTTCATCCATTCCGTCCGCGGAACATATACACCCCTCTCGGCCTGCACGGTCTCCGCAATGACACAAGCAGTATTTTCCGTGATCCGATCCAGGCTTTCCATTGCATCATATTTCATATGCCACACCCCGGGCAACAAAGGACGATATGCATTGCGCCAGTATTCATCCCCCATGATGCTCAAAGCTCCCTGCGTACTTCCATGATAGGACTGATCAAAAGCCACTATCTCTGTCCGGCCGGTCAGCCGCTTGGCCAGTTTCATCGCTCCCTCCACTGCCTCTGCACCCGAATTCGTAAAATACACACTGTTCAACGACACAGGCAGATGCTCCGCCAGCAGACGCGCATACTGCACCTGCGGGGATTGGATCAACTCCCCATATACCAGCACATGGAGATAACGATCCGCCTGCTCCCGGATGGCCTCCACCACACGCGGATGCCGGTGACCCATATTGCAAACGCTGATCCCACCGATCAGGTCCATATAAACCTTACCCGCCGGGTCATATAAATAAAGACCTTCCGCCCGCGCAATCTCTATCGCCAGGGGATTTGGTGAAGTCTGCGCCACATGCCTCAGGAACAGCTGCCGCATGTCCATACCGCCTGCCCCCGTTCCGGTATCATTATCCGATCCGATCTCTTTGTTGTCAGCCATATACTGGTAAGATTAAAACTCGCTAAGAGCGAAGATCGTAAGAAAAATCTTAGGATATTCGCATAAACTAAAAGCTCTCCCATGGCCACCATACTCCCCGTCGAAGGTAAGTTCCCCAAATTTGGAAAGAACTGTTTCGTCGCTCCCAATGCCACTGTCGTCGGCGACGTAGAGATAGGCGATGAATGCAGCATCTGGTTCAATACCGTCGTCCGCGGTGATGTCAACAGCATCCGCATCGGCAATAAGGTCAACATCCAGGATGGTGTCGTCATCCATGCCACCTACCAAAAATCAAAGACCATCATCGGGAACAACGTCTCCATCGGCCATAACGCCATCGTACACGGCTGCACGCTGTGCGATAAAGTGCTCGTCGGCATGGGCGCCATCATCATGGACAATGCCGAGGTGGGCAGCAATACCATCATCGCCGCAGGCGCCATCGTACTCGAAGGCACTAAGATCGAGAGCGGCACCATCTATGGCGGCATCCCCGCCAAAAAGATAAAGGACATACCCGTAGACCTCATCACCGGCCAGATCGACAGGATCGCCGAACATTATACCCTTTATGCCAGCTGGTTCAAGGACTCCAACGCGGTGCCCCCTGCCCCCCGGTAACCATTCCTGCAGCCAGACCACCCAATAAGGACAAATCAAATACGTCCGGCTAACCATAAACCATTAGTTTTTCGACTATTGTTAAGGCAAGGGTAAACACTTGCATTTTCAGGATAATATTTGTAAGTTTAGATACGTTTATTGGAAAGACCCAATAATCCATTCCCATGAAGCGTAGACCGACCATCTTTGACTCTCATGCTGCCTCACGCAGACTTCCAATGACCCTGGTTCTGCTGACAGCAATCGTCCTCCTCGGTAGCTCCTGCGGGCTGGTACATAGTCTTTTCGGACCAAAATATGGTTGCCCTAGTGATGGAAAGAATGTTGGAGCTGAACGTATCCTCAGCGGTGAAAAAGTCCCTAAGGCGCCTAAGTTCAAAGCATAGAGTATTGACATTTTCAATATAAATTGTACGATTAAATACCCTATTTTAAACATCTAAATCCCTACGCTATGAGCCCCTTAACTCTCCGCACCGATTTCGGTTGCACAGAAGCTGTCATAGACGACGATTGCGGCCTTAAAAGATTCTATGAAGTAGCTAACATTCTTTCGGACGATTTGGATATTAAATTCACCCAAAAAACAGACGATTTCGACAGTCTCATGTGGGACTTCCTTTACAAGGGCCATATCCTGACCCTGCATTACAACATCTACACCGGGATATCTATTTATCCCCGTAAGTTCCGGGAAGCCCCAAGAAAAGACAATGACGCCGTAGTCGAAGTCGCCAAATTTCTGGAAAGCAAGCTCCTGATCAATACAGCTAAGCGATATATGTCCTAACCCGGCCTCCTGGCTCTGGGATGTATGTGCTGACGATTGTTAGCCTATAGCAAAATCGGCCATAGAGGCCGATTTTGCAGTATATTGCAGATATGGCAAACACAAAGCTTACTGCACCCTTTTATACCAAGCTGGCAATGGTCCTCATTAGCCTCATTGCCCTGTTCTATATCGCAATCCTTGGCAAATCCATCCTTGCCCCCCTTATCTTCGGGGTGCTCTTCGCCATGCTCCTGCTGCCGCTGGCGCATATCCTCGAGACAAAGCTTCATTTGCCCCGCAGCCTCGCCTCCATCGTCTCGGTGCTGCTGCTCGTGCTCTCCATAGCCCTCATCCTCTATCTCGTAGGCGCACAGATAAGCACGCTGACAGAAGACTGGCCCCTGTTCAAGCAGCAGGTTGTCTCCTCTCTCAACGACCTCCAACACTGGATCTCTGCGAAATTCCATATTCGTATCAAACAACAGAATACTTATCTCGACAGCGCCACTTCCAAGCTCCTCGCCACGGGTTCCTCCGTTCTTGGGAGCGCCGTCCTCTCCATCTCTTCCCTTATGCTGTTCCTGGTATTTATCATGTTCGACACATTTTTCCTGTTATACTACCGGCGCCTCATCGTCAAATTCCTGGTATCGGTCTTTAAGGAAGAAAATGCCGTCACGGTATACGATATCATCGCACATATACAATCCCGCATCCGTCAATATATTCTCGGTCTCGTGCTGGAAATGGTCATCGTAGCGGCCGCCACCTCGCTGGCCCTTTGGATCCTGGGTGTGAAATACGCTATCCTGCTCGGTCTCCTCACAGGCCTGTTCAATGTCATTCCCTACATCGGCATCATTACGGCCATGGTCCTCAGCACCCTCGTAACCTTTGCCACCGCCGGCGCCGCTAAGATGCTCATCGTGGCAGGCACCATCTTCGGCATCCACCTCATCGACGCCAACATACTCCTGCCCATCATCGTCGGCTCCAAAGTAAGGATCAACGCCCTTATCACCGTCCTCGGCGTCATCGTGGGAGGAAGCGTATGGGGCATTACAGGCACCTTCCTCGCCATACCGGTGATAGCTATGACAAAGATCATTTTCGATCGTATCGAACCCCTCAAGCCCTGGGGAATGCTGCTCGGTGATGAGAAAGATGAAAAAGAACCCGAGCCATTGAAGAAAGAGATAAAAGAAGAAGGAGAAAGAGATCCCGCCAGGCACGACCCCGATCAGGGCCACGCCGCACCTCAATAATTTTTATCATCGATGGAATCCAGGATCGTCCGGTAACTGATATACCTGTCCTCTGCGATACGCCCCTCCATCACCGCCAACTTTACCACACAGCCGGGCTCTTCCGCATGCAGACAGTTATTGAACTGACACTCTCCCGCCAGTACGCGCATCTCCGGGAAATAGCCCGATAGCTCCGCACGGGAGATATCCACCAACCCAAATTCCTTCATACCCGGCGTGTCGATCACCGCACCTGGCTGGCCGAGCCCAGGCTCTGCCGGCAGATCAAACATCTCCGCAAACGTCGTCGTATGCGTGCCCTTCCCGCTCCACCCGCTGACATCCTGTGTCTTTAACCGCAGCTCCGGAAGGATCGCATTTAAGAAAGAAGACTTACCCACTCCCGAGTGGCCACTCAGCAAACTGATCTTCCCCTGCAACAGCGCTTTCACTTCTTCCACCCCCTCACCCGTCGCCACACTCATACGGATCACCCGGTAGCCGATGGCTTCATACATCTCCCTCCATGCCTCGAATTTCTCGGTTTCTTTTTTCCGGTAAAGATCCGCCTTGTTGAAAAGCAGTACAGCAGGTATATGATAGGCTTCACAGGTCACCAGCCACCGGTCGACAAAGCCCTGGGAAGTCCGCGGCTCCTTCAATGTCACCAGCAGCAGCGACTGGTCGATATTTGACGCTACAATATTATGCTGCATCCGGTGCGAAGGCGACTGGCGGTTGATATAATTCCTGCGATCCTGTATCTCGGTGACGACGGCCGTTCGTTCCAGGTCGTCTTCGGGCTCTATGTTGATGATATCTCCCACGGCAATGGGGTTGGTGGAGGTGATCCCATCCAGGCGCAGGATACCTTTTAGCCGGGCGTTCCACAGCTCACCCTCAGCGGTCTTTACCACATACCAGCTACCCGTAGACTTATAGACCTTGGCCATCATGGGAATTTCTTTAAGACGGTCCAGCGGAGCAGCAGCTCCAGCATCAGCAGCACGGCGGCGGCCAGCGCGAAAGGAAAGAATTGCTCGGTATATCTGCGGAGGGCGGTCACCTCTATCTTGGATTTTTCCAGCCGGTCGATCTCCGAATAAATACTATGCAGGCTCTCATTGTCCTTGGCCCTATAATACAATCCACCGGTCTCTTTTGCTATCTGGGTCAATAACTTCTCGTCGATGTTGACCTTTTCCCTGGAAAGGATCACGCCCTGCGGCGTTTGAATGGGCACAGGGGCAAAGCCTTCGGTTCCCATCCCTATCGTATACACCCGCACGCCAACGGATTTGGCGATCTCTTTGGCCGTATTGGGATCGATGAGCCCTCCGTTATTCTCTCCATCCGTCAACAGAATGATCACTTTGCTCTTGGAAGGCGAGTTGCGCAGCCTATCCACGCCGGTAGCCAGACCCGAACCGATGGCAGTACCATCTTCCAGCAATCCGCTCTGTACATTGGACAGCTGCGTCTTGAGCACCATCCGGTCCGTCGTCAAAGGACACATCGTAAAGCTTTCTCCCGAGAATATCACCAACCCTATCCGGTCCGTAGGACGATTGTCGATGAACTCACCCGCTACATTCTTGGCAGCCTCCATACGATTGGGGGTAAAGTCCTGGGCCAGCATACTACCGCTGATATCCAGACACAGCACGATATCGATGCCCTCTCCCGTCACCAGCTGCTCGTCATTGCGGGTCTGAGGACGCGCCAGCGCAATGATGATACAACAAAAAGCCAGCACACGGAAGATAAAAGGGATCGGCCGGAGCAGGCTCTTCCAGGACCGCAGCCCGGCAAAAGGACGCACGGAGGATACCAGCACTGTCCCCTGGGCCTTCCCCGCCTTACTCAGCTCCCAATAGACCAGCAACGGCACGAGGACAAACAGCCCGAAAAAGGCCGGCTGACTAAAGTGAATTTGTTTATACCAATCGTATAGCACTATGCTCCGCTTTTTGAAGTTGTTTCATTTTCCTGACCTGGCTGGTCCGCCTGCTCAGGCTCCGCTATCTCATCCAGAAGATCCACCGACCCGCGGATGACCTGGTAGCTGCGTTCATTATCCTCCGCACCCGGCTGATATTTGGCGAACTTTACAAAGTCGGTCATACGCAATGTCTCTGCCAGCGCATCGAACTGCGGACGGGTCAAAGACAACTTTTGTAACGCACCGATGAGCTCTTCATTCGTCTCCGCCATGCTGGCAATACTCAACCTTCGCAGCACAAACAGCCGGAGAATATCGTTGAGCCGTGTATAATATATTTTTATCTGCCCATCTACACCGGGACCTTGTTTATGCAGCTCTTCCAGCTGTCGCACCGCCTCCTCGTAGGGACTGAGGATCACCAGCGGCGCCACCACCGTTTGCTTCAGCAGCTTCTTCTTCCTCACCAGCCAGACCACCAGCGCCAGCGCAATCAGGGTCAACGCTCCCACCACCCAGGGGATCCATTTTGCATAAGGATTGGGCACATCGATGATATCCTTGATGTCGTGATAGTCCTGGTTGGGGTCGAACCTGGAATAGTCCACCCGGAGCATCACCGTGTCCGACAAATATTTTCTATTGCCCGAGTAAAAAGACAACTGTGGAATGACCCAGACGCCCGAGTCGAAGCTGGTGATGGTAAAATATTGCCGGTAATACTGTTCATCGGTTTTGTTCACGGAATCCAGCTTGCCTTTCTCCACCCATTCGAAATGCGGAATACTATCCATCGGCGGCCAGACGAGGGGCGCATTGCCCGGTACAAAGGCTTCCACCAGCATATGCACCGGCTGCCCGATGATGATCTTCTGCTTGTCCAGTGACACCTTCACCTTTATGGCAGGTCCGTTGTCATGATGTCCACCATGCCGCTGCGCTGTCGATGTCAGGGACATCAGGAGAAAAGCCAGGCCCCACCAACCTTTGGTTCGTCCGGGGCTAAATATATGTAATGTCGATCTTTTCATGTACTATGCCGGGCGGTGACGACCGACAAAAAACCGTTGTAATATTTTGACGTAATCTTCGTCTGTGCGTAAGTGCAGAAGGTCCGAACCGGCCCTTTGAAAAATGCCCTTACACTGTTCCGTCTGATCAAAAAAATGTTGTTGATAATTGGTCCGCACAAGGTAGTCATCCGTGTCGACCCAATAACGCGCACCCGTCTCCGAGTCTTCAGCGTCGATCATCCCGATGGCCGGCAGCTCCATATCCATCTTGTCGTAGACCCTGATCCCAATGACATCGTGCTTCTTGCCCGCCACCTTCAACGCATCTTCGAACCGCTCTTCTTGTCTGCCCGCACCTGCACCCGGGACATCCGCCCCGCGTTCCTCGATAAAGTCGCTGAGAAAAAAGACGATGCTTTTCTGACGGGCGCTGCGGTTGAGAAATCGGATGGCTTCCCGCAGATTGGTACCCTTGTTACGGGGCTCTGTAGTCAGCAGCTGTCGCACGATATAAAGGACATGCTCTCTTCCTTTTTTAGGCGGTATATATCCCTCGATCTTATCGCTAAAGAGGATGACCCCCACCTTGTCATGGTTATTGATGGCCGAAAAGGCAAGCACCGCGCATATCTCCGTGATCAGGTCCTTCTTACGGGCATGCACCGTGCCAAATAGCGAGCTGGCGCTTACATCTACCAGGAGCATCACTGTTAGCTCCCGCTCTTCCTCGAACAGTTTGCTAAAGGGATGGTTGAACCTTGCAGAGACATTCCAGTCGATGAATCGGATGTCGTCACCCGCCGCATATTCCCGCACTTCACGGAAGCTCATGCCACGCCCTTTGAATGCGCTATGGTATTCACCCGTAAATAGATGGCGCGTCAGCCGCTTGCTCTTTATCTCAAGCTCCCGCACCTTCTTTAATATTTCCGCGGTCGTCAACATAGTTGTTGGTTAAGTCCCCCATACACGGACTGCATCAGGGAATGGGTATTGCTTTTAATACATCGTCGATCACCTGCTCGATGTTTACGCTCTCCGCCTCAGCTTCATAGGTGAGCCCGATACGATGACGCAGCACATCCTTGGAAATGGTACGCACATCCTCCGGTATCACATACCCCCGCTTGTTAAGGAAGGCATTGGCCTTGGCCGCCAGCGCAAGGTTGATGCTCGCACGGGGGCTTCCGCCGTATGCGATCAGGGGTTTCAGCTTTTCCAGCTTATATTTCTCCGGAGTCCTCGTAGCAAATACGATGTCCAGTATATAATGTTCCACCTTTTCGTCCATATACACCTGCCGCGCCAGATCCTTCGCCTCTTTGATCTCCTGCATCGACACCACCTGCTCCACCCTGGGGGCCTGGGCTCCCTGTACGTTCTGACGGATGATCATCTGCTCTTCCTGCTTGCTGGGATAATCCACGATCACTTTCATGATAAATCTGTCTTGTTGGGCTTCCGGCAGTGGATAAGTACCCTCCTGCTCGAGGGGGTTCTGCGTAGCCAGTACCAGAAAAGGCTCCTCCAGCTTATAGCTCGTATCGCCGATAGTCACCTGTCTTTCCTGCATCGCCTCCAGCAGGGCGCTCTGCACCTTGGCCGGAGCACGGTTGATCTCGTCCGCCAGCACGAAATTGGCAAAGATCGGCCCCTTCCGTACGACAAACTCATGCTTCTGCTGGTTGTAGATCATCGTACCGATGACGTCCGCCGGCAGCAGGTCCGGTGTGAATTGGATACGGCTGAATTGAGCATGAATGGCCTGTGACAGCGACTTGATTGCTAAAGTCTTTGCCAGGCCCGGCACCCCCTCCAGCAGGACATGCCCATTGCTAAGCAGTCCGATCAGCAATCTGTCCAACATATGATGCTGTCCCACAATGACCCTTCCTACCTCGTCCCTGAGCCTGTCGATAAAGGCCCCCTGATATTGAATCTTGTTATTTAACTGCCTGATATCCTCCGCGGTATAGAGCATATTTCTAATATTAAGGTTGCAAAATACGAAACAAGAGGCAAGTAGCTTGCCAGATAATCATAAACTTGATTTTTTACACGCATTAGGGGAAATAGTTGCCTAAAAAGATGATATATACGGCAATAAAACCCTTTCCTATAATGTTAAAGAGGCACTCTTAATTGTTAACGCAAAACAGTATGATTTATGAAAAAGACCTTGTTATTTGTTCTTGTTAGCGCCGCCGCTCTTCTTTTGATCATGTCCGGGTGCAGCAAGAAGGATAGTGGCGGGCCATCCAACAATATGGCCACCTATGCAGGCTCATACAAGCTCACCGCCGCCACTGTCACCGCAGGAGGTGTTACCCAGGACGCTATGAATTACCTTTTTGAGCCTTGCCAGCAGGACGATATCCTCCAATTAAAGGCCGACTCAAGCATGATTCTAACCGATGCCGGCACCACTTGCACCCCCGACGGCAGCGGCACCGGCAAATGGTACGTCAGCGGTAGCTACCTGATAACGATAGAGAGCCAGCAAAACGATACCGCTACGATCAAGAGCTTCAATGGCACGGCACTCGTCCTCACTCACCCCGATGAGCTTGGCGGAGTGCCCATTACTGTAACAGTTACAATGACCAAACAATAAGCACACGCACATATCTTTTTTCAAAGGCTGCCCTTCCAGGCAGCCTTTTTTACAGGCCGGCCCGGCTCGACTTTTTACCCGGGAGACGGGCGTTTTTAATTGGTTTTTAATCATGTCAGGCAATAAGTTTTTCAGACCTTAGTTTTAAACTTTGGAGGTCTCCAACCTTCTTATAGACGCCCGTGCAGAATGCTTTCGAAATGGACCATATTAGCAATCTCGATCAGCCTGACCCTGGGTGGCTGCCACAATACGTCCCGTCACGACATGGACCTCCTCACCAGCTCCCCCTGGAAATATGAAAAGGCCGGCTTTAATACTGAGACGGAAGATGAGGACGCTGCCAGCTTCAACGCGCTCGACCCCCGCATCATTGGTTTTGAAAAAGATTATGCCATCGTCTTCCGTACAGACGGCACTGGCGCTCTGAAAGAAACCCATACCCGGAACAAACATCACAACCCCGACAGCCTCCCCTTCTTCTGGTCCTTCCAGAATAATGATAGTGTGCTTTATTTCCAGGATCAATATTATAAGGTTCAGACCCTTACCAACGACAGGCTCATTATCTATGCCGACCAGCGCCTCGGCAGCGACCATTCCCGCTATACCATTATCCTCGGGCACTAGGCGCCACCTCCCCCAGATCCCCTCCCGATCTCCTCCTCCAATCTATTATCCACCCCAACTCTGGCCCAAGAATTGCAGCAAAGACTTATGCACCTCAATTAATTAATAACCAATTATCTACACCAAAAATGACCAAATTACTTTTGACGGCCGCCAGCCTGATGACCCTCACGCTCATCTGGACCGCCTGTAGCAAGAGCAAATCCAGCAATAGTAACAATTCCAACATGACCCTTATGACCCAGGCCATCTGGAAATACGATACTTCCGGCATCGATCTGAATAAAGATGGGGTGGTCGACCTCACCGACAACCTGCAAGCCTGCGTCAAGGACAACACCTATCAATTCAAGACAGACAGCACCGTAATAGTGGATGAAGGAGCAACCAAATGCAATAGCACAGACCCGCAGACCGCCACCTATTCCTGGAGCATCAGCAGCGGCAATCCTGCTATTCTGAAGTCAGATGCCACCCCCCTGCTGGCCAGCGGACTCACCGTTCTAACCCTCACCAGTACGAAATTGACCGTCTATAAGGACACAACCGTACAGGGCGTCAGCATCTGGTATATTTTCTCATTGAAGCATTAGGCACTCGCCGATGGCCCGGGCGGGTCCGGCCCTCAGGACAAATATTTCCCGACAATGGGTACCCGGCGTCCTACGCCAAAGGCCTTACAGCTCACGCGTATGATGGGACAAAATTGATTTCGTTTGTATTCACTGGTATTCACCAGTCGCAGCACTCTTTTTACCAGCGCTTCATCGATACCCATGGCAATGATCTCCTTCGGCCCCTGCCTCCTTTCGATGTATTGATAAAGCACCTTGTCCAGCACGTCGTACTCAGGCAGACTGTCGCTGTCCTTCTGATCAGGCCGCAGCTCCGCCGACGGCGCTTTCTCGATAATATTGACAGGGATGATCTCTCCATCCCGGTTGATATACCGCGCCAGCGCATATACCTGTATCTTGTATACATCGCCAAGCACACTTAACCCTCCCGCCATGTCGCCATACAACGTACCATAGCCCGTTGACAGCTCGCTCTTATTGGATGTATTCAACAGAATGTAGCCGAACTTATTGGCAATACCCATGAGGATATTACCCCGTGTACGGGACTGAAGGTTCTCCTCCGCCAAACCAAAGGGCGCTCCCTTAAACACCGGCTCCAACGCATGCAGCAAAGACTCATATACTTCCCGTATGGGAATAATATCATAAGGATTGCCCAGGTTGCGTGATAGCTGTTCCGCATCGCTGACGGAGTGAGAAGTGGAATAAGGTGAGGGTAACAGGACAGCCCGCACATTCTCCTTTCCCAACGCTTCGCAGGCCAGGGCCAGCGTCACAGCGCTGTCGATCCCACCGCTGCTGCCCAGGATCGCTTTTTTAAAACCCATCTTGGAAAAATAATCCCGTATACCCAGGATCAATGCCTGATGTATCTCCCGGATATTTTCCATATTCACCAGGTATTCGACCACCCTTTCCGGATCTTTCAATTTCGACACACGCATCTCCTTGTCAAAGACAGCTGGCTCCCCACCATCTTTTTGGACGGTCGCGGTACCCTGCGCTTCCCCTCCACTGGTAGCCGCCAATTTACCCGTAGGCACTGACAGCTCTTCTCCTGCCTCCTCTTCATGGATGGGGATAGAAAACCCGGGCAGTATCTCTTCAAAAAGAGGCGGCACCGGAGCAGGCAGCTCCACGATAGCCCAATCCTCTTCAAAATATTTCATTTCTTTTATCAGCCTGCCCTTTCCGTCGTATATCAGGCTGCCTCCGTCAAAGACGATCTCCGTCTGCGATCCCACCGCATTACAGTAGTATAACGGCAGCTTGTATTTCAATACATTTTGTCTTACCACCTCCTTCCTATCCTCATCGTGATCATAGTCAAAAGGACTGGCAGAAATATTAATGATCAGGTCCGGCCCCTGTCCTATCAGCTGATCCATGGGACAGACCCTGTACAAAGGGTTATCCCCCAGGTTCCAGATATCCTCACAGATAGTAAGCGCAATTTTTTTGCCTTTAAAAGGGATCACCTTCCATTCATATGCCGGCTCGAAATAGCGGTATTCGTCAAACACATCATAGGTAGGAAGACAGGTCTTGTGCGCAACACCCTTGATCTCCTTTTCATAAAGGAGCCAGGCCGCATTAAAAAGGTCCTTTCCCTGCGGAGCGGCATTACGCGCCGGCGACCCCACAATGACCCCGATCGTGTCCGCCTCCTTTTTTATGCGGTCCAGATAAGTATAACATTGCGCGATGAAGTCCTCAAACTCCAGGAAGTCCCTGGGAGGATAGCCGCAAACGCATAGTTCGGAGAATACCACCAGGTCGGCGCCCGCCGTTTTGGCCTGCCGGATGGCTTCGATGATCTTACGGGTATTTTCCTCAAAATTCCCGATGTGATAATTTTGTTGGGCCAGTGCGATCTTCATACCCCAAATTTACACTAATATCATGGTATTCACGTTATTTCGCAGTATGAAGAACCATTCACGCACGACTGTCAACGCCCCACATCGGCCCTTCCCCCGCAGCCTCAATCTATCCCTGTTGGGGATTGCCCTCATTTTCAGTTTTTTACTATCTTCCTGTGGCGGCGGTAATGGCCCCGACCTCTCCGGCGTAAAGGTGAAACCCGTACAGATCATCCGCTTTGACACCGCCTGGTTCTCCCTCGACTCAAACAATATGGAGCCCGGTCTTGACAGGCTCGCCAGCGGGTATCCTTATTTCATGCCGGATTTTTTATACAATATTCTCGGGGTACCCGCAGACAGCAGCACCATAGCCCTCGCTGCCAGCCGCCAGTTTCTCGTAAGCTATCGGTCCGTAAAGGACTCGCTGGAAAAGAAATACCCGGACCTCCGTTGGTTGGAAAAAGACCTCACCGAAGGCTTTCGATATATAAAATATTATTTCCCTCATTACGCCCTTCCTCAAAAAGTGGTGACCTATATCGGCCCCTTTGACGCACCCGGCGTGGCCATAACAAAATATACGCTTGCCATCGGCCTGCAGTCCTATGCCGGCGGAAATTTCTCCTTCTATCTCAGCGGAAAAGGACAAGACATGTATCCCATTTATATCTCCCGCAGATTTGAACCCCAATACATCACTCCCAATTGCGTCACCGTCCTGGCGCAGGATATTTTCCCCGACAGCAGCGACGGCCGTCCCATGATCGAGCAGATGGTCGCAAGAGGAAGATACTGGTGGCTGTCCGGCAAACTCCTCCCGTCTGCACCCGACAGCATCATCACCGGTTTCACCAATGCGCAACTCAAATGGTGCTCCACCAATGAAGTGGGCATATGGAATTATTTTCTGCAGAACACCGACCTCTATACCATCGATCCCGACATCATAAAGAACTACATCGGTGAAGGACCCAAAACCCTTGGAATGCCCGACGCCTCTCCCGGCAATGTCGGCACGTGGGTGGGCTGGAACATCGTGAAGAAATACGTACAGCAGCACGACGGCATCACTCCCGAAACGCTCATGCATACCCCCGTCCGCCGCATCATCGAAGAAGCAAAATACAAACCTAAATAGAAGTAGCTGGCCCCGTCGCATCGGTCAACCAATGATGGCCGGCCCTAGCGATCCACCGTCTCGGCTATGATAAAAGCCCCCGCGGCCAGCGCAATATCCAGAAACGCGCCCGTCCATTCGACGGGGTTGTGAGGGTCCTTTATCATCAACGGTACATGCCGGAGCAAGGCCAGCACAGTCAGAATGATCCCTAACGTACCGGCCGTCCAGCGCTTCCTGGAGGTAAACAGCATGCCATAGACGGCGCCTATCAGCGTCAGTCCGATGACATAATCCCAAAAATACTGAAGAGGCGCCCAGTCTGGCACTTTCGCCGTCATAGAGGCATTGTGCGTAAAATGCTGGGCGCCTAATATGATAAATGGCAGTGCATAACAATAGCGCACGATCACCTTCCTTCTGGACGAAGCCAGCGCAAAGCACGCAGCCATGATGGCGATATCCTGAAAGAACCTCATCCAGTGTTGCCCCACCTGTGGCTCAGGCAATATCAACAGCGGATGCACCATCAGGAGATACAGTATCATCAGGCAGCCCAGCAGGAATGCCGCCAACTGCACCTGTCTGCCGATGATAAAGCTCACCCCGGCCGCCAGCATGGCCGTCCCGGTAAAATAAGCCCAGAATAACCTCCACGGCATATACGCCGGCACCAGCGTACTCACAAAGTCCGCATACATATAATGCTGTATCGCAAAGACGATCCAGGGGATCCCAAACATGATTCGGACCGCGTATTTTTGACCGGGAGTTATCATACCCCCAATATCCATTATCTTTCACACACCCGCCTGGCCACTCTACGGGTGCACAGCCACCGATCCCATAAAGACCGGTTTCCTACATGAGCGGTGTTCGTAGGTCAATGGCTGCTGCTCGTGCGACGGCAGCCGTTATCCGGCAAATTTTAGGACGCCGACGGCTTTTTTTTCCGACTTTTATGATCCATGAGAAGGGTCTGGTTGCATATCGCGTTCTGGGTTTTGTATGTAGTGCAGGATACGTTGCTGGCCTATACCTGGGTAGGTCCCGCCTTCAAGGACATTCCCCCTATGAAGATGCTGGGCATTGCCGTACAGGCCGCCCTGATCAATATGCCCTGGAAGCTGACGCTCAGCTATTTTGTGCTCTATGTATCCATACCCAGGATCTCCACCGGGCTGCAACCCATGAACAGGATCGTCACCGAGATCATCCTTGTCTTTGCAGGCTGTGTCATAGGCTACAGGCTGGGATCGCATTATATCCTGTATGCGATTGTCTATGGAGGCGCCATTGCCGATGGAAATACTTTTGGCATTGCCAATGTCATCGTAGCCACCATGGACATCGGGTTTATAGCAGGGCTGGCCGCCACGATAAAATTTGTACGCATCCAGCTGGCCGGCAAGGAGAGGGAAAAGAGCCTGATAAAAGAAAAATTAGGGGCTGAATTGAAGTTTCTCCGCAACCAGACCAACCCCCATTTTTTGCTCAATACCCTAAACAATATCTATGGCCTGGCCAGGAAGAAGTCCGACGACACCGCAGAGGTGGTGATGAAGCTGTCCGAGCTGCTACGGTTCATACTCTATGAATCCAGCAACAATCTGATCACCCTGGCCGAAGAGATAAAGGTCATAGAAGATTATCTGGAGCTGGAGATGATCCGCTATAGCGACAGGCTTTCCGTCAGCTTTAACAAATCCCTGGACGGGAGCGGCTATCGGATCACCCCTCTCCTGCTGCTGCCTTTTGTGGAGAATGCATTCAAGCACGGCATCAGCGAGACACGCTTCGAGTCATTTATACAGATCGACATTTCGGTAAAGAATGGGCAGCTGCGATTCTGTATCGAAAATACAAAGGACAATGACCAGCACAGCAGCAATGGCGCCAGCATCGGCCTGGTCAACGTAAAAAGACAACTCGAGCTCAGCTATAAGGACTATGATCTCAAAGTGCTTAATGAAGACAATCTTTTCACTGTCAACCTTTTTTTAAATTTGGAAAGCCATGTTGAAATATAGCTGTCTCATCGTAGAGGACGAACCCCTCTCCGCCGAAATACTGACCGACTACATGCGGCAGGTGCCTTTCCTGGAACTGCGATCCGTATGCGCCGATGCCATCTATGCCATGGAGCTGCTGCAGAATGAAAAGATCGACCTCCTCTTCCTGGACATACACCTTCCCAAGCTGAAGGGCATGGAGTTCCTCGAGTCGCTGCGCAATCCACCCCGCGTCATCATCATCTCCGCCTATAAGGACTATGCCCTGCAGGCATTCGAGCTCAACGTGGTGGACTATCTGCTAAAGCCCATCCGGTTCAGCCGTTTTCTCAAGGCAGTCAACAAGCTGGAGCAATCCGTAGCCCTCCCTCCGGCAACCGATACAAGAGAAAGGACCTATTTTTTCTTTTCCGTCGGCAAGAAGAAGGTAAAAGTCTTTCTCGACGAGATACTCTATATCGAAAGTCTCCGGGAGTATGTGCGCATCACCACCCGGGATAAGAACATCCTCACCAAATTTCAGCTCAGCGCCATCGAAGAGCTGCTGTCCAGGAACAATTTCATCCGCATACACCGCAGCTTCATCGTAGCCAAGGATAAGATCAACGCCTTTACGGCAACGGATGTGGAGATCAACAACAAGCAGATCCCCATCGGCAGGAGCTATAAAGAGCTCGTCATCGGCCTCCTCGAAAGAGGCGTCTAGCCTCCAGTCCCAGTCGTTGGTTGAATAAAAGGAATATCCGTCTGCAAAAGGAGTAAATTGATGCTGTCATTATTCGTCACATGAGATCCTTCTGCATCAAGCTGCCGTTGCTAACATTATTTTCCCTGACCGCGCTCAGCTGTCCAAAGGAGATCCCATCCAGGTCTGCCAGACCGGCCAGGACCAGGTTCCTTCATCCCATCGGTATGCTGCCCGCACGCCCCTTTCCCGCTCGCGCAGAAACAACGACCCGGACCACTCCCGTCGACGGTATCATCGAACTATATTAAATGTCCAAAAACGGCCTCCGGTCCGTTCTAAAAAGGCTTTTTCCCCAATTGCCGCATCTGGCTGAAATGGGAACGAATGGCTTCCCGCATGGTCGGGAATTCATTGTATTCGATACCAAACTCCCGGCATGTTTTCTTAACGATACGATTGATCGCCGGATAATGTATATGGCTGATACGAGGAAATAGATGGTGCTCTACCTGAAAATTCAATCCGCCGACAAACCAGGAGATGATCTTATTACGCGGAGCAAAATTTGCCGTCGTCCTCACCTGGTGTACAGCCCATTCTTCTTCCACCTTCTTCGTCTCATTTATCCCGATATGAAGAAATTCAGGCCCCTCCACCACATGCGCCAGCTGAAATACGATCGCCAGGGTAAACCCCAGCGCAATATGCATACAGATGAACCCGATAGCCCAGGCTCCCCAGCCTACACAATACACCGGCAGTCCGACATAAAAAACAGCATACAGCAGCTTGCTAAGCCAGAATATAAAGTGTTCCCTGAGATCCATTTTGGAAAGGGGCGTAGAGACGATCTTTCGTGAAAAATATTTAGAAAAGTCCAGCATCGCCACCCAAAGAAAAGAAGAGAGAGCATAAAAAAAGACTACATAAATATGCTGGAAACGATGGGCTGGAACCCATTTCTGACTCTCGCAATGCCGCATGAAAGGACTCTTGGCAATATCATCGTCTATACCATCTACATTCGTATAAGTATGATGGATGATATTATGTTTGAACTTCCAGATAAAGGCATTCCCCCCCAGGGCATTGAGCGAAAGTCCCATCAGCCCGTTGACCCATTTCCGACTGGAGTAGCTGCCATGACAGGCATCATGCATGACATTGAACCCAATACAAGCAAGTATGAACCCAAGCAATCCGCTAAACAGGATGCCCGCTGACCAGCCCCACCAGGACAAAGTCGATCCAGTGGATCGGAAGGCATACAATAAACCCAGGTAAATAAGGACAGCGGCGGGTATCAGCACCCCCGTTTTTGTGTACAGGCGCCAGTCCCCTGTCTTCCTAAGATGGCTACCGCTAAAGTATTGATCTACAGATGTTTTTAAGGATTTGTAGAATGTATTATGCGTATTGTTGAAAGAGAGCTTGGTCATGACCAGGGCAAGGTAGAAAACTAATCTTATATGGGGAATTAAGTTTCTGCTCTATCACCGCTTTATATGGCTTTTCAGCAGCTGACGGGCAGACTGTATCTCCGTAATGTCCTTAAAGGAATCCTTGGGAATGAGAAAAAAACTCCGGGACGTAAAATACAGGTGAAAGAAATAGGCCGTCTCCTTGAAGGCGCTAAAGGTCTCCCAGTTCCATTGCTGACGCCCTTTCTTGGTCTCCAGGAGGATACCCTCATCGCCCAGACTAAGGGTAAAATGGTCCTGAAAGGTGGAATTGCGCCTATAAATGCTCAATGGGAGAAATCTCCGGATGGACAGCCAGAGAAAGAACCATAAAAGAGAGAAAAGCAGAAAAGGAAGGACTTGTATCTTCTTGAGGGCCAATAGTATAGCTGACAAGATAGCAAAGACGTTGATGATGATGACGATGAACCTGATCTCCGGCTGGCCAAAAAAGTGACCGCGTAATCCATCCAGCACCTGCTTTTTGTTGTAACCAAATTGAATTGTCATTCCTCCATGTGTAGATTGTGAGCGGTAAAAATAAAGGAAAAAAGTATACCCCCGGCCCCGGTCAGAAGGTGTATTTCACCGAAAGGCCGAAAACAAAAAAGCTATCCCGCAGCCCGCGGGATAGCCAATGAAATAGTTGTCTGGCCAGACTATAGTTCGATCTGTTCAGGTATATCTTTAACGGACACTCCTGCAACTACCATAATGATGTGATGCTGCTTCGCCAGGTGTAACGCTACGGCTACAGGAAGCTAAGAATGAAATTACGACGAGGGCCACCAGGATACGTTTCATGCTTTTCAATTTAGGTTATTATGGATTAAGTGAACTTCCGTCGAACGGGTATTAAAAAAATGTACCCCTTTCTCCGGAAATATCTAATGTCTGTCCTTCGGACATAGGACCTAGGGTCCTATATGTAACGAAAATAAATACAAAGTATTATGTACGCCTACTCCCGTTATGGTTTGAAAATACTAATATCGGGGTGAATAAAATAACCATAATTTTAGGGGTCTGGGGATAAAAAGACAATCCCCCCATGGAAATGGAGGGATTTGCGAAATGTTTATGATTAAGTTACCGTAGAGACATTTTTTAACCGATTTCCCGCCCCCGGCCTACCGGCCGGGAGGCGGCCGCCGACCTTAGCTGCACCCCATACTATTCCCACAGTTCAAACATTTATAGCAGGTGCCGCTCCGGATGGTGATATGCCCGCAGGTATTACAGGCCGGTGCGTCGCTCTGCATGCTCTTGGCAGCCGCATTGACCGCATCCAGGCTCGTTTCCGCCTTTACCGCCCCCGCCGCAGCCTTGGAGGCCCTGGCCGCCGACGCTCCGGCCCCGCCACCCGGAGAGGAAGTTCCCCCGGCCTTTGCCACGATCCGTACATCGCTGAGCTCGGGAGTGCTCTTGTCATATTCCAGTGATGAGGGTATCTCATCCCAGTCATCCGTACCCGTATTGGCGACTTCAGGCCGGTCCAGCACATGAACCAGGTCCGTTCTTCCTAAATATTCATACGCCAGGCTGCGGAAGATAAAGTCCACTATCGAGGTCGTGCTCTTGATATTGGGATGGTCTACCATACCCGATGGTTCAAATCGGGTAAAGACAAATTTTTCTACGAACTCTTCCAGGGGAACACCGTATTGCAGTCCGATCGAGACCGCAATGGCAAAGCAGTTGGAGAGACTGCGCATCGTTGCCCCTTCTTTTGCCATGTCGATAAAGATCTCACCCACCGTGCCGTCGCTGTATTCTCCCGTACGCAAAAAGAGCGTCTGTCCGTTGATCTTTGCTTTTTGGGTAAAGCCCCGACGCTTGGCTGGCAGTGTCCTCCGCTCGACGATGGTAGCCAGCGCTCTTTTCAGTTTTGTATCCGGAGAAGCCTGCACTCGCTTCTGCACTTCTTCCAGCAGCTCCTGTACCGTCAGCTTGCTCATATCCACGATCATCGACTCCTGTGCAGCCGGCGCTTCGGCAGCAGTAGATTGTTTTTCTTCTTCGCCTTCTTTCTTTTTCTTGTCCGACTTGGTGCTCAGCGGCTGCGACAGCTTGGAGCCATCGCGGTACAATGCACAGGCCTTCAGACCCAGCTGCCAGCTCAGCATATAGGCATCCGCGATATCTTCTACAGCAGCCTCGTTCGGGAGATTGATCGTCTTGGAAATAGCTCCGCTGATAAAGGGCTGTGCCGCACCCATCATACGGATATGACCATGTGCATGGATATAGCGCTGACCTTTTTTACCGCATTTGTTGGCACAGTCGAATACGGCCAGGTGCTCATCCTTTAAGTAAGGCGCACCTTCCACCGTCATCGTACCGCACACATAATCGTTGGCCTTCTCGATCTCCTCCGCCGTAAAGCCAAGCGCTTCCAGCAGGCTCCATTCTAAATTATAATATTGCTCGGGCTTGAATCCCAGTCGTTGCAGGCATTCTTCACCCAGCGTATATACGTTGAATACGAAGCCGATCTCGAATGCCGAGCCTACCGCCGCATCCAGCTTTTTGATCTCTTCTGCGATAAATCCCTTCTCGCTCAGTGACTGGTGGTTGATGGCAGGAGCGCCTGCAAACGAGGCCGTTCCTACGGCATATTTTACGATGGCGTCGATCTGCTTGTCTGCATAACCCAGGTTCTTCAGCGCCGTAGGCACAGACTGGTTGATGATCTTGAAATAGCCGCCGCCCGACAGCTTCTTGAATTTGACAAGGGCAAAGTCGGGCTCGACACCGGTGGTATCGCAATCCATGACCAGTCCAATAGTGCCCGTAGGTGCGATCACCGTCGCCTGCGCATTGCGATAGCCGTATTTCTCGCCCAATTGCACCGCCTCATCCCAGGCCTTGGTGGCTGCCTTGAGAAGATAGTCCGGGCAATAGCGGGCTTTGATCCCTTGCGGCTTGATCCCCAGACCCTCATACTCATCCGCGTCATAGGCCGCCAGCCGGTGATTGCGCATCACCCGCAACATATGCTCCTTGTTCTCTTCATAACGCGGGAAGGGCCCAAGGACAGCAGCCAGCTCGGCAGAGGTCTTGTAGGCTACGCCCGTCATGATGGCGGTGATAGCTCCGGCAATGCCGCGAGCCTCTTCACTGTCGTAAGGAATGCCCATGATCATGAGCATGGAGCCCAGGTTGGCATAGCCAAGACCCAGCGTACGATAGTCATAAGACAGACGAGCCACTTCCTTTGAAGGGAATTGAGCCATCAGTACCGATACCTCCAGCACCGTCGTCCACAGACGGCAGCAATACTCAAACCCTTCCACATCGAAAGTGTTGGTGTTCTCATCGTAGAAACGGCGGAGGTTTGCAGAAGCCAGGTTACATGCCGTGTTGTCCAGGAACATGTATTCGGAGCAGGGGTTGGAGGCCCGGATGCGGCCACCTTCGGGGCAGGTATGCCACTCATTGATGGTGGTGTCGTATTGGGTACCCGGGTCCGCACAACGCCATGCTGCGTACGCAATCTGGTTCCAGACTTCTTTGGCGGGAATGCGCTTCATTATTCTTTTATCGCTGCGGGCGGTCAATTCCCAGTCCTCGCCCTTGGCCAGCTTGTCAAAAAAATCATTTGTCACACGGATGGAATTGTTGGAGTTCTGCCCCGACACAGTACGATAGGCTTCTCCTTCATAGTCACTGGGGTAGCCCGCTGCAATAAGGGCCCCCACTTTCTTTTCCTCCTCCACTTTCCAGTTGATGAACTCCATGATCTCCGGATGATCCAGATCGAGACAGACCATCTTGGCAGCTCTGCGTGTGGTGCCACCCGACTTGATCGCACCCGCCGCCCTGTCACCTATCTTGAGGAAGCTCATCAAACCGCTGGAAGTCCCCCCACCGCTGAGCTTCTCGTTTTCTCCTCGAATGGCCGAGAAATTGGTGCCTACTCCCGATCCGTATTTAAAGATCCGGGCTTCCCGGACCCAGAGGTCCATGATACCGCCGTCATTGACAAGGTCGTCCTCCACGCTGAGGATGAAGCAGGCATGAGGCTGTGGCCTTTCATAGGCCGAAGTGGATTTCTTCAGCTCGCCATCAGCCGGATCAACGAAATAATGTCCCTGAGGCTTGCCCGTAATACCATAGGTCTCATGGAGGCCGGTATTGAACCACTGAGGGGAATTGGGTACACAGGCCTGGTCCAGGATACTATAGACCAACTCTTCGTAAAACACCTGCGCATCATCGGGGCTGGCAAAATAACCATAACGCTCACCCCATACCCGCCAGCAATTGGCCATACGATGCGCCACCTGCTTCACCGAGGTCTCCCTTCCCAATGATCCGTCCTGCTGAGGCACGCCCGCCTTGCGGAAATATTTTTGTGCGAGAATGTCCGTAGCGATCTGGCTCCATTGTTTGGGCACTTCCACATTGTTCATCTCAAAAACCACTTCCCCGCTGGGATTCCTGATCACGGACGTACGATAGTCATAGGCGAACTGATCGAATACATTCACATTGTCCTTCGTATTGCGGCGGGGGAACTGCATGCCCTTCGTGGATTGCTTTTTGGTTGCCATAAGTCAATGCCTGATTTAAAGTACCAGATTTATAGATTTTTTAGACGCGTTTTCGACGGGTAGGGTGGGATAACGAAAGTATTTTTTTGATCCCGGATTGCAAGGGCCCGTTTTTCCACCAAATGTGCAAAAGATAGCTCCTTTCCCCGTCTACCTTGCGTTTGACCCTGTTAACAAAAATTTGGAAGCCGGGACGCTAAAAAATGGCCCATTTTCGCCCCCATCGAATACTCGTAAATTTACGAAGGAGGAGTGGTATTTCCCGAAGTCGCGAACATGCTACTTCAAAACAGGCTGTTCCAGCCCCCTTGATTGCAAGCGACTGCCTATCAATGCCTATCGTCGATGAGCCGAAAAATTTTACAATTTCTTTAAAGAATTATTCCCTCTTTTTGTGGGATGAAGAACACCATCCAACTGACCCTGATGATGATATTCCTGACCATCATCGGCATCCGGCCGGCCCATGCACAAACTCAATTCACAGGCTGGCTCGCCACTTTCCAAAATTATAAGCTGTCCCCAAAATTTGGCCTCTATTTCGACGCCCAGTTCAGATCCACCGATCAGTGGCGCCAGATGAATGCCCTGCTGCTCCGTCCCGGCGTCAACTTTTATTTCACTCCCTCCCTGACAGGCACCGTCGGCTACGCTTATATACCCCAGCAACGTATATCCAGCGGCGTTACAGGCTATTTACCCGAACATCGCACCTGGCAGCAGCTGATCTATACCCATACCACTCGTCTTGGTCATCATGCCCGTAACACCGCCATCTCCCACCGGTTGCGGCTCGAGCAACGCTATATCCCCAAACACCATGCTGAAGATGGTTCGCTGGTACACGATAAAAATGTATATGCGGGCAGGCTCCGCTACTTCACCCGCGCCGTCATTCCTTTTGGAGGAGCGCATACCATAACAGCGCCTGCTTTTACACAGGGCTTCTTTGCCGCCGTCCAGAACGAGATATTCCTCAATATCGGAGACCCATCCCCCGTCAATGGAAAGGTCTTTGATCAGAACAGGGCTTATCTGGCATTGGGCTATCGCTGCAGCAAACAGTTTGATGTGGAGACGGGCTATCTTAATCAATACATCAGTGGGGCAGGCAGCAATTCTATCAATAATCATGTGCTGCAGGTAGCTACCTACATACGCCTATAACGAGGATCGCTGTACGCACTTTGTTACCCTTGTCGGCCTCGCCGGGTTGCCCTCCGCAGTGGTTATCGTTGCAGATTGGGATGGTCATCCCTGTATTTGGGGTCCAGTACATCCCTGAATTCAGTTGGATGTTTCTTCAACCAGCTGGCGACAAAGGGGCAGTAGACCATCACCGGTATCTTATGCTCCCGCGCATAGGTCAGGGCATAAACAGCCAGCGCCGACGCGATACCCTTGCCGCCTAATTTATCCGGCACTTCCGTATGCATGAGCGCTATGTCCCCTTTGTACATACGGTATTCCAGGTAGGCCAATTCTCCATCCACCCTTACCTGGAATTGTTGTTGCTGTGTATTGTTAATGATTGTTAATGGTTCCATAAGCTATTTACATAGATAGTAAAAATCTACTACATTTGTTGTACGCGGGAAGTTCGCATAAAAATGCACATTTCCACGGATTTTACTCCCTTAAGCGGAAAACTTTTCGCATTTTTGCATAGAGCGCCGAGGGCGTACATTTACTACCAACGGTAATCAGCGAATGAAGCAATTTATTTACGAGTCTTTGTTGGCCAGGAAAAAAAAGGGACAGCGGTCTTTCGCCGTCCTGATAGATCCGGACAATGTGAATGCGGCAAAAATTGACGAGCTCACAGACCTCGCCGTCAACGCAGGGGTAGATTATCTCCTGGTAGGCGGAAGTCTTGTTATCTCCAACCACCTCGATGAGGTAGTTCAACGTATCCGCAAGAACTGCTCCATTCCTGTGATTCTTTTTCCCGGCACCCCCTCCCAGATCTCCCGCTATGCCGATGGTCTTCTTTATTTATCGCTCATCTCTGGAAGAAATCCCGAGCTGCTCATCGGTCAGCATGTAATTTCCGCGCCTGCCGTACGTAGCAGCGGGCTGGAGATCATCTCCACCGGCTATATGGTCATCGATGGAGGGGCTCCCACCACCGTATCCTATATCAGCAATGCCGTGCCCATCCCCGCCGATAAGAATGAGATCGCACTCTGCACCGCCATGGCAGGAGAGATGCTCGGTATGAAATTGATCTATATGGACGCAGGCAGCGGCGCACGGCACCCCATCCGGGAAGAAATGATTGCAGCCGTGGCCACCCACATCGATATACCGCTGGTAGTTGGCGGGGGTATCCGCGATCCGGAAAAAGCTTACCGCAACTGCCGGGCAGGCGCAAATGTCATCGTCGTAGGCAACGCCATCGAGAAAGACGCTACCCTCATAAAGGAGATGGCGGCCGCGGTACATTCAGTGCCCGTAGAAGGACCTTTCCTATGATCTCCTCTCCGTGATGGCATCGCGTAACTCCTCCGGCCTGTCCACCGCAAACAACAACACCGAAGCCCGCCGTCGGATGCCGAACATACGGACTACCGTCACCGGTTCAGACAGCTGTATACGCACCGTGTGCCCCTCCAGCGCCCCAAACAAAGCCAGCTTCAACGCTTCTTCTCCCCGCACCGTCCGGGTCGTCAGCGTGATCTCTTCGATAGTATCTATCCGCACACATACATCCGCCGCCAGCCCATTACGGAGATACAACATCCCATCCCTTACTTGTATCAGCCTCGCTTTCATCGCCCGCATATGTGCATATAGCTGTAGCATCGTATAGGCGCTAAGCCCCGTCAATATCCAGGCCGTCACAACACTCCAACGGACGATCAAAAAATGTAGTCCTATACCCTCCGCCAGCATGGCCATCAAAAAAACACCCAACACCGGCCCCGCACCACTCGCACGAGCATACGAAAACCCGCCTTTCGCAGCTCTCCCCTTAAACAGATAATAAATTACCGCCAGCTCCGACCCCAGCACATCACCTATCCGTTCATTACCAAAGATCTTCGCCGCAATACTCCGCAGATGCGTCAGCATTTCCATCTCTCCGCGTCCCGTCCGTCGTCTCGCCTTACGTATATTCCAGATCACCGTGATCACCACCGCTGCCTCCACGACAGGCGAGATCCAGGTCTTGATACCGCGTAATAATGGACTACGCCCGCCAAGCAACAATCCCGCTACCAACACGCCCGCCACAAAGACCCGTATCACCGTCATCCTGGACACAGCCGTCCTGCGTATGGCAAGGAAATACAACAGTGGCGCGGTCACCGTCAGGTCCAACACAACAGCGGTAGACAGACGCGTACTGTGCGCTGCGAAAAATGGACTATACACGATGAGAGAGCAAATAAGCATCACCAGCAGCGGCAGACCCAACGCCATCGACCAATTGGGACGGGGAGAGGTTGTTGTCATATGCCTGCAAAGATACTCACTCCGCCTTCAAGCTCTCCACCGGATTGGTACGAACGGCACGCATCACCTGCAAGCCCGTGACAGACAGTGTGATAAGAATGAGCGCCAGCAGCGGCAGCCCAAACATCCACCCATTCAGAGAAGTATGATAGGCATAGGAACCCAACCACCGCTGCAGCCCCCACCCCGCCAGCGGCAAAGCCACCAGCGCCGCACAGCCTATCAGCAAGATGAACTCCCGGGTCACCAGCACCACCAGGCTTCTTCCTGAAGCCCCCAACACTTTTCGTATCCCGATCTCACGCGTACGCCGCACCGTGATCAGCGATACCAACCCATACAACCCCATACAGGAAATAAATATCGACAACAATGTAAACCCATAGAACAGCGTCATCATGATACGGTCATCCTTATACTGTCCGTCAAAGCTCTCGTCCATAAAATAATAGTTAAAAGGCTCCGAAGGAAAATACGCTGTCCAGAGACGCTTCAGTCTCGGGAGCGCCGCCGGAGATGTCTTTGCCAGCACCGACCAGTTGGGTGCCGCACTGTCGATATACACCATCACCACCGGCTCGATCATATTGTGCAGCGACTTGAAAAAGAAGTCCTTTACCACTCCCACCACCTTCCCTTTGCGATTGCCCATCTCGATGGGCTGCCCCACACCCGAATGAAATCCCATCGCCCGCACAAAGGCCTCGTTGATGAGGAAACCCTCTTTTTTGTCTGTACGCAGGCTGTCCGAGAAATTCCGTCCCGCTGCCATCTTCATATGCAGCAACGGTATCAGCGCCGGATCGATAAAAAAATAATTGCAGAGGATCTCTTTTTTCTTTCCATGCCAATTCACCGTTGTACCACCCATCATTACGCCTTCTATCGGTATGCCGCTGCCCAGCGACACCCCCTCTACACCCGTCTCACGCCGTACCGCCTGACTAAAGGTGCCAACCTGCCGGCGCGCCAGGGAATCCCCCGGCATCGATATATTGAGCACCTGGCTCCTGTCGGCGCCCAGGTCCTTATGGAGTATATAATGCATCTGCCAGTAGATGACCACAGTCCCCGTCAGCATCGCCAGCGCAATGACGAATTGCACCACCGTCAGCACTTTTCGCAAACCGATGCCCTTCTGCTGGACCGCAAGCCCTTTCAATACCTTCACCGGCTGAAAACCCGACAATACAAAGGCCGGCCAGGCCCCCGCCAATATGGCCGTCAATGGGAAGGCCAGTATAAAAAAGAAGAGAGAGCTTCCATCTCCCAACGAAATATGCGCCTCCAGCAGTCTGTTGAAAAAAGGTATCGCCAGCTCCGCCATCCCGATGGCCAGCAGCCAGGCTATCCCCATAAGAAAGAACGACTCGCCCATAAACTGACCCATCAGCTGCAATGGACTCGCTCCCGCCACCTTCCGCACCGCCACTTCTCTCGCACGCTCCTCCGCCCGGGCCGTGGAGAGGTTGACATAATTCAATAAGGCCACCAGCAGGATAAATACCGCCAGAGCCGAAAAAATGGTATTGAACTGCCGGCTGCCCTTCGGCGAGTCGGCTATCTTTCCCTTACTAAAATGCTCATCCCGCAGCATCTCCACCTCATACCGCACCCCGTATCCCGACGCATCCGCGCTATCCAGCTCCGGTTGTACATAGATCCTGGAGATGACATCCAGCTGCCGGCGCAGGGCGGGTATATCCGGCCTGCTCCGGAAAAGGACAAACGTATACACCTCGAAGTCGTCGTTCATCCAGCTCGTCGTCGCCTGGAAATTCTTCCACAGCAATGCGTCGATCTTTACATCCGAATTGGCCGGCCGGTCCGCTATCACTCCCGTGACATGGAAGATGTGTTTATCACATACCAGCGTCTTGCCCATCGCCGATGCCTCACCAAAGTATTTACGGGCCACGCTCTCCGTCAGCACCATCGAATAAGGCTCCATCAACGCCGTTCCCGCCGAACCCTCCAAAAAAGAAAAATAAAAAAGGGAAAAGACGGCCTGCTCCGAATAGACAAAATGCTTCTCCGATGTCGGTTCACCCGGCGGACTGGCAGCACCCGCCCCCCGCGACGTCTGGTCGGTCCTCCGCACGATCATATCACCCGGCTCGATCCTTGCCGCCGCCTCTACCAGGGGACAGTCCCGTACCAGCGCTCCCGCCAGGGGAATATTGGAAGTGGCAAAGTTCAGCTCCGTCTCCGGCGCATGGAGTATGGTCGTCACCCGGGCGATACGATCCGCCTTGGGATGATAGCTGTCAAAGCTCGTCTGGTAATGAACATAGCCATAGATCAGCAGACAGGTCGCTATCCCCGTGGAGAGGCCCAGGATATTGATCAGGGCAAATTTCTTACGACGCAGCAGGTGACGCAGGTACATTTTTTTCATTGACGAAGATTTTAAGTACCGACCGGCTCGTCGATTGATATGTTGTCCGCCGGTTCCCACAAGAATGCAATTTCTCCGGCTCGGGCAGCCCAGCGGCCAGGCAATTATGACTTATTTAACAGCCTAAATGTCCTTCGGACTGGCCGCCTTCTGCGGCCTAAAGACGTAGGAAGCAATATATTATCAAAAAAACTCATACGGAAACAGCCTGGTTTTAGCAGATTTATCCAAAAAATGACGTTAAAATAATCCCCCAAGCCAAAAAATGTCCCATCTTTGCATCTCGAAAACTATTTTACCTCAATTTCATCCGAATTGAAATGAAAAAAAACTCACCCATATCACACATTTCCGTGATATTGCACGCCTTCAATAAGCGTGGGTTTTTTGCTGCGCCCGTGTGCTCAGTTTTTTCCGTCCGCCCCGTTCCCTTTTGGGTGCGACGTTGATACTTTCTCCCCATAGCGTCCCCTTAGACAGAGGCACTATTCAATCCATCCCAGGCGACGGCTGGTCCGATAATTGATCCCGTCCGAGCAATGGAGTCTATTTTTCATCTCAAGAGCACACATTCAAAATGGAACACAATTTTAAAATATTGATAGCTGATGCGAGCCACCAGGATTTCGCGAAGATCATCTGTGACGAAATGGAGTCATCAGCAAAGGCCAGAGGCACCGGTATTGCCAAACGGAGCCCCGACTACATCCAGCAGAAAATGCGCGATGGCAAGGCGGTCATAGCCTTCACCGAGGACGGTATCTGGGCGGGGTTCTGCTATATCGAAACATGGAGTCATGGGGAATATGTCGCCAACTCCGGCCTGATCGTATCCCCCCAATTCCGGAAAAGCGGCCTTGCCAAACAGATAAAGAAAAAGATATTCGAGCTCAGCCGGAAGACATACCCCGAAGCCAAGATCTTTGGCCTCACCACCGGCCTGGCCGTCATGAAGATCAACTCCGAGCTCGGCTACGAGCCCGTGACCTACTCCGAGCTCACCCAGGACGACGCCTTCTGGGCCGGCTGTAAGAGCTGTGTCAACTACGAGATCCTTATGAGCAAGGAACGAAAGAACTGTATGTGCACCGCCATGCTCTACGATCCCAAGGATCATTACGAGCCCGAGGAGACCCAGCAGGATTTTACCAAACATTCCAAGCTGTACGAACGCTTTATGCGTATCAAACAATGGAAGCTCCTCGCGCCTTTCCTCAAACATCACGAGCCAGCCAACAACAAGTCCGGCGCCAATGGCGGGTCCGGCAAGTCCGGCGGCGCCCCGGAAGGAGCCAAACGCCATCGCAGCCTCTTCCATTCGTTCCTTAATTTTTAAAAGATCATCAGAAACTACCCAACATCGTCATGAACAATAAAGTTGTATTAGCTTATAGCGGAGGATTGGATACCACCTACTGCGCCATTTATCTTCAAAAGGTCAAAGGACTCGAGATACATGCCCTCACCGTCAACACAGGCGGATTCAGCGATAAGGAGATAGAGCAGATTGCTGCAAGAGCCAAAAGCCTCGGCGTAGCCTCTTTCGAATGTGTAGACGTAACAAAAGAATATTACGACAGTTGTATCAAATACCTCATCTTCGGCAACGTCCTCAAGAACGCCACCTATCCGTTGAGTGTTAGCGCCGAGCGGATGGTACAGGCTATCGCCGTAGCCGAGCACGTAAAGAAAGTAGGGGCTTCCTATGTAGCCCATGGCAGCACCGGCGCCGGTAATGACCAGGTACGTTTTGATATGGTATTCCAAAGCATGCTCCCCGGCGTGGAGATCATCACTCCCATCCGCGACCTGCGGCTCAGCAGGGAAGAAGAGATCGCCTTCCTGAAAGAGAATGGTGTAGAAATGAATGCGGAAAAGGCAAAATACAGCATCAATAAAGGTCTCTGGGGCACCTCCGTTGGCGGTAAAGAAACGCTGACGTCAAAAGAATATCTGCCCGAAGAAGCCTGGCCGACCCAGGTCACCGAAAAAGGCACACGCAACATCGAACTCGAATTCATAAAAGGCGAACTCGTAGCAGTAGATGGCAAAAAGTTCAGCCACCCCGTGGAAGCCATCCAGCACCTCCAGGCCATTGCACAGCCTTACGGCGTGGGAAGGGACATCCATGTCGGCGACACCATCATCGGCATCAAGGGCCGGGTAGGTTTCGAAGCCGCCGCCCCCGTCATCATCATCAAAGCCCACCACCTGCTGGAAAAACATACGCTTACCAAATGGCAGCTGTATTGGAAGGACCAGTTAAGCACCTGGTATGGCAACTGGCTCCATGAAGGACAGATGCTCGACCCTACTATGCGCAACATCGAAAAGTTCCTGGAAGATACACAGGCCACCGTCACCGGCAAGGCCTTTGTCACCCTGCAGCCCCACCGATTCACCGTCACTGGCATCGAGAGCGCGCACGATCTTATGAGCAGTAAGTTCGGCAGCTATGGAGAGATGAATAAAGGCTGGTCGGGTGACGACGTAAAAGGTTTTGCAAAGATCTTCGGCAATCAGACAGCCATCTACCACAAAGTAAACGAGGCTGCACAATGAGCACGACAAGCAATACAGGCACACAGGTCATAAAGGCTGGTATCATCGGTGGCGCAGGCTATGCGGGCGGAGAAATGCTTCGTATCCTGCTGAACCACCCCAATGTCGAACTTGGCTTTGTCCATAGCAAGAGCAATGCGGGCAAACCCCTGTTCGCAGTGCATGAAGACCTCTTTGGGGAGACAGACAGGATCTTCGATGCGAAATGGAGCTATGACGTCGATGTGCTCTTCCTTTGTCTGGGACATGGGGAAGCAAAGAAATTCATCGAAGCAAATTCCCCCGTCACCGGGCGAGTCAAAATAATCGATCTTTCACAGGACTACAGGCTGGGCCGCCCTCCTCTCGACGGACAGCCCGTGATCTATGGCCTCCCCGAGCTCAACCGCGACGCCATCCGGACAGCCAGACATATCGCCAACCCGGGATGTTTCGCTACCGCCCTCCAGCTCGGACTCCTCCCCCTCGCCAAGGCAGGCTTACTGAATGACGTATATACCACCGGCATCACCGGCTCCACCGGCGCAGGTCAAAGCCTTAACGCTACCTCGCATTTCTCCTGGAGAGCCAATAATATACAGGCGTACAAGACGCTGACACACCAGCACCTGAAGGAAGTAGCACAGACCCTGCAACAGGCAGGCGCAGCCTCCCCCATCATAAACTTCGTACCCTGGCGTGGCGACTTCACCCGCGGCATCTTTGTCTCCTCCCAGCTTCGCGTGGACCGACGACTGGAAGAAATAACCGCCCTTTACGATGCATTTTACAAAAGCCACCCCTTCACTATCCTTAGCCAGCACGCTATTTCGCTGAAGCAGGTGGTCAACACCAATAAATGTCTGATCCAACTGGAGCAGCAAGGTTCTCAATTAGTGGTCCACTCCGCCATCGACAACCTGCTGAAAGGGGCCTCCGGTCAGGCAGTGCAGAATATGAACCTCCTGTTCGGTCTTGACGAACAGACAGGCCTGCACCTGAAAGCAAACGCCTTTTAACACCGGTCTGTCCGGGCCATCCAGCCCGGACAGACCTCAAAATAATCCTCATATGAATTTATTCGACGTCTATCCTATCAATGACATTACCGTCGTAAAAGCCAAAGGCTCCTACGTATGGGACAACGAAGGACAACAATATCTCGACTTGTATGGCGGCCATGCCGTGATATCCATCGGACACACACATCCTCATTATGTCGGCCGCCTCACCGACCAGCTGAACAAAGTGGGATTTTATTCCAACTCTATCCGCATACCCCTTCAGCAGGAGCTCGCCGCCAAACTGGGCAAGGTCTCCGGCAGAGAGGACTATAGCCTCTTCCTTTGCAACTCCGGAGCCGAAGCCAATGAGAATGCGCTAAAGCTGGCCTCCTTTCACAATGGACGGAAGAAGGTCATAGCCTTCTCCAAATCCTTTCATGGCAGGACCTCTCTGGCCGTAGCCGTGACGGACAATCCGTCCATTGTCGCCCCGATCAATCAGACGGACAATGTCATCTTCCTTCCCTTTAATGACGAGGCAGCCCTCGAAACCTGCTTTGAACAGCAGGGAAAGGAAATATCCTCCGTCATCGTCGAAGGCATCCAGGGCGTAGGCGGTATCAGGGAAGCATCCGCCCCCTTCCTGCAGAAGATCAGCAAACTTTGTAAGGAATATGACGCCGTATTCATCGCCGACAGCGTACAATGCGGATATGGCCGCAGCGGCAAGTTCTTCTCACACGACCACGCCGGCGTCGATGCGGACATCTATACCATGGCCAAAGGCATGGGCAATGGATTCCCCGTAGCAGGCATCATCATCGCTCCGCATTTAAAGGCCAGGCATGGCATGCTCGGCACTACCTTCGGTGGTAACCATCTTGCATGCGCAGCTGCGCTCGCCGTCCTGGAGGTCATCGAACAGGAAAGGCTGATCGCTAACGCCGCCGACACGGGCAGCTATCTCATCGAACAGCTGAAAAAAATACCCGGTCTGCAAAATGTACGCGGCAAAGGTTTGATGATAGGATTCGACGTACCCGAAAAATGGAAGGAGCTGAGAAAAAACCTTTTATTCAACCAACGCATCTTCACGGGCGAGGCAAAGCCGAACACCATTCGTCTCCTGCCCTCTCTTGCGCTGAGAAAAAAAGATGTCGATGCATTCATAGAGTCCCTGGAAGAAGAGATACACGTTTTGGAAGGCGCCGCCAGGGTCACCGAATAGCATGCCCGGCCCCGGCAGGCCGTAACAGGAATCAAACGAGCTCAATTCAATAAAAGATGAAAAATTTCATTTCCGCGCATGATGTAAAGGACATCGACAGTCTGGTAAAGTCCGCTCTTGCCTATAAGGCCAATCCCCTCAAGGATAAAGAGCTGGGCGCCCATAAAAGGATAGGCATGCTCTTCCTCAATCCCTCCATGCGCACCCGTCTGTCCACACAGATTGCCGCGCAGAACCTCGGCGCCGACGCCATCGTCTTCAACGTGGACAAGGAAGGCTGGGCCCTGGAGTTTGAAGAAGAAGCCATCATGAGCGGCAATAAGGTCGAGCATGTCAAGGACGCCGCCCCCATCATGGGTAATTATTTCGATATCCTCTGTATCCGCACCTTCCCCTCCCTGAAGAACAAGGAAGAGGACTACAGCGAGCTTTATATAAACCAGTTCGTCAAATACAGCGGCATACCCGTAGTGAGCCTGGAAAGCTCCACCCTGCACCCGCTGCAAAGCCTCACGGATATTATCACCATTACCGAGGTATTGGGCGCCGGCGAAGCCGCCAGGGCTTCCGGCCCCTCGACAGGGTCCGCTCCCGCAGGCCGTCGTCCCAAGATCGTCCTCACCTGGGCCCCCCACGTCAAAGCCCTGCCACAAGCCGTCGCCAACAGCTTTTCCCAATGGGTCAACGCATGGGGGCAAGCCGGAAGACAAATAGATTTCGTCATCACGCACCCCGAAGATTACGAGCTGGATCCGCAATTCACCCAAGGGGCTACCATTACCCATAATCAAAACGAAGCTCTTGAAGATGCCGACTTCGTCTATGTCAAGAACTGGAGCACCTTTACCGATTATGGCAAGATCTACTGTAACGACCCCGAATGGATGCTGACACAGGACAAGCTGAAGCAGACCAACAACGCCAAAGTAATGCACTGTCTGCCGGTGCGCAGGAATGTAGAGCTCAGCGATGAGATACTCGACAGCCCCTCCAGTATCGTGACACAGGAGGCATCCAACAGGGTATGGGCCGCACAGGCCGTACTGGCAGATTTGCTAAAACGATAGACATGCAACTTTCCATTATAAAAATAGGTGGCAACATCATCGACGACGAGGCAAAGCTCGAACTTTTCCTGGACGCGTTCGCGGCCGTGAAAGGGAAAAAGATCCTCGTCCACGGCGGAGGGCGGCTGGCTACCAAGGTCGCCACCGGTCTTGGCGTACAGCAACAGATGATCGATGGCCGCCGCATCACCGATGCCGAGACCCTGAAGATCGTTACCATGGTCTATGCCGGCACCATCAATAAGAACATCGTAGCCCGGCTGCAAGCCAAAGGCTGCAATGCCATGGGGCTCACCGGCGCCGATGGAAATTCCATCCTGGCCCACAAACGGGTTCATCCGACCATCGATTATGGGTTCGTAGGGGACGTAGATGCCGTAGACGCCAGCCTGCTTACCAGTCTGCTTATGCTGGACAAGACCCTTGTCTTTGCGCCCATCACCCACGACGGAGCCGGTCAGCTGTTGAACACCAATGCCGACACCATCGCCCAGGAGATAGCCCGCGCGCTTTGCAGGACATTCGATACCAGCCTGGTCTATTCTTTTGAAAAGAGCGGAGTGCTCCTCGACGCCGACGACGACAGCACCGTCATAGGACGCATCGACCCAGCCTATTATCAGGAGCTCAAGCAGAAGCAGGCTATCTTTGCCGGCATGATCCCCAAACTGGACAATGCCTTTGCCGCCCTGAACAGCGGCGTGGGGAAAGTTATCATCGGGCGGGCCGAACAGCTCCCCCAACTACTCACCGGTGCATCCGGAACAACCATCGTACATGACTGATCCAGATATCCATACATTACAGACGGAAGCCATCGATCTGCTGCGACAGCTGATCGCCATCCCTTCTTTTAGCAAGGAGGAAGGTGAGACAGCTGCCCTGCTGGAAGAATTTCTTCGTAAAAAAGGGATCGCGGCGGACAGATTGCAGAACAATGTCTGGGGGAAGAATCTATACTTTGACCCTGCGAAACCTACCCTGCTGTTGAACTCTCACCACGACACGGTCAAGCCCAATAAAGCCTATACCGTCGACCCGTTCTCACCCATAGAGAAGGACGGAAAGCTCTATGGACTTGGCAGCAATGACGCAGGCGGATCGCTCGTATCGCTGATCGCCACCTTTCTTTGGTACTATGGTCAGAAGGACCTCACGCATAATATCATACTGGCTCTCTCCGCTGAAGAAGAGATCTCAGGGCATAATGGTATCGAACTGCTGATCCCGCATATGGGACACATCGACTGGGGTGTCGTAGGCGAGCCCACGCAGATGCAGCTTGCCGTAGCCGAAAAAGGACTGCTCGTGCTGGACTGCACCGCCCATGGACGCGCCGGTCATGCCGCCCGCAACGAAGGCGAAAATGCCATCTACAAGGCCCTTTCCGACATCGAATGGTTCCGCACCGGGCAATTTCCCAAGGTCTCCGACCTGCTGGGACCGGTAAAGACCAGCGTCACCGTCATCGACACCGACAACAAGGCCCATAACGTCGTACCATCCGTCTGTCACTTCGTGGTGGATGTACGGGTAAATGAGCTCTATACTTTTGAAGAAATATTGGATATCATACGCCAGCATGTATCCTGTGATGTACAGCCCCGCAGCCTGCGCATGCGCTCGTCTTCCATTTCACTCCAGCACCCCGTAGTGCTGTCCGGCATCAGCGCCGGCAGAAAATGTTATGGAAGCCCGACGACCTCCGACAAGGCCCTGATGCCTTTCCCGACATTGAAAACAGGCCCCGGCGACAGCGCCCGAAGCCACACCGCGGATGAATACATCCTGCTGGACGAGGTCCGGGATGGAATAACATCGTATATTGAATTACTGGCGCCGATACTGGCCCCCAAAAAATAAAACCCACCCCGGCCCGGCGTGGGTTCCAAAAATCGAATGTATGAGCAAACTCTGGAGCAAACAAAATACCAGCACCTCCTCTCAGGTCGAGACCTTTACCGTAGGCCGCGACAAAGAATTTGACGTGCTGCTGGCCGAATACGACGTCCTCGGCTCCCTGGCCCATACCCAAATGCTGGAGAGCGTTGGACTCCTTAGTAAGGAAGACAGGGATCTGATCCATCAGGAATTGAACAATATCCTCACCGTCATCAGAGCAGGAAACTTCGTTATAGAAAAGGACATCGAGGACGTACACTCCCAGGTAGAATACATGCTGACCCAGCGCATTGGCGAAGCAGGTAAAAAGATCCATAGCGGTCGCAGCCGCAACGACCAGGTAGCCGTCGATATCAAGCTCTATCTCAGAGCCCAGGTACTGCAGCTAAAGGACGAGACCAGACAACTGTTTGATCTGCTGATCCAGCTCAGCGAGCAATACAAGGACAAGCTCCTGCCAGGCTATACACACTTGCAGATAGCCATGCCCTCCTCTTTCGGACTTTGGTTTGGCGCGTATGCCGAAAGCCTCATCGACGACCTCGAACTGCTGGCCGCAGCTTATCACGTCGTCAATAAGAATCCCCTGGGCAGCGGCGCCGGCTACGGCTCCTCTTTCCCCCTGGACAGGGAGATGACTACCCGTCTGCTGGGATTTGCCTCCCCCAACTATAACTCCGTATATGCACAAATGAGTCGTGGCAAGACGGAAAAAATAGTCGCCACCGGCCTCGCCTCCATTGCCGCCACCCTCAGCCGGCTCGCCATGGATTGTTGTCTTTATATCAATCAGAATTTTGGATTTATTTCCTTTCCCTCCGAGCTCACCACCGGTAGCAGCATCATGCCCCATAAAAAGAACCCCGATGTGTTCGAGCTGATAAGGGCCAAATGCAATAGGATCCAGGCCACCCCTAATGAGCTCACCCTCCTCATCAGCAATCTCCCTTCTGGTTACCACCGTGACCTGCAATTGACAAAGGAAATTCTCTTCCCCGCCATCGAAGAAGGCAAGGCCTGTCTGCAAATGACAAGGCTGATGCTCTCGAACATTCAGATAAAGGATAATATCCTTGACGATGGGAAATACAAGTACCTCTTTAGCGTAGAGGCCGTCAACGAGCTGGTAAATAAAGGTGTCCCTTTCCGCGAAGCTTATCGCCAGGTAGGTGATCAGATAGAAAAGGGGCAGTTCCATTTTGACCCCCGGCAGGGGCTTCACCATACGCATGTCGGTAGCATCGGTAATTTGTCCAACGACAAGATCGCGGCTGAGATGGCAAAAGTGCTGCAGAAATTCAGCTGATAGATTAGGGTCATTTGAACATTAACATCCGGTTTGCAACAAGTAGGTTTTCATTAAGAAACTCTGGCGGTGGTTTTGCATCTATGTTTTAAGAGCCTCAAATTTAAACATATGAAGAAGACCATACTACCACTCGGTTTATTGTTGGCCATGACTTTTATGGTCATGGCGGCGAATGCTCAGGTAAGCATCGGCGTCTCTGTCGATTTTGCTCCTCCTCCTATACCTGTATATGTGCAACCGGCTTGCCCGGTGGAAGGATATATCTGGATCCCGGGTTACTGGGCGTGGGATGATGATTATTATGATGACGATGAGGACGGGTATTATTGGGTGCCCGGTTATTGGGCTGCGCCGCCGCAGATCGGGTATTTATGGACGCCCGGCTATTGGGGTTGGTCCGGAGGAGCTTATCTCTGGCATACGGGATATTGGGGTCCGCATATCGGGTATTATGGCGGCATCAACTACGGTTGTGGGTATGTGGGTACAGGGTATTGCGGCGGCGAGTGGCGTGGCGGGCGGTTTGTATACAATACGGCCATTACGAATGTGAATACGACGATCGTACACAATACTTACTACAACCAGACGGTGATCAATAATGTAAACATCCATAACAGGATAAGTTACAATGGCGGTCCCGGCGGTATTCAGGCCCAGCCGAATATGGGGGAACGGATGGCGATGAACGAGCGGCATATCCAGCGTACGGACGGGCAACTGCAGCATCAGCAGGCGGCTATGCATGATCGGGGCGCATTTGCAAGTGCCAATCGTGGGCGGCCTGCGACGATGACTACGGCCGGAGGCGGGAGGCCTAACTATCCGGCGTATAATTCACCGGCGATGAACAGGCCGCAAATGAGTCGTCCGCAGATGAGCAGACCGGAAATGAGCAGGTCACAACCGCAAATGTATCGCCCACAGCCGCAATTCCATCAGCAACCGCAGATGTTCAGGTCACAGCCCCAGATGTACAGGCCACAGCAACAGTTTCACCCACAGCCGCAAATGAGCCGGTCGCAGCCGCAATTCCGACCGCAGCAACAGTTTCACTCTCAGCCACCGCAGTATCACCCTCAGCCACAATTTCACTCTCAGCCACCGCAGGGGGGTGGGTGGCGGCCAGGCGGTGGTGGCGGTGAGCATCGTCGCGGATAAAAAATAGCTTGTATTTTGGACCATGCTGGTGTTTGTCCATCCGATAGGGAACCCCTATATTGTACGGACAGGCTACCGTAACATGAGAATATTCCATTTATCAATGACCCGCGGGCGGGCTGAAAAGGTAGTTGCCACCGGTCTGGCTTCCGAGCTCACCACCGGCAGGGGCTCCATCATACACATGTCGGCAGCATCGGCAATTTGTCAAATGACAAGATCAGCGCGGAGATGGACAAAGTCTTACAGAAGTTCACATAAGAAGTTTGTCTGAGCAGCGATATTCATCGCTCGACCCAGTTACGCTTGAAAGGAGTGCCACATTGTTTCACCACCTGGTTGAACAGGGGCAGGCTGGGATCGTCGATTTTTTCCAGTTTGACGAACGGCACATCCGTAGTCACCATCAAGTTTAGCTGACAACGGCAAAAACTTTCCAACATAGCGGAGTCCAGCGGCTTTTTTGTCTTTTCTTCAAATATTTTTTTACAATCCGCCACGTACTCCTTTTGAAAAGCTAACCACTTCTCGTGGGTTGAGCCGGCCCAACAGTCGTGAACTCTTTTCATAATGCTGCTGTCTTCCTTAGTGAGCCCCATTATGTCTATCTGACCCATATCTGTATGGCGTTTGATCTGTGCATTGGTAAAATGCCGGTTCATCAGGTCAACGGTGCAGATAGAGACGGCGGCCTTTGTTTCCAGTGGCAACTGCTGATTACCCGACTGCTTTATAAAGCCTACGATCAAGTCCGTTCTCCGGTATAACAAAGTACCTTCTTTTGTATAGATATTCGTGGGTTGCGCCTGTAAGGTCGCAGATACCAGCATTGAGAGGATGAGGAGGACCAAAGTACAACGGATAGGAGGCTTCATATTGTAATGAAGATAATAAAAAGAATCCTTAAATTGTACAGACAACCTACTGTAACATGAGGATATTCTATTTATCAGCCATTCTTCTCAGCTGCTGCCTCGTCAGGACCACCGCCGCTCCCTTTCAACAACCCGGCCCCGACACCACGCTAAAGACAAAGGCCATCGCCGACCTCGGAGCCCATTACGACGAATACAAAAAGATAGCCCTTCAGATCTGGGACTATGCGGAGGTCGGGTACAAGGAGCTCAAGAGCTCAGCACTCCTCCAGAAGACCCTTACCGACGCTGGTTTTAAAGTACGGTCAGGGGTTGCCGATATACCCACCGCCTTTGTAGCAACCTACGGGTCCGGTGGTCCCGTTATCGGCATACTGGCAGAATACGATGCCCTGCCCGGACTCTCACAACAAGCCATACCCGAGAAGTCTCCCATCCAGGGCCGGAACGCAGGACATGGCTGTGGGCATCATTTATTCGGCACCGCCAGCGTGGCCGCGGGCATAGAAATAAAGAAGCTCATCGAGTCGAAGAAACTATCCGGCACCATCCGCGTATATGGATGCCCGGCAGAAGAGGGCGGCTCCGGTAAAGTATACATGGTCAGGGCGGGGCTGTTCAACGACGTGGATGTCGTCATCCACTGGCACCCCGGCGCCTCCAATGCCGTAACACTTACAAGCGCCCTGGCCAACAAGTCCGCAAAATTCCGTTTCCATGGACTCGCAGCACATGCCGCAGCCGCTCCCGACAAAGGCCGGTCCGCACTGGATGGAGTCGAATCCATGGATTATATGGTCAATCTTATGCGGGAACATATTCCTCAGGAGACGCGTATACATTATGTGATCACCAATGGCGGCAAGGCGCCCAATGTAGTGCCCGACTTTGCCGAAGTATATTATTATGTCCGTCACCCCAAAAAAGAAGAGGTCGTGCGGATCTTCGATTGGGTCGTCGAGACCTCAAAAGGCGCTGCAATGGGCACCGGCACCACCGTGGACTACGAGGTCATCGGCGGCACCCACGATCTCCTGCTCAACAGGACGCTGGCTGAAAACATGCAACAAAACCTGCTTCGCGTAGGTGGCGTCAGCTATACACCCGCCGAAGTCGAGTTCGCCAAAAAAATACAATCTTCTTTTACCTTTAAAGTACCCGAGATCACCTCCGCAGGTACGGTTAGGCCTTTGAAAGAGGACGACGATGGCGGAGTAGGCGGCTCCACGGATGTGGGCGATGTCAGCTATGCCGTTCCTACAGTAGGCATGTCCGCCGCTACCTGGGTCCCCGGAACACCCGCCCACAGCTGGCAGGCTACCGCTTGTGGCGGAACAGACATCGGAACAAAGGGCATGATGGTTGCCGCCAGGACCATGGCCCTGACAGCCATCGATCTGTTCACGGACCCCGCGCTGATACAGCGCGCCAAAGAAGAGTTCAAAAAGGATAAGGGAGACTATCAATACAAGGCGCTCCTCGGGGACCGCAAGCCGGCTTTGAATTACAGAGACTAACACCTTAAATCGTCAAATATGAGCGTTGGTAACAAAATAGCCGCCCTCATCACTCTGCTGGTCGTCCTGCTGATAGGATGGATATGCATAAGGACCTTTAATGCAAAGCCCTGGCCCAAACACAAGGTCTCCCCCCTGGCCGCCCTGCCCCAGGCCGCAGTGACACATCTCAGTACCGCCATCAGCATTCCCACGGTCTCGCCCCAGGACCCTTCCCGCATCGACAGCGCCGCCTTTTTGAAATACCGTTCCTTCCTCGACAGCGCCTATCCCATGATCCATCAGCGGCTCAGACGGAACATCGTGGCCGACTTCAGCTATGTATATACGTGGAAAGGCGCCGACAGCTCGCTGGCTCCCCTGATACTTATGGCACACTATGATGTCGTGCCCGTAGAGCCCTCTGCCCTCAGCTTATGGACAGTCAAGCCTTTTGGTGGTGAAATAAAGGGCGACACCATTTTTGGAAGAGGCTCCGTAGATGACAAGTGCAGCATGATCGCCATCATGGAGACTGTAGAAGCGCTGCTGCGACAAAATTTTACACCCCGCCGTACCGTCCTGCTTTGCTTTGGTCATAACGAAGAATCTACCGGCCAGGGCGCCGTCGCCATCGTTCACCTTCTCCAGCAAAAGAATATACGGGCCGAGATGGTAGTGGATGAGGGGGGAGAGTTCACCCGCGAGAAGCTCGGGGACCTGCAACGGCCCGTTGCGCTCATCGGCATCGGCGAAAAAGGTTACGCCACTTTTGAGCTGCTCGTGGAGCGGGCAGGTGGTCACTCTTCCCGTCCCGATAAGGAGACAGCCATCGATATTTTGTCCCGGGCCCTGTACAAGCTGCGAGGGGAAGAGACACCGCGTCGTATCCTCGACCCCACCCGCGAGTTCCTCGTCCGTATCAGCGGCTCCTCCAACGACTTCCCACGGAAGGTGGCATTGAACAACCTGTGGCTGTTCGAAGGCTATGTGCTGTACAAGTTGGGAGAGGACAAGGACGGTCGCGCCATGATCAGTACTACCATTGTTCCCACCATCCTGGAGAGCGGCATAAGGGAAAATGTAATTCCTTCCCAGGCCAGGGCCATCGTCAATTCGCGCATACTCCCCGGCGAGAGTATAAAAGAAGTACAGGAGTTCATCAGAAAAGCCATTGACGACAGCAGGGTAAAGATCAGGATCACCGGCGACTTCTCCACCGAACCTTCCCCCATGACCGACTTCCACGCTGACGTGTTCAAGAAAGTAGCCGATGCAGCCAGCGCCGTAGAGGACGATGTCATACCCGTCCCCTATATCATGGTGGGCGCCACCGACTCCAGGAACTACAGGACCATCAGCAATGGCGTCATCAATTTCTGCCCCATCACAGACGGCAAGGGTTACCATGGCATTGACGAGCGGCTGCCCATCAAGGATTTTCAACGGGCCATACAGTTTTATACACTATTGATCGATGGATAAACAAAGGATGATAAACACCACCCTCCACACCGCCCGCACTACCCTCACCCTCCTCACTGAGGCCGACCTTCCCGCCATGGAAGCGCTCGCCCGTGAACCCGATACCTTCAAGTACATAAAAAAGCTGCGGGTCATGAGCCCCGAACAATACACCCAATTCCTCCATGCCAAGCTGGAACAGATACGCACCGGTGTCGGCTACCACTGGGCTGTCTGGTTGCGTCCCGACAGTTCCCTCGCCCCTTCCCGGGTCTCCCCCGATCAATTTATCGGCGCCGTCAACCTCAATCCCATCAAACGCCCCGGCAATCCCGCCGCCATCGGTAGTCCGGCCAACCCCGCCTCCCCTACCGCTCCAGCCCGATTACAAATAGGCTGCCAGCTGAAAAGAGAATATTGGGGTCAGGGCTTCGCATCCGAGCTCACCGCCCGCCTGCTGCACTTCGCCATCCATGAGCTGAGACTCGCCGCCGTATACGGCGTCTTCGAGCAGAACAACGACATCTCCCGCCGCCTACTTGAAAAACTGGGATTTGTATTTGAAGAAAGCCTTCAGGAGCAGGAGGTTATAATAGAGGTCCATAAATATGTCCGAAAAGCGGACCCTCCGGAAATATAGCCATTGACGGACCCGCATCTTCCTAATTGAATTTATAGACGCTAAGGATAAAGATCGTGACAAAGAGCAGCAGCTGGAGGATATGTATCATCCTTATGCGCCCCTTCAACGCCTTCCTCCGCTGTTCTACATTCGCCCCAGCCAGATCCGCCTCCACTGTCTTGCGAAGCCCCCTGGTTGCCCTGCCACCGATCACCGCACCATTGAGGATCACCAGCACCAGTATCCCCATCTTCACCCGGAACCAGAACTGCTCCGCAAACGCCCCATGGGACAACGCCACCATGCCAATACCACTGATCAGCAGCAGGATAAACGCACCTGCAAAAAGAAATCTGAAATTTACCAGGATGGGTAAGATGGCCGCCGCCCGCACCTTGTCCCGCGGGTATTGCTTCCAGAATTGCGCAAAACAAAAGAAATCCACTACGGTGGTCCCAAACATTACAGACAGACCGACAATATGGAGTACGAGGAAAAAGAAGAGGTTCATATTCGATGCATTTACCTCAAAACTACATCGAAAATGCAATAAAAAAAACGTTTACGAAGCAATTATTATAAAAATAATTCACTTTCGAATCATTGTCACAAAAGGTCTGGCTAACTTGTCTTATGTCGCCGCCGCATATACTTCATCAAAGCTGTCCCCCTTATGCTGCTGCCATAGGGCCGCAAACTTTATCTCCACATTCTTTAACAGCTGCGCACACAATTTCACATCCTCCTCATTCATATCCGCCAGCATCATACCCGCACATTTCATCATCCGCTCCGCACACTTATCGATAGCTTTCTCCCCCGCCGTCGTTAGGCTCACCCGCTTGGACCGCTTGTCCTCCTTATCCTCATGTTCCTTTACGAATCCTTTATTCCGCAGCCGGTTCAACATATCCGTCCCGCTGCTGAGCTCGAAGATATTGGCATAGATGATCTCCGTCTTACGCGGGTTGCCCAGCCTTCTCACCGTCAGCAGCATACCGAACTCCTCCAGCTGATCCACACCCGTGCCCTCCAACGCCTTTCCTGCAAAGACCGAGTTCAGCTTGCTGATCCTTCCCATAAGCTTTAACAGCAATCCATTGGGATGCCAGGGTATATCACCCCCCTCCAAAGGGATATGCCGATCCTTTTCCCGCTGTGAAATAAGATAATGCCGGCAGAAATCTCCAATGTCCGCACCAGGATGACGTTCCTCAAAGGCGCCCCATTCCGTCACGAGCTCAACAGTCTTGTTCATGAGAAAAGTATTTCAGTTTCGGAGCGAAACTACAGAAATTTCTTCGGTCACTCCCCATCCCTGGCTGGCCCCGTCTTCGCCCGGTGGCCCGGTCTACTGAAATTTTGCAAAGAATGTGCCTTCCGTCACAGTCTTCTTGTCGGACGCGGCATTGCCATTGAGAAATATATCTCCGCTAAAGCTGCCCGTAATGCCCGTGCTGGTCACCGCACTGATAGCCACTTTTAAATGATTGACGATCGTAACGCCGTTATGTGCAGCCGAGTCGCTGGTGAGATTGCCGCTGGCATAAAGAGTCGATGTTGCGGAAGGCGCATAGGTCAGCGCGATAGTATAGACGGACGATGTATCATCATATATCCCGGGGGTTATATAAACATTGGCAGCATGGGAATTGATCGCCAGATTGAAACCTTCTCCGTCGGAGGATGAAAAAAGACCATTGATATTGACCGCATTGGTCTGAACGTTCGATACCGTGGTAGCGAATACGTTGCCGGAAAAGTTTTTGCTGACGCCATCGATGGTGGCCTTGATGTAATAGGCAGAACCTGTATTGTGTGATTTATTACAGGACAGGGACAGTACAGCAAGCAGTATTGCTGAAAAAGATAAGCACTTCATGCTTCAATTTAGGAAACTTATTCCAGATTATCGCAGCTGCGTAGCATCCACCCGGCTCGGCGTATCCGTCCCCGCGATGATGGACCGGGCGCTGATCGCAATGGACTTGATGATCTCCGCCATATTCTTCATGTCCAGCGTACCGATCTCATCCCCCTGGGTGTGATAATATTTCTCCTCACTCATTTTCGCCGTGGAAATGGTATGTGCCGGTACCCCCTGCCTTGCCAGGGTAGCATTGTCGCTGCGATAGAACAGACTTTGTTCCGGGTAAGGGTCGGGATAAAAGGTAAACTTGCTTCCAGAAAGATTCTTCTCGAGTATCTTTCCCATATCCGTCTTCTCATAACCCGTAATAAACGCCGAATTGGTCCCCCACTTGCTCTCCGTACCGATCATCTCGATATTGAACATCGCCATCACCTTGGCAGGATCGAATTGCCGGGAAAAATATTGCGACCCAAAACCACCGACCTCCTCCGCCGTAAAGGTGGCGAAGACCAGGGTCCTTTCGTTGTTGTGCAGCTTGCTGAAATAGTTGGCCAGGATCATGACAGCCGTGCTGCCGCTGGCATCGTCATTTGCGCCATTGAAGATGGAATCTTTTTTTTCATCCGGCTGACCAACCCCCAGGTGATCATAGTGGCCTGAGAAGATAACGTATTCATCCTTCTTGCTCTTCCCCGGCAGGATGCCTACCACATTGGCGAGCTTGCGCTCGCTGACCTGCTGATCCAGCGTGATGGAATATTTCGATGGATTGGCCGCCGTAAGTATGATCACCACATTCCTGGGCGACTTGAATTGCTGCATAGCAAAATCTTTCCAACGGGAGAATTTCTTCGAGAAACTGGTATCCACCAGCACCAGATAGCTTTTTTTATCCTGTGAAAGGATCCTGATCAGGTCCAGGAAACTGCCCCCCGCCTTGATAAAGATCTTCTCGTATCCGCTGTTCTCATTTACTACCAGGTGGGGCGAAGAGGACGACACCGCAATAGAGCTTTCCGGAACATCCACCCCATCCAGGCTGCCGGTGACGGATATCAGCTTCGAATTGATCATGGAGAACGGCTGAAGATAGCTCGCCCCCCCATCCAGGGTCTTTAGACCCGCTGCCTTGAACTGTGTTTCGATAAAGGCGGCCGCACGATCTATATCCGGTGTGAAGGCCGCCCGGCCACGCATCGCGTCCGAAGAAAGGACCTTCTCGATATTCTCTACTGACTTGGGATTGATAATAGCGTCGATGTTTGGCGCCTGGGCAAACAGGTTACTGCCCGAGGCGAAAAGGATAAGGTAGACAAACAGTATTCTCATGTATAATAAAGTATTATAAACTCATCATCTCTTTGAACTTCACCGTCTGACGGCGGCTGACCTCGATCTTCTCTCCTCCTTTCATCTCCAGCAGCAGCCCTCCGTTGAAATAAGGCTCGATCTTTTCAATGAGTCGCAAATTGACAATATGCTTTCGATTGGCCCGGAAGAAAACCTTTTCGTCCAGCCTTTCTTCCAGTGCGTTCAGCGATTTCAAGATCAATGGCTTGTTAGCCCCAAAGTAGACCTTGGCATAGTTGCCCACACTCTCGAACAGCCGGATATCCGACAGCTTTACAAACCAACAGCGTTCCCCATCCTTGACAAATACCTGGTCATGTTCGCTCAGTATGCTGCGATTGACGGAGATGGTATGTTCCGAAATGGGTTCTTTATCTTCTTCTAATTGTAGTTTTTGCAACGCATCCGCCAGTCTCTTGGGCTCCACCGGCTTTAACAGGTAGTCGAGAGCGTTGACCTCAAAAGCTTTTAGCGCATATTCGTCATAGGCGGTAGTGAAAATGACATTGGGCGCCCTTTCCAGCTCGGACAACATGTCGAATCCCGTCTTGCCGGGCATTTGTATATCGAGAAAGATCAGGTCCGGGTTCAATGAATCGATCTTTTCTACACCCTCGCTGGCATTGGCCGCTTCTGCAATGACCTCGATCTCAGGGAAGTCCATTAACAGCTTTTTCAACTCATTCCTGGCAAGACGTTCGTCGTCGATAATGATAGCTCTGATCATAGTTTTTTCATGTTATTCATTCTGGTCCTTGGACACAGGTTTGGCCCGGTCCTATTTCCCCTGGTCTATAGGGATCAGCACCCGCGCTTCCACCGTATTCCCATCTACCTCCCGGATGTCGAAGTTAGCTTTTTGTCCGAATAAGATCTGCAATCTGTTTTTCGTGCTCGCCAGACCGAAACCATCCCCATTTCGGGCGCCATTGAGATAACCCGTATTCTGTATCACCAGCTCGTGGTAGCTGTTCGAGAAGTCCGATATGATCTTTACCTTACCTCCACCCACCTGTTTGCTGATGCCGTGCTTGATCGCATTCTCCACCAATGTCTGCAGCATCATGGGAGGGATAGGCTGATCCAGCGTGTCTTCATCGATGGCATACTCGATCTGCAGCCTGTCTTCAAATCGGATGTGCTCCAGCGCCAGATAGTCTTTTACGATGTTCAGCTCCTTCTCGAAGGTCACGGTCTCCAGCTTCTCCGCCTGCATGCTGCTGCGAAGGATATTGCTCAGTTCAGTAATGGCTGTACGGGCGCGCGCAGGATTTTCATCTACCAGGGCCCGGATACTGTTGAGGGCGTTGAAAATAAAATGAGGATTGATATGCGACTTTATCGTCTTGAGCTCCAGCTCTTTTACAAGTGCCTCCAGCTTCAGGGTATCCAGCTGCTGCTTACGGCTTTTTTCGATGTAGTGATAGAAGTAGTAGATCAGAGTCCAGGGAATGATCAAAAGACCATTGTCGAAGGTCGTAGCCAGCAGTCGGGGGATAAAGTCCATTTTCTGCCGGGTCATGGACAGCCCCAGGGAATCCACCACCACAATCCGGATCAGACTGTCGACCACACAGGTCAGCAATACCCCGATCAGCAATTTTGGCAGGGCCTTTTCCACCGGCAGCATCAGCCAGCCCGATCTTCGTATCACTTCTCGGAACACATGGGTCGTCAATATCCCCGTGATAACTACAACTGCCAGAAACTCAATTAATTTAACGGTAATTTTTTGTTCGAATGTGGAAGAGAAAAGCACCATCACCAAACCCAAAAACCCCCAGCCACTGATCTGGCACAACCAATAATATCTGCTTGCATTTTTAGGCATACCGCCAAATCTACTCCTTTTCCTCCGCTGGTTTACTCTTAAATTGTATTAATGGCCAGATTTCATAGGTCATCGGTTCGGTAAACCGCATAAAATGGGATCTGCCACCAAGGGTGGCAGGATACCAAATAATGGTGTATTTTTACAGGATCAAAGAACTCCGAAATGGAAATTACCCCCGGTCCTCTGTTAAAAACCATCGATTCCCCCGCCGATCTTAAAAAGCTCAGCAGGGACCAATTACAGAAGGTCAGCGACGAACTCCGTCAATACATCATCGATACCGTGAGCGTTCACGGAGGCCATTTTGCAGCCAGTTTGGGCGTCGTTGAGCTCACCGTAGCCCTCCACTACGTCTTCAACACCCCCTACGACCAGCTCGTATGGGATGTAGGACACCAGGCCTACGGTCACAAGATCCTCACAGGCCGCAGAGATAATTTCAGCACCAACAGGAAGTACAACGGGGTGAGTGGATTTCCACGACGCTCTGAAAGTCAATATGATACATTCGGAGTAGGCCATTCCTCCACCTCCATCAGCGCCGCCCTTGGCATGGCCATGGCCGCCAAATACAAAGGCGAGGACGATCGTAAGGCGGTAGCTGTCATCGGCGACGGCGCCATGACCGCCGGACTGGCCTTCGAAGGCATGAACCACGCCGGTGTGGCCGATACCGACCTGCTCATCATCCTGAACGACAATTGCATGAGCATCGACCCCAATGTAGGCGCCCTGAAGGAATACCTCACCGATATTTCCACCTCCCAGACCTATAACAAGCTCAAGGATGATATCTGGAAGGCCCTTGGCAAGCTGCCCATCGGCAGCACCTTTAGCCGGGACATAGCCAGCAAGATCGAACACAGCATCAAAGGCTTTATCAGCCGCAGCAGCAATTTGTTCGAATCCCTTAATCTCCGCTACTTTGGACCCATCGACGGACACAATATCACCAAGCTGGTGGACACCCTCAATGACCTGAAGAATATCCCCGGTCCCAAGCTACTGCATATCATGACCGTCAAAGGGAAGGGCTATGCTCTCGCCGAAAAAGATCAGACCAAATGGCATGCCCCCGGATTGTTCGACAAGATCACAGGGGAGATCTATAAGAAACACTACGAGACTCCACAGCCGCCCAAATACCAGGATGTCTTTGGACATACCATCATCGAGCTGGCTGAGATGAATAAAAAGATATTTGGCATTACACCCGCCATGCCCAGCGGCTCTTCCCTGAAGTTCATGATGGAAAAGATGCCCGACAGGGCCTTTGACGTAGGCATATGCGAGCAGCACGCCGTCACCCTCTCCGCCGGTATGGCCACCCAGGGCATGCGCGTCTTCTGCAATATCTATTCTTCCTTTATGCAGCGCGCCTACGACCAGGTGATACACGATGTGGCCATCCAAAACCTGCCCGTCGTATTTTGCCTTGACCGCGCCGGCCTCGTGGGAGAAGATGGCCCTACTCATCATGGAGCTTACGATATTCCTTACATGCGTTGCGTCCCCAATATCGTCGTCAGCGCACCCATGAACGAGAGCGAGCTTCGCAACCTTCTATATACCGCCCAGCTGGACAGCAACCAGCATCCCTTTGTCATCCGTTACCCCCGCGGCGAAGGCGTCATGCCCCAGTGGAGAACTCCCTTCCAGGAAATACCCATCGGCAAAGGACGTAAGATAAAGGATGGAGAAGGCGTTGCGATCCTGACCCTCGGTCACCCCGGCAACTTTGCCACCACCGCTATCCGTGAACTGAAGATGGACGGCCTCAACCCAGCCCACTACGACATGCGCTTTGCCAAACCCCTCGATGAAGAATTGCTCCATGAAGTATTCTCGAAATACGACAATATCCTCACCGTAGAGGATGGCACCATCGTAGGAGGCTTTGGCTCCGCCATACTCGAATTCCAGGCCGCACATGGTTACAAGGCCAATGTCCGGATGCTCGGTATACCTGACCACATCGTTGAACACGGTACGTTGAAAGAGCTGCAGCATGAATGTGGCTATGATGCCCCAGCCATTGCCGCCACCATTCGCGACATGATGAAGGATAAGGTCAACGTCAGCATGATGATGCAATAGCCGTCCCTCTTCTCTGTCTGCTTACTCCTGTCCCATAGATACAACCAAATCTTTCGGGTATGCGGGTCAGTATGTTTCTATACCTACTTGTCTGTGTCCATAGCCTGTATGCGCAGCAGTATTTCTTTTCCCGCTACACTCCAAAAAATGGTCTTGTCAACAACAGGGCCCGCTCCATCTACCAGGACAGCAAAGGACGTCTTTATATCTGCACCTACGGAGGGCTCAGCGTCTATGATGGCTCCCGTTTCATGAACTATACCACGGAGGACGGACTCATCGCCAGCCTCGTCAACGAGATAGTGGAGATGGGAGACGACTCGTTATGGGTCATCCCCAATGGACGCGCACTGCATTGCCTCGTACGTGGCATTCTCCGGAATATAGAGATGTCCGATCATTTCTATCCCGTCGTCAACCATATCATCCACAGCAGCGACGGGTATTACTATGGACTCTGCGACGAAGGCCTCTACAGGCTGGATCAGGATCACACGCCCGGTAGCCAGCCAGCCCGTCCGCACTGGACCAGGATCACCTTGTCCGACAGCGCAGGAACAGACGTCGGAAGAAATATCCTGCAGGGCGTCGAATGGCATAGACAGCTTATTCTTGTCTGCCAGCCCTTCCCTTTCTCCCGTACATCGCTCCCCTCCCTCATCATCTACAACCTCGATACTCATCAATGTATTATTCCGGAAAATACCCATCTCTATACTTTTGCCGCCATCACCCCCAACGGCCATCTTCTGCTGACCACTGACGAAGGTGTCCGGGAAGTAGATGCCGAAGCATTATCACACCATATATTCCATCTCCTGCCTCCGCCTCATCCTTACACGACGGCCGGCAACATCCTCAGTGAGTACCTGTATTTCGACAGAGACTCCAGCCTCTGGCTCGTACCCACGCGGAAGATCATAAGAATAGACAGGGGCGGCGGCCAGCAGCAATTCAGTGAAGCCGGTGGCCTCCCCACCGGTGAGACCACCTCTATCCTGGAAGACAGGGAGAACAACATGTGGTTTACCAACGAGCAGAATGGGATCGTCAAGCTCGTCAGCCGGCATGTTCAGTATTATCCCCAGCCAGAACCCGGCTTCACCGTCACGGATATTTCCGCCAGGAGCAACAACGACACCGTCTGGTTCTTCGATGCTGTTAAAAAGACCCTGCTGCTTATGACAGGCCGAGCAAAAAAAACTTACCGAGCGGCAGGTCCCGTCCCGCTGGCAGGTCATCTTCTCGCCAGCCCCTCCAAAACATATCTCGTCGGCTTGCGGGACATCTATACGCTACGCCTTCTCCCTGGACAGCAATTCCAGGTATCGCTGCTCTTTCACGATACCTCCGTCATAGATGGGAATGCGTGCGTCGACACCGATGGGAATGTCACTATTACTTCTACCAAACTCACCCATCTTTTCAATAGGAGAGTAACACAGTATCCTGTTTCCGGATACATCGACCAGACCGCCATTGACAAACACCATCGTCTCTGGACCATCACACGCGCACACGAGATGTCCGTTTATAAGATCAATGACTCCGGTCAGGGCTCTTCCCTGCAACTGCTGAAAAGGTTCAAATCTGAGCTGCCGGAGATCAGCCCCCGGTCGCTCGCCGTGGATGGTAAGGGACGGGTATGGATCGGCAGCAGGGATCACGGCCTGTTCTGCCTTTTCTTCAACGACATGCAGCTGATATCCTATAAACAGATCACCATTGCCAACGGCCTTTCCGAGAATTTCGTCAACTATCTTCTTGCGGATGCGGACAATACCATATGGGCCTGCACACCTACCGGGCTGAATAAGATCAGGTCCGAGGGAGGACATTTTACCATCGAGGATGTCGTCCACAGCAACGACACCTACCAGCATATTGATAAGATATTGTCCTCCGCCGGAGGGATACACTGGGCATTGACAAGAGAAGGCTTTATGAAGATCGACTCTTCCGGCGATCCAAAAAGCAACTACCAGCCTCCGGTCCTTTTTTCCAAGGTGCTCGTGGGTGACAAACCTATCCCCAACCCGGCCGGAGAGCGCCTTATCCTCCCATACGACCGCAATACCCTGTCCTTTTTCATCGGAACGCCTGCTTTCACCGACGAAGGCCGCACCCGCTACACCTGGCTGCTCGAGGGCAGTCGCGATCCGAAATGGAGCACCCCTTCCGTACAGTCCGCCATCAACTTCGTCAACCTTCCTCCTGGGACGTATATGCTCCGGGTGCGGGCTCAGTTCCCCACTGGACGCTATCCCGAACAGACAGCCTCCTACGCATTTATTATTCACCCTCCCTGGTGGCAGACCTGGTGGTTCCGCACCGCACTCGTCCTTGTCCTCACCGCCATCATTATGCTGGCCATCAGAAGCTATATCCGTCGCCGGCTGGAAGTGCAGCGTACCCTGCTGGAGAAAAAACAGGCCATCGAAAAAGAGAGGACAAGGATCGCCACCGACATGCACGACGATCTTGGCGCCGGCCTCTCCCGGATAAAATTCCTCAGCGAGACCATTGGTATCAAGAAACAGCAGCAGCTCCCCATCGAAGAGGAGATCACCAGCATCCGGGAATATTCTCATGAGATGATCGATAAGATGGGGGAGATCGTATGGGCGCTGAATGAAAAGAATGATTCACTCAGCGATCTTTTAGCCTACACCCGGAGCTATGCCGTAGAATATTTGTTACAGGCCGGTATCCGCTGCACCGTCGAGACCCCCGATAATTTTCCAATCCTCTTTGTCAGCGGGGAATTTCGCAGGAACATCTTCCTCACCATAAAGGAAACCCTTCACAATATTGTCAAACATGCTCAGGCCGGTTGCGTAAGACTATCCATGGACACAGGTAGGAACCTCACCATTATCATCCAGGATGACGGCATAGGTTTCGACAGGGGCCAGATACGCCCCTTTAGCAATGGTCTGGCCAATATGCAGCAGCGGATCAGGGACATTGGCGGCCGCCTGCTGATCCAGCCCGGAAGTGAAGATGGTCCTTTTTTGGACCCCGGGCGCCCGGGCATCGGAAGAGGCACCCTGGTAAAGATCGTAGCGCCCTTATAACTTTTGTCCTATTGCAGAGGCCAGGTCGCCGTAGTATCTTCAAGTCCGAAAAATGCCTATCTCATTAGCCATAGTAGAAGACCTCGACGAAGTACGCGAAGGATTGAAGAACTTCCTTTCGCTGAGCCAGGAATTTACCGTCCTGGATACCTTCCGCACGGCAGAAGAGGCCTCTAAAGGCATTCCCTCCCTCCACCCCGACATCGTGATCATGGATATCAACCTCCCCGGCATGAATGGCATTGAATGCATCCGGCAGATACGTTTATTCGACCAACGTATCCAGTTCATGATGTTCACCGTATACGAGAATGACGATAAAGTTTTCGAAGCCCTGAAAGCAGGCGCCTCCGGCTATTTGTTAAAGAACACCGGTCTCGTTCACATCCTCGAGTCACTGAAAGAGCTTCACCAGGGAGGGTCGCCCATGAGCGCCAACATCGCCCGCAAGCTCGTAGACACCTTTCGCAAATCGCCCGCCAGCGATAAGCTGCCTCCCTCCGAAGTGTTATCTCCCCGCGAGAACGAGGTCCTCAACCTCCTCGCCAGGGGTCTTTTGTACAAAGAGATCGCCGAGCAGCTCCATATTTCCACCGCCACCGTCCGTCAGCATATTCATCGCATCTACGAAAAACTGCACGTACAGAATAGGACCGAGGCCATCAACAAGGCCTATAATAAATAACCACTCACCCCTACTACTTTTGTTCTATTGACACCGGGGTCTTTTTTTTATAGCTTGGTAAGAAAAAAACATGCAACCCCATGTACCCCTCGCCCGGTTCATCGGCGCCCTGATCATACTCCTACCTTTCACCCTGCTCGGCCAGCAGCCCAGTCAGCCCGGCCAACCCAATCAACCCACACAAAAAAAGGAACACCATTCCATCGGCATTGGCATCAAGGCCGGCCTGAACTTTGCCAATGTCACCAATGCCTCAGCCATCAATAGCAGCGTCCGCGCCGGCTACCACGTTGGGGTCTTTTATTCCACCGACCCAAAGAGGATACTCGGTTCACATACCGAGCTGCTCTATTCCAGACACGGATTTAATTATAAGAATGATTCCGTAAATGGGTCCGTGAATCTCGACTATCTCATGTTCACACAAATGATGGCCATCAACATCACAAAATATTTCCAGGTACAGTTGGGCGGAACGACATCCTACCTCCTGAATGCCAAGGCCGACAGCGGCCAATACAGCACCGGCAACGCCAGCGCCGACAAACTCCTGAGCTATTACAATCGGTTTGACTATGGCTTCGCAGGTGGCGTGGAGATCCACCCTATAGCAGGGCTGCTCATAGGCGCACGATATTGTCTCAGCTTTGCCAATCTTTATAAACAATCCTCCTTTACTGGCGGCGGCCAGCCTTCCTTTGCTCCACCCAATATCAATTTTAAAAATAATGTCGTGCAGCTCTCCGTCGGCTACAGGTTCTGAACTTTTTAAAAAAGAGAATTTATGAGATCATCATTTGCTCTTCTCCTGCTGCTCGCTACGCTTCCTGGTTTCGGGCAGTCCGGCAGCGCCGCGAAAGTACCAGACCCCGCCTTCCTCAATCAGGTATATTGCTATCGGGGCGATTCACTCACCGCGCTCGGAAGGGTCGACGGCCGGCTCGAAAATAAGATGAAGGCGCTCGGGTTCGGTGGCAGTCAGATGGGATATTCCCTGGAAGGTACCCGATCCGTCATTCGTATGCGGAAGACCGACACGCTACGTTTTGTCGTCAAGCTCGCAGGCGCCATGATGGATCCCTCCATGATGTTGCAGCTCTATCGATTCCAGTCGAAAAAAAACAATCGCATCGCGCTCGTCAGCAGCCATAGTCGCTTTGGTGGCGAAGAGGATATCAAGAACGTAGTGCGTCTTGACATACAGAAGGGTGGGGACGACGTCTATATCCTTATCCCCGCCGAAAAGCTGGCGCCTGGTGAATATGGCTTTATGAACAAGATGGCCCTCAACCAATCCGGCGCCAATGTTTCCTATACTTTTTACGATTTTGGCGTTGACCCCTAAACGCTGCTTTATAACACCTTTAACATCCCCGCCGCACCTTACCATATGGAATCCCCGTTAGAAGGCATCCCAATGAACTAAATCCTTTTTATGCGGCTTGTTCGAAGATCACTTCTCGTGCTGGCGGGATTGGGATTTGTCGTATGCGTGGTAGCAGCACACTATTATTACAAAGGTTTTTACAAATGGAAGCACGGTCCCACCAAGGCCTTCGACCCACGCGGTGTAAAAAGGGCCGAAGCAGACAGGCTTTCCGAAAAGGCCGCCGGGATCAGGTCGTTCCTTTCCTCTTCCCGCAAGTCCTATAACAGGAATATGGCCTTTCTCGTGGACATGCATCTCCCTTCAGGAAAGAACAGGTTCTTTGTCTATGATCTCAATAAAGATTCTGTGCTGCTATCCGGACTCGTAGCACATGGCTGCGGTCCCCGGTCATTCAGCCTTTCACCCGAATTCTCCAACGTCGATGGCAGCAGTTGCAGCGCGCTCGGCAGATACCGGATCGGCAATCCCTATAAAGGCCAGTTCGGCAGGGCCTATCTGCTCTATGGTCTCGATACATCCAATGATCGCGCGTTGGAGAGACATATCGTACTGCATTCTTACAGCTGTGTTCCCGATGGTGAGACAGACCCTTATCCTATTTGTAACAGCCGGGGATGCCCGATGGTGTCGCCCGCATTCCTGACACAACTCCAGCCAATGATCGATGCGTCGAAAAAGCCCGTATTATTGTGGATATTTGATTGATCACTGGTCGCTGCACCGGCAAAGATCTACCCAAACATCGGCACCTCGATAGCCAGTAGCTCCGCCGAGGTCTCAGCATGAATAGAGACGGCCCCCGTCTCCGACACACCCAGCGCATCGCGCCGCTGCAGCTTCACGTTACCTACCTCCACCTCGCCTTCTATCACAAAGAGGTATACGCCACTCCCCTCGTACACGGGAGTGAACGTTATGTCCTTGCCCGCCTCCAGCTTCGTCATCGCCATACGGGCATCCTGGTTGATCCAAACACCGCCATCAATGGGATCAGGACTTACCACCACCTGCCACTTGCCTTGTCGCTGACTTTGATCAAAGGTCCGCTGGTCATAGCGCGGCTTGATATTTTGTTGTTTGGGGAATACCCATATCTGGAGAAAATTGGCCGGGTCATAGTGGGAGGCGTTGTATTCCGAGTGACGGATACCGCTGCCCGCGCTCATGATCTGTACATCGCCGCTGTAGACAATGCCTTCCGTACCCGTGCTGTCCTTGTGGGCGATAGCGCCTTTCAGGGGAATGGAGACGATCTCCATATTGTCATGGGGATGAGTGTCGAAACCGCCGCCACCTTTTACGATATCGTCGTTCAATACGCGGAGCGCGCCAAAATGTACTTTCTCAGGATCGTACCAGTTGCCGAAGCTAAAGGAGTGATGGCTGTCCAGCCAGCCGAAGTTGACATGGCCTCTTTCAGAGGCAGGATAGAATATGGCCTTCATAAGTATGTTGTGCGCCGGGTATGTCTGCAGCCAAAATTGCCCACTCCCTGCGCACGGCTAATGATGGGCCTTCGGCCGGTGGACCCGTGGTCCACCAAGTATCCCTTAATTCAAAAGTGCCCTGTCCTCATCGTCGAAAAATCCGCTGCCCCCACCTTGATCTCCCCCCGATCCATCCTCGTCATCCGCCCCGCTCCGGTCTTCGTCCGCCCCACTCTCATCGCCAAAGCGAAATTCCGGCTGACCATCGTCAGCTCTATCAAAGAGCCCCGGCGCATTCTGAGGGCCTTCCCCTTCCCCACCCACCGCATAAGGCGAGTCCTCCTCTTCGCTCCTGTTCTCATTCCACTCTATAATAAAATTATTACGCCCCTCCCCGATGAGGATGTTCATGTATTTCGCCTGTACCAGCTCCAGCATGGACAGGAAGGTGAAGATGGCGTGCAGCCTGTTCTCGCAGGTGTCGAATATCTTCTCAAAGGAGAGGGTCCTCTCCCTTTCCACCAACCCCAGCATATATTCCCGGCTGTCCTCCATCGTGTAGCGATATTGTACCACCGTATGCACCGGCTTGTTCTGGCGCTGCTGGATCCGCTGCATAAGCTTTTCAAAGGTCTTCATGAGCTTGAACAGCGTGATAGCCTGGATCTCCGTACCTTCTCCCGCCTCCGCGCCTATCTGGGACAGCTCTTTCTGGAGATTGCCCCGGCGCACCATCAGGTGACGGATCGCTTCCATTTCCGCCAGGGTGGCAGCCGCCTCTTTATAGCGCTTATATTCTAACAGCTTGTCTATCAGTTCCTGCCGGGGATCGATCTCGTTGCCTTGCTCGTCCAGCTCCTTACGGGGTAGAAGCATTTTGGCCTTGACCCGCATCAGTGTGCTGACAAAGAGAATAAATTCACTGGACAGCTCGATATTTAGGTGTTCCTGCGAATGGATATAAGAGAGGAAGTCCTGGATGATCTTGCTGATGGGTATATTATATATATCCAGCTCGTCCCTTTCGATAAAGAAAAGCAATAGGTCGAAAGGGCCTTCAAACTGAGGGAGCTTGATCTGATAGGTCGTATTGTTCATAATAACTTCTGGTTCCGAGGTTTCCTTGCACCGCGAGACGGATAAAATTACCTCAAAATCCGATTGCATCAGCCATCGGTTTTCCCCCCGATATCCCCACCAGCTATGGCGTCGCCGGGGCCGGCTTGACCACTTTTTTGTTATTAAAGGCATAGGCCAGCCCGATCCCTAGCACTTCCTGCAGCTGTACCTTGGGTCCATCGAAGGTGCCGTCGCTTTTGACGGATTTAATATCGTTGTCATATATAAGATTCACCGAGAGATTCATGCTGATCAGCTTCGTCACCTTTACGTTCAGGATATTGTTCCAGTACACCGCTACATTGCCTGCATGATGCAGGTAATCGGTGAACAGGTCCAGCTTCGTCTTGTACATGGCCGTCGGACTGATCTTCGCCATATAATTTATAGAAGCAAAGGCGCCCAGCTGGAACTTGACGTGCTTGCCGCTGTCCACCCCAAAAGCGCTAAGGGAGGAGAGGCTGTCATTGGCCACAATGACCCAACGGGCTGTTGCCGGTGACAAAAACACGGAAAAATTATCCTTCGGCTTGTAATCCATACCCAACGACAGCAGCACATAGGCAGGAGACAGGAAGTTGGACGTAAGCCGCCTCGCAGTGTCGCCCTCATAAGCATATCCTTTGGCAAACTGGCTTCTGAAGTTGAACAGACCGCTGAGATACCAATGCTTTCCTACGTCATATCCGTACTTGGACACCAGGTCGATCCTGTCATCCGCCTTGCGGGTCCCCAGGCTGGTCGTGTTGACGATGCCATACGCAAGGTCCAGCGTATTGTCCCAGCTGCGCCGGCCTTCTTTATAGAAGGCATATAAGCTCAGCAGGGAAGAAAGGGAAAGAGAGGATTTATCGCCGCCTGCCGCCCAGTTGCTCAAAGCCGCCTGGTTAAAATTAAGATTGAACAGCCCCCCCGTCTTCCAGGTTTGCGGGATCGTGTCCGCCGGGTCTTTTTTAAAGGTCCGGTTGGATTCATTCTTCAATCCCTGGATTTCACTTTGGGCATGCAAAAAAGAAATACTTACTGCTGCAAAAAAAACAAATAATACAAGACGCTTCATAAACTTCGCTTTGATTTTCTGATGATGGGCTCAGCAGGCGAACCTGCGGTCCACCCTGAATGCACGACTAACAAAAAAGCTGCCAGGAATGCTCACTGGCATTTATTTTTAATGGCAAAGCAATCTATGACCGTACCGATCAACCCGCCGGACAGACAGAGGAACTAGGGCCTCTTCTTCAATTCCGCAAGGATGTCGGCCAGCAACTTTTCAGTAGGAGTGGGATCTGTCGCGGCCGGCACTTTTTTCTTTTCCAGACTCTTGACTGCTTTTATGATAAGGAAAAGGACAAAGGCGATGATGATAAACTTAATAACTGCAGCTAGAAAGCTTCCATATTTCACCGTGCCCCAGGACAACTGTTCGATATTTTCCAGATGCGCAAACTTGAGTGCAGGCGCCAGCAGCAAGGGAGTGATAACATGATCCACCAAAGAAGATACAATGGCGGTAAATGCGGCACCAATAACGACGGCGACGGCAAGATCCAGTACATTACCGCGCATAATGAAGCCCTTGAATTCTTTTAGCATGCTCATGATATGTAAGTTTTAGTTGGTGACAAGTCCTATCACTTCTTCTTCAGCCCCGGATACTGCATATTCAGCCCTTTTAGCGTATCTCTCAACATGGTAGCCATTACATACTCCTTATACCAGTTCTGATCAGTCGGCACGATGGTCCATGGCACGTCGTTGCAGTTCTCAAAACAGTCCTCATACATTTCCATATAGTCATCCCAGAGCTTGGCTTCCTCAAAATCATTCTCGTTGTACTTCCACTGTTTGGCAGGGTTGTGAATACGTTCCTCCAACCTTTCCCGCTGTTCCTTAGGAGATATATGCAAATAGAATTTCAGGATATGCGTGTCGTTGTGCTCCTGTAGTAGCTTCTCAAAATCATTGATAGCTTGCATTCGCTTGCGCGCTGTCTTATTGTCTATCCATTTATGCACACGGGTGACGAGAATATCCTCGTAATGACTCCGATTGAATATTTGTATATAGCCTTTCTGGGGAGCGTGCAGGTGGATGCGCCATAAAAAATCATGGGCCGCCTCTTCCGCCGTGGGTACTTTATACGATCTTACCAGCACGCCCTGGGGATTCAGTTTCCCAAATACATTACGTACCGCCCCATCCTTCCCCGACGCATCCATTCCCTGGATAACCACCAGGACCGAATGCTTGCTTTCCGCATAAAGGAGGTTCTGAAGCTCGTCCAGTTCCTGTAAGATACCCTCCAGCTTTTCCTTGGTCTCTTTCTTGTCCAACCCATCCGGAGCCTTTGTGCTGATCTCGCTCAATTTGATTTTTCCCATGATCCCAAGGTTTGATGGTTCGAATGTATAATTTTTTTGCTATGTATGCGGCTCAGTTAACAATAGTAACAATAGATTACCCACTTGCCGGAATGCAAATACGGTACTTCCACCCATGCGGGCGGCTGTCCATAGTGGTTGGGTGTGAGTCCTATTCCTTGCGACAGGTTATAGGCAGGGGAAATATCTTGACTCATCCGGCCAGGGTGGGCCGTGGGCGACAGATCACACAGACATGATCTCTTTTTCTTTTGTTGCCAGATGCTTATCTACCAGTCCGATGAATTTATCCGTCAGGTCCTGCATCCTTTTCTCCGCATCTTTGGCCACATCTTCACTAAGTCCATCCTTCTGCAACTTTTTGATGTGCTCGATAGCATCCCGGCGAATGCTGCGTACCGCAACTTTGGATTGTTCACCTTCCGCATTGGATCGCTTCACAAATTCCTTCCTTCTCTCCTCCGTCAGCGGCGGCATGAACAGACGAATGATATTCCCATCATTCTGAGGCGTAACTCCCAGATTAGCGTTAATAATGGCCCTTTCGATGGGCTGAAGCATATTTTTCTCCCAGGGCTGGATCGTCAGGGTGCGGGCATCCATTACAGATACGTTACCCACCTGGTTCAACGGAGTCGGGCTACCGTAATAATCTACCGTCAGGCCTTCCAACATTTGAGGATTGGCCTTCCCGGCACGTATTTTAATCAATTCAGTTTCAAGATGATTGAGAGCTTTTTGCATGGAATCCTCTGCATCTTCCAGGATTAATGTAACATCGTCTGACATATGCTATAGGTTATGGGTAATGTCCGAAAAACAGTCCTCGCAAAATATAGCCCGTTTTTCGGAAAGATCTAATGTCGGTCCTATCGGGCAACGAACCCGTGGTTCGTTCTGTCCAGGCCTCCGGCCCGTTCTGCGGACGACGGCCAGGCCGTACTTCACTCCGCAGAGCATGCAAACCTATGGAAAAATTGCTAATCTACCCGAAGCCGGCCCCCGTTCAGGACTAATTATTTTGCTCCAGTATCGAGTCCTTGGTAAGCTGCACCAGTTTGGATGCTTTTGTAAGCTGAGCGCCCTTTCCGGCCGCCCCCTTTGCCACAAACAGGCGGGGAGCAGGACGCATGTAGTAGATAATGCCGATCATGCTGAAGAAGATGGCAAAGACGCCAAATATGAGTAGTGTGCAGTTCCACGCCCTGGCCAGGAATACAAGGACGATCATCGTCAGGTTGATCGTCGACAAGATAAGCGTGATCGCCTTATGCGAAAAACCCTTGTCTAATAATAAATGATGTATATGATTTCTATCAGGGCTAAAGGGACTGCGACGATGGAACATACGGATACCAAAGACCCGTAGTGTATCCAGCAGGGGTACCATCAGGATAGTAAACCCTACCGCCGGCGAGGAAGTGATGCGAAAGCCTACCTCATCCGTGCCAGCAACATTAATAAATTTTATAACAAGTATCGCGTTGATGGTTCCCACCAGAAGCGAACCCGTATCACCCATAAATATCTTGGCCGGCTGGAAATTGAAGATAAGAAAGGCCAGCAGGCTGCCCGCCAGCGAGAAGGCAATGACAGCATAGGGCAGCATATTCACATTCAGAAAATAGATCCCGAATATCACCGTCGATATGAGACCCAGACTACCCGCCAGTCCATCGATACCATCGATGAGATTGAATGAATTGATCACGACGATGACAGCAAAATAAGTCAACAGCAGGCTGAACATTTCAGGCAGCTGATAGACTCCCAGGAAACCATTCATGCTACGAATCTGTATCCCACCGTAATATATAATGATAAAGGCCGCCAGCACCTGTCCGATAAATTTCTTGATGGGGGATATGATGAGTATGTCATCCTTCAGACCCAGGAAGAAGATGACAAGCGCTGCCGCCATAAAATACTGAAGTTCAGCATATTGATTAAAGTGTAACGTCAATAGGCACCCAAAGACGAAGCCTGCGAAGATACCCAGCCCACCCAACGGAGTGATAGGAGCATGATGCACCTTACGCTCATCTGGCATATCGAATAATTTCTTCATTTCAGCCACATTGATGACAGCCGGGATAGCAAGGAAGGTGATCGTGAAAGAAATAGCTATCGAAAGTAGAACATCAAACATCAGCCTCGTTTTGAATTAGTTAACAAAAATAGAATCTTTTATCCATTTTCAAATGCTACTATGAAATATACCTGCCTATAGGCCCAGGAGTGGTAGGCTCGTCCGTTCAGGTGTCAGACCTTGTCTCTGATGTTATAACAACTAGGATCAGTTAGTCGGCGATCTTTGGTAGATTAGGAAATTTTGAGACGGAAAGTTAGTATAAAAGTTTAATGCGTCAAACTATTCGTCACAATAAAAATCATTAGATTTGCCCACCAAATCGTATAAAACGCTCATTATGGCCGACTTGAAAGCAATAGCTTCCCAGATTAGAAGAGATATCGTTAGAATGGTCCATGGAGCCGCAAGCGGTCACCCGGGCGGTTCTTTAGGTTGTGCGGACTATTTTACAGCCCTTTATTTCAAAGTATTGAAACACGACCCCAAATTCAATATGGATGGCATCGGTGAAGATCTTTTCTTCTTATCCAACGGCCACATCTCTCCGGTATTTTATTCAGCACTTGCTAGATCCGGTTATTTTGACATCAAAGAACTGGCTACCTTTCGTAAGATCAACTCCCGCCTTCAGGGCCATCCGACCACTCATGAACACCTTCCCGGCGTAAGGGTTGCCAGCGGCTCACTGGGACAAGGATTAAGTGTCGCCATAGGCGCTGCTCTAAGTAAAAAACTCAATAACGACAAAAATATTGTATTCTCTCTCCATGGTGATGGAGAATTAGACGAAGGACAGAACTGGGAAGCCATCATGTTTGCCGCCAGCAAGAAAGTAGACAACCTCATTTCCACGGTGGATTGGAATGGTCAGCAGATCGATGGCACTACCAAATCCGTCATGGACCTCGGAAACATTCATGCGAAATTCGACGCTTTTGGATGGACCACGCTTGAAATGAACGGCAACGATATGGATGAAGTCGTTGCTACGCTTGAAAAAGCAAAGGGTCTCACGGGACAGGGTAAACCCATCGCCATCATGATGCACACCATCATGGGCAAGGGCGTCGACTTCATGGAGAACGATCACCACTGGCATGGCGTAGCTCCCAATGACGAGCAATTGGCGAAAGCGCTTGCACAGCTCCCCGAGACTTTGGGCGATTATTAAAAACTGATTAAAAATAATTTCAGGCGCCAGGCGGACCATATGGGTTCGCCTTTTTTATCGCCGCTTATCTCAGCTCGATGGCCGTCGTCGCAGCCTTTCTGGCAGGTATCCACGAAGCGAGTAATGCAACTATTAATATGGTGGACAACACCAGCAGAAAATCTGTCGCCACCAGCTTCACCGGATAATAATCTATGAGGAATGAGCCGCCTTGTAGCGGCACTAAATGATATTTTGACTGCAGCCAGCAGATGATCACCGCAAGCAGGATACCACAAGCACCTCCCAAAACGGCCAGCAGTATACCTTCGCTCAGGAATATCCGTTGTATCCTCCCACCCGTCGCCCCCAATGCCTTTAGCACATGGATATCCTTTTGCTTTTCCAGCACCAGCATCGTCAGCGCCCCCACCATATTAAAGGAAGCTACCACCAGGATCAGGGTCAGCAGCACATAGATAAACCATTTCTCCGTCCCCATGACATTATACAGGCTTTGGTTCTGCTCATAACGCGTTTGTACAAGGTAATTGCTTCCTAACATCTGCTGCAGCACAGGCTTCAACGCAGCAGCCTGACGAGGATCATTCAGCCCAATTTCTACACCCCCATATTCATCCGGCTTTAGCCCCAGCATACGCTTCACAAAAGCCAGGTTGGTGATCACATAATGGTCGTCAAAATCCTGTTGTATCATAAAGACGCCCGAGGTCGCCATATTTTCGTTGCTCAATGAATTCAGCGGATCCGATGTAATATCTCCCGACCCCTTCCTGAACATATACACCGACAGGGGCACAATGGCACGGTCCGCCTCCGTATTCAGCGCACTTTCTATACCCGAGCCAAGCACCGCCAAAGGATGATCCTCCGTTCCCAGCTCAAACTTTCCTCTCACCACCTTATCATGCACCCCCGTCACTTTAGTAAAATTCTCGTCTACTCCTTTTAAATAGGCTGTAGTCCTGTATTCCCCACTTTGCAGCAGGGCATTGTCCTGCGCCATCAGCGAAAGGGCGTGTACCCCCTGAACAGCAGAGAGCTTCTTTAGTTGATCCGGCGACAACACCAGCGTTTTACCTTTCCCGGGAAGGACCTTTATGTCGGGATAAAAGCTCGTATAAAGACTTTTTACCAGATCTTCAAAGCCATTGAAAACGCTTAACACCAGGATCAGCGATGCCGCCCCCACTACAATGGCCGCCATACTGACCCGCGCAATGATATTGATCGCGTTGGTAGATTTTTTTGCTTTGAAATAACGCCAGGCAAAAAGAAAGTTCATGGGTTGGTTGATTTTCTACTCCTGCGGCGGCTTTTCGGAATTGATCTTGCGGAACAGCTCCTCCATCTTGTCCGCATGCTCCAGCGTATCGTCCAAAAAATAGGATAGCACGGGTATGCGCCTCAATTGATGCTTTACCCTGGATGCGAGCTCCCGCTTGATCTCCCAGCTTCTATCCTCGATCTTCTTCATCGTCTCCGCCCCATCCTTTACCTTGAAGAAGCTAAGGTAGACCCGCGCCTCCAGTAGATCAGGCGTCACCTTCACAGCCGTGAGGGAAACAAGACCGCCATCTATCATGCTCAGCCCCAGGCGCTGGAAAATATCGCTCATCTCCTCCAGCAACAACGCCCCCACTTGTTTTTGTCGTTTTCCTTCTTGCATAAAAAATTGTTTTATGTTATCGCCGCATCCGGGTGGAATTTCTCGATCTGCTCCCGCGTCCATTTCTCCTCCAGCCCGATGATATTACCTGCATCGGCAAAAGGTGTCGCCTTCACGGCATATTTCGCAGTCATGCGGATATAGTGATGAATAAATACACCCAGTGCAATATGACAGGATTTGATATCTCCCATCTCCACCGATCGCTTCTTCGTTCGTATGAAAAGGTCCCAGTCCGCACCCTGTATGCGCTCATCCCAAAAACCCATGACATCGATGGCACGGCGTGTCATCATCACATTATTACCCACGATGCCTTCTATCGTCTGGTACCCGAATTTCTCAAACCGCTGCTCACAGAACTTCTCCCAGTTGCCATACATCAGCCGATGCATCAGCCGGAGATTGCGCTCGCCAAATCCAAAGAGGAACATCAACGGGTTCTTTACCTTCTTCCACTGCCGCGACAGGGCCTGTGTCTCCCTGGAGTTACCCATATTTTCGATACCCGCCGCAGAAATGATGTCGATCCCCCCCCTTCCGGCAGCCTCTATCAGCCGTTGGTCCCAGGAGGGTGATACGATGATATCATTATTCAGAAAGAAAAGCCATTCTCCCGTAGCCGCCCGTATACCCTGGTTTTGCGTATACGGGTATGAATAGTTCAGATCATTAGCGATGACCTTACAACCGCTGGCCTGGAAAAATTCCCGGGTCCCGTCAGTAGAGGCATTGTCGATAATGATCACCTCATAGGGGTTCTGGGTATACTTTCGGATGTATTCAAGATATATCTTGTTGAAAGCAAGACCATTATGTACTGCTGTGATAATACTTATCATTGTTAATTTAGCTTACCTTTGCACCCTTCATCAGAACAGTAAAAGTACATGAAAATTTTCTTCCGCCTGCTCGGATTTTCAAGGCCTTACCATCATTATATCCCTGAATATATTGTATATATATTCTTTTTCATCGTCTTTGGACTGGTGAATTTTACCCTGCTCATTCCCCTGCTCGATATCCTGTTCAACACCGGCCATGGGCAGGTCGTCAGCCAGCTGCCCGCATTTTCACTAAAAGCGTCCTGGTTTAAGGATGCTTTTTATTACTACGTGGACTATTACAGCCAGGGCCCTTCCGGCAAGCTGAATGTCCTCATCTTTGTCAGCATCATCACTCTTATCTGTACCCTTCTAAAGAATGTCTTTGGCTTTCTTGCCCAGAAAGTGCTGACCCGCATGCGTGTCAACCTGGTGCGCAATCTCCGCCATCAGCTATACGAAAAGTATTCCCGCCAGTCGCTTGGCTTCTATATACATCAACGCAGAGGCGATCTTATCTCCATCATGAGCAATGATGTGGTGGAGATAGAGAATTCCGTGGTCAGCAGTATCCAGACCATCTTTCGCGATCCCCTCGTCATCGCAGGCACTTTTGTGCTGCTTTTCTACCTGTCCGCGCAGCTGACCTTTTTCACCCTCATCCTTTTTCCCGTCTCCGGGACCCTCATATCCCTCTTATCCCGGAAGCTAAAAAAAGGGGGCGGCCGCAGCCAGGTCATCCTCGGCAAGATCCTCAATACCACGGAAGAGACCCTCTCCGGCATCCGGATCATCAAAGCCTTCAATGCCGAGAAGTTCATGGGCAAAAAGTTCGATGGGGAAAACGCCGCCTTCTCCCGCAGCACCAAAGGCGTGCTCAACCAGCGGGAACTTTCCTCTCCTCTCGCCGAAGTCCTTGGGGTAGCCGTCATCGTCATGATCATCATATATGGCGGCCGGCTGATCCTCTCCGGTGATACCACCTTCACCGCCTCCACCTTCATGGCATACATCGCCCTCTACTTCGGGATCATCACCCCCGCCAAGAACATCGCAGGCGCTATCACCTACCTCCAACGCGGTCTGGCCGCCGGTGAAAGGGTACTCGCCGTCGTAGATGTCCCCAACACTATCGTCGACGCACCCGATGCAAAGACCATTACGGCTTTTTCCCATAACATCGAATACAAAAATGTCACCTTCCGCTATGAACAGACGGACGTATTGAAGGATGTCAGCCTCACCATACCAAAAGGCAAGATCGTCGCCCTCGTAGGCAGCAGCGGCGCCGGCAAGTCCACCATGGCCGACCTGCTACCCCGGTTTTATGACGTCAATGAAGGAGGCATCTTCGTCGATGGACAGGACATCCGCACACTGACCAGCCAGTCCCTGCGCGGGCTCATCGGCATCGTATCACAGGAACCCATCCTTTTCAATGACAGTGTCTTTAACAATATCGCCTTTGGAGTCCCCGACGCAAAAATGGAAGATGTCATCGCCGCCGCCAAAGTCGCCAACGCGCATGAATTCATCACCCAGATGGAAGAGGGCTATCATACTACTATTGGGGACAAGGGGATGAAGCTCAGCGGAGGCCAGCGCCAGCGTCTCACCATTGCCCGCGCCGTCTTTAAGAACCCCGCCATCCTCATATTGGATGAAGCCACCAGCTCGCTGGACACGGAAAGCGAGCAGCTCGTGCAGGAAGCCATCAACAATATGATGCAACATCGAACCAGCATCGTCATCGCCCACCGCCTGAGCACCGTCCGTCATGCCGATGAGATCGTAGTCCTGCAGAAGGGCGCCATTGTAGAGAGAGGAACGCATGATCAGCTCATCGAACAAAATGGGTTTTACAAAAAGCTCGTGGATATGCAGGAAGTAAAGTAGCCGTCCGAGCGCAAAGATTTCTTAAATTGGTAATATAAAATGTCTTGCCATGGCCTCATCTGACCTTTCCCGCAGAGCCTTTCTGAAAAACAGCGCCGGTATGCTCGGCCTGACCCTCGCCGGATCAACAGCACTGGCTGGCCTGGCCGCAGCCGAAGGTTCGCACTCCGCCACCCTCAAAAAACTCCCGCCGCTGTCCTTCTCCACGCTGGGATGTCCCGACTGGACCTTCCCCGCTATCATAGGCTTTGCCAAAAAGAATAACTACCAGGGCATCGAGGTGCGAGGGATACTCCGGCAAATGGACCTGCCCAAATGCCCCGAATTCAACAGCCCCGCCGCTATCGCCACTACCCTCCGGCAGATGCAGGATCATGGTCTCCGGTTTGTTGACCTCGGCTCCTCCACTGAACTCCACCATGCCGACGCAGCCACCCGCCAACGGCACCTGGACGATGGCCGACATTTCATCGACCTTGCCCAACAGCTGCGCTGCCCCTATATACGTGTATTCCCCAACCAGCTGCCCAAGGATCAGGACAGGAACGCCACCATCGATCTCATCATCAAAGGTCTTATCGAATTGGGCGAGCACGCCCGCAACAGCGGCGTCACCGTGCTGATGGAGTCGCACGGCGAGATAGTGGACAGCATGCTTCTCCAACAGATCATGAAAGGCGCGGAAGGCCCCAATACTGGTATGGTCTGGGATATCTACAATATGTGGTCCGTTACAAAAGAGCCGCCCGCCCAGGTATACGGACGCCTGAAGAAATATATCCATCACACCCACATAAAAGATGGAAAAACCATTGGCGGTCACATGGTCGATGGAAAAGTAGTAGACGGCAAAGAACAATACCTCCTCCTCGGACAAGGCGATTCCCCTATCTTCGATGCCATCAAGCTTCTATACGATGATGGCTATCCGGGTTTTTACAGTTTCGAATGGGAAAAATTATGGCATCCCGAGATTGCCGATCCGGAGGTGGCACTCGCGGATTATCCAAAGGCAATGGCGCGTTTCCTTAAGTAAGTCGCCAACCCGAAACGTCGTCTGGCTGGCCCGGGGTCAGCCACGGTCACTCCGTCCTCATACTCTTCACAGGATTCGCCATCGCCGCCTTTACAGACTGATAGCTCACCGTCAACAAGGTGATCACCATCGCCCCCGCCGCCGACAAGACAAATATCCACCACGACATAGGCGTCCGGTATTCATAACGCATCAGCCAATGACCCATATAATACCAGGCTATAGGAATAGCTATCGCCAGCGAAATAACCACCAGCACCACAAAATCCTTCGACAGCAGCCTCCACAACCCCCACACCGAAGCCCCCAGCACCTTCCGCACTCCTATCTCTTTCGTTCGCTGTTCCGCCATAAAAGACGCCATCCCAAAAAGCCCCAGACAACTGATAAAGATGGCCAACAACGCAAAGACACCCGAGAGCTTGCCAATCCTTTCCTCATCCCCGAACTTCTGCGCATACTCATTATCGACAAACCTGTACGCAAAAGGTTGAGAAGGGTTGTATCGCTTAAACACCGCCTCTATCTTATCCAATGCCGCACGCGTACCCACAGTCCCACCCAGTCGAACATCGATGACAGGCTGCGCCCCCGCATCCATGATGAATATCGTCGGGTATACAGGCGCATACGGTGACTGCATTACCATATCCCCCACCACCCCCGTCACTTCGTATGACCTTTTGTTCCATTTTATCAACTTCCCCACCGGGTCCTTCAATTTCATGTATTGCACTGCCGTCTCATTCAGAATAATGGAGTTTGAATCCTTTATTCTCACCTTGGAAAAATCACTCCCCTCTTTTATCCTCCAACCCACCGCCTTACCATACTCCGGCGAGACCCACACCACTCCAAAATCTACCGGTGAAGGGTGACCCAGCCCCGGCCATTCAAACCCGCTGTCATATTCACCCACTTCCGTGGCAGCACTGGATGACTCCGCCATTTCCGTCACCGCACCCAAACCTATCAGCTCCGAACGCACGATGTCAAAATGTTTATGTATCTCCTCCGTGACCAACGGTATCATCATCGCACCGGCACGTTCATAGCCCACGGGACGGTCCTTCGCAAATTGTATCTGTTTATAAAGAACAATAGTGGAAATGATCAACACGATTGAAACGGAAAACTGAACTACCACCAGCACCCGCCTCGGCATGGATGCTAAACGCCCCACCCGGAAAGAACCCTTCAATACCTTCACCGGCCGGAATGCGGATAGATACAACGCCGGATAACTACCCGCAATTAGCCCCGTAAAACAACAAAATACCAGCACCGCCGCCCAGAACCACAGGTTTGCCCATGGGATCTGCATCCGCTTATCCGCCACCTCATTGAAGTAGGGCAGGGCCATCGCCATCAGCAGCAACGCCCCCACCAACGCGATCAGCACCGCAAATAAAGACTCCCCATAAAACAGCCGTATCAGCTGCCCTCTCAACGAACCGATGGCCTTGCGAATGCCCACCTCCTTCGCCCTCTTTTCCGACCGCGCCGTACTCAGGTTCATAAAATTGATGCAAGCCAGCAGCAGCACAAAAAAGCCAATCGTCCCGAACAGCCAGACAAACTCGATCTGTCCTCCTACATTTACCCCATTGCTGAACTCCTCGTATAAATGCCATTTGCTCATCGGCTGCAAAAAGACCACAGCACGCTGGTCTGCATCCTCCTTAGACACATTCTTCTTGAGATCCCTGATCTTCCTGGACACACGCTCCATATCCGCATTATCCGCTATCTGCACAAAGACCTGAAAAGAATTGTTGCTCCAGGGCTTGCTGTATTTCTCCAGCCAGAAAAAATTGTCGATGTACAACTTCCAGGATGCTACAAATAACAAATTACCAAAATTGGATTTGGAGGGAATGTCCTCATACACACCCGCTACCTTTACCTCGAACTTGTTGTCGATCGTCACTGTACGCCCCATCGGGTCTGCCCCACCGAACAATGCCTGCGCTGTACTGGCCGATAGCAGAATAGCATGTTGATCCTGCAGCGCATTATGCCCGCCCCGCAACATTTTCAGCGACAGCATATCCGTCACCTGCGGCTCGGTAAAAGGTCCACTCTTCGTGACCTTCTTATCACCTGCCGCCAGTATATGGTCATTCGCCCACGACGACATCGTGATATACTTGAAATCGCTGCCATACGTCTTCCGCAACTCATCCCCCGTCACATAGGGTAGCACCGGATATGTCTCCGTCCCACCGTTGATGGTCACATGCTGCATGACCTTGGCAATACGCTCATAATGGGGGAACACTTTATTGAATGACAGCTCGTCCCATATCCAAAGCCCGATGAGCATCGCCACCGCCATGCCCACCGACAACCCTGCAATATTTATAAAGGAATGGGCCTTGTTCCGCCGGAGATGGCGGATGGCCGTCTTAAAAAAGTTTTGTAGCATGACACACAAGCCACCAGTATAGTGCCAAGATGTTAATCAACTATGAATCAAAGCACTACCATGAGCCCCTCCCCGCCTCATGTCCGGTTTCGATACTCCCGATGTATCACAGCCCATCATCCTCGTCATCATCCACCCCGTCCGGCGTCCTCCCGCCTCCATCCTTCTCACCAGTCTGCGGCAGCTCCCTATCCATCTCCTCGATATCCACCGATCGCATCGAGGTATCCCCTATCAGCCAATGCGAGAAATAGTCCGCCATACGCCACCAGAAATACTCGGCCATATCCCCATACGCATGCCGCTGCCCGGGCAGCATCACCAGGTCAAAACGCTTATTCGCCCTGATCAGCGCACTGGCCACACGGATCGTACCCGCCGGATGCACATTGTTGTCGATATCACCCGTTGACAACATCAGATGCCCCTTGAGATTCTTTGCCAGATCTGGGTTCTTCTCGATGCTGTAGACAAAGCTGGTATCCCCCTTCTCGCTGATCACCTCTTTTACGCCATGATGCTTCTCGCTCCACCATCGGTTATAGATGGAATTATCATGATTGCCCGAAGACGACACAGCCACCTTGAAGAAGTCGGGATATACCAGCATCGCCGCCGTGCTCATAAAGCCGCCGCCACTATGTCCATGTATACCTACCCGGTTGATGTCGATAAAAGGATACCTGTCCGCCAGCTGCTCGGCCACGGCCTTCTTGTCCGCCAGACCATAGTCCCGGAGATTGCCATAGCCATAGTTGTGATACCACTTGCTACGAGAAGGATGCCCACCCCTATTACCCAGCGTAATAACGATCATCCCCAGCTGCGCTAATCTATCCGTCCTGTCCATGCCGCGGCTAAAGGATTTGTTGACAGCCTCTGTTTGCGGACCGGGATAAACATACTCCATCAATGGATACTGTTTTGTCGAATCGAAATTGAATGGTTTATACATCACCCCATAGATGTCCGTAATACCATCATCCGCCTTGGCCCGGAACGGCTGTGGGAACTTATACCCCGCTGCCATCAGCTGGCTCAGGTCCGCCGTCTCCAGGTCCATTATTTTACGACCCATGGAATTGTACAATACCGAATGAGGCGCCGTATTCACCCTGGAATAATTGTCCACAAAGAATTGCTGATCGTCATTCATATTCATCGCGTGATCAAAATCACCCGGGTCCAGCAACGTCAAACCCGTACCATCGAAGTTGACCTTGTAGCAGTGCAGATAATACGGGTCTTCATTCGCCTCCCGGCCGTTGGCGGAGAAATAAAGTATCCGCTTCTTATCATCGATGCCCAGGATATCCTCACAATGCCAGGCGCCGCTGGTGATCTGGTTCTCCAGTTTGCCGTTACCGTCATAGAGATAGAAATGCGCCCACCCATCCCTTTCACTCCATTCGATAAGCTCCCTGCCATCGTTCACCAGTCCCGGACGGCGCTCCTCAACATAGGTATTCAAACGCTCCTGTATCAATGGCTTTGCCACCGTATCCTTTATATCCAGCACACAGGCATCGATCCTCTTCAGATCACGGCTCGTACGATTGAAATAAAATTTAGTATCTGTTCCCAACCAAATGGCAGGCCTGTATTCATCATCCCGGGTCTTTGCCAACGCCGGCCTGCTCCAAAGTGAAATGTCCTGGTCCTTGAATCCAGCCGCATTGATCTCCCGGTGGGTTTTTACCTCCATATCGAACAACAGCAGATGGCCGAGGGGACCGTCCTTTTCACCCGGCATTTCATATTTATAAGATTCCAGCGTAGGCCGCGGGTTGGCGATTGAATGAAGAACCCACAGATCCTTCACCTTACGGTTGTCGTCCCGTGTCATAGCAAAATGCTTCGAGTCGGGGCTCCACAGCACAAAGGCCGGTTTGCGTTTGTCTTTGTTCTTTTCCTTATCCACATTCGTCTCCCCACCTCCCCCCAGAACACCGCTGCCATGGTAGCTGTAGTATTCCACTCCGTCTGTCGTCAATGCATGCTCGACGATCGTGCTGTCATCCTCGTTCTTCAACGCCTTTTCATAGTTCGCACGATCCATCCAATACAGATTGAAATGTTTGCCAAATACGATGGTATTGCTGTCCGGCGAGATGGAAGCCCAGTTGGGCTTGTGCTTGGGTTTTGAAAAGCCCGCCAGCTCATTCAATGTGCCATCCAGGAGATTGTATTCAAAATAGAACACCTTCTTATCTTTCGTGGCGACCGTGGGGGCCTTCTTCACCGTGTCCGTCTTGCTCTTCGCCGTGTCCGTCTTTTCCTTTTCCGCATCCTGCGTACTCTTCACCTCGAATTGTATCCAGTTCTCGTCTTTTATAAATCGCATGCTGTCCAGGCCTAAATGCTGCGCATCGAAAGGATCGTGGACAATACGCGTGATGGCCGCCGCCAGCTTTTCATTGTCAAAAAGCAGCTTCTTCTCCCCTTTGACGGGGTCCACGATATACCATTTCTTCCCTTCCGAGGTCTCATATATGTACCACAGCCGATTGCTTTTCTTCAACCAATGCGGGTCAACATTGAGCGTAAAGACCATCTTGTCCAGCTTCCGGGAAGAGAACCGGGCAGCCGCCTGGTAATTGGCTTTGACGACAGGAGTTAACTGGGCTTGGGAAAAGACAACGACGAACAGCAGAGGGGTCAGACAGGCCATACGAAACATAAGCAGAGATGATTTTCCCTAAAATACTTGATTTGAAATTCTAATTTGAACAAAAACATCACTAACATCCACACACGGTCCACCACAAGGATGAATGGGCCGATCCGCCGGCAGTTTTTTACCGCCATTTTTCTTTGAGATATGCGCCGGATTTGCAATTTTTGAGGTATGTTCAACCTGTTCCATCACCATAGCTATTACTATTACCTTATCATCGGCCTGGATATCATATGCATATTACACAGTATGCGTAATGGCACACAGAACAAGTGGATGTTACTCATCGTATTTGCTCCCATCATAGGCGCGGTGGCTTATCTGTTCGTGGAGGTCTTTACCCGCCGGAACCGCACCAATCTACAGGACGGTATTTCCGGGATCCTAACAACCAATAGCGCCCGGATAAGGAAGCTCGAAGAAAACCTGAAACTCACCGACACATTCAACAATCGGATACTGCTGGCCGATGCCTATCTCGCCGCCGGCCACACCGACGGCGCCATCGAATTATATGAATCCAGTCTCACCGGCGCCTTTGAAGAGAATGAGCATGTGATCAAACAGCTTATCATCGCCTATTACAGCAAGGGCGAATATGCCCGTGTAAAGCCTCTCGCAAAGAAGATCTATAACAAGCCGCAGTTTGCCCGTAGCAAAGCGCATGTATACTATGCCATTTCTTTGGAGAAGACAGGGGATATCGCCCAGGCCGAGCAGGAATTTAAAAAGATGAAAGGCCGGTTCTCTCATTTTGAAGCACGGCTGCAATATGGATTGTTCTTAAAAAGGGCGGGAAGGGAGCAGGAAGCCCGGCAGATATTCTCAGATATGGTAGACGAAGCCCCCCACCTCAGCTCCCGGGAGAGAAGAGATAGTCGTACCTGGATCGGCCAGGCGCGTAATGAGTTGAAAGAGAACTAATCTGATTATTTATTCATCATCTGCTTTGCCTCGATAGACAGCGTTGCATGGGGCACCGCTCTCAATCTTGCTTTATCGATGAGTTTACCTGTCACCCGGCAAATCCCGTAGGTCTTATTTTCAATTCGCATGAGGGCTTTCTCGAGATGGTCGATAAATGTGATCTGGCGGCTGGCCATCTGGCTCAGCTGCTCGCGTTCCATACTCATGCTGCCATCTTCCATGGTCATGTAACGTGCGTCATCGTTGTCGCCACCCATTTCGTCCTTGCGAGTGATCAATCCCTGCAAATAGGCCAGTTCCTTCTTAGCTGCATCCAGCTTTCGGTTGATCAGCTCTCTAAATTCTCCGAGTTCTGCGTCGCTATATCTCATAGTGGGTCCAGTTTGATCTTCTTGTGGTGAATCTAATACAGATTTTGTGAATTCTGGTTCGTATTTCCGAACCGTTTTTGTTTTTATTTCCGGGATCACCACCTTGGTCGGTTTTGCAGGCGGAGGAGCCGGTTTCTTTACTTCTGGTTTTATTGCCACAGGGGGCGGAGGGGCTGGAGCCACTTTTCCGGGAGTAGTATTGGGAGCCGCCGGCTTGACCGGGGTCGTTGCTACGGGAGGATGAGCAGGCTGCGATTTTTGGACAGGTTTGGATACAATACTCGCTACAGGCGTCTTCTTGGTGACGACAGCAGTTTTCTTGGCGGGGGTGACGGGGGCAACCTTCTTTACTACCGGCTTGGCAGTACTCTTAGCCGCTGGCACTTTTTTGGTCGCTTTGCTGCCTGACGAGTGGGCAGGTTTTGCGGCCGCCTTTTTCGCCGGCGCTATTTTCTTGACATTAGTAGATTTTTTGGCGGGCTTAGCCGCTTTCTTCTTGGTTGCCATACAATTAGGCTTTTTTTGAAACAAACACTTTTAAAAGATGATCATTCACTTCAATTTCAGTGCCATTAGCCAATTCCGCTACTACCTCGATAGAATCTGCCAAAATTTCCGAGCAAATATAGTCATTAAATTGAGTCAAGGAGTCCTTAAGGGCGGGTACGTCTGAGACTTTTACTAAGATCCTGTCCGTCAATTCATAGCCATTGTCCTTTCTGATCTTTTGGATACGATTGACAAACTCCCGGGCATTGCCCTCATTAGCCAGTTCAGGTGTTACAGTGACATCCAGGGCTACGGTAAGTGTGTCCTTTCCGGCTACAACCCAGCCTGGAATGTCTTCGCTGGCTATTTCCACTTCATTAATCTTCAATATTAATGGTTCGTTTTCAATTAACAAAGTATATATGCCTTCTTTTTCCAATTTTGCTATATCTTCTTGCGAAAACGCCCCCAGCGCAGCACTGACCGCTTTCATCTTCGGTCCCAGCTTCTTCCCCAGCGCGATAAAGTTCGGCTTGATCTTCTTCTTGATAAATCCATCTCCGTCAGAGAGATACTGCAGCTCCTTTACATTCACCTCCGCCTTGACCAGGTCCTCTACCTTCTCCAGCTGATGCTTCATCCCTGGGTTCAATACAGGGATCAATACCTTTTGCAAAGGCTGTCTTACCTTGATGTTCACCTTCTTACGCAAAGACAATACCAGTGAGGAAGCATCCTGGGCCAGTTGCATACGTTCCTCCAGGGAGATGTCGATGACCTTCGTATCCGCCACCGGGAAGTCCGCATGATGCACTGACCCTACTTTTATCCTTCCCGTGACGCTGTTCAGATTGCAGAAGAGCCAGTCCGCAAAAAAGGGCGAGACAGGCGCCATCAGCCGGGCGATAGTTTCCAGACATTCATATAAGGTCTGGTAAGCGCAGAGTTTGTCCTGGCCATATTCCCCTTTCCAGAACCTCCGGCGGCACAGCCGCACATACCAATTGCTGAGATGCTCATCCACAAAGTCCTCTATCAACCTCCCCGCCACCGTGGGTTCATAGTCGTCCAGGCTCTCCACCACCTTGGATACCAGGGTGTTGAGAGAGGAAAGTATCCAACGGTCTATCTCCGGTCGCTCCTCCAAAGGAATATACCCCTCGCCAAAGGTGAACCCGTCCACATTCGCATACAGGGCAAAGAATTGATAGGTATTATATAAGGTCCCAAAGAACTTACGCTGCACTTCCTTGATCCCGTCCAGGTCGAACTTCATGCTGTCCCAGGGCGAAGCATTGGTGATCAGGTACCAGCGGGTAGCATCCGCGCCAAAATCACCGATCGTCTTGAAGGGATCTACCACGTTCCCCACCCGCTTGCTCATTTTATTCCCATTCTTATCAAGGACCAGACCGTTGGATACCACCGTCTTATAAGCGATGCCCGGGTAGCGTTTGTCCAGCTCTTCCGCCGACAGAGGAGCTTTACCCGCCGCCACGGCCGCCTTTTGCAAGGTCTCATGCACCGACTCCTTCAGAAGGGCCGCCAGTGCATGAAGGGTATAAAACCACCCCCTCGTCTGATCCACCCCTTCCGCAATAAAGTCCGCCGGATAGTTCTCCTCGAATGTCTCTATATTCTCGAAGGGGAAATGCCATTGTGCATAGGGCATGGCGCCACTATCGAACCATACGTCGATCAGGTCCGGAACCCGATACATCGGCTTGCCCGTTTTGGCGCCCTTCAGCACTACCTCATCGACAAATGGCTTATGCAAGTCCTTCACCAGGCGATCCACCGTCTGGTCCACCGTCTCACCGGCAGCCTGCTTCATCAGACCCGCCCCAAGCGATATCTTCAATTCATTCCTTAACTGTTCCACACTCCCGATACACAGCTCTTCCTCCTTGTCCTCCGTTCTCCACACCGGCAACGGCGTACCCCAGTACCGGCTACGGCTCAGGTTCCAGTCCACCATATTCTCCAGCCAGTTGCCAAACCTGCCCTCACCCGTGGATTTGGGCTTCCAGTTGATCGTCTTGTTCAACTCTACCATCCTGTCCTTCAATGCCGTCGTCCGGATGAACCAGGCATCCAGCGGATAATAGATAATAGGCTTGTCCGTCCTCCAGCAATGAGGATAGTTGTGCTCGTATTTCTCGATCTTGAAAGCCCTGTTCTCTTTCTTCAGCTTGACACAGATATCCACATTGACATCTACATATTGAGGATCATCCTTATAGTTCTTTACATACCGATTGCTGAATTCACCCAGACCATCCAGGAACTTGCCCTGTTTGTCCACCATGATCAGGATACCGATATCATATTTCTTGCCTACTTTAAAGTCATCCGCGCCAAAGGCCGGTGCCGTATGCACGATACCCGTACCATCCTCCGTCGTGACGAAGTCTCCCAATATCACGCGGAAAGGGTCCCCCCCCGCCTTTTCAGGACTGTTGGCCTCATATGGCAGCAACTGTTCATATCGGCATTCTTCCAGTTCCCGACCCTTAAATTCAGCCAGTATCTTCCAGGGGAGTAGTTTATCCCCCTCCTTGTATCCAGAAAAATCCCCATTTTCTCCTTCGGGCTTGAAATATTTCCCCAATAATGCTTTCGCCAGGACGATATTCACAGGCAGATGGGTATAGGGATTGAAAGTTTTTACCAACACATAGTCGATATTCGGCCCCACCGTAAGCCCCAGGTTGGAAGGCAGCGTCCAGGGAGTCGTCGTCCAGGCCATAAAAAAGACCTCCCCATCCGCCGCTTTAAAAAGAAATTCGCTTTGCGAATTTCTTATCGCCCGAAACATCACCACCGCCGACGTATCCTTCACATCCTTATAAGTACCCGGCTGATTCAGCTCATGGGAGCTTAGACCCGTACCCGCGGCGGGTGAATAGGGCTGTATGCTGACACTCTCATACAAAAGCCCCTTCTTATACAGCTCGCTCAGGATCCACCACAAGGACTCGATATACTCATTCTTGAAGGTTATATAAGGGTCCTTAAGATCGACCCAATAGCCCATACGGCGGGTGATCTCGTCCCATTTATCCTTGTATTTCAATACTTCGCGACGGCATGTCTCGTTGTATTCCGCAACGGATATCTTCTTTCCGATGTCTTCCTTGGTAATACCCAGCATCTTCTCCACACCCAGCTCCACAGGAAGACCGTGGGTGTCCCAGCCACCTTTACGCTTCACCTGGAACCCCTTCATCGTCTTGTATCTGCACACCAGGTCTTTCAGCGTCCGGCTAATGACGTGGTGAATACCCGGGAGACCATTGGCACTGGGAGGACCTTCATAAAATACAAAAGGCGTCGCCCCTTGCCTGAGTTCCACGCTTTTTTCAAAAGCCCGTTCCGCCTCCCATTTGGCCAATATTTCCTGGCTGATAGAGGGTAAATTCAACTGCTGATATTCCTTATACTTGTTGGGCATAAATTTTCTGCTTGTACCTGGCGGACACAGATCCGCTCAGGGGGTGCAAAGTTACGAAATCCAGGCCAATGGCGCGCTGGCCGCCACTCGACAGTTTTTTTTACTGCCCTGCGAACCACACCGCCCTCGTATTGTTAAAGTATTGTCAAAAGGGATTTAGCGCGCCTTTGGAGCGGCTCAGAGTTATCCACATTATCCAGCTTTGGCATAATTTGTGGTTAATTAGTTTTCAGAAAAATGATAACAAGGGTTTAAGGACCCTCCAGTTCATATAAATAAAGAAATTTAAATCCCTTAATGTGATAATTAGCTGATTTTCAGCCACATTAAGTCAACTCTTTCTACGGTTTAGGGTTTAGGGGTTAAAAAGGGGGGTATTCCTACTCCCCTTCCTTTTAAAATCTCCCTCCGTACGTACTATCCTGACCGTCACACCTTATTCACATCTGTTGTATCCGTAACCACCCGTTTTTAATCTCTGATATTACCTTTGTAAGAACCCGATCGACAAGCACCAGCCTCAAAACGTCCGGAAAGCGGATCCTGAAAAGTGATACCCGTTTTCCGGAAAAGATTTTTATGATCGGCTCCCCGCCAAACGCGGACATGGCCGGCCAACGAACCCAGGTTCGTTGAACCCAATTCCTGATGACCAATCAAAGAGTTCAGTTTCCTGAAAACCACCTTTTTTACCCCGGATAGAAAAAAGACCCTCCCGCGCACCAACGCCGGGAGGGTTAATCTTTTAGAGGCCTGTCCGGCATAGAGCACTGTCCGCGACGTCTTATTTTCCCGTCCGCACCTTCTTGTAGATACGCACCGCACTCATCAAAACAATCACGAACCCAAACAGCCCCGCCAATCCCCAGGCCCAGCTCATATTTTGTTTTACTACCACCAGCATGACGATCGCTACGAGGAAGATGGTAGCGATCTCATTCCAGATCCGCAGCCGCTGCGAGGACCACTTGAATATACCCTTCATCTGTTGCTGATAGATGGATTGAAGAGAGAAATGATATAGATACAATCCCACGACAAAACCCAGCTTTATCGCCAGCCAGGTGGGAACAGATCCCATCAGGATCATCATCCAGGGACCGAATATCAACGTGAGTATGGCCGAAGGCCAGGTGATGATAAACCACAGCCGGCGGATCATGATCCTGTACTGCTGTTGCAGGATAGTCCGCTCCGGTTCCGGCTTCTGCGCCGCCTCCGCATTGTAAATAAAGAGACGCACCATGTAGAACAACCCGCTGAACCAGGTGACGATAAAGATGATGTGCAGCGCTTTGACATAATTATACATAGGACTTCGATTGTTCCAGGATCATCTCCTCTTTGCCTTCCCGTATATCTCTCGCCCACCCCGCCAGGGTCTGCACCCACAATGGCTCCACATTCAGACAAGGTATCATCTCATACTCCACACCCCCTGCCGCTATAAATGTTTCCCTTCCCCGCATAGCAATCTCTTCCAGTGTTTCTAAACAGTCGCTTACAAATGCGGGACAAAGGATCAGCAGCTTCCTGATACCTTCCTTCGGCATCTGCTCCAACCTCACATCCGTGAAAGGCTCCAGCCACCCCTTGCCCAGCCGCGATTGAAAAGAATTGCTGTACTTGCCCTCCGGTATGCCCAATCTCTGCACTACCTCTTTGGTAGTGGCAAAACACTGGTGACGATAGCAGCGGCCATGCGCCATCGAAGGAATATCGCAACAGTCCGATGACGACAGGCAATGCTGATGCGTTGGATCTGTCTTTTTGATATGACGGGCAGGTATACCATGGTAGCTGAATAAGATCTGGTCATAGTCACGCTCCAGATAGGGTCGTATCAGCTCACTCAAGGCATGCAGATAGCCAGGGTCATTGTAGAATGGTTTTATAAACCGCAGACGGAACTTATATCCTTTCTTTTTATATATCTCGCGCGCGTATTCCACCGCCGTCTCGTAGCTCGCCATGGCATAATGAGGATACAGGGGTACCGCAATAACTTCTTCCAGCTGCGGCACACGGCTTAGCAATCGGTCAAACGCCCACTCCACCGATGGATTGCCATAACGCATCGCGATCTCCACCGGCTCGTCCACCAGCGGCTGCAACAATTCCTGCAATTGCCGGGTCAGATGGATCAGGGGAGAACCATCCTTGGTCCAGATAGTCCGATAAGCCTCCGCAGAGTTCTCCGTCCGGGTGGGCACAATAATACCCTGTACGAGTATCTTACGGAACAGCCAGGGGTAGTCGATAACCCTTCCATCCATGAGGAATTCTGTCAGATAACGTTTAACATCCGGCGCCTCCGTGGAATCAGGCGATCCCAGGTTCATTAACAAAATGGCGCGCTTCACCGGTGAATTGATCATGTGGCAAATGTATGCTAGGAAATTGTCACGACATTGTAATAAACGGGCCCAAACCCGTTTTAGATCGTATGATTCTTATCACCCCCACAATTGATCAGGATCATCAAACCCCACCGCCTGCCGGCTATCTTTGTCCTGCCCGTCCTGGAACAGGCCGACCGTCACACGAAATGACAGTCTAATGACAGAAAAATTCGTTTTATAGGAACCCTTCAAAGTAATTTTGCGTACTTAATCAGAACCAGCAGGACACTAATGCCAAACAGACCCACTGATATCTCTAAATTCTTTATCGCAGGCATCAACTATAAGAAGACAGATGCGGCTATCAGAGGTCAGTTTGCCGTCAGCCCCGAGCAATACGAAAAGCTGCTCACGCTCGCACCCAGCCATCACTTGCATGAACTGTTCGTTCTATCCACTTGCAACAGAACAGAGATCTATGGATTCGCCGAAGAGCCCGCCCAATTGATCGAGCTGCTCTGCACCCAAACCATCGGCACTCCAGGGGCTTTTTCAAAGATCGCCTATATAAAGAATGGCCTGGAAGCCGTAGAACATCTTTTCGAAGTAGCCGCCGGATTGGATTCACAGATACTGGGAGATTACGAAATAGTCGGCCAGATCAAAGGCGCCATAAAATTTGCCCGTGAGCGTCAGTTCATCGGCCCCTTCATGGAGAGGCTTGTCAACTGTGTGCTGCAGTCCTCCAAATCCATCAAGAATCAGACAGCCCTTAGCGGCGGCACCGTTTCCGTCTCCTTCGCCGCCATTCAGTATATAAAGGAAAAAATGGGTCAGGTGTCCGGTAAGAAGATCCTGCTCATCGGCGTCGGCAAGATAGGCCGCAACACCTGTCGCAATATGGTCGACTACCTCGACACCCGGGATATCACGCTGGTCAACAGGACAGAGGATAAGGCCGCCGCACTGGCAAAAGAAATGGGTCTCCGTCATGCCCCTCTCGAAAAAGTGGCCGAACACATCGGAGAGTCAGACATCATCCTCGTAGCCACCAATGCCGAACAGCCCACGCTGCTCCATCAGCACCTCGAAGGCAAAGGAGACAAAATGCTCATCGATCTTTCCATCCCCTGTAATATAGAAAAATCAGCTTCCGAACTGCCCGGCGTCACCCTCGTGAATGTCGACGAGCTCTCAAAGCTGAAGGACGAGACCCTCCAGAAGAGGGAGGCCGAAGTGCCCAAGGCAACAGCCATCATCGCCGAACATATCCAGGAATTCATGGAATGGCACGACATGCGGAAATATGTTCCCGTACTGAGAGCCGTCAAGACCAAGCTGAAAGAAATGCATACCTGCCCCATCTTCAGCAAGCTGTCCGGTGAACCTTTTCCTTCCACCATCCACACGGATGAACAAATTCAACGCGTCATCAATGGCATGGCCACCAAAATGCGCCAGCACAATCAAGGTGGCTGTCACTATATAGAGGCCATCAACGAATACATCGCTACAGGCCCACAATGCTCCGCTCCTGCGGCAGCCACCGCTTAAATCGATCCTCACATGCACACACCGATCCGGATAGGCACAAGAGAAAGTCAGCTGGCTGTCTGGCAGGCCACCCAGGTAAAAGAGTTAATATCACAGCAAGGCATCATCGCGGAACTCGTTTTTATCAAGAGCGAAGGCGACATCGACCTCAAGACCCCCTTGTATGAAATGGGTGTTCAGGGCGTCTTCACCCGCAGCCTCGACAGCGCGCTGTTAAATAATAGGATCGACATCGCCGTACATTCGATGAAGGATGTACCGACACAACTACCCCAGGGCATCCGTCAGGCCGCCGTCCTGAAAAGAGGCCCCGTATACGATCTGCTGGTCTATAAGACCGATCCTGCCTTCCTGGCCCAAAAAGAATACATCGCCCATATAGCTACCAGCAGCATCCGCCGCAAGGCGCAGTGGCTGCACAAATACCCCGGACACCAGATCCATAATCTCCGGGGCAATGTCAATACCCGCCTCAGACGGCTGGAAGAAGAGAGCTGGGATGCCGCCATCTTCGCACAGGCAGGGCTCGAACGTATCCATCTTCGCCCCGAAAAAAGTTTGCTCCTCGATTGGATGCTGCCCGCCCCCGCACAGGGCGCCATCATGATCGTATCCAGGGAGGAGGACGAGATAGCCGCCAATGCATGCGACCCCCTGAACGATCCCGACACCGCCTTTTGCACACAGATAGAGCGCGAATTCCTGCGTACCCTCCTGGGTGGATGCTCCACTCCTATCAGCGCGCTTGCTGAAATAGAAGACGATGAGCTTTTTTTTAGAGGCCATATCCTGTCCCTGGACGGACATGAAAAAGTGGAGGTCGAAAAGATATTACCCATCGACAGAGCAGCCGGCATCGGCAGGCTCGCCGCAGAAGAATTATTGGAGAATGGAGGGAAAGCCATAGCCGACAGCATACGGGCCGCAGCCGCCCCGGCGTCCGCCTCCCACAACTCATAAAATGACAGAACCAACAATCCGCATATTATCTACCAGACCCCTGGAGCAGGGCTTGCTCGACCAGGCCGCCCGGGCAGGCATCCGGATCGACTCGTTATCCTTCATCGACACCAAACCCATCCGGGATACAGCGTTGACACATCAGGTACAGCAGCTGGGATCTCAGCCCCTGACAGCCGTTTTCACCAGCATGAACGCCGTCGAGGCAGTTGCCGGCCACCTGGCGCAGCAGCCCGCCCCGGAAGATTCACCCACCAGGCCCCCCTGGCGGGTATTTTGCATCGGCGCCGCAACGAGGCGCCTGGCAGAAGCCCAGCTCGGCCCGGCCGCAGGCACAGCCCCCTCGGCAGCAGCGCTTGCCGATGTGATACTGGAACATCACCTGTCCGAAGTCTTCTTTTTCTGCGGGGACCGGCGAAGAGAGGAATTGCCCGGCAGGTTGACCACAGCAGGCGTCGAGGTGCATGAGGTCGTTGTCTACCGGACAACACAGACACCTCACACGGTAAAGGGGCCCTATGACGGTATCGTCTTTTTCAGCCCCAGCGCCGTGCATAGTTTTTTTTCTGTGAACAGCACAACGGAAAAAACCATTTTATTTGCCATTGGAAAGACCACCGCCGAAACCATCCATACCTATGTCAACAACTCCGTAATCACCAGCGCCACCCCCGAAAAGGAAGGCCTGGTACGACAACTGATCGATTACTATGAGCGCCTGAAGGGCGCTCGTCCGTAGGACAATCATTAGCCCTTTGCGGAAATTGGGCTACTTTTAAATACAGACCAATTTCCGCACATTTATGAGCGACAGAATGGCGCTCGTCAGAAGGACAATCAAAAGAATATATGAGCCAACTAAAGAACGACTTATTATTGAGAACGCTGAAAGGACAAAAGACTGAACGCACCCCCGTATGGATGATGCGACAGGCAGGCCGCTATCTCCCCGACTATATGAAGCTGAAGGAGAAATACTCCTTTTTCGAACGCTGCCAGACACCCGAACTCGCCACAGAGATCACCATCCAGCCCGTAGAGCAGGTCGGTGTGGATGCCGCCATCATCTTCTCCGACATACTGGTAGTACCGCAGGCCATGGGACTGGAAGTGGAAATGATCGAAGGCAAAGGCCCCTTGCTGCCACAACCCATAAAAGATCAAAAAGACCTTGCACGGCTTCACCTGCCCGACGTAGAAGAATCCCTGGGCTATGTATTCGATGCCCTCCGCCTTACCAAAAAGACCCTGGATGGCCGTGTACCCCTTATCGGCTTCGCGGGCGCTCCCTGGACCCTGCTATGCTATATGGTACAGGGCAAAGGCTCCAAGACATTCGACGAAGCAAAGGTCTTTTGTTATACCCAGCCAGAAACAGCCCATCAGCTGCTACAGATGATCACCGACACCACCATTGCCTATCTGAAAGGACAGGCCAGGGCCGGCGCCGACGTCGTACAGATATTCGACTCCTGGGGAGGTCTGCTCGGACCCGATGATTTCGAGAACCTTTCCCTTAGGTATATACGCCAGATAGTGGAGGCATTGAAAGACGAAGTGCTGACCATCATCTTTGCAAAAGGAGCCTGGTCCTCCCTGGAAGGCATGGCCGCCACCGGCGCGCATGGCCTTGGCATCGACTGGTGTATCCGCCCGCAGATGGCCCGTCAGCTGGCCGGCCCTAAAACAGCTCTGCAGGGGAATTTCGACCCTGCCAAGCTCCTGTCCCCCATCCCTGTGATACAAAAGGAAGTGCGTGCTATGATGGATGCATTCAAAGGACATCCGCATATAGCCAATCTGGGACATGGCATCCTCCCCAACGTACCCGTGGATCATGCCAGGGCCTTTGTACAGGCCGTGAAGGACTATCGTCCGAGTGGTCTCTGACCCGCCGAAAATTGGAATTTCTTAAAATAAAGGCTTTATGGAGCCCAATAAAATGCTTTACAAGACAGATACGCATGCTTTCCGGGACAGGTGGATAGCATATATCCACGACCTGCAGAACAACATCTGTCAGGGCCTGGAGGACGTCGACGGCCGGGCGAAATTCATCACCGACGAATGGGAGAGAGAAGGCGGCGGCGGCGGTATCACCAGGGTCATTGCAGATGGCGTCGTCTTCGAAAAGGGAGGGGTCAATACATCCGTAGTGTGGGGTAAGGTCACCGACATGATGCGGGCACAGTTAAAGATCGACGGCTCGAAATGGTTCGCCGCCGGACTCTCGCTCGTGATCCATCCCCTGAATCCCTATGTACCTACCACCCACGCCAACTGGCGGTATTTTGAATTGTATGACGAACAGGGCAATGTCACTGACAGATGGTTTGCCGGCGGCTCCGACCTCACGCCTTACTATTTGTTCGAAGAAGATGCAAAACACTTCCACAGCACGCTAAAGACTGTCATGGACAACTACGGAAAAGAGAAATACCCGCAATACAAAAAATGGTGTGACGAATACTTCGTCAACAAACATCGCTCCGACGAGATGCGTGGCATCGGCGGCGTGTTCTACGATCACCTGCGCCCCACTGATGAGGCCGGAGCCGAGGAACTGCTCGCCTTTCAGCAGGCCGGTGGCAATGCCTTTCTGCCCGCCTATACACCCATCGTCCTTCGGAGAAAGGATACACCCTATGGGGAAAGAGAAAAAGAATGGCAGGAGATACGAAGAGGGCGTTATGTGGAATTCAACCTCGTCCATGACAGAGGAACCCTCTTTGGGCTCAAGACACAAGGACGCACCGAGAGCATCCTGATGAGCCTGCCCCCACGGGCACGCTGGGCTTATAATTATCAACCACAACCCGGGACACCCGAGGCCGAATTGCTCGACGCCTGCCTCCATCCCAGGGAATGGACCAAATAAACCGCCCCGACAAATAAGATCACTATAAAAAGCTTAACTATGTATCTCCAACGACGCAATCGCATTCTAAGAAAGACGCCCGCCATCCGCGCCATGGTGGCCGAGACCATACTTACTCCTAACGATTTTATCGTGCCCCTCTTCATCGACGAGGGCAAGGGTCAGCAGCATGAGATACCCTCCATGCCCGGCTATTATCGTCGCAGCATCGATGGCACCGTGAAAGAGGTAAAAGAGCTGTGGAGCCTCGGCATCAGGAGCGTCCTCCTCTTTATCAAGTGCAGGGACGAACTGAAAGACAACACCGGCCGGGAAGCCTGGAACCCCAATGGTCTCATGCAGGAAAGCATCCGCGCCATCAAGGACGCCGTACCGGATATTGTCGTGATGACGGACGTAGCCCTCGACCCCTATTCCTCTTACGGGCATGACGGTATTGTAGAGAATGGGGAGATCGTAAATGACCCCACCGTCGAAGCCCTCGTAAAAATGAGCCTTAGCCATGCCGATGCAGGCGCCGACTTTGTAGCCCCCAGCGATATGATGGATGGCCGTATCGGGGCCATACGTCAGGCCCTGGAAGAGAATGGCTACACGCAGACAGGCATCATGGCATACAGCGCAAAGTATGCGTCCTGCTTCTATGGTCCATTCAGGGACGCCCTGGACTCCGCACCCGGCTTTGGAGATAAGAAGACATACCAGATGGATTATGCCAACAGGATAGAAGCCATTAAAGAAGCGCAGATGGATGTGGAAGAAGGCGCCGACATCGTGATGGTCAAGCCCGCTCTGCCCTATCTCGACATCATCCGCGAGGTGAAGGATGCTGTGGAAGTGCCCGTCAGCGCCTATAATATCAGCGGCGAATATGCAATGATCAAGGCCGCCGCCAAAATGGGATGGATCAACGAAGAAAAGGCGATACTGGAAACCCTCACCTCGATCAAGCGAGCCGGAGCCGATCTTATAGCCACGTATTTTGCAAAGGACGCCGCCAGATTGTTAAACAAATAACCCGGGACCTGATCCCTGACATTCTAAGAAACTCAGCATATGTACGAAAAAAGCCAGCAACTTTTTGAAAGAGCACAACAAAGCATTCCCGGCGGCGTCAACTCTCCCGTCCGCGCCTTCCGCAGCGTAGGCGGCACCCCACTGTTCATCCAGAGGGCGGAAGGCCCCTATCTCTATGACGTAGATGGCCACCGTTACATCGACTATATCGCTTCCTGGGGACCCATGATACTCGGGCATGCCTGGCAGCCCGTTGTAAAGGCCATACAGGAATATGCCGTTTATTCTACCTCTTATGGCGCCCCCACCCAGCTCGAGGTCGAAATGGCCGAGCTTATCATCAGTATGGTCCCCAACGTCGACCTGATACGCATGGTCAGCAGCGGCACGGAAGCTTGCATGAGTGCCATTCGCCTGGCAAGAGGATATACAGGAAGGAACAAGATCATAAAGTTCGAAGGCCATTACCACGGCCATGCCGACCCCTTTCTTGTCAAGGCGGGCAGCGGCGTAGCCACCTTCAATATCCAGACCGTACCCGGCGTAACACCCGGCGTAGCTCAGGACACCCTCACCGCACCCTACAACGACCTGAATGCCGTAAAAAAAATTGCAGATGAGCATCGCGGTGAGATTGCCGCCATTATCGTAGAGCCCGTAGCCGGCAATATGGGCTGTATCCTTCCCCAGCCCGGCTTCCTGGAGGGGTTACGCAGTCTTTGCGACATCGAAGGCATCGTGCTGATCCTCGATGAAGTAATGACTGGCTTCCGCCTCGCACCCGGCGGCGCCCAGGAAAGACTGGGTATCCGCGCTGACCTGCTCACTTATGGCAAGGTCATTGGAGGAGGCATGCCCGTAGGCGCCTTTGGCGGCAGAAAAGAGATCATGCAGCATATCGCCCCCCTGGGAAATGTCTACCAGGCAGGCACGCTCAGCGGCAACCCCATCGCCATGATCGCAGGCTATACCCTGTTGAAGGAACTAAAGAACAATCCCAAAATATATACGGAGCTGGAAGAAAAGACCATCTACTTGAGGGACGGCCTCGACAAAGCCCTGAAATCATGGGGACAGCCCTATCAGATCAATCAGCTCGGGTCCATGATCAGCGTGCACTTCAGCGACCATCCCGTCACCGACTTCGCCACCGCTTCTGCTGCCAATAACCAGCGCTTCAAAATCTTCTTCCACGCACTGTTGAAAAGAGGGGTTTATCTGCCCCCCAGCGCGTTCGAGAGCTGGTTCCTGAACAATGCATTGAAGAAAGAAGACCTCGACGCCACGATCAAGGCCGTGCAGGAGAGTCTCCGGGAATTGTAACAGCTCTTCCACGCCAGGCGCCGGCCAGCCGAAAGGCTGGTCAGGCTCAATGGAGCAAGAGTTCACAAGGCTTCAACCCCGTGTGTTTCTTAAAGGCAGTGGAAAAATGGGAGATGGAGGAATAACCCAGCATGATGGACACTTCCGTAACGCTAAGCCCTTTTTCATACAGCAGGTAGCGGGCGTGCTCCATACGCTGGCTTTGGTAGAAGTCGAAGATGGTCGTACCGAACATTTCCTTGAACCCCTTCTTCAGATAGCATTCATTGATCGCTACCTTCCGGCTCAATTCCTTGATCGTAAGAGGCTCGCCGATATGCTCCAGCAGGATCTCACGCGCGCGTACGATCTTTTCCCTGTCCGCCTCATTGGCCAGGAATTTGCATTGGAAGCCTTCCACCTCTTTTTCCCCCACCATGCATTCCAGGCTGTACAACAACAGCATCTGGCATTGCGCATTGATAAAGATATTTTCCAGGCTATCTGTATAGCCATGACCCAGAAGGGCTTCCAGCACCAGCCGGGTCCTTCCGCAGATAGAAAGTATCTTGGAGAATGAAGATGGATGACGAAAATCCAATATATCCTGGCTCAACGTGCTTTCCGCCTTGCGCGGCCTTCCGAACTGGGAGAGATGCACCGCGAGGAATCGGAAGCTGAGCACATCCACCGTACCCACCTTCTCGGAGCAGCCCGGCGTCTCACTTGCCTTACAGGCGCTGCATTCCGCACTGTTCTTACGACAATACACATTTCCAGCTATGCAAAACTGCAATTCTAAGTAATTCTGAGAGGGGTCGTCTTTTTTGTAATGATAGGCCAGCATGCCCATATCATCCAGGCTCCATTGAGGATGACGTTCGTACCGGCGGATGCTATATTGTACCGACCCTGGTATATGTCGTTCTTTTTCATCGACTAAGGACAATTGTCCCTGCATCACGGGCTGTTTATAAGCCATCATCAGTATGTCAGGAGCCTGGTACATAAGGCTGCAAATTTAACTCAGAATTGTCAATAAAACAGCTGGTATCCTGAAGGGGTATTTTATGACAAATATGTGACGAATTTATCCCCAAACCTGACGGTTTTGGGGGCCTTTTCACGATGTCCGGACCCGCGGTCCGGGGCCTTTACACGGAGGCTAAATTATTGTCCTTCGGACGTCCTCGCTGTGCGAGGACCTGGGTTATTTTTCGTACATTTGCAAACCCTATTAATTTATTGTTAACGACAATATTTTCATACAAAATATGAGTGAACCAACACAGGAAATCCTGACCCCCGCCAGTAACGGATATGGTGCAGATAGTATCCAGGTCCTGGAGGGATTGGAAGCCGTTCGCAAGCGCCCTGCCATGTACATCGGCGACATCGGAGTAAAAGGTCTTCATCACCTCGTATATGAGGTCGTAGACAACTCCATCGACGAAGCCCTCGCAGGGTACTGTAAGAACATCAACGTCACTATTCTCGAAGACAATTCCATAAAAGTAGAGGACGACGGCCGCGGTATCCCCACCGGGATAAATACCAAGGAAAAAAAGAGCGCCCTCGAGATGGTTATGACCATCCTCCACGCCGGTGGTAAGTTCGACAAGAACACCTACAAGGTATCAGGCGGTCTCCACGGCGTGGGTGTCAGCTGCGTCAACGCACTTAGCTCCCATCTGCACGTCACCGTATACCGGGAAGGCAAGATCTTTGAACAGGAATACAATATCGGTATCCCGCAATATCCCGTACGGGAGATTGGCGTCAGCGAGAGAACAGGCACCACCACACAATTCTGGCCCGATGCCTCCATCTTTCAGGTCACCGTTTACAACAAGGAGATCCTCGAAGGCCGCCTTCGTGAACTGGCTTTCCTGAATCGCGGCGTCCGCATCACCCTCAACGATCTTCGCGAGAAGGAAGAGGATGGCAGCACCTATTCCAAGACCTTCTACAGCGAAGGGGGTATCATCGAATTCGTTGAAATGCTGGACAAGAACGCCGGCCGCGTCCCGCTGATCCCGAACATTATTTACGTCGAAGGCCTGGATGAAACCACCAACATCGCCGTGGAAGTAGCGCTTACCTACAACGACAGCTACAACGAGCACATCTATTCGTACGTCAACAACATCAATACCATCGAGGGCGGTACACATGTCGCCGGCTTTCGCAGAGCCCTTACCCGTGTCTTCAAGGCCTATGGAGAAAAGCAGGGTCTTTTTGAAAAGGCCAAGGTGGAAATAGAAGGCGATGACTTCCGCGAAGGTCTTAGCACCATCGTTTCCGTCAAGGTGCCCGAGCCCCAGTTCGAAGGCCAGACCAAGACCAAGCTCGGCAACAGCGAGGTCAGCGGCGTGGTAGACTCCACCGTCTCGAAAGTGCTGGACGCCTACCTGGAAGAAAATCCTCGTGAGGCAAAGAATATCATAAACAAGGTCATTCTCGCCGCACAGGCACGCGCAGCCGCAAAAAAGGCAAGAGAGCTTGTACAACGGAAGAGCGTCCTCAGCGGCGGCGGATTGCCCGGCAAACTGGCCGATTGTTCCGACCGTGATCCGGATCGTTGCGAACTCTATCTCGTCGAAGGTGACTCCGCCGGTGGTACCGCCAAACAAGGCCGCGACCGGAGTTTCCAGGCCATCCTGCCACTGAGAGGTAAGATCCTCAACGTGGAGAAGGCAATGGAACATAAGATCTACGAGAACGAGGAGATCCGGAATATGTATACCGCACTCGGCGTCACCGTCGGTACACCCGAAGACCCCAAGGCATTGAATCTTGCCAAGCTCCGATATCACAAAGTCATCATCATGACCGATGCCGACGTGGACGGCAGCCATATCGCTACCCTGATCCTTACTTTCATCTATCGCTATATGAAGGAACTGGTGGAACAGGGATATATCTACATCGCACAGCCGCCCCTTTACCTCGTCAAGAAAGGCAAGGAACAATCTTATGCATGGAATGAGGAGCAACGGAGAGGATGGGTCGAAAGATTGGGCGGAGGAAAAGAAGACAGCGTCACCGTCCAGCGATACAAAGGTCTGGGAGAAATGAACGCAGAACAATTGTGGGATACCACCATGAACCCCGATACCCGTACTCTAAAACAAGTCACTATCGAGAGCGCCGCGGAAGCCGATCGCATCTTCAGCATGCTGATGGGTGATGAGGTTGCGCCCAGAAGGGACTTCATCGAGAGCCATGCAAAATATGCAAAGCTCGACGTGTAGACCTGCCAATCCGCATAACACTAACAGGGTATTTTGATCTTTTAGAGGTCTGGCAGCAGTTTTTTTTCCTGCCGGACACGCTAAATAGTATAAAATATCAATATTTGGTACTAATCTTGTGTTCAATTAGCAGACACTAAATCAATAAACTATGTCAACGGTAACACTCACGGCCTACAACGTTAAGACGAAAGAAAAGAATGTACCCATACAGGATGCCGTCATTACAAAGACAGCTAAAGGCGCTTATATGGCGCAAGGCCACGACGGCAAAGGCAACAAGCTGACTACTCTCCTCGGCGAAGAAAAAGCCCTGGCCGCCATCAAAGCCGGCGTCGCCAAACAAGGCTGGTAAACATATCTCAATAGAGAGTTGTGCGACGGCTGTCGCACAACTCTTCGTGTCTATAATATATATCTGCAGCCTACGGTGAAACTGCTCAGCGGCCGGCTCAGCGTAGTTCCCATGGCAATAGTATTGGATTTACTTGGGTTAACGTTCGAATTCGCATCCTCCCCCTTATCACTAAAATACGTATAGCCCGCACTTACCAGACTCGCAAATCCAGCCTCGAGCATCCATCGACTCGCTACACGATAAACCATACCTCCTGTAAAAGAAGCTGTGACAGACCACATCTTTTGATCTATATATAAACCAGGCACCGTATCATTTTCGAGTTTTCTACGACCGCCCATTCCCGTTAGACCACCCTCCGCATAGAATGCAAAGCCATGACCCAGGTCCGTGTACCGCCGGATATAGACGGCGAGCCCATAATTGTTGGATTCATAATAATTCCTGTATATATACGGCGGGGTCGTCCCCTGGAAATTGATATATTGATCCTCTTTTGAATGCGAATACAATAATCTGCCGCCAAATTCGAGATTGTCTTTGATCGCCCACCCCACCGACGGAGCCACAATGGTCGTATTCCCCTTGCTATAATCCGGGGTCGGATATGTACTGTTGTGATTGCTAAATTGGATGCTGCACCCCAGCAACGCTTGCCCTTTTTTGATCTGCGCGCGCCCGGTGCAAAACACCAGCAGGCCCGCTGTTAGCAGATAGATATATTTAATCATATAAATAATTTGGAAGAATAAAGACTATATGACCCACTTGATCCCAATGACGAAGTTCTGCAGCGCCTGACTGAAGTTGGTCCCCACCTGGAAATAATGCGATTTCGTAGCGTTGGGGCTTTGTCCGTAATTGGCATGTTGGTATTGCATGTACGCGAGATTTTGGATGCCCGTCTCCAACTGTACATGCGGACTGATGAAATAGGCAATGCCCGGGTAGAATCCGGCCAGGATCGAGTACGTCTTGGTAGCCGGTGGTTTAGGATAGCCCTCAGTATAATTATTGGCAGGGGTATATTGGCCGCCCAAACTGCCCTCTCCAAAAAGAGCAAAGCCTGCCCCCAGGATCTTATATTTCCGCGCAAAAACACCCAATCCATAAGTATCCGAAACATTAACCGACCTGGGCGTGCCGCCAGTTATATACTTGTTATGACTATAGGTGAGGCTAAAGCCCACAACAAGCCCGTCCTTCACCGCCCGTCCAATGGATGGCATCAGCGAATAACTTGTTTGCTTATTGATTTCATTAGTGCCCCCGGTGGTTGAATGTGCATCGTAAAAATTGACGTTCCCACCCAGCAGAATATCTCCCTTTTTGAGCTGGGCATGGGCAATACATACGAGTAGCAATCCCGCTGACAGCAGGTAAAATTGTTTTTTCATAATAAGTGATTTATACCGGTAAAGATTAGAGGAAAAAAGAGATCTTCATAGAGGAGAGAACGTCTTTCACAAAAGTTTATCGATAGTATTAAAGGTCTCTTAAAAGAGAAACCTCATGCAGCGGAGTGCATGAGGCTTGTGAAAACAAATCATAACTATATTCTGTCCGCTCCAAAATAGCTGTGCAGCGCCTTGGGCAGAGCAATATGATCTTCCGCCTGATGATTCTCCAGCAGACATGCCACAATACGCGGCAGGGCCAGCGAGCTTCCATTTAAAGAATGCACCAGCTGCGTTTTCCCACCGCCATCCTTGAACCGCGCCTTCATCCGATTGGTCTGGAATGCTTCGAAATTGCTCACCGAGCTGACCTCCAGCCATTTTTCCTGCGCAGCGCTGTACACCTCGAAATCATAGGTCATGGCAGAGGTAAAACCCATATCCCCACCGCAGAGCCGCAGGATACGATAGGGCAGCTCCAGCGACAGCAACAGCTTCTCCACATGCGCTACCATATCCTCCAACACTTCATAGCTCGTGGATGGATGCACCAGCTGCACGATCTCCACTTTGTCGAACTGATGCAGACGATTGAGCCCCCGCACATCTTTGCCATAGCTGCCCGCTTCCCGGCGAAAACAGGGCGTATAAGCAGTCATCTTTATCGGCAGCTGCGTTTCTTTTAAGATCTCGTCCCGATAGATATTCGTCACAGGTACCTCCGCCGTAGGTATCAGATAGAGGTTGTCTTCGCCCACATAATACATCTGCCCTTCCTTATCCGGCAATTGTCCCGTACCACGGGCCGAAGCTTCATTCACCATGATCGGCGGCTGGTATTCCGTATACCCCGCAGCCGTATTGTAATCCAAAAAATACTGGATCATGGCCCTTTGCAACCTCGCCCCCTTGTTGATATAGACCGGAAAACCGCTGCCCGTGACCTTATTTCCCAGCTCAAAGTCGATGAGATTGTATTTTTTAGCCAGGTCCCAGTGCGGCTGGGCCGTCTTGGGCAAGTTGGGTTTTATTCCCCCTTCCCGAATAGTGACATTGTCCGCAGGCGTCTTACCCCAGGGGACAGCCGCAGCAGGAAGATTGGGCAGCCGTATCAGCGTAGCATTCAGCTCCTCTTCCACTGCAGCAAGCTGTTCTGCTATCGGCCCTAATGAAGATTTCAAGTCCGCCACCTCCTGCTTCTTCCCTTCGGCCTCCTGTTTCTGCCCTTTGGCCATCAGTTGGCCTATTTCCTTTGATGTAGAATTAATTTTGGATTGGGTAGTATCGGACTCTAATTGCAACTTCTTGCGCTGGTCATCCAGCTTTATGATCTTGTCTACCAGGTCCGTGTCAGTGAAATTTCTCACCCCCAGCCTCTCCTTTACAAACTCCGGGTCCTGACGGATAACTGCCAACTGTAACATCTTCTGAGATTTTTGGTAAAGATAGCATTGTAAAAGCGTATTTTTAGCACAAAACCTCTCATATGCTCGACCAGACCATGATCACCACCAGCACCAATCTCGAAGGCTATCGCATCTCACGCAACCTCGGCGTAGTACGGGGCATCACCGTACGCAGCCGCAGCGTACTTGGCAACATCGCCGGCGGATTACAGACACTCTTTGGTGGACAGATATCTATCTATGTAGACCTTTGTGAAAAGACGAGGGAAGAAGCTTTTCAATACATGATGCAACATGCGGCGGAGCGGGGCGCAAATGCCATCGTCAACATGCGCTACGACGCTAACGAAGTGATGAATGGTGTCACCGAAGTACTGGCCTACGGAACAGCCGTCGTCGTCGAAAAGATCTAGCCCCAAGCTCCTGGAAGGAGCTCGTCCGAAGGCCTAATCATTAGAACCTTGCGGGATTGGGCTACCTTCAAATACAGACCAATCCCCGCACATATTCCGTACCTTTGCGTCATGCAACAAGCACAAGACGACCTGCAGACGCGGTGGTGGAACCTGGAAGCACGGCTGGTGGAAAGATTCGGGAAAAAGCCCGATATGGAAACCATCCTTTTTCTCGTTGGCATCCAGGAGTTCGGAGAGTTGAGAAATAAATTTTCGAAGGAGCAGAAGCAGGACCTCATGCATATAGCTGTCTGCTCATTATTTCGTCAGAGCGGCTACTACGAGCTGGAGCGCGTGGATGAGGATGGCTGGCCCCATTTCAGGCAATTGAAAGCCCTTCCCGTAATGACCATGCCAGAGCAAGAGAATTTCCTGAAAGATCATATTTTGCTATATTTCGAGAACATAGGATTTTAACCCGCTGCTTATGCGCTTTGGCATTTCCCTGCTCGTCCTCGCTGTTATCACCATATATTCCTGTAATCCCAGACTGGCCGGTGGCCTGCGAAAGCATGATCTGCACAAGGATGTAGAGATGATCACTACCAGAGGTACTATTATACTTCGCTTGTCCGACTCCACCCCTTTACACAGCGGCAATTTTCGGACGCTGGTAAAGAAAGGGTATTATGACAGCATCTTATTTCATCGTGTCATCCGCCGGTTTATGATCCAGGCGGGGGACCCCAACAGTAAGCATGCTACAGCCGGCGCGTCCCTGGGAGATGGCGGTCCCGCTTATACCGTTCCGGCGGAATTCCGGACTTTCCTTTTTCACAAAAGAGGAGCTTTGGCCGCAGCCAGGGAAGGAGACGATGTAAATCCTCAAAAGGCCAGCAGCGGCAGCCAGTTCTATATCGTCCAGGGTAAGGTGTTCAGTCCCGCTGGCCTGGATTCCATAGAACAGTTCAGGCTCAAGGGAAGAAAGATCCCCGAAGACCAGCGGGCCGTTTATCAGTCCCTCGGAGGAGCCCCCCATCTCGATCAGGGATACACCGTATTTGGAGAGGTCATCCGTGGAATGGATGTGGTGGATTCCATTGCGGCCGCACCCACCAGCGGCCGGCCAAATGATCGCCCATTACAAGAGATTCGTATATTGAAAATGAGATTGATAAATAGGTAGTTTTTAATTTCATTCGTTTTCATAATATTTGCATCACAAAATCAAACTCACCATGAATTTCCCCGAGAATTTACGCTACACGAAAGATCATGAATGGATACGCCTGGAAGGTGATACAGCCATCATTGGCATCACCGAATTTGCACAAAAGGAATTAGGTGATATTGTTTATGTAGAGATCGAGACAGTGGGCAAATCCCTTGCCGCGGAAACTGTATTCGGGACCGTAGAGGCCGTAAAGACCGTATCCGACCTTTATCTGCCCGTAGCCGGAACCATCACCGAAGTCAACCCCGCCCTCACCGACGCCCCCGAGCTGGTCAATTCCGACCCATACGGAGAGGGGTGGATGGTCAAAATGACGGTAAAAGACCCTGCCGACCTGGATAAGTTAATGGATGCAGCTGCCTATGCCAAGGTGGTGCACTAATCTGTTATTTTTATTATATTTAGTGTCTCTATCCTATATATTTTGGGAATATCTACTAGCTATAATACTGAACAGGAGCTTGTCCTTGCCTTGAAAAGAAGGGATAATCAGGCGTTCAGTACCTTGTATGATAATTACGCAGGCGCCCTCTATAGCATTATAAAACAGATTATTACAGACAATGCGGAGTTAGCCAGCGATGTCCTGCAGGAAGTGTTTATCAACATCTACAGAAAGATCGATACCTACGACCAGACAAAGGGAAGGCTTTTCACCTGGATGCTGAATATTGCCCGCAATGCGTCGATCGATACCCTGCGTTCCAAGAGCTATCAGAACGCGCAAAAAAACCAGGAGCTCCCGGACAACGTATATAAGGGCACGGCCGACCAGTCCATCCAGCTCAATGTTGATAACATCGGACTAAAAAAAGTGCTGGAAAAGCTGAGGCCAGAACACAGGGTCCTGGTGGAACTGGCTTATTTTAAAGGCTTTACGCACGAAGAAATAGCGGAAATGATGTCTGTCCCGCTCGGCACCGTAAAAACCAGGATCAGAAATGCGTTGTTACAACTAAGAGAATATTTGCAATAAATTGAATATAAAAGAGTACATAGGGAGCGGCATAATCGAAGCTTATGTGTTGGGGCTGGCGAGTGAGTCAGAAAAGGCTGAGTTTGAGCAGCTATGCACTCAATATCCCGAATTAGTAGCAGCAAGAAGGGATTTTGAGGAAGGGCTTGAAAAGCATGCCTCGGAGCAGGCCATGCAGCCTCCTATGGGGGTTAAGGTGAAGGTTTTAGAAGCTATTTCGGACGCCACAAGGGACGTCCCCGAATCTGTTTCTTCAAATCCACCTAAAATAATCACCATGGCAAATGAAAAAAGAGGTTCTTCCGGCCTGCTGCGCTTCGTCGCGGCCGCATCCGTCATTCTGCTCGTCGTTCTGGCCTGGTTTACGTACCAGTCCCATAAACAGAACGAGGACCTGAAGAGCAGCAACGCTGCTTTACACGATGAGCTGAATTCTACCCAAAAAACCCTTGAGGCCATCGTCAATGAGACAAACGTCCTCAAGAACCCCAATACCACTGTCGTCAATATGGTGGGCACCAAGGTCGCACCCAAATCCAGCGCCAATGTTTACTGGGATTCCACCAACAATAATGTATTTCTGGTGGTGAAGAATATGCCCCAGTTGCCTTCAGACAAGCAATACCAACTCTGGGCGCTCATCGATGGCAAGCCAACGGACCTGGGTGTATTTGACTCCAGGAACGATAAGGTTATTTTGCAGATGAAGGATACAAAGAAGGCCCAGGCTTTTGCCATCACCATCGAAAAGGCTGGCGGAAACCCTACTCCTACCCTGGATAGCATGCAGTCGCTTGGCAAGACCATGCAATCGCAATAGGCCGGCAGCGCCACCCCAGGAAATTTTTATTAGTGTAGATTTTTTTTCCCGCTAGCATCTTTTTATTTTTAGTGGTCTCCACAATGATCCACTTGCTAAAAAAATACTTAGGGAAAATATACTCCGCTATTGGCTGGACCTTCATGGTCATTCTCCTTCTCTCCCTTCCCGGTAGTATGTTGCCCAATGAATCCCATTTCTCCATTCCTCAATTCGACAAGTTCGTTCATATCACCCTATTTGGCGGATTTGTGCTGTTGTGGAATTTTTATCTCAGCACCCGGCCCCTTTCCACTAAGAAACTACTTAGATGGTTCTTTTTCATCTTTATGGTGGGAAATGCGCTCGGCATTGGGATGGAGTTTGTACAGAAGTACTGGATACCTTTTCGGGACTTTGATACGGTGGATATTATTGCGGATATGATTGGAGCGGGAGTGGGTTATGGGGTGTCTACTATTTTCTTTCTTAGAAGTGTTTAGGAGACATTTATAGTCTTTTATAGACTTTTGCCAGGCGTGACGGATCGCGGGCGCGATCCTGAAGACTTTAGGTTTAATGATGGCGGTCGCAAGCGACCGCGGGTTTATTTTTTTGTGGCCACAAAAAAATAAACCCCTGTAGAAACAGGGGTCGTAACCAAAACTAACTGCTTATGAGAAAATTGACTGCTTTATGTGAGTCAAATAGAAAAGACTACTTAATGATCTATATAACGCAAAACAGGTGCCAATATTACTTCGATTTTCTACCCTTCTTTTCACTTCTGTTTCGCTATGTAAAATTACGTCGCAATTCGCTCTTTCGTGATTTATCTAAAAAGTAATAACATTTATTTAGCATTCACTCTCTTAAGTTAGATAAATCTTCGATTTATAGCAAGATTTTAGCGACTTTTTTTACCGTGATTTAAAGAACTACTACATATATAAGACGCAAAATAGGTACAAAAGGTTTACCCCACCAACGTTAAAAGATTCTAAAAATGGGAAGGTTTCCGCGGAGTGCGCAACTAGCCGCTTCCCGGGGGAGGCGCGGAACGCCTGTATTACAGGCCCATACAGGCGCGATTACCCACATACCTGAGCGCCCCGGCAGTGAAGGCCAAGCCGGGCTGTGCGAGGCTTTTAATCGCGTTTTAATGACGTTTAAATGAAATCCCCGCCCGACGGCAGTCGGCGGGCAGCCAGCTTAGTTCTGCTTGGCCATCTTCTCCGCATTCTCCGCAAATTGAAGAGCATCGATGAATTCCTGGATGTTACCATTTAAGACATCGTCCAGGTTATATACCGTGAGACCGATACGGTGATCCGTAACTCTCCCCTGGGGGAAATTGTACGTCCTGATCTTGGCGCTGCGGTCACCCGTACTGACCAGGCTTTTCCGGTGACGGGCGATCTCCTCCTCCTGCTTGCGTACCTGGTCTTCATACAGCTTGGTACGAAGCATTTGCATCGCCTTTTCCCGGTTGCCCAGCTGGCTTCTCTCCGTCTGGCAAACCACCACCACGCCGGTAGGTATATGGGTTAGGAATACCTTCGTTTCCACTTTGTTCACGTTCTGACCACCAGCGCCGCCGCTACGGGCCGTCTCCATCTTCACATCACTCTCCTTCAGCTCGAAATCCACCTCGTCAGCCTCCGGCATCACCGCCACCGTTGCCGCACTGGTGTGTACACGGCCGCTGGTCTCTGTATCGGGTACCCGCTGTACACGATGTACCCCGCTCTCGAACTTCAACGTGCCATAGACATCGTCACCCACGATCTCTACCTGGACCTCTTTATATCCTCCTACCGTACCCTCGCTCTCGCTGAGGATGCTGGTCTTCCAGCCCCTCTTTTCACAATATTTTATGTACATGCGAACCAGGTCGCCGGCAAAAAGACTTGCTTCATCTCCACCCGTACCGGCCCTTACCTCCAGGATGGCGTTCTTCTCATCCTGCGGATCTTTTGGTATCAGCAGCTGCCGGACATAGGCTTCCTGCTGCACTTTCTTCTCCTCCAGCGCCGGCGCCTCCGCCTTGGCAAGGTCCCGCAGCTCCGCATCGTCCCCATTCAGGGCCTCCTTATTGAACTCGATATTGTCCAGCAGGTCCTTATATTCCTCGTACGCCCTGACGATCTTTTCCAGGTTACGATACTCCTTGCTCATGGCGCTGAACTTCCGATTGTCACTCACGATCTCCGGGTTGCTCAGGGATACTCCCAGGTCTTCAAATCTAGCTTTTATGGCTTCCAACTTATCTAACATACCTTTATCTTCTTTTTGATCCCATGTTCGTTCCATGGGCTTGCAAACCTACATCAAAATGCGAAAATTTAAAGCAGACTATTTGTTTACAGGCAAGGAAATGGCTGAAGAAGGGTCCGTACTGGTAACAAATGATCAGGGCGCCGTTGAAACCATCCTTCCCGCCGACGGGGCAGGGGAGGATATAGAATCATTTACAGGACTCCTGACACCCGGTTTTGTCAACTGCCATTGCCACCTGGAACTATCGCATATGAAGGGAGTATTGCCCGAAAGGACGGGACTGGTGGACTTTTTACTTTCCGTCATCCGGGGCCGCGGTGCAACCTCCGCAGGCTCTTCCCCAGAGTCTCCCGGTTCCTCGCCCGTCGGCATCCTGAACGCCATAACCGCGGCCGAGGAATCCATGCTGCACAACGGCATCGTGGCCGTCGGGGATATCTGTAACACCAGCCTCACCCTCCCCCAAAAGGCGGAAGGCCGCCTGTTCTATCATAATTTCATTGAGACCATGGGGTTTATCGAACACTCCGCCCCCGACAGATACGCCGCCTCCGTGGATCTCTTTAAGGATTTTGCCGAAGCCTATGCTCTGCCGATCGAGGCCAATTCCCTGGTGCCCCATGCTCCCTATTCGGTCTCCTCACGTCTTTTTCAATTGATTGCCAACTTCCCGGGCAATCACCTCCTCACCATACACAACCAGGAGTCCGCGGCCGAGAACCTCTTTTCCCAGACAGGACAAGGCGATTTTCTCCGGCTGTACCAGGGATTAGGGCTGGATACCTCCTTCTTCAAGGGCGCTGGGAAAAGGAGCATGGCCGCCTATCTCCCTCATTTCCATCGCAACCAGACCCTTCTGCTCGTACACAACGTGGACACCAGCGAGGAAGATCTCCAATGGTGGGGCGGGTGGCGTAATACTCAAAACGGCCACGGACCGGATACAGCCATGGTATCCAAGGGTACCCCCGATATCTACTTTTGTCTCTGCCCCAACGCCAATCTGTATATCAGCGGACAGCTTCCCGATGTAAGGCTGCTCCAGCGCTACGGCTGCGACATCGTTCTGGGCACCGACAGCCTTGCTTCCAATCATCAGCTGGACATATTGGAGGAAATGAAAACACTGCAAAGCTATTTCCCGGACCTGCCCACCGCAACTTTACTGCAATGGGCGACCTCCGGCGGAGCCAAAGCCCTGCAGCTCGATACAGTGCTGGGAACCTTCGAGCCCGGCAAACAGCCTGGCGTAGTGCTGATTGAGAATATAGAGGAAGGCAGGTTCTCCAGACAGTCCAGGCCACAGCGGTTGATATAAAGAGACCCAGAATGGCTTCAACAGGCGCCCAGGTGGCCTCCTCCTCACACGCTGGTAATAGCCTGCAACACCCCCAGCGTCTTCATTTCTCCGAAGTCAGGCACATGAAGGGCATAAAAGTTCCGGTAGGCCAGCAGTAAATGACGGCGCGTCTCCTGGTTCAGCAACAACTCGTCAAGCTCCCCTGGCTGTCTTACCCGCAGCAGCTGGGAAGTGATATAGGCATAGTTGCCCTCCAGAATATTAAGATGATGAGGATATTCATCTACGAATACCCCTTCCTGTAAGTCCAGTATCCGATGACTCTCCGACCAGGTGTCCTGGATACGGAATCCAAAAAAGCCCGCCAGATGCAGCGTGAAGAAAAGTGGGAAGTTCGCCAGCACCGGCCCATCCGACTCGTCAAGGTGAATAAAGGCATCTTCAATAAAGTAAAAAAGGTCCGCATTGGGTTCGGGCTGCTTGAGACACTTCTGCAACAGCTCCACCATAAACAATGCCACCGCATTTTTTATCACATTGAAAAAAATGTGTTGATAGAGATACCCCCATTTGAACTCCCTGATCCTATGCAGGTGCTTCAGGTCGTTGTGATAGACGATGAGATCCAGAATAGCTGCCGGCTGAAAAAGATTTGCCTTGCCCGGCCCTTTCTTGGTAGAGGCCCTTACCCCATTTACCAGGTAGGACTGCACTCCAAAAAGTTCCGTATAGATGGTAACGATGAGGCTCGTCTCCCCATATTTCACCGTCCTGAACACCATTCCCTTTGTCTTGTGCAGCTGCATATATTTTCATCGTCCCGGCCCTGCCTGGCCGGCCTTTATTTCCCTATGAATACGATCTTCGTTGCCATTTGTTCATGCCGGCTGACATCACTGACCAATACCAGGTAGACACCCGTAGATATCTTTCGCCCCCGGTAATCCCTCCCATCCCATATCGCCTGCCCACCCAGCGCATTGGTTTGATAGACCAGCCGCCCGCTGACCTCCGTGATCTTGACAATAGCCCCGTCCACCAGCCCCCGGATGGCGATCGTTCCCGCATAGCCCGGAGGCACAGGGTTGGGGAATACCAGCACATTGGAATTATGCTCTCCCGGCTCCGTTGCCGTGCTCCGGAATGAACAAAGCCCCGCCGTAGTGGCAAAGAACACTTCCCCCGTCTGTGGGTCGATGGCAATGTTACGAACATCATTGCTTAACAGCGGCGTACTGTCCGCCGTAAAATGATAAATGATCTTTTGTGCGTCCGGACTTATAAGCCATACCCCGTTGCGTGTCCCCACCCATTTCCTGTCCGCCCCGTCTACCGCAATGGTCTGTACAGTCTGCCCGCTAAAAAGATATCCCGCGAATGCGTCGAATTGCACGATGGGCCATACCGCATCACACACCCCCGCACCAAAGACCTGCTGGGTACATTGTATCACCCCGATGCCATTGCCCGTACCTATCCAGATAAATCCGCTCCTGTCCTTAGCCAGACAATAGACATGATTGTCCGGGAGATGGCCGCTCCCCGCCCCCACCCGGTAATATTTCCACTGGTCGTCCGATGTATTATCCAGCACAGCCCCCGGACTATAGCAAAAGACCCCGTTACCCTTTGGGCTGACCATCCATACCTGGCTGTAGTCATCCACCAGCACCTGTGAGACCGCATTGCCCGGGTGCGAAAAAGGAATAGCAAAAGAGAGCCACTGACCATTCGCCTGCCTCAGCAGCAGATCATGCGCCGCGCCATGATTGGCCATCCAGCCATTGCCATCCTTGTCGAAAGCGATGCCGCTGACCCTGTATGCAGAGGGATCATCCAGCGCTGGCCCCACACCGGAACCCGCCGCATATACCGTAAACCTGTCCCCCGGCTGTATCTCCAATACCCCCTCTCCAAAGGATCCCGCCCAAAGGCTGGAATCCCGGGGATTATACCCGACAGCATCAAAGTCGAATACTCCCTGCAATATCGGATAATCATTACTGTTATAATTGGTCCATCCGTTCCCGTTCAGTCGATAAAGACCATCATGATTATGAAGAGCCACCCAGTTCGTATCGGCTCCTCCCGAAGCCCCCCACAGCACACCCGCCGCTCCCGGCCCGGCCGAAGGGTCCTGATATATCACCATAGGACCCGTTGCCAATCCAAAAGGAGAGTTGGGAATATACCGCTGCGCCTGATCCCCCGATACCCCCCAGGCCGACAGCCCCGTCAGCGAATCCGCCACCCATGCCTCTCCCTGTACCAGCAGCGCCTGACGGGGGCTTCGCAGCATATCCGGTGTCTGCAATATCCTGTCTGTCTGTCCCGAGCTCGTCAGGATCGTCACCCTGCCGCTATCAGATCGTTGCTCGCAGACCAGGAGCCTGTCTTCCGCAACAGACAAACCATTGATATGCCCCGGACCCGCATAAAAAAAGCTTCCTCCCTGATCGCCTGTCAGCAGCACCGAATCGTTCCGAAGACCCAGTATCTTGCCATCCAGCGCGACCACCTGCCTGTAGACGCTCCCATCGCTCAGGGTCCAATTATGATAGTCCGCCAGGTCGGGAGAATTGGTAGACGCCTTTTTCAATCCCGCTGCCGTGGCAGCATAAAAATAGTTCCCGTCCGTAGCAAGGGATTGCACCGCAAGCGTGTCTCCATCAGCCCCGATGACATAGGTGTCTTTCACCTCATATTTATCTTCATCGAGGACGATGATCCCAAGATTGGTGGCTAAATAGACAAAGCCGTTATAGACAAGCGCCTGGTTGATCGTCTTGTCCCCCACCAGACTCGCACGGCGTATGTCGGGAATATTGAATACCTCACCACCCGAAACTATATCGATATTGCTGCTGGCATAGGCAATAGTGAGCTTGTCCCGCTGCGCATCATAACACAGGGCACGGACGCCCGTCTCGCTGAGCCCATCCGTCTTGCTCAGGCGGTGGATGCTGTTATCCGTATTGTCTACCCAAAAAATGCTGTAAGGGGTGGCGCAATATATTTTGGACTCCGCGCCCGCCACGGCAATGGCCTGGTGATAAGGCAGATGGTCCCGCCAATGCCCAATGACAGGGGTCTGGGCCAGACCGGCCAGCCAGCCCGAAAGAAAAAAGCACAGCAAAAACCAGCGTCTTACATGCATACAAAGATGGCCCCCGGCCCGGGGACGGGTGATCCGCCCGGCCAAAGTTACCGGAACAAGGTTAAAACCATCCCCCTCCGCTGGAAAAGCCGGTAAAATACCGGACCTTCGCACACAAAATTGATAAATTAAACAACCATGTGGGAATCTCTCGCACGCCTGGTCCTTAAATTCCGATTACCTCTCCTCCTCTTTCTCCTGGCCGCCACTGCCTTTATGGCCTATCATGCTTCCAAGGTCAAATTGAGCTATGATTTCAACAGCAGCATCCCCACCGACAACCCCAAATACATCGCCAACCTCAATTTTCGCAAGCAGTTCGGAGATGACGGCAATCTGCTCGTCGTCGGCGTACAGACAGACAGTCTTTTTAAAAAGGATATATTCAACGGCTATATAGCCCTCGGCGATTCGTTAAAAAAGATCACCGGTGTAGATGACGTACTGAGTATCCCAATGGCGATCAATCTGGTAAGAGACTCCGTCACCCAAAAACCCCGCGCCGTTCCCTTATTCCCCCGGCATCCTGACTCACAGACCGCCATCGACAGCGGGGAAGCAACATTTTTAGGTCTCCCCTTTTACAAAGGACTGCTCTATAATGCCGAATCACATACCTGGTTGATGGCCGTACGGGTGAATAAGGATGTGATGAACTCCGCCCGCCGCATCGTCACCGTCAACGCCATCATAAAAGAGGTCCGGACCTTTGGGACAACTTACGGACTGGATATGCATCTCAGCGGCCTTCCCCTTATCAGGACCGTCATGGCGCAAAAGGTATCACGCGAGACCACCTGGTTCCTCCTCGGGTCCGTGGTCCTGTCAGCCATCATCCTGCTCATCTTCTTCCGCAGCGTTGGCACCATGCTCCTTTCACTGGGAGTCGTCATCGTCGGGGTGATCTTCAGCCTCGGTACAATGGACCTCCTGGATTATAAGATCACGCTGCTGAACGCCCTGACACCTACACTGATGGTCGTTATAGGCATCCCCAACTGTATTTACTTCCTGAATAAATATCACACCGCCTTCAGGGACACAGGCCATCAGCACGGGGCATTGGTCCTGATGGCCGGCCGCATGGGCGTCGTCACGCTCTTCTGCAACCTCACCGCCGCCATCGGATTTGGCGTGTTTGCGCTGACAAGAAGCGCCATCCTGAACCAGTTCGGGGTCGTGGCCGGGATCAATATCATGCTCCTCTTCTTTATTTCCTTTATCCTGATACCCGTCGTTCTCAGCTATCTTCCTCCTCCCAGGCAAAAGCATACCCGCTATCTCGAGAACAAATGGCTGGCCGCCCTTCTCCGGCGATTGGAGATCTGGACCCTCCATCACCAGAAGGCCATCTATGGCGTCACCTTCGTATTGCTGGTCCTGGCCGTAGCAGGCATGTTCCGGCTAAGGTCCGAAGGCTTCATCGTGGACGACCTGCCTCAAAAGGATCCCATCTATAAAGACCTGAAGTTCTTCGAGCACCACTTCAAGGGTGTGATGCCGCTCGAGATCATCGTAGATACGAAAAGAAAGAACGGCCTGCGGATCAATATGCTGCAGACCCTGGACAGCGTGGATAGACTGTCGCAATACATAACGTCCCAGCCCGAGATGGCCCGGCCATTGTCCCTCGTGGAAGGATTGAAATTTGTCCGGCAGTCCTACTATGGAGGGGACAGTACACAATATGGCGTCCCGAATTCGATGGACCTGGCCTTTCTTTCAGATTACCTGAAGAGTGGCGGACAGTCCGGAGATTCCACAAAAAAACCATCCCCCGGCAAGGGCGCGGGCAACCTCGATCAACTATTGAAAAGTTTCGTGGACAAAGGGCAACAACGGCTACGCATCAGCGTGAATATGGCCGATGTCGGTAGCGCCCGCCTACCCTTCATCCTGAACGATCTGGAAAAGAAGACCCGACAAATGTTCGATACATCCAGGTATCATGTCGAGCTCACAGGCACCAGTGTCACCTACCTGGAAGGCAGCAGCTTTATCATCAGGGGGCTGAGAGATAGTATCCAGTGGGCCTTTGTGCTCATCGCCATCTGTATGCTCCTTCTTTTCAGGTCCGTACGGATATTGCTCTGTAGTCTTATCCCCAATGTCATTCCCCTGATCATCACCGCAGGCATCATGGGCTGGGCCGGGGTCCGGCTAAAGCCATCCACCGTTATCATCTTTAGCATCGCACTGGGTATTGCCATCGATATCACCATACGTTTTCTCGTGAACTACAAACAGGAATCCCGTGGCCCCGATGGTAAAAAAGCCGATGCCGAGCGCACCGTCATCGACACCATCAATAAGACAGGCATCAGCATCCTGTATACCTCGCTCGTGCTGATCGCAGGGTTTATCATCTTTTGCTTTAGTGATTTTGGAGGCATCTTTGCGCTGGGCTGGCTGACATCCCTGACACTGGTGATCGCCACCGTGACAAATCTCGTATTCCTGCCCGCACTGCTGATCACGCTGACGAAAGGCCGCAAGGTCCCCGGCCTGGACACCCCTATATCTCCACAAGCCCGTTCTTGATGGCGAACATGACCAGCCCAACCCTCGTGCGCACTTTTAATTTCTCGAAAAGCGTATTGCGGTAATTATCTACCGTGCGGGGACTGATGAACATTTTATCCGCAATGTCCTTATAGGTAAGCTCCGAACAGATCAGCCGGAGGAACTCTTTTTCTTTGTCGCTGAGAATGACAGGCTCTTCCGGATTGCCCAGGTCTTTGTGCAGACCGCTGATGATCTTGCCGGAAATATATTCAGAGAGGTAAAAATCCTTTTTCATGATGGAGTCCAGCGCCACTTTCAATTCCTCGGGTTCTATATTCTTCATGATATAACCCTTGGCGCCCAGTCGCAGCATACGGATGATCGTATTTTCATCGCTGGACATGGACAAAGCCAGGACCTTTATCTGGGGATAGTTCTTATGGAGCCAGCGCACCGTCTCATACCCATCCATATCCGGCATGTTGACGTCCAGCAGGATAATATCCGGCACAATATGCTGGGTGATCTTAGCCTTTATTTCTTTTCCATTGTCTCCTTCAAACAGAACCGAATAATTCTCGAACGAGTCGATCAGTTTCGCCAGTGCCTTTCGTAAAAGACTGTGATCATCAACAATGCCTACCTGTATTTTCTTAAGTGCTGCGCTCATAAACAATTTATAAAGCTTCCCTTTCCAGGGGCAATTCCACCTTTATTACAGTTCCTTTTCCAGGTTGGCTCTGAATAGCTATCTCCCCACCGATGAGACGGGCACGGTTTGTCATACTTTTCAGGCCTATACCGCTGGATGAGGAAGCCTGTACCTGTTTCTTCTCCGGATCAAATCCTACACCATTGTCCTCAACCTGCAGTTCAAATTTATTATCAATCAGGTAATTTACAGTAATTTTTACGTGGGTGGCTTTAGAATGCTTTAAAATGTTGTTCATCATTTCCTGGAACATCCGGAAAAGGAATATAGCCCGTTGACCTTCAAGCGGATACTCATTACCGGAGACATCGAAGCTCACGGCTACCAATCCCGTCCGCCGGAGACTTTCCACGTCAAATCGGATGGCTTCCACCAGCCCGATCTGGCTGATCCTGTCCGTGTGCAGGCTTTTCGTGAGGTCCGCCATATCATAAATGATCTTATTCAGCATCTGGCGGCTGTTCTGAACACTCTCATAGGCCGGATGACTGGCCTCTAAAGGCAAAATGGACAAAGACAGCTTCACCACCGACAATACCTGTCCGATGTTGTCATGCAATTCCTGGGCTATCGTCTTGAAAGTTGCCTCCTGGATCTCCAACTGGCTGCGGAGCAATTCCTGCTCATATTCCTGTCTGATGTGTGCCAATTGCTGTTCCTGACGGTGCTGCCTTTTTTGATATAGGAATAGCAGAACCAGGATGAAGCCGACCAATAATAAGGCCAGCACCATTCCCAGAAGGATTATGACGTAGAGTTCCTGACCCTGAGCCGGCATAAAAAGGCGATAGTGAAAGATGAATATAGTAAAACATTCAATAGAAGAAGGATTACCCCGAAATTTTTCTTAATGATGTCGGGGGCTTCTTTGAGAAAATTCAATAATGCATATACAGGGAAACTACAGGCATAAAAGAATATCAGGCCGGCGCATATCCAAAAAGCCGGCTGACGGATCAGGCTGACAGAGGTCGTCGATTGAAAGAGCTCGAAAAAATAATAGATGCAAATGACGGCTATGATCAGACACCCCAGCGCATAAGTGAAGGAGTTGAATCCCACTGTCCTTTGGATAAAAAGGAAATTGATCACTACCAGCAGGACAAACAACCAGGCCGTATAGAAAAGTATCTTTTTCACACGCGGGCTCCGGATGTTCTCCCTCACCACATACATATAGAAAAGGAATTCAAATGAACCAAAGAAATTATAAAGCAAAATAGCCGACTTTTTATGAAGGGTCAACCAGGTAGAAACTATTTCCACAACGATAGTCACCAGCAGGAATAGGGGGAATAGCCGGAGGTAGCGTGGGGTATCTTTTTGAAAATACGCCGTAAGACTTGCTAAAAAGCTGACGATCACCAGCGTAAAGTATATGCTGTACTGCATGCCACTAAAATACGGAATTCCGGACAACAAAAACTGACCAAGGGTCTTTCACCTTCACCACAGGGCCGGAAATAAAAAAGGCCCGCACTAAGCGGGCCTGCATATCACTGTGGACTCTATTACTAAATAATTTGCAATCCATTGTCCTTATCGGCAACCATTACGGAGCCAACGCTGGCGCTGGAGGGAGGAGGGAACCAGGGGTTGATCATGTTGTACGCAACGAGAGACGGCTTGTTCTCATCTCCGATGTTAAGATCATTATGCACGATATAACCATCGTCATTAAGCTCGCTGGCAGTGGCTACAAATGCTACCGTTTGCTTGCCCTCCATACCGGGTTTGGGACATTTTTCACCATAAACGCCAAAGCATACACGGATACCATCAGCGCCATGCATCTTGGCGGTCTGGATAAACTCCTCCAACTCTTCGGCGCTTAACCAAAGATTCAGGGTGTCTTCCTTGCCGATGCGCTCGGAATTCTGTAACCAGCGCTCCTTCTTGTAGTTCCTGACAATGGTATCAACATGCTCTGTGTTTACATAGCTCCCGACCTTTAATGATTTTTGTTCAATTGTGTTCATGGTTTGTTGCGTTTGAATTTTGAAGAATAATTTGCTTTGGTAAAAGTATTCCCCAAGTCTCTGAGAGACTAGGCGCACAGCCATCACAATCAAACAATTATGAATTAGTATTATTTATAAGCTAAAGGGGATCAAAGACTCAGGGAGGAAATATTACAAAAAAAACGTTTTTTTGTCAGGAAAAAAACAGTAAAACAACGAGGGATAGGGACGTAAAAAAACGTGGTCAAAACCCACGTATAATACGCAATAAAATACCGTTTTAATTTTTCACCCCGAAAACTTCCATATCGGAGATTTTATCTGACATTAGTAATGAGGTTCTGTATCGTCCCGTTTTTACAATTTAATATCCTTGGATCGTGTCGTAGTATCCCCTGACCACCAAACTATTATGCATCAGCAACAGCATACATAACCATTAACACCTTATCCTGTTTTTTATTACAGCGTGTATGGGTATGTATGCTGATGTTTCTCCGCAGGATGTCAAATTACGAGTACACATGAGAAGAACACCCTGTGGGCGCGAACATGCTACTTTTGCTTGCCCAAGTGCTTACCGCTGTTACCATTCAAGACTTCCGGGTACCCATCTGTCCATCTACCGGCAGGCGGGTAATCCCGGAGTGTTGTAAGAGAATATCCCACCACTTTCGCCATCCTTTCCTCGTTAGAATGATCCACCTAAGCTCCTGCACGAACCTGCGGTTCGTCCCAGTGCTTTTTTTCGTAAATTCGCGCCTTCTCTAACTATACAACAGCCCAATCAATGAACAAGAAGATCAAATCTGCGCTCATCTCTGTCTTTTACAAGGACGGCCTGGACAACATCGTAAAAAAACTACATCAAGAGAGTGTAACGATCTATTCCACAGGAGGTACGCAGCAGTTCATTGAAGCCCTGGGCGTACCCTGCACACCCGTAGAAAGCCTCACTTCCTACCCCTCCATCCTGGGAGGAAGGGTCAAGACCCTCCACCCCTCCGTCTTCGGAGGCATCCTTGGAAGAAGGGATAAGCCCACCGACCTGGAAGAAATGGCCCGCTACCATATCCCCGAGATCGACCTCGTGATCGTAGACCTCTATCCTTTTGAAGAAACCATGGCTTCCACCACCGATGACGAGGCCATTATCGAAAAGATAGATGTAGGAGGCCCCTCCATGATCCGGGGAGCCGCCAAAAATCATAAAGACGTGGTTGTCATAGGCTCAAAGAACGAATACGCCTACCTGGAACAGTTGCTTGACCAACAAAAGGGGACCACCACCCTGGAACAGCGCCGTCTGCTGGCCGCCAAGGCTTTCGAAGTATGCGCGCATTATGACGTGGTCATCGCCCAATATTTCACCGCCACTGGCAAGACCTACCCAGCCCCTGAACCTGAATACTTTCTGGAGTCCATCCCCTCCCCCAAATCGCTCAGATACGGTGAAAACCCCCATCAATCTGCCCGTTTTTATGGCAAATTAGATGAGCTTTTTGAACAGGTAAATGGTAAGGAATTATCATATAATAACCTGGTGGACGTGGACGCCGCCACCCAGCTTATCCAGGAATTCGTAAATACCCAGGGCGCAGTTTTCGCCATAATAAAACACACAAATGTTTGCGGTATTTCCATCCGCCCCACGTTGAAACACGCATGGGATGCCGCCCTGGCAGGCGACCCGGAAAGCGCTTTTGGAGGCGTACTGGCCTGTAATATGCCTGTGGATAAGGCTACGGCCGAAGCCATCAACGAGATATTCTTCGAGGTCCTCATCGCTCCCGCCTTTGACAAGGATGCCCTGGAAGTGCTGCGCTCGAAGAAGAATCGCATCCTCCTCCGACAAAAGGCCCGCCTCAGTCCTTCCTTCCAGTACCGCAGTCTCCTGGGCGGAGTGCTCCAGCAACAACAGGATGAAGGCAATTACCTCGAATGGAAAGAAGTGGGCGGCCGTACTACCACCGACGCCGAAAGGGAAGACCTGGCCTTTGCCAATATAGTATGCAAGCACCTTAAATCGAACGCTATCGCCCTCATAAAAGATCGTCAGCTTGTGGGTAAGGGCTGTGGACAGACCAGCCGTATCGATTCACTGCGGCAGTCCATCACCAAGGCCGAACAGTTCAAGTTCGACCTGAAAGGAGCCGTGCTGGCATCCGATGCATTCTTCCCCTTTAATGATTGTGTACAGATAGCGCACGCAGCAGGCGTCACCGCCTTTATACAGCCCGGAGGTTCCATCCGTGACAAGGATTCCATCGACTATTGCGTGGAGAATAAGCTGGCCATGGTCATGACGGGCATGCGGCATTTTAAGCACTAGGCAGTCCGCCCGCCCCGCACCTGTCAGGCATCCCAGAATACTTCTTCTTTGAGAAACAACGCGTACAAGTTCTTCCAGTCGGCGAACTGTGGATCATCGCCCAAAAAAGTATTATGCCAAATGGTTATCATGAGCCCATTGACCTTCCGTATCAGGTGGTAGTAATGCATGAGCTCCTGCATGGCCTGCGCCGGGCTGTCATGCTGCTCATAAAAGGAATTGGCATCCATAAAACAAAAAGGAAATATCCTTAAGGAAGTCTTCTCCTCCTTCTGCAGGTCATACCAGTAAAAGGAAGACGCTACCGAAGCCCGGAATCCATTTATGCTGCCATAACCCATGGAGAAATCCTGCTGGATGCCATGCTTTATCAGTAGACGATAGGTCCCGGGCAGGGTCATTCGTATATAATGCTGCCGGCTACGGGTCACCTTGGTCTCCGTAATATATTCCATCCATTCTATCTCTTCCTTTAACAGGCTTTCCTTGTCCCCCGTCTGCCAGGACGGATGGATCCCCACTCTACACCCAAACGAATGATACCGGACCAGCTCCTGCAAGCCCTTTCCTTCCGGCGATATATTCCTATCGACACCTTTTTGCCGCCCGGCCGCCAGAAAAAAATAGTACGCCCTCAGCCGGCAATACAGATGCAAAGAATCTAACCATTCGTAGGCATCATACGGGTCTCGCTGTCTACCCCTCAGCACATTCACCCGCTCCGTAGCCTCCGCCCACCGCCCCTTTGAAAGGCTCCGCAAGAATCCACCCAGATTCCTTTTCCACCCCTTGTGCAGATAAGAATACGCCACATCGATGTCGTAAGTGGGGATGAATTTAAAAGATGGGTAACGAAAGACCAACGTGGGGAATTTCTTCCCCAGCGCCCCCTTGAATTGTTGCAACCACACATTGACAAGGGGGATATCGAGAAAGCCTTCCCTGAAGGCCAGCGACTGCGCATGATCATAACGGCCATACGCATCCGGGTCCGCCGGCAGATATTCCTCGTATCTGCTGATGAGATAGAAAGAGGCGGCAAAGATATCAAAAGGGAAATCCCCTTCCGTCGGAAAAAAAGCCTTGTGAAAGTTCAGCTCAAAGCATTCGATGTTCTGTTCGTGTATGCCTGCCTGATATAACAGTGGCGTGCTACGCAGAAAGAACTCTATTTCGTCTATATCCTTATCGGAATAATTGAGGCGCGGTCCCGGATGGAGTGTATAACCTTCTTTATCCGACGTGAGCGTAATGGGCTCATCGAAGAGCTCCCTGCCGATAAATTCGACAATATACCGCAGACGGGCTGTAATATGAGGGCTATATAATAAAAGCATACTGATCTACCAGAACGGGCCTCCGGCCCGTTTTCCGGACATTCTCACCCTCTTTCGGCCTTCCATCGCTCGTTGAAGGTCTTGGGAGAAAAATTGAGCTCGGCGCGATGGGCCGTCCATGCCTTAAAGGCTTTGTTGACGACCCAGTTCTTCATCTTCTGGTTGCCCATATTCATCATCCCCCGATGAAGGCTCGCCGACTTCCAGGCTTTCCAGGCCAGCTTTTCCGACCAGGTAGCATACCCCTTCTCCACAGCCTCATACCTGTTCTCCAGCAACAGCTCATGCAGATTGATCTTTACCGCGCATACCTCCGTACAGTTGCCACAAAGGGAGGACGCATAGCTGAGGTGCTTCCAGTCCCCCATCTCTTTCAGATGAGGCGTGATCACGCTGCCGATGGGTCCGGAGTAGGTGGTGCCATAGCTATGGCCGCCGATGTTCTTATAAATGGGACAGGCATTGAGACAGGCGCCACAACGAATGCAGTAAAGACTTTCCCGCGTCTTCTCATTGGCAAGGATATTGGTCCGGCCATTGTCCAGCAAAATAACGATCATTTCTTCCGGTCCGTCCGTCTCGCCGGCCTGTCTTGGACCCATAACGATGGTATTGTATACCGTCACACGCTGCCCCGTACCATAAGTTGCCAGCAAGGGCCAGAACAGCCCCAGGTCCGTAAGTGAAGGGATCACCTTCTCCAGACCCACGATGACAATATGCGTTTTGGGGAAGGCGCAGCTCAGACGGGCATTACCCTCGTTCTCCGTCACCGCAATACCCCCAATGTCCGAGATGATGAAATTGGCGCCCGTAATACCTACCTCCGCGCGTACGTATTTCTCCCGGAGCTTTTCCCGGGCCACCAGCGTCAGCTGCTCAGGCGTGAGGTTTGGCTTGGTATGCAGCTTTTCATAAAAGAGCTTCGCCACATCCTCTTTACTCTTATGCATCGCCGGCGTAACAATATGATACGGCGGCTCCCCATCCAATTGCTGAATATATTCCCCCAGGTCCGTCTCCACCGACTCGATGCCATTTTTTTCCAGAAACTCGTTCAGCTTAAGCTCTTCGGTGACCATGCTCTTGCTCTTCACGATGGTCTTGCAGTTCCGCTGTTGGCAGATCTCGAGTATTTCCGCCAGGGCTCCTTCCGTATTCTCCGCCCAGATAACCTTCCCGCCTCGCCGGACAAAGCTGGCTTCGAACTCCTCCAACTGCTTGTCCAGCGTTTCCAGCGCCCGCCATTTTATATTTTTTGCTCTTTCCCTGGCCAGATTCAATTCTCCGAACTGTTGTTTGCCCTGGGGGACAACAGCATTGTACTTACCAATATTAAAATTGATCTTCCGGCGGTGATCCATATCCTCCGCCTTGACAGTACTACGGGCAATAAAATTGGCTGCTGTTTCGGTCATGGTCTAAAATATTTATTCGCCACCTGGTCCAGCGCTTCATAAAAGTCTTTTCCAAATTTGCGTATCAGGGCTTCCTTCAAGAATACATAGGCGGGTACCTTTAGCTTCTTTCCCTGTACGCAGGCCGGCTTGCACATCGTCTCACGGGGCTCGTAATTAATCACTTCGTGCGTGCTGGTCTTACTGATCTTCACCGGGTAGAGATGACAGCTGATAGGCTTTTTCCAATCTATCTTTCCATCGTAATAAGCCTGCTCGATGCCGCACTTGATGATGCCTTTATTGTCCTTATAGCCGTAGGCGCACATCTTTCCCGCAATGGTGGGCGTCACCCATCCGAACTCCCTGTCATAGTGGTAGCGGCCCTGACTTTCTATCTCTTTTATTCCTTCAGGCGTGAGATAAGGCTTCACCGTCTCATATACTTCATTGATCCTGTCCAGTTCGTCTTTTTCCAACGGGGCGCCCGCATCCCCATCCTCACAACACCCGCCCTTGCATTTCAGCAGGTCACATACAAATTGCGCTTCCACTACAAGGTCACTTACCAGGACATTATCGATTGCTATCACGCTATTAAATTTTATGTTCCGGCGGTCCTCCGCCGTCACGGCAAATATACTCCACATTGCCTATTTCGCCGCCGCCCGCCACCGGAAAGTATTGATCAGGTGCACCATATCCTGCTGAAGAAAGTCATTCACCGGCCTTAGGGAATCCTCATTCGGGGTCGTATCGAAGTACAGGGCTCCCCGCAGGAAATTCCGGCTCGTATCCGTAACAAAGAACTGATGCGCCGTCGCCGCATTGCCTCCTACGCTAAAATACATGCCCCCTATCCCATTGGTTGTCTGAATAGGTGTCTGGTCGATGGAGGACGCCTTGGAAGTATGCTTGAAGGTCATTTTGAAAGCATCATCCCTTAGCTTCTCAAAGCTGTTCTTTCCTATTGCCTTATAGCTGACATAGATCCTGGCGTTGAACTGGGGGAAGTCGATATTGATCCAATAAGGATTTTCAGTGGTGCTGTCGAAATAGGTGCTGTCCTTTACCACATTCGCATATACAGGGTATTCAAAGGTATAGGGATAGCCGGCCCTGTCGAAGGTTTGGTAATCGTGCTTCGGCATATCTATCTTGAAATACCCTTTTCTTTTGGGAGTATAGTCGCTGTTGCAGGAGAGAAGGGCGCCGGCACAGAGTCCCAGAACAAACAGTCCCGCCAACAAATTAATAGTCTTCAATTTAGGAATTCATTTTTACGGTGACCTTTACTTTTTTTATGCGGCTGCTGTCCGCATCCAGTATGGTAAACTCAAAATCTCCACAGGGTATCATGTCATTCACCTTTGGTATTTTTCCGGACAGCTCCAGGATAAGACCCGCCAGCGAGTCGCTTTCCCCTTTGACCTCGTCAAAAGTATCCACCGGCAGGTCCATGGCCTTACAGACGTCGTTGAGCATCGTGCGCCCTTCGAAGACATAGCTCCCATCCTCCAGCCGGCTGCTGGCATTTTCCTCCTCGTCGAATTCGTCCCGTATGTCGCCAATGACCTCTTCCATAATATCTTCCAGCGTGACGATACCGCTGGTGCCGCCAAATTCATCCACCACAATGGCAAAATGTATCCGCTTTTGCTGGAATTCATGCAGAAGGTCCTCGATCAGCTTGTGCTCATGTACAAAATACGGCGGTCTGATCAGCTTGTGCCATTCAAAATCATCCGGCTCATTCAGATAGTTGACCAGGTCCTTCGTATGGACCATCCCTGCCAGGTCATCCAGGCTGGAGCGGTATACGGGCAGCCGGGAGTAATGCAGCTCCTCCACCTTTTGCTTTAGCTCTGCGAAATTGAGCTGATATTCTATGCCATAGACCTCCAGACGGGTACGCATGATCTGTTTCACCGTAATGCTCCTGAACTCGATAAAGCTCTGAAGAATATTCTTTTCCTCCGCCGATGCCAGCTTTTCCAGGTTGAAGGCGGATTTCCTGCGGCCAAAAAACCTTTCCAGCCTGTCACTGCGGTGTACCGCCCAGTTGCCCACCCGGCGGAAAAGCAGATAGACCAGTTCTACGACCCCCGAAGTATAATAAGCAAACTGGAGATTGTTCTGAGTAGCCCAGATCTTAGGCATGACCTTGCCGAAAAGAATGATGACAAACCCCACCAGGATCACTTTTAACAGGACCACGATCAATGCATGGGTGTTCTGCACAACCATCTCATCTATGAGGAAATTGGCCAGAATAATGATGGAGATATTGATAATGCTATTGGCTATCAGCAAGCTCGCCAGCAGGATCTTTGGCTCTTCCAGCAGGGTGACGATCCTTCGCCAGGAAGTATCCTGCTTGGTTTTCAGGATATTGATGTCCTTATGCGTGAGGGAGAAGAACGCCACTTCCGAGCCCGACAGTACAAAGGAAAGGATCAGTAGGAAAAGGATAACGATAGCCAGGACAGTGGTTGCCTGTGGATTGATGAACAGGAGCACCGATAGGCTATCGAAGCAGAACAGTTTTGTAAAAGGGTGATCCAAATTATTTTTTTTCGTTTAACAATGGCCAATGGCAGCTAAAACCAGGGACGGGACATTCGTTTTACTCAACAGGCAGGTCATAGTGGCCTGCCTGCAATGCCCGGGTGGACGTTGATCCAAATGTAGCAAAAAAACTTATATTTAAAATGGCAGATCTTCAGAAGGTTCGCTCATGTTCGAAGCATCCGTATTCCCTTCCGTGCCTCCTTCATGATGAATATGTGGGTGAGAAGGACCGTCGGTCCGCTTGTCCAGCATGATCAGGTTGTCACCGACCACTTCAGTGGCAAACTTCTTATTTCCTTCCTTGTCTTCCCAGCTCCGTGTACGTAGCCTGCCTTCTATATATACCAGGCTGCCTTTGTGAAGGTATTTTTGCGCCAGTTCAGCCAGTCCACGCCAGAGGACCACAGTATGCCATTCTGTTTGAGAGATCAGCTTGCCAGCCCTGTCTTTAAAAGTTTCGGTAGTAGCTAAAGAAAACTTGGCAACGGCAATATTCCCCTCCAATACCTGTACATCCGGGTCTTTTCCTAGATTTCCAATTAACATCACCCTATTTACGCCTCGCATACGAAGAAATTTGAAGTTTACAATTCGTCTTTAGATACCTTTTCCTACCGTGCCGCACGGCTCGTCTACTTAAAATTAATTAAAATTTTTCGGCAAAACTTAATTTTTTGCCTCATGCCCGAACCGCGCCCCGTGGCTCCTGTGTCAGAACAAGCTTTGTGCCGGTGTTGGGTCTAACAACCAGGCGTTAATGAACTTAGGGAAAGGGTATTCACTTAGTTTGTCTTTGTCTACCAGCAGGTAGCCATCCAGGGTGGCGAGCGGCTTGTTCAGCTGAATAGTAAAGAATTGCCCCTGTATAGTCTGATGACTTAGTTCCTGTCGATAGATTTTTGATATATACTTCACTGTGAGTGACTGCTTTCCAAAGATCTTCCCCGCAAATTGCTCCTGCAGGATGTCTTCAGGATAGACAGCGTCCCCCGATTCCCACCCTACTAGTTCGAACAGGTCCGCCCAGATATCTCCCTGCTGTCGCTGGCGGATATATACTTTTTTATCAGGCGTCTCTACCAGGAAATAATAGAACCAGCGCTTCTTTTTCCGGAGCACTTTTTCTTTTACAGGCAATCTGCTCACTTCCCCCTTCCGATAGGCCTGGCAATCTTCCCGTTGAGCGCAAAGCGCACACAGCGGTTTTTGAGGCTTGCACACCACGGCGCCAAAGTCCATGATCGCCTGATTATAGATACCCGGCTGCTCTCTGTCCAGCAAGCTCTCAGCCAGCGAACTGAACTTTTTTTTCCCCACCGTGGTGTCGATAGGCGTATCGTCTCCCGTATAACGCGACAACACACGCAACACATTCCCATCCACCACCGCATAAGGAAGATTGAACGCAAAGGAGGCAATGGCCGCCGCCGTATAAGGACCAATACCTTTCAACGCGCGAATGCTATCATAATCAGAGGGAAACTCTCCTTTATACTCGCCCGCGATCTTTTTTGCCGTAGCAATGAGATTGCGACAACGGCTATAGTAGCCAAGACCTTCCCAGCATTTGAATACTTTTTGCTCGGGTGCTTTCGCCAGATCATTGATCGTCGGAAAGTTATGAATGAACTTCTCGTAGTAAGCCCAGCCCTGCTCCACACGCGTCTGTTGTAATATTATTTCACTCAACCATATCTTATAAGGGTCCTTTTCGCCCTTCCAGGGCATGGTCCGGGAATTCTCATTTTTGTGCCATTTTAGCAAGTTTTTTGTAAAATCTCCTTTTTTTATCTTCATTTGACCTAATTTAGTCCTCACTTAAAAAATTCTCAATCAATATTTTATAGAATCCTTGCACAAATAAACCAAATCTCTTATTTTGATCTTCGAAAAAGGGTTCAGACAAGTAGTTGTGAATTAAAAATTTTGTTATATATTTAAAATCAGAAACTTATAAAACTTAATCCCCATGAGAAAGGCAGACCTGGTTAACCAGATATCGGAAAAAACAGGCATACCTAAGGTTGACGTCCTGGTGACGTTGGAAACTATGTTCAAAGAAGTAAAAGAAACCCTTTCCCAGGGAGAAAACATTTATATCCGGGGATTTGGTAGCTTCATCACGAAGAAAAGAGCTGCGAAAATCGGCCGAAATATAAAGAAAAATGTCGCAGTTCACATTCCTGAGCACTTCATTCCTGCTTTCAAACCCGCAAAAGAGTTTGTAGCAGAAGTAAAAAAATTGCAGTCTGTTAAAGAAGATCAGCCAAACCCGGATGAAGAGATGTAATTTGCGCTCGGAAAATGCGATCGCATGAAGAGACAGCAAATCATCGTCACCGGCACAGGCGTGCTTTTATTACTTGCTCTGTATTTTTTTGGACAAACAGTTCCTCCGCAAAAAAAGATGGAGCCCTCCGAGGCGGGGACTTCGGGGGCTTCCATTTCAAGGATCAGCACGGAGGATATTCTACGGGCCTCACAATCAAAGCTTACTCCAACGCAACAGGAATATGTCACCCGGCTGCAAAATGCTGTAGTACGGGGAGATGTAAAGGTGCAGCAGCTAAATGCTTATCGCCAGCTGGCCGCTTTCTGGCGGGACTCTGTCCAGTCCGGCTTCCTTCCCTTTGCATATTACACTGGGGAAGCAGCTAAATTGGAAAATTCTGAAAAAAGTCTCACCTTTGCTGCCCGATTATTTTTAGAAAGTCTGCGTGGGCAGGACAATCCGGCTATAAAAGGCTGGATGGCTACCAACGCTAAAGAGTTGTTTGAAAAGGCATTAGAACTGAATCCCCAGAATGATTCCACCAAAGTGGGTTTGGGCGCCAGCTACGTTTTTGGTAGCTCCGCCGGCAGTCCTACTGAAGTCATGCAGGGAATTCAGCGGATTTTGGAAGTAGCTCGCCGCGACTCCACCAATATGTATGCTCAGTTCATGCTGGGCTGGGGTGGCATCGTGTCGGGGCAATTTGATAAAGCTATTGAACGTTTGACAACAGTTGTTCGACATCAACCTGCCAACATCGAAGCAATACTCCTACTTGCCCAGGTCTATCAGCAGCAAGGCAATAAGTCAGCGGCCATTCAATGGTATGAGGCGGCCCGGCGGCAGATCGACAATCCGGAAATGATCAAGGAGATTGATCAAAGCATCCAGGCCTTACGCTAAAAAAAGAACGGAATTTATTTTTTAAACTATAAAATGTACTGAGTATGCCTTGTGGTAAAAAGCGTAAGCGTCATAAGATTGCAACGCACAAGCGGAAAAAAAGACTGAGAAAGAATCGCCATAAGAAGAGGAATAAGTAATGCTAAGCCGGCCCGCCGGGCCGGACACGTGTGACCCTAATGTAAAATGGTAGATGTCGATGGCAAACGCTATTTACGCTTGAATAAGGAACTGATCATAAACGCAACCCCGCAGGGTGTTGAGATAGCCCTATTAGAGGATAAGAAGCTGGTGGAACTACACCATGAAAAAGCTGACGCAAGCTTTGCGGTGGGCGATCTATACCTGGGAAAGGTCAAGAAGCTGATCCCAGGGCTGAACGCCGCATTCGTGGATGTCGGTTTTGAAAAAGACGCTTTCCTCCACTACACCGATCTCAGCCCCTACGCCCGCAGTCTGTTGAAATTCACGCAACAGGCTATGAACGACAACAGCGCGGAAGGCTTTGACTTCGGTCATTTCCAGGTGGAGCCCGAGATCGTCAAGACAGGGAAGATCAATGAGGTATTGAATGGCAAGCCCCATATCCTTGTGCAGATCCTGAAAGAGCCCATCGCCGCCAAGGGCCCCCGTCTCAGTTGCGAAATATCCCTTCCGGGACGTTTTGTCGTCATTACTCCCTTTAATGATATCGTCGCCGTCAGCCGTAAGATCCACTCTTCTGAAGAGCGCAAGCGGCTGCAAAAGATCGTTGAGGCCATCAAGCCTAAGAACTTCGGGGTCATCGTCCGCACCGCCGCCGAAGGAAAGAATACCGCTGAGCTGCACGAGGACCTTACCGAACTCGTTGCTACCTGGAAGACCATCCAGACCAATCTGAAAGGAGCCGTAGCCCCCGCCAAGATACTCAGCGAACAGACGAAGACGACCAGCATGCTCAGGGACCTGCTGAATGAAGATTTTAACAAGATCGTCATCAACGACAGGAATATCTACAACGACACCAAGAGCTACATCCAGCGCATCGCACCGGATAAAATAGACATCGTTTCCTATTACCACAACGGCTCTCCCATTTTCGACCAGTTCAGCGTCACCAAACAGGTCAAGGCCGCTTTTGGCAAGACGGTAAACCTCCCCAGCGGGGCTTACCTCATCCTGGAGCACACCGAGGCCCTGCACGTCATCGACGTCAACAGCGGATACAAGAGCGTCAGTAACAACCAGGAGCAAAATGCGCTCGAGACCAACCTCGAAGCCGCCGAAGAGATCGCCCGGCAGCTGAGACTGCGTGACCTCGGCGGGATCATCGTAGTGGATTTCATCGATATGAAGCTGCCCGACAACAAGCGCAAGCTGATGGAATCCATGGAATCCTTCATGCGCACCGACAGGGCCAAACACGCCGTACTGCCCATCTCCAAGTTCGGGCTCATGCAGATCACCCGTCAGCGGATGAAGCCCGAAGTCACCATCAATACGCAGGAAGTGTGCCCCACCTGCAATGGCACCGGCAAAATATCCTCCGCCCTCATACTCGAGGACGAGATAGAAAAGAACTTAAGCTATCTGATCAATCATCAGCATAAAGACCTTTCACTGACCGTGCACCCCATCATGCATGCCTACCTCACCAAAGGAGGTCTCTTCGGCATCGGATCACGTCAGTGGAAATGGCGTTGGAAATACAAACAGAAGATCCGGATCAATGCTAATACCAACTACCATCTTACGGAGTTCCATTTTTTTGATAAACAGGAGGATGAGATTAAACTTTAGCCTAAAATTTGGCTAGGTGTGGCGGACCGCGGGCGCGGTCCTGATCCCTTGAAGTCTAATGATTGTCCGCCGCGGAGCGGCGGACGGGGCCTTTCTGTTTGTGGCCACAAACAGAAAGGCCCCGGTAGAAACCAGGGCCGTCTTTTCACTGTCAACATTGAGTCACACAGATTTGAGTTATTTCTAGTTAGGAAAAATCACTTGGCAGCAGACAGCAGCAACACGCGCTGTCCACTACAAACTCCCTTCGTTCAATAAAATAAATGTTGTCTTGAATGGTGGCTCTGGGGATGGGACCTCCTGCTAGTAACTCGCAACCAATGAGCAATGAAGGGCCCATTAGCGAACAGTGAAGTTTTCTCATGTGTAGTAGGTGTTTATGAAAAAATGTAAAAGCCTGTGTTTAGCTATCTTTCAAGGAGTCAGGTGTCCAAAATTTGACGAGTGGGTATCGTACGGAGTGGGACTATAAACACCATACCGCTCTTTCAGTCCTAAACCATAAACCAGTCAGCTTTGGAAGATTAAAGTACGAACTTTTAATTACACTTTAATCTTTTTTTAAGAAATATTTTCTTAAGAGGATGGCTGCCTCTAGTGGAGGCAGCCATCGGAAAATTCTTCTATTGCTTTTGCAGAATAAGCCTGTTAGGACCATAATCCGTACCACCGCCCTGGAAGTCGATAGTCAGCGTAATATATCCCGTACACGAGAACACATACCCCGCTACATCATTCGCTCCCGTACCCTCCGCCGTATACTGCGTCGAAGATGGTCCGCCATAGCGGCCAAAGGTCACCTTCGGTATGGAAGCCGTACCCGTTGTCGGGTCTACATTGACAACCAAAGGATTTATCACGGTGCCACCACCAGGATATACCTGGCTGAGATTGATCTGGTTTGCACCCGGTCCGTCGGTAACCTGTACCGTAGCTCCGGCAGACCAGTCCGCCCAGTCATCAACGATCACCTTATAAGTGCCCGTCATCCCCCCGGTGAAGGGACAGACGATATACGTCGTAAAATAAAAGGCGCCATAATAATACGGGCCTGTCACCAGGCCGCTACCGGAATTATTACCCGTATTATTGACATCATACTGTTTGCCGCTCTTGGTAAACAGCCTATTATAGAAAGTATAATAGCTGCCCGGAGTATAGCTCGTAGTAGACACACCCAGCGCTGCAGAAAGCTCCGTACCCGACACGGTCAGTTTCGTTCCCTTACCTGTATAGCTCACCGTCTTGACCTTATGCCACTGCGTCGTGTCATACGTGGAACCGGAGGCCGCATAGATGTCGATATGATCCACTGCCTCGCCATTCTTATACCCGCTGACCGTGATCCCCACCGTGGAGGTAGCCATCGCAGTATTGTCGAAATTCAGATTGATCGTGCTGTCCAGCACCAGGTAAGACCCAACAGTCAGATTCTTTATATCCGACAACGGATTGATATTTCCCCCGGTCTTCTTGCACGAGTTGATCACCAGCACCAGGCCGGCAATGCTTATCGCTAAGATGATTAATTTCTTCATGGATTCATTTTTGTAGTGATCCGATTTGATTTACTTCACGAAATTATCCGGGTTATTATCCCAGAATACTTTTTGGACAGCATCTCCCGGCGTCTTTTGAGCAGGGGCATTGGAGTTCCTGTTGACAAAGACTGAAGGGTAATAGAAGCTACGCATAAAGAATCCCGGATTCGGTACGGCCACAGCGAGTTGGGCATTATCCGGCTTACCGGTACGCCTGTAGTTATTATATGGTTCTACACCATTGCCCCACGACGCCAGATAGTATTCCGTCATAATGATATTCAACCGTGCATCGTCCGTCGTGGCATTGTCATAATTGCTCAGCACCAGGTTGACATAGTTCGAGACCTGTGTAGCAGAAGGAACATAGCTGGGATCAGGCGTCACGTTCACCGAAGCAGGGAAGCCCATCACCTTATCGATGGAAGTCTGCACACCGGCCTGCAGCAGATCGCGGGGCGCGCCTGCCGTCGTGATATTCAGGGTGAGTGCCGCCTCGGCCTCCAGGAAGGAAGTAAAGGAAGACAACCAGATGGGATTGATGCCCGCGCCAAGGCCACCCATGCTGAGGGTCACTGCCTGGGCCTGGTCGCCATCGAACTGGCCTGCGGCGGGATAAACACCAAAGGCCGTACGGAAGCTGCCATCAGGCGGCGCACCGCTGTTATCGCCATGGTCACGGCCCATATACCCTTTACCGATGACACAATAAGGCGTCTTATCCGGGACGCTGGGATACCAGGCCGGGAAGTTGGAGTTGCCATACTGCGAGTTCACAAAACAGGGACAGGTCTGTGAGTTGGCCCAGCTATAACTATTGCTCTGACGATAGAAATAATAACGGGTCCTCGGATCACCATTGAGATTGACGCTCCCTCCGTATTTCTGCGCCGTCACCATCCACATGAAATAATTACAGATATACTCCCCTACACCGCCGGAATTGACATAATCGAGTCCATAGTGCTCATGGCGGCTGTCCGGCGCCGTGATAGAGGTTCCATATTTGAAGACGAAGTCCTGTGAAGGATCATTGATCAGGTCGTTCTCTGTCAGCAGGGCGGTTATCTTGCTCGTCACCGAAGGATCTACCAGCCGCGTCTGCATATACAATTTCAGCTTCAGGGTCTTGGCAAACGTCACCCAGTTCGCCACTTCGGTGCTGCCAGGATAGTACAGGTCGTTGGCAGGTCCGGGAGCCGCATCAGGGTTTTTAAGATCGGTAATGGCGCTGTCCAGCAGCGACAATGCACCAGCATAGACAGCCGCTCCCTGATCGACTTTGGGATTCGTATTGGCGTTGCCCTGGTTGGCTTGCGAAAAGGGTACATCGCCAAAATCATCCACCAGCGTGGCCAGCGTAAAGGCCTTCAACACTTTGGCGATACCCGATTGTATGTATTTCTTTTGCGACGTCGCCAGCTTAATAAGAGCATCCGCATTGGGTATCACCCCGCCATAGGCCAGAGTGGCGCTCGCGCCAAAGGGCGCGTTGCCTCCCGCATAAGCAGTCTCCCATTCCCCGTCGAAGGTCGAAGGAGTATAGGCATTGCGATAAAAAGGACCCACCCACTGCTGCTGACGCACGAGCTGTGCACCATAATCGGATGCCGTCACCCAGAAATTGTTAAAGCTCAGCTGGACCTGGTTGAGATAAAGGTCCACATCCGCCGTAGTCGTACCGGGGTAGTTGGGGTTGTTCAAAAGATCGTTCAGACTTTTTTTACAGGACGATGCGCCCGCCAGAACGCCGATGGCCACGAGCCCGGTAAATATTTTTTTAATAGTCATGTTGTCCGTTTAAAAGTTTTAGAAAGTGATCCTCAGACTTGCTCCATAACGGCGTGCCGAAGGACCCGTAAGAAACTCCATGCCTCTGCCATTACCCACACCTAGCCCAGATGCTTCCGGATCAAAATGCATATACTTGGGAAAATTGGGAGCATTGTACCAGAGATTGGTCCCTGAAAGGCTCAACGACATGGAGCCGAACGGCGTCTTATCCAGAACTTTCCCAGGCAGACTATAGGACAGGGATGCTTCCCTCAGCCGTATGCAGGTGGCATCGAAGATCGCGCTCTCATCCGCAGCGCCGTTGGTGATGCTGTTCGTATAATAAGCCTGTGTGGCGGAAATTTGAATATTGTTCGGCTGACCGTTCTCCATCACTCCCGGCAGGATATAAGGCGCCGCGCGGTCGAATTCCGTATCCCTGGTAACACCCCTGCCCAGCAGCGCTCCGGCCGTACCCGAGTACATCTCGCCGCCTTCTACAAAGTCCCACTGCATTCTAAAGGTGAATCCCTTAAAGGTGAGGGTACTGATACCCGTGAGCTTATACAGGGCATTCGGATCGCCGATGATGCCGATATCATTCGAGTTGATATAATTCCCGTCCGTGCCCACCAGCTTTTGACCCGTCTTGAGATCCTTCTGGAAATAGTTGGCCATGATGATACCCAGCGGGTGCCCGTTCTTGGCAAATGTTCCTTCGTTGGAAAATCCAGCGGTATTGATCTGCGGGAGCTCGGCAGGGATGCCGGATACCATGCTCTTGTTGAGGGTATAAAGACCTTCCACATACCATTTCCAGTCCCGTGATTGAACAGCCACCACACCCAGCTTGAGTTCGATGCCTTTATTGGTGACCTTGCCTACATTTATCTGCCGGCTGACGAATCCGGAGGATGGATCGAGGAACTGATTCAATATCTGGTCATTGGCAACTCTGCGATACAAGGTGAGGTCCACGTCCACCCTATTTTCCAGGAACTTGCCTTCCATGCCTCCCTCGATCTCCTTGAGCAGCTCGGGCTTCAGGTTGGGATTAGCCATCTGCGGTGGGATGGCATTGATGTTGATGGCCGTACCCTTCGAAGTAAGGAAGTTCCGCGTAGACACGAACAAGGATGAGCGGGTGGAATAAGGCGTCGGAGGGTTGGCCGAAGTAGCATAGCCCACCCTGAGCTTCAGATAGTTCACGACCTTACTTTCCTTCCAGCTTTCGATAGCCGACGTGGGTATGAAGGATAAGGACGCGCTGGGATAAAAGATGGTGCGGTTGATCTGTTCCACGGAGGAGAAGGTGCTATTACGCCCCCCGGCTGTCAGATAGGCCCAGTCCTTATATCCCAGGGTAGCTTGTGCAAAAAGCCCCAGGCTTAAGAAGTCCTGACCATAGTTCAGGGGCGTCACAAGGTCCTCGCTGTTGGGGGAGTGATTGACAAAGCTGCCATGGTTCATCAATCCATATACCAGCTGCTGCGTGCTCGTCATACCCGTTTGCTCATAGTGTGTCCGCTTTGCATTGGCGCCCGCATCCACGTTCAGGGAGAAGTCGCTGAAATTTCTATTAAAGTTCAGGAACAGCGTATGGTCCCAGATGTTATTGATCCCTGTATTGGTACGATAGATCCCCGTGGGAGTGGAGATACCTCCCTTGTTCTGGGCATACTCCTGGAACTCCGTGTAATTGTCAAATCCTATACGATAGGACAGACTCAAACCTTTGATGAGGGCATAGTTGAAGAGCATCTGGCCAAAGGTCCGGCTGACCCTGTCCACCGTGAAAGAATTGTAAAGCGTCCAGCGCGGGTTCTGGATATCATTTCCATTACGATAATAGATGGAGGAATGATCCGAAGGCAGCTCATAAGGCAGCCCCATCAGGTCTACAGCGGTCGGCGTATACAGGACGTTACCGAACACCGAGGTATTGGTGGCGTTATTGCCATAGCTGTTGCTCGTAGGCGGTGAGCTGACGTTCGTGGTGACATAGTTGATCGTGCCGCTGACCGTGAGCTTATTGGCCAGCCTGGCCGATCCGCCAAAGCCAAAGGTATTTTTATACATGGAGTTCCCCGGTATATAACCCTCGTCATCCAGATAGCTATAGCTCATGGAGTAGCTCGCGTTCTGACCAGCGCCGGAAACATTCACGCCCGTATTGCTCGCCCCGCCCATCCTGAAAAACCGGGGAACGCTGTTGTAATATTTATAATAATACGGAGCACCCTTGTATTGAGGAAATTCATTGGCCAACGAAGATTTGTCATAAGGATGCTTCACGGCCACTGGTGGATTCTTGAAGGCAGCGCCCCAGTTGCTGAAAAAGGCGATACCCTGGCTAAGGTCGAAGCCCCCGCCATATTTGGTATTGTACTCAGGAAGGATCGCCTTTGTCGCAAAGTAAGATTGCGAGACTGTGACCTCAGCCTTCCCTTTGGCCTTTTGGGAAGCGCCATTCTTGGTAGTGATGAGGATGACCCCATTTCTTCCGGCTTCGCCATACAGCACCGTTGCGCTAAGCCCTTTCAGCACGTTGACGCTTTCGATGTTGTTGGGATCCAGGTCCAGGAATCTGCTGGAGGTCTGGTGGCCAAACGTGAAGTCACTTTGGGTGTTTGTGCTGGCGTCGAAGGGGACCCCGTCTACGACGAACAGCGGTTGTGAACTACCCGAGATCGTGCTGATCCCCCGAATATTGATGTTCGTGCCACTGCCGCTCAGACCGCTCGTGCTAAGGATATTGAGGCCCGGCGCCTTGCCCGTGAGCACTCTTCCAATATCACCTTCCGGCCGAAGCTCCAGCGCCGATTTGTCCACCGTGGCTACCGCATAACCCAAGGCTTTCTTTTCCCGCTTGATACCAAGGGCCGTAACGACCACTTCGCTCAAGGCAGAGTTGTTAGGTTTTAAGCTGATCGTGACCGTTGACCTGTCGGCAACGGAAACCTCCACCGGGTCATAACCGACCCCGCTGATGATAAGGACAGCATGTAATGGAGTGTTGAGCTTGAAAAAGCCATTGGGGTCCGCGCTGGTACCCCCTTTCTGGCCCTTGATCCGGATCGTGGCGGATGGAATACCTGCTCCAGAGGGGTCCGTGACCTTACCCGAAACCTCCTTTGTCTGGGCAAATAGACTGAAAGAAATGAGCGTAAACGCCCATGTCATCGCAATGCGAATTTTTCTCATGTGACAGTCCGTTTTGGTTAATGAATTTAAAGTTTTCTCGTTAAGTCCAAAAACACTGATAAGTGGCTGAAAACGTGTACGAACGGATCAAATCTTCCGTCCATCACGCATTAGGACCATTCACAATGTTTTTAACATAATTTTTAATTTAGCCCAAACAAATAGAATCCGGATAGCTTTGTTAATATTTGTTTCCACCATATATGTTTGCCTGTAATAAATAATTAAGTGTAAACCCTTATATCCACATCGATCCCAGAGGCTTCCTGAAAGATTCCCCACATTCCCGAAACCTCCCCTATTCAGAACCTACTCCACGAAAAATCCGACCTGCTATTCGACCCGTCATCCAGCTGGGACAGCTCTCATTATCCGACTTTTCCGGTCAGCCTACCCGCACCCCTACCCTGCCAGCTTTTCCTCTGTCATTCCTGACAGATCCGGATTCCCGATCATCAGTCAAGTAAATTACTTTATTTTATAATGTGTAATTACATCGCGAAATTATCTTCCTCTACAATCTCATCCGGCCTTACAAGAAGTATATTATTTTTATTAATCCAATTAAAATCTGTTTATATTTGACAAAAAGGCAGGTTACCGACCAAAAAGACAGAGAAATTTGAAGGCAATTTGAAGGCCTCCTGCGCATGTTAATTTTCAATAGTTTACCCGGTTCTATTTTCCCCGCCCCTCTTGTACCCGCTTCCATGCCTTGCCTCGTAAGTACTTGATTATAAATTAGTAACGAGTGATTTTTTTTGCTTTCAAACCCTCATTTTTAGGGTTTTAAAGTTATTCACACCCTCAAAAATTTATTTTGTTATGTGGCGCTAATTTGTAATTTAGTGCAAGAATTTAATGGGTTAGTAAGTAAGGGGCCGGCGATTTAGCTGGCCCTTTTACTTTTTACGAACGAATCACAAGTTCGGTGTCCGAAGGACAATTTTTATTCTCGTTTACATTCATTGCCTCTCCCTTCCTACTCATCTTATCACACTATTTACTCCTTCTTTATTCATCCTCTGCATAATTTATTCACCCGTTGTTCACCTTTTGTTCAATTTACTCCCTCGTTGTTCATCTTCTCGCTCTATTTCACTCCTCCTTGTTGATCTCCTGCAGAAAAATGTGACCTTTACTTCATGAGCAAAATAAAAACAGCCTTCTTCTGTAGCAATTGTGGTTATGAAAGCGCAAAATGGTCGGGTAAATGTCCTTCATGTGATCAATGGAACACTTTTGTCGAAGAGGTCATCACAAAAGACAACCGGCTGGCTGAATCTGATTGGAAAAAAAACACGGCTGGTAAAAAAGATATCCGCACCATATCCCTTAATGAAGTAGTAAGCGCCGAAGAAAAAAGGATCATCACAGCTGATGCCGAGCTTAACAGAGTGTTAGGAGGTGGTATTGTAACGGGTAGCATTGTCCTGGTTGCAGGAGAGCCAGGCATCGGTAAAAGTACCTTGTTCCTGCAGAATGGATTGCTTTTGAAAGACCACACCGTACTTTATATCAGCGGAGAAGAGAGTGAGCAGCAGATAAAGATGCGGGCCGACAGACTGAAGATGCAGAACGATCAGTTCTACTTGTTAACAGAGACGTCTACACAAGCCATATTTCAGGAGATAAAAAAATTAAAACCCAGCCTCGTGATCGTAGACTCGATCCAGACACTGCAATCTCCTTATATCGAGTCCTCCGCGGGCAGCGTGTCGCAGATAAGAGAGTGTACATCGGAGTTTCAGCGATTTGCCAAAGACAGCCACACACCTGTGTTCCTCATCGGTCATATCACCAAAGACGGCGGTATCGCCGGCCCAAAGATCCTGGAACATATGGTCGATACCGTCTTGCAGTTCGAAGGGGACAGACATTATGCGTATCGCATACTTCGCACGTTGAAGAACAGGTTTGGCAGCACCGCCGAGCTGGGTATTTATGAAATGACGGAAGATGGGATGCGGGGCGTAAGCAATCCCAGCGAACTCCTGATCACTCAAAAAGAGGAGCAGCTCAGTGGCATCGCCATCGCTGCCACCATCGAAGGGCTTCGACCCCTCCTCATCGAAGTACAGGCATTGGTGACGCCGTCCGTTTATGGTACACCTCAAAGGACAGTCAGCGGCTTCGACCTCCGAAGATTGCAATTATTGCTGGCAGTATTGGAAAAGAGAGGTGGCTTTCATTTTGGTGTAAAAGATGTCTTTCTCAACATCGCCGGAGGGCTAAAGGTGGAAGACCCCTCCATCGACCTCGCAGTATTATGCGCCCTTCTCAGCTCTTATGAGGATACTCCCCTGTCCCCACAATACTGTTTCTCGGGTGAAGTAGGGCTCAGCGGCGAGATAAGGGCCGTGGGCCGTGTCGAACAACGGATAGCCGAAGCCGAAAAGCTGGGCTTCGAAAAAATATTCGTCAGCAGATACAATGTCAAGGGACTGAATAACCAGAAGTTTAACATCGAAATCATGCCGGTGGGAAGAGTGGAAGAAGTGTATCAATATCTCTTTTAGGCACAATGTTCAGCCCACCGATGCGTTTTCATAACGGGCCTAAGGCCCGTTGTCCGACATTTAATTTGTACATTTATCCCGATGCGTATCACCCGGCCGCTTATACCGTTGTTCGTCGCCCTCGCCTTTTTTTCCTGCAGGAAAGATAGTTTTATCACCAGTAAGGATGCCATCGTCCATCTCAGCGCCGACACCCTGTTCTTCGATACGGTATTTGTCTCCACCGGTAGCATCACCAAGGTCGTCAAAGTGATCAATGCCAATGACCAGAAACTGCGTTTGTCCGATATAAAGCTGATAGGAGGCACATTCTTTTCCATCAATATCAACGGAGCGCCGGGACCTCAGCGACATAATGTCGAGGTCGGGGCCGGGGATTCCATCTACATCTTTGTCGCCCTCAGCATCCAGCCCAATGCGGCGAACCTTCCATTTATTGTACAGGACAGCATACAGGTAGCCTTTAACGGCGCGTCTCAATATATTCAGCTCCGGGCATGGGGGAAGAATGCCCATTTTTTACGCAACCAGACCATCGAGGGCAATGTCACATGGGATAACACATTGCCCTATGTCATTCAGGGGGGATTGCAGGTGGATACGAATGCCACCCTCACCATTCCCGCCGGATGTCGCATTTATCTGCATGCAGATGCTCCTTTCTTAGTGGACGGCACCCTGAAAATACAGGGAGCAAAAGGTGACAGCAATCATGTTATCTTCCGGGGTGACAGACTGGACGATCCTTACCGGGATTTCCCCGGTGGCTGGCCGGGTATCTATTTCAGACAGACAAGCAAAGCCAGCAGTCTCGAGTACACCGATATAAAGAATGCGTACCAGGCCATTGTGGCGTCGGGTTCACCTTTGAGTTCTCCCCCTCAGCTTACGCTCAGCCAGTGTATCATCGACAATAGCTATGATGTAGGGATACTGGGAGTACAGACCAGCATTCAGGCCAATAATTGTCTGATCAGCAACTGTGGTAAGAACATAGTCCTGCGTTATGGAGGGAACTATCAATTCCTGCATTGCACCGCGGTAGGTTTTTCCAATGATTATATCACACACTCACAGCCCGTGCTCTCCGTCAGCAATTATACCACGCAGGACAACGGGACATCCCTGAACGCCGACCTCTCTGCCGACTTTATCAATTGTATCTTCTGGGGCGTCAGTGGAACAGTGGATAATGAAGTACAGGTTACACGCCAGGGATCAGGATCTTTAGCCTACCATGTAGGCTTTTCCAATTGCGACTGGAAAGTAAAGTCTGCACCCACGGATGCCACCGTATCCAATATCATCGCCAATACCGACCCGCTGTTCGATAGCGTCAATAACTTTTCAAGATATTATGATCTTCATCTCCGGGCTGCGTCACCCCTTATCGACAAAGGCATCAGTAACGCCCTCACCGTGGACCTCGACGGTAACCTCCGGCCCGTAGGATTGCCCGACCTGGGTTGTTATGAGCATCAGTGAGTCCGCCGGGCTCCCTCAACTCACCCCGGCCATCCGGAGGAAATGCCGCCTGTCATTCAAATTTGTCTCTAACTTAAAGATTAGCGTTCCCTCTTTGTAACTCTTTCGCAATATCAAATTACCTTTATTGTCTAAAATCAACTTTCTATGTTACGCGCATTATTGCTCTCGATGTTCCTGGTAGCCGGTGTGACAAGCGTCTACGATTTCAAGGTACCGGGACTGGATGGAAAAATCATCGATCTTGCCAAGTTCAAGGGTAAAAAATTATTGATCGTCAATACCGCGTCGAAATGTGGATTTACTCCACAATATTCCGACCTGGAAAAACTGTACGAGCAATACAAGGACAAGCTGGTCATCGTAGGCTTCCCTGCCAACAATTTCCATCAGCAGGAGCCCGGCACCAATGCGGAGATCAGCGAATTCTGCAAAAAGAACTATGGTGTCACTTTCCCCATGGCCGAAAAAGTGGATGTCATCGGAGAAAATACACATCCTCTTTTTAAATATCTGACCGAAGAGGCCAAAAAGCTGGGGGTTGCTGATCCCGTCATCGGCTGGAACTTCACCAAATTCCTCATCGACGAGAATGGGAAGCTGATCGCGGTATTCCCCAGCAAAATAAAGCCCATGGACGAGCAGATCACGAAGTATTTGAATTAAACAAAATATTCTTCCCTGACAAACCCCTGGCGTCAGCTAGGGGTTTCTTATTTTTGCCCCCTATGTCATTCACAAATGTCATCGGGCAGCGGGAGATCAAGGAAAAGCTGGTCGAACTCGTCCAGCACAATCGGCTGAGTCATGCACTTCTCTTCCTTGGTAGTGAAGGCAGCGGCGCCCTGTCGTTGGCCCTGGCATTTGCCCAATATACTGTTTGCGAAAAGGTGAACAAGCCCCAGGCCGCCCCCGTCCCTCCTCCCGACGCCTGTGGGGTTTGTCCCGCCTGTGTCAAGGCCGCACAGCTGATCCACCCGGATATTCATTTCTCCTATCCCGTCATTCCCCGCAAACCGGGCGATAAACCCGTAAGCACCGATTATATCAGCGAATGGCGGGAGTTTGTCAAACAATACCCTTATGGCAACGCCTATGACTGGCTTCAATTCATCGGGGCCGAGAACAAACAGGGGAATATCACCGCTCTTGAGTGCAACGACATTATCCACAAGTTAAGCCTCAAAAGTTTCGAGAGCGGATATAAGATCCTGGTTATGTGGATGCCCGAATACCTCGGCAACGAGGGTAACAAGCTGCTCAAGCTCATCGAAGAGCCACCCGCCAATACCTTGTTTATATTGGTTGCCGAAAATGAGTCGCTTATCCTTCAGACCATCCTCTCCAGGACCCAACTGGTAAAAATACCCCTCCCGGATACAGAGGAAATTGAAAAAGCGCTTATCCAGCGGGCTGGGGTCCCGGCTGAACAGGCCCGGCAGATCGCCGTTCTTTGTGAAGGGAACTATCACGAAGCGCTCCAATTGGTCCATCATGCCGAAGATGACTGGCAGGGTATCCTCCGGGAATGGTTGAATGCCATTCTTAAGAACGGTCCCATCGCCCAGGTCAAATGGATCGACGAGATCAGCAAGTCCGGAAGGGAAAGACAAAAACAGTTCCTCCGGTATTTCAACCATTTATTGGAACAGGCCATCCGTCTCCGGTACATGGGGGATTCCGCCCCTGCCATCCCGGACAACGAGCGCGATATAGCCTTGAGACTGAACAAGATAGCAGATATTTCCCAACAAAGGGCCATCATCGAGGAGCTGGATAGGGCCGCCTATTACATCGAACGGAATGCCCACGCCAAAATGCTTTTCCACGCCCTGACCATTAAATTATATCATATCCTGGCGGATCGGACCGTTGCATCCGTTAATTAAAGCTCCCGTAATTCACCTTATAATAGTATATTTGATAATGGCCCCGGAACAGGGCCTGTGAAAAGAGGCGGACCCGGACGGATAGATCTTGTGTGAAAAGGGGGAGCCGCAGGAACAGAGATACATTGCACCTGATATATTTATATATAGCTTCATACGTCAGTAGCATTCTTCTGCCTGCGCCATTATAGCCTTTCTTCACGCCAGGCGGTCCCTTGATCAGGCCGCGCGGCACAATTCCTAATTGTTAATTTGTTTTGGATATGGGATGTAGCAATTGCGGTACAGCCAATGGGGGAAAACCATCGGGCTGTAAAAGTAACGGAGGGTGTAGTACTGGGGGATGCAATCGACTGAATGTCTATGACTGGCTGGCAAATCTGCCGTTTAGCGACCCGGACAGCAGCTGCCGGATCGTAGAAGTGAGCTTTAACAAAGGCAGCCGTAAAGATTTTTACCGAAATACAACTACCCACCTCTTTGAAAAGGGAGAGATGGTAAGTGTCGAAGGTGTCAGCGGTTTTGACGTAGGCCAGGTGACGATGACGGGTGAAATGGTCAGACTGCAAATGAAAAAAAAGGATGTAGACGAAAGGAATCCGGAAATAAAGAAGGTACTCCGCCGGGCCTCCGACAAAGACCTGGAGATCATGCAGCAGAACAAGAGCCGGGAAAGAGACGCCCTCACCCGGAGCCGCGCCATCGCCCGCCAGCTCAAATTGGAAATGAAAATGAGCGAGGTAGAGATCCAGGCGGATGGCAGAAAGGCCACGTTTTTCTACATCGCGGATGACAGGGTGGATTTCCGGGAACTGATCAAGCTGTATGCAGGCGAGTTCCGGCTGAAAGTAGAAATGAGGCAGATCGGCGCCCGCCAGGAAGCCGCCAAAGTAGGCGGTATAGGCAGCTGTGGCCGGGAATTATGCTGCAGCACCTGGCTCGGCGATTTCAGGTCCGTGAATACTACCGCCGCACGTTATCAAAATCTTTCTATCAACCAGAGCAAGCTCAGCGGTCAGTGCGGCCGGTTAAAATGCTGTCTGAATTACGAGCTCGATACCTATCTGGATGCCTTACAGAATTTCCCCGACAACGCCGAGACGCTGCAGGTAGCAAAAGGAACAGCTATTCTTATCAAGAAAGATATCTTCAAAAACCTCATGTGGTATGTCCTGCCGGATAGCAATAAACAGTATCCGCTTACTATTGAAAGAGTTAGAAAGATCCGGCAGCAGAACCTCCAGAATGTCGTGCCCGATAACCTCGAACCCGTTGAAGTGAGCACCGGCAAGCCGAAAGAGGACGAGAGCGGTTTTGTAGATCTTGTTGGGCAGATCAGCCTGAAAACCCTGGAAAAGGCGGACAGGAAAAAGAAACACGGCCATCACCACAAACATGGTCAGCGCGAGGCCCAGACACAACAACAGCCTGGTCAGGCCGGCAAGCCCCCTCAAGGCGGCGGACAAGGCCGGGGCAATAGCCAGGGCGGCAGCGGTAAAGAGAAGGAAGGAAAGACTCCTCCTCCGCCACCATCCCAGCGAGGCCGACGCAGATAGGCGCGACTAATCATACTACGTTCACATGACCCGAGCTTGCGTGAGCCATGATACCATTTAAAGAACATTAACTCATCATGAAACGCTTTCTCAAAGGCATGGGCTGGACCGTTGCTATAATCCTGCTGCTGTGGCTCATTTTCGCACAAAGCTGCATGACCTTCCGGCGGACGGACGCGGATGCCAAAAAGGAATTTACCGCCGCGGGCGTATCCATCCAATTATCCAGGATCGTGGTAGATGGTCACACCATTCATTATGCCGTAACAGGCAACGACACCCTACCTACCTTATTTTTTATACACGGCTCCCCCGGCAGCTGGGATGCATTCCGGCGATATATGAAGGACCCGGAACTCCTGAAGAGGTTCCGGATGGTGTCTGTCGACAGGCCGGGTTTTGGACATAGCGATTATGGCAAACCCGAGCATCTGGAAAAACAGTCGGAGCTGATCAGTCCTTTATTCACCGTCCTGGACAATCACCGTAAGAGGTATCTCGTCGGTCATTCCCTGGGTGGTCCCATGATCATAAAGCTGGCGTCGGATAATCCGGGAATGTTCTCCGGGATGGTGATCCTGGCAGGCTCGATCGACCCCGCGGAAGAAAAGCCGGAAAAATGGCGACCCTGGCTGTTTAGGACGCCGTTGAATTATTTTGTTCCGGGAGCGATGCGCCCCTCCAATGAGGAATTATGGTATTTGAAAAAGGACCTGGTATCCCTCGAAGGTGATTTTGCACGCATAACCTGCCCCGTATATATGGTACATGGGACAGTTGATCCCCTGGTGCCTTATGGAAATACCGGCTATGGAAAGAAGATGCTGGTGAACGCAGCGTCCGTGGAGGTCATTCCCCTGACAGGCGCCAATCACTTTATTCCCTGGAACAGATTTGAAGTGATCAAAGGGGTATTGATCAGCTTGTAATGAGTTTTTAAACAGGCAATTGTTAAAATTTTTACACGCTCAACCACTATGGCCACCACTTGTTAATTTTATGTATTGTTTGTACTTTGCAAACGCTTAAAACTCTACAACTATGGCACTTTTTGAATCCGGAAATCCAACCCTATCGGAAAAGATCTTTAGTAAATCCTTGCAGGGACAGGAAGCCCTTGGTCAAATGACCGTAAGAGGCTCCATGCAGAAATTTGGTTTCTTATTATTGATGGTAGTGGCCGGCGCAGCCTATACCTGGAAATTATATTTTTCTGGAGCAGGCGCCACCATGATGACTTTTGTCCTCGTCGGCCTCTTCGGCGGTCTTATTTGCGGCTTTGCCATCTCGTTCAAACCCGAATGGGCTAAATACCTCTCACCCGCCTATGGTCTCCTGGAAGGCCTGCTTTTGGGTGGGCTCTCCGCTATTGTCAATGATATGTTCAAGACGAAATACCCGAACATTGTAATTACGGCAGTATTGGCAACATTCGGTGTCGCTTTTGCGGTGTTTCTACTGTATAATTTCAGGATCATCCGCGCCACCGAGAAGTTCAGGGCGATCATATTCTCTTCCATCGTAGGTATAGGTATCTTTTACCTCATACGGCTCGTCCTCTCTTTCTTCGGCGTCCAGATCCCATTCATGCAATTTGGCGATAGCAGCATGCTTGGTATTGGGATCAACCTCTTTATCGTAGCCATCGCCGCATTGAGCCTCGTGCTGAACTTCGACCAGATCGAGACGGGCGAGCAGATGGGCGCTCCCAAATACATGGAATGGTACAGCGCATTCGGGCTGCTTGTGACAATGGTTTGGTTGTACATCGAAATACTCAAGCTGCTGAGCAGGTTTGCGAACAATAGAAACTAATAATATTTTAAGAGGGGCCGAATGGCCCCTCTTAATTACAAACCGTCCCCATCCAATAAATTCCCCAATCCCCCCAGTATGCTCCCCTCCTCCCTGCGATGCCCGAATTGAGGGCTGTACTGGATGATGCGACTGGCCAGCCGGCTGATAGGCAATGACTGCAGCCAAACCTTGCCCGGCCCACGCATCACCGCGAAGAACAACCCCTCCCCACCAAACATCCAGTTGCGTATCCCACGGATAAATTCTATATCAAAATCAACCGTAGGCTGAAAAGCCACCACACACCCCGTATCCACCTTCAGTATCTCCCCCGGCCGAAGCTCCTTCTCTATAATATACCCGCCCGCATGCACAAAAGCCATCCCATCCCCATCCAGCTTCTCCATAATAAACCCCTCTCCCCCAAAGATCCCTGTACCCAGCCTGCGCTGAAAGGCAATGCCGATGCTCACACCTTTCGCAGCACAGAGAAAAGCATCCTTCTGCGCAATAATGGTCCCGCCCAGCTGCTGCAGGTCGAGAGGAATGATCTTACCCGTATACGGCGCGGCAAAGCTCACTCTTTTCTTACCCTGCCCAATATTGGTAAATGCGGTCATAAAAAGGTTCTCACCTACCAGCACACGCTTGCCCGCATTCATCAATTTCCCCAACAGTCCTCCCTGCTGTGACTGGGCCGATCCGTCCCCGAAAATGGTCTGCATTTCAATGCCATCATCCATCATCATAAACCCGCCGGGCTCGCCAATGACCGTCTCATTAGGGTCCAGCTCCACCTCCAAACTAAGTTAATGTTTCCCCGGCCGACAAAAAAGCCGCCCATCATTCGATGGACGGCTTTTAGTTTTTCCAGACTATACGGCAGTTCCTTCCCTAAAATATATCCATTCTACAAAATTTTCAACAACGTTTCCCCGTTCGGGCGGCCGTTTAAAACCAGCTGCCTATCCAGGCTTCATTTATGCGTCTCCCGCTCAGCTTCCTTCTCCTTCTCATCTTTTCAAAGCTGTGACGTATGATCGTGATGAACATCAACAGCAGGAAAAGGATAGTAAAAGGCGGGATACCCAAAAACGATACCCATTTGCCGCCCCAGTGACGACGCATCGGTCTTTTCAGTCTTTCCGCGATCAGGTACATGCTCGGCACGATCACCAGGGTCATAAAGAAGGCGAAGGCCAGACCAAAGATGATGGTCCAGGACAGCGGCTTCCAGAACACCGCATTGTCCCCGCCAAAATAAATATGCGGATTCAGCTCGGAGAATAAAGTGACGAAATTGATATTGAACCCGACAGCCAGCGGTATCAGGGCCAGGATGGCAGCCATAGCCGTCAGCAATACAGGAATAATACGTGTCTTGCCCGCCTCGATTGCCGCCTCGCGTGTTTTCATTCCGCGCGATCGCAGCTCGTCCGTAAACTCAATCACCAATATCCCGTTCTTCACCACGATACCCGCCAGACCCACAATACCAAGACCGGTCATGATGGACGATACATCCATCTTCGTGATGGCAAATCCAAGGATAACCCCAATGACACTGAACAATATCTCCGTAAGAATGATCACCGACTTGCTCACCGAGTTGAACTGCAATACCAGCACACCAAGTATGATCAGCAGGGCATAGACCAGAGCCTTACCCAAAAAATCCGTTGTTTCTTTCTGCTGCGCTCCTTCCCCTGTCTGCTTGATCGTCACGCCATCGGGCTTATGCTTAAAGGCGTCGATAGATTTAGCCAGGTCCGCATTGACTGCTGGAGCCGTATATCCCTGTGTCGTCAATACATTGGAGCGCAAAGTGATCATCCTCTTCTGATTCTTTCTCTTAACACTGCCTAGCGTGCTCGTATAATCCACCTTCACCAGCGAGCTGATAGGCACATTCTTGATCCGGCCCTGGTTGGCCATATCCCTGAACGTGATATTCATGTTCAGCAGATCGACCAGGTTCTTTCTTTGTTCTTCCTTGTTACGTATCTGTATCTTATATTCTTCCTTCCCTTCCTTGATCTTGGAGGACTCCCGTCCGAAGAGGGCAGTACGCAATGCCTGACCCACCTGGGCCGAGCTCACACCTTCCGTCATAGCCCGCTGCCTGTCCACCGTGAGCGTGACCTCCGGATTGGTGAGATCGATGTCCATTTTAAGATCCTCCACTCCCGGCGTCTGGATGGAATCCAAATAATTCTTCAGGGAGACAGCCGTCTTGATCAGGTCGTCGAAATTCTCGCTGGCCACCTCGATGTTGACAGGAGGATCAGTAGGAGGGCCGTTCTGTTCCTGGTCCACGGATATTTCCGCACCAGGTATGCCCTTCATCACATGCCTTATGGAATCCAGAAGTGGCGCCGTATGAACGCCATTACGCAATCCATATTCCACGAAGGACACTTGTATACGCCCCAATTCACTGCGGGTACTCCTGTCACCGCTGGTAGGATCGTTGGCGCCGATGGCCACATTGCTGATGACACTCTCTACCACCGGGTTCTTCTTACCATTCTCCATACCCAGTACCCTATATACTCTTTGTTCCAGCACCTTGGTGACCGAGTCCGTATAATCCACGTTCGTGCCCACCGGCAGCTTAAGATATACGTACACCTGGTTGGGATCGCCCTTGGGGAAGAACTCCACCGGCACCTTACGGACGATAAACAACACGACAGAAAAGATGAGCATGCCGAAAGTGCCTACCAGCAACCAGGCCGGGCGCCAGCCTTTCAGGGCCCAGCGCAGCAGTCTTTCGTAATGTCCCATGATCCAGGGCAGTACCCTGTTCTGGAAGCTATGTATCATTCCCTCGAAGATGAACTTATTCAATATAGCGAGGATGACCAGGAAGAGAAGGAGGTTACCCAGGAAGGGGACGCCCGCCACATCGAACAATATACCAAAGCCGACGGCAACCCAGAAGCCCGGGGTCCTGAACATGGCCGCTTTTGACTTCTTACCCTCTCCTTCCGGATGGTTCATGAAATCTACCGCAAACACCGGGTTCATGATAAAGGCCACTACCAGCGAGGCTGTCAATGTAAAGATCAGCATGGCCGGCAGATAGACCATGAACTTACCGATGAGGCCCGGCCAGAACAGCAGCGGGAAGAAGGGCGCCAATGTCGTGACCGTACCTGCCAGCACGGGAACAAACACTTCTCCCGCAGCCATCATCGCCGCCCGGGTAGAGTTGATCTGTCCCTTGCCTTGTGTGAATATACGGTGGGTGTTCTCGATGACCACGATGGCATCATCCACGATGATCCCCAATCCGAAGAGCAGCGCGAACAGCACGATAAAGTTCAACGTCACCTGCGAGCCGATAATAAGGTCCGCCGCCGGCAGGAATACAAAGGCCACAAACATGCTCAATGGCACCGACAACGCCACAAAAAAGGCGTTCACCACACCCATGAAGAACATGAGGATGATGAGTACCAGCATAAATCCAATGACGATGGAGTTCACCAGGTCGTTGAAAGAAGTACGCGTCTTGCTGCTCAGGTCGCCCGTCACCACCACCGCGAGGTCCTGCGGCAGGTCCTTCTTCATCTCCTCCACCGTGGCCTTTACCTGGTCGGAGGTCTCGATAAGGTTTTCCCCGCTGCGCTTGATGATGTTCAATGTCACCACATTCTTGCCATCCAGACGAGCATAGCTCTCCCTGTCTTTGATCGTATCCTTGATCGTAGCAATGTCTTTTAAATACACCGAGCCGCCCGCAGGATTTCGGATGATGATCTGGGATATGTCCTGTGCGGTATGGAACTGCCCCTTCAGCTGAAGATTGCGCTTCATGGTGCCCACATCCAGCAGGCCGCCCGAGATATCCAGGTTTTCCCCTTTCACCGCATTGTCGATATCGTCAAAGCTGATATTGGAAGCGCGCATCTTGTAATTGTCCACGTTGATCTGGAACTCGCGCTCAGGAGCGCCGACGATGTCCACCCTGTTTAGTTGTGAGATATCTTCCAGCTTATCTTTCATGTCGTCCGCAAATTTCTTCAGCCGCTGCTGGTCATAGTCGCCGCTGATATTTACATACATGATAGGTTGGTCCGAAAAGCTTACTTCCAATGCCGTTGGCTCCTGTGTAAGATTGGTCGGCAGGTCCTGCTTAGCCTTGTCGATGGCATCCTTTACTTTTTGTAACGCCACGTCGACCTTTACGTCCGTCTCGAACTCCACCATGATGGCGGAGTAGTCCTGCTGGGAGGTACTCGTGAATTTATTGATCTTGGCGCCCGTGATGGACTTGATCTGCTTCTCTATAGGACGGGTAACGAGGTTCTCCATGTCCTTTGGCGAGTTGCCCGTATAAATGGTAGACACATAGATTGTAGGTATCACGATGTCCGGGAACTGTTCCTTCGGCAAGGTCATGAACTGGAACACCCCTATGCCACTGACAGCCACCATCATCAGATAGATAAATGTCTTACTCTTGATGGCCCAGGTGGTGACGACAAAATCCTTGAACTTGCCGGTGATATTTTCTAAAACGCTCATACAGTTATTTTTTGAGTGCACCGGAATGGCTTGTTTTCAAAAGTACCCATCCGGTGCACCGTTTAATGATGGGCCTTTGGCCAGCGGACCCGTGGTCCGCTCTGCGTCTATTGTATTGTGATCGGCTGTCCTTCGTACAATCCCTGGAATCCATCCGTGATCAGCTGATCCCCTAAATCCAGTCCGCCAGTGATCTCTACCTTGTCCGCATAGCTTTGACCAATGGTAATGGACTTCTTATGAGCCATCAGCGCACCATCCTTGTCTTTTGTAGCCACCATGACATACTTGCCCTTGTCATCATTCTGCAGTGTATTCACCGGGATGGTCACCGCCTTGGGCACAGCATAATCCTGTAGTCTTACAACAGCCACCTGGTTGCTGCGGATGTCCTTATCGTTAGGCAGCTTGATCTCCACGGAGAACGAGCGGCTGTCGGAGTTGATCGTCTTGCCGGTCGTCTTTATCGCACCCGTCACCTCTTTGTTATTGAGGCCGGGGAAGTCGATCTTTACAGGCGTACCCACTCTCACTCTTTCCTGGTATAGTTCAGGCACCTGCAATACTACTTTCAGGTTGCTTGTATTTACCAGATGCAACGACTGTGCGCCCGGTCCAAAGGTCTCACCTAATTTGACGGTGATATTATCCACTGTCCCGTCTATATCTGCATATACATTGGTAAAATCCAGCTGATCCTGGGCGGCCTTTAACTGAGTCTCCGCCTGGTCCACCGCATTTTTTGCATTGATATAGTCTACCTCTGTCCCTATCTTCTGGTCCCAGAGATTCTTCCGGCGTTGATACAGGTCCTTTGCATGATCCAACTGTATCTGGGCATTGGTAATGGAAGTGCGTTGCACGGCATCATCCAGCTTGAGCAAAAGCTGTCCCTTGCGCACATTGTCACCCTGCTTGACCAGCACACTTCTCACGACCCCGCCCTGACCACGGGGAGATACCCAGGTCATATTCTCTGCATCCACATTACCCTGGAGATCTATATAGTGGGTGAAGGCGGAAGTAGACACCGGGGCAAGGGCCACCAGCTTTGCCTTCTTGGCAGCTTTGGAAGCAGTATCCAGCCGGCTGATCTGCGCTTCCAGGCTGTCGATCTGTTTGCTGATCTTGTCTTGTCGATCTTTTAGATCAGACAGCTGTTTTTTCTTTCCCTCAAGTGTATCCGGAGCTTTTGTAGAGCTGCCGCAGGAAGCCAGTATGGAGAGTAGGCTTATTGTTATTATGGTCAATATCTTATTCATATACCAGTTTTTGAAATTTTAGTAATTTATGGTCCACCTTGGATCAGGGAAGTTTTCCAATTGCTTTGAGAAAATCGATCTTGGCCACTATAGCATCGTACAGGGCGCTGACATAACTTGTCTGTGCCGTCACCAGGTCCGTTTGCGCCGTGGTGATATCCGATGTCGATCCCAGACCCGCTTCGTATTTTTTCTTGCTCTGATCATACACCTCCGCTGCCAGATCCATATTCTTCCGCTGGCTGGACAGAGTAGTGATTGCAGCACCGAAAGTATTCCTGGCCTGCTGTACGTCGTTGTCGATGGATATCTTCAGGTTGTCCAGTTGATTTTGCGTCTGTTGCTGCTGGATGCGGGCCTTTGCCAGGTTGGATGCGCGGGCAAATCCGTCGAAAATTGGAACATTGACCGTGAGACCTATGGACCAAATGCTGTACCAGTCACCTTTCCCGAAGAAATCGAACTGTCCTCTAAAAGCCTGTTTGCTATAAGTGCTGTTAAGGTTAGCCGTAGGCAGGTAGCTGTATTTGTATCGCTTGATATTATATTCATTTAGTGCGTTGGCTGCCGTCAGAGCCTGGTATTCCTTCCTGTCGCCGTATTGATAATTGTCGTCAAGGGGCGCTGCGTCCCTGATCTGGTCATCTGTTATCTTGGTAGTCAACACTATGGAGTCGCTAACAGGCATTCCCATGAGAAGCTTCAGCCCAAAGTAGCCATTGTCGATGTTGCGCTGTGTGGTAAGCTTCTGGGTCTCCAGGTTCGCCAGCTGTACTGATAGCCTGTTCACATCCAGATTTTCCGCAAAGCCGTTCTTGAATATCTCACGGGTATCGCTCAACAGCTTAGTGGTTCGTTCGATATTGGCATCTATCTGCTGCATCTGCGTCTGGCTCACTACCAGCTGGTAGTAGACCTTGTAGACATTCGCCTTGATGGTCTCCTTTGTAACCTCTGCATTGCTTCGCGCATAATTCAGCGAAGTACGGCGGGCTTGCAGCCCTACAAAGACCTGGCCGTCAAATAATATCTGCGACAGGCTGATGGCGCCGCTGGCATTCCATTTCGTACCAAAGCCGGCCGTGATATATCCAAAGTCGGCAGGCATCTGGATAGGCTGACCACTCCCGTTCTTAACACCCTCCTGGGTGAGGACCTGGTAGGTCGCCATGCCGATGAAGTTAGGAAAGGTCTGGACCGGGATTTTGGGATTGTAAGTAGTTCCAAGACTCCCGCTTAATTGTGGATAAGCCGCTGACGTGATATTGCGATTGGTCTCCTCCTGGAGTCTGTAATCCAGCAGGGCATTTTTGACCTGGACATTGTTCTTCTCCGCAAAGGCAACCGCCTCTTGCACGGAAAGATTGTATAGTTGGGGAGTTCGCTGGTGTGGTGTGGTTGCCCCGCCAGACGATTGTTGCGCGCGCACATTTGTCACCCACAGGGCCGTGGCCGCCAGTAGCCAGGTCTTCCCGTACTTAAACCTTCTGTTCATGAGATAATTTTTTGTTACGTTCTATAGTGTATTTCTCGATTAGCGTTCTGCCTTTGTCGCTCGCGACACCGTGGAGGAACATAATGGCCAGCTCATAAGCCACTTCCGCTACCTTGTACCGGCTATGGGGGAAAACATCGGGGTTGAATACCAGAAAGGCGTTTTCTATCCTCGCTTTTACTACAACATCCTTATCCATACCCCCCCGGTACAGCCCTTCTTCCATCCCCCATTGAAGATTGTCAATGAGTATCTTATAAAGGAATTGATATTTGAACTCCTTTAACCGCTGATAGGCCCGGGGATGATGCTTCTCCAGATCATACAACATCAGGGGGTTGGTATATTTCAGCATTTCCTCCACGGAGTCCTGGGCCATGAATATCTGATGGACCGCATTTTCCGCCTGCTGACGGAACTGTACACATTCTTCCTCGTTCTTATGTATCTCCCGGTCGATGACCGCAGAGACCATATCATCCTTGTCCGTAAAAAACTGGTAGATGGTTTTTTTGGAAATACCCAGCTGGGCAGCGATCTCGTCCATGGTGATGGACCGGATGCCGTACCGTAGGAAGAGGTCGGCGGCTTTGCCCAATATTCTCTCTTTTACATCCATAGTTGCAGGAGACGATCTGTGCGTCTCAGGGCGCAAAACTATGGAAACTTTTTTCGTTACGAAAGTTTCCTGATAGGTTTTTTTACCGCTCGTCCATTTTTGGACGGGGGTCGCATGGCTCAAATAAGGAGCGTTCTTATGCTATGTATTTGATTATCAGGAACTCATATGACCCCTGCCCCCAATCTTCTGTCCGCGAACTTTTCTTTGTCCGCCGAAGCTACTCTGAGCGCAGGCTGGTAACAGGGTTGGCAATGGCCGCCCTCATCGCCCGAAAGCTGACAGTGATCCAGGCTACCGCTATCGCTCCTGATCCTGCAAGCACAAATACCCACCAGCTCACCGGGACACGGTAGGCAAAATCTTGTAACCAGTGGTGCAGGAAATACCAGGCGATGGGAGAAGCTATAAGGAACGAAAGGAGGATAAGCCGTAGGAAGTCCTTTGTCAACAGGACGACGATTCCGCTGACACTTGCACCCAGCACTTTGCGGATGCCGATCTCTTTCGTCCGTTGTTCCGCCGTAAAGGTGACAAGCCCGAACAACCCCATACAGGATATAAAGATGGCAATGATCATGGCTGCATTCGTGATCATCGCTGTTCGCTGTTCCTTTTCGTAGAATCCTGCAATGGACTCGTCCAGGAATTGATAGTCGAACTTTTCATCCGGGAATATCTCTTTCCAGCTTTTTTCGATCGCTGCAACAGTGCGCCGGAATTGGACCAACCCTTTAGCCCGCATAGCCAGCTTTACCTGGAGTCCGCCCCTCCATAGATTTTTAGTGCCATATAGGTAAGTGGGCGTGATGGACGAAAATAACGACTGCGCATGAAAATCAGCCACCACTCCGACGATGGGACCGCTTACTTCAGGATAAGTAGTGGTAGTAGCAAAATGGCCGATGGCCTCTTCCGGCCTTTTGAACCCCAATTGCCGGACGCAGGTTTCGTTGATAAGTATCTCCGTTCGTGTAGCAGGCAGCAAATATCCATTGGGCACCCGGGAAGGGGTGAAGCCAGTCGTATCATCATGCGGTGCGCTGAAATTCCGGCCTGCGATGATCTTTAACCCGAACAGCGGGACATAATATTCATCCCCCATTCTTTCGGAGCAATCTACTTTGGCCGGCATGCCTTTTAGCTGTAGGGTACGCCCTTCAGGGTGATTATAATTGATCATCGGGGCAGTCCAGCAAGCGCTGACCATGTCGACACCCGGTAATTGCCGGATCTTTTCGGCTAGTATATTTCTTTTGTTGGTGGCGTAATTATCACTGGTCCCGATGGAAATGATGGCATCTTTCGTAAAGCCCATATCCTTGTTCAACAGGTAATGCGTCTGGCTCCCCATGACGATGGTGGCAATAATGAACGCTATGGAGACGGTGAACTGGAATACGATGAGCCCCTTCCGGAAATAACCCTTCTGCCCGCCCATTCCCCTCGCCTGCAAGCTTCGTATGGGCACGGAAGAAGACAGCGCCAGGGCGGGGTAAAGTCCGGCCAGCAAAGAAGTACACAGTATCGTCATCAACAGGAAGATCCAGGTAAAAGCATTCGATAGCTCGAATGCCATCCCACTGGGTATAAAACTCCGGAAGATGTGCAATAAGGGAGAGACCATCAGCAGGGAGCAGAAGGCCGACAGGCAGGTAAGGATAAAGGTTTCCGTAAGGAACTGGAGGACCAGACGCGGTCTGTTGCTGCCCAATACTTTTCGGATACCGACCTCCTTGGCTCTGCGCATCGATTGCGCCGTAGACAGATTGATAAAGTTAATGGCAGCGATAAGAAGGATGAAGGCGGCGATGCCCATTAATATATAGAGGGTGGGCAAACTGGCTTTGTGTGAATAGAAATCGTCATAATTGGGGTTGAAATGAAGGTCCGACAAAGACTGAAGGGTCATCCTTACCTTCGTGGGATTGCCTTTCTGGAGTATGTGTTCGTTCACCATCCTCACCGTCTGCTGCTCGAATTGACGGACCGTCGTCCCCCTGGCCAGCTTTACAAAGTTCTGCGTATAGTCGGGCAAGGTCCAGTCAGGCCTGACAGCCTGTTGAAGATCCGAAACATTCTTGAGGAAGCTGGCCTGGATCGTACTGAGGGAAATGAATTCCGAAAAGGCCAGGTCCGAATGCTGGTCCCAGTCCTTGACGATACCCGAGACAGTGAGGTGCAGGGAGTCGTCATAGATCAGTTCCTTCCCGATGATCTTGTCAAGGGGCATGGATCCGAAATAGAGCCGTGCCCTGCTTTCCGTGAGCACGACGTGGAAAGGTTGCTCCAGGGCCGTTGCAGCGGAACCGTATAGCCATTGATACTTGAATATATCAAAATAGGAGGATTGGGGGATAATGGTCTTCGAAGGATGATTTTCAAGAAATTTCCTGGATGGCTTATCCGTCTCCGGCACCGTCACCCGGGCCGAGTAGCTAAAGAAATTGGCCCCTTTTTCAATTCCTGTGAACTCTCGCTGGATGGTCAAAGCAGCGGCATAGGGTATCTGTGAGCGATGACTTTCCCCATAAACGGGGTCGTCAATATCCAGGACTGCACGGTAGATCCGCTCGCCATCCGGGTGGGATCGGTCGTAGCTGAACTCATACTGGGTCATAAGAAAGATGATCAGACAGGCGCTGATGCCCACGGCCAGGCCCAGGATATTGATGATCGTCGTAGATTTTTGACCGGCCAGCTTCCGCCAGGCAATCTTGAAGTAGCTGCTAAGCATGGGAGGGAATTGTCCAATAGGCATGCTAAAAAAATGCCATTCCCATAATACCGTGAGAACAATTAACTTATAAGCCTTCCGGGGCAACTCGTTGTCCGATTCCGATACAAATGCCGTCCTTTTGCGGGCATGTTGACAGGTTCATCCGGCAATGATCTTTCAAAATGGAACTGTCCGGAAGGGACCCCGTCAGTTCGCTGCGGATTGCCTAATTTTGGGGTGCTAAAACCCCTGCACATGAAGTTCCAAAAAGTAGCTAAACGATTGTTTCACTTCTTTTTACAGGGGGTACTCGTACTGGCCCCGATTTCCATTACCATCTGGATGGCCTTCTCCGTGTTCAACTGGATAGACGGAATCCTGCCCAACCTGGTACATAACCTTTTCCCCAGTCTTATTGGGGTAGACCAGTATGGCACTCCCAAACGGATCCCCGGCCTTGGCTTTATCGTCTTCATTGCCATCGCCCTCTTCGTGGGGTATATCTCTCCCTCCTTTATCGTTAGCCGGTTTATGGACTTTGCCGACAAGGTCCTGGAAAAGACCCCTGGCATCAAGCTGATATACACCACCCTAAAGGATTTCTTCGAGGCCTTCGCCGGCAACAAGCGGAAGTTTGACAAGGCCGTCCTCGTCAGCATCGACGCACCGGATATCTGGCGGATAGGTTTTATCACACAAGAAGAATTGCACGAGTTTGGCCTGCAGGAATATGTAGCCGTCTACGTCCCGCAGTCCTATGCTTTTGCCGGACATCTTTACTTTGTAAAAAGGGACAGGGTGCGGATCGTCACCGACATCAGCTCCGCGGATGCCATGAAATTTGCGATCTCAGGTGGAGTGGCTGAGGTGGACGAACCCGAGCACGAGCATGCGACCATAGCCCCTGAAAGGGGCTAGTCCGAAGGACAGATAGAACCGAGCCTTGCGAAGGTTCTGACCTGGGAGGAGCGTGACGAAGCAGCTCCGACGACGGCCCGATTGGATACATGCAATATGCTTTTGAACGCAAAGGAACGTCGCCTATTTCCAAAAGGCTTGAACGTTTTGGCTATTCTTCAGAATAGCCGAAGGATACAGCCCAAACATTCTCCGAAAGGTCCTGTTAAAATGCGATGCATCCGAAAATCCCGCATACAGCGCCGCCTCACGAAGATTCCTGGTCTCAAAGACCTTTTGCAACGCCATCAATATACGCGCCCAAAGAACATATTTTTTTATAGGTATGCCTACCTGTTTTTTGAATAAGTGTGTAAGCCTCCCCGGCGAGAGAAATACCTCCGCTGCCAGGTCCTCGATCTTGAACTCCTCATCCTTTCTTTCTTCCAGCAGCCGCATCACCTGCTGTATCCGCTCATCCACGACAGCATCCTGCTCCAGTCCGCTGAGGCGGTGGACATATTGACGGGTGAGGTCATGGACATGGTGACTATCCAGCACATCGGCATCCAGACATCCTTCGATGTCCTGCAGGAATTGAGCCGTCTGGTCCGCGGGCAACTCCATCACCGCGTGACGCGTGAGATAATTTTTTTTCAGCGCCCGGCCCACCGTCGTCATAGGATCGATGTTCAACAGGAGAAAAGTGTTGTCGTTGGTCCTGCACTCGTGTGCCTGGTCGGAGTCGATAATGACTGAGGTTACCTTTTTAAAAGAACCTTCAGGGGAGCTGATATAGAAAGGGTGGTCGAAGCTGAGCGCAATCTGGATGGCATGATGATCATGCGTCGACGTGTCGATCGCCCGGCCTATATACATAAATTGCCCTGCCCAAAAGAAAAAATATGAGTTGGTTCCAGTCATGTAATGTCACCAGGAATGGTTGCTAGAAAATTAACCATCCCTGGTTGAAATGGCTAATGATTGGCCTTCGGCCCTCCCCGCCCGCACGAAAGTAAGTTAATCATTGGTTATCTGCGGGAATTTGTCTTCGGCCGGGCTCCTTCCAAGTAGTTTTAAAAAGATTTAAAAAAAACTCGCAAAATTTTATAAATCAAAAAGATCGCTTTTTTCCTTCCTCCGGGCCGGGGTGTTTGCCGGAGACGGGGTATCTTTGGGGCCGCCCAATTTGACGCCAACACGTCCTTTGTGCACAAAATAAATCGACAAAAATGGTTCACAATTTCAATTCCGGTCCCAGCGTCCTTCCAAAAGAAGTGTTCGAGCAAGCCAGCCAGGCTATCCTCGACTACAATGGCACAGGCCTTTCCATACTGGAGATCGGTCATCGCACCCCTCTGTTCCAGGATATCATCGATGAGGCCCTCGCCACTGCTCGCGAGCTGATGAAGCTCGATAAAGAACACGAGATCCTCCTCCTGCATGGCGGCGCCTCCACCCAGTTCTTCCAGATACCCATGAACCTGCTGAACGAGAACGAGACCGCAGCTTACCTCGACTGCGGCACCTGGGGCACCAAGGCGATCAAAGAAGCCAAATTATTCGGCAATGTAAATATGGTCGCTTCTTCCAAGGACAAAAATTACACGTATATCCCCAAAGGATACGATATCCCCAAAAATTCCAAATACTTTCATTACACCACCAACAATACCATCGAAGGCACGCAGATGCATGTCATCCCCGACACCGATGTACCACTGGTGGCCGACATGAGCAGCGATATCCTCAGCAAGACAATGGACTTTAACAGGTTCGCCCTTGTCTATGCCGGTGCGCAGAAGAACATAGGTGCTGCAGGAGTGAACATGGTCATCGTACGAAAAGATATGTTAGGGCGGGTGACAAGGAAACTGCCCACCATGATGGATTATCGTCAGCACATCGAGGCAGGCTCCATCCTGAATACACCGCCCGTCTTTGCTATTTATGTCTGTATGCTGACCATGCGTTGGCTGAAGGAGCAGGGTGGCGTGGCAGCTATTGAAAAGATCAATGACAAAAAAGCCGCGCTGTTGTACGACACACTCGACAGCCTCCCCATCTTCCGCCCCACCGTGGCAAAAGAGGACAGGAGCAAAATGAACGTCGTCTGGGTAATGGAGGATAAGGAGCTGGAAAAAGAGTTCCTCGACAGCTGCACCGCCAATGGCATGGTAGGCATCCAGGGTCATCGCACCGCAGGAGGGTTCAGAGCCAGCCTGTACAATGCCCTGCCAATAGACAGTGTTCGTATACTCACAGAATTAATGAAAGAATTCGCTACTCAAAAAGCATAAAATACATGGCTAGCATCACTCCTTTCAGGGCCTTACGCCCTGCACCACAACTGGCCGCACAAGTTGCTTCCAGACCTTATGACGTACTCAATAGCCAGGAGGCCCGGCAAGAAGCCGCAGGCAATCCCAGTTCCTTTCTGCATATTACAAAGTCCGAGATTGACCTCCCCACGGACATCGATACCCATTCCCAGCAGGTATACGACAAAGCAAAAGAGAACCTGCAGGAGTTCATAAATAAAGGTATTCTCCTGCAAGAAGATAAACCCCGCTACTATATCTATCGGCTGGTCATGAACGGAAGGAGCCAGACCGGCCTCGTATGCGGCAGTTCCGTGGACGATTATGAAAAGGATGTTATAAAGAAGCATGAGTTCACGCGTCCTGACAAGGAGGCCGACCGTATTCATCATATGAAGACCATCCGCGCCCAGACAGGTAATGTATTCCTGGCCTACAAGAATGTAGCCCAGATCGATGAGCTCATCGAAGGCTGGAAGAATGCGCATCCACCTTTATATGATTTCACCGCAGAGGACGGCATTCAACATACCATCTGGGCTGTGGACGACGAAGCCGCCATCGGATCATTGACCCGATCCTTCGCCGAAAAGGTACCCTTTACCTATATCGCGGACGGGCATCACCGTGCAGCATCCGCCGCCAAGGTCAGAAAGGAGCTGGGAGACTCTGCCGGCAGAGGCGCCGACCATTTTCTTACTACCTTATTCCCCTCCGCCGAACTCAGGATCCTGGATTATAACCGCCTGGTCAAGGACCTCAACGGCGCAAGCAAAGAAGAGTTCATAGACAGCTTGCAAAAGGACTTCCTGGTAGGCAAGGTCGACAAAGCCTTCTCTCCCGCGCGGTTGCACGAGTTCGGCATGTATCTCGATGGCGACTGGTACCAATTGGTAGCCAAAGAAAGCAGCTATTCTGATGACCCCATCGGGGTACTGGATGTAACGATCCTCCAGAGGAACGTGCTGGATAAGCTGCTGGCTATCAAAGACCCTCGCACCGACAAGCGCATTGACTTCGTAGGAGGCATCCGGGGACTGGCCGAGCTGGAAAAAAGGGTAGACAGCGGGGAGATGAAGGCGGCATTCAGCCTCTACCCCGTCAGCATCGAACAATTGTTCGCCATAGCCGACAGCGGGAATGTCATGCCACCCAAAAGCACCTGGTTTGAACCCAAGCTGCGGGACGGGCTGCTGACGCACCTGATTTAGTCCTATCTTTGGTTTTCTCTAACTGGCCGCCGGTCAATTATTAGCCATGTAAAAAAGCCGAACTCATGAGTCGAAGGAGTCTTTTCTTGTCCTGTACCCTGATCCTTGCCAGTCTGTTTGCCTTTTCACAACAGCCGGATACAAAATCATTACAGGAAACTGCCAAGACCTACACCCGTCAAGGAGACTATACCAATGCCATTATGGTACTCACCGGTGCCGTACAGAAAGATCCTCAAAACCTGGAGCTCCTCAAGGACCTTGCTTTTAACTACTACCTGCAAAAGGATTTCGCCAAAGGCCTCAACGTCGCCCGCCCGTTGCTGGAAAGGTCCGACGCGGATGTACAATGCTTTCAGATCACAGGCATGCTGCTCAAAGCCATCGATGACGTAAAGGAATGCGAACGGATGTACAAGACAGGTATCAAAAAATTCCCACACAGCGGAGTACTCTACAACGAATACGGAGAAATGCTCTGGGCCCGTCAGGATGCCACCGCCATCCGGCAATGGGAAAAAGGCATCGAGGTCGACCCCGGCTATTCTACCAACTACTATAATGCCTGCCGATATTATTTCTTCACCTACGACAAGATATGGGCGATCCTTTATGGAGAGATATTTGTCAATCTGGAGAGCTACAGCCGCCGCACCGCAGAGATCAAGGATGTCCTGCTCGAATCATACAAAAAACTATACGCCGACGCTGATATGATGAAGGACCAGACAACCAGGAGCCCGTTTGCCGTTGCCTGTCTGAATATGTTCGCTTCCCTCCGGCCCACCGTGGCGCAAGGCATCACCACCGAGTCCCTGATAGTACTCAGGACAAAATTCATCCTCGGCTGGTATGAAAAATACCCAACCACCTACCCTTTCCGGCTATTCGAATACGAAAGACAGTTGTTAAAGGAAGGGATGTTCGACGCATACAATCAGTGGATCTTCGGCGCCGCCGAGAACCTCACGGCATTCCAAACGTGGACCAATACCCATAGTGATGAATATAAACGTTTTATAAACTTCCAACAAGGCAGGGTCTTCAAGCTGCCGGAGGGACAATATTACCAGACTGGAGGGAAATAAAAAGTGGGGGGTTCGGGGAAGTTTTGTACATTGATCCTGGATTAAACGACCACTATGACCGAACCCAAACGATTGTTCGATTGCATCTTACGCGAACAGGGAGTGCCCGCCCTCCCCGATATGCTGGCCGGCAAAGAGAACGGTAAATACAAAGCTTACAGCACCGTCGAAACTATCGATACCATCCATAAATTGAGCGCAGGTCTCTTACGCCTGGGCATCTCCGGCCAGGACGGAACCATCGAAGGAAGGGACAAAGTAGCTGTCATTTCCAAAAATCGGCCCGAGTGGATCATGCTGGATCTGGCCGTGCAACAGATTGGCGCTGTCCTTACACCCGTCTATCCCACCATCAGCGTACACGAGCTGGAGTTTATCCTCAACGATGCGCAGGTAAAGGTTATGTTTGTCAACGATGAGGAGCTGTTCCATAAAGTGCTGAGCATCCGGGAACGGGTTCCCAGCCTCAAAGACATATTTACATTCGAGCACGTGGCCCATGCCCGCCATTGGAAAGAGCTGCTGAATGACTTGCAGAAAGACGATCAATTGCGCCTGGCCGCCATCCGTGATAAGATAGCGCCGGACGACCTGGCCACCATCATTTATACATCCGGTACCACCGGTACGCCCAAGGGCGTCATGCTGACCCATCACAACATCGTCAGCAATGTGTTGTCCAGCATACCCTGCCTTCCACGGGGACCTCTCCGTGCCTTGAGCTTCCTTCCCCTGAATCATATATACGAGCGCATGCTCACCTATGTATATCTTTTCAGCGGTAGCTCTATCTATTATGCAGAGAGCATGGACACCATCGGGGACAACCTGAAAGAGGTGAAGCCCCAGATGTTTGTCACCGTACCCCGGCTGCTGGAAAAGGTCTATGACCGCATCATGCTAAAAGGTGGCGAGCTGACGGGGATAAAGAAAAAGCTGTTCTTCTGGGCCCATGACCTGGCCACCCGCTATGAGATCAACCAGTCGATGGGGGCTTGGTACAATATGCAGCTGTCATTGGCCAACAAACTTATTTTCAGCAAGTGGAGAGAGGCGCTGGGGAATAATATCACCTGCATCGCCAGCGGCGGCGCCGCCTGCCAGCCAAGGCTGATCCGGATCTTTACAGCTGCACGCATCCCGATACTGGAAGGGTATGGCCTCACAGAAACTTCTCCCGTCATCAGCGTAAACCGCCTGGAGGAGGAGAATCGTAAGTTTGGCAGTGTGGGCCCCGTCATTCCCGGAGTGGAAGTAAAGATTGCTGAGGATGGAGAGATCCTTTGCAAAGGCCCCAATGTAATGTTAGGTTATTACAAGCGCCCCGACCTCACCGCCGAAGTGATGGAGGACGGCTGGTTCCACACCGGCGACATCGGCGTGCTGGAGGATGGAAAGTTCCTGAAGATCACGGATCGCAAGAAAGAGCTGTTCAAGACCAGCGGGGGCAAGTATGTTGCGCCACTGGCGATAGAAAGCAAGCTCAAGGAATCTCCCTATATCGAACAGCTGATGGTAGTAGGTCCCGAACGAAAATTTGTTGGCGCCCTCATCGTGCCCAACTTTGCTTACCTGAAGGACTGGAGTAACCAGAATGGCGTCGACGACAGCTCGCACGAGGCAATGGTCCGCGATCCCAGGGTCATCGCCATGTACCAGGAAATTATCGAGAGCTTCAACAAATACTTTGATCATGTCCAGCAGGTGAAACGCTTCCGGCTCCTGCCCGCCGACTGGACCGTCGAGACAGGTGAGATGACCCCCAAGCTAAGCCTCAAAAGAAGGGTCATCGCGGAAAAGTACCGCGACCTCATCGATGGCATCTATGCAGAATGATCCATCCCATCCGGGCCGTCGCAGGCATTTATCCTTCCCGGAACTTCAGCAGCTGCAATTTCCCGTTGCCAACCACCAGGAACAGGATCAGCAGAAGCAGCACCAGGATCGAGATCGCCAGCTCTGACAGCGGCCGGTACATCTCCTTGTTGAGATTGATAAAAAAGATAGCCCCCAGCAGGATGGGTATCTGCAGCAGACAGGCAAATCGCGTAAGTACTCCCAGTATCAGCAATATGCCGCCCAGAATGTGCGCAAACGCAATGTAGTTACTCATCAGCATGGACGAAAATGACCCGAAAGCCATCTGGTTGGAGAGAAGACTAAGCATGGACCCCATGTTATAAAGGAATTCCACGCCTTTGTAGCAAAGGAATACTCCAAGGAGGATGCGAACGATATCGAGCCATTGGGGATGGTGAGTGTCACCCCAGTGCTCCACGCGTTGTACGAGGTTCATATGGCATCGTTTTAGGTGAGGGCGGACGCACGGTCCGTCATTTTAAAGATCTAATGTCTGTCCTCGGGCGAATGTTTCAGTCGTCAGGGAACCTATCCTAATATACGAAATTCTGAGATTTATTCCTCAGGCAGTTTGCACCCTTTGACCCAACTATTTCATAATCCGTCTGTTCCATCGACTTTTGGCATCGCCTCCACTGATTTTGTTGAACTATCGATCGTTCCAATCACACCATGAAAAAAATCCCTTTCCGCTGGATATTTTGCCTTCAAACTATCAATTTCAATCTTAATTTGGCTCATATCAAGCATCGATTCATACTCAAGCGCCGTGAAGAAATTTGAATACATCTTCTTTTTATAACTTTTTTCAAAGTCACTCCCCGACAAAGAATCCACAAACTGATAGCCTTCCCTGAATCTTTTTAACAATGATAACAATGAAATCTTCAATTCAATGGAAGCCGCTCTCGTTTCCGGGCATTGCATTGATCTATTGACGTCTTCAAGAGCAGTCCAAAGTTCCGTTTGATCATTACTATGATAATAGCTATTCAACACGGCCCTCGCAGTCTTATAGCTTATTTTACAACTGTCCCTCTTTGAATGTCCAATGCAATTCGCAAAGGCAACGAAGAAAAGGCCATAGAGCAGGTAGTTAAATATATTTTTCATTAAAGTAAAATATTAAAAACTACAGAATTATTTTCATCATAATACTGCCTGCACTTAGTCTTTAGGTTCCCACAACTCAATCTTATTACCTTCTACGTCAAGAATGTGAACAAACTTTCCATACTCATATGTTTCTATATTATCCAGCACCGTTACCCCGTCCTTTTTTAATTCTTCTACGAGTGCCTCGAGGTTCTCCACCCGATAATTGATCATAAAGTCCCTTGATGAGGGCTCGAAATATTTAGTCTTGTCGGAAAAAGGGCTCCACAGCGTATATCCTTTCGTTGTTGCGTCCGCCCCTTGTTGCCATTCAAACTTCGCGCCGTACGGGTTCATGTCAAAACCCAGATGGGCTTTATACCATTCTTTGATCTTCTCCGGGTCCTTGCATTTGAAGAAAATGCCTCCAATGCCTGTTACTCGTTTCATTTTAATTTGTTTAGTTTATTGAACAATAATATTATCCAGTTGCCCTGTTGCAAATTATAGGAAATATTCTCGTGCCGGCCGGGATGGAAGATATTTTTAATTATGATGAGTGGGGTTTAGTGATTACTATCCATCGGATTTTCCCGCCACCCGCTATCCGGCTGTTTTAGCTGAACACTATCGCCAAGACAATAATCCTTCAACAACTTGCTTTCCGTAGGCGTCTTTGGATTGATCTTTATCAGATAAAATGACCCTATTGATTCCTTTTTCAGGCTCACTCCATCCGTCTCATGATACGTGTGACCCTCAAAATCATATGTGTAGAAGACAGAAATACCCCTGTTATCCCTCCACCCGGTAATTTTTCCTATCACGAATACGCCTGATTTCATTATTTGATTTGTTTCCATATTCTGGCCCATAACAATTACCACTATCACTATGATAATTATACCAATCATTATAATACCCCCGGCCTTATTATCGGAGCGGCCATTTGCATGTTGATCCATAATTTGGGCTTAATTTAATTGTACATTAACTCATCTTCCTTATCAGCTCCCCCAGCACCCTTATCCCCTGCTCCACATCCTCATCCCACGGTCTCGCATAGCTGATACGCAGACAGTTGGCAAACCTGCCCTGCATGGAAAAAAGCTGCCCCGGCGCCACCGACACATGATGCTTCAATGCCTCGCGATACAGCATATAAGCATTGAGCTTTTTATCCAATTCCACCCACAGGACAAAACCTCCTTGCGGCCGCGAGACCTTCACACCCTCCGGAAAGTACTGCATGATACCCTGCAAATAGCGCAGACTTTGTGTATGCAGCGCCTTGCGCAATTTCTTCAAATGATACTCATATCTGCCAATGCTCAAAAAATGCGCGATGGCCTGCTGGGTGATCGTAACACCTGTCACCGTGTGCATCATCTTATGCCGCAGCACCTGCTCGGTAAACCTCCCGGGTATAGTCCATCCGATGCGATAGCCAGGAGCCAGAGACTTCGACAACGAGCTGCAATGCAATACCCACCCATCCTTGTCAAAGGTCTTGCAGGTCTTGGGCCGGTGACGTCCAAAGTACAGCTCGCCATATATATCGTCCTCGATCAGCGGTACCTGATGCGCCGTCAGCAGCTCCACCAGAGCTTGCTTGTTCTTATCTGGCATACAGGCCCCCAACGGATTGCTGAAATTGGGTACAAGCAAACATGCTTTTATAGGAAATTTCTCCATGAGCTTTTCCAGCACCGCGGGAGACACACCCGTCATAGGGTCGGATGGCAGTTCCAGCACCTTCAACCCCAGGCTCTCGATCACCTGAAAGACCCCAAAATAAGTAGGGTTCTCGATGGCCACCGTATCGCCAGGCTGTGTAACAGCCTTCAGACACATCACAAGCGCCTCCATACAGCCCGCCGTGACAATGATGTCATTCTCGGAAAATTTACCACCCCAGTTGAAGGCCTGCTTCACCAGCTGACGACGCAGCTCCTTGTTACCCTGTATATGCTCATATTGTATCCCATGATGCCGGGCTGTACGCATGGCATGAACAAGAGATTTATTCAACCGGGCCGCCGGCAGAAGGCTCATTGGCGGGGCCGCTATAGAGAAATTGATAAGGTCTTCCGCCGTTATGTCGTTGAATACCGTGGCGATCATTTCCTGCACGCTGACCTCAACCGTCATCGGCTCCGGACTTGAGACGCGCGGCAACCCCGGCATCCTCCTGAAATTGAATCTTACGTAATAGCCTGACTTAGGGCGTGCCTCAATAAGTCCCTTACCCTCCAGATGGTAATATGCCTGAAAGGCTGTGCCCATGCTGATCCCATACTCTTCACTCAGCACCCGGACAGACGGGAGCTTATCTCCTATTTTGAGGGTTTCTTCCCCGATCATCTTCTCCAGCCCATCCGCTACCTGCAGATAGAGATGGTCCTGGTCGTTGAATTTTTTCTTCATACTATGTAAGAGAATTTTTTGCTGGAACATACCTATCATAAAAAGCACCTGTCCCTTTTGGCCAGGCCATCTGATCTAGTCAAAATTAATAAAACTGCATCTGTTTTAATTCATATTTATTTAAGAATTTTGGGGAAATGATCAACTTATGGAATACAGTCTGGATCCTCCTGACTGGGAGGCATTGCGTCTGCTGGGACACCGAATGGTAGACGATATGATGGAATACTTACGCACGGCAAGGGGCAGAAAAGCCTGGGAGAAAATGCCCGACGATGTACTCTCAGACCTGCAGCAATCATTACCCCAGGGTCCGCAGAAAGCAACCGCAGTATATGAAGACTTTCTTCATAACGTGCTCCCCTACAACACTAATAATATACATCCCCGCTTCTGGGGATGGGTACAGGGTGGCGGCACCCCCTTTGGCATGCTGTCGGATATGCTGGCCAGCGGGATGAATGCCAATGTCTCCATCGGAGATCACTCCGCCATGTATATAGAAAAACAGGTGCTGGATTGGAGCAAAGAGATCTTTGGTTTTCCTCCATCCTCCTCCGGTATCCTCACCAGCGGGGCTTCCATGGCAAATATCACGTCGATGGTTGTCGCAAGGAACCATTTCCACGCCTCCATCAAACAAAAGGGACTGCGGGCAGTAGAAGGACAGCTGACAGTATATGGCTCCTCCGAGACACACAGCTGCGCTATCAAAGGCATCGAGGTCGTAGGCATTGGCAGCGACAATTTCCGCAAAGTGCCAGTGGACGAGAACTACAAAGTACGCACCAAGGTTATGCGAACCATGATAGAAGAAGATCGTCAGAAAGGCCTTATCCCGTTCTGCATCATCGGCAATGCAGGCACAGTAAATACAGGAGCCATCGATGACCTGGAAGAGCTCGCTGCCATCGCCAAAGCAGAAGGATTATGGTTCCACATCGACGGAGCGTTTGGCGCCATCCCCTATATCCTCCCCGAATGCAAGAAGCAGCTGAAAGGACTGGAGCTGGCAGATAGTCTCAGCTTCGACTACCACAAATGGTTTTATATGAATTACGAGGTAGGCTGTGTGCTGATAAAGGATGCGGCCGCCCATCGCGCCGCCTTTAGCATTCCCGTAAATTACCTCATGACCCATGAACGGGGGCTGTCGGCAGGACCCGATCCTCTCTCGAACTATGGCATGGAGCTCTCCCGCGGGTTCAAGGCCCTGAAGGTGTGGATGCTGCTGAAGGAGCACGGTATAAAAAAATATGCCCAGATGGTCCGTCAGAATCTACACCAGGCGCAGTATCTCGCCAACCTGGTAAAAGAACATAAGGAGCTGGAGCTGCTGGCCGACGTGCCTATGAATATAGTTTGCTACAGATGGAACCCCGGCCGCATGAGCAATGAGGCATTGAATGCCTGCAATAAGGAGATCCTTATGCGGCTGCACGAAGAAGGGATTGCACTCCCCTCCTACACCGTATTGAAGGACAAATATGCCATCCGGGTAGCCATCACCAATCACCGCAGCAGATTGGAGGATTTCGCGGAACTGGCAAAAGCCACAGTTCGAATAGCAAATGAAATGTTTGTAACTCAATAAAAACTTTTTTTTATGACGCTCACGACATCTTTCCACATACCCGTCCAGCGGGCATATCCATCGCGGCTCCACGAAGTAGATTGGGAGAACCTCGAATTCGGAAAATATTTCACCGACCACATGTTGATCTGTGACTTCACAGACGGTCAGTGGCAGGACCCTCAAATAATTCCTTTCGGCGATTTCCGGCTCAGCCCTGTGTCGCTGGCACTGCACTATGGACAGACCATCTTCGAAGGAATGAAGGCATTCCGAATGGATGACGGCGCCATAAATATCTTCCGCCCGGAAAGACATTATGACCGGATGGTCCTTTCTTCCGAGCGCATGTGCATGCCCGTACCCCCGCGGGAAGTATTTATAGAAGGCCTCCACCAGCTGGTGGACCTCGACAGGAACTGGGTACCCGGTGAAGAGGGCAGCACCCTTTATCTCCGCCCCTTTATGATCGCCACAGAAGCCCGATTAAGGGTCAAGGTATCGGATTCCTACCGGTTTGCCATAGTAGCCACCCCCACGGGAAAGTACTTCGAAAAGCCCGTCAGTGTCAAGGTGGAAAGGGATTTTGTACGGGCTGCAAGAGGCGGTACCGGATATGCGAAGTGCGGTGGTAATTACGGCGCCTCCATGTACCCCACACAGAAGGCCAGGGAGGAAGGTTATGACCAGGTGTTGTGGACGGATGGCAGCACCCACCGGTATATAGAGGAGTCCGGCGCCATGAATGTCTTTTTTGTGCTTGACGGCACGCTGGTGACGCCTCCTTTGTCGGACTCCATATTGGACGGGGTCACGAGAGATAGTCTCCTGAAACTGGCCCGGCGTCAGGGCGTTCCTGTAGCAGAGAGACCCGTGGATGTCGAAGAATTAAAGGAAGCGTTTAAAAAAGGCGCCATCACCGAAGCTTTTGGCGCAGGTACGGCCGCTGTGATCTCGCCCATCGGAGTTATTGGCATCGACGGCAAAGATTATACCCTGCCCCAATCCGGGACGAAGGGCATCGGCGCACAGCTAAAGGATGCGTTGGACAATATCCGTTATGGCAGGGAGGCCGATACGGAAGAATGGAATTTTATTGTTAAATAGGTCCGCAGGTGCAGCACCACCCGGGATTATTCGGTAAATTGACCCGACTCAATTTACCGTTATGATGGAGAAAAAATTGCAAGGACAGATCGCCATTGTCACGGGCGCAAGCTCGGGTATTGGCGCAGGAGTAGCTAAAGCCCTGGCCGCAGCCGGGGCTATCGTCGTGATCAATCATCCCGTGGCGGCTACGGAAGCAGCAGCGCGCGCCGTATTGCAAGAGGTGGAGGATGCAGGAGACAAGGGCATCCTTTACCAATGTGATGTCAGCAAAGAAGACGAAGTAAAGAAAATGTTCAGCGATGTCGTTGCTCAATTCTCAACGGTGGACATACTGGTCAATAACGCCGGTCTGCAAAGAGACTCTCCCTTCCAGGACATGAGCCTGGAGCAATGGAATTACGTTTTAGGCGTAAATCTCACCGGGCAGTTCCTCTGTGCACGGGAAGCCATCCGCGAATTCCTGCGGAGAGGCGTGGTGCCTGAAAGATCCATATCGGCAGGCAAGATCATTTGCATGAGCAGCGTTCATGAAGTGATCCCCTGGGCAGGGCATGCCAACTATGCGGCCAGCAAAGGCGGGATCATGATGATGATGAAAAGCATTGCCCAGGAGTTCGCCCCCTGGAAGATCCGTGTCAATAGCATCGGGCCAGGCGCCATCAAAACCCCCATCAATCACCAGGCATGGGATACGCCGTCCGCGGAAAAAAAGCTGCTGGAGCTGATCCCCTATGGCCGGGTGGGAGTAGTGGAGGATATCGGGAAAGCCGCGGTCTGGCTCGCCAGTGACGACTCCGAGTATGTGACGGGCACCACCTTATTCGTGGATGGAGGCATGACCCTGTATCCCGGATTCAGTACGAATGGGTAATTTTGCTCCAGCCGGCCACAAAAGGCCGGCCGGTAAACGACACCGAATGAACATAGAAAAAGAGCGGCTTCAAACACCAGATTGGAAAAAATGGGGACCCTACCTCTCCGAACGGCAATGGGGGACGGTCCGGGAAGACTATAGCGCTAACGGGGACGCATGGGGCTACACCACCCACGACATGGCCCGCAGCAAAGCATGGCGCTGGGGAGAGGACGGCCTGGCAGGGTTCTCGGACAAACAACAAACGTTGTGTTTTTGTCTCGGCCTCTGGAATGAAAAAGACCCTATCATCAAAGAGCGTCTATTCGGCCTCTCCGGCCCAGAAGGCAATCATGGCGAGGACGTAAAAGAGCTGTATTACTATCTCGACTCCTCCCCCACCCACTCCTATATGAAGATGCTGTATAAGTATCCTCAACAGGAATATCCCTATCAACGGCTCAAAGAGGAGAATGCAAGAAGGACAAAAGATGATCCGGAATTTGAACTGACGGATACCGGGATCTTCAATGAGGATAAATATTTCGACGTATTCGTCGAATATGCCAAGGCGGACATGGAAGACATCCTCATCCGGATCACCGTGTACAACAGGGGAAAAGATGCCGCACCCCTCCATATCATACCCACATTCTGGTTTCGCAATACCTGGGGCTGGGGCTATGACGACTACAAGCCCGCGATGATGACCTCCAATGAAGGCAACATCATCATGCAGCACCGCGATCTGGGTGAATTCACGCTCCATGCTGACCAGACGGATACACATCTCTTCTGCGACAATGAGACCAATGTCCAGCGTTTGTATGGCTCCCATGTCACCGGCTATTTCAAGGATGGCGTAAACGAATACCTCATCCATAAGAATGACCAGGCCGTGAATTTCCAGCAGGGTACCAAGACCGCCCTTCTATACCACCGTATGATCCCTGGTGGAGCATCCGTCTCCATCCGTCTGCGACTGGAAAACAAGTGCAGCCAGGCCCCCTTTGCGGATTTCGGGTCCATCTTCGATACCCGGCTGGCCGAGACAGATGAATTCTACCAGGACCTGCAAAGGGATGTCGAAGGCGAAGATGAGAAGCTCGTACAACGGCAGGCATTCGCGGGTATGTTATGGGGCAAGCAGTTGTATTACTACAACGTACACCACTGGCTGTCGGGCGACCCCGAACAACCTCCCCCGCCGCCACAACGGCTGGCAGGCCGCAACCACACCTGGCAGCATCTCAACAACAGGAATATTATTTCCATGCCCGATAAATGGGAGTATCCCTGGTATGCCGCCTGGGACCTTGCCTTCCATTGTATCTCGCTGGCCATCATCGACCCTGACTTCGCCAAACACCAGCTGCTGCTCCTGACCCACGATTGGTATATGCATCCCAACGGACAATTGCCCGCCTACGAGTGGAGCTTCAGCGACGCAAATCCCCCCGTGCATGCCTGGGCCGCCTATCGCGTCTATGAACTGGAAAAGAATGCCAACGGCGGCAAAGGGGACATCGTCTTTTTAGAGACCGTGTTCCACAAGTTGCTCCTCAACTTCACATGGTGGGTCAATCGGAAGGATGAAGAGGGGAATAACATTTTCGAAGGCGGCTTCCTCGGAATGGATAATATCGGTGTTTTCGATCGCAGCAATACGCACCTCCCCTATGGAGGAACCCTGGAACAGGCCGACGGCACCAGTTGGATGGCCACCTATTCCCTCAACCTCATGCGTATCGCACTGGAACTATCCATGACCAATCCTGCCTACCAGGACATGGCCAATAAATTCTTCGAGCACTTTCTTCATATCGCAAGCGCTATCGCCAACATGGGTGATGGTTCGGAAGGTCTTTGGGATACGGAAGACGAATTTTTTTATGATACCATCCGTATCCCCGGTGAAAAAGGCATCCGCGTTAAAATCAGGTCGATGGTTGGACTGGCGCCCCTCTTTGCCGTTGAGGTCATCGACGACATGATCCTCCAGGCCCTCCCTGAGTTTGCCAAGCGGCTGAAATGGCTCCTGGAGCATCGCCCCGACCTCGCATCGCTGGTATCGCGCTGGCACGAGAAGGGCTCGGAAGAGAAACACCTTTTGTCGCTGCTTCGGGGCCACCGGATCAAACGTATACTCTATCGCATGCTGGACGAGACAGAGTTCCTCAGCGCGTACGGCGTACGGGCCCTGTCCAAATATCACGAACAACATCCCTATGAGCTGCGGGTAGACGGCCAGGTCCTGCGGGTAAAATATGTCCCGGGGGAATCCGACAGCGGCATGTTTGGCGGTAATTCCAACTGGCGCGGGCCTATCTGGATGCCCCCCAATTTTCTTATCATCGAGTCGCTGCAACGTTTTCATCACTACTATGGGGACGACTTCAAGGTAGAGTATCCGACCCATTCCGGCAAAATGCTAACGTTGAACGAGATCAGTATGGAGCTGTCCCGGCGGATAGCTAATATCTTCCTCAAGGATGACAAAGGCCGTCGCCCCGTATTTGGCGAATGTGAAAAGATGCAGTGCGATCCGCATTTTAAGGATTATATCCTCTTCTTTGAATATTTCCATGGCGACAACGGACGGGGTGTGGGCGCATCGCACCAGACAGGATGGACAGGATTGATCAGCAAGCTGCTGATGCCGCGGAATGTTTCGGTAACACCCTCCGCAGGCGCGGCAGAAAATAAATAGAGGCCCCCCGCACACCAGACAGGACCCCTGCCATGGTCGGCCCAAGACTACAACCTCACCATCCTCAGCATGCCGGCCGTCTTGTCATAATAGGTATATACATAGTCGCTTCCCAGCATGAACACGACTTCCATACTATCAGGAACGTTCTTGTCGGAAGTAAAGGAATCGACCTTTTCATCGATGCCGGTGCCCACTTCCCCGCTCACATGCTCAAAGGTATTTGCATCAAGCAGCATCCTGAATCGCGCCGACACCGTCCACGTCTGACCGCCGCCGCCACCCATATAGACAGGTGCACCGCCGCCACCGCCCATAAAATAGCCTCCGCCTCCGCCGCTTACTTGCGTATACGACCCAATGGTAAGTACCACATGGCCATTCCCATCCCGCCCGGCCACGATCATCGCACGGCCATTGACCATCTTGCGGAGCAATTGCCGGGTCTTGTCCAGCTCTTTCGATCCCTTCGCATAAAATCCGGTTCCCTCCTGGATGATCGGTGTGTTCTTAAAATCGATGTCTTCATTTCTTTTCGACATATACTTTTTTAGGAGCTGGCCGCTGTAAAAGTCATTGACCTGCACGAACAGGCTGTCGAAAGTAGCCTGTACATAGTAAAGCTTCCCATCCAGGAGAAAAGAATTATCACTATAGGGATGTGGGCGGTCATCCGCAGGCATGATCGCATCGCTCTGTGTGACTACCCAGGTGTTCGTCTGTTTATGCTGCATGTCGAAAGCGATGATACTCGTCGCGCCTCTCTCGGTATTCATTATCAGGAACAGGGTGTCATGTACATAATAGATCTTGTTGGCATTTTTGGCTGCCTCCACACTCCATTTCCCCTGCGGGTCCACCGTTCCCACATCGGCATCCCGGTTGAAAATGGAACCTCCCTTAGTAAGCTTTTGCCAAAGGTCATCCTCGAAATGATATCGCAGGGTATCGAACTTCATCTCATCCCTGAAATCATAGATGATAAGGTCAGAGGATTTTTTGCGTATGGTGAAATACATGAAATGATCCCCGCAGTTGACCTTATCCAGCTCTTTCTCTTTCTTCATGGGGAAGGGAATGAGATCCTCTTTGTCGGCGTCGCCACTGAATACCTGTGCATGGATCACCTCCTCCGAAGGATTATACAGATAGACATAAACCTTCCCGTCCCGGATGAAGCCGCCCAACAACCGCTCCTTGCCGACACGTAACACCGTATATGTATGAAGGACCGTACCACTGTTATCCATCAGGAATCCTTTTACGCTGTCCGTGCCCACGAGGAAAAGACAATGCTGTTTGTTGTCTTTGTCGGATATAGCCTGAAGGTCCATGTACTTGCCTTGCCATCCGACATATTGCGGGTCCAGCTCATTCTGGGAAAACAATGATACGCTATAGCATAGCAGGCAGGATAAGATCAGGTATATTTTCATAATAATGGCTATTCGAGGTTACCCCACTCTATTGATCTCCGACCCATCCAAAAAAGCCTTTATATTAGCCTCCGTCATCTCCATGATCCTCTCCCTCGCCTCCCGGCTGATCCACGACATATGAGGGGTGATGATACAGTTCTTCGCCTTGAGCAATGGGTTGCTATCCGTCGGAGGCTCCACGGAAAGGACATCCAGACCGGCGCCTGCTATCCATCCATTATTCAGCGCCTCCGCCAGATCGTGCTCGTCGATGAGCGGTCCCCTTGCCGTATTGATAAGGAAGGCTGTTGGCTTCATTCTTTTCAACAGGTCCTTATTCACGAACTTTTCGTTACCAGACGTCAGCGGCGCATGCAGGGATACTACATCGCTATTGGCAAAAAGAGTGGGAAGGTCCGCGCGCTCATCCGGCGTCCAGGGCTTGTCACCAGGGCTGTAATAAAGCACTTTCATGCCAAAGGCCTGGGCAATAAGACTCATCCGTTGACCGATATTGCCATATCCGATGATGCCGAGCGTCTTGCCTTCCAGCTCCATCACCGGCGCCACAGTATAACACCAGTCAGGCGCCTTTTGCCAATCTCCAGCCGCCACCGACGCACTATTTGCTCCCACATGATTGGTCAGTTCCAGTATCAGCGAAAAAGCGTGCTGGGCCACCGAAGCCGTCCCATACGAGGGGACATTGGATACGACGATATCCCGTTTACGGGCCGTGGCCGTATCGATAATATTGTATCCCGTCGCCGTGACAGCGATCATCTTCAGCTTAGGCAGCTGTTCCAGTGTCGCTGCCGTAAAAGGGACCTTATTGGTGATCACGACCTCCGCGTCCCGGCATCTTTCGACTATATCCGCCGCGGAAGTACGATCATAAATTGTCAATTTCCCGATTTTCGATATATTCTCCCAGCTCTGGTCGCCGGGATTGAGGGTGTATCCGTCGATGACTACTATATTCATAGTCCGAAGATATGTAAAAAATGCGCTGCATAAGCCTGTAAAGTCGTCAGGATACAGACAATTGCCAGCATGATAAAACTGTGTTTGACCGTAAACCGGAACAGGTCCGACTCTCTCCCCACAAGACCCACTGCCGTAGCGCCAACTGCGACAGATTGGGGTGATATCATCTTGCCCGTGACACCACCGGCGACATTGGCGCCTACCGTCACCGCCGGGTTGACCCCGATGGACATCGCCGAACTATATTGTAATTTACTGAAGAGAGCATTGGATGAGGTGTCTGATCCCGTTAGAAATACCCCCAACCACCCTAATATCGGAGAGAAAAAAGGAAAAAGTGACCCCGTGGTCGCCAGCGCTAACGCCATCGTGATCGACATGCCCGAATTATTGACCACATAGGCGAATCCCATTACCGAAGCAATGGTCAGCGCCGGAATCTTCAGCTGACGCAGCGTCAGCGCCAGGGCTTGAATGGCCATGCGTCCATTGGCGCCGATGAGAGGCATGGAAAACAGGGCTGCCAGAAAGATGGCCGTACCAACGTTGGAGAGCCAGCTAAAGGTAAAAGGCTTTATTACCAGGGGATGCCCATCCGCCTGCCGGATAGCATGTGCGTCCAGGCCGGGAAGGAAGGCCTTGAACTGTCCAAGGACATTCAGTTCGTCCTTTATCGCAGGGATCCCCCAAAGGATCACCAGAGCGGTCATTATTATAAAGGGAGACCAGGCCCGCAGTATCCGTGAGTGCGAATAAGCCAGCCCGCCCATCGTTGTCCGCCCGCCGTCCACCGTCTTCCGCCTAAAGAAAAGGATCAAACAAATAATACAGACCAGACCCGACAACACATCCGGCAGCATGGGGCTGATATAATTGGATGTAACAAACTGTACGATGGCAAAACTGCCACCCGCCATCAGTAGTACAGGCCATATTTCCCGGGTCCTTTTCCACCCCGCCGTAATATAAACAAGGTAAAAGGGCAGTATCAGCGAGATGACGGGCAACGTCTGACCCACCATTTTTGAGATGGCCATTTCCGGTAGACCCGACACCTGTGAAGCCACCGTAATAGGTATGCCGATGGAACCAAAGGCCACCGGCGCCGTATTGGCGATGAGACAGAGACCCGCCGCATACAAAGGCTCGAACCCTAGTCCCACCAGCATCGAGGCCGTAATGGCTACCGGCGCCCCAAACCCCGCAGCCCCTTCTAAAAAAGAGCCGAATGCAAACGCTATCAGCACAGCCTGCAGCCTCCTGTCCGTTGTAACGGAGGCCATAAACTTACGCATGATCTCGAACTCCCCCGTGATAACAGTCATATTGTAAAGGAAGAGAACCCCCAAAATGATCCAGCAAATGGTGAACAGGCCATACAATGCGCCGTCGACAACAGACAGCGTCGCCAGTTTCACCGGCATTCCATATACGAAGATCGCGATCAGCAGGCCAGCCAGAACAGTCAGCAGACTCACCGTATAACCCTTCATCTTTCGAATGATCAGGGCCCAGAAGATAAAGGCAATGGGCGATGTAGCCACCAGGGCGGAAAGTCCGGGATAATGCAGAGGGTTAGTCAGCTGGGTCCATGTCATTCCTCCAATTTACGAAAGAATTACGATCACCTTTATGAAAGTATCGTCATCACCGGTATCTGAGAAGTATTGGGTAATGAACGGGAACCCTTACGCCGGAAGAATTTACTGCGCAGGTTGTTCCAGAAGCCCGAAAGCATCGACTCCTTGCCGGGAGAGGTAAGGATAAGGTCTGCCTTTATTTTTTTCGCATAATCCCATGCGGCTTCGGCAAGGTTCTCCTCCGGGCTGGCCTGGCATTCTACGGAGAGATTGGTATTTTCCCGCAGGAGCCGGTAACATTTCTGCAGGTTGTGACGCATCCCAACAGCCATTGCAGGGTCGCTGTTATTGGCAGGCGCTACCAGGTGGATGGTTGAATTCACCGTCCGGCCCAGATAGGTAGCGAATAAAAGCTTGCGCATCGGCAGATGATCGCCCACAGGAAGCACGATATTCTTCAGGCTGGAAAGGGCTGGCTGATCGGAGACCGTCAATACAGGACAAAGGGTCTTATCCACCAGTCTGTCTACATCCGCGACCGTCCTGAGCTGGGAGTGCCCAGTCCTTTTCTTTTTGACAAGAAGGATCAGGTCGACAGCATGCCGTTTGGAATAGTCGATGATCTGCTTTTCCCATCGTGCATCGGATATTTTATACAGTAAGTGTATTTGGCAGTGCAAACAGTCAGCCATGTGAAGCGCTTGTTGCACAATGCCCTCCTCATCTTCCTGATCCACCGGCACCAGCATATGGTTGAATAACTTGTTCATTGGCCTCGCTGCAGGTTGCCAAAACTAGGCCATCGTTGCCGGACAGGCATTAAACACGTATTAAAAAAGAGGACGCAATTGGACATTAACAAAAACCCCTGACGACCCGCCCCGGACAGGCAGCAGCCTCAATTGAAAATTTTTATAGAAGGCATTTCAATGGTGAAATTGGTCCCAGTGTCCATATCCGACCTCACCTGGATAAAACCCTTGTGAAGGGCGATGATACGTTGAGCCAAAGCCAGGCCAAGACCAAACCCCCTCGTGCTGCCCGTGCCCGACCCGCGATAGAAAGGTTGGAATATCTGTTGAATCTCTTCCGCGGCAATGACATCCCCCTGGTTCACTACTTCTACGAACAGTTTATGTGCGGAGAAGGAAAGGTCTACCACCGATGTCTTGTCGGAAGAGTACTTACACCCATTTTCTACTATATTTTTTATTGCTATATATAACAGCTCGCTATTACCGAATACTACGCAATCCTTTTCCTCTTCCGGAAACTCTCCAAAGTTGAGCTCTACCTTATATTCCGGACTCAGCCTTTTTACATCGGCCGTCACTTTCAGCAAGACCTCATCCACCCTCACCTCGTTGAGCTCGATACCTCCCTGCGAGCCCGTCTTGGCTATTTCAAGGAGGCTCTTGGTAAGCTGCCGCATCTGTTGGACATCTTCCTGTACAGAAGAGAGTACTTGTTTGTATTCCTCCGCATTCCTTTCCTTCTGCAGGGCCACTTCCACCTGGCTGGACACCGATGTCAGAGGGGTGGAAAGCTCATGCGAAGCGTTCGATATAAATCTTCGCTGGATAGCAAAGGACTCCTGCAGACGCTCCAGCAGTTCATTGAATGTATTGGCAAGCTGACTAAGCTCATCCTGGCCAGCGCCGGCACGCAGACGCTGGGAGAGATCATAAGAGGATATCTCCTTCACCTCCCGGATGATTTGCGTCAGGGGACGGAGCAGCTGACCCGTAAAGAGATAGCTGACCAGGGCGGTAAGACAGACCCCAACGACCAGGCTGAGAAGAAGTATCTCATTCAGAGTCCCCACTCTTTCCCTGCCATCCTCGTCAAACCCGGCCACTACAATGATAAAGTCCCTCTGCTTGGTCTCGCGATGAAGGGCGATCGCCTCCCGCTCATCGAGGGAAAAATATTTTTCTCCCTTCTCCTTCGCCTCCTGAAGAATGTCCGGGGTTACAGTAAGGGGCAGGCTGCCGGGCGCATCGTACTTATAAAGTATTTTTCCGCCATCTGTATAAATGCCAAGACTCCGGGAAGGCAAAAGGCCGCCCGTGGTATCCATCCGGCGCATAAAGTCAAAGGCGCTGTCGCCCATAAGGGCATAGAACTGGGAGTTATAGGTGGCGCGTGACCGGAGACGTTTGTTGAAGACCTGCACCCTTTCCAGGCTGGAAAAGTAATAGACCCCCCATGTCAACAGCGAAATGATGGCCGTGACCAGCAGCGTGAACAACAACATTATTTTATAACGGATCTTCACAAATTAGGAGTTCTAGCCCCCTTCGGAGATGTCTCCTCAGGGGTTTTCCTTCAGAACGTATCCCATGCCCACCTGGGTATAGATAAGTTTGGAAGAAAAGTCTTTTTCAATCTTTTTCCGGAGGAAATTTACATACACGTCGATGACATTGGTCTTGGTGTCAAAGTCGATGTCCCATACATTCATGGCGATGTCGATACGGGACACCACTTTATTCTTGTTCCGTATGAGGTATTCCAGCAACTGGAATTCTTTGGCCGTCAGAGGAATGTTCCGGCCTTCCCGGGTCACTTCCTTACTGTCCAGGTTCATGACGAGGTCCCCCACTTTCAGAATATTGACGCCTGCCGCCGGCTGGTGATGGAGCCGCTTGAGGAGGGCCCGGATGCGGACCAGCAGCTCCTGGAAATCGAAAGGTTTTACGATATAGTCATCCGCCCCAGCCTCGAAACCCTCGATCTTATCCTCGGTCGTATTCATGGCAGTGAGCATGATCACCAATATGTCCTCATTGGTTTGGCGGATATGACGCGCCAGGTCATACCCATTCATCAGGGGAAGGTTGATATCCAGGATTGCCAGATCGTAGGTGTTGGTATCGAAAAGCTTTTTACCAGCGAGCCCATCATAGGCTACGTCCACTTCATAATGCTGTTCGGTCAATCCCTTGCGCAGGGTCTCCGCTATCTTTTTTTCGTCCTCGACTAACAAGATCTTAGTGTCTACCATAGTGTTCTTAGCTATTCTCCTACCGTCCCTCCTTTCTGGATGGAACGGCCATCGGAAGTCTGTAATATAGTTCAATTGACGGGTCTGCGGACGCCCGAAGACATTAAAAAAGAATTAAACCGATTTAGCAAATAAATAACCGTGATTCTTGCTTTATGAGGAAAAAAAGTGTAAATTTTGTAACCTTTCCCAAACTCTATACTGTATAAACCACCAACGGATTGCTTGCTATAATCCGATCGGCCGTCTAAGATCTGTCCTCCCGCCAGTATGCGGGCACAGTCGGACTATGAACCGAAGTTCGTTCTGTAAGCTTAAGGCCCTGCCCTTGTGAAAGCTGCATATTTAAAATCTAAAAAAAGGGGGTTGCTATGAAACTACGCGAATCGCCTTATATCAACAGGCGAAAGAAAACAATCGAGTTTTATGTCCATCATTTGAATGCAGCCGCCTGTAGACACATTTCTTTGGCGGGCAGTTTTAATCATTGGGCTACAGATGAGCTGCAGATGATGCCTGAGAAAGCTAAAGGAGGTGGATGGAAGATCTCCATTCCCATGTTGCCGCACGGAAAGTATTATTACAGATTCCTCATTGACGACAAGATGTGGATGGAAGACATCGAAAATCCCCTGAGGGAGCCGGACGGGGTCACTGGATGGAACAGCGTGCTAACTGTGTAAACAAATTTGCCCGTCTAACGACGGGCAAATTTGTCATGGGGCCCATACGGCCCATTTTTATTGTAAAGAAACTTCTTTCCCACTACAGATCAGCTCCAATATATCCGCTAATTGCGATGGTTCTATCCAATTGCCCGTATCCGCATCTGGCATGCTCTGCCTGTTGAGCGCCGTGTCGATAGTGCCCGGAGCCAGCACAGAAGCCAGCACATTCTTCCCCTTTGCTGACGCATTCAACAGATCAGCCAGATTGAAAAGCATCCGCTTGGTGAGCGCATAGGCCATAGCACCCTTCCCCGCCTCTGGTCTCAGCGCCGTACGCGCTCCCATAAATACCAGACGCCCAAAACCATTCTGCAACATATGCTGGAACAAAGGACGGGCCACAAACCACCCGGTTTCAAAATTCAGGGAATACATCTTCCTCATCGCAGCCCCATCTGTCACCGCAGCGTCCCCCATAGCAAAACCTCCCGCCAACAAAAGAGCTCCGTCAATACGGCCGTAGAGACTGATCGCTTCATTAATAAAGTCTTCCGTCGCCCCCTCATCGCTGAGATCGACATCCCTAAGCTCGAAATTGTCGTGGCTTGCGGCAAAACCCAGGTGCGTTCCCATATGATCTACGGCGATGACCTTATATCCTGTATCTAAGAACTTCTTTACCGCGGCAACGCCCAGGTTGCCATTGGCGCCCGTAATGATGACTGTCTTGGCCATAATTGAAAGTTTAAGAAATTTGATCGGTCTCACAGGGCGGAAGGGCGCTTACTTCGCATCCAGCACTTCCTGCATCTTCTCCGCCACCAGCTGATTGCCCGCATCGTTCAAATGCACCCTGTCCCTGGTAAGGATCCCTGACTCCTTATTGCCAGGGTTGTTCTTCAGCTCATAATTATGGAATGTTTCCCGAAGGTCGATAAGCCCGCACTTGAATTTCTGTGCCAGGTTGCGTATGATCTGTGAATAATAGTTCAGGTCTCCATCCTGCATGTTGGTGAAGTCGGCCCTTTCTCCAATGACGGCAGGCGTACAGAGGATCACTTTTATCCCCTTGTCCCGCAATTTATTGATGATGGCTATATAAAACTTCTCGAACTTGTCCGCATCCGTACCCGTGCCGGAGGAAGCTTTGTGCCAGACGTCGTTGACACCGATCCAGATGACTACAATGTCCGGCTTCTGCGCAATGACATCTTCATCCATACGGAGATAGAGATCATATACCTTATTGCCGCCGATGCCCGCGCCGATGAGGTCGAAGTCGCTGCCTCTTCCAGCTTTTTCCAGGGCTTCTTTCATTTTAACAATATACCCCCCGGGCTGAGCGCCTTGTTGGGTGATGCTATCGCCAAAGAATACAACACGAATAGGTTTTTTGCGGATCATCGATGTGACGAAAGTGAAAAGCAGGAGCACCAAGGCCGCCCGAATTAAATGTCCGGACAAGTTGGTTCGTTTGAGTCGCATAGCTGTTTAAAGTTTTCTTTTCCCAAACCTACACCAAAATGTCCAGACTATCTAAGGTCTGAGAAGTTTCGTCAGGTCTGCTTCGACACGGTCCTTCTCGTTCGTACCCTTCGTACCTCGGGTGCGGTCGTAACCTTCGTTACACTCGGTTACCGGCGATGGACCTGTGGTCCATTGGACCAACCAACCCCTTATTGTTATCGATAATTTGTTGCAGCGTATTCACGGAACCAGCAGAATGATGGCTGTCCGAAGGTGTATTAACTACATAATCCAGCAGCTTCTCTATCGTAGAGGTCGCCACATGCATGCGTGTATCGGAAGATGCATAATAGATAAATACGGTTCCATCCTCGTCTGCGATCCAGCCATTGGAAAAGACCACATTGGATACATCACCTACCCTCTCCTCTCCTCTGGGCGCGATAAAGTACCCCGCCGGCCGGTAAATGACCTTACCAATATCATGGAGGTCCGTCATAAACAGGTAAAGGGTATAGCGAAGCCCCGCCGCCGTATGGCGAACACCATGGGCCAGATGGAGCCAGCCCATACGGGTCTTGATGGGGGCAGGTCCCAATCCATTCTTTGCTTCATTGATCGTGTGGTACACCCGGGGATCGATGATCACTTCCTCTTTTACCGCCGCGTGCGTAATGGAGTCGGAGAGCCCCAAGCCAATACCGCCCCCGCTACCGGTGTCAATAAACCCATCCTGTGGCCGGGTATAAAAAGCATACTTTCCTTTCACCAGTTCCGGATGCAACACCACGTTGCGCTGCTGGGGAGAAAGCGTTTGCAGATCAGCCAGTCTCTCCCAATTAATAAGGTCCTTTGTACGTGCGATCCCACATTGTGCGATGGCAGAAGCCTGGTCCGAGGCCGCCGCCGAGGGGTCCTTCCTTTCTGTACAAAACAACCCATATACATATCCATCTTCATGACGGGTCAGACGTATGTCATAAATATTTACCTCTTCGTGCCCATTACCCGGCATATGCACCGGCGAATCCCAAAACCTGAACTGATCCACTCCATTGGGGCTTTCCGCAATGGCAAAGAATGATTTCCTGTCGGCGCCCTCCACACGGGCCATCAGCACATAACCATCCTGCCATTTGATCGCGCCGGCATTGAAGACCCCATTGATGCCAAATCGTTCCATTAGGTACGGATTGGTCTTCTCATTGAGATCGTACCGCCAGAACAACGGAGTATGAGCAGCTGTCAGCACAGGGTTCTTCCAGCGATCGTATATGCCATTACCTATTCCACTGATCTCATTGGGCCGGCTCAGCAGGGCCGCATGTTTCTCATTGAGATCCGCCAGTCTTTTCTTAAAAGCATTCTTCATGTTGTCAAATTTTATTGACGGCCCGTCGGCTACCCGGCCAGGGCCGTCTCCGGTTCAGGTGGTTTCCTCCAGCCGGTCCCACCACGTCTTTTTAAGGATCAAACAAATAATCAAGAGCAAGGCCACGGTAATAAAAAGCGGGCCCTTTAGCCATAACACGATATACATAGGCAGGATGGTCAGACAGAGCTGCCCTATCATGCCCAATGAGATATTGAAGATGTCGGTACGGAAATTCTTATTCCCCTTAAAGAAAGGATCTTCCCTCACCACCTTTTCATGAATAGGTTTCCAGAAACCCCACGGCCGCACCGTCCTGTAGAACGATAGCAGCACAGCCTCTTCCGTAGGAGGCGCGGCATAGCTCCCCAGGATGGAACCCGCCAGGGATAGCACAAAGAGAATGGGCCAGTAATAAAGGTCCAGCCCATGGAGCCATCCCCTCGACTTCAGTACAGCCAGCGCTATCGCAGGTATGATACCCGCCAGCATACCCCAGTAAAAACCACTGGCGTTAAATCTCCACCAATGCCATTTCAGCATATTGGCAGCCACATATCCGCCATACAGCCCCGACACGATCCATTGGAGCACCGTATTCACATCCTTTACAAACATTCCCAGCGCGACGCCAGTGACAACCACCAGCAGTCCCGCGACATAGTTCATAGAAATGATCTTACGCGTAGAGGCGCGAGGATTGACATATTTCAAATAAATATCATTGACCAAATAAGCCTGTGCCGCATTGAGAGTACCGGAGAATGTCCCCATGAAGGCGCCCAGCAATCCCGTCAACACCAGCCCCATTATACCTACGGGCAAAAAGGCGTTGATCGTAGCAGGCAATATTTTTTCAAAGTCCGTTCCCCCGCCGGTCTGCAGATCGCCGCTGACCTGGTTGTAATACAACAGGGCCAGCACCGTGAGCCCAATGATCATACAGTAGCGTACCGGCAGCAGGATAATGGATACAAAACCGCTCATCTTGCTTGCCTCCTGTGGGCTCCGGGTACTAAGCGCCTTTTGCATGTCATAGTTGGGCGTAGGGCCCGCCAGGCTGGCAAAGACACCCTTGAACAGCATCATCATAAAAAAGACGCTGAAAAGCGAGTAGCCATCACTATCTATTTTTTTATCCGCATCCGGTAGAATAGTACGCCAGTCGAGATCCAGTCTTACACCAAAAAAGGGGTTGAGCCATCCCCGGGGAACATTTAAATGCCCCCCCTTGAGCCTCATCATGGCAATGACCGCGATACTGATACAGGCGATGGTCATGATCCCGTATTTGATCACATCTCCCAGCACAATGCTGTGCATGCCACCCAGAATGGAATAGAACATGGCAAAGAGCGTAAAGATGATACCGTAGAAGTGCGGCACATACTCCGGAGCCACATGGAACGGAACATAGGGATTTACGATATCCCAGGGTATGAATATCTGAACGAACTTGCCAAGGCCGACAAAGCCGTAGGCCATAAATCCCAGACAGCTCAGCAGCGCAAACGCAACGACGATATTATGGGAAGAACGTACACCCCGGCCCGTTGTACCAAATCGCGTGGCCAGCCATTCCGCACCCGTCGTAGCATTGGATCTCCGCAGCCAGCGCGCCAGGTACATCATCATGAACACCTGGTTGAACACCGGCCAGAGCCAGGGTATCCAGATACTTTTCATACCATATACAAAGCACAGGCTCACCATCCACATCGTTCCCGAAATATCGAACATGTCGGATGCATCACTTAGCCCTAACATATACCAGGGAAGGGACTTCCCACCTAACAGGTAATTCTCTTTGTTCAGCCTGGCCTTTTTCCGTAAGACCCAGCCTATGACAACCATCGTGAGTAGATAGGCAGCGATGATAACGAGATCCGGTAATTGCAACTTCATGAAGTGAAGATCCTACATTACATCAAATATATAACCCTGACTTACCATAACACTAATGATATTTTATCCCAGATTGCTCATATCTCTACCCCAATCCTCCCCCTTCGTCCGTTGATATGTGTTATCTGTATGATTATTAATGTTATTTAAAAAATCTAACGCCCCTCATTCACTTTATACTATTTTATCTCATCTTTGTAATAATCTGACGGCATTTTCTCAACTATAACGACCTGCCAATATGAGCACAAATATCATAAGGGAGATCACGCCTCTCACTCAGAACGACTGCTTTACCATTTTCTCCCGTGTAAAAAAAGAGTTCACCTTCCCCTTGCATTACCACGAAGAGCTGGAGTTGAACCTTATCGTCAATGCCAAAGGCGCCCGACGCATCGTCGGCGATCACATCGACACCATCGACGACCTGGAACTCGTGCTGGTAGGACCCAACCTGTATCACGCATGGTTTACGCATCAATGCCGTAGCGAAGAGATAAAGGAAGTGACCATTCAATGGCATAAGGACCTTTTCGAAGACAAGCTGCTCCGGAGGAATCAGCTGAGCTTCATCCGCAACATGTTCGAGCGATCGCAAAAAGGGATCCTCTTCTCACGGGAGACTACAACCGCACTGGCGCCACGCCTTCTTTCCCTCAATCAAAAGAATGGTTTCGACTCCGTGCTCGAGCTGATGTCCATCCTGCACGACCTCTCCATCTCACGCAATATGCGCACCCTGTCCGATGCCTCTTTCACCAACGAACATTTCACCTACAACAGCCGCCGCATCGAAAAGGCATTCGAATACATGAACAACAATTATGACAAGCCCATATCCCTGGGCGAGGTGGCCAAGGTCGTCAACATGACGGAAGTATCCTTTAGCAGATTCATAAAAAAGAGGACAGGCAACACCTTTATCGACAGCTTGAATGAAATAAGGCTGGGACATGCCTCGCGGATGCTGATCGACACCACGCATTCCATCGCAGAGATCTCCTATAACTGCGGCTTCAATAATATCTCCAACTTCAACAGGATCTTCAAAAAGAAAAAAACCTGTACCCCCAAAGAGTTCCGGGAGAACTTCAATTCGGGAACGAGAGTGTTCATATAATAATGCTTATCCCGGCCACGGCGCACAAACTATTCTACTGTAGCAGGCGCCTCGGACCTGACAATATCCATGTCCGGCCGGGATTCGTCGGTGAGCTTTACCTTGCCACGCTCCTTGCGGACTATGCGATGAAAGAGGGATATCTCCCTGTCGAAGAGGAATCTGAAGAACAGCCTTGTCCAGGATTTGTGCGAAGCCAGGCTGTCATAATATCCCGGAGCCGTCCTTTTGATCTGAGGCAGCTTGTTCCAGGGTATGGACGGGAAGTCATGGTGTTCGTTGTGATAACCCACGTTGAAGGCGACGGCATTGAGCACCCCATAATAACTAAAGGTCTCCTGCTCTTCATCATGGGTGAGATAATGCTCCTGTATCCACCGGGCGCCCAAAGGATGAAGACCTACGGAAAAGAAAAAGCTCGCCAGAAGGTAGACGATCGCTTTGGGGCCGAATGCATACCATATCCCCGCAGTAAAGGCTATTTCCGCCAGCCAGTTCAGCGCCACCCATTTATCGAAGGGCTTGATCTCACGCAGGCGGGAGATACGGAAGACCTGGAAAAGAGGATAGAACAGCAGCCAGATCACCTTCCCGATGAAATAATTATTGATGAGTTTGGCCTCCCAGCGATTGGGCAGGTCGGCATCCAGCTCATGCACACCCTGGAATGAATGATGTTTGATATGGTAGCGTTCGAAACTCACACTGCTAGGGAATATCTGGGGCAGGTTGGACAAAATGCCCGCCAGACGATTGGCAGCCCTGCTCTTGAACAAAAGATGATGCGCACACTCATGGATCATGACAAATAAGGAATGATCTGCAAAAGCACCCAGTAAATAAGCCGCTCCAAATACGATCCACCAGGATTGTGCGCTTACCAGCCAGGCCAGGATTACCTGGAAGGTTACAAGACCTATGATAGCGAAAATGGTGTATTTGTTCTTGCCGATGAGGTTCCGGACTTCCGGATGCTCTTTTAATATCTGCCGGGTACGAAGGCGATGGGGTTCTTGCTTGCTGGAATGGACAAAATCAGTTTTCCTTAACATGTGTCAATTTGTGAGTGCGTCAAGGTAAGATAATTTATCCAATTGTAACTATGAAATTTACAAGGCCTTAGGGGGGCTTGCAAGGCCCGGGTTTTTATATTATCTTGGCACTCAAAGTCAAGTATCCCATGAAGTTAATTATCACGCCCCTGGTGGCCATTTTAGTCCTATCCGCGACCTCTCCGGACGCCTTTTGCCAGGATAGCGCTAAAATTGTTAAAATTAAGGAAAGCGCTCTCCTTTTTGCCGACAGCCTGATCAAGACGGATGTATACGAAAACTGGTCAGTCTACGCCGATCTGGCCCCCGCCAGCGTGCTAAAATATTACGGTGGCAAGGAAGGATTTATCAACAACGCCCAGAAGATCCATCCCCGTACGGTCAGCTCCTTCGACCTGGATTTTCCCGAAAGAAAGGTCCTAGCCCTGTTGGAAAGTACCAGTGAGAACCAATGGCAGTGTGTCATCAAGGAATCCCGGAATATCTACCGGGACGACAACAAAAAATATCATCTCGTCACCTATCTTCTCGGCCAGTCCAAAGATGGTGGAGAGACCTGGCGGATGTTCGACGTCAGCTATAACACGGTTGCCAATATCATCTACATGATGCCCGATGTGATGCTGGAACTGCCGATCCCCCAACCTTATATCATGTCTGAGGAGGACGAGCTGGCAAAGGCCAAACAGGAGGCCGCCGAAACTGCAGCCACCAAAAGGACAGCGCCGAAAAAGAAATAGACGCGCGTCTTCTGAGATCTTCCTGGCCCCGACCGGAGCCTTTAAAACATTGGAGTATTGCCCACTAAGGGTATTACCAGTGTTTCGGTAAAGTTTGACACTAAAGAGTAAACTCTTATAAAATGAATTTGCTTTCGACCATTAACCTGACGTAGCTTTGTGTCTTCATAGGATAAGGTTTAATGGTTAAAACACTTTGATTAGTAAAACCCCTGGTAGTCTTACCAGGGGTTACTTTTTTTCGCCAGCCCCCGGCCGTCGTCCTACCGCCCCTTTAGCAACCCCATGTCCCCCATCCAATCCGCCATCCGCTGCGGCCAGGTCTTTACTGCCTGAAGATTGCTTCGGTCCCCCATGTTGAATCCATGATTTCCTCCCGAAAGGATATGCGCTTCTACAGGAACTTTTGCCTCTCTGTATCTTTCCAGCAGCTTGACTACCGGTACGGCACAGCATGGGTCGTCATTCGCCGCCAACAGAAAGGCCGGTGGCGCATCCTTTGGCACTGTTTGAGGTACACCCAGCGGACCGGGATAAACCAATAGCTGAAAGTCAGGCTTGCCATTGAGCCGGTCCGTCGGATCCGGCGCCTGCGGGTCACCCTTGCCGGGATCGTAGGCGATGAGCTCCACCACCTCTCCCCCCGCGGAAAAACCCAGCATTCCCACTCTACCCGTATCGATACCCCATTCACGGGCCCGGCTACGCACCAGCCGCATGGCACGGTAGGCGTCCATCCGTATGTCCTTTTCAAATGTATAGGAAGAATCTTCCCTAAAAAGCCGATACTTCAGGATAATAGCTGCCACCCCGATCTTATTGAGAAAAAGGGCCGGGTCACGCCCTTCCGCATTGTAGACCAGCAGCCGGTGCCCACCACCGGGACAGATGACGACCGCCGCACCCGTGGCCTTGTCCTTTGGCGGAAGATAGACCTGTATCGACGGGTTATGGATATTCTTTACCCAATAATCCTTTGCCTGTTCCGGGATAGTACGCCTGCTCTCGAACCCCGGCGCGCCTTTGGGCCAAAGAGGGAAGACACCGATACTATCCTGCGCGCCCACGGACAGCGACAGGATCACAGCCAGGATGGCGAAACATAATTTCGAATACATATTACGTTGAGTTTAAGCTTTCCACAAGTTATTTATTTTACCGTTTTGGCGCCATCCCATTCCTGCTGTCGGTGAAGCAAAGCCGAAAGGTGAAGCTTTTCGGCTCCACGACAATGGGTGCATTGGATATGTCCAATATGTATTATGTCCCCAACCCCTGTCATGAGTTCGAGCTCGGCTATTGCCTGTCCAGGAGCATGCGTATCCCCGGCATGGCGATAGATGGGATGGACATCCAGCAGACGGCTCCTCAAATGAATCGTCTGTAATATTTTTTCCAATACGCGGCAATAAAACCCCATTTACCGTTTTTATACGCATGGATCGCCTTTATAGGCAATCTCTTCAACAGTTGTTTTTTTCCTGCACGGAGCTTATAAATATAAACCCCCTCTTCAATCTTACATTCCTCGCCATGAATATTTCCCAATGCTATGGCGGCACGATTATGGATATAAAAAAGATCACTGCTCCAGACTAGATCCGCACAACCGCCTCTCTCGTAAGAATAATAATAAGGCGTCCCTTTTATTCTCTCCGCCGCAGGGAATTTCCTGGCGTCCTTCAGTTCTTGAAATCCATGACGGGACGGGGAGTAAAGATATACATCCATCACTGACGGAATATTGCTGCCGACTTCCAATAACAGATCTCGATAGCCATCGCCGTTGTAATCTCTAAATTCAAAAGAAAATATATATTCGCTGGACAGCTTTAACAAGATCCGTCCCCTCCCATCATACAAATAAAAAGAATCCTGTTTCAATACTCCGGTGTATAGGCGGCCATCAATCTTAAATGAGTGGGTATCCCTGGCTGTCGAGTCGATCATCACGCGATCGTTACCTCTTTGACCATATAACAACACCGGGAATAGCAAAAGAACAAGGAACGAACATCTAAGGAGAGGCATAGGGAAAGAAGTTGTACTATGAAAGATACAAAATCTGCAACGATGTATCAATACGACTCGCCCAAACCCTTACTGGGCCTGCTTTACAGCGTTCATTATGCAACACCGTATCAATAACCATCCCCTGCAAAAGGCATAATTACCACTGGTAAAGCCCCGCAACCATTCATTAGTCCAAAAATACCGTTTAGACCCGATATTTCGCGTTCAGCCACCTATTTTGCCGTTCATCACAGGTACTTAACCGGCATTCAGAAAAAATAGCCGATGCTCCCGCTTGTTCTTCCCCAGGTGACCAAACTCAATATATCTTTACTCCATCAAACCAAAACGGAGCTAGTCTCCCACGTAAGATGAAACTACATACAGCTGGCCACTATTATTCTCATCGCGCCAGACTTCCGGAAGCCAGCAATTGCTGACGTCCTTCGACCCCTCGGTTCGCCCGAGACTGATCCCCCCACAAAAAAAGATCCATAAAACAACCAGGCAAGAGCCAGGGAAACCCACGTCTCTGCCAGCAACGCTTAATTAACTGACAAATGAAAAAGCTTTCAGGCATATTAGCCTTATTGCTCTCTATCGCCATCTTCCTTATCCTGCGCCAGCTGAACAACCAGTCCAGGGCGCCTGCCAGAAAGTGCAATGTTTCCGCCATCGTGCGGGAGAACATCCTTCTCTCGTCCATGCTGATGCAGTAACAGCACCGCCGGACGTCAAGGGTCCCCGTGGGTGATAAGGTGATCCCAACGAAATAGCTAACAGTCTTAAATAGTCGCAAAAGGCTATAAGGGCCATACTATGCCCCAACGATACGTCTTTCGGACAAACCGCTTCGGCGGTCCCAAAGATTTTTAATAACCATTAAAATCAAACAACTATGGCAGGTCTAGGCAAAAAGATACTGTCGGCATTTGTAGAGGTAAATCCTCCCGACGCCCAGCCGGCAGCATCCGACAACACCGCGACTCCACACGAAGCCCCGCTGAGGGTGGAGTCGCCATCCACCGACAGTCGCATGGTGGAATACTTCGACAAGCTCTTCAGCGACGCGAACATCCCCGGCCCCGACTACTTCGAGTTTTCGAAGATGGTGGCAGCGCTAAAAGCCATCCCGGACGAGTTCACAAGGTTTAGCGCCGCCTTCGCCGGATTGCAGGTCCAGGGATTGACAAAGGAAAAGCTCCTGTCCACCGCGGAAGAATACCTGAAAGTGCTGGATACCGACGCCGCGCACTTCCATTCCACCGTAGAGGCAGCTCTGCAGGAAAAAGTGCAGGACAAAAAAGCCGAGGCGGAACAGAAGACCACACGTATCCAGGCCCTGGCAAAAGAGATCAGCGAGCTCCAAAGCCAGATAGCTTCACTACAGGCCGAGATCACGGACAGCGAGCAGAAGATCACAGGCAGGTCCGGCGACTACACCGCCGAGAGCACGTGCCGAAAGCAGCAGATTGCTGCCGACATCGAGAAGATAAAACAATATATACGTCAACAATAAAAATGAAATGAATATGAATAAGCTCATCGAAAAAACAAAAACCCCCGGATGGTGGAGCGAGCCCAAGAACATCGCCACCGCCATCATCGGTCTGTCCCTCTTTGCGGGACTTGCCTATGGCTTCCTCACTTATGTATTGCCCTGGCTGGTAACGGTGACATGGAGCCTGATCAACCTCATCATCGGCGGCGTAGTAATGGGCTTCCTGCTCATGATCGTCAGCAGCAAAAAGTTCTGGAGAGCGCTCAAATACCTCTCTTCCTTTATTGCCAACTACACCATCGGGCTGGCCATCGAGCTGAACCCCTTCAACATCCTGCAGGCCAAGATCGACCAGGGCTATAAGGACAGGGAAACGCTGTTCCGTCAATCCGGTCGCCTCAAAGGCAAGCAGAGCGAACTGATGGAAAAGCTGGACGCCAAAGAAAAAGAGCTCCAGCTGAATATCCAGAAGGTAAAGATCCTTCAGGCCGGGAACAAAAACCCGAGACAGATCGACCTGTACGCCAACAACGTCATCCGTTGCCGTGAGTACATCGATAATGTCACACCCATCGTGGGCGATCTGAATAAGCTCGTAAACTTTGCCGACGCCGCCTATGAGGAAAGTGGTATCATGCTGGAAGACGCCAGGTTGGACCTGGAGGCAAAGAAAGACCTCTATTATTCCGTCACCACCGGTCTGTCCGCTGTAACCAGCGCCATGAAGGCCTTCAAGGGTGACGACCAGCTGAACCAGGACGCAGAGAGGGCATTGGCCATCTTAAAGGTCAACATCGGGGAAAAGATCGGGCATATCAAGTCCGCCATCGATGTCACCTCCCGCTTCATGGACGACAAGGTCCTGGAAGATAAGGCCAAGTCAGCCCAGGCCATCGAGCTGATCAACAAGTTCGATCTGGGATCAGACTTCCACTATACCAAAGATACCCTCAAACAAGGCGAAGACAAGGGTAGACTGAAAGACGTCAAGACACCCGACCGCTACAAGGGCTTATTGGACTAATCACCTATGTAACCCTGGCCCCCGGACAAACCCCGCTGGTCAGATTATGTAAAAAGAATTTTAAAATCATCTAAACTTAAATTATATGTCAGTCAAGATCAAACCTGCCGGAAAATTACTCATCATCGCCGCCGTCATTACAGCCGGTATACTGGGTGTAAAATGGTACCAGGCCCGCCCCAAAGAAGCCAACAAGGCCGTCGAAGTCGGTAAAGTAGTATTACCCGACGCACCCGAAGCATCGCTTAAAGACAACGCCATCCTCTTACCTCTGCCCACAGACGCAGATGCCGTCAATGGCGGAACCCGTATCACCTGGGAACGAATGGCCTGGAACGCACAGTTCTCCGGCATGTATGCCAATGGTGGCGTACGTACCACAAAGAGCTCACTGTTTGACAAGGCGCACCTCGACATCTCCTATGTCAGACAGGACGACTGTAACAAGCAGATGGCCGATCTGGTCAAGTTCGCCGGAGAGTATAAGAACAACCCCAACGAGCCCGGTGTCCTGGTCTCCTTCATGGGAGACGGTATGCCCGCCTTTATGACCTCGTTGTCCAAAGAGTTGGAGCCTTTAGGCCCCGAATATCAACCCATCATCCTGCCCATCGCTCATGGTAAGTCTTACGGTGAGGACCAGGTGATGGGACCCGAATCCTGGAAACAGGACCCTCACAATGCCATCGGTAAATGTGTAGCCGGTGTACTGAGGGACGGCGACGTCAACATCCTGCTGAAATGGGCCGGCGATAATGGTCTTAAGGTCAACCCTGACGAGACCACTTATGATGGCGCCGCCATCAACCTCATCGCCGCCAGCGACTTCCTGGACGCTCCCAACAAGTATATCACAGGGTATACGGAGAAGAGGAAGATCGTAACCAACGGCAAGACCACAGGAGTCGACACCGTAGTAGGCGTGGATGCCGTCGCAACCTGGACACCCGGTGACGTAAATGTCGCCACCAAAAAGGGTGGGCTGATCACCATCGCCAACACCAGGCAGTACGCTTCACAGATGCCCGTACAGGTCATCGCGATCAAGAAATGGGCCTATGATCACCGTACCGACATCGAGAACATGATCATCGCCCTGGCCCAGGCCGGCGACCAGGTACGTTCCTTCAACGAGGCCAAGCAGTTCGCTGCCCAGGTCAGCGCCAAACTCTACCAGGAGAAGGACGCAGCCTACTGGCTGAAGTATTATAATGGTGTGACGGAAACAGATATACGCGGACTGAGCGTCCACCTGGGCGGCTCCACCGTATTCAACCTGTCCGATATGGCCAATACCTATGGGTTAGGCAGTGACAAGGTGGATCGCTATAAAGCCGTCTACAACACATTCGGCAATTTGATGGTAAAAATGTACCCGTCCATCATGCCCAGCTTTATGCCCTATGAAAAGGCGGTAGACAAATCCTTCCTCCTCAGTGTGATCTCCAATCACCCCGAGCTCCTGGAAGGAAAGGCCATCGAGACCAAATATGCCGATCAGATCACACAGGCCGTGTCTTCCCGCTCGTACCACATCGAGTTCGAGACAGGTTCTGCCGTCATCCGCAGCTCTTCCTACAGGACGCTGGATGATATCTTCGAATCGGCCGTGGTTGCCGAAGGTCTGAAAGTAGGCGTCAATGGTTATACGGACAACAAGGGTCTTGACGAGGTCAACATCCCCCTGTCGGAAAAGAGGGCTGCTGCCGTAAAAGACTACCTGATCCGTAAAGGCCTCAAAGACGGCCAGATCGAGTCCAAAGGTTTTGGTTCCGCCAAGCCCGTGGCCGACAACAGCACCGACGAAGGCCGTAGCCGCAACCGTCGTGTGGAGATAGTACTAGGTAATTAATCACCCGGGGACAGCTGACGCTGTCCCCATAAATATACTTCTATGTTTAGACCTTTTGAAAAGATCAGCCACACCACCGCCCTGACACTGGTGACCCTGCAGGTGATCGTCTTCCTTTCCCTGTGGCAGTCATTGCCTGCCGGGCTTATCCCCTCACCGCTGAAGATCGGAGAGGGACTGGGAGGGCTGATCACCTCAAGCCTGCTATGGGACAACGTGCTGGTGAGCCTGGTACTGACGTTAAAAGCCCTTTTCTTCTCCGTGCTGATCACGCTGATATTTTCTTATCTGTCCGTAGTACCCTTCTTCCGACCCATCGCACAGTTCATCGTAAAATGTCGCTATCTCACGTTGACAGGCCTGATCTTCATCTTTACCCTGCTGACAAGGGATGGCAGCCAGCTAAAGCTCTCGCTGCTCGTCTTTGGTATCGTGCCTTTCTTCACGACATCCTTTATGTCCGTGATCCTGCAGACCAACGCACAGGAGTTCGAGCTCTGCCAGACATTAGGCTACAGCCGCTGGCAATGCCTCTATGAAGTGATCATTGTCGGCAAGGCCGACCAGGTCTTCGACATCGTCCGGCAGAACTTTGCCATTGCCTGGATGATGATCACGATGGTGGAGGGCTTGAGTATGAGCGAAGGCGGTATTGGCACCATATTGATCAAGTACAACAAATACAACGACCTCGTACACGTCATCGCGCTGCAGACCGTGATCTTTTGCCTGGGCCTTTTCTTTGACTATTTACTAAAAGTATTACGTAACTGGTTCTTCCCTTATACCAAATTGTAACTATGACGATCTATTCCAGAGGGGAAACCCTTTTGCAAGTAAAGGGGCTTTCCCTGTATTACGACAATAAATGCATTTTGTGTGATATCAATTTCAGCATCGACGATATCATCCGCCCGGGTATGCAGCAGGGACAGGTGGTATCCATCATTGGCCGCAGCGGCATCGGTAAGACACAGCTGTTCCGTACGCTGTCGGGTCTGCAAAAGCCGGACAAAGGCCAGATCCTCGTGGCTGGTTCAGGTCTTCCCTGGACGCTCCGTCCCGTACATGCCGGCGACATGGGCGTCATCTTCCAGAACTATTATCAGTTCGGCTGGCGCACCGTAGAAGAATCCCTGCGGCTGGCGGCCCATCGGAACAAAGCGCTTAAAGGAATGGAAAATGACGCCATCCGTGAATATGCCGCCCAGTTCGATCTGTCCGATGTACTGAAAAGATATCCGAAACAGTTATCCGGCGGTCAGCAACAAAGGGTCAGCATCATACAGCAGCTGTTGAAAGGATCCGACTTTCTCCTGCTCGATGAACCTTTTTCCGGGCTCGATGTCTGTGTGCTCGACAAAGTGGTAAACCTCCTGCTGAAAGTATCCCTTTCCCATGAGTTCAAGACCCTGATCATCGTGTCACATGATATCCCCACCACAGTGGCCATCTCCGACACCGTATTCATCCTGGGTAAAAAGGAAGGGCAAGAAGGTTCTACCATCGTCCGGTCCATCGACCTGATGGAAAGAGGCCTGGCCTGGCAGCCGGACGTACAGGAAGAAAAGGCGTTTGCAGAGACGATAAAGGAAATAAAGAATGCGCTATAATTTCAACAAAGCCCGTATGCCGGCAGACGCTATCTGCATGCCAATACAAAAGACGAGAAAGGCGCTCAGCTTATTGACGATCTGCTCGCCCCTTGGCCCGAGTTTTCTGATCAGACGGGGGGTGTTGACATAACAGATATAGATCAGGATACAAATAAGTACGATGGCGATAAAGAGGGCGCCCAGCTTGACAAGATGCTTGGACATATCCGTATCCTCCCCATGAGCGCTAAGGGTCAGCAATACGGAAATAGTACCCGCGCCCGTAGTCATGGGAAAGGCTATAGGGTAGAAGAGGATATTCTCTATCTCCCCCGACGGCCGGGCGGTCTCTTTATTGCCTTTTTGGATGCCATCTTCGGAAGTCAGCAGCTGCCAGCCCATACGGCAGATCATGATGCCCCCGCATAGCTGCACGATAGGTATGGAGATGCCAAACAGCTTCAAGATATACGAGCCCGCGATAATGGACACCGTACAAATGACCAGACAGTAAAAGGCGATTCGTTTAGTAGCCGCCCGCCGCTGCGCATGATCCAGTCCCGTGAGCAAAGGATCTACGATAAAGGCGGACCCCACCGGATTGACTGCCGGAAATAAAGCTAAGAACCCTACGAAGACCAGTTGCAGGAAAGGGAAGTCCAGTTGCATGCGGCAATATCGTCATTATTTAGGTATTTTGTGCCTAAACCCCTGAAAGGGGTTCGTCCGAAGGACAGACATTAGCGGTTTACGGGAATTGGGCTACATTTACTGCAAAGACCAATTCCCGTACATCATGCGCAATTATTACCTGCTGATATCTTGTTCAATATTCCTCCTGTCCTGTGGAGGAAGCTCGAATAGCAAACAACCACATGTACAGATCAGGACCGCCGCGGGCGACATCGAGCTGGAACTATATCCCGAACAGGCGCCAAAGACCGTTGCCGCCTTCTTATCCTACGTCGACAGCGGATTTTACCACAATGCCTCCTTCTACCGGGTGCTCAATGATGAAAATCAATCTTCCGAGGCAGACAGGTCCAATCTGATCCAGGGAGGCATATGGCGGACCAATCAAAAAAAAGCATCCTCCCTTCCCGGCACCCCCCACGAGAGTACCCAACAAACGCATATCCTTCATAAAGATGGAGTCATCTCCCTGGCCCGTACAACACCGGGCACCGCCACAACCGAGTTTTTTATATGTATAGGCCCCCAGCCCGGATTTGACTTCGGAGGAGACAATAACCCCGACAAACAAGGCTATGCCGCCTTTGGAAAGGTGGTAAATGGAATGGACATCGTCCGGAATATTTATGCCAGGCCCGAGAACAATCAATCCTTCGATCCGCCTGTTCCAATCTATAACATCGTAAGAAAATGAAATACCTGTTTACTCTTTACCTGCTCTCCATCGGCATCCTCAGCTACGAACAAACCATACCTACGGAAATAAAGTCCGCAAAGACCTCTGCGCATATCAATATGCCCAGGTCGAAGGTCTTTATCGTGCCACCACAGGGGTTTACGCCATCCAACGATGTGTCAGCCATTCAAAATGAAGACAAAGCAGTGATCAGAGTAGCAGAAAATCCAGACGGGAATTTTTATATAAGCACGGCTGACTTCAGCAGGGCAGCCTTCGAAGCCAAAGGCATAAAGATATTGGACTACAAGGAGCTCACAATTGACGGTTATCCGGCCAAAATGATCCTGACGCAAAGTCCGGATGGAACCAATGTTTACACCCTCGCCTTTGGTGATACTACCTTCTTCGTAGCGGTAATGGGCGCTTATTCCAGCACGGACAGTAAAATGGGAACCGACCTGCAGAAAGCTATGCAGACCATCTATTACGACAAGTCCTTTAAGGTAGACCCCTTTGCATATACGACCTTTACACTGGATGATTCGCAGACAAGGCTAAAGTTTTTCCAGTACAAATCTGACATGTATATATACTACTTCAACGGCCAGGAGAAATTGCCCGACAGCAGCAACGCATTTTTTATGGTTACTCCCCTGCCGGCAGAAGGCCTTATGCCCGCGATGATGGCAGATATTATGCTAGGCAACACCAGAAAGTATGGACTTACAGTTCTCTCGGCAGATCATGTCGTCACGGGAAAGACCAATGGATTTCCCTCTTTTCAACGGGAGATTTATGGCACGAATCAAGGTAAAGAAGTATACATATACCAGCATGTTGTTGTCATCGGAGAGACTGCCGTTGTCATGCAAGGGCAGGCAAACAAGAATTTCCCCGTCTATCTAAAGGATTTCCAGGCATTAAGCAACACTATTCGGAAAAAATAAAAATTTGTCCAAAATTTGTCCGAAACGCTTTTACCCGTTCGTCAAGGTGATAATATTCCATTATTAATCCCCAAAAAACGTCAACATGAAAGATTTTATGTTTGTCTTCCGCGGTCCCACCCCAGAGGACCTGAAAATGAGCCCCGAGGAATCTCAAGCCTCCATGGAAAAATGGTTTGGCTGGATCAATCAGCTGCAGCAAAAGGGCCGGTACAAGGGCGGAGATCCCCTGATGCCCGGCGGCAAAACGATCCAGGGCAAGAAACCCGTCGTTACGGATGGGCCATTCGCCGAAGGGAAAGAGCTGGTCGGAGGATACTTTATCCTCTCCGCGGAATCCCTGGAAGAAGCGACAGAACTTGCCATGGGCTTCCCTGATTTTGAGATACAGGGTTCCGTCGAGATCCGCGAGATCATGAAGATCCCTATGCATCCCTGAGTATGAGCGCAGAAAATTCTTCACAACAATTGGTCGATCATCTTTTCCGTCACCAGGCGGGAAGGATGATCGCTGTGTTAACCCGTATCTTCGGTATTCACAACCTCGAGCTGGTAGAAGACACCGTGCAGGAGACATTTTTAAAAGCCCTGCAGGTATGGAAATTCCAACCCATACCCGACAACCCCTCCGGCTGGCTTATGCAGGTGGCCCGCAACAGGACCATCGACCTCATCCGCCGTCAGCAAAAAATGTCGGACATCTCCGAAGAGCTCCGTCTTCGTCTCCAGACAGGAACAGAGGACGCCATCCAGCAATTCTTTCTCGACACGGAAATAGCCGATAGCCAGCTACGCATGATATTCACCTGCTGTCATCCCGCCCTGAACACCGAAGACCAGGTAGCGCTGACACTAAAAACAGTATCGGGCCTTAGCGCCGCCGAGATCGCCAAAGCGCTCGTCTCCAACGACGCCACCATCCAAAAAAGGCTCTACAGAGCCAAAGAATATATTAAGGAACACTCCATCCGGTTTGAAATACCGGTCGGCCAGGAGCTGCACCACCGGCTCGAATCCGTATACACCGTCCTGTATCTCCTGTTCAATGAAGGCTATAATTCCAGCAAGGCGGATGAGCTTATCCGTTACGATCTTTGCTCCGAAGCCATGCGGCTTTGCAAGCTGCTGACAGAACACCCCGTTGGCAATACCCCTTCCACGTACGCGCTCCTGTCCCTCATGTGCTTCCAGGCATCCCGCTTTGACAGCCGCATCGGAGACGACAATTCCATTATCTTGCTGGAACATCAGGACCGCCGCCTGTGGAACCAGGACCTGATACGCTGGGGATATTATTATTTGAATCGCTCCTCCACGGGCGATCATCTTTCCATATATCATATTGAGTCCGCCATCGCCGCCGAGCATTGCCTGGCCCGCGATTTTGCCTCCACCAACTGGAAGCACATGCTAAAGCTCTACGATTGTCTGCTGGAATACAAACCCATTCCCATAGTGATGCTCAACAGGGCCATCATACTGGCGCAATTGGGTCTGGTGGAAGAAGCTATCGGCATCATCCGGGAACTGCCCGGCATCGCCTATCTGTTAAAGCATCATTATATCTACAACGCGGTACTGGGAGACCTTTACAGCAAGGCCGGCAACATCACAGAGGCCCGTGGGCTGCTGGAAAACGCCTATGAGCTCACACCTTCTCTTGCAGAAAAAAAGCTGTTACGCGGCAGGATAGAGCGATTGCCCCATTAACCTTTTTTAAGCAATACCTTCTGGTCGGCAAAGTCCGTGCAGGCGTCGAGAATGGCCAACAGCTGCGGCCAGTTGCCCGCCGGCTCCTGATCATGTTTGTACTGACGGCGAAAATGTACGATCAGCTGGTTGCCCTGAACCTGGGCGCTCGTGACGACAGACCCGCAGCCATTCTGTGTGGTTTTATTCAGCTTGTCCATACCCTGGACCGTGTACCCCTCCGGTATGAGGAAGCTCACAGAGCAATCCAGGGTTCGGGCATAGGGCATATAGATGTCTACATTGCGGGTTCGTTGAGAGGGAGTCAGCTTTAGCGGTGAATTGACCACCTTGCCGATATTGAGTATAAAGTTATTGCCCGCCCGTTGCATCAGACCATCCACCGTGAATTCCGTTGAATAGACCAGGTCCGGCGACGCGCTGCGCAGACCCGGGTTTTCCACTTTCCAGGCAAGGACGTCTTTGGGATCCTTCTCGAACTCGGAGGAAATCTCCTCCTTGAAGCGGTCTTTCAGGGACTCCCTGGCCTTTTTCAGGGCCGTGGCATAGTCTTCTGAAACATTCTTGCTTCTCCGGGCTTTTTTCAGGTCATCCATAATGGATTTCTCCACATGCAACGCGCTCCTTTCCGATTCGTAACAATCTTCGAAATTGAGGAGACGCAGCTGCTCGGCTTCTTTCAGCTTCCCCTTCAGGACAGTATGCCTGTTTACATGCAGCAACTGCATATCCGCCCCATTCAGCTTCACCTGAAGGTTTTCCTGCTGCTGGTTTTCCTCGGCAGTGCTCAGCGGCATCTTTGCATTCATTCCCACGATGTCGCCTTTTTTGAAGGAACGGACTTCCGCACAAGGTTGTCCTTCCACGGCGGCAGGAATATAGTTCGGACAAGAGAACATGTTCAGATTGGAGACATAAAAAGGTTTGTCCACGTCCACGCGCAGGAGCAACGACATGTCACCCACTCCCATGATGTGCTGGATATCCGGCCCATGCTTGTATGGCGCCGTCACAAAGGTCGATTTGACACCAAAATGTTTCAACGTGTATTGCAGCGTCCCCAGGTAGTAATAGTCGTTTATATCCATACTGTTGCGATCCTCTCCTACCTCCAGGTCATTATCCACCTTGTTGTAGTATCTCAAAAAGCGATAGGCATAAATAGCCAGCCTGGCCACGCTGTCTTCCGGAAGCTTGCGATAATCGCGGTCTGTAGCACGCATAATGTCTACCATCTGTTGCCTGATCATCTGGAACTGGGTCTGAACATCGAGATTGACTAGATAATAGGTCATCGTATTGAAGACGTCCGTAAGGGGAACATCCTTTACCGGCTTGGAACCGCCACCCAGGACATTCAGCCGGAAGGCAGGCAGCTCACGGATCGAGGACATCCAAAATCCAGTTGGAGCAGAAGGGATATCCTTCATCCCGATGTCGAGAATGACGTCCTTATCGTCATTGGTCGATTGTTTGGCTTCAGGCGCCTTGTTCATCGAAGTGTACTGCACCGTGTATTTACTCCCTATCTCGCAGTGCAGCGAAAAGTCCACGATAGGATGGTCATCCCCAAAATAAAAGATAAGTCTTTCCGGCTCCTTATAATCCTGCGAATATTCCTCCGTTCTTACATAATAGTCGAGCATATCGCCAACCTGGAGATCGCTGATCGCCAGCTTGCTTTGTCTGCTGGTCTTCGTATCGTTCAGCGTAACCGTTTCGTCCGTGTTCACTTCCTTTATCGAGCCATCCGGCTTGATGATCCGCGCCCCCACAAAGGTGGTAGTAGTGCCGGACATCCAGCCATTCAGTTTTTTGAACTGGTGATAACTCAGCTGGGAAAATTCCTCCAGGGATGCCTTGTCATTGATCTTTACCATTTCCCTCACCGTGCTGTTGTAGTAGTAGTTTCGGTGGCTGGCCAGGGCCCAGTCCATACGCCTCTTCGAGTCCGCCTCTATCAACGCCTTCCTCGCCATGATCACGCAGGACTCTCCCGAAAACCTGGCGGGTACCGTCTTATTGGCAAATGCCGGATCTTTCCAGCCCCATACTTCCGACCGGACGGCAGCGGACCTTTCCTTATATTTTGTCAGATCAGCCTGGCCGGAGGCTGTCATACGGAAGACACCCACAAGGGCAAGTAGTAAGCAAATGCGTAATGAGCGGTTCATAGCGGGATATTGAAGTGAATTTATTTATGGGTTAAAGTGATCTGCTGGAGATAGGATTTTTTCAATTGAGCGATATCCGTATTCCATTGTGCAAAGCCGGACCTGGGAAGATGCACGTCCTTGATGAAGATGGTTTTCCGGTATTTCAGCGTACTGCCCTCCATCTTATAGGAAATGGAAAAGCTATACCCTTTCCGCTGGACATCCAATCCTGTAGGTAGCTCCTGGACCTTATATCCGGCAGGCACCATAATATTGGTCTCCGTGATCCAGTCCCCTTTACAGTCGAACAGATAATCCTTGTGACGGCTGGCCGTATCGATATCGGCTTCTCCGAACTCTTTGCGGAAGTCCGGGTCCAGATAAACATCGTTATCGAATACCGTGGCGGCATTGTTGTATACCAGCTTATACTGGAAAGAAAGGTCGGTGTTGCGATTCTCCAGCCCATCCTGCTTCACCCCTGAAATAACGTAATTGGAATTGCCGCGCGAAAGGAATTCCAAAATGGATTCCTGTAATTTGTTCTTGTGGATGGCGTTAGCCTGGAAGAGGAGATCCTCCTTATTTTCTCCTTTCCACACATGCGATACCTGTCCCGAAAGCGTCGAACCATTCAGCTGCAGGTCATACTTGCTATGCACTTCATTTTGCTCGCAGCCGGTGACAGGGACACGCTGCAGCAAATAGCTATCGCCATTCTCGATCAACACCTGTCTCCCCTGTATACGCTGGGCATATTGGCCAAATCCGATATAGGATTCCGTAGCATCTAAGAAATATATTTTACCCTTATAGTTCAGCGCACAGATCATGTGGTTATCCACCGCCATGGACGGCGTGGAATAATCATATGCGATATGGTCAGTACCAATCCAGCACAGACGCGCATCGAAACCCAGCGCCGTGAGCAGGTTCTTGGTGAGGTTGGCCATCCCTTTACAGTCTCCATATTTCTTGCTCAGGACGTCCTGCGCCTTTTCGGGGCGGAAGCCCGCCATGCCATTCTCGAAGGCGATGTATCGGATGTTCTCCTGCACCCACTGATAGACAGCTTTTACCTTGTCCAGGTCGCCCGTGATCCCCTTGGTAATTTCCGCCGCCTTGGCTTTCATCACCGCAGCGTCGTTATTCACCTGTAGCACCAGGCTCCGGTACCAGGCATACTGGTCCTTTAGCTCATTGAAATATTGCTGCCTTCCCGTCTTCAGTTCCGCATATTTGCTCAGGATCAGCAGGTGCGGATATATATACGTAGGGCCGGGACTATTCCGTTCTTTGATAAAGGCAGCCAGGTTCGAGATAGTGTAGGTATAGATATCCACCCCCTTCTTGTCGTCAGATTGATGGGCCTTGATGATCCTATTCCCGGCAAAATTCATTTCCTTAATGTCCACATGCATCCATTTGGGGACCACGATCTCCACCGTTTTCTGACGGATCGGCTGTTCTTCAGTGAAATAGACAGTAGTAAAGTACCGGGGGTCCAGGGTAGTCTTTTCCAGGTCCACCTCATCCGAGGTACCCTTTTTTACAAAAGGCAGGGAGAAATAATAGACCCGCGCGTCCGAGTAAAAAATATCACCCGACGAATAGTATTCATCCTTTGGCTGGATGCTTTTGTCGCGGGACCCGTTGACATATACTTTTACACCATCTATCCGGGATTGGTTATCATACGTTTCCACCCAGGCGATGGAAGATCGTAATTCACTACAGTAATACTGGGTCTTTGACTCCTGGCGGACGATCACAGGGTGATCTTTCTCGCCTTCTTCGAAAGAATATCGATCAGTTTTGCTGCTGATGACGATATTACTGTCTTCCCCCGAAGGAGCAGGGGATGCCAGGGGCGCTTTTGAAACAGCGAAGGAAAGGGTCAGTGCCAATGATAAGGCTGGTAGGGTGCGTCTCATAAGAATATCAGGTATAGGAGTAAGGGCCCACGGCCCATTACGCTTATTTCTAACGACAGCCGTGGAATAATAGTGTGTTCCGGCCTATCTTTAACCCCGGAAGACGAGAGGCATGAACAACCGAATATTAAGACGTCATGCTCCCCGGGGGCAATGGCATGGATATTTGCCGGAAGACCCGGCAACAGGGTATAGAAACACCCATACTGATGCTGACCGCCCTTGGGTCCGTGGACAATATCGTGATGGGACTGGACTCCGGCGCGGATGACTACCTTACCAAGCCGTTCAAGATAGCGGAGCTGTTGGCCCGGGTACGTTCATTGTTGCGAAGGGGCGCTGTCACCGGCCAACCCATAACACCGCATCCCGCCGCTCCTGCCGGCGGACCCGCACAGGACAAAGGCAATGTGCTCGTATTCTCCAACCTCATATTAAATCTCGACGAAAAGAATGCCCGTCGCGATGGCAGGACCATCGAACTCACCGCAACGGAGTTCAGACTGCTGGAATATCTGATGCGGAATCCCCGCAAAGTGCTTTCCCGGATGGATATACTCGAAAAGGTCTGGGGGTACGACTTCAATATGAATACCAAGTCCGTGGACGTATATATCAACTATTTACGTAAGAAGCTGGAGACGGCCGGCGCCCCCCGTATCATTCACACCGTGGTAGGGATGGGGTATATCTTAAAAGAAGAATAGCCCGATGAAGATACAGCTAAAGATTACTTTGTTATTTACCCTCCTCTGCCTTTCGGTGGTGCTGTTGCTCAGTACAGCCGTATATTATTTCGCCAACGAAAAGGCATTCCAGGATTTTTACGCCCGACTGGAGTTACGGGCCGTCATCGCATCCAAAATAAATTTCGACGTCAATCAGGAAAGCCAGGAGGCGCTGGACCAGCTGCGCAAACAGCATGTGCAGCTGCTGCCTGAAGAAGAGGAATTTATCATTCGCACAGATACCCTCGACAGGATAAAAAACACTCCTCTGTACAAGACCGCCGGCGCATCATTTTTTGACGATGCCCAACAAAATGGAAAGGCCATAGCCCGTCATAATTTCCAGTTCTTTGCCGGCATCGTCCACACCACCGGACAGCAGCAGTACCTTATCATCGTTACAGCCGTCCACAGCTATGCACAGAATTTTCTGACAAGCCTTTCCAAAATACTGATCACATCGAGTATCCTCTCCATCATCGTGCTATTCAGCATCGGGCTCCTGTTCTCCCGGCAGGTGCTGTCTCCCATCCGGAACATTGCCAACAGAGTGAACAATATCAGAAAAAATGGCGATCCACCTCCAGGACCCTTTTGAGAATAAGCCAACTGATACGCCTATGACGGCTATCTGTTTTACCATCGAGCGGGACCTGAAGCAAATGATCAGCGATATTCCCCATCATCCGGAGGCCGTTACGCACAAAAAAAGGTTCTATATCCTGTAGTAATTTCATAATTTTCTTTTTAGCACAGCGGTCGTAAATTTATCATATGCGCGTCACCGGCCAGGCCAGCCTGTGATGCGCCCGGCGCCATAAAGGCCCTGGTGTTGGAGGTTAATGAAATAGATCGTATTACATATGCTATTAAAGATTGGACGTATTATTCTGAAAACCTTTATCTGGACGATTATCCTATTCATCCTGCTCCTGCTTCTATTCGATCGACTGGTACAATTCCGCATGGACGATACAGAGCTCGCCGATTATTTCCATAAGCTGAGCATCCCCGCCCATATTGGTTATTATAAGGCCGGAGGCCGGGACATCCGTTATATAGGAGTAGGCGACGATTCGTCAAAACCCACTATCCTTTTTATCCATGGAGCACCCAGCTCTCTCAGTTATTGGAAAGGTTATCTTTCAGACAGCGCCTTGCGCAGCAGGGCTACCATCTATGCGTTGGATCGACCGGGTTACGGCTATTCCGGGCTGGCCAGTCCGATGCCGGATATCGAGGCGCAGGCTGCCGTGATACGGCCTATATTGGACAGTCTTCATCATGTCCATCATCCCATAATCGTCGTAGGCGTGTCGTATGGCGCGCCTATTGCATGTCGCCTGGCAATGGACTATCCTTCGCTGGTGGATGGGTTGGTATTGACAGGTCCTGCCATTGGTCCCGGCCAGGAAAGGTTCTTCTGGTTCACCAATATGATCGAGTCGCCCCTGCTCCATTGGACGATCCCCCGAATGCTGCAGTCGGCCAATCAGGAAAAGATCCACCACAAGGAAGAGTTGAAGAAGATGCTGCCCCTATGGCCGCGCATACATGTACCCGTTGTTTATCTGCAAGGCGCCAATGACGAGCTGATCTACACTTCCAATGCGGATTTCGCCAGGGCCCACTTGACCAATGTCCCCTCGCTGGATATTCAAATGATCCCCGGGAGAGGGCATCTTATCGCATTTGCAGAAAAGACCCGCATTCGCAAGGCAATATTGGATATGCTGGATAAATGCGGGAAATAACGACGGTCCCGGACATCAATTCACATGAAACAATTCAACTATGCATTTTTATTCATCACGGCATTGACGCCATCCATCCATGCCCAGGTCAAAGACGCAGCAAACAACCTTAAACATGAGGCCGAAGTAATGGGCAAAGCCTTTATTGATGAGGATTATACCACCTTCGCCAAATATACTTACCCTAAGTTAGTACAGGCCATGGGCGGGACGGCGAAGTACAAAGAAACCCTTGGCCAGGCCAAAAGCCAGCTGGCATCCCAGGGAATGACCATCACTAAGATCAGCGTGGATGAGCCGTCCAAGGTAGTCAAGTCCGGCACTGAAGTGCAAAGCACCATCCCTCAGCACACCGAGATCAAGATGCGCCAGGGGAGGCCGACGGTCACCTCTACGCTCATCGCCATATCCAGGGACAATGGAGTGACCTGGACATTTTTGGACACATCGAACAAGGACATGACCTTGATCCGGAAGCTGCTTCCCAACCTCAGTAAGGACATCACAATTCCACCGCCGCAGCAACCCGTGCATTATAATGACTAAAATTAAAAAAAGGCCGCCTGATACGGGCGGCCCTTCGTCGGACCTGCTTCGACACGGAGCTTCGCTCATAACCTTCGTTGGTTCCAACACTGTTGGACCCGCCTCGGTTACCTCGGTCGTAACCTTCGCAGGCTCGGTTACAGACGACGAATCTAGGATTCGTCCTGTCCCTCCTTCTTGGGTTTTTTCCATTGTTTCGGCACAGCGCCATCCATCTTTACGATGCGAGGCGTAAACTTTCCCACCACATCGATGAGCTGCCGCTGGGACTGCATCACCGCTTCAATGTCCTTATACGCCTGCGGCGCTTCATCCAGCCCTCCGCCCAGGAGCTTTACTCCATGCTGCTGCAGGGTCTTTTTTAAGAGGTCCTGCGTCAAGGCATTCAAGGCAGCCGTACGACTCATCTTCCTGCCGGCTCCATGGCTGGCGGAAGATAAAGAGGCTTCTTGTCCCTTACCTTTTACGATGTATCCGGGCGCCGTCATCGATCCGGGAATAATACCCAGCACATCCTTCCCCGCAGGGGTCGCCCCCTTCCGGTGGACAATGACCTCTCCTCCTTCATGTATTTCCTTCCAGGCAAAATTGTGATGGTTTTCTACTCTTTTCAGCGGTTGCCTTCCCAATTGCCGGGCTATCTTATTATGAATGACCTCGTGACAGGCAGATGCATAGTCACCCGCCAGGTTCATCGCCAGCCAGTATTCGATCCCTTCCTCTTCAGTAAGATCCAGCCATGCCAGGTTGTTCGCCTCGCCGGGGAGCCGTCTTTTCTGTTTGGCAATCTTCGTATAATGGCCGGCAATATTTGCACCCAGAGCCCGGCTTCCGGAATGAGACAACAAACCAAGATATTCACCGGGCTCGAGACCCAATATCGCATCCTTCTCCGTGATCTCCACCTTCCCGAATTCGACAAAGTGATTACCGGAGCCCGATGAACCCAGCTGCCGGGCTGCCCGCCCCTGCAGGGCTTTCAGGATAGGTATCTCGTCGAATTCCTTCCGGTCTAATACCTCGTGCGGAGTGCTCTCGTCGAACTGTCTTCCAGCACCAAACAGAGTGGCTTCATTCAGCTCGCGCGTAAAATAATGATCCCGTTGTGTCAGTTCTTTCGGGTCGATGTCAAACACCGACAGACACATCCGGCAGCCGATGTCCACCCCTACTCCATACGGGATCACTGCATTCTCCGTAGCCAATACACCTCCGATAGGAAGTCCATATCCCGCATGCGCATCCGGCATCAGAGCCCCCGCCACAGCTATAGGTAGCTTAGCCGCCTGGTACATTTGATGGGTCGCCCCTTCCTCGATCTGGTCCCCTCCAAAAATATTGAACGAAATTCCCGTATTGTTCAGCGAGATTTCCGCCCCTTCTATCTCCTTCTTTGGTATCAATTGCTGAGCTATCAAACCTAACACAGCATCATTGGCATATTCCACCGGGGAGGTCAGTATTTGCTTCAATAAATTCATCACATCCTCCTGTTCTGTAAACTTGTAATTCTTTTCCATGATATTCATGGCAATGCTGATCACCGGTCCCTCGGGGTAGCCGATGGCCCGCAAATCTTTTCCTCTTAATTTTAACTTTCCCATTTTATTTTTTTTGAGGGCAGCGACACGCAGGTCGCCGCCCATTGTCTATTTAGGACTCGTGAACAGCTGCCGCAACTGGTCGATCAGGACACCATTGCCGTTGACACTGATGCTGCTGACTTTTTCTGCGATCTTTTCCACGTATTCCATTTCCTTTAGCCGGAACAGCATGGGGTTGTCTTCCATGAGCTTGGCAATATTCAGCAGGTTACGGGTGCTGGCCGTTTCTTCCCTACGAAGGATAACATTGGCTTGTGCCTTCTTTTCCGCCACCAGTACCTGGTTCATGATATCCTTCACATCTCCGGGGAGCACGATATCACGTATACCAAAGCCGGCAACTTGTATGCCCAGCGCATCGGCCATGGTCTGTACTTTTTCCAGCACGGTCGCTGGTGCCTGGCCGTCGCCGGTACGTTCATGCAACGCCGTCTCCTTCTTTTCCAGCAGCTCGTCAAAGCTCAATCTGCCGATATACTCACGGAGGGCCAGCTGAAATGCCACGTACAGCTGCTTTTCGTATTCCTTGTTCTGCAACAGCGCCTTTTCTATATCCGTTATCCGGTACTGCGCCCAGGCGTTGACCCGCAGGGCCGCTTTATCCCGGGTGAGTATTTCCTGCCCGTTGATCTCCAGCTGCAGCTGACGCGTATCGATCTTACCCACGTTGATGGCGATGCTGTTCTTCCACCAGTAATATACACCACTTTCCAGCGTCTTTACGTAATTACCGTCTACGAAAAGCAAGCCCTTTTCATAGCTTTCTACCGTATAGGTCCGGACATAAGGAGCCACCACCTTGCTCAGGAGCGTAACCCGGTCCAGGTTTTCCGTGATCTCGATCTTGCCGATATCCACCCGGGCAAATCCATATACTATGATCTCTTTCCAGTAGGCATATCTGCCGGGTCCGAGCGCCTGCTTCAACAGGCCGTTCTCGTAAAGGAGCACCAGCTCGTTATCTTTTACATCCACCACGTGCAGACGTTCTGCCAGCTCGCGGTCCTTTAAAAGTATATTCAGCTCGCAGGTGGGAGTAAACTGTTTAGTAAACTCATGCACCTCCACCTTATCACCGGGCAAGGCCCAATAAGTGCCCTTCCCCAACATACGCACGTAAGTCCCGTGCTTGTACAACAGGCCTATTTGATAGGCGTTGATCATTACCTTTTTCATCGTCTTAGGTTTTATCTGTTAGTTGTTCTTGTTAAAATATCGGGCAACGACCCGTTGTTTCTTTTTAAAAGCCAGATGCTATTCTCCATCCCGCATGCGCGGAACCTGTCTTGGATACAGTTTGTCCTTTCTTTTTCCGGCTGCATCCATGAAGGCATCCTTCAGATGTGCGCCCCTGAGGGCGTGATCCTTATGGACGGCCATGGCGAGCGTCGCCGGTGATGGAAAAGATCTTGCTGCCTCTTACAGCAGGCTGCAGGCTCATGCCGGATTGCCTGTGAATAGTCGGTCCTTACGGACTTTCTACGCGACGGCCGGCGAATAGACCTGGCTTTATTTCTGGTCACCATTTTTTTGGGCAGCGGTGTACTGCCGTTCCTCTACGTTATCAGCGTAGTGCTCTAGCCATCTGAGCTATCCGCGTGACAGGCGGAATGGGATTCGAACCCATGCTTCCAGACTGTTGCTCTTCCAACTGAGCTACCTCTCCTTAAAATGTCGGAGAGAGAAGGAGTCGAACCTTCGACACACAGTTCCCTTTGGTAGATATAGGCCAAATTGCATACAGGATACAGGGAGTTACTACACCTGCACTGCCGGGCATTTTTGAAACCCTTACAATCCGGCGATATACCGAGTTTTCCCGTGAGGGAATGATTTTTGTCCTGTCGGACGAACCGTTTCCAGCGGTTTTGAAATTGAATAAGCAACAGACAACCAGGGACTGGGCGGGATTCGAACCCGCGCTTCTTCGCAGAAGCGAAGCTTTCTAACCAATTGAATTACGAAGTAACCCTGCTTTACGGCATCATCCAAAATCATCGAATAAAGTATTTACAGGGTAACAAGGCGAAAAGAGTATTAGTTGCTCTACCAGCTGAGCTACGGGCCCATGTCCACTCATCGAAGGAACCATTTCCTATGGTTCCGCCTAGAGGACCCGGTGGGATTCGAACCCACGACCCACTCGTTATGACGAAGTAACTCTTATCTACGACACCTGTAAAATGTCTTAAAAATGAATGAGCGACAGACGGTAGGGACTTTAAAACTAAGCTACATTGCCTTTCGGCAACGACAGGACTTGAACCTATACCTTGCTGCACAGCAGCATGCTCTACCGAAGTAACCCTATCCTACGGCATCATTCACTATTTTAAAATGTCTGTCCTTTGAGCGAACCGTAGGCTGTCATAGATTATAGGGGTACTGCATTGATCAGCTCCACCGCACTTCCCCCCTCTTCGATTGCCTGCAGGACATGGAAGATCTTATCACTCCATCCCGCTATCAGGTATACATCATCTTGATCTACTTTCAGCGGAGTGTTACCATATCCGGCCAGGTCGAACAAATAAAGCTTTGCATTCGGAGCCAGCCTTTTATAGCTTTTCCACAAGGAGGCTATATTGATGCCATTACCCTGGCTATTCCATAACTGACAGTCGGTAAACATCATTATTTTATCTACCACCTGCCGTCTGTCAAGCAGATCCTGTATTACCAGGAACCCATTGGTGGAATAACCCACTTCTCCCTCCCTGCTCCGAAATGTCTCCACGTTAGCCAGGATATTTACCTTCGGCACCTGGATCGCTTTCCAGGTATTACCAAACATCCCTGTGATAACATTCTTGCACCGGTAGCGCATCAGCATGGCCAGTAATAGCCCAATATCAAAATTCTGCACCTTGCTTTTCGGGCTGATATACGTCTGCATGCTTCCGCTCACATCCGCGGCAACCACCACCCGTGTGTTCATATCATAACCAGGAATATTGGCCACGCTATAAAGGATCGCCGACTCCAGCGCATCCAGGACAACGCCTACCCGTCCATCCTTCACTTCTTTCAGCTCCCGATAGGCGCTGAGGTACCGGAAGGGTAACTGCCGGCTCGATGCCACCGCCTTTTCGTCGGACAGGTATTTGCATACCTTATTCAATGCGTCATTGCTGATGCCAGCTTCCAGAAAGTTTCGGAGGTTACGCAAAGTGGCCATATATCCCAGCTTATTGCTAAAGATCAGCTCCTCCCATTTTGCCCGGAATGCGTCTGCACGTTCTTCCGATGTTTTATATGGCTGCTGCCCCAGGGCGCTCAGCTCCACTTCCCATGTATAGGGTGTCATCAGTTCATCCTTTACGATCTTGTCGAACAGCGCTTGCTGTGCTTCGTCCTTTGCCTTTGGGTGTACCAGGAACAGAGCATCACGAGTCTTTATCTGCGTATCCTTATTGTACTTGGCGAATTGATATTCGTCAAATTTATTAAATGCGTCCGCCAATCCCTTTTGCATCTGCTTGCTCAGCTTATTCAATTTCTTTACCTCTGTCCTACCATTCGCCAGCTGGTAATATCCAAGTAGCTCAGTTATCTCATCAGCACGCTGTATCACACGGGCAACCAGCCGTCCCACCAGGCCATCCCCACTATGCGCCTTCCCCAGCTCTACAGCCAACACCAGGGGTATCGAGCGCAGATACATCTGCTCGCGCGCATAGACAGCCAGCTTTGCCACGAAACCTGCATCGTTCTTGCCGATCAGTTGCCGAAGCCTGTTCAGCTTGTCTTCGCCCTTCTCGTAGAACTGGTCGTCCAGCGTTGCAACAGCTACCAGCGTATACAGCTCTATCTCAGGCGTCAGCGCATAAGCTTTTTCGCCTTCATGGTTCAGGACCTTGTTGACTTTTGCTTTTAAATTGAATTTCATGTTATACCTCCTGTTTTTGTCTGTCTCCGGGCTTTTTGTTCATGTCTGTCCGTTGACAATACAAGGTTAGGACCCATCTGTGCAATCTATTCGCACAGTAAAATATTTTTCCTTTTTTTTGTAAAAATTTCTTTCTGATGCCCGTCAACCGCAATGCCCTTATCCGTTATCGCACCATCGATAAATGCCTGCAAAACCGCCGCCGGAAATGGACGATCGAAGACCTTATCGAAGCCTGTAATGAGGCCTTGTACGAATACGAAGGCATCCGCCGCGGGGTGAGCCTCCGGACCATCCGTATGGATCTCAACGCCATGCGTAGCGACAAGCTGGGCTATAATGCCCCCATCATCGTACGCGACAAGAAATATTACAGCTACGAGGACCCATCCTATTCTATTACCAATATCCCGCTCAGCTCCCAGGACCTGGGTGTGCTACAGGAAGTATCCCATCTGCTACAACAATTCAAAGGCTTCAGTCATCTGACAGGCATGTCCGAAATGATCAGCCGGCTGGAAGATCAGATACACAGCGAACAGTCACAGTCTCCCCTCGTCATCGACTTTGAAAAGAATGATCTGCTCACCGGCATGCAATGGCTGGATATACTTTATAAAGCCATTATTTCCTCCACCACCGTCCGGCTAACCTATCAATCCTTCAAAGCCCGCCAACCAAGCGACCTGATATTCTATCCCTACTTGCTCAAGGAGTACCGCAACCGCTGGTTTGTCCTTGGTATGCTACAGGCAGGTCGCGATATCATCACTTTTGCGCTGGATCGCATCCAGGATATAGCCTTGGGGCCTGGAGAAGTTTATCGCCGGCAAAAGGATTTTGACCCACATACGTATTTTCATTCCATCATAGGCGTCACTCGAAATATAGGCGAGGCGCCCATAGAGATCATCTTCTGGGCCAATCACTATCATGCTCCCTACATCCGGACCAAACCCATTCATCACACCCAAAAGGTCATCGAGACCACACCCACCGGTGTGCATTTCAGCATTCAGGTGATCCCAAATTTCGAGCTGGAACGCGAACTGATGGGATTTGGGGAGGGATTGAAGGTCCTCTCCCCTTCCCGTCTTGTACGATCCATCCGGAAAAAGGTACGGCTTATGCATGAACTGTATAGCGCTGCCGACGCATAGCTCTCATTGCACCACCTTATTCGCACAGCTGGAGCTGGCAAATGCCTCGGGCTTGGCCCGGAAAGAAAATCCCATTCCCAGGATATACCCCATCGCCTCCTTCAAAGCGTCGTTGCTCTTAAATCCAGGATTGGTGTTGATATCCGCATGCACTTCCATATCCACTCCATACAAAGTGAACAGCCGGCTCAACGGATACGCCACTGCAATACTCCTGGCAACCTCCTTCAACATCCTCTCTTTGACGCTCATTTTCTGCCGGGAGATCTCGCTATTGACGTACATAAATCCACCCTTACCTTTCCGGATAAAGACGATGACAGTGGCGAACTCCGTCTCCGTGCCCTTTACCTGGCTGTCCGTGCCGATGCAGACCTTCAACTCATGACCTGCTTCCTTTTCCCTGACCAGGGCTGCCCTGATCTCGTCCTCGATATCCCTTTCAACCAGCGACCTGTCGAGGCGCCTCCATTTCTGTTGCAACTGTTCCATAACACATGCTATTACTCTATTCAATTTTTCATTGCGCTTGTCCTGAACCCGATGATCTCTACCCGGCCTTCCAAATGGTCCTTTTCATGAGGATTGGTTATTTCAGCAATGGTCATAGGTTTATCGATATTCGTCTCCAAACCCAGATGTTTGCTCAGACGTTGCGCCTTGGCGATGCTAAGCTTGCCAAATTCGTATTTAGCGATCAGTCTGCCCTTACGCATCAGCGCGCTGTCCACCAGCGACAGGGCGCTATTGAAAGTGCATATCAGCTGGATATTCAGACAGTCCGCCAGCAGCCCGTCAGACACATTCAACAGATTGGATACGGAACTCCCGGAATGATGCCGCCTGTCCATGATCACATTCTCCGCGTCTTCGATGACAAGCACCGTATTGGGATTGTCCATCAATAGCTGGATAAAATCCGGGCTGGTCAGGCTCCCCGCAAGGGACGGAGAAAGGAACAATACCCGCTTCCTGATCTTGCCGATGAGATAACGTAAGTACGTCGTCTTCCCCGACCCGGGAATACCATGCAGCAGCACGATCCCCTTATCGTTCTTTTTATTCAAGCGCTTCCTTATCACGGCATCCGTCTCCTTGAAATCATCTTCATAGTACAGATCGATATCCAGTCTGTTACGCTTGACCTCCATAGTTTTCAGGGACAATCTCCCGTTATGCGAGACGACCAAGTTGATCTCCAGCGGTTTTCGCTTGTTCCTCTCCTTAAAATGACGCACTTTCTTAACCACCTCATCGATAAATACATCCACCGTCCCGTCGTGCAGCATTTCGCAGTATCCGGCATCGAACTCGACAATGCAGTTATTTTTCATTACTACGAATGTGTTCGAGAAGCGAAATTCCTTGTCCCTATTGTCATACCACCTGTATTGATAGATCCGTGCAATATTCTCCTTGAATTGCGCAGTAAAAGCCTTATATGCCTTTTCTCCATCGATGTTACCTATATAGCTAACATTGGGGAGCGCATTGAAACAATGCAGATACAAGGACTTCCCATCCATAAGGTAGCTGTCAAACAATGCACTCGCATTGATGACATTTGAAAGTTGTTGGTTGTCCATAATTAATGTTTAAAATGGCATTTGATCTTTCTATTACATAATTGATCCGCCGCCGAAGTGGCGAGTGATCACGATGCTATTTCATTACAAGGATCAGCATAACATTTATTTTTTGGCGGTGCCCGGGGAATCGAACCCCAATAGCCGGTATTTCAGACCGGTGCAATAGAACCATCTCTGCCAGAACACCATCTTCGTCGCACTCACGAATATTTGCGGATGAAGAAAGACTCGAACCTTCAACCACCGACTTAACAGGCCGGCGCTCTGCCATTGAGCTACTGACTATTACGTTGCGACCTCCAGATTCGAACCGGAATCCTCCACCTTATGAGAGTGGCGTGTTACCCTTACACCAGATCGCAATACAACTACGTGATCTGTATGGGATTCGAACCCATATTACGAGGTAGAAAGCCCCGCGTCCTCAGCCATTAGACGAACAGATCAAAGTGTCCGGCACACCACAAAAAAAACCCGGTCATCATTGACCGGGTTCCACCATTTTTCAAGATCCGCATTACACGAATCCCCATGATATCGTTCCCGGTCGTCGCAGACATACCTCTTCCATTCGGGTATTAAACCAGTTTTGACTGGCCTGATATCCGTCGCAAGAACAGTTATATCGTCGTGTCCTATGGTTGAGCATAGAATGAAACACAGTTTTTTGGGGCACCAAAAAACCCCGCAATCTCTTGCGGGGTTCGTTATAGTGTTTTAATTCTAAATAGATTATATACAAAATAAGCCCCGCACAGGATATAGCCCAATCTCCCGGCTATTATCTAACTTTGCTATGACGAATGTGCGTTGCATTTGATTTAAGATTTCTTTAACAGTGCAAAGATGCAACAATTTCTCTGATACCTCCAACTTTTTAGAAAGATATTTTTTTCAAAAACATCTTCCAGCCGACGACAGACATGAGGAAACTCTTTTTTCTCAATCAATTAAAAAGCATCTACGCTTATGAAACGTCTGTTCATCATCCCCGTTGTACTACTCTGCCAGAGCCTGCTCTGTAGCGGCGTCGCCCCCGAATTTATCAATCCCACGGGTACCTATACCCTCACCGGTACTGTCAAAAGACATCATGTTCTCGGTCACTCGGGCGAGATCAGGGTGGAACTATTGGACAGCGGCAGGATTGCCATATCCTGTTATATCAATAAAGGATATCCCAACTACGAGTCGGGGTCAATAATAGATACATTACCCTATGACGACAACGTCGCCCGGTATCACCCATCCAATGACTCCACCTGTACCATCATCTTCCATTTTTACCCCAGGACAGTTGAGATCCTGGGCCTGTACGACGACCCTCATTCCGCCTGCGGCTTTACCACCGGTGTCATGGCAGCCGCCATCTTTGATAAAACGTCCTGGGACAGACCCGTGATCCAGGACCTGTCCGCACATGGGAAAGTACATTGAGCAGGGCCGGTCGAACAATTGGTAGTTTTGTTTGTAATTCATCGACAAACACATAACCACCATGCACCATCAAACCCTTGTTGTAAAAATGGGCCTGCTCTCCTGGGAAGGTCAGCTTAAAAGAGTCACCAGCCTGTTGAACACCCTCACCGATGAACAGCTGTCACAAGAGATCGCTCCCGGCCGTAACACAGGAGCTTATCTGATCGGACATCTTATTGCCGTACACGACGGCATCGTTCCCCTGTTCGGATTAGGAGAAAAGCTTCACCCCGAGCTGGAAGAGATCTATATCACCAGCCCCGACCGCTCAGGAAAGAAAACCCCTTCCATAACACAATTAAGGGAGCTTTGGAAAGAAGTACATGCACACCTTGAACAACGTCTTGCCACCCTGACAGAAGAGCAATGGTTCCAGCGACACATGTCCGTCTCCGAAGAAGATTTTCAGAAGGAGCCGCATCGCAACAGATTAAATGTACTCATCGGCCGGGCCATCCATATCTCTTATCACCTCGGCCAGCTGATATTGCTGAAAAACTAAAAAACTCCGAATGCCGGGCAGCGCTCAAAGTATCAGCATCGGAATTATATTTGTGCAAATTTGCACACCATGTTACGCCATCTGATCTTACTGTCCTCGTGCATCCTGGCCTTTCATCTGGTTCCAGCACAGCAAAAACCCAATGTCATCTATATCTATGCCGATGACCTGGGTTATGGAGATCTCAGCTGTTATGGGGCAACAAAGATACATACCCCGAACCTCGACAAACTGGCTGCATCGGGTATCCGGTTTACCAACGGGCATTGTACTTCAGGCACCTGTACCCCATCCCGCTATGCATTGATGACAGGGCAATACCCCTGGCGCAAACGCGGCACCGGGATCCTGCCGGGGGACGCGGCGCTCATTGTGCCCGTTGACAAAATTACTTTACCAAAAGTATTTAAGCAGGCAGGATATTCCACCGGCATTGTAGGTAAATGGCACCTGGGCTTAGGAGACAGTGTGGCGAAAAACTGGAACGGAGAGATAAGACCTGGTCCCAATGACGTAGGTTTTGACTACTCATTTATTTTCCCGGCCACTGCAGATAGGGTCCCGACCGTATTTTTAGAAAACCGTAAGGTCCTGGCCGCTGATCCCGATGACCCCATCGCCGTGGATTATACCAAAAAGATCGGAGACGACCCCACAGGAGCGGAACATCCCGAACTATTAAAGATGAAGTCCTCAGAAGGACATAACAATACCATTGTAAACGGCATCGGCCGCATTGGTTATATGTCAGGCGGACGCCGCGCCCGCTGGGTGGATGAAGAGTTGTCTTCCACCTTTATGTTCAAAGCGCTTCAATTCATAGAAGACCACCGTAAAACTCCTTTCTTCCTTTATTTCGCGCTAACAGAGCCGCATGTCCCCAGGATGCCCGCCACACGGTTCAAAGGCGCCAGCGGCCTCGGCTATCGTGGCGATGACATATTGCAGCTGGATTGGACCATCGGACAATTGATGAAATACCTTGAGCTCAGCGGACTGAAAAAAAACACCATTGTCATATTCACCAGCGACAACGGACCTGTGCTTGATGATGGCTATCAGGACGGCGCTGTAAGTATGCTCAACGGGCATACGCCCGCTGGTCCCATGCGAGGCGGAAAATACAGCGCTTTGGAAGGTGGGACCCGCATACCGTTTATTATCTCCTGGCCCACCCACATCGCGCCCAGCATATCGAACGCCCTGGTATCACAGATAGATCTCTTAGCATCATTTGCGCACCTGTTAGGACAAAAGGTCCCCGCCGGAGAGGCCCCCGACAGCGAAGATCACCTGCAAACATTTTTGGGGCAGGCTGACACAGAAGGACGTCGTATTTTGGTGGAGCAAGGCTTGGCCGATCCCACAGCCATTGTGGAAGGCAACTGGAAATATATTCACCCCCATCCCGGCCCTCCGCTGATGCATGCCGTAGGAATAGAAACTGGCAACGCTTCATACCCACAACTCTACAACTTAAAGGACGACATAGGAGAAAAAAACAATCTGGCAACAAAATACCCCGAAAAGGTGAAAGAGCTGGAAGCCCTGCTGGAAAGGGTCACGCATAAGTGAGCAGATTATAGGCGCATTGAGCCCGGCCTCGGGCCGCTTACTCCGTCGCCCCCATGATCACCGCTATCTTCTTCAACTGCCAGATATGCCGCTGGGTATGCACGACCACAAACGACAGATATTCCAGCCGCGTCATGTGTCCCACAGTGGGCATCTCGAAATCCAGACAGGTGACGAGAAGGTCCTGGGACCTCGCCACCCGGGCAAGTCCTGCGAATGCATCTTTCAGCGATTGCATCATAAAGGACTTATCCTTTGGTTCATTGGAAGGAATGATAAAATCCGGCGATTGCATTTTGATGGAGAAGTTCAAAAAAGCATCCTTCATCGGGGCCACCATCTGGCCGGGATCACGCTCCGTGGCGTCGGTGTTTCCTTCCACTGTCTTCAATATACCCGAGGCGGAGAGATATATATGCTCTACCACCTGTCCAGGCGTCCAGCTGCCTTCGAACGGCGCCGTATTAAATGCCGGCTGTCCGAATACGTCGATGGCCCGTAACAGCTCGCCCACCGTATGTTCTATCTCGTTGGTTAGTTCTTTTTCCATACCCCAAAGCTAGATACTTCACTGCTGAGCGAGGATGGTTAAACACGACAATAAAAGGGGGTATTTGTGACAAGCCAGGACCCTGCCGGCCTATACACTTTCAAACTTCATCCGCAGCTTCTCCTCTTCCAGGTCCAGCATGGTGAGGTATTTCCTCACGATCTCATCCTCTATCTCATTCTTTTTATTCAGCTCATGCAATACCTTCCGTTGCCGTTCCAGCAGCTGCAGATACACCCGGCGATAGTCTTCGTGCAGCTGAGCAACATTCTCTTCCACGGGCAGCTGATCATTCTCGAACCTCGCCCGGAGCTGTTGCAAGGCGCGGTTACCTTCGATGACCTCCTTGTTACCATCGTTGAGGAACTGCAGTCCATAATATGCCAGTTTTTTTCTAAGTATACGTTCCTGCTCCTGTTCCGGCAGAAAAGGGTTCCTGGTCTCCACATGCAGCCACCGGATGACGACGGGTAAGGTCAGGCCCTGTATGACCAGGGTCACCAGTATCACCATAAAGGTGATGAACAGGATGAGATCACGCTGCGGAAAAGGAGCGCCACTGGAGAGATGCAATGGAATGGACAAGGCGGCAGCCAGGGAGACCACGCCTCTCATGCCCGCCCAGCCGAAGATCAGCGGCCCCCTCCAACCCGGATTGCTGTCCGCGGTTGTGATATATTGGCTGATCCACCTCGTAAAGGCGGATGCACTCAACGTACAGAGGATACGCGCCACGATCAGCACCGCGGAGATCAGCAAACCATAACCGATCGCCTGTGATAATTTCACCGAGCCCAGCTGACCCACAATGACAGGTAATTGCAGCCCGATGAGCATAAAGACCAGCCCATTCAGGACAAACCCCAGCGTGGACCAGAAATTGCCTCCCCGCAATCGGCTTCGCTGACTAAGGAATAGATGGCTCTTCATCGAAAGGAACAGCCCCCCCGAGACCACGGCCAGTACGCCGGAGAAATGAAAGCTCTCCGCCGCAATATACATCACATATGGCGCCGTCAGACTCAAAACAATATCCATATTGGTGCTCGTAGGCAACCATTTGTAGATGGCATAATAGATCAGTGCTACACCCAGCCCGATGAGGACCCCCATTACGATGACAAGCACAAAACTGATAGCAGCCTCCTGAAAAACAAACCTCCCCGTATCCACAGCGATCAGGGCAAATCGGAAGACGATAAGGCTCGACGCATCATTCAGAAGACTTTCCCCTTCCACGATAGCCGAGAGGGATTTGGACACCGGCACATGCTTAAGGACAGAAGTAGCCGACACCGCATCCGGCGGAGAGACGATCCCTCCCAGCAAAAATCCAAGAGCCATCGTAAATCCGGGCAATATCGCACTGGATATCACCGCCACTACCAGCGACGTGACGAGTACGATCAGAAAGGCGAAGCTCGCGATGACCCGTCTCCAATACCAAAGCTTTTTCCAGGACGTGTTCCAGGCCGCCTCGTATAGGAGAGGAGGCAAGAATATGATAAATATCAGGTCAGGATTGATCGAAATGGCATGCGAGCCGTCAAAAACGCTGAGCACGAGCCCGCCAAGCACCAGCACGATGGGATAGGCGATCCTTAGCTTTTCGGCCAGCATCACGAGAAAAAGGATGACTAATATAAGAGCAATATATATAATGAAAGTGGGCAGCATAGTAAGGTCGTATTAGAGCCGTAAGTTACCGATTCCGGGACGTATCTTTATCCAAAAAGATCATGAGACGCCTCCTCCTTATCTTGTCTGTCTGCTGCGCGCTCCACGTTTCCGCACAGATCTATCATGTCAAAAAAGTGCCCAAAGGGTCTGTAAAGGCGGGAGACATGGGGTCCACACAGATCTGGGCCCGGGCGGAACTACTCTCTGATTTTATCTATCCCTGGGACAGCGTCGCCGCTCCTGCAACTTCTTTCGCCGCACTTTGTGACGGGGACTGGCTCTATGGTCTCTTCCGGGCAACGGATGACTCCGTCATCACCTTTGTTAAGGATAATAATAAGATGGAAGTAGGCGCCTCCGACAGGGTGGAGATATTTCTAAAAAAGGATGATAGCATGAACCCTTATTATTGTCTGGAAATGGATGCGGACGGCAGGGTCCTCGATTATGACGCCTTTTACTACCGGAAAATGAATTACCCCTGGCATTGGCCCGACGGGCAGCTGATCATAAAAACATCGCGGACACGGCACGGCTATATCCTTCAGTTTGCTATCAGCATCCAGTCGTTGAAAGACCTTGGACTGCTTATGGACGGACGCCTGCAGGCCGGCCTGTTCCGCGCGGAATGTAAAGGATTTATCAATGGGAGGGCCGACCTCGGCTGGATCAGCTGGATAAGGCCCAAAACCGAGCACCCCGATTTTCATACGCCGTCTGCCTTTGGGACCCTGGAATTGGAACAGACAAGCCCGGATGGCTCGCCCAATAAAAAATAATTTCCTGATGACATGTGATTATTCCGCCCTTCCTGCGAATCATATAATAAATGCACCCGACTGACAAAGAACGAGACTTCCTGCAGCTGATACTGGCCAATAAAGGGATCATTTTAAAGATATGCCAGCTTTATTGTCCCGACCGGGCTGACAGAGAGGATCTTACGCAAGACATCATCTATCAGTTGTGGCGGTCGGCCGAACGTTATAATAAGGAATACCGTTTTTCCACGTGGATGTACAGAGTGGCGCTGAACACCGCCATTTCTTTTTACAGGGCCGACAGACGCCGGACTACCCTACCCTTGTCCCCTCTGCATCTCACCATTGAAGATGCTGTCAATTCCATCGGGACAGAAAGGCTTGCCGGGCTGCAGCACTGTATACAAGGGCTGAATGAATTGGACAGGGCATTGATCCTGCTTTATTTCGAGGAAAAAACATACCAGGAGATGGCTGAGATCATGGGCCTCTCCGAGACCAACGTAGCGACCAAGCTGAGCAGGATCAAGGAGAAGTTAAAAAAATGCGTGCAATTGCGTTTCAAAGAAAATTAGTGCATGCAACTGAATTTCAAATAAACTTAGTCTCCCGACTAATAAAATTTAAAAATATGGACGACATGGAGTTAACTAAACTTTGGAAACAATACGATCAGACATTGGAAAGAGCCAATATTCTGAACCTGCAATCCTGGGTATTACATCTGCAGACCCTTGAGCTCCTAAAGACAGAGAAAGCCAAATCCAGGCTGAGAAGTCTGGGCAATTGCAAGAAGGGAATGATCGTGATAGGCATTTTGTGGGTAGCATTCCTCATATTTCTTTTGGCCAATTCCATAGCCCTATCGAAAGTATTTTTTGCACTGTCCGTCGCAGCTGTTTTGGGATTCAGCATCTACTCCGTCCTGGCCTATATCTGGCATATAGTGTTGATCGACGAGATCGACAATAGCGAAAGCCTGGTGGAGGTCCAGAAAAAAACAGCCACACTGAAGGCATCGACACTGAACAGCACCCGCATATTATTTCTCCAGACACCCTTTTACAGTACCTTCTTTTGGAACTGGCAATGGATGAGCCATGACCCCAAATTCTGGTACATAGCATTTCCCGTTACCCTGCTGCTGACAGCCGCTTCCATCTGGTTGTATCGGAACATCGACATCCGCAATGCCGACAAGCGCTGGTTCAAACTGCTCTTCAGCGGTAAGGATTGGACTTCGGTGATCCGTGCGATAAAATACCTGGAAGAGATAGAGGAGTACAAGAAAAATAGTCTTTAAAATGTTTATCCCTGGCCGAAGAATACGGTCAACAATATATATATCCCGGGTGCGTTTAGCAGAAAATATGGTACAAACACTTGAGCTTGTCCCCGCCCCGCCTTTGCAAGACTATATCCGCTGTTATAACCTCCGGCAATTCGATACAAAGGGAGAAGAGATGCGGAAGGCGATCCCGGCTGTTCCCGGCATGTTCCTTTCTTTCTGGTTAAGCGCGGCTCCGGTACACCTCGTCACCGGGGATAAGATAACACCCGTGAATGTCCGGGAAAGGCAATTGCTGGGAATGCAATCCGGCTATATAGGACACCTCGCCTTTAGCGGAAGATATCAGCTACTGGGCATCGAGTTCAAAGGCGGCGGGTTCCATCGGATCTTCGGACTGCCTGCCCGGGAGATCACGGATGAATTATTGGAAGGGGATGCCGTATTGGGCTCCCGGATGGGACAATTGCAGGAGCAATTCCAGGCAGCAGGAAGCTATCAGGAACTAAAGGAATTGGCCGACAGTTTCTTTTTGGATGCCCTGTTTAAGAATCAAACGGCAGGCGATCTCCGGATCGATAAGGTGCTGCATCATATCTCCGACGCAAAGGCGCCCATAGACATCGAATGGCTGGCAGAACAGGCAAATATGAGCCTGCGCAGCTTTGAACAGAAATTTACGGAACAGGTGGGTCTGACCCCTAAATTATATTCCCGCATCCTCCGGTTTAACCACGCCCTTGCGCTGAAAATAGCCATGCCAGAGAAAAAATGGACCACTATCGCACATACCTGCGGATATTATGATCAAATGCATTTTATAAAGGACTTCAAGACCTTTGCAGGTTCCACTCCCAATATATTCCTCCGGCAATTGCCCGCTCCAAAAGAAGAGATCGTTGTGCGTTCCTGACAGTTTGCGATTTTTTACTATTTTATCTTCAGGGGATTTGCCATTATTGTTCTAAAATCTCCAAATGAAAAACACAGTCTTATGGTCGGCAGTGACAGTCATGCTCCTGGCAGCATCCTGTAAGAAAAGTAACAATGATAACACTGGCACTACTCAAACCTTTACCGTCGACGCCGCCAGCTATCTGGTGACATCGGTAGTCCGCTCCGGTTCCGGGCAGTTCAACCTTACCGCTTCCTCGGTCAATGGGAGTGTTACCAGCTCCGTCGTCTTTTGGTTCAATGGCACGACGCCTCCCACCGCAGGGAACTATCCCGCGGTACAGCTCCCGCTACCAGTTGGTCCAAATGAAGTGGGGGTGGTTACAACATTGACCGATGGTATGGGCACAAGCAAGTCTTACTATTCCAACGGCACCGGCACAGTGACCGTCTCCGTCAACAATGGCAAACTGACCATTAATGCACAGGGATTAGTGGTAAGAACTGGGGACAACTCAGCCAGCGCCAAGCTATCCGCAAGCTTTAGCGAGAAATAACACGACCGTCTTCACCTGTGGAAGACGGCCGCCCCGCTGCCGGGTACGAGTCGTACCCGGCAGTCTTCATGGAATTTGCTCCTGATACTGCTATTGATTTTCTGCATAGTTCTTAAAACTATCCAGGATGGCCTGCCATCCGGCCCGCTGCATTTCGACAGGGTTCTCACTTTCAGCTTCAAAGGTCTGCACGACTTCAGTGATATCTCCTTTGGTAGTGAAGTGGATCACCACCTTTCTGCCATCCCCGATGGTATATTCGATGAGCTCGTTCTTTTTGAGGACGTCGAATACTCCGCCAAAGTCGAAGCCAAAGCTTCCATCTTTCGCTTCCATGCGGTAGTTGAAGTTCCCGCCTTCCTTCAGATCGTGTGTGGCGCGAACAGTATGCCAGTCCGGAGAAGGAGTGCTCCACTTTACAATATCAGCCGTGGATGTCCAAAGGTTCCACACTTTTTCTACAGGAGCCTTGATACTTGCCTGGATCGTGATCTTGGTCTTAGTTGCCGTTTCCATAACTTTAGTTTTAATAGTTTTTGTTGTTTGATTTGATAATGCAAACATACGTCGGACATTCTTCTTCAAAGCTATGGTAAAACGACAAACAAAGGTCTGTTTTACGACAGGCGGTCGTTTACTGCGCATTAACCTCCGCCCTTTAATCGCTGGCAGCGGTTTGTCCGCCAGGACAATCATTAGCGTATTGCATTGTAAATGCCTCTATCGATAGTAATGTTCAGTCTTTTAAGTATTCCTGGCAAGTCGACCCCTTCTCTTTTATACTCCGCCTGTACAGATTCCCTGGCTTGGTCGATGGCTTCTTTGCTCTCCCATTCGGCAATAGTGACACAGATGAGGTTCCCGTCGTGATCCGTATATTCATACGCATCCTGGCGGATCAGACGGGGTAATTTTTTAAGGAACTCCCGGTTGAAATGCATCCGCTCATAGAATTCCGCTTTGGAGGCCGCCGGAACAAAGAACTTGTCGATCAGGCTGATCTTGACCTTGTGCACGGGCTCGGTTGTGTCCTCCTGTCCGGGTCTGAGGGGATATACGTCTATACAAAATATCAAGCCACAGACCATGCCGGAATATATCCTTCACCGCCTCGTCCAAGAGGGCGCGCCCCCGACAACAGTCCAGCTGCATGACTTTCTGAAAGGATTTCAGTTCGACACAACCTCGATAGGAGGATACAAAGCTTTCCAACTGGATGAATCTTATGTATACGGCCCGACAGGCATTTTGCGGCTCCTATTGGTATGTAAGAACGACAAACTCTTCGCCGTAGTCCATCACCGCGCCATAGGCCCGCTCCCAAACAAACCGTCTTTATTGAACAGAGGATACCAGCTAACAATCATCGGGGACCAGCCCGCGAATCTGATCAGCGACTTCACCACAAAGGTCAATACATTTATTCAACACGCCGATTAATATTATAATATGTGAAGCCCTCGGCTATGACCTGGACGATCTCACCGAAGGCTTCTATAGAAGAGTGGGTCAATTCATCTTATCATTTCTTTGACACCGTGGCGGTATACAGCTGCTGAACCTCCGCATCGCTCAATACCCGCTTATATATAGTCACATCGTCGATGGAGCAAAGAAAGGCCTGGGGACCAGTCGTCCCGCCGTAACCGTCCAGACCGATGCGCATATTGCTGTTGGTGGTGGCCGTAATAGCCCCCGTTGCGGCAACACTGCCGGCCGGCGATCCGTTCTTGTAGAATTTGATGGTGCTACCATCGTAGGTCGCTGCGATAAAGATCCACTGACCGTTCGTTTTGGATGGCAGGACAAAGCTGGAGGTCTGATTATAGACACCTCCATTGATGGTAAGGTAGATGGTGCCCCCGGCAGCGCCGGCGCCCCCAACTCCGAATATATAACCGCCGGGGCTCAGCGAATATTTGCCTACAATTTCGGAACTGATCAGGGAGTCGTATTTTATCCAGGCTCCTATCGTCAGCGGCTGCGCCACCGATGCATAGGTATTGTTTGTAGTATACCACTGGCTGTTGCCACCGGCAAAAGCATATGCCTTTCCGGTCAGGCCGAAACGATCTGTGGTCGACGTAACATTTATACTGGAGGGAAGGTCGAATCCATGACCGCTCCAGTCCTTGCCGTTGGCATCGAAAGGGTAAAATGCAGTAAGACTATCGCGGGGTATATCTTTCAATATTTCCAGGGTCGCTGAACTGGTAGCAGCGGGGCCGCCGACTGTGACGGAAAGATAGCCTGTGACAGCGCCGGGGGGAACTAAAACCTTCAGTTGTGTAGTGGCGGCCGATATCACGGTCGCGGCGGCATTATTGGAAAAGTTCACCGTATTCTGACCCATGACGGTGGAAAATCCCGTGCCCGTGATCGTTATCGTATCGCCAGGCAGACCCAGGACGGGAGTGAAGGATGTAACCACCGGCGGAGGAGCGACCACCTTAAAGTCGGTGGCAGAGCTGCCCGAGAGAGCCGCCACTGTCACTTTGATCTTACCCGTACCGGCATTGGGCGGAACTATGACAGTAAGCTGTGTGGCCGAAGCAGCCGTGATGGAAGCAGTTACTCCGTTGAACTGTACAACGTTGCCGGCTATGTCGCTGGAAAAGTTAGCGCCCTTGAGCGTGATGTTCGTTCCGATGACTCCGCTGTCGGGGGTGAAGCTGGTGATAACAGGTGCATGAGTAGGAGCTACAGTGTCGGACTTACAGGCTGACAACAGCACTAGGGAACAGGCTGCCGCCAAAAAGATCATGGATCTCATAAAATATTGGTTTTGTGTTACAATATCACAAAGATATCTTTCCGCTATTGCCCGTCAAGCCATTCGAGTGAGTTCTTTCCGATGTGTAGCATCCAGTTACCCAACGGCGGATATCCGCTAACGACTGATCGTGTTCCGTGCCGTTGATTACAAGACAACACACCTTGGCACGATCTGGGCTGCCGATCGGAGATTTGACAAATAATAGTAAATTGAGAAAGATATTTTTGCCATCATGAGTAAAAAGAATTTACATATTCCCAAGCCCCAGCCCGAAGAATTCCCCGACTACGCCGCCATGTATATAAAATTGCCGGCCGATGACGGAAGGATATTGGAGCATCTAAAGGACCAGATAAAAAAGACGGAGGAGTTTGTCAACAGCATCCCCGCCAACAAGTGGGACTATGTCTACGCACCAGGCAAGTGGACAATAAAAGAAGTGCTGGTTCATATCATCGATGACGAACGGATCTATGCCTACCGTGCGCTCAGGATCGGCCGTGGCGATACTACTCCCCTGCCGGGATTTGAAGAGAAAGACTACGTTCCCTACTCGAAAGCCAATGACCGCACCGTCAAGTCAATCTTGAAGGAATACGAAACGGTCCGCAAGGCTACACTCTCCCTGTACAGATCCTTCTCGGAAGAAGACCTGCTAAGAAAAGGAACGGCCAATAATTATGTTTACAGCACGCGGGCACTGCTATACCATATGGCAGGACATGAGCTGCATCATCTGAATATCCTAAAGGAGAAGTATCTCGAGTGACCCGTCCCCGGCACCTCCCTACTTCACCGCACAGCTTATCAACCCCTTCCCCGGCCTGCGAAAATCCAGCCGGGCCAGCTTGTACGTACTGAAAGTACTATCCCCCTCCGTTATTTTAATATTGGTCTCGATGGGAACACCGCGAAATACCTGCACCCGCCCCGTCACCGGCCATGTTATAGCAACCTCCTCGATAGAGCCCGCCTGCCCAATACCTATATGCTGACGTAATGGATTGGAACCAAAGCTCCCGCCCGAATTCACATCCCTGAAAACAGACCGCTCCACACCGTTCTCTTTAAATGTCACTTTTATTCTCGCCCCGATAGCCGCCCGGTTGGATACAGTCCCTTGCAGCACCAGGTTCACCCAATGATTGTTATTTTCCCCGGGGTTCAGAAAGAACGAATTTTCAAATGCATCCCCCGTATAGGCTCCCCCCATCTTGATATAGATATCTTCGTTCCCATCGTTGTCGAGGTCGGCAAAAGAGACACCATGACCCTTCTGCAAATTACCCACCCGTGCAGAAGTAGTGGCATCCAAAAATCGGACACCGCCGATGTTCTTGAACAACTTGTTGGGAACAGCCGACGAAAGCTGCGGATTACCCGTCCCCAGGAAAAAGTCCAGATAACCATCATTGTCGATATCTCCAAAATTCGACCCCATGGCAAAAGCTATCTTATTCAACCCCACCGCAGCCGTTACCTCTTCAAACGTCCCATCATGCTTGTTCCTGAACAAAAACACCTTGCCTGCATTGCCCACCGGCAGCTGTATTGCTTCTGCCGCCGCATAATAGGACAGCGATTGCGTAAACTCATATCCGCAAACAAGGATATCCAGCCAGCCGTCATTGTCATAATCCCAAAACCAGGTAGGGAAAGTGCGCGTCAGGTTACCCGTCAAGCCCGCTTGTTTGCTCACATCTTCAAACCTAACCCCGCCATCCTTGCCAGTGACATTCTTTAATAATATCTTATCCCCGTTCAGCGTAGAAAGAAAAATATCCGTTCGGCCGTCGTTGTCATAATCACCCGAAGTCACCCCCTTCACAAACTTTATTATCGCACAGCCGGCACGGGCCGCCATTTCCGTAAACGTCCCATTCTTGTTATTGATAAACAATTGACAGGGATGCTGCTCATCGCCGGGAGTAGTCTCATTCCCGATGAACAGATCCAGCCAGCCGTCGTTGTTGAAGTCCGCCCAGGTGGCCGTCTGGGAAGGATGAAAGGATAACAGCCCGCTGGCCGCAGTCACATCCGTAAAAGTACCATCCCCATTGTTCCGCAACAGAGAATTCGGGTTCTTTCCAAACTTGCCTTTCCACCCACCCCGCAATACGAATATATCCTTGAAGCCGTCATTGTTATAATCCGTTTGCATGATGTGCAGCCCCCCGGTGAGATAGCCCAGACCCGACGAGTCCGATACATCCGTAAACGTCCCATCTGCATTGTTCCGATAGTACCGCATAGGCTCCGTCAAAGACCAGCTGCTTAAAACGATATCCGGATAGCCGTCGTTATTCATGTCGTCGACAATGCTGCCACCGGCAATACACTTATAATTCAGCCCCACATTGGCCGCCACATCCCTGAATGGTTTCACCATATGCAGACTGTCATCATCCTTTACCTTCAAAAGAAGTTGTGGTGGCACCTCCGATGGATACCCACCCGTGACCATATAGGCAACATTCAGCAGCCATCGCGATTCCAGATCATTGGGGTCATCTGCCAATAGGCTCTTATACAGCTCGATGGCCTTCTGAGCCCCCGTCTTATCACGATATACACCACCCCCCGCGATAGGAAAAATACACGACTCCGCAGTATGATTATGAATACAATTCGTCCTGTCGCCCCATCTTAAATAAGCATTGGCCATACCCTTCATGATCACCTGCCGTTGCTCCAGATTGCCCAGCGATATTTTGTCAAGCAGGCCCTGATAGATCTCTATCGCCTTTTGTTCCTCTCCCAATTGCAATAACGCATTCGCTTTCTTCTCCAGCGTCTTTACCCGGACATCTTCCCCCGGATCCGTATTCAAAATGGAATCGCAATACTCGATCTTGGCCTCCGGCGAAAAAACATTCTCATGGTTATGATCAGCCTTCGCAGACTCCTTTAAAAGATCGATCATCTCCTGGTTGGGCAACGGCTTTCCCTTGCAGGAAGCAAAAAAAAGCACCAGCAAAAAGATCATCACACGGTAGTACATACAGTTATTTTAGAAGAAGTTCAATTATTGATCCTGAACGTCCGGACACTATCGTCATTGACAGCAGCGACGACGATTCGCTTCCCTTTCGCCAGCCGGATAAGGGCCATATCCTTCACATCACCCCTCACCACAAATCCACTCTTATCCGGCGGCACGGCTATAAATTCCCCCTTATTGCTGCCCCGCAGGAAACAGCCATACGATGCATCATATCTCCCCGTGATAACATCCGTTTGATAATCGTTTCCCGCCAGCAGCAGATCCTTATACCCGTCATTGTCGATATCCTCGCATATGATAGCGTTCACCGGTGCAAACTGCGCCTCCACCGGCAGCGGATGTTTCACAAATCGTCCGTTCCCAACATTCTCGAACCAGCAGCTCCGGGTCTCATCACAAAAGAAATGCAGCACATCCGCCTTTGTCTTCCCCGGAAAGATGTCCTCAAAACCTGCCCGGGCATAGTCGTCATTGAGGAGAAATTTTTTCTTAACGGCAGGCACCTGCATGGCAAGCTGCGCCCTGCTGAATGCCGGATAAGACCGCCGCACACCATCCGCGTCCTTTATATAATAGAACATCACCGGGTCTATTCGCCCGTTACCATCGATGTCCGCCGCAAACAGTTCCATAGGCATCGCCGCACTGACATGGTAGTCGCAGTTCAGACCCAGATTGCCAGCGACAAGGTCGATATCGCCATCATTGTCGATGTCCGTTGCAATAAGGCTTCTCCACATGCCATTCATATTGGTCAGCCCCATTGAGCTGGTCGCCTCATGCAGAACACCATGATCATTCTTAAACCATCGAACAGGCATCCACTCCCCGGTGACCACCAGGTCCAGCTGCTTGTCATTATCGATATCCGCCCATACCGCCGACGTTATCATACCTCCCTTTTCCAGCGCGGGGCAAACCTGCGCCGTGACGTCTGTAAAAACCCCCTTATTATTCCTCAAAATATAGCTGCGGGGAGATAAAGGATACTGCCCCGAAACCCGGCCCCCGATAAATAAGTCCAGATCGCCATCCCCATCCAGGTCGCCGGCTGCTACGCAGCCGGCCCTCGTCCGGACCCCATCCGGTATGGCATCCGCCCGCAAACTAAAATTCCCCTTCCCATCACCCATATACAATCGGGGTTTATAATAAACCGAACTGTCCTCGTATTGAACATCGCCGCTCGTAACCAGCAGGTCCAGATTGCCATCCCCATCCGCGTCAAACAAGACACTCCCCATATCCTCCTCCTTCTTATCGCCATCTACAAGGTTCCTGGACGTAAATAGACGATCCTGCATCTTCCTGCCTGGCTGCGGCAGCTGGCCCTTCCCTTGTCCTTCCCCCTGACCCTTCCCTTGCATAAACAGCTTGCCTGAGAAGCCGGTTGCCCCGCCAATAAAGAAGTCCGTAGCCCCATCCTTATTGATATCACCCGTAGCAATACCAGGTCCTAATTGAGAATATTTGTGCGGCAGCAACCGCTGCATAGCAAAATCATTAAAAATGTTTTCCTGATGCCGGTAGACAATACCCGAGGCGGCGCTTATATCCGAGAACAGCTGCGCCCCATCCGGGCGCAAAGGCGTTCGTCCTTTTGCAGCATCCCGCCACGACAAGGTCAGGAACGTATCCGCGTGGATGTTCATGATCGCCTGGATGCTGCTATCCGGCCAAAGCACTGTAATAGAATCAATGTTCCCGCTTTTCCCCAACCCGAAAAGCAATTGCCGGTCCACGGAAGAAAAATAGCCCCGCACCGGATTCTCCTCCTGCATTTGCATATTTCCATTACTGTATACACACACCCTGGCGCCAAAGCCATGCCTGTTCAGGGTGTCCCCCACCAGATCCAGACTTACAAAATGGTTTTCGACAGGCTTGCCTTTTTGTACCGTATTGTTGATAAATACAAAGGCCTCCTTATTGATGTTGTTTACCACAAGGTCCAGGTCTCCGTCATTATCCAGGTCTGCATATACCGCGCCATTGGACATGGACGGCTCGTCAATACCCGCGAAAGCCGAAGCATCTATGAAAGTATGATCATGCTGGTTAAGGAATAAATAATTGGGCAGGTTGACATGATCCAGCTCCGCCAGTCCCTTCCGGATGAGCGCCTCCTGTTCCGCCCTGCTTTTGTTGCTGTTGAATATTTTACTGCTGAACTCCAAAAAATCAGCGTTGATAAAATCCCGTCCGATGCCATTGGTGATATGGATATCCTTCCACCCGTCGTTGTCGAAGTCCGCGAGCAGCACACTCCAGCTCCAGTCCGTCGCCTCGATACCCGCCAGTTGCCCTATCTCGCTAAAATAAGGAATGCTCGTATTGCCCGCACGAACACAACCATTGTTTATCTGCAGCATATTGCGCATGAATTCCGGTTCATAGCCCATTCCCCGCTCCGCTTGGTACCGGTCATAGGTCATAAAGGAAAAGGACTCCTTCCTTCTCCGGTTGTATTCAGGTAGCATGTCCAGCGTCACGAGATCCGGCAATCCGTCGTTATTGATATCCGCCGCGTCCGCTCCCATGCTCGAATAACTTTGATGCTGCAGGGCCCTGGCGATACAATTGGTAAAAGTGCCGTCGTGATTGTTCAGCCACAACAGGTCATTGGAAATAAAATCATCCGCCACATAGATATCAGGCCAGCCGTCACCATTGAAGTCGCTCACCGCCACCCCCAGACCAAAACCGTCATCCTTGATGCCCGCCTGCATGGATACGTCACTAAACACCGGATGACCCTTCGCCGCTGAATAGCCGTCATTCCTAAACAATCTGTCATTGGCAGGACTTCGACCGCTCATATCCCGGGGGACGATGGAATTGCTGTTGTTCCCCAACAAATAGTTGACGAGATACATGTCCAAGTCCCCATCCTTGTCATAATCAAGAAAGACAGCCTGGGTCGAATAGCCCGAAAAGGCCAGACCATATTCTTCCGCCTCTTCTTTAAAAGTGAGATTGTGCTGGTTGATAAATAGTAGATTCTTCGCCGGGTGCAGCAGGTCCTTCCCCAGCACGCAAACATATATATCGTCATAGCCGTCATTGTTGATGTCAACGACGCTGACACCCGTGGCCCATACATTCGTCGTTATGCCCGCCCGCTCCGTTATGTCTTCAAACTGGTTGTTCCCCTTGTTGATATACAGACGGCAGCTCACCTGGTTGGCGGAAAAGAATATATCCTTCAACCCGTCATTGTTGAAATCACCGATCCCCACACCCCCGCCCATATAGCCAAACTCGTTGATAAAGGAGGTAGCGCTGTCCACATCATTCACCTGGTTGCGGAAATGGATACCCGACTGGTCCGATGACAGCTGTGTGAACAGCGTATTCTTTTGCGGATGGGTACAGGCTGACAAAATAAGTGCTGCTGTACAAACAAGGGCGACAAAAGAAGATCTTTCTATCATATATTAATATAAGGAGAAAGAGGCTAACAAGTAGCCTCTTTCCAAAATAAAAGCTAAAGCTAAACGATTGCTATTTTATAGAGGGGTTAGCAGAAGTTTCGCTGGTTGGGATGGGGAACATAGCCACCTGCCCTGGTTTCGGATCAGGGCGGATGGAAGGATAATAGCTCTTGGCCCTCCACCTCAGCACGTCGATGTTACTCATCTCTTCCCCGGCAAATTCAACCGCCCTTTCATGCATCACCGCGGCTATCGCCTGGTCATGGTTGGTCAGGACTACGGGCGTCATATTCACGCTTTTACGGGCACGCACCTCGTTGATATAACTGGCTGCCTGGGCCGGTGTCCCCACTTCCGCTTCGCATTCTGCCAGCATGAGCAGCACGTCGGCATAACGGAATATACGCTGGTTGATACCATCGGGATGGAACCCATCGTCCGACCAGTCCAAAATAGAATATTTTCGATAAATTCTTTTCTTCACTACGCCGTTATGGTTGCTAGTAGCTACGTTCATGCCGGCGTCCGTCAACGCTTTAGGAGATTCTTTGAGACTACGAGTCAATATAGAATCGCCAGACTCATAAAAGGTCATTTTATATCGGGGATCTCCAGCCTCGAATTCATTGAGGATACCATCGGAAGGGACAACATTACCCCAGACCAGGCCATACTCTTGACTGCGCATGATACTTCCGTCGGCCGAAGCGCCCTCGCCAGTATAGCCCCAGTTGAAGTTGTCGTCGCCCTTGTCCACAAAGACGACTTCAAAAATGGACTCGCTGTTGAATTCATGACCAAAACCGGGTGCATAGGCAACACTCCCAACCACGACGTCCCCATCAAAATTATCCAGGAAATTGTCGACAAGGGTATATTTACCATACACTTGCAGCAGTGCTGCCTTGGCAGCCGCATAGTCGCCTTTCTGCATATTCACCTTGCCCAGCAGCGTATTGGCGGCATCCTTGCTGGCCTTGCCGTCTTTGGACTGTCCTGTAGGCAGCTTGGCGGCAGCGTCGGTCAGGTCGGCGATGATCTGCTTATAGATATCCGCAACAGGTGACTGAGGCTTATAGCCCGTAGCCGTAGTGACAGGCTCGGTGTACAGAGGCACATCACCCCACATGGATGCCAGCTCGAAGTAAGCCCAGGCCCTTAAAAATTCAGCTTCACCGACGATCACATCCCTTGCCGCAGGATCATCCTTGATATCAGGAGCTTTCGAAATGACAAGGTTCGCTCTGTTGATCATTTGATATGCGCCCGCCCAAACACTTCCCATAACGGAATTGGACGGGGCCGGAGAAGGCTGTTTCATCAATTCGGCCCTCGGCGCCTCCAGCTGCGGACCACCCGCATTCGTTTCCGCTCCCCGCATGTCATGGGTAAAGAACCACTCGCGTCCTATGAGATTGCCCGCGCGCATGCTGGAATATACAGCATTCACGCCGTTACGCAGCTCTGCAGCCGTCTTGAAATAGCTGGCGGTGGTGGGGTTATTAGTGTCAAAGACATTCAATCGTTTGTTACACGCAATTATAGTGGCTACGCCCAGGATAATCGCGGCAATCAGTATATTTATATTACGCCTCATATTATTTGTTTTACAATAGTTTCCTGATTTTTTAGAAGTTTGCCTGGATGCCTACTTGATAAGATTTTGGTTGAGGATATACAGCTGCATCGATGCCATTCGTCAACGCGGATGTATTGACCGTCCTGTTACCTACTTCAGGATCAAAACCCGAATATTTCGTGACCGTCAGGACATTTTGTGCCGATACATAGACCCTGAAGCTCTTGACTACGCCCCTTGACAAGGAGTTCAAAGAGTTCATTGGAATGGTATACCCTATCATCAGATTTTTCAGACGCAGGTAAGACCCATCCTCGAGGAATCTGGTGGAAGGCCTTGCGTTCTGGTTCGGGTCCGAACCTATGGCGCGGGGGACGCTGGTGTTGGTATGGTCCGGTCTCCAGGCATCCAATACTTTTGTACTCGAATTGAAGAAACGCACCATGCCTTCGGAGATCGTGCGGGTCGCATTATAGATCTTGTTGCCCTGTACGCCCTGGAAGAACAACGATGCATCGAACCCATGATAGTTTGCTCCGAAATTGAAGGAATAGGTAAACTTGGGGATGAAGCTGCCCAGGAACGTACGGTCACTGTTGTCGATCTTGCCATCGCCGTTCACATCCTTGAATTTAAGATCGCCGGGACCCGTGCCACCCGTCTGCGTGGCGTGTTTCTTTATATCCGCCGAATCCTGGAAGATACCTTCCACCTGCCAGCCATAAAAGGATTGGATGGGATGACCGACCATCGTATTGGTAACATTATATCCTTCGCTCAAGTCCGCATCATTGCCGGCTTCGATGCTGGTGACACCGGGAGCCAGTCTCGTCACGTTGTTGGTGATGACGCTGATCAGGGCGCTGGCATTCCATTTGAACTCTCCTTCACGCTTATTATAACCCACCTGCAGCTCGAAGCCGTTATTGCTCATACCAGCTACATTGATAGGCACCGTGCTTGTCAGATAACCCAGCGAGGAAGGCAGAGGAACAGCCAGGATCAGGTTGTCTGTCTTACGCCGGAAATACTCGGCAGAAAGGGTGACCTTATTATTCAATAATCCGAGGTCCACGCCTATATTCAGGGATTTTGTCGTTTCCCATTCCAGGTCGGGGTTGGCAAGCGACTGAAGCGAAGAGGCCGGACCGTTGTTGAACACATTCCCAAAAGGATAATAGGCGCTGTTCGAGCTTATGCTGGCCTGCCAGGGCGTCCACCCTAATGCAAATCCATTCAGGCCGGTGATGCCATAGCCGGCCCGGACCTTCAGCTCAGAGATACTCGTCTGACTCTGCATGAACTGCTCCTGGTCTACACGCCAGCCGATGCTTCCCGAAGGAAAGACCTTCCATTTCTTTCCAGGCGCCCATACCGAAAGACCGTCCCGGCGAATGGCGCCGCTCAACAGGTATTTGCCTTTGTAGTCGTAACTCAACCTGCCAACGTATGATATCAGATCACCTTCATTGAACAATTGCTGAATAGAAAGATTCGAAGCGTTGTTCAGGGTCTTGAGGTTATTGGAGGCCTGGGTGCCGCTTGCATTCTCCGTATGTACTTTTTGCTGCAGGTACTCGTACACCGCCACGGCGTTAATGTGATGCTCGCCGAAGGTCTTGTCGAAAGTCAGCTGCTGCGTATATAGTTGCACGGTGGATACAGTGCGGTTGTTGACAATGCCGGCCAGTATGGCGCTGGAGCCGGCAATCGTTCCGCTGTCGTTAAATATGGGTAAGAAACGACTGTCCAGGCCATTGGCATAGTCGATGCCGAATGTGCTGCGGAATTTCAGCCATTTGGTAAAGTTCAATTCTACATATGTCGAACCCAGGATCTTTACCGTAGACCGGGTGCCGGTATTTTTCACCGTGGCATCCTCTACAGGGTTGGTCGGGTCGCCTCCATCCAGCACAGAGTTCACACCCCTGAAACCGTCCGAGGTCGTCGGATCATAAACAGGCATGTGAGGCATCATACGGATGACATTCACCAGGTTCGTCCGGGAACCCGTTTCATTGTTGTCATATGCCTGTTCGCCCGAGGCCAGGTACAGGTTCTCTCCGAAATTGAACACCTTGCTGATATTGTGCTCGGAATTTATCCGGAAGTTGAATCGCTTGTAGCCCACCTTGGGCGCTATCCCCGTCTGGTCAAAGAAGCCTACCGAAGCGTAGTAGCGGGATACGTCATTGCCCCCGCTGAGCCCGATATTATGCTGCGTCATGGCGCCATGCTTGAAATAAGCATCCTGCCAATTCGTATTCGTCTGACCATAGGTTTGTGAAGCGCCCTGGTAGATAGGTGTGTTCACCCAGGGTGCAAGAAGCCTTGGCACGTTGCTGCCCCTGTAGGCGATGGCATACTGCTGGAATTGCGCCGTGTTCAGCAGGCTCAGCCTTTTCGTTACATCCGACGTACCGACGTAAGAATCAAGACTGACACGCAGCTTGCCGCTCCTGCTGCCTTTTTTGGTGGTGATCATGATGACGCCGTTGGTAGCTCTCGATCCATAGATGGCGGCCGCGGACGCATCTTTGAGCACATCCACCGTCTCTATATCCCTTGTATCGATGGTAGAGAGGTCGCCCGTCGGAAGACCATCTATTACATACAATGGGTTGGACGCATAAGAGATGGAGCTGATACCCCTGATGCGCACGATGGGATCTGTACCGGGGCTACCGTTGCTGGTTACCTGCACTCCGGGAACACGTCCCTGCAATGCTGATGAAACACTGGGCACGGGCAGCTCGTTTAAGGTCTTGCTGTTTACACTCGAGATCGCGCCCGTCACATTAGCACGCTTTTGCGTACCATAACCGATGACGATGACCTCCTCTACGGTGCTCAGCTTAGTCTGAAGCTGAATACTGATGTCCCTGCCACCGGCCCCGACCTTCACGGAGCCTACCTGAAATCCAACCATGGAAAACTCCAGCACCTCGCCGGGGCTTGCATTAATGGTAAATACACCGGAAGCATCCGTGCTCGTACCCCTGGCAGTCCCCTTTACGATGACCGAGGCGCCACTTAATGGATTACCTGAAGGGTCTAAAACCTTGCCTTTGACAGGTCCCTGAGCCAAAAGATTGAATGAAAGTGAGAAAAAGGCGATTAGAAAGCAGCAGTTCTTTGCAATCTGTGCAAAGCCAGTTTGGTATTTTCTCATAAAGCAAACAATTAGTGTAATAGGTTTTTTATTACTTAATTAAAAGACGTCGTCAAATTAGGAAAATAAACCGATTGCATAAAATTTAAACAAATTGCAGAAGTTTAAATTGAAATTAGATCACATACATTATTTAACTACTATCTTAATAATTAATTATCATTTGCAAAATGGTTTTAACAATCTTCCAATCCGTATGCTAAAAGTTGCAAAAAAATGTAACGGATTACTAAAAAAAGGTCGGTTTTTGCTCATTTTAGGCTAAAAAAGTATCACTAACTTAGAGGAGGATCACTACCCCGGGAATCCCCAAAACCTCCTCGTCCCAAAGGCAGTCTATCGAGCACAAGGCCCCCTCCTCGCACATGCCAGGTAGTTGAGATCACTGGAAAAAAATGGAGATTTTAAAGGCCGGTTGCCTTTCATAAAGCCGTAGAAAGCGTCTCAGCGGTCAGGCTTATTCTTTAGGGACGATTGCCTGATGATCAGCTCAGCGCGAACGATGATACAGTTTGTTTGATTGATATCGTAAACTCCCTTTAAATGGTTGATGAGATTTTTGGCGGCGATCTCACCCATATCCTTCCCCGGATAGTTGATCGTGGTCAGCGCAGGTTCCATCAGATCGCTGATAGCATCATTATTAAATCCAACGATGGCAATGTCATCGGGAATGGCAATACCCTCCGCCTTTAAGACACGCATACAAACAGACGCCACAAAATCATTGGTGAAAAAAATGCCGTCAGGCAACGGTCTCATATCGAGGATCTGCCGGGCCGATTCTAGGCCAGCCTGCTTGCTTAAATCTTTTACCATTACCCAGCGTTCGTCAAATGCGATCCCGCTGTCCGACAATGCGGCCCGATAACCTTTAAAGCGCTGCTCATAGACATTCCGGTTCAGACTCGAAGTAACATGAGCTATCCTCGAACATCCCTGCTCGATCAAATGCCTCGTGGCTTGGTAGCCACACTTGTAATTGTCGATGATAACAACGCTGTTATTGCCATTATTCTCCACCCGGTCAAAAAATATGACGGGTATCCCCTTTTTCACGAACGGCGAAAAGTGGTCCAGGCCCTCCGTATCGAAGGACAGCGAAGCGATCAGCCCGTCTACTCTTTTGTGAAAAAGATTTTTTGCATTCGCAGCTTCTTTTGTAAAACTTTCCGACGAATGCGCGATAATGATATCATACCCCGCCTCTGCCGTAACCTTTTCAATGCCCGTAAGCACAGAGGTCATAAAATTGCTGTTCAACTCATGTACAATAACGCCAATGGTATTGGTCTGCTGCTGCCGGAGATTCCTGGCAAAATGATTTGACCGGTATCCCATTTTCTCCGCCAGGTCCATGATCCTCTTCCTGGTCCGCTTATTCACCGTCTCGCTGTTCTTTAACCCACGACTTACAGTCGCAATGGAAAGATGCAGCTTTTCCGCTATGTCGTAAATGGTTACCTCTTTTGCTTTGTTCATATGTTTGGCGTCTCGCCCAATGCTAAAACTAGTAAATAAATATTGAAAACTCCTTCTCCTGCATTTTTGGTCAGTGAACATTAACCCCCGCTTGCGTGTATTATTACCAAACTAAATACAAATGGATCTCCAGCTTCAGGATAAAAAAGCCTTTATCAGCGGCTCGACAGCCGGCATCGGTCTGGCCATTGCAGAAGGGCTCCTCAAAGAACACGCCACCGTCATCATCAACGGAAGAACAAAAGCAGCAGTAGACAAGACCATCGCCACGCTAAAACACTCCATTCCCCATGCCAGGGTGTCTGGGATTGCCGCAGACTTTGGAAAAAAAGAAGAAGTCGAGCGCCTATTGAATGAACTCCCCGAAATAGATATTCTTATCAATAATGTCGGCATCTTCGAGCCAAAACCTTTTGTCGATATCCCCGACGAGGACTGGTTCAGATTTTTTGACGTGAATGTCATGAGCGGCGTCCGGCTGGCCCGAAAACTCTTCCCCTCCATGTTGAAAAAGAATTGGGGAAGGATCATCTTCGTCTCCAGCGAGTCGGGAGTTTTTATACCCGACGAGATGATCCATTATGGGATGACAAAGACGGCGCAGATAGCCATTGGAAGAGGGTTGGCGGAATTGACCAAGGGCACAAATGTCACCGTGAATAGTATTTTACCAGGACCCACCTCTTCCCGTGGCGTAGGTGATTTTGTAACCGCGCTGGCGGAACAAGAGGGTGTTGGATTGGGCGAAATAGAAAAGAAGTTCTTCCAGCAGTTCAGACCGACCTCCCTCATTCAGCGCTTTGCCACACCCGAAGAGGTCGCCCATATGGCAGTATACCTGGCCAGCCCGCTGGCCGCCGCCACCAATGGAGCAGCCATCCGGGTCGAAGGCGGCCTGGTGAGGTCCGCATTTTGAGGAATAATTCATAATTTCCGTTATGAATCGTAACCCTTATCTGCTGCTAGTGAGTCTATTGATATTTGGCGGAGCCAGCGCCCAGCAAAATCCCGGAGCCCCCGGAAAGGCTGCAGCACAGACATTGGCGCCCGATCATGATACTACCTATTACCGAAGCTTCTCAGGGACCATCATCGCCCGGACATATCTTTCCAGAAGCTATCTGCAATTCAAGATGGAGCCTCCGGCAGGCATCGCCCTCATGAGCTACCCCGTCAACAAACCATTGAGCCTGGGCGTAGGCCTCACCTACAAATCCTTTTCATTCAGCTTTTCCAAAGGCCTCAATTTCCTGCAATCCAATAAGGACAAAGGAGAAACCAAAAGCACCGACCTCCAGATGCATCTGTACAAAAGGAAATGGACCATCGATCTGGTAGCTTCCTTTTACAGAGGATATTATTTGAACCCCCGCGGATTGGGTGTCGAAGACAACCATGACTATTATGTCCGGCCCGATGTAAAAATAAAAATGATAGGCAGCTCCGTGCACCGGGTCCTGAACTCAAAGAGATTTTGCTATGGCGCGGGACTCTCACAAAATGCCTGGCAGCAGCGATCCGCAGGCTCCTTCTTACTGGGAGGCAAAGCATTTTATATAACCATCTCCGGCGACAGCTCATTTGTCCCCTATAGCGTAGATTCCAACTATTATAAGAGCAATATCCACAAACTGCACGTATTCGAAATAGGACCCGGTATTGGCTATGCCTATACATTGGTGCTGCAGAAACACTACTTTCTCCTCGGCTCCTTCGAGGAAAATTTTAATTTCCGCCTCTCCCACGAGACGGGCAATGGCATCGGCGCCACCAAGGTGGGTTTCTCCGCCAACTATATGCTGCGACTGGCTGCCGGATACAATACCAACAGATGGGGCCTGACCCTTGCATGGCTCACCACCGGCACGAAACTGCAAGGAAAAGAGTTCGACTATAAATACACCATCACGGCCGGCAACTACCGGCTGGTATATGCCCGGCGCCTGGCCATCAATCGCAAGATGAAGAACATCATCGGCCCGGACGTGGACTAAAGCCGCATCCTTTCCGCCATCCGCCAGCCCCCCCCATAGGACGGGTAACATACAGGGGATATTGAATATTTTTAAGCCTGTATTTGAGTATGCCCGAAAGCAGAAAGTCTCTATACCCAATACTGGTCTAATCCCTGGAGAAACAAGATTTGTCAAAATAAAATCGGTTTTTGCCAAAATAAAATCGGTACCTATGCATAATTTTACACGTGTCAACAATGCTTATGTTCAATATACGCCGATCGCTATCCCCAGCCCTCCTCATCCTCCTGTTATTTACTCTTTTTAGTTGTAATAGTCGCCGCGAAGGCCAGCCCCGGTTGCTGATCTTCAGCAAGACCTCCACTCCCCAGGACATGCAGCCCCTGCTTTCATTGGTGACCGCCAATGGCTGGACAGCCGATACCACATCCGACAACAGCCTGTTCAGGGAAGACAGCCTCAAATTGTATTCCGCCATAGTCTTTATAAATACCCCCGGCAACACCCTGGACAATTACGGACAGGCCGATCTCGAACGCTATATACAGGCGGGCGGCGGCTTTGCCGGTATACGGTCCGCCGCCACATCCCGGTACGAATGGGGCTGGTACAGACGGATGACAGGGTCGGACGACAGCGCCCATCATGCCACCGTCTCTCATACATACGACGGAGGCCGTGCCTGGTATGCGGATTCACTGGCCGGCAGCTCGCTCGATACAGCCACCCTCCGCCCATTGATAGATGGTATCCGCTATGCCATCGGCAATAACAACAACCTGAACTATGCCAAAGCAAAAACCCTCCGCGTCCCGGAAGATGAGCGGTTTACCAAAACAACGCTAGCCCAGGGCGGCGCCTTCTTCGAGCCCACTGAAATGACCATACTTCCCAACCTGGACATCCTCGTCGTTCAGCGCAGAGGAGAGATCCTGCTCTACAACCATACCACACAAAAAGTGACGCAGGCAGGGTTCCTGGATGTATATTTCAAGACACAGCATACACCAAATGTCAATGCGGAGGAAGGCTTGCTCGGCGTGCAGGCCGATCCCGACTTTGCCCAAAATCACTTTGTCTATATGTATTACAGCCCCATCGACTCCTCGGTGAATAGGCTGTCACGCTTTACCTTCACAGGAGACAGCATCGACAAAAAATCGGAAAAGGTGGTGCTCGAAGTAAAATCACAACGAGAGATTTGCTGTCACACCGGCGGCTCCATCGCATTTGGTCCCAACCATACCCTATTTGTTTCCACAGGTGATAACACTACTCCTTTCGACGAGCCCAATACGCCCTATCCAAGTCACGGATATGCGCCCCTGGACGACAGACCCGGGCATCTTCAATATGACGACCTCCGGGGAGCCGGTAACACCAACGACCTACGTGGCAAGATCCTTCGTATAAAGATCAACCCCGATGGCTCCTATGACATTCCCGAAGGAAATCTCTTTCCAAAAGGAAAGGACAAGACCCGTCCCGAAATTTATGTCATGGGCGATCGCAACCCCTATCGTATCTCGGTGGACAAAAAGAATGGCTATTTGTACTGGGGTGAGGTAGGCCCCGATGCCAACCAGGACAGCCTCGACACAAGAGGCCCCAGGGGTTATGATGAGGTGAACCAGGCCAGGGCAGCGGGCTTTTTTGGATGGCCCTTGTTTGTAGGCGATAACTACGCCTATCGCCGGCATGATTATGCCACCGGCATCAACGGCCCCGCCTTCGACCCCGCCAAACCCGTCAACGAGAGCCGCAACAATACGGGCTTACACGACCTGCCTCCCGCCCAGCCCGCCTTTGTATGGTATCCTTATGGACCCTCGGCGGAATTCCCACAGGTAGGTACCGGCGGACGGTGTGCCATGGCCGGTCCCGTATTCTATTCTGACCTTTATCCCGACAGCACCCGCCTGCCGGATTATTACAACGGAAAATTCATCATGTACGACTGGATACGCGGCTGGCTCAAAGCAGTGACCCTGCTCCCCAATGGCGACCTGGACAATATGGAACCCTTCCTGAACAATATCAAGCTCAATTCGCCGATAGATATAGAAATGGGGCCGGACGGCAAGCTCTATGTGCTCGAATATGGCAACGGCTGGTTCCAAAAAAACCCCGACGCCGGCATCTCCCGCATCGACTACAATGGTGGGAACGTCGCCCCCGTCGTCAGCAACTTCAACGTAGACAAGACCTCGGGACTCCTGCCACTAAAAGTACATTTATCCGTTAAGGCCCATGATGTAGAAAGGGATTCATTGAAATATGTTTGGGACATAGGCGATGGCCATACACAGGAAACAACCACTCCCTCTTTCGACTACACCTACACCAAGCCCGGCGATTATGCCCTGTCCGTCACTGTCGTCGATGCAAAGAATGCCTCCACAAAAAGCAGCATCGTCGGTATCTATGCGGGTAATTCCATCCCTCTCGTCAATGTGGAGGTCAAAGGCAATCACAGCTTCTATTTTGAAGGCCATCCGGTACAATATGTCGTCCACGTGACGGATTCAGCAGCCATATCGGAGGTGTGGGACCCGCGCCGGCTGGTCGTCTCCGCCGACTATGCGGAAGGCTCTGACAAAGCCGCAAGTCCCCAGGGTCACCAGGTGCTGAGCGCCGCCATCGAAGGAAAGAATATGATGCTATCCCTGGATTGCAAGACCTGTCATAAAGTAGCCGATAAATCCATCGGACCTTCCTTTACCGATGTGGCCAAACGTTACGCCAAAGACCCCGAGATGGTATCAAAGCTCACGCAAAAGATCATAAAGGGTGGCAGCGGCAACTGGGGCGAAGTGGCCATGGCCGCGCATCCGACCCTGAAAGAAGATGACATCCGGCAGATCATCGGCTGGATAAAAACCCTCGCAGGTACGGAGAAGACAACCCCGTCACTCCCCGCCAGCGGGTCGGTAGATCCTACGATGCATCATCCTGAAAAGGACAATGGCGTACTCACCATCACCGCCTCCTATACCAATAAGGGCGGGGACAATATCCGTCCGCTGACAGGTGCAGGCTCGGCATCCCTTCGTAATTCCAAACTGCCGTTCCGTCGCGCCTCCTCACTAAAAGGCCCATTCCACAAAGACAATATAGACTTGACGGAAGTCACAGGCATTGAGGTCGGGGTCTATTGGAGCGGCAAGCCCGGTACAGTCTACCATCTCGAATTCCATCTCGACTCCGCCACGGGCAAGAAACTGGGCGAGACCACGGTCCGCGGGTACGGCAAGGCCACCTCACCCGATAATAAGGAATGGCTGGAGACAGTAAAGACCTCCCTCACCCCCGTGACAGATGGCGTCATACACAAACTGTTTATAACAGGCGCTCGCCCCACCGGGCAGACAGCCAACGAATCCCCGGCCACCGCCAACGTGCCCGCGGGTTCCGCCCCCGGCACCCCAGAAATTGGTGTAACGCATTGGTATATCCGATTACTCAAGTGATAATTGATTGACATGTTTTGGAATGTGAGAAGTATTATAGCTGTTTGTTTATTGATATTATCGGGCACAGTGGCAGGTCAGTCCCCCGACTCGGCCCGATCCCTCAACGAAGTGATAGTCACCGCACAGCGGAGAGAAGAGCAACTGGGGAAAGTCCCCATAGCCATATCGGCCTTTACGAGCAGGCAGGTACAGGAGTTCCGCCTATGGAATAACAAGGATATCTCCGGCATCGTACCCGGTCTTTATGCCGCCGACCCCGGTGATGGAAGGGATGTCATATCTATTCGTGGCATTACCTCCACCTCCTATGATCCCGCAGTGGCGGTCTATATCGATGGCATCAATCAGTTCGGACTGGATACGTATATCCCTTCCCTGTTCGACATAGCCCGCATCGAAGTGCTGAGAGGACCGCAGGGCACCCTGTATGGCCGTAATGCCATGGGTGGCGTGCTGAATATCATCACCAGACAGCCCGGCAATACGACAGATGGCTTCGTAGAGCTCGGCGCCGGTAACCATGGACAGCAGCGGTATTCCGTAGGGCTCAGGACTCCCCTGATCAAGGACAAGCTCTTCATTGGCATCGCAGGTCTTTATGACGGTCGCAACGGATATTATACAAATAAATACGACAACTCCTCCTATGACAAACAGCATAGCATCACCGGCAACTATTATCTCAAATACATTCCCGGCGCCCGATGGTCCGTGGACCTGAATGTCAAGCACCGTAACAATCGCAACCATGGGGCATTCCCGCTCGTGGCCAGTCGGACTGCTGCCTTTGCACAGCCCTTCAAGCTGGATCAAAATGCGATCACGACGATGATGGACAATACTTTTCAGTCCTCTCTCGCCGCGACGTACAAGGGACGGGTGTTCAACTTCCAGGAACAGACCTCCTACCAGCAGAACTACCGCTATTATACCAACCCCATCGACGGTGATTTCTCTCCCCTGGATGCCATCTCCATCATCAACAACTATGGCAGCAAGTGGAATAATGTCCGGGCCGTGACGGAGGATCTTCAATTTTCGTCCGCCACCGCATCCCGCTGGAAATGGACCACCGGGGCTTATTGGTTCTACCAGGACCAGCCCAAAAAACTGGCCACCCGCTACGGCCGGGATGCTAAAAAGCTGGGAGTGGGGGATTCGCTCTTCTCGACCATCAATACCACCCGCAATCATAAATGGGGCATTGCCGTCTATGGACAGCTCAGCTATGCGCTGAGTGAAAGGACCAACCTGACGGCAGGACTGCGGTATGATTACGAACACCAATGGGAAGATGTGATGGGAGAGTACCAGCATGATCCCAACCCAACACCCATGGTGATCATTCCCGACACATCCGGGCGGGTGTCTTTTCATGCCTTCTCACCCCGCCTGGCGCTCGACTACAGGTTGCTGGCAAACTCCACCCTGTACCTTGTTTATAGCAAAGGCTTCCGCACAGGTGGGCTGACACAGCTGTCATCGGCCCCATCGCAACCGCCGCTGGTTGGCTATCGTCCTGAATACAGCAGCAATTACGAGCTGGGGATAAAGAACACATTCCTGTCCGGGGCGCTTCGGGTCAATGCCGATGTTTTTTACACGCATATAAACGACGCGCAGGTGCCAACCCTGGTCCTCCCCGATGCTATCACCGTCACCAGGAACACCGGTAGACTGAATAACTATGGTGCGGAAGTGGAGCTATCGGCGACCCCTGTCCGTGGACTTGACATAGTCTATAATGCCGGATATACCCACAGCAAGTACCAGACCCTGAAGCTGTCGCAGAACGGGTCTTCCGTAGACCTCGCCGGCAAACATCAATTATTCACGCCCGACCTTACTTCGTTGTTGGCCATACAGTACGCCCGGATGCTGGGTCGCGACCTGCGTGTCTTTGTCCGCGGGGAATGGAAGCTGACAGGAACCACGTATTTCGATCTGAACAATAAGATCAGGCAAACCCCCTACTCGCTCATCAACATGCGTTGCGGTCTGGACATCCGGAAATTTGAGCTGGCAGTATGGGGAAGGAATCTCGGTGATAAGAAATATATTTCTTATGCTTATGATTTCGGCGCCTATCATCTCGGCGACCCACTCACATGGGGCGTGAGCGTACAGACATCTTTTTAGGGCTTTGTCCGGCAGGAAAAGCCCTGACAATTTTTAAAAGCCACCCGGAAATGACCGCCATCGATATCCACGCTGTAGATATTGCTAAACCTTTCTGCCCGGCCCGTACGCCGGAATCCGCTGCAAAAGACGGTATCTCCTTTTAACACCGGCTGTCCGCATTCATATCCGGCAGGGTCCATCCGGGTAAGTTTTTTAGACGGCAGATCATAGACATACAGATGTGAAGGAGGTCCGTCTTCGCTGCCGCTGGCAGTGTCGGCCGAAGATTCTCCATCGAAAACAAGCTTATCTCCCTTGGCGTTAAGGAGGAATCGCTCCGAACTGCCGACACCCATGGTGGTATCTATATCAGCTATGGGGATCTGTCGAAGCACATTGCCTTTCAGGTCGAAGATGTACACGCTTGACATATCCTGTACGATGATCCCTTTACTGTCAGGTGTCCAGGAGGGAGAGAAATACCCCAATTGCGCACTGTCTCCGGACATGACAAAGTCCGCATGCGTATTGTCTCTGTCTACATATTTGATAAGCCATTTGGTGCCCTTCATGGCATTATAGGCAAGATATCTTCCGTCCGGCGACCAGACAGGACCATAGCAGTTGATACAGGCGGTGTCCAGCAGCGTGGTCTTTTGCGAGGTCAGGTCCATCAATCCTATTCTTCTTTCATGGTCGGGCTGACTATAATCCGTATAGGCCAGCCAGGTTCCGTCGGGAGAAAGCTGTATGTTGGTTGCCTTTAATTTTATCTGCTGGCCAATCCTGTCCCCCGCGTTGAAAACAAAGACCCCGCTCTTGTTGGCATAACAGTAATCATAAGCCCGCCGAGGCTTGGGGACCGGCACATTGTCGGCATCTTGCGCTTGTTTGTCTGCAGATGTCTTACACTGCGCAAACAGGAAAAGAAAAAGGAAAAAATACGCTCGTCGCATAGATGAGCAATATATGCATTAGCTTGTATCCGTGCAAACATCGTGTCGAAATCGGATAGTCCCGCAACAATCCGCTCCACACATCACATTGACTATCAACATCCAGCATTCATGGTATTACTTTGGTTGCAAAATACATGCAGAACCCGCCGAGGGCGGTCCGACCGAGATCATACATTAGTCAATAACTCTGAGTATGCTATCAAACTATCTCAAGACAGCGCTGCGCAGCCTGCTCCATCCTGATCATGCTATGGGTAATAAGTGAATGGAGCTATGACAGATTCAACCGGCATGCTGGCTTTATTAATAGCCCTGCTGACAGTGAGTTTCCATGCAGTGAGGGCGGCTATGGCTAATCCGGTGAAAAGCTTGAGGTCGGAGTAGTCCCGCCCACCAGCCGGCAGGACCAGTCCGAATAACCCGCTCCGTATTTGCAGGTTTTTCTGTAAATTATCCTCTCGATACCCCCTAAAAGCAGTTGCATGAAAAAACATTTACTCGCGGGAGTGCTGGTAAACCTCCTGCTGCTCCTGGATCTACACGGACACGCACAGGACAGACCCATTGCCTTCAAGGGCGCCCTTATTTATCCTGTGACAGGGCCCGCTATTGAAAAAGGCATTTTAATCGTTCAGAAAGGCCGCATACTCGCGGTCGGGGATGCCACCACTTCCATACCTTCGGATGCCGAGGTCGTCGATGCCACCGGAAAGGTCATTATTCCAGGCATCGTGGATACACACTCGCACATCGGCGGACCGGAAGGAGGCGATAACTCAAATGCGCTCAACCCCGAAGTGCGGGTACTCGATGCCGTCAATCCTTCCAGTAATAGTTTTAAAAAGGCGCTGGCAGGCGGGATCACAACAGCCAACATAATGCCCGGCTCCGGACATCTCATGAGCGGGCAGACCATCTACCTCAAGATGCGTCAATCGGTGGACATCGAAGGAATGCTCGAGGTCAATGAAAAAGGAGTATACGGTGGTATGAAAATGGCCAATGGCACCAACTCCATGCGCGGCACCAATGGGTTTCCCGGCACACGGGCCAAGTCCGCAGCCATGGATAGGGAATTATTTGTAAAGGCCGTAGAATACAAAAAGAAGATGGACTCCGCCATTGCGAAAAAGGACTCGACAAAGATGCCGGAGAGGGATCTACGCATGGAATCGCTGGTAGAAGTATTGGAAGGCCGGCGGATCGTTCACTTTCATACCCATAAACTAAATGACATCCTCACCGTCCTGCGTCTGAAAAAGGAATTTGGTTTTCGGGTGGTATTGCACCACGTATCCGAAGCCTGGAAAGTGATAGACGCCATTGCCGCCGCAGGAGTGCCGTGTTCTATCATCAATATCGATGCCCCCGGCGGCAAGCTGGAAGCGATGAACTTCTCCCCAAAGAACGGCGCCCTGCTGGAAAAGGCCGGCGTGCCTGTAGCCATACATACCGATGACCCTATAACAGACTCGAGGTTCCTGATGCGCAGCGCCGCCCTCAGCGTCCGGGAAGGAATGTCCCGTCAAAAAGCGCTGGAAGCGCTGACCATTGCCGGCGCCCGTATGCTGGACCTGGGTAGCAGGATCGGCTCGCTGGAAAAAGGCAAGGACGCCGACTTCGTGATCCTCACGGGTGATCCCTTCAGTGTGTATACCCATGTAGAACAGACATGGGTAGAAGGACTCAAACGATACGACAGATCGATACCCTCCGACAAAACCTTCGCAGTGGGAGGGTACAAGGTCTATACCCCCGAAGGAGCACAGGAGGATGATGACAAAGACTACGAATGGAGCGACGAAAGATAACAGGCGCCCGCAACCCCTCAAAAGCAAAATTTTAAATCATGAAGCAATCATTCTATTATATACTTTTCATATTTACTACCCTCTCCCTCCATGCCCAGATAGCCATCAAAGGGGAGAAGGTCTATACAATGGCCGGCGATGTCATCACCAATGGAGTGGTGTTAATAAAGGACGGCAGGATCGAAAAGGTAGGCGCCTCCCTGAAGATCCCTTCGAACTACACCGTATACCAGGCCAGGGTTGTGACCCCGGGACTGGTGGATGCCCGAAGCGTAGTGGGTCTGTCCGGTCCATTGAATATCTCTATCGACCAGGACCAGCTTGAAAAGTCAAACCCCATCCAGCCCGATCTGCGCGCCATCGACGCTTACAATCCGGATGATACATTGATAGGCTACCTGCGTGTCAATGGCGTAACAACCATTCACACCGGTCATGGCGTCGGAGCGCTGGTCAGCGGACAGACCATGGTGGCAAAGACAAAACCAGGCCTGATAGACGCAGTCACCGTCGTACCTCTTGAAATGCTGGCCATGTCCCTTGGCACCTCCGTAGAAGCCAATTTCACCTCCCCCGGTACCAAATCCAAGGAAATAGCCATGCTGAGAACAGAGCTGATAAAAGCGCAGATCTACGAGAAAAAAATGAGCGCCAAAGACAGTACGAAACAACCTTCCCAGGACCTTAACATGGAGATGCTCGTGAAACTATTGCATGGAGAGGTCAAAGCCCTTATCTCCGCCAACACATCCCTGGATATCCTGTCCGCCATCCGCCTAGCCAGAGAATTCAACCTCAAGCTCGTCATCGAAGGCAGCGCGGAGGCCTACCGGCTCATCGACAAAATAAAAAGCGCTGGGGTAGAGCTCATTGTACATCCTACCATGGCCCGCCCCAATGGAGAGATGGCGAATATGAACATGGAAAATGCAGCCATCCTCACCAAAGCCGGTATCCCCGTGTCTATCGAGAGCGGCTACGAAAGTTATGTTCCCAAGACAAGAGTGATCCTCTTCGAAGCCGCGGTCGCAGCAGCCAACGGACTGCCCTATGAGGAGGCGTTGAAAGCCATCACGCTGAACCCCGCACGACTACTGGGACTGGACAAACGCATCGGCTCCATCGAAAAAGGAAAGGACGGTGACATCGTCCTCTATGACGGAGATCCATTCGAATACACCACCCATGTATGTAAGGTATTTATTGACGGGCAGCTGGTGGCAGACAATTGCCAATAGACATCATCCGACCCCATCCGGTATTTATAATGGAGAACACAGCTTCCCCGATGATCGTACCAATCTGGCCCTCGACTATGCATTTGGGAGGTTCGGACGGAAAGGATTTTTCCTGAACTTGAATGAATGTTTTTAGCACGCCCCCTTTGCCGCCGAAACAAGAATATTTGAGCCGGAACTGGCCAAAACTGGTATATTACTTGCTGTATGAATCTCAATATCCTCATTATGAATAAAGCCCTAATATTCAGCCTATTGCTATTTATTTCTTCCGGCGCCATCGCCCAGGTCATAGGAAAGATTGACAAAAAGACAAAAGAGTTTTCCATCGCCCCCGATCAGAAAGCCGAATACACATTGATTGGATACCAGTTACCCAACACCACCACCAAGCACCTGATCTGCTTTTCTTCCAATGAAAATATGGTAAGGGAGGAGTCCGGCAAATGCGTCCTGGGCGCCTATTTTGATACCGACAGAATGAAGGTGGGAGATAAGATCATTTTTCTGGGCAACTACGGCAAACTATTCGTTAAAATGAGCTATGTCTCCGGCGCAGGCAACAAGATGACCTTCTACTTGTCAAGGACCGGCCTCGTGTTAAAATAATCATTCGTCCAGCTCACCCGCAGCCAACATGTTCCTTATTTATACACCCCAGCCCGCATTACAACATCTTGTAAGCAGGATCATGTTTGCACATTATGTGTCGGACCCCGGCAAACCAAGGCCGATCAATCCATTTCCGCCCCACCCCGAGCATTGTATGTATTTTTATCCCATCGACAAGGTTGTTCGTCACAATGATAAAGCCCGGCCTTCAGTGGAATTACCCCACAGCATCATCGTCGGCCCCAAACTCAATAAGGTTGATCTGGCCCTCGGCTATAATACCCTTGTCGTTATTGTGTGTTTCCAGCCAGGCGGATTGCATCGGCTCCTCCGCATCTCCATGAATGATATATTGGATGAGTTCATCGATAGCTCGCTGTTGTTTGGTGACATTGAAAATGTCATACAGCAAATAAGAGATAGCGCCAGTTATGAACAAATGAACCGCATCGTTCAGGAATTTTTATTATCAAAAGCAAAGAATATCAGGAACACCCTCCCAATAGATGAGGTGCTCACTGGGATAAATCGTCACAAAGAGCTCGTAAATATTGACAAGCTGGCAACGCAGGCATGCGTGAGCATCCGGCAATTGGAAAGACAGTTTTCGGAAAGAATAGGCATACCCCCAAAGATGTTCTCGAGACTGGTTCGCTTTTCCAGGGCCTGGGACATGCGGGAAAACAACCCCGCTATCCCCTGGACAAAGATCGCCCATGCCTGCGACTACGCCGATCAGATGCACATGATACGTGATTTTAAGGAATTCACCGGAGTAACCCCCACTATCCTGCAGACGCATCGTGAAAAAAGCCCTTTCCGGCTCACCGTTTCCACCGAATGATCCGCCAGGATGTCGCTTTTGTACTATGCAAGAGGTATAGCCAGTCTGTACTTTTGATTATGAAAATCTTCATTTTATTACTGTTTGTTTGTTATGGGTCTTCCGCCTGTGCACAATCCGCAGATATCATCTTATTCAACGGAAAAATATTCACCTCCGACAGCAGACAGCCTTATGCCCGGGCCCTGGCTATAAAAGGGAACAGGATCATCGCCGTCGGCACAGATCAGCGTATCCTTAAACTCATATCCTCCAAAACCCAAAAGATCGATCTTGCAGGAAGGACCGTCGTGCCGGGATTCAATGACGCCCATGAACATCTTGGCGTTTTTGCACCCGTCGGACAATCTTTTACAAGCGATTTTTCCGTGGAGGGGCCTGGCAAAACAGCCGTCCTGGATTCAGTCTCGAAACTATACAAAATTGCAAGACCCGGTCAATGGATCATCGGGCCCATCGGACTTGCAATACTGCAAGACACCGGCATGAGAAAAGCCCTGGATAGCATCGCACCCGATCACCCCGTATACCTGCAGGTCATGTGGGGCCATGGAGCTATAGTGAATAGTAAAGCCTTGGCCATCTTGAACATACCGGATACAGCCGCCGATCCATTAGGGGGATGGTATGCAAGGAGCCCGGGGTCACATCGGATCACAGGAGCCTTGTTTGAATACGCACAATGGCCCGTTTGGCATGCGGCATGGACATCCGAACCCGGGAATTTAGTCAACGCATTGCGTTCATATGCCCTTCTCCAACTTCAGACAGGGATCACGACAGCGCAAGACATGAGCTGTTGTATCGAACCTTCAGCATTGTCACGCATCTTTTCTGAAGCAAACCTCCCTTTACGGGTCCGCATCATTCCCATGCCCGGCGCCACGGCAAATGGAAGGAGCCTGTCAGAATGGAAAAAAGTCGATCCACATCCATCCCGGCTTACCTATCTCTCCGGTGTAAAATATTTATTGGATGGAACCCCCCTCGAGGAAAATGCCATGATGAAAAAGCCCTATCACGACAGCCCCGCCTGGTATGGTCGACTTGACATTCCAGTCGATACGCTCAAGCAAATTCTCCGGGAAGCGCTTGCCTCCGGTACACAGCTGATGATACATATTGCGGGAGACAGCACACTGGCCCTCGTTCTTTCCCTTATGAAACAATTGGGAGATGGAGAAACCTGGAAAAGCCGGCGGGTGCGTATTGAACACAACGCAACAGCAAACATCACCCCATCGGAAGCCAACGATCTCCGGGCAATGGGGGTCCTGATAATGCATACCCCAAAGTACAACCGCTCCAGTCACCTGCGTTCACTGATAGATCGGGGTATTATCGTAGGTATCTCGCCCGACGGAACATTAAATCCCTTCCAGGATATCATGTTTACATCCAACGGACAGGACAATCCCCGCGAAAACATCAGCAGGGAGCAAGCCGTCATTGCATTTACCAGAACGAACGCCTATGCCGAGTTCAGAGAGAAAGAAAAAGGGACGCTGGCAAAAGGAATGCTGGCAGACCTCGCCGTCCTTTCACAGGACATTTTTACCATCCCGTTCGAACAGCTGCCAGCCACCAAAAGCGTACTGACCATCATCGATGGCAACATCGTTTATAAAGCGCCGGGCTATGACTTGGGTAACGACCTTCCCGGCACGACGGACCGCTGATCGGTAAATACCAGCAATACCGCGATCAGTCCCAGGATAAAAAAACCCATTGCCAGCGGAAATACTCCATTGCGCATCGATTGGCTTATCACCGACCCAAGCGTTGCGCCTATGAAAAAGAAGACCGTTCCGTAAACAGACGATGCCACACCCGCCACATCTCCCATTGGCTCCAGCGCTAGCGCGCTGCTATTAGGTTCGACAGCCAGGTTGATAGCCATCATCAGGGTCACGCCAGCAAAAAACAACCGCATATCCGGCGGGTCTCCCGCCATGAACGTACACAGCAACAAGGCCGACCCGATGACCGCATAGACGCTGAGAAGCCCCTTTATGCTCCGACGCGCCCCATATTTGATGGACAGGCGGGAATTCAGCAGGGAGCACATCGACATCACCAGACCCATGCCTCCGAAGATCCAGGGAAAGAGCTTCGGCCGGCCATAGATGTCCCCGATAATATGCTCCGAACTGGCGACATACGAGCTCAATGCCGTGAAAAGCAGCGTGGTAATACCCGTATACCGAAGGAAGGTCCGGTGTGTCACCACTTTCCGGATGGACCCGCCAATGATCGACCAGTCCAGCGAAATGCGCTGTTCGCGCGGAAGCGACTCCTCCAGTCTCAATGACCAGATAAACACGATGACCGCAAACAGGGGAGGGGTGAGAAATACCATTTTCCAGGATGCTATCGATAGGATGGCCACGCCTAAGAAAGGTGCAAGCACCGGCGTGAACAGGAAGATGGTAAAGATCAGGGACATGATGCGCGCCATCTGATCCCCGACAAATCGGTCCCGCACACCCGCAATAGTCGTCATAAAGACAGCCGATGCTCCTACCCCCGCCACAAAGCGTGCCGCCAGCATGATACGCAGATCCGGACCAAAGGCCGCTGCTATCCCACCGATAATGTAAAGCGGGAATCCGATCCGTAAGATTGCCAGCCGGCCATATCGGTCAGACAACACCCCAAAGATGATCTGGGCCACCTGCCCCATAAAAAAGAACGAAATGATCTTCGACGTTTCCGTGGAATCATGGCTAAGCCCAAAATGCTCCCGAAGCTGGGCAAATGCCGGAAGCATGATGTCGATGCCCAATGCCGTCAGGGCCATCGTACAGGCCGACAGGACAATAAACTCAGCTCTTCTCATTTTCATATGTCCCTTCATATAAGGTCCGATTTTCTTTTATAGCAAATCTATTGTCTATCCCCGACTCTTACGGGGTGCAAAATAGACATTCTGAGGGGCCGATCGGGCCATATCCGGCGGAGATCACGCTCATAAAAATTTGCCGGGACAGCAGATAGTCCGAAATTCGCCCCCTTGATCATGGACTTTATCCCCGGCATTATGAATTCATATAAAGGACTCACCGAAGAACAAATTGCCATCATCCGTTCCACAGGCAATATCAGGATCAATGCGGTAGCCGGTTCCGGCAAAACAACCACCATCATTGAATATGCGGCCTCGCGACCCGCCGGTTCACGGATCCTGTACCTCGCATTCAATAAATCCGTAAGGCTGGAAGCCACGGGAAAGTTCGAGGCCCGCGGACTCCGCAACGTGAAGGTCGAAACAGCCCATTCGCTGGCTTACAGACATATCGTGTACCCGTACGGATATAACGTAAGGGCCGATAGTTACAAGACATATGAGATCGTGGACCTGCTGGAGCTCAGCAGCAACGGTGAAAAACATGCTGAATATATCCTGGCAAATCATATCAGCAGGTTCCTGACCTTTTTTTGCAACAGCGAAAAGCCCAAGGTACAGGACCTTAATTACATGGATATTATTCATGACGATGCCGCCAGGGGGTTCGTCGGTAAGTTCTATACGATCATCGAAAATGGGGTGAGACAGATCCTTGCCAGAATGGACAAAGGAGCCATCGACATTACACATGATTTCTACTTAAAGAAATTTCAACTGTCCGATCCCATGCTGCCCTATGACTACATTCTTTTTGATGAAGGCCAGGACGCCTCGGAGGTTATGCTCGATGTCTTTCTAAAACAGAAAGCCACCAAGGTTATTGTCGGGGACGTACACCAGCAGATCTATGGCTGGCGGCATGCGATAAACTCCCTGGAACGGGCGGACTTTAAAACCTTTCACCTCTCCGCCAGTTTCCGCTTCCCGCAGGATATTGCCCGGCTGGCCTCCGGTATCCTGGATTGGAAAAAGAAATTGCACGATCTCGATCCTGTTACCATCACCGGTATGGGGTCCGATAACAAAGAAGTTTCGAAAGCTACGATCGCCAGGACCAACCTGGGCCTTCTATTGAAAGCCATCGAATATGTTACGGACAACAGGAAAGGACAACGCATTTATTTCGAAGGGAACATCAGCTCCTATACCTACGCGGACGATGGCGCTTCATTGTACGATGTGCTCAACCTCCAAAATAACCAGCGGGACCGTATACGTGATAAGCTGATCCAGTCAATGAAAGACATGGATGAACTGGAAGAATATATTGAAAAAACAGAGGATGTCCAGCTGTCAATGATGGCAGAGATAGTAAAGGAGTATGGAGACGAAATTTATGGTATCATCAAATCCCTAAAAGACCTCCATATTGCAGGAGACGACAAATCCGGAGCAGACATGGTCTTCTCCACCGTCCACCGGGCCAAGGGGATGGAATACGATGTGGTCTACCTGGTGGATGACTTTATTACCGAAGAGCGGCTGGAGAAGCTGAAGGACCTGGAAATGGCGAAGGGGCGGCCGCTGCACATCGCGAAATGGAATGAAGAAATAAACCTGCTCTATGTTGCCGTGACGCGTGCCAAATACAAACTTTATATTCCTGGAACGCTTATCCCCAAGGGATTCCCGGCAGGCAAACACGTTGTCACTCAAACAGCCAACCACGCTAACACCCAGGCTGCCAGCCATGTCAACACCAGCAAGAAACCCATTCCCCCCGGCCATACCGGGAAATCCGCTCATCTCAGCCGCCTGCAAGCCGCCCGGCAAAAGCCGGAAAGCAAAAAAGACGCCTACCAGCCCTGGACCGCAGATTTGGACAAAGAATTGACGACGATGGCATACACCGGCGCGCCCATAGGAACGATGGCGGAATATTTCGGCCGCACAAAGGGCGCTGTTTACTCCCGGCTTAAGAAACTGGGCTATTTTTCGTAACCCCTTATCCCACGCGCCTTACAAGCATAGCCACCGTTATGATCGTAGCAAATTCATCCTTCAGGCTGGCCAACGCCGTGGCATGGATCAGTTCCGCCGAATAATCTTCCCCCTCAATGCCCCTTTTAGAAAAGGTGGCCGTTGCATCCGCAACAAGAAAAGTCTCAAACCCAAGATTCCCCGCCATCCTCGTCGTTGTGGAAACGCAATGGTCCGTGGTCAGGCCTACAATAATAAGTTTAGAGATATTGTCCCCATCAAGCCGTTCCTTCAGATCTGTGCCAATAAAGGCGCTATTCACACTCTTTTTGATGATCGCCTCGCCTCCACGTGGTTTAACCTCGTCCTTGAAAGCATTGCCTGCATTCCCCTCATGCAACGGCGATGCCGGATTGGATGAGCAGTGCTGAATATGGAATATGGGGAGGTCATTCGCTCTCCACAACTGTAATATGTGACTCGCATTTTCCTCTGCACAAGGATTATTCCTTTGACCTCCCCAGTATTCGATATTATCGAACCCTTTTTGAATATCCACCAATATCAACGCCGGCCTGTCAATTCTCGAAATATGCATGTTGAGTTATTATAATAGCTGCTCGAAATATCCGCCTATTTCACTGTCCTTATCTACAAATTGCAACTCCAGTATCCAATGCCGTTCGTTACCCTCTTCATCCCGCAGGGGTGACGCCTTATACCGAACTCTTTTAATGCCAGATCGCTGATATCCTCGTTGAGCTGTGCTTCTGTTTTCCCGGGAACGATCAATTTATTTTCCTCGATGGCCCTGAAGAATTGAATGGAAACATCCTGAGCATCGAGCAGCTGTTGCCTTGCCATGGTTCGACTCATTTATTTATACGTACAAAATAAAAGAGCCTGTATGGCTTGAAAGTTAATCTACATTAACCCGCCAACCTTTTTTTCAAAGCGCTCAGGAATTGAGGGGTGACGCCCAGGTAGGAGGCTATGTCCTTTTGAGAGAACCGCCTTTCAGCATATGGCTTTTGCTTCATGAACAAAACATACCTTTCCTCGGCAGTGGCGGACAATGCCTGGTTTATCTGCTCTCTTTGAGCGATATACGCATTTTGAAAAAGTATCCGGAAAAATCGCTCGAATTTCGGGACTCGCTGATATAGTAACTCCAGGTCCGATTTGCTTATTTGCAGGATCGCCGTGTCCTCGATGGCTTTAATATTCGACCTGGAGGCCGTTTGCGTCAGGAGGCTGTAAAGATCATCCGCCCACCACTCTTCAATAGAGAAATCTATAATATGTTCGAACCCATTCTCGTCAAGATAATATGTCTTTACGCATCCCCGCACTACAAATGACTCATATTTACATATACTTCCCTCGCGTAACAGGAACTCGCCTGTCTTTAGATCTCTGGCCTTTAGCAGAGAGGTAAAAAACGCTGCCTCCTCCGCGTCCAGGGAAATATGTCTTGCTATATTGGCGAGCAGAAGGTCGAAGCTCATAGTTGGGGAAAGTTACACAATCCCCTCTAATAGAAAAACTGCTCCAGTACGATCTGCCCATCCTTCACCTCATACAGCATGATCTCATCAAACTGTATCCTTCCATGTGGTTTCACCGTGACATCCATCTTTCTCCTTACCACGAAATGATTGCTGGCTACCACGGGCTCCGTTGTGCTGGCGCCATGAAATCCCTCTATCCGGCCTACAAAATCTTCCCCTTTTTTACGAACGGGAGCCTTGCCTTCCGCATATCCCATATAGGGGCTGTCCGGAGGATCCACGCTCCGGACATTTTCTGCAAACAATTCATCCTGGATCTCGAACCATTTTTCCTGCTGGGCAAGCTCATGGAACCGGGCTGCTACTTCCTGTGTCGTCAATGTCTTTGTCTGTGTTGTCATCGTGTATTTTTTAAAAGTTGACTGATGGACGAGCCGCCTTCTGCGGCCTCTGTAAGACAAAGATATTGTCCAAACAGCATGCCGGCAGGGTATGAAATGGACATTGTAATAGGTGGATTTGGACAATTCGTACTGGGGTTCGTTTCCCCCTATTCGCTCCTCAGACTCCTCACCGGGTTCGCCACCGCCGCCTTGATGGCCTGGAAACTGATTGTCGCCAGCGCGATCACTATTGTCGCGATACATGCCACCGCAAACAGATACCAGCTGAGACTGATCCTGTAGGCAAAATCCTGCAGCCAATGGTGCATGAAATACCACGCCACCGGACAGGCGATCACGATAGCTATCAATACCAGCCGTAACAGGTCGGCAGAAAGCATAGCGGTTATATTCAAAACGGAGGCGCCAAGCACCTTCCGGATGCCGATCTCCTTGGTTCGCTGAGATACTACAAATGCCATCAATCCCAATAGACCAAGACAGGTCACCAGGATGGCCGTTCCGCAGAAAAGAGACATTAATGTACCCAGCCGTTGTTCTGTCCGGTACAAAGAATCATATTCCTCATCCAGAAAAGAATAATTGAAGGGTCGCGCCGGGGACGATGCATGCCATACATTCTCGATCTTTTTAAGCACCGCGGACAAATTGCCGGGGCCCACCCGCAACAAAATACTTCCGAAATATTGCGGATTGTTGAACAACACCACCGGCTGGATCACATCGTGCATGGAGCTCGTGTGAAAATCCTTTACTACTCCCACGATAGACCCCGGTCCCGTCAGGCCAAGGATCACTTGTTTGCCGATGGCCTCGTCCGGCTTTAGCATATAACGACGAAGAAAAGCTTCGTTTACGATAAATTCATTGATGGTGCTGTCCTTTTTTATCTTCCCTGGATCGAAATTTTTTCCCGCCACCAAAGGAATGCCAAGCGTGGTCAGATAATGCTCGTTGCCAGCAATGCCACCCACTACGCTCCAGTCATCATTCGATGTGGGGTTTGCCTTGATGGAAAAACCATTCCCCGTCACCGTCTCAAAGGGCGAGCGCCATGTCAGCGCCACACGCTGTACCCCACTGATATTGCCAAGGCTGGCCGCGAAAGCATCCAGTTTATTGTAAATATCCGCATTCCCATGGATGATCAGCACATGATCCTTGTCGAAGCCTAATTTCTTGGATTGCATAAAGTCCAGCTGCGTCCGGACGATGATCGTCCCTAGGATCAATGCTACAGAAATGGTGAACTGAAGGACCACAAGACCTTTTCTCACCGACACACCCGAACCACCCGTTCTTGCAATATCCCCCTTCAGCGTGTCTACAGGCTTGAATCGTGAAAGCACCAGTGCGGGATAAAACCCCGCTAACAATGAAACCAAAATTGTTCCCACTATTACATAGGGTAAAAAGCCGCTGCCCAGCAGGCTGAAGGGGATTTGCTTCCCTAATAAATTATTCAGATAAGGCAGCAGCGCGCTGACCGCCAGAACAGAAACGATCACCGCCACCAATGTCAATAAGAAACTTTCCGTAATGAATTGTGTAAATAGTTGAGAGAAGCTTGCGCCGATAGTCTTCCGGATACCCACTTCTTTTGCGCGAACCGATGCCTTGGCCGTCGACAGGTTTATATAATTGGCACAGGCTATCAAAAGGATCAGAATGGCAATCGTAATAAATATCCGCACGTATTTAAAGTCCGTGATCGACAGAAAATTCTTATAATTAAATACCTGCGTATTGAAATGGACATCTTTCAGCGGCTCCAGTCTTAAATGGACGGAATTCTGTGAGGCTGTTTTGTTATTGTCCGACTCCGGGTTTACCCACGTATCGATCTTTTTATACAGAGCCGCGACGTTCGTGTTAGGCTTCAACAAAAGAAAGGTAGAATAATTCGGATTGTTCCACTGCTGTTTTTTCTCAAGACTGTCAAAACCCGGATTGCTATAAAAGGAGGTGAGAAAATCAAAAGTGAAATGAGCGTTCCCCGGCACATTTTCCATTACCGCCGCTACCACCAATTGCTTCTTGTTATTGAACAACAACACCTGTCCGATGGGATCGCTCTTGCCAAAATACTTCTGCGCCATTGTCTGCGTGATCACCAGTGTATTGGGTTTGTCCAGCGCTGTTTGAAGATCCCCCACTATGGGTTTAAAGTCGAAAACCTTAAAAAAGTTAGGGTCCGCATAACAGAAATTATTTTCATCAAAAACCACATTGTCATGCCTTATGGTCCTGGGAACCCATTCCGGTGAGAAACGTGTCACCGCTTCCACCTCAGGGAATTTACTCTTCAGTACGGGGGCGACAAACACCGGTACGGAAGGAGACACCGTCTGAGCTCCACCCATGGTCACATCATAATTCACCCGGTAGATATGCTCCTTATTTTTATTGAAATTGTCAAAGCTTAGTTCATATTTCACAAAGGAAAGAATGAGCAGACAACAGGTGATCCCAATACTTAATCCGACGATATTGCTGATGGTATAGGGTATATCCTTTTTCAGCGCTCGAAATGCAATAAAGAGGTTCTTTCGGAACATAGGCAGTTGCTTTAGGCAGCCAAGTGGTACCAAAAGAATGCCAATCCTGCAATACGCTGGATACCATTCGATTAACCCTCCGACAAAAGGCTAATAGTGCGATTTCGATACAATAACTGTCCGCCGCAATACCTTCAAAAACTGGAAATTCTCAATATCTTTAAATCCCTTATAAAAATAAGACCCCGAATGAGATACTCCGCCTTATTAGCGTTTGCAACGACTATGTCTACCCTATCTGTGGCCCAACCAAACAGTTCAGGCAAAGAAGTTATGAACGGTTTTCCGCCAAGCCGCGCGTCTCAGGTCAGCTTTGAAAACTACCGCGATTACCCATTTAGCAAATGGAGTTTTCATAATATGGGAGCTCCCATGCATACCTTGATGATCCCCCGGGGCGGCGCTGTTCATTCCTTCGAAGAAACAGACAATAGTTTCGGGCAATTGAAGGTTACAACAAAAGAAGGCGCGTTGATGTCGATTGAAAATATTTTTGCCGGCAACGAGGCGGACGGCATCATCATTGTCCGCCACAATACCATCCTTTATGAAAAGTATTGGAATGGCTTTAGCAGGGATTACCAACATATCTGGTACAGCATGACAAAATCCCTTACAAGCACCGCATTCGGCATATTGGTAGAGCAGGGCAAGATCGACCTCTCCGCGTCACCGGTAAAGTATGTACCGGAATTAAAAGGCAGCCCCTGGGAGAGGACCCGGATACAGGATGTGTTGAATATGAGTACAGCACTTGGGTTTCTGGAAACATATACGGACACCTCATCTATGTTTTACAAATACTATGGAGGCGCCAGCAGGTTCTTTTATGTCCCCGGAGCGGATACCGTCACAAAAGGAGAAGTGCTTGGCACTTATGACTTTCTTACCAGGATGGCCACAGCGAATAACAACATCCGCCCCGGATATAAATTCGAATACAACAGCAGCAATGCGGATGTGATCAGCTGGATAATAAATAAAGTCACGGGAGAGCCTTACCAGCAATTCATATACGAGAACATCTGGAGCAAATTAGGGACAGAGCATGATGCGTTTATAACCACCGACAGGGCCTACACAGCCATGGCAACGGGCGGCATAAATTCGACGCTCCGGGACGCCGCACTATTTGCCGGAATGATACTACATCGTGGCAATGTCGACGGAAAACAAATTATCCCCGCAAAATGGGTGGATGAAACATTGAACATATCAGACGAAGATAAAGAGCGGTTGATGCGCAATGAAGTATACCCAAAAGCCGGCCTGGGGTGGATCGCCTATAAAAATTTCTGGTGGGTGCTGGATAGCAGGAATGGGGAGTATTGTGCCGTCGGTATTCATGGACAGGTCATTTATATCAACCGCGCCGCGGACCTGGTGGTCGTATATTTTAGCAGTCAGCCCGTGGCGAGCTCAGCCGCCAGCAAGAATTTTCCACCCAAGCTTCAGGCCTGTAGGGAGCTTAGCAAACAATTTATGAAGTAGGGTCTTGGCCAAAGAGGCTTGGTTCCTGTGAGTACCCGCTGGACAGGTCAGGAGACTATTAAACAAATTTCGGACTGGTTGTATCAAATGATCTGCAAATTCCGGAAATTTGAAGTAAATAATTTTAATGCCGCGCATAACCACGCTCGTTTTCGATTTAGGAGGCGTTCTCATAGACTGGAACCCCATTTACTTATATAATTCCGTAATTCCCGATACAGAGGAACGGCGCCGTTTTCTCAATGAGGTTTGTACCATGGACTGGAATGAGGAACAGGACGCCGGCCGGCCCCTCCGGGAGGGAACGCAGCACCTGATCGGCAAATTCCCGGAACAAGAGACACAGATCCGCGCTTATTACGATCGCTGGGAAGAAATGTTAGGCGGAGCCATCAGAGGGACAGTAGAGATATTGCGGCATTGCAAGTTTGATGCAGGCATGAAGCTTTATGCACTGACCAATTGGAGTGCAGAAACTTTTCCCCTGGCATTGGCACGATATGATTTTCTGCACTGGTTCGACGGCAGGCTCGTCTCAGGTGAGGAGAAGATACGAAAACCTTCTCCCGACTTCTATCAATTGCTCATTCACCGCTACCACATCCGGCCGGAGAACGCAGTGTATGTGGATGACAATTTCCGTAATCTGGCGCCGGCTGCAGCCCTCGGCTTTCATACGATCCATTTCCAGTCGCCCGAACAGTTGAAGCTCGAACTTTCTGCTATCGATGGCTTTCAATGGTAGCAGCCTATATAGTCACTACCCCGAAACTGTCGGCGCCATCGGAGCTCCCTTCGAAGAGATAGGGACTCCCCAGTCCCGCCGCAGCATACTCCATAAAAATTTGTCGAACGGTGTCTCCGGCTCCCGCATCGGCAAGAATGGCCACGGTACCGCCCGCTCCTCCCCCTGTGATCTTCGCCCCATAGATACCTTTTCCGATACGCTCCCGCCGGCACAGACCCACCAGGAAGTCCGTGGCCTTTGCGCCAAGCCCGCATTCCGTATAGGCATAATGAGACTGGTACATCAGCTCTCCCATCAGCATAAAAGCTCTTGGCGAAGGCGCCGCAGCAGCGCCTCGCGAAAGCTCCGAAAACATTTGCACTCGCTGATTTTCTTCTACGGCATACCGGGTGTTGGCCCGTATATTATAGGTCACGCCGTCTTTCAGGGGCGTAAAAGGATCCGGATGTATTTTGTGGAGATCCAGAAAATACGCACGGGTTGATTTTTCCGGCAGGAGGCCTTCGAACCGCTCTTTAAATATCGAGGGCGCCAGATTGGCCAGATAGCCATTGTATACCGGGTCCGTATATCGCGGGATCTCCGATTGAGTGTCCAGAGACACCGGGATCTTTTCATGGTCGCAAATGATCTTATATCCCATGAACGCCGCCGCACGGGCCGCCTCATATTCGATCCCTGCTACCTGGTGACTGACACCCGAGTCGATACCCCATATCTTCAGCTGCTGCGGCAGACGGATCAGGGCTTCCGGATTACAGGGTTGACAGACGAGAGGTATAATTTGATCCTGGCGACCGCTGACAACCGCGATCTGGTCCATGATGCCGCAAGCGGAGCCTGCGATGGTATTCTCCACCCATTGACAGGCCAGCGCCAGCTCCACACCCCGTAGATCGATGCCATAAGCCGCCGCCACCGCTTTCATCACCGCCACTTCTATCGCGGCCGAAGAGCTCACCCCTCTGTTGAAGGGGATGGTGCTTTGCATATACAGGTTCACACCCGCCCCGACCCGCAAGGGATATTTCCTGAGCAGATAGTGGAGATTGCCTAATACATAGGCAGTCCATCTACGCGATGGAGAGCCATTGATCCAGTTCTTCAAGGTCTCTTCGTCCCGCAGCCCCTCCAGTTCTATCCGGATGTCACCCTGCCAGCCCGCGCTCGTGACATCATCATTTTTGAGGACGACCCATCCGTCAGGCCGGATCTGGGCCGCTGCATAAGTTGATTCCCGGATGGTCGATTCGAAGACCAGCCCGCCCGTATAGTCGTCATTACCTCCCATTAGGTCCAGGCGACCGGGAGCGCGGGAAACCAATACCGGTCCGTCTGCCCCGAAAAAGCCGTTTTTCAATTCTTTTATCCTTTCTTCAATTCGCATGCTGTGCAATTTATAATATCCTACGATTGCCTGATCTTTTTAAAGCTGTCGATAAGATAATCCAATGCCGCCCGTGTCTGACGGGGATTGATGGGAAGCGTGACCAGATTTTCCCCCAGTTTTTCCGCATTCGGGAATTGGCCTTTTTTGAAACCACGGTTCTTAAATGCAGTGCTGTAGTGAAGGGGAATGTAATGGAATCCCAGCTTAATGCCGAATTTGTGCAGCATGTCATAGATGAGATCTTCCTTGCTCATACCAAACTCCCCGGGGTCGATCATCACCGGATAGAGATGGAACACGTGTTTATTATGCGGTAATACTACCGGCAGGGTGAGGCCGGGAATATCTTTCAGCCCTTCCGTCAGGTAGGCCGCGTTGTCGATCCTGCGCTGGTTGAGCCGATCCGCTTTTGCAAGCTGAACGATCCCGACAGCAGCCTGCATATCCGTCATCCGGAAATTGTATCCGCAGTCGTCGAAGTCTTGCCACCAAAACCTTTTTCCTACCGGAAATTTCTCCTCATCCAGCTTGCAATACTTGGTGCTTGCGCCATGCACTCTTGTACAATGACTCCGGTAAAGAGATATTTTTTCGAAGACAGCAGGGTCGTTCGTAACCACCATGCCCCCCTCACCCAGCGTGGAAATATTTTTCTGTTCGTGGAAGCTGAAGCATCCTGTAGATCCGAATGTGCCGACTTTGCGGCCCTTATATTCTGCGCCGATGGCGTGCGCGGCGTCTTCCACAACATGAAAATGGTGTTTTTGAGAAAGAGCCATTATGGCGTCCATTTCACAGGGCTGGCCATAAAGATGGACAGGTATCACTGCTTTGGTGTTGGGCGTCAGTTTTTCCTCGATCGCGTTTGGGTCAATATTGTATGTGACAGGGTCGATGTCGACAAAATCCACCTCGGCGCCCAGTGTGACAGGTGCGGCAGCCGTAGCGATCCAGGTGATAGGCGTGGTGAGGACCCGGTCCCCGGAGCCGACGCCGATTCCCACCATGGACAGGAACAGAGCCGTAGAGCCATTGCTGACGACCCTTGCATGCCCGGCCCCCGTATATGCCGCGTACTCTTTTTCAAACCGGATACATTCATCACCACTGGTAGGTGCGTTATTGCGCAGCACGCGCAGGACAGCTTCTTCTTCTTCCGGACCATATTCGGTGCCGAACTTGATCTCCAGATCGAACTTGATCTTACTCATGGTTGTATATGGGTCTTTATTTCCCGTTTTTCTTTTTCCATAAAACTCTTTTCGAGCCCTTCTTCCAGGCTCAGGAAAGGTGTTTGCAGCAGGTTTCGGGCGCGGGTATTGTCAAGCGAGGCGTCGTTTGGACGTGGCGCCCGGCCAGGCAAAGCGTTCGAGTCCACCGTCCGTATGAGATCTTCGGCATAACCCGCCCGGACGGCAATTTGCCGGGCCATTTGATAGCGGTTGATCCGGGTGTTGCCGGAAAGATGAAGAATTCCAGCATATGAAGAAGTCGTCAGCTCGTTGAGCGCCGCGCCCAATGTGATCACGTCTATCGGAGTACGGATCTCGTTTTCAGGGAACGCCGCCTGCTCTCCTTTGCCGAGCTTTTCCACCAGGTCCGCGAGGAAGCTGTTCCCCTTGCCCATGACCGGCCAGCCCATGACAAGTGACAGCCGGGCGACAATATTGATATCGCTTGCCGCAAGAACGATCTCCTCCGCCTTGCATTTTGTTTCCGCATAGAAATTCAGGGGATGCGGGGGGTCCTCTTCCCGATAATAGCTCTTTTGGCCGTCGAATACCGAGTCCGTGGAGCAGAAGACCAGTTTGGCCCCGGTCTCCGCAGCGAAGGCGGCGATCTGTGCCGTGACTCCGACATTCATTCCTTCGGCCATTACCCGGTTGGCTTCACAAAAATCGATGTTGGCGATAGCTGCCGCGTGAAGGAGGACATCCGGCTTTATTTGTCGAAGCAGCCCGTCCAGGGATTTCTTTTCGAGGAGATCAGCCTGGTGGTAGACGACCCCGCCACGGTCGCTCGCGATCACCGCAGCCGGAGACCTTCCGATACCATGTACCTCCCAATCCCCGGGAGCCTGCGCCAGGGCACTGCCCGCAACAAATCCATTATATCCTGTCACCAATAGTTTCATCGTAGAGAAAAATTGCGTTTGAGCAGCGGTTCGCGCGTAAAGAAAAAAGCATATAAAGTGATCATGACAAAGCACACCAGCGGTATGACATAAGATACCTGGACGCCATAGCGGTCCGCGATAAGACCCTGGATGGGCGGGAATACCGATCCACCGACGATGGCAAAATTGAGGAGCGCCGATCCTTTACCCGTAAAGGATCCGATATCTTCGATACCAAGACTAAACAGCGTGGGGAACATGATGGAGAGGAAGAGTCCGAGAGCGGCCAGGAGCCAGCCATTATAGTCCGTCCGCAGTAGGATGCAGGCCAGGTAAAGCAGGATCATGCCCAGCCCGAAAGCTCCCACAAGGATATATGCTTTTATATATCGCAGAAGGACCACCGCGATCATTCCCATTACCGCCGTCAGCACATAATACATCGTCAGATAACCAGCTGCCGTGGTATCCGAATAGCCCATTACGGATTTCAGATAAGGGATGAAGAACCCCGCCGTACAGGCTTCCGCGCCCATATAAAAAAACATGGCAAACATTCCGTAGAACAGATGTCTATGAGACATCCCCTCCTTCACCAGGCCTTTCAGGCTGAACCCCTCTTCGCCAGCCGCCATGGAGGGCAGACGGGAGAAGGCCATGAGTAGTGCAATCAAAAGGAGCGCGATACCCAGCAGCAGATAGGGAAAATGATATCGGATACCCCCATCTCTGTTGTAAATCAGGGCCGTGGCAACGAGTGGAGTAGCGGCATAGCCCACGCGGGAAAATACCTGTACAAAATTGATGCGCTGATGGGCGCCTTCGGGATCACCGAGCATGGCCGCGAAAGGGTTTGCTGCAACATTTATGATCGTGAGACCCGTCGATAAAATGAATATGGCTGTCAGTACCAGCGGATAGGAGTCGAAGAACCTGGCCGGCAGAAAGACGCCGCAACCCGCTGCACATGTCATTACGGCAACCAGCAGGCTGATCTTATAACCATACCGATGGATCATCCATGCGATGGGGATGGGGAACACGATATAGGTCAGGTAGAAGGAGAACTGGATCATGGTAGCCTGGGCATAGTTCAGCCTGAAATGAGTCACCAGCGATGGCAGCAGGATATCATTCATACAAAACAAGGCCCCGACCATCAGGAACATCAGCGACAAGATCAGCAATGGTTTATATTGATGCTTCATCCGGTTTCGGATTTTCCTCCTTAAGAGCACAGTCCTGGCAATTCATACTCATTATTTTTCAAGGAAAAGCACTTTTTCTCCCCGGACAGTCAGTAATCCTCCCCTGATCTTTTCGATGTCCGAAGGATCGAATGTTCGGCAGAACAAACAGTGGCAAGTTCCAATTCTTTTGCAAAAAACTTATTTGCTATCCAACCAACTGCAATAAAAAGGCCCGCCTAATGCAAGACGCCATGAAAAAAAGAACATGACCAGCGAAAGAATAACACCAATGGGTAAGGTTGCAGCGTTCGCGGGTGTTTTTTATTATCTTATTGATCGAAGGCAATAGAGTTCACGATCGCCGCCCCATCTTTTTCCATTTTGGGGTCAGGAACGTCGACATGCCTGGTCTTCAATACAAAAACCATATAAAGCTTGGACCCGGCGTTGATCGCATATAATTTGGCAGGAAGACTGTTGTGGATGAGCTCCGCATACATGGCCTTGTGATCTTTGAGAGAGATCTCTTCAACTTTCAGGACCTTCGTTGCCAAATCCGGTTGGGATTTTAAGATGGCAGCAAAATTTTGCTTAAATCCCGCATAGGTATGATTACCGTCCAGTGGTAGTTCAATCACTTCGACGATCCGCATAGTAAGCTGTCGCATTGAGTCGGGGGTCAGGGTACCGCGCGCTTGTCCCTTATAAGTCTCTTTGGTCGTCTGCCAGTTGGGAGGATATTTCATGGAGATCTTGCCAAAATGAAATGAATTCCATGCAGCAGCCTGACCATAGCTAGCAAATGCAATCAAGCAGGATAGAGCTGCAAATAGGAGGTGTCTGATAAGGGGCATATGGAGGGTTTCTGATAAAGATAAAGAAAACAACCCCTATTTTAAAGTCCGTCGGGGACCTCTTCACCGCCAGGCCTCGGTAATTATTATTCACGCTTTGGACCGGCTTATCCATTAAACTGTCATTCCCGTGCTTTTGCCGGGAAAACGGTCACGCCTACCGAAATGCAGTCGCGCCCCGCTGCGCAGGTTGTTAACTTAGCAAAATGACAACTACAATCGCAGTCGTATCGCTTTTTCTGACCGTTACGCTGAGCATGGGCGGTGGCCTATACGAAATACTGGTTATATATCCGGGCTGGAAACATGATGTGAATCCGCTGACCTTGCGGGCCAGGCTTCAATCATCAGGGCAAATCCTCGCCGCCAAACGTTTTTGGCCGATTGTTTCGCCAGCACAAATTTTACTGTCAGTGATCAATATCCCCCTCGCCTGGAATCACGCAGGCGGCGGACAGGCTTGCTGGCTGGCTGCAGCCGTGGCTGTTTTTATCAGCAGGCTGATCACCTTCAGCTACTTTATCCCGGTGATGATCCGCAAGATCATGCAGCCTGAAAACATCGAGGCTACCCGTCTTCGAGCCATTGTAAAACAATGGATTACTTTAAGCCCGCTCCGTTTGGTTTTTGAGATCTTCGCCTGGATCATGCTTGTTGTGGCGCTGATGCATTTATAGCTTGTCATGAAATTCAAAAAAAGCTTTTAAAACCTCTTTCGGCGTTTCCACATGGGGGTAGTGTCCGGAATTTTCGAGCAGGATAATATCTGCATTGGGAACCTGTCTGTCGGAGGGTGTGCCATGCTAAACACTTTGGTCAGACTTTTTTTCAGCGACTTTTCAGACATCAATTTAACTACAAGAGGCCCCAAAGGAGACAATAGCAATTTTTGTATGAATAGAGCCCGATGTGTTTCAGGGAATATGCCTCCATTCAGGAACACACATGACAGCCAGTTAACCTTTGAAGATTTTTCAAATTGGCGCGCTAAAAGTTCCTGGGCAATAGTGTCACCTAAATCGTGCGCTAATATATGAGCCTCCTTGACTCCTGCTTTAGCGGCTAATCCCTCGACAATGTCAGCTTGTAAACTAATTGGCAACGGTTGGTTGGGCTTAGCCGACTTCCAAAGCCCGATCAAGTCATGAACCAATACGTCAAATCGTTCAGATAAAGAAGGCCATATTGCTTCGAAGTCCCATGATGATGAGGGAAACCCATGAATACAGATCAGTGGCGTCCCGCTTCCTGTCCGTTTGAAGAAAACCTTTAGGTCATCGAACATTTCTGTTCTTCCATCCAGATACCATGCTTCCGAGCTCATATTTACCTGGTTGCTGTTGGTGTTTTTGTTTACATGGTATAAGATACAACCTTCTGCCGAAAAGCCTAAGTAAAACCAATTATTCCGAACGGAGGTTTTCGGTAGGGTTGACAATGGCCGCACGGATGACACGCAGGCTGATGGTGAGGAGGCTGATCGTAAGGGTGATCAGACCGGCCAGCAAGAAGATCCACCAGGAGATGGTAATACGATAGGCAAAGCTTTGCAGCCAGCGGCGCATACCCAGGAAGGCGATTGGGGACGCGATGGCGAGGGCGATCCCCACCAGCACCATAAATTCCTTATTCAATAAGAAGACGATGTCGGCAACGCCCGCGCCCAGCACCTTGCGGATGCTGATCTCTTTCTTTTTGCGTTCGACGGTGAAAAGGATAAGTCCGAGCAGGCCGATGCAGGAGACGAAGATCGTGACGATGGTGGATATCCTGACCAACCAGGACAGCTGCTGATCCTTTTTGTAGAGCCGGGCGATGCTGTCATCGAGGAAGGTGTAGGTGAAGGGGCGATCGGGGAAGAGGCTTTTCCAGAGGGTCTCCAGGCGAGGCAGCGTCCCATGGTTGGTTAAAGTGATGCGGAGGCCGATACTGTTGTCCAGGTTTGCGACCCGGGCGATGACAAGGGCGGGGATCGGAGTATGCAATGAGCTGATGTGGAAGTTCGCCACAACGCCGACAATAGGATGGGTCTCGCCCTGCCAGGTGAGGGAGTGGCCAAGAGCGTCGGCAGGTTTTGAAAAACCAAGAGCCTTGCTATAAGTTTCGTTGATGATGAACTCTCTTAAGCTGTCGCCGGAGGAGAGGTTGCGGCCTGCCAGCAGACGCATGTGATACAATGGGATGAACTGTCTGTCGCCCGTCTGTAATTTGACCTCGATCCTGCTATCGGTCCGTTTATCGAGCTGCATGGGGAATTCCATGGAGGCCATGCCGGCGGGAGAGTGGTTTTGCATCGCTGCCTGCTGTACTCCCGGGATGCTCAGCGCCTGTTGGGCGAAGAGACGAAGCCGTTGTGGCGGTGTATCGAAGTCCGTGACAGTAACCACGGCGCTGCTGGAAAAGCCCATGTCCGCATCGAGCATATAGTTGATCTGGCGACCGACGACGAGACTGGCGATGATGAACAATAAAGAGATCGAGAACTGGAAGACGATAAGGATGCGGCGTAGGGTAAATTTTTGAGTGTTTTGCAGCTGTGCGTTTCGGTTGAATTGCAATCGGACAAGGCTGACAGCCGGATAAAGTCCGGCAAGTAGGGAGGTAACGACAATGATCCCGGCGGCGAAAAGTAGATTGGCGCTGCTGATGGGGTTAAAAGGGAGGTTTTCGGGAAGGTAATTGTGAAAGAGTTGCATGACCGGGCGGACGAGCGCCAGGGCGATAATGGCGGACAGAGCGGTAAGGATAGCTGTTTCCGTTAGCGATCGAAGGATGAGTCTGAAATGAGTGGCGCCAAGAATGCGGCGGATGCCGACGTCCTTTGCCTGCTGCAGAGATTGAGCCGTAGACAGGTTGATAAAGTTGACGATCGCCAGCAATAAGATGAATACCGCGGCGCCGATGAGACCATACAGGGCAGGTCGGTTTGCCTTGCGGAAATCATCGTTCGTATAGGCTTCGTTAAAGTGAACGTCGTCGAGAGGCTGTAGGACTAGGCTGAATCTAAGCAGGCGCAGGAAGGAGTCGGTGGCGATGTGGCGTTGCAGTAAAGCATCGACCTGGGCTGCGGCCTGTCCCGGGTTTGCGTTTTTAAGGAGCTTTACGAAAGCCTGAACGCCGGGGATGCGGGGATTGAAACGCCATTGGTCGTTGTGGTAGATTCGATATTTATCTTTCAGGAAGCTGTGGCTGATGGTTGGGAAAGAGATGAAGTCCGTGTACGGGAAATCCGTGTTGCCCGCATAGTCTTTGATGATGCCCGAGACACGGACATGCAAAGAGTCGTCGTAAATGACCTCGCGGCTGAGGTATTGGGAAGCAGGCATGTCGCCGAAGTAGTCATGGGCGCGACTTGCGGTGAGCACCACGCTGTAGGGCTGCTGTAGGGATTGGGATGGGCCGCCGGCAAGCCAGGTATGGGGGAAAATGGAAAAATAGTCTTTGTCAGCGAGGATAGTGGTACCCGTGAGGCTGGGATCTAGCCGAACAGGAGGGGTGGCGCCAGATCCGTTGTGTTCGTCGTGTGAAGGGATAGTAATGCTGACATCATACGTATAATAGCCAGTGACAGCTTCGATAAAGGGGATCTCTGTGCGGATAGCGTCCGGGGCAGGGGCGAGGATCGTTTTACCATAGCCCTCAGTGAGGACACCATTGCCGTTGTCTTCCTGCAGGCGTCCGCCGATGCGGTAGATGCGATCACGGTCGGGGTATGAGCGGTCAAAGCTGAACTCATAGCTGACAATGTTGTAGATGACCAGACAGGCGCAAAGCCCCAGGGTAAGACCCAGGATATTGATACCCGTATAGACCTTGTGACGGGCAAGAAAGCGTAGGGCGGAACGGAGCTGGTTGTTGGACATAATTCTGGCTGGTTGTCCGTGAGATGCTGGGAGGGGAAAATTCCACAGAAATGGCCCAAAACAAAAACCCGCTGAAAATCAGCGGGTCGAAGAGGATATTGCCCTAAAAAGAGAATTATCTGACCGATCAAAAGACCCCAATCTGTTTTAAAAAGAGGAAGATATAGTTAGGAATGTTAGTACGGCTGGGTATTGGGCAGTTTTGGGTGGCAATTCACGAAATCGGCCTGCAACCCGCGAAAGTCTTTGGCGGAACCAGCAAAGCGTCTCACAAAAATAGAACGGAAAGCGGAGCCGCCGCTCCAAACGACCGAGCCTGCCGCCTCAAACAATTAATAAATTGATTTATCGTTGAGAATAAAGAAACCAATTCCACCCCTACGATGAAGGCAATTTTTGTGCTGTTTTTACTGCCATTGCAACTCTTTTCCCAGGATCTTTCGGGAATTTGGGTGGGAACGATCGCCACCTCCCAAATACAAATGCCATTTGAACTGGCAATCAACCAGGATATGACCGGTTATTCGATGATTACTTTCATGTTTAAAGGTGCTGAAAAAATAGCCGTTAAGAAAATCACCCTGATCCGGAAGGATAGTACTTTTACTATTTCGGATGATAAACTGATCTACAATAATTTTACGACCCGGTCCCGCAACATCAAAACATTTTGTGAACTGTCCATTAAGATGGTTGATAGCATAATGGTTTTGAGCGGACCTTTCCACACACGAACGCGGGACCTGCGGGCGGGCGACGAGGATCTGTCTACAGGAACCATCACGGTTCGAAAACAAAATAACCAGGCTCAAACAAGGCTGATCGATAAACTCGACAGTTTGAAATTGTCAAATACCCTTGCGTTTTCAAATCCTAAACCAATTATAAAAGAAAACCCGGTAGTAGCAGTATCCGAAAAAGAAGCCCCTGCGGTGGCTGAGATTCCGGAGAAAGATTTAACAGCCGTTAAAGTGCAGCAACAAGTAAGTTCTGAGAAGGGAAAAAATGAACATTATAGTTATGCGCTCAATAATATAACTACTGCATCTGCCATTCCGACTAATCAAAAAATTATTGGGGCTGCAGCAGAAATTTCGTTACGTAAAATAGAAGTTATTCGTACTATTGATTTCAAATCCGACAGCCTTACATTGGCTTTATATGATAATGGTATTGTTGATGGAGACACGGTAAGTGTAGTTTTGAATGATGAAGTGATTATTCCAAAACAGGGCCTTACTGAACAAGCATATCGAAAAGTCATAAAGATACCACCCGGTCTGGGTGATTCTCTGCAATTGGTGATATATGCAGAAAACCTCGGTTCCATTCCACCGAATTCCGGCTTGCTAATTATAGAAGATGGCTCCGACCGTTACGAGGTAGGATTCGAGGGAGATATGAAAAAAAGCGCCGCGGTGAAATTGAGAAGAAGGCGGTAGTGGTAATCTTGCCTGAACAGATGCCGAACTTTATTAGCTCTGATTTACAGATGCTTGGCTCCTTCTCAACGATTCAATATGGATAAATTTTGGTTTTGCGTCAAATGGTTATGAAAGCATTCATCGCCGGCTTTTTTATAATAATGACTTTGACCGCTACTGCCCAACCCAAAGATTCTTGCCAATATTCAATTACACTCAAATACCCAAAGAAAGCAATCGAAAATAATATTTCAGGAGAGGTAATAGTTGAAATAGATCAAGATGAAAATGGGATATTATCCAACCCAGTTGTCATTAAGAGAATAGGTTATGGATGTGATGAAGAAGCTCTTCGAATCGTTAATATGAAAATTAACGGTATTAATAAATGCCAAATACGATATAGACCTCAAGCTAAAGGTAAGGTGAGGGTTAACGTCAATTTCACGACGCCACTTGAATGAGTCACATTCGCCTTCGGAGCTAAATCGAGCTTAATGCACCCGATGATGGACAGTGATTTGTCCCACTTGGTACTTCTAAATAATTTACTTTGAAGCACATTTATAAATAGCAAAACAAAGAAAACCAACGAGCAGTAGCTGATTAATAATTATATCATATCTTCTTTTCGGAAGTTTATGTTCTGGATATTGCATTTCCCATTTGCCAGTATTCGCAAATCCAAATAGCATTCCAGGTGTCACAGGAATGCGTTCAACTCTTTCATTGGGCGGCCTAAAAATTGATCCTCCAAAATTGTTTCCTTCTTCGGCGTGATGGAAATACCAACGGTAAGACGAAATATCCACCTTATAGTCTTTGGAGAACTTATCTATAAGTTCCCCGAAATCGTCCCCATCACACCCTAGATCATTGACAATATCACTAGTTTCATGCACCTCATCCAAGGCGCAGCCAGTGTGATTTCCTACAAATTTTAATATCTCATCAATCTGATACATAAATGGTAGCCTTTCGAATTATACCGTCATCCTAAATTAATAAAGTTGATGGTAACAGGAATCGAACCATTTGCCCTTGAATAAGAATGCCTTATGAATGGAAAGAAAATCGCAGAAAGCAAAACCCGCTGAGTAGCAGCAGGTTGAGAAACTTCTAGTCCTGAGCGAACAGATGTCGAACTTCTTCCACGCAGATTTACAGATTCTTGCCGCTATTTCTATACACGAATAGCGCCTGCCGGAGCTTGTCCGGTCAGAAACTCCTGGCGTTGTTCCTTGTCCCCTAAGTCCATCCGAAAACACTCGCACGATTTTTTGCATTTATCATCAAAATCATAAAAAAATTATCCGCGCCGAAAACCTACTGACATACTGTTGTCACTACCCGCCGATAGCTTTGTGTTGTACTTTTTACATTACTTAAAAATTAATAGCCATGTCAACGCAACAAGCAACATCGAACACCACCGTCGCTGTTTTCTCTACACAGGAATTACTTAAACACTGGCAGGGACATCGTGGCCTCACCCGCAAAATGATTGAAATCTTCCCTGAAGACAAGCTCTTTACCTATTCCATCGGCGGCATGCGCCCGTTCTCTGATCTGGTATACGAATTCCTCGGCATGGCAGTACCCGGCCTGCAAGGCATTGCCACCGGTAAATGGCAAAAGTGGGCAGAGGCTGACAAAGTGGACACCAAAGCGGCATTATTGCAACTGTGGGATGCAGCTACAGACGAAATCAACGCCATTTGGCCCACCATTCCAACCCATCGTTTTGCAGAACAGGATGTGGCATTTGGCCTATGGCCCGGTACCTGCCTTTCTTTTCTTTTTTATTTTATCGATAACGAAATACACCACCGCGGACAGGCATACGTATATTTAAGAAGCCTGGGTATTGAACCACCCGCTTTCTGGGACCGTCCCTAAAACAATTTGAATGAATATGAAATTGCATGGTTGATAACAGACCGTGCAATTTTGTTTGCCCAGGGTTTTGTCTGTTTTACTAACTTCCGATCCGAAGGACCATGCCTTTCCCGTTTTTCTTTTCCCAGAACAGCCCTTTCAAGGGTAGAAAATCGAAACTACGCATGCTCCAATAGGAATGCAGGATCGACCTTTAGCTTTTTATATACAGACTTCAAAAAAGCCACATCCGGCTTCCTTTTTCCAGAGAGGATTTCCGAGAGCTTTGACTTTCCCAACCCAAGCGTATCAGCCAACTTGGCCTGGGTCATTTTGTTCTCATACATCTTTTGCTCCAATAGTTCAGTTATTGTCTTAGGCGCCTTAAAAGGCTTAAGCCCTAATACATTGTCCTCATACTCTTCCGCAGCCTTTGCCATTGCTGCAAGGGATTTCAGTTCCTTTGCAGTGAGATTGCCCTCACCCTTGTTCATCAGATCATAAATGGCGACCATTGTTTCATGATAGCCTTTCTTGGATGTAATAGCATGTTTCATGATGAGTTAATGTTTTTTTAATGGTATCATGGCTCTCGCAAGCTCGGGTTATATTCTACTTTTTAAACTGAGCTTTGGAAGCGTCGAGCTTATCATATTCTTTATGTGTCCCAACGAATAAAATAAACACAGTTCTTACTTTAAAAATAATCAAGGCTATCAGCCTGTACTGATTGCCTTTTATATCAAATACGTACCGATCATTACCCACAGCATCTGCTGTATTGAAGGTCTTTTTCAGTTCGCTGAAGTTTCTCCAATCTGCAACCTGGGTCTCGTTGTACCATTTCATCAAGGCAGCCTCAGCATCCGAGTACTTTTCAGCAAATTCTTTGAGAACTGCTTTGGAAATGATAACCATCGTTCGTTTTTTAACGCGAGCAAAGATAGAATAATATTCTAAATTATAGAATTTTGTTCAGATAATCAGAATCATGCTCAATTGAGCTCCAAACCCGGCCGGAATCGAATTACAACAATCTGATTATATACTTATTATGTTCGCTTCGAGAAGTTGGAAGCCTTATATCGAACTACATAATGAACTAATTATCACTGGGTTATAAATGAGATGATGAGAGAGGTAGTCCTGCCCGAACAAATATCGAACCTTTTTCGCCAAGAATTGACAATTCTGCAAGACCTTCTTTGACATGAGCCAATGTAATAAATGACATTATTGCAATTTGAAGACATTAGCGTTTGCCTATTTTGACCTTGAATGTGTTGGTTTCGTATCTTTTATATGCCTCCAATAAGCTATCGATTTTACGATTCCACATTCCTTGCATTATGGTATCCTTTGCGTGATCGGTCTCCAAATCATACCTGGCATTTAAGGAGTCAATAAAGACTGTTTTCTCGCCAATATGGACATAAAAATCGTAGTCGTACAAACTTCCGCCTCTCCAATCCTGTAAGTACTTTCTTATTTGCCGTGCAGTTATTTCTGAAATATCAAAATGCCTTCTTTCATGGTTAAGCAGGTAGCTGTTAAGAGGTCTTCTAACTTTCCAGGACGAGTCCTTTAAAAAATACGCAATGACTTCTACCTTTATTACATTACCCAAAAATATAGGCTTGTAATTTATAAGCGTCGCCGTCGTAGCAATCTTATCCGTAATAAATGGAGGCCGTCCTTGAAAATCTCGCCAATGAACGATACTATCCGCACTCCATGGAATGACATTTGGCGGAATGGGCAGTCCATATTTCACATGTGAATGACAGCCCAGGAAAATGGGGAAGGCAACGTACCAAAGTCTTCTATTGATCGCCATTATTTTCTACTGTTCGCGGGAAAATCATTTAACCAATCCCTAGCCGATTACTTTGTTATTGGACCCTGCTCGGGTGATTTTATCTCTCGCCCTGTTCCAAACGATCCTTCTTGCTTTAGAATGTAATCATTCAACTCTCGATTTGGATATTCGCCATCATATGACCAAATTTCAAGGTAGTCTATGATCCCTTTACTAACAAAAACTTGCGCCATTGCTCCAACACCTAACGCGGATGACGCTACTGAGATGCCATCTAACCTCATTCCGTCTTCCAGACGCTTATACTTTTCAATACCATCAGAAGTTTGGAAGGTTACAAATAGCCCTGCTCCTGTATAATCATATTTCGCATCAGTCAAATAATTGACTTGAGGCCTCAACGATTTGCCATATTCATCCCCATCCAACAACAGATCGAGAATATCTAAAACAAGCTTAGAAGAAATCATATCCATCCCAATTTAGGATGTTTCCGATTCCAAAAACGATAAATCGTAAAAGTTTGAAAATCAAAACACTGAGAGAAGGTGGTAGCCCTGCCCGAACGGATGTCGAACTGCTATGTAGAAAAGCTGTGCAGTATGGTCGTCGGTTGACTACATTAAATTACATTTAAACGGCAAGCCATCAAAAAATCTTCAACTGCTATTTGCGGTCATTCCGCCCTGCAGAAGCCGCCCTTAGTTATTTAAGTTTATGAAAGAGGTGCGCCTACTAGTTTTTGTTATCGATGTAACCGTTCGAAAATTGCGCTTTCCTCCTTTGATCATAAGTTGTTTCTATGATGGCATGCGATGGATAAATAATTTTTTGTTATCACCCAATTGGGACTATGATTTTTTATTCTTCAGTCGAATAGCGGTTTATTGCTGCCGTTAAATCATGGTTCCCATTGGGAAATTTATTTATTTCTATTGCGTAACAAACCCTTGGTTCGGGGACGAAGAATAACCCGCATCGTACATTTGAAGCTTTTGAACAACACCTTTCGCTATCAACGCCAATTTCCTGGTTACTTTTACGATCGCGTGTCGACTGTTTTTAACAGCATGTTTCCGATAATACTTTAGCAGGGAGGAATCATTTCTGATGGCGATCCAGGAAGCCTCCACCAGCAAGGGGCGTAAATGCTTATTGCAGCGGGGTTGTATCCCTTTTACCTGTATGCTGTCTCCGCTGCTGTGTTGCCAGGGAATAAGGCCCAGGAAACTACAGTATTCCGCAGGATCCTTGAACCGGTTAAAATCCCCGATCTCCGCCAATAGACCTATGGCGGTGGTAAAACCGATCCCGGGCACTGACAGCAGGCACTTATAAGGTAGGCTGTACTCCTTTTTGGCCTGGCTGCGGAGGGCTTTGGTGATCTTACCCAATTCATTGCGTTGATGCACCAGATCGTCTATATACTTCTTTAAGGTAAAGACGCCGGCTTCATGGGTCATACGCAATTTGCGCAACCAGCTGATCACTCTTGCCGAGATGTATCCTTCGAAAGTGGAGCTATAATCTATACCAAAGTATAGCAGGCAGGCTTTGAGCCGGTTGATGGCCCTGGCCACATCCCTTGCCTTCGACTCCCGTAAGCGAAATAAGGCCCTGAACTCCTGCTGTTGCCTGGATAGCATATAAATCGAATGGAGGTTGCCTTTTTCGAGGTGAAAGGCCAACGAACGGCTGTCATGGACATCTGTCTTGTTTTTTTCTTCTCCTTATCGGTTCGGGGAATATCTCCCGGATGGACAATGATATTTTTAATGCCGAGCTTGCAGAGCTCCTCATGGGCGCTCGTTCCGCCGAAGCCGGCCTCATAGGTCGAAAAATGTTCTCCACCCGGAAATTTACGTTGTAATTGGCTCAGCAGGGCCGCCGGTGACGGGGGCTGGGTAAAGTGAGCCACCACGAAATTCAAAGACCGAACCGTGACTGCCCATGACTTCTTATGGACGTCGATCCCTATATAGAATTTTTGACCCCGGAAATCGTCAGGATTTGGTAACTTTCTGGTAGGCATAGTGCAGCGTTTTAATCGTTAATAATTGCGAAACACTCCGTTATCGCTTATCAAAATTACGGCGGCCCCTTCAAGGGTGACCGCACAGTACCTGCACTATGCTTTTCTAAACATCACTACTGTTTTTTTGAAAACTTGACGACATTGTCACTTTTAATCAGCTGATTATCAAGCCATTCCCCTTAAAATGTCCACCCTATTGTCAGGTGCGGTCGGAGAGAAAAAGTCTGGAATAGTATTTTCATTTCTTCTAGGACGATGAAGAAATTCGACCGGCCATTCTGTAAGACGTCTCTTCTGTTATTTTGCTCCAACCAAGCACTCTCTATTGGGGTTTAAGTAATTTATCTGCTTACTCTCAAATAACTGCTCCAGCGCTTCACATCCGTGTTCAGTTTTATAATCTCTTTCCTTTTCTGTTATAGGAATAAACCAATAGCAATGGATCTCCCTTCCATTGAATTGAAATATCTCCAAGTCAGGCCCGTCGAGATAGGGCAATGAAATAAATCCATGATCACATTTAGAGCCCCCAATCCAGGGCTGACCAATATTTACCGTATGATGGATGTTCAAAGGAAGACCATTCCTGTGATAAGAAGCACAATAAGTCATAAGCTCTACTAACGAATGACTAGGCGCTGGAGAATAAACAAACAGTTCTATAAGGTTATCATCTGTTCTATCACATGACATACCAACCGTGCAGTAAGTGTACATATTATGTTTGCCGTTGGGTGGAATCTCTAATACGTAAAACTCTTCATGTAGTTTTTCCTTCGGTCCCTCACCTAGCACTAACCTGCTCCCTGGTTCAGAAAAATAGCTTGTGTAATGCATATAAAGCCCTTCAACATATAATTTGGCAGCATTTTTTGAAAACATTTTCTTCCAAGTTTCTAAATCTACTGCCGTCTCCTCAGTATTATCATCGAAGACTACCCAACACCCGCATTTCTCAGACAAGAATTGTAGTTGCTGAAGTTCCTCTTGTGTAACATGGTGCCTACCAAAACTACCTTTACCATCATTTAAAATCTGCCAGAGTTCATATTCCAATCCCATCATCCATCCCGCAGAATAACCCGCTTCAGATATGCGGCTCATCAACTCCTCAAGTTGCAGCTGATCCTCATTCAAATCTTTTAACATGCTCCGAAATTAAATAAAGAATATGGTACCTGGAATCGAACCTTTCGCCGTTGAATAAGAATGTATTATAAATAGAGAAATAATCGGAGAAATCAAAACCCGCTGAGCAGCAGCGGGTTGAAAAGGTTGTAGTCCTAAACCCTCAGTTATCGAACCAATTATCCAAGGATATACTGTTAGCTGAGGCTTTTATAAACAGATATAAAACGGAAATAGATCGACTCTGTGCGTAAGTGGTCGAACAATGCTATGATGTTATATCCGGATAGATTAAAGCCTGGAAAGCCTCAAATGCCCCTAAACCCTCCTTTTGAGGGTAGGCTTATTCAAATACCCGTATGAATGATTTTCCTGGCGTTTAAACGCCTTATTTCGGAATGATGGGGGGATAACCGAAAATGATTATACAAGCCGGGAGTAGTTCATAACTGCCCTGTCGTTCTCACAGATATGATGCCCTCCCAATCGTTGAACTACCCTTTTTTCTTGGGTTTTAAGGTATCATATGCTAAATCAATAATAGTTTTGGGATCAACGCCTATGAGTTTTGCTATGGTACTGAGTTCTCGCAAGGTGAAAAGGTCGGGATTGGCCATTAATTTAGTGAAGCGATTGTAGTTTATCCCCATGTCCTTATAAACCACACTTTTGGGGACAATTTCAAAAATCCGGTGAAAGCTGGTGATTTTCCCAGCTGAAATTAAATCTTTTGCAATATTATACCTCCGATCCGCGGCCATTTACCAAAGAAAACCCTTTGGAACTAAATAACAGTCAATTGTTTATCTTTTGTAGTTTAGAAATTATCTAATTGTAGTTACAATTAGAACGTATTGACAATTTTGTATTGTCAAATAATAGTTTTAGTTTAGGTCGAGTATATTGCGATTTCTTCAAAATATTGAAGCTATTCGCTTTGATTCTCGCTTTGGAAACGTCGAAATTTTCACAAGGAAAACGGGATGATAAGTGAAGGGCTCACGTCTTGGCGTGGGCTCTCTCTTACTCGTTTCCGGGCTTTCGACGGCCTCCAAGGCGGTAAGGTGAGGCCCGCGTCTTCTTTTTCGCCCTCATCCCTCACTATGGGTTTAATGATTAATTGAAATAGAAAGGTTTGGTCAGTTGTTTTTACGGTTGGCCAACGATTGGAACGGACGGGTATTTTAATACTATTGCCGTCCCCACTTAGGATAAGGTTTTAAAGGTAAAAGGTCTTCTGGTTCGTAGCATTAGTCTTCATAGGCAGCTAGGTTTGGTAAATCAGGGGCTTAATAGTCCCTGATCTTCTAACCTTTTGAATTGAACCGTACCGTAATTTTTAACCCATAAACCCATCATATGAAATTCATTTTACCCGTGATCTTGATGGCAACGATTTGCGGGTGCAAAAAAGACAATAATGATTTTAATCCTTACTTACTTTCAAATGATCAGTTGGCAGGAACGTGGAAGTTTGGCAACATAACTGTCAGCACCTACGATACGACTACAAACAAATTTGAGGTTCAATACCCAGATGTGCCTAACGGAGCATATGTTATTCAATTTACAAATGACTCCACCGGCAGCTATTTTCACGCCTACCCTTCAGTTTGGAACTATCTGCCAGCCAATGGTCAATGGTCGCTGGATATATATTCAAGTACTATATATTTCAAATGTTTAGGAAATGAATGCACAGTTCCCAATGCCATTTGGACCATTAGTGATTTCTCCAGCAGCCAAACCGCTGGTGCGATGAATTTGCAAAGCCCGACCATAGCATCAGGGGGTAAATTGATAACAATAATAATCGGTCTTGCAAAACAATAATCTGAAAGCCTTATTACAATTCCCAATACAATCCCCTTCACTTAAAAATCATACTTATGAATCCCAAAATTGCACATCACCGTCTGGTCTTTGTTTTAGTGCTTTTTGTCTCATCCTGGGCCTATGGGCAAACAGACTCTTCAAGAGTCAGCTTAAATGATGAAATTGCACAGAAAATTTCAAAGGGAGTTACTACCAAGGCGGACATAACAAAACTATTTGGCACTCCTGACACAAAAAGCCTCACCGCTGACATTGAAAATTGGACCTACTATGACAATTCCCGCACTTTATCTCTTTTCTTCGATAAAAAAGGCTTAGTAACCTCTTACAACTACAAATCATCCGGGGCAAGCAATGATATAGCAATAGTTAACCGTAGTAATTTCATCGAATTGATTGAGAAAGTGCAAAACGATAAAAGCCTTCGGGGATCGTTTATGTATAAAGGCTCTAAGGTGAATATTTTTGAAGATACGGACTATAAAACCGCTATTGGCAAATTTTTAAAAATAGAGTGGAATGGCTTAACTGCCATTTATCATACAGCTTTAGGGTATATGACTCGAACAAGGTTCAATATGATGAAACAATCATTGCACTACGAAGGCAAAGTAGAAGATCATAAATACTGTAAGGACAATTACTGCTTTGAATTACGCACTGATAAAAAGTACCCGTATATTATTTCTTACAAACAGGCTGATTCTGAAATAAGGGAAATAAAATAGAATCTGCTCCTTTTTAAATCCTAATCAAAATAACCAAACTACATTACATAAAATATGTCACATCAATTAACCAATAAACCCTGGAAATGAAAAAAATCTCTGAGCTAACCCTAATATTATCTTTGTTGAGCCTTCCTTTTTTTCATTGCGTTAGTGGAAATGGGAAGGCGAAGGAGAGAAATCAACTCAAAAATGATACAATTTTGTTAGGTTTTATACTAGGAGAAAAACGTCAAGACTGTCTGAACCATTTACAAGATTTAAGTAACCTGGGCAAAGTTTCCCAAGTAGATTCTTTTCATTTTATTTTCCCTCTTTATTTGGAATCGCAAGTATTAGAATGCCACGCGACTCTACATTGCTTTGATTCTTTGGAAATGATTTATTTCGAAATTTTGCCACCCCTAAAACTCCTTGATTCATTAAAAGATCGTATACCATCAAATAAAGATTGGTCATTGCTTGATCGGGTAACAAGACAGGTGAATTTAACGCAAGAATATTGCCTAGAAAAATCAACAGAATTGCAGGAAAAGCTGGAAAAGATCGAGAAAGAAATGCTTGACATGTTTCAAAGGAAATATGGTGCTTGCCAAGAACCATCAGACTTAAGTTCATATGGGTATGATTGGATAAATATGGGGAAGCATATTAGATTTGAATTTAACAAGTCAAACCATGATATCTATTACTCAAATAAGTTACTTGATTATTATGCATCTCCAAGCCAATTTGAAGAAAACAATATTCCAACTATTGGTAATGGCTTTTATTCAACTCTTGAATATGAAAGAAAGATTTCTAAAGTTGCAGAAAAATTGAGCGGTGCTTTTGTATCATTAATTGATTCTTCTGACAGTATTTTGACTACAAAAGAAAAATACCTTAAAGAGACGAGAATAGATAATAGGATTAAAAAAAGCGGAATTTAAGTGACTAAATCATGTAGCATTTATTAGTGGAATAGTAGAAATCGATTATATCCGTGAGATGGGGGAGGCCAGTTGCAACTGCAAGCCGGGTTGAAAGCCTTCCGTAGTTGCCTACCCCCAATCAAATCAGAGCCGTTTTTACTCCTGTGCTATAGATGGAAGCTCATTAAAGCAGGTTATGAATACGTCCACACCTACCATGTGCTACAAGGGGCGTATTGATCGGCCATTTAGAACATATACGAAGTACCATATTTGTAAAGCAAGGGAGTTTTTTAAGAGCCATAATTTTATATGATACTAAAATTTTTGGCATTTCTGCACTAATTTTTTTGGCACGATTTTTGTACTATGTAGGGGCTAGATTGTCCCGCCAATCTTTTAACCTCCTCGAAAGGTAGCTAACAATAATCATCCCTTTAAGGATTTATTAAACACAGCTTTAGGCTTATACAGCCTATTGAAACTATTTTATTTATGAAATATGTAAAAATACCCTTTGCTGTATTAATGAAGGTTGTAGCTGATGCACAGTTACTAAAGGCATATGTGATCTACCTGAAGCTTAAAACTCTCTATAAGGAGCAGACTATCCATAACATAAAGGGAAGGATAAAAGAGCTTGCCAGGTTTACAGGCATGTGTGAAAATACCTTTCGTACGAGGCTTAACCAACTCATCGACCTTGGTTTAGCCAGAAAAGAAAATGGAATATTATTTCTAGCAGATAATTATAAATTGTTTTATGTATTAAACATCCTTCATAAAAGCAGGAACGGCAAAATACGTTCCAAGACAATCAAACTAGCAGCCAGAAAAATTAATGAACATAATTTGATGGTTCTCGCAATGAAGATTAAGACTCAGCAAATAGAATGGAGGCAAAAAAAGAATTTCTTTTATCACATGACCGGGAGTTGTAAGACCAATAAGAGACTATATAATAGGTATTATTCCTATTATAACTCACTAAAAAACAACACTTGTTACAACTTCGGGTCATGTGATAAAGGTTTTTTGGATGCCAATCTTTCAGTGGGAGGAATAGCAAAATTGTTTGGAAAGAAATCCGCCAAATCTGGACATAATATTGCCAGAAGGCTTGAAAAGAAGGGGCTAATTACCTACCAACATAGAGAAATTGTTTACGAAATAATCAGTGAGAGGGCTAACTTGGAATTTTTCAGAGAAATTGACCCTACACTAAGGATGAAAAAGGTCTCAGCCGATAATATCCCCCCATTTTTGCATATGAAGAGGAAACAAAGGAAATCCCTTGATAAAATATTAAAGACAAATGGGTTTGCTTATCTGTTGAGTAAAGTGGTAACGAATCACATAACTTTTAAGATGGATTTGGAGGATAAGATTGTTGGTATATCCAGGGTATTTCCCCTGGGCATAGAAAACTAATAGAGTCTCTTAATATAATGTAATTTTTTGGAATCTACCGATTTTAGAACTTCTCTACCTCGGTGGAAGGATTGCATCTGTACAAAAAAAGTACTACCCAACTATTGACATGGCCTAAGAACGCATATATATTTACCAAATCAGCGCAATATGAAACTAACGCTACACCAACTACGAAAATTTGCAGGATTTGAAGCTATTTCTGATGAGGAAGGGTTGTCCATTATCGACACCCTCTACCATTTTTCCGTATTAGCCTTCAGATTCTTTCATTTTAACCAACTGAACGATGAACAATGTAGATTTAATTAAGGGGCTATTTAAGACAACCGGCAACCCTAATGAAGCTCACAAAAAGAACGCAGTCATTTACACCCGCGTTTCTACCAAAGAGCAGGCCGAAAACAATGACAGCTTAGATACTCAAAAGAAATACTGTCGTCAACTAGCTGGAAAAGAAGAGCTTACAGTTTTAGAAGAATTTGGCGGCACCTATGAGAGTGCCAAAAATGATGGAAGAAAGGAATTTATGAGAATGCTTGATTTCATAAAGAAATCACCTGTCAAAATCTCCTATATTATAGTGTATAGCCTGGATAGGTTTTCCAGGTCAGGCGGGCAAGCTATTGCCCTTGCGGAACAACTTAGAAATATGGAGGTTCACATTATATCATGTACTCAACCCACCGATGTTAATACTTCAAGTGGAACGTTCCAGCAATCTATACAGCTATTATTTAGCAAATGGGATAATGATCAAAGAAAAGAGAAAGTTATTGCCGGGATGAAAGAAAAACTATTAGACGGGTATTGGATGGGCAAGGCTCCTATTGGCTATGATCATATCAGAACTAAGGATGGGCAGCAATTAGTCATTAATGCAGTCGGAGAGATCATAAGAAAAGCCTTCTTGTTGAAGGCTGATCAGGGGCTAACTAACTATGAAATTTCCCAAAGTTGCAAGGCATTGGGGCGTTTTATCAATGAAAAAAGGCTGTTCGACATTTTCCGTAATCCTTTTTACTGCGGCTATATTAGGAACAGGCTACTGGAAAATGAGGTTATTAAAGGCAAACATCCAATCCTAGTCAGTGAAGAGGTCTTTTTAAAGGCCAACAATATTGGCGTTGCCCAACCTCAAAACTATATCTCTAAGCCTACGGACCAATTATTCCCCTTGAAACGATTCGTAAAATGCTCTAAATGTGGAACAACATGGGTAGGATATACTGTTACGGGAAAAAAGGCCACTTACTATAAATGCAACCAACGTGGCTGTAAATGCAATAGGAATGCTGCCATATTACATGAGGAATTTAAAGGTTTCCTGTCCACCTACGTGATCCCTGAAAAGTACATTGAACCGCTGAAGGCTCAACTTAATTTGACCTTTAAATCCATGAACAAAGACAATGAAGTATCAAAAATACTTCTCAAAACCAAGCTAAACGAGGCGGAAGAGAACCTGTATAAGGTAGAAGAGCGTTACGCCTTGGGCAAAATCGAAGATGAGACAGTCTATTGTAGGATCAGGGGAAAATTTCAGGATGAGATTGGCGGGATTAATGCAGAACTCCGTAAACTAAATTCCACATTATCGAACCTGGATAATTTCATTCATTATTCCGTGAAATTAAGCTCGAAACTCAATACCATGTGGGGTTCTGGTAATTTCGAGTTGAAGCAGGGATTGCAAAACCTGATGTTCCCGGAAGGAGTAACGTATGATTTTCAAAAAAGTGAGTATCGAACCTGCAAATCCAATTGGGTATTTGCGTCAATTGCAGGACAGGCAAGGGTTTTCCAAAATGAAGAAGGCGGAAGCACCCTATTTTTACCGGGTAATTCCGCCCTGGTAGTCCTGACAGGAATCGAACCTGTATCAAAAGTTTAGGAAACTTCTATTCTATCCATTGAACTACAGGACCATGACCACCAGCCTCGGCCAATGGTTTGGGCGGCAAAAATAATGCATTTCGCCCTTTTAACCAGCCTAATTTTGTGCGGAAAAAGTGCATTCTGAAATTTAGCCCTTTTTCCGCAAGGGAGGGGCCTACGTCACTGGTCGAACCGCTTCCAGCGGTTCCTAATTAAATATTTTGTACCGTTTCCCCCGGGCTATACCCACCCCCTGCATTTTAGCTGTCCCTAATTACGTACATTGTACGCCTCAAACCATTCATTATGCGACGATTGTTCTCAATGACCACCGTTCTCCTGCTGGTCATCACCACCCATGCTCAGGGCCCGCGCTTCAGCCATCAGACCATCTTTGTAACAGACCTGAACAGAAGCGCCGATTTCTACGAAAAAGTCATGCAGCTCAAAAAGATATCCGAACCCTTCCACGACGGCAGGCACGTCTGGTTCCAGATCTCCGAACACGGACAGCTCCACGTAGTTTCCGGCGCCAAAGAAGACGGCCCCCACGACATCAATATCCATCTCGCCTTTAGCGTCCCCTCCATGGACGCCTTCACAAAGCACCTGGACGAGTACAAGGTCAAATACGGCAACTGGGCCCAGAACACCAAAACACCCCAGGTCAGGCCGGACAAGGTCAAACAGATCTACCTGCAGGACCCCGACGGATACTGGATAGAGGTCAACGACGATACGTTCTAGGATTCGGCCGGACGCAATTGTCGAAGGCCGGACCGGGTGCAGTTATCAAAAGTCGGGTAAAGACAGGCCAAAGAACCCCAACCCCACGGGGGAGAATTCATGGTATAGCACTATATTTGCAGCCCCCGGCAAGGCGGCGAGGCAGGTCACGGGTATCAGCGTCAAGGCATCAGGTCGAATCACCCTGGTGAACGGACCGCAAGGTCCAAGGTCACACCGCCCGCACGAGGGATCATCCATAAAAGCAAGAACAATGAAATTCTATAACGTCGTCATCAAATACCGTCTCCCTCTGGCCATCGTCATACTGATACTGGCCATAGTCACCAATCTATATGCAGGCTTCTGGCCCTCCTTCCTCCTGTACCTCATCGCCGCCATCCTGCTCTTTGGCTACTTCTTCTTTGGCCCCCTCCGGCTGATCCAGGAACATATGGAGAGCGGCAACCTCGAGGCTGCCGAAAAAGTGCTTGGTTCCATCAAATTCCCCGGCCTCCTGTACAAACCCATCCGCAGCGTATACTATACCCTGAAAGGTAACATCGCTATGATGAAACAGGATTTCACAGGCGCCGAAGTCAACATGAAAAAAGGCCTGGATCTCGGTATGCCCATGAAAGAGGCGGAAGGCGCCAGCCTCCTGCAGATGGGAATGCTGGCCATGCAAAAGAACGATATCCGCCAGGCCGAAAGCTACGTACGCCAGGCCATCCGCAAAGGGCTCCCCGACAAGGAAAACCAGGCAGCCGCCTTCCTCCAGTTGTGCTCGATCATGATGACCAAACGGGAATTCCGCGCCGCCAAGGATTTCTTCCGCAAGGCCAAGGCGCTGAAACCCACCACACCGCAGATCGTAGACCAGATCAAACAAATAGAAAAATACATCTCGAGGATCCCGGGATAAGCCACCAGTCTGACAGAAGAAAATAAGCATATCAACACTTTCACCCTGCTGCTCTCAGCAGTGGCGGGGTTTTGCGATACATCCACTTTTGTATCCGGTGATTCTATTTTTTCAGCCCATGTAACAGGTAACTTCATCGTCTTTGCTGCACAGCTCATCGTAGGTAAGGAAGAGAACGCCTGGATAAAGCTGCTGACATTCCCCATATTTATCATCGTCGTGATGACAGGCGGGTGGATCGCTAAAAGATCGGGCAATAAATATCGGGTTCTATTGATAGAAAGCATGCTGCTGCTACTTTGCGGCGCCATAGCCCTGGTGAATTCCACCTTGTCCCGTCCCAACGCCGGCCCAACCGTCTATTGCATGGTTATGATCGTTGTAGCAGCTATGGGTTTGCAAAACGCCTTCGGAAAACTCTATGCGAAAGAAACACACGGCCCTACTACCATGATGACAGGCAATGTCACCCAGGCTGCATTGGATCTGGGAAGTCTCATCGGCAGGAGCGCCGGTACAGAGCAAAAGTTAAATCTAAGAAAACAGCTGTATCTGATAGGCGGATTCCTGCTCGGCTGTTTGATGGGGGCAGTGATCAGTAAGTTCGTTGGGCTTATCTCTATTGCAGTACCCGCCGTCACTATGATGATCTATTACCGGACAGCACAACAAAACCATCCCGCAGGAAACAAATAGTTCTTCGGAGGGCGCTCCGGTCAGATCGGGAGGGTTGAGCAACAATCTTTAGTTCTTCGGGGATGATCCTGGCCAGACTGAAGAGGACTTGAGGAAAGTCCCGGGCCAGGTTAGTAAATCAACAGAGGCGCCAAATATGTCCGTAAAGGGCGCCCGAAAGACAATGATTAAGACCTGGCGGAGATAACACCATCTACCATCTGGTGCAGGGTGCGCAAAGACAAACTATTCTTCTCTAAAAAATCAAAGGAACCATATCGTAAAAAAACCTCTTTTGTATTCAAGCCCTTCTGGCTGGAAAAGAGGATCACATATACATCGGGGTGGGTAGTCCTTACCTGTTGGAGGGTGTCGAGTCCATTCAGCTTCCCATCCAGGTTATAATCCATCACAATGACAGAGGGCGCTTTGTCCAGCTCGTCCAGGCAAGCCTCCCCATTGGTATAGAAATGGATGTTCCGGCTGACAGATTCGAGTTCCTTAGCGATAAGGCTTTGATACATCAAGTTATCTTCAACCACGAAGATAACAGGCTCTTGGTTGAATTCCATATATTAATAAAGTAGTGCATCTTTATTCTCGGAAAATAGTGCCAGAAAAAGAAAGCCCCTAATAGTTTGACTATCAAGGGCCGAATACGATCGCCGCCGGTTAGAAACTTCCCTGTTTGGGAATGCTTTTCTTAGATTGGGGGAATTTTTAGGTATAAGTACCTAGTGGTTTTGGGTATTCATACGCACCTGCAAAGGGTTTGGGCCGGTGAGAAAGCCGGATTACTGCATGATCTCTGCCTGCAGCTGGCCAATACATTCGTGTATGACAGACCCTATCTTGTCCACTAGGACCGGGATCTCCTCTACCTGCGTCTTTGCCTTCGCATTGGCTTCCACCGTACGTATCTCCTGACGGATAGACTTGATCCCCATCGAATCAACAGTAGATTTCAGCTTGTGCGCCGTTTTACCTACCTGGTCCCAGTTCTCCGTTTGCACTGCCTTGACAAGTTCGTCCAGGTTCTGAGGTACCGTCTCGATAAAAAGAGCCACCATTTTCTTGATAAAGCCCTCATCTCCTCCCGATACGGATTGGACCATGGAGAGATCGTACAGCTTATTTACGGGTAACATGCTAATATGGTTTTTTAAGGGAATGTTCTTTTCGGACAAGGTCTTAGATGCAGTCTCATGCAATGAGGCCGCCGGTGTCGGTGCAGGTTCGGTAAGGTTTCTGGATATCACTCTGAACAGCCTGGGCTCGTCAAAAGGCTTGGAGAGGTAGTCGTTCATCCCAGCTGCCAGATATCGTTCGCTGTCGCCTTTCAACGCATTGGCTGTCAACGCAATAATTGGTATGTGTGCCTTTATAGGGTCCGCCAACTGCCGGATATGCGCAGTAGCCGCCAGCCCATCCATCTCGGGCATCTGCACGTCCATCAGGATACAGTCGAATGACTCCGCCTGCAGCTGTTCCAGCGCCTCCCTCCCGTTGCTCACAATAGTCACCTCGAAATCCCAGGACTCGAGGATATGCCGGGCAAGGTACTGATTAAGCTCCACATCTTCCGCGACCAATACCTTTTTATGTCCCAGGCTCTTGTAATCGATGTCCTGATTTGTTTCGTTATCCTGCATAGCTTCCATACTTAGTTGATAAGGGATATGGATAGTAAAGACCGAGCCCTTTCCTTCTTCGCTCCTCACCAGCAGTTCACCATTCTGCATTTCGATCATATTCTTACAGATGGTCAGCCCCAGCCCCGTTCCCCCGTATTTGCGGGAGATGGTAGGGTCCGCCTGTACAAAAGGCTCGAATATCGAGCGGATACGGTCCTCACTGATACCAATACCCGTATCACGGATAACGATCTCGACAACCGCCCACTGCTCATTCTGCTCTATAATGCTCGTCAATATGGTGACATTCCCCCTGTTGGTGAACTTCAATGCATTGCTCAGCAGATTGCTTAGCACCTGACTCAGCCGGTACGGATCGCCCTTTACCACCATCGTCGCCGGTATCGCGTTCTGAAAGATCAGCCCCAGGTCCTTCTCCTCCGCCTTGTGGATAAAAGACTGTATGGATGTGGTTATTTTTTCCACGAGCTTAAAGTCTATCTTCTCCAGCTGAAGCTTGCCCGCAACGATCTTCTCCAGGTCCAGGATATCATTGACAATGACCAGGAGACTGCCAGCAGCCTCCTGTATCAGCTTTAAATAATACCGTTGCTGATCGTCCAAATTGGTCTTTGCCATCAAACTCGCCATCCCCATGATGCCATTCATAGGCGTGCGTATCTCATGGCTCATATGTGCCAAAAAAGACTCTTTCGCCTGCGCTGCCTCGTCAGTAACCTTTTTGGCGTAACGCAGCTCCTGCTCCATATAGATCCTCTCCGTGATGTCCTGCGAAAAGCCTATTACATATGGCTCCCCGCCCGGCTCCTCCACCCTGTAATTCTTATACAGGAGATATATCCGCTCGTTCTTTTTGTTCAATACACAAAATACGCCGCTGACCGCGACACTGCTTGTCCTTATAGCATCCAGGTATTCTTCTCTGAACTTCGACTGATGCTCCGCCGGGATAAAATCCTGTATCCTTTTGCTGACCAGCTCCCCTTCCGCATATCCCAATACCCGGCAGATCTCCGGGTTGATGGCCAGCAGACGACCCGACATATCATGCGTGCAGATCAACGCCTGGCTATAATTAAAAAGATCTCTGTATCTTTTCTCGCTACGGCGCAGCTTCTCCTCAAACTCCTTCCGCTCCGTGATCGTCACACCATAAATGATCACCCATTGCACATCACCATTAGCATTCAGCACCGGATAGACCTTCTGCAAATAATGCTGAAAATTCCCATTCTCATCACGGCCCTCTTCCCCCCATTCTATCATCTCCTTTGTACGCAAAACTTTCCCGAACACCTGCCGACGCGCCCTGGCTGTCCTATCCGGCCGGCCTGCATACCTGCAGAATTCCTCATTGGTCTTGCCGATCATCCACTCCCGCAGATGCGCATCGGGAACAGCTGTAGGATTCACAAAAAGGTACCGGTACTGAGTATCTGCTACAATGATCTCCGCAGGTATCATATTCAGTATCTCTTCGTAAAAACTACGATGCTCTACCAACTCTTGTGGTAAATTCATGCAGACAGATTTTCAATGCGAATAGGGTTTACTTCATCTTCAGTTCCCCGTTCTGTATCATGCGATAAAGCGTAGATTTACCAACATCCAGCTTCTTGGCGACGAGCAGAACGTCCTTTTCATATTTGTCCAGATAATGCTGCAGGATTTGTATTTCGAATTCTTTAAGGGTCATTTCTTTGTTGAGCAGATCCGCAATGCTGGCAGATGTGTTCAGGGTGATATGCTCCGGCTGTATCAGTTCTTCATCCGCCATTACGACAGACAGCTCCACCACCGACTTGAGCTCACGCACGTTGCCGGGAAATGGATACTGCATCAGCTTCTGCTGAGCCTCCGGGGATAATGTCTTTTTTTCCAGCTTATTTTCCTTGCAAAATCCATCGATAAAATGCTTGGAAAGGATCAGGATGTCATTGCCCCTCTCCCGCAATGGCGGTAAATAAATAGGCAACCCGATCAGTCGGTAATAAAGGTCCTCACGAAAATTTTTATTCTTTACTTCCTCCAATAAATTCTTATGGGTGGCAACCACGATCCTAACATCGATCTTCGTCACCGAATTGCTGCCGATGCGTGTGATCTCCCGCTCCTGCAGGACACGCAATAGCTTTGCCTGCAAATTGATATCGAGCTCTCCTATCTCATCCAGGAACAACGTCCCTTTATCCGCCTCCTCGAATTTCCCTATCCGACGGGTCACAGCACCCGTAAAAGCGCCCTTCTCATGACCAAAAAGCTCGCTCTCGATAAGGTCCTTCGGGATCGCAGCCACGTTCACCGCTACAAATGGCTGCTTGTGCCTGTCCGAGTTATAGTGGATCGCCTTTGCGATCATTTCCTTACCCGAACCCGTCTCACCCGTAACAGACACAGTGATATTGGTCTTCGCTGCTTTTTCAATAAGGGAGAATACCTTTAATATCTGCTCGCTCTTCCCCAGGATCATTTGAGAAAAATCGTACTTGCGGCCCACCTGGCTCTTCAACGTCTCCACCTCCTGCTTCAGGTTGCTGATCTCACGCAAATGCAAAATGCTGTTCCAAAGCCTGTCCTTTGTGTCATCATCCTTCACGATATAGTCGAATGCCCCATTCTTCAACAGGTTGATGGCCGTGGCCACGTCCTCCTGTCCCGAAATGACAATGACCCGTATGTCGGGATTATGCTCCTTGATCTTTTTGAGGACCTCCGCACCGTCGCAATCCGGCAGGGAATAGTCAAGGGTTACTACCTCTGGGTTCTCATGAAGCGCTGCAAAAAAGTCTTTGGGAGATTCAAATCGTTTGACCTCGTATTCAGGGTTTAGGGACAGATAATGCTGTAGCATGCTGCCATACCAGACATCATCTTCGACGATGAAAACTTTGAAAGAATGATGGTTTTTCATATTTGCGTTTATATAGGGATATTGTGTTTATATAGGATATGACTAAAACGTTGAATTGTCTAATTTATTCCCAGAACAAGACATTTTCCAATTTATTAGGCCAGTTTTTCCAAATTAGAGATTTATCTGGTATACTCATAAGTGTTTTTACCTATTGATTTACTGGGGCGGCCGTTTAAATTCCACCTCTGAGGGCATCCCCGCCGGCCGGGAGCGATCAAAGCACAGTCCCACGATGGGATCACCGAACCCCGAATTCACCCCGATCGAATTCACCCTAGTCTCGTAACTTTACCCTCATGTCCATCCAGCGGGAAAAACTCCAGCAACATTTTCAGGAAGAATACCGGAAGCTCAACGAACAGCAGCGCCTCGCCGTCGACACGACGGAAGGCCCCGTCATGGTCATTGCCGGCCCCGGAACAGGAAAAACCCAGATCCTGGCAGCCCGCATCGGGAAGATCCTCCTCGATACGGACGTATCCCCCGACAATATCCTATGTCTGACTTATACGGATGCAGGGGCCATCGCCATGCGGCGGCGCTTACTCTCGTTCATCGGGCCGGACGCATACAAGGTTAATATTCACACCTTTCACTCCTTTTGTAACGACATCATCCAGGAGAATCTCTCCCTTTTTGAAAAGACATCCCTCGACCCTATCTCCGACCTGGAAAAGATCCAGCTCTTCAAGACCCTCATCGACAGCTTTCCCAAGAACCACCCCCTCAAGCGCTATAGAGGCGATGTATATTTTGAAATGTACAATCTGCAAAACCTCTTTAGCACCATGAAACGGGAAGGCTGGACACCCGAATGGATCACTAAAAAGATCGATCAGTACCTTGCCGAGCTCCCAAACAGGGACGAATACATAGCTAAAAGGGCCACTGGAAGCTTCAAAAAAGGAGATGTCCGCACGGACAAGATCGCCGAAGAGACAGAGAAAATGGAAAAGCTAAGGGCCGCCGTCCAGGAGTTCGACCGATTCCAGGAACTGATGCGGCGACGCAATCGGTATGATTTCGACGACATGATCAATTGGGTCATCAGGGCCTTTGAAGAGAACCGAAACCTGCTCTCCGGCTACCAGGAGAAATACCAGTATATCCTCGTGGACGAATACCAGGACACCAGCGGCACCCAGAACAAGCTGGTAAGCCTGCTCATCACATTTTGGGAACAGCCCAATGTATTTGTAGTAGGGGACGACGACCAGAGCATCTATCGATTCCAGGGCGCCAACCTGGAAAATATGCTGGACTTTGCCCACCAGTATGAAAAGGACCTGCTCACCGTAGTGCTTACCAATAACTATAGGAGCACCCAGCCCATACTGGATATCTCCAGGACCCTCATCGATAAGAATACCGAACGGCTGGTACGGCAGCTCCCTAACCTGTCAAAACAGCTGGTATCCAGCCATCCCTTGATCAGCACAATGAAATTCCCGCCCCGCATACTGGAATATAAGGACTCACGGGACGAGATGACGGGCATTACCCTCCACATCGAGCGGCTGGTAAAGGAAGAAGGCGTAGCGCCCGGCAGGATCGCCGTCATTTATAAAGAGAATAAATATGGTGAGGAGCTGACTAAATTCCTGCAATTAAAAAAGATACCGGTTTACAGCCGGCGCAGCCTGAACCTCTTCGAAGTCCCATTTGCCCAAAAGATCATACTGCTGTTGCGCTATCTGGCGGCCGAGCACGACGCACCTTACGGAGGTGACGAGATGCTGTTCGAGATCCTCCATTTCGACTTCTTCTCCATCGCCCCCATAGAGATCGCCAAACTTTCGGTAGAAGTAGCGGACAAACAGTTCAGCGATGATCGCACCTCCATCCGTCGCCTCCTGCATGAAAAAGCCACCCGCCCTGCCCGCGACCTGTTTGACAGCGGTGTCCCCGAGAACATGAAAAAGACCAGCAAGGCCCTGGAAAAGCTCATTGGCGATGTGTCGAATGTGACACTCCAGACCTTGTTCGAGAATTGTATACGAGACACCGGACTCCTCGCCTATATTATCCAAAGTCCAGAAAAGATCTGGCTGATGCAGGTGCTGACTGCCCTGTTCGACTTTATAAAAGAAGAATCCCGGCGCGATCCGGAACTGAACCTCGACCGGCTCGTCCAGATGATCGATCTGATGAAGGACAACGGCATCCCCCTCCCCCTCATTCAGGTGGCGGGCAGCGACAAGGCCGTCAATCTGCTGACAGCGCATGGCTCCAAAGGACTCGAGTTTGCCTACGTCTTCTTTGCCGGCTGTAATGCCTCCACCTGGGAGAAAAAACGTAAACCCGGAGGAGGCTATAAATATCCCGACAACCTGTTCGACTCTCGTGGACCAGTCGATGGACAGCCAGGATCCGGCAACGGGCAGGCCGCCCCCCCGGCAAAAGCTTCCGACGAAGAAGAGCTGCGGCGACTATTCTACGTAGCCCTGACCCGTGTGGAACAGCACCTATTCATCTCCTATGCCCGTTATAAAACAGACGGCAAGGAACTGGAGCCCTCCGTCTTTATCGCGGAAATACTGGATCAGCATACATTGGATGTCGAAAAGGTCGCCGTTCCCGATGAGACCATGGCCGACTTTGAAATACTGACCTTTACGGAAACCGTCGCCCCCGAGATCGCCTCCGCGGAAGAGGCCTTTATCTCCCGTATGCTGGAAAAGTTCGTCATGAACGTCACCGCACTCAACAACTACCTGAAATGCCCCCTCGAGTTTTATTACAAGACCCTTATCCGCATCCCGTCCCCGAAGAACGAGGCCACCGAGTTCGGCAGCGCCGTACACTTTGCCCTCCAGCGGCTGTTTGAAAAAATGAAGGCCCATGTGGAGGAACAATTCCCCGACAAGGCAGAGATGCTCCAGGATTTTAACTGGTATATGCACCGCCACCGCGAGATCTTCACCCGTGAGGCCTTTGCGCGCCGCATGGAATATGGGATCGAAGTATTGGGTAATTACTATGACAAATACATCTACCAATGGAATAAGATCGTGGCAGTGGAAAGAAACATCCGCAATGTCACGGTCAAGGGTATCCCACTCAAAGGCAAGCTGGATAAGCTGGAGTTCCAGGGCAAAGAGGTCAATGTCGTGGACTATAAGACGGGAGATGTAGACAAGGCCAAAGCCAAACTGGCCCCGCCCAGCGACAAGGACCCTAACGGAGGAGACTACTGGCGGCAAGCCGTGTTTTATAAGATACTGGTGGATAGTTACGAGCAAAAGGACTGGAAGGTCGTCAGCACCGAATTCGACTTTGTGGAGCCCGATAAGAAAAAGGAATACCGGAAAGCAAAGATCACTATTACGCCTGCCGATATCACTACCGTGATCCAGCAAATAGAATCCACGTGGAAGAAGATACAGAACAGGGAGTTTTACACCGGTTGCGGCCGGTCCGATTGTCACTGGTGCAATTTTGTAAAGACCAATAACCTGGCCATCGCATTGCACACCGTAGAAGACGAAGTCGAGGATACCTAACCGCCCGGGCCACATCAGCAGTGGCAGCGCCTGATTTAAGGTATTATTAGGAGCGCCCTCCCCGGCGTTAGCCGGAAACCCATTATTTTTACAGCATGAAGCTCTCGAAAGGTTCGTCGTTTCTCCTTCTTCTTTTTGTCTCCATCATCGGCCTCGTGGCCGGCTCTGGCTGCGCCAATATCGTACCCCCCCTCGGCGGCCCCAGGGATACCATCCCTCCCAAGCTGCTGTACGTCACTCCCCGCGACTCTTCGAAACATTTCAATACCAATAAGATCGTATTTTATTTCGACGAATTCATCGACCCCAAGGACGTACGTACCGAGCTCATCGTCTCCCCACTATCCAAGACTGAACCCATCGTAGATGCCAGGCTGAGGACCCTGACCGTGCGGATAAAGGACACATTACAACCCAATACCACCTATTCCCTCAATTTCGGCAATGCCATCCGGGATGTGGATGAAGGTAATATACTGAAGAATTTCACCTACGTCTTCTCGACAGGCAACTACCTGGATTCCATGCAATTATCCGGCAATGTCATCATCGCCAACACCGGCAAGACGGACAGCACCCTCATCGTCATGCTGCACAAAAAGCTGGATGATTCAGCCGTTGTAAAGGAAAAGCCCCGCTATATCGCCCGGCTGGACACCCTGGGCCGGTTCCACTTCCGTTACCTCGAGCCCGGCACGTATGCCCTCTATGCCTTGAAGGACGAAGGCGGCACCCGGAGGTATCTTACCCCCTCGCAACTCTTTGCTTTTTCCGACACCCCCGTGGTCATAGGGCCGAATACCCCATCCACCACCTTATTTGCCTATGTAGAGCCGGATACCACCAAACATGTCTCCAAAAGCTCCTCCGGCAGCAAGAACGCTACTGCTCCAAAACCTGAAAAGGAAAAAAAGGAAGACAAGCGACTGCAATTCCAGCTCAATCTCTCCAATGGGGATTTCGACGTGCTGGATACCTTCAAGTTGTCCTTTCAACATCCCTTAAAAGAATTCGACTCCACCAGGATCCGGTTCACCGACGATAACTATAAGGACATCGACACCCGAAACTATCATTGGAAACGGGATTCCACAGCAAAGCTGTTTATCATGAACTATAACTGGCCCACCGATACCAAATACCACCTGATACTCGCCAAGGATTTTGGAGAAGATTCGGCCGGAAGGAAGCTGCTCAAAACCGATACCGTAAGCTTCCACACCAAAAAAGATATAGACTATGGCGAGGTCAGGGTGCGGATACTCAACCTCGATCTTTCCAAAAAGCCTGTCCTGCAATTCGTCGTACAAGATGCCGTCAAATACTCTTTTCCTTTCAGATCCGGTAAAGAATTCAGACAGATATTATTTCCCCCCGGTGAATACGAGCTCCGGATCCTTTATGACACCAATGGCAACGGCGTCTGGGACCCCGGCCAGTTCTTTGGCAACCACCGGCGGCAGCCCGAGAGGGTCGTTCCTATCAAGAAAAAGCTCACCGTAAAGGCCAACTGGGACAACGACGTGGACATCACCTTGTAAGGATCCCCCCTACTTTATAGACCCGCCCGGGACTTAAACCGGCGGCTTATTAGTATCTTTGCATTATGCAATTTTCCTCCGATCTTTTAGAGAGCGCAGTGAATGAATTTGCCAGGCTGCCGGGCATTGGGAAGAAGACAGCCCTGCGCCTCGTGCTGCACCTGCTGAAGACAGACGCCTCCATGGTTCAAGGATTTGGAGAGACCCTTATCAGGATGCGCCAGGAGATAAAATTCTGTCAGCGCTGTTTTAATGTGGCCGATGCCGACATCTGCTCCATATGCGCCAATTCCCTTCGCAAGCAGGAGCTGATCTGTGTAGTGGAGACCATCCGGGAAGTCATCGCCATCGAAAGCACCCAACAATACAACGGCACCTATCATGTGCTGGGAGGCATCATCTCCCCCCTGGATGGAGTAGGCCCCGACCAGCTGAATATAGAGGCTCTCGTCACCCGCGTACAGAAAGAACACACCCAGGAGCTGATCTTTGCGCTTAACCCCACCATACAGGGAGATACTACCATTTATTATATCCAAAAGCGTCTGCATGGCAGCGGGGCCCGCTTTACGACGATTGCAAGAGGCATCGCTTTTGGCGGCGAGCTGGAATATGCCGATGAGATGACCCTTGCTCGCAGCATCACCAACCGCCTGCCCGTCGAAAGCTACATGGCGGGGCGATAAAAGACCTTGTTATCTTTAATTTTTTACCGTATCTTTGCGTACCGGACAGAAGGATTTGTTTATTGTTCAGCCTGTCCAACTGGCTAGCCAACGCAGCCTTTCAGCAGAAGGACGACCGCACAGGGCGGCCCCCCGACAAGAAAAACTGAACTAATAAACGTTTGAAATAATCATCTTTTATTCTTCTTCCCAGGTTATTTCCCTCGTTGATATCAGTTCAGAAAATTTTTCTACACGAAATGCGTTTGGCAACCAGTGATTTTTAACGTCAACGAAGGAGGATTTAATATGAAGACGATCCAGGACTGTTTGAAAGAACGCATACTCATCATCGATGGCGCCATGGGGACCATGATCCAGCGCCACAAGCTCGAGGAAAAAGACTATCGGGGACAGCGCTTCGCCGACTGGCCATCCGACCTCAAAGGGAATAATGACCTCTTGTGTCTTACACAACCCGATATCATCGAAGGCATCCACCGCGAGTACCTGGACGCCGGCGCCGATATCATCGAAACCAATACCTTCAATGCCCAGGTCATCAGCATGGCCGACTACCATATGGAGTCCCTTGCCTACGAGATCAATGTTGCTGCTGCCCGCATCGCCAAAAAGGCCGCCGCAGACTATACCTCCCGCAATCCCGGCAAGCCCCGTTTCGTAGCAGGCGCTATAGGTCCCATGAACAAGACCCTCTCCCTCTCCCCCGACGTCAACAACCCCGGGTTCAGGGCCGTCAGCTTTGACGAGGTCGCAGGCGCATACTACGAGCAGGTAAAGGGCCTCGTGGAAGGAGGCGTTGATCTTTTGCTGATCGAGACCATCTTCGACACGCTCAATGCAAAAGCCGCGATCTTCGCCATCAAGAAATTTTTCCGTGACGCCAAACAAAAGGAGCTGCCCATACTTATCAGCGGCACCATCACCGATGCCAGCGGACGCACCCTCAGCGGACAGACACTGGAGGCCTTCTATGTTTCCGTCATGCACGCCAGACCATTGAGCATCGGACTCAACTGTGCCCTCGGCGCCCAGGAGATGCGTAGTCATATCGAGGAGCTGAGCCAGATTGCCGCCTGTTATACTTCCGCCTACCCTAATGCTGGTTTACCCAATGCTATGGGTGAATACGACGAACAGCCCGAGCAGACCGCACATTTCATCGAAGAGTGGGCGGAGAATGGCTTCGTCAACATCGTAGGCGGCTGTTGCGGCACCACGCCGGATCATATCCGACATATTGCGGAGCACGTAGCTACCATCAAACCCAGGCCGCTGCCTGTAGTAGAAAGTGTCCTGGAAACGAGCTCTTAAAAAATATATCTCGTTCCCAGGAAGGGTCTAATGTCTGTCCTTCGGACAATGACCCGTTAGGTCATTTTGAATTAGCATAGAAGAAAGAATTATTTAAATGTCATCACTCACTATCAAGCCGTATTTACGTTTGTCCGGTCTGGAACCGCTGGTGGTTCGCCCTCAAACGAACTTTCTTAATGTAGGAGAACGTACGAATGTCACCGGGTCCAAGAAATTTGCCCGTCTCATCCGGGAAAATAAATATGAAGAAGCCCTAAGCGTAGCACGTCAGCAGGTAGAGAACGGAGCCCAGATCCTGGACGTGAACATGGACGACGCGCTGCTGGACGGGGAAAAAGCCATGCAGACCTTCCTGAACCTCCTGCAGGCCGAACCCGACATCGCCAAGATCCCCATCATGATCGACTCCTCCAAATTCTCTATCATCGAGGCCGGTCTGAAATGCGTTCAAGGCAAGTGCATCGTAAACTCTATCTCCTTAAAAGAAGGCGAAGCGAAATTCATCGAGCAGGCCATCATCTGCAAGAGCTATGGCGCCGCCGTCATTGTCATGGCCTTTGACGAAACAGGACAGGCAGATACCCTCCGCAAAAAGGTCGATATCAGCTACAGGGCCTATAAGATACTCACCGAACAGGTAGGCTACGATCCCGAAGACATCATCTTCGACCCTAATATCTTCGCCATCGCCACCGGCATCGAAGAGCATAACAATTACGCCGTCGACTTTATCGAGGCCATCAAAGAGATCAAACAAAAAATGCCCCTCACCCGTATCAGCGGGGGTGTCAGCAATATCTCCTTCTCCTTCCGTGGCAATGAGCCCGTCCGGGAGGCTATGCACAGCGTGTTTTTGTACTACGCCATCAAGGCAGGTATGGATATGGGCATCGTCAATGCCGGCGCGCTGGTCGTATATGACGAGATCGAATCCCAGTTGAAACAGTTGTGCGAGGATGTGATCCTCAATCGCAACCCCGAGGCCACCGACAAACTGCTCGCTTTTGCCGAGACCGTAAAGGCTAAGGATAAGTCAGAAGTAAAAGACGAAGCCTGGCGCAAGGGCTCCGTGCAGGAGCGGCTGAAACATGCCCTCGTCAACGGTATCACCGAATACATCGACGCCGATACGGAAGAGGCCCGTCTGAAATATCCCAAACCATTGGATGTCATCGAAGGCCCCCTGATGGATGGAATGAATGTGGTGGGAGATCTCTTTGGTAGCGGCAAGATGTTCCTGCCACAGGTGGTAAAAAGCGCCCGCGTCATGAAAAAATCCGTGGCCGTGCTCACGCCCTTCATCGAACAGGAAAAAGAGCAGCGGAGACTGGCTGCCGAAGCCAGTGGGTCTACCGTCAATGGTGAGAACACCGGTGCGGCAAAGATCCTGCTGGCCACCGTCAAAGGAGATGTACACGACATCGGTAAGAACATCGTCGGCGTTGTGCTCGGCTGTAATGGCTATGACATCATCGACCTCGGCGTGATGGTACCCGCCGATAAAATACTGGAGACAGCCAAAAAGGAGAAAGTGGATATCATCGGCCTCAGCGGTCTCATCACCCCCTCCCTGGATGAGATGGTGCATGTGGCAAGAGAGATGAAAAGACAGGATTTTGAAGTGCCTCTGCTCATCGGAGGCGCTACCACCTCCCGCATGCACACCGCAGTAAAGATCGCCCCTGAATTTGAAAAGGGTGTCGTACACGTATTGGATGCATCCCGTAGCGTTACCGTTGTGGGTTCGCTGCTAAACGAGGAGCAAAAGCCCCACTTTATAAAGGGCATCCAGGCAGAATACAAGAAATTAAAAGAAGACTTCGCCAGCAAAAAAACCGTAAAACAATATCTCACCCTCGAAAAAGCACAAGAGAACAAAGTGCCCATCGACTGGCAAAAGTTCCAACCAGTAAAACCCGCCTTCATCGGCACAAAGGCCTTTGACGGATATGACCTGGCCGAGATCGTACCCTACATCGACTGGGGTCCTTTCTTCATCGCCTGGGAGTTGCATGGCAAGTTCCCCCAGATCCTCAAAGACGAGAAAGTAGGCGCCGAAGCCACCAAATTATACAATGACGCACAGACCCTGCTGAAGCAAATTGTAAAGGAGAAATGGCTAAAGGCCCGGGCCGTCATCGGATTCTGGCCCGCCAACTCCGATGGAAAAGATACCGTGACCGTCAATGCCGATGGAGCCCCCGTACATTTGGAGTTCCTGCGTCAGCAGATCAAAAAGGCCGCCGATCAGCCCAATATTTCTTTGGCCGACTTCATAGCACCCGCAACCACCGGCAAACAAGACCACATCGGAGGCTTCGCCGTCACCATCGAAGGCATCGAACCCCATATCCAACGTTTTCAGGCAGCTCACGACGACTATAACAAGATCACCCTGCAGGCTCTTGCAGACAGACTGGCAGAAGCATTTACCGAGCTGCTGCATCAGCGGGTACGCAAAGAGTTCTGGGGTTATGTAAAGGAAGAGCACCTGAATAATGAGCAGCTGATAAAGGAAGAGTATATGGGTATCCGCCCCGCACCAGGCTATCCCGCCTGCCCCGATCACACCGAAAAGCGGAAACTATTCGCCATGCTGGACGCCACAAAACAGGCGGGTATCGTTCTTACCGAATCCCTCGCCATGTACCCCGCCTCTTCCGTCAGCGGTTGGTATTTTGCACACCCTGAAAGCAAATATTTTGGAGTTGGCAAGATCGAAAAAGACCAGGTCGAGGACTATACCGCCCGGAAAGGCATGCCGCTGGATGAGGTGGAAAGATGGCTGCGACCCATACTGGAATATGATGCCTGATCCGGCCCGGGTCAACGAGTGGATGGATCTGCAATGGCATTGAATATTTGCAGACTCACAAATATGATCAATCCAATGAGGATGGCCGTCATTATTTTTCCCGCCACATCCTCCATATCCTTGATCAGAAAAAGGCCCAGGAGGAAAAGTCCCGCTACTTCATACAAGGTTATACGCGCATTGCGGACATGCTTGTCGTATCCTTCCATGCTATAGTCCTCTTCGCTAAAAATGCTTTCTTCAACTGGTTCAGTAGGAGGTGTTTGTTGTTCCGTTGTTATTTGGAGAGGGTTTATCCAAATTTAACTAATTTTGCGTCCGAAACGTAATCCTTTTCTGAACAGGCATAGTTTATGAGACAGTCAAAAAAAAGGCTAGGCCAGGGCTTGGCCTCGGTGGTGTTAGTTAGCATGATCCCATTCTGCAGCTTCGGACAACAAAAGAAAAAAAAGCACTTGATCAAGGAGGTATATTTATCCTGGGGGTATAACAAAGAGTGGTACACCCGTAGCAGCGTGCATGTATCCCAACCCTCCCTGGGCAATGATTATACCTTCAAGAGCATCAGAGGGCATGATCATCCCGGATGGGATGAAGGGCTGTTCTCAAAAGCGCTGTCCATTCCTCAATACAATTATAGGTTGGGGTTCCTGCTCGACGAGAAGAGAGGATGGGGATTCGAGATCAATTTCGATCACACCAAATTCATATTTGCCGACCAGAATGCCCATGTCAAAGGAATAATGAACGACCATCCCGTAGATACCACCGTTGCATTCAATGCAGCCAACGGCTTTTACTATTATCTGAACAATGGCGCCAATTTCCTGCTTTTCAATGTCACCAAGCGCTGGCATTTCCTCGCCACCCCTTCCGGCAAGGTCCAGCTGGACCTGTTTGCCAAGGCCGGCATCGGTCCCGTGATCCCTCACGTGGAGAACCAGCTTTTTGGCCAGCGGAATGAACCCGGCTTCCAGTTTGGTGGCTGGAATACAGGGATAGAAGGCGCGGTACGCGCCACCTTCTTCAAATACGTATACCTCGAGTACGCCAATAAATTGGACTATGCCCGCTATTCGGGGCTGCAGGTATACCAGGGCAAGGCCCGCCAGGCTTTTGGGACCTATGAGATGATCCTCAGCCTGGGAGTACGAATACCCACCGGGAAATAGCCAGCTTCCTGGCCCCATCAGGCGGGGAGCTCTGGACATAACTGTTGATGAATGCAACGGTGCAACAGGTGTTTTCTGTCACAAGAAAAAAACCTGCTATGAACAGACAATACCCCCTCGCCGTCCTGTCCTTTCTCGGGACCGTCCTTCTACTGCTCGTTTCCGGGTGTGAAAAAAACCATGACAAACTATATGTCAGCTATGAGCCTATTTATGCACCCCGCACTTCCGTGCTCGCCTCCATCAATGGCAAAGTCACCGAGCCCATCACCGCAGTGGGTAAGATCTATGTCAAGGACCCATATATCTTTATCAGCGACACCGGTAGGGGCATTCATGTCATCGACAATCGCAATCCCTCAAACCCCGTACAAACGGCTTTTTTGGCCCTGCCCGGCAATAATGACATCGCGATCAAGGGAAATATCCTTTATGCCGACATGCAGGACGAGCTGCTGACCCTCGATATCAGCAATATCCATAATGTCAAACTCTTGAATGAGCAGCAGGGTATCTTCAACTACTATGGATATGAAAGTACAGCCGGAAAGATTCTCGTCGGCTGGAAAAAGATAGTTACAAGGACTCCTCCTTACCCGATCATGACACCCGGATGCGCAAATTGCCAGCTATTCGCCTCTTCCAGCTCCAGCTCCTCTTCCACCGGAGTCGCGGGCTCGATGTCCAGGATGGTGTTGGTGGGCAATAATCTCTATGCCATACCCGAACGGCACAGCCTGCGCGTCATCAGTATTGAAAACCCTGTCAAGCCCGTGCCCGGCAAGGACGTATACGCCGGTTTCGATCTGGAAACCGTCTATCCATTCAAAGACAAGCTCTTTTTAGGCTCTATGGAAGGAGTTTATATCTACGATATCAGCAACCCCGCCGATCCGAAATCCATAGGTTCATTTTCGCATGGCCGTGCCTGTGATCCTGTCATCACGGATGGAAATTATGCCTATGTCACGCTGCACGCCGGAACCTGGTGCGGAGGAGCAGCCAACGAGCTGGATGTACTCAACATACAAGATCTTGCAAACCCCGTACTGGCAAAGACCTTCCCAATGACAAGACCCACCGGGCTGAGTAAGGCCGGAAACCTGTTGTTCGTGTGCGACTCCCCCGGCGTAAAGGTCTATGACGCCACCCAGCCCGAGTCATTGGAGCTGCGTAATACCCTCGATGTGGGAAATGCCTACGACGTGATCACCACCGGCCATCGTCTGGTGACCATTTCCGATAAAGGCATATATCAATTCGACTATAGCCGACCCGGGCTTCCCCTATTGAGTGCGCTCCTGATGAGCAATGTTGGGAAATGACCGGGTGAGCAAACAAAAGGGCTAAGACTAAGCGTTGGTGTATTGCTTGTATTTTTCGAACAGCCACCATTTGCGCCGGCGCGGGGCCGCACGATAATTCTTTTTGATAAAGCTGTCGATATGCCCCGCTGCTTCCGTTATACTATCGGTAAGGAGTACGAGGGAAAGGTCCTCCCTTGAAATGGTCCCTTCTTTGGCCATATATTCCATATACTCCCAGAGCTCCCGGTAGTATTCAACGCCAAAGAGCACGATGGGAAATTGTACCAGCGTCTTGGTCTGTACCAAGGTCAGCGTCTCGAAAAACTCATCCATGGTGCCAAAGCCGCCCGGCATAATGACAAAAGCATACGAGTATTTTACCAGCATTACTTTTCGTACAAAAAAATGTTCAAAGGTGATACTGGTTTGAACATAGGGGTTCGGCTTTTGCTCGAAAGGCAGCTTGATATTGCAGCCTACCGAGCGGCCTCCCTGTTCGAAGGCGCCTCTGTTGGCGGCCTCCATGGTACCCGGCCCGCCTCCCGTCATCGTAGTAAGCCCCAGGGCTGCTATCTGCCGCCCCATCTCGCGAGCGCTCCCGTAATAAGGATGATCTTCTTTAAACCTCGCCGAGCCAAACACCGTGACACAGGGGCCAACGAAGTGGAGGGTTCTGAACCCTTTGATAAATTCCGTAAATACTTTCCAGGCAAACTTCAATTCATAGCCACGGCTTTTAGGGCCTTCCAGGAATTTTGCGTCCTTGGCGGGAATGATCCTGTCTAATTTATCCATGATCTCTTTGGTTTTTAGTGCCAGCGCGGCGATTTGTCCTGCCCCAGCCCGCCGATTTGCCCTTTTTTAAAAGACAAATAGTACCTTGCGGGACCTAAGTGTAATATCTTAGCTGAGGGACAAATTTAATACAAAGCAAATTATGTCAACCTTACGTATTGTCAGCTATAATGTCAATGGCATCCGTGCTGCGATGAATAAGGGTCTTATCGATTGGCTGAAAACAGACCCCGCCGACATCGTTTGTATCCAGGAAACAAAGGCCGCGAAGGACAATGTAAACCATAAGCAGTTCACCGACCTTGGATACCACGATTATTGGTTCTCTGCCCAGAAAAAAGGTTATAGCGGCGTCGCCGTCTTCACCAAAATAAAACCCGATCATGTATACTACGGCACCGGCCACAAGGTCAGCGACGACGAAGGCCGGGTATTACAACTGGATATCGGGGACATCCGCCTGATCAACGCCTACTTCCCTTCCGGCACCTCCGGTGACGAGCGGCAGACGTACAAGTATCAATGGCTGGATGAATTTCACGCCTACCTGGAGGATCTGCGCAAGACACGCCCCCGACTGGTATTATGTGGTGACTATAACATCGCCCATCGGGAAATAGACATTCACGATCCCAAAGGGAATAAGAATAATTCCGGCTTCCTTCCCGAAGAGCGCGCCTGGATGGATAAGTTCCTGGGCAGCGGATGGGTGGACAGCTACCGTCATATGCATTCGGATCCTCATAAGTACACCTGGTGGAGCCAGCGCTTCCCCACCGTCCGGGAGCAAAACAAAGGCTGGCGCATCGATTATATCAGTGTTACAGAGCCGCTTGGACAAAGTCTCCTGGCAGCCGATATATACCCCGACGTCAAACAGAGCGACCATTGCCCCATCTACCTGGAGCTGGCAACCTCTTAACCGCTGGAAGCGGTTGGCCCTTGGTCATTAGCGAAAATAAGTAGTTCATGCACTTCCAGTTACGGAATTTGCCGACTATCTTTAGTAGCTAAGCCACAGGCACATGGAAATACTTGTCATATTACTGTTCGCTGTCGTTCTCATTGTTATTCTCTCTTTCAGAAGCCGGGCCGTACAAAAGATCGATGTGCTCCAGCAGGAGATCGTTCGGTTGCGGCAGGAGGTTAAGCAGGCATTGACCATTCTTTCTGCAGAGAGCCCCAAGTCAGCGCCACCCAAACCTTCCGCTCCGCCGCCTCCGCCAATGCAGGCGCCCAAAGAGACAGAACCTTATACTCCGCCACCACCAAGGCCCGCATCCCCGCCACCATCTCAAACGCCTGGCTCCACAGCAACCCAGCCGGAATATCGTCCCGGCAAGGAAATCACGGAACCGCATGTATTTACACCTTTATATCCTCCGACCAACTCCGGAAGCACAGCCTCCCGGAGCTTTTTCGAAAAACATCCCGATCTGGAAAAATTCATCGGCGAGAACCTCGTCAGCAAGATTGGTATTGGCGTACTCGTGCTCGCCATCGGGTTCTTTGTAAAATATGCCATCGACAATGATTGGATCGGCCCCGTAGGACGTGTCGGTATCGGTCTCCTCTGCGGAGGTATCCTGGTCGGCATCGCCCATTATCTCCGGAACAGCTACAAAGCTTTTAGCTCCGTGCTGGTAGGTGGCGGTCTGGCCGTATTTTATTTTTCGATAGCACTGGCGTATCATCAATATCATTTATTCAGCCAGACCGTGTCCTTTATCATCATGCTCGTGATCACCGCCTTTGCCGTCATCCTGTCCTTGCTGTACGATCGTCAGGAGCTGGCCGTCATTGCGCTGGTAGGCGGTTTTGTAACGCCCTTCCTGGTGAGCAACGGCAGCGGCAACTACAAAGTATTGTTCAGCTATCTGCTGATCTTAAATACAGGTCTGCTGGTCATAGCCTACCGAAAATCCTGGCGGACACTCAACACACTCGCCTTTGTCTTTACAACAATACTTTTTGCCACCTGGCTGGCCACGCTGCCCCCCGAGCAATCAACAACCGCCACATATCAAGGCGCCTTTATATTCGCCACCGCCTTTTACATTCTCTTTTTCCTGATCAACATCGCACATAATATCCGGGAAAATAAAAAGTTTGTCGCTTTCGACTTCGGCACCCTACTGGCCAATACCTGTCTGTACTTTGCCGTTGGATTGTATTTATTTTCCGCCATGGGTCTTGCAAAATACCAGGGCCTCTTCAGCGCCTGCATGGCCGTGTTCAACCTGGCATCATCTTATTTCCTCTTCCGGACGAAGAAAGTGGATACCAATATCCTCTATCTGCTCATCGGCATTACGCTGACCTTTATTTCACTCACCGCCCCTATTCAGCTACATGGACATTATATTACGTTATTCTGGGCTTCCGAGGCCGTGCTCCTGTATTGGCTTGGCCGCAAGTCCGGACTTAAGATCATCGGAGCCGCGTCCCTGCTCGTATGGGTGGCGATGCTGGTAAGCCTCGTAATGGATTGGGGAGCGACATATTTCATCAGGTTCGACAAAAGGCCACTGCCTGTCATTTTCAATAAAGGCTTAATGACCACCTTGTACGCAGCCGCCTGCTGTTATATGATATTCTTCCTCCGAAGGAAATCCGATCCCGCATCAGCCGACACAGAAGGACGCCCCGTCACCAGCAATCCCGGCATCGACAAGATTACGAACCAGGCAATGATCATCGTCGCCAGCTTCCTGGTCTTCGCAGGAGGCGCACTGGAGATCACCTATCAATTTGATCATTTCTACCCTGGTACCAGGCTTTCTACCTTGTATCTCGTCCTATATGGATATAGCTGGGCCTATGGCATCGTCACAGCCGGAGACAAATTGCGCTGGTTTACCAGTATGATCTACGGCTCCGCGCTGATCTTTCTCTCCATCATCCTATACCTCGTCATGATCCAACCCACCTACGAGATACAGGAAAATCTGCTGCAGTTCGGAAATCAGGGACATTTCCTCGCACATTGGGCCAGCGCCCTGCTCGTAGCGCTGATCATCCGCCAGTGCATTTCCTGGTGGAGAAAGGATAAGCTCGAACCCATGCTCCCTTCCCAGGCCTTTAGCTGGCTGATATGTATCGTGATCGTTACCTTCCTCAGCGCAGAAGTAGAGCTGCTCGTGAATCATATCTTTTACGACAAGACCCATCCCTTCGACACCATCGACAGGATATATCTCAAGACAGGGTTGCCCATCTTATGGGGATTGTCCTCCTTTGCATTCATGTGGCTGGGCATGCACAACAAGTTCAAACCACTGCGCATCATATCGCTGGTCCTGTTCTCTATTACCCTGCTCAAGCTTTTTCTCATCGACATCCGTAATATACCCGTTGCAGGAAAGATAGCCGCCTTCTTCTGTCTGGGTGTCTTATTATTAGTAGTTAGCTTTATGTACCAACGATTGAAAAAAATCATTATCGAAGATGAAGAAAAAAGATCTGTTTAAGCTCGCGCTGCTAGCGGTGACGGCATGGCTCGTCCTTCCGGCGCAGGCGCAGGATCAGGCGCCACGGGATCAGACGCGCGTGCAGGACTCTTTCGCTTACAAGGCGTCATTGGACGCCATCAGCCAGGCGGGGTTTTACAGGGTCATCCTCACTCCCGAAGTACTGGCCAAATCCACTAATTGGGATCTTTCCGACATTCGTATCTCCCGCGCCGGCGCCTGGCCGGGCGAATCCGGGAATGTGACAGCCGGAGCTTTTATTCCCTATGTGCTGCGGACCGACTTCCCCACATATCATGGAGAGAGCTTTATTGAATTCCCTATCCTGCCGGCACAAAAAGAAGATAGCATGGGAGACATACGGATAGGCAACTGGTCCGGTACAGCCATCGATTCTCTGCTGCTGCAAATGAGTCCGAGCGCTACCGTCCGCAACTGGACCCTCAGTGGCAGCAATGATGGCCAGAAGTGGTTCGCGATCAGGGAGCACATCCAGGTTTCTTTCCCTTCCTCCGGTTTGCCCTATCATGAAATGATCTTGGCTTTCCCTAAAAGCAATTATCACTATTTCAAGATCACCCAGGAAGACAAGGGTGTATTGCCCCTGAACATAATTCGTGCTGGTGTCATTACACAGCACGCCGGCGTCCAGCGCTACCGGCCGGTGCCATCGCCTGCGATCACCCAAAAAGACAGCAGTGATCATCATAGCTATATTAGCCTTAGTTTCCCGGAACCATACCTCGTGGAGCAGGTTAAAATGTACATAAAAAGCCCGCGATTCTTCAACAGGTCAGCTTTTTTATTAGACAAAGAGGAAGGAGCAGTCTCAGCGAGTTTCTATCTTACACCCGAGAGCACCACCTTGGACATAGACCCCGCTAAGTCACGATCGTTGTTGCTGGATATCAATAACGAGGACAATGCGCCACTCGTCATCGACAAGGTAGAGGCCAGTCAAAAAGAGCGGTATCTGCTCACCTGGCTGGAGCCGGGAAAATATGAACTCCTGGTGGGTGACAAGCACGCAACCATTCCAAAATATGACCTGAAATATTTTGTCGACACCGTGAGCCAGGAGCCTGTAGCCCTCATGCCCGGCATCCTTGCATCCATTAATTTCCCTCCTTTGACGCCCGTAAAGCCATCGAGGGATTATAAAGGAGTATATCTTTGGACCGCTATTGTAGCCGTGTTACTTCTGCTGATCTGGCTATGTCTCAACATGCTGAAGTCCATCCGGGAGTCACGACAATAGACCGGACCAACACCCGAGCTCCTCCTGGAGCGCCTAATAAAAAAGAAATGATCGTCTATAACGTTACGTACAAAATTCGGTGGAGTATCCTGAAAGAATGGCTCCTTTGGCAAAAGGAAGAGCATATTGTCCGTCATATGGACACTGGGTTTTTTGATGACTGGCGCATGTTTCGCTTGTTGGATCAGGATGAAGAAGAAGGCCCTACCTATATAATACAGTATTTCACCACCGACCTCCGACGGTATGAGCAGTTCGTCATCGGGTTTGCCCCCAGCCTCCAGCGCGCCTCCTGGGATAAATGGGGAGATAGGTTTATTGCTTTTCGAACGCTGATGAGCTCGGAGTTGGAAGAGCCGGAAAATTGATTTGAATCACTTCAATCCTATACCCTTTTACCCGGCGAAGTGCCTGCGGCACTTGGCTTTTACACGGACGCTATATGTCTGTCCTTCGGACGTGCACAAGCCGCTTCCGCGGCCTTGTGCACTATTTGTGGAAAAGAATTAAAAAAAGTTGGGCGAATTGAAATTTGTTGTAAATTCTTTTCAAATCCTTTACCGGCAAGGATTTCAGCCCGCGTGCCGTGAAACATAGAACTGGAAAGGATTTCAGCCATCGGACGTAAGTTTGCCATAGGAATTCTACGAAGTACAATATCGTCTAATCCTTGTCCCACGCGGTTTCGAGAGGGCTAAGCCCATCGTCGGAAAGTTTAAAAAAATTTTGTTGGATTCAAAAAGCGGGTATATTTGTTGCAGCTAATTACAAAAAAATTACACTATGAACAAAGCTGAATTAATCGCAAAGATCGCCGATGATGCAGGCATCACAAAAACACAGGCAAATACTTCCCTGGATTCTTTCGTTGAAGCAGTTACCAAAACGCTGAAAGGCGGCGGAAAGGTTACGCTGGTTGGTTTCGGTACTTTCTCTGTATCTAAGAGAGCCGCCCGTAACGGACGCAATCCTCAGACTGGCGCTGTTATCAAGATCAAAGCCAAGAAAGTAGCTAAGTTCAAGGCAGGTAAAGAACTGTCTGCTAAATTATAACCGGCACATTTGGATCGGCCCTCACAAGGGCCAAGGCTCCGTTACCAGGCATTACAGCACGGTACCGGGGCTTTTCATAGTTTATACATATCACACACATAAAGAGCACACTCATAGTGTTCTAAAAAGCAAATCAAATGGGAAGAGGAGATAAAAAAACCAAGAAAGGAAAGATATTCAAAGGTTCTTTTGGTAAGAGCCGCCCTGCAAAGCCCGCTAAAAAATCGGCTGCGAAAAAAGACAGCAAATAACTATATACATGATCGGGTGGCTGGTGTCTATGGCGCCAGTCGCCCGATCTTCCATTTACCCGTTTTTTCCAGACTATACAGTATTCTGTCGTGCAGTCTGCTCGGACGCCCCTGCCAAAATTCTACCCTGGTTGGCCTGACCCGATAGCCTCCCCAATGTGGAGGACGCCCGGTGACCCCATCCGGAAATTGTTCCCGCATCTTCCTTTCATTTTCTTCCAGCCATTCACGGTTTTCGATGAATTCACTCTGAGGTGAGGCCCAGGCCCCCAAGCGGCTGCCTTCCGGCCGGCTGTTGAAATAAGCATCGCTTTCCGCCGCGCTGACCATTACCACCAGTCCGCTGATACGCACCTGTCTCTCCAACTCCTTCCAAAAAAAGACAAGACTGGCACGAGGGTTCTCCAGCAGCTCATTTCCTTTGGCGCTATTGTAATTGGTAAAGAAGGTAAACCCCTGGATGTCGAAGCCTTTTAGTAATACGATACGCGCATCAGGCATGCCATCTGCCGAAGCCGTCGCAAGGGTCATGGCATTGGCCTCATCGATACGGGAGTCCGTAGCTTCTTTCCACCATTTCTCAAATTGAGCGAAAGGGTCTGGTAAGGCATCTTTCTCGGAGAAGGACTGCAGCTTATAGTCTGTTCTGATATCGGCAATGTTCGTTGACATAACGCCAACAAAGGTAACTTATTTCGGCATTTCGTCACCCGGGGATCCCGTGATCCGGGCCAGCAGGGCCTCCATGTCGGAGACACGACGCAATTGACTTTCGATCTTTTTATTATGTTCGGATATCTCCTGCAGATCATGGTTGAGCTCTTCCAGGAATACAGCCCGCTTCTGGAACTGCTGACGTTGAAAATTAGCTTCCTTCAGCTTCTCTTCCGTATCGGCCAGGATGCGCGTCAGACGCTGGTTCTCTTCCCTCAGCGAGATATGACGCAGTTTCATCTCGTCATGCTCCTTCCCCAACTTGAAATACGCTTCTTTAAGCTCGTCGTAGTCTGCGGTCTTCTTAAATGGTTGGGTGATATATGCCTGTAGCTTGACCAGCTTTTCCTGGAGGGCATTATATTCTTCATACGCCTTGTCGAGACGAAGGCTCATTTCTTCCGCCAGCTTCTTCTGATGACGGAGGTAGCTGATCTCACTCTCCTTCTCTACGATCAACTGTTGGGACTGACGAAGCTCGTCCGTCAGCTCTTCATTCCTTACCTGGAGGTCCATGATCTTTCTCTCTGCCTGGCCCAACAGCTCTGTTTGTTCCAGCAGACGGGCAATACTATTGTTATGCTCCAGCAGCTTCTCCTGCGCAGCCCTTAGCTGGGCGAGATACGCATTAGTCGGTTCCGCAGCTACCGCTGCGGCGTTCGCCTCCATCTGGGCATGCTGCTCCGAGACCTTGGATACACGGTACTGCGCATCATCCAGCTCCGTACGTGTCTCTTCCAGCTCCCTGGAAAGACTCTCTATTTCTTTACGCGTCTCTTCCAGTTCGATACCAAGTATTTGTTCCCCCTCCTGAGATTGGTTTAGCTTTTCACGCAGCTGTTGTTGCGCCCTTTCCTGCATGTCCATATCATTGTAATACTTCAGCTTCCAGTTATCGTTTTCGCTGATGCCCGAGGCCACAGCGGGATCGCTGATGCGGAGGTTCTTTTTGGAATTCCAGAAAAAATGGATGGTGAAGCCGAGGCTAAGGGCCCCCAGCAAGCCAATGATGATCTCAGGTAGACCCATGGTCAGCTGAAATCCAAGAATAATGTTCAGATTGTTTAAGGCGTTCATAACGGTAGGGGACTATTGGTTACCAAAATTACACACATTGGCTTTCAGGGATGAATAGATAAAAAGTTAAAAACCACGTTTTTCAAGGGAGTATCTTCAACAAGTCCTTTCAGACCTTGCACGAACCATGGGGATTCGTCAAACTTTGAGGGAAGCACTAAAAACCACACCGGAACCGCATTCGGCTGTTTGTCCGAAGGGTAGTCATGGCCTATAAGCCGTTAAATTACAATGCTTTGACCAGATAAGCAAATGGATTTGCCATCTTTCGCAAGCTTCACACAATCAGCCCTTTACCAGGGTTCCAACCTTTTCACCTCTCACCACGCGGAGCAGATTTCCAGGTTTGTTCATATCGAAGACAATGATGGGCAGCTGATTTTCCATACACAGGGTAAATGCCGTCATATCCATTACCCGCAGGTTTTTGGAGATGCATTCCTGGAATGTGATAGTGTTGAATTTTTTAGCAGAAGGGTCTTTTTCCGGGTCCGCCGTATAGATACCGTCTACACGGGTACCTTTCAGAATGACCTCCGCATTTATTTCGATGGCGCGGAGCGAGCCGGCCGTATCGGTCGTGAAGTAGGGATTACCGGTGCCGGCGCCGAAAATTACAACGCGACCTTTTTCTACGTGACGAATGGCCCTTCTGCGGATATAGGGCTCCGCGATCTGTTCCATCTTGATGGCGCTTTGCAGCCGGGTATATACCCCGATCTTTTCTAGCCCTGCCTGCATAGCCATCCCATTGATCACAGTAGCAAGCATGCCCATATAGTCGCCATGCGCACGCTCGATACCCGTCTCTGCCTCATTCATCCCGCGGTAGATATTTCCTCCGCCGATGACGATGGCTACCTGTACTCCCAACTCTACAATGCTCTTGATATCCTTCGCATATTGGGCAATGACAGCATTATCAAACCCAAAACTTTTATCTCCCATTAATGCTTCGCCGGATAATTTCAGTAGAATACGCTTGTACTTAGGCACCATGTCGGATGAATCTTAATTGGCCACAAATATAGGGTAAAAAAAAGGAGGCCGTAGCCTCCTTTTGTATTTATCCAAGTTGAACTCTTTTGAATTGCGTAACCTTTACGGCCGCATCCACACCCTTCAGGTAATCTCCCACCGTCTTGGAAGCATCCTTTACAAATGCCTGTGCAGTGAGGGTATTTTCTTTGAAGAAGGCATTCAGCTTGCCAACCGCGATCTTGTCGATCATTTCATCGGGCTTGCCAGCCATTTTCGGATCATTCTTGATTTGCTCGGTCACGATAGCTTTTTCACGGGCTACGACCTCGGCAGGAACGCTGTCAGGATCTACGGCTACAGGGTTCATAGCTGCGATCTGCATAGCCAGATCCTTACCGGCTTCCAGCACTGCAGGAGTGTTCTTGCTCAGACCTACCAGAACGCCCATGCGATAGGCGCCGTGGATATAAGCAGCCACACCTTCAGCATCTATTCTTTCAAAGCGGGTGAGCTGAACCTTTTCCCCGATCTTGGCGACCTGATCGTTGATCTTGTCGGATACTGCAGCGCCATCCAATTGAGCAGCCTGCAGCTCTTCCAGGGACTTTACATTATTTTTCAGCGCTACAGCAACGATGCTTTGCGCAAATGCGATAAAGTCAGCATTCTTGGCCACGAAGTCCGTCTCACAAGCCAGGGTAACGATAAAACCCGTCTTGTTATCAGGAGTAGTGGTAGCGATGATGACGCCTTCCTTAGCCTCACGGTCACTGCGAAGAGCAGCAACTTTTTGTCCCTTCTTACGCAGGTAGTCGATGGCTTTTTCAAAATCGCCATCGCTTTCTACCAGTGCCTTACGGCAATCCATCATGCCGGCGCCCGTTGTCTGGCGCAGCTTATTGATATCGGCTGCTGTAATAGTTGCAGTTGACATGTTGTATAATTTGTAAATTGATAATTAAAGGTCTTCTCCTTCCTTAGCGGGGCGCCCCAGTCCTGCGGGGACCGGAGTTCGGTATCCTGCGTTTGGGCTGGCTGCTTCCTTTCACTTTCTCCCCACGTGCACGAGCTGCCTCATTCTCTGCTTCTGCCTGGATGCGGGCCGCCTTCCTTTCATTCTCGTCGTTGCCAGTCTCTTCTACATCCTCTTCCTTGGCAGCCTGCCTTTCAGCCAGACCATCGGCGATGGCGGCAGTAACATAACCCACGATGATGGCGATGGACTTGGTAGCGTCGTCATTCGAAGGGATCGCAAAGTCTACTTTATTGGGGTCGCAGTTGGTATCTACCATGCCGAAGGTTGAAATGCCCAGGCGTTTGGCTTCTGCCAGCGCGATGTGCTCGTGCCCGATGTCCACGATAAAGAGGGCTGCAGGTACACGTCCCAGCTGAGCGATACCGCCCAGCACTTTCTCCATCTTGTCCTTATCACGGGCCAGGGTCAGACGCTCCTTCTTGGTGATGCTGTCGAAAGTACCGTCATTCAGCATTTTTTCGATGCTCTGCATCTTCTTCACGCTCTTGCGAACAGTGTTGAAGTTGGTCAGCATGCCACCCAGCCAACGCTCGGTGACAAAAGGCATGTTCACCTTCTTTGCAGACTCGGTAACGATCTCTTTAGCTTGTTTCTTGGTACCGACGAACATGATCTTCTTACCGCTCTTGGCAATCTGCTTCAGAGCTGCCGCTGCTTCCTGCAGGCTCTCGGTAGTCTTATTCAGGTCGATGATATGGATGCCTTTCTTTTCAGCAAAAATGTAAGGCAGCATCTTGGGATTCCACTTCTTACGCAGGTGACCGAAGTGGACACCGGCTTCAAGGAGTTGCTGTTGTAACGAAGTGTTATTTTCCATTTTGTTTATTTTGGGCTTCCGACCGTCCGGAGACCAGCCGGTCGGAAGTTTTTAAGTGATCAATTTATTTGCGCCCGGCAGACACAAGGCCCGCCCTGGTTGGGCAGATTGTTAACGTTTGCTGAACTGGTAGCTTCTTCTGGCCTTCTTACGACCTGGTTTCTTACGTTCAACAGACCTGGGATCACGACGCAGGAGACCAGCTGCTTTAAGAGCAGGACGGAACTCAGCGTTGACTTCCAGCAACGCACGCGCGATACCCAGCTTGCAGGCCTCAGCCTGACCCTTCATACCACCACCGGCAGCATTGATCTTTACATCATACTTATCAGCCAGCTGGACCGTTTTGAGGGGAAGCTCTACCTGGTTTTGAAGATATACCAGAGAGAAATATTGTTTATAATCCTTGTCATTGATCGTGATCTTGCCTTCGCCCTTGCTAAGGAACACACGGGTTACAGCCTCTTTACGGCGACCAACTGCATTTTTTTGCTTTTCCATTTATCTGAAAAATTAGAAGGTTAATGTTTTGGGTTGCTGTGCAGTGTGCGGATGCTCGGCACCGGCATACACGAATAACTTTTTGACCATTTTGCGACCCAGGCGATTCTTAGGAAGCATACCCTTTACAGCCCTTTCGATCACAGCTTCGGGACGGCGCTTCAGAAGGCTCTTCGCAGATTCTTCCTTCTTGCCACCGGGGTAGCCGGAGAAGTTGATGTAGATCTTGTCTTCAAGCTTGTCACCGGAGAATTTAACCTTGTCGGCATTGAGGAAAATGATGTAATCTCCGCAATCAACATGAGGAGTGTAGTAGGCTTTGTTCTTGCCCCGCAGTACGGCGGCAATCTTGGAACACACGCGACCTACGGTTTGATTAGTACCGTCCACAACATACCAGTCGCGTTTAACGGTAGCCTCGTTCGCATGTTTGGTGGTGAAATGTAATTTGCTCATTGTCTTATTTTTTTACGTGAAGCCGTCGCTAACCCGGCGGCATTAAAAGGCCCTTCGACCGGCAGCCAACAAGCCGCCTTTGAAAGGAGTGCAAAGGTAGGATGAATTAGGGCGATGTTCCAAGTAAAATAAGGATTAATTTTTTAATGGCCCTTTACAAGCTATTGATTTACAATAAAAATTTTGACGCCCCCAAAACATGATCTTTTTAGACCACAAACAGGTGAGCGGCAGTTGGTAAATTACCAACTACTTGCTATTTTACAACCAAACACTAAGAAATGGACAACAAATCTTTAATTAAAAAATTGAGCATCAATGCTGATCGTCTACTTAAAAAGACTGAACGATTTCGGGAAAAACATGCAAATGCCATTTCGCCTGATTATTCATATCTGGTTCGAGGAAAAAAAGTGGAGATCCGATTCATCGGTACCCACACCGAATACGATAGGATAGATCCGGCAACGATATAGTGGGAGAAAACACGTTTATGCAACCCTGGTATCTAATAGAAAATGAGGCCGACTATCAACGGGCCACAGACCGCTATGAAGCAATTCGGGAGGCGGAAAGAGGGTCACTTGATTTCAAGGAAAAGCAATTATTGGCTGTCCTGATCAATCATTATGAAGAATCCCTCTGGGAAATGCCCGACGTCGACCCCATCGAGTTCATCAAAATAAGAATGGAAGAATTTGGCTATAAAGCCTCCGACCTCGCCAAAGAATATGGTGACAAAGGCACTGTCAGTAAAGTGCTCAATTACAAACAAGCTCTCTCTCTTACCATGATACGCAAGTTCAGTAAGTTATTGAGAATTCCCGTAGAAGCTCTTTCGAAAGAATACACATTACAATAGTTCACTCCCTTATATAACGCGAAAGCCATCCGAGTCCGCCGGATCGCCAAAATAAAGAGTAGTCAAAAACGCTCCAGCGGCGTATCGCTGGTCACGACGACCGTAGCGCCATAGCTCGCGCATATGCGGATTTTTTATTTTGACATTTTTTTCGTCGGGTCCGTTGCATTAATTTGCCCAAAAGACTACCCATGTCCTCTTCTCCAATTCTCGCACTGGGACGCAACAGTTTCGGCGACCCGGCCAACACAGGTAAGTTATTAACCCAGGAAGAAGCCATCACCCTCCTCAATGAATGGGTCCCTAACGAACGGCTTCGCCTCCACATGAAACAGGTAGCAGCCGTCATGAAAGCCTGGGCGCTGGAGAAAGAAGGAGCCGATGAGCTGACAGCCCGTAAATGGGAGCAGGCCGGACTGCTGCACGACGCCGACTGGGAGAAATATCCCGAAGCTCACTGCCGCATCATCATCGAAAAGCTGGAGGAATTGAACGTCGATCCCGAAGTGATCCACTGCATCGCCTCACACGGACCTCGCTATTTTGGCGTCGAGCCGAACAATACCATGGACAGGATGATCTATGTCTTCGACGAGCTGTCCGGCTTTATTCACGCCGCCGCCCTCATCCGCCCCACACGCTATGAAGGTATGGACGTAAAAAGCATCCTGAAAAAGCTAAAGACCCCCTCCTTTGCCGCACAGGTCAACCGCGACGACATCAACGACGCCATCAGCCGCATCGATACACCATTGGAAGAGATCATCCAGTTTATCATCGATCACCAAAAGGATGTGCAATAGCTATTAAGAACCAGCAGCGTGCCTACAATTTTTTAAACCGGATCACCGGCGTCACAGCAAACTCCAGATTGCTAAGAAATGTCAGTTCCAGGCCGTCGCCCTGGATCCTCACCGTGAAAGCGCTCTTGCCTTCCAGGCCATATTGATAGTATTCCTGATAATTGAAATAGAGGATGTTCGGCGAAACAGCAGAATCCAAAGAAAGGAGAAATGTACCCGAATCTTTCAACGCCCCCTGCGCCGTGATCTCATACCGGCCATTGGTGCCAAGGCTCAATACAGACCCTACCCCCGGAGTGGCTATACGTGCGATATATGGACTTGACGAGCTGACCAATTCCCATTTCCCGTACAGGCTGGCATTATCCACATGTCTTTTGCTACAGGCCGTCGTGACCGAAAAGCCGACCGCTATTACGGTGAGGAAGCGTAGGATAAACCTCATGATGACTTTGATTGGCCAGGCGTTCATAACTTCCGAAAGTACTCGATGGCATACTTTCCAGTCAGCGTTAACTTCAAGTCGTTCAACTGCATCTCATACCTGTAAATGGTAGTATCACCGGTGGCCTTGAGGTAGAGGAAGGAATGTGAGACAGTGCCGATGCTGGAATCAGCGGTGCTGTAGGTGCCTGATACACCCACTCTCCCGGAGATCATTTGGGCATATGTGCTGTCCGAACGCAACTCCAGCACTGCTCCGGCGGCATAATCTATTACTGTGCCGGGAGTTACACTGACAGCATTGTCCAACCGCCATTGTCCTATCAGGCCCGGCTGCGGCGAATGGCTTTTACTGCACCCTGACAGCAGGGTAAAGAGCAGCAAACCTACAGAAGGAAGGGATTTCATCATAGGTTCATTTCTCCTTCTGACAAGAATTCCTATTTTTCCGTTGCATCCTACCTCCGCCCGATCAGAAAGGGCGCCTGGGAACTTTGTTGCTTGCTTACAATACGCAATACATAATACCCTCCCGCCAGAGCAGATACGTTCAAATGCAGCTGATCCAACGCCAGGTTGTACTTGCCCGCCGGCTGGGCTCCCAACTCCACCGTAGCAAGGCTCTGTCCTACCAGGTTCAGCACCGAAACATAGGTCTTCCCATACTCCGGCAGTTGGTACTCCACCGTGGAATTGCCACCCTCCACAGGATTGGGATAGACCCGTATGGAAAACGGGTTACGGGAATAGCTGACATCACTGGTAGCTGTCGGCACATTGCCCGAGAGATTTTTATTGACAAATACCCGGTAATCTCCCGGGTCCAGCGAAAAAGATTGCGCCGCGCCCGTAGCGCTGTAAGGCTCGCCCGTAAAGTAATTGTACCAGGTACCCGCCGACGGGAAGGTGAGCGTACCGCTCCCGGAAATAACGTCAAAATTTCCGATCATCACCACACCAAGACTGTCCGATAGGGCCGTCAATGTTTTGACCGCCCCCGTGAGATTGGTATTAAAAGAAGACGGGACAGCCAGCTGAGGGTACAGCGTACGTAGCTTTAACATCGCAGCGTAAACATTATGGAGCTTTAGACGCGAGCTGTCCGCCAGCCAGGACCAGCCCGGTGGTTTGGCATCCGTGCGGCAATTGTTATTGATCGTGCCGTCGCTGCAACGATTGATGGAATAGTCAAATCCCAGCTCCCCAAACTCCCATATCATTTTCGGACCCGGCAGCATCGCCCAGAATGCCGCCGCCATTCCATTGCGCTGGAGCCCTGTGGCAGTGGTCTTTACATTATACGCTCCGCTGCTGTTGCCGTACTGTTCATTCTTATACATCAGCCGCTCTTCATCATGGCTCTCCTGGTATACCACCCGCCCCGGCTGACTCCAACCAAGGTTTGTATAGACACCACCACTGAGGTCCCAGGTATTACCGCTGGGGCTGGCCGATGAATAACCCATCGTGGCCTGGGCAAAATTATCGTTCAGATTACCCCAGAGCATCATACCATGACTCGCCTCCACCATCTCCTCACTGTTGTCCGCAAACATTTCAAGTATGCAATAACTACCGGGAGAAATGGCCTGCAGCTGATTGTAAATAGTATCCCAGATAGCGACCCTGCTACTGTCGTAATTCCCCCAGGCCCCTACATTACAGTTATTCCCCGTGGCATCGCAGGTACGTTTTTGCGTAAACCCTTTTGCCAGGTCAAACCGGTATCCATCGATGTGATAGTTATTCAGCCAGTACGATATGACTCGCTGTGTAAAGGTCCTGGTAGCGACACTCTCATGATTGAACTGATATCCTACATTATAGGCGTGCGTAGGATATTGATTGAACCAGGGGTTGTTCAGCGCCGGCACACCACCCGCATTGTCGAAATATAACTGTACCATCGGGCTGCTGCCAAAGCTATGGTTCAGCACCATGTCCATGATGACCGCCATCCCCTGCTGATGACAGGCATCGATGAATTGTTTCAGGGCCGTCTCCGTCCCATATACCTTGTCAGGTGCGAAATAGAAATTAGGGTTATAGCCCCAGCTGCTGCCCCCTTCAAAATTGTTAAAGGGCATTACTTCGACGGCATTCACGCCAAGATGCTTCAGATAGCCCAGCGTGTCCTGCAACGCCTTCCAACTACCCGCCGAAGTGAAGTCCCGGACAAGCAGCTCATAGATAACGAGTGTTTTCTTATCCGGTCGCTGGAAATTATTTACCTGCCAGGTATAAGCAGGCCGCGCCGTCTGCAGCACACTGGCAAGGCTGCCCGTCGCCTGAGATGGAAAAGCCTTCAACCCCGGATAGGTACCCGCAGGAATGCCAGGATCCACATTCTTATCCAACACCTTCTCCGTATTGTAATCTGCCACCGTCAGCGAGTCGTCCACTACATACTGGTAGGCATATTCAGTACCCGGTGTCAGCCCCTGGATCGTGATCCAATAATAATTGCTATCCGGCGTCCTGTTCATAAGATAGTTCGTCTGCTGGGTCCAGCCATTAAAATCTCCTACAACCAGCACCTTGTTCTTATGTGGCGCATACAGCACCAGCACCGCAGTCGTATCGCCCGGAGGATAGTTGATACCCTCCTTCATCCCCGCAGGTATCGGCGCGATGTTCACCGCACCCGAAACAAAAAAGCTCAATGTGTCGAAGTGCGTGGTCGTTCCATCATCGGCAACAGCGATCACCTGCTGCGTTCCGGGAGTCGTTACATGTAGCGTATAGGAAAGGGAAGTCGCACTGGCAGCCGAATCTACCTGCGAACCGTTAAAGTAGAGTCGCAACAACGCCGTCTTGTTGGAGGCATAGCTTACGTTCAACGTGTCCCCCACCACCTTATTGATCGTTTCGGGTACAGGAGTATATTTTGGCTGGTAGGGAGGCAGTACAAATCGCGCCGCCAGGCTGCTGTTATCATACACCCGGACATACATGTCCGATCCATCACTGTTCCGCTGCACCTTCGACCCATCTCCGCTGCGGAAAAGAATGGCTACCCGCAGTATGGTTTCCCCGGCCGGTACTCCATAATAAGCCCTTATGCCGGGGATGGTAAATGAATATTTGTTATTGCCCAGATAAGTGGCCGCCAGTGCGGGGTTCGGCTGGTTGAAATTCTGGCTAAACTTCACATAACGCCAGTCCGTCTGACTTGTGCTGTTACTCGTGATCACACCCGTATGCACATACACGTCGCTGGTACTGGCGTAATTGAATAACCCCTGATTGCCCTTCGAGCAGTCCACTACTATCGTCACCGTTCCCGTATCCGCCGGAAAGAGAGGCGTCGAGGTCAGCAGCTGCGCAGTCAGAGGTCGCAATAAGAACATCAACCCTGTGAGAACAAACCATTTTTTCATACCAATGCCATTTATTCATGCCGCGGCTATCATCCGCCCCAGGAACTTTACTGGGTGACCCAGAATGTATAACTGAGAAAATCAGCCGTTATCTTATAGGTTCCGCTCGTGGCAGGCCCCGGGAAATTGGCTCCCCCGGAAGTATAATACCCAAAGCTTCCGCCCGCCGACAGCCCCGAGACGCTATTGTCCGCCACCGCGAACTTCTGGGACCAGTCGCCATTCACCGGCAAAAGCAGATACTGCTTGCCGCCCGTCAATGAAAGGGTCAGGGTGAACTGGCTCGAATTCAGACGCGTGAAAACCTGGGAAGGCTCGGGAACAGGGTTATTCCAGCCCCCCGGCGTGGCATCCCCTACTATGAAGAGACTATCCGGCAGGACTTGCGTAAAGGGCGTAACGCTGAACGTGCCGTGCTGGAAGCTCACGATGATCTTGTACCAGCCCGAAGCGTCAGGGCCGGGGAAATTACTGCTCAGATCATAGCCAAAACTTCCCCCCGCGCTAAGCCCCGGCACCGTGTTATCCGCCACGGAATATTTGTGGGACCAGTCGCCATTGACAGGCAGCAACAGGTATTGTTTGCCTCCATTCAGTTTGAACACACCCCCGTATGTCACGGAGTCGATCTTTTCCAGCTGCTGGCTCGGCACCGGCACCGGGTTGTTCCATCCTCCCTGGCTGGCATCTCCAACCAGGAAGAGGGCGCCCGAAGACGGCGGTGTGACCTTTGGCGGCGTCACATACGGCGTAACTGTCAGCGTTACCGTATTGGAATTATATTGTTCGTTGTTGTTCGCATAGGAAGATACTACCCGCACATCCATCTTATAGGCCACATTGTAGGAAAAACCAAACCCTAAAGCTATCGTATTGATATCCCTGGCGGTAAGGGAGTCGAACCGAACACCCGACAGGATAATGCTCACCGCTTTGGAGAAATTGCGTCCCGACGAATCTATCTGCACGACATACTTCACCGTAGAAGAGTCTGTCGAATACTTTGGATTCGTCCAGGAAAAGACCACTGCATTCTTCAGCGAATCCGAAGCCTTGGCCGCGACGCTCGTGACCGAGCTCGACAACACCGGCGCAGTGCCCTTGGTATAATATGGATTGGACTGTTTCGTGCAGGCCGCCAGTACCGCGAGCAGCATGCAGACGCCGGTAAAAAGCCCGTTAAACCTCTTTTGAAATATATTGTTCATAATTTCTTTTTTTTAAAGGAAGCTTTACCGGCCTATTGCACCGTAAATTTCCCCGTTTGAAAATTCACGTCGATGGTATAGGTTCCACTGGTGGCAGGACCAATGAAATTATTTGGCCCATCTTTCTTGAATGGACTTGGGCCGTTCAGTCCGGAATCATTCGTATCCGGGCCTGCATATTTGTGACTCCAGTCACCATTCACAGGTATGAACAGATATTGTTTTCCGCCAACGAGTGACACCGTGATCTTGTATTCAGTGCCGCTGATCCTTGTGAACTGCTGAGAAGGCACCGGCACCGGATTATTCCAGCCACCCGCCGTAGCGTCGCCTACCAGGAATAATTTTCCCGATGACGGAGTATCTACCGCAGGAGGTGGCGCGTAGGGCGTGACATGGTAGGGTATCTTATTGGAGAATAAAGTCGCCGTCTGGGAGCTCAAAAAAGATTCAATTCTCACCTCGATCTGGTGCGGCTGATCCAATGCCAATAACAGGCCATTGCCCAATAAAGTGTTGAATTGCGTTACAGTGAACGACTTGCTCAGGTCATTCGTGATAGCCACCGTTTGCATATTCGGGCTGCTGAAATTAGCCCCTGCCGTATCGATCTGCAGATAATAAGTCACGTTCTGCGAGCTGATGCCATCGCTGAATTGATAATTGGGATTGGTCCAGTTGAAGGTCACCGCCGTACTATTGGAATCCGCCGGATGCAGCGGCACTGAATCCGAGGCGGAAGCCGTCAACGCCGGCGTAGTACCTCCCTGATAATATAGTTTTGCCTCGTCTTTCTTACAGGCAGTCGCCAGAAGCAAACTGCAAAGACAGGCGAGCGAAATTTTATGAAGATATCTTTTTTGCATAATGTCTTATTTAGAAGGATTAGTATCCGGTGTTTTGACTCAGGTTTGGATTGGCCGTCCTGTTAGTCGCAGGTATGGCGAACAGATTATACTTGTCGTCAACGGCAGTGCCCGAAGGGACACCCCCTTTCCAGGGCCACAAATAGGTGCCTGAGGTCAGCAGTCCATAGCGGATCAGATCCGTGCGACGGTGACCTTCCCAAAACAACTCCCGGCCCCTTTCATCCAGCACCGTTTGCAAGGTCAGGTTGCCCGAGGTCAGCTGACCCGCATTGCCCGGACCATAGCTATCGCCATATGCACGCCATCTGATTTTGTTCAGATAGCTCAGCGCCGTAGCGCCATCGGCGCCCGTCCCACCCCGTAAGAACGCCTCGGCATAGATCAGGTACATCTCCGACAGACGGAAGACGGGGAAATCCACATCCGAAAAAGTATTGGTGACATCCGATACAGGCCCCCCATCGCTGCGGATGTTGATATATTTCTTTACATGCAGACCATTACTAAAATCACTGACATCCTTAATGACAACCTGGGATGAGGTTGCTTTATACTTGGAAGTGTAAAATGAAGCACCTCGCTTGTCGCCCGTGGTATCTATATTGCCCGACCCATCTTTTGGGAACAGGGCAGCGAGTGCGCTGGTAGCCCTGTAGCCGTTCCAGCCGCCTCCCACTCCGTAATCATTATGGTCATCGCCACAGGGAGCATGAACGAAGAAAGTGGTGTTCCCATAAGCTTGCGTATGCAATCCGTCACAATTGATGGACCAGATGATCTCCGCTGTCTCTTTATCGTTGTCCGCCATGAACAATTTACCATACCCTGACAGCAGCTGATACCCTGCCCCTATCACTTTCGATGCATAAGTGATGGCCTCCGTATATTTGGGCGTTCCGATGTATACCTGCGCATTCAGATACAGACGTGCTAACAACGCCCATTCCGCGGACTGATCCACCCGTCCGTATTCGATCGTCTTGGCCGGAGCCAGATCGCCGTCGATGGCCTTGAGCTCACTCTCTATATAGTTGAAAAGATCCGCTCTGGATATCTCTTTTGGAAGGTAAGTGCCTATTCCGTCGGCTTCGGTTATAAAGGTGGATTTACCAAAAAGATCCAGCATGACCCAATAATTAAAGGCCCGGAGGAATCGGACTTCTGCCCGAGACTTTTTGATATCCGCCGCATCCGCCCCCGTGATACCCCTCGACGCCACCTTGGCGTCCGTAGATTCCCGCAGATATTCATTCGCCAGCGTGATATCATAAATAGGCCGGGCGTACATGCCTTTCAGAAAGGGGTCTGCGCTGGTCCATGCCAAATTGTGGAAATCGTGAATAGTCTGGTCGTTCCAGGCAACTACCGCCTCGTCCGTAGGCAGTTCTTCACAATTGAAGAACCCACGGATAAAAGCTACCTGTGAACCTTCGTCCAGGCCACCCGCAATATCGGGCGCTCCCGCAGGACCTGTATTGCCCGTAATGGCCAACGTGCCGTATACTTTAGCCAGCACGCTCTTATAACCAGCCGCCGTGGCATAGGTCGTCGCCGAGGTGAGGTCGTTTTGCGGAAACAGATCCAGCTTTTTGGCGCAGGATGTTACCAGCAGTGCGGGAACAGCGGCCAGCAACAGTTTTTTTATTATGGATGAGCTCATATAATATTTTTGTTTTATTGTTCAATTAAAAGTCAATGCTGGCGCCCAGCGTAAATACCCGTGGCCGGAAGTAGATGGTAAACATCAGACCCTTGTCATCGGAAGTTTCAGGATCCAGCCCTTTATATTTCGTGATCACGAATACATTATTTACACTGGCATTCACCCGCAAACGAGCCTTTTTATTAAATACTTTGCCAGCATTATAACCCACATTGATATTGTCCAGCCTTACAAAACTGGCGTTCTCGATATAATAATCCGACAAATATTCATTGATATTGCTCCCTGTAAACTGTGTCTGCAGATAATTGGAAGCGCCGTTCTGGATAAAGAGCAGCGGGTTCTTTACAGCCCTCAGCACCCCATTATTGGAATTGTACTGGTTGTACATATAGTTACCGAATGTACCATGAGCAGACATAGCCAGGCTCCATTGTTTATAGGTCACTTGTGTGTTGATCCCCAGCAGAACATCCGGAGCAGGCTTCTTATAGAAATAGCGGTCGGCGTCATTGATCTGTCCATCCCGGTTCCTGTCTTCAAAGAGGCCGTCGATCGGCAGCCCAGTTTTGGGATCATAGACCTGTTTATATACATTGAAAACATAAGGTGCATATCCAACCGCGAATTTGCCAATATAGTTCGTCAATCCACCTCCCACAGCGCTGACATCGATACCAGTGAAATTTGGATCCGACTGCTTCAGCAATTTGGTGATCTTGGAAGTGTTATAGGTGATATTGAATCCAAAGTCCCATGTAACGGTTCCCGTACGGACAGGCGTGGTGTTCAGTGTAAACTCAACCCCCTTGCTATCCATATTGCCCACATTGGTCAGTAGAGTAATATCGAAATTGGAGCCCGGCGGCACCGGAACGACACTCAGCAGATCTTTAGTCTTTTTATGATATACATCTACCGTACCGGAGATCCGGTTGTTCAGGAAGGAGAAATCCATCCCCAGATCGGCAGCCGTGGTTGTTTCCCATTTGATATTCGCATCATAGGCCACCGGACGGAGAAAATTGTAGAAGGTATTCCCAAACTGGTATTCCGCCGCCGAATTCGTGCTGCGGGAATATCTTGCCAGGTAGGGATATAGGTTGCCGACATCCTGCTGTCCCGTAATCCCCCAGCTTCCGCGCAATTTCAATTCCGAAATGACGCCGCTGTTGCTGAAAAACTCTTCTTTTAGCTTCCAGGCCGCTGCAAAGGCGGGGAAATAACCAACCCGTGTGGCCGGAGAGAACTTGGAGCTGGCATCTCTGCGGAGCGAGGCCGTCAGCAGGTATTTGTCGGCGAAGGTATAGTTCAGCCTGCCTAAATACGATTCAAGGCGATATTCCGGCTTGTCGGTCGCAAACTGAGGAGCTGAACCGGGCACCGTATCTTTGTTGCCTCTCTCACCGAAGGAAGCATAATTATAAGCATAGGTAGTGAAATCTTGGTATTCGTGCGTCAGCAGCACATCCACCTTGCTCTTGGCGGAAGGGATCTCTTTGCTATAGAGCAGGGAAATACCCGTGAGCGTATTCCTTTTTTCCTGCTGGTAATAAGTGAATTTCCCATGCGTCTTGTAATTAGTCGCGGAAATAGAGTCGATGTTATCATTGCCTTTGCCCTTGGCGTCATCCAGACCCAGGTTGACGAGCACATGCAGGTCGGGGAAAAAATGCAGCTTGTAATCCAGCTGGATATTTCCTAAAAAACGGTTGACACCCGATGTATTATGCCTCAGGTCCAGCAGGCCCAGCGGATTGCGTGTCGCGAGGTCGATGGGTTTGGTATCCGCCTGCAGCCACTCGAAATATCCACCGTAATTATTTTTGGCATACACCGGTTGGGTCGGATCAAAAGAAACAGCCGCACCGATGGCGCCTTCGTCTGCAAATCTGTTGTTCGTATGAGCGGCCTTCAGATTAACATTGACCGATAAATGATCATCGAGAAATTTTGGTGATAAATTCAAGGCAGTTGAATACCTGTCGAACGTATTTGTTTTTAAAATACCTTCTTGGTTCAAATAGCCGAAAGACAGACGGAAAGGAATGATCTTGGCAAGACTTCCGCTGGCGCTGATATTATTATCGAACGCCGTAGCATCCCGGAAGACCATCTTTTGCCAATTGGTACTGGACGTGCCCAATAGGTTCTTATAACTGTTATTCCCCGTGGCGGTGGCATCGGCGTTGATGATACTTCTTACCTGATCCGCGGAAAGGACATCGATGTATTTGGTTAAATGGGCCAGTGATAATTTCGTATTGAAACTATATTTCACACCGCCTTTTGCTCCCTTCTTGGTAGTGATGATGATCACGCCATTGGAGGCCCTTGATCCGTAGAGCGCCGTGGCCGAGGCGTCTTTCTGTACGGATACCGACTCGATGTCGTCAGGATTGATCGTATTCAAATAATTAGCCGAACCCGGCAGATTGTTACTCTCGATAGGCATCCCGTCTATTACGATCAGTGGGTCATTACTGCCATTCAGGGAAGAAACTCCACGAATGCGGATCCGGCTACCGCCCCCTGCAGCACCACCACCCGGAGTGATCTGCAGACCCGCTACCTTACCTTGCAGCAGTTGTTCGGCAGAGGCAATTTCTCCTTTTTGAAAATCCTTGGCAGTGACGGATGTTACCGCCCCCGTGAGATCACCTTTCCGACGGGTGCCATAAGCTACCACGATGACCTCGCTGAGAGAAGCATTGAAGGCAGTGAGGGAGACCGCCAGGTCTGCACCGGTAACAGCCACCTCTTTTGCAGTAAATCCGATGGAAGAAAATACCAGTACAGATACATTGTTCTTCACTGTCAGATGGAAATATCCCTTTTCGTCTGTCGTAGCCCCTGTTCTCGACCCCTTAGGCACAACCGTAACTCCTTGTATAGGCGAGCCATCCTTGGAATCCGTCACTTTTCCGGTTATAACCTTGTTTTGGGGGAATGCGTGCATGCATAGCAGTAACACCAGCAGTAAGGCCAATGGCCTTGCAAGCAATCGTTTTTTTCTCATATATAGTCTTTGTTTAGTAGTTGGTTACTTACTTTTCTACCGTGTAAAAAATACACATTTTGGTGTCTAAAAAAACACATTTTAATGTGTAAACAATACACAATATTTAAGAAAAAAATTCATTCCGCCAATTTTCATGGAGATTTTATTTGCTAAATCGATATAGGGCGCCCCTATTCGGCTAGAAGTCGATGCCGAACCACTTCTTTCTTTCCTTCTTTTGGTATTTGTCGTAGTTAAACTTGTAAAGCTTGCCCGGACGGTGTGGGACATCCGACTCCAATTCGCCCGTATCTTCCAGCAAGCCCATGGAAAAGAATTTCTTACGGAAGTTTCGGCGATCCAGCTTTACATCCAGAATGGCTTCGTAGAGGTTTTGAAGCTCGCGGAGAGAGAACTGCTTGGGCAGCAGACTGAACCCCAGCGGATGCTCCTGGATCCGTTTCTGCAGCCATTCATAGCATACGTCCAGTATCTGCCGGTGGTCGAAAGCCATCTCCGAGAGGGTCGTTACCCGATGCCAGTGCAGCTCGTTGTCCAGAATTTTTAATTTATGATGCTCAATATTGATGAGTGAGCAATACGCGATCGTGACTACGCGGGCGGCCGGGTGTCTGCCCACCGCGCCAAAGCCTTTTACTTGCTCCAGATATACATCGTCCAGCCCTGTACGTTCTTTCAGGATACGATAAGCCGCCTGATCCAGGTCCTCATGGTTATTGACAAGATCGCCCAGCAGGGACCACTTATTATCATATCTCTCCATGTCGGACTTGATAAGGAGCACCTTTAGCTCATTGTCGTCAAATCCGAATATCACACAGTCCACCGAGATACCGATGATCCCATCGGACTCCAGCTGTTTGAGGATCGTCGTGACATTCTTATGCGCGCTGGCGCTGCCTGGAGTTTCAGATACTGTATCGGAGGGTATTTTAAGGCTCATAGAGCTACGAATTTAATTCCTTTTCTGAATATAGCGCAGATGCCCGGCCTTCGGCTTAACTTTATCGCATCAAATCCTTCGTATGTATTCTCCCGAACAGACAAAAAAATTACAGCAACTGACGAACAACTTATTGGCAGCCAGCAAGACTCATCCTGTAGAAAAGAGCAAGTTAGAAGAGCTGAAAGATGTACTGCGATTCCATGAATACCGGTATGCCATCATGAACGATCCCCTGATCTCGGATTTCGAATACGATGGGTTGTACAAGCAACTGGAGCATATCGAGACCGCGCATCCCGATCTGGTCACCGCCGACTCCCCATCCCAACGGGTGGCCAAAGGACTGACCAAAGAATTTCCCACCATGCAGCACCTCGTGCCCATGTTGTCCCTGGAAAACTCCTACAACGAACAGGATCTGTTGGACTGGGACCGCCGCGCCCGTGAGCTTTCAGGATTGGAAGAGCTGGAATATTGCGTGGAACCCAAATTCGACGGCGCCAGCATTTCCCTTACTTATGAGAATGATATGCTACTCCGTGGCGTCACCCGTGGGGATGGCGTAGCCGGTGATGAGATCACTACCAATATCCGTCAGATACGTTCCGTGCCACTCAGCGCCAGCTTTTCCAAATATGGACTTCAGGTCGTAGAGATACGGGGAGAAATACTGATGAACAAAAACAACTTTAAAAAATACAACGAGCAACTGGCCGAACAGAACCTGGCGCCCCTCGCCAACCCCCGGAATGCGGCGGCCGGATCTTTACGTATCAAGGATCCGAAGGAAGTCAGCAGACGGAACCTCGAAGCCTTTCTCTACCACATCAGCTATTTCACTACGCTCGAAGGCTGGCAGATGACAGATGGGCATTTGGCGGGTCCCGAAGGAGAGGATATGGGGAAGGTCCGGTCGAAGGATATGCCCGTGCACCCCGCACTAAAGACCCATAGCGGCAGTCTGCAATTATTGTGGGACCTTGGTTTTAGAAGTCCGCAGAAAGAGAAGAAAGTGGTGAAAGGTATCCAGGCTGTAGTAGACTATTGTCATGAATTTGAAAAACAAAGAGATAACCTTCCCTATGAGATAGATGGCATGGTGATAAAGGTGAATTCTATTGCCCTGCAGGATAAGATGGGTATGACAACACATCACCCCCGCTGGGCCATTGCCTTTAAGTTCAAGGCCAGGCAGGCCACCAGCACGCTGAGAAAGGTAGAGTTCCAGGTAGGCCGCACCGGCAGCATAACTCCCGTGGCCAAACTCGACCCTGTGCCGCTCGGGGGTGTCACCGTTAGCTCCGTCAGTCTTTTTAACGAGGAGGTAGTGCGGGAGAAGGATTTGAAGATCGGCGACCAGGTACTGGTGGAAAGGGCCGGAGATGTAATCCCTTATATCGTAAAGCCTTTGACCGATGTTCGCACCGGTAAGGAAACCTCCATCGTCTTCCCCACTCACTGCCCCGTCTGCGGCGACAAGCTCGTCAAGCCGGAAGGGGAGGCCGTATGGCGTTGTGTGAATATCAACTGTCCCGCACAAGTGGTCGAAAGGATCATACACTTTGCCAGCAAGGATGCGATGGATATCCGCAGCTTTGGAGATGCCAATGTCCGTAAATTCTATGAGCTGGGGTTCCTGAAAGATGTGCCCGGTATCTATCACCTGCCCTATGACAAGATCAGGGAGTTGGAAGGGTTTGGGGAAAAGAGTGTTGGCAACCTGCAGACAGCCATCGAGACATCCAAACAGCAACCCCTCCACCGGCTGATCTTCGGATTGGGTATCCGTTATGTTGGGGAGACCACCGCCAAGACCCTGGCCGCAGCCGTCAGCCATTTATCCGACTTTACGGAGTATTCCCTGGAAGACCTGCAAAACCTGGAAGACGTAGGTCCAAAAGTAGCCACAAGTGTGTACCAGTTTTTCCACAATAAGGATAATAAGGCCCTGCTGGAAAAACTGGAGTCGTTGGGATTGAACCTGAAGAGCCAGAAGGCTGCCCCATCCACAGAAGGCAACCTGAACGGGCAAACGTTCTTATTCACGGGCACCCTAAACCGGCTCAAGCGCAGCGATGCCGAAGAAATAGTGGAAAAGAATGGAGGCAAGCTTCTCAGCGGCGTCAGCAGCAAATTGAATTACCTCATCGTAGGTGAGGATGCCGGTAGTAAATTGGAAAAAGCCAAAAAAATACCTTCTATCAAAATACTCACAGAAGACGAGTTTATAAAGATGGTTAACATATAAGAATATTTTCTTACGTCACTGGTAATTCGAAAATCTTTTTCGTAACTTTAAGAAAATTGTAGGCATGATTAGAAAACTCTCCGGCGAATCGTGGAAACCTCTGCAGTTTCCCGGCTGGAAACAACTCCGAAAAAAATATGCACTCTCCTCCATGGGTCGCGTTGCCAGCTACTCGGAGGATGTGGTTGAGGACGGCAAGCTGCTCAACGGTAGCCTCACTACAGGCTACAAAACGCTGAACCTTCACCGCCCCGGAAATAATGGTACGCTGTATATCCACCGCGAGATCGCGCGCCTCTTCCTGGCGAAAGGTTCTCCCAAACATAAATATGTGATCCACGTGAATCACAACAAACTGGACAATGCAGCGAAGAACCTGAAGTGGGCAACACTCGAAGAGATGATCGATCATCAGCAAAAGAGCCCCGCCAAGATCGCTTACAAAAAAGTTCAGGCCAATCGCACCGTGGGATTGAAGCTCACAGCCAATCAGGTCAAGACCATCAAGAAAACCTTGAGCAGCAAGAATCGTCAGCTGACGATCAAAAAACTGGCGGAGAAATACAACGTCAGCGAAATGACCATGTACCGTATCAAGAGCGGGGAGAATTGGGGCAGGATCAGATAGTCCCGGCTACCCATAGGAATTGAGACACCAGACAGGAAAAAACACATATGCTACAGCCCGCAACGATCAAGTTTTTAAAAGATCTTAAGAAGAACAACAACAAGCCCTGGTTCGAAAAAAATAAGACTGCTTATCAGAACGCCAAAGAGGATGTAGAACAATTTGTGCAACAGGTGATCGAAGGGTTGGGAAAAATTGATCCTGACATTGCCACACTCCAACCGAAAGACTGTATTTTCCGTATCTATCGCGACGTTAGATTCTCCAAAGACAAGACACCCTATAAAACGAATATGGGCGCCAGCTTTAACAGGGGCGGCAAAAAAGTCCCTACGGCAGGCTATTATTTTCACTGCGAGCCCGGCGGACAAAGTATGACTGGCGGCGGACTGTGGATGCCGATGCCACCGCACCTTGCCAAAGTCCGGCAGGAGATAGATTATAACTTCGAGGAATGGAAAAAGATCGTCGGAAACAAGAATTTTAAAAAGATATTTCCCAATGGCGTAGAAGGCATCGAAGTGTTGTCCAGACCCCCCAAAGGATACGATGACCAAAACCCCGCCATCGAGTACCTCAAGATGAAATGCTATATCGTCACCCATGATCTTACGGACGCTGACCTCTCTTCCAAATCCTTGTTAAAAGAAACATTGAACACATTTGCTGCGATGAAGGAATTTATAGACTTCCTCAATCGAAGTGTGGAATGATTGCTCATCTCTTATACTGCAACATCCATTGATATATATTCTTCCCGTCTTCTGTATAGGCAGGATTCATGGCCTTCGTCCATGCATCATGATTATCCCATCCGTAATTAGGAAGTAACGTCAGCCTGGCGGGGATAGTAGGGTTCATGGAATTGTACGACCTTACAAAATTTACCGTGTAACTGGCGGGTATTGCCCAATCACCGATGTTGGTGAACGCCCAGACGGGCAAATTAGCCCGAACTATATATTGGACGTAGTACGAATTGAGCGCCATCCCTGCAATGGGGACAAATGCCGCATACTTTTTTGGATACGCCGCAGCTAGATAGCCGTTAGCGATCGACCCGAGACTGATCCCGGTGAGATACATTCTGGTCGTATCTATACGAAAAAACTTCTTTACCCTGTCAACGGCCGCCTGTATCACGTTAGGGTTGTCTGGATACCTCTTAAACTGAGGTGCCGCAACGACGAAGGAATAATTCTGGCCGTTTACCAAAAAGTTGGGGGGAAAAACCTTTTCCTTCAACAGAAGTGGGAGCCCCTCATTTAGAACTTTGTAAAGATCAGTAGTGCCATTTCCATATACTCCATCCCCACAGGTATAGAAAATAAACGGATATCTTTGTCCTGACACCCAATAGTGGGCCGGGACGGCGATATAGTACCCGCCAATATAAGAATTGATCGTCGAGTCGATCACCGGATAAAGCAAATTCGGTTGCGTTTCCACAATTTGGGTGACGGCCCTGCCAATGGTGTTAGCCGATATTGAGGAAGGTTCGAACGAAGATTCTTTCTTGCATGCCAACAGGCTAGTAACAAAAGCGGATAAAATAAACAAGCGCCGCATAACAATATCTTTAGCAATTCTTGTTCCACCTGATGCTCCGCAATCTCATCTCGTATACTGCAACATCCACTCGTACATATTCATCCCGTTTTCTTTATAAGTAGGATTCATTGCCTTTGTCCAGGCATCATGATTGTACCACCCGTAAGGAGGAAATAACGTCAGCCGTGCAGGAATAGCAGGATGCATGGAATTGTACAATGCGATAAAATTGGTGGTGTAACTGGTGCTTATGCGCTGATCATCGTTATTGTGGAACGCCCAGATGGGCAGGTTCGCATTTACCATGCTTTGGCACCCCATAGTATCGACATCGATGCCCGCAATAGGAACGAAAGCTGCAAACAGTGAAGGATTAGCCGCAGCTAAATAGCCATTGGCGACTGATCCGTTGCTGATCCCTGTGAGATATACACGGCTTCGATCTACAGGGTATTTTGTCATGGCCAATGCAACAGCGTCCATCACAATATGGGGATTTTCCGGATAGCTCTTGAATTGAGGGCACATGACGATGAAAGAAAAATGCTTGCCGTTTACCAAAAAGTCGGGCGGGAAAAGATTTTCTTTCAACAACAGCGGAAGGGCCTCTTTTAGCATTTTGGGAAGATCACTACTGCCATTTCCATATACGCCTGCCCCGGAACTAAAGAATAACAATGGGTATTTTTTTCCTGACGTTAGATAATGAGTGGGGAGGGCGACATAATACCCGCCGATGTCCGAATTGATGGAGTCGTTTACCGGCAAAAGCAGCGGCGCCGCCGTTTCTACAAATTCAGTATCGACCGGCTTTTTGATAGAGTCGATTGGTTTTGTGGTGGAATCTCCCGGTTTTGGGGCGGGCCGGACCGGATCTTTCTTACATGCCAGTAGGCAAATAACAAAAGCAGTAATAACAAAGAGGCCTCGCATATCAATCGATTGAAAACGAGCTGGTTAACAATGTTGGTTAAAAAAAGGGACTCACACCCCCTTTTTCTGCATCAATTCTTGTTCCACCCTCCCGCTCAGTCATTTCTTCTTTTTGAACACAAAGGGTTCCCCCTGCTTTTTTACCACATAAGCAAAAAAGTCCCGCAACGAATTGTAATCGTCTGCGGAAAAGTCTGCTTTGTTCAACTTTATATGGACACGCAACTGCAGATTGGACTCCTCCTTCTGAATCAAATATTCAAAAAAGCCCTCATTGCTGTTATAGAATACTTTTACAGACTTGGGAAGCTCATCGACTATATACCCCTCCGGAATTTCCATTGAAAAAACATAAAATTCATCCAGCGGATAGTTCATTTCCACCGGATAGCTCCGGCTGGCCGATTTTAAGGGATTCTCCCTGAAAGGAGAGGAAACAATCGGCGTAAAATAAGCGATATCCTGATCCATCTTAAAACTAAGATCATAGTGGATCTTTACGGGCTCCTCCAGCTTCCCTAATGAGTCAATACCCTTGTTTTCTATCTTCACATCCGGGCCGTATCCATCCAGCATATCCTTGAAAAAATTTTTTTCACCATTTCTCTTTACCGCTGTTCTTACATTGTAGGATCCAAGATAACCCGGCACGATCTCCACCGTCCCGCTCATTTTCCCTTTTTCCTTATCATCGTTGACAATAAAGACGGTGGCAGCTTCCTGCTCCTTGATATCATTCGGATTGAAAAAGACCGAGGCGCTGTCGTGATCACTGATAACTCTGCCATGACCATTATAGCAGTCCAGTGGCAGTTTGCCAAAACCGAGCATTGGGCGTGACGCATCCAGGTAAATGGTTTCACCGCCCATTTTCATCATGCAGATGACATAATTCATTTTCTCCAGCACCGGGTAATCTGCCGGATTGGTCCCATATTCCGTGGTGCTCAGAAGCACCGGACTGGCATTGATGGATTTTTGCCGGAGCATCGCGACAAGCAGCATGTTCAGGTCCGTCGCAGTGCCCTTCTTTTTTTTGTTTATATTGTAAAGAGCATCGGTGATATAGGTATAATCACTCGGTACACAGGTGAAATTATCCCTGATATATGCGTATATCTCTCTTGCGGATTGCATATATCCGGCATGAGGGGTAGTTACCCTTTCCACCGTATTGACAAGTGAAGTGGAGCCATCCAGCGAAATGGGCTGGCCAAAATCCTCATCCTCCAACAATTCCTTGTTGATGGCGGTCCAGTTGGTATTCCCTGAAACCTCGTCCCCATTATAGGTCTGAAGTAAATAAAATTCGATGGCGTCCATATAATTATATGGATGTTTCAGGAACGGCTCCGTTTTGAAGGGTGGTATATTTTTCATTACCCAGGTGTGCTTTGTTACCTCCGCCTTCACATCAACCGTGGACATGACATATCTCTCCTTGGTTTTTTCCAGTTTGTTTACCGCAAAAGAATCCCTCCCGTGAAGCAACGTTAGATATCCGAGCATGTTGGGGATGGCTACCTCATATTTGTTATATAAGCAAGGATAGTAATAATGCTGAAAATTCCAGTAAGGTAGATGCCGGAAACGATGGGTGATAGTTTTATAGGTATATTCGATGATGCTGCCTTCTTTCACCGCCGGCAGGCTAAATTTTACCGCTACTGTGCCCCTGTTAAGCGTATCCCGGTATACGTCCTGTAAATTCAATTTGGTTTCCACCACCTGGCCATTCTCCAGGTTATAGGTCGATGCCTGCAGACTATCTATTCTATCAGCATATTTTCCATTGCCGCGTAACAAGACCTGGACAGTCGCAAGATCAAGCGCCTGCCTCTTTAAGATCTTTATCCGCATGTTTTGCTTAAAGACATAGGAGACCCAATTATTATCCTTGTTCCCGATGAAGTTTATACCTCCCACATCGGCAATGACAACAGCATTGGTGTTGCTGTCTATCAGATTGGTAGCAGAAAGCGTAAAGTCCTTCGCCGCCACTTTCCCGAAAGTCAGGGGAACCACTTCCTGTGAAAAGGCAGAGGAAATGCTGTTCATCGATAAATAGAGCAGGAACGCCCCCCGGGAGAGATATTTCATAAGAGATCAGTTGGTTAGGGGTAAATATATAAAAAAAGGGGCTCACGCCCCTTTTTCTAAATCAATTTTTGTCCCAGCAAATACTCCGCTATCTGCACCGCATTCGTAGCTGCCCCCTTGCGCAGGTTATCGCTCACCACCCACATATTCAGCGTATTCGGCTGTGTCTCGTCCCTTCTCAGCCTGCCCACAAAAACATCGTCCTTATCATGCGCGTCCTTAGGCATCGGATATTGCTGTGTCGAAGGATCATCCACTACCACCACACCCGGCGCCCTGGACAACAGCTGCTTGACCTCCGCCAGGTCAAAGTCATTTTCAAACTCCACATTCACCGCCTCGCTATGACCACCCACCACAGGGATGCGAACAGTCGTCGCCGTCACCCGGATGGAGTCATCGCGCATGATCTTCCTGGTCTCGTTAACCATCTTCATCTCTTCCTTCGTATATCCATTATCGAGGAATACATCTATCTGGGGAATGACATTCAGGTCAATGGGGTATTTATACGCCATCTCGCCCTGTACACCTTTCCTTTCATTCATCAACTGCGTCACAGCCTTCACACCCGTACCCGTGACACTCTGGTAAGTCGATACTACAATCCTTTTTACCTTGTACTTCTTATGCAGCGGGTTCAGCGCCACCACCATCTGGATGGTAGAGCAATTGGGGTTGGCAATGATCTTGTCCTCTTTTGTCAAGGCATCCGCATTCAGCTCGGGCACTACCAGCTTCTTGGTCGGGTCCATTCTCCAAGCAGAGGAGTTGTCGATGACCGTGATGCCCGCCGCTGCAAATTTCGGGGCCCATTCCAGGGATGTACCACCACCGGCAGAGAAGATGGCTACGGCAGGTTTTGCTGCAATCGCATCGGTGGCGCTCACGACCTTGTATTTCTTCCCCTTGAATTCAACTTCCTTACCAACCGACCTTTCCGAGGCTACAGGGATCAATTCCGTGACAGGGAAATTCCTTTCCGCGAGTACCTCTAACATTTTGGTGCCCACCAGACCAGTGGCGCCTACGATTGCAACTTTCATTTTTTTTACGTTTTTGGCTTCCGATATGCCATACGAGGCAGGAAGCATTGTTTTTTTATTTATTGTTTAAAAGATCTAGCGTCCCTTTTAACGAACCACAAGCCTGTTTGTCCCCGGGCCATGGTCAAAAAAAAGAGCCTCCCCAATCCGGGAAGGCTCTCGTTATCTTGTCATACAAAACAATCAAACCCCTTCCCGCCGCGGGAACATCTTCTTGGTCTGCTTCTTTGTATGTTTCATTATCATTTTCATAACGCCGCCAAAATTAGGCATGAAAGTAAGAATATCCAAATTTATTTAGCCGTAGTGCCCCAATCGCCGACGCGGCCACCGCCGATAGTGGATCGCCGGGTCCTATACCAGCTCGATATCAAAATTCACCAGATCGACAAACTGCCGTATCCTGCCATCGATATCAGCTTTGGTGATCTCTTTCAGACGGGTAGGTCCGAACTTCTCTACGCAGAACGACGCCATGGCAGAGCCTACGATGATCGCCGTCTTCATATTCTCAAAAGACACATCCCGCGTCTGTGCGATATGACCGATAAAGCCGCCCGCGAAGGTATCCCCCGCACCCGTGGGATCGAAAACTTCTTCCAAAGGCAACGCCGGCGCAAAGAACACCTGGTCCTTATGAAAGAGCAGGGCTCCATGTTCGCCTTTTTTGATCACAAGGTATTTAGGGCCCATCTTCTGTATCTCTTTTGCCGCCTTGACCAGCGAGAACTGACCGCTGAGCTGACGGGCTTCGCTGTCATTTACCAGGAGCACATCCACCATCGTCAACAGCCTTTTCAGATCATCCAGGGCATTATCCATCCAGAAGTTCATGGTATCCATCGCGATCAACTTGGGGCGGGTCTTCAATTGCTCTACCACACTGATCTGCAGGCTCGGCAATACATTGCCCAGCATCAGGAACTCGCTACCCTGGTAGCTTTCCGGAATGATAGGATTGAAATCAGCCAGCACATTGAGGTCCGTAACGAGCGTGTCCCGGCTATTCATATCCAGGTGATACCGGCCGCTCCAGAAGAACGACTTCTTGTCCTTGACCACCTCTACCCCTTCCAGGTTTACCCCTCTCTTCTTTAATTCGTCCATTTCCTCTTTTGCAAAATCATACCCTACAATAGATACCTGGTTGATGGGCTTGATGAAATTGCTGGCGGCATAGGCAGCATAAGTAGCCGCCCCACCTACGATCCAGTCTGTTTTTCCGAAAGGCGTTTCAATTGCATCGTACGCCATGGAACCTACAACGATTAAAGACATTTGCTTGATTTTATGTGACAGGCCGGGCTCTGGCCCATTTTTATGCGGTGCAAACCTACAATAATTTCCCTACAAAATTGACTAACACTTGTTAGCGTTTTTTATACCTTTACAACCGTCTATGGCAAAGATCCAAAGTAAAAAGAACAGCACTAAGAAGGAAGTCATCATTGAAAAGGCATCCAAGCTCTTCCGTGAAAAAGGGTTCGGAGCTGCCTCTATGCGCGATCTGGCCGAACACGTAGGAGTAGAAGCAGCCAGCCTGTACAACCATATCCAGTCCAAGGCGGAGATACTCCAGACCATCTGTTTCAAGGTCGCCAACGAATTTATGACCAACCTCGAGCAAGTGGAGGTCAGCAACCAGTCCACCCTAAAAAAGATGGAATCCATCATCCGGCTGCATATACGCATGATGCTCGACCAATACGAGTACATTTATATCGCCGACCATGAATGGCGTCATCTGCCCGAACCCTATCTCTCCAACTTTCTCAACCAGCGGCGCAACTATCGCAAAAGATTGGGAGATATCATAGAAGAAGGTATCGCCAAAGGCGAAATGAAACATATCGACCCCTACGTGGCCGTGCTGATCATACTCTCCGCAGTCAGTGGCATAGACTCCTGGCAACGCAGCCGTAAAACCACCGGCGCCGAAGCGCTGGAATCCAACATGGTAAAATACCTCATCGAAGGACTAAAGAAATAGCATCCAACATGGCCAGTCATTTCGCCAAATTACAGGTAGCGGACATTCGACGGGAGACAGAAGATTGTGTCTCCATAGCCTTCGCCGTACCGGAGCATCTGCACGAGACCTTCCGTTTCATACAGGGACAGAATATCACCATAAGGACCCGCATAGAAGGAGAGGAGATACGCCGCAGCTATTCCATCTGCAGCAGCCCTTTCGATAAGGAGCTTCGCATCGCCGTAAAAAAAGTACCCCGAGGGCTTTTCTCCACCTACGCCAATGACCAGCTGCACGTAGGCGATGAGCTGGACGTGCTCCCACCCACCGGCAGGTTCTACACACAGCTGGACCCCTCGAAGCCCAAACATTACCTCGCCTTTGCGGCAGGCAGCGGTATTACACCCATCCTCTCCCTGATCAAGACCACGCTGGCCACCGAACCCGAAAGCCATTTTACCCTCGTATATGGCAACAGGCACCGACCTTCCATCATATTCAGGGAAGAGCTGGAGGGCCTGAAAAACCGCTATATGCACCGCTTCGCGTTACATCATATCCTCAGCCGCGAAAAAGTGGATATCGGACTCCACCAGGGCAGGATCGACGCCGCCAAATGCGGAGAGCTGTGCGGGAAGCTCATCGATCTCAATGGGACGGATGAAATATTTCTCTGCGGACCGGCAGAAATGATCTTCACCATAAAAAGCTGGCTGGAAGAAAAAGCCTTCGACCCCAGAAAGATCCATTTTGAGCTCTTCCATACACAGGAAGGGAAAGCCGCCGGCCGCACAACAACAGCAGATACGACAACCACAGCTCCCCTGGAAGGCAAGACCAGCCAGGTTACCATACGGCTCGATGGTAACAGCTTCGATTTTGAATTGCCGGTCGATGGTGACTCCATCCTGGATGGCGCCCTGATGCAGGGAGCCGATCTTCCCTTCGCCTGCAAGGGAGGCGTATGTTGTACTTGCCGGGCCAGGCTGCTCGAAGGGAAGGTTGAAATGGAAGTGAACTATGCCCTGGAAGAAGAAGAGCTCAAGGCGGGTTTTATCCTTACCTGCCAGTCCCATCCCCGCACCGAAAAGGTCGTTATTGACTTTGACTCAAAGTAGCCGCCAGGGGCGCTTCCCCAACTAACACCTGTTAGTTTTTTTCGCTAAAAAAAGGTACCTTGCGGGTAAATATTCATCACATGTCTGTGCAGGACCTTGAAAAGATATTCCAGGATAAGATAGACGCTGACATTCGCATCGAGCCAAAGGATTGGATGCCCGATGCCTATCGTAAAACCCTTATCCGGCAGATGTCCCAGCATGCCCATAGTGAGATCGTGGGTATGTTGCCAGAAGCCAACTGGATCACGCGCGCCCCCACTCTTCGCCGCAAGGCAACCCTGATAGCCAAGGTGCAGGATGAGGCCGGACATGGACTTTATCTTTATGCAGCCACCGAAACCCTGGGCGCCGGCCGGGAAGAGCTATTGGAGCAGCTGCACACCGGTAAAGCCAAATATTCCTCCATCTTCAATTACCCTACCCTCACCTGGGCGGATATGGGGGCTATCGGCTGGCTCGTGGATGGAGCCGCGATCATGAACCAGGTACCTTTGTGCAGGGCGTCCTATGGCCCTTATGCGCGGGCGATGGTGCGTATCTGTAAAGAAGAAAGCTTTCATCAGCGACAGGGGTTCGAGATACTGCTCACGCTCAGCAAGGGCAGCGCAGGACAGCGCAGGATGTGCCAGGATGCCATCGACCGCTGGTGGTGGCCTTCCGTCATGATGTTTGGTCCTAATGACGATGCATCCCCGCATACCGCGCAGAGCATGCAATGGAAGATCAAGCGATTCTCCAATGACGAGCTGCGTCAGCGTTTTGTAGATATATGTGCGGAGCAGGTCAAGATACTGGGTATGACTATCCCCGACCCTGACCTGAAATGGAATGAACAGCGCCAGCACTATGATTTTGGCGCCATCGACTGGGACGAGTTTTGGAATGTCGTAAAAGGCAATGGGCCTTGCAACAAAGAAAGGCTGGCCGCCAGGGTACGCGCGCACGAGGAAGGCGCCTGGGTGAGAGAGGCCGCGACCGCACACGCAGAAAAAAGAGAATTAAAAAAAGACCGCGCATAGTTATGGCAGAAAATCAATGGCCCCTATGGGAAGTATTTATCCGCAGCAAACAGGGCCTCGATCACAAACACGCAGGCAGCCTGCATGCTGCAGACGCACAGATGGCTATCGAAAATGCCCGGGATGTCTATACCCGCCGGATGGAAGGGGTGAGCATCTGGGTGGTGGAAAGCAAATATGTTCATGCCTCCAGTCCCGATGATGCAACCTCCTTTTATGAACCTGCCAATGACAAGGTGTATAGGCATCCGACCTTTTACGATCTGCCCGACGAATTAAAGCATATGTAATGACTCATTCAACAGCGCTTATTCATTATACCCTGCACCTGGCAGACGATGGCCTGATCCTGGGTCATCGCAACAGCGAGTGGACAGGGCATGGGCCTATCTTAGAGCAGGACATCGCGCTTTCCAATATTGCCCTGGACCTGATAGGACAGGCCAGGAATTTCTATCAATATGCGGCCGAACTGATCAACATTGGTGGCCTGTCCGGCCCCTCGAACATATCGAACCCCGCCATGGGACCTGGTCTCTCGGACGGCCCGCGCAGTCCAGTGACAGAAGACCAGCTTGCTTATCTCCGCGACGGCTGGGATTTTAAAAATTGTCTCCTGGTAGAACAGGGCAATGGCGATTGGGCCAAAACCATTCTCCGGCAATTCCTCTTCAGCGCCTACCAGACCACCCTTTATGAAAAATTGGCGCAAAGCAGGGATAAGACCCTCGCCGCCATTGCCGCCAAATCCTATAAGGAAGGCGTATATCACCTTCGCTGGAGCAGCGAGTGGGTCATCCGTCTGGGCGATGGCACAGAGGAGAGTCACACCCGGATGAATAATGCCCTGGATGAACTTTGGAAGTTCACAGGGGAATTGCATACGGCAGCTACATATGAACTGGAAACAGCCGCCAAAGCCATCAGCCCCGACCTTTCAACGCTGCAGCCCTTATGGAAAGAAAAAGTAAAAGAAGTATTTGACGAAGCGGGGATCACCTATCCGCCCTCCGTATGGATGCAGACAGGCGGAAAAGAGGGCAGGCATACAGAACATTTAGGGTATGTCCTCGCGGAAATGCAATTTTTACAAAGAGCTTATCCCGGATGTGAATGGTGACGACAAATAAAAATATAGATATTACCGAGGTCCGGAAGTTGCTGGGAGAGGTCCACGATCCGGAAGTGCCCGTACTAACCATATTGGACCTGGGCATCGTTCGTGACATCCGGGTGGAGGGGGGCCTGGAAATAGTCATAACCCCCACGTATAGCGGCTGTCCCGCAATGGATATGATCCGGCAGCAGATAGTGACTACGCTTGATCAGCACGGGTACGGGCAAGTTAAGGTCACTACCGTACTTTCTCCGGCCTGGACGACGGAATGGATGAGCCAGGAGGGGAAGGATAAACTAAAAGCTTACGGTATCGCCCCGCCCAATCCGTTGCAGCAGGTATGCCAGATCAGACCCTTCCATCGGGAAGAGGCCGTACAATGTCCGCATTGCGGGAGCTATCATACCAGCCTGATCAGCGAGTTCGGGAGCACCGCCTGTAAGTCCTTGTACAAATGCATGGATTGTAAGGAGCCCTTCGATTATTTCAAATGCCACTGATAATATGTCTTCTGTATTATTCGAGATCCGCGATCACATCGCCTTTATCACACTCAACAGGCCAGAGAAACTAAATTCATTTAATAGGGAAATGGCTCTCTTGTTGCAGAACAGGCTGGATGAATGCGCCAGCCTTCATGAAGTCAGGGCCGTATACCTCACGGGCGCCGGCAAGGGTTTCTCCGCCGGTCAGGACCTGGCAGAGGTTGCCGACCCCAATGGTCCTCCCATGTCTACCCTGCTGGCACAGCATTATAATCCTATCATCACCCGGATCCGCCATCTTCCCAAACCCGTTCTCGCGGCTGTCAGGGGAGTTGCTGCGGGGGCAGGCGCCAATATTGCTCTTTGCTGTGATGTGGTGGTAGCATCCGCCTCCGCATCGTTCATACAGGCATTTTCCAAGATCGGGCTCATCCCCGACAGCGGCGGCACTTATTTCCTGCCAAGGCTCATAGGCTGGCAGCGCGCTTCCGCGATTGCCATGCTGGGTGACAGGATCGGCGCTGCAGAGGCCGAAAAGATGGGGATGATATATAAGATGTATGATGATGGTGAATTCGAGGGCGCAACAATGACACTGGCATCCGTGCTGGCACAACTGCCCACAAAGGCGCTGGCGTATACGAAACATGCGCTCAATAATTCCGCCGGCAACTCACTCGAAGCTCAATTGTTGTTGGAGGATGAGTTGCAGCAGCAGGCAGCGAGGACAAAGGATTATGCAGAAGGCGTACAGTCTTTTCTGCAAAAAAGGCCGGCCGAATTCAAAGGGGAGTGAGCCGGACCGCCAAAAGCCCCCGCGCCAGGAAAGATAAACGCCCATGGTTGGGCAGTAACATATTATCACTATGCATAAAAGTAAAGCAACCCGCATCGTCGATGCCATGATGGAGAAAGATCATTTCAGCCAGTGGCTGGGCATCATCCGGCTGGAGGAAAAGGAAGGTTATTGCCGTTTGCAAATGGTCGTTCGTCCTGAAATGTGCAATGGATTTGGTATCGCGCATGGCGGCATTACTTATTCGCTTGCCGACAGCGCCCTGGCTTTTGCATCCAACAACAAGGGGCGGCATGCCGTATCCATCGAGACCTCGATTTCCCACATACGCCCTTTACAGGCAGAGGACGGGATCATTGCCACGGCAAAAGAGGTCAGCGCCGGCAACAAGATCTCCATCTATGAAGTGAGGGTAGAAAAAGAAGAAGACGGAGAGTTGGTAGCGCTGTTCAAAGGCACCGTCTATCGCAAGGCCGAGGAATGGCAGGTGTAAAAAACAACATGTATGATCTACGAATTCAAAGGATACAGACCGGTGGTCGACCCCGCGGCATTCGTCCACCCACAGGCCGCCGTGACAGGTAATGTCATCATTGGGAAGAATGTTTACGTCGGTCCCGGCGCAGCCATTCGCGGCGATTGGGGACGTATCATCATAGAAAATGGGTGCAATATCCAGGAGAACTGCACCGTGCATATGTTCCCCGGCGTCACCGTATGGCTGCACGAAGGCGCGCACATCGGACATGGGGCCGTCATCCATGGAGCCGTCATTGGACGCAACTGTCTGGTGGGAATGAACAGCGTCATCATGGATAATGTGCGGCTGGGAGAAGAATGTATCGTAGGCGCCCTCACCTTTATAAAGGCCGGCATGGATATCCCCCGCCGAAGTATGATCGTCGGCAATCCCGGAGTCATCATCAAGGAGGTGTCCGATGAGATGATCCAATGGAAGACAGAAGGGACCGCCCTGTACCAGGCCCTCCCCGGAGACATGCGGGCAAGCTGGAAGGAGTGTGCGCCGCTCACTGAGCCTCCGAAAGAAGACCCTGCACAAGGCCAGACATCGCCTTTATACAAGCCGTGGAAATAACGTCCGCCGGCGACCCGTCCACGCAAATTACTCCTCCTTGTATTCCAAAATATCCGCAGGCTGGCACTCCAGCGCTTTACAAATGGCTTCCAGCGTACTGAACCGTATAGCCTTTGCCTTACCTGTCTTGAGTATGGAAAGATTCGATAATGTCAAGCCTACTTTATCCGACAGCTCGTTCAACGACATCTTCCGCCTGGCCATCATCACGTCGAGATTTACAACGATCGGCATAATTTTATACGGTTAATTCATTTTCTGTTTGAATTTCGATACCCCTCTTGAAGATCTGTGCAATGACAAAAAGGGTAACACCCATGAACAGCCATACGTCCGCCCCGCCCAGGCGCAAGTATTGTAAATCCGGCATGACTACCCCCTGTTTGACCATCCATGCCGAGTATTTAGCTCCCCACCAGGAACACACCCCGATGAACAAGGACAGATACGATATCCGGAAGATGAAACGCTGGACATCCTTGCTGAAAGGCTGCGACATATCCAGCTTTTTATCGTGCAGGATCTTTACGATCCAGTAAAATAACAAGGCCCTCATCACCGCCGCGGTGCACATCATCGAGGTTATCACCAAAAAAAAGCCGGGGTCATGCTGGTAAAGGGACGACAGGTCCAGGCCTTCCCAAAAATGTTTCGCATCGACGGGGTTGACCACCAGCGTAAAGAAGGTGTTGAATATAAAGCCGCCCGCCTCGATGCATACGCCGACGAATATGATCCATGAAAAGATGTATAATACTTTCAGGATTTCTTGGGTAGTAATTTTCATACTTGAATTGTTTATTTAACGACTGACAGGGTAAAAATAATAAATATTTATCGATAAACAATAAATATTAGATTTTTAATAATAAACCTTCTCGATTGACAGCTAATTATTTCATTGCTAACCCGTTACTTCTTTTATAATCTTCATTATCTTCCTTGCCTGGCTGGACTGTCTTTTTATCAGTTAACCATATCTATAGAGGTTGACGAATAGCTTCATTTAAAAGGATACTTATGTTCAAAAGAGACAAAAAATTTTTTCCTGAAAAAGAGTTTATAAATAACTATGACACAGAAATAAATAATGCTTTAGCACTTTATGCACGAATGTCGGAGAAAGGATCGCAGGAAAATATCCTTCGTGTTTTTGATTTTGATTTCATTTCTGATAAAAAGGAAAAGCTCGGGGAACTAAGCCTGTTCTTGTCAGACAATTATGGATTCAAAATGGATGAGGTCAAAAAAGAGAAGAGACATTGGATCCTGACAGGTACGTCGGTGAGCCAGTCATATAACGAAGAGAAGCTATTGTACTGGGTCCTGGACCTCTATGTTAAAGGCTACAAATTTGATTGCAGGTTCACTGGATATGGATCTCTCTACGACCCTGATAATATAGAATTCCTACAACTGGAGGGGGAGACAGCCAAAAGTTTTTATAATAAGGGCATCGACGCAATCAATAAAAGCAATTTTGGTGCTGCGATCATCTGTTTTGCAGCCGCCCTTGAATTGGAACCCACTGACGCATCGATATGGTATGCCAAAGGGTATTGCAAAGAGCAAATCTATAGTTACAACGGTGCCATGAAAGATTACGACGAAGCCTTGAAACTGGACCCTGGTTTCGTTGACGCACTGACTGCCAGAGGGGCTAATAATGACGAACGGGGGAACTATGAAGAAGCTCTGAAAGATTACAATAAGGCAATAGAAGTTGCGCCGGAGAGTAGCACAGCCTATTTTAACAGAGGCAATACAAAATTTAATCTGGGCGACAGGAACGGCGCTTGCGAAGACTGGTCCAAAGCCAGGTCGCTGGGTTCGCCCTATGCCCAGGGGAGGATTTCGAAAGAATGCAGATCAGAGAAGTTCAACCTGGACTAGGCAAGGCACCATTCGCCTGCAGTCAGGCTGGCCCGGAATCCGTATCTTTGCACCCTTCCAGAAAAAGTAAAGCACAGGTGGAAAAATCAAACTTTGTTGACCAGATCAGGATCTTTGCCCGGAGCGGGCACGGCGGCGCCGGCAGCAAGCATTTCATGCGCACCAAGTTCAATGCCATGGCAGGTCCCGATGGCGGCGACGGCGGCAGGGGCGGTCATATCATCCTTCGGGGCAGCAAGCACCTCTGGACCCTTTTACACCTGCGTTATTATAAGAACGTGCTGGCCGAAAATGGCGAGGCAGGCAGCGGTAACAACTGCACCGGCCGCTTTGGCAAGGACATCATCATTGAAGTGCCCCTGGGAACCATCGCTCGGGATGAAGAGACAGGCAGGAAGGAGGCCGAAATATTGGATGACGGGCAGGAGATCATTTGGATGAAGGGCGGAAAAGGAGGTCTCGGCAATGCCAATTTCGCCACCCCGACCAACCAGGCGCCAGAACATGCACAACCGGGACTACCCGGCGTAGAAGGCTGGAAGGTGCTGGAACTAAAAGTGTTGGCCGACGTAGGCCTCGTAGGCTTTCCCAATGCCGGCAAATCCACTCTGCTCTCCGTGATCACCGCCGCCAAGCCCAAGATCGCCGATTATGCCTTTACCACCCTGACTCCCCAACTGGGCATGGTAGATTACAGGGATGGCCGCAGCTTCTGTATGGCAGATCTCCCTGGGATCATCGAAGGGGCCGCAGAAGGAAAGGGACTGGGTCATCGATTCCTTCGTCATATAGAAAGAAACCCCGTTCTGCTCTTTCTCATTCCCGCCGACAGCAAGGACCACGGAGAGGAATTCCGTATCCTGGTCAAGGAACTGGAAAAATACAACCCCGAACTGCTCCACAAACAGTTCATCATCGCCATCAGCAAGTCGGACATGCTCGATGCAGAGCTCAAAGAAGCTATCGCCAAAGAGCTGCCCGAAAATATCCCTCATCTGTTCATCTCTTCCGTCACTCAGCAGGGCCTCACCGAGCTCAAGGACTTGCTGTGGAAGGTGCTGAATACGCCGCCTGAAGGCGCCCAGGGCGCTCAGCCGGGAGCATAGCAGGGTCTCGCCGAACGTAAATGCCGGACAGCACAATGTCCTCTTCTTAACGGAAAGTTTACACCCCGGGTTTGTCTGGATCAATATCTATTTATACATTTACATTTATAAATGTATCATACTCCTCCCCTCCCCAGTTGCTGCCAACTTTCTGATTGATTGCCGCAGCGCTTGCTCCGTCATATAATAGATCCATCATCAAAAACCCATTATATGAAGAAGCTACTCTCCACCACCATTTTCAGCGGTCTGTTCTTACTGATCAGTTCAGCGGTTTATGCACAGGATCCTATCCACGCAAAAAATTCCGTCCCGGCACAGGGTTCCGTCCCAGTACAAGATACTCCCCAGGATTCCACCACCATCAAATACCTGGGAATACAGGACGACCAGGTCATATTCCACATCGCCCACCCCAACCCCCAGGGCTCCTCTTTCAACCTCATCGTACGGGATCAGGATGGCTCGGAACTCTACCAGCACAGTTTTCACGACAGGTTCTTCAACAAACAGTTCCGCCTGCCCAAACAGAAAAAAGCAAGCTCAGCTTCATTATCCGCAGCGGCAAGGATGAGATCGTACGAAGCTTCGAGATCGATACCCGTGTGATCGAGGACGTGGTAGTCACCCAGCTTAAATAAGCGTCTGTCAACCCCTCCGGGCAGTTCATAAATTGTCCCGCCGGTGCGTAGGCCATATTGGTATTTTTTCGGAGGTTTGTCCCGAAAAAATTTATCCATATGAACGTTAAAAGAGTTCTTCTAACGATTGTTCTATCTACTATTTTGCTGCGCAGCATGGCCGACGAGGGTATGTGGCTGCCACTGCTGCTGGGTGAGCAGGTGTACAATGATATGGTGAAGAAAGGGCTGAAGCTTACCAAAGAACAGCTCTACAGTATCAACAAAGCCTCGCTGAAGGATGCCATCATTATCTTCGGGAGAGGCTGCACGGGAGAGATCGTAAGCGGCGACGGACTCATCTTTACCAATCATCATTGCGGCTATGACGCCATCGCGTCTAACAGCTCCATCGAGCACAACTATCTTCATGACGGATTTTATGCCAAAAGCAGACAAGAAGAGATCCCCGCCAAAGGGCTCACAGCCGACTTCCTCCTGAAGATCGAAGACGTAACAAAGGAAGTGAACGATTCCCTTAAAGGCCTTACAGGGGACGATCGGGCCACCCGACAGCAGAGCGTACTCGTCTCCATTGCCAATCGCTACGCTGACACAGGAAAAAGCATACGGGGTTTAGTAAGCCCTTTGTTCAAAGGCAATCAATTCCTCGTCTTTGTATACCAGCGCTACAGCGATATACGGCTGGTAGGCGCACCACCCGAGAGCGTAGGCAAGTTCGGCGGCGACACAGATAATTGGGAATGGCCCCGCCATACCGGAGACTTCTCCATTTTTAGGGTATACGCCAAAAAAGATGGTCAGCCAGGTGAATATTCGACAGACGATGTCCCCCTCAAACCCAAATATTTCCTCCCCGTATCTTTGAAAGGACTAAAGGATGGGGACTACGCCATGATCTACGGCTATCCGGGAAGTACGAATAGATATGAGACCTCTTATGGCGTCAAACAAAAGATCGACATCGACAACCCCACCCTCGTCAAACTCAGGGACATCCGGCTGAAATACATGTTTGAAGAGATGAAAAAAGATCCGGCCATCAAGCTACAGCTAGCCTCCAACTATGCCAATATCGCCAATTACTGGAAGTTTTATGACGGCGAGACCAAACAGCTGATAAAATATCATATCTATGATCAGAAGAAGGCGCAGGAGGCCGCCTTCCTGCAATGGGCCGACAACAAACCCGAGTATGAGGGTATTTTTAAGGACTGGGCCAAAGCCTATGACGACTGGCGTCCATACAGCCGGCACAGAGTATATATTAGTTCGGAAGGGATCCTGGCAAGCCCGCTGATAAACCTGGCCGGTAGCCTGCAAGCCGTGGAATACGCCCTCGTACGCCCTGGCGGAGGCGATCTGAAAAAAACACTGCAGGCAGCCGACGAGGCTCGCAAGGCATTTCTCAAAGACGAGAACAAACCTTCCGATCAGCATATACTGGCCTCCATTACGCGGATGTACTATAACGACATCGATAAGAACCAACAGCCCATTGGTTTTTACAATGAGCTACAATCCTCTTATGGTCCCCTGAACGAGGATGCCACTTATCAGAAATATGCCGCCGCGGTCTTCTCAGGAACGATGCTCCTGGACGATGCCCGCTGGAATGCTTTTATGACACGCCCCGAAGCAGAAGTTTTGCAAGCCGATCCGGCGTACAAACATTTCAGCGCCTTTATACATAACTGGCAGACCAAATACGCCTCCTTCTACAAGCAATTCCAGTCCAGGAACAATGAGCTGGGAAGACTATACCTGAAGGGCATCATGGAAAAAGATCCAAAAAAGGTCCGCTATCCGGATGCCACCTTCACCATGCGCGTGACCTATGGGAATGTAAAGTCCTATACTCCCCGCGACGCTGTACATTACGATTATGTCACCACGATGACGGGCGTCCTTGAAAAATATGTTCCTGGTGATTATGAGTTTGATCTGCCCGTGCATCTCCTGGACCTGGCAAAAAAGAAAGATTTTGGACAGTACATCGACAAACAACGCAATGACCTTGTCGTCGCCTTTATCACTACCAATGATATCACCGGCGGCAATTCAGGTTCACCCGTGCTGAACGCCAATGGCGAGCTCATCGGCCTGGCATTCGACGGCAATTACGAGGCTCTCAGTCATAAGATTGCCTTTGACGCCACCTATAACCGCACCATCTGCGTAGACATACGCTACGTACTATGGTGCATCGACAAGCTGGGAGGCGCGTCAAATATTATCAACGAGCTAAAGCTGGTTCGGCCAGCCGTCGCCAAATAAAAAAGGAGCTAAGCGCCCCTTCCCCTGATTGGCAGTGGCCAATCAGGGCAACGATATCTGATTACTTCCACTACCCTTTGCCGGTATATTCAACAATCCGGTGATAGTGGTATAGTCCATTTTCTTTATCTGATCGCTCGTATACGTCTGCGGATTCCCCTTGCTGTCCGTAATGGTTACCTTTCCGGGGACGATAACATATCTGTAAGGGATACCGCTGAAGTCAGAACCTGCAAATATATCTATATAGCCGGGAGTGAAATACTCCGTCACATAATTGATAGCATTGACGATGCTGGAATCCTGGCTGAGCGGGTCTTTCAACAGCAGGTACCCGACAACCGTACCCGTGTTCAACACTTTAGAAGTTATCTGTGGCGCTGTCACGGTTGAACCCCAGGCGCTGTCCCCCGTCGTCTGGTCATATACCTTGCTGAAGCTAAGGGTTATCCAGTTGGAATACATTACACTATCCGGCCCGGCTGGCCCGGCAGGGCCTCTATCGCCTTTTTTACAGCTCATGGTCATAAAAAAACCTGTTGTCAGCGCTGCCAGTACAAGAAGTTTCAGATTTTTCACATTATACATTTTAAAGGTTAAGAATTAGATGTCGGATCGCTTTTAGCGATACGCGAATATGCTGCAGCTGGTTGCCGGGCGATATTTACTTCTTGCCGGCAGGTTTTTTAGCGGAGGGGCTATTGTCCTTCCAATGCCACAAATGCAGACAGGCATAGGTCCTGTAGGGACTCCAGGCTTGTGAAATACGTAATAACTCTGTTCGAAAGGCTTTTTTGTCGGTATTGTCCAGCTTGTAGAGATGTATCATCGCATTTTGTATGCCAATATCATCGGGAGAGAACACATCTTTCCTTCCCAGCGCAAACATGAGCAGCATTTCCGCTGTCCACCTGCCCACCCCCTTTATCTGGGTGATATAGCCGATCGCCTCCTCGTCATTCATTTTTTGCAGTTTGCGGTGATCGAAACCCTGCTCGAGGGCAAAACGCGCCACATTGTGCAGATAGGAAGCTTTTGCATTGGAGAGCCCCACGCCACGCAATACCTCCACGGGAGTTGCGAGGATCTCTTCCGGTCGAGGAACACGCCCCTTGTAGAGGTCCAGAAATCGCCGGTGAATGGTGCCGGCCGCCTTGGAAGATAGTTGCTGGCTCATGATGGAGACAACCAGATAATATATGATGTCCTTCCGCCGGCTGACGTGAAAGTCTTCATGTCCGGCCATCAGTTTCTTTAGCTTTTTGTCCTTTTCCAGATGAGTACGATAGTCCATGAGGCTACCTTATTATATTCCTGTAAGTTATATTTTTGTTTTGTGTCGCGAAAGATAATTGTTACGGGGGATGGATCGCATTCTGTCGAATGGCAGGAGGGGGTAACCTATCATTCCACTTTTGGCGCCCTGCAGGAGTCCCGCATATCTATATCGACAGGGGTTTGGGATCGCTGGCTACCCGCGGGCATATCCCGGATGGACATGTGTCGGACAAGCCGGTGCGGGTCTTTGAGCTGGGGCTTGGCACAGGGCTGAATGCATTGCTGACCCTGTCAGAGGTGGAGACCATGCAGCTCCCCGTGTACTATGAAGCCGTACGCTGCAGCAGGCAGCAGAGCTGGTCTACTATGATGCATTCGACCCCATAGTGCAGCCGGAGCTGTGGAGCGCACCCACGTTCGGGCGCCTGTCCCGTCAGCTGGCCCCCGGGAAAAAAAGAAATAGTCCGGGCTCAGCTAAAGCTATAGCTCACCCCCCCATCCTTCTCGTCCTTCAGAACGATCCCCAGCTCAAGCAGCTGGTTGCGGATCTTGTCCGAAGTAGCATAATCCTTCCTTTTTCGGGCATCCTTGCGAATATCGATCAGGAGATCCACTACCCCCGTGAGCTTATTATCATCCGCAGCGCTCTCGTCCTTCAATCCGAATATGTCTTCCAGATAGACATGGAAATATTTTTTCAGACGCTCCAGCACGGGTGCCGACAGCGCGTCCGGTGCAATGTGCCCGCTCTTGATGGAATTGATCACCGGTGTCAGCTCGAACATATTCGCCAGCACCTTGGCCGTATTGAAGTCGTCATTCATGAACTCATCGAACTCATCCAGCAGCTTGTTCACCTTGGGCGTCAGCTCCGCATCCGTGCCAGCGCCCGTCCCCGGTTCCAGCTTTTTCAACACCTCGTATGCTTCCCACAATCGCTTCAATCCTTTCTCGGCCGCCTGAAGGGCTTCATTGCTAAAATCCAGCGTGCTGCGGTAATGCGTCTGCAGGATAAAAAAGCGTATGGTCATAGGCGAATACCCCTGCGTCAGCAAAGGATGATTACCCGAGAACATCTGTGTCAGCATGATCTGGTTGCCATAGCTCTTACCCATCTTTTTCCCATTGAGCGTGATCATGTTGTTATGAAGCCAGTAGCGTGCCGGTACATGCTTGTTGCAGATGGTGCTCTGCGCGATCTCGCTCTCATGATGCGGGAATTGAAGGTCCATCCCACCTCCATGGATGTCGAACTCACCACCCAGGTATTTGGTACTCATGGCCGAGCACTCTATATGCCAGCCAGGGAAACCCTCGCCCCAGGGGCTTTTCCAGCGCATGATATGTTCTTCCGGCGCCGCTTTCCAAAGGGCAAAATCCTGCCGGTTGCGTTTCTCATCCTGTCCATCCAGATCACGAGTGGTCTCCAGCAGGTCGTCCAGTATCCTTCCGCTGAGCTTACCATATGGGTAGTGGGCGGCATATTTTTTTACATCAAAGTAGACAGACCCATTCACCACATACGCGTATCCTTCCTCGATGATCTTTTCGATCATGACGATCTGCTCTACAATATGTCCTGTGGCGGTGGGTTCGATGCTGGGGTCCAGGTTATTGAACCTATGCATGGCCCAGTGAAAAAGATTGGTATATTTCTGCACCAGCTCCATCGGCTCAAGCTTTTCAATGATCGCCTTCTTTGCGATCTTATCTTCGGCTTCGCGACCTTCTTCTTCGAAATGACCCGCATCCGTGATATTACGTACATAGCGCACCTTGTATCCCAAATGAAGCAGGTACCGATAGATAAAATCAAAGGTTATAAACGGCCGGGCATGACCCAGATGACTTTCTCCGCTCACCGTCGGTCCACAGACATACATACCCACATGGCCCGGTGTGATGGGAATAAACTCTTCTTTCTTTCGCGAATAGGAGTTGAAAACCTTTAGTACTGATGCGCTCATATCGATTGTGTCGGGCCGGCAGCCTCTTTAGCAGTCGGTCTCCGAACCCCCGAAGATAATATATTTACCTCGGTAGTTAATGTCTTTTCAAAGGTCTCGGTGAATGCTTCGCATGTCAGCCAACGGAGGATGTCGTTCCCGCAGCAGGCTGGCCCGTACATAGTCAATGTGTCCGCTCTGGTCACCGGGTCGCGACCGTGTCCGGCAACTGCAGGTCCGCCATCACCGGATTATGGTCTGAGTAAGGAAGGGAAAATTTCCGGCACTGGAGCACCGGTAGACGGGGGTCCGCCAAAATGTAGTCAATCCGCAGCGTAGGGGATATATGGACGTAAGTACGACCGATGCCAAAGCCTCTTGAGATATAGGCGTCCTTCCAATTGCCACGGATGGTGAAATAGGTATAGGAGTTAGGGACATCATTAAAATCACCGCATATGATGGCAGGATGGGGACTTTTATCCAGTTGCGCCCGAACCTGTTCGGCCTGGTCTCCCCGTTGGCGAAAGGCATAGCTGAGCTTTTTGGCGATGGAGCGGGATGCCGCCAGGATACTGTCATTGACATTCTTGATGATCTCGATGTCATGGAAATCCTTCGACTTGAACAGCACCGATTGTAAATGGGTCGTAAATACCCTTATCGTGTCCCCACCGACCTTAATATCGGCCGCAATAAGGCTTTCGGTTGTACGCATCCCATTCCGCAGGGGATAGCGCATGATAAGGGAGTCCGTAAAAGGATACCTGGAAAAGATCACTATCCCAGCCTCATACATGCCGTCCAGATGGCCATAATCCTTGGAAAAGTAGTAATAAGGGTAGTGGAGCCGGTCGCGAATAAAGGTGATGTTGGTATCCTGCCCCTTACGGTCATTGAAGAACTCCTGGAGGCAGACAACATCCGCATCCTGCTCACCGATAAAGTCCAGCATTTTGGGGCGGTGACCAGAGCTACCCCGTTTTTTGGTAATGAATTCATCGAAGCTGCGGCAATTCCAGGTCAGCACACGCAGGGAATTAGGCGGCTTTTCCTGTTGAAAATGCTCGCCGGGATGAAAAGCCCAAAAGGCGTGAATATTGGGCCAGCCCAGGATCAGGGCCACCAGCGAAAAAAGGGACCAGCGACGGCAGGATCTGAAAAAAAGACTAAAGATAAAAAGGGCCAGTACGAGGAGCAGCAACAATGGGAAAACCAGTCCTAACAGAGAAATAAACCACCATCGGCCCGGATGCAAAAAAGAATTGGCGCAGGCCAGCAGGAACAGGGTCACCGCAACGATATTCGATATGACGAACAGGCGGCGGGAGAAGTTTCGAATTGTCGCCATGGATGACCTAAGTTACAAATCTTCTTCGTCTGCTGCCCGTTTGAGGATGTCTTTTTCCTCGTCGGTGAGAAAACGGTAGCCTTGTTGATTGATCTTATCCAGGATCTCGTCGATGCGCTGCTGAGTGATATTGGGTATCCTTTTATAGGGTTGGGTGCCGGAGACCTTATAGTAAAATTCTTCTTTGCGATGCTTTATTTTATGTTTCTTATTGGGGTTGAAAAGGTCATTGCACCAATCGAAGACCCGGTTCATCCAGATACTCCCGTCAAGACCCCTGCGCATCAGTAATACAAAGAAAAAGCCCGTGGCCGCGCCGGAAAGATTGGCGATATACAGGCCATAATCTCCATGCCGTATGCCCGTACCAAAATCAATGATGACATAGATCAGAGTGAATATCCACAGCGGTATGCCGCCATTGATCATAGGGAAGATGCGATAGTCCGGCGCCAGGGTGGTCGTAGCAATGGCTATGGCCATCACCGAAGCGTTGGCCCCCGACAGGCTCACCGCGGCAACTCCTGCCTTCAGCCCCGGGAAAAGGGAATAGGACACTATATAAAAAGCCGCGGCCACCACCCCGCCATACAGGTACAGCGGCACCAGCTTACGATTGCCCATAAGGTCCTGTAGGACATAGCCAAAACCCCAGAGCCACACCATATTGCCGATGAATCGGAAGACGTCCCATTCGGAGAACATATAGCTCAGGACAGTCCAGGGACGCGACAGCAGCTTGTCAAAGCCGGCTGGGAGAGCAAACCAGGAGAAGATCTTACTGAGAAAAAGCTGCGTACCGCCGGGATTCAGGTTATAGATAAGATAGATGAATTTCAGGACAATGAAGAGCACCGCATTGATAACGACGAGCTGCACCAATGCATTCCCATCCTGCCCAAGCATCATCTTTTTTCTATAGCTATCTTCCATTACTCGCATACAATTGATGATATGAAATTACAACAGCTGTCTGAGGTTTTATGTTCGGAAAAGGTCCGTTCTATGGCACGACGAATCGGTGGTTCATTTAAGATTTAATAAAAATTCCGTCTATTGCTCCTGTTCCAGTAAATGACCAGCAACAATCCTACGAGCCCCCCGCCCAAGTGGGCCCAGTGTGCCACATTGTCGCTTGCTGTAGGCTCGATGCCCGCGAACAGCTCGATGGCGGCATATCCCAGCACAAACCATTTGGCCTTTATCGGGAAGGGGATAGGAATGATCAACAGCTCGTTATTGGGGAATAAATAACCAAAGGCAGCCATACAGCCAAATACGGCACCCGATGCGCCGAGGGTGGGGGCGTTGATGGCGTAACCTCCTATCGTTGCCCCAGGACTCTCCAATATTTCTCTATCGTCACTCGACAATGGCATGCTATGTATCTGCCGCCAGATATCCGCCAACTCCATATGCTGCACCGTCAGCTGTGCAACTGCGGCGCCAATACCACAAACGACATAAAAAATAAGAAATCGTTTCGGCCCCCAGTAATCCTCCAAAATGGACCCGAACATCCACAAAACGAACATATTCATCAGCACATGCGGCCAGCTGCCATGAAGAAATAAGTAGGTTATCAACTGGTGGGGAGCGAAAAAATAAGAGCTGACATCATGCAGAGCAAATCTGTTAAGGATCTCTTGTTCTATTCTCGGACCCATCGTCTGCTGAGCCAAAAAGACCAGCACGTTGATAATGATTATGTTTTTTATTACCGGCGGTATGTGAAAAAAGCCCCTTGGACGAAACTCTGTCATATTCTTAAATTCTTATTGTTTAACTGCCCTCTTCGGCGACCAAGTCGGCTCCGCCGACTTGGTCAGGCGCCTATCAGCGCAAATTACTATTTAACACTCCAAAAATCGCGGCATTGCTGTCTAATCTGTTAATTTATTCCCAATAACCCCAATGCCGGGCACCCGGTCATCTTTTCTTTAGCTGTACGATATTCTCAATATGATGCGTATGCGGGAACATATCCACCGGCTGGACACGGGTAACAGCATATTTTTCATCCAGCAGTTGCAGGTCCCTGGCCTGGGTGGCAGGATTACAACTAACGTAGACAACAGTCTCAGCCTCCATATCCAGTATCTTCCTAACCAGCTTTTCATGCATGCCGGCCCTCGGCGGGTCCGTAATGATGACATCCGGACGGCCTTCCGCTGAAAAGAACCCGTCATTACAGATCTCCGCCACATCCCCTGAGAAAAATCGGGCATGCCGGATACCATTGAGCTCCGCATTTTCCCGGGCATCCTCGATAGCTTCGGGGATCACCTCCACGCCAATGACCCGGGCAGCCTGTCTGCTGACAAAAATGCCGATGCTCCCCGTTCCGCAATAAAGATCATATACCGTCTGGCTGCCCGTCAGCCCGGCAAATTCCCTGGTCACCTGGTAAAGCCTTTCCCCCTGACGTGTATTCGTCTGGAAAAAGGATTTGGGCCCCACCTTGAACCGAAAATCTTCCAACTTTTCGATCACATACCCCTTCCCATGTACTACACGCGGCTCCAGATCCGTGATACTGTCATTCCATTTGGGATTGATCGTATAAAGCAGCGTGGTCAGTCCCGGAAACTGCCGAAGGATATGCTCCTGCAAAGCCTCCCGGGCAGATTCGTCCTCATGACCAAATACGATATTGACCATGACCTCACCCGTCGTACAGATACGCACCTGCATGGTACGCAGCCAGCCCTGATGAGATTTTATATCATAAAAAGAAAAATTACGGCTCAGCGCAAAGACCCTTACCGCCAGCCGCAGCTGGTTCGTAGGCTCTTCCTGCAAATGACAGGTCTGGATATCGACCACTTTGTCAAAAAGCCCCCTGGCGTGGAAGCCCGCCACATTCTGCTCGGAAGTTATATCAGGATTGTGCAATTCCCCCGGCAGGAGGAACCGCCTGCTGGAAAAAGTGTATTCGATCTTATTTCTATACCGGGTAGACTGCTCCGCGCCCAGGATAGGCTGGATAGGCGGCAGCTCAACCTTGCCGATGCGCTGAAGATTATCCACCACCTGTTTTTGCTTGTATTCCAATTGTTTGGGATAGGGTAGCATTTGCCAGCGACAGCCGCCGCAAACCCCGAAATGGGAGCAGAACGGCTCTACCCTGTCGGGAGAATATTTGTGCCAGCCGGTGACAAAACCTTCGGCCCAGTCCTTCTTATTCTTCCCCAGCCTGATATCCACAACGTCCCCTGGTATGGCATTTTCTATAAAGATGACCTTCCCGTCCACCCTGGCCAGCGATTTGCCCTCAGCTGCATAGTCCTCCACCAGCACCTGCTTCAGAATTACATTTTTATGTTTTTTTCGCACCGCGCAAAGATACAATGTCTCGTCTAATAGCTATTTTTACATGCGTATGAATAAAATCCTATTGTCCCTGACAACCTGTTTGTGCCTTTTGAACGCCGCCCAAGCTCAGAACGCGTATGACATCCAGGTCACACTAAAGCCATATAAGAACAGCAAAATATATCTGGGCTACTATTATGGCAAGATCAAGGCAGTCGCCGACTCCACCATCCTGGACGAGAACAGCACCGGACACTTCGCGGGTAAAGAAAAGCTCACAGGCGGTGTCTATTTCATCGTATCCCCCTCCAGGACCATTCTCTTCGAGATGCTTTTAGACAGCCAGCAGCATTTCTCCCTTTCGGCCGACACCACCAGCCTGCCCGGCAGCATCGCCTTCACCGGCTCCCCCGACAACACCCTCTTCCATGAATACACCGTTTTTACCAACAAAAAGGGTTCGGACATCGTCGCCAGCCAGAAAGAGCTGACAACCACGCACGACAGGAAGGACTCGATCCGCATAAGGGATAAGATAAAAACCCTCAATGACGAGGTCCAGCAATACCGCCAGCGGATTATTTCCAAATACCCTCACTCCCTGCTCACCGCCCTCTTTTATGTCATGAAAGAACCCGTGGTCCCACCCACCCCAAAGACTGGCGGCCGAGCGGTGGACAGCCTTTTCCCGTATCATTATTTCAAAGCCCACTATTGGGACAGCATAGATTTCACGGACGATAGACTCACCCGTACACCCGTCTTTGAACCCCGGCTGGACAAATATTTCAAGGACCTCGTCTCCCCCCAGGTCGACTCCATCGAAAGGGAGGCCGACATGATGCTCCTGCAGGCCAGGGTCAGCAAACCCATGTTCCAGTACCTGCTCGTTTATTTTGTCCAGAAATATGTGAACCCCGAATACATGGGACAGGATGCCGTATTCGTCCATCTTTTTGAAAAGTATATCAACACAGGTCAAGCCGAGTTCTTCACCGACAAATACAGAACATATCTTAACAACAGGGCCTATAGCCTCATGGCAAACCTCATCGGACAGCCCGCCGCCAATCTCGAAATGGTGGATACACTCAACATGTCCCACCCCCTGTATGAAATAAATGCGCCTTTTGTTGTCATCTGCTTCTGGGATGCCACCTGCGGGCATTGCAAGGAGACAGTCCCCAAAGTGGACTCCATCTTCCAGGCCAAATGGAAACAGGAAGGGGTAAAATTATACGGCGTCATGGTGGATGGCGGAAAGGAAGCCTGGCTGCAATTCATTAAGGATCACAATTTAAAGGACTGGATACACGTTTATGAGACCAAAGCTCACCAGGATTCCGTAGAGGCTGCGGGTCAGGCGAGCTATCGCCAATTATATGACGTATACCAAACGCCGATGCTTTATTTGCTGGATAAGGACAAGCGTATCATTGCCAAAAAACTTTCCTATCAGCAGTTGGATGAAGTAATAAACCTGAAATTGCACAATGGAAAATAATATGAATGGTCATGTTGTAAGATTGATAGTTTTTTTCCTGTTCCTCTCATCTGCCCTTTCTGCTCAAACGCTCTTCACCTACGATGGCAGAGGCGTCAGCAAAGAGGATTTCCTGAAAGCATATAACAAGAATAGTGCGAATGAAAAGCCTACAGAGCGGTCCTATCGGGATTACCTGGAATTATATATTCGATACAAATTGAAAGTGCGGGCAGCCCTGGATATGCAATTGGATACATTGGCCAACCAGCGGTCCGAACTGCAGAACTTCCGCCAGCAGGTGGCCGACTCCTATATGAAGGACGATGCCAGCCTGGACAAGCTGGTAAATGAAGCGTTCACCCGTGGACAAAAAGACATTCACCTCGCACATATCTTTATCGCCTTGCCCGCGGGCAGCGATCCCGCCGACACTTCAAAAGCCTATCAAAAGGTCCTGACAGCCTATAATGCCCTAAAAAAAGGAAAGAAGTTTTCCGAAGCCGCCATTATGTGGTCCGAAGACCCCTCCGTAAAGAGCAATGGAGGCGACATCGGCTATATCACGCTGTTCACCCTGCCTTATGAGCTGGAGACGCTGGCTTACTCCACTCCCGAGGGTCAGATATCCAAACCCTATCACAGCCGGGGGGGGTATCATATCTTTAAAAACCTGGGTGAGCGCCGGGCCCTGGGAAAGATGCGGGCAGCCCAGATACTGATCTCCTTCCCACCCAACGCCACCGCTGCCGCCAAAGAGGACAGCCGTCGCAGAGCTGACTCCATTTATAACCTGCTGCAAAAAGGTGGGGATTTTGCACAGTTGGCAAAGACATACAGCGGAGACAATCTCTCTTATCAGAGTGGCGGCGAGCTGCCCGAATTTGGGATTGGCCGTTATGACTCTGCATTTGAAGCAACCGCCTTTGCATTGGACAAGGATGGCGTCATCAGCCGGCCCTTCGCCACATCTTTTGGATATCATATCATCAAGCGATTGGGACGAACCCCTTTCCCCAAAACATTCGATCAGGAGACAGCAGCCCAGATAAAGCAACAGGTAGCATCCGACGGAAGGGCCGAGATATCCAGACAAGTGTTGCTTCATCGTATCTATCAGCAGACAGGCATGAGAAGATCCGACTTCTCCGAACCCGAGCTCTGGGCTTTTACAGACAGCGCCATGAAGAATATGGGTCTTGGCTCCTATCGCAGTCTAAGCACTTCCTCTGTCCTGCTCAGCTTCCCGCAACAAGAGTTTCGGGTACAGAACTGGCTGGACTATGTCCGCGTCGTCAAGGGGTCAGGCAGGGCCCGGAACTTATCCAATAAAGCCCTTTTCGATCAGTTCATTGGCAGGACCGCCATGGATTATTACCGTATGCACCTGGAAGAATACAATAAGGATTTTGCATTTCAGCTCACCGAGTTCAAAGAGGGCAACCTTCTCTTCGAGGTCATGCAGCGAAAAGTTTGGGACAAGGCCTCCACCGACAGCGCCGGGCTTCATAAATATTACGACGCGCACCAGAATAAATATTGGTGGGAATCCAGCGCAGACGCCCTTCTGTTCACCTGCAGCAACGAACGCACCGGACAGACCCTGCGTACACATATAGCCGCCAACCCCAATGACTGGAGAAGATACACTGACAGCATCGGGACCACCATACAGGCCGACTCCGGCAGATACGAGATCTCCCAGATACCCACCCTGGAAAAAATTACTCCCGGCCCAAATACGCTGACACCCGATGTAGTCAACAAAGGAGATAATACCATCAGCTTTGCTTATATACTGAATGTATACCCAGGACGCAGCCCGCGTAATTACAGGGATGCGAGAGGATTTGTCATCAATGACTATCAGACGTGGCTGGAAGATGAATGGATAGCTGGGTTGAGAAAGAAATACCCCGTGGCCGTGGATGAAAAAGTATTCGCCAGCCTTCCAAAATAGTCACCAGTCGCGGGTCCGGGCCAAAGCCCTTGTCCACCGGGTCTTAAAATACCGCCTTTACCACGTTCTCGATGACCTTGGGCTTGCCCAGCGTATAGTAATGAAGCACCGGCACGCCCGCTTTCTTCAATTCCCTGCTCTGGTGGATCAGCCATTCCTCCCCAACCTTTTCAACTTCTTCATCCGTCTTGCATTTCAGGATCTCATTGGAAAGCTCCGTGGGAAGGTCCACATGGAAGACCTTCGGCAACATGCTCAGCTGCTTGCGGTTGGTGATGGGTTTCAGACCCGGTATGACAGGAACGTTGATGCCCTGTTCCCTGCATAGTCTTACAAAATCAAAATATTTCTGATTGTCGAAGAACATCTGCGTGGTGATATATTCAGCGCCCGCCTCTACCTTAGCCTTCAGGTACATCATATCCGTGTCCAGGTTGGGCGCTTCGAAATGCTTCTCCGGATAGCCAGCGACGCCAATGCAGAAATTGGTCTTGCCCCCATTCTTGATATCTTCTTCGAGATACATGCCGTGATTGAGGCATACCACCTGCTTCAGCAGGTCGATGGCATAGCGGTGCCCGTCCGGCTCCGGCTCGAAGGAGCTTTCATTCTTAGCCGCATCACCCCTCAGTACCAGCACGTTATCAATGCCAAGGAAGTGGAGGTCTATCAGGGCATCCTCGGTTTCCCGCTTGGCGAAACCGCCGCAGATGAGGTGCGGTACCGCATCCACCCGGTAATGGCCCATGATCGCCGCGCAAATACCTACCGTACCTGGCCGCTTGCGGACCTCGACCTTTTCAAAGGTGCCATCCGCCTTCTTTTTGAACATGCTCTCGCTGCGATGGTAGGTCACGTTGATAAAGGCCGGCTTGAATGCCATTAAAGGGTCGAGATGCTCGTATATTGAATTGATCGTCCTTCCTTTCAGGGGGGGTAAGATCTCAAATGAAACTAATGTGTCTTTCGCCTGCTGTATATGTTCTATAACCTTCATAAATCAGAGTGTTATGGGCCGCCACCGGTATTCCGGGTCACAACTCACCCATTTTGTGAGCAAAATAACGGTTTTTTGACGTGAATATTACAGGTTTATATGGAACTTTGGGGCCATGAGCCTGACCATTCACTCACAAGATCTTGTAAAGAGCTATCGGAACCGTACCGTGGTAAATCATGTCTCCGTCAATCTGGAACAAGGGGAGATAGTAGGATTGTTGGGGCCCAATGGGGCCGGAAAGACCACCACTTTCTATATGGTGGTTGGACTCATCAAGCCTGACTCCGGTCAGGTATTTTTAGACAACGTGGATATCACCCGGATGCCCATGTATAAGAGGGCTCAGATGGGGATTGGCTATCTGCCCCAGGAGGCTTCGGTATTCCGGAAGCTGAGCGTGGAGGATAATCTTAAGGCAGTGCTCGAAATGACAAAGCTCACCCGGGCCGAACAAAAGGATAAATTGGAATCCCTCCTCGACGAGTTCCATCTCCACCACGTACGGAAGAACAATGGGGACTCCCTCAGCGGTGGTGAAAGAAGACGTACCGAAATTGCCAGGGCGCTTGCCGTTGACCCCAAATTCATCCTGCTCGACGAACCTTTTGCCGGTGTCGACCCCATTGCAGTAGAGGATATACAGACCGTAGTGGCCCGCTTGAAATTTAGGAACATCGGCATCCTGATCACCGACCACAATGTAAATGAGACCCTTTCCATTTGTGACAGGGCTTATCTTCTCATTGACGGAAAAATATTTAAGCACGGCACAGCCGAAGAACTGGCCGAGGACGAACAGGTACGCCGTCTCTATCTGGGAAGGAATTTCGAACTCAGGCGGAAGGACTATCTGCACGAAGAAGCACGCATGGGTCTGCAGGAAATGCCCCCCACCCCCGGAATTATCCATCCGGAAAAAATGCAGCAGTCCCTGGAATACCTCATTCGTGACACAGACACCATTCTTCAGTCCGCTATAAAGGGCCATGACACCGACAGCCAGGATGTTGATTTTGACGATTATACCCGGTTTTTCAAGGAGATAAAAGAATCCCTGATCACCTATGGGAAAGAGCAGCAGCAGCCAAAGATCACCGAAGTCGCCAGTCAACTGAAAGTGCTTAACGCCCGTGATTATTTCGCTCCCGGTGAGACCCTCGACGATATCGCCGGAGGCGATGGGCCTGTCTTTGGGGCCTGGGGTAACTGGAGCCGCCTGGAACAGTTCAAGGACCACCTGACGGATAACAAACAGCTGTTGGATAAACTCCTCCTATACGTGAAAAATCCGGCCTTCCAGGAAGTTATGTAGTAGCCCTAAAATAAGCTACTAGCGCCGCCCGGTATTTTGCCTATTTTCCTTAATTTACCTCCGAACACACTGTATGAGACTTCTTAGCCCTGCCATATCAAGACTTGCCAGGTTCCGGCTTTGGCGCATCGAACAGTGGATGCACCATCCGGTGGCAACGCAACGCGAAGTCCTGCAACATCTCGTAACGTCTGCCCAGTATACCGAATTTGGCCGGAAATACAACTTCTCAAAGATCTTCTCGATCCGGGAGTTCAAACAGGCCGTTCCCATCCATGAATACGACGACCTGAAGCCCTATATCCAGCGCATCATGAATGGGGAGGAGAATATCCTCTGGAATACCCCCGTCAACTGGTTTGCCAAAAGCAGCGGCACCACCAGCGACAAGAGCAAGTTCATTCCCGTCAGCGAAGACAGCCTGAAGGACTGCCACTACAAAGGCGCCAAGGACGTGCTGACCATGTATTATAATTTCAATCCCGACTCCGACCTGCTGACAGGCAAAGGCCTCGTCATCGGGGGAAGCCATACCGTCCACCAGGTGAATGACGACGTACACTATGGGGACCTCAGCGCCGTGCTCTTACAAAACTCCCCTTTCTGGGGTCATTGGATCCGAACACCCGAGCTGAGCATTGCCCTCCTGGACGAATGGGAAGATAAGATCGAAAGGTTAGCTCGTAATACGATCGCAGAAAACGTAACCTCCATCTCAGGCGTACCTACCTGGACGCTGGTATTGATCAGAAGAATATTGGAGATCACGGGCAAATCCACGTTGGCTCAAGTGTGGCCATCGCTGGAACTGTATATTCATGGCGGAGTATCTTTTACCCCCTACCAGGAGCAATTCAAAAAGCTCATCGGAAAAGACGTCCATTACCTTGACATGTACAATGCCAGCGAAGGGTTCTTTGCGGCCCAGGCCAGTCCCAACGACGATGGCATGCTGCTGTTTTTGGACCATGGCATCTTTATGGAATTTATGCCTGTAGAGGAATATGGCAAACCCAACCCCGAGACCATCGGCCTCACCGATGTGGAGCTGGGAAAGAATTATGCATTGGTCATCAACACCAACGGCGGACTTTGGAGATACTTGCTGGGCGATACCATCCAGTTCACGTCCAAATACCCCTTCCGTATCAAAGTCAGCGGAAGGTTGAAGCATTTTATCAACGCCTTTGGTGAAGAGGTCATCGTAGACAATACCGATAAGGCCATCGCCATCGCCTGCCAGAACACCGGTGCGGTGGTTAATGATTATACCGCAGCGCCCGTTTATTTTAACGACCAGGGCAATGGCGCCCACGAATGGCTGATAGAATTTGAAAAAGAGCCCGCCAGCCTGGAACAGTTCACCTACCAGCTGGATATGGCCCTGCAAAGTATCAACAGCGACTACGAGGCCAAGCGGCATAAGAATATCGCCCTCCGTGCTCCCATACTCCATGCACTGGACAAAGGCGTATTCACCACCTGGCTGAAAAGCAAAGGCAAGCTCGGCGGCCAGCACAAAGTGCCGCGGCTGTCTAATGACAGAAGGTATATTGAAGAGATCTGCGCGCTCATTTCCCCTCTGAGCCAGGCATAGCTCCCGACATCATCCCGGGTCATGCCTCTGGCATCACCGCCGGAGGCGACTCATCCGGCTTCCGCACCAGCATCGTGACGATGACAAGACTCACAAACGAAGAAGTATAAAAAAGATAGAGATAGGGTACGTCGATGAAGCAGTAAAAGATCACCAGACTGAGCTTTAAGGTCGCCAGCGGTATATTGGCCTTCTTTTTACTATACCCATACCAAACCCAGGCAGACGGCACGATAAAGCTAAACGCGATAAGCACCCTATGTAGCAATATGACCCTGCCCGGTCCGAAGAACCAGGCAAACGCCGGAGATGTCGAGAATACACCCGGGCTGTCATGCCATACACGGGCGGCAAAGGGAATGTAATTACCCGGCAGCTTTGCCAGTCTCATAACCGTTTGTCCCCCCACCGGTAGCAGGAACAGCAGGATAAAACACAGGATACCCGCAAAAGCAAATATGCCGATACGTTTCCATTTTTTCCCCAGCAGCAGATACAAGGTATAGGCCGGTATCCATCCTACCAGCGAATATCGGCTCAACATACACAGGCTGGCCGTTATGCCTATCCACCAGGGGTTGCCCGATGCCAATGCCAATACCAGCAGCACATAATAGGCGACCACCACCCCTTCTTCCGATACGCTGATGATCCCCGGCGTATTGTCCGCCAGTATCCACCAGAACAAAAGAAAGGCCAGCACCGCTGTGAAAAAGGATAGGTAGCGGTGTATCTCCGGTCGGTAAAGGAGAAGGAATACTGCAAAAGAAAAGAGCAGCCCCGCCATCGTGATCCAGCGGATGTCCAGACCCAGCGCGATAGCCGGCACGTAGGGCAGCCACATGGCCGGGAGATAGATAGGCTGTATGCCATTCCATATCCAGGGGATCACATCGTAGACTTGCTTATGATGGCCCGCGACAAAGCGCTCACCCATCACTTTGATGATAGGCAGCATATCCGCATTGCTGATGTCGATCGGTATCTCTTCGAACCAATAGCGGCACCAGCTATACATGGCAAGGGCTATCATGCCGATGATGATCAGCCGGTAATGGATCGTATGGGTTTTCCACCAACCTCGTGCAGGCCTCACCAACCTTACAACGGGGAAGGACAACAGCAGCCATGCAAGCGCAATCCCCGAAAGGAAATACAGGATAGAAAGAAAAGGAACCCATCCACTCATCTTCAGCAGCCAGGTGGAGGACAGTGTTTCTACAGCGAAAGCAATAAGCAGTCCGGTGTATCGGCGGGGGGTCATTGATGCAAAATAAATATTTATATTTGACCCATGAATAAACTACTGGAAGGAAAAATTGCTATTGTCACCGGCGCCAGCCGCGGTATCGGAGAAGCTATTGCCGTAAAATTAGCCGAACAGGGGGCAAATATCGCCTTTACCTACCTCAGCAGCGAGGAAAAGGCCAGGGCGCTGGAGGATAAGTTGAAAGGATTTGGTGTAAAAGCCAAAGCCTATAAAAGCAATGCCGGTGTATATGCAGAATGCGAGACACTCGTGAACGATGTGATAAAAGAGTTTGGGGTAGTGGACGTGTGTGTGAACAATGCCGGTATATCAAAAGACAATCTGTTACTACGCCTGACACCCGAGCAATGGGACGAGGTGATGGACATCAACCTGAAAAGTGTATTCAACATGACCAAACAGGTGATCCGTCCCATGATGAAGGCGCGGAAAGGATCGATCATCAATATGAGTTCCATCGTAGGCATTCGCGGCAATGCGGGTCAAAGCAGCTACGCCGCCTCCAAGGCCGGGATCATCGGTTTCACCAAGTCTGTAGCGCTCGAGCTGGGCAGCCGTAACATTCGTTGCAATGCCATAGCTCCCGGATTTGTGGAGACGGATATGACGCATTATCTTAAAGAAGGCGAAGGCGCCAAGGCCTTTTTGGAAAGGATCCCGCTGGGCAGATTTGGCAGCGGGGAAGAAATTGCCAACACTACATTATTCCTTGCCAGTGACATGAGCTCTTATATTACAGGCCAGGCAATTAGCGTATGCGGCGGTTTGAATATTTAACACTTACGTAGCAGACCATCCCAAAGATTATTGTATCTTCGCCAGGCCTTGGCGACTAAAAAGATCATATCTGTATTTTTACTATTGGTACTCAGCATACAGCTGTTACCGTTGAAGCAGACTATTTCCTGGCTCTTAGGCGGTCAGGCAACGGAAGAGCTCGTGCATGCCGACGACGGTGGTAAACATTCCGGAGATGATCTTACCAAGCACTTTTTGCCCGTTGTACATCCAACCCTCATCCAATCCATTCTCATCAGTGCGCACAAGCCCATCCCTCACCAGGTAGAAGCCCTGGAAGCCAGGCATGCAGACGATATTTTCGCTCCCCCACCCAACTCGTGAGTCATTTTCGCAGAAGATCAATGCATCCTTGTTCGGTTACGAACACAGGACCTGTCACGTCATGGCCCCAACCTGCCATTTGACCATCCTTTAAAATAACACAAATGACTCAACGTAAAAACCCATTATCCAATGCGGCTTCGGATATCCCTGCGGCCGTGGTAGTCTTTCTCGTAGCCCTGCCCTTGTGTCTGGGTGTGGCCCTTGGCTCCAATGCACCTTTATTTTCCGGCATCATCGCCGGCATCATCGGCGGTCTTGTCATCGGTGCGCTCAGCGGTTCGTCCTTAAGTGTCAGCGGTCCTGCCGCGGGTCTTACGGCAGTGGTGGCCGTTGCCATCGGCAAGATGCCCGCATTTGAAGCATTTCTCTTGTCCGTGGTTATTGCCGGCGTCCTGCAAATATTACTTGGATTCCTGCGGGCAGGCATCATCGGCGACTATGTTCCCAACTCCGTTATACGGGGAATGCTGGCCGCCATCGGCATCATCCTTATTCTGAAACAGCTGCCACACCTCGTTGGATTCGACAAAGATTTTCAGGGAGACGAGGCCTTTATACAAATTGACAGGAGAAATACCTTTTCCGAGATCATCTATTCGATAAACTATCTTTCGCCCGCAGCTATCGTGATAGGGCTGATATCCCTGATCATCCTGTGGATATGGGACAGGAAGTTTATCAAGAGCCGGCCATTGTTCAAGTTTATTCCCGGTCCGCTGGTAGTGGTATTCGCAGGTGTTCTTCTCTATAAATTCCTCGGTGGCTTTGGACATGTCTGGGCCCTGGATGCCAATCACCTGGTGAAGCTGCCGGTAACAGCGGGGCTTTCTTCCGCGGGTGAGTTGTTGCGTTATCCTCAATGGCAGTATCTCGGCAATCCACAGATATGGATCACCGGTGTCACCATTGCGCTCGTAGCAAGTCTGGAGACATTACTCAGTATCGAAGCCGTCGACAAACTGGACCCGTACAACAGACGTACTCCTACCAATCGGGAGCTAAAGGCCCAGGGCATAGGCAACCTTGTATCAGGATTGCTGGGTGGGCTGCCTATCACATCTGTCATCGTACGAAGCTCTGCCAATGTCAATGCGGGCGGTAAAACACGACTGTCCACCATGTTCCATGGTCTCTTACTGCTGATGAGCGTGCTGTTCATCCCCGGCCTGTTGAACATGATCCCGCTGAGCGCCCTGGCGGCCATTCTTATCGCCACGGGTTACAAGCTGGCAAAACCTGCACTCTTCCGGGAATTCCATCAAAAGGGATGGGATCAGCTCATTCCTTTTGTCGTGACCATTGTAGCCATACTGCTCACCGACCTGTTGATAGGTATACTCGTCGGCATGGGCGTCTCTCTCTTTTTCCTGCTGCGCAGCAATTTTCACTCGGCAGTGATGATCGTAAACGATGAGAACAAGTACCTGGTAAGGTTAAGGAAGGATGTCTCTTTCCTCAACAAACCCATTATAAAGGAAAAATTGGAGCAGGTGCCGGAGAATTCATTTGTGCTCATCGATATTACCCGGGCCGACTTCATCGACAAGGACATCATCGATGTCATCAACGAGTTCATGCATCATGCCGGCCTGAAAAATATTAAGGTAGAGGTAAAAAAGAGCGCTTTTAAATCCCTCCATCAGCTGGTCATTGGGAAAGAATTCGATGAACAAGCCGCATAAAGACTTTATATTTACAAAAAAGAAAATAATCATATGTCACCGATAGAAAAATTATTATTGGAGAACAAAGCCTGGGCGAGTGAGGTCAAAGCCGATGATCCCGGTTATTTTGAAAGGCTGGCGCATCTGCAAACACCGAAGTTCCTCTGGATTGGCTGCAGCGACAGCCGTGTACCTGCCGATAAGATCACCGGTACACAGCCCGGTGAGATCTTTGTTCATCGCAATATCGCCAACCTGGTCATCCACACCGATGTGAATGTTCTCAGCGTGCTGGATTATGCCGTGAATCATCTGAAAGTGGAGCATGTCATCGTCTGCGGCCATTATGGCTGTGGCGGGGTCAAGGCTGCAATGACCAATCACGATTTCAAATATGTGCTGAACATGTGGCTGCGGAATATCAAGGATGTCTACCGGCTGTACAGCGACGAGCTGGATTCCATCTGCGACGATGAACAAAGAGCGGACAAGCTGGTGGAACTGAATGTTAAGGAGCAGGTATTGCACCTCGCCAAGACCTCGATCATCCAACGTGCCTGGGTAAAAGATCAGCGCCCGCAGCTGCACGGATGGGTATATGGCCTGAAAGACGGCATTATCAATCCCGTCTTCCATATGGATGCAGGAGCACCCATCGACCCATTATATAAGTACGACGACCTATGACAAATATCCTTACCAGGAGAAGGGGCCGCACATGGCCCCTTTATTTTTTCTTGAACTGCTGAATGGCGTGTCTGCTGAATTCGCTCAGCACCAGCCGGCCGCTAAACGATGCCCTTTCCGCCAGCAATGTATCCCAGTGTTCCGTACCCTTCCAGAACATCTCCTTCATCAGGGCCATAGCATGAGGGTTGGAATGCAAGAGATGATCTGCCAGGCGGTGGACGGCCTCATCCATTTCCTCTACGCTGTTATGCAGCTCTGCATAAAGACCTTTTCTGTGCGCCCACTCTGCACTACGCCACATGGTCGCATCGATGGAAAGGGTGCTAAAGGCCGCCAGCCCCATCTTTCTCTCCACAGCGGGGCCAACGACAAAGGGGCCGATGCCCACAGCCAGCTCGCTGAGCTTTACGTCCGCGCCATGCACCGCAATCGCATAGTCGGCCGCTGCCGCCAGTCCCACCGCGCCACCTACACACTTGCCATGGATACGTGCAATGATAAATTGAGGACACTTGCGCATGGCATTGATCAAATGCGCAAAACCAATAAAGAATTGAAAACCCTGTTCGGCATTCTCGACCGCCAGCAGCTCGTCGAAGGAGGCTCCGGCGCAAAAGGCTTTTTCCCCTCCCGCCCGAAGGATGATCACCTTGGTCTCTTTGTCGTTACCGGCCCCGTGAATGGCGTGTGCCAGCTGTTCCAGCAGAATGCCTGGCAGGGAATTGCTTTGAGGATGAAAAAACTCTATCGTAGTGATGCCACGATGATGCTCGGTCTTTACGTAACCGTCTTTTGTGTTTCCGGTGATCATATTGATGATTTCTTTTGTACCATAGTTAGTATTGTCGCGACCGCCACACTCTCCCCCGTCTGATCATAGACATCCACATACCATTTTACGATACCCCTTGGCACATCCGTTTCCTCTCTTTTCTCCTGTTCGATCTTTTCCTTACAGGTGAGCCGGACCCCGATGGTTGTCCCCGCATAGACGGGTTTGAGAAATCGACATTCTTCCAATCCATAGTTCAGCATGACAGGCCCCTTCCCAGCATCTACAAACAGCCCTGCGGCAGCGCTGAGGATAAAGTAACCGTGCGCAACGGGTTTTTCAAACAATGTCCCTTCCAAAGAAGTATGGTCGGTATGTGCATAAAAATGGTCCCAGCTGATGTTCGCGAAGTTCGTGATATCCGCCTCTGTCACCGTGCGTTTGTGTGTGATCACGGCGTCGCCTATCTGCAATTCCTCGAAATATTTTCGGAAAGGGTGTTTATCCTCTGTATGCTGCTCTGCATGAGGTTGCCAGGTATGGGTCAGCACCGTGATCATGGTAGGAGACCCTTGCACCGCCACCCGCTGCATATAGTGTTTGACGCCGCGAAGACCGCCCATTTCCTCTCCACCGCCTGCCCGGCCCGGTCCGCCATGTACCAGCAAAGGTAGCGGACTTCCATGCCCCGTACTTTCTTTAGCGCATTCGCTATTCAATATTAATATACGACCATGATGGGTAGCCGCGCCCAATACATAATCACGAGCCTGACGTGCATCCGCCGTTACGATGGTGCTGCAGAGCGAGCCTTTACCCTTCCTGGACAGTTCGATGGCCTCCGCCGCGCTGGTATAAGGCATGATGGTGCTGACAGGACCAAAAGCCTCGATCGTATGAGGTTCCTCGCTGGTGAGGGGCTTTTCATTCAACAGCAACAACGGACTGAGAAAGGCTCCTTTTATATTGTCCGCATCGATGAGCTCTACACTATCCAGCGAGCCGTACAGGATCTGCGAAGATGCCAGTAGTTTATTTACCTGCGCCCTTACCTCTTCCCGTTGCGTATTACCCGCCAGGGAACCCATGCGTACTTTTTCATTTTCCGGATTGCCGATGGTGGTCTGGGATAGTGCCTTTGTCAGAGCCTTCCAGGCGTCCTCCATTTTGGATGCCGGGACAAATATGCGACGCACCGCCGTACATTTCTGCCCCGCCTTGACCGTCATTTCCTTTCGCAGTTCTTTTATGAACAGGTCCCACTCAGGCATGGAAGGATCCACGTCTTCTCCCAGGATCAAACAATTGAGCGAGTCCGCCTCCATATTGAAAGGAGTATTTTCCCGGAGTATGGCGGGATGGGATTTTAGCTGGTGGCCCGTGGAGGCCGATCCCGTAAAGGTCACTACATCCTGTGCCGTCACATGATCCAGGAGGTCGCCGGCGCTGCCGCAGATGAGCTGTAGCGCCCCGGGTGGAAGGATGCCTGATGCAATGATCTCTCTTACCACCGCCTCCGTAAGGAAGGAAGTGACTGTAGCCGGCTTGACCACCGCGGGTACCCCTGCCAGCAGATTGACCGCGATCTTTTCCAGCATGCCCCATACGGGGAAATTGAAGGCATTAATATGGATAGCTACTCCTTCCTTAGGGACGAGGATATGTTGCCCCATAAATGTGCCCCCCTTCCCCAGGCTCATACCCTCGCCATCCAGGCAAAAAGGTTCATTGGAGAATTTGCGCCGCAAGGAAGCATAGGAAAAAAGATTGCCGATACCCCCTTCAATATCTATCCAGCCGTCCGGACGAGTGGCGCCCGTGAGATAGCTGATCTTGTAGAATTTATCCAGTTGTTCCCTCAGATGAAGGGCCAGAGCGCGGAGCATTCGCCCCCTTTCCGGGAAAGTCATCTTACGAAGGGCCGGATTGCCTTTCTCCCGGGCATAGGTCAGGGCGGCGCCAAGATCCAGGCCTTTGGTGCTGGCATAGGCTATGGTGTCACCCGTGACGGCATTATAGAGGGCCTGCCCCTCTCCGTCGCCGGTGATCCAGCTGCCAGTGATGTAGTTTCCGAGTTTCGATGGCATACTAACGATCGTTTGTTTCTTCATAACAAATGTAGAAAAACTTTATCGTTTGCCGGAAGGGATGGACCATCGGTCATGTACAATGGACCATCGCCGCCTCCTGGATGCCAGTCTGTCATCCCCAATGGATTGGTTCATCATTTGGATGCTCCTTTCCATGGAAAATAATTATTCATTCATCGATTATACGCCCCATACCGATCATTCGCTGCTGGATGCTTATTCCAGGACGATCACCGGGGTCGTCGGCCAGGTAGCAGAGGCCGTCGTACATATCCAGGTCCAAAAACCCGCCAATGACAAAAAGAGTGGTCAGAAATTGGCTCCGGGCTCCGGTTCCGGGTTTGTCATTTCTTCCGACGGCTTTATCGTAACCAACAATCACGTCATTGAAAATGCCAGAGATATAAAGGTTTCGCTGGCGGATGGGCGAACAGTCAATGCCGAATTGAAAGGCACAGATCCTTCCACCGACATTGCCGTACTGAAAATATACGAGTCGGGGTTGAAGGCGCTGAGCTTTGCCAATTCAGAATCCCTGCAGCCAGGACAGATAGCCATTGCCATCGGCAATCCGCTGGGTTTACAGCATACCGTGACTGCGGGGGTCGTCAGCGCGCTGGGACGGACACTCAGGGCCAATAATGGACGGTTGATAGACGATATCATACAGACCGATGCTTCGCTGAACCCCGGCAATTCAGGAGGTCCCCTGGTTAATTCTTTTGGACAGGTCATTGGGGTGAATACCGCCACCATCATATCCGCACAGGGACTTTGCTTTGCAGTATCCTCCAACCTGGCGGCCTTTGTTGCCGGGAAGCTGATCATGGAAGGTCGGGTAAAGCGCGCCTATCTGGGTATAGCCGGACAGGTTGTCAATCTCACGGGAAGAATGATTGCCGCCAATAGGCTGGAGAAAAGCACAGGTGTCTATATTTCCGAAGTAGTTCCTGATCAACCGGCCTATAATAATGAATTACAGCAAGGAGACATCATCGTATCATTCGAGCATACCCCTATAGGAACGGTGGACGAACTGCACAAGCAGCTTAGCGAATATTACATCGGCCGGGCCATCAAGCTGGAAGTGTTGCGTGGCGGCCACAGGTCCGTCGTAAACGTGATCCCCGGTGAAATGAAGTAAAGTTAGGCCCTGCTTCGCTTATCAATAGCGGAGGAAAGGTCGTCGAAGATCTCGTCGATACTGCCTTCGCCCTTGACATAGACCACTTTATCGTATTTTTTATAGTGGTCAGCCACTGCAGCCGTCTTTTTTTCATACTCGATCAGACGGGCGAGGATAACGTCCTCTTTGGTATCGTCGGACCTTCCGGAGGTGAGACCACGGTTGAGCAGGCGTTTAACCAGTTCATTCTGACCGACTTGAAGAGCCAGCACCACGGCAATAGAAGTGCCTTTTTGAGAGAGTAGCTTATCCAGGGCCTCGGCCTGTGCCGTTGTACGGGGGAATCCGTCGAACAGGAAGCCGTATGCCTGTGGATTGTTGTCAAGAGCAGAGCTAATCATTTCAATTACAACCTCATCCGGCACCAACTGGCCTTTGTCCATAAAGCTCTTGGCGGCCAGACCCAGTGGTGTCTGACCCGCAATTTCGCTGCGTAACAGGTCCCCCGTGCTAAGATGCTTTAATCCATACTTTGATATAAGCTTTTCCGACTGAGTCCCCTTTCCGCTGCCTGGCGGTCCGAATAGAATTAAATTGAACATATGTACTACTTACCCTTGTGAGTGGGCAAATATAAGCTATGAATGGAAAATATATGTCCGGAATCCGGGCTTTTCTGCAAATTTACCCCGTCTTCCGGAAAGATCAAATGTCTGTAGACCTTCGTCGGAGCTGCTTAGATCTTCGTCGGACCTGCTTCGTCACGGTCCTTCTCGATCGTAACCTTCGCTCCACTCGGTTACCCTCCTCCTCCGCCGGGACCTTTCGGTCCTGGACAACGAACCCATGGTTCGTTTTGGAAATGTTAAGGCCTCCGATCTGTCCAATTATTGACAATCCGGGAGAACCCGGACTGCGTAAATTTGTTGTATATAATAACAAGACATGAACACTCTCATAAAAAATACCGCCATCTTTGTACTGGCCTTGCTGCTACAGCAATGCTCTTATTCCCAGTCTTCCAGTCTACCAAACTCGAATACTAATACTATGGATACTTCAAAAAAAACAAACAACCCGGCCTATTCCCACACGGACAATACCCCCGTCAATTTGACGAATGAACAGTGGAAGAAGATATTGCCGAAGGATGTATATGAGGTGGCAAGACAAAAAGGTACGGAGCGTGCCTGGACCAGCCCCCTGGAAGAGCTGAAAGATGTAGGCACTTATTACTGCGCTGTCTGTGGCAATCCTCTTTTCAAGAGCGATACGAAGTTTGAGAGTGGCTGCGGCTGGCCCAGCTTTTATCAGCCCATCAGCAAATCGAGCATTATCTATGCCGCCGACCACTCTTATGGCATGGACAGGACAGAAGTGATGTGTGGCCGGTGCAAGTCGCATTTGGGCCATGTCTTCAATGACGGTCCGCCACCCACGCATCTCCGTTACTGTATCAATGGTGTAGTATTGGATTTTGAAAAAGCAAAAGAGGCGGAGAAAAAATACAACGCGGACAAGCAATAAAGGCCCGTGTTATTACAACAACCATTTCCGCGTTCTACACACGTGGCTCATAGATTACGAACAGCCCTGGGTTTCGGGCTGTTCGTGTTTTTATTTCTACTCATTTTCCGGCCTTTCGGATTGGAGCATATGCGGACCGGACCATTGGTAAAAGTGACATTCTTCTATGGCCTCGTCTGTTTTGGAGTGCTCATGTGTTGTTTTCTTTTAATACCCCTCCTGCTCCCCCAAATTTTTCGCGAAGCCACCTGGACCGTCTGGAAAGAAATAGTGCATACACTGTTCTGTGTAATGGCTGTCTGTGGCGGTAATATCCTCTTCACGCACTTCTACTTTCACGAAGCATTTGGCAGCGATCTGGTGCTGCGGTTCCTATGGTGGACCTTTATAGTGAGCATTCTACCCATTACCCTGATGGTATTGCTCCGGCAAATAAGTCTAATGAAAACCTTTGGCAGGCAGGCCGCCGAGCTGGACAGGCAATTGGAGGAGGTCCGGTCCGGAACCCAGGAGGGGCCATCGACACCTGACAGTCCGAAAGGTTCATCAACGCCCCATCGGTCAGGAGAATTCCTCTATGCCGTGTCCGCCGACAATTATGTAAAGGTCTTTTACACCGGGGAGCAGCAATTGATCAGGAGCACGCTCAAGCAGTTGGAGGAGTCATTCCAGTGGAACGAGCGGATCTTCCGTTGCCATCGTACTTATCTGGTCAATCTGGATAAAGTAGTACATATCAGTGGCAATGCCCAGGGCTATAAACTCCACCTGGAGGGTGTCGGGCAGATGATCCCCGTTAGTCGCAGCCTGAATGGGCAGATAGCAAGTCTTGTCACTCGTCCCAAAAGCCTTCCCAAACGTCCCGGCGACTTGTAAGGGACCCAACGTCCCTGTAGTTTGCAGAAAAAACTGCACTATGACAATTTTCTTGCACATCGTATTGATCCTTCACATTTTAGGGGGATTTAGCGCCTTGGTGACCGGCGCCCTCGCCATGCTCACCCGGAAGGGTGGCCGAGTCCATCGGTTGAATGGCAAGATCTATTTTGGAGGAATGACCGCCGTATTCATCAGCGCGGTTATTTTATCTGTCGCCCATCATATCCCTTTTCTGCTGATGGTCGGATTTTTTAGCTATTACATGGTGGTAAGGGGCTATCGGGCCCTGTACCTTAAAAAACTGGGGAGGGGGCAAAAGGCCGGTACGCTGGATTGGGCGATCATCCTGGCTGCAGCTGGTTTTGTTTTCTATCTCGTGATATGGGGTATTATACAGGCAACAGTGGGGAATGGTTTTGGCTATGTAGGTATGGTGTTCGGGGGCCTTGGTTCCAGCTTTCTGATCAGCGATATCCGGAAGTTCCTGCGTCCGCCCACGGAGAAAATGCATTGGTGGTTCACCCATATCGCGGGTATGTGCGGGGGCTATATCGCCACCGTTACCGCTTTTGTGGTGGTGAATGTGCGCCTCAATCCGGAATGGATCACGTGGTTGCTGCCCACTGCGATCGGGGGACCGCTGATATTTAGGACCGTCGCAAAATATAAAAAGCAGTTTGCCCGCACGGAGAAGTAAATTTGACCTTTAAATCGAAGATCATGAACAAGCAACGCATCGGCTGGATAGGACTGGGGAATATGGGGACACCCATGGTACGTAATCTTTTAACGGCAGGCTTTCCCGTGACAGTTTATAATCGTACTGCCTCCAAGGCCCAGGCGCTGGTAGCAGAAGGGGCCGGACTGGTAACCCACCCCAGCGATCTATGGGATAGGGCGGATGTGCTGATCACCATGGTAGCCGATGACGCCGCTCTTCATGATATATACAAAGGCAGCGGCCGGCTATTGGAAACCGCCCCTGCCGGCAAGACCGTCATCGATATGAGCACCGTCTCTCCCGTCACAACCCGTGAGCTGGCAACACTATTAGCAGCGGAAGGGGTGGAATACCTGGATGCGCCTGTCTCCGGCAGCGTAAAACCTGCCGAAACGGGACAGCTTGTGATCATGGTGGGTGGTAAAAGACCCGTTTATGAATCCGCCCGGCCCATTTTTGAAAAGCTGGGAAAAGTATCCTTTCTGTTGGGTGAACACGGGGCAGGCAATAGCGCCAAGCTGGCGATCAATTTACTCCTGGCTTTTAATACACAGGGACTGGCCGAATCCATACTCTTTGCCCGGCAAAATGGCATCGCACCCAAGGACATGCTGGCCATCATCAATGAGAGCGCAGTTAGCAACGCACTCATCAAGATCAAAACTCCTCTTATCGAGAGCGATCAGTATCAGCCCGCATTTGCCCTGAAGCTGCTGGCAAAGGACCTGCGACTGGCAAAGGAACAGGGTCTGCAGACTCCTGCCGGCCTGGCCATAGAAGAGTGCTTCCGCGAAGCCACACCCGACTGGGGAGACAAGGATATGATGGCGATACTGCCATGGCTCGGTTCAGAAATAGAGCAGCAGGAGCCATTTTAGGTCATTTTCTTTACTTCACAGCATTTACCCATTGGAGGGGCGCTACGCCTTCTTCCGGACTCTCAGCAATACGCACCCATGAGCCGGCAGGCGGGGGGTGAGCGCACTGCCTGAAGCAGCCAAATCCTGCTGGCGCCAGAGGTCCCGCACACTCAATTGGCCTGACACCGGGCTCCGCGCTCCCGCTCTTCCCTGGTTGGAACCTCCCGCCGATTGGCGGGTGAAGCCGGTCTGCCCAGGCCCCGAAAGGCCGATGCTGGAAAAGGGGATGGTCGGTGTAGTCGCCTGTTCCGTCCTGTTAAAGACCCCTACCGCCTTGCTGCCATCCTTTAACTCTTTTACCCAAACTTCAATGCCGTCTTTTTCCCAGACCTTTCCTGCCGGCCTGGTCAGAGCGTCCTGGTCGACGGCCAGTACCTCGCTATTGGTCAGCAGGCCAAGTGTGAATTTATCCATATGGCTCATGTCACAGCCTATGAGGAGCGGCGCAGACAAGAGACACCAAAGGCTGATATGTGTGTATTGCTCATCCGGGGTCAGGCGGGAATTATGCAAGCTGGGGCCCCATCCTACTTTGCCAACTACCAGCATGTCCGGGTCATTGAAGTTGCCCGGAGCCGTATAAGGCGCCGCCTTGTCCTGGTGGAAGCCGATACCCGCCATGCTGCCCCAGGTATCCGTGATATCACCCGTGGTACGCCAGGAATTGGCCCCAATCTCACCGCCCCATTTCCATACATCCCCCATTCCATATTGACAGAGGCTGTAAAGTATATCCCTTCCCGTCTTGTCGAGCGCCTGTCGCATAAGGATATAGGGCTTTTTCATGTCGTCCAGGGTAGGTTTGAGCGCGATTTGGCCGTAGGAGCACCAGTCGTATTTCAGGTAATCGATACCCCAACGGGCATAAGTAGCCGCATCCTGCTCCTCGTGCTGATAGCTGCCCAGGTAGCCGCCGCAGGTGCGGGGGCCGGGAGAAGAATAGATGCCTATTTTGAGACCCAGTCCATGTACATGGTCACAAAGCGCCTTCATGTCCGGGAATTTATTGTTGGGGACGATCTCGCCTTTGTCATCTCTTTTTTCTGCCTCCCAGCCGTCGTCGATATTGATATAGGACCAGCCATAGTCCGCCAGGAGTGATACCATAGCGGCGGCAGAAGCTTTGATCTTTTCGTCACTAACGCTAAGTGCCCAGCAATTCCAACTATTCCATCCCAGTGCCGGAGTAAGCGCCATCTTATCGCCACACACGATCGTAAGGCGACGGGTAGCTGAGCCCAGCTTGTTCTTTACCGTGAATTGCACGGGATAATTCCCTTTTTTGGAAAGGGTGCCCGTAATGATGCCCGTTTGTTTGTCGAGGGTTAGACCCGCAGGAAGACCAGTCACAGCATAGGTCATAGGTTTTTCTCCCGTGGCCGGTATCTTATAGAGAAAGGCGGCGCCCGGTCGCACGCCATAAACTTCCGGGGAGTTGATATGAGGGGTGGCGGGAGCGGCCGGGGTGAGGATATATGGCACTTCTTCGGAGGCCGTCACCGTTTTTTTGCTTCTTCCTTCTTCAAAGTTATAATCCACTCTGTAAGGTCCTGATTCCGGAAGGGTTGTCTTAAAGGTAAATTCAAAAGGTCTGTTGTGGGCAAAGTCTGCGCCGATGGTCTGTTTGTAAACAGCAGTACCCGTGAACGGGTCTATTACCCGGATATTTAGCTTGCCCGTGAAATCATATTTTTCGCTGGAGGATTGCAAGACGATCTTTTTACTGCATCCGCGTCCTGTCGTGCCGGAGAAGTGAAATTCATCCGCCGTGGTATTGAGAGTGATGTAATCCGTGACATCCATGATGCTGATACCATATTCACCGTCATACATGCCCCCGTCCCCGTCGCGGTCATAGACCCGGATGGCGATGACGTTGTCGTTGTCCCAATGAATACGCCCATCCGTTAAGGGGAGGGTATAAGTACGTTGTTGTTCCCAGTTTCCGTTTTGGATTGGGCCAGGGACTCCCGCATTACGGCCTATGAGAAATCCATTGAGGTAGAATTCATCGCCGTCATCGATCTTGCCCAGGTCAAAACGCAGCTTTTCTTTTAAAAAGGCTTTGTCTTTTATGGAGGAGGGGATGACGATATGGAGACGGTACCACGCAAAGCCATCGTATCCTTTATAACCTTGTGTTTCCCAGGGTGCGCCTATGTGTATGGGGGCCCAGTCGGAGTCTCTGAGGGTTGAGGACGCATAGGTGGGTTGGTCGCCTGTTTTGAATTTCCAGCCGTCACGGATGGAAATGTCCTGTGCGGACAAAGAAAGGGAGAAAATGGAAAGGGATAAGAGCAGGGACGGGAAGAAAGGGACAATTTTCAACATAACGCCGGTCTTTTAGACCCGGAAGTTACAAAAATGTCCGGCCCCGGCGACGAACCGCTGGTTCGTTTGGATGGTGTCAGGGGTTTTTGTAGATTTGCTGCCCCGGGACCGTACATTCGTCGATGTGCCTCCCCAATGCATATTAATATATATTATATATAAGCCGCTCTAGCTCAGCTGGTAGAGCATTTCATTCGTAATGAAAGGGTCGTCGGTTCGAGTCCGATGAGCGGCTCTCTTCACACATATAACATGTCATGCAGTTATCTCATTTGGCTGAAACCCTTATCGGATCGGAGATCGTCAAATTAGGTGGGGACATTCGCGAGAAGATCCGGCAGGGCGAAAGGATCTATAATTTCACTGTTGGAGACTTCGATCCGTCTATTTTTCCTATCCCAAAAGCACTGGAAGAAGGTATTATCGATGCCTATCGTAAACATTTTACCAATTATCCTGCGGCGGAAGGCAATCTCGATCTTCGCCAGTCCATTGCCGGGTTCCTGAAAGACAGGGAGGGGTTGACATATACCGTCGATGAGATACTGGTGGCCAGCGGAGGGCGGCCGTTGATCTATTCGTTATTCCGTACATTGATCGACAAAGGCGACAAGGTTATCTATGCAGTGCCTTCGTGGAACAACAATCATTATACGCATCTGAACTGGGGTGAGCATGTTGTCATCGAGGCGCATGCTGAAAACAATTTTATGCCTACAGCAGAGGCTATCCGGCCGCATGTGAAAGAGGCGACGCTCATCTGTCTCTGCTCACCTCAAAATCCAACGGGGACCACTATTTCCAAAAAAGACCTTTCGGCCATCTGTGAGCTGGTGCTGGAAGAAAATAAGCGTCGCAGCGCAGGAGAAAAGAAATTATTTGTTCTGTATGATCAGATGTACTGGCAGCTAACCTATGGGGATATATGCCATTATGATCCCATCTCGCTTTATCCGGCCATGCGCGAGTATACTGTCTATATAGACGCCATCAGCAAAGTATTTGCAGCAACAGGTGTACGGGTAGGCTGGTCATTTGGTCCTTCGGAAATCATCGGCAAGATGAAGGCCATCCTCACACATATAGGGGCCTGGGCGCCGATGGCGGAACAAAAGGCAACGGCAGCCTTCCTACTGGAAAAAAATAAGATCGACGAATATCTGCATCCATTTAAGGCGGCGGTATCCGACAGGCTGCGGCGAATTCATGCGGGTTTTACCCAGCTAAAAAAAGAAGGTTTCAACGTGGATGTATTGGCGCCCGAGGCAGCCATCTATCTTACCATTAAAATCGATCTTGCGGGTCAGCAAACCAAGGATGGAAATATATTGACAAGTCAGCAGGATGTGACCTCTTATCTATTGAACGAGGCAAAACTGGCAGTAGTACCTTTCTCTGCATTTGGCGCATCCAAAAATTCTCCCTGGTATAGGCTGAGTGTCGGCACCTGTCATGTTGAGGACATCGAAGAGATGATTGGAAAACTAAGAGATGCTATGAAGAAATTGTCACCGGGCTCGTAAGTGTCGAATTATATCATTAGTTCTTATTACAGATGAAGACAAAAGGTTTCAATTCCTTCTCCCTAATGATCTTTTGCATGGAGTCGCGCTTGTGAAGTGTTTTATGCCTATTGACATCAAACACTTCGTGGGCGGTGCAGAAGCTATCGATCGTTTCGAAATGGAATAAAAGCTCGTTCAGCTGCTCCAGCTCCTGCTCCATGGACTGTTCGCTCATTTGTTCATCCTTCACAAGAACAAGCAAATCCCTGTTAGACGTTTTCATTTTTTATTAGATTTTAATAACCAGACATACCTTTACTGATACCACAGCCACACTTCTTACTGCTACCACCGATCCCCCTGCCCGAACTGCAGCTAATTATTACAATGCTACTAAATAATAATAACAGGATCAATATCGCTTTCGAAGGTTTCATTGGCTTTAGTCTCGTAAATTAACTATTTTGTAATAAAAAAAGTATTGCTGTTTGGCATCAATTTTAAAAATTAACAATCCCACTAGTAAAACCTACAAAATACTCTTAGCTCCGCTGGATTGGGGACTCGGGCATGCAACCAGATGTGTCCCAATTATTAAAGAGTTATTAATCAATAAATACGAAGTATGCGTCGCTGCGACTGGCGACCAAAAAGCGCTCCTTGAGGAAGAATTTCCTTTCCTGTCCTTTGTTGAACTGCCTGGCTATTGCATCAAATATGACAAAAATCGTGCCTTCACGCTGTTGCGACTACTTCTCAGCATTCCAAAAATCTTGATCCGCGTCAAGGAAGAAAACCGCTGGTTACAGCAATTTCTGGAAAAAGAAGGAGTGGATGTAGTGATCTCGGACAACCGTTATGGACTATGGCACCGCGACCTTTATTGCGTATTGATCACACATCAATTGAATATTCAAAGTGGGATGGGGGGTCTGGTGGACAGGTGGGTCCAGCGATGGCATTATCGTCTTATCAACAGATTTAACGCATGCTGGGTACCGGATGTGCCAGCAGGGATGGGATTGGCGGGAAAGCTTTCTCATCCTGAACGCATGCCGGATGTGCCGACCCATTATATAGGATTATTATCAAGAATGGAGCGATCACAGTCGGATGAAGCCATTGATCTTTTAATATTGCTCTCAGGGCCGGAGCCACAACGTAGTATTCTCGAGAATATATTATGGGGGCAGCTGAGGTCATTTCAGGGAACATTCGTATTTGTCAGGGGCCTGCCCAGGGGAGGAAGCCCGCTGGGCGGAACGAATGTTTATGATCATCTTCCTGCCCGTACATTGAATGAGTATCTATCAAAAGCAAAGCTGGTAGTGGCGCGTTCGGGCTATAGTACAGTGATGGATCTTGTACGGCTACAAAAAAAATCGATACTTATACCCACGCCGGGCCAGACGGAACAGGAATATCTGGGGAAATACCTTACCGCGCAACGAATAGCTCTTTGTGTCAGCCAAAAGGGTTTTTCTCTCACGGATGCGCGATTACAGGCGGAACAATTCTCTTATTACTCGGTCCAGGAGCAGAAAGATCTATTACAACACATAATAACTCAGTCTTTCTCATCTGTTCGCTTGGGATAATCGAAGAACCAGAACGCCGCACCTGTGTGGAGGAACTCTTTCCAACTGGTAGCGGTACCAGTGACGGCAAATATGCTACAGGTAGGCATATTATCCAGTCGCACGGATGAAAGTACATTGGCAAAGGCGGTGATCCCGGGATTGTGTGAGAAAAGGGCGACGCTATCATACTGATCGTCCAGCCCTGTTACTACATCTTTGAAATCCTGTACCTGTGCATGATAAAGCTGGGGAATGAGCACGATGTCCTTTTCTTTTCTTCCAAAAATATGGGCAAACATCTCGGCGGTATGCCTGGCTCTTTTAGCAGGGCTGGATACAAAAAGATCAACCCTGACACCGGCCTTGATCAGTCTGGCGGCCATAACGGCACCATCGCGTTTGCCACGGTCGTTCAATGGTCGATCAATGTCGTTCAGATTAGCATTATCCCAACTGCTCTTTGCGTGTCGTATGATCAATAGGGTTTTCATGACGGAACTCATGCCGGGTATGGCAATATAAATCTACTCAATTTACCCGGAAATTCATACTTCCTCAGACAACACGCATTTATAAATAGTTAAATATCAAACGCTTGTGAGTTGATAAAATTGATAAGCGAGACAGTATTCTTCAATTTCAGCTTCTTGAGGATATTATGCCGGTGAACCTCCACTGTTTTGAGGGAGATATTGAGACTGCTGGCAATCTCCTTGGAAGACAATCCCTCCTTTAATGCTCTGACGATCTGCATTTCCCGGTCGGAAAGATTGTTGATGTCAGGATTCATCTGGTCGCCGTTGAGCATCTGTTCCGACAGGATATTCTTTACTTCCTGGCAGATATAGATCTGGTTGTTGCTGACCTCGGCAATGGCTTCCAGCATTTCCTGGCGGGGAGAATTCTTGGTCACATATCCCTTTGCGCCAAGACGGAGCATTTTCTTAGCATAGGCAGGCTGAGAGTGCATGGACACACCGATGATCTTTGAGCCAGGGGAATATTTTCGAATCATTTTCAAGACATCAAAACCGCTCATAGGAGCCATGTTGATATCCAGCAATACAATGTCAGGCCTTTTATCCCTGGCAAGCTCGATAGCGCGTTCGCCATCCCCGCATTCCGCGACAACTTCGAAATTCTCGTTCTTGCCCAATAAAAAGCTCCAGGTTTCCCTGATCAAGGTATGATCGTCTACGATCATAATAGAAACTTTCTTCATAACGCTTGTGGTTTTCTATAAGGAGAAAAATACCAAACATTACTAATCGTGCGAGCGCATTAACCTAGCGGGGTTGTTTTAAAGCGGGGGTGTAGTGCTACTAATAAACTAGTATGTAATTATAAGTATTTTATAGGAATTTGCCAAAAAACAAGGATTAATAACCTCTTACGTTCTTTCCTTCCATATAATTCATAAAGGCCTTGTTGACAACCTTGTTACCTCCGGGTGTGGGGTAGTTACCGGTGAAATACCAATCGCCCGTATTGGTCGGGCAGGCCTTGTGCAGGGATTCGATGGTCTGATAGATGACCTGAATGGGGGTCTCCACTTCAGCAGGGGTGATCAACTGTGCTATCTTGTTCGATATTTCCTCTGTTGTGAAGGGTTTATATACTTGCTGTACAATATTTTCTGTATGCAATTGACCTGTACGATGCAGCTCTTTGCATTTGTCATACAGCTCCTGCAGGCAATTTTCCTTTCCGCGGTCCTTCATTAGCTCCACGGCTGCACGGAAAGCTATGAAATCACCCAGCTTGCTCATATCGATGCCATAACAATCCGGATAGCGTATCTGAGGGGCGGAGGATACGATGATGATCTTTTTGGGTTCCAGGCGGGTGAGCATGCGTACAATGCTCTCTTTTAACGTTGTACCACGGACAATCGAGTCATCGATCACCACAAGGGTATCCTGTCCTTTTCTGACCGTGCCGTAGGTGACGTCATACACGTGCTGCACCATCTCATTACGATTGGCATCTTCTGTGATAAAAGTGCGCATTTTCACGTCCTTTATCGCCACCTTTTCCACACGTATCTTACGGCTCAGCATTTCCACGAGCTTGTCTTCTGTAATATCCTTTCCCCAGGATAGGATACGTTGGACTTTGACCTTTTCCAGGTAGTCGTCCAGGCCTTTCCAGAGGCCATAGAAGGCTACCTCGGCCGTATTGGGTATAAAAGAGAAAATAGTATTTTTCAGATCGTGATTGATGGCATTCAGGATCTGTTCGCTGAGGTTATATCCCAGCGCGATCCTCTCGCGATAGATCTTTTCATCACTGCCCCGCGAAAAATAAATACGTTCGAAGCTGCAGGCCCTGCGTTCTTTGGGTTCGAGGATCGTCTCCACGTAAGCATCTCCTGATGCTTTGACAATCAATCCTTTACCAGGCATCAATTCCATCACCTCGTTCTCTCCCACGTTGAACACCGTGCGAATGGCGGACCTTTCGCTGGCGGCTACTATGACCTCATCATCCATGTAGTAATAAGCTGGGCGTATTCCGTTGGCATCCCTGAAAACAAAGCTATCCCCATTTCCAATGAGCCCTCCAACGGTGAACCCTCCATCGAAGAGAGCAACCGCTTTGCGAAGGAGTCCGGCCACATCCAGATTTTCTGTGGATGCTTCATCTGCCCTGACCAGGAAATGATGGATCACCTCCATCATAGCCGCCAGGTCGCTCTGCTTTTGAAAATCACCCGGATCTATGTCTATGAGGGCAAAAAGCTCGTCGGTATTAACCAGGTTGAAATTACCGGCAAGGGCGAGATTTCTGGCAGGGATCGTATTTCGTTTGATAAAAGGGTGGCAGAATTCAGTGCTGTTCTTGCCCTGGGTGCCATAGCGGAGGTGTCCCAAAAGTAATTCCCCTAAAAAAGAGATATGGCCTTTCATAAGGCCGGGGTGTTTCTTGATATCAGGCTGGTATAGCTCCAACTCCTTTACTTCCCCCATTATTTTGGAAAAGATGTCTGCGATAGGTTGCGTGTTGCTGCTGCGTATGCGATGGAGGAATGGGTATCCTGGTTCGGTATTCAGCTTGACCGCGGCTACACCTGCCCCGTCCTGGCCCCTGTTGTGCTGTTTTTCCATCAGGAGGTACAGCTTGTTCAGGCCGTACAGGACTGTGCCGTATTTCTGTAGATAGTAGGAGAACGGCTTACGTAATCGTATGAATGCCAGCCCACATTCATGTTTTATAGCATCGCTCATGCAAGAAAATGAGTGGCAAAGTTACCGATTATTCTCTTAAGAAAAACAAAAGAAACCTTTCCGGGCCCGCCGGGGGATGGAAGAACCCTGGCTGGTCGCTCCCGGATGCTAAATATAGGTAGCGTTGGTATTTATGAAATTGACCAAAGATGCGGAGTTCTTGAGTTTCAGCTTTTTGAGTATGTTATGCCTATGCACTTCCACTGTTTTCAGGGAGATATTGAGGCTGGTGGCTATTTCTTTGGAAGAGAGCCCTTCCTTGATAAAGTTGATGATCTGCATCTCCCTTTCTGTCAAGGCATTGATATTGGGAGAGTCTTCCTTCTCATCCAGCAGCTGTTCGGAAATAATGTTCTTGATCTCGTCGCAGATATATTTATTGCCATGATTGACCTCTAAAATAGCTTTTATCATTTCCTCCTTGGAGGAGTTCTTGGTGACATATCCCCTAGCGCCCATTTGCAACATTTTCTTGGCATAGGCGGGTTGGGAATGCATAGATACTCCAATTACCTTGGAGCCGGGGGATATCTTACGAATACGCTGGGTCGCTTCCAGGCCGGAGAAAGGGGTCATATTTATATCCATCAGCACGATGTGCGGACGTTTTGCCTTTGCCAGCTCCACTGCCTCCTGTGCATCTCCACATTCTGCGATCACCTGGAACCGGGAATCACTGTTCAGGATATAACTCCAGGTCTCTCTTATCAGTTTATGGTCATCGGCAATTAAGATATTGATCTTACTCATATAGGATTGTTTTAAAGATTATGTTGGGCCTTACCATCAGCAGCCGGACTCAACCACGGTGGAGTGTCTGCAGGCGCATCTTGTATAGGTACGAGGACTCTCAATTGACAACCCCGGCCCGGAGAAGATTTGATCATTACCTTTCCTCCAAAAAGATCGGCCCTGCTCATGATATTGGAAAGGCCAAGCCCTTTCTTTCCTTTCACTTTTTCAGGATCAAATCCTTTGCCGTCGTCGGTTATGTTGAGTTCAATTCTGTTCTCTGTCTCTTCCAGCAGCAGTTCGATGATCAGGTTCTTCGCACCGGAATGTTTCAACACGTTGTTGACCTGCTCCTGGATGATGCGAAAGAGCATCAGTTTCTCTTTATCGCTGATCTTTTCATCAAATTTACCTACTGGATAGAATTCTACATGTATAGCACGCGTGGTGCGGACACTTTCGACCAGATCCGAAATAGAGTCCAGCAGCCCCAGATCGCCGATGCTGGCGGGTACGAGTGACCGGGAGATATTGCGTATTTCGTGTATAGCCTCGTGAATATTTTCTGCGCTTCGCGCAATAAGGTTCATTCTTTCCTTATTATCGTTCTTTGCCAGCTCAAGATACAATTTAGTAGTGGAAAGTATCTGGTTGATATTATCGTGCAGCTCTTTTCCAATTTCCGCCCTTTCTTTTTCCTGGGCATCCACCATAGCCTGAGCTATGATCTTTTGTTTGTTTAGCTCCCGCTTGAGGAGTCTCTTCTCCATTTCCCTCTTCTCGGTGATGTCCTGCATGGAGCCAACCATGCGCATCAGGCGGCCGTCCTTCCCAAAAACAAGGAAACCTTTGTCGGATATCAGCGCGTATCGGCCATCGGCTTTTTTAAAGCGATACTCCTCCAGCCAAAGACCCTTATCTTTCCGGCGCATGAACCGATCGATGTTCTTTAGCACCCTGACCCTATCGTCGGGATGGACATGCATTTCCCAGAATTTACGGGTGCGTATCTTAGGCGCAGGCTTATAGCCAAAGAGATGATAAAACCCTTCTCCCCAGAAATAAAGTCCTGTATGCAGGTCCCTGTCCCAGATAGCATCATTGGTGGCCTTGGTTGCCAGCATATATCGCTCGTTGCTGATGCTGAGCTCCTTTTCCGCCCGTTTGTTTTCAATAATGGTTGTGACAAGACTGGCAGCCCTTTCTACAATGTCCAGCTCAAGAGGGGTCGGTGATTTGGCGGCATTATAGTATACGGCAAAGGCGGCCATTACCTCTCCTCCCGCGTTGACGACGGGGAAGGACCAGCAGGCGCGAAGACCGAACTTCAAGGCAAGATCACGAGCGCCCGCCCAGAGCGGGTCTGTCTCGATATCGGAAACGATCACTTTTTCTTTCCGGTACATGGCGGTACCGCAGCTGCCTGCTTCGGAGCCGATGGGCAGCCCATCGATGGCATGTGCGTAAATAGTTGGCAGCCCAGGCGCTGCAAGATGACGTACGCTAATGCCATCTTCATCGAGGGTCAATACCGAACAGTACATACCGGGGAATATCTTTTCAATGCCTTTGAGAAAGTTATTGAGTATGACCTTTAAGGACGTCTTTTTATTGGAGTTCTGCTCAAGCACTTTTTTTTCCAGCGCCAGCATGGCCTCCTGTTTCTTACGGATAGTGACATCCTTGAAATAAGCAAACAACCCCTGTTCGGAGGGGTATACGCTCATTTCCAGCCAGCGATCGGAGCGATCATTGTATTGTTCCAATGTCACTGTCATTTTCTTTGAAAAGGCCTTTTGAAAGGACCGATATGTATCTATATCCACCAGCTCGGGCAATTTTTCCCGGATGGCTTGTCCAACCATTTCCGTTGCTGAGAGGCGAGTGATCCTTTCTGCCTCATGATTCCAGAGAGCAACCCTGAAGTTCCTATCCAGTACAAAAAAACCATCTGTAATACTGTCGAGGATATTCGTTATCTGTTCTGAATAAGCACGTAACTGTGCTTCCGCCAGCTGGCGCTCCTGCTGCGCCAATTTGTTTTCTGTAATATCCTTATTGACCACCATGATCCCGGTGATCTTTTCCTGCTCATCCCTTATATACCGAATAGAGCTAATAAGATACGATTTTTTTCCTGTAGTTGAAACATTGATCGTTTCTCCATCCCAAAAACCCTTTTCCCGGAAGGACCTTTCCACTTCTTCCCCGGTGGTCTCGGAAAATTCATACTGGATCAATGACCGAAAGGGCTGTCCAACGGCCTGTCCAACAGGAATGCCATAAAATTTTTCAGCAGCCTTGTTCCAATAGATGATCTTGTCCTGCAAGTCGGTGGCTACGATGATGTCAGAGACGTATTTATCAAGACCGGCCTGGATATCAATCTGTCCGGCAGATGACAACGATCCTGGACCCTGCTCCATCGTGTCTTCGGGGGCATATGGACCTTTCGTAGGCACGGATCAAATTACTAAAGAAGGATGTATAGAAAGCTTGTAAAGACGGGATTTCCGCCAGCACTAAGGGTTAATACCTAAGTTAATTACCTGCTGTTGAAGCAACTCCCTGCCATTTGGATAAATTACTGCATCCCTTGTACTCGCCATCAATCATTACATACATAGTGGGGATCTTACCGGCAAACCATTTTTCCAGCACGCCGGATTTTTTTTCGTCGAGCGCTCTCTGCGCGACCCTGTTATAGTCATCTTTGAGATTCTCGATATGCGGTTCCGACTTGGACAGCATATACACGATCCGTACGCCCGTCTTGCCTCTTTCGTCAGTGAAGACGGTGGGCTTGGAATACTGGCCGGGTTTGAGATTGGAGTTCTTGAGCAAAAGAACGAGGTCTTTATCCATGTCGGCGATGGTCAGGAAAGTAGTTCCGTCCTTACCCATGATCTGGCCTGCGGTGCTCTTGAGGTTGTCGTCAGGTATCCATTGGGGAGTCTCATTACTGAGGCGGGCGAGCGCTTCACCAAAGCCCATGGTCCCCGCGGTGAGAAGGTTACGGACAGAATCCAGTACCGTGGTAACACCTTCGATCTCGGGCTGGGTGACGGGAGGTATTCTCAGGATATGCCTCACAAGCGCCTCGTCGCCATTACGGCTAACCATTTGAATAATGTGATAGCCGAATTTGCTTTTGATGACGGGGGATATCTGTCCTTCCTTGAGGCGGAAAGCAGTGGAGAAGAATACAGGGTCCCACATCTTGCTATCGGCGCGACTCAACTGGATCTCACCACCGTGGTCCTTGCTGCCAGGGTCCTGTGAATAGATCTGCACCAACGACTCGAATTTTTTCTGACCACTCTCGGCCTGGCGTTTGTAGTCATTCAATTCGTCGATGGTTAACTTCTCAATGTCCCTGCTGGGTTTTGGATACAGCACGATCTGGTTCAGCTTCATCTCTGATTCGTAGAATCGGAGATTACCCTTCTTGATCTTTTCAAAATATTCTTTTACTTCCTGTGGAGTGATGGTGACGTCGGACACGATCTTTTGGCGCATGGCCTGTGCGAGACGTTGTTCGCGGATAGGTCCTATAAAGTCCTGTTTGGCCTGATATACTGTGCGCTGAGCAATCTGTTCGAATGCATCCTTCCCTCCATAGAGGTTGATAAAATAACGGATGCGCTGATCCACTTCGGCCTCTACCTCCTCGTCACTGACAGGCAGAGAGTCTTTTTCAGCCTGCAATACCAGTGCTTTTTGTATAAGCATCCCATCTAATATGGAACATTCATCCACTCCTTTCAGTTCGGTGGTTCCTGAATTACGTTGCATATCCTGGATGGCAATAGCCAGCTCTGACTTCAGAATGATCTTATCCCCGACGATGCCAACGATCTTGTCGGCTGTCACTTTCTGCTGGGCAAAGCCTGTAGAAGATAGAATGAGTATAATGGGTAGGAGAATAGAACTTTTATTCATAACATTCGCATTGCGCATTAGGGCGAGCATGCAACCCTAAAATTAGTTGGAGATTAATGTTAAATACCCCCATATGGGGGTATTTAACAAAATATTAGAGCGTTCTTTTAACTTCTTCTTCCTCGTAGGCTTCTACAATGTCGCCTACGCGTATATCGTTGTAATTCTTGATAGTCAATCCACATTCCATACTGGAAGCCACCTCCTTAACGTCGTCCTTGAAACGCTTTAGGGATGCCAGTTCGGCCGTTGCGCCTTCCCCGACAGGATAGATCACGATGCCATCGCGCACCAGGCGGATCTTCGAGTTCCGGTAGATCTTCCCATCCAGGACATAGCAACCTGCCACTGTCGCCTTGTCGAACTTGAAGACGTTGCGGACTTCCACGTTGGCCACGATCTTCTCCTGTATCTTCGGCTCGAGCATACCTTCCATGGCGCTCTTGACCTCTTCGATGGCGTTGTAAATGATGGAGTAGGTCTTGATCTCCACCCCTTCGTTCTCCGCCAGCTTGGATGCCTGAGAAGAAGGACGGACGTTGAAACCTACGATGACGGCGTCAGAAGCGGTCGCCAGGAGCACATCGCTCTCGGTGATGGCCCCTACGGCCTTGTGTACAACACGTACAGCGATCTCATCCGTAGATAATTTCTGGAGCGAGTCGCTCAAGGCTTCGACGGAACCATCCACGTCGCCTTTTATAATGAGGTTGAGCTCTTTAAAGTTACCCAGGGCCAGACGGCGTCCGATCTCATCCAGGGTGATATGTTTCTTTGTACGAATACCTTGTTCACGAAGGATCTGCGCCCTCTTATTTGCTACTTCCTTAGCCTCGCTCTCGTCTTCGAATACCTTGAACTTTTCACCGGCCTGCGGTGCTCCATTTAAACCCAGCAGCAACACGGGAGTAGACGGAGGCGCTTCTTCTACGCGTTTGTTCCTTTCGTTGAACATGGCTTTTACGCGACCGAAGTATTGTCCGGATACGACCAGATCACCAACATGCAGTGTACCAGTCTGTACCAGTACGGTGGCGACATATCCGCGTCCCTTATCCAGAGAGGCTTCGATAACGCTGCCGGAGGATTCACGGTTAGGATTGGCTTTCAGGTCCAGTAATTCAGCCTCTAAAAGTATCTTTTCCAGCAAGAGGTCTACATTGAGCCCTTTCTTGGCAGATATCTCCTGGGATTGGTATTTACCACCCCAGTCTTCTACTAGAAGGTTCATGCCAGCCAGCTGTTCCTTGATCTTTTCCGGATTGGCTCCGTCCTTATCGATCTTGTTGATGGCAAATACCATAGGCAGACCGGCTGCCTGAGCATGAGAGATAGCTTCTTTTGTCTGGGGCATGACGGCGTCGTCGGCTGCCACCACGATAACGGCCACGTCGGCTGCTTTGGCGCCACGGGCACGCATGGCAGTGAAGGCTTCGTGACCAGGAGTATCCAGGAACGTGATCTTCTTGCCCGCGGCTGTCGTCACCTGGTACGCCCCGATGTGCTGGGTGATACCACCGGCCTCGCCAGCCACCACGTTGGCGCTGCGTATATAGTCGAGCAAAGAGGTCTTACCGTGGTCGACGTGGCCCATGATAGTGACCACTGGCGAGCGGGGCACCAGATCTTCGGGATCGTCCTCTTCCTCCTCTTCCTCCATTTCCGCTGCGTCATCTATTCCTATGAATTCTACCTGATAGCCAAACTCTCCAGCCACCAGTTCGATCACATCTGCTTCGAGGCGCTGGTTGATAGACACCATCATACCCAGGCTCATACACTTGCTGATGACATCGGCATAGCTGACGTCCATGAGATTGGCGAGCTCGCTGACGCTGATAAACTCCGTCACCTGTAGCTTGTTATCCAGCATCTCGTCGCCACCGGCCTGTTCCGCCATTTCCTCGCGCTTGGCACGGCGATATTTGGCTTTGAGGCTTTTCCCACGGCCACCGGCTCCTGCCAGCTTGGCCTGGGTCTGGCGTATCTTTTCCTGTATCTCTTTCTTATCTATCTCCTTTACTTCACGGGGTGCATGACGTGGATCTGGCCTGCGATTGCCGCCGCCCTGACCACCACCGGCATTGTTGCGACCGCCGCCGGGATTGCGCTGGATAGGTATACGCGCCTGTCCGGGGGCACGCTGATGACCGCCGCCACCTCCGTGTCCGCCATGACCGCCGTGGCCGTGTCCGCCTCCATGACCCTGTCCGCCGCCCTGATTGCCTCCTTGTTGAGGAGGTCTTCCGCCGCCACCTTCTTTCTTTTCGATAGGTATCCTTTTTCTCTTCCTCTTTTCTTCGGAAGGAGGTTTAGGACGCGTGTCGCTGTTGACGGGCAGTTCGATCTTGCCCAATATCTTCGGGCCTTCCAGCTTTTCAGCCTTGATATTCTCAATGACAGGAGGAACTTCCGGCTCTTCACTTGAAGTTGCTGGCGCGGAAACAGGCTCGGGCGCCTGCACGTGGTCCGCAGCACTCTTTTCCACCGTGACAGGAGGAAGGGAAGCTTCCTCTTTCTTTTCTTCTTTTTTGGGTTCCTTTTCCTTTGGAGCTTCCTTTTCTACCACAGGGGGGGGTGCGAGCGGCTCTTTAACCTCCTGGGTAGGTTCAGTCTCGGACTTTTTCCCTGCCTTTTTGGGTCGCGTGGAAGAATCTATGCTCGAAAGGTCGATCTTGTCCACTACTTTAGGCCCTTCCAGCTCCGGCGCTTCGATCTTGGTGATCTCTGCCTCTCCAGCCGCAGGTTTCTGACGCGCCGGCTCTTCCTGTTTCTCTTCCACCACGGGTGGTGGAGCTATAACAGGTTCCGGTACAGCAGGTGCCTCTTCTTTGACAGGTTTTTTGACGATGTCCTTTTTCTCTTTAAAAAGGACGTTCTCCTCTTCTTTCTTCTTTTTGGCTTCCAGGCTCCCTTTGGGCAGATCAATCTGGTCGCTCTTGATCTTGGCAACCTTATCCCCCTGAAATTCCTGCTGCAAGCTACGGTACATCTCGTCCGTCAGCTTAGCATTCGGCTTCAGATCGTCCCTGCTAAACCCTTTGCCTACCAGGAATTCCACCAGGGTGTCTTTCCCAATGTTGAACTCCTTGGCTGCGGCCATTAAACGTAATGTGGTTGTTTCTGCCATATTTGTCTCCCTGAAACCCTTCTAAGTTTATGAGTTTCAGATTGTCCCATTTTATATAAATTTCAAATAATACGACTTATCATCTGTGCCCGGGCCTCAAATGTCCTGCAAAATAGACAATATACCAGACTTAGTCGCTGTTTTTCATGGCCTTTTAGACGGTGGGTCAGGGAGAAATCGGGCGACACTCAGTTCGCCGGGATGAAAGGGGTATTAACCCTTTTCAAATTCTTCCTTCAGCACCCTTCTTACATCATCGATGGTCTGTTTCTCGAGATCGGTCCTCCTTTCCAGCTCATCGGCCGTCAGATCGAGCACACTACGGGCGGTATCGCATCCAATGCGTTTGAGCTCGTCGATGACCCAGGTTTCTATTTCATCGCTGAATTCTTCGAGGTCGATATCAAATTCCTCCGGTTCTCCTTCATTATCACGGAATACGTCGATGGTATATCCTGTCAGTTCCTGGGCCAGCTTGATATTAACTCCCTTGCGGCCGATGGCCAGGGATACCTGGTCTGGTTTAAGATAGACATTTGCATGCTGCTTTTCGCTGTCCAGTTCCATATTGGTAATTTTGGACGGGGTCAAAGAGCGCTGGATCAGGAGCTGGACATTGTTGGTCCAGTTGATCACGTCTATATTTTCGTTCTTCAGCTCCCGGACAATACCATGGATACGGCTTCCTTTCATACCTACGCAGGCGCCTACAGGGTCGATACGATCGTCGTAGGACTCCACTGCCACCTTGGCCCTTTCACCCGGCTCGCGAACGATCTTTTTGATAACAATAAGCCCATCGAATATCTCAGGAACCTCTATTTCCAATAATTTTGCCAGGAAGTCGGGGCTGGTCCTGGACAGGATGATCACCGGGGTATTGTTCTTCAGCTCCACCTTTTTCACTACAGCACGGATATTCTCCCCTTTTTTGAAATAATCCTGCGGTATCTGCTCGGATTTGGGAAGGATCAGCTCACTGCCTTCTTCGTCAAGAAGCAATATTTCCTTTTTCCAAACCTGATATACTTCCGCACTGACAATCTCTCCCACCCTTTCGTTGTATTTCTTTACCAGCACATTCTTTTTCAAATCGCCGATACGGCTTGCCAGTGTCTGTTTGGCGGCCAGGATAGCACGACGGCCGAAGTCCAGGATCTCTACCTCTTCATACAGCTCTTCCCCTACTTCATAGTCGGGCTCAATTTTTCTTGCGTCGGAGTATGCGATCTCTGCCAGTGGATCGTTGACTTCACCGTCTTCCACAATGGTACGCCGGCGCATGATCTCCAGGTCGCCTTTTTCCGCATTCACAATCACGTCAAAATTATCGTCGCTGCCATATTTCTTGCGCAGCAGAGTTTTGAACACATCCTCAACGACTTTCATCATCGTTGGCCGATCAATATTTTCGGCCTCTTTGAAGTCCTGGAACGCCTCGATCAAGTTTATACTGGCCATAACGCTGTAATTTTTGGATCCTTCGCGAGGCGTGGTAACGCCGAGCGGAGGAGTCCTGTTAAAAGACTACTTGAATTTTTGTTGTTTTTATGTTATCGAATAAGAAAGTATGATTGATCACCTCTTTCTTTTTGTTCTTACCTTTTGTCTCCTCGACTATCACACCATCTTCCGTCACTTCCAGTAAACGCCCTTCTTTTTTAGACCCGTCCTGGAGGACCAGCTCTACCTGGCGTCCAATGTTCTTTTTGTATTGACGCAGCAGCTTTAGCGGTTCGTCCAACCCCGGAGAGGAAACTTCCAGGGAGAAATCACCGTCCGGAAAAAGACCGGACTCCTCCAACTTCTTATATAAGGCGCGGTTGTAACGTACGCAGGTCTCTATCGAGATCCCTTTATCTCCATCCAGAAAGACCTTTACATTATTGGTAGGCTTGATCCTCACCTCTACCAGGAAAAAATCCGACTGGTCGGCCAAAAGAGCCTGCACCATAGTTTCCACCGCCTTGATAGTTTCATTCACCATAACTCTTAGAACTTCTGCGGACGGCTGGTCCGCTCTTGACCAATGGGGGGCCTTCGGCCAGCGAGCCACTGACCCGCTTTTAAATTGAAGAAGGGAACGCTTCCGTTCCCTTCTGATGCTTCTTTGATCTGTGCAAATGTACAATTAAATACAATTCCACCAAAACCAGGGAAAAGCTTCATGAAAATATTTTCTATACCGTACTTTTAGAAAAAGAATAAAAAATATGAGCCAGCCTGACAACCTAGGTTCCTTTATTTCGGAGAACAAAACGATCTTAAAAGAATATGTCGAGACAAGGATGGAGATCTACCGGCTGCAAAGCCTTCGGATATTCTCCAAATCAGCGGGTTACTTTGCATGGATCATCGTCTCACTGTTCCTGGCCTTCCTGATCGTGATCTTTGGCGGGCTGATGCTTGGCTACTGGTTTTCCAGTATGTTAGGCAGCTATGTGAAAGGGTTCGGCCTGATAACATTACTGTTGATAGTAGTATTCGTGCTGCTGGCGCTGTTCAGGAAACGGCTGTTTGTAGACCCTGTTGTTCAAAGCATTATTCAAAGATCAAGAGAGGAAGACAACGTCGGGTCCGAAGAAGATTAAACCGGCCGCCCGGGAAGAACCGCTGGAGCATGGACAAGAAGGGATCAATGGCGATGTATAGAATCCAACGGCAGTTAAAAGGCCAGTTACGACTACAAAAAACTTTTATATGGCATCAAAAGCATCCCGTACATTGGACAGTCTGGAAGAGGATATTCGTAAGCTGCGAAAAAAAGCCAGGGGTCTGGAGCGTCAGCTGGATGATAATTTCACTTATTTTCAACAACATTCGGGAACATTATTTGTCAGATCGCTGTTACCGAGAAGGGTGGAGGGTGAAACCGTCACAGGCAATCCTATTATCGATCCCTTTCTGCAGAACGAGCGACTGCAAAAGGTGCTGGCCAAACTGGCGGATATGCTGGCCGAAAAACTAGGAGATGGGCTTAATTGGGTGATTAACAGAGTGTTCAGGAAGTGATCGGGGAAAGGAGATTGCTGGTCACTTGGCCAGGGGCCGGCCTTGTAAAGGGATGGCCCGGTGGAGCGGGACGGTGCAGCAGAAACGGAATGGCCGAGGGAACAGGATACCCGGAGCAATGAGCCGCCCGGTGGGGTTTTAAGAAACCATTAAGTTTAGATCCATTAATTTTAACTTGTCATGATGCCTTTATCAGAAATATTCTTTTTAGCGGTCGTACTCTATGTACTGTACCGATTTGTCTTCAATTTTGTAGTACCTATTGCAAAGACTACCCGCCAGGTGAGACAGCAGTTCCGGAATATGCAGGAAATGCATAACCAGCAAGATCCTTTCCAGGGCAGCTATGGGAATCAGGAAACTAATGGCAGACAATCTTACGGATCATCTGCATCGACCCAGCCCAAAAAGCCAACTTCCAACGACAAGGGTGGAGAATATATCGATTTCGAGGAGATCAAGTAGGCCACGGGTCGACAAGGGAGGAACGGATTGACGGGCCATTCGGCTGACCAGTATGGGAATAGATTGACAGGCGACAGGGACAGGATGACGATGAACTCCGGGGAGCCAGGATCTACCACTGAAAATCCATAATGGTCGTGCCGGGTCGTAAAAAAAGGCCTTTGAGTCCTGCCCTTTCGGCTCCTTCCACATTGACGAGCGCATCGTCTACAAAAAGGGTCTCTTCCCCCTTCAATTCATTTTCCTTTAATATATATTGGAAAGAACCTGTGTCAGGTTTACGCATCTTCAGCGTGTGAGAGTAATAAGCCTTTTCAAAATGATCGTCCAACTCTCCATCGGTAAACGTATTCCTGTAAATCTGCTGCAGGGCAGTCAAGTGAAGGGAGTTGGTATTACTAAAAAGAAAAATGCGATAGGTCTTCCGGAGCTGTTTTAGCAGCTGTATACGCTCTGGCGGGAAGTCCAGCAGCAAAGCATTCCAGGCCCGGATGATCTCCTCATCCGATGCGGTGACACCTGTCAGACCTCTTATCTTATCGACGAATTGCTGATCGCTGATGCCTCCCACCTCATAATCCGAAAAGAAAGAGGAGGCGTGTCCATGACCAAAATATTCCCGGAAAGGCTTTACACCCATGGCTGTAAATGCATCTTCTGTCCGTTGATTATCCAGGTTGATGATCACGCCACCCAGATCGAAAATGATGTTCCTGATACCTGTCATACGAATATAATTTCGATGTTTGGCCTTCGGCCGGCGGGCTCGCGCCCGCCAGTGCTACTTTATCCAGTTGATCCGCACGGATTTTGTATCCCTGGAATTGCCGCCTACCATGATATCGAAATCGCCGGCCTCCCAGTCATACTTCAGATCGCCGTTGTAAAACTTCAGGTCTTCCGTGGAGATAGTAAAGGTAACATTCTTTGATTCACCCGCCTTGAGGAATATTTTCTGAAATCCTTTCAACTCTTTTACGGGGCGGGTGATGCTGCCTACAAGATCGCGTATATAGAGCTGCGCTACCTCTTTTCCATCCACCCTGCCATCATTGGTCACTGTCACGGTGGCTGTCAGCTTTTGATTGCCTTTTAAGGATTTGCTACTCAGCATCAGGTCCCCATAGGTGAAATGAGCATAGCTTAGTCCGTAACCGAAAGGATATACGGGATCATTAGAGACATCCAGGTAGTTGGACCTGAACTTCTGGAACCATGCGCCTTCGGCCAGGGGGCGACCGGTGTTCTTATGATTGTAATACAAAGGTATCTGCCCTACGTTCTGCGGCCAGGTAGTACTCAGCTTGCCGGAAGGATTCACGTCCCCGAACAGTACATCGGCAATGGCGTGACCGGCTTCGCTGCCGCCAAACCATACATTGAGGATAGCGGGAACATTGTCATTTTCCCATTTGATAGTTAGCGGGCGACCGGTGAACAATACCAATACTACGGGCTTGCCGGTCTTGAGCAAGGCCTTTAACAAATCTTCCTGTACCTGGGGAATACCGATCCAGCTGCGGCTGCTGGATTCTCCGGTCATTTCTGCCGACTCGCCCAGCGCTGCTACGATGACATCTGCCTGGCTGGCGGTCTGTACGGCCTCCTGTATGATGTCTGCCGCAGGACGGTGATCCCTGTTCAGGGATTTGCCAAACATGCCGGCCCTTTCTTCAAATACGCTGTCGGCGTCCAGGTTGGAGCCACGGGCATAGACGATCTTTGCCTGGCTGCCCACGATATCTTTCAATCCTTGCAGCACAGAAATGGACTTGGAGAAATCGGCCGCCACACTCCAGGTGCCAGGCATATTCTCCTTATTGTCCGCCAGAGGACCTACGAGGGCAATAGTGCCGCCCCGCTTCAGCGGGAGGACATTCCCCTGATTCTTTAACAATACAAAGCAGTCCGCGGCGATCCTGCGAGCCTCCTGCCTGTTGGCGTTAGTAAATATCTCCGTTGCCGCTCTTTTTTCATCACAATACTTATAGGGGTCTTTAAAAAGACCGAGCTTGTATTTAGCTTCGAGGACCCTTCTGCAGGCGGCGTCGATCTGGGTTTGCGTGACCTTTCCTTCCGCGAGGGATTTCTTCAGTGTGGTGAGAAAGCCCTCTCCTACCATGTCCATATCGATACCGGCCTTTAATGCAAGCGCGGAGACGGTTTGCAGGTCGCCCAAACCATGCTCGATCATCTCATTGATCCCTGTATAGTCGGTGACGACGAATCCTTTAAAGCCCCAGCGGGTGCGGAGCACGTCTGTCTGCAAAAATTTATTGGCGGTGGCGGGGATGCCGTCCACTTCATTAAAAGAAGCCATTACGCTGCCTACGCCTGCATCTACCGCAGCCTTGTAGGGTGGAAGGTATTCATTGAACATCCTTACATGGCTCATGTCGGTGGTGTTATAATCTCTGCCGGCCTCGGCGGCTCCATACAATGCATAGTGTTTTACGCAAGCCATGATATCGGAGTTGCCGGAGAGATCCCGCTGATAGCCTTTTACCATTGCTCTGGCGATCATAGAGCCAAGGTAGGGATCCTCTCCGTTGCCTTCGGCGATGCGTCCCCAGCGTGGGTCGCGGGCGATGTCCACCATGGGTGAGAAGGTCCAGCATATGCCGTCGGCACTGGCTTCGGTGGCGGCGATGCGGGCGCTCTTCTCTACGGCATCCATATCCCAACTACAGCTAAGCCCCAGGGGAATGGGGAACACTGTCTCATATCCGTGGATCACATCCATACCGAAGATGAGGGGTATCTTCAGCCGGCTTTGTTCTACGGCGACCTTTTGCACGTCCCTGATCTTGGCGACAGACTTGATATTGAAGAGTCCGCCAACCTTGCCTGCTTTGATCTTTCCCGCGATGTCGGAGTTGGACGCCTGACCGGTGGTGATATCACCCGCGCCGGGAAGGTTCAGCTGACCCAACTTTTCATCCAGGGTCATTTTGGACATCAGGTTGGTGATGAAGGTATTCATGGCGGGGTCGGGTGAGGCCGGGCCGGTGGGGGTAACATTCCGGGTGGACGTGGTCGCGGCAGCCGAAGAAGATTTGCCGGGGCGGGGCGCAGTTCCTGACGGCGCCGGGCGGGCGGAAGATGCCACGTCGGACGGGGACTGAGCAAAGGATGCGGCAGTGATGAGCAATACGCTTGTAAGAACAGAGAGCTTCTTCATAATGAGATCTATTTTAAGTTAGTCGACTTTTATCGTGTTGGTTCGGGCGGATACGCCATTCTCGTTGATAGCCTCGATGGAAAAATAATAGGGCTTATCCTTATCCATCAGTTTATCATAATATTCGTTGGCGTCCTGTACCATGATACAGGTATAGAGTTTGTCGGGTGCGGTGCCTGTGTAAATATTATACGCATATGCGTTATCCACCGGCGACCATTTGATCCAGGCGCTGCGTTTGTCTTTCTCGGTACGCAGGACGATGAACTGTTTCACTGCTTCGGGGGGAGAGCCATTGCCTTTGCCAAAGACACGCAAGCCGCTGATGGCAAACTTACCGGAGGGCATATGGATATTTTCCAACCGGATATAACGGGTCTGTACAGGCGCAGGCAGCTCTACATACTCATGAGGAATGTCGGTAGTGTTCCGGCTCTTGTCCACCAGAAGGGTCCATTTCTTTCCGTCGGTGCTATGATAGAGCTTGTACTGGTGGTAGATATTCGTCTGCTTGCCAAGAAAGGTTGCGTCCTGGTCGGCATAGTTGATCTGTATAGCATGGACGGTGGAGAGATGACCGAGGTCGGACTGTATCCATTCACCCTTGTCGCCTGTGGCGGCGCTCCAATAGGTCTTTATATCCTCGTCTACGGCGTCGTTGGCGGGATGGCCGTTACCCAAGGTAGAGGATACCGATACGGGCTTCTTATAATTGAGGAGCATCCATCCCGTGAATTCGCCCGAAGGAAGATAATGCGGGTAATCTCCAAAGACGGAGTTCATATACATTACCCCATCCTTGTCAAATCCTGCTGGCCAGAGGCCCAGTCTTCTCTCGAAGCTGTTCTTGACAGCGATAGTGATGGTGGAGATGTGCCAATAACGGTTGTCATTATCCATGAATGTGCTGCCATGACCCGCACCTCGAGCAAATCCACCCGGATGGAAGGAAAAGGGGTCGGACTGCGACTGGTCAAAAGGGCCTAACGGGCCGTCACCCACCACTACGCCATCTGCGTAGCCGGAGAACTCGGTGCCGGGTGCACCGTATTGCAGGTAATATTTTCCGTTGTGCTTTGTCATCCACGAGCCTTCGATAAAGGGGTCGAGGAAGGTGTTGTCGTAATATTCGCCAAAGCGCTGCCAGCCGAACTTGTCGGGATGGAGGAGGTACAGCTCCTTGCGAGTGCCCATGGGCTGGAAGGTCTTACGGTCCAGCTCGACGCCATAGACGGGATAAGAATTGCTGCTGCCATTGTACATGAATATACGTCCGTCGTCATCGGTGAAGAAGGCGGGGTCCCATCCGCCGATGTCAAAGGAGTCCACAAGGGGTTTCCATTTATCTCCCTTGGGGTCGGTGCTCATCCAGATGGTGAAGTTGCGGGTATAGGTGGAGCCGAAGACGATCATGGTATCTCCGATGATGCCTACGGCGGGGGCGCACAACTCGTCATATCCCTGGTTCCAGGGCCGGAGGAACTTGCGGGCTATAAATTTCCAGTTCAGCAGATCATTGCTCCACCAATAACCCCATTGGTTGGTGCTAAAAAGATAATAATCCCCTTTGTAGTTGACGATGACGGGGTCGGCAGTGGCGCGGTGGCGTCCCCACTCGCTGAAGTTGGGGATGGGCGTATAACCGTAGTCGAGGTTCATCGGGTTGCAGTAGGTGTGCTGGGCGGCCGGGGATGAGGGGGTCGAGGGGCCTGTCGCTGCGGATATAGGGGCGGAGGAGGTGGTTGGCGATTGGGCGCTGACTTTTGGTCCCTGAAAAAAACTAATGAACAAACAAATGAGAATAAGCATAGGCCATTTGAAGGTGGACTGCAGCGATATCTTTTTCCCGGTGGCGGAAGAGGCTCTGGCAGACTCGATGATCTCCAGCACGTGCAAGGCATGGTCGACGGCAATACGGGGTTCGATATTTTTTGCCAGCGACTCGCCGATCTTTGTAGCGCCTTCCTGCCATTGATAGCCCTCTGTGTCGGGCTGATAGAGCTTCGCGGGCTCGGTCCAGGAGTCGTCGAGATAGACGCCCATGGGTTCCCAGTCATAGCCAATGAGACGCATATTGCCTTTGTCGCCGTAGATCTGTATGGAATGCAGGGTCTGGCCTTTGGCTTCGTGGCCATGCGGATCGAAATAATTAAAGCCGCACATGACATGGGAAATGACGTTGTTCGCATGTTCCAGGAGTAGATGGGCATTGTCCTCGGCCTCTACCCTGACCTTTCCTTTATCATCCACGGTACGCTCGGGGTTGACGATGGTGGTCATAGCCATTACGCTCTTTGCGGGACCCAGGAGGCCGGTGAGGGTGGCCATATTATACACGCCAAGGTCGGGCATGCTGCCGCCACCTTTCTCATAAAAGAAAGCGCTCCATGTCGGTCCGGTATGCCCATATTGTCCGTGCGCGCTGGCAATGCGGCCAAGTCTTCCTTCCTGTATGCATTTGCTCATGAAGGCAAACTGAGGGCTATTGACTACGGCGGGCGCGCCCCAGATGCGGAGGTTCCTGCTCTTTGCCAGGTCAAGGAGTGCCTTGCCTTCGGCATAGGTATTGGCCATGGGCTTTTCGCTCCATACATGGCGACCGGCCATCAATGCCTTTTTATTCAGCTCACCATGGACCTGCATATCGGTGATGGTTATCTGCATGTCGAACGGAACGCCTTTTAACATGGCTTCGATGTCGGGGTAGGTCTGGGCGGTCGTCAGCTCGTATTGTTTTTTTTGCTGCAATGCCCTGTCGTATTTTATATCGCAGAGACTCACTATTTCCAGCAGCGGGGATGTCTTTATATGAGGGATATAGCGATTGCTTACACTGCCGCAGCCGATGATCCCTATCTTTAGTTTCTTATCGGGCAGTCTGTCGGCAAGGCTTTCGAGGGATGAAAGCATAAGTGCGGCGCCGGCCATGGCGGTGGTCTTTAGAAATTCCTGTCGGGAGATGTTTTGCATGGCATCGTTATTTTAAGTAGGGCGATTGGAAGCCCAGTTTCTTTAATCCATTTTGTACATCGGGTATATTCATGAACAGTCGCCAGATCAGGGCGCTACGATAATTTTCGATCATGACGACGATGGGGCCTTCATCGATGGCCAGATGGGTCTTTGCATACCAGCTCCTGCTCTCGCTAAAGCCGTCGGCAAAACCATAGGGGCCCCATATCTTGCTGCCGAGGTCATAATAAAAATGTTTGAGGGCCTGCATGCTGTATTCGGGGGTATATGGGAATGAAGATAGGGCGGCGGTGGGTTGTATGACACCCCTGTCATCTTGCGGACAGTGGGCCACATATCCCTTATAGCTGTCGCCGGCTGTGAGTCCCCAGCAATCGGGGCCATATCCTTTGTACTTTTTTGGATTGTCGATACAGTAAGCCCTGTTGATGAGCGTATGGTTCCTTGTCTGTTCCGCGTAGTCGATGCCCTGGTCGTCCTTCAATCCATTGGGGTCGATGCCCATGAAGGTGTACTGCTCGAAGAAAAGAGGCCCACCCCATTCAAAGTTGCCGAGCGGGAGCTTGATGCCATAATATTCTTTCCCATTGCGCCATGACGGGCTTTTTACCCAGCAGTTCTCGTACAGTTCTTTTGAGATGGGATGTGTGGGAGACGAGGCGGACATTATGTAGGTGATCAGCGCTTCATCCCATCCCCATACGGGAAAGTTCATGTCAAAGTCGTTGTAAGGGCTCCAGTGCCAGTACAATAGTTTATCGCCACCGTGGCTGTGCCAGTTCCAGTCGGCGACGGCCCACATCTGTGTCACCCGCTCGCGGAAATATCGCTCCAGGGGGGTGTCACCTTTGAAATATTCTTTGGCGCAAAGAAGTCCCATGAGCAGGTAAGATGTCTCTACGATGTCGGCGCCGTCATCCAGCCGGCCAAAGGGAATGGTCTTGCCGGTGGCCCCGTTCATAAAATGAGGATAGATGCCGTGATAGCAGTCGGCTTTGATCAAAAAGTCCGCGATCTTTACCAGTCGCCTTAATGCGGTGTCCCGTCCTATCCAGCCGCGGTTGACGGCTACGATGGTGGAGAGGATGCCGAATCCGGTGCCTCCGATGGCGCAAGCCTCTTCTCCGAAAGTATGACGGCTGAAATTGGGCTGGTCATCGGCTTCGTTGATATAGTCCCAATAATATTCGGCTTTTACGGTATTGTCGCGCTCACGGGCCAAGCCGCTGACGGGATGGGCGTAGTGCCAGAAGAAGCGGAATGTTTGTCGCTGTATGACGTCAAGGAGGGCGGAGTCGGAGAGTCCTTTTATAATGCCCACGGGGGCGATGCTGTTGGGGCCGGATGGGGCGATACCGGACGAGGGTTGTCGGAGAGCTGAAGACGGGCCGGAATGGGAAATGGCCTGCGGGGAGGATGCGCGGGGGGATGACACAGGCGGGGAGGATCGCTGGGAGTCCTGCCGGGTGGGTGGCGCCGGGTCCAATGAGGTGAGCGGCCGGGTGAAGGAGGGCTCGCCGAGTCTGGCTGACCGATCGATCTGCGCCGGGGATCTGAGCGTGCAAAGTAGCGTGAGGGCAAACAATAGGTGTCGCATAGGTGAGTTATTATTTTATCCAAGGGCTTGTGAATCCCAGTTTCTTAAGACCTGTCTGTATCTCGGGGCAGCTCATGAACAATTTCCAGAGCAATCCGCTGCGATAATTCTCGATCATCACGATCTCGGGACCCTGATCGATGGCCAGGTATTCCGTAGCATACCAGCTTTTTTCTTCGCTGAAGGCATCTGTGAATCCGTATTCTCCCCAGATCTTATCCCCCACCTTGTTATAAAAATATCTCAGCGCCTGCATGGAGTATTCGGGTGTATAGGGGAAGGATGACAGGGCGGCGGAGGGGGTGATGACGCCCAGGTCGTTGGTGGGCGAGTGTGCATTATAGCCTTCATAGTTATCGCTGGCGGTGAGTCCCCAACAATCGGGACCGTATCCTTTGAATTTGCCGGGATTGCGGACGCAGTGCTCCCGATTGATCAGCGTATGGTTCTTATTCTGCTCCCAGTAATCTGCATATCGATCCTTTAGTCCCCGGGGGTCGAGACCTAAGAAAGAGTAATGTGCAAAGAACAGGGGTCCGCCATAATCAAATCCCAGGGGAAGGGTGATATCATAAAAAGATTTTCCGTTGTAAAAATGAGTGCTTTGCGCCCAGCAACGATGATAGACCTCGGGGCTGATGGAATAGCGGGGAGAAGAGGCTGCCAGTACATAAGTTATGAGACATTCGTTCCAGCCCCGCAGCTCGAAGTTCATGCTCCAGTCGTTGTTGGGGCTCCAATGCCAGTACAGCAGGTCCAGGCCGCCGCGTGTATGCCAGTTGAATTCTGCATCCTGCCATAGCCAGTTGATCCGATTGCGGAGCTCTGTCTCTTTACCTTCGTGACCATTAAAATACTGACGGGCGCAAAGAAGACCTTCCATGAGAAAGGAGGTCTCGACGAGATCTGCGCCATCGTCCTTGCGACTGAAGGGAATGTTCTTACCCGTCTCGCCATTGAGCCAATGAGGAAAGATACCATGATAGCTGTCTGCCTTTGCCAGGAAATTGACCTCTTTCAGCAGGCGATCGACGGCCTGCTCCCGTGTGATCCATTTCCGCTCGGCCCCTACAATGATGGCCATGATGCCGAATCCGCTGCCGCCGATGGTGCATACTTCGTGTCCATAGTTATAGGCCACGTTGCTGCGCTCGCGAGACAGGCCGCTGACGGGGTGGGCAAAGTCCCAGAAATATTTAAAGGTCTGCCTTTCGGTGAGCTCCAAAAGGGCGGTGTCGGAGAGGCCCGTGGGGCGGGGAATGGGGGAGCCTGCCTGGGCGGCGGCCAAGGTGGGAACCAGGATGGCAACTGACACCAGGACGGCGGCCGAACAAAAGGCTGTCGCGATAATGATAAAATGATGAATGCTCTTCATGGTCGTTTTAGAAATGCGGGCTTTGAAAACCCAGTTTTTTCATACCTGTCTGTATCTCTGGACAGCTCATAAACAAATTCCAGAGCAATCCGCTGCGATAATTTTCGATCATCACAATCTCGGGGCCCTGGTCGATAGCAAGGAAATCATTGTCAAACCAGGTGTTGGTCAAATTAAATGCATCTTTGAAGCCATAATCTCCCCAGAGTTTGTCACCCATCTTATAATAGAAGAATCGAATAGCATTCATGGATTCGGTTGGTGTATAGGGAAGTGAGGCTACTGCCGCTGTGGGGGTGATCACTCCGTCGTCATTGCCGGGGGCATGTGCGGAATAGCCATTCTGTTCGTCACTGGCTGTCAATCCCCAACAACTGTAGCCATAGCCATTGTATTTGCCGGGGTTGTCGACACAATAAAGGTAGTTAATTCGGGCGTGGGCCGTATCCTGTGTCCAGTAGTCGGCATAGGCGTCGGAGAGTCCGCGTGGGTCGATGCCCAAAAAAGAATAATGCGCAAAGAAGAGGGGGCCGCCATTGTCGGGACCCAGCGGAAGGCGAATGCCATAAAATGTCCTACCATTGGCGATGCCTCCATTACGTGCCCAGCCACTGTCATAAGCCGCCCTGGGGATAGCATTCGTGGGCGCGGAGGCAGCCAGTACGTAGGTGATCAGGGCTTCATTCCATCCCAGTACGGGAACATTGACAGCGAATTGATAATTTGGACTCCAGTTCCAATAAAGAACATTCCTTCCCCCTTGTCGATACCAGTTCCAATCCACGGCGTCGTAAAGGTCGTTGATCCTGCTACGGAGGCTGATCTGTCCTGCGTCGGTGGTGCTATTAAAGTATTGACGCGCACAGAGGAGGCCCTGCAAGAGGTAGGAGGTCTCCACAATGTCCCCGCCATCATCATGTGTGCTAAAAGGAACGGTGGCCCCGGTAGTGCCATTCATCCAATGGGAAAAGGCGCCATGATAACGTTGCACTTTTGTTGTATCAGACAGGAAGGTGACGATGGTGGTAAGGCGGTCGAGGGCCTGGGCACGAGTGATGAAGCCTCGGTATATGCCGGTGAGGATCGCCATTATACCAAAGCCGGATCCGCCGGTAGTGACAACATCGCTGGAAGCTCTTTCCCTGGTAAGGCCGGAGGTAGTGTTCGCAAAATCCCAGAAATACTTAAACGTCTGTTGCTGGACGAGTGTAAGGAGGGCGCTGTCGGATATGGCGGGGAATTTATCCGTGTTGTCGATAGCGGTCCAGAAGGGCGCATCCACCTTCGACTGTAATGCTTCGCCTGCTTTGGATCTCAGCGCAAAAGAAAATCCAATATCGTATTGTGTGATGGTCTTTAATACTGTCGAGGGTTGGATGGTTATGACACTGTCGCTGTTGGAATACGTGGTATGGCAGGCTACGGCTGTGCCGGTGTTGTCCTTTAAATAAAAGCTGGCGGGGACGGTGGTTTTATCCAATGGCGCGGTAAAGCTGAACTTTATCCGGGGCGAGATAGAGATATTGTAATAGGGTTGGGCGGGAGAAGCATTGTCGAAGGTGATGCCCGCCAGGCGTAAGGGTCCTGGTGGCTGCTCCGGTGTGGAAGAGCTTTTTGAGCAAGCTGCCAACGCCATATAGAGCCCAACAATCGTGTATCGTCCGAATATCCTCATTTCTTATATTGAAAGAATAATAAGCTGTCGTTGTTCCTGGCCATCACCAGCACGTCCCCATATTTTGCTGTGTGCAGCCATTTGAGGTCCCTGATCTCTCCGCGCACCTCGGGGAGGATGGGGCCTTGCCGGAATTGTCCGCTGACTTTGTCGAAGGCAAAGCGGGTGGGACATAAGGCGTCGTATTTCCCTTCATAGGGAATGGTCCCGTAAAAATTCCCGCCTGCCCAATAATTGGTGCTGTCCTGCCCGCGACCGGTGGTAAATGCAAATACGGGAGCAAGCTGCAGCTCAGCGGGAAGGTCTTCTTTTTTATAGTTCCCAGCCCCATCATTGAGGAAGCAGGCCGAGCCCAGTGTTTCCGCCTGCAGGGCGGTGTAATCTTTAAAGAGGTCATAGAACATATACTGCACGGTCTTGCCGGCCACCTCATCGTATCTCAGATAGGCTTTTTTCAATACGGGCATAGCGCGCTCCAGTTCATCCTTGGCGAGGAAGGTATATTCCTGGCCTTTGACGGTGTAGCACATAACCTGCTCTACGGTGCCGTTCTGGTCAAAATCCTTGATATAAAGTTTTAGCGGTCCGTCCTTGCCCGCCCAGAGTTTGGAATTATGACCCCAGTTGCCCGCCAACAGGTCCGCATAGCCATCACCGTTGACATCGGCAGAGGTGACGGTCTGCCAAAGTCCCGTGGAATGAGGTATATCGGATTCTTTGAACTTTCCGTGGTCATTTATAAAGATCTTCAGGGGCATCCATTCGCCTGTCACGACCAGGTCGGCCCATCCGTCGTGGTTGACATCCGTAAAACAGGCGGAGGTAACGGTGCCTATATTGGAAAGCTGGATGGTCTGGTAGGTGGCGGGCTCGAACTTACCCTTCCCATCGTTGAGAAAGAGATAAGAAGTTTGCGGTATCCCGAATTCGTTACCAAGGGTACCGGACAGGACGCCTACGAAGAAATCCATATCGCCGTCATGATCCACGTCTGCTACCGCTACGCAGGATTTATTGTAAAATTTCTGTATAAGAAAATCGGGCTTGTCCTTAAAATGTCCCTTTCCATCGTTGATGAACAATCGATCGGTGAGGAAAAACGGGGTATTGCCCTGTGGCTCGTTGCCGCCGCTGATCACCAGCAGGTCAGGCCAGCCATCTCCGTTGGCGTCGAAGAAGACGGCATCCACATCTTCCGCGGGGGCATATTTTGCAAAGAGAGCGGTATCGATGCTGGTAAAAGAGCCGTCCCGCTGCTGGACCATCAATGCGCCGGGCTGACCTTTGGCGCCGCAGGCATAAAAATCGTCCAGGCCATCCTTATTGACATCCCCTACGGCGATCTTGGGTCCACGGGTGCTCTCCTTATGCGGGATCAGGTATTGTACGTTGAAGTCTGAAAAATCATCTTCTATGTGTCTCCATTTGCAGGCCACCTGGCTGGTGATATCCTCCAGCACGGGTTTTTTGGGTGGGAAGAAGGTATGGTAATCGAAATGACCCGATGCATCCTTTTGGGTAATGGTCAATCGCTGACGGGTAGCTATCTTTTTAAGTACCTGGAACCGCTGGTCGGGCCAGACGATGAGGATGCTGTCGATGGTGTTTGCGTCACCCAGGCCAAAGTGAAGACGGGTGTCGGAGGAGGATTGGAAGCCCCGGGTAAGCATGAGCTCCTGGTATTGCATGGAGGGCTGGCCGGTGGAGGAGTCCCGGGTCCATACATAGGCCTTTGTCCCTATCCCAAAAGTGTTCATGCCTTCACCCTTGAAGGATAGGGAGAGATAGTTGTCGCCGGGAGTATTGTTCTTCAATAGAGTGGCCGTTGCGTCGATGCAATTGATCACCAGGTCGAGCCGGCCGTCATTGTTAAGATCGGCATAAGCGGCGCCGTTGTAGTATCCTTTCATCTTGCCTGTACCCCAGTCATCGCTGACATCCTTAAAGGAGATGTTGCCGTCGCCTCTGAAGAGGAAGGGATGGGATGCTCCGTCCGGCATGATACTAATGGCCTTGTCATCGTATTGTGTGGACTTATCGAGTCCTCTGTATTGCAGGTCGGAGACAAAACGGACGTAGTCGAGATCGACGGGTCTTTTTACGATGCCGCTGGAAATAAAGAGGTCCTTATTACCGTCGTTGTCAAAATCGGCCATGAGCGGGGTCCAGCTCCAGTCCGTTGCGGAGACACCTGCCATCAGGGCCACGTCGCTAAAGCTTACCCCATCTCCGTTGTTGCGTTGCAGACAGTTACGGGAGTATTGGTCCTGGAAACCGTTAAAGGCAAGCTTTACCTTATAGGTATTTTGGTTCTCATCGCTGCCATAGGTCTTCAATGTCTTTTCATCGGGTGGCAGCATATCCACGGTGACAATGTCGGGTTGACCGTCGTTGTTGTAGTCGGCTATGTCATTCCCCATGCTGAACCGGGAATAGTGTCCGAAGTGTTTGGCGCCACTCTCGGTGAAGGTGCCGTTGCCATTGTTGACGTAGTAATAATCATTCTCATGAAAATCATTTCCTATGTAGATATCATCCCATCCGTCGTTGTTGAGGTCGGCTACGCTGATGCCGAGCCCGTATCCCAGCACGCTTTGATAGATGCCTGCCTCTTTGGAAACATCGGTGAATTTACCCCTGGTGCTCAGATCATTTCGATAAAGCCTGGCGCCGGCCAGTGAGTCGTACCCTCTGCGATGGCTGGTGTCCACGATATTGCTGTTGGGTTCGTGGGACTGGTTGAGGATAAAGCAGTCGAGGTCGCCATCGTGATCATAGTCAAAAAAAACAGCCTGGCTGCCGAAGCAGGAAGTATTGAGTCCCATTTTTTCGGACTGCTCGGAAAAAGTATTGTTCCCGTTGTTGATGAAGAGCATATTATGCCCTTGGAGGCCATAACGCTGGCTGACGGTGGAGACGTAGATATCCAGCAATCCATCGCCGTTGACATCGGCCATGGTGGCGCCTGTACACCAATCGGCGGAGCCAGCCACGCCCGCCTGCGCGGTGATGTCCTCAAATTCGAAGTTGCCCTTGTTGAGGTAGAGCTTGTTATTGCCGGGTGTATTGGCCGTAAAATAAATATCGGGGAGGCCGTCATTGTTGATGTCGCCGATGGCAACGCCGCCGCCGTTGTAATAATACAGGTAATAAAGAATGTTGAGCAGCTTGGTCTTCTTCAGATGATTGGCGAATTCCACATGTGTAGTAGCAGGTGAAAGGGTTTCGAATACGGGATGCGTCCGGTGGCAGGACAATAAGGGCAGCAGGGGCAGTAATAACATCCAATACCGGAAGATGGATCTCATTTTGACTTTTTTACGGATTGCAGGAATTTTTTTGTTTCGTCTGGATAGACTTTTATAAAATGGGTGCGCATATAGGCGGATGTGGGTGCGGTCTCCCCTTCCAGCTGTACCATGATGGCCTGTGACGGTTGCAGGGGCATATGGCAGTCGATGCAATTCTGTTTGAGCTGCGTGGCGGACAGAGTCTTTAGTTTGCAGGCGGGGGCGCTGGCGGGTTGCGGGTGTGTAGCGCTATTGTCCTGATGGCAGGTCATGCATCTTTCAGAAAAGAGTGCAGGTTTCCCGGCTTCGTTGACATGTGTGTTGTGACAGGTATTGCAGGTCATCTGGCTCATCCGGAAGCATTTGCTGGCGGCCAGGAGTCCGTATTGATTGCCGTGGACATCGATGTCGGCGGCGTTCAGCTGAGCGGTGTCCATAGCAAAATAGTTGGTCAGGGTATCACCGGGCTGGAATGAAAAAGACGGTTTTGTTTTTTCGAGTCTTCCTCCATGGCAAAATATGCAGAGGTCCAGCTTCTGCTGCCTGGTGAAAGAGGCGGGATTGATGATAAATTTTCCTGTCTTCTCCTCCGGGTGTTGTCCGTGGAACTGGACGTGTTTCAAGCCGGGGCCATGACATCTTTCGCAGTCCACGCCGAAGAGGATATTGTGGTCGTACTCTTCCACCCGGGCGTCGGGGGGTGAAGTGACATGAACATAAGTGCTATGGCATTCGAGACAGCGGGAGGTGATGGGTCTGCCAAAGGCCACGCGAAGGTAGCCGGGGCTGTTGCTCCATTGGTTGGCGGCGGTGAACCAGCTGATGGGCAGCTGGAACAACGAGTCTTTCCACCAGTACAAATAGGTCTGCCCTTTGGTGCCGGAGCCAACGGTGATATCGAAACGCCGGGCTTTTCTTTCCACGCCTTCGTTGTATTCCACCTGGTAAAGGCCGTCCTTTCTTTTCTCCATAGCAACGTGCGTGTAATCGGAGAAGATGAACTTATTTTCACCGGAGGCAAAGCTTCCTTTTATATTCTTTAGCGAAGCTGCTTGTGAGGTGAGGTAGTGGGCGGTGTGGATATGTGTGTCATAGATATTTTTATGACATCCGGCGCAGGAGAGGGAGCCGGCGTATGGTTCGGGCGGGGTGTCGGGGCGGGCGGGTTGGGGAGTAGAGGGGTGCTTGTCGACACAATATATGAACAGGCAGATGCTGAGCAGCATTCCGGATATGACGAGGACTGACCTGGGACAGTGTACCTTCATATTTTAAAAAATGAAGGGCTGAAGGATCTTCAGCCCTTCTGGTATATTGTTTCGTCTATAGCTTGTTATTATACAAGCCCTGCACATCCGTAGCCGACAAGGCCGTGTTGTACAGCCTGATATTATCGAGATCGCCGGGCCATCCTGACATCCAGGAGTTGGAGGCATAGTTGCTCACGAGGCCGATGGCTTCCTGGAAGCCACCCACAATGAGCTGATTGGCGTTACCGTCGAACTTGATAGCCTGACCCGTCTTCTGGTCAAACTGAGCGCCGTCATAGTACAGGGTACCGGTTTGGGCGCCTGCATCGTAGGTGAAAGCGATGTGGTGCCAGTTGCCGTTGTAACCATGGGGCAGCCGCTGGTTGCCGGAATAGCCGGCAAAGCTCCAGTTGTCATTGCTTCCATTCTGGAAGTGGATCTTGAATATCAGCGAATCCGACGTGCTGGTCTCATGATCGACAAATACAACGAAATTACTCCAGAAGCTGACGGTGCTGGACAGGGCCAGGACGCCATCGGCATTGGAATGATCTTTCTGCGCAAGGGTCGCTCTGAACCAAAAGGCAATGGTAAAGTTAGTAGACTGCGCAAAATCATTGGCATTATAATAATGAATATAATGGCCGTAATCTCCCTTGTAGGCTGTTCCGCGAACGCCATCCGTGAAGGTGACGGAGGGATCCGGGAAGAAGCTGGGGTATCCGGAGATACTATCTGCAAAACGGACGTTGATTTGCTTGGCGGCCGGGCTGGTAGAATCAAAGGGCAAATAAAAACGAAGCGGTCCCGCGGGTAAGACGACGTTGTCAGTGGGATAATCCTTGGGCAGGGCCGGACGAGGCGTCTTCTGGCAGCTCATCGCGAGTCCGCAGACCAGGGCGGCCAGCAGGGCGGATGTGCCTATTTTATTTTTAATTAACATAGCTCGAATATTTTGTTTTTAGTAATTGGGGTTCTGGACCAATACACCTCCTGACAGGTCGATGGCAGGCTGTGGTATGGGATAGAGGGCATTTCTTGGCGTATACCCCAATGATCCAAGGACGGCGGGCGCGTCGCCCCAGCGAACGAGGTCATAGAACCTATAACCTTCCATGGCAAACTCCCATCTCCTTTCGTCCTTGATAGCCTGTCTCATCTGTGCCTGAGAAGTGTATGTTACATGGGGCAGCACGGTGGTAGAGTCGGCGCTTCCCCTGGCCCTGCGACGGATGATGTTGATCATACTCTCGGCTGTAGCGCCATCACCCAATTCATTGGCAGCTTCGGCCTCCATAAGGATGACGTCGGCATAGCGGATGATACGGTGGTCGATCCAGTCGGCGCCGCCGCTGGGTCCTATCTGGCCTGTATAAGCGCGCATAGCGGGATCGGAATATACTTTCTTGCTCCAGTATTTCTGGTCGAGGGACGTACCGGGATTGTAGGGTGGCAGTGTAGCGCCGTAGCCGCCAGTGGCGGGGCCTCCGTCGTACTGACCGGAATAGAGGATCGTAGCGGCCTTGCGGGGGTCGGAATTGCTCCAGGCATTGTTAAGATTGTCGGTAGGTGTATTCCACCCCCATCCCAGGTTCCAGGCTGTGCTGGCGCCGCCCTGCCGGACGTTCTGGCTGGTCCCCCATTGTACTCCGTAGTTGTTGGTCCCATTCTGTCCTACACTGGCTTGCATTTCGAAGATGGACTCGGGTCCATTCTTGCCGGCGCCGCCGACACCGTCTTTCCAGATATCGACAAAGTTGGCGCTCAGGCTGTATTGAGCGGAGGCAATAACGCTCTCACAAAGACCTTTTGCACCTGCCCAGTTGTTACGGAACATATAGGTCTGAGCCCAGAGGCTCTTGGCAGCGCCGCTGGTCAGGCGTCCGGGGAATTGGTTATTATTATTCTGATCCAGCCAGTTGATGGGCAGATATTGGGTGGCGACATTCAGATCGGAGTCTATCAAGGCATAGATGGCGGAGGCCGGAGATTTCGGTTTGATCAGCGCCTTGGCATCCGTCGAATAGAAATTAAGCAGCGGTACATCGCCGTATGCTTTAACCAGCTCGAAATAAGAATAGGCGCGGAAGAAGCAGGCTTCACCCACATCCCGGAGGGAAGCAGGGTCGGTGAGCTTCAGGGAGTCCGCGATATGCAGGGCCTGGTTGGCGAGGTTGATCATATAGAAATGGTCATTCCAGTAAGTATTGGTCGCCCAATCGTTCTTGGTATACTGGAAAGTCTCGAATTCCGCATTGACCTCGGCGCCGTCGGTGGTGCTGGAGCCTTTTTGCGCATCGTCGTCACGAATGCTATTGAAATCCAGCCAGGGAAGGGTTGAAAAGCCTGCATAGGAACGCAGGGTGCTGTACATGGCAAAGCTCTGGGATTCCAGGGCGCCCTGGTGCAGATCGCTGAGCGTAGCCTGTAATGGCTTGCGATCGAGAAACTTGGTACATCCGGCGAGCACGAGCGCGAATGATGTCGCCAGGACCGGTAGCCAAAATATCTTTTTGAATGTTTTCATATTCAATATTTTTTCGATTACTTAAAATGTGATGTTTACACCTGCTGTTCCAACGACAGGGATGGCGCCACCGGCGTTGTCATAGCCGAATGCCGTGGCATCTCCGCCAAATTCAGCTGTATAGCCATAATTGTGTTTCCAGGTCTTGAGGTTTTGTGCGTTGAGATAGACCCTCATGCTCTTGATGGCGCCACCGGCCAGACGATTGAAGGTATAGCTCAGGTTTACATTCCTCAGACGGATGAAGGAACCATCCTCGATGTTATAAGTAGAACCGTTGTAGTTGAAACGATCGGCCTGGCTGATGATGGGGTCCCAGTTGGAGGTGCCGGCACCATGCCAGCGACCCATCTTGAAGGCAGGGTAGTTCACCCGTTGGAAGGGCGATTCCAGCGAACCCCAGGTGCGGAAGATCTTGTTACCATATACACCGCCGATGTCGATGCTCAAGGCAAACCCTTTATAGTTGGCACCAATAGAACCGCCATAGATGAATTTGGGCGAGGGGTTGCCGATATAGGTCCTGTCGTTATAATCGATCTGACCATCGTGATTCACGTCCCTGAACTTAAAGTCGCCGGGGCGGTAGGAACCGATGGCGGATGCGGGAGCTGACTTCAGGATATCCAGATTGCTCTGATAAAGGCCATCCACTACGAACCCGTAGAAAGAGCCGATGGGGTGACCGGCCTCTGTACGGCTTTCGGCCGAGCCGTTGTTCTGGAAGGCACGGCTGAGGAACCCGGTGGGCAGGTCTTTATCCATGCTGACCACTACATTGTTCAGGAAAGTGATGTTACCGGATACGTTCCAGGAGAAGTCCTTATTCACGGCCTGGTTCCAGCTAGCAGACAGCTCTTCACCCCAGTTGCGCAAGGTACCACCATTGATCAATTCGTCGGGCAGACCCGTGCTGGGGCGGCTCACGTAGGTCATCAGGTGGTTGGTCTTCTTATTGAAGTAGTTGAATTCAACATGCAGGCGATTCTGCAAACCTGTCGCTTCAAAGCCAATCTCCTGGGATGCTACTGTCTCCCATTTCAGGTTAGGATTGGGTACATAGGAATTCTGCGCCGCGGAATAAACGGTGCCGTTGAAAATAGCTACAACGCCTGTGTTCAGCTGAGGATAGTAGGGATAGGGTATAGGGGTTCCGTCTGCGTAGGTGGAAGTTTGGTTGCCCAGCACACCCAGCGAACCTTTTATCTTCAGATAATCCAGGATATGCTGGTCGTTCAGGAAATTCTCCTTGGTGACCTCCCATGCGCCGCCCACGGCCCAGAATTGCTGGAAACGATTTTTGGGGGGCAGCTGAGAAGAACCGTCGTCACGGAAGGAGGCGTTGAGGTAATACTTGCCCTTATAGTTGTACAATACGCGCGCCAGGTAAGAAACGGTGCTGTATTCACTCTGTGAAGAGGTCGCAAATGTCTGGGTCGGATCGTTATAGTTGGTGCTGATGTACCAAAATCTGGGATCGTTGGGTATGGGGGTAGCGGCGCCTGTGGTAAATTGTTTGGCAGAGCCTGTCCTGTTGAAGTTGCCAAAATAGTAGGTGGTGAAACCACCTGTCACCTGTAGGCTGTGATCGCCAAATATTGCCTTGTAATTCAGCAGATGATCCTGCTGGTACTTCCGCCAGTTGTTATCATATTCTGTAACGGAAGTCCTGGGGCTGATGAGATAGGCGGAGTCACGCAAGGGATCATACGCATTGTAGAGGGGTATATACTGTCTGTCATTGAGCTCGCTCATATCCGCATAGAAGGTGCTGCGGAACGTAAAGTTCTTGAGGAAGCTGACCTCGGCCCAGGCGCTACCTACCGTCCTGTACTCGCGATTGATCTTGGTAGGCCACTCATTTTCTATTGTTATGAGTGGGTTTTCCACACCAGAATTCTGCAGGGCGTGGTCGACGGTGGAATACAGCGGGCCGGTGAGGGTATCGAGGCCATAAGGATTCTTATAGCTGAAGGTCTTGGGGAGGGCTGATACCTGTGGCATGATCTTGCGGGCTCCGTCCAGCACCCATGTCAGATCATATGGAAGCTCCTGGCGGGATGCATTGAGGTTGACACCCACGCGAAGGAACTTGTTCACCTTAACCTCATCGCTAATGGAAAGCAGCAGCTTCTTCAATTGCTCGTGACGGATGATGCCCTCATCGTGGGTATAGCCGACGCCCATGTTGAATTTATTCTTCTCGCTGCTGGATGATATGCTCAGGTTGTTGGCGTTGAAATGCGCGGTGCGGGTGACGGCGCTGATCCAGTCGGTATTGGAATTGATGGCGGAATAGTCGGGTGTGGCCACATTATTGTTGGCATTTTCCTCTGCGAATAAAGTAGAGAACTGGCTGGCGTTGGCCATCTTTATCTTATCCACCAGCTTCTTGAACCCGTAGTTGCTGTTGAGCGTGACGACAGTCTGACCTGCCTTGGCCCTTTTGGTGGTGATGGCAATAACACCCGTAGCGCCCTTGACCCCGAAGATGGCGAGAGAGGATGGATCTTTCAGCACTTCGATGGACTCGATGTCGTTGGGGTTGATATAATCGATGTTGTCGTTGAGGATACCATCCACTACATAGAGGGGGTGTACCTGGCCGATACTGACCGTACCGCGGATACGAATATCGGGTTGTGCCCCCGGGGTACCGTTGTTGACGATGTAGAGGCCGGCGACCTTACTCTGGAGGGAAGCGATGGGGTTGGTATTAGGCTTATCGGCCACTTCCTTACCTTCTATCTTCACGATAGAGCCGGTCAGGTCTCTTTTGCTGGCCTGGCCATATCCGATGACCACGACTTCATCCATGATCTTTTTGGCGGCGAGCAGTTTGACATTGATAACCGCCTGGCTATTGACGGCCACCTCCTGTGTCTCATACCCGATGTAGGAGATGAGAAGCCGGGCCTTTTCGGGTACTGTCAGGGTAAAATGACCGTCATTGTCGGTAGAGGTACCGATGGCGGAGCCTTTGACGGAAATAGATACACCTGGGAGACCTTCGCCGGCCTCGTTGGTGATCTTCCCCGTTATTTTTATATCTTTATATCCTGCGTAGCAAGCGAATTGGACAGGACCACGATCAGGTTGTTCTCCAATACCTTGAAGGTGAGGTCGGTACCGGTGAACAGGCCTTTTAGGAGGTCCTTGATCTCCAGGTCCTTTGCATCTATATTTATTTTCTTATGAATGGTATTCAGGCGGCTGTTGTAAAGAAATCGGTAGACGCCTTGTTTTTCAATGGAGTTCAGAGCCTTCGAGATCTCTACCTGTCTCAGGTTGAGGGAAACCCTCCCTTGCCCGTTTACCTTGGCCGATACCTGCATAGTCGCTACAAGTATCAGTAGAAAGGTGAGTTTCATAAACAAAAGAGCTTTTTTTACGGCATGAGGGCTTACGCCCCCAATCGTTAGCATTTTTTTCATACTTTTAAACTTGTGGGTTATAATAAAGAGTGAAACCGGCGCTGCTGTCCCAAATTGCATTACCGGATTTCTGATGTAACCTTAGCGGGGAATGCGCCAACATTTCCCGCTTTCTTTTTTTGTTTATGTGCTGTTATTCATTTGTTTGTACTAGGATTTAATCATATCAGTTATTGAATGGTGATTTGGTTACCTTCTATGCTGTAATTGAAATTGGCGGTCAGCTTCAAAGCATCCAGGGCCTGCAGAACTGTCTCTTTTTCAAATATGCCCGTGAATCTTAAATTCTCTTTTTCGGGGGTGCTGAACCGGATGGTGACGCCATACCATCTTTCCATCGACCTGGCCAGGCTTCTGAACTCTTCGTCCTGGAAGATCAGCTTGTTATCCACCCAGGAGGTCTCGATAATGGCCCCGGAGCGTTGTTCATAGGTGGGCTTGCTGATGACGACGAGGGAAGCATTGTCGACATGATCGTGACGGCGAACCTCTTTTTCCTTATCCAGCTTTGCGCTGTCCTCATTGTTGACTACCAGCTTCTCATTGGGTTTTAGCACGATCTTGTCGCTAGGTCTGTTGTGGATGGAGACTTCGATACTGCCGTGGATAAGGGTAGTTTCGGTGGTCTTATCGGTGGGGTAGGATTTTACGTTGAAGCTTGTACCGAGCACCCGTATATCGATGCGGGCGGTGTGGATGACGAAGGGTTTGCTGGCATTGGGAGCCACGTCAAAAAAGGCTTCACCCGTCAATGTGACGACACGTTGTGTGGCGCCAAAGTTCTTTTCATAATTGATGCGGCTGCCGGCATTGAGCCAGACGACGGTGCCATCGGGCAGGGTGAGATGGGTACGGGAGCCATTGCCGGTGAATATTTCATTGCCGGCCAGGGTGGGGGTTACTGCCGTGGTGGCGGCAACGGGCTGGGGAGCGCTCGTGCGAATATAAAGTCCTGTAATAATGACGGCGGTGATGAGCATGGCGGCTGCCAGCAGGAAAATGGTACGCCTGGAGCTGTGATGCCGTTCCGGCGTAGGATAGACGTTAGTGTCGTCAGCAGTGACGGCAAGCGTAAGGACGGCAGCGGGCGCCTGTGTATAGTCTATCTTCAGGTCCTGCATGCGATCGAGATGACGGGAAAAAGCTGCTTCTGCGATATATTGCTCCTTCGGGTTGGAGGGATTCCAGAGATCGGAGATGGTTTGCAAAGGGTAGTGTAACTCGGGATTCTGGCGCAGTAGTTCTTCCAGCTCACGCAATTCTTCCGGAGTTGCTTCTCCGGTCAGCTTTTTAGCGATGAGATTCCACGTGTATTGTTTCTGTTCTTGTCCCATTTAGTGTGTAGTAGATACCAATGCTAATGTCCAGCTTTGGGGCCCGACGGGCGCAAGGTTCCGTCTGTAGGACAGACATTTTCGAAAAAACCCCCAAAAAAAATTTAAAATTTTTTAACATTTCTAATGAGTAGATTCCCGCCAATTGGTTATCAGCGACTTAGTGATTGAGGCTTGGGAGCGTTTAGCGGGAATGTTTTATGGAAGAGGAGACGGTCTTCTGAATATCGAAGCTGACGGCGGTGCCGATCTTGTGCAACGCTATAGCCAATTGGTTTTCAACGGTTTTTACAGATATGTTCAACACTTCCGCCACCTCTTTGTATTTGAGTCCGTCCTCTTTTGCCAGCTTGAAGATCATTTTGCATTTGGGGGGGAGCTGGTCGATAGCCTTTTGTATACGGGTGAGCATGTCGGCGGTGATCAAAAGCTGTTCGGGGTCGAAGTAGAGGCTGGTGAAGTCGGCCTGGAATTCTTCGAGGGGGTTGATAGCGGCGCTGCGTTTTTGCTTGTCCAGGTAATTATAAGCGTGGTTGCGGGTGGAGACATAGAGATAGAGTTTCAGGTTCTCTATTTTTTCCAGGTCTTTTCGTTTTTCCCACACCTTAATAAATACGTCGGAGATGATCTCTTCGGCGGGCTCTTTTGCTTTGACCAGGGTTTTGGCAAACTGGAACAGGTAGGAATATAGGGAGGTGAACAGTTCTTTATATGCCTGCTGATCGTCGAATCTTGCGATCCGGGTTTGCAATGTTTGAATGTTATTAGCGGTAATCATCTGGCAAAGCAAGGTGTCGTCCTTGTGCTCAATATTTAGCAATAATATTAAGTTTTTTTCTGACTATCTAATTTTTGCTATCTAAGAACTTAGGCCGACGATCGTTAGTATATTATTTGGACAGTTTGTTTTGCCGGGATGCTGCACAGAAAAAGGGTATTTGCCTTTCGGGGTCAAAACGAGGACGAGTGGCGGAGTGGGCCGGCCAAAAATGGAGAAAGGGCTGGCCAGGTGGGGTGGATTTATTTTCGGACTTCCCTTAATTTTTTATACTTTTGCAGCCGCCGGTTTTGGCAGGACCCTTAGCTCAGCCGGTTAGAGCATCTGACTCATAATCAGAGGGTCGCTGGTTCGAGCCCAGCAGGGTCCACGATGAAGATCAAGCGTTTAGAAGGTAAACCCAACTAGGCGCTTTTTTCATTTGCATACAGTTTGCATACTTTTCCAATAACTTTAGATTACTTAATGCTAACAAATGCAAGATTCCCTTTCTGGCCCTGATCCTGACGTGGTATTCGGTCCATTGTTCGGCAGATTGCACAACCTGCAACGTGGTACTTTTGACTATACAATCCATCGGCGTGAGGTTCCGAATCCGCAAGATGTATTCATGTTAAAGTCTTCTACTGCTCTTTCATATTTAGAGGAAGTCCTTTCCAGGGTTCGAGACACCAAAGAAAACCTTGATAGCATAGTAGATGCCTTGGACATAAAGCCATCAAGGTCTCCTGCCATGTTAGAGTCTCCTTTTGAAGGCGGGTCTCCGATTCAAGGGTACGAGAATAAAGATGTTTCCCAGGTCAAAGCAGAAACAAAAGAAGCCTTAGCGCAGGAGCTTGACGTATATCAAAAGGAGCTGACCATTCTTAGGGACAAGCTGGAAGATATACCCAATTCAACAGAAGATGATCCCGACAAGATACAATTAAATTTATCTGTAGTCGAGTTGGGAGCACTGATCCATCTATTGAAAGAAGCAGGACTAATACTTGGACCTAACAATACCCAATTGATGAAAATACTTTCGAAATTCCTTCAAACAAGAAAGGGGAAAGGTTCCTGGAAAACTTTATCAGATGCTATGAGGCTGGATAGCATGACAAATGATCCACAGAAAATGAATGATCGGGATCGAGCACTTGAATTCTGGAATGATAAACTTGTGGAAATGCAAAAAATCATCGTACGGTTAGAAAAGAAATATTCTGATAGTTAACATCTTATATATGCATTTCTAGGGGGTGACGCCACCCCCATCACCCTTCACTTTAGGCCATTGTTCGGTTCTTTGCGTTGCATCTCCTGGGGATGCATAAAACCGAGCAACATGGATCATCAAATCCAGACACAGCTTTCAGAGATTAAAGAATACATATCCAAGCAAGCTGTTTTAAACAAAGACCCATTAACTCTTGCTGAAGCCGCGCTTTATGCAGGAGTGTCAAAGAGCTATCTCTACAAGCTGACCAGCAAACGGGCGATACCATTTTACCGGCCAGCTTCAAAACTGATCTTCTTTAAACGTTCAGAGCTGGACGAATGGCTGCTGAACAACAGAAACCCATCAACGATGGAGTTGTCCGAATTGAATCTACGTAGTAAAAAATGACTATCCAGAAGTGAGAGGGTGAGCAAGAAGCTCACTCTCTCAAACTATGTGCATCTGTCCACCTTGGAACAAAGAATTAATCAAGTATGTACCTACTTGTTCTACCTATGGTGTATCTACTATATACCACTATATACTAACTCTCTATTCTAATAGTCCAATTTTTGACCCATCAAAAGATGATCTATGGCACAAAAGACACTGTATAGTCGGCCCCTCAATCTATATGACTTCGAAACGACTGCCAAATGGTTAGAAGGTGAATGGTCGGCATTCTGCACTTTCACCTACCATAGGAGAATGACCTTGAAGTCTGCAAGGAGAAAGATGGAAGCACTGCAAGAGTACCTTGTTAATCTCTATGGTCCTGAAATTAGGATGTTCTGGGTAACGGAACCCTTTCGAGATAATAACTCCTGTCATGTTCACGCTCTCATTAAAATACCGGGATCACCAGAAGGGTTAGAAACCTCTATACTAACTGCATGGCACAAGGTTGCCCCGCCAGCAGGATATAAAAAGCATAGTCTTACAAGCATCTCACAGTATGAACCAGGAAGGGGCGGTCATTACTATGTAGCCAAGTATTTGCAGAGTGATAAAGTTGATTGGGATATATTCTGAATGGCCAAAGATGGACAGAAGATAACCATCTATAGCTTACTATTCCCATATGCCCAAATACATTCAAACTGTTCCTTTAACAGGTCTTTATACGGTGCTGTAGGGATTCCTTGGTTTGCTCTCTTATCCCAGAAGGTAATACTCTTAAGACTTGAGGTTTTAAGAAAGTATTCCAATTCAGGACTGATCTCATAGGTATAGAGCCGACATTGTACCCCTTGACCATTAGTTGGTACATCTTCTTCTTTTAATGCCTGGATTATCATTGACTGACCATTGACAGACTGAAAAACAAGGGAGCGGGGTACACATTCACCTTTTAGACGATACTGCCCACTATTCATATACCTACATTGCAGCATATAGTAAAGAGGCTTTTTGTAATCAGTGTCTTTATTTAGGACCACTCTAAGCTCATATTTATTGATCCCATTTTCAAGGTCTTCATTCAAACTGACAGTTTCCATCTTGGCAATGTAGGTGGTTGAGTGTTTGCCTATCTCTTTGGTAATGGAACACTGTGCTATCAAATTGACACTAAACAATAATAGCAGTAATGGTAGTAAACATTTCATCGCTGATAAATTTAGGGGTTAAACAAAGAGCCAAAAATACAACAAGTGGCCCAATTGGGCCACAAGCATGAGTTGAAGAATGGAGAGTCATAAATGTATCTATCTATGACTGGGGATCATCTGCTTTCTCCTTAATAATATGCATGGCCTCTATTAGTTCTTCTGTCCGGGCATAAAAGGCCAGTAGGTCATCTCTTTTATGGGGATCATCAAACTGAGGTGCATCAGATATAAGACATGCGGAAACAATCTCCCATAAGGTATGCCGGGTGTCACTAAGGGGGTAATCCTTGAAGTATTCCCTCACCACGGTAAGGGGCTGTTCTCTTTCCTGGATGGATAGACGGATTGGCTGGTTGAATAGCTCAGAGTTGTCAAGATAGTAGGACATAGTACAGGTTTTTATCTGTAGCTATAATACGGACAGGGTGCCTGTTTACTAACAAAAAATCCAGCATATTTTATCCCAGAAACCGAATATTTCATTCCTTGGCTAAATCGGCTATATTTGCTATATGACACCTATGCCGGATAAAATACACCAAGGTCAAAATATTAGACGGTTCCGGGAGATGCTGAACATCAAGCAGGAAACCCTAGCCCATGAACTAGGTCCAGATTGGAGCCAGAAAAAGGTATCCCTACTGGAAGCTAAAGAGACCATTGACCAGGAGCTATTAGAACAGGTGGCTAAGGTTCTTAAAGTACCTGTAAAAGCAATTGAAAGCTTTACTGAAAAAGGAGCTGCTACCTACTTCAATACGTTTGAGGAAGGAAGTTCCAATCAAGGTAATATCGGTGATAATGGTACTTATATTTTCAATCCCATCGACAAGCTATCTGAAGCACTGGAAGAAAACAAGAGGCTGTATAACCAGCTCCTACAAGAGAAGGACGAGAAGATAGCCCTTCTGCAAAAGCTACTGGATAAGAAATAGGGTACGGACTACATACTACTTTGCTTCTAATATCTGATAGAAGGATTCTACCAAGGTTAGCAAATGCAAGTGGACTTCAGATGTTTCATACTCACCTGTTAGCGGCCCTTCATAGAATTGTACACCTTGGTAAAAGAACCACAATTCAACTGTGACATATGAGTGGGGATAGTTGTTACAAAATCGTTTTATTGCCTTTATAGGGTCGTCTTTATGATCCTTGGATAAGTACTGTATCAAATACCCTGGGCTTTCTTCTGACTCCATTTTCCGGGCATAGACATATGTGGCTTCAAGGAATAGCAGTAGGTCTGCAAAGAATGCAATAAACCTGGTTCTATATTTCAGTTCTGCATACAAGCTGCTTTGATGGCTCATAGCCATAAGGGACCAATACACTATCTCCGGCATTACAAAGGAGGGTGGCATTAGCTCCCAGGATTCCTCCATAGCAGTGAATGGATCATCAGGTAATCGGTCAATAGGTCTCTTGTACTCGTTGTTCATTGCAGTAATGATTAAAGATTAAGAAAATTGAATAGTGGTTAACTGGGCTTGATGCCCACAATCAGGTAGAAGGCTTCCAACAAGGTCAGTAAATGCATATGCAGACAGCTGGTATTATACTGATAGATACCCTCTTTAAGCGGGCCATGATAGAATTGCACAGCCTGGAAGAAGTCCCATAGCTCAATGCGTACATATAGTAAAGGGTATGACAAACAAAACTCCTTAATTGCAGTCATTGGTTCGCTTTTTTGTTCTTTAGTTAGACGTAAGAATTGGTGGGCCTCTTCTGGTCCCCTTAGCGGCTTTTTCTCTGGCATCATTTGTTTGTAGTATATATATGTTGCTTCAATAAATATTAAGAGGTATAAATAAAACTCAATGAACCTTGTCCTCTCTTGAAGGTCATCATATGCACTACCTTCATGGCTCAAGCTGATGCAAAACCATAAATTAAGCTCCCAAATGACATGCTCCACATCATAGTGCCGGCAAGACTCTTTAATGGCAGTAAAAGGTTCCTCTGGAAGGTAGTCACATGGTCTTTTTCGTTTGTTGTATCTGTTGTCCATTGTAGTGGGTTAAGGGGTTAATTATATCTTTCATCCTGGGTTTAGGATTGTATATTCCGCCGTTGAAAAGTGGTCCTCCTGGTGCCGTTCAATCCTTTAACCATGATGAAACCGTTGTTATTAGTCGCGGAATATCCTGCTCTTGGATTTGGCCTTTATCCGGTCCCGTAGCCAATCAGCCATAACATCATATTTTACCCCAAACAAGGCTGCAAGCCTCGTCACTTCGTTAAGTGTGAACTCTCCCGGGTTATTGATCTTGTTCCTAAATGCATAAAAGGAGATTTCCATCTCTATAGATACAGCTGTTTCACTCATGATGGCAAAGATTTGGGGCCATTCCTTTATACTGCTGTTCTCTAAACCATTTTTGATACTATTGAGCCTGTTAGCCCTTCTTAGCTGCTTAGCGTGTATAGCTGCATTGTCAGTGGGTTTGATCTTGCTTTTCATCTCGTAGTTTGTTTGATTGGGGCGACTTTCTTGAATTACTTAGGCATTGGATGACGAAAGCAGACATAGTGTTGTAAGGAGTATTGAGTAGTTCTGCAAAGCGCAACAGCTCATATACTGTGAATTGCCCAGGGTCTTCTGCTTTTCTGCGCAAAGTATAAGGAGCCATGTACAGGTCAGGGGCTAGGTTTGTTCTTCTGATTATTGCAAATACTCCCTGAAAATCCTTGATAACACCATTCTCAATACAATGCCTGATAGAGTTTAGCCTATTGGCTCTTTGCTTCTTCTTAGCTTCCGTAATAGCATTGCCTACGGGTTCATTTTTGACTGTCATTGTGATAAATGTTTTAGTTCGTGTAGATGGGTGATGCTGACCGTGGCTATATACCACCGCTGAGGGATGTACAACTGGCTGCACCGCTGCATGCAGACAGGACCGGGAGGGCCGGGAATGCAGCTTGTGTATGGCCTTTGTGTATCGGCACAAGCTGCATGTAGGACCTCACAGACCTCCGTGAGACCTTTAAGTTAGCCTGTAGCCTGCCCAATAGCTTTGAGCGCGGGATGGCAGGAGGAAGGCAATCATTAGTCAAGGTCCTGGCTGCACGCAGGTGCAGCACATAATAGGAGGAGATGCGCAGGATGGCGTAGCCAGCCGGTAGCATCGGAATGCAGCTACGCGAAGGGTGGCCAAACCATGACAGATACAGTAGGGCGGTCATGTGGCGGGCTATCTGGCGTGGTTTTTCTGATGGGCTGCGTAGACTGCATACCTATCTTCCTGATTGAAAGTACCAGAAGGAGGCAGCTACTACCCTATTGACGGATAACCCTACATGAATGAAAGGCCATAGACATGCCCCCTCTATTGTTCATGGCACAGAAAGCCCTGACAAGCCTAAGCAATCATGAACAGCATCTTTGAATGGCTTAAAACTGTATTGTGATCCTGAAACGGTGATATGGGTGAGGCTGGCTATTGACCATGAAAATCAGCTCGTCCTTATCTGTACTCAGTATCTCATCCACGTAGACCATAATATTAGTGTTCACCTCAAGCACCCTAAACGGAGTATGAAGCTGCCTAATGGCTCCCTGCTGATTAATGACTAATAAGGTATGGCTCTGATAATATTGGAAGTGCATATAGGCGGGATTTAGTTCGTTAAAGGGCGGAAGGTGTACTGAGTCTAAAGTGAAGGGTGAGGGAGAGTGTTACCAACCGATCATCTTTCACTTAAGCTATCAGACTGTAAAACTGCCTATGGCCTAAAGTGAAAAGAAAAAGAGCGCATAGAATAATCTACACGCCCTTGCCACGCCACGCCAGAGCCGTTAAACCTTCAGAAGCTCCAATTCGTTGGGATAGTGTTCCTCTTGCTCTGCAATCTTCTCCTGAACAGGTATGTAAGCATAAGTATGGGAGAGATTGATCACCTCTCCGGTTTCTTGGACAGTATAGGCATACGGCTCACACTGTACCCGGCCAATTGACCCAGGTAGTAACTGGCCTATGAACCCTTTAGCGGTTTCCAGGTCAAACGTAGTCCCAATAGAACATCTACGTGCGGTAGCGTAAAACCTACCTGTGTTTTGACTCTGTATCATTTCAATTTGACCCAGTAAGTCCAACGTGACAAACTTACCTTTCTCACTTTCACGCAAGTGAGCGGCAATAACTTTAACCATAATGATGAATTTTAGATTAAACAATGACGGGGGTATTTCAATTCCCGAGTTTGAGCAGGGGTCTGTGGGGAAGGTGCTGCCCCGTGGACGCGAGCTTTATTCTATAAAATTTTATATAAAAATTCAAATGCTGGACAGATATTAAGGTCCCGTGTATATGCCATCTTCATTGTTTGTGCATATAACTTGTAGGAACAAGCAAGCTGGTGTAAGTTTAGGGTCACAAAACGGCAATGGACGTAGATATGGCAGGTATTCCCCTAGCTTTTACAACGCCTTATGAGTGGATTGAATGATGCAGATGCTTGACAGTATTAGGTGGTGTTCCTAATCCTACACTTATTATAGCCTAATTCGGGCCAGTTTTTCGAGTATAGTCAGTTATCGGCATGTGTAGGTGATCCAGAAGAGTATAAGTACCAGACCTTAACATCCCTATCATATGTCAATTTCATCACCGCCTCTTCTTCCGGTACTTCCGTTCTAACATTAGATTACCCACACCAATAATTAAGCAGATTAGGACAGCTCCTCTTCACTTATAACATCTTGGTCATGAGATTCCTCTCCATCTTCCCTAAAATTGGTGAGCGTTTTGTAAATATCCTTCTTCGATTCATCATCGAAACTATCCAGGTAGCTCATAGTCGTCTTATGACTCGAATGCCCTAGTGCTTCGCTTATTATTTCTATGCTCCTTCCTCCCCTCTTTAGCACTGTTGCAAAGCTATGCCGGGCAAAATAGGTAGTAACACGTTTATTAATACCTAGCTCTGTGGCGATCTGATTGAGGTATTTATTCATCATCTTGGTAAACTGCTGAATAACCTTCCTTACCTTCTCCGGGGATTGATCCTGTTCAAGTATAGGGAATAAGAAGCTATCTGGGCCAGTACTTTCATTCTTCTGCCGGTCAATGATCTGTCTTAGGTCATCCGAGATATGAAAAGAGATCATTTTAATGCCTGTCCTACTTGTATCCTGAGTCTTAGCCCTGGTGAAGCGAATATAATCACCATCTATATCTCTATATTTCAATAGAGCTATGTCCTTCATGTTCATACCATTTCCCAGATAGCTGAAGATAAAGAAGTCCCTTGCTCTCTCCAACCAAGTATGATTTGTTGCTGTATAGCTAAATATCTTGCTGATTTCTTCCAAGGTTAGCGCCTTCTTTGTGTTCCTGGCTGACGGGATTTGGTACTTCCTTTTACCAAAAGGATAATGGTATTCTCTGGAAATGATGCCTTCGGCAATCGCTTCATTAATAATGGCGCGTAAGTTCCTTAAATAGATGCCTACTGTTGTTATGGACCTTTTCTTTTCTAAAAACCACCGCTCATACTCTTTTAAGAAGTCTACCGTTATATCCCGTAAGGTTAGCTTTGGGCTGAACTCCTTTAGACTGTTCCTGGCACACTCATAACTGCTTGCTGTTCCTACCTTCCCGTAATCCTTTAGTTTCTTAATGGTATTATCATATAACTGATACACGTCCATCACAGAATGGCTATTCTGCAAGTATTTCTTTTCGAATATACGGAAGGTAAAATCCTCCATCTTATTGATCAGGGTATTAGCCTTCTGCTCTACAGCATCACATTTTAGCTTCCACTCCTTTACCTGCTTCTTTAAAGATGTAGGTATCTCCCTGCCCATCTTTCCGGGATTCTGGACAAGGTTAAATTCATCAACAGTTAGATCAAGCCCTATAGAGTAGTACTTCTGCTCCCTTAGAAAGGTAATTCTTAATTTGACCGGGTACTTCCCTGTGTCCTTTGTTCGTCTGGTGTCTAACATAATTACAATTGTCGGTTTCATATTTGCATACAATTTGCATACATTGGTTAAAAAATAGGTTGAAATAGGAAAGCAAATAAAAAGCAAAACCCGCTACGATGCTTTACTGTAGCGGGTTCTGAAAGAATAGGTAAAAACAAGAAATCAGGTGAAATCAAATACTTTCGGTCTCATAATCAGAGGGTCGCTGGTTCGAGCCCAGCAGGGTCCACGGAGATTCAAGCACTTACGAGGAAACTTTCGTAGGTGCTTTTTTATTTGATACATGATTTGATACATGTTTTTTACAATACCAGAGTAACAGAAATTGAAACAAGGTTCGATGTACGGTAATGGGTAAATGAAGAGTAAAATCAAACTTAAAATACCTGTATGATCAATGATCCATTTAAACAATTGCAAGAAACGGATATTACGGCATGTCCTACCTGTGGCTACTTAAGAGATACCCTGGCATATGAGGATCTCCCTTCCGATGCAAAATTCGAACTGGGAAATCCGGACGGTGATAATAATTTCTATTTATACTGTTCTACTTGCGATAAATATACAATGGGTGGCTTTGGAGGTTTGTCTTTTGACATTGATCAACCTCCGAAATCATCAACTTTTAGCGCCCAGCCTTCGTTAAATGCGGTGTGCCCATGCGGAAGCGGAAAGAAGTACAAGAGATGTTGCGGGAAATCATTGAAATAGGCCGCAGACTGGCCGAGGCATAAAACATACATACAAATGGCGTAATTCAATTTTCACCCCAATTCATATAGTAATAACCTTGACCAATAAACATGAAGCCTGCCCTTACTTTGGTAGCGATGGAAGGACGCACCAAATACCTGGAAAGCAGGGTTTTTTTTCAGTTCTTTCAGTTTTTGTCTAATGACGCTAATTTGCTGGTCCATTATTGCTGTCAATAATATTTGGCTTCCGCTCTTGCCTGCTTAAAACTAAAATTATAATTTCGCATTCCCGAATCATTTCGGCTGCTGACATCTCTGTAAGGGGCAGATGTCCTACCAAGCCCCACGATCTAATCTTTTTTCATTAAGAATTAAAGAACATGAACACTATTGGATTCTATTGTGATCCAAATAGCATTGAGCAAAATGCTTTGGATCAATTACATGCGTATGCTCAGAAGCCGTATGTCGAGACTATCTGCGCATTTACGGACATTCACTTCTGCCAAGAAAAAGCTTTGCCGGTGGGAGTCGCATTTCAGACAACGGACCATATTTACCCTTTGATAACTGGCAAGGACATTGGTTGCGGTGTTATGTATCTTAAGGTCGATAAGGCGCATTGGTTAAGGCCGTTTGATAAAAAAGAGCATTATTCCGCCCTAAACTTTGCTCATCAACAAATGACCGATGACGGACTGGGCGGGGGCAACCACTTTTTATCCATTGAAGAGGATGACTCGGCGGTGTATATCATTTGTCATACAGGAACCCGGGATCGGGGAATTGCGTTGTACCAGCATTGCATTCAACTTACTCGAGACTATTCTCTGGCTTGTGGCAACCAGGTTGACTTCGTTCATAAGGATTTTTTAACCGCTGACTTTAAAGAGTACTATGAAAGTATCCTGAACTTCGGCTATCAGCGGCGGAAGAATTTCTGTTTGAAAACACTTATTTTTCTTCAGAATGCCAACTATGTACGGTGTCACAAGTCTGAAATTGACCGTCGATACCTGCAAGTTAATTTCAAGGACGCGGAGCATGGATCCAAGCTATACGGTACACCCTATCTTTTGGAAGACTCCATTCATAACCACATCAGGTTGGATGGGCCTAGAGTCCTACATAGGAAAGGTAGTACCGAGCTTGAGAAGGGAAAGACTGTTGTCATTCCTTTGTCAATGTCCAGGGGCAGCTTGTTGGTACGCGCAGTGCCGTCCGATTCCGAAAGGGAGGCTTTGTCTTCATGTGCCCACGGCGCAGGCCGTCGATTGTCCAGGTTTGAAGCTATGAAGCACTGGAAGACCGTCTTGAAGGACAAAGAACGCAAAGCCTACAAATCGCGCTTTAGCGAATTGCTTGGAAAGAATGGAGAGTTTCCAAGCGGCTATATCCAAGAGTTTGATTTCGCCTACAAAAATTCGACCGATATTCTTAAATATCATCCGCATCTAAAGAAAGTGACTCAAACAACACCGGTGGTAACCATCAAGTATTCCGAAATTTAGTCTTGTCGAAGAGGGCATGGTGCCCTCTTCGACTTTTTTGCGTTATATAACGATTAGAATCAGGCAGTTCCTCCTATTGTATTTGTCATAGCATTCTACACAAAGCCAATATTTCCCGTCCGTATAATACGCATGTTGATCCGAAAGATACTCCTATATCCTTTGCCAACATAGGTTGCAATGCTCATGGTCCCAGGCAACATTTGGAGTTATTTGTGAAAGTGTTTACCTTAAGAGCATTACTCCAAATCTTCTAACCAAAAAAACATCTATGAAATTCTCCAATTTTTTTTGCCTGGGGCTGCTTTCACTTTGTTCATTAAATCTATTTGCTCAAAAACCAACAGCTTCTGTTATCAAAGAGGTAGAACAAGCTGAAGCCAAAATGTTTCAAAACATGACAAGCTGCGCACTCCAAAAGCAGTACATGAAAACGGACATGGCGGATGACTTTTTCACTATCAATGCGGATGGTGTTTCGGCGGACAAAGAACAAATTGTGGCAGACACTTCTACCTGGCGCTGTAAAATGTTTGAAGCGACTACTAACAAATTTTTTGACAGGAAAGTGAGAGTTTACGGAAACGTTGCCATTACCAGTGGACGAGCACAAGCCTATCTAAAAGCAAATGGAGCAATGGTAGCGGAATTTTTATATACTACTGTTTTTGTTAAAAAGAATGGCAAATGGATGTACACAAGCTGGCAAGGAACATTATCAAAAGATTCGCCCAAATTGCCCCCGGTTACGCAACAATAAATCATATGGAGGGCTGCTACCTTTAGCAGCCACCGATCATGGCTGACGGTCAGGAGGGCGCCGAAAAAAAGACGGGATCAGCATCCTGCTGCCGCTGTGCCGCCGAAAGGGAGATCGTGCTATCATGAGGAGGGGCTTTTTTTAGCTTTAAGCATGTCCTTCAACAAAGACCGGGCGTGGAAGTCCTGGGAAAAGATCATATTCCGGCTGTTATTCCCCTTTTTGATACTGCAGATATTAACGCAGGACTTCACGGGTAATTTATTCGGCGGCAGCTGGAGGGTGTGTTGGGAGGGAACATTATACGGGCGGATTTTTTGCAAGTTGGCCTGGATACCGCCTGGCGATTGTTGTGAACCAACCGTACGATCATCGCCCTGGAGGATGGAGAGGATCAATGAGGGCGCCACCGCATGGTAAAGAGCGTGTCGGGGACGAGATTACCTCCCTGGTGTAAGAGTGCGAGGCTGCCGGTCTTCATAAATTCTTTAAAGTCTTTCTCCGTGCGGCTGTCCTTTGTGCGGGCCGAGAATACATAAACCTCCGTGGCTCCGCTTTTGAGAGGATATTCGTCGGGCATTCCCCTTTTTGCATTTATAAATTTTTCGGGTATCATCTCCTCCCCTTCCATGGATGCAATGCGGAAGTCGTTGCGTCGCAGCAGCAGGTCTTTACCCGCAGGGTTGCTGATGGTACAGTAAATGATCGCATTCATATGCCCGTGGAAAATATGTGCAGCACAACTACTGAACTTTATGCGCACGCCCTCGATGGTGACGAATTCCGTACATGTCTGTGCGGGCTGCGTGCAGTTGATATTACCAGGCACGGGCGGGCGGATGCAGCCTGCTGGCGCCAGCAGGAGGAGGAACAATCCTATTGAAGACCATCGGCGCATGTATAGCATATACGTGTATAAACGTCAATGTCGTAGCCGTATTTCCTTTCGGCATAATTTTTATCAGGCATGTGCGTTATTCCCGGATACCATTACATTGCCGGATATGTCTACTATCAAGTCGATGCTCCTTCTGGGAGCGCTCATTCTTTTTCAGACGTTGCAGGGCCAGGACCAGCCATTCGAGATCCAGGGCTCCCTGTCGGGAGCGTTTCACGGGAAGATCTACCTCTTTTTTGACAATCATTATCGACAAAAAGATAGCATCGGCGCTGCCATTATCGATGGAAAATTTCATTTCTCGGGCAGGGTGGTGTTGCCGGTATTATGCAGGATACATATGGATCAGCGTTCCTATATTCAGGACTTCTATATAGACGGCAAGGTCACTCACATCATTTGTAGCAATAAAGTGGAGATACGGGAAAAAGAGGGGGCGGTACCGGACACCCTGAATAAACTGGAAATACTAACGGTTGACGGATCTGCCACGGAGTCGGCCAAGCGGGGATTCGAGCAGTGGGTCGCTCAACTGAGGCAATCCGGCGGGGGGGACGAAGAAAAAAGCAGACGACATGCCGATAGTCTGAGAGCTTTTGTAGCGCAGCACCCTGGCAACAAAGCAAGCGCTTATTTATTAGGTGAAGCGTCTGATCTCCGATGGGGCCACGCAAAGACTATATTGCAAATGATAGATACTTCTCTTTCCGGGACGTATGAGTATAAAACTGCAGCGAAGTTGATCGACCACCTGTATAAAGAAGACAGGATCGCGGGGGGTGTTCCTTTTCACGACCTGGTGCTATACGATACTTCGGGCCGGCCGGTGGATAGCAGACAGTTCAGAGGGAACTATGTCCTGGTAGAATTCTGGGCATCCTGGTGTGGCCCCTGTATGGAGTCCATACCCTCTCTGCGATCGTTGTATGAAAAAAATAAGGGGAACCATTTTGTCATACTCGGTGTGTCCTGGGATTATAATAAGAACAACTGGAAAAAAGCAATTATCAAAACGGGAATGCCATGGTCACAGGTGATCGACCACGATGAGCACAATGGCCGGCTCGCGGAGTACTATGCGCTGGATCATATCCCTACTAATATTTTACTGGACCCGTCGGGCAAGATACTTGGCAACGAACTGTCCATGGAAGAGATCCAAAAACTATTGCCTCGGGCTGATGGAAATGCGGGCGTGTCCCGGTGATTTCGATACGACGGCTGTATCATTCAGGGAGCCGACTCCGGCAGCTCAGGGTCATTTATTTTATATGTTCCTTTATCAGGCTATTCTTTATTTCAAGCAGCTCTTCGGGGGTGCACTTCGAAAGCTGGCCTGCGTGAGGGTATTGCTTTTTGTCGACGGGGGGTATGTTTGAGGCTCCACGAGCCTATTTCCTTCATGATGGGCAGCAGGTCGATGCCTTTCAAGGTGAGGTTGTAAACAAATTTCTGTTTGTGTGCCTGGTCGGGGCTTTTGGTAAGGATGCCTTCTCTTTCATTTATCGCCAAAAACTTCTACGGCCAGGTTCACGGGGCAATGAGATCTGTGATCTGCCATTTGCAACTGGTTGTTTTTTGCAACCAAAAAAGATATAAATAAAACCAAGAGTTATGAATACAGTAGTCCGTTACAAAGTTTGGCCAGAGCGGGTGGCCGAGAACGAAGAGCTGGTAAGGGCGGTGTACCGTCAGCTGCATGCGCTAAGACCGGCAGGGGCTAAAGACCGTTGTGAAGAGGCGCCGCAGGCTATCGAGGCGTCTGTTGTAGGAAACTTTGGATTTTTGTAGGTTTGGAAGAAACAAGTCTCCCATGCCGACCGTCCACTTACTGATCAAAGGAAAAGTGCAGGGCGTATTTTATCGCGCCAGTGCTAAGGCGGCAGCAGAAAGATTACATATTACGGGGTGGATAAAAAATACGCCGGAAGGCTATGTGGAAGCTTTGGCATGTGGTGAGGAAGGGGATCTGCGGCAATTCGTGGAATGGTGTAGAAAAGGACCTGAGCAGGCGGCCGTCTCGGATGTGATCGAGCTGGAAAAGCAGTTGGAGGGGCGGTCCAATTTTAATGGGTTTGCTATTGTCCGATAATCATGATAGTTTCATGCCTCCAAAAACGCATTCGTGGCATTATCACTATCGAAAAAAGTTCATCGTTCATCTGGATATGTATCCTTCTCTGTCTGCTGCCATTTGTTATTCTCACTTGTTTCAATGTCATAACCTATGACGACTATGCTGCCGTAGGCGCTTTTGGCAAATTTGGATTTTTAAAAACGCAGCAATTGATCTACGCCCGCTGGGAAGGCAGGTTCACGGCCACCTTTATTTGCGGAGTATGCGTGAAAATGGGCATCCTTACCAAGCATTATTACCTCGTCTTCTTGCTATGGGGCATCTTTAGCTGGGCGGCTATTTTCTTTCTTTTAGATTCGATCAATACGTGTTTTTTAAGCAGGACCTTTTCAAGGTCGGGTATTGCGCAGGCAAGCCTGATCTTATTTATCCTGGACATATATGTTATGGTTGAAATGTCTTCGGGTATATATTGGTTCAGCCCGACGGCCGTATATCAGACTGCCTTTATACTCTTTCTGACGCTGCTGGGGTGTCTGGTGCGCAGACTGACGGCGGGAAGAAAGCGGGCTGTGGTTGTGGATGCGGCGATCTTCCTTCTCTGCGTCCTTATTGTAGGCAGCAACGAGATGACGGCCATCTCCCTGGCCTGTTTCTTTCTCTTTCTGATAGGAGCATATCATTATTATGGCGTCCCTATTCCAAGACCACAGTTCCTGTATCTGGGAGTGGTGCTGCTGATGGGGGTGATCGTCATGCTGACTTCCGGTACTTTGTCTTACCGGCAGCAGGTAATGCATGGTAAAACGGGATACGGAGGCGCCTTATCTATCCTGCTGTTCCGGGTGCTGTCCATCTTTTATTATGTTCGGCAATCCTTCTTTGGCGGGGGTCATACTACCGGTAAAACATCTTTCGACCCTGATCATCGTTGTAATAGCCTGTGGGCTGCTGGCCAGCTATAACTACAAGGAGGCCTGGAAAAATGTTTTTTCGGGATATTTCTATCATTCCATTCAAACGGACAGGCAGCAGATATTTGAGGCTGCCCACCAGCGCCATGAACATGTTGCCACCATCACGTCTTATGAAGCGGCATTGGATGAGAAGGTCCGGCGGCTATTCCCTCAGGGAGCGCCGGTGACCCTGCAGCACTGGCTGGAACAGCGCCCTACCCTACTGTATTTCGACAACGAGGCGGAAGATCATACGGGAAAATACTTGCTCCAATACTATGGTCTGGACAGCATTTTGGTGCGGCCCCGGCAATAAGGGCAAGGTTGCCCGGCCCTGGAACGATGAACTTCCAGCTCGTTTTTAACAAGGGGTAAGCTAAAAAGTAATATCTTGCGGTCCATTCAAAATGAGCCGGAAGCCCAGTGTTTCTTTAACCTTTTATTAACCCCAAGGAGAATACATTTGTGCACCGGACCCTGGGTCCATTTTTGTCAACTAATCGGGACGGGCGGGGCCCTTAGCCGAACAGGAGGCGCCGGTGGCGGCTCGTCCGAAGGACAATTATTAGCGGATTGCGGGAATGGGCTATTTTTCGCGCGAGCCCAATTCCCGCACATTAATATACAAGTAAGAATTATGATGAAGCATTTTGTTACTGCAATAGCTTTACTGGCCACTACTGCTGCTTTCGCTCAAAAAAAAGATTCCGTAACTACTACTATTGTCAAGCCGGCGACTCCCGCGGCTACGAACCCTGCCAAAAAGGATTGGAGTAAGGTGACCTTGGGCAGGCGTGCCAACGACCACTTCATGTTCCAGCTGGGATATGACAATTGGGCCCAGACGCCGGATAGTATCCATATTCAGGGGTTCAACCGGAGCGCCAACTTTTATTTTATGTTTGATTTCCCTTTCAAGACGGACCCTCGTTTCAGTGTTGGCGCTGGTCTTGGTATAGGTACAAGCAATATCTTCTTTCACCAGCAGCGGGTACAAATAGCTGCCAATAACCCATCTCTGGCCTTCACCGACGAGAGCCAGACGGACCATTTCAAGAAGTTCAAGCTGGTGACGGCTTACCTGGAGGCGCCTATCGAGCTGCGGTTTGCCCTGGACCCGGAGAATACCAATTCCTCCTGGAAATTCGCTGCGGGCGCCAAGATCGGCCTCATGCTGAGCGCCCATACAAAGGGCAAGACCCGTCAGAACAGCTTTGGTCAAACGATTGGTAACTATACGGAGAAAGAGAGCTCCAAACAATATTTCAATACCAGCAAGCTGGCGCTTACGGCTCGTATCAGCAAGGGGCCAGTCGGCGTTTTTGGTCAATACCAGGTTAACACCCTGATAAAGACTAACTATGGTCCGGCGGTATTCCCCTACTCTTTTGGTATCATGCTGAGCGGGCTATAGCAGGAACCGCTGGAAGCGGTTCGTCCAGGACCGGAGGTCCCGACCGAGGAGGACCGTGTCGAAGCAGGTCCGACGAAGGCCTACAGACATTAGCGATATGCGGGAATTGGGCTATTTTTATCGCGAGCCCAATTCCCGCACTTTTAATTAGCACCCTATATCTTAAAAAAACGCCCCTTTCGGGGCGTTTTTGTTGTGTACCTTTGCCGTCCAAATTATCCATTTTGATAGATAAAAAGAATAGCATTCAAAAGGCGGAACGGGCTGTGCTGGTAGGTTTGATCCATAAAACACAAACGGAAGAGCAATCTAAAGAATACCTGGACGAGCTGGCCTTTCTGGCGGAGACGGCGGGGGCTGTGGCGTTGAAGCGATTTTCCCAAAAACTGGAACACCCTGATAGCAAGACCTTCGTAGGAAAAGGCAAGCTGGAAGAGATAAAGACCTATATCCAGCTGAAAGATATACAGGTGGTCATCTTTGACGACGAGCTGTCGGGGTCGCAGATCTCCAACATCGAAAAAATACTGGATACAAAAACCATCGACCGTAGTGACCTAATCCTGGATATTTTTGCCAGCCGTGCGAAGACGGCCCAGGCCAAGCTGCAGGTGGAACTGGCTCAATATCAATATCTTTTACCACGACTGCGGGGTATGTGGAAACACCTGGAACGGCTTGGTGGCGGTATCGGCACGAGGGGTCCCGGTGAAACGGAGATCGAGACGGACCGTCGTATCGTAAAGGACAAGATATCACTGCTCCGCAAGCGTCTGAAAGAAATTGATAAACAGGCCTTTACACAAAGGAAGGATCGGGGTGAGTTCATTCGGGTGGCCCTGGTGGGATATACCAACGTGGGTAAATCCACCCTGATGAATGTATTGAGTAAGAGCGATGTTTTTGCGGAGAACAAGCTTTTTGCTACGCTGGACACTACTACCCGGAAGGTGGTTTTTGAGGCTACCCCGTTTTTATTGAGCGATACGGTCGGATTCATCCGGAAACTGCCGCATCATCTGGTGGAAAGCTTTAAAAGTACGCTGGATGAGGTCCGGGAGGCGGATATATTGTTGCATGTGGTTGACGTATCCCATCCTGGCTATGAAGAGCAGTATGGCGTAGTGAATAAGACCCTGCAGGAGCTGAGCGCCTTTGAAAAGCCCATACTGGTGATCTTTAATAAGATCGACCAGTATGAGAAAAATGTCTTTGATCCCTGGCTGGAGGAAGGGGTGAAGCAGGAGATCATGTCGGAGCTGCGTGAGCGGTGGGAAAGGGAGACCAATGGCAATGCGGTACTTATCTCGGCTACGGAAAAGAGAAATATCGATACATTACGGCAAACGATCCTGGAAAAGGTACGGGAAATGTACCGGGCGCGTTATCCTTACAAAACTGAATATAATTACTGATGGGCTCTAAAAAATATGCGTGGCATAAGGTGGCGGTGGGCGCCGCGGAATTACAATGGACGCCGGGTGAGATTGCCGAGGTAGAGGTGGATGGGAAAAAGATCTGTGTTGCCCGATGGCAGGACCAGTGGTTCGGGTTTGCACATAGCTGTCCGCATGCAGGGGCGCCGATGACGGATGCGTATGTGTCGGGCGGGTGTCAGGTGGTATGTCCGGTGCATCACCTGAAATTCAACCTGAAAAATGGGGGGAGGGATGTAAATGGGGAGGGGTATACACTCAGGACATACCCCGTGGAGGTAAGGGAGGATGGGATCTATGTGGGGATGGAAGAGGCCGGGAAGGGGTTTTTTAGCAAGTGGTTCTAGGTCATTCGATAGTCCGCCACCACGTCGGTTGGGAGCCTGCCGTCCGATCCAAAAAATGCTGTAAATTTTTCTATCCCAAGGTTTTTTGGAAGGGTAAATTCCCGTATTTTTGCAACCCCTTTTGGGGACTTTCCTCCTTAGCTCAGTTGGTTAGAGCATCTGACTGTTAATCAGAGGGTCGCTGGTTCAAGTCCAGCAGGGGGAGCTGAAGTTCAAACACTTACAAAGGTCGCTAACGGCGGCCTTTTGTTTTTTGCAAACAATTTGCAAACGGTGTCTATGGGAAGATTTAAAAGAACTTATTTGAATCAATTCTAAAGCACTTTGAAGATGACTTTTCCGATCCAATAGATTAAAGCTTTCCCAGATTGGTCATCCTATAATACATTGCTGTCGTACTTACGTCAAATCTTTTGGCCAATTCCTTTATTGATTCCTCACTACCCAAATCAAATTCCATATTTTCAATTTCGGCATTTACTAAATCATCCGGCATCAATAATGAAGCAGCAAAGGCATTGGCTTCTCTTTCAAGCCTTAAATTCGAGCTTTCTATTGAAGGTGCTGTACTTCTAAACATTACCTTGAAAGTCTTATCGACAAATAGCTGAGATTGGTCACGGTGAAGCTCGAAATGCCCCAATTCATGAGCAATTGTGAAACGACGCCTCACTCTGGATTCATGTTGGTTATAGCCTATGGTCCCTAACTGACCCTCAATTACCAGAATACCGGACACCTCGTTTTCTAACGGATAGGGTAAGACTTTAAGGCCTCTCATTTTGGCAATTTCCTCTACTTTTATCGGAAGTAAAAAGTCATTAAATGTTGACAAAATCGCTTTTGCTTTCGCATTTATGGCTTTGAAGGTCATAAACTATTTTTTCAAATGAAAAACGAATTGCTTTACTGCATCTTTTGTTTGCAAGTCCACAGTAAAGTCGTCTGAAATTATATTGTCAAAATCAGTTGGTAATTCGCTTGGCGGAACCTCGTTTTGAACTAAAGAGGGGGTGGCAGTACTAGGAATCAGATTTGTCAGATTTACCTTTACAGCTTCAGCTATTTGTATAAGCGTATGAATCATGGGTCTCTGACGTCCTTTTTCAATATTTACTATTGATGCTCTTGTGAGACCTAAGTGCTGAGCGAGCACATCTTGGCTTATTTCAGCCTTTAATCTAGCCTCCCTAATGAGGGAGCCCATATTTTCATAAAATTCCTTATGTTCTATTTGGGACATTTTGTTAGTATTCTAACGCCAGTAATGCAAAGGTAATACCCCCTTACGGTAAAATCAAGAATTGTTTGTAATATTTTACATAAAAAATGTTTTATTAAATTTGGAAATGTCAATTATCTGCCTTACCTTTGTTTTAGATTCGAGAGGTGGGTAATGTGCATAAAAAAACCAAGAAGGATAATCCATCTTGGCTTATAATTTTAAACAAAAGTGATGCAGATTTGCCTATCTGTCTCAACCTATGTTTGACGTCGTAAATCAAATTTAGGTACTTTTTTTGAAATTACCAAGCCGACTTACCTGGATTCTCTTCCTGGGCGACATTTCACAGTTTTAAACTTTTGACAGGGCTCAAATTCTCCATTTATTTATCGTCCTGCATTCAATTGAATTGAGTGCCTAATGCTAACAATAAGTTGGCATCCTAAAGTTTTATTTTCTAAAAGTTTTAATTTATTTGAAATGACTATCCCATTACAAGGAGAGAGTATGCTACACGATTACAAGGCTATCATAGACGATATTGAATATCAATTTGAGAAGCCTGAAGTGACTGGTAAAGATTTGCTCACGAAGGCAGGTAAGGTTCCCATCGAATGTCATTCGATTTATCAAAAATTACACGGCTGTGATTTTGAATTGATTCCTATGAATGAGGTCGTGGACCTCAGGAACTCTGGTATTGACCGTTTTCAGGTGAAGGAGCCTGTTGTATTTCACTATCTTATTAATAAAGATCCAGAAACAACTGAATCAAAGCACTTGACAGCTACTGAGATTTTGCAATTAGCGGGCATTGATCCAAATGAGTATTATCTGGTTCAGTTACAGAGCTCTGGATCGAAAATCGTCTATGCCTTCGATCCACATAAGTCCATTCAAATGGTTTGCACAGGTTTGCATTTTATCTCGGAACCATGGGTTGAGCTGGTAGATATCGAAGAATATGGCAAGACATGTAAAGAAGTGCCGCCAGCAAAACGGTATCGGATTAAAGTTGACAAGAACTACCACATTGTTAACTCTCCTTACATAACTGGCAAGCAGTTGATTGAGTTGGAACACAAACAACCTATCGAAAACTGGGATGCGTACAAATTTTATAGCAACCAACCTAAGCCGAAAAAGGTTGGTCACGATGAAATTGTGGATTTAACTGAAAAGTGTCTTGTTCGTTTTGTACTTCAACCGAAAGAGCAAAAGGACGGCAGAGTAAGTCGCATGGACTTTACCTTGCCTGAAGAGGACATCGAATTTCTTAACAACCTGGGCCTCCGTTGGGAGGCCCTTTCCAATGCGGGGTTGTGGCTTTTAATTTATGACTATCCGATACCGGAGGGGTATAATACATCCACAGTTCAAATAGCATTAATGATTTCCCCCAATTATCCCGCTGCGGAAATCGATATGGCCTATTTTTTCCCTGCCCTGCAAAAAAAAAATGGCAGAACCATTAGTGCCCTTTCATACCAAATAATAGATGGACGAAGCTTTCAGCGCTGGTCTCGACATAGAGAACCTGGTGAGTGGCGTCCAGGAGTTGATAATGTACAGACGCATTTAACCCTTGTAGATAATTGGGTTTTAAACGATTTAAAGCGATAAACCATGAACAAATTAAGAATCTCAGGAATACACTACCAGGAATTAATTCAACATTTATTTCCTGGAGACTATAAAGAAGCCGTCGCCCTTGCCTTATGCGGCAGAAGTGGCAATAACCAAGATCATATTTTAACAGTCCATGAGGTAATAACAGTTCCTTACGAGATGTGTTATGAAAGGAAAGAAGACCTTGTACGCTGGCCCACAGAAATTATCAACCCTCTTTTACAAAAAGCCACAAAATATGGCTATGCAATTTTGAAAATACATTGTCATCCAGGTGGTGGAGAATTTTTTTCAGAATATGATAATGAATCTGACATTAACTTGTTTACAAGTGTCCAATCCTGGCTGGATGATAATTTGCCGCATGCTAGTTGCATTATGCTTCCGGATAAAAGAATATTTGGCCGCATCTTCGACCAAAATATTCAGCCAGAAGTCATTCATCAAATATCTATTGCAGGTAGCAACATCACAAACTGGTATTATGATAAAGCAAAAACTTTCGAAGAAACCTTGCAAGTTCGAAACCTACAAGCGTTTGGGAGACAAACAGTTGCTATCCTAAATAGGCTTAGAATCGGAGTTGTAGGATGCTCCGGAACCGGGAGTCCCACAATCGAACAATTGAAACGCTTAGGTGTAGGTGAACTAATACTTGTTGATCCTGATCATATCGATGTGGTAAACCTGAACAGGATTATTGGCTCATCTCTGGAGGACGCTCGTCAAGGTCTATCTAAAGTATCTGTTATGGCAAGGGAGGTTCAAAAGGTCGGATTTGGGACAAGTACTAAAATATTTAATTCACATATATCCGAATATGCAGTAGTAAAAGAATTATCTACCTGCGATATTCTTTTTAGTTGCGTTGACGGTGCCGAAGGCCGGCATATACTTAATTTGATATCCTCCTATTATATAATTCCTCTTATCGATATGGGGGTTAAGCTCGACGCCGACGGCAAAGGTGGTATAAATGGGATCTATGGCACGGTTCACTTTATACAACCAGGTGGTTCTAGTTTATTAAATCGGGGGCAATATAGTTTGGAGAAATTACGTGCCGAAGGGATCAAGAGAACCAATAAAGAGGAATTTGAAAGGAACCAGTATTTAGCAAATGTTAATGAATCCAGTCCGGCGGTAATAAGTGTGAATATGCAGATAGCGGCAACGGCGGTTAACGAGTTTCTGGCAAGAATTCATCCATATAGGACCATAGATAACACAGAAATTGACGCAGTCAAAATCATGTATGGAGAATGTATCTCTTATTCGGAGTCTTTCCCTAACCCTTGTCCGTTCTTTTCCAAATTTATGGGAAGAGGTGATATCAATCCTTTGCTCAACAACCCTGAATTAAGTGCTCTATGAAAAAACGACTTAACCGAATAAGAAAATGGCTTGACTCGAAAAAAAGGTATAGGTACAATATTGTCTCAGAACTCCCACACAAATTAAATCCTCGCGTTATTTACGTTGAAGAAAACCTGGGATATCCTTGGCAAATTGTAATGATATGCCCATGTGGATGCGGGAATAAACTGCATATGAATTTGATCAATGAATATGATCCATTTTGGAGATATGATATTGATAAAAAGAACAGGATTTCGCTTTATCCTTCAGTTCACCGGTTTATTGGATGCCAAAGCCATTTCTTTATTAAAAAAGGGATTATCACCTGGTGCAGATAAATAACATTCATTTATTCACTTTCAATAATCACTTTATGTCAAAAAAATCTCAACATGTTGTTCCCAGAGGCGAAAACTGGGCTGTTGTGGGTTCTGGCAATTCTAGAGCTACTGTTATTGTGGACACTCAACGCGAAGCAATTGACCGAGCGCGGGAAATTGCCATTAACCAAGGGACGGAAGTAGTGATACACCGTCCAGACGGTCGAATAAGGGATTCTAATAGTTACGGCAACGACCCATTTCCTCCACAAGGTTGAGTAATTTGTGGCTCCTTTAAAAAGGAGCCTTTATTTTCTATTATTATTCTCTTTCCACAAATCATTAAGGATAATTAGATCTTTGTCTGCCGTAATAGCTGAGGGTTCAGGTCTAACATGGCACACATATTTTCTCGCGGAGTAAAAATATGGCACATCTGTAGCTAAGCGATATACAAGCCCTTGAATAATTCTAGCGCCAACCGTCAAATTGATTGGGTTGTTATTATTATTAGTCAACTCAAGGCTTAAACATCCGCAATATCCGGGTTGAGCAATTGTCGAAATAGTAATACCTAAACGTGAATACGAACTACGCATATAAAGCTTCATAAAACAATTATCTGGCAATCTCACGTACTCAAGGCTTACCGCCAGGACGGTTTGGTGCGGATGCAAAATAAATGTTTCACCTATTTGCCTTCTCGTCGTTTGAAAAAATTGATTAATATTTCGCTGCGTACCTCCGTCTATCCAATCATTTTTTGATGCATTTATGAAGGCTTCCCGCCCCTGTATCGAGACTAAAAAATCATAGCCTAATCTCAAATCAATACCAATTTCTCCTATTTGAGCCTCATCCAATAGCGGACGTAGATATAGCTTTTTGCTTTCAATTAGAGATTTTATCTCTGTTTTTAAAAGACAACTGGTACCATAAGATGGGTCTACGGTTTTACCTTGTTCCATTTGTTTAAAGTGATAAAGTTTCCAATGGACTTTTCTAACAAATTGTTAACTACTGAATATAAACGTAATGGGTTATCAAATTGATCATTCAAACTTTTGGATAGTTGCTCTTGCTGATGAAGCCAGACTCTCCAACCCGTATTGAGTATACCATGTAATTGGCCGACATTTTCAATGATGGTAGGTACGAGATTAAAAAAATCATCTGACTTAACTGCCTCATTCCTTATTTCCAAATTTTCCTTCTTAATCTTGTAAATAGCGGTGTTGATAATTTTGACAACTATATTATCACTTTTACTTAGAAAATCGGTTACCGTCTGGACTCTGTTGACGGTAGAAGGATGGGATGTTGAAAAGAAATTTGCATTTTCAGTTATGTATTGCAGATAGTAATTTGAAGAATCAGCAATGTACTGACTGGCAAAAAGATCACAAAAATATTCGGCCAAATGAGAATTGGTTACAATAAAAAGCTGGCTTTGGGTAGGTATAGTTTTTTTTGAGCCAACATGACTATTCAAATAGGGAAAATATATTAATAAATTAGCTAAGTCCTTACCTGCAATTCTTCCTTCAGTGACATTATTTAAAATGTCACGCGTAAGGCTTTCAGTAAATTTAAATTTCATGTCCACGAAATGGCCTAATTCATGATACAATACTACTGACGCCAAATAGTCTCTTGCCAAAGCTCTTGGTAAGTTTATCTGGACTAACCTTTGAGGAAATTCGATCCCATACTTTGCTTTGATTTCATCATATAAAGCATCACTGTAGGCCAATGAGGGATCAAAACTAAATCCGCCTACATCATTAATTAAGCTAGTAACTATTATATAATCACCTCTACTTCCTAGCCAGTCATTCATTGCGTAATTGAGACATTCTATAATTTCATATGGTATTTGATTGAGGGTACTGCTATCCAAAAATTCTAGGCTTTTGAAAATAAAATCTATGTGCCTTTTGTATAATGCATATATATCAGCCTCTGTTAATGAAGTCTTTTTGTTAACTTCCTGATATACCGCAGTATATAGATCGGTTAGTTTATTTTGATATTCTTCTTTACGTCTATCGGAGTAAGCATTGTTACGTGCTTTATCCAAGGCCAATTCAGCCTGGGCTAAATGCAATCGTAGAAGATTATAGGAAGGCGTGCTCATTAAGCGAGAAAGGCTTCTCTTTGTGTATTGGCGTATTGCAAAATTTGTGAGTAATCTGCAGTCGTGAGATGATTTGTATTCAATTGCCTGAAATAGGGAGTATCTGCTTCTACTAAGAAGGTGATCACAGAGTAACTGTCTCTATTTATAGTAAAATAATCCTTTTCACCTGTCGCCAACAGATGAGCATCGGTAATAACAGGAAGTACAAGCTGTTGATAAGTTACATCCCCCTTGATTGCATTCTTTAGGAAGGTGACGAAAAAATCGAAAGCTTCATCTTGGTATGAGTGAGAATGGTACATATGCTATCTATCAATTTATAAAAATAAGTGGGCAAAGGTAGCATATGCACATATTATACCATACAATTACTTGTACAATAGCCACCCGCTAGCTTACTGTACTACTAACCCAAGAACAATATAATGCAATTTAATGAAAAAATTGTTTTAAGAATTCGGATTAACATTGAAATAAGTAAATATATGTATTTATTTATTAATATAAAAGCCTTATTTGTTAAAGTATGCAATAAGAAATTGAGAAGACTCAGTCGATTATTTTCTTGTCAACGTACATTCAATAAGATCACGAATATCGATTTTGAATATTAAGGGACGTCTTTCCTGTTTAAATTGAATCCGATTGTGGGCCGCCGCGCGAATTTCGTTCCGCGTTATCCCGGTCATTTGCGGCGATATCACTAGCTGTTGCGGGTTCCTTAATTTTTAATTTACCTGGCGGATGCTTCGCATAATGTAAAGCCCGCTGATAGTTGTTCTGCCAGAAATACATTCCATCCCCCAACCAATCCCATGGATTGTTGCTGACCTTCATTCGCTTTTTGCCGCAAATGATTGCATCACATACGGCTTTCTCGCAACCGTGAAATCCTATTATTAGACCTGGTTCGGCCGAATAAATTACATTTGGCATCGATCACTGAAATTTAGGACTTAAATGAACAGGTTAGATAGCAAGTAAACTCAGGCAGCTTTTTTGACGGCCTTTTTTGTAGCAGTAGTGCTTTTGCGCCCTGTAGGAGTGGCAGGTGCTTTTTCAAGCACATCCCACAAACCACTTTCTACCAAAAACCTTTTGGCAGCAGCTGGAGACGCTGTTACTTTCGCTCGCTTTTCGAGCAGCGCTTTTTTGACGATATGATACGCCGTGGTGGTCATGATTACAAATTTAAAAATTTATTTCAATAGTTAGGTTTAAAATTACGGTTAGGCAATGCGTTGATAACCACCTTATGAAAGCAAAATCACCCTGCCAAGTCTCTGCAAACCAGATGCTTAAGAAGATAATTACCATAGTTTTTCCTCTTCGAACCATGAAAATCAAAAAACATCTCCAAGCATATTCTTATTGGATAGCAGATTAGAGATCATCGCCGCAAAAAAAAGGGCAATTCTTCCCAAAGCTTCTGTCTATAATAGGTCATTCGAAGATTGATATCAGCGATTCTCTTATATGCGATATGAGCCCTTTCCAAATCGTTTGGAGCAGGCGTAGTGAAAGTCCTTACCGCCTTCAATTTCCATTTCAAAAGATAACCCCAACCCAAATCACTAATCTCTTGGCTAGGATCAGACAATGAATAAATAAGGTCGGCCACCACTTTCCAACCACCGATCATGTTAAACAGCCCCAAAATCGTTTTCCTTTGGTCGGAACTCCCTGACTCATATACCGACCTAACCTGGTCCAATACTTCATCATCATAGGCTTTTGACAATATCTCACAACATCTCGTTCGGACTTTTTTCGAACCATCGGTCAGCAAGGACAGGCCGTATTTTTGGCCTAGTGAACTATCCAATCGATTCAAAGCCGTCAAACAGGCAAGTTTTACCTTGCTGGATGTGCTTGAAATATTCATCTCGAAGAGAGGAATATCAGTTTTAGAACCCAGCTCCGAAAGTCCCATTAAGCTGCCAAGTATTTCAAGGCCATTTTGCATATTGTCGCGATAAATCGCGGCGAAATCAGTGGTCTCCCCTTTTAATAAGCTCCTTGACAATTCCCTTATTGCAGATGACTCATCCGATAATAGGGCGAAGACCCTGGCTCTAAAATGTATCAGCTTTGGTTTAATGGCGTACAATGCCATTAATTTGATCCTACCGGATCGATCATTCAACAGTTGGGAAAGCAATTTTTCTTGTTCCTCGCTTGGCAATTGTGGAATGTACTTAAACAGAAGACTCCTTATTAAGAAATTCCTATTGTTCCTTATGAGTTTCAATAAATCGGCCGTTAACCCTACCCTTTCAAGCAGATGGGAATACAGTAACAGCCTAGACTTATCCGAAATGACGAGGGCCTTTATACCACTAGCAGAAAGCGATTGGCTCGTAACAAAGTCGATAATTTGAGCGTACAAATCCGACAAGTCCGCCCGTCTTATTTGCAGCAGCCATTCAACAACCGGCAATTGCTGAATGAAAACCTCGTGATATGCAGGTTGAAGATAACCTTGGACAGCTCTTATGGCAGCTTCCCTCACTTCGCTTACCCAGTCTGCGGTTCTCAAAAGCAAATACCTTATTGCTTTGCTATTGTTTGTCTTCGATAACAACGCGACAGCCTCCTCGCGTATATAGCCATTACCATTAAAGCTCGCAATCGCCAAGAGTTCAAAGTATGTGTCCTCCGGAAACGCTTTTGCAAATATTCCCAAATCATTTATCGTGATTCTCATGGCCCTTAATCCTTCTGATAATTCTTCTTGTGATTTGAGCATTAAAAAAAGGTGGATAATGGTTTCCGCGGCTTTTTGTCGCACGAGCGAATTCGAATTATTGAGAAATTCCGAAAATATCCACATGTCACTTGGACGCGCATTTGCCTTGAAAAATTCAAAGCATCTCATTTTTTCCTCGATATTGTCCTTCCCTAATAAACCGCCTGGCTTGGCTCTCAGTATCTCAAGACACCTTTTATACTCTTCGTAATTTATCACTGGCATGGTCATAATCTTTGAAATTTACGCAAAATGAGGAAAATTTATAATGCCTGCTTGGATTCTTCTGAATCGGCCTGTGTTTTAAATGCCGTCAGGCGCCTCACCAATTCCTTTTTTACTTCACGTTCGAAGCTGTCCAGGTATTTTTCAGTGGTACGAATGTTGGTGTGCCCAAGCGACTCCTGGATAAATTCGATGCTGACGCCGGAACGCTTTAGGACTGTGGAAAAGGTATGACGGGCACCAGTCATTGATCGATTGGATGAATAGCTCGATAAGCTCGTATTGCCTTAAGGCATTGATGTCATGCTCTAACACAGGGAATACGTAATTGTTTGGGCTTTTATCCTTATTTCCCCACCGGTACAAAATCGCCCGCATGTCCTCTGTAATAAAACGGTTATCGGCTTTGGATCGCTTCGGGTGGCCTTTTCTGTTTTCGCCCTTTCAAAAATGAAATAATCCCCTTCGACGTTCTTATACTTTCGGCAGGCAATGTCCTTTGGATTCATACTATTGCCCAGGTAAGAAAAAAACCAGAAATCCTTGGCCCATTGCTCTTCCTTGCAAGTTGGTTGGAAGTAGTAGATCTTCGAAACGTCCTCTATCGTAAGTGCCTTCTTGATGTTTCGGGAGGTTGGGGGTTGATACCGCCGACGGCCAAATGGGTATCTATCGCGCTTGATGATCCCATCTTCAATGGCCTCGTTGAAGATGCATCGAAGACTCCGGACATAGATGCCGATGGTGGTTTTGGAATAGTTCTTCCGAAGCATCCACTTTTCGAATTCATTAAGGTAATCGACGGTGACCTCTGAAAAGAGGACATTACCGCGGAATTTCTCCAAGGCATAATAGCTAGTCTGATAACATACCGCCGTGCCAATCCGATCACTCCTGAGCAGCTTATCAATATATGAGCGGAAGGTAACTATAAGGGTCCCCGCCGGCATGTCTACCTCTTTGAAGATCGGAAACCGATGGAAATATTGGGCAACATCGTATTCATAGTTCCCCTGGACGGTGATATTCCGGCTAGCGCCCGGTTGATGGAAGAGAGGATTGTTGGCAATATATTCCTTTTGGAAATCGTCAAAATGAAAGGCCGTCATCGAACGGATGGCACTGTCCGCATCGCGTTCGATATCCTTTAATTTATTCCGAATCGTCTTTAACCCGGCCCCGAGATTCGGGGCGTTCAACTTGCCATACTCCTCTACTGACAGGTCGTAGATCGTGCAATAGAGTTTGGTTTTCCGTTGATGGATTACCCTAAGTTTTACGGGGTATTTCTTGATTTTTAACTTCATCCTACGTTTGTCCAGGATGATCGACACGCTAACTGACATAACTGATGATTTTTGCTTGTTTGCAAATCCCCGTTTTTGCTGAAAATTTGCTTGCAAATAGCAGGTCAAACGACCTTTTGAGGGGTCGAAACGAACTTAGCGCAGAGATGTAAGTGTTTGAAATTTAAATAGTTAAATTAAATCAGCTCCAGCCTGCTACCCTTTGATTAAGGATCAGAGCGCCTGTTAATCAGAGGGTCGCTGGTTTAAGTCCAGCAAGGGGAGCTAAGATTAATCATTCATTCGGAAAGGTCGCTTCGGCGGCTTTTTTGCATTTTTAGCAGTACTTTTCAGTAAGCTTTTTGGCGGCGAAGCAAAGAGCCGACAACAGACAAAGTTTACGTGCCAGCAACTATATAAAATGAAAAAAACATCTCTTCTTTCCGCATTATTATGTTTACAATCTTTTTTGTTTGCCCAAAAGATTGAAAGGATAGAACCACAAAATTGGTGGGCCGGAATGAAATACAATACTATCACCTTATTGATTTACGGAAATGACATTTCGGATCTACAACCAACAATTGCTTATCCAAATGTTCAGATAATAAAAAAAGATACTGTTGAAAACAAAAATTATCTTTTTGTAACGTTCAAAATAAATCCTGCCGCAAAACCTGGCGACATCAAAGTAAATTTCAGCAAAAAGGGTAAAATTGTTTTAACAAGAAATTTTCCACTTCTACAACGCGAGAAAAACAGCGCTCAAAGAGCAAGCTATACTCAAAAAGACGCCATCTACCTTATTGTCCCGGACAGATTCTCCAATGGAGATAAGACAAATGATATAGTTCCACCATTGTTGCAAACAGATATTGACAGGAACAATGAAAATAAAAGGCATGGCGGCGATCTTCAGGGAATCATTAATCACCTGGATTATATTCAATCGCTGGGTTTTACCCAAATATGGTGTACGCCTTTGGTTGAAAATAATGAGCCTGAGTATTCGTATCATGGATATGCTGCTACGGATTTCTATAAAATCGACCCGAGGTTTGGGACCAACGAACAACTTAAACAGTTTGTGCAGGAAGCGAAAAAAAGAAATATGGGTGTGATATGGGATGTTGTGTTGAACCATTGCGGAACGGAATATTATTTCATCAAAGATCTGCCTTCAAAAGACTGGGTTAACTTTTCCGATACACATACGCGCTGCAATTTTTTAAAAACCACTTTGACTGACAGGTATGCTACAGAAATCGATAAAAAGGAATATACTGACGGCTGGTTCGACAGTCAGATGGCTGATTTAAACCAGCGTAATCCTTTAATGGCAAAATACTTGATCCAGAATACCATTTGGTGGATCGAGTACGCGGGGCTTTCAGGTTTAAGAGAAGACACCTATTCTTATGCAGACAAGGACTTTTTAGCGGGTTGGGCAAAGGCAATTCTCGATGAGTATCCTCATTTTAATATTGCGGGCGAGGAAATGTCCAGAATAATTGCTCAAACCTCGTATTGGCAAAAAGATAAAAGGAACTTTGATGGGTATAAATCCTGGCTGCCAACACTGATGGATTTTTCACTGAACGATAATATTGTTTCAAGTTTGACCACCACGAATTACTGGTTTTCAACATGGCGCGACACCTACCAAAGCGTTGCACAGGATTACCAGTTCCCTCATCCTGAAAATCAATTGATATTTCCCGACAATCATGACCTGGACAGGTTTTATTCCCGGCTCAACAAAAATTTTGACGACTGGAAACTGGGTATTGCAATGTATATGACAATGCGCGGTATACCTCAATTCCTTTATGGTACAGAAGTTTTAATGACAAATGAGAAAGCGGGAAGTGATGGACAAAGAAGGGGTGATTTCTACGGTGGTTGGGATAATGATCTCAAAAACGCAGCAACGGGACAAGGTCTGACTGATGTTGAAAGAGCCGGGAAATTATATTTCTCAAAACTGCTTCATTGGAGAAAAACAAATTCAACCATCGCTAACGGGAAATTCATTCACTATGCCCCTCAGAAAAATGATGTTTATGTTTATTTCCGGTATACCGACAAACAAAAGGTAATGGTGTTGTTAAATAAAAGCGGGGATAGTGTGACCCTTGACCTGAACAGATACTCCCAGATGATACCCAATAAATTCATAGCAACGGATATCATTTCAGACAGAGAGATAAAAGCGGATAATACCTTGACAATTCAAGCTAAAACAGCAATGATTCTGGAAATAGAAAAAGAGTGAAGCAAAAACTGGTCTCTTTGATTATCAATGGCTTGTGAGTTAAGTTTCCTCATTCAGTTGGAACGGTCGCTTCGGCGGCCTTTTTTGCACTTTTGCCAGTCGCATTTATCAAAATCTTATCTATTTTATCGCCGATAAAAATCTACCTTCACCAAAATTGTTACGTATGAATATTTATGTTTCTAACTTAAGTTTCAATGTTCAGGATGAAGATCTAAAGGGATTTTTTACGCCATACGGCGAAGTTACCTCTGCCAAGATCATCAATGACAAGGCAACGGGCCAGTCAAGGGGGTTCGGTTTTGTCGAAATGCCCGATAAAGCAGCAGCCATGAAGGCAATAACAGAGCTCAATGACGCCACCGTTGAAGGTCGTAACATTAAGGTAATGGAAGCCAGGCCCAAAGAGGAAAAATCGTCGTTCCGCGGCAACAGTGGCGGAGGCGGCGGATATAAAAAGAACCGGTGGTAAGGTTATTTCCCGTCGTTGCGAATTGGTTTTGACAAATAAGTAAAATATGGCGAAACACAAGGATTCATTTAATAAGAGGGAAAAGGAGAAACAGCGTCAAAAAGAAAAACAGGGGAAGCGAGAAAAGATGGAAGAGCGCAAAGCCAACCAGGTTAAAGGGAAGTCTTTGGATGAAATGATGGCTTATATCGATGAGGACGGGAATATCAGCTCCACTCCGCCGGACCCTGAAAAGAAGAAAGTTTTCAATGCGGAAGATATCGAGATAGGGGTGCCAAAATTGCAAGAGATCGACGAGCCGCTAAATGAAGGCAAAATTGAATATTTTAACGCCTCCAAGGGCTTTGGATTTATTATGCAAAATAATGGGGCCAAGATTTTTTTTCATATAAATCAGGCCACTTATCCTGTGCAGGAAGGAGACCTCGTGAACTTTACAGTCGAAAGGGGGCCGAGGGGGTTGAATGCAGTAGGTGTCGCAAAAAAAGTCGCTAATAGTTAAGAGTTGAATGTAGGTCAACGTCCTGCAAAAAGAGAGCCTGGCAGCTGGCTACCAGGCTCTCCCCTCCAAAATAAGACGACCTTAATAAGTTAGAACCAACCTCGGTCGCTTTGTCGTGTCTGACGCAACGCTGGAATAAAATACTCTTATATTATATAGCTGTTCCGTCTGCAGCTGGATCTTAAATCCATAGTTGCCATTGCTGATCATATTATTTACCATCTTCGTCACATCGACATCCGTCACATCAAGAAATCCCTGGTTAGTGGCGGGAATAAGCACCTGGCCCGAAGTGTCTATAGCGGGTTGATTTGGCCATAGCGCTGTGGCATGATCCCAGGAGTTGGCAATCCTACTGATATAGAAGGCGTTGGTAAGCCCTGCATTCGCATTTGTATGATCCCCGTTGATCGGACTATGATTAGAATAGAGCGAAAGCCTGGCAGATTTCACGGGTACGCCTGCAGGAAGACCGCCCATATTGAAAACAAATCCGGCACGTATGTAAAACAACTCACCATTTACTGTCCATGTCCCGGCGTCAAGCTCAAGGGCGGTGATATCACTCATATCATGCACCGAATTGCCCATCCAATGCGTTTCAAACCGGCCCCACTCGAAGAAGGTTGTCAATACCTGCATGGAAGTTCCCGGCTTGACGGTAATGGTCACTTGCCCGACCCCGGTGTCGCCGGCGGAGTCTACCGCCATAAGCTGAAAAACGTATACACCCACCGTCAGCCCGCTAATGGTGGTAGACGGAGAACCTTCCGTATGAATGACCGGAACATTGGGACCCGACACTTCACTCCATAACCAGGCAATGACCTTTCCGCCTGTATCGGTGGCGCTTCCATTAAGTCTTACGGAATCAACGGGTAGCGTAATCGTTCGGGAAGAGTCGGCATAAACTTTTGGAACATGGTCCGGAGTCGTTTGTGTTTTCTCACAACTGCTCATCATCGTTACAATGGGCAGGGCGATAGCCAGAGCACGGGAAAAGGGCTTGAAAGGCATAAAAGGATAGTTTTTATAAATTTTTTTAAAATACTAAATTTTGCCGGGAACGCATAGTATAACTTAATAACCGTGTTCATATTGCCTACAACCGTGTCAATTTGCCCATAAGCGTGCAAGGGTTGTCAGATCCCGCTACGGGGGATCACCTCCTAAGCTGTTGAATATCAGCTACATTAATCTGGGGCCTATTTATTGCCGACCTGCCGACGGCTCTTGTTGAAGATTGCTACTATGGCGATCAGTACCCATACTACGTTCACGGTCATTGACGGAATAGCCTGGTGATACAGTGTATTGATAATGAGCAGCGAGCTTCCTGCTATATTTAAGAAATAATATACTACACTGTCTGAATCCAATTTTTTGTAGATATTCAACGCATAAGCCAGGATTACCATCACGGACCCCAGCCAGCCGAGTATTTCAATCACCATAAGGCATAATTAAGTCTGGTTCTAAAAAGCCATGTCCTACCTTACATACACCCCCGCCAACCCACACGTCCCAAAAGCTGGTTTCCGTTGCTTTAATAGTTATGTAAAGTTCACTGGGTCTCCCGATGTTGGCGCCCTGGTTTAGCAGGAATCGTTCATTGACCTTTTTAAATCCATATTTTACCAGGAGAGCGCCGCAAGGACCAGCAAGGCTTCCTGTAGCAATATCCTCCACCTTGCCTGCATTATCCCATGTGCGTATGCCCAGCGTAGGAATTTCCAGGGTACCGGTAAATTTAGCTCCAAACTTTTCCAACGTAGAAGAGATATCTTCCACCTTTATTTTTGCCTTTATTCCATTGGCATGCAATGGAAGGATAAGATAAGGAAGGCCCGTTGAAACCACACAAGGCATCAATCCGGGATATAAATCTTCCATTTCCAGGTTCATCATTGGCAATAATCCAAGTGTCTCCTGCTCTGATAAAACATAACCGAATTCCGGCATACCCTGATCCATTACGGAAGTGTATTGGTCCTTCTCTTTTTTTGTGTGCACCCAAACCGCCTTTTTGTTCAACTGAAACTGCCATTCACAGATCTGCCGGTCGGCGAAATATATGTCATGCACCACACCTGCGGCGCCCAATATCGGGTGACCGGCAAAATCAAGCTCTTCTTCGCAAGTGAATACCCGAGCTTTAAATTCGAAATCACCCAGTCGTTGAAGAAAGATACTTTCAAACTGTCTCATCTCCTGCGTGATCCGTTGCATGAATCGATCTGTAAACCGCCTGGCTTCCGTGAATACCGTCAATCCATTTCCCGACAGGGGCTTGCCGGAAAAAACATCAACATGGTAGTATGGTATGCTCATATACAAAAATATCTCAAAAATAAATACCCCCGGCCTTTTGCCAGGGGCTTAGGAACCTGTTCGGGAGAAGGGGTATTCAGTTGCTGATGGTGATCTCTGTATTATTATCCGCCACCCCGGTATCTGTCCATAAGGTAGTAACGATGCCGGCCAGTTGTGGTGATATCCCCGCCAGCTGATTGATCAGCGTCTGCTGGTCCGCGGGCATATTTTCATCTCCGGCAAAATGAGCCATAATGCCATTCCTGAACAAAGGAGCAGCGAAGGTGGCGAGCGAGGGCGGCGCCCCATATAAGGTATTCAGATATGCATAGAAATATCCATCCAGGTGCTGTGACAGGAACTGGTTCGCATAATCGGCATAATTCTCGCCACCGGGAAAATTCGCGTCGATGGAGATAAGCCTGAGACCCGGCTGCAACTGTACTACATAGCTCAGGGAAGCTGTGTCCCTGGCGATGGCGGCCCGGTAGCCGAAATTGGCGTAAATGCTTTCAAATTCCGCCCGCGAGGTCATGGCCACGGGGTATTCATTGTTCCCTACATATCTTTTCGCCTTTGCGTTATTGATATCGTGATTCCCCGGCATGACATATACGGCAATGCCCTGGTCCCGTAACTTATCGAAAAAGCCGGCCATTACCTGGTGGTCGATCTTTTCACCATCCTTGGTGATGTCGCCGGGGACCAGCAGGATGTCGGGTTTTGCGACGGAGAGCTGGGCCATCACTTTTTTGAACACCAGGGCGCTGTACTGCAATAGTTTAGGGTCCTGGTTCAAATAATTCTGAAAGGCTGTTCCGGCAGCGGCATTGCTGTCCAATAAGGAAGGGTCCATATAATGGATGTCGGAAACGATGGCTACCGTCAAGGGATGACCGGGCGCCGAATGTGAGGGGTAGTTGGGTGTTGATTTTCATAAACAATGTTTTCAGCGAAACTATCCTGCCGGAGCGCGGTTTGCTAATTGATCCGGCAGGGGGAAATGCTCAGGGCTGTGATAATTTGCCAAAAAGGGTTGTGCGGGGATGTGGGGTGGGCAGGAATTGCTAAATCCCGTGGTGTGGATCCCCGGATTATGAAATCCTGAAAATAAAATCCGGCGGGTGAGGCGGAAAATGCAAAAGAAAGGTGGTCGATACGGACCGTGTGGAGGGTTAAAGGCTTTGTCACCTGAAAAATAAAACTGCAGAAAGTCGGTATACATCAACTCCATATCTTTCCCATGATCCCTCCTGTAGAATAAACGATTGCTCCCATGGGTGACCGTGTGGTAACCCGTACGTTTAGCAATCTATGCATACTTTAATTTGTATCTTGTCAGGGAAACCCCCGACCTATCATGAAAATCCATTTTAATGCCTTATTCTTCGGAACTCTTTTCTTACTCTCCTCCTGCCATTCACAGCATCAACCCGTTGCCTATAAAGGATATGTGATAGACCCGTCCATAAAAGCAGAAGTTGAAAAGGAGGTTCAAAAGCTTCCGACGGGTTTTGAAGGAAGCATGTATATCAAGATGTTTGAAAATGACAGCTTGTTACTCGACTCCTATAAAGAGGGGAAGGCCATGGAGTGTTTCATGCTCCCCTTTCTCGAAAGCGACACGGCTACAATTATAGGATCGCTGGGATTCACTGCAGCTTCAGGATTCTATATATATTTTTTAAAAGACACCTGCATAATTCGTCACTTTGCCAAGTCCGATGCCGAAATATATAAATTACATCCGGAAGACTCTTTATCTTTCGAAGTATTGGTCCCCAGCAAGAGCTATACATTGACGTTGATTGCCCCACCCCAACTTAAAAAAGGCGGATTGGTAGAAGGCCGCCTTGATCTTGTCAGTGAGGAATATCATGAAGTGGCAAATGGTGCAGATAACAAACTTCGCACCGAGCTCACTGGCTATTTTAAAGTGAAATTAAATTCTCATTAAAGGCACCGTGCGGCCGGGTAGTTGATTTAAGAAGACAGGATTTTGTTAATCTCTCGTTACGAGGCAACCAGCAGCATATTATCGTCGTGACTGAGAACGAAATTCGAACTATTATGAGACAATCTATTTTCAAACCATCGTTTAATCTCTTTTTAATCTTTTCTCTTCTGACACTGACAACGCACGCACAAAATGTGCAATTTGGCGTCAAAGCGGGTTTAGGCTTTGCAGAACTGATGACAAGCGGCAGGCCAACGACCATCGTCGACGGCAACACACAGACCATGCGTTATTATCCCATCACCACTTTTACGGGAGGGGCATTTGCATCTGTCCTCTTTGGGAAAAAATGGAGCCTGCAACCGGAGGTTGTATATTCCCTGCAGGGTGCAACAGGCCGGCCGGAACAGGATTATTATGTCACCGCCACGGAGGACTACCGCCTGAGCTATCTCAACGTTCCCGTTCTGGTGAAATATAAATTGCCGCAGGCCTTTTTTGTAGAGACGGGTCCCCAGGTAGGCCTGCTGTTAAGCGGCAAGATCAATGAGACATTGGTCGGGTCTGTCAACTCTGTTCATTATGATATAAAAAGGCAGCTCAAGTCCACGGATCTTAGCTGGGCCGTTGGATTAGGGTATTGCAGTCCTTTCAATCTAGGTTTTGATGCGCGTTATAACCTGGGTTTGGAGAATGTCAACCAGGCTACCAGCGGAAGCTCGACGGCTCCTATTCCGGCAGGAACGTTAAAGAACAGCATGTTCCAATTGGGGGTATTCTATATTTTTGGAAAGAAACTATACAATCCACCGCCACCTCCGGAAATATAATTCGGGGGCTGTCTCCGGGGCACGGGGAGCCATGTATCACGGCGTCTGATCCGGGTGCGTGGCTTTCCAGTCCTTCTCGAAGAACTGGCCCCACTCCAGTATATATTTATAGAACTCGTATTCCGTTTCGCAGCTCTGGATAAATTCGTATGACGGCCGGTACTGATGCATAAACGTGTCGAGCGCCGGCGGCTGGAGACCGGTGACCCTTTTTACTATGGACCTGGTAAACCGGTGGTCGACGTATTTATCTTTTTCCTCTTCTTCCAGTCGTTGCTGAAAGGCCAGCATGCGCCGGTTTTTTTTACCATCCAGCAGGAGGTCAAGATCAAGGCCTATACCCAGACCGGCACCGCGCTTGTTGGACTTCATGCTGGTGAGATAATCGGCCTCATAGTCAAATATCTTTTTATATTCTCTTCTGTTCTGTAAGGAGTCTGTTTGGTAATTGCTGGATCGTACAAATACAGAAGGTAATGAATCTACTGCCACCTCCAGGCTCATGTCGAAAGGGAAGCCCAAAGGAATATCCTTTATAGGGAATTTCGAGGTGGCCCTGCCCAGGTAAGAAAAATAAATGGAATCGCCGGCTGCCAGCCTGATATGATAATGACCCAGCGAATCTGTCATGGCGCCCGCACCTGAAGTACCCATAACGCTAACACCTCGCATGCCATACATCATGGATTTATCATATACCGTCCCATTGATCTGGGTCTGTCCCAGGGCTGCGGCAGCGATGAGAGGCAGCGCCGCCACCAGCAAGGGTTTTTTTACTGACAGTAGTTTTTTGGCAGAAGTCCTGAGCATAGCTATTCCGGAAGATAGATACGCATGAAAAATGGGGAAGTTGCCTGTTTGTTATTTAATGCGTATTTAATCTGTTTTACCAAAACGATATGCATATCCCAGGTTGGCGATGGCGGCGCCGACATGATTCCTGCCATTCTCAGTTCCTTTTTGAATATTCAGCAGTCCATAGTTACCCCCGGCCTGCACGAACAGGCTGTGGGACAGACCAAAAGCATAAGAAATGCCGATGTCGCCGGCTATTCCAAAATTGGCCTTATGCAACTGATCCTTAATATCGGAGGTGGCATCGAAGGACTGTGGCCCCCCGGGTATCTCCTGTGTCTTGCCAGCATCGGCATACAGAGGACTGCTGCCACTGGTGACCTGTTTGGCAGACAGGAGGATACCGAAGTATGGTCCTGCATCCACATAGAATCGCCATGGGCTGTGACGCCGCAGGTCCCAACCCAGGTCGGCCAATATTGGTATGATCAGGTAGTTCAGTTTTGCGGTGCTTTTATAATCGGCATAGAGATAGGGAGGCGGGGTCATTCCCTGGGACGTATAATACTGAGCCACGGCGTCAGGTGTGGTCAATGCCTGGACTCCTGATTTTTTTCCGCCTTCCGCGGCATATTCCAGCCGGGCCTCCAATGAGAATAGCGGAGAGAGCCGGTAGCTGCCCGACAAGCCGAAATCCGCTCCCAGCCGGGAGCTATACCCGGTGTTCAATGGATTGTTCTCAGAGCCTCCGGCCGTCAGGTTGGGAATGCTGATCCCGCCAAAGGCGCTGGCTTTCCATTGAGCCAAAAGTCCTGAGGGATCAAGGAGCAACAGGACTGTCATAAGCAATAAAATCAATTGGTTGCTTTTCATTTTCCCGTTTTTAAGTATTAATGTCTGTAGGCCTTCGGACGAGCCGCCGACGGCGGCTCTTGTGGTTGATAGCCTGATAACGAACGGGTGGCTGTTTAGGTTCATTGGGGCTTTCGGACGTGTTCGTGGGGAATATCCAAAATCCATACAGAATTTCTTCAGACAAACTTAACCATCGGGAGTTGTGGGATTGAAGGGCGGAGGGTAATTTGGTGCGTTGTCGAAGGACATTACTAATTGAAAATCTTATATTTTGAATCTGCTGATCATAGAAGATGAACCGGACCTGTTCCAGAGTATTTCCAATTATCTTGGCCAAAGTAAGTTTGTCTGTGAGGTGGCAAGCGATTTCCACAGCGCCGAGGATAAATTGGAGGATGCGCAATATGATTGCATTATACTCGATATCAATCTGCCGGGGGGCAGTGGCCTGGACCTGCTGAAAAAAATAAAGCATAGTCAAAAAAATGACGGTGTACTGATCATCTCTGCAAAAGGTTCGCTTACGGACAAGGTAAAGGGGCTGGAATTGGGGGCGGACGACTACCTTACCAAGCCATTTTACCTGGCGGAATTGTCGGCCCGTGTGAATGCCATCATCCGGAGAAGGTCTTTTGCCGGCAATAATTGCCTTCAATTCGATAAATTGAGCATCAATATTCTCCATAAAACGGTAAATGCGGGGGGAGATGACCTGGACCTTACGCGAAAAGAATATGAGCTGCTGGTATATTTTGCCAGCAATAAGAGTAAGGTAGTGACCAAAGAGTCCATATTGGACCATTTGTGGGGTGATTCTGCCGGAATGCCCGATACATATGATCTCATATATTCGCATGTCAGGAATCTGCGAAAGAAACTGGCAGAAGCGGGTTGCCCGGACTATATCAAATCGGTATATGGCATGGGCTATAAGTTTTCGGCGGCATAAAAATCGGCGGCACAATGAAGCTAATTCAGAAGTATAACCGCATGATCCTGCCTGCAATGGCATTGTTGTTCATAGCATCCGTCATCTGCAGCTATTACCTGATCCGTAATGCGCTGCAAAATGAGCTGGACAAAGGATTGTTACGAACGAAGTCGCGAATAGAACAATATGTCGCGGTTCATCATGCATTGCCGGTGATCCTTTCTTTCGACGACCAGCATATCCGATTTGAAAAGGTAAGTGGCACGGGAAAAGACAGCGGGCTGAGCTCTTCTACGCTGTTCATTCCTGAGCAATATGAAAATCACCGTTCGAGAACGCTGGTGTTCACTACCCGTGCGGGTGGGGATGTCTACCGCGCTACCATCAATCAACCGCTGGAAGGGATCAAGCATCTTACGAGGGTTGTAGCCATCATTGCGATGGCCACTGTTTTCCTGACGCTGGTATCATTGCTGCTGATCAACCGGAATATGTTCTCGCGTATCTGGCGTCCTTTCTATTCGGCGCTGGACACCATGCGATCTTTCAAAGTGCACCATTCCCAGGTCCCCAGTTTCCCCGCGACCTCGATCGAGGAGTTCAATCTTATCAATCAGCATTTCAGGCAATCCGCAGAAAATGCCATACGGGATTACGGGATATTGAAGGAATTCACCGAAAATGCTTCGCACGAGATACAAACCCCGCTGGCTATTATACGCGCCAAGCTCGATCTGCTGGTTCAGCAGGACAATTTAGCAGAGAATCAGGTCAGCCCGATACAATCCATTTATGCATCCATCACCAAACTGACCAAGCTTCAACAGTCCCTTTCCCTGTTGACGAAAATGGAAAACGGTCAATACCATCCTCAAAGTGAAATAGCGCTGGACCTTGAATTACAGAACAAGATCGATCAGTTCCAGGAACTATGGCAGGATAAAAAAATACAGTATTCTGTCCAGCTGAGCGAGTCCGTTATTCATGCCAACAAAGATCTGTTGGATATACTTTTGAATAACCTGATCGGCAATGCTACCCGGCACAATGTTCAGAACGGCGCTATCGAGATCAACCTGGATAGGCACTGCCTCAGTGTCAGCAATACGGGCGTACAAGAACCATTGGACCCGGCCCGTCTGTTCCGGCGGTTTTATAAGCATTCTCCACAGTCCGGTAATAACGGGTTGGGGCTTTCCATCATAAAGGCCATCTGCGAGGCGTCCTCGGCGAACATTCTTTACCAATACGATAAAGGATGGCATCGTTTTTCCATGAGCTGGTAAGATGTGCAGTTATCCGTTAAGGACAGATGAATGGGACAAATATCTTTTAGAGGGATAATAAATAAAAAAACAGGACCCTCCTGTCAATACGGGGATTAGCTCGCGGCTCAGCTCTTCGGGGATCGCGGGACAGCCATAGGTCGTTCCCATTACGCCATATTTTTCCAGGATACGATCGCTGACATAGGGTGCGCCATGGATCACGATATTCCGCCGGCCCGCCAGTGTATTGAAGCCTCTGTCGAAACCGTCGAGACGAAGGGAAAGGCCATTCTCGCCTATATAGGTGTTGCGGGTAACATAGAAACCCAGGCTGCTTTTATGAGATTCCGGGGTGTTGGAAAAGGAGCTGGCGAAAGCTGTACCGGAGCTCACCCCATGTGCAACGTAGTTGCGGCTCAGCAGCTTTTTTGCATTGAGATCGATGACATACATGCGTTTCTGACTGGAAGCCTGGCCGAAGTCGCAGATGGTGAGGATGTCGGGGTTTTGGATCTCATTTCTTTTTAGCAGGCGATGGTATCCTATGAGCGCGTATTTCAATACTTTTTCGTCCATTCCTTCATTGGCGAGCTGCAGCTCTTCGTAAAGGATATGTGCTTCCATCCGTATGATCTTTAATTCGGCCTGCCTTGCGGCGGCGCGCCTGGCAGCGGCAAAGCGGATGGCGGCTTTTGTTTTTATAGCTTTTGTATGGGTGGCCTTGCTGGCCAGGGCGGAGCTGGAATGGTAATATGTATATAGAGGCGAGAGGTCTGAAGGGGTTGCATTTTTTTTCTCCATGAGAGGAGAGGGAACGGCAAAGAGGGTAATGCAAAGCAATTTGCCCAGGTAATGAACGGACGCTGTCATAAATAGGGTGATTTAGGATTAACTACTATAGTAATCCATAGCCTAAAGGATTCGAGGAAATTCAGAGGATGTGAGGACGTGGTGAAAATCTAGCTGAGTGAAAATTGAAAAATCTAAACGGGTGGTATTTCGAGGAGATTGGGTACGGTCTGGTGATATAGTATTAGTAAACGATCAAGATCAAATGTAACCACGGATGGGGGCTTATACAAGCGTTTTGAGATATTTTTTTCATATGGTGGTGGATTGGAAGGTCTTTTCGACCACACCGGTAGATCCCTCGGGCTTGCGGTACTGAATTTGGATGGGGTCTTCATCTGTTTGCGGAATGGCGGCCCCTCTTGCTGTTAATTTCAGTCCAATACACGATATGGTCAAACCATACCATCCCTTCACGCGAACGGTATCGCCTTTATGGAAGCGGGTGTTGCTAATCAGTTTCGTATGATATTTATAAAGACCGGTATTGGCGTTCACTGGATCAATACAGACAATCCCGAACTATTTAGATTAATGCGGTGAAACAGTAAGCTTTGGCATCGGCGTAAGGCATGGTCCTCAGGGTGTATAGGGCTTCCCCGGTACGCCCCAACCCCATTTTGGCATGGGTGTGCCGGGTTCGATGGAGGGCTTTTCCGCATTGGAGGTCAGAACAGCGATACGTGTTCCCCATTCGATGTAAGCTACAAAGGCGGACCGGAATTCAGGATCATCGGGAAGATGTATCTCATCGGCGGTATCTATCAACAACTGCACCCATCGGCGTCGCTGCTCCTCTGTCAGATGCCGCCCAAAGTGACGCTGCACCATACCGGCATGACTACCACCCTCATCGGTATATACTGAAGGACCCCCAAATACTTCGGCGATAAAATTGGCCACATGACGCTGATGCGTCGGGGACATGTGCCTGAACACAGGCTCGAGGATGGGATCGGCCAGGACCGCCTTATAAAATGTATCCGTCAGTTGCTGGAATTTTTCCATTCCTCCCATCCACTCGTAAAGGGATGGTATCTTATCGTTATTTTGTGTTGTTGTCATGGGTTTGCTGTTTGCAACAAACTTACTGGATAATGTGATCGCTGGAAAGAGCTTACCAAAAAGTAGGGTGGCGGACAATGAAATTTAACTTTATGATCAACCTGCATAACAAAACATATACTTGTCCTGTAGACGTATCGCTGAGCTTTATCCGGGGCAAGTGGAAGGTGCTGATATTATTTCACCTGCACTACTTTCAAAAAAGAAGCTATAGCGAGATCCGGGACAATCTACCGGGCATATCGGAAAAGGTGCTTGCCCAGCAATTGAAAGAGCTGGAAAGGGACGGGATGATCACCAAGCATTTGCGCACCCGTAAGCCATTGCGGGTGGAATACGCGCTGACGGATTTGGGTCGCTCGTTATCGCCCATGCTGGAATTCCTCAGCCAGTGGGGGATCGAATATCTGAAGACCAACGGTATCGACTACTTACAGGATCAGCACTTATATAAATAACCCGCCCCTGCCGGTAGTGAGAGGGGGCGGATGGTTTACCGAAGCGCCAGCGGAATAGTCTGTTTTGAAATATTCCATCCTTCCAGTCTCAGTTCCGGTGCCGTGCCATGCAGCAGGGCGGCCTTTGGACAGCTGACGGTCGTCGTTATTGTCTCTCCGGGAGGAATGGAAAAATAATTGTCGGTCCAATAGCTTGGCAGAACTTCTTCTCCATCCCTGATCAGCTGCGGGTTGAGGAAGAACGCGAGCTTGTCCGATGTATTCTTTATGGTGACGGCCCAGGTTGCATACTCCGCCGGAGTATAATTGGTTGATGACGCAGGGGCAGGAAGCGTCGACCGGGCTTTTACTGTTAGCGAAGCAGGAGGCATCTTGTGCAGGGTTGTGAAGTCATGACCGGGTGACATCCAATAGGTGTTGCGTGACAGCTGCTTACCGCCGGCGTCATAAAGGGTTAGGATCAAGAATGAAATTCCTTTTTCTTTTTTCAATTCATCGGTGAGGGGAAGTACGGAGCGAGCCTCAGTAGTATCCAGGCTGGCATGTCCTTCGTGTTTGTACAGCGAGTGGCCATCGATGTCGAGAAGATCGGCTATATATCTAAGCCCTTTACGAGACTGATACGTTCGATTGACCAGCGCTACGGAAGAATCATCCCTATTGAGCTGGATATGAACGGGCTCACAGCCCCGCTGCATAAAATAATATCCTGCATTGGGTTCGAGATACCAGTCATAGACCTGCCAGGCCACGCTGGGAAATGCAGCGTTGAGCTTCCATAGCATCACTCCCCCCGTCTCCCGTAACTTATGTCCGGCGGCTTCGAAGATGGCGCGGTATCCATCCGCATTGACAAGCTGCATTTTTTCGGAGAAATCACGAATGCTTTGGGGCGCCCCATAACGATCGACCATGGCCTTATAATAGGTATCGTACTTCCCATTACCGGTGCAGGCGTCATGATAACCCCAGGTATTGTTCAGGGGGTAGGGTAAACTGCTGTCGGGTGAGAGATTAGGAATGATCTTCGCCAGGGTATTGTAGGGAGGCTGAGAGGGAATGCCTGTCTCGTCCTTGAATACCCAACCTTTACCCTCGTCTACAAGGTGGAAATAAATCGCTTCATCCTGCCAGCTGTAGGGGCCGCCGCTGTATACACCGGACAGCTTGTTATCTGGCCAGGAGCCTTTCCAGTCCGCCGGTGCTTTTGAAAATCCGGAGGAACAGGGAATAAAGGGGCGGGTGCCATCCAGGTTGGCGACGTTATCGCGCATCCCGTCATATAATTCTTTCCGGGCGTGCCCCTCATTACCACCTGTCCATACGAGCAGGCTGGGATGGTTTCTTATACGAAGGATGGTACTGATGACGTTGTCGATAAATACGTTGCTTTGCAATGGCCAGTCCGCGGAACCTTTGAACCCGCCGTTGGTGTCACCGGTGATCCAGAAGTCCTGCCATACCAGTAATCCATAGCGATCGGACAGCTCATAAAAATCATCGGTCTCTCCCAGCCCGCCACCCCAGATGCGGACGAGGTTTACATTCGCATTGCGACAAAGCCGCAGCTCATAATCATACCGTTGACGATCCCTGTTCAGCATCATGTCGGGCACCCAGGCTCCTCCTACCAGGTGGACACGACGGCCATTGACATAAAAATCACGCCGCACATATCCATTCACCATCGTCGTGGAAGAGCTAACGGTGCGGATGCCAAAGACAAAGCTGGTATCGTCGGAGACACCCGCCTGATCGGTAAAACGGAGCCTGATACGATAGAGGTCGGGACTGCCATAGCCGTTTGGCCACCACAGGTGAGGGTGGCGTATCGTGAGGGATGGGATATCGTCGGCGGAAAGGTGGACTTTGGTGGCTGAACCTGTAGACATGCCTGTGGGGCCGGAGGGAATGGTCATGACAGAGGAGGGGGAAGATGCGGCTGTCAAATCTTTGGAGAAAGTAATGGCGGCGCCACTGAAATTCTCGGGACTGATGGTCACGGTCAGGCGGCCTTTTCGAGTGTCGGTGGTGAAGTTGTTGAGATCGAGGTCCAGCGTCAGTTTGGCCACGCTGGTATCGGGCAACAGGGTGATGATCCGTGGATGTGCAATGACGACCTGACCCGTTGTCCGGAGATATACGGGCTGCCAGATCCCCATGTTACGATCCCTCACTTCGGGTATCCAGTCCCACCCTACGGAACAGAGCATGGTCACGTTCTTCCCGATGTCACCGGTAGGTCCACCATTCTCAAAAAAGTCGTCCATGGCTTTTAGCTGGGGTTCTGCGGGCAATCCGGGTTCGTCCAGTGGATAGATCTTTACGGCCAGGGCATTTTCTTCCCCTGCACGTATGGCCTTGTCCGCATCGAGATAGAATTCTTCGAACATACCTACCATCCGGGAAGAGTCTGCCATCAGCTGCCCATTGAGCCAGACATCGGCGCGATAGTTGATGCCTTTGAAGATCAGCTGAAAATGCCGGCCTTTGTCTCCGGCGGGAACGGAAAATGTGGTGCGGTACCAGTAGGGCTTTTTCCATGGATTGGGCTGGCCAGGCAGATGGCTGTATTGATCCAAATGATATTGAAGGTTGAAGGTATCGGAGGCGTCGGGAATGAGCATGTTGTTCATTCCTATATATGGGTCGGGATAGACCTTATTGGCAACAAGTCCTGACAGCACGGTCGTTGGGACGGTGACGGGATACCAATAATCCCGGGGCTGCCAGGTGGGGGAGGAAAGCGCGGCGCCGTCCGTCCCGACAATAGCGGAGGATTGCAGGTTGAACTGCGTGAGCTGCACCTGCCGGACGGGCTGGGCTGCCGGTGACTGGGCCGGGTCATGCGCGGCTGTGGACGCTGGCGATGGGGCTGGGCGTTGTGCGGCGAGCGGAGCAGCGGGTGTTAAGGAAAAAAAACTTACGATACCTATGATACTGAACTTACGAACCTTCTTCATTTTCTATTTAGTTGCTGTTGCTGACAAATGCGATCCTTTTTCCGTCCGGAGACCAGGAAGGAGTGTTGATGGAGCCCTGTCCGCCATACACATAGGCCAGGACCTTGGGTTCGCCCTTCCCATCGATGGGCAGCAGCCGGATATAGACATGTTTGTAGGGCGGATGTATGCCGGCGGGGGTTTCTTCCTTCAGGAAAGAAAGGTATACAAACCACTTGCCGTCGGGTGAAATATGTGCAAACCAGTTATTGTATTCATCACCCGTGATCTGTTCCTGCTGACTGCCATCGGGACGCATACGCCATATCTGCATCGTGCCGGTCCGGACGGAGTTGAAATAAATATATTTCCCATCGGGTGTATATTCTGGGCCGTCGTCAAGCCCCTTGGTGGTGGTCAGCTTTATCTCCTTTCCTCCTGCTGCGGGTACTTTGTATACATCGAACTCCCCATCACGTTCTCCGCAGAATACCAGGTCCTTGCCATCGGGCGACCACCCATGGAGATAAGAAGGTCCTTTGGGTGTCACCTGTTTGGGCGTGCCGCCTTCTATGGGCACGGTATAGATAATAGATCCGCCCAGCTCCTTTACCCAACTGCTCAGCCCCAGCATTTTGCCATCGAAAGAAATGACATGGTCATTATTGTTACGCGTGACGGCGCCTGTATTTATGGGTGTGGGTGTCCGGCTGGCCAGGTCAAATTGGTAGATCAGCCCCTTGGCATCGTTGAAGATAAGACTCTTGCCGTCGGGCGTCCAGTTGGGCGCCTGGATGGAATAAGGCACGGAGTAGATGATATCTCTCCGGCCGGAAGCCAGCTCGAGGAGCTCGATGTTGCTGCCCATGGTCATCTGGGTATTGCCGTCCGACAGCCCTTCATGCGGGACAGTGATGCGGACATTGCTAAAGACGCCTGTTTCGAGCCTATCGGCATCGTGCGATCCTACGAACAGGCCCACATATACATCGTCACCGAGGTCGATGCCAGAGATGGTGTCGGTCTGAAAAGGCTGGCCATATTCGGCGGCCCGCATGATATATTGATTGCCCTTTCGTTCCAGTTGAAGGATATTTGCCTTTGTGATCTTAAACTTATGTTCTTCTGTCTGGGCGCCCTCTGTCCGGCGGAACTGGAGGGAGGTGAGACCATCCCCATGCTCTACGGCATTGACGTGGGCAGATCTGCCGTCGAGGCTCTTGCGGACCATCCAACCTACTTTGCGATGATAGTTTACCCAGGAACCCAGGAATTCCGCCCTTGCATACAGGATAAAATCTCCTTTTAGCTTTTTCCAGACATATTGGAATTCGTCGTGATCTCCCCAAACATTGTATCCGGCGCCGGATATCACGTACTGGCCGGTGGCGGGGATAAAGACGGCTGATCCTGGCATGACATTGGTACCGACATCGCCGTGTCCTTCGAAGATGCCGATGGGGTCGTTTTGGGACCAGGCGGAAACCTGCATAAGCAGGAGCAGCAGCAGCAGTACGCTGACTTTTTTACCAACGATCATATTTAATCATTTAAGGTGTTGGCGAGACTTCGTGTTTATAGAACAAAAATATAGTTCATTCCCACTATTCCGGTAAGCTGTTTTTTAAATGAGCGAAAACTTGGGTGTGCTAGAGCTGCTTTGGCAATTTTTTCGCCATTTTATCAAAATCACTTTCAAATAGCCGATCCTGCTCTATCCGGTATTGTTCGTATTGTTCTTCGGCCAGCTTTTTTGCCACTTCGTGACTGATGCTTCCAGCATTTTTCAGTGTTTGGTAATCATTGAACTGTAGAAAGGCATCTAGCTTTTGTACCCAATCAGCCATGCTCATAGCAATGTTTCTTTTGGCCTGGTTTTCGGCATAATCCAGGTACATGCCCACTACCCGATGGAGCTCGTCGATTTCTTTTTCTTCCAGATAGTTTTTAGCAACGGTTACATCCGTCTTTAAGATCTTCCTATCCGGAGCATTTTTCCAGGTGGTCAAACCCATATTCGGCTTGGCAGCGTCGGCACGTTTATAAATTATTTCCGCGGCAGTCTGTCCGGTCACCGCCCAATGGAGTTTATTTTGGACAGTCTTATAAAAAATGAGTGTAATTTCTGCTTTGGGGTCATAATCAATGCTGCATTGAGCATAGATATCCGTTATCTTTTGATAGAACCTGCGTTCACTGGCCCTGATCTCACGTATCCGCTCCAGGAGTTCTTCAAAATAGTCCTTACCGAAGTTTTTTCCCTGCTTCAATCGTTCATCATCAAGAACAAAGCCTTTGATAATAAATTCCCGTAACGTTTTGGTCGCCCATATACGGAACCGCGTAGCCTCCATGCTATTGACGCGGTAGCCGACGGCGATGATGGCATCGAGGTGATAGAATTGGGTATTGTAATTCTTTCCATCAGTCGCAGTTATCCGGAAATTCCGGATAACTGAATCTCTATCCAATTCATTGGTATTGAATATATTTTGTAAGTGCTCGTTGATAGTCTTCACACTCACATTAAAAAGCTCGGCCATCTTCTTTTGAGAAAGCCAGAAGGTCTCCTCCTCGAAAAACACTTCGATTGTCGCCTTTCCTTCAGGTATGCTATACAGCAGGATCTCAAATTTTTCCATAATACTCGGACAGCGACTTATTAACCGCTACCCAAAGCTATCAAAAATCCATATCTGGTCTATACCAGATTTTTCTTGATATAGGCTATACTGGTTGTAATGCTGTCGAAGGGCGATCCCGGGCATTTATCCTGCTCTACAAAAAAGTATTTCATTCCTGCATGGCGGGCATGGGAAAAGATCTTTTTAAAGTCGATGGTCCCATTGCCTACCTCTGTAAAGGAATGTTCGGGAGTAGCATCCATGTCCTTCAAATGCCAGAGGGGGAATCGTCCCGGATGTTTCGCAAACAGGGCGATGGGGTCATGACCCGCCTTGGTGACCCAGTAAAGGTCCATTTCCATTTTTACCAGGTCCTTATCGGTATTTTCAAGCAGGACATCATAGGGATATTTGCCATCCCGTTGATCGAATTCAAAATCATGGTTGTGGTAGCAGAATTGAATACCGGCCTGTTTGCATCTTTCTGCGGCCTTGTTAAACTCGCCGGCCATCCACTTGTAGTGATCGAGGCCTTGTCTTTCTGCGGGAGATAACCATGCGCAAACCATGTATTGCAGACCCAGCGCGGCAGCATCGTCTACGGCCCTGCTCCAGTCGTCCAGTATAGTGCCCTTCATTTCCGGCTCTTTTCCCTTGTCCTCACCCAATCGGTAGTGACAGCTGCGCATCACCAGCCCGTTGCTCTTCAGCAAATCCTTAAAACCTTTCGGGTCCATGCCATAAAACTTCTCGGTGCCTGTATACGTGGCTCCTTCCAGCGAGTTGTATCCTATTTGGGCGACTTTCGCGAGGGTACTTGCAGGATCACTCTGCATGGCGTCCCGTACGGTGTACAGCTGGAGGCCGATAGTGGGGTGACCTTTTATAAAAGACGCCAAAACAGGACCTGCGGCCAAAGCTCCGGCGGAATAAAGCGAGGCGGTGCGGAGGAAGGATCTTCTTGTGTACATGATTGGAGGTTTTATATGGAAGTTTTCGTTTAATACCTGATCGGCCCGGGCGGATGCGCCGATGGCCAAAAATTTGTAACTTCTCACAAATTACGCCATATGAGATTGCGAACGCTGTTCTTATCACTCATTATTTGGGGAGCTGCGTTGGGCAAGGATTCGGACGAGCACCCAACCCTTCCTGTCGGGGCGCCGGCGCCTGATTTTTCCCTCAAGGGTGTCGATGGGAAGACCTATACCCTTTCTTCTTTCCGCGAAGCCAGGGTCCTGGTCATCGTCTTTACCTGTAATCACTGTCCCACGGCGCAGGCTTATGAGGACCGGCTGATCCGGCTGACGGATGACTATCGTAACAAAGGCGTCGCGGTGGTAGCGATCATGCCCAACGACCCGCGGTCTGTTCAGCTAAGCGAGCTGGGATACACGGACATGGGAGACAGCTTTGAAGAAATGAAGCGAAGGTCCGCCGAAAAACACTTTAACTTCCAGAAGCCGGGTAAGATACCGCACACACAGGATACGCGTAATGCCATCGAAGCTTTACTGAGGGGCCTGGAGCCGCCCGTCGCTACTACCAAGGTGTTTGGCTGTAGCATCAAATGGAGCGAGAAAAGCGATTGGAGGATCAAGGTAAGGGAGGAATGGGCAAGCGAGCCCGTCAAGCTGGACACCACCGATGTGGCGGGGCTGCAGGCGTTGGTAAAAAACAATTCAGATAAATTACGATTGATCAATGTATGGGCAACCTGGTGTGGCCCCTGCGTCACGGAGTTCCCCGACCTGGTGGATATCAACCGAATGTACCGGCGCAGAGATTTCGAATTTATCACGGTCAGTGCGGATGATCCGACGAAGAAGGACAAGGCGTTGAAATTCCTACAGGGGGAGATGGCGTCAGCCGCCAATTATATCTTCTACATCGACGATAAATACAAGATCATCGTGGATGATCCGGCTATCGGGAGATACTATTGAACGGGACGGTACTGATACTCCGTGCATTTGCGCGGGCCGGAGCTATTTTGTGCTGGCGGGTTTCTCGGCCGGATGCGGTTCTTCCTCGTCCTTGTCTTCCGTCTCTTCCAGCTGATCGCCTTTTTTCGTGTGGCCGGCGCTGACCTTTGGATTTTCCTGTGTACCGGTGATCTTTACGGGTATACCAATAAGCCCAAAAGGTGGAAGCCCTACCCTAAACTGGAAATTGAGCCGTCCGTCCAGCGATGCCTGTCCTTCCATACGGAGCCGGAAGGCGGAGACTTTCATACGGGTACGAGGCAGCGTGATAATATTATTATTGATCGTGGTCTTAATATCGACCTTGGACAGGTCCGGGTCTGCCACGTCTTTATTGGTCTCCTTGCTGACAGCATTAAAGATCTTCAGGCCTTTGACCTTGACCTTGGCAATGGACAGCACACCGCCGCCTTTTAGGGATGGATAGACGGGATGCATATTGCCATCGAGCTTACCAGCCAGCTGATAATCCAGCGAGATGATCCCCTGTGCCTTGGCGGCGGAGGTAGCCAGGTCATGAAAGATCTTCACCTCTCTGTAGGCGCGTTGAACATCGAAGTCTTTTGCCTTGATCTTATAGTCGAACTCGGCACGTGCCGGGGACAGGGGTTTATAATAAGCGCTCATCTCCACGGGCGCACCGATAAGCGTAAACCGTGTCGTATCCAGACGGAGCATTCCGCTGTCGATGGTCATGCCGCCTGTGAAATTATTCAGGTCTATGCCGTTGTATTGTACTTTCTTCACGTTGGCATTGAAGCTGATGGAAATTCCTGAGGGGACCAGTACGACACCTGTCTGGCCGGCGGGCAGAGAAGGGTTGGAGCCGGTGGGTGGCGCTGGGAGAGACGAGCCGCCGGGTGACCCAGCCGCGGGTTTGTAAGCGGCGAAGCTGACATTGTTGGGCGGCGGCGCGGAGCTGGTACTATTTGCAAATGCCATAAACTCGTCGGCGAGCACATAGTCGCTGTTGAGATCAAAATGACCGGTGACGGGCTGGCCTTTATCCGTCATATAGCCCATGATATTGGACAGCCAGCCATTAAGAGAAGCGTTGGTTTTTCCATAACGGACGTCAAACTGGTCGAACCACATCTTGTCCTGGTCAAATCTGAAGAGTCCTTTCTTTATGAGAAAGGGCAAAGGAAAGAGTTCGGAGCTCAGCTGCAGTTCCCTGACTTTTAAGGTACCGGAATTATACAGTCTGTCGTAATGACCGGTCTGCGCATCGCTCTGTCTGCCTTTTAGCGAAAGGTTCGCCTGTACAAACCCTTTCACGTCGTAACCTTTGATAGCAAATACCTGGTATATCTTACCCAGGTCGAGCAAGCCGCGGGACGTAATGTCGTATTTCAGGTCCTGGAAGTTCTGCAGGTCGGCCCGCAGCATAAAGGGCTGTCCTTCCAACAGGAAAGAAAGGGGCGTTACTGACACCTGCGTATTTTTCAGCGTGCCGGTGGAATTGGAGATCCGGGCGCTGACCTGGATATTTTCCAGGGGATGGGGGTAGTATTTTGTTTGGAGGCTGCCACCTGTCAGCTTCAGGTCGGCGACGGTGATAGGGAATAATTTACGGGCGGGGAGGTAGTTGCCGTATGTCGATATATTGACCGACAGGTCTCCGGCGAGCTCCAGGCTGTCCATAGGGATCGCCTTCTTCAGATCGGATAGGTTGAATACGGCCCGCAGACTGGCGTCGACGGGAAAATCACGGGCATTACCCAGTTTCAGGAAACCTCTTATATAATTCCCCAACAGGGCGGCATTGATATTCCGGAGGTCGATGCGGGTGTTCCTGTAATCGTTGTCGGGACATGAAGCGTCCAGCTTGAAGCTGATGTCCTTTACCGCCTCGGGTAAAGAGGCATATTTAAAATAGCCTTTGCTCAGCGCGCTGTGGATCGTAAATCGGGGAATGCTCGCGACCACGGTGTCATAGGTAGTCTTCCGGAGCCCGACATGGCTGACAACTTTGGTGCTATACTGGCCTTCGGCATCGGCCTGTATGTCATAGCGGCCGCGCATGTCGATGGTCTTTATTCCGGCGATAGCGTTCCACCCTGCCAGGTCCATTTCAGAAAAAATATGCGCTTTTATCCAGGGCTGACTAAGCCCTTTCAACTGCAGGGAGCCGCTGAGATAATCTTTCCCCATGTTGAAAAAGATGGTGTCTACAATGACGGACAGGCTGTCGGGATTGAGACCGGGCAGGCGGGAGCGGAAGCCAAGCAACAGATTTTGTACAGGGGCGGGCGCCTGGGAATTGCTTATATACCCGTCCCGCACCATCATATTCAGGATAAGATCGGGCATGAGGCTGGGTGAACTTTTGTATTTCCCCTTGAGCTCGGCATAGATGTCGCCCCTCCCCTTTACATCCATTTTACTGGTCCATTCCAGCATGCCTGGAGGCAAGGCGGTAAGGATATCGTGCAGCTGGGAGTTCTCCGACTTGAGCTTGAAGTCCATATCATACCCGTCCTTCAGAAATTCAAATCTCCCGACAAAATCTACGGGGAGCTGGTTGATGATCAAATTGTTCTTTTCAAAGAACAGGGCGAGGGAGTTCGTATTGATCTTTGTGATGAGGTCGGCATTTATCTTTTTGTCGACAAAATAACTTTGATGGTTGTAGTACAGGTCCATCGATGCCACTTTCATGTGCGTTTGCAGGTCGAAGATGGCTTCGCTCAGATCGCCACTACCGGTATAATCGATGTCCCGCATATTGATGAGAATGGGTAAGGAGCGGTCGTTGTAAACCATCTTACTATTCTCGATGATGATCTTTTTGATCTTGAGAGAGGCGCCGGATGTGTCGGTGGTGTGCGTGGTGTCCTTGCTCTTTGACGCGTATACATTATAATTTGCCCGGCCGGCGGTATCTGTCTGGATATTGATAAAGGCCTTGGTGAGAAATATCTTGTCGATCTTCAGTTCGGAGAATATGCTGGTCAGGTCAACCCCCAGGGCAACTTCATCGGCTTCGAGAAGCGTCTCTTTTTCGAAAGGGGCGGAGCCTTTCAATTTGAAGTCGTAGAGTGTCAAAGTCAATGCGGGAAAATGGCGGAAGAAAGAAAGACGGGCGGATGAGAAGGTCAATTCACTATTTACGCTGCCTTTTGCCCACTGACGGATCTTGGTGGACACGAAGCCCGGGAAAAGATAAGGCAGTAAAAATAGCAACAGGACGATGGCACCTGTAACTATGCCGGCGATCTTTAGGGTCTTAAAGATCATCCGGGTGAAAGGTTGTCTCATAAAAACACGGTTGTACATAGCCAGCGAACCATGAAGCCCGCTTTTGTACGGCTAAGAGTATATATTTAGAATACAAAAATACTAATATTATAAAAGTTGCCTATTATTAAATGTCTACTGGACGCGAGACGGGACAAAACTCAGGTCTTATGAATGCCTCTATCGATGGGACAACAATAGGAGAAGCCCTGCGGGGAATGGGCGGACGTCGGAAGGCTTTGCCTGGAGCATTAATTTGATTTTCAATACATTGTACTGGGCATCATCCAACGTGTCCATTTTTTCCCCAGCATCAGGCTCCACGCAAAAGAGGGGAGGGTATCATGACCGGTGATGTCCATTCGCTGGATAATGAAGGGGTTGCGCAGGGGCAGCGGGTTGATCCTATTGCCTATACGGAAAGCCAGACGAATGCCTTTATCTTCCAGGATCTCGAACAGTCGGGACTGGTCCAGTCCTTTCCGCCGGGGATAGGCGCCGAATGGATAGGCGAGACAGGGCTGGAAAGGGATATTCATTTCTGTCAATGCCTTCATACTTTGGTCGATGTCCTCAGACAACCTGGATGGCAGCAGGTTGGCATAACTGGTATGGCTGAAGGAATGCAACCCAATCTCCACGAGGTCGGGGTCCATACTATGAATATCTTCCGGGGTGAGGCAGGGCAGGTCTCTGTATGATCCCTGTCGGATAAACTCAGGCACTACGAAAAGATTGATGCGGACGCGGTACTTTGCGGCCAGGGGGTAGGCGAGCTCATAATTGTTCCGGAAACCGTCATCGAAGGTGATGAGTACGGGACGGTCCGGAAGGACACTTCGTCCTTCTACGGCATCGATCAGCTGACTAAGGAGGATGGTAGAATATCCATGGGTACGTAAGTAGCGGAAATGAGCTTCCAACTGCACCGTATCTACCGTCAGGGGGTCCCTTTCTCCTTTGGAAGACACGCTATGATACATAAGGACTTTCAGGCAGCTCATTTGGAAGATGGAGATAAAGGATGGAGGGAGCGGGTTGGGGAGCTGTGCAATTCGCGGATCTTCAAGTATTTAAGAAAATGATATTGTGCATTGAGCACGGACCAGTAGAACCCTTCCAGGCCATTGAGGAAGTTCCTTTCCAGGAAATAGTACCGGAAGAAATAATAGGGCAGGGCTATCAATACGGCGGCTATGGATTTATTCTTTCCTTTTCTTGCCGCCTCGCTGGCGGAGAGGGTGCTGTAACGTTCGCATTTTTCATTCCACTGTCTAAGGTTGGCGTAGCTGTAGTGTAACATCCTGCCATGCAGCCGGCCGGTCTTGCCCTGTAGTTCGAGCTTTTCGTGAACGAGGGCCTGGTTGTAGCTACCTGCCTGTCTGTTAAAGAGGCGTAGGAAATGACGATGACTTTCCTTACCATGCCGGAACTCGCGTCCAAGGAATACGAGGTTCATAGGGAACATAAATCCTGAATAGCCGGGCCTTTTCTCCAATGTCTCCCGGACCTCCTTTATGAGCTCGTCGGACAACACTTCGTCTGCATCGATGCAGAGCACCCAATCATTTTTGGCTTTGGATACGGCAAATCTTTTTTGTGCTCCGTAGCCTTCGAATGTCTTAAAATAAATACTACAGCCAAACTCTCCGCAAATTGCCAGGGTGTTGTCGGTGCTAAAGCTATCTACGATAACGATCTCATCACACCAGTACAATTGTGACAGCGTGCGGCGAATATTTCTGGCTTCATTATAGGTGATGATGACAGCGCTGACTTTCGTACCGGTGAAAGCCGGGCCCTTAGGAGAGCTGGGCCGGCTGCCGGGGTTAGCAAGGCCAGGGGACGGTATTGTACGGGCATGGCGGACCAATGAGACGTCTGTGACGTCCTCAGCGGTCTTGTGAAAGGTTAGCATATGGTGTTTTTCTACCTGTAAAACGCCTTGCCCTGCTGACACCCCTACTCGATAAAAAAGTTTTTTTGGCCGATGGCCGGTCAGTGAAGCGTGTCGAAATAATATATCCATTCATGCCGGCTGCTGCCTCCAAAAATGCCGAGACCATTCTGGATATTACCCGGCGGCGAATACAGCTGACCGGGAGGGACGGAACCGATGTCAGACTTGTATTTTTCATACCAGAATAGATAGTTATACAGTTCGGGGCTCACGGATTTAAGGCGGAGTCTTACCCTTCCGCGGGAAGATGGATCGTCGGATATAAAATATTTGCTATCTATCAGAACAGAGCTGGTGTAAGCGCCGTTGAATATGCGACCGGGCAGGAATATCCTTCTGAAGGGGCTGTCCAGGCTGCTGACCTGCGCATTGTCTACATTGGGGTCATCCGTAAATACATTCAGCCGGAGGAAACTATTGGAAGATGAGGTATCGCAGAAAAGCTTCACACCGGGGTTGCTCTTTACCTGGTCATAGAGATTTTTTCCTTCGGTGGTCTCATAACTGTAGCGCACTTCTTTCCAATAAAAATAATGGGTGGTCTTCATCAATTCCTTCATCGCCTCGAAGACAAAATAATGGGTGGCCCCGGGTGAGTCGAGCAAGGTAAATCTAAGCCGCAGCATGGGACTGCCGTGATAAAGCTCCATGCCGGTGTCAATCCTGGTGACCCGCACGGGTGGTGGAATAGTTGTCTGGGAAGTTACCGTGCCGGAGAGAGGGTCCTGAACCTGCAATGTATAGGTAGTATTGTAATGAGGCCGTTGAGGACCGGTGTAGATGGAAGCCGGATTGCCGGCAAAATTAGGGGATGTATTCAATTTAAGGGTCCAGGTCCTGCCGTCCTGGCGTGCAATCTTCACACTGGCAGAATTCACCTCTTCGAAGCTGATGATCCCTCCATTTCCTACTTGTATACTTTTACTGACGGGTATTTTCAGCGAATCGCCGGCAGTGATCTCTGCCAGGACAACCAGTTCGTTGTTCAGTGCCTGTCCCTGGTATGGGTCTTTCCGGCAGGCTGTGCCTGTGAGAAATGCCCAACAGAGAATGCCTGCCAGGAGCAGATAATTGTTTTTATGATATGGAACGATTGGATTCATTAGAAATCGACTGTAGTGGATAGATAGGGTGTTATATTGAATAATTGGTTCTTTCTCACGATGACAACGGATTTGTTATGCAGGGTCCCTTCGAGCCCGTAGCTATATTGTCCGGGAGAGCCATATACGTTGTAAACGCCGGCGGTCCAATTGAAGCCAAATTTCTTTTTCCGGGGTGGATGATAGCTGGCGGAGATGTCCAGGCGGTGGTAGGGGTTGGTCCGGTATTTATTGATACCGGAAAAATGGTAGATGAACCGATAGCTGCGCAGGAGGTCGTCGGGGCTGTATATCTGCTGGGCATTGTCGTAGTCGGGGTAGATCCGTTCCGGCAGCGTAAATACATCCCCGGAAGCGAACATCCATAGTACGGAGATATCCTTTGTCCTGGTGACCTTATAGGTACAGGCGATGTTAAGATTATGCCGCCTGTCGTACTTAAAGGGAAATCTTTTTCCCTGATCGATCTGGTCGAATTGCCGCCAGTTCCATGACAGCGTATAGGCGATGTGCAGGTTGAGCTTCTGGCCGGACCGTTCTCCCATGAATTCCAGGCCATAGCTGGAGCCCTTTCCTGTTTGTACATTCTGTTCCCAGGTGGAATCGGTGTTGATAAAGAAGCTTTTCCCTTCGGAGTAGTTTGTCACATTGAACATTTTTTTCCAATAGGCTCCCAGGGTAAAAGAAATACCCTTCGCTCCTTTATAGGAGTAGCCGAGATCGAGGCTCCTGCTTTCTTCGGGGTGTAGGAACCCTGTGCTGGGAACCCAGGTGTCGCTGTTGATCCCAAGAGAAGGGTTGGTCAACAAATGGATGTATTGGGTCATCCTGCTGTAAGAGGTATATAGCTGCCCGGCGGGGCCGAGCTTATATGCGGCATAGATACGGGGTTGAAGGGATGTATAGCGGTAGTCCCTGAATCGATAGTGTGAAAGATGCAGGCCGGGTCTTATCAGGAGCTTCCGGTCGATGTGGATCTCTGCCTCACCAAAGAGGGTTACTTCCCGGAAAGACAAGGTGCTAAAGGATTGAAAACTGCGGGGGTCGATGGCGATGCTGGAATCGATCCTGCTTTCAAAGGGTTTGATCCCGGTGTAGGCAAACTCGCTTCCGAAATTAAGTTTTGTGGTATTGGTGAGGCGCATCTCGACCTGTGAGCGTGCTGCCAGACGACCGAGTGAGGAATAGGTATTAAAGGACCTCCGTGCGACGGGCAGTCCGGTGGAGTCGTCGTAATTGGTATATATATACCCGGCGAGATTATAATAATTGCTTGTTGAAAGAGTCGTGGTTATAAAGGTATTGGAGGATAGGATATGTGTCCATCCCAGGGATGCGATATGATTTCCCCAGTGTTGTCTGTTGTTCAGGTTGTTGTTGTTGACCTGAAGGTTCAGGTTATCGGTGCCGGTATAGAGGTTTAGCATCAGTTTGTCATTCTTATCAAGGAGGTGTGTGCATTTGAACTGGATATCATAAAAATTATTATGGAAGTCTTTTTGAAAGGCGTTGAGCAGTGAGTTGAACATGCTGTGGCGGAAGGAGATCATAACGGCTGTCTTGTTCTTTTTCAGGGGTCCTTCCAGGGTAAATGATCCGGCCAGCAGGTTGAGGTTGGCTTCCCCACCCCACTGCTCCATATTTCCATCTTTGGTATATACATCGATGACGGAAGACAATCGTCCGCCATAACGGGATGGAAAATCGCTCTTGAACAGCTGCATGGATCGCATGGATGTCTTATTTACGATGGATAGGGCGCCGAGCATATGTGTGGGGTTGAAGACGGGGTTACCGTCCAGGAGGAAAAGGTTTCCGTCCTGCTCCCCACCACGGACGAGCAATCCATTAGCGGCATCGGTAACGTTCATGATGCCGGGCAGCATATACAAGGAGCGTAATGCGTCATTCTCCCCAAGAAAGTTGTTATAGACGCTGTATTGATCGGGGTGTATCTTATCGGTGGCGTTTTTCCGAATGCCGTCGCCGGACGATACGATGACCTGGGGTATATCATCGTTGTGAACGAGCGTAATATCGGCGTGCAGATCCCAGTGCAGATCTATCTCGAGATGCTGAGGTTTGCAACCTGCATAGGTAATTTCCAGCTGATGATGGCCTTCGGGCAGCCAAAGGCTAAAATAACCATATATGTTGGTGAGCACGGCGCTGTGCGTAGCGGGGTCATATACAACGGCGTCGGTCAGGGGTTCGCGGCTGCCCTCTTCCACGACGATGCCGTAAAGGGAATAACGAGGCAGGAGTGCATCTGCGGGGAGAGGGCTGTAGGAAGGAATAAGGATGATCTTTTCGTTCTTTTCAATGATCTTTATTTTTTCTCCGGAGAGGACTTGCTGCATCAGTGCGCCGAGGGTAAGGAGGTCTTTATCGGGACAGACGATCCTGTTCTCCTGCAGGCTGGCGGAGGCGTATTCGACCTGGACGCCGCTGCGGGCATTGATCTCGTCGAGAAATTCTTTAATGGTGCCCTTTTGAAGATGGGAACGGAAGGGGCGGTAGAGCATATTCTTCTTCTGGGCCGGCAACCGGAGGGATGTCAGAAGGGATAGCAGGACAAAAATGTATAACGGAAAACGCCTCATTGCCGGACGAAGAGAAGGGTATCTTTAATCCGTATGATATGAAGGCCGGTCAGTAGCTTTATTTCATCCAGTACCTGGTCGAGATGCTGGTGATCAAAACGTGCAGTGATCTTTATCTTTTCCACTTCCAGGCCGGGGGCTATATTCAGCTGCGACCCGAAGTGATCGTTTATATCCTGCACTACCTGGTCCAGGGGCGTCTGTCGAAATTCCAGGGCGCCTGTCTTCCATGACATCATGTTGGGTGTACCCCAATCGGATGGAGACAATTTATTTTTAAGGATCGTTGCTTTTTGCCCGGATGATAGGACAAGTGATTGGGATGGGTCCTCCCCGGTGGTGAGCTTTACCTTGCCTGTTATGACAAATACTTCATCCATGCTGTCCCTGTCCCTGACGAGGAAGGTGGTGCCAATGTCTTCGATGGCGCCATGGATGGTCCTGATCCGGAAAGGCCGGGCGGGGTCGGATATGGGCTGAAAGAAAGCTTCTCCGGTGAGCTGCACTTCACGTAACCCTTTATTGAAGGGATCCTGGTATTTCAATCCGGCGCCTTTTCTTAGCCAGACCTTTGATCCATCCGGAAGGGTCAGCTGTTGATTGTCGGCGGCGGCGATGACCTGCTGCAGAGGATGTTGACGGGTCAGGTAATACCACCCTGCCGCTATACACAGGGCGAGAAGAACAGACGCTGCGGCAACCAGCCGGGGCGAGAGGAGGCGCAGGGGGGTCGGGGATCTGCGTACGGATGGAGGCGGCGGGGAAGGGGCGATCTTTTCCCAGGCGGCAGCGGTATCGAATGGCATGTCCCGGATGACGTCGCCGCTGGTGTCCCAGACATTCCTGAGCGCATCGAACTGCTGGCGATGCGCAGGGTCGCCCTCCAGCCATTGCCGGAGACTGGCCTCTTCTTCAGAGGAGGTTTCCCGGCTGAGATGCCTTGTTATCAGCCGTATATGTTCATTTTCCTCCATAGATATCAACCGTTGTTTATATGAAAACGTAAAATGGTTCTGTCACCCCTATTTGGATAGTAAAAAATTAGTAAGGGCCCAGGCCAGGTAGACCCCGTGGTCCTTTAAAAAACTCCGCATCAATTTCAACGCCTTGGTCATTTGATTCTCCACTGTCTTCTCCGAAATATCCAGGCTGCCTGCTATCTCTTTGTATGTCATATTGCTGAATCGGCTCAGCAAAAATACTTCCCTGCATCGGGGTGGCAGGTTGTCGATGGCTTGCCGGACCATTGCCCTATACTCTGTCTGCTCCCTTCTGTGTTCTATATACACGGGCTGGGCGCCATCCGGATCGGCAGCGCTGTGCTTTTTTGCCTGTCGAAGCCAGGATATGCAATTATTTCGGACGGCCGTAAAAAGATAGTATCGGATGCCTTCTGTTCCGATGAGCTGCGGGCGGTCCTCCCAGATGCGGGTGAACACTTCCTGCACGATGTCCTCACAGGCATTCCTATCCCTGACATAGCTATAGGCATAGTTGCAGAGAGTGCCATACCAGGTTTCGAACGCCTGCTGAAATAAATAATAGGAGTCTCGTTTATCGGTACTCATATGTCGCCATTACAAGATAGCCGAAAAAGGGTTTACCATTATTGCCGGAAAAATAATTTCGCCTGGTTGAAAAAATATCTGACCTTCGAGGGCTCAATGACAAGCCTATGAGGTTCTAATTCTTACTTTCGACGGCAGGTGATCTAAGCCCGCCACCCGACCAGGAACCGCCTGGGCGGTTCGTCTGTAACCGAGCCTTTGGCGAAGGTTACGATCGAGAAGGACCGTGTCGAAGCAGGTCCGACGAAGATATAAGCAGGTCCGACGAAGATCTCAGACTTTGGCGTTTCCACTTTCCACAGCTGGTTTTTATTCTTCTATTATTAAAACTGGATCATCATGTCTAATGATCAAACTACGTCTTCGAAGACAGGGGCTAATAATAATTCTGTCTATTCTATTATAAAGCAAGCGCTTTCAGGCGAGCATCGTGACTATACCACTGGCAGCATCCGCAGGGCTGTCATTTTCCTATCGATACCTATGATCCTGGAAATGTGTATGGAGTCGGTGTTCGCGGTGGTGGATATTTTCTTTGTGGGGCGTATCGGCAGCCATGCGGTGGCTACTGTCGGACTGACGGAATCCGTCCTTACTATCGTATATTCCATGGCCATTGGTCTCAGCATGGCTGCTACGGCCCTGGTAGCCCGCCGGACGGGGGAAAAGGATCCCGAAGGGGCGGCGCATGCGGGCGCACAGGCCATCAATCTTGCATTGGGCGTGACGGTGGTCGTCAGCCTGGTTGGTGCGTTCTTTGCCGGGGATATTTTGCGGGTGATGGGGGCTTCGCCGGAAACGGTGGCTTCAGGCGCCAGCTATACCCGCATTCTTTTTGGCGGCAGCGTGGTGATCATGCTGTTGTATCTTATCAATGGGGTTTTTCGCGGAGCGGGTAATGCGTCCATGGCTATGTGGTCCTTGTGGATCGCCAATGGTTGTAATATCATTCTTTGTCCCATCCTGATCCATTATTTTGGATTGAAGGGGGCGGCTATCGCCACCACGATCGGTCGGGGTGTGGGTGTACTTTATCAGCTGTATCATCTGTTCAAAGGCAAAGGATTGATCCGCATGAGCTGGAAGTCCTTCACTCCGGATGTCCCTGTCCTGAGATCTCTTATAAAGGTGGCCTGGACGGGGACGATGCAATTCCTTATCGGGTCGGCGAGCTGGATCGTCATGGTGCGTATCACGGCAAAATTTGGGGATGCGGCCATTGCCGGCTACCAGGTGGCTATACGTATCTTCCTTTTCTTTCTGCTGCCGGCCTGGGGTATGAGCAATGCGGCGGCAACGCTGGTGGGTCAGAATCTGGGAGCGCAAAAGCCGGACAGGGCGGAACAGTCGGTGTGGACGGCGGCGCGGTACAACGGCATCTTTATGCTGGTCGTCACCTTATTATTTCTCTTCGGATCGGAATCCATCGTATCCTTTATGAACAAGGACGCGGCAGTGGGCAAGGTAGCGGTGCTGGCGCTTCGGGTGGTGTCACTAGGATATATTATATATGGAGTGGGGATGGTGTTGACCAACGCTTTTAATGGCGCAGGTGATACGCGTACACCCACGCTTATCAACCTCTGTTGTTTCTGGGCCTTTCAGATCCCACTGGCATATATTCTGGCGGTGGTGCTGGATATGGGTCCTCTCGGGTTGTTCGTGGCCATTCCTATTACGGAGACGGCGGTGACGGCTTCCAGCTATCTGCTGTTCCGAAAAGGGGCCTGGAAAAAGGTAAAAATATAGCTTTGCGGGCTTTTTTAATGATTTCATTGATAATTAACCCCTTACATATCGTAGGGGGTTTTTTCTTATACGACCAAAAAAAGAGGGGTCCACACAATAAAAACTTTCTCTAAAAGGCTCTTGCACAATCGAGAATAAGATAATATTTTAGATTTCCCTCCGTTTAGGATAAGTCCGGCAACGGCCCTTAGGAGGGCGATCACTTTAAAAAACCTTTGGAACAACAATATGCGTCGTATTCTTTTCATACCGGTGTGCTTGGTGGTGTTGGCGGCTGTGACGCCGGTGAATGTGCTGAGAGCTAGTGATGGTGGTGGTAGGGCCAAAGTGCGGAGACATGTTATCAGCTCCCGGATCTCGGCGAAGGCTGCGGCTTTTGCGGCTGAGGCGGCGGCCTTATACGACCAGATCGATCTTAAGGAAATAGGTTTATCGAAGAAGGCATTTGAATATGCCTTGAAGGGATATCATTATATGATGGATCACCATTGGCTGGGCAAGGAGAATATCCTTTCCATCTGCGATCTTAGCCAATCTTCCCGGAACAAGCGTTTGTATGTGCTGGACCTGGATCAGAAAACGGTGCTGGTGAATACCTATGTGGCGCATGGACGGAATTCGGGGATGGAATATGCACGGAGCTTTTCCAACAACCCGGCCAGCCATAAGACGAGTTTGGGATTTTATGTGACACAGGATACTTATTATGGAGCGAATGGATTGTCCTTGAAGATAAAGGGTATGGAAAGAGGTTTTAATGACAGGGCATGCGGGCGGAATATAGTAGTGCATGGGTCGGAATATGTAGGGCCGGACTTTATGCAGATGAATGGGATCAGTGGAAGGAGCTTTGGGTGTCCGGCAATTCCCGCTGATGAGACGGAAGAAGTTATCGATCTTATAAAAGACGGAACCTGTTTATTCATTTACCATCCAACAAAGAAATATATCAGCCGATCGAAGATACTTAATGACTAGCATGGACGCACTTCAGATGGTTTGAAGGTGAAAAAGCTCAATCTAGGTTCGTACCCTATGTTTGGGCTTTTCTTTTTGCCGCCTGAGGCGGCTAGTCCGAAGGACAGACATTAGCGTTAAAACTGCCACCCGATGTACTGCGCCAGCATACCAATAAAGATCGCTGAATAGACCTCAACGGCGTTATGATCCCCCGTGATCAGGCGGGAAGTGGCTACCAGACCGGTGGCCAGCGTTGCAAGCGCGAGATACAATCCGGAGGCATATGCATCATGGAAAGAAAAGAGTATGAAGAACATCAGTGCACCGCCCATGGCGATACCGTGCATGCTGACCTTGAAATAGATATTGCATAGCCAGCCGCCGCAGAGGGCTAAAAAGGCTCCCAATAAGAAATGAATGGAAATGGGCGGGCTGTCGGACAGGTTCTTAAATACATTCCAGGTCCACCAGTAAAATACCATGGCGATGATATAGGGTATGATCCTTTCTTTCTCGGTACGCAGGTGCATGGACTTTATAAAGCCCAGTCGCCATAGGAGGAAGACGGCGAAAGTAGGCAGGAATGCATTGCAGAGAACTATGTTTACGAAGCGGAAGACCTTTACCCGTTGATCGAAGCTCGTAAATGCGTAGGGATGCAGAAAGATAAGAAAACCCATCACATAGCTGGTGATGAACAGGGGGTGGAGGATGTAAGATATTACCTGCGCCAGGACGCGAATAACAGGATTCTTTATTTCGGGACGAGTGGGTGTATAGGTGGGAACAGTGTTCATTGCGTTGCAATTTACAGCTCTTTCCGCAGACGGGCGACGGGGATGTTCAATTGCTCGCGGTATTTGGCCACGGTGCGGCGGGCGATGTTATAGCCCTTCTCCTGCAGGAGCTCTGTCAGCTTCTCATCACTGAGCGGCTTTTTCTTGCTCTCTCCTTCGATGAGGTCGCTGAGGATCTTCTTTACCTCGCGGGTGGAGACTTCTTCGCCACTCTCGGTGCTGAGCGATTCACTAAAGAAAAATTTCAACCGGTAGGTGCCAAATTCCGTCTGTACAAACTTGCTGTTGGCTACCCGGCTGACAGTGGAAATATCCAGCGCGGTCCTTTCGGCGATGTCCTTCAGGATCATGGGTCGCAGTGAGGTCTCGTCCCCGGTGAGGAAGAACTGATGCTGGTAATCCATGATGGTGTGCATGGTATTGTAGAGTGTCTGCTGCCGTTGCTTAATGGCGTCGATGAACCATTTGGCGGCATCGATCTTCTGCTTGATGAAAAGAACGGCCTCTTTCTGGCGCTTGTCCTTTTTGCTACCCCTGTCGTATTCCTTCAGCATCTCCTTATACCCTTCGCTGATACGGAGGTCGGGGGCATTCTTCGAGTTTAAGGACAATTCGAGCTTTCCGCCATTGTTGGTAATAAAAAAGTCGGGGATCACATAGCTCTCGGCCTTGTTGACCTCGCTGATATCGCCACCCGGCTTGGGGTTCAGCTTGACGATCTGGCTAATCACGTCCTTCAGCTGGTCATCGCTCAGGTTCAATCCTCTTTGTATCTTGTCGTAATGTTTCTTGGTGAACTCGTCGAAATAATAGGTGAGTACGTCGGTGGCCATCTCTACTGCCTTGCCTTCGCCCTTTTTGCGGTGCAGCTGGATAAGCAGACATTCCTGTAAATCTCTGGCCCCTACGCCGGGTGGATCGAACTGTTGGATCTTTTTGATCAGGGATTCGATCTCCTGATCTGTCGTCTCGATATTCTGCCGGAAGGCCAGGTCATCGGCGATGGAGGCGGTCTCCCTGCGCAGGTATCCGTCGTCGTCGATGCTCCCTACTATCTGCTCTGCGATCTTGCGGGTCCTGTCATCCACTACGAGCATACCCAGCTGGTCCAGGAGCAGCTCGTGGAAAGAGGTCTCTACCCTATGCGGCATGGTCCTGTCCTCATCGGCATCAGGATAGTTGTCATCCCTCAATTTATAATCCGCGACGTCGTCGTCGTATTCGTTGACATACTCGCTGATATCGATGTTCTCATACTCATCCTCGCTGCCGTCCTGCTCTTCATATTCGTCGGTGTTTTCGAACTCGTCCTTTAGCTCCTCCGAGCCATCGTCGTGGTCATCTTCCGTCACTTCCAGGGCAGGGTTCTCCTCCAGCTCCTCCTTGATCCTTTCCTCCAAATTGGCTGTCGGCACCTGTAGCAATTTCATGAGCTGAATTTGCTGCGGTGACAGTTTTTGTAGTAACTTTTGCTGTAAAGATTGACTTAACGACATGTATTCAGGGGTTTTGCTCAGCCGCCCTGTCTCGTTTTTGGAATCGGGGCGGCGGGAACCACAAAAATCAGGCCGTAAATCTACATAAAAAGCGGATAAGGACCATGCAACGAAAAAAAATGTTTGTTGTTGTATGTATTTCAACCCTTCTGACGGGGGCCGTCCGGGGGCAGATTTTTTTGCACAATGAGGCTAAAAAGATCCCTGTATGTCTGGAATTAACGCGGCCGGCAGTTCTTTTTTCCAGCCTCCCGCGATGGGATACTTTCTCTCCGGGCTATTTGGGAGATACATCTTTGAGGGGCATATTTTCACCTGCCATGGGGGGTCTTGAACGAGCCGCTTCGGGCCGTCCCAGCCCTGTTCCCGCTGACAGGATGGTTACTCATTTTGGGTTCTTTTGCAAGAGAGAGCTGGAGCTGGAAAAGACCATCCACCTGCCTCTGCGATTCCGGCTCGGGTCCCTGGAGTACTGCAATAAGCTGGAAGGGAAATAAATTTCCGCCCGGGCTACACTGTCGCCTTTTCCCGGCTAAGCACCTTTTTCACTGCCGCCGCGATCTTTTCTCCCTTATCTTTTGTCTGCTCCTCCGTCCAGGCGAGGCTGATAGCGGTGGATATGCAACGACTCATAATCCTGTCGCTGACGGGGAAGGCATCGGGGGACAGCTTCTTAAGGGCTATCTGCTGCGCCTCGGGGAGCCTGTTCAGGCTTGCTGCCTGGTGAAGATGTGTCCATTTGCGATAGTAGTGCCAGTTGTTGTCGAACCAGTAGAAGTTACCGGCAAGGATGCCCTGCTCCTTTAGTTCGGCGACCAAGCCCCTGGTAAGCGCCTCGGTAGGGAGGAACCAGCTGAGGAAGGTGCAGCTGTCACCGGATGGATCGGGTATCTGCCGAAAAGTAATTTCGGGTATCGTGGAAAGAATGGCTTTAAGTTGCTGATGATTCTTTTTCTGGATGGCCAGGAACTTATCCAGCTTGCGGATCTGAGCCAGTCCAACGGCGGCATGCAGTTCGGAGATCCGGTAGTTGTATCCGATAAAAGGATGAAGATCGGCTCCGCGATCCACCCCCTTGTGGTCATGGCCATGGTCTGTGTATCCATCTGCCCGGATATAGAGTTCTTCGCTATTGGTCAATACGGCCCCGCCTTCTGCACAGGTGACGGTCTTTACAAAGTCGAATGAGAGAGTGCCGGCCTGTCCGATGGTTCCCAGGTGGCGGCCCTTGTATTGAGCGCCGGTGCTTTGGCAGGCGTCTTCCAACAAGACGATGTCATGTTCCTTACAAATGGCCAGGAGGGGGTCCAGGTCGGCCATGGCGCCGCACATATGTACGGGCATGATACATTTGGTCCGGGGGGTAATGGCCTGGCGGACGGCAGCAGGGTCCAGGGTCAGCGTGCTGTCCACATCCACCAGTACGGGTATGGCACCTACACTAAGCACGGCTTCGAAGCTGGCCACGAACGTGAAGGTGGGCATAATGACCTCATCGCCGGCGCCAACTCCCAGGATGGCCAGGGCGGTCGACAGGGCAGAAGTGCCGCTGGAGGTGAGCTGGGCGTATTTTACACCTAATCGCTCGCAGAGGGCGGCTTCCAGTTCTTTGGATTTCCAGATCCCTTTACGGGGACCGTCAAAACCATAGCGCATGTAGATACCCGTCTCGAGGACATCGTTGACCTCTTTGCGTTCTTCGGGACCAAATAGTTCAAAACCAGGCATATATATGGATTTTATATGTTGATAAACTTATTCAAAGGTAGAGAATTTTAATTGGACCGGTCGGTATTGGGGCGGTCGGCTGTGGACCCGCTGGGCGGCATGACGGCCCTGGTGGAGGTCTGGGTATCGGAGGCGGAGCCCTGTATCGCTATCGGCGGGCTTTCCATATTGGTCCTGCTGATGGCAGTGGCGAAATAATAGTATTTTTTTGTACCTCCGGCATTTTCCCGGATATGGAAGCCTGCGACGGGGTCATAAGGGATGAATTGAAAAACCTGCATGGAGTCGATATTGCATTGGGGTGTCTCCGAACGATAGAGCGCATACCCTCTTAATGTGTCTTCACCGGCGCCTTTGGATATCCAGGCTGTCTGGATGGATTCTTTCTTATTGTATTCATTGTGTACAAGCGGTACATGGGGTCGTATCGAGTCGATCCATGGCATGGGCGGGATCAGCGCCGGATAATTGTAGTAATTGAGCTGCAGGCTATCGCACCAGCCATTGGGGTTCTTCTCAAAGGACTTGTTGCTGAAATAAACGGCGCCCTGTACATTAGGGGAATTCCTCAGGGTCTGTAACTGGCGCGTCAGCTGGGTCTTGTCCCGCCAGGCGGGATTGGAGTTTGCCCTATAGATAGCCAGGCCGATGAAACACTGACGGCCAAAAGAGTGATCATTCCACCAGGGCAGGAGCACGGAATAGTCGGCACGTTTATACCCTATTTCGAGGTATAGCTGGGGCACGACATAGTCGATCCATCCGCGCTTCAGCCACAACAGGATATCCGCATACAGGTCATCGTAATTTGTCTGGCCGGCCTGTGTTTCGCTGCCTTCGGGGTCTTTGCTGCTATTCCGCCATACGCAAAAGGGGCTGATACCAAACTTGCAATGTTTTTTCTCCTCCTTTATCATGGTGCTGAGCCGAAGGATAATGGAGTCTACATTGCTTCTCCGCCAGTCGCCGCGATCCATGTCCTTACCGTATTTGGCATAGCTGGTGTCATCGGGAAATTCCTTGTTGGGGATACGATACGGATAAAAATAGTCATCGAAATGCAGGGCATCCACGTCATATCTGCGTACGATGTCGCGGATCACCCGGATCACATAGTCCTGCACATCTTTGTTACCGGGGTCGAAATAAAGGGTCCCTCCGTAATTCAGGAACCATTCGGGATGCAGCCGGGTGATATGGGTGGGGGAAATGGATGATTTGCCGATGGCATAGACTGCTCTGTAGGGGTTGCACCAGGCATGGAATTCCATACCGCGTTTGTGGGTCTCCTCTATCATGAACTGCAAGGGGTCATAATATGGGGATGGGGCCTTGCCCTGTACACCGGTAAGCCATTCGCTCCAGGGTTCATAGGGTGAGGGATAAAAGGCGTCTGCGGCGGGACGTATCTGTACCACGAGCGCGTTCATCCCATTGCGTTGTTGCATATCCAGCAGCCGGATGAATTCCAGTTTTTGGCTGTCGGTGGGCAGCCCCTTTTTGGAGGGCCAGTCGATGTTCTCGACGGAAGCCACCCAGGCGGCTCTAAACTCATATTTTGGCATGGGGGGCGTCACTTGACTAAATAAGGGAGCGGAAATGGCCAGCAGGCTGGCTGCAAGCAACATTCGGTACAATCTATTCATCCTTTGCATTTCTTATCTTGTCCAACAATTCGTTCAGGGTCCTGGCGTCCTCCTCTGTGAGGTTCATCATGATACCGTCCATCTGGTCGCTGTACTGGTCGATCTTTTCCAGCAGCTTTTTACCCTTGTCTGTTATAGTAACGTCGACGAGGCGACGATCCATCTTACAAATACCTTTTTTAACAAGTCCTTTTTTTACCAGGCGATCTACAATCCGGCTGGTGTCGCTCATCTTATCCAGCATTCTTTGACGTATCTGCAGGGTGGACAGCGGCTGGCCGGCGCCCCGTAGGATCCGCAGGATATTGAATTGCTGGGTTGTGATATCCCATTCATCAAATATCTTGGTGATCTTCTCCGTGACCCAATTATACGTGTAGATAAGATTGATCGCGGATTTCTGGTATTCGTTGCGAAATTTTCGCTGGTTTATTTCATTTTCTAGCGCCATGTAGCAACGCGGGGTTTGGTCAGCCTGATTTGTAAAAATAATATAAATATTTTATACGCTGGCTGCACGCAGGTCCTGCGTCAACATAAAAATCGTGTACAGATGGTGGGCTTCGTGCAGCAGATAGAACTGTGCCCACTGCGGGACGGTGAGGTTGCCGTATCTGGGATGGAGGCCGGTGCGGAGAAGGCCGGTGTCGCCCAGAGAGGTGAGCCTGATGGTGATTTGTGTAGCGCTGGCAGAGATGAGGTCCAGAAGGGATGGCAGGGAAATATTCAGGTAATCGGGGAATGAGGGGTCTTTCTCTGCTACGTAACGTTCAAATGATGGGGTGTCTTCGGCGGCCATTCTTTCCAGCCGGGCGAGGAACATGGGTTGATAGGCTGCCAGGTGTGCTATGTTCTCGAAGGTGCTCCATTTATCGGGGTTGATCCGTTGCCTGAGCTGCTGCTCCGTAAGCCCCCGGATGAGCTCGGGCAGGGCTTCGTGCTGATGCTGCAGGCGGGTCAATATGGATAGGGAGAGTGGCATCAGTCGGACCAGACTTTTGTTCCTTCACTACAATTAGCGCAGATATCGATGTTCTTACGGCTCTGCAATATCTGCCGGCGGAAGTTGACATAGTTGTCATTGTGCCAGATTTCCGAAAAGGGCCTTCCTTTCAGATCCCCCAGCTGGTGTTGAGCATCCTTGTCAAAACAGCAGGGGACTACGAGTCCGTCCCAGGTGATCACTGTCGCATGCCAGAGACGCCAGCAATGGTTGTCCAGCGAGCCTTTGAAAGTATGTGAGCCATTGCCGTTCTTTTTGTAACGGCTGTATTTTTCATTCGTGGGGATCAGGCCGTTGGGGTCATTTTCGTAGTCGTAGACCTGGGCCGTCTTGAACCGCACTTCGTCCACGCCAACTTCGGCTGCCAGGCGCCGGATGTCTTCGAGCTGGTGTTCGTTGGGCTTTACGACAAGGAACTGGAAAAAGACAAAGGGGGTCCTGCTCTTCAATTCCTTTTTCCATTTGACGATGTTGCGGGCCCCTTCCAGCACTTTTTCCAGCCGTCCGCCGACACGGTATTGTTCGTATACGTCCTGGGTAGCCCCGTCGATGGAAATGATCAGTCTGTCGAGCCCGCTCTCCACCGTCCGCCGGGCATTGGTGTCATTGAGATAATGGGCATTGGTGGAGGTGGCGGTATAAATGCCTTTTTTCGACGCATAGGATACCATATCCAGGAATGCCGGGTTCAAATAGGGCTCGCCCTGGAAATAAAAGATCAGGTAGAGAAGGTCTTTGGACAGCTGGTCGATGGTATCCCTGAAAAAATCGTTCTTCAGCATGCCGGTGGGCCGGGTGAAGGCCCGCAGACCGCTGGGGCATTCGGGACAGCGGAGGTTACAGGAAGTGGTGGGTTCGAAAGATATGCTGACGGGGTAGCCCCATTGAATGGCCTTCCCTGTGAATTTGCTCAGATAATAGCTGCTGAGGACCTTCACGCCATTCCATAGACGGCGCGCCGTGAGCTTGGATAAAAGGTTGACGGTATCGTTGCGGTTGAATGCGGGCATGGAGAAGTAAAATTAGGCAATTTAATGTAGGTTTGCACCCGTAGATATGGCAATCAAACTAAGGAAATACTCGGCCTGGAAACTCCTATTATTCTCTCTCTTCGGCGCAATGATCATCATGCTGTTGTTTGTGGGGTATGACTGGTGGACAGAAAGGAGGGCTCGTTTTGTGCGCTACCCCGAATTTGGCATCGACATGCCGGTCAATTATACCATCCATGGTATCGATGTGTCCAAGTACCAGGATATCATCGATTGGGGGTCGGTCAGGGACATGCGGGTGGGGCGTGTGCAGCTGGGTTTTGCTTTTATAAAGGCCACGGAAGGACTGGGCAATGAGGATGCCTTTTTTCAACGCAACTGGAAAAAGTCAAAGAATGCGGGGCTGGTACGGGGGGCCTACCATTTTTTTCTTGCCACCAAGAGCGGCAAAGCGCAGGCCGAGAACTTTATCAACTCTGTCGAGCTGGAACCGGGAGATTTGCCTCCTGTGCTGGATATCGAGCAGACATATGGGGTGTCATCGGAGAAGCTGCGGGAGAGGGCCAAAGATTTCCTGCAGACGGTGCAGGATTATTATCATGTCACTCCTATCGTCTATACCAACGTGGATTTTTACCGGCAATATTTAAGAGACGACTTTGACAGCTTTCCTTTGTGGGTGGCCCATTATCTGCAAAAGGAGCGCCCACATACGTACCGCGACTGGACCTTCTGGCAGCATAGTGAAATGGGGCGTGTCAATGGTATCTTTACAAGGGTGGATTTTGATGTGTTCAACGGGGATTCGGCGGAGTTCAAGAAGCTGCTGATCACATCGCCCGAACCGACGGTGGGGCCGGCGAACTGAGCTAAGTGATTACACGTACGTCCAAGTTCCGATTTCCTTTAAAATAATGAGAAAAAGTAATATTTAGAGGTAGCGTTTCGTCTGGCGGCCGTTTGCCAGTAAATATTCCAACATGAAGACGGCCATCTTTTCTTACCAAAACGAGCAGTGGCGGGGAAATGAGAATAACCATGTACTTGACCAGTCGAAAGTGAGCCTGGTGATGGCCTTCGGTGACAAGGCCGCACTTCAGCCAGCTGGTCTATATGATCGGCTCCGCTCGGATTATCCCCATGCAGAGATCGTACTTTGTTCGACCGCAGGCGAGATATTCGATGATAGTGTGTACGAGGGGTCCGTGTCCGTGACGGCCGTCGAATTCGAAAAGACGCGGGTTCGGTCTGCCAAGGTGAACATTGCGGACTTTGACGGCTGTAGTAATCGTGCCGGGAAAGCATTGATAGAGAACTTAATGGGCTTTGAAACGCTCTCTTATATCCTGATCCTTTCAGACGGGAGCAGGGTCAACGGGAGTGAGCTGGTCAAGGGGATCAATAGCCTGGTGCAGGATAGAGTACCCGTCACCGGTGGGTTGGCTGGGGACGGAACTTCGTTCAAGAGTACGCTGGTCGGACTCAATTCCCGTCCTGATGAAGGTCAGATCGTGGCAATTGGTTTATACGGAAGCCACGTGCAGGTCTCTCATGGGTCCATGGGTGGCTGGGAGTCCTTTGGACCGGAACGAAAGATTACCCGCAGCAAGGGCAACCAACTTTTTATGATCGATGAGGAGTCTGCCCTTGATCTTTACAGGAAGTATCTGGGTAACTACGCCAATGAGCTGCCGGGTTCTGCGTTGTTATTTCCCCTTATGGTCCGGCGTTCCGATGAAGAGGAACCGGTTGTCAGGACCATTCTGTCGATAGACGAAGCATCCAAAAGCATGTTGTTTGCAGGCGATGTGCCCGAAGGCGCCAGCGTTCGCTTTATGAAGGCGAATTTCGACCGGCTGGTCGATGCTGCCAGTTCGGCCGCCATGCAGACATTTGGGGAGCGGGTATCGGAGCAGCCTTCATTTTCAATCCTCATCAGTTGTGTCGGAAGAAAGATCATTCTGGGAAACAGGGTCACGGAGGAAGTAGAAGCTGTAAAAGAGGTTTTCGGGGATAAAGCCCTGGTAACAGGTTTCTATTCTTATGGAGAGATCGCCCCTCCGCTGCCCCGGGTGCAATGCCAATTGCATAACCAAACGATGACCATCACTAATATTTCCGAACGATGAATTCTGCCGCAACCAATTATAATAAGTTATTGGCAAGACAAATCAAAAAACACCTGCCACAGGAGCTGTGGGAGGATGAAAGGCTGCAGCGCTTTATACAGTCGGTCAACGACTCTTACAACGGTTTTGAAAAAGATAAGGCGCTTGCCGATCACGCCTTCCAACTGAATGAAGAAGAATATGTCCGGATAAACAGAAGGTTGCAGTCGGAAGTCCAGGACAGACGGCAGGCGATCAGGACGCTGAAAGAAGCGATCGCTCGCATATCCGAGCACAACGATCACAACAATCTGGTCCTCCAGGAAGAAGATAGTTTAAACACGGCCCTCTCGTATTTGGAGGAGCAACTCGCCCATAAAAAAGAAATGGAAGCAGACCTTAAGCGGCTTTCGCTTGTGGCGAGCGCCAATGAGAATGGTGTAATTTTTACCGATGCCTCCGGTGTTATTTCCTGGGTCAACGAAGGGTTTTGCCGAATGACCAATTTTCCAGTTTCTGAATTAGTCGGCAAAACCCCCATCGAGGTAAGCAAAGGTCCGCTCACGGACCGGGCGGTGCTGCGCAAGATGGTGGAAGATTTCAGCCGGGGTAAGACCTTTAGCGTAGAGGTGATCTTTTATCGAAAGGATGGCAGCTGGTTTTGGGGAAGGGCTAAGGGCCAGGCTATATTCGACCATGAGGGATGCGTGATCCAGCAATTTGCATTGATCGAAGACATTACCAAAGAAAAGCTGGCCCAGGAAAGGATCAATGAATTTGAACGCAAATTCAGAACGACCATTGAAAAGATTGGTGATAATTGCTGGGAGTTGAATTTTCAAACAGGTAAAATGTATCTTTCGAGAGCCGAGGGGGAACATAAAGCCGACGAGGCGGAATGGCTGGACAGGATATTCTCCGAGGATCGCCGGATCCTCGAAGAAAGGCGAAGGAGATATGAAACCGGCGAAGTGGATCATGACGCCATAGAGTACCGTGTACAGGAGAATGATGAAGAACCAAAGTGGATCCTCGACCGAAGTGTACTTATCGAGCGTACGCAGGAAGGGCAACCGATGACGATTATCGGAACACATACGGATATATCCCATATAAAGCGTACTGAATTGGAATTGGAGCAAAGAGTAAAGCAATTCCAAAGCCTTTCGGAAAATATTCCCGGTGTAATCTTCGAATACGAATTTCGGGAAGATGGTTCACAGGGATACCGGTACATCAGTCCTGCTACGGAGAAGATATTCGGGATCAAATCTGCAGCGTTTCAATCTATTTCGACCTATATGAGCCCAGAAGAGAAAGCGCACTTCGATGTATTGAATAATGAATCGCGTAATTCTCTCGCTCCTTTTTACATCGAGTCAAGGATCGTAGTTCCTGAGAAAGGGACCTATTGGTGTGCTGTTTCTTCCTCCTTTTCTTATATTTCAAACAAGGGCGCCAAAGTCTTCACCGGGATCATGACGGACATTTCTGCCCAAAAAAAATTAGAAAGTGAGCTCATCATAGCGCGGGAACAGGCCGAACAGTTCTCCCGGTCGAAAGATAATTTCCTCGCCAATATGAGCCACGAGATCCGTACTCCGATGAATGCTGTTCTCGGAATGGCGGGCCAGCTGGCTAAAACCCATCTCGACGACAAACAGCGCTTTTACCTGGACACTATCTATTCTGCCTCTGAGAATCTGCTTGTTATTCTAAATGATATTCTTGACCTGACAAAGATCAAAGCGGGGAAACTAGGTCTGGAGAAGATCGGATTTCAGCCGGGCGATGTCCTGAACCGTGCCTTGCAGGTTATGATGCACAGAGCGGAAGAAAAGGCATTACTATTGTCCGTTAGCTTTTGCGATCCGGCCCTCTCCAAGGTATTGATCGGCGATCCTTACCGCCTGAACCAGATCCTGCTCAATTTGCTGAGCAATGCGATAAAGTTCACCCCGGTGGGTAAGGTTACTCTTTCCTGCAAAGTTCTTTACGAAGACCCGGACCATCAAAAAATTGCCATTGAAGTAGCCGACACCGGTCTTGGGATGGAGGAAGGTTTTATACAAACGCTGTTTGACAAGTTCACGCAGGAATACGACTCGGTCACCCGTCAGTTCGGCGGCACGGGTCTTGGGATGAGCATTTGTAAGGAGCTAATAACGCTAATGGGAGGCGAAATTCAGATAACCAGCAAAAAAGGAGCAGGGACGACCGTAACATTGATTATCGACATGCAGAAAGGCAGCGAAAGCGACCTGTCATCCAGCGATAATACACCGGTGAATACGGAGAACCTGAAAAGCAAAAGGGTATTGGTGGTTGATGACAATGACATGAACCGGCTGGTCGCTACCACTATTTTGGGAAACTATGGTACTGTTGTTCACGAAGCGGCCAATGGCCAGGAAGCCATAGATTTTCTGCGTCACCATCCCGTGGACATCGTTCTGATGGATATTCAAATGCCTGTAATGAGCGGGTTTGAAGCATCTATAGTGATTCGGCGTGAAATCGATCCAAACTTACCTATTATCGCACTTACGGCCAATGCCATCCGTGGTGAGAGCGAGAAGTGTCTGACTGCGGGGATGAATGATTATCTATCGAAACCCTTTGAGGAGAATACCCTTATAAAAATGATCTCCGATTGGGTGATCAAGCGGCCTGTTCACCCTGACGCCGGGCCAAACATGGACGCGGTGGCCAATTCCCTGCCATCTACGACGGAACCGCATCCAACTCCGCTTTATGACTTCCATCGGCTGGAAGCTGTTAGTCATGGGAATGATGGGTTTAAAAAGAAAATGATCCAGCTTTTTATCAATCAAGCTCCGGCAGCCATAGTAGAATTAAAGGCGGCATCCGCCAGTCAGGACCTTCAGGCAGTGTTTCAGAAGGCACATTTCCTGAAGCCTATCCTTCATAATTTTTGCATCGACTCCCTGCACGATGAGATCCGGGAGTTGGAGAGCCTGGCATTGACAAACAGGCCATCCAGCCGTATCGATGAAATTATACAACTTCTCTCGGATGTGATCACCGACGTGGTGGCTAAACTGACATTGAATGAACATTGATCAGCTGCTGTGGTCGGCAATGATCCACCAATGTCCGCCGATCTTCCGGAACAATAAAGAATAAACACCTCCCACATCACCTGCCTGCCTTTTCAGGAACCATTTGCCGATGACGAAATAATGATCGGCTGAGACTCGCTGCACCTTTAGAAGGGTAAAGAAGAGCTGTCCCATTTTGTCGGGTGTATTGTAGTTCTTTTTATAATTGTCGAGCGCATTGGTGTAGCCATATGTAACGCCGGACTGTCCAATGAAGACCAGGGAGTCGTTGTGCCAGTAGCCTTTCATGAAATCGTCCAGGTCGCCTTTGTTCCAGGCGGCTGTCTGTTCGGCCAGTATCTGGCGGATGGCGGCTTCGTCGCCGGACTGGGCGAAGGAGGGAGGGGCGAAGGAGGGATGGGCAAAAAGCAGCAGGGTGGCTAAGAAGATCTTTCCCATGGGAATATTTTTCGAGTAAGTTACTACTCCTCTTCCATTTCCCGCAGCAGGTCCTGCAACTTCCGGATGTGCCGGCCATAGAGCCGGTGGACATACCATAGATTCACGAAATATATACCTACGGTGACGGGAATGAGAAAGATGGCCCATATAAGGGGGTGCTGCCACCAGGGAGTGCCGCTGAGCTGATAAAAGAGATCTGCTCCCGGCGCGGCCGGAAATTTCTGGCGGATGATAAGCCAGGAAAGAATGAACATGATCGGGATCATGAGGGTACCGGACCAGACATAGAATTTGATATATTTTTTTAGGGTGTTTATCTGCTGTCTCAGATTGCTGTAAAGAGAGCACCCTGTGCACTGCATGGCTTTCAGGAGCTGGTTCTTCCGGAAGAAATAGACGGCGAGGATGGCCAGGAGCAGGATAAAAAGCCAGGCGATGGCGGATAACTTCCCTTCGAAATCCAGGAAATAAAAAAGTATAGCGGGCGTGTAGGTGGCCGCTATGAGGATGAGTTCTCCGGCCAGATTGCGTCGCATACGGGTGACGATGCCGCCGGAGCGCCGTTGCAAAAGTGCGTGGATCTCTTCGGGGCTTTTGTCGGAAACAGGCTGAGCCTCCAGGGTGCGCCATGCATATTTCAAGCTATCCAATTCCATAAGTAGCCTCCTTTGTCATTTTTCGTAATTTTTCACGGATTCGGTTCATTTTTACCCGCAGATTGTTTTGATTGATACCCATTATCTCCTCCATTTCTTCATAGGATCTGTCTTCCAGGTAGAGCATGACGAGCGCCTTTTCGACGTCCGATAACCGATTGATCGCGGCATAAAGCTGTTGAAGCTGCTGCTCTTCCTCGCCCGGCCAGGTCATTTCAGGCAGGGAGGGGGGAATTTCATCGGTGCTGGTGGTAGAGGGGCGCCGGCGTTGTTTGCGCAGATCGGAGATGGCGGTATTGAGCGCGATCCTGTAGAGCCAGGTGCTGAACTTCGACTCGCCACGAAATCCGGGGTAGGATTTCCACAACTGTATGACCATCTCCTGGAAAAGGTCCTGTCTGTCGGTCTCGGTAAAGCAATAGATCCTGCACACTTTATACAGCAAAGACCGGTGCTCCTGCACCAGCTTCACAAATTGCTCCTGTGTGGGGCGGTCTGTCAGAAAAAGTAGTTTTTACAATAATACAATCGTTCGTCGCCGGGACGGGGAAAAAATTACCTTTACGGTCATGAAAAAAATATATTGTCTTTCCACCTGTAGTACCTGCAGCCGTATCCTGGACGAGATCGCGGCCGAAAAAAAGGGATTTACCCTGCAGGATATCAAGACGGAAAAGATCACTCCTGCCCAATTGGATGAAATGAAGGATAAGGCGGGGAGTTACGAAGCTTTATTCAGCAGGCGGGCCCTGAAGTATAAAGAGCTGGGTCTCAAGGACAAACAGTTGACGGAAAAAGATTACCGCCGGCTGATACTGGAGGAATATACCTTTCTCAAGCGACCGGTGGCGCTCGTTGGCGGGAAGATATTTGTCGGGAGCGAGAAAAAGACGGTGGAAGCCCTGAAGGGCGCGGTCTAATTGGCCGACATCAGCTTCATCTTGGATAGCCCCTGGGCGTTGACGACCTTCACTTTTACCAGGCCTTTACCCCCGATGTAGTCGCGGGCGGAGCTGTACAGATAGGCTTCGGGAAGATCGACGATCCGCTCCCGTACGGGATTCTCATGGATGTGTTCGATCCGGCTGACAAGCAGGTCGGGCTGACTGCTGTCGATGTGAAGGGGGCTGCTGCAATTCTGCCAGAGGTGGAGCTTCTCGATACGTTTAAGGGTCTTGCCATAATCCTCAAAACGCTGGATCATCCAGTCCTTCCGGAGATCCATCTCCACGTCGATGGCTTTCACTATTTCCGGGGTGGTATATTTCTTGAAATCCCTTTCAAAGTAAGCGGGGCCATAGCCTTCCGGGGTCCTGACCAGCAGGTGCAGGTGATGGGTCATCAGACACCAGGCATAGATCGTTATCTGACCCAGGTCCACAAAATGATTTAATGCATCTGCTACAACTTGTTTGTAAGCCGGGCGTGTGAATACGTCGATGCGATCTACCACATTCAACGTAAGAAAATAACAGGCTTCCCCGGATCCAATAGGCTTGTCGTTTGCCAGCATAGGTGCTCATTTTAGTGAAAAAATGTGTAGGATACGGGGTGACTCGACAGGTGTGGGAAGGGGCGAATGTCTTAAAGTTACAAAATCCGGGCCTTAATTGGGCCTGGTGGGTAGGATTTATTATGAAATTAATTTAACGCTAACTTAACCCTTTGCCCGGGATATGCGCTGCAATAAATATAGTGTTTGGGGTCTTCTATTATTTTTTCTTTTAGCAGGCTTTCGATGGGAGAAGGTATGGTCTGTTCTTTTTTGACAAACTTTTCAAGGTCCACAGGCTGATTGCCGAACTGCCAGAAATGATGTTCCGCATCGTTCTGATACCTGTTGGCAAAAAACTGGAATAAACGCAGGAGCCATTCTTTGCGTGTCTCATTGGGATGCTCGGCTATTGCACGGAGAATTTGTTTGGCCGAAGCGCTTTTCAGATCTCTGAGTACTTTGGGCAGGTTGGACTTTCCCTGCTCTACGCCGGCGATCATATACAGGCGGCTGGGTAGGATAGCATATTCGTATACCCGCAGCCGTTTGTGCTCAATGCAGTAGTTCAGGTTGTCCACCAGCAGATCGCAGTATTCGTGACGGGTAAAAACATCAATCCCGCCAACTACGGTTAGGGTTACAAAATACAATCCCTCAGGCTGCATCTTGTACATTTCGGTCATGCGTAAAAGGTAGTAAACTTTTATTAAAATGAATAATTAAAGCAACTCACAACGGTTATTAATAAGGATATATTTTCCTTCCGTGATAACTGCGCGAGAACCATTCCCAACAAGGGACGAATTCCCGACAAGAGAGGTCTAAATTACTACACGATCCGCAGCTTCGCATAGTTAAGCATGATCTTCTTCTCTCCGTTGTGCTCAAACTTAACGGTTGCAATGGGATTGTGTGCAGAGCCTTCCATGCCGACAACTTCTCCAAATCCGAACTTCTGGTGTTCTACTTTTTGTCCAACCAGTAATGCAGAAGTGTCGCTGGCAACAAAGTCAGGGCTAGGGTTGTGTTCAACGGTCTTTACAAATGGTTTGGGAGGAACATAGGTTGGCTTGGTTTCCTTCTTTGCGGGAGGGGGGCCATATCTTTTTTCTGCCTGTGATGCGGTGCTACGATCAAACGCGCTTCTGTCTCCGAGGGAGGAGCCTTGATTGCGAAGGCCTCCGCCGGCAAAGCTACGGTCTAAAAAGTCGGAGGGTATTTCTTCGATGAAACGACTTGGTTCATTTTGTACCAGTGTGCCAAAACGATAGCGCGTGTTGGCATAGGTGATCCATAATTTTTCTTTGGCGCGGGTGATGACGACATAGAACAACCTTCTCTCTTCTTCGAGCTCTTCACGAGTATTGATGGCCATGGCATTGGGGAAAAGCATTTCCTCCAGACCGGCGGCAAATACGCAGGAGAATTCGAGCCCCTTGGCGGCATGGATGGTCATCAGCTTCACGGTGTCGGCATTGGGGTCTTTTTCATCTGCATCGGTGAGGAGCGTGATCTGTTGCAGATAATTGCCCAGTCCCTTGGTCTCTTCTTCGAGGACACCATCTTCATCGGGCCTCTCGGTAAATTCCTTGATAGAGTTCAGCAATTCCTGGATGTTCTCGTATCTCGCCAGCCCTTCGGTGGTCTTGTCATTGAAAAGCTCTTTTACCAGATTGGTCTGTTTGCCAACGTGGGTCGCCACCTCATATGCATTCTTTGCAGTCAGCATGCTGGCGAAGCTGCGGATCATCAGCACAAAATTCTCCACGGCCTCCAGGGTGCCGCTTTTGAAGCCAAATTCCCCGGCTCTTTCCAGTACCTCCCACAGCGTGATATTCTGTTCATTGGCTGCCAGCACGGCCCTGTCGATGGAGGTCTTGCCGATGCCACGGGTGGGATAGTTGATGATACGCTTGAGCGACTCTTCATCGCGGGTGTTGATGATGATACGCAGGTAGGCGATCATGTCCTTTATCTCCTTGCGCTGATAGAAGCTCACGCCGCCATACATGGTGTATGGGATGCCCATCCGCCGGAGGCTTTCTTCAAATGCCCGGCTCTGTGCATTGGTGCGGTACAGAATGGCAAAATCCCGATTGTTATAGTGATTTCTCAACTTCTGTTCCTGGATGGTATCGGCTACAAACTTACCCTCTTCATTATCGGTCATCATCCTCACGAGGCGTATCTTTTCCCCGGTGGAGTTATCGGTCCAAAGATTTTTGGGTATCTGTCCCTTGTTGTTCTTTATCACCTCGTTGGCGGCATTGAGGATGCTCTGGGTGCTCCGGTAGTTTTGTTCCAGCTTGACGACCTTGACATCGTCATAGTCCTTCTGGAACTGTAATATATTTTCGATGGTAGCGCCCCGGAAACTGTAGATGCTCTGGGCGTCGTCTCCTACTACACACACGTTCTCGTATGCGGCGCCCAGGAGTTTTATGATCTCATACTGAGCGGGGTTGGTATCCTGGTACTCGTCGATGAGTATATACTTGAACTTATGCTGAAATTTATGCAGGCTCTCGGGATGGTTCTTCAAGAGTTCGTACATCTTGATAAGGAGGTCGTCAAAATCCATCGCTCCATTCTTGAAACAACGGGCGGCATAGGCTGCATAAATCTGCCCGATGGCGGGACGATTGGCCCGCATATCCTCTTGTTGGATATGGTAATCATTGGCATACTCGGTGGGTCCTACGAGGCTGTTCTTTGCCTGGGAAATGCGGTTGTACACCACATTGGGCTTGTAGTGCTTGTCATCCAGGTTGAGTTCGTTGATGACCGTTTTTACGACACTTTTGGCGTCGTCTGTATCGTATATGGTAAAATTGTTGGGATAGCCGATACGGTGTGCCTCTCCGCGAAGGATCCGGGCAAATACGCTGTGAAAAGTACCTATATAGAGACTGCGGGCGCTGGTGTTCCCGAGGATCTTTTCAATCCTCTCCTTCATTTCCTTTGCCGCCTTGTTGGTAAAAGTGAGCGCCAGTATATTGAATGCATCCACGCCTTGCGCCAGCAGATGGGCGATGCGGGTAGTGAGGACCTTTGTCTTGCCGCTGCCAGCCCCTGCTACGATCATAATAGGACCATCTTTATGCAAAACCGCCTCTTTCTGCTGGTCATTAAGACCTCTGATATAATCGCTCATGCGGCGAAGTTAAAGAAATTTCCAGGCTTCGTTATGAGATGTTAAAAGAAGCCGGTAGCTCTTGATACTGAGGCCAAGTTTAATTAATTTGGGCGCCTATGCTATCCGAACCGCTGCCTTACCATTGGAAGATCCGGGACTATTTTAAAGGGCAATCCGGGATCTGGTCCTTTTTTTCTGCCACCCGGAAAAAGGAGGAGCAGCTGTCTTCCTTTAAATCCGACCTGCTAAAGAACACTTACCAGTTCCAGCCGGGCAGCGACCTTCTCTTATATGAAAAAATCAATATTATTCGGGAAAAGATGGGTCTTGGCCATCTGTCCGTGACTGCCTATCAGGCGGCTCATTCTTCAGAGCTGAATGCCAGCATTGTTTGTCTTCAGGGTGAGGCGCATATGGTCTTTAGCGGAGGGGTCCTGCAGTTGCTGGATGAGCAGGAGCTCTCAGCCCTTATCGCCCATGAGCTGGCGCATATAAAATTCTACTCCCTTTTGGAGGGTGATCTGGAGATAACGGACAGGATCATCACGGCGCTTGCGGGCAGCCCCGACAGCGGGGCGTCCCATTATGAAACAGCCCGCCTGTTCCGGCTGTATAAGGAGATACATTGTGACAGAGAGGCCTATGGGGTATTGGGAGAGGAGGGTCCTATCATTACCATGCTATTAAAACTGGCGACGGGGCTCGAGGTGGTGCAGTCGTCTTCGCTCACCCATCCGGAGAATTTTATCCGTACGAGGGCCTTGCATCTGTGGCATGAGGAGCGAGATGCGGCAGGTCCTGCCATTGCACAAATGATCGAGGGTATCATGGAGCTGGACCGCCTGGATGTGCTCGCGCAGGCTGTCTTGTCCGGGATGACCCGGGAGCTGCTGACCGGATATTTGTATCCGGAGTGGTTTCGGACGCCGGTGGTGTTGGCGCTGGCGCATCAATATTTTCCGGATCTGGAGGTGGGGACGGGCGCCGGGGCGATCTTTCCGGACGGGCTCACCACCTTTCTGACCGGTGCGCACCAGAGTGTACGGGAATATTTCGCCTATGTATTGCTGGATCTTGCCCTGGCCGACCCGGACCTGGAAGACGTGCCGTTGGGTCATGCGCTGTCTCTGGCGGAGACCCTTGGACTTACGCCGGTGCTGGAGCCCATTGTCAAAAAGGAAATGACATACAGTGATAAACAATGGGAGCGTGTGAAGCTTAACATCCCCAGACAATCCTAGTTGCCAAGACGGTCAAGAACAACTATGTTTAAAGGCATAGCAATTTTGGTTTATTATTTGTCGAATTTTCGTACTACAAGTACTAAAATCGGTGTTTTTTTAAACCAACCTGTGTTACTCCGAATAGAGTACCTGTCCTGTAAGCCGCCAAAAACAACCGAACCATTGAATTATGCCCACTGACAGAATATATTTTAAACAATTCCTCCGGACCGCCTGGGACAATGGGGACTATACCACGGATGATGTGATCGCCTTTGTTCTGCCGCTGTTCCAGGAAGTATGCAGCCTCCACGAAATGGGGCTGGTGGCTCCTTTTGGAAAAGAAGAGGCCTTGTTCCTGACGGAGCAGGCACTGGATATCGACGAACGGCTGGCACATGCACCTGTTCACCACCTTAGTCGTGTATCAGCACTATTCCCTGACGTCCGGTCCCGGAACTTCGAGGTCGTCGGCAAGATAAAGCTGAGCGCGGACGTACACCTGGATTTCCGGCAACCACTGACCTACCCTGCCTATATACCCGGATACCAATCCTTCGAACAAATATTAGGACATCATGATCCCCTGACGGATATCTTCTGCCTGGGATCGATCCTGGGCAGCATCGCCCTGGGCCTGGACCTGTACGACCCGAACGACCTGGAGAACTTTGCTTCTGTCCGAAGCAACCCTTCGTCCTATAACGAGACGCTGCACCCCACTATCGCAAGGCTTATTACGGAAATGACGGAGCTGGACAGGGGTCGCCGTGCGCAGGACCTGTATGATGTGATCCACCGGCTGCAGCATTACAGGGATTATGATCCTGAAAAGACCACGGATCTCAGCCAGGTGAGGGGTTGGTTGGGCAAGGAGCTGACCGAGCGGGATGCTTTTATCCTGAACAAGCTGCGGAACAGGCTTTTCGATACCAGCCGGCGCAACAGGCTCCTGTATTACAAACCCAATATGCGATTTGTAAACCTTACGGTCAGCAGTGTTCCTGTAGTGCTGCACTACCAGAGCATCCGCCCCGAGCATCTTTTTATATGGAGTGAGGAGCTGGCGGAAAAGCTGCGGGGGATGAAGGAGATCGTGCTGAATAAATACCTGAGATTTGACGACCACGCTTATCTGCCTTCGTCCCTGGACAGGGTGCGGGTGGAGTCGCAGCGGGCCATACAGGAATATGGATTCAATCAACTGAAACTAGTTATCGTTTTTCTTAGCTGGCACAATCTGAAAGAAGACCCGCAGGAACGGATACAAAGTCCATTGCTTCTTTTGCCGGTGCAGCTGAAAAAGAATAAGAAATTAAAGGAAGATCACTATGTGATCAAGACGCTGGATAATGCAGCAGAAGTAAATCCTGTTCTGGCGAGTCAATTGAGAGAGTTATATGGCATCCGGCTGCCTGATCTTGTGGACCTGGATGAGATAAGTCCGGAACAATTCTACCAGCAGGTGAAGACACAGATCGACGAGGCGAACCAGGGTATCGTATTGAATTATATCGGCAAGCCGCGTATCCGCCTGATCCATGGCGAGGCGCGTCAAACGGTGAATAATTATCGCAAACGTCTCCGCCGGCAGCCTGGTCTCAGCAGCTATCATCATATCCCGTATAGCTATAAACCGGAGCATTATCAGCCTTTGGGGCTGGAAATATTTCGCAGCCGTATAAAGACGGACCCGGGTCCGCTGGAATACCTGATGAACGGTTCATCGGAGCCAGACGCCGCCGCTCTGCGGGAGCCCGAGCTATACAAGCTGGCGGAGAGCGAGAATAATCCCTATAGCTGGGACTTCGACGTCTGTCATATGGTGCTGGGCAATTTCAATTACAAAAAGATGAGCCTCGTGCGTGACTATAATGTAGTCATCGACCAGCAATTGCAGCATCCTGTATTCGATGCGTTGTTCAGTCAGCAGCCGCGTGCGCTTAAGGGGCATCCTTTCAATCTGAACAGACCCGACGACTGGCATCATGTCATACAGGCGGACCCCACACAGACAAAGGCCATCTTACAAAGCCGGGCAGGTTACAGCTATATCATACAGGGTCCTCCGGGTACGGGCAAGAGTCAGACCATCACCAACCTGATAGCGGATTTTGTGGCGAGAGGGAAGAGCATCCTCTTTGTATGCGAGAAACGGGCAGCGCTGGATGTGGTCTATCATCGACTGAAACAAAACGGGCTGGACGAACTCTGCTGCTATATACACGACAGCCAGGGAGACAAGCGGGAATTCATCCGCAACCTGCGTTCCACTTACGAGGAGTTCACCACAAACAGGATGGACCTTGCTACGTTGCGGGCACGGCGAACATCCCTGGTAGAAAAAATGAACAGGCGGGTAGATATATTGCGGGAGTTTCATCTCACCAGTCTCAGCGGCGAAAAGGAGATAGGTATTGTCGTTAGGGATCTTATCGAACGTATCATAGAGTTGCGGCAGGAGCTGGTAACGCTGACGGCGCTGGAAGAAGAAGCGCTGCCCACCTATGCAGCCTGGCAGGGCGCCGGAGGGACTATTGCCCAGTTGACGGAGGCGCTGGAAGAGGCGGGCGGGGATGCCGTTTTTGCCAGTCATCCTTTTAGCCGACTCCACGAACGGATCTTTCTTTCCGAACAGCCGCATCGTATGCTGGACCAGCTATTGGGGCAGGCCCTGGAGATACTGGATACCATCGACCAACGGCTGGCGGGTGTACCGATGGACCGTGAACAGGCGTTGCGTCCCGTAAGGCTGAAGAGTATGGTGCAGTTTGCGGTGCTATTGTATCCACTCGTGGTGACGGATAATTTCCGCCTGGCCGACCCGGCTGGTGGGGAGGCAAGGGAGTTTATCAGCCGGTGGACCGACTATAAACAGAAGGTCGACCTCTACCAGGAGGCCCTGGCTAAGAACATACATTGGAAAGAGAAACTAGGAGAACAGGATGTCGAGCAGGCATTGACGCTGGCGATCCGGCAGGAGAAGGCTTTTTTGAATTTCCTGAACGGTAGTTGGCGACGATTGAAAAAGAGATTGCAGGAAAGCTATGATCTTTCCCAGCACGCTGTGAGGCCGGCCTATCGGGGCATCCTTGAGAATTTAAAGGACGAATATGAGAAGGCCCGTGGGATGGAGCAGGCTAAACGCCGGCTCCAAACGGATTATCGTCTGGACAATCCGGATACGGCATGGCTTGGCATCGGCATCCTTCATCAAAAAAAGGATGATCCGGCCCTGCTGTATCTGCTCCGTCATCAGGAAGCCATACGAGTGGTGACGGGTTTGCAATCCCTGCACCAGCCATTGATCGACCTGGAGAGCCGTTTGAAGGATTGCCTTCATGGGGGCCTTGACGCCGCCCTGACGCTGGAGGACTTGCGCGACGAGCTGCAGAATATCCGACTAAACGCAGATGGACTTCGGGAATTGTTGCCGGCCCTCCGAAGTTTTACCAGTCTGCCGGAGGCGGTGAAAGAGACCCTGCGTCAGTTCGAGTTGAGCCCTATGCAGATAGAGGCCGTAGTTGCTCGAAAAACACTTCATCATGTGTATCAGTCCAACCGGGACTTTGCGCATATCGACAGACAGGTGCTGGACAAGGCGGTGCAGCAGCTGGGCGAATCCTATTCGGCCCTGCAACAGGTAAATGCGGACCTGATACGCGCCTTTATCCGCCAGCGATTCCTGCAGCAGATCGATCTCTCGAGTATGGCGTCGAGCCAGCTGAATGAGGAGCAGAAAAAATTCAAGAAAACCTATAGCGAAGGCAGAAAGATACTGGAGAACGAGTTTGGGAAAAGCATGCGTTACAAGAGCATTCGGGAACTATCGTCGCGAGAAAGCGGGTTGGTATTGAAGGATATCAAACCTATCTGGCTGATGAGTCCCTATAGTGTGAGCGACAGTCTGCCGCTGGATAGTGATCATTTCGATGTGGTGATCTTCGATGAAGCCAGCCAGATCACCCTGGAAGAGGGTGTCCCGGCCCTGTATCGCAGTCGGCAGACCATTATTGTGGGCGACGAAAAACAGATGCCCCCTACCGACTTCTTCAGTGCCCGATCGGAAGACCCGGATGACCTGGAAGGGATGGCTGAGGAGGATGACGAGTGGCTTAGCGATGATGTGGACAGTCTCCTGGCGCAGGGCGCCCGCAAACTGGATAGCACCTTGCTCAGCTGGCACTATCGTAGTCATTATGAAACGCTGATCAGCTTTAGCAACCATGCGTTTTATGAAGGCAGGCTGCTTACCATTCCCGACAAGACGATCCATACGGAAGAGCGAGCGCCTATCGTGGTGAGCAATGTCCGGGAGATGGCGGGTCAGATCGATCATTTGTTCGATCGCAGTATCAGCTATCATTTATTGGAAGGCAGTGTTTATGAAAAGCGAAGCAACAGGGGGGAGGCTATTTACATTGCCTGCCTGGTGCGGGAATTATTGAACAGGGATGGGAGTCCGAGTATCGGTATCGTTGCCTTCAGCCAGGAGCAGCAGCATATGATCGAGCAGGCGCTGGATGAGCTGGGAGAGGAAGATCCCGCCTTTATGGTGAAACTGGAAGAGGCGTACAATCGAACGGAGAACGATCAGTTCACGGGGCTCATCGTGAAGAACCTGGAGAATATACAGGGGGATGAGCGGGATATTATCATCATGAGCGTTTGTTATGGTCCCGATGCGAAAGGGAAGATGCTGATGAATTTCGGGCCTATCAATAAGAAGGGAGGCGAAAAAAGGCTGAACGTACTTTTTAGCCGGGCCAGGACGCATATGGCGGTGGTCAGCAGCATCCGGCATTCCGCCATCACCAATGAGTACAACGAAGGGGCCAATTATTTAAAAAGATTTTTGCAATATGCGGAGATGGTTAGCCAGGGGCAGATGGCGGGTGCACGGGCCATCCTGGACAGCATGGTGCTGCGGCGGACGGAAGGGGGTGCTGCTGTGCGGCCAAGCCGGGTGAGGGACCAGATCAAGCAGCAGCTGGAGGCAATGGGCTATTTTGTGGATGAGCAGATCGGGCAATCGGATTTCAAATGTTCGCTGGCCATAAAGGCCCGGCCGGACGACGAGACGTATGTGCTGGGCATTTTGCTGGATGACGAAAAACATTATCTGAACGAGAATCTTATCGAACAATATTATCAGCGTCCGGCGATACTGGAGCGATTTGGATGGAAGGTCCTGCCGGTATATTCCAGGGACTGGCTGCATCAGCCGCAGAAGATAATCGATATGATCCGTAAATTGCTGGAGGAGCCTATAGTGTCTGGCGGCGTCCAGGAAGCGGCTGCCCCTGTAGTGGAGAAACCTGCTGCGGTAGATCTCCGGCAGGATGAAGCAGGCGGTGGTGTACCGGCGAGCCCTTATGATCATCTGCCTTTCCACCGGCTGTATCATAAAGAGAACGGCAATGAAAAGTTTTGGGAGGCAGCAACGGACGGCAATAAGCTGATCGTCCGCTGGGGCAGATCGGGCACGAGGGGTCAGATACAGCTAAAGAGCTTCCCTGACGAGGAGGTCGCCAAAAAAGAAATGGAAAAGCTAATACGGGAGAAACAAAATAAAGGATATATGTCTTAGGACCCCCGTTGTGAGCCGCCGGTGAGACGGGCGTTTTTAACGACTCCTTTAGAATTCGCCTTGCCTTTGGCGGCGGGAAATCCGGGGATGTTGCTTTTTGGACCGGAGAGGGCCTTACCGTCTTTTTTCTTCTTATTATTGGGGATCAGTGCCATATGATTGGGTTATTGTTTTAATAATGGGTTCGATCTGACAGGCGCCGCGTAGCGGCGTCTGTCCGTGAAGATACTGAATTAACGTAAAAAGCGAGGAGGTTAACATGTCCAGGGAACTTTATTTTGATATCAGCTCGGAACGGAGCGGGGGAAGTCTGTACCGGGTAAAGGGGCTGTCGGGTGTAAATTTTTATTATAATCACAGCACCTATGATGACAAAAAAGACGAGATAAAGGTCTTTGAGACCATCTACCCGGACTTTACCGCCTTTTGGAAAGAGTTGACAAAGGACCCAAAATGGTATTATCTCCATCCTTTATTTGTTCATCCCGAACAACGGGATTTTGTGCGTGAGCAGCTGAAAAGGGTGAATTGGAGTGTGCATCCGAATAAGAAGTGGCAGGAGAGCCACCAGCGTCAGTGGAAAAAAGTGTTGACGGACCCGGGGAGCTATTACAAGGGTCCGGGTGGGGCGCCGCAGGATGGGCGGGTGGGGTGAAATTATGCCTCGTAAAACTCTTCCCCATATACGTCGATAAGGGGCTGTCCCATGCGTTGAAGGTATTCATTGCATTGCTGGAGGAGACGGGGCGATGTATTGGACGCATAGAAGTCTCCCCTATACCAATAGCTGAACAAAGGCTGCAGAGGTAGCTGATCTTCGCGCTGGCCCTGCATGATCATCCAGTGCAGGCGAGCGATCTCGTTGTCTGGCAGATGATTGAATACCCCGCTGCTCAGCAGCTCCCGGGTGAGATCGACCAATGTTTTTGTCATACTTCCGGTGTTTTGTGGTGCGGCCGATGGGCCAAATTGTTCCATGTAAATTCCTGCAATTATATTACCAACCTGTGAACTTTATGTTAACCTACTGTGTAGCCGGGCAATTGTGCATTTCCTGTGAACTTCCTACCTTCGGCCCGGCCGACCGGATGCCGGCGCTCTACGTATAAACCAGCCAGCCATGCAAAAGTTCAAACCAGTCTGTTTCTTTCTTTTTTTTATGTGGGTTTTTCCTGCCGGCGCCCAGGATAAGGCCGGGGACAAGGAGCTGACGGGTCCGGACACTTCGGGTAAGGGATGGGGCCCTCTTTTTAATGACAGCCTGTCCAATGCTATTTTCCCCGCAGGGGTATGGACAGTGCGGGAGGTGGTCCATGCCAGCAATATCGAAGACTGGATACCTCATTCTGTGGAGATACAGATCGCAGACGACTGGTCGGAGAAATGGTCCAAGGTGGAACCCAGCTGGCAGTGCGCCGCCATATTCGGTCATCAGCCGGCCACCAAACACATTGTAAAAAAGCCGGGAGAATGGAATCATTATACGATCACCTGCAAGGGACGGATGATCTGGGTAGCCTTGAATGGGCAACTGGTGAATACCTGCGATATGAGCTTGTATACTTCCGCGAAAGATAACGGAGCGTAGCGAACGTTACGACCGAGGAGGAGCGTGACGAAGCAGCTCCGACGAAGGCCTCATGCGGGTGCGCCTATCTATTTCCGCAATATCAAGGTGAAAGAATTGAAGTAGCTGGCGCGGTGCTCTATGCCTTCCCTGTATTGGCCGGGTTTGTTGGTTTCCTTTCCCATCTGGACAGCTCTGTATTATCTTCGGCCAGCAGGATGAGGACGCCATTTCTCATCTTGAAGTGCGTCGTCAGCAGAAGGTTTTTCAGAAATGCCTTTTCATTATAGCCGACACAGGCCATTTTGGTCGTGACGAGCTTATCGCCAAAGGAAAGGCTGCTGTCGACGATGCTGAAATAATATTTTCCATTCATGCTATTGCATCCGGTATTGCCGGAGAAATGCGCTTTTTTTACATTGAACTCGATGGTAGCTCTTTTGCCCGTGGCGGTGTCGGAAGGCAGCACCGGCTGCAGGTACCAGGAACCATCCAGTACGGTGGAGTCGAGGATAACAGGACGTTTGGGAATGGCCGCCATGGCGGCGGAATCTTTTGTCAGGGTGTCCCTGGGGGTGGGGCTGTTCTTCGTCTGCGGCTGCTGACATGCGAGCAGGACCAGGCAGGATACGCCCAATAATGAACCTACGGTTCGTTTGGATATCGTAAAAAGGTGCTTCATACCGGTGTTTTTTATAAAGGCGGTCGAAAACTATGCCAATCGCCGGGCGGTGGGCTGGCGGGATAGATGGGAGATCGGCCTGGGGAATAAATTCCCCGGGAAAATTTCTAAATTACAGCATGCTCCAGGACAATCTACTGCTGATCATATCTCTTTTATTTGCCGTCACGATGTTATCCATGCTGAGTGACAAGCTTGGTATCTCCTACCCTATCTTTTTGGTCATTGCCGGACTCCTTATCAGTCTTTTTCCGGGTGTCCCGCGGATCATGATCGATCCGGACATTATTTTTATCATTTTTCTTCCTCCATTGTTGTATTCGGCTGCCTGGAATACCTCCTGGCAGGATTTCTGGCGGTGGCGCCGTCCTATCGGGCTGCTGGCATTCGGACTGGTGATCTGCACGGCTGGCGTGGTGGCCTGGGTCAGCCACCGGATGATCCCGGGATTCCCCCTGGCCCTGGGCTTTCTCCTGGGCGGGATCGTTTCCCCGCCCGACGCGGTGGCTGCCACGAGCGTATTGCAATCCCTTAAAGTCCCCAAGCGTGTGGTTACTATACTTGAAGGCGAAAGCCTGATAAATGACGCGTCGAGCCTGATCGTGTTCAGATTTGCCATGGTGGCGATGGTGACGGGGCAATTCGTATTATGGAAGGCGGGTGTGGAATTCGCGCTGGTATCTATTATGGGTATTGCCATCGGGCTGTTTATTGGTGTGGGTATATATCTAATTCACCGGTGGCTACCCACCACACCCAGCATCGATACGGGTATTTCTCTCATAGCGCCGTACCTGATGTATATCACGGCGGAACATTTTCATTTCTCCGGGGTGCTGGCGGTAGTAAGCGGAGGTCTTTTTGGCAGCTACCGGAGCCATGACAGTCTCACGTACAATTCCCGGCTGCAAGCCAACAGTGTGTGGAGCGTGCTTATTTTTTTGCTGAATGGCGTTGTCTTTATCCTTATCGGGCTGCAATTGCCTGCCATTGTAAAAGGGCTGGGGGAATACTCACTTGGATCGGCGATCCTCTACGGCATCGTGATCAGCCTCGTAGCCATCGTTATCCGGATCGTCTGGGTCTTTCCCAGCGCCTATCTGCCGCGCATCTGTTTTAAAAAGATCCGTATGCGGGAACCAAGGCCGGAGGAAAAAATGGTATTTATCATCGGATGGAGCGGTATGCGGGGCATCGTGTCACTGGCTTCTGCCCTGGCTATTCCGTACACCCTGGCGCCCGAGACGGCTTTTCCGCACAGGAATCTCATCCTGTTCATCACTTTTGTCGTCATCCTTTTTACACTGGTGCTGCAGGGGCTTAGCTTACCGCTGCTGGTGCGCCGGCTCAAGCTGGAAGTGCAGGAGAATGAAGAAGAGCAGCAGCTGGGTATCCGGCTCCGGCTGGCCACTGCCGTGCTGGACCATATCACAGAGCAATATGGAGACGAGGCGACTTCCATCGATGCATTCAACCGGCTGAAAGAGCGCTATGAGCGGATGGTGCAGATAACCAGTAAAAAGCTGGAAAAGGAAGAGGGCAGGGAAGAGAATCCTTCCTTTCTCCCCCGCTACCGTCAGCTGTTGCTGGAGCTGGTGGATGTGCAGCGAAAGGAGCTGTCGAAAATGCGTCATGATAAACTATACCCGGAGGAGCTGCTGCGGGGCAAGGAATTCGAGCTGGATCTGGAGGAGGCCCGTTTCCGAAGAACGGGAGTACGGGCGAAGTAATGGCCCGTTAACAAGAAGATAACCGTCGCATGGCACTCTTTATATGGGGGAAAGGTCTTATATTTAAGAAAAATGCCATGACCAGCATCACCTTCCTACCAAAAAGATTCCTTCTGCTATTATTCGTGATCGGCCTGACTGCCACCACATCGCAGGCACAGTTAAAAGATGTTCTCTCCAAGGCGGGTGGCTCATCACCCAGTCCCGGCAGCCTGTTGACACAATTTGCCGGGGCGCTAAAACCCACCTCTCTTTTGAGCAGCTGGGCCAGCGGGGGTAAGACCAATTGGCTGAGCGCCGCCGGTAAAGTTTCCGATGCCATCAGCATGGCGAAAAGCGTATCTTCGTTGACCAGTTTTATCAAACCCTCTATGTTCAAGCAGGGCTTCAATGTCGGCAGCATCACGCAAGCTGCCGGTACCGTGAAAACACTCTCCGATGCGGGCGGGATGTTGAAGAACCTGGAAGGAGGACTAAAACCCGAAGCCTTTCTCAGCAGCTGGGCCAGCAAACGTCCGGCCTTTGACAAAGCATTAAGTCTCTTAAAGTAGTTTTCGGTCCGAGCGAACCTTGGGTTCGTTATCCGTAATCAGGTATTGTTTTTATTACATCACTTTTAAATCATCTTTCTATGTCGAATCCAAACGAATCCTGGAGTGACAAGGCCAGCGCCTTAAAAGACCAGGCAGCTGAAAAGCTCGAAGAATTAAAGGGTAAGGCAGGCGAATTTGCCGATGACATCAAGCAAAAGGCGGGTGAAACCTGGGACAAAGTAAAGTCAGGGGAAATGAAGGAGAACCTGGAGCACCTACGGGATGAAGCAAACGAAAAGATCCATGATCTGACGGACAAGGCAAAAGGGGTCTGGGATAAGCTTACGGGAAAAGAAGAAGAAAAGCCTCAGTAAAAAATTGGCGCCCGGCCCTTCAGTGGGCGCTCAAGAAAAGGCGGTCCGACGGGCCGCCTTATTTATATTTCTTCCCCCCAGGACAACACATTGGACAAGTCGCCTGCTGCGGCTGCTAGGCAGCAGGTCCTGCGTGCTGCAGGATGACGCGATAGAGATCGTCGGGGTCGAAGGGTTTTACGATGACATCGGTGAGACCGGCGGCATAGGCTTCGCTCTCTACTTCTTTGGGCGTGCTGGCGGTGAGCGCGATGATGGGCAGGGTCTCTCCTCTTTTGCGCAGGAGTATGGTAGCTTCGTAACCATCCATTTCGGGCATATGGAGGTCCATCAGGACGAGGCGGTGGCGGCTTGCATCCAGCTTATCCAGGGCTTCCAATCCATTGGTCGCCACATCTACTGTGGCTCCACAATTTTCCAGCATGGTCTGCGCCACGAGGACGTTCAATGGGTTGTCCTCTACCAATAATATAGTGATGCCTTTTAACAGCTGGTCGCGGAAAGTGTAGTTGGAAGATACGGTCCGCTCGCCGATGGCCTCATTGCTAAAGGAGAAGGTCTGGGTAAAATAAAATTCGGAGCCTTTGCCGGGCTCGCTTTTCAATTGCAATACAACACCCTGCAGCTCCAGTATCCGCTTAGTAATGGCGAGGCCTAGTCCTGTACCCCCGTAGCTGCGGGAGGTAGAAGAATCGGCTTGTGTGAATCTGTCGAAGATCATGCTTTGTTTTTCCCGTGCAATGCCGATACCGGTGTCCACTACCTTTACAAGGACGGTGGCGGCATCCCGTGTAAGCGTCTCTACATGGATGATCAGCCGGACGGAGCCTTCCTTTGTAAATTTTACGGCGTTGTGTACGAGGTTGTTTATTACCTGGCTTGTGCGGGTAGGATCACCGACGAGCTTTCTGTCCAGTCTCTCGTCCACTTCGAGCAGCAGGGAAATACCTTTTTCGCCGGCGGCGTTTTGAAGACCGGCAACGATATTGCGGGCGATGGCGGGCAGGTCCATAGGTATCTGTTCGAACCCTATCTTCCCTTCTTCGATCTTGTTATAATCGAGGATATTATTGACGATGGAAAGAAGGTTGTTGGCGGAGAAAAGCAATACGCCCAGGTCTTCTTTCTGATCGGCTCGCGGTTCATTTCGCAACAACAAATGGGTCATTCCAATGACCGCATTCAGGGGCGTCCTTATCTCATGGGACATAGTGGAGAGGAACTCCGACTTGGCCCGAAGACCCTGCTGTGCCTGGAAGGCCGCCTGTTTGAAGGTATGGGCAAAACGGTGGGACAGCGAGAGGGACTGTAAAAAGAAGAAAGAAATATATCCTGTGAATATGACGGGACGTAATGGCGGGATGAACCCAAAGAAATGGAGGTTCAACAGCAGGAACACGAACAACATGACCGCGGTGCTTAGCAGTGCGAAGAGCGAGCCGCTGCGTTTGTGCCGGGCTGCTCTTATGTAGACGTACATGGCGTAGGCGATGCAAAAGAACATCACCACGAGAAAGGTCGTCATAAACCGCGTGAAGATAGTTGGCGGGGTCAAAATAATGATGGCTGTATACAAATGGCAGAACCAGATCATCCCTTTCATGAACGTGGGATGCGTGTCGTTGGGATAAAGGTGCCGGGTATATAGGGAGAACAGGGCTACGCTCAGCGACAAGCTCAGGTATTCTATCCGTATGGTAACGAACCAGGAGAGGTCGGAAAAGAGCAAATGCAGGGTGTACGTGTCGGTGCCCACCATGCGATAGCTGTATATCAGGCAGAACAGGGAAAAGTAAAGAGTGGTCTTGTCGTGGCGGCCAAAAATGAACAGGCCCAGGAAAAAGAGCCCGCCCATAAAGAGACAGCCTGCCAGCGTAAAATCATATGCCGCATCCTGGTATTTTTTCAGGATAAGATCGTCCTTATTCCCCAAAAGAATTTCTTTGTAGGGTCCACCCTTGGCATGCCAGAAGTTGGCGATCTGTATTACTACCCGCAGTGTATCCGTCTCCCCGGCGGGCAATACGACGGTGCGGGTAGCCCAGAAGGGGGTGGAAGCGTCTCTTGTAGTATCGGGCTGGCCATTCTGGGATTGCACGGCGCCGTTGACAAATAATTTATAGGAGCAATAGGTATCCGGCACCTCCAATCCTATGCGCGGCCGTCTCTTGGGCAAGAGCACGGTGAGCGAGTAGGTGGCATATCCCTGGGTTGGGTATTTCCGACCATGGAGGCTAAGATCCTTCCAAAGACGTGGATAGGGAGCAACGTCAGGGGTGGCGGATGTGAGGTTGTCGGGGGAGAGCAGGTGCATCCAATAAAATTTCCATTCACCATGAAGCTTTACGGGATGGTCGAAAAGATCGGCATTACGCAGGTCCAGCACTCCTTTTTGTGCGTCATGATCCGGCTCCCGGTGTGCAAAACAGGTAAGACAAATGAGCGAAGTTAGCAGGGTCCACCCTATTTTGCGTAAAGCTACCACCATAAGCCGGGTTCCTATTGGGCTAAAACAATAAATACAAATAACGTATTTTACCAGTTAAAATGATCGACTGGGGCAAAAAAAAAGACGCCGCCCACCAAGGTGGACGGCGCCGCTAGTATGTTACACTTATTTCTTTTCCAGTAATTTGAAGAACTGATCCAGCTGAGGCAGGATCACGATACGGGTGCGGCGGTTAGCAGCGCGTCCTTCGTCTGTATCGTTGGTGGCAACAGGTACATATTCGCCACGACCGGCTGCAGTGATATGAGCGGGGTCGAGGCCATATTGACCTTGCAGGATCCTAACAACAGAGGTTGCACGCTTTACAGAAAGGTCCCAGTTGTCTTTCAGCTGACCGGCGCGGTGGTAAGCCTTGTTGTCGGTGTGGCCTTCTACCATGAACTCGATGTCGGGCTGAGCTTTCAGCACCGCAGCAACTTTGCCGAGTACAGTCTTGGCTGCTTCGTTGACTTCGTAGCTGGCGCTCTTGAAGAGCAGCTTGTCGGAGATGTCGATATAGATAACCCCCTTGTCGACCTTGATGTTGATGTCCTTGTCGTCCATGTTGCCGATGGCGCCTTTCAGGTTCATCACCAGGGCCATGTTCAGGCTGTCTTTGTGAGCCAGCTCATTCTGCAGGTTCTGGATATAAGCATCTTTTGAACCGATGTTATCCAAAGATTTTTTGATGCTTTCTGCCTGTGAGTTGGAGATAACAGAAAGATCCTGCAGTTGCTTAAGCGTAGCGTCGTGATTCTGCTTCAGGAAATCGATTTGTTTGTTAAGCGCATCGATCTGCTGCTGAAGAGCTGTCTTTTGGCTGGCGTCCTGGGCAGTAAGGTCATTACAATTCTTCAGGTCGCTGGCAAGCTTGGCGTTGGCGGCGGTCAGGGAGTCGATCTTGGCCTGTGCGGCTTTAAATTTCTTTTGGCTAACGCATGAGAAAAGTAATACCGAGAGAACACCGAACAAAAGGGTCTGTTTAAGCTTCATGGTAATATCATTTTTTTAAAAAAAATAGATTATTCCTAATCGCAGAGGGGTAAACGATCACCTGGCGATGAATAGAATAATGTCAAAGATAATGTCAACAAACGAAAAAAGTTATTTTAACGTGTGCAAAAATAAGGCGAATTTAATGCCAAAAAACAGTTAAAGAGACAATTGTATATAGAAAAACCTAATATCCGACGATTTTGGCGGGTATATACGCCGCATGTTCCTATTTATTTTCAAACTATACGCGCAATGAGACAATTACCAGGAACCGCTTTCAGCGGTTCGTCCAGGACCGGAGGTCCCGACCGAGGTATCCGAGGAAGGGTCCAACAGTGTTGGAACCGACGAAGGATACGAGCGAAGCTCTCGTGGCGAAGCAGGTCTTCGAAGCTCCTACAGACATTAGCCATATGCGGGAATTGGTCTATTTTTTGGACAAGACCAATTCCTGCACTTATTTCTTCGGCTACTCTCTCCCTTATGTTATTTGCATGTCTGATAGGCTGTAAGTTAATGCCAAAGGATACTCCAGCGTCTTCGGCACATGAGAACAACAAGGAATTCGCACAGTATCTCAACGACTATTTCGAGGGCAGGATGCGCCTTCTACCCCTGGAAGCCACGCAAAATGGCTATACGCGCTATAATGACCTGCTGCCTGCCGACTTCACCGACGGCTATCGTGACTCATTGAAGAATTTCTACACCCGGGTTCGGGAAGGGCTCGGCAAATGGGATCGAAGCAAGCTGAGCGCGGATGATGGTATCAGCTATGATATTCTCCAATGGGAGACGGGCACTCGCATAGAAGCATTTACATATCCCTATTATTATACACCTTTCAACCAGTTCTATGCCCTGCCGCTGACGATGGGGCAATTGGGCAGTGGCGATGGTTTCCAGCCCTTCAACTCGGTGAAGGATCACGAGGACTGGCTGAAGCGGGCGCGTGCCTTTGGTCCATGGACGGACAGCGCCATCGCCTATTTTAGAAAAGGGATCCCGGCGGGTATTGTATTACCAAAGGCGCTGGTGATAAAAATGATCCCGCAGATGCAGGCGCTGGTGACGGACCAGCCGGAGAAAAGCCTTTTTTACACGCCCGCCACCAGGCTGGAAAAGGTGACGTCCGATACGGCTGTGATCGCGCGGTTGAAGAACGATTATGTGGCGGTGATAAAGGAGCAGGTCGTGCCTTCCTATAAGAAGCTGGCGGATTTCTTAAAAAATGAATACCTGCCAAAGGCCAGGGCGAGCTCGGGTATTGGTGCGTTGCCGGGTGGTGCTGACTGGTATGCCTATCTGGTGCGGGATCAGACGACGACGAGCAAGAGCCCGGAAGAGATCTACCAGACGGGATTGCGTGAAGTGGCGCGTATCCGGGGGATAATGGACAGTGTGCGGAAGGCCGTGGGGTTCAAAGGGGATCTGCCCGCATTTTTTGAATATATGAGAACGGACAAACGATTCATGCCTTACAAGACGCCGAAGGAAGTGCTGGATGCGTTCGGGAAGATCCATCAAACGATGCAGCCGCAGCTGGCTACGATGTTCCACCATGTTCCGAGGACGGGGTTCGAGATCCGTCAGACGGAGGCCTTCCGGGCTGCCAGCGCAAGTGCTGAATATTTACAGGGTTCGGCGGATGGGAAGCGTCCCGGCGTCTTTTATGTTCCTATTCTGGATGCGACTACTTTCAATATCACTTCGGGTATGGAGTCCCTTTTCCTCCATGAAGCCATTCCGGGTCATCACTATCAGATCTCTCTTCAGCAGGAGGACAGTCTGCTGCCGGCATTCCGGAGATTTGGCGGGAACAATGCGTATGTGGAGGGGTGGGCTTTATATTGCGAGTCGCTGGGCAAGGAGCTGGGGCTGTATACGGACCCATATCAATATATGGGTGCGCTGGGGGATGAGATCCACCGGGCCATTCGCCTGGTAGTGGACGTTGCGATACATACGAAGGGAATGACCCGTGAAGAGGCTATCAAATATATGATGGATAATGAGGCTATCTCCCTGGACGGAGCTACGGCCGAGATCGAGCGCTATATGGCAATACCGGGTCAGGCGCTGGGTTACAAGATCGGCGCCCTCAAGATACGGGAGCTGCGCAGTAAATATGAGGCGGAGCTGAAGGACAAATTTCATCTGGCGGACTTCCACGATGAGATCCTGAAAGATGGGGCGATGCCGTTGGAAGTGCTGGAAAAGAAGATGGATGCATGGGCGGCGGGGGTTAAAGATTGAAATTAAGTCTGATGGAAGGGGTCGCTTCTTTAAAAAGGTCATGAAAGTACATGCCGGGCTGAAGTTCGATGGCATGTTTAAGCAGGTTCACGTGGCCTATGCCTAAAAAGTAGCTGTTCTTCTGAAAAAAATCCCCGTCGCGACGGACCATAAAGCCAAAGGAAATGGATGGGTTGAAGTTGATATAATGGACCTGGTTCGGCTTGTTCCAATCCCTGAAGATATTGACGACGACGAACTCATTTCGATAGGTCTGCAGATGGCCCTGGGCGTTAGTGCCGAACAGGAAGAGGGGCTGCCACATGAACATGAGCCGGCGGGTGCTTTCTTCTCTTTTGAAGCTAAAACCGACGCCCAGGCTGAAGGAGGGCGCGAAATAATTCTTATAATTTCCCATGTTGACCTGTATGATGGAGTAGAGCTGGTCGTTGCTGGCAGCAATATATCCGGCGGGCAAGGGTGCGGAGATGCTGGGGTCCTTCTCTGCGCGGTAGATGTTTTTATCGCGCACCCAATACCCGTTGACATTCTTTTGCAGCCAGCGGATCTTCTCGTTCAATCCTCCGGTGATATAGTTGGATATCTCATGGTAATTGTTCAGGTAAAGGCTGAGGCGGTCCTGCCGGATGCCATCGTGACGACGGCCGGAAGTGACAGGGAATTCGAGCACGATCTGAATGGTGTCCTGTTCGAGGCGGAGGGCGGCAGGTTCAGTCTGATCGAGCAAAAAGCTGCTGGCGGCGGGTCGGAAGGATTGAAACCGAACTTTCTTTTTTCCGCCGGCATCGACTACATAATCGATGAGGTGCCAGGAGAGGGGGTCGGAAAGGGAGTCATTGAATGGTTTCATGTCGGCGACGAATACCATCAGGAGCGAGTCGATGTTGGTGAATTTTTCCAGGTCCTGTCCGTCTTCCAGCTCCAGGCAAAGACGATTGCCTTTGCCCAGGTCGATCCAGAAGCGGTTTTGGAGGTGTTCGGCGGATATTCCTGCGAATGACCGGCTGGCGCGGATGGTGAGATTAGGCTGGGCGCAAAGTTTTCCCAGGATGCTCAGAAGGATGAGCATCGTGACAATAAAACTCTTCATGACGTTATGGGTTTTGTGTGTGTTTTAGTGACAATATAGAATGCGCTTCCAGCCCGGCGTAAGTGGTAGATGGGCGGAAAGTCTCCTGCGGATCAAGTCCAATACGCAGGCCGCCTGGCTTCTGGCGCGGGCCTTTTACCATGGCTGGCGTGGGCTGCGAAGGTTCGAGCTCATTGATATGTACAACGCGTTGTTCTTTTTTGATAGGTGTGGTGGCTGTCACTTTTATGGGTTTGGACAGGTCGGGACGGGGGGCAAAGACCAGGGTCAGCGTGTCGGCGCCATGGGCCAGCAGCTTGTCAAGATCGGGACGGGCCAACATTGGATGGGATGGCTGACCGGATGTAGGATGGGGCGACTGACCGGGCGCCGGGCGGGTCAGGGCGGAATTTTCAGGCAAAGCCGGGTGAGGGTGGGTGGCGCCTTTGTGCCGTGGATTGACAGCCACGGCTGGACGGGAGGCCAGCCTATCCTTGGATGTCGCATTCTCCTTATTTGACCTGGCGGCTACTGGAATTGGCAGCGTGCCCGAATGAGGGCTGTGAATTCCGTCCTTTAATAACAGGGCGACCGGTACTACGATCAGCAGGAGACAGGCGGCTGCGGTCCAGAGCCAAACGATCCTCTTACGACGGGGCGCATTTGATCCTTTCAGGCGGTCGTATAGCTTATCCCAGGCGGCCTCTTTATCCGCAAGACCTGTCCCCGGCAATGCCCCCGGCTCTTCCAGCCGGCTGCTCCACCATGTGCGTTCATTGTGTCTTTCGTTGTCCATAACTAATCCCTTTTTGTAATAACATTTTTTGTAATAGGACCTTGGCCTTGCTGAGCTGGGATTTGGAAGTGCCTTCGGCGATGCCCAGCTCTATGGCTATCTCTTTGTGCTCCATGCCTTCTATCACATGGAGATTGAAGACGGTACGATACCCCACGGGCAACTGGACGATGAGGTTGAAGATCTCTGCCGCGGAAAGCTGGGACAGGATCTCCGACTCGGTGGGGATGTCTTCGGCCTCGACTTCCGCCAGCATGGTGAATACATTCTTCTTCCGAAGGAACATCAGGCATTCCCGTATCATGATCATCTTGATCCAGCCGTATAGGGCTGCCTCCCCCTGGTAAGTAAGTCCGGGCAGGTTCTTAAAGAATTTAAAGAACCCGTCCAGCAATATTTCCTCTGCATCCTCCCTACCCTTGACATAGCGGCAACAAACGGCCATCATCGGGTCCGCCAGGCGGTCGAAGAGGCATTTTTGTGCTCCTGCACTGCCTTTTGCTGCGTCCTTTATGAGAATGGATATTTCCATGATAGGTCTGGATCTGAATTTAATCTTTTTTTGAAAACGGGGGTCCACGGGATTAAATGCCGATTGCAAGGTCGGGGTTGCCCGGCATAGGGAAAATTCCCCCAAACCGCTAATGTCTGTCCTTCGGACGAGCCGCCTCCTGCGGCTCCTGGATTGCTGCGGAGGGACGGCCTTTTCACGGAGTTCGTGCCTGCCGGCACGGGGCCTTTACACGGTCGCTGTTCTATTGCGCTTCGCGCGGCCGCGCTGTGCGCGGCCCGGGTGCGCCCGGCGGGGCCAAAAAAATTAGTGAGAAAGTGCTAAAAATTTTGGTGTTAACAAAATAATTATTCTAACTTTACTGAATCAATAAATTTGGGAGAACTAAAAACTACGATTATGTCAAATGCAGAAAAACTCAAGGCTTTAAAGCTGACAATAGATAAGATCGACAAGGATTTCGGGAAGGGCAGTGTCATGATGATGAATGAAAAAAGCCAGGAGCCGATGGAAGTTGTATCCACGGGTTCGATTGGGCTGGACATGGCATTAGGAGTAGGTGGTCTCCCGAAAGGAAGGGTTGTCGAGATCTATGGTCCCGAATCTTCCGGTAAGACGACCATCGCTACGCATATCATTGCCGAAGCGCAGAAGAAAGGAGGCATGTGCGCCATCATCGACGCCGAGCATGCCTTTGACAGCGGCTATGCGCAGAAGCTGGGTGTGGACATCGACAATCTTCTTATTTCTCAGCCGGACTATGGCGAGCAGGCCCTCGAGATCGCGGATCGGCTGATCCTCTCCGGCGCGCTGGATGTGGTCGTTATCGACTCCGTTGCCGCCCTTGTTCCCAAAGGTGAGCTGGAAGGGGAAATGGGAGATAGCAAAATGGGTCTCCAGGCCCGTCTGATGTCACAGGCCCTGCGCAAGCTAACGGCTACTATCAGCAAGACCAACACTATTTGCATCTTCATCAACCAGTTACGTGAAAAGATCGGGGTCATGTTCGGCAATCCAGAAACGACTACTGGTGGTAATGCGCTAAAATTCTATGCTTCCGTACGATTGGATATCCGTCGTATGGCGCAGATCAAGGATGGAGAAGAGGCGATAGGCAACCGGGTAAAAGTTAAGGTTGTAAAGAACAAGGTAGCTCCCCCTTTCCGTAGTGCTGAATTCGATATTGTTTTTGGAGAAGGCGTTAGCAAGATGGGTGAGATCATCGATATGGGTGTGGAGCTGGGTATCGTTCAGAAGAGTGGTAGCTGGTTCAGCTATGGTACCGACAAGCTGGGACAGGGAAGGGATACGGTGAAACAGCTGTTGCATGACAATCCCGAACTGGCTACAGAGATCGAGAACAAGATCCGCGAGAAAGTGAAAGAAATGCAGACTTCGTAAGTCTGGCCTTCGGCCAACGAACCTGTGGTTCGTTCTGTCGTAAGCTATATTTTTAATTGGGTTAGTAAGTACGGCCTCCATGTTTATGGGGGCTTTTTTTTGTGAGCGAATCCTGACAGGATCACCAAGAGCCTAATATTTTATTTTTCTTTGCAATAGAAAAAATATCCCCATATGCTAAAAAAAATGCTTTGTTTTTCGTCCCTTCCTATCATCATAATGATGCTTACTTGTTCGTATGGTATCACTGCCTGTTCAAAGACAACGATAAAGACAGATACCTTTAAGGTGCAAGAGAAAGATACAACCTTAACATCAGCAATATTAACCGCTAATTCCTGGAAAGTTCAATATGATAGAGCGAGTGTTGGGGGCAATATCCTGTTTTATCAGAGGGGCGGCTCTGCTAATACTATGAGCCTTGACAATGAGTATATCACCTTTAAATCAGATAACACCGGCGTCTATACCGATAATTCCGGGACTCAAACTAGTTTTACCTGGCATTTTACCGACGCGACCAATACGTCGATCGTATGGTTATGGAATTTGTCTTCGCCCGTTACTGTAACCTGGGAGAATATTTCATATGATGACAACGCCCTTCATTATACGGAGTATTATTCCACAAATGGAACTGCTACATTGTCAACGGAGGTCAGGATACCCCAATAAATAGTCAATACAGAATTTATATCTTTCCCGATTGGGTTTGAAATCTGCCCAATCCGGATCACGAAGCCTTCAAGTCGCTGGATTTGAAGGCTTTTTTTTAGACTATCTCGATGTTTGGGAGGATTTTTTAGACTTGGGTGAGGTGTTGCTGGCGCCTTCGGCACCAGCAGGATTTTGGGTCTGATGATGAGCATCCTTCGGATGCCGGGCCTCGCTGTGCGAAGCCTTGGCGGCGAAGCCGTTTTTTAGCGGTGGCCACCGCTAAAAAACAAAAGGGGTCTGAATAGAAATTCAACCCCGTTTTAAAATCCAATATCCTATGAAAAACCAAGATAAAGGTAGAGGATTCAGATCAAATCTGCAATACCATTTTCAGGTAATCTTTTTTTTAAGTCCTTTTTAATTCTTGAGTAACTGGTTGGATACAATTCTGTTGCTTTCCTTATCAGCAACGCGTAAAACGTAGACGCCCCGCTCGAGAGAAGATGCGTTAATCACCTGTATTCCAGGCTGTAACCGCTTGTTCAGACGTATGCTTCCGACGCCATCCACGATCTGAATATCGATGGTGTGCTCGGTTCGGATAATAAGTAGTTTATCTACGGGATTTGGGTAAAACTTAAATTCTATATCCCCGGAAAGACTTAGTTGAACCTGCTTGGAATAGAGGAATTTTCCGTCCTGCCCGGTGTATTTGATACGATACAGATTGGTACCATTGGGCGGCGCTATATCGGTCAATTCATAATGACTATTGTTCCCCGTCTTTCTCATTGCACCGATGGTTTCGAACGTAACTCCATCCGTAGAACGTTGGACCACGAAATAGTCTCCGTCTTCTGCGCTGTCCACATCCCATTGCAACCACACTTTACCACTTTCCCGAATGGCTCCTATAAAGTTCGTGAATACAGCTCCATTATCCTTGGCCGTTATCAGCTTGCTGCTATCGTCTATTATGAGCTTGACGCTGTCGTTTGAAGAGCCTGTAGCTTCTCCTCTCTGTTGCGATCTAACGGTGAGGCAACAGCAAAGCACTAGCACGAGAAGCCATACACACTTCATAGCGAATTAATCTGGGTTAGTAAGTAAAAAATCCGGGAGATTGCATTCAACAAAATCTATGCCCAATGTGGATAACGTGTGGATTACTTTGAAATTTTTTTATAGTTGTTATAATCTTCTTAAAACCGGATTACTTTGCTGACGAAGCTCTGGCTCGTCGTCCCGTCCTCCGACTGTGTCCGCCGAAAGGAGGGCTGTGTCGGTCCATAGGGCGGATAGATGACTTTAAAGAGAAACTTTAAATCAACGCGCATGGAAACGAAACTCCGGAAAATGGCCGGTTCCAAAAGAATTGCCCTGGTGGCACACGACAACAAGAAAGCAGAACTCATCGAATGGGCCGTATATAATAAGAATGCGCTCGCCCGGCATCGTCTGTATGGCACAGGCACCACGGGCGCCCTGCTGGAAAAGGCCCTGGGTCAGTCGGTCAGCAAGTTTCTCAGCGGTCCGTTGGGTGGTGATCAGCAGATCGGGGCCCGTATAGCCGAAGGGAAGCTGGATGTGCTGATCTTTTTCTGGGACCCGATGGAAGCCCAGCCTCATGACCCGGACATCAAGGCCCTGCTGCGTCTGGGCGTCACCTGGAATATCCCTATTGCGAACAACCGGGCTACCGCGGACTTTATGATGACCTCGCCCCTGATGTATGAGGAGTACGATATCATTCTAACCGACTATAGTCAATACATAAAAAGGCCGTTGAACCGGCCAACCAATTAACATGAGAAAATACCTTTTAACCGCCGGCGCCCTGCTGCTGGTGTCCATGGCATGGTCCCAGACCAAACCCCTGGCGGGCTTTAGCGAAGCCGCCGCCAAAGATGAGATGGCTAAAGAAGAACAGTTCGACAGCTATCTGAAAGCTTCCAACGTAGACAGTTTTATGAAGACGCTGTCCTCCCATCCGCACCATGTTGGCAGTCCTGGTGGCAAGGCGGACGCCGACTTCATCTACAACCAGTTCAAAAGCTGGGGCTATGATGTACAGATGGAGACCTTCTATGTCTTATTCCCTACACCCAAAGAACGCCTCCTGGAAATGACGGGTCCAACCTCCTACAAGGCGGTATTGGCAGAGCCGGCGCTAAAAGAGGACGCCACTTCGGGACAGACTCGCGAACAATTGCCCACGTATAACTGCTGGAGCCCGGACGGGGATGTCACGGGGGAACTGGTCTTTGTCAACTATGGTGTGCCTGAAGATTACGATAGATTGGAACGATTGGGTATTTCGGTAAAAGGAAAGATCGTCATCGCCAAATACGGTCATTCCTGGCGGGGTATCAAACCAAAGGTGGCACAAGAGCATGGCGCCATTGGCTGTCTTATTTATTCCGACCCTCAGGATGACGGTTATTATCAAGGCGACGTATATCCCAAAGGCGCTTTTAAGAATGAATATGGCGTACAACGGGGCTCGGTAATGGATATGCCAATTTATCCCGGTGATCCGCTTACGCCGGGGATTGGAGCGACAAAAGACGCCAAAAGACTGGACAGAAAGGATGTGACCACTATATTAAAGATACCCGTCCTGCCCATCAGCTATCACGATGCGGCCCCGCTGCTGAAGTCGCTGGAGGGGCCGGTAGCTCCCGAGTCCTGGAGGGGCGCGCTGCCCTTTACGTATCATGTGGGTCCGGGCAAGACTACGGTACATCTCAAGCTGGCCTTCAATTGGGACATCAAACCCATCAATGATATCATCGCCAAACTACCTGGCTCGCAATGGCCGGACGAGTGGGTGATCCGGGGCAACCACCACGACGGATGGGTAAATGGAGCGGGTGATCCTATCAGCGGGATGTCTGCCATGCTGGAAGAGGCCCGTGGCATCAGCGAGCTGGTGAAGACGGGATGGAAGCCAAAACGTACACTGGTTTATTGTGCCTGGGACGGTGAAGAGCCGGGACTATTAGGCTCTACTGAATGGGTAGAATATCATATGGACGAACTTCAGAAAAAGGCGGTGGTATACATCAACTCCGATGGCAATGGCCGTGGCTTTTTTGGAGCCGAAGGGTCGCATGCCCTGGAGCCCTTTATCAATGAGGTGGCCCGTGACGTCACCGACCCGGAGACGGGTATCAGCATCGCGGATCGTATGCACTCCCGTGAGCTGGTAAATGCGGCTGACGGCGGCAGGTTGAAAAAAGACCTCTTCGAAAAAAAGAGCTTTACCATCGGTGCGCTGGGTTCGGGCTCGGACTTCTCCGCCTTCCTGCAACATGCGGGGATCCCCAGCTTCAACCTGGGCTTTGGGGGAGAGGACCCTGGCGGGGAGTATCATTCCATCTATGATTCCTATGATGACTACCGGAGATTTAAAGATCCGGGGTTCCAATATGGAGTGGCCCTGGCCAAGGCAGCGGGCCGCACGAGCCTGCGTATGGCGGATGCCAGCCTTCTCCCCTTCGACTTCCGCAGCTTTTACAAGACGGTGCATGGTTATATAGGAGAGTTGACCTCTTTGGTGGACCAGATGAGAGAGAATACGGCTCTATCCAACCAACTGATACGCGGTAGTTACTATAGCTATGCGGGCGATCCGACGGTGACCCTTCTTCCGCCGGCGGTGAAGGACGAAGTTCCGTACCTGGATTTTTCTGCTCTCCAGAATGCCTCCCGGACGCTGGAAAAAGCCACGGACCGTCTGGCGGATACATTGGGGAAACAACAATTAACGACTACTGCATCAGTCGCTGTAAATCAGGCTCTTTACAGGGCGGAACAACAATTGCTGTCCGATAACGGATTGCCTCGCCGTTCCTGGTACCGGCATGTGATATACGCGCCAGGTTTTTATACGGGATATGGGGTAAAGACCCTGCCGGGCATACGTGAGGCTATCGAGCAACGCAATTGGAAGGAAGCGCAGGAGCAAATTGGTATTGCGGCGGCGGTGCTGAAGAAGTTCGCGGATTATCTGGATGGGATACATTGAATTTGAAAAAATTTTTTCGATACAGTTTATGGATAACAGGCGGCCTCGGCTGCCTGTTCATTCTTTTATGGCTGGGGGTGGCGGCGTATATCATGATCCGTAAGCCCGTGATCCTTCAAAAAGCCCGGACGGAATTAAAGAAACGTTTAGGTGGGGACGTCCGCATTGGAGATATGGAAGTTTCTTTCTTCCATCATTTTCCACATATCACACTGCATCTCTCAAAAGTCACGCTCCGCGATAGTCTCTGGCAGGAGCATCATCATGATCTCTTGCATGCGGAGGATATGTATCTCAGCCTTGCCCTGTTCCGGAGTCTTTTTGCCGGCAAGGCCCGGCTGGGTAAGGTGTTCGTGGAAAAAGGCACTGTCTATCTTTTTACCGACACGACGGGCTATAGCAATACCTCCGCATTGAACCGTGGTCTGTCTGGGGGCCGTGAGGATGTGCAGTTTCCGGATTTCGCGTGCACGGATGTCCGGCTGGTCATCGAAAACCAGGATCGCCATAAATTCTTCGACCTGGAATTCCGGCGGCTGGATTGTGCTATCGGCAAGAACGGAAGAACATTGTCACTGACAACAGATGCCGATGCGCTGGTGCAGCATTTCTCCTTCAATACGGAAAAAGGGAGCTTTATAAAAGACAAGACACTGGCGGGGCATTTTATCCTGCAATTCAATTCGGGCAGTAAGATCGTACAGTTCAATAAGGCCATGGTGCGCATCGATGGCCATCCTTTTGTATTGACGGGGCGATTTTTTCCCAACGTAAAGCCTGATCCTTTTACATTAAGTATTCAGGTGAATGATATTCCTTATAGACAGGCGACAGCGCTTTTGACGCCTGCCATCCAACAAAAACTAGACCTCTATGATGTCGACAAGCCTGTATCGATACAGGCTGACCTGGATGCGGGGGCGGCAGACGACCCTACTCCGTTGATGACTGTCCACCTGAACCTGCAGAATGCCAGTGTCAATACCCCTGTGGGCCGATTGGACGGGGTGAATGTTATGGCGAGCTTCACCAATGAATGGGTGCGTCATGAAAAAAGAAGGGATGAAAATTCGGCGATCCGGCTATTGTCCTTTTCCGGCTCGCTGATGAACATTCCTTTGCATTCCGATACGGCGGTGATCACGGACCTGAAACACCCCATGCTGGATTGTGATCTCCGGTCGGCTTTCGAGCTGACCCGGCTGAACGAGCTGGCGGGCAGCAGGAGCATTGCCTTTCGTAAAGGCGCCTGTTCGCTGAATATCAACTACAAGGGTCCTCTTCGGGAGGAGGATAGTTCGACGGTGTCGCTGTTTGGCAGCATGACGATCGACAGCGCCACGGTACTCTATCTTCCCTATAATTTTCAGCTGACGGAAGGCACGGGCAAGATCCGATTTAAAGACCAGGACCTGGTATTCGATAAACTGGAAGCCAGGGCCGGCAGCAGCAAGCTCGGCTTGAAAGGTATTATCCGGAATATTTCTCCGCTGATCGATCAAAACCCCGGCGACAAACATGTCGGTCCTTTGGACAACGGACCCGGGGTGCGTCCGGCTATCGATCTTACTCTCAGCAGCCCCCGGCTGGACCTCGAAGACCTGGCGCCTGTGCTGGGCAGACCGGCGGCGGCAGCGATGGGGCGGGCGGGCTCGAAACCATTGTTTCGCGAATCGGCTGGGCGGCTGGACCAGCTGCTACGGGATGGGGCGATCCATCTGCAAATAGATGCCGCGGAGCTACGTTATCAGCACTTCTCGGGTGTACGGGCAAAGGCTGAATTGTTATTCCAGGCGGGTGAGGTGCAGCTAAAAAAAATGGAGCTCGCTCAGGACGACGGGTCGCTGACATTGACAGGGACATTTCGCAGACAGCCGGGCGGTGGAGGAAATCCGCTGACTTTTAAAAGTCATTTGGAACAGGTGGATATTCCGAAGCTCTTTACGGCGTTTAACAATTTTGGGCAGGACGGTCTAACGGCCAGGAACCTCAAAGGCAAGCTCACGGCCGATGTAGCCATGACAGGACAGCTCACGGACAAGGCGCGGATGGTTAAAAACAGCATGAAAGGAACCGTCAGTTTTAGCATCAAAGGAGGGCAGCTGATCGACTTCGAGCCGATGGAAAAGATACATGAGATGGTGTTGAAGAAAAGAGATCTCTCCGAAATCCGGTTTGGCGAGTTGAACAATCAGCTGGACCTGGATACAACTACCTTGCATATCCATCGCATGGAGATACAGTCCACGGCCTTTACACTTTTTGTGGAGGGGATCTATGATTTCCGGACGGGTCCGGACCTCAGCGTGAAGGCGCCTTTGAGCAATCTGAAAGATCGCAATGCTGCCATGGCTCCGGAGAGTAAGGGCAATGACGGCAAGGCGGGTCTTAGCGTGCGTCTGCGGGTACGCAGGGGAGATGATGGCAAAATGAAGATCAGCTGGGACCCTTTCAAAAAAGCGCTCAAAAAGAAAAAATAGCCCCTGCCCGGCCAAGATGCCAGTGGCATCTTTTTGGTAACTTGCGTTTATGGGGTTTAAAATTCATTCCGAATATGCTCCGGCGGGTGATCAGCCGGCCGCCATTCGCCAGCTGACCGAGGGCATTCTTTCAGGGGAACAATACCATACTTTATTAGGGGTCACGGGCAGCGGCAAGACGTTTACCATTGCCAATGTTATCCAGAATGTGCAGCGGCCCACGTTGGTGCTGACGCATAACAAGACGCTGGTGGCGCAGCTGTATGGCGAGTTCAAACAGTTCTTCCCGGACAATGCGGTGGGGTATTTTGTCAGTTATTATGATTATTATCAGCCGGAAGCCTATATGCCGGTGAGCAATACCTATATCGAAAAGGACCTTTCCATCAATGAGGAGCTGGAAAAGCTGCGTCTGCAGGCCACGACACAGTTGTTGAGCGGCAGGCGGGATATCATCGTGGTCGCCTCGGTGAGCTGTATCTATGGTATCGGTAATCCGGCAGAATTCGAGAATGGTATCGTCCGCATACAAAAGGGTCAGATGGTCAGCCGCCAGGGCTTTTTACATGCATTGGTGAACAGCCTGTACAAGCGCACCGAAATAGACTTCAGTCGTGGGAGTTTCAGGGTAAAGGGGGATACGGTGGATATAAATCTTCCTTATGTGGACTATGGCTATCGTATCAGCTTTTTTGGAGATGAGATCGACGAGATCGAGAGCTTTGACGTCAAGACGGGGAAGCGGATCGGGGTGATGGAAAACGCGGCGATCTTTCCTGCGAACCTGTACCTGGCGCCCAAAGACATATTGCAGCAGGTAATCTATGAGATACAGGACGAGCTGTCTGCGCAAGTAGCTTATTTTAAGAATGTCGGTAAATATATCGAGGCCCAGCGATTGAGCGAGCGGGTGAACTATGATGTAGAGATGATCCGGGAGCTGGGCTACTGCAACGGAGTAGAGAACTATTCGAGATTCTTCGACAGGCGGCACCCGGGTACACGTCCTTTCTGTCTGCTGGATTATTTCCCCAAGGATTTTATGCTGGTGCTGGATGAAAGTCATCAGACGGTGCCCCAGATCAGCGGGATGTACGGGGGTGACCGCAGCCGTAAGCTTGTGTTGGTGGACTATGGGTTCCGGCTCCCCAGCGCGCTGGACAACCGGCCGCTGAACTTTCATGAGTTCGAATCGATGACGGGTCAGACGATCTTTGTGTCGGCCACTCCCGGTGATTATGAGCTGGAGAAGACGGGCGGAGTCGTCGTGGAGCAGGTGGTACGTCCTACGGGATTGCTGGACCCTCCCATCGAAGTGAGGCCCAGTGCGGGTCAGATCGACGATCTTCTGGATGAGATCGACAAGTGGGTGAAGAAAGGGGACCGGGTGCTGGTCACTACGCTGACGAAAAGGATGGCGGAAGAAATGGACCGGTATCTGCATCGGATCGACATCAAATCGAAATATATCCATAGCGAGGTAGATACGCTGGAGCGGGTGGAGATCTTACGACAGCTGCGTCTTGGCGAGATCGACGTACTGGTGGGGGTGAATCTGTTAAGGGAGGGATTGGATCTTCCGGAAGTGTCGTTGGTAGCCATCCTGGACGCGGATAAGGAAGGTTTTTTGCGCAATGAGAAGTCGCTGACGCAGACGGCGGGAAGGGCGGCCCGGAATGTGGATGGGCTGGTGATCTTTTATGCGGATACGATCACGGAGAGCATGCAGCGGACGATGGATGAGACGGCCCGGCGGCGGGAGAAGCAGATGGCCTACAATGCAGAGCATGGGATCGTTCCTCGCACGGTGACCAAATCCAAGGAGCAGGTATTTAAGCAGACCTCTGTACTGGATATCAAGGGTTATGATCAGACCAATCCCTATGCTATTTCGCCGGATGAGGACATTGTGACGATGGTGGCGGAGGAGCAGGAGACATACCAGACGATACCTCAGATGGAGAAGGCTATCGCGAAGGTGAAGAAGGAGATGGAGAAGGCGGCGAGGGACCTGGATTTTATGGAGGCGGCGAGGTTGAGGGATAATATGTTCAGCATGCAGAAGCGGTTGGAGGAGATGAAGAGGTAGGGTGTACTTGTTTGATTACTAACGTAAAAAGGGGGTTATTACCAATATCGGATTTCTTTGCGTAAATTACGGCCCATGTCAGGCGCCATTAAAATATTACCTCATTATACCTACCATGACTATGAGCAGTGGGAGGGGCAATGGGAATTAATTGAAGGCATTCCTTATGCCATGAGTCCTTTGCCTGTACCCAAACATCAAAAAATCGCCATGGCTTTAGGGGCGGAGTTTACTATGATGCTTAAAAGCTGTAAGCAATGTACAGCGTACCAGCCGGTAGATTACCGTATATCAGATGACACCATTTTGCAGCCGGATATGTTAGTCGTATGCGGGGAAATAACTAAAAAGTATCTTGATTTTCCTCCGGCCCTGGTAGTTGAAATATTATCTCCTGCTACTGCATTAAAAGACCGGCATAGCAAGTATTCTATCTATGAATCACAGGGAATTCCATATTATCTAATCATCGACCCGGATGCAGAGCAGGTTGAAGTATATAAATTGAATAGTAGCGCCTACTCACTTGACAAAAACGGGAAACTCTTCTCCTATCAGTTTTCTTTAGGAAGTTGTTCTGCTATTATTGATTTCAAGGAAATCTGGGGGAAATAGATTCACTTCTTTCGAGAAAATACAGTCTATAATTATTTGTATAAGAAATATTCGTATTTTGGTATCTGCATATTGCAGATACTATGGTATCTTGTAAGTAAACCTTCGCAGAACTTCTTTGCTTCCAACCTTCGATAATCATCTTTTAAGCTGAGGCCACGCTTCGGCACATTATTGTTTTGTCAAAAACTAACAACCATGCATATAAAAATATGCAACTATTGCTGCTGCATAGTGACAAGAATTAACTCTCAACCTCAATTGTCGAAAAGCGAATGCCTAAACAATTGTAAAATTGCGGACTTAAAAGACATCATAAAATACAATAATTGTATTTATACTTGTAAAGCACGTATACAATATTACAATTTTTATTACAAAAACCAAAGAGATTTTACAATTATGGCAAAGAAAGCCCCTTTAACAAAAATTAAAAAGTTTAGACGAGATTATTATCGACTACGAGAGCTATATAGCAATGACGAAATAGCAGACAAAATACCCATGGATCCCGGTAATTTAAGTAGTTATGTATCTGGTAATAAAACTCCCGGGGCGGAATTCATTGACAAATTTTATAGTGTATTCCAGGAAGACCTGACTAAGTTGGGTTACGATCACCCCGGTGATGACGATCTACTTACCGAAGTCAATGAGGAGCAACTTGCGCTCATGCAGCGAAATCGACGGGTATTGATCGATGAGCTAAAGGTGCAAAATGAATTTCTGCGCTCCAACTTTGGCAAAATTGTCGAAACTAACCAGACCATGGCAGAAAGCAATAATAGAATGTCGCAAAGTAATTTGATCCTGGCAGAAACCAATCACAAGCTGGCGAACCCGAAAGGGTTATAAGTTCGTTTCATTTAAGCGTCGGATCTTCAAGACCATACGAAAACTAAAAATTTTAGCAAGTCCAGCTGCGGCCGGTGATGATATTTGACTAAATTGCAGCATGGATAAAAGACTCTTTCTATTGGACGCCATGGCGCTGATCTTTCGTGCTTATTATGCACTCATCAGCAGTCCCCGCATTACCACCAAGGGCCGGAATACGAATGCACAGTTCGGATTTACCAATGCGCTCATCGACCTGATCAACAATCAGCAGCCTTCCCATATGGCGGTGTGTTTCGATACGCACGCCCCTACTGAACGTCACGTTGATTTCGCGGACTATAAGGCCAACCGGCAGGAAACCCCGGAAGACCTACTGAGCGCGGTGCCGGATATCAAGGCCATCATCGAGGGATTCAATATCCCCTGTATGGAGCTGGATGGATACGAGGCGGACGATGTCATCGGGACATTGAGCAAGCAGGCGGCGGCGGCAGGCTATGAGGTGTACATGGTGACGCCGGACAAGGATTATGGGCAGCTGGTCTCAGAGAAAGTAAAGATCTACAAGCCGGGCTACCAGGGTGGCAGCGTGGAGATACTAGGTCCTGCGGAAGTGTGTGCCAAATGGAATATCAAGGACGTATCACAGGTGATCGATATTTTGGGTCTGATGGGGGATGCGGTGGACAATATTCCGGGCATCAAGGGTGTGGGTGAGAAGACGGCCGCAAAGCTGCTGGCGGAATATGGCACGCTGGAGAACGTGGTGGCCAGTGCGGACACGATCAAGGGGGCGCTGGGTGAAAAGATCCGTACGGGCAAGGAGCTCGCGGTGATGAGCAAGAAGCTGGCGACCATTATCACGAATGTGCCGGTGGAATTTCATGAAGAGAATTTCAGGTTGAAAGAATGGAACAAGCAGGCCTTGAATAACATTTTCACGGAGCTGGAGTTCAAGACCATCGGGAAAAGAATTCTTGGAGACAGCTTTAGCCCTGTCGTTACGGCTCCCGAGGGAGTACAGACTGATCTTTTCGGGAATGTGGTAAAACCGGCCGGCGGGTCGAAAAAAAGCGCGGCGGCGGCGCCTCCCTCGGTGGAGAAGCTGGAGGAAGCCAGCACGAGGCTGGAGGCGGCGGTGGAAAAAGGAGAAGAAGGCGCTGGGGAAGAAGGAGAGAAGGCTGCGGGCATCGTGGCGGGAAAGAATATCAACAACAGCCCTCATACCTACACCGCGGTGGTGGGAGATGAGGCTATAGGGGAGTTGGTAAAAAAACTCTTGTTACAAACGGAGATCTGTTTCGATACGGAGACGACGGGGCTGGACGCCAATGATGCGGAGCTGGTGGGCATGAGCTTTTCCTGGCAGGCAGGCGAAGCCTATTATGTTCCCTGCCCTGCAGACCAGGCGGAGACAAAGAAAATATTAAACGCCTTTGCGAATGTGTTCAAGGAGGAGTCCATCACCTGGATCGGGCAAAACCTTAAATACGATCTGCTGGTGTTGAAGTGGTATGGGGTGGAGCTGAAGGGACCTATTTTCGACACGATGCTGGCCCACTATGTCATCGAGCCGGAAGGTAAGCGGGGTATGGATCTGCTGAGCGCCCAATACCTGGGATATGAGCCGGTGCATATCGAAGAGCTTATCGGCAAGAAAGGAAAGACGCAGGGGACGATGCGGGATGTCGAGCTGGAAAAGATAAAGGACTATGCGGCGGAAGATGCGGATATCACCCTGCAGCTGCAGCATTGCTTCCTTCCCCTTTTGAAGAAGAAAGAAGTGGAGAAGGTTTTTTATGAAGTGGAGAACCCTCTTGTGAAGGTGCTTACTTCTATGGAATACGAAGGCATCCGATGCGATATGAACTTCCTGAAGGAATACTCCAAGGAGCTTGACAGGGAGGCGAAAGAGGCGGAGGAAAAGGTCTACGCCCAGGCAGGATTGAAGTTCAACCTGGCGTCGCCCAAACAGTTGGGAGAAGTGCTGTTCGAAAAAATGCAGCTGGACCCCAAGGCGAAGAAGACCAAGACGGGGCAGTATGCCACGGGTGAGGACGTCCTGCTGAAGCTGGCGACCCGTCACCAGATCGTGGACGATATCCTTGCCTTCCGCGAGCTGACGAAGCTAAAATCAACCTATGTGGATGCGCTGCCGCTGATGGTAAATCGTAAGACGGGCCGGGTCCATACGAGCTATGCGCAGGCTGTCGCTGTGACCGGCAGGCTCAGCTCCAATAATCCCAACCTGCAGAATATTCCCATCCGGACGGAACGCGGGCGGGAGATCCGCAAGGCCTTTATACCCCGTAGTGAAGAATATGTGCTCTTATCCGCGGACTATTCCCAGATTGAGCTGCGTATTGTAGCCGCTATCAGTGCGGACCCGAATCTGTGCGCAGCCTTTAAGGAAGGCAAGGATATCCATACCGCCACGGCAGCCAAGGTTTTTGGGGTAGAGGAAAAGGATGTCACCAAGGAGATGCGTTACAAGGCGAAAAGCGTCAATTTCGGCATTATCTATGGCCAGGGCGCTTTTGGACTGGCGGACAACCTGGGCATCAGCCGGACGGAGGCAAAAGAGATCATCGACAACTATAAAAAGCAGTTTGCGGGTATTCAGCAATACATGGATAAGACGATGAACTTTGCCCGTGAGACAGGCTATGTCGAGACCCTGATGGGCCGTAAAAGATGGCTGAGGGATATCAATTCGGCGAATTTTACCGTCCGGGGGTTTGCGGAAAGGAACGCCATCAACTCCCCTATCCAGGGTACGGCAGCCGATATGATCAAGCTGGCTATGATCCGGGTGGATGAAGCCTTCCGTCTGGGAGGGTTCCAATCGAAAATGTTATTGCAGGTGCATGACGAACTTGTCTTTGACGCCCATAAGGATGAGGTGGATAAAATCAAACCCATCATTATGCGTTGTATGGAGACGGCGCTTCCCCTTCCTAATGAGGTGCCTGTGCTGGCAGAAGTAGGGTCGGGCGTAAACTGGCTGGAGGCGCATTAGATTTTAACAATTTATTTTTCAGGGCCATAAAACTTTTGGGTGCCGATACAGTCATACCTGGGAGATGTATGCCCCTAAGTTTTATCTCTACCCAGAACGGGCCGGAGGCACGTTGTCCGTAACCGAGGGACCGAAGGTTACGACCGAGGAGGACCGTGTCGAAGCAGGTCCGACGAAGGCCTCAGACATTAGATCTTTCTGGAAAACGGGCTATATTTCTCGGGCGCCCGTTTTCCGGACATTACTAAACTGATAAATTAACACATATGAAAAGCATTCGTACTATATTATTTCCGCTGTTCTGCGCCGTCTTTTTCGCCGGCACTGCCGTTGGACAGGAGGCTCAGCAGGAGTGGCCGAGGAGTTTTACGACAGATGATGGTACGGTGATAAAGATCTTTCAGCCCCAGCCGGAATCTTTTTCGGACAATGTCCTGAAAAGCCGCTGGGCTATTTCCGTATTGCAGAATGGCAAGTCGGAACCAGTCTTTGGTACTTTCTGGTCGATAGCCAATGTGGAGACGGACAGGGACAACCGCCGGGTAGTGATCCAGTCGGTGAAAGTGCCAAACGTACGATTCCCCGGACAACAAGACGATAACTTCAACAGCAGTCTTAAGAGCTCACTGGAAGCCAATTTGCCTTCAGCCGCGGGAGATCTTTCACTGGACGAGCTGCTGGCTTCCCTGGATCAGAATACCGAACAAAAGAAATTATCCAAGGACCTGAACACAACGGCTCCAAGGATCATTTATAGCGACAGGACTTCCATACTGGTGCTGATCGATGGTCAGCCCAAACTGCAACCGAACAAGGATTGGGGTGTGGATGTCGTAGTCAACTCGCCTTTTACCATTGTAAAAAATAATGACGGCGCCTTTTATCTATATGGGGGCAAACACTGGTATACCGCCCAAGCCGCAACAGGGCCCTACTCTCCTGCCGGCAATGTTCCGTCCAATCTTGATCCCGTGAAGAGTGCTGTGGATGCGGCCAATAGCTCCAATGCCGGCTATATCGATAGCGCCAGCGCTTCACAGGACAATCAGCTCTCGAACATTGTTGTCAGCACGTCCCCTGCGGAGCTGATCCAATCCAGCGGTCAGCCCAATTGGAGCCCAATTTCGGGGACAGACCTCAGCTATATCAGCAATTCGCCCAACGATATATTCCAGGATCAGAGCACGGGCAGCTATTATGTGTTGCTGTCGGGCAGATGGTACACCTCTTCTTCCCTTACGGGAGGATGGCACTACGTGGCCGCCAATGCATTGCCTGCAAATTTTGCCCGGATACCGGAAGGAAGCCCCAAGGATAATGTCCTGGCGAGCGTAGCCGGTACGGAAGCAGCCCGGGAAGCCATCATGGATGCCCAGATCCCGCAAACGGCAAAGGTCGATCGCAGCACGGCCTCTACCGATGTACAGTACAATGGCGACCCCAAATTTGCGCCGTTGCAGGGTACGGACATGCAGTATGCTACCAATACATCGAGCTCCGTTGTCAAATATGGCGACAATTATTACACGGTGGACAATGGTGTCTGGTTTGTAGGCCCGAGTCCGAGCGGTCCCTGGCAGGTAGCTACCGAGCGTCCCGAAGAAGTGGACAGGATTCCGCCGAACTCGCCTCTCTATAATATCAAGTACGTATATGTGTATGATGTAACGCCTCAGTATGTATATATGGGTTATACGCCCGGATATTTGAATACCTACATCTACGGGCCTACCGTGGTCTATGGAACAGGCTTTTACTATGACCCCTGGTTTGACGGGTTCTATTATCCCCGTCCCTGGAGCTGGGGTTTTGGGGTCTGTTATAATCCCTGGGCCGGATGGAGCCTTGGCTTTGGATATGGCTGGGGATGGTTCCATTACGGAATGGGCTTTGGCGGCTTTGGCTATGGGGGCTACTGGGGCGGATGGGCCGGTGGCGGATGGTGGGGACCTCGTATGTATCGTCCCTCCTATACCTGGAACAACTACCGTACTTATGGTTACTATGGCAATAATTTCTACCGGAACAGGAATGTATACGCGAATCACTATACCACCAATATTTACCGGAACAGGGGGGGCATCGTGACTCGCAATGTAAACGGCGGCACTTATTACCGTCCCGTGTCAACCCGTCCTGTCGCCAACGGCGGGCGTCCCGGCGGCTCCTTTAACGGTTCCAGCCGGCCTATTACACAGGGCGGCAGACCGGGTGGCGGGTACAACGGCCAGCCCAATGGATATTCGACCAGGCCCGGAGGGAACAATGTCTATTCGGACAGGAGCGGGAATGTCTATCAGCGGAATGCTACCACCAATCAATGGCAACAGCGGCAGTCCAACTCATGGAGGCCTGTACCCAATAACAATCCAAATGTTCAGAACCTGAACAGGGATCAGCAGATGCGCGCGCGTGGACAGCAGAGCACACAGAATTTTGAAAGGGCGAGAAGCTATAACGCTCCTTCCCGTCCCCAGAACTTTAGCAGACCCAGCGGAGGTGGCGGGTTCAGCCGGCCCAGTGGAGGCGGATTTAGCGCTCCCCGGTCGAGCGGCGGAGGCGGTGGCGGTGGTTCGAGACCTTCCTCCGGTGGTGGTGGGGGCGGCAGGAGAAGAGGATAACCGAGCGCAGCGAAGGTTACGACCGAGGAGGAGCGAATACATGGAGCTCCGACGAAGGTCTGAGCGTAGCGAAGATCTAAGCATCAATAAACAAAAAGCCTCGAATAAGTGTAACTGCTTATCGAGGCTTTATTTTTCGGGTGTCCTATGGTCAAAAGTAGTCCCCGCGAAAAAATTTCTACTATCTGGGCCTTCGGCCAGGTCGTCTATGGCGACCTTTGGTTTCATTACGAAAACTTTGTGCTATGTCTCTGACCAATGAAGTTTCTCATCTCTGGCCTAATCAGCCAGGTTTTATCCTGGACAATATCAGCGATGTGGTTATATCCACTGATCTGAATTATGCTGTCAAGAGCTGGAACAAGGCTGCTGAGGAGATGTTCGGGCTCAAGGTGATCGAGGTGCTGGACAAGTCGATACGGGATGTGGTGGATTATGATTTTCTTACCGACAGCCGCGAGACGGCCTGGATAGAGCTTAGACGGGATGGAAAGTGGAAAGGGGTCATGGCGCTGAAAAGGGGGGATAGCGAAATTTTTCTGGAGTGCAGCAGTTCTTGTATCAAGGGGCCGGATGATCAACTGATGGGATATGTGTCCATTTACCGGGATATCACGTTGCAGAAGAACCTGGAGAAGATGATGGTGGAAGAAGAGGTGCGGAAGAAAAGGGAGATCATCAAGGCTATCATGGAGGCGCAGGAGAAGGAGCGGAAGGAGATCTCTTCCGAGCTGCATGATAATGTAAACCAGATCCTCACTACCTGCAAGCTCTTTTTGGAAATAGCCAGGAACAATCCTGCGGATGCGCGGTTTATCGACGACTGTTATCAGAATATCCAGATGGTCATCGAAGAGATCCGTAATATCTCGCATAATCTTACTCCGTATACGTTAAAGGACCTGGGTCTTGCTGCTGCCGTGCACGACATCGTGCAAAAGATCAACCAGTCGGGCAAGCTGTCGATACGGCTCCTGTCATTTCAGAATCTGGAAGAGGAGACGATCAGTCCGGACATCAAGCTGGCCATTTTCCGCAGTATACAGGAAAAAATAAGCAATGTCCTGAAACATTCGCAGGCCACGGAATTGAGCATAGCCCTTACCGTCTATGAGGAGAAGATAAGCCTAATACTGACCGACAATGGCCGTGGCTTTGATGAGAAGGCTGTCAAAAGGGGTATTGGGCTGAACAATATTCAAAACCGTGTGGAATATTATAAGGGATCCTTTCACCTGAAGACCGCCCCCGGAGAGGGGTGTGAATGGAGAATAGAATTACCTTGCAATCAGGAGAGCACATTATGACGCCCACGTTGTATTACTGTTATGACGCCTATTGCGGATGGTGTTATGGGTTTAGCCCTGTCATCCGGCGGATCTTCGAAGAGTACCGTGACCGCCTGGCCTTCGAGGTATTGTCCGGAGGCATGATACTTCCTGAAAAACCGCAACCTATCGGGGTCATGGCGGCCTATATACAAAAGGCTTACAAGACTGTGGAGGAGCAGACTGGCATAAGATTTGGCAAAGACTGGCTGTGGCATATTTTCAATCCTGAAGAAAGCGACTGGTACCCTTCTTCGGAGAAGCCGGCCATTGCTCTTTGTGTATTCAAGGAGTATCATCCGGAGCTGGCTATCCCCTTCGCGGCGGACCTGCAGTATGCCCTGCACGAGGAGGGACGTGATCTTACGGATGACGAGGCCTACCGCCACCTCCTGGAGAAATATGGGATCGCGGACAAGGAGTTTTATGAAAAGCTGCATAGTCCTGTATATAAAGCTAAAGCCTATGAGGAGTTCGAGCTGGTGAAACAGTTGGGAATTACGGGGTTTCCCACCCTGCTGTTACAGGTGAGCGAGTCGCGGATGTATCTATTGAGCAGGGGGTATACCGACTATGAGACCTTCCGTGGCGCCCTCGAACGGGCGCTGGAGGCAGCCAGGGCTCAGGCGTAGGACTCGGCCGGGGCCTTCGGTGCTGTGTGGGCTGCGGCACCGTAGGGGTAAAAATTTATGGTCAAACTGGCCGTTTCGTATTAACTTGCATCTCCCATAAAATTATCAGCATGGAATATAACAAAGTAATCGCTGTGACCGGATTGCCGGGATTATATGAGTTGTTAAGCAGCAAGTCCGATGGTGCGATCGTACGTTCGTTGGATGACAAGACCACCCGTTTTGTATCCAGCCGTATCCACAATTTCTCTCACCTGGAGAGTATCGAGATCTATACGGTCCGGGAAAATGTCAACCTGGTGGATGTATTGAAGGCCATGGAAGCAAGCAGTGAAAGGCTGCCCAATGAAAAGGACAATAAGGACGTACAGGCTTATTTCACAAAGGTATACCCGGACATGGACTTTACCCGTGTGTATGCCAGTGACATGAAGAAAATGGTCAAATGGTTCAGTGTGTTAAAAAGCAATGACATCGAGATCAAGCTTTCCGAGCCTGGAGAGGAGGTAGCCGAGGAAGAGCTGGTAGAAGAAGAAAAGGCCCCTGCAAAGCCAAAGAAGGAAAAAGCAGCGCCGGTTGAAGAAAAGGCTGTTGCGGTAGAGAAGGCGCCTGCCAAGAAGGCCAAGAAAGAAGCGGAGGAAGAGCCGGTCCCTGCAAAGAAGGCGGCAGCAAAGAAATCTAATGATGGTCCTTCGGACAACGAGCCGAAGGCTCGTTCTGGGGAAGCCCCTAAGAAAAAAGCCGCAAAAGAGGAGGAAGAAACGCCCAAAAAGGCAGCTCCTAAAAAGGCGGCCAAGAAAAAATAGGATAGATAAAAAATTTTCGGATGAACTATACAGCTGAATTGGAAAAGCCAAAGAGGCATTTTTTACCAGAGGATTTTGTGTTGACGGATTGGAATGGGTTGGAGCCCTATCTCAAGAATCTGGAAGAGCGGGTGTTGGATTCGAGACAGGCATTGGAGAAATGGTTACATGACCTGAGTGAGCTGGAGGCCGTGATCAGCGAAGATTCCAGCTGGAGACAGATCCGCATGACATGCGATACGGAAAATAAAGAGCTGGAAGAATCCTTCCGGTATTTTGTCATGGAGATACAGCCGCATATACAACCCTATGGGGACAGGTTGAACCGCAAGCTGGTGGAATGTCCTTATACGAGCGAGCTGGATAAGCGCGAGTTCTTTACCTACATCCGGAGGGTAAAAAAGCAAATCGAGCTCTTCCGGGAAAACAACATCCCGCTGCAGGCCGAGCTGAGCGTGCTGGCGCAGCAGTATGGAATGATCGCGGGAAAGATGACCGTGACCCTGGATGGGAAAGAATACACGTTGCAACAAGCGGCAAAATTCCTCGAAAACCCGCAACGCAATGTGCGGGAAGATGCTTACCGGAAGATACAGGAGCGAAGACTGCAGGATAAGGACGCCTTGGGCGATCTGTATTCCCAATTGATACAGCGCCGCCACCAGGTTGCAGTGAATGCGGGTTTTGCTAATTATCGCGATTATAAGTTTGAAGATCTTGGCCGGTTCGATTATACGAAAGAAGACTGTTTTCAATTCCACGATGCCGTGAGGGAATATGTATTGCCATTGGTGAGTCGCATTCTCGAACAGAAGAAAGCAAAGCTGGGGCTGGAAGCGTTGCGTCCATGGGATACGGAGGCGGAACCCGCTGGTGTAGAGCCTTTGCGGCCATTCAAGGACGCGGGGGAGCTGATCACCAAGACGACCGAATGTTTCGATCAGCTAAATCCTTTTTTTGGAGATTGTCTGCGTACGATGAAGTCCATGGGAAGGTTCGACCTGGAGAGCAGGAAGGGAAAAGCTCCTGGCGGCTATAATTGCCCGTTAGCTGAAACCGGCGCGCCATTTATTTTTATGAATGCTGCCGGACAAATGGGGGACCTGACAACAATGGTTCACGAAGGCGGCCATGCCATACACTCTTTTTTAGCACACCCGCTGGAGCTGAGCTCCTTCAAGGAGTATCCAATGGAAATTGCAGAAGTTGCAAGCATGTCGATGGAGCTATTCAGCATGGATCATTGGGATCTTTTCTTCGCTAAAAACGATTTAGCAAGAGCACGTCGTCATCAGCTGGAACGTGTTATTACGATATTCCCCTGGATTGCTACCATCGATAAATTCCAGCATTGGGTATACGAAAACCCCAACCACACCCTGGAAGAAAGGAAGGAGCATTGGATGGCAATCCTGCAGGAGTTCACTTCTCAAGTGATTGACTGGCAAGGGCTAGAGCAGTACAGGCCTTTTAGCTGGCAACGGCAGCTGCATCTTTTTGAAGTACCTTTCTACTATATCGAATATGGTATCGCACAGTTGGGCGCCATCGGATTGTGGAAACAGTATAAGGAGAACAAAGAGAAAGCGTTAAACAATTACATGGCTGCTCTAAGCCTGGGTGGCACCCGGACACTACCGGAATTATACGATGCCGCGGGTCTTCGGTTTAACTTTTCCAAAGAGCATATTAAACAATTGATGGAATTTGTCAGCGCTGAATTGGAGCAGAATTGATCCGGAAACGCCTGCAATTTTTTTCAAAAAATACCCGGAAAGTAGTACTTATACCTATTGCTCGTATGCTTTTTTCCGGCTATATTTGTAATCACTACCAGCTATGTCGGGTGATTCAACGTCACTCTTAACATAAAGAAGCTACTAATCAGAGCCTTAACCAAAAGTCCCGGTGTTTCTACATCGGGGCTTTCGCTTTTTGTACCTTGATGTGCTGAAAGCCGCGAGGGGCCTGACTCATACATCCATGTTGCAACTTTTACAAACGCCGCTGACAAGCATTTCCACCTGCTCGACAACGAAGCCATTTGGAAGCTTAATGGGAGGAACCATCACGCCTTCGAGACATACTGTGTTGCCACAGGCGCTGCAAACAAAATGAACGTGATCGTCATGGTGATGTCCTTCGGAGCAGTTGTCCTTGCATAACGCATAACGTATAGAATTATCCGAAGTGGGAATACTGTGTATCATGCCTTTTTCGAGAAAGGCCTGTAGTGTACGGTAGATCGTGACACGATCAAATTTTTCTCCCGCACGTTTTTCAATATCATTGTGCGCCAACGCGCCATCCTGTTGCAAAAACAATTCCAGGATCTTCTTTCGCCCGCTGGTCACGCTTAGCTGATTGCGTTTGAGTATGTCTTCAATTTTACGGTCCATGATATCATCCGGGATTGTTATTGAATAATCCGTTTGCAAATCGTGGCGCAGCGGATGCCGGCTCCTTCAATAGCGCCTTTATATCTTTCTCCAATTCGGCCAGCTCATCTTTTTTTAGGCTGTCATATATTTTTCGTACACGCCCTCCTTTGTCGACCAGGGCCAGGAATTGCGTATGTATGAACTGCTCGTCAATGTTGGTGGTATTATTCTTCGGATCGTCCAACAAATAAGATCCTCTTGCGAGTGCATACAGACTATCCTTCCTTCCCGTAAGGAACCACCACTTGCCCGGATCGGCTCCTAAAGAGTCGGCATAATGTTTCATGCGCGCTATGGTATCCGTCTGGGGGTCTACGGTGTAAGAGAGAATGCGAAAATTGGGCTCTCCCGCAAACTGGTTTGCAATCTGCTTCATGTTCCTATTCATCTTGGGGCAGATGCCTTTGCAGGTGGTGAAGAAATATTCAGCCACATATACTTTTCCATCTACGTCCTTTTGTGTGATCGGCTTGCCGTCCTGGTTGGTGAAAGAAAAGGCATGCACATAGCTGATCACGGGTAGCTGCTCATCTCCATACCCGGGGATGAACCGGGCAAGCGCGAAATAGAACCCGACGAAAAGCAGTAGGAAAAAGACGATGAAGAATCCAATTTTTTTCTTGTTCATAATACCAGGCCGCCTACTTTGGGAGCGATCCATTTGCAAAGGTACGAAAACACCTCTTCGATGGACCGGCGCGAAAATTATTTGCAACGCTGTTGCGTTTGTTGTATATTTGTTACCCCTTTCCCTGGATGGACCCGTTGGAAAGGGCCAGAATAAAATGCTTAGTAAGATCAATTGGGATGTCCTGGGTATCACGGCCTCTGTGCTGTGTGCTATTCACTGTGCGGTGCTGCCCTTGTTACTGGCCAGTCTGCCAATACTGGGGATCAATATCATACACAATGCATATTTTGAGTATGGGATGATCCTTCTGGCCTTTTTGATTGGGTCCTGGGCTCTTTTACATGGCTTTAGACGGCATCACCGGCATCTCCTGCCCTTGCTGCTGTTCACAGGAGGGGTGTTGTTGCTGGTAGCCAAGCAGATATGGCATGCATACGAACTGCGGTTCCTTCCCTTTGCCGTGGCGCTCATCGTGGGGGCCCATGTATTGAACTACCGCCTGTCCAGGCCGGCGGCAGCGCGGACGCAGATGGACGTGCCCGGGGAAGTGGACCAGGCGGCATGATTACATGATTTGGAGCGGAATCGTTAACTTTGCAGGCACCGGGGATGGATTACTTTTGGTGACAAGCCAGACCCGGTGCAAACAACTAAACTTGGCGCGTTATGATCAAAACAGGCAATCCGGTGATCAGCATCTATACTGAAATGACTCCCAACCCGGAGACAATGAAATTTGTGGCTAACAAGCTGTTATATCCCGGAAAGAGTATAGATTTCCCGGATGTCGAAGCCGCCAAACCTTCTCCCCTGGCCATCGAGCTTTTTGGCTTTCCCTTTATAAAAAGCGTTTTCATAGCAAGCAATTTTGTTACGCTGACGAAGACTTCCGATACGGACTGGAACGATGTCATCCCTTCTATCCGGCAATTCCTGAAAGAGTACCTGGAAGAGGGAAAACCTGTTATCAATGAAGAAGAAGTGGTCGTTGTCAAGTCGGAAGGCAACGCGATCGATGCTGATGACGATGACGTGGTGAAGCGTATAAAAGAGCTGCTGGAGAACTATGTAAAGCCAGCCGTAGAAATGGACGGCGGCGCCATACAATTCAAGAGTTATAACGAGGGGGTTGTCAACCTGATGCTGCAGGGCTCCTGCTCGGGCTGCCCTTCTTCCATGATCACGCTGAAGGCCGGCATCGAAGGCATGATGAAGCGCATGATCCCTGAAGTAAAAGAAGTTGTGGCAGAAGCTGAATAATGTTTGTCCTTCGGACAACGAACCTCCGGTCCGTTAAATGAATCTCGCAGAGCTTTATCAGCAGTTCCTAAGCGATCTACATAATACTTCCGGTCTGGAATATATAGCGGTGTTTGCCGGCATCCTCAGTGTCTGGTTCAGCCGGGCGGAAAACATTTGGGTCTATCCCACGGGGTTGGTGAATACCATCATCTATGTCTATCTCAGCTTCCACTATTCCCTGTTGGGTGAAGCCAGCGTCAATTTTTATTATACGGTGGTGAGCATTTACGGCTGGATACTCTGGGCCCGGAAGGATAAACAGGATAAGCCATTGTTAAAGATCACCTCGTCCAGCGGCAGGGAATGGGCGCAGCAGATAGGTTTCTTTTCCTTTTTTTATATCGTCGTCTTCTCGGCGCTGACCTGGTTGAAAAAAGGGTTTGCGCCCCAGGCTATTCCCTGGGCGGACGCATTTGCTTCTGCTACGGCCTACACGGGTATGTGGCTGATGGCAAAAAAGAAAGTGGAGAGCTGGCACTGGTGGATCGCTACCAATTTCGCCTCTATCCCTCTCTATTTTGTAAAACACCTTGTATTCACCAGCGTATATTATCTTATCTTACTGATCATGGCCATTTCCGGGCTGATAGAATGGAACAGGAAATCCAAACAATGCCAGGAACCGCTGAAAGCGGTTCGTCAGCAGGACAGATAGAACCGAGCCTGCGAAGGTTCCGACCGAGGAGGAGTGAGGGCTCGGAACTCCGACGAAGGCCTCAGACATTAGCGATATGCGGGAATTGGGCTATTTTTACGACAAGACCAATTACCGCACTTTTATGCCGATTAAGAAAATCGTCGTCATAGGACCGGAGTCAACGGGCAAAAGCACGCTGTGCGAAGGGCTGGCCGCTCATTTCGGAACGGACTGGGTACCCGAGTATGCGCGGGAATACCTGTTACGGCACGGGAAGAATTACCAATATGCGGACTTGCTCACTATCGCGAAGGGGCAGCTGGCGCTGGAAGAAAAACATGCGGCGGAATTGGAGGAGCGCTGGGGTCAGGGGCTGATGGATCCCATTCTTTTTATCGATACGGACATGTATGTGATGAAGGTCTGGGGCGAATTTGTATTCGGTGCCTGTGACGCCTGGATACTGGACCAGGTGGTTACGCGTACATATGACGGATATCTTTTGTGCAATACGGATCTACCCTGGACGGCGGATGAGTTGCGGGAATACCCGGACGAGGGTCCCAGGGAACAGCTGTTCCATATCTATAAGGACTGTATGATCAACCAATCCACTCCATGGAGAGTGATCAGCGGATGCGAAGAAGATCGGTTGACGGCTGCTATCGCAGCCGTCAAGGAAATGCTAATTCAATAATCGCTGTATATCCGGATCGTCCTGCAAATGTCCCATCTGTGCCAATATCCAGGGAGAGCGACTGGCCACATGATCCGACATGGGTTTGATGGTAAAGACCTTGGGGTTGGGTAGACAGGCCGCGATCCTGGCAGCTTCTATACGGGTGAGGTTCTTTGCCGGCTTGTTATAGTAATAATGAGCGGCGGCCTCGATGCCATAGACGCCTTTGCCCATTTCACTCACATTCAAATACATTTCGAGTATCCGTTTCTTTCCCCATATCCACTCGATCATAAAAGTGAAATATACTTCAAGCGCCTTCCGGACCCAGCTCCTGCCCTGCCACAGAAAAACGTTTTTTGCCACCTGCTGGCTGATGGTGCTGGCCCCATGTAAGGACTTGCTCTTTTGATTATGCTTCATGGCTTTCTCGATGGATTTAAAGTCAAATCCATCGTGGTCGGGGAATAGCTGATCTTCAGAGGAGATAACGGCCAGCTTGGCGTAGGGGGAAATGTTCTTCATTCCCTGGTAGTCTCTTTTCAGCCCGTCACCACTGAATACGCTGCCCAGTTGCGTAAGGGTGATCGGTGGATTGACCCATTTCAACAACAGGATATAGAACAGCTGAAAAAAGAATAAAAAAATAAAAACACGTTTGATCACCCTCCAGACGCGGGGGACCAATCCCTTGGTATTGATAGGCATCGGGTTAGTTTACGGTATGCAATATACATACTTGTGGGGGGCCGGGAAAGGGGTAATTGCGAGAAAACACGAGACCGTATTTTCCGTGAGGCAGCCCTGGATAATGGCTGGTAGTATTCTGTGGGTTATTGCCAGGGTTTATTTGCCCGTATGTATAGGGCATAGCTTAAAATGATTACCTGCAGCCTATCGGGTGATAATTTCAAATTTTCAACGGCTTTGGCTGTGGCGATCCGCACCAATTGGGTATACTTCCTGGAAAATCCGGGAATTTCAGGAGTCAATATCCATTCCCTGAATGTCTCGATCAGTATCTTAGCCGCCATTGCCTCATCCACGGTGAAGTTTTTCAGGTATCCCCATAAAGCGCCGCTATACTTTTCATAATCGGCATGAATTGCCTTGGGACTAACTGTTTTGGTAGTCATTATTTATGGTTGCAGTAGGTGCGTTCCTTTTAACTGACTCGATCCCATTTTCCCTCCCGGCCGCTTCATTATACATTTCACTTGTCCCAATGATCTGGCTGTTTGCCGCCTTGAGGTTGAAGTAAAACTTTCCGTTGGAGGCTGTTTTGCGGTCGTAATGTTTGTCCTCGGAAGCATTTTTTTTCACCGACTCAATGCCATTCAGACAGCTTGCTTTGGTGGTATAGCCCTCACTGGTGAGGATCACCTGGCCATTATCGGCTTTCAGGTTGAATTGATATTCTCCGTTCTTTCTAACTGATACGATAAATTTACCCATAGTATGATTGTATTAAACGGCACCTTACGCGTGCGAGAGCAATCCAAAAATATAGGGCTATGTTAAAATAAAATGTAGAACTAACTCTACAACGACGGCGGCTTTGTCTGCCGAAGCTTTGGCGAAGGCTGGCTATGCCCTGGTCATTGACCAGCTGCCCGAAAACAAATAATCGTTCTCCTCCCAGCCGTCCGTGCCAGGCAGCTGGTCTATTCCCCATGTTCCGGAAAATGCACGGATCACGCGATCAAAGCTTCCCCAATAGTGGACCTGGTCCGCAGCTCTGGTTCTGTCTATCTGTATGTTATTCTGTTCATCAATTTCATAATAATAGGGATATTGTTTGACAAACCGGATGAGCTCACCCTCTATCGAACCGGTGAGGGTCGCGGCTTTCCACATATGAACCTTTGTTACATATTCCTCGCAGGTACCTGTCAGTATTCCGTTGTGCAAAACCATTTTCACATAGAAGCCCACTTTGATCTTTTGCCGTTCTTCGTCATATCCTGCTCCGTGTGAATAATACCCTTCCCAACTCCCGGAGTAAAACTTATCGGCCATGGAATAACTATTAATTTATGGATAATATTTTGAAGATGTGTCTCAGAAAGGTTTAGGCGGGGGCTTTTTAAACGTGAGTTCGAGATAGTCCAGGTTGAACTTGTGTCCAAGATGATAGGTGGAGCGTGTCGTCCGGGTCAGGATAAAACCGCCTACTACGAGGGAGATACCGGTGACAATGCCGGAATGGGTATACCAGGTGGACGCCTTGTCATGTCGAAGGGCTCCGTTGGCGGCATTCAGGACGAGGATACCCGCAGCGGCGGCAAACATGCCGTAGGGCAGAACGGTGTTGCCAAAATTATAATGTGTCCGGCGGATGGTGCGGATCTCTTTGTAATGAAATCCCAGGCCATTTACGTATACGGTGTCATGCTTCAGCTGGGTGATGGTGCCGTTGAACCATTGACCATAGACTGTCTCCATGTTCAACGCATCCCCTACTGTATATGTGTGGATCAGCGCACCTCTTTTCTTCAGGACGAGCAGATCGGTCTGCGCCGATGTGACAAAGGGGATAAGGCAAAAAAATAATATGATGAACCTGTTCATGGCGTACGTCAAACTTACAAATTGATGTTCACATCCAAGTGTTAATGAAAGCCTATTATGGGCGGATGGGGCAGGGGTGATCCTAATGCATGATCCTGTGGGAGAAAAGCACCAGCGCCAGGCCAAAAACGATAAGCAGCGATCCGGAGATCTTATTGATGATGGTGAGTGTACGTAACGTGAGCTTGCTGCGCAGCCGGCCGGCCATCATCACTTTCAACACATCGGCTCCCATATTTACCAGCAGGCAAACGGAGAAAATTATGATACGTTCCTGCAGGGTATGGTCAACCGAAAGTACGGTGGCGTTGCCCAGCCAAAAAAGGATGACCCCGGGATTGAGGGTATTGATGATAAATCCGGATGCAAAGATCCTGGCCATATCCCTTTTACGGAAGCGAACCTCTTTTCCTTCTGCATCCGTGGGCAGATGAGCTTTTTTGAAAAAGGCGAAATAAACACCCATGGAGACGAGAAAGGCGCTGCCGGCGATGGCAATGGCGCTCTTATGCTCGAGCATTTGATTTACCAGCGAACTGACGGTATTGCTAAGGAAGACGAGGATGATATCGCTGACCCAGACGCCGATGACGAAGCTAAAGCCGCCTTTGTGGCCGTTGTTCAGGCTTTGCTTGATGATGGTAAAAATAATCGGCCCCACCGATAAGGCAAGAACGAATCCCAATGCTAAACCTTTCAATACGGCTTCTGTCATAGCTTTCTGTTTGTGCCTCGTCGCACCCGGCCAGGGGGTGGGGGCTAGATGGCGCCTGTCTCCAGGAACTTCTGCCAATCCTGGAGCATTTTGCCCTTCAGCACCCTGGGGAATTTATGTTGTCCGCCTATTTTGCCTTTGAGCCGCATGAATTCCATGAATTTAGCTTCCGGCAGCACCTGGACGTATATATCTTTTAATGCACTGTCTCTTTCGACTGCGTAGTCATCATTCAACTCCCGGAGTTTTGCATCTATTTTCTGCCGCAGCACTTCGGGGTCTGCATTATCGTCGCTGCCCAACCACCACTGATGTGCAAAAAAGAGACCATGGGGTATGCCCGCCACGGTGAACTCGGGTATGGACATATTCAGCTCTTCGCTGACGACCTGTACGGCCTTGTTCATGTTGTCCACGCTAAGATGCTCGCCTACCAGGCTGAGGAAGTGTTTGGTGCGGCCGGTGATAATGATCTCGCTGCGGGCCTTGTCCACAAAACGTACGGTATCGCCTATCAGGTACCGCCAGGCCCCTGCGCTGGTGCTCAAGAGTATGGCGTAGTCCTTCCCTTCCTCCACCTCATGGATCATATACGCTTCGGGGTTATCCACCAGATTGCCGTCCTGGTCAAAATTCTTGTTATCAAAGGGTACAAACTCTAAAAAGATATGCTGATTGGTCACCAGGCGCATGCCTTTGGAGTGCTGCAGGTCCTGGTAAGCGATAAATCCTTCCGATGCCAGATAGGTCTCTATATAAGTGATGGGTTTGCCCAGGAGCTTTTCAAAGCCTTTTTTGTATGGTTCGAAAGAAACTCCGCCGTGTACAAAGAACCCGAGATTGGGCCATATCTCATGAATATTGTTCAGATTGTACCGCTCGATCACCTTTTCCATACACAGCTGTATCCAGCCGGGTACTCCCACCAGGAATCCGATGTCCCATTGTGGCGCCAGGCGTACGACCTCTTCCAGCTTTTTGGACCAGTCCTTTGTACGGGCTATCTTTTTCCCGGGCTTATAAAAGGGTTGAAACCAAAAGGGCACTTTCCGGGCGGTGATGCCGCTGAGATCGCCTGAATAATAACCGGAACTTTTTTGGAGACTGGTGCTGCCTCCGATCATCAACCAGCCTTTGCCGATGCTCTTCACGGGAATATCATGATAGTTGCGAAGCGTGAGCAGCTGCTTGACCATGACAATGCGATTGCCACGAAGAAGGTCATTGGTGATAGGGAGGAATTTGCTCCCGGCCTCCGATGTGCCGGAAGAAAGGGCATAGTATTTTATCTTTCCGGGCCAGCAGATATCGGCCTTCCCTTCCAGGGTCTTATGCCACCATGCTTCGTATATCTTGTTGTAATCGAAAGTAGGCACCATCTCCTGGAATTTCTTCCCGGAATGCTTGCTCAGCAGGATCTCATCAAACCTGTATTGTTGTCCAAACTCGGTGAAACGGGCCTTTTTGAGCAGTTTCCTCAATACCTTCAGCTGCTGCCGCCGCGGAGATTTCTGGGGCAACCGTAATGCTCTGGCCAACGATTTGGGTAATTGAATTTCAATCAACGCCATTGAGTATCATTTCGCCACCCTGTGATTCGTTCACAGGCTAGCGTTTGCGGCAAATCTAACGTTTTGGATGAAATTTTTGCTACATTTATTTAACGGACCGGAGGTTCGTTGTCCGAAGGACAGAAATTAGCGGTTTGCGGGAATTGGGCTAATTTTTGTCGAAGCCCAATTCCCGCACATATTTATGAAGGTAAAACTAACCCCCCTTTCTGTTCTCTCCTTTTTTTGTCTGGTGTTCCTGATCCATGAATTGCATGACTGGGCCCATTTCCTCACGGCTGCCTCTTTCTGTGGTTGTCTGGGTTACCGTGCATTTGACAGCTGGGCGCCCTGCGTCCTCTGCAATGCCTCTACGGGGGGGCTCGCGCTGGCGACGCTGGCAGGGCCATTGGTAAATACGCTCATACTCTGGAGCGGATGGATGATGATGCACCCGGACAACCCTTCTGAAAAACAGTCCATGGGCTATTGCATGGTCTTTGCCGCCCTACCCTTTCCCCGGATAATGGCTGCCCTGGCAGGCGGTGGGGATGAGACCTGGGCGCTTCGTCAGCTTTTTCAGCGTTCGACCGGCGGTCACCATCATTATATTGCGGGAGCGGGTCTTCTGATCGTATCGATCCTTTGTCTGCCGCCTCTTATCCGGGCCTTTATGCTTGTGGCGGGCTGGCTGCAAAGAATCCTCTGGTTCCTTGTCTTCCTTGTGCTGCCGGGTATGGTGGATCACTGGCTGGTAGGGAAAGAGTTGAATACGCTGATGGCAAATGGGTTCTTATCTCATAAGATATTAAGAGGGGGAGCGCAATCGTTCCTCTTTGTATGGCTGGCTGTCGTATTGGTCCTTTATCTGCTGACGAGGAAAAGTCTGCGGTCGGTGCTCGAGTATAAGGAAGCAATTGTGTGATCACATTACTATCGTGATGCCCCGGCCTTTGGCGGAGGGACTGCCTACGGCAGATCCGCTGGCGCTGGCATGGATAAGCGTTCTTTTCCCGTGAGGGTATTGCAATAATTTAATGATCTCCTTGAAGGAACTGTCGCTTTCTGAAAGTATGATGTCATAGCCGGAAGACACGGCGGGCGGGGAGGAGGAGGAAAAACTGGCCCTTATCCGGATGGCTATTGCCAGCAAACCATTCAATACGCGCGAGAAGACCCCTGAAAAGTGTTTCCGCCGGAATTGGATCATCGCCCCATAAAAGAGCTTTACATATCGGGCATCCTTATGGGTGGACTCGCCCTTGAAATGGAGGATGGTCGTATCTGCAATATAATAATTGGTAAATCCTTTTTGTTCAATACGATAGCTAAGGTCGATGTCCTCAGCATACATAAAGAAGCGTTCGTCAAAAGCGCCTGTCTTATCCAGGACTTTCCGGGATACGAACATGCAGGCTCCCGAGAGAATGGGCGCCGGATGGGTTTGATCTTCCGGCAGATGTCCCATGTAATAATGTGCCAGCAGGCGGGAGTGGGGAAACAGGGCGGTGAGACCGGACAGCTTGCAGAACGCTACCCAGGGAGTAGGGAATCCCCGCCGGGATTCTTTCAGGAAACGGCCGCTGCCATCCACCATTCTAACCCCCGCCGCTCCAATGCCGGGTGTTTTATCCATAAAAGAGAGGCATATTGCGAAAAAATCTTCCGGGAGGATGGTGTCGGGGTTCAGAAAAAGGATGTATTTCCCTTTTGCCTGATCGAGGGCGCGATTATTGGCGCGGCTGAAGCCCAGGTTTTCCGTTTGGACAAGAAATTTCACGGCAGGGAACTTCGGCTGGAGGTATTCTACGGACCCGTCCTGTGAATGATTGTCCACGACAATGATCTCCGTCCCCGGGATGCCCTGCAGGGCTTTTTCCGCGGAGAAAAGGCATTGCTCGAGGAAGTACTTCACCTGGTAACTGACTATTATGACGGATAGGACCATAAGTGAAGATACGGCCAACTCCGCGTATATTTGCGCATGCTAAAATCAACACTTATCAGGGCTGTCGAGGCAGGAGCCGCTGTGATGCAGAAATATTTCGAGGGCGAATTCACTATTTCCAATAAAGAAGGCGTTAATAACCTGGTCACCGAGGCGGATCATGCATCCGAAAAGGCTATTTTCGAGGTCATCCGGCAGGACTATCCGGACCATTATATCCTTAGTGAAGAGGCGGGGGCTATCACCATGGATTCGAACTACAAGTGGATCATCGACCCGATAGATGGGACGGTAAATTTTGCCAATGGGCTGCCCTTGTGTTGCGTATCGGTAGGGATAGAACAGGCTGGGGAGATGATCCTGGGGGCGGTGTACAATCCCTTCATCCGCGAGTTCTTTTTTGCCCAAAAGGGATATGGGGCTACGCTGAATGATAAAAGGTTACGAGTCAGCGACGAGACCTCTGTAAGCAAGGCGTGTTTGGTAACGGGCTTTCCCTATACCTACCTCGACCAGCCGAATGGGCCGCTGGAAGTGTTTTCCAGGCTGATCCGCAGTGGGGTGCCGGTGCGCCGGCTGGGCTCAGCGGCTATCGACCTCTGTTGGGTAGCTGCGGGCAGGTTTGACGGATTCTATGAACACAAGCTTCAGGCTTGGGACAGCGCCGCCGGGTTCCTGATCGTGGAAGAAGCAGGGGGCCGGGTATCGGATTTTACAGGGCGCAGATACTCTCCCTATCAGCCTCATCTGTTGGCCTCCAACGGGAAGATACATGACGAGCTGTTGAAAGTGGTGAACGATCCTGAATACAAACTAAGTTAAAGACCTTGATATGAGCGAGAACAGGACTGAAATATCGTCTCTGGGTGAATTTGGGTTGATCGAACATCTTACCAGAAATATCGAGATACAAAATGCCTCCACCATTGTAGGGGTGGGCGATGACGCTGCTGTTATCGACCATTTCGGCAAACAGACGGTGGTGACAACGGACCTCCTTATCGAGGGCGTTCATTTTGACCTCATGTATACCCCGTTACAGCATTTGGGTTACAAGTCTGTGATCGTGAATCTGAGCGATGTCTATGCGATGAACGCGACGCCTACACAGATCACGCTGAGCATTGGCATCAGCAACCGGATAAGCCTGGAAGCATTGGATGAATTCTATGAAGGTGTCTACGCAGCCTGTGAAAAATATGGTGTAGACCTGGTGGGCGGCGATACGGCCAGCTCACAGAAAGGTTTTATCATATCCGTCACGGCCATCGGCGAGGTGAGCCCGGACAAATTCGTAAAACGCAGTACGGCCAGGGTTGGTGATCTCCTGTGCTGTACGGGTGACCTGGGCGCCGCCTATCTTGGCCTTATTCTGCTGGAAAGGGAAAAGAGAATTTTTTTGGAAAACCCGGGCGTCAAGGCGGACCTGGAAGGAGAGAAATATGTCATCGGCAGGCTCTTAAAACCCGAGGCGAGAAAGGACCAGATCGAATTCTTCCAGGAGGCGGGGATCATGCCCACTTCCATGATGGATATCAGCGATGGATTGAGCTCGGAAATACTCCATATCTGCCGCGAAAGCGGGGTGGGATGTGTCTTGTATGAAGAAAAGATCCCTATTGCGGAAGACACGCGCAATGCGGCTTTCAAGTTCGAGCTGGACCCCACGGCCTGTGCGCTCAGCGGGGGCGAGGACTATGAGCTGCTATTTACGGTGTCCGGGCAGGATTATGATAAATTGGTGCTAAACGAACAGATCAGCGTCATTGGTTATATGACGGAGCCGGAGAAGGGCAGTAAGATCATCACCAAAGGGGGCAATACCTTTGACATTACGGCCCAGGGTTGGAATGCTTTTGCTGGCAAATGACCAAACTATGAACAAACACCTGTCCTACATATTTTTGATCTTTGTATCCGTGCTTGTCGTCTCCTGCGGGACGTCGAAAAAGGCGTTCAATCCCGAGAGAAAATATGCACCGGAGGTGTTGCGGCATGACTACATGTTGTTCCGTCATATTTTAGAGGACCTGCACCCCAGCCTGTACTGGTATACTTCCCGGGACAGCATGAATTACTACTTCGACAAGGGATATGCCGCTCTCACGGACTCTATGACGGAGCCGCAATTCAAGACTGTCCTCAGCTATGTGATCGCGAAGGTCGATTGCGGTCACACGTCGATGCGCAGCTCGAAAGCGTATTTAAACTATGCAGACACGGCCAAGCTGCCGCAATTTCCCCTGATATTGAAATGCTGGAAGGATACAATGGTGGTAGCGGCCAATCTCAATCGGAGAGATACCATCCTCCGTCGTGGCACGATCATTCGGAGCATCGATGGATGGAGCGCCGCAAAATTGATGGATACCTTATGCGATTACGTTGTCACGGATGGATACAGTCTCACGGGTAAATACCAATACCTGAGCACGGGGTTCAATTTCTCCTATTGGTACAAACAGGTCATCGGTTTCACCCCGACGTTTGCGATCACCTATCTTGACTCCTCCCGGCAGCTGCGTGAGACGACTGTCCCTTTGTATGATCCACAGGCCGACACTTTCCGAAGGGCAAAACCTCTTCGGGCGCCTGATGGAGTAAGACGCCCGGGTCTGGCCAGGGAGCCGAACAGAAAGGAGCGCAAACGGAGGGAAGAGTTCTTTACCCGTAATCTGGTCATCGACAGTACGAACACGACGGGTTTTATGACCCTGAATACATTCGAGCATGGCAATCACCTGGTAAAATTCTTCCGTCAGTCCTTTCGCGAGCTGTCGGACAAACATGTTCAAAACCTGATCATCGACGTCCGGACGAATGGAGGCGGGGACGCCACTAATTCCACCCTGCTGACCCGGTACCTTATCGACAAAAAATTCAAGGTGGGAGATTCCCTTTATGCGATCCGCCGCCACAGCAGGTACGACAGATATATTCAAAACAGCTTCCTGTACCGGATATTGATGGGTGTGGTCAGCAGCAAACGGTCCGATGGAAAATATCATTTCGGATATTTCGAACGTCATGTCTTTAGCCCCATACAGCAGCATCATTTCAATGGTCAGATCTATATCCTCACGGGGGGTAACTCTTTTTCCGCCACCTGCTTGTTTGCGGGCGCATTGAAAGGCCAGAAGAATGTCACCCTTGTAGGCGAAGAGACGGGTGGGGGGTACTATGGCAATACGGCCTGGATGATCCCGGATGTGACATTGCCCGGAACAAAGCTCCGCTTCCGGCTGCCCCGCTTCCGCCTGGTAGTGGACAAACAACGGGAGAAAGATGGGCGGGGCGTGATCCCGGACGTATCGGCCCTGCCTACCAGCGATGCTATCCTGAAAGGGTTCGACTTCAAGACGGCCAAGGCGCGGGAGCTGATCCAGCTGCATGCAACTACGGGTAAGAAGTGATCAATTGCAAAAACTCCGTGAGGCCGATGGCTTCCGTGTTGCCTTTATGTCTTCGCAGGCTGTATCAAAACCTTTTGTAAGCGTTGGCGCTGCGGGTTTTTTGATTTCAACCCCCCATATGCCATTGGATTGCAACCTCTGGATACCGGCAAATAAACATTAAATTGTATCATGTTTCCGTTGCGCAAAATATTTTTCTTCACCGGGATATTTATTGCCGGCGTCTGTCATTCCGCCATGGGGCAGTCCTCGCTGGACTCGGTGCAGCTAAAAACCGTGAAGGGTAAGCTGGTGAGCTACTCCGCTGTGACGGGCGGGTCGCAACTGCTCCTGATCTGTTTCTGGTCGGTGAATTCCGACGCCTCGATCGATGAGCTGAATGCACTGAACACGCAATATGCAAAATATAAGAAGCCTCTTCCGTTCACGCTATTGGGCATTTGTATCGATGAAGGCAACCTGGTGAGTAGGATGCGGCCCACGGCCTTGCAGAATAATTGGGTATTCGATGTGTATGCGGACATAGACGGGGGCTTGCAGAAGCAATTGCATTTTACTCAGCCACCCCAGGCTTTTATCGTTCAGAAGGGACAAGTGGTATTTGAACAATCGGGGTTCTCGCCGGGGTCGGAGAGTTATCTATTATCAAAGATACAGATGCTGGCAGCGGGACGGAAATGACCCAAAAGTAACAGCCTCCCGCACTTGCGCCCCAATTGACATTAAATATTGTCGGCAGCAAATTCAAAAACATTAATGTCTGCTCATTCTCAACATGCTGTATTCATGCGGGCCCGGCTCACAATAAACAGCAACAAATTCGATCTCAAACGCATGCTGAAAATAACCTATCAGTGGGGGCAACATGGCTGAATGATGCCCGGCGAAGTTTACCACCGGGAATATCCTGATCTCACGACAAACCCTTAACATCTCCGCCACAGCGGCGAGATGAAAATCTATCCCCAGCTCTTCATACAGCAATATAAAATTAGAACAGAGCCCAAGCTCAAAGGATAGATCCGCAAAGCCGGTTGCTCCCGGTAAACTGTATTGCCTGTATCGGCCTTCTTCCTTCCCCACCTCATAGTCCTCCAGGAACAGGCTGACCGTTCTTTTCCTGATCCGCTCGATGCTCTTTAGCTGGGCCTTTTGCCCGGTAGCTGATTTTCTTATGAACTGCGACGACTGTTCCATGACCTGGTTAAAGCAGGCCTGCAAATACTCCTTTGAAAGACCATAAACCGGATCCAGAGAAATAATGCTTTTGCCCATCCGGGTAAGCTCACAGTTCAGGCTGGACGCCCCGTCGGCAAAACCCGCCATTTTCTTATCCATGTCCTCATCTGTCAGGCCGAAAATAGCCTTACTTTCTTGCAGGTTCTTCCCCCATGGCGTAATTTCCGAAAACTGGAACATTTCATCGTTATTTTACATCCACTTTCAGCAATACACCCTGGCCCGGCTCCAGGGAGAACCAGATCCCCGGCCAGTCAACCAGCTTACCTGTCACCTGCGACAGGATTTTTATCGATGCCGTATTTATTTTTTTTGAAAATTTTGGCCGCACAAAAGTGGACGCTTTTAGATCTTTATTGACGATCATGATCCACCCGCCTCCATTTTCGACATGTGTAAATTCTCCAACAATAAATGCGACCCCGGACTCCATTCCCTGTATCAAGCTGGAGTCGGTGATGCCATGATTCCTTTGGGGAATGCTATCACCTCCGATGTGATATACATCGGTGCTCTTCAGCTTTAGCAGGACAGGCGCCATGGCCTGTATCCTTTTGTTCATTTTTCTCAGGTTGTAGTACGGAACAGGATTTACATCATGGAACTCATCGAGAGGGGCGCCATTCCAGTTCCCCAATTCAGGGGCATGCAGCACCTGCAATGTTTCTCCCACGAATTTATAGTACCCTAGCCCCTTTGCCCCATATGCCAGCGCCCCGTAAACCTGCAACGACAGATCATGGAAGCTGGGCGCACGATATCCAAAATGACCTGCTGTCAGCAGGATCGTGTGAAATGGAATATTATTTCTAAGGGCGGCACTCCGGATATCCCAGATATTCGCCCAATATCCCCATGAAAATCCAAACCGATCCCCTTCGCCGATGGCATAATTATCGTAGGAAATATATTTCGGCTTACACTGATCTACAAAAAGCTGCACATAGCTTGAATCATACCACGCCCCAAGCCCGGGGGGCAAATTAATATAAGCCCATTTGCCCGGCGCCAGCTTGTTCACTAAGCCGGATGACCTTCCCAATTCTTTAAACTGGTTCCCATCCGGCTCGTCCTTTAAATGATACCCGAATACAGCAGGATGCTTGTCATATTTTTTGATTACTTCCCGCAAGGCAATATTAGCCTCATCGGCCTTAAAGGCCAGGTCCCACTGGGGCGCTACTTTGGCATCATAAAGAATAGCTTTGACCCCGTACTTTTTACAGGCGTCTAATAACGAGGTAGGTGTGAATGCAATGAGATTGATCCCACATTCCGCCATTTTTTTTATGGTGGCTTCATCCCTTACATCATCCCAGGCCATTAAAGGAAAGAAGGAAGCCTCACCCGGAGCATGATCCTGCCCTTTTACAAAATTGATCGCCGCGAAAACAGAGAAAACCAACCCCAGTGCTTTTACTTTATACTCTTGTAGGATCATAGCTATTTCTTATTGGGTAGCGAATGTTCTTTATTAATACCGTTCTAAGATCATTCTTCTTAAATTAGCATGCCACTCTTCCTTTTTCGGAAAATCAGCATAACTCTTAATGTCTGCCAACAATGGGTCGGTTGACTTTATACCTGCCGACTGCAACAGCGCATAATCCTGCAGCCCCTCAGCAAAAACCTCCCATCGTATAGAATCCAGCGGGCCATCCGGCCCTGGGTAGACGACAAATGGATCTCCATATGGCAGCCCTGGCCACGCCATTACATCACCATGATTAAATGGATCTGTGATCTCGCTGGTCACAAACTTATACCAATAATTATAGCCCCAGTGCAGGAAGCCATGAGCCTCCAGCCTGTAAAAAACAGAGCCCGCCATTCTTATTTTTGCCAGTGGCGTATCGAACAATCGTTGCATATAGCTATCCCTGGGCCCACAACAAAAATATACCCAGGACTGTACCCCGGCAGCCTTGAATTCCAGGGCCGAAGTAATGCTTGGAATGGGCATATCTGTTATTTTCTCTTTTGCATAACGGGTATCGCTCAATGCATCCATCACACGCATCCACGGCGCTATCTCCATTAACAAAGCCCTGGCGTTTTTATAATCGGCAACCTGTTCCGGCCCATCAGGCTCATCCGCACAATGAAAGAACGACCGGTCCAGGATCTTCTCCTGTTCAAGAAAGGTCTTGAAGGCAGGGATAAATTGCTTCAAAAAGTTTTTATACGTATCGGAAGTGGCGCTGATCTCCGGGGGCCAAAGCATGGGGCCAACCGCGGCGCCGGTACGTTCATAGATCCGCTGTGGGTATTTTCCGCTGGTAGGCGCCGGCGTAAAAAAATGCGACCACTCGATATAGCGGGCGCCATGTTTTAAGGCCAGATGAACCCATTTGCCGACATCGCTAAAATCAAACTCATATCGATCCTCTCCCAGCTTTTTAACTTTCAGTAGCTGGGCGGGGCGTTTTAACAGCTCATGCCGCGTATTGAAAATAGGGGTATACAACACATCATTATGATGAGCAACAAGATTGAAAATAAATTTATCGGCCAATTCCCAAAAGCGCTCGCTGCACGGCTCTATCTTATAGTACTCCCATATACTGTCAGCCGAGACCCAGTTTGTTACAGGAAAATTCTTCCGGGGCGCCACCACTAATCTGCGTACATCGATTTTCACTGGCAGGGCAACGCTCACCTGCTCCGGGTTCGTTAAGCCCACATACCCATAACGATTCAGTAAAGTCATGCTTACCTGAAGGGTATGCACCCCGGGGCTCATATCCGATGGAATAGACACGGTGATCCAAAAGACACCATTTGATTCAGGGCCGATATGCACACTGTTCTCATCGAACAGCGGATCAGGACAAAGACCAGGTATAGAACCTATACCTTCCATCTCATTTTTTGGCGTATAGGTATTCAATTGCCTCATCGGTACGAAGCCTACCCGCCTTATTCTTGTTGTAAACCCGGTACTGTCCGTCAGCTCACACTTCACTTCAGCCGAATCAGTGCTCAGGTTTCTAAAGCAGGCCTGAAACGACACCTGTTCATTCCGTGCAGCTATTAATGTCAACTGTTCTTTACCCCCGGGAAGAGTGTTGGGGTACACACGGCGCATTGATGTTTCCAGCCAAAATTGGAGCTGTCCCTTTTCTATATAATATCCCGGCTGCTCTTTGAGCTGATTTGGTTCGCGACCCGCGGAAAAACCCGGGGTACCCAATATTGACAGGGTGCCGGCGGCCAACCCCTTTTTTATTACAGACCTTCTATTCATTGCCTTTTTTCTTATTAATTTGTGGTTATCACAATCGGGCTATCGAATATCCCAAAAACCAGCGAGATCAAAATTATATTGCCAGAGAACACCCCCATAATCCAACGCTAATAATTGATTCCCCCTTGACATGATGGATTTGTACTTTGACCATCCACTTCCTGCATGCGCCTTTGCTCCTAAAGTCAAATCGTTATTTATTGGATAGAAATACAGCTCTCCGCCTGCATCCACACAAAGAAACCCATTCAGATACGCCTCGATCATAGTATAACTTGCAAAATCAGTACCTAATATGGTTTTCTGGTCCCAGGCCGCAGCGCTTCGCTTGATCAGGGATAACTCGCCTGCCGGGGCCCTGCATAATAATGCATCGAATTGTTGTGAATAGCTAATGATATCATAGTTGTTAAAATTCGTTCCTCGTGTGACACCATCAAAAGCCATATTCCTCTTTGACACATCAAAAGGATATTCCCACAAGTTACCAGACCCCGCCCAACGGGTAATTATTTTTGTACTTGACCCTAGCACCTTATCAAAAATATTCCACCCACCGTTCGGGAAAACGTCGGCGGTTTTATAAACGTTATTGGTCGCATCCCATTCATGGGTACTGAATGTTCCATTCGTTTCTACCATTATAAATGCATTCTGATAAGGAAATGCTGATATCAGTGATTTACCCGACAGATCAAATACCTGTTTGGGTGGTTCTTTTCCAAGAGGATACGATCCGGTGATGAGCAGGTAGACAATATCATGCTGATCGTTGACCGGAACCCCATTACCGGTCTTGCTGATCCCAATGGGTAGAAGGTAGGATACGCCCCCCTCTATATATCCCAGCGTTTTAAATTGTATTTCCAAAGGAGAGGAAAAATAATCTCCTTTCTTGATGGATACATCCGCTGTAGAAAATTGAAAGCTCGCCTGAGGTACTACCTGATAATTGGTAAGATTTGCTGCATTGTACGCCGCTACGGAGTCGTCTAAAACTTCAAAATGTATTGCCATGTCCTGGCTTGCCGGCGTTAGCCCGCCAATGCCGGCGTTTATCTGAATAATTTGCAGGGAGTCTGTAATTTTCAGAAGATTGGCAAATGGATTTTGACCTGCCTGTACAATATATATTTTGTGAAACCGGCTAAGGTCCTCCACATCGATGGCTTTTTTATTACAGGATGCTAAAATTGCCAGTATCAGTATTATGTATTTCATCTTCATGACGCTGCTCTTTTAAATAATAATTATGGTTGTCAACTATTAGCTCACCAGCCCGGGTTCTGATTTTTGCCAAAATCAGGAATTATCGAGGCATCTTTCAGCGGGATAGGGAACAGCAGGAACTTGCTTTGCCATACGTTGGTGCTTCTTACGATAAATCTTTTAAAGCTGAAGGTAGTATCGGTGATCTTAGCAGGTTCCATTCCCGTTACAAACTTGTCTGTTTTATCCAGTATCTTCCATCTCCGCACATCCCAGAAACGCTCTTCCTCAAATGCAAATTCCACGCGCCTCTCTTTGCGTATCCGGTCCCTCATCTGATCCTGGCTTAGTCCGGCAGGCAGGTTCGGCATCGTAGCCCTTGTCCGTATGGCATTCACCGCATTATAAACATCCGGTGTCGGTCCGTTTGCCTCATTTTCCGCTTCAGCATAGTTCAGGTACAATTCGGCAAGCCTGAATTTTTTCCAGTTGGAGGAGTTCTGCGCGTTCTGATCCGGGATAGTGGGATCTATGAATTTTCTCAAATAATATCCGGTATGGGTATTCCGCCTGCTGGGTGGGGTTTGAAGGATCTGGTCGGCGCCACCGGCATACATAGCCATTGTATGCAAAATGCCGTTCCCCATATCATACACCGCGCCATTATACCAAACCGTAGCATAAAAACGTGGATCACGATTTACAAACGGATTGCCCGGATCATACCCGGAGGCCGGATTTACAATAGGCTGCAGGTGCTGGTCGTCCTGGTACCCCAGTATAGGAGGCTCTCCTGTCGTTTGCATATCATAACTATCGACCAGCTCCTGTGAAGGGCAGGACCCGGCCTTCATCATTCCCGGCTTGCTTGGAATACTGTTGATAAGCGCCGAAACACTCCCCAGCGGCCGCTCAAAAATCGTTTCCCGGTCGAGAGGCGCTGCGGAAACATCGGAGTTATGCAAAAAGTATGTTCCATAATCACCAAAGAGCTGAAAAGCGCCCCCGGCAGTCAGCGCCTGTAGTCCTTCCTTTGCTCCATTGGAAGCCGCCTGCCATTTCGCCGCGTCATTAGCCGGATTCCACAGCGGGCTCGCATTGAATAATAATACTTCGGACTTGATCGCATAGGCAGCTGCTTTTGTCAAACGTCCCCGCTCATTGTCGGAAGTAATTCGCAGTGGCAATGCCGGATTGCCAATAGCCGAGTCGCAGTCGGTAACAATGTTATTTGTAATGTCCTGGAAAGATGGCCGCTTTAATTGCGAATAATCAAACTTGGGATCGAACGGCTTGTCAATCCACGGCAACGGACCGTATTTTTTGACGAGCTCCAGGTAATAAAAGGCGCGTAGCAATTGGGCCTCTGCCTTATAACGCATCTTTTTATTCCCCGTAGTAACATTTGCTCCGTCAATATTTGCCAAAAAAACATTGGCATCATAAATGCCCGCCCATAAAGATGTATACGTATCGCCGGTGGGGTCGTTGCTGGGGGTTAAAGCATTGCCGAACCACTGGTGCGCCATACTGCTCGTCTCGTTGCCGACATCGCTGTCATGGGCATCATCGGAGATCCCCGACAAAAAGGCGTAAAAGAAATAATTCCAATAATAGGTCGGCATATGCCCATATACCCTGTTCAAATAGGCGCCGGTCCTGTTCTCGTCATTAAAAATATCATTCAGCGTTATTTGCCCGTTTGGAGTAATATCCAGAAACTTTTTATTACACCCGGCAAGGCTGAAAAATATAACGAGCGCGTATATAGGAAATTTTTTCATTGCAATATCTCTTAATGGTTAGAAATTAACATTAATCCCAAAATTGTATATGCGGACGATGGGGTATGAAAGGTCTCCTGTAAGTTCAGGGTCAAAATTCTTGGTAGGCAGCCTATCCCAGGTCATAAGATTAAACCCGTTAGCGAAGATCCTGATTCCCCTGATCCTTAGCCTGCTTAACATCCTGGCTGGCAGATTATAGCCAATTTCCGCGTTCTTGAGTCTTATATAACTGGCATCATTGATAAAGAAGTTATTCATAATCTCGTTAGGATTAGCTTGCGTCGTCAGACGGGGATATTCGATCGGCAGACCCTTACTGGCCCGCTCTGGTGTCCAGCTCTCAAGATGCCTGGCCACGTAGTTGCTGACCGAATTGGTGCCGCGGAACATATAATAATTGGAGACATTGGTGACGCCCTGAAATAATATGCTCAGGTCGAAGTTTTTATAAGAGGCTTGCAGCGCCGCGCCAAAGGAGTACTCCGGCACCGAAGAAAACAGGATGGGCGCCATATCTCTTTGATCCACTACCCCATCCCCGGTGATATCCCTGTACTTGAAGTCACCCGGGCGGGAAGTATGCCCTCCGACATTTTGCACCGGCGAAAGCTGTATTTCCTGCTCGCTACCAAAATACTTATCTACAAGATATCCAAATTGCTGTCCTATCCGATACCCGGTTTCTCTGTACCTGTAAGCATAATCCGGCGGCAGCAGCGGCTCATCGGCATAAAGCTGACGGTTTCTGGCATAGCTCATATTCAGCTTAGCGAGAAAAGACCAGTCTTTATCGAATTTCTTTTGATAATCGAGCTCCACTTCATATCCCTTGTTTTCGACGACACCGATATTCACCGGGGCCAAAACACTGATCGGCAATCCGTTCATCAATGGCACCGTGCCGCGGTTGCGGAGTATATTATCCCGGCGTTCTCTGAACAGATCTACAGACAGCGTTACCGAATTGAATAACCCCAGCTCGAGACCCAGGTCTGTTTTTTTCGCCACCTCCCATTGCAGGTTTTGATTTTTAAGAAGATTTATCTGTACAGTCTGACCCAATCCCAGACTGGGACTATATCCGCCGCCTGTCAATTGTACATCATCGAGATATAAAAACCGCTGCCCTCCAAGTCTGTCGTTGCCCACTAGTCCATACGAACCCCTTAACTTTAACAGATCGATGGCCGATGCATCTTTAAGGAACTTTTCCTTAGAGATCACCCATGCGCCCGACACAGCAGGAAAAAACCCATATCGTCTCTTTTTTGCAAACTGCTCCGATCCATTATAGCCTGCGTCAAATTCGAAAAAATATCGGCTATCATAATTATACGCCCATCTTGTTGCAAACCCTCTTGAATTAAAGGGCAATTGCTCGTTTATGATCAGGCTTTGTTGTTGAAACAAAAGCAACGACGAAAGTGAATGTTTATTAAACACCCTGGCGTAATTCACCGATGCCTGAACATTCGACAGAGAAGTAAAGCTCCTGGTTCCACTGATGCTAAGCGGCGTGTTTACCCCGGCATTGGAAGGTACGTTATAAATGCTGTCCTTTCCATCCGCCCCCTTGAGGTTCGGATCGATGACCTGCATCCAACTCTCATACCCCCGGGCAGCACTAAGGTTGTTCACAGGAGTTATATCGAACGAAACCATTGCCTTTGCCGACAGCCCTTCTGTTATAAAGTTCAGTTTTTGTTCCATTCCGTAAGAGGACGTTATATTTCCACTCGTCGTCTTTACATAGCCCGATCGGTTTATCAAAGCATACTGTGACCACTGGCCCGCGCTTCCCACAAGGATCTCCCCTTTTTGGGTCAAAGGCCCCGGAACATTTGCCGGCATGTCATTGCCAAAAGCTATAATGTATAAAGAGGCGTTGCTCCCGGTGGCCCCCCACGGAGAGTTCACTTTTTCTACATACCCTGCTACATTTAGAAATGCACTCAGGTTTTTGTTCAGCTGAAGGTCAATATTCGACCGGAAACTATACCGATCCAGCTTGAATGCAGGATCATACCCCAATGGTTGATGCGGCTCTGTTCTAAACTGCCCCCCCTGTCCCAGGTATCCTGCATTTACAAAATACTTTGCAAACTTGCTTCCACCTGATATCGTCAGGTTATGTCTTTGCATAAAGGCATACTTCTTCAGATTTATTTTATTCCAGTCATTATCAGGGTATCTTAAAGGGTCGTCATGAAGCTTGTAACGCTCCAGTGCGTAGTCTGAATACGCCGGACTCAATCCGTCATTCGTTAGCGCCAGATTTTTCAAGGTGGCATAATCGAAAGCATTTACGGGCTTGATCAGGTTTGGGAAATCCTGCATACCAGCCTGAAATGAATAGCCAATCTCAGGGACCTCGGATTTTCCTCTTCTTGTCGTAACCAATATAACCCCGTTGGCCCCCCTTACCCCGAAGACAGCCGTAGAAGAAGCATCTTTCAGAATGGTGACGGACTCTACTTCATTCGGATCGATAGACTTCAGGTCCCGTTCAATCCCATCAACCAGTATAATAGGACTTTGGACGTTTACAGTACCCTGACCCCGGATGAACAATTGTGTGATATCCCTTCCCGGCTCCCCGCTTTTCTGAATAGCCGTAAGCCCGGGCAACCGTCCCGCCAGGGAGACAGCTAAATTTGCTGCCGGGCTCTGTTTCAGCTCTTTTGTTTGTATAGAAGCAATCGCTCCTGTAACACTTATTTTTTTCTGTTTTCCATAACCTACTACTACCGCCTCCTCCATATTGTTCTGCAGCGTTGCCAGCAAAATGATGGGCGTCCTGTTGTTTTTAATGGAAACCTCTGATTTAACGAACCCCACATTTGATATCACCAGCACCGCATTTTCATCTTTCACATTTAAAGAAAAACTGCCGTCCGCCGCGGAATAAGTGCCGTTGTCCGTGCCTTTTTCGATAATGCTAACCCCGGATAAAGGCTCCCCATTTTCGTTCATTACCCTTCCTTGTATCGGCATTGTATTAACGACAGGGTGATCCTTAAGATCAATTTTCTCCTTAGTGGAGCCTCTAAAAGCAGCAGCCTGAAATGTGTTGATCAGCATAGCTATTACAACCAGCTTTACTAACAACACATTTTTGAAAATACGGCGCAGCAGATCATTAGCATGATCGTCAAATTTTCTCATACTTTTGCAGTTGAAAGAGTTCTATAAAATGGTTTGCTTGCAGTGGTTACTTAGGAGGCACTTTTACGATACAATCAATTTCAACCTTTATCCCCTTACCTAATACAGACTGGACCGTCGTTCTTGCCGGCTTTGTTCCCGGGAAATGCCGTGCATATACTTCATTATAACGATCGAAATCATTGATATCACTTAAATGTACCGTACACTTTACCACGTCCTTCATGGAAGCGCCACCCGCCTCGACAATAGCCTTGATGTTTTCAAGCGTTCGATCCGTTTCTTCCTCGATGGACCCCAAAACAAACCTCGAAGTTGTAAAATCCACCGAAGCCTGCCCGCTGACAAATAAAAAACCATCCACCAATACCCCGTCTGAAAAGGCGCCCGTTACAAAACCGGCCGCTCTGGCAGGATTATCTATTCTTATTTTATCCATACCCTTTCTTTTTTTTTGAATACAGCAGGCGTTATTTCTTTTATAGCATCGATGATAATCGCCTCTATTTCTTCGGAAAAAGGGGAAGGCTGATCATACCAATACATACTGGTATCCGCCTCATACCCCCCCTCTTTTATTACTCGACGCGAAGCAATGTAGCAGGACACATCATTGGTATACGCATTCATCCAGAGACTATCTTCCTTCAGCTCTTTTCTAAGCCGCACACTATAATCCGCTACCACCTCGCCGCCTAAATTGATCATTAGCATTTTATTGCCGAACTGCCAGGTTTGAATGAGATAGTTCAAAGCCGTCGGAAGAGCCGCTCCTCTTTGAATACGATCCAGGGCCAGACGCGCGTAGTACCCTTTTATACCCGTATCTTTTGTTTGCTCGATCAGTTCGGGAACAGTTGGCGTCTTTGCAAAAGGCAATTTAACCCACTTCATCCTTCCGACAGGAGGCTTCGTTAAGAACTGTAGTTTTGACTTCAGCAATTTGTCCACACTGTCGGAGATCTCCTGGCCATATACCTTTATATACTCCATTTTATCTCTTAGCCTTGGATGGGAGTCGCCTGCGCATCCAATGGAAACCAGGACAATAGCCCCCGGATGCTTCGTCTCTATAGCCTCCTGTGCAGCGCCCATCCAATCGCCATGCATCGCGTTCACATCTGGTCCAAGCGCTATACCGTGGCAGGCATAATTTACCCAAACCGCTCTAAGCGTGCCATCCGGACTGGTAACGCGCAACACCGGCAGCGAAAGATCCACCGGCCCGCCGACTGTTCTCCGATTTTCGGCAAAGAAGGCCTGCCCCCTCCCCCATGCCACCAAGGCAGGTTTTCGGTTTTTGAGCGCCGCAAGCGCCACTTCCTCGAGCTTTTTAACAAGCCCCTCGGTATACTGTGCAATATGTATTAGTTGATCAAGCTCCAAAAGCGAATCGCTAAAATGATAGTTGTTAGGATAGTCTCCCCTGCACTGTAAATGACTGATGAGGCAGCCAACTTCGGGACTTCCATGTGTATGAGTGACACAGATGGCAATTTGTGCCGGCCTTATCCCCATTTTTTTTGCCAACAGCTCTACTATCCTGCTGGTAGTACGCCACTGAATTCCTATCAGATCCACCGTTATTAGCAGGGAGGGGCCTTGTGCATCGCTTCCCAGCGCCAGCGCTTTAGCATACAATTTCCGGATCACTTTATCCGTTTCAGACTTGGCTCTTGCCGCAAAACCAGACAGGCGAATGGGCGTCGCCGGGGTAATATCTACCTGAGCCACCCCAACCTCCATCGTTCCTTCCACATTCTTAACCGGAGCCTTTTTATTCCTTTTCATACTGAGCAAGAAGTCCAATAAATTATAATTCAAATCTACTAAACAACATTTTCGCCTTTTTACCCTATATAGATAAATATGTAGCTTATTTTGTCTTTCTTTGATAAAGATTGATGGAGGAACATGTCCGAAAAGATAACTTTGGAACACGGGCATCTATTGCAGCTACTCACCAGAGAGAGGCCTTCTCAGGACACAAAGCGCCGGATGGGATGGGATGCGCTTATGAAAATGCTTTGAAATAATTGCTGCGGTATTGTTTTGGCTGACAATTCTTGAACTTCTTGAATTGTCTGTAAAAAAAGGGGATGCTTTCAAACCCTGAGTCGTAACAAACCTCGCTTATGGGCTTATCCGTCTCTATCAGCAGCTTACAGGATCTGCTGATCTTATATTCATTTAGAAATTCGAAAAAGGATTTTTTCATGATCTTGCTGAAGCTCCGGGAGAAATATTCAGGTGTCATGCAAAGATGCCCCGCAACGTCCGATAGCGATATTTTCTCCCGATAATGAGCATCGATATACTTATAAACCTTATTGATGCGTTCGCGATAGCCGGGGTCAAGATCACAAGAGAATTTTTGCTCACATAATAAACGGTACTCCGATGATTCACTTAATTCCTGCAATATTTGCATCAACAGGATAAATTTCTTCAGCGGGGGAAGCTTCGGCAATTCAAAGCACTTATCCTTTAATCTTGACGCCACAGCCTGACTGAACTTAATCCCCTTGCCCGATAATTCGAGTAGCTTTCGTATCCCTTCAAACTCATAGCTTTTCAGCCAGGTCTCAGCAAAAAAATCTTCTTTCAGATAAACCACGATGGCATCCGCAGATTTCTCATTATTTTCCGGGTCATTAATCCAGCAGTGCGGCAAATTTGAACCGATCAGCACAAGATCATCACTGAGAAAGTTCTCTACACTATTCCCTACATACCGGAGCCCCTGACCTTTAGGAATATATGTCAGCTCATACTCCTGATGGTAATGCCAGGGATATTCAAACTCCTTTTTACCCTTCTGGAAAACAACATTGAATAAACTGGATTCGTCTGGGGGTATGGGTTTATAATTTGCTTTCATTAATTAAATATAACCCTTTTTCAGACTTTTTTTAATCCCCCAGGTAAGGCCTTACCAAAACCTCCAATAAATATAGCACGACGCCAGCGCATATAATACGGCCCAAAATCTGAGCTGTTTCCACCAGGGCCGCTTTACAGCATCATCCAGCGTCGATAGCCAGGAACGTCTCCATATAAATGAATTTACCCGGTCATACGCAGGAGCCGGAGTACGTAAAGAAACAAGTATGATCAGAAGGATGATCAGCACTTCCGCAATACCGCCAATATACAACCAATGAAGCTGTATGTTTGAAACATATAAAGCCACCGCCACGCCAATCTGAATAACTACACCCCCGATAAGCCCCGCAATAGCTCCGGCATAGCTGGTTCTTCTCCAAAAAATACCCATTAAAATGACGGCAATGAACGGTGTGGCCATATACGTAACACCTATCTGAAAATACTTGAAAAGCCCCACGGACCCGGAAAAAGGCGCTATCAAAGAAGCTATTACCAATGCCGCCGCCGCCGAGATACGGCCCACACCTATCATTTCTCTGTCCGGCGCGTTCTTTCGCCAGAAATTGCGATATACATCCAGCGTAAAAATAGTAGCGATTGAATTGGCCAACGCGCTGGTGGAAGCCATTACCGCCGCAAAAAATCCTGCCAGTATGATCCCTTTAAGACCCGACGGCGCAAAGATATTCAAGGCATAAGGAAAAGCCCTGTCCTGGTCATTGGGTAACAGCGATGGTCCCTTATGCATGACCTCCAGCCAGTGATATACGATCACGCCAATTAAACAGGTTACCAATGGGCGGATCAGGTTTATAAAGCCGGCAAAGATCATTCCCATAATGCCATGCCAGGTGCTTTTGGCCGCAAGTATCCGCTGGATCATCACCTGGTTGGACGACTGGTAAAATAAAAAGGCTCCCAGCGAACCTACAATAAGCCCCAGGAACGGGGCATCCGGGTCAGCGGGTGGATGATACAGGTGAAATCGTTCCGGAGTCGCCGCCTCCATGGCTTGCCATCCACCGGGAATATGACCAAGTGCAATAAGAAAAAATAATACGCCGCCGCCTACAAGGAGCACACATTGTATGGCATCCGTCCACATCACCGAGGTGAGGCCTCCAAGGATCGTATAGCTTCCCGTAACCACTATAAGACCCGCCATGATATAATAGTGATTCCACCCCGTGAGCTCACTCACAGTTATACTTCCGCTATAAATAATGGGCGGAAGGAAAATGATCAAATAACCAAACAATATTACAATGCTGTAAATATTCCTGCAGACTGGCCCAAAACGACGATCCAGCAGCTCGGGCACGGTTGTAATTTTATTCCTAAGATACATGGGAATAAAAAAGACCATTGTCAGTGAATAAGTAGGCAAGCCCCACCATTCCCAATTGGCAATGCCCAGCCCGCTCTTATAGGTAGCGCCCGTTGTACCGATCATCGCCTCACTTGTTGCTGCCGTAGAAACAAAAGCCGCGCCTATAAGGTACCAGGGCATCCTGCCCGACGCAAGAAAATAATCATTCGGAGTTTTTTTTACTTTTCTGGCAGCCATCAGGCCAATGACAACTACTAATAATGTTACTCCAACAATAATGAAAATATCCAGGAAGGAAAGATGAAAATTATTCACAAGGCAGTTGATTTTGGAGTTAAACGTTACGGTAACACACGCCGGGTAAGACCCCGCTGATAAGCGTCCAGACGGGTAAATCCCTCCGCATACCTGCAGCCTGCCGCCATACCCCGGAACCTTGCCTGTACATCGATCATCTCCAGCATATCCGTATTGGCCAGATCCTGCATGGCTACAAACTGTGTCTTATGACAAAGCAGCATCTGCTTTTTAATCTCAAAGGTTTCTGTAATGTCGACATATTCCGTCGGATTAAAATTGATACCGGCAGAATTATCCATATAATATAATTGCGCCTTCCCAAATCGGCAGGCGGGCAGCGATTGACCCGGAATGAACGGAAGTCCTTTTTGAAAATAGGCATCGAACACAAGCTGGCCTACATACCGGTGGTCGGGGTGGTAATCATTGGGCGAATGGGTAATGATCACATCCGGGTCCGCCTCCCTAAGTATGTCGATCATCAGACGTCTTTGTTCCTGGTTGGGAAAAACATGCTCGTCTGTAATATTACCCCATATAAAATGGGCGCCAATAACAGCAGCAGCCGCCCGGGCCTCCTTTTCACGGGCCGAACCCAATATATCCGGTTGAACCACCGCATCCCCCATATTTCCATTAGTAAAGACGGCAATGGTCACACGATGCCCTTCCTTGGCATATCGGGCTAAAGTACCCGCGCATTGTAGTTCTGTATCATCCGGATGAGCAGCAATGCAAACAACGTTCATAATTATTGGTTATTAGAAGTTAGTAGAATAGGGTAGCTGACTATAATACGCCATACCTGTCATATACGGTTCTTAATGAATCTCCGTTGAGCAGGTCAGCTCTTGACTTATTTTCCTTGAACGCCTTCTCGAATGCAAGCTCCAATGCCTTGTCTTCAACCTGTTGCGGAACAACAACCACACCATCGAAATCTGCAAAAATAAGATCCCCCGGGTTTACCAACACCTCGCCGCATTTCACCGGCACATCATAAGCCATCACGCGCCCTCTGCCAAGGCTATCCACCGGGCGGATCCCCATATAAAACAAGGGAAAACCCATCTTGATTATTTTAAGACAGTCCCTGACCATGCTGTCACAGATGGACCCAACTGCTCCGTTTCGTTTGGCAATAGTGCTCATCAATTCCCCCCAGGGCGCATTGGTGCTGGCAAAGTCCGTTGAATGAACTACTACATCATTTTCCTTTAGCGAATCCACTGCCTCTATTTCCAGATCATAAGCATCCTCCTCGACGTAATCCGTTTCCATCCATCTGAATGTTCTCGCACGTCCTACAATGATGCAATTATCCGGATCCAGCGGCCTCAGACGATGGTGCATGGCGCAATTCCTGTACCCCAGCACATCTAAAACATCACAGACAATAGCAACATAAAGATTTTCTTTTATCCACGTAAACTTTTCTGTGTCATTAATAAAACTTACAGCTGACTCCATAGTTAGATTTTTTCCGTATCTTATAATTTATTTTTTTACCCCTCACCTGCTCCATACCACCGGCTGCATCAGATCAGGTATCTTACAACGGCTGCCGATACCGTATTGAGTGCAGAACCATTGAAAAGTCTCAGGGTTTTCCGAATTCAGCTCCATCACATCATAGTGATTGGGCAGCACATATTCCGGCTGTATGGCCTGGGCAAATAATGCGGCTTTTTCCGGGTTCGGGTTACCCCATTTCCCATTTATGGGGACAAGCATCATCTCCGGCGCCCTGGGAGCAGCCGCCAGGACCAGCGGATGAAATTCTGTATCACTGGTATGATAGAAACTTCTTCCGTTAGCGAACCTTACAAAATATCCGGTAGTATCCTGTACGTCCACGCTCGTAGGCAGCGCAAAAACACCGGTTATTTCAACACCGTCCACACGCCTCGTTTCGCCCGCATGGATTATAATGATCCGCTGTTCGGGGACACCAAGCATACCCAGCTTTTTCGCAGCCTGCCTTGGCGCTACAAACCAGGTGCTGTCTTTTTGGGTATAGGGCGTAATGGTATCGGGGTCAAGATGGTCAAGATGATCATGGGTAACAATATAAATGTCGACGCATAATTCCGCGGGTCTTATCGGGGCCGGGTACAGGCGGGAGAACTCAGGGGCCCCTTTAGCCGCTGAATTGGAAAGATAGGGGTCTATCGCCAGGGTAATTCCAGCCGACCGTATCACATAGCCGGCCTGGCCAAGCCACCATAATGCGGCTTCAGACCCCGACAGTGGATAATCAACTATCGATTTCATTCAGGTAAAAGTATTCTATGCGCTATTCCGTTTCTTATCCGATATAGGAAAATATGTACCCTATTTCGCTATTTAGCCCCGGAGTTTTAAACAGGCTTTATTTTTTAGAATATCTTCTCACACGCAATGCAGCCTGCTCTTTGTGACCACTAAAACCCTCTATATCGCATAGACGCATTCCATACTCGCCAATGATAACGCTTGCCTCCCGGGTACATTTTTGCCAGGTGCAATTTTTCAGGAATTTACCTACCCATAAGCCCCCCGTGTAGCGGGCAGCCCCTTTTGTAGGCAGCGTATGATTGGTGCCAATCACCTTATCGCCATAGGCCACATTGGTTTCGGGCCCTAAAAATAAAGCCCCATAATTTATCATGTTATCCAAAAAAATACCAGGGTCTTTTGTCAAAATTTCAACATGTTCATACGCCAGCTTATCCGCTTCAACGATGGCTTCCTCGATGGAGTCAACAACCAATATGGACCCATTCTGCTCCCAGGCCACGCGGGCAATATCTGCCGTTGGCAATACTTTTAGCTGTCGCTCTATTTCCTTGATCGTCTCCCGGGCCAGTTTTTCAGAAGTGGTAATTAACGCCCCCGGAGATGTTGGGCCATGCTCCGCCTGTCCTAATAGATCACAGGCAACCATTTCCGCATCCGCAGTTTCATCAGCCACGACAAGGATTTCCGTGGGGCCGGCCAGCAGATCGATGCCAACTCTTCCAAATAATTGTTTTTTGGCTTCGGCCACATATGCATTCCCGGGGCCCACCAGCATATCGACAGCTTCTATGGTCTTAGTGCCATATGCTATGGCTGCCAATGCCTGTACGCCGCCTAAAATATAAATCTCATCAGCGCCCGCCAGGCTCATTGCGGCTACCGTTTCCCTTGGTATTGCTCCTTTAATAGGCGGGGTACACGCTATGACACGTTTAACACCAGCAACTTTCGCCGTTAGAATGCTCATGTGTGATGAAGCCACCATCGGATACCGCCCACCAGGAATATAACAGCCCACGCTGTTAACAGGTATATTTTTATGCCCCAGTATTACCCCCGGTATGGTTTCTACCTGGATATCCAGAATGGAAGCCCTTTGCTGTTCCGCAAAAAAACGGATCTGTTGTTGCGCAAACTTTATGTCCCCAATAGTTTGCTTTGGCAGCGACTTTTTTATTTCTTCAATTTCTTCCTCACTCAACTTGAACGACGGCGGAGCCCATCGATCCAATCTTTCTGAATAGCTCCTCACCATTTCATCCCCGCCCTTTTCAATATCATTTAAAATAGCAGAAACAGCTTCCTTGACCTTTAATGTCTCGGCCTGAATTTCAGCAATTGGCCGTCCTGTCTTAAGATATTTGCCCATATTTCACTTATTTAACACAGAATTTTTTTACGGCTTCTTCATTTATTTCAATACCCAGCCCCGGTCCATCCGGGACAGCAATAAAGCCAGAAGCATCCATCCTCACCGGGTTCCGGATCACCTCCCGCAACATAGGACTGTCACTGACATTATACTCGAGGAAAAGACTGCGTTGCAGCACCGCATTGACATGAAGACTTGCCGCCGTGTTCAAATCAGTAAGCCAGGCATGGGGGCATACATCTACACCTGCATATTCCGCCTCCCACATAATTTTGCGGATTTGCGAAAAACCGCCACAACGGGTGAGGTCAGGCTGAACCACGTCTATGCCGCCCTTTTGGATCAGCTCCCGGAAACCCCATCCTGTTGCCTCCTGTTCACCCGCCGCCAGCCTCGTCTTTACGCCTGCCGCTTTTGTTTTGGCATATCCTTCGTAACACTCGGGGTGAAGAAAATCCTCCAGCCAATATATGTTATAGGGCTCCAGGGCCCGGCAAAGCGCTATGGCATCATAGGCGCTCCGGTTCACCATCCATCCCGGATCGATCATCAATTCCTTATCCGGCCCCAACGCCTCCCGTGCTGCAGCAACTAATTCTATGTCCCGTTTTTGATCCTGCCCAAATACACCCCAACCAAATTTCACCGCCGTAAATCCACGCCGCAGGTAGAACAAACAAGCCTCCCGCATCGCTTCCGGCGTTGGCCTGAAGAGCGTGGATGCGTAGGCCCGTATGCGATCACGCCGCGCACCACCCAGTATCTTGTGAACGGGCCTGTCAATAGCTTTACCAATAATATCATGACAGGCAATATCAAATCCGGATAACAGCTGCATGGCAACGCCTCTTCTTCCATAATAGATGGAACCCCTGTAAACTTTATCCCACAAACGCTCGACATCGAAGGGGTCTTCCCCAATTACCAGCGTGCGCAGCCCTTCAAATACGCCGGACCCGCTATCCGGGGCGTTCACGGCGGCTACCGCAACGTAAGAGGACGTTTCAATATCCGACCACCCCGTGATCCCCGCATCGGTACTCACCTTTAATAACAAACAATGTTTCACCCCCCTGGCTTCTTCACTCCCCTCCGGTGCGGTATTTTCAAAGGGTGATTCAAGAATAAAAGCTTCTACATTACTGATCTTCATATAAAACTGTTCAATTAAACGTTATAGCTACCTTCAGCGCCTTATCGTGCCGGTCGCGCGCGAGGTAAAAAGCCTCCTCCCAATTCTCGAAAGGGACCTCCTGTGTCACCAACTCAGAGAGTTTCAACGCGGGGTCTTCCAGACATCTTAACGATTCGTCCATCCGCTCCTCATCATTACAGCACCCCACTATTTCCAATTCCGACACATGTAATTGAAAAAGATTTATCGGCACAGGCTCGTTAATCAGGCTAAAAACCACCAGCCGCCCGCGTTTTCGCAAAGAGGCCATACAGGTATGGACCGCCGCTGAAGAGCTTACCGCAAGGATTGCCACATCCACTGACCCCACCGGGCCCGAATCGACAATTTCAGCTCCCGGTATCATCCCCAGCCGAAAGGGCTCTCTACCGGAAACTAGCACCCGGGCTGCGCCTGCTCTTATCGCCAGCCGGGCAATAATGTTCCCAAAAGGGCCATCGCCCACCACCAATACCACACGTCCTTTGATATCACCCGCCCGAGCTATCGCCTGCAAACAATTGGCAACGGGTTCAAGCAGGGCTCCTAAAGGAAAGGAAATACTGTCGGGTAGTCGTCTTATACGATCAGCGCGCTGCACAAAATATTCGGCAAAAGTGCCGTTCCTGTCAATACCGAGATGACCCATATTCAAACAAAGATGACCAAAGCCGCGCCTGCACTCTTCGCAAATGCCGCAAGGCACCACAGGATGTGCGGCCACCCGCATACCTGTTGAAAAAGTTTTTACATCCGACCCACACTGAACGATAATCCCAGCCCCTTCGTGACCCAGGACGCTCGGTAATTTAATACCGAAGGGGTTGGTTTTAATATCATGCAGATCTGAAGTACAAATGGTTGTCGCCATAGTACGGATCAACACCTCATCTGTTTTTAATGAGGGCAGCGGCAGCGTCGTAAGCACCAATTGATTTAATCCCCGCATTTGCAATGCCCGCATGGTTGCTGGTAAGTTCATCGTTATTATAACAGTTTAGGGTTTGGCAGGCCAAGCAGTTCTAATGTATTGCGATGTATAATATTTTCAATTACATCAGGAGGAATAGCCGGCAATCCGCTGTTAGCAAGTATCGTATTCACCTCCCTCACCCCTTTCAGCGAATCTGCTGTGGTTGTAAATGGAAAATCAGACCCAAAAAGTACTTTTTTCTCTGCCTTGTACTCCACCAGCAAACGCATGGAATTATAAAACTGCCAGGGACGGTAATACAGCGCGGATACATCCGCATATACATTGGCATGCCGGCGTACAACAGCAATAGTCTCACCTTCCCAGGGGTGGCCGAGATGCGCGAGCACCATGCGCAGATCAGGAAAGTCCACGGCTACTGCGTCAAAATGGACAGGACGGGAGTAATCCAGGGGAACGCCGCTAACAAAAGAAGTACCGGTATGAAAGAGAATGGGCAGCCCGTGTTTAACACAATACCTGTAAATTTCATAGCACCTTGGATCAGCAGGATGTACCCCCTGATAAAGAGGCGCCAACTTAACGCCAACGGCCCCTAATTGTTGATGACATTTTTCTAATTCGTCCATGAATTCGGGTTCAGCAGGATCTATGGAAGCAAAAAACAACAGCCGATCCGCTGCGCGGGACACATGAGCCGCCACATTTTCATTAGGTATATTCCAGTCGGTAGCGGACGCCCGTAATCCAAATACAATGGCCACATCCGCAGCCCTGGTAGTTTCGAGATGCCGCTCCTCAACATTACCCCAGACGGTTTGATCTACACCGCAACGCATTAGATCTGCCTGCAGCTTTGGCCCAAAATCCGGTTCAGGCCTAAAGACATGCGTATGAATATCGACTATCATAATTATTTACAAGAAATTCTTTTTCAGTCAATTATACTTTATACAACAACCCCATATATCCAAATAAAATTGGTGGCGATTCCATCAATGTTTCCTGAATTTATAGTGTAAACATACACTTCTAAGTTTTTGCTTTTTTACCCTATGTTGATAAATATGTATACTATTTTGTTTGTGTTAATTCTACTCTACTTGACATAATTTAATTCAGGGGGCTTGCCAGAAGGATACAACATCGAAAGAATAATAACTGAACATTCCTCACGGTCACGGAACAGGAATATCGCTGAAGTGTTCTTTAAAGCATGTTTTATTGAGGCGAGGGGGCGTGGAATTGCCTGTATCATCGAAAAACTGCGGCAAAGAATTGGCTCAATCCAATTTGCAATATATTGATTTTGTTTATACTTGTAGGCTCTCACTCTCCATCAACAATCACCTGTAACAGATTGAGCTGCTCGTCGAGCAGTATAAGGTCGGCATGCGCACCGGGATGGATGCTGCCCCATTTCTTTTCCTTTCCTATGACGGCAGCGGGATAGAGGGAAGCCATGCGCAGCGCCTCGGGGAGCGGTATGCCAGCCATCTCCACTCCATTCTTCACTGCCTGCAGCATGGTGAGGCTGGACCCGGACAGGGTTCCATCGGGAAGTGTATATCTGTCGCCCTTGAACACATGCACGTATTCTCCATACTGTACTTCGGCTACGGCGTCCGTTATGAAAAACAGCCGTTCGCCCATGGTCTTCTTGCTGATGCGGACGGAGGCAAAATCTACATGGATGCCATCGCACACGATGCTGGAGCGTACATCGGGGTTGTCATAAATGGCGCCAACCATGCCGGGTTCACGGCCCTGAAGGGGTGACATCGCATTGAATAGATGGGTGGCTGCGGGTATGCCCTGATAAAATCCGTCGATGGCTTCGCTATAACGGGCGTTGCTATGACCGGCGGAGACGACGATATTGTGTTGCAGCAGGAGCTCGATACATTCCCGGTGGCACTGTTCAGGCGCCAGGGTCATCATTTTGAATACGCCTTTCCCTTTTTCGAGCAGGAGCTGGATCTCTTCTATGGTGGGGGGTTTTATAAACTTTTCGATGTGGGCCCCTTTTTTAACCGGATTGATATAGGGCCCTTCCAGATGGACGCCCAATAATCCTTTTCCACCACCCGTCTGGTAGTTACGGGCCACCTCCATGCCGTGGATGAATTTTTCTATGGAATTGGTGGCGAGTGTTATCATGAACTGGGTACAGCCGCCTGCGAGGCAATATTCATAGACGGCCTCGAGCGTGTCGGTAGTCATGTCAGCGGAAAAAAGACGGCCATTTCCTCCGTAGATCTGGAGGTCGATAAAGGCGGGCGCCAGCATATAGCCGGATAATTGTTGTTGCCTGTAGCCGGGGGGGATTTCGGCGATAGGGACGAGGTCTTTTATCTTGCCATCGTTAACCAGAACAGCCTTGCCTGTCTCGATCGTCTGTCCCGTGAAAATTTCGCGGGCGATGAATGCGGTTGCCATAAATGTATCCTTAGGGTTCTATGTGGAATTGGTCGGCATCCTTCCAGAAAGGCAGGCGGGTGCGGACCTCTTCCAGTTTTTCGCGCTGTAAGGTACAGGTAAAGATGGATTCTTCCTTATGTGCGTGGTAGAGAACTTCTCCCAGGGGATCGACAAGCATGGAATCGCCGCTGTGGTAAATATCGTTCCCATCGTTACCCACCCTGTTGACGCCTACGACATAGACCTGGTTTTCGATGGCACGGGCCTGGAGGAGGGTCTTCCAGGCATGGCTGCGGCGTTCGGGCCAGTTGGCCACGTAGACGAGGAGGTCGTATTCGGGGGCGACGGGGGGAGTGGGGCCGGGGGTGGAAGATGGGGCGGGGGGCTGCTGCCGGGACCAGACGGGGAAGCGGAGGTCGTAACAAACGAGGAGGTTGACCCGCCATCCATTGACGGAGGCGACAAGTCTTCTATGGCCGGGCGTATAATGCTCATCCTCTCCAGCATAGGCAAATCGGTGCCGTTTGTCATACACGCCGTACTGGCCATTGGGCAGCATCCATATGAGCCTGTTGTAATAATTTCCATCCTCCTCGATGATCAGACTCCCGGTGAGGATGATCTTCTTCCGGGCAGCCATTTGCTTCATCCAGGCGACGGTGGGGCCATCCATGGTTTCGGCAAGGTCGGCGGGTCGCATGCTAAAGCCGGTGCTGAACATCTCGGGCAGGATGACCAGCTGGCTCTTTTCCTTTATGCCCCCGATAAGGGTCTCGAAATGGCGCAGGTTGGCGGTCTTGTCCTCCCAATAAAGGTTTGGTTGTATGAGTGTTACGGTAAGTGACGACATGGGCCTATTCTTTTTCTTTTAATTGAGCAAGGACGTCCTGGATCCTGTCCGTTTCATAGCCCTTTTGGACCAGGTAGGCCTGTAGTTTCTGACGCCGGATGTAGGGCTCTTCCTCTTGCAGGTCGGACCATTTGTCCTCTGCCAGCCTGAACAGGGTGCGATGGTACTCATCCTCGTCGATAGAGACCAGCGCCTTTTTTATACAGTAGTCGCCTACTTGTTTCTGTTTCAGCTCATAACGTATCCTTATCCGTCCCCAATGCTTCATCCGGAACCGCCCGCCGGCGAACTGGATGGCAAACCGCTCCTCGTTGAGATAATTCTCCTCGATGAGCCGGGAAAGCGCTTCTTCCACTTCCTGCCGCCTCAGGCCAAAGCCATACAGTTTTTCTTTTACCTCGGAGTGTGCACGCTCCTGGTAGGCGCAGTAATGCCTTGCCTTTTGAAGGGCCTGTTCCAATGACAGTTGTTGCTGATAGCCGCGCATATGCGAATTTACGCCCCGTTAGTCACATAAAATTAACAATTAGGGCATGGGCAGCCGCCGCCTGGCCGAATAAATTGGCCATTAACCAAAAATCAGTAGTTTCGCCTGAAAGATACCATTCCATGAAGTTTATCGTTTCTTCGTCGGCTTTATTGAAACAATTACAACAGATCAGCGGCGTCATCAATGCAAATACCGTCTTGCCAATCCTCGAAGATTTCCTGTTTGAAGTGGAGAAAAATAAGCTCACCGTAGTAGCCACTGACCTGGAGACCGTCATGAAAGTACATTTGGAAGTAGAAGCCAAGGACACCGGTAAAGTTTGTATCCCTGCCAAAATACTGATAGACTCTTTAAAAAATATTCCCGACCAGCCCCTGACCTTCAATATCGACAAACATTTTGCCGTAGAACTGACCAGCGACAACGGCAAATACAAGGTGATGGGTGAAAATCCGGACAACTTCCCCAAGGAGCCGGCGACTGACGAGACGACTTCTTTCACCACGACCTCCCATGCCCTGGTGACGGCTATCAACAAGACCCTGTTTGCTGTCAGCAATGACGATCTGCGTCCGGCCATGACGGGGGTATATTTCGAAATGGATAAGAAGGGATTGCAGTTTGTGGCCACAGACGCCCATCGCCTGGTACGTTACAAGCGCAAGGACGTGAGCTGTCCGAAGAACGATAGCCTTATCGTACCGAAAAAGCCGCTGAACCTTTTAAAATCCGCCCTTCCTTCCAACGAGGACGAGATCACGATCAGCTACAATAGCAATCATCTTTTTGTATCACATGGCACGACCCAGATGAGCTGTCGCCTGATCGACGCCCGATTCCCGGACTATAAGGTGGTTATCCCTGCAGACAACCCCTATAAGCTGACGGTGAGCCGGAATGATTTCCAAAGCGCCCTTCGCCGCGTGAGCATCTTTAGTAACAAGAGCACCAACCAGGTGGTATTGAATATCCAGGGCAGCGAGCTTCAGTTGACGGCACAGGACGTGGATTTCTCTTTTGAGGGTAATGAGCGGATGAAGTGCCAGTACGATGGGGAAGATCTGGCTATCGCCTTTAATGCCCGATTCCTGATCGAGATGCTGGGCTCCACCGACTCCGATGAAGTGAGGATGGAATTGTCCACTCCGACCAAGGCGGGTATTATCAAGCCTTCGGAGCAGGATGAGAATGAAGAGGTGCTGATGCTGGTGATGCCGCTGATGCTGAATAGCTAAGAGCTTTGTTTAGATATGAAGCCGGGCCATGATGGTCCGGCACCCCGGATGGCAGGGCCATCCGGACATGATGCCGAAAAGATGGCGGTTCGATTTTTCCCTGTCGAGTCGCCATCTTTTTTTGTAAATTGAGGGTGTTATGAATTTTGTTCAGCTACGATCATATGACAATTACATCTCTGCTCATATCTCGATGACCATGCTGCAGGATGCGGGTATCAACTGTCATTTGAAAGACGAACATATCATTACGCTCGATCCTTTTCTAAGTCCGGCGCTGGGTGGCATGAAGCTGATGGTCTATCCCACTCAGGCGGAGCGGGCCGACAGACTGCTCGAGCAGGCGGAATCTAACCGTATGGATTGATATGGAAAAGCTTGCCTACTTCTTCGAACACATCAAACCTCTGGCGCGCACCCTGATCCTGGCGGGCGGCCTCTTATTGTTCTGGGTGCTGGAAGGGGTGATACCTCTTGTCCGCATGCGCTATCATAAGGTCCGGCATGCAGGGTTGAATATCTTTTTTACAATTACCACGATCATCGTCAATTTCGCCTTTGCCGCCCTTATCGTAAAGGCCAGCACTTATGGCAGCGGGCACAAGATGGGGCTGTTGTATCTTTTTCCAATGCCGATGTGGCTGTTCACCCTGGCAGGTCTTATGCTGCTCGATCTTGTCAGTTCATGGTTCATACACTGGCTGGAGCACCAGATAAAATGGATGTGGAAATTCCATTTGATACATCATGCGGACATGTGGGTGGATGTGACGACGGCCAACCGGCATCATCCCGGGGAAAGCCTCTTCCGGGCGGTCTTTACCTTGATAGCGGTTGTGATCACAGGCGCCCCGCTGTGGCTGGTATTCTTCTACCAGTCCCTGTCCGTGCTGCTGTCCCAATTCAATCACGCCAATATCTCCCTTCCAAAATGGCTGGACAGGGCTATTTCATGGATCATCGTTTCGCCGGACATGCATAAGGTCCATCACCATTATACCCAACCACTGACGGATACAAATTACGGGAATATCTTTTCCGTCTGGGACAGGGTTTTTGGGACCTTTGTTTATGTGGAGGATACGCGTACGCTGCATTATGGGATCGATACTTATCCCGAAGAAAAGGAGAACAATAAGATGGGTCCGCTGTTGAAGATGCCTTTTGGAGAATACAGGCCTCCGGTGGGGGGTAAGTTCAGGGAAAAAATGGAAACCAAGTCGTTGTAGGGTTAAAAAATGTTCTAAAAACAGAACAAAATAGTATCTTTGTGATAACAGTACTCACCGCGCTACCCATCAGAACAGCGTCCCAGGGTGAGTCTTTTGCTTTTAAGAGGTCCCCATAATTCACGTCAGGTCCTTTCTTTCCAATCTGGTTATCGCTCCACGAGGTATTTAAATCAGGCGTATGATTTATAATAAACAGCCAACAACTGTTGAGGATCAAATAATGCAATTGAAAGCCAGAGGCCTGCAGATATCGGATGAAGCCCTGATCAGGCATTATTTGTCAAATGTTAGCTATTACAGGCTTGCCGGATATTGGTGGCCTATGCAATCGGATAAAGTCAATCATGTCTTTAAACCGAACAGCAAATTCGAAGATGTAATTGCACTTTATAATTTTGACAGAGAACTGAGGTTATTACTATTTGATGTTATTGAAAGGATTGAAATTGGACTCAGGACAAAAATGATCCATCATCTTTCCCTTGAGCATGGTGCATGGTGGTTCCAAAACTCAGAACTGTTTATCGACATAAGACAATATATTAAAACAATCGCATCCATTGAAGAGGAGTTGGATAGGTCGAAAGATACTTTCATTAAGGATCATCTGAAAAGGTACAGGCTAGACTTAAGATTCCCTCCGGCGTGGAAGACATTAGAAATAACAAGTTTTGGAAGTTTGTCGAAGCTATATGGCAACCTCAGACCTTCGGTGAATTCAAAAGATATAATTGCGGCAGAATTAAATACGGTCAACCACACTTACTTACCAAGCTGGCTGCTGACCATAGCTCAGATCAGGAATATCTGCGCCCATCATGGCCGTTTGTGGAATAAGAACCTTCCCGGCAGACCAAACCTTCTCTCCAGGCCGCCTGCCCCTTGGTTAAATAATGTACCTCCTGTAAATCAGCATCATATGCTATACATCCATGCCTGCTGCATGAAATATCTTTTGGATGTGATAAGTCCGGGACACCATTACAAAACAAGGCTGGCTTCTCTATTTCAAAAATATACGAATGTCGACCTGAATGCGTTAGGGTTTCCGGCAGACTGGGAAACAGAGCCACTATGGCGATAAGACTATTGCTGTTGTTGTTGCTGCTGCATCTCCATATATCTCCTGTAAGAATTCTGTTCTGCAGAGTTATTTCCATTACGGGCTGCCGGCTGAGGGGTCAGCACGGTGGCGATATCATCCGTTGTCCGGCCACTCTCATAAGAGACAGATACTCCCACCTCGAGGGTTTGTCCTGCCGCCCCTTTGTATGTGCCTTTGACAGGGCTGCAATCGGAGAAATTACGGCCAACTGCCAGACGTACATGAAGATCATCGGCCACACAATTATTGGTAGGGTCAAAACCCACCCATCCATTGCCTGGTATAAAGGCTTCGATCCATGCATGCGTAGCGCCCTCTCCGCGCATGCCGCTCTTATTTGGACAGATATAGCCGCTGACATAGCGGGCGGGAATATTTATCTGGCGCAGCAGGACCAATAAAAAATGGGCAAAGTCCTGGCACACACCTGCCCTCAATTTCCATACTTCATCCAAGGTGGTCTCGACAGAAGTTACGCCTTTGATATATTTGAAATGATCATAAACATAGGTCTTTAATGATTGCGCAGCCTGCAGGGGGGTGAGTGTCAGCATCTCCTGCCTGTGTGTGTCTTCCAGGACCTCCGCCAGTGAGGCAAACTTTTCCTGCAACAGGAAGTCGATATAAGGTACCTGTCCGCGTAGCTGCAGCAGGTAATCCCATTGTTGTGCGGCGGGAATGTCATCCACCAGGGGCGGGCGTTGTTTGGTCACCACCTCAATCCGGGAATCGATGACGAGTGAGCTGTGCGATTCGGCATGAGTGAATGCGCCAATCTCATTACCGTAATAATCCTTGTACACATCCACGGAGGGGTCGCCGCTGATGGAAAGAACCTGCTTTTCCACATCCTGAAACGCGTCCTTGATAGGAAAAAGAACGATCTGGTTAGCACTGTCCCTTACAGGACCCTCATAGGTGTACCGGGTAATGTGATGAATGTTAAATCGGGGCATAGGGTAAAAATACAAAAATCATGTATAAGCAAAATAATTCTGATTAAGGGCATTGCCCACTTCATAGAGGTCTTCTTTTATTCCGTTGAGATAGGCATGCAGACCCTGGGCCATGATGGACTCGACGGTGGAGTACCGGACCTTGCTCAGTATCCTGCCTATCATAAAGTCGATCTTCTGAAAAGCTTCCTTATTCCGCTCGCTCCTCAGTCTTTCAAAATAGCGATGTACCCTGTCCACTGAATAGAGGATAGAGCGGGGGAATTCATCATTCAGCACGATCTGCTCTACCACGTTCCGGGCATCGAAGCCGCTGCGATAGGTCTTAAGATATAATTCATACCCGGATATGGACAGGAGCAGGTATTTCCAGTAAATGGTGTCGGTCCTGCGGAAATCGTAATTGACATCGCTGAACTTCACATCGAGGATATCCGCCGACTGAACGCCTCTTTCAAGGTATTTGCCAATGTTGAGAAAAGCGAAACCTTCTCCTCTTGCCATGGTGACATCCAGGGTGCCGTAATAGAGCATGCCCTGTTTGATCAGCACGTCCAGGATGGTTACGGGGTCTTCTTTATGCAGCTCGCGATCCAGTTTCTCATCGCGGACGATATGGTAAAAATCATTGAGACATTGCCAGAGCTCTTTGGTAATATGGTCCTGGACGCTGCGGGCATTTTCTCTTGCCCGGGTGATGATATTCAATACGGAATTGCTGTTCTCCCTGTCCGTGACCATGTATTGCAGCACGGCGCGGGTATTGTGGGAGATCCTTACGGCCCCCTCTTCATCCATATACGTAAAGATGCGGAGGACGGGCATCCACGAAAATTCCTGGATATCGTCCTGGGAGGAGGCATAGTTGATCTTGAGCATACGAAGGATACCATCCGCCCGCTCCATGTAACGGCTCATCCAATAAAGACTGTCGGCTACTCTACTTAGCATTCTTTTGCTTTAAACTTTTTCCCGCTGGCCTTCGGCCAGCGGATTTTACACGGTATCTGTTTGATGGGCGTCCTTCGGACGCCGGGCCTCGCTGTGCTCGGCCTGGCGAGGCCGGTCTTAGCCGGCATTAGCCGGCTAAGACCCAGGTATCCTTGCTTCCGCCACCCTGGGAAGAGTTCACCACAAGGGAACCTTCCCGCAGCGCTACCCTTGTCAATCCACCCGGTACGATCTGGATGCCTTCGGGGCCACAGAGCGCATAGGGACGAAGGTCGACGCGGCGGGGCTTTAGCTTCCCGTTCATATAACAGGGGGCTGAAGAAAGACTGATAATGGGTTGAGCAATGAACTGCCGGGGGTCCTTTAATATCTCCATTTTATACTTACTTATTTCCTCGTCGCTGGCGGAGTGTCCCATCAGCATGCCATACCCGCCACTTTCATTGGTCCGTTTGATCACCATTTTTTGCATATTGGCAAAAACATGTTCCCGCTCGTCGGGGTGGCCTAGCTGGTAGGTAGGTACATTCTTCAGGATGGGCTCTTCATTCAGATAATAGCGGATCATGGCGGGCACATAGGTATAGATGGCTTTGTCATCGGCAACACCATTGCCTATGGCATTTACGATGGCCACATTTCCTTTCCTGTAGGCGCTCATGATACCGGCCACGCCCAACATGCTGTCGGGGTTGAATACCAATGGGTCCAGGAATTCATCATCCACCCTCCGGTAGATGACATCTACCTGCTGAAGCCCTGCGGTCGTCTTCATAAATACCCGGTGGTTGTCGACGACGAGGTCCCTGCCTTCCACCAGTTCGACACCCATCAGCCTTGCCAGCGTGGTATGTTCGAAATAAGCCGAATTATAAATACCGGGGGTCAGGACCACGACGGTGGGGTTGGATGTCTGTCGCGGCGAGAGAGAAACCAGATTCCGGTGAAGTATGTTTGGATAATCCGTGACGGACCGTACGTTGTTACTGGGCAGCAGATCAGGGAAAATTCTTTTGGTGATCTCCCTGTTCTCCAGCATATAGCTTACGCCGCTGGGTGTCCGCAGATTGTCTTCCAATATATAAAAGGTCCCGTCATGGTCGCGGATGAGGTCGATGCCTGCAATATGCACATACAGATCATGGGGCACATGAAATCCATGCATTTCCCTGAGATAATGGGGGCAGCTGTATACCATCTCTACGGGTACAATGCCGTCCTTCAGAATGAACTGATTGTTATATACATCCTTGAGAAAAAGATTGAGGGCTTTTAACCTTTGTTTGATACCGTCCTCAATATACTTCCACTCGGTGGCGGTGATGATGCGGGGGATAATATCAAAGGGAAAGATCTTTTCGATGCCTTCTCCGGAGCTGTAAACGGTGAATGTTATTCCCTGGCTCATGAAAAGCCTTTTTGCCAGCTCTTCTTTTTTATTGAGCTCCTCGATGCTCATTTGCTGCATGAAATCGACTACCGGACGATACTGGCCGCGGACCAGATCTAATGTCCGTTCCACGGACGACGAACCTCCGGTTCGTTCCGGGTCGGTGTACATTTCGTCCCAGGTCGCGGGATCGACGGAATAGCTGTTGAGCAGTTCGCTGGTTTGCATACTGGCAGAGTTTTGGCGTTCATGCATGTTTGAGACGTTCGGTGGGTTCCTATCAGGCGGAACCCCGATGTGGCAGGCGGCGACGTTAGATATACTAAATATAAATAAACTACTTTTGACATCCAAATTACTTTCATGAAGACAATCGCTATGATCCCAGCCCGTTATGCAGCGACCCGTTTTCCAGCCAAGCTGATGCAGGTATTGGGGACCAAGACGGTGATCCGGCATACTTATGACAATACTGTTGCTACGGGTCTTTTTGACGAAGTGTTCGTAGTCACGGACAGCGATATCATTTATGAAGAGATCGCCCAACATGGGGGGAAGGCCAGGATGAGCATCCGGACACATGAGAGTGGGAGTGACCGGATCGCCGAAGCGGTTGCAGACATGGACGTGGACATTGTTGTAAACGTACAGGGTGATGAGCCTTTTGTACAAAAAGAGCCGTTGGAAAAGCTGCTGGCTGTCTTCCGTGGGGAAGAGGGGCGGTCGGTGCAGGTAGGGTCGCTGGTGCAGGTATTGAAGGAACAAAAATTCATAGACGACCCGAACTATGTAAAAGTGGCGCTGGATAAGAAAAACAACGCGCTTTTTTTTAGCCGCAGTGTGATCCCCTATCCCAGGGACCCTTCAGCGAGTCCCGTATACTATGAGCATATCGGCGTTTATGCCTTCCGTAAAGAAGCATTGCTCCAATTCACGGCCTGGCCTGTGAGTCCGCTGGAAGCAGTAGAAAAGGTTGAATGTCTCCGTTACCTGGAAAATGGGGTTCCCATGAAGATGGTGGTCACGTCGTATATGGGCGTGGAGATCGATACGCCTGCGGATTTGGAGCGGGCTGCTAAAATGCTATAGCTAAAATTTTATAATGGATGGGCCTGGTCGGCCCAAGCCATTGCTTTTTCAAAGACGCTAATAATGGCCCTTCGGGTAACCGAGCAAGGCGAAGGTTACGAACGAGAAGGACCGTGTCGAAGCAGGTCCGACGAAGTCCTCATCTGTGATGCGATTTTTCCCTAAATTTAGGCCCAATTCCAAAACGGACCGGAGGTTCGTGTCCGATGGACATACAATACTAACTGCATGAACAAAGCATTATGGGGTATCGACCTTGGCGGTACCAAAATCGAAGGGGTCATACTCGAGTCCGTGGACAATCCCACTCCCATCATTCGCACACGCGTAGATACAGAAGCCTCTAAAGGTTATGATCATGTTATCGAGCAGATCGGCAGGCTGATAAAAGAGATGGAAAAACAATCCGGTGTTAAGCCGGCGGCTGTCGGTATGGGTACGCCGGGCGTGCTGGACCCTACATTGCAAACCATGAAGAATGCCAATACTACGATATTGAATGGCATGCCGCTGCAGAAAGATCTGGAGGATCGATTGGGATTGCCCTTTGTGCTGGCCAATGACGCCAACTGCTTTGCCCTGGCTGAAACGCGGCTGGGGGTCGTCAAAGAAAAAGCTCCGTTTGCGCGGCTGGTATTTGGCATCATCATGGGCACGGGTGTCGGCGGTGGCATTGTCATGGACGGGAAAGTCTGGAATGGCCGGCATGGTATCGGCGGGGAGTGGGGACATAATTTCCTGGATGAATCGGGAGGTCCCTGTTATTGTGGTAAGGTTGGCTGTGTAGAGACTGTTATCTCGGGTCCTGCTCTCGAACGGTATTATGCATCCCTCACGGGCAACAAGATAAAATTGAAAGAGATCGCTTCGCGGCATCGGGCGGGATCGGATCCTGACGCGGATAAGACCATCGAGCGCCTCTGTCATTTCTTTGGAAAGGGTGTCAGTGTCATAACCAATATGCTGGACCCGGATGTGATCGTCGTGGGTGGCGGTGTTGGAAATATGGAAGACATTTATACCAGGGGATTGAGCGAGCTGGGCCGGTTCATCTTTAATCCCAGGGTGGAGGTTCCGTTGCTAAAACCGAGTTTGGGGGATAGCGCGGGGGTATTTGGCGCTGCCGCGCTGGTGGCTTAACTTTGCAGCTCAAATCTATGAGCGTGAATAAATTCCGGAATTTTAAGATGGTGGGGTATGTCGTCTTCGGCAGGGGTAGTTTCAACCAGCTGGATGAGATATTGGCCCCGCAGCGCAAGGGCGATGCTCCCATGATCTTCCTCCTGGATCATTTTTTTGAAAATAAACCGTTGGCTAAACGGATCCCGCTGCGGGGAAAGGATAAGATCATCTTTGTGGATGTCACTCTCGAGCCCAAGACGAAATATGTCGATCAGCTGGCCAGCGGGCTCCGTCAGGAATTCGGTACTGTCAGCGGGATCATTGGCATCGGAGGCGGTTCGGCAATGGATCTTGCCAAGGCAGTGTCTCTTATGATGACCAATCCCGGCTCTTCGGCCGACTACCAGGGTTGGGACCTGGTAAAATTCCAAGGTGTATACAAAGTGGGTATTCCTACGCTGAGCGGCACGGGCGCCGAGGTTTCACGCACGACGGTGCTTACGGGTCCTACCAAAAAGCTGGGTATGAACTCCGACTTCACGCCTTTCGATCAGATCGTGCTGGACCCGGAATTAACGGCGAATGCTCCTGTGAACCAACGTTTCTATACGGGCATGGACTGCTATATCCATTGTATCGAAAGTCTTACGGGCACCTATTTGAATGAATTCAGCCGCAGCTACGGCGAAAAAGCCCTTCAGCTCTGTCAGAAGGTTTTTGTGGAAAAAGATCACTGGGATGCGGACTGTGATGACCAATTGATGATGGCCTCCTATGCGGGGGGCATGAGTATCGCCTATTCCCAGGTGGGTGTGGCGCATGCGGTCAGCTATGGCCTCTCCTATCTTTTAGGTACGAAGCATGGTATCGGCAACTGTATTGTCTTTGACAAGCTGGAGGAGTTCTACCCGGAGGGGGTCAGGGAGTTCAAAAAAATGGTGGAAAAAAATAAGATAGATATACCCCAACATATTACAAAAGGTTTGTCGGATGAACAATTCAATGCGATGATTGACGTTAGTCTGGTCATGAAGCCTCTTTGGGAAAATGCCCTGGGTAAGGATTGGGAGAAGATCATGACGAGGGAGCGGTTGCGGGCGCTGTACGAAAAGCTCTAAGAGGCGGGGAGGTAAATATGAAGGGAAAAAATCTGCTGGTCTTTCTGATCGTCCTGCTGGCGGGCATTAGCTCCTGCCGGAAAACACAGCCTCCTGCGATAAATCCCATTACTCCCCTTCAATCCCTGATCAATACGGATACAAGCTTTAGCTTTTTTCACCGGATGGTGCTGATAGCCAATGAAACGGCTTTGCTGGCAGACAATTCCGTCACTTTTCTGATCCCGACCAATACAGCCTTCCGCGCGGCGGGCTATTCGTCGGGCTCTGTCGATTCGTTATCGCCTTCGGTGGCAGACCGCCTGATCAGCTATCATTTTATCCCCCAGCTGGCCCGTCCAGACAGCAATGGCTACGCCCCCTATCCTACTCATCTGGGTTATTCGCTGTATGGTGAGAAGGATACCGGTGCACAGATCTGGTTCAATGGCATCCCTGTGACGGGGGATACGATAGTGGCGGGAAAGGCGCTGGTCTACCGGCTGAATACTATTCTTTTATCTCCACAGGATTCTCTAAGCCACACTTTGGGACAGGATAGCAGCCTTTCGTTCAGCGCTGAGCTGTTCCGCCGCACGGGATTGGATACGGCGCTGGCGCCGGGCTATTTTACCGTACTTGCGCCCACCAATACTGCGTGGATAAACGCGGGTTATGACAGCGTGGGAGCCATCGATTCGGCGGACCTGGGAACCATGCTCTCCCTGGCAAAATTCCATGTGCTGACGGGTCAGTATTTTAGCAATCAGCTCACGGGAGCTAACAATGTGATAACATTGCAGGGGGGGTCGCTTTCTGTGAGCGTCCAGGGCGGGGTGCTGCAGTTCAAAGGCAATGGCAATACTGCGCCTGCGGGTGTTCTAAAGGCCAATCAGCCCGCTGGAAATACCCTCGTCATACACAAGATCGATGAGGTGCTGTCGCCTTAGACCAGCGTAGCCGTACAATTGGGCCCTTTCCGTACATTTGAATATATGCCCAGCTTTAACGATATCAAAAACCTGTTGCAGCACAATCGCTTCACCGAGTTCGTAAAACTGAACAAGCTGACGCCCCGTGATATTGCGGAATTCACCAACCGGCATACCCAGTGGGCGGTAAAGCTTTTCCAACACCTGGATGCGAAGAACGCTGCCAGGTCTTTCAAGTTCATTCGAAAGAAAAAGCAGCAGTCCATCATCAACGCCCTGCCGGAAGAGAAGGCGGCAGAGATCCTGAACGCCATGCAGCCCGATGACCGCACGGCCTTTCTCGAGGACCTGCCGGGTAGTGCAGTGAAGGAGCTGTTGAAGGTGCTTACACCAGAACATCGTGCAAAGACGCTGGAGCTGCTGGGATATGCGGAAGGGTCGGTGGGCAGGCTGATGACGCCGGATTATGTGTCCATCAAGACGAGCGAGACCTGTTCGGAAGTATTGCATTATATCCGTATGCGGGGGCGGGCGACGGAAACCCTGAACTGGCTTTTTGTAATAGATGATAAGGGTGTCCTTATCGACGACATCAACATAAAGGACTTTTTGGTGGTAGATCCGGGAACACATGTCAGTGACATCATGGACTACCAATTCATCGCACTAAACGTAAACGACCCGCAGAAAGAGGCCATCAAGGTATTCCGGAACAACAGCCGTTTTGCCCTGCCTGTCACGGATGAGAGAGGGGTCCTGCTGGGGATCGTCACGCTGGACGATGTGCTGCGACTGGCGGAATCGGAAGATACAAGGGAAATACAAAAGATCGGTGGTTCCGAAGCCCTGGACGAACCCTATACTACCATCTCTTTCCCCAGCCTGATCCGTAAAAGGGCCGGCTGGCTTATCATCCTCTTCCTGGGGGAGATGCTAACAGCTACGGCCATGGGGCATTTCGAAGGAGAGATCAGCAAGGCGGTGGTATTGGCCTTATTCATCCCGCTGATCATTTCCAGCGGTGGTAATTCAGGAAGCCAGGCATCTTCGATCATCATCCGCGCCATGGCGCTTGGGGAGATCGGTTTCCGCGACTGGTGGCGGGTCGTCCGGCGGGAAATAATGTCGGGGCTGGTATTGGGAGCGATATTGGGTATTGTCGGATTCCTGCGGGTGGCGTTATGGCAGGAGTTTCATTTATACAATTATGGGGAGCATTGGCTGAAGGTAGCAACCACCGTATTCTTCTCGCTGATCGGGGTGGTGATGTGGGGTACTTTCTCGGGCAGCATGCTACCGCTGATACTTAAAAAGCTGGGGGCAGACCCCGCGGCATCTTCGGCGCCGTTTGTGGCGACGCTGGTGGATGTGACGGGACTGGTGATCTATTTTACCGTTGCCTATGTGGTCATGCAGGGGACGCTGCTGTAGAACCTGCCGGGCCGGGCCTTGCGAGTACGAGGCGCCGGGGACGGTCAATAACTCATTTCATCCAGCCTCACTTTTCCTTTAAAGGTCCAAAATACAAAGGATGTATAGGTCGCCACGAGCGGGGTGCCGATGAGCGCTATGATCAGCAATATTTTTACGGTCTTTTGAGAGGAGGCGCCATTGTATACGGTGATGCTTGCGGCGGGGTTTTGCGGAGAGTATAGTAAATAGGGAAACACTTCAAGGGCTACCATAACGAGCAAAAGGGCAATGGTAACGGCGGAGCTGAGAAACGCATAACGGTATTTTCCTCTTTTTATCTGGCGGGGGATATTGGCGATGCAAAGGATCATCAAAAGGGGGATCACGAAATATCCGGGGCGGGCTTTAAAAAAATCGCTGAGATGAGGTACGTATAATAATGTATAAAGCGTGGTGATGACGAAGCTGACGACAAAGAAGATGGTGAAGTTATTGGCAAGCAGGTGCATCTTCACGTACAGGCGGTTTTCGGTCTTCATGGTAAGGAAGATGGCGCCATGCATCATAAAAAGAGCCAGTGTGGTAATGGCGACAAAGACTGACAGGGGGTTGAAGAAAAAAAGCCAGTCGCCCGTGAACTCATGGTCTTTGTTCAATGGTAGTCCCCCTACCACATTGCCGAGCATCAGTCCTAATGAAAGAGAAATGATGATGCTGGCCACACAATAGACGATGTCCCAGGTCTTGCGCCACCAAAGCATGGGCTCCTTGCTGCGGAACTCAATGGCGACGCCGCGCCAGATAAGGCCGATGAGAAAAACCATAAAGGGTATATAGAATGCGGAAAAGATGGCGGCATAGGCTACGGGGAATCCGGCAAAAAGAGCGCCTCCTCCGATGACGAGCCATACTTCATTACCGTCCCATATGGGCCCGATGGCATTTATGGCGATGCGGCGGCTTTGTTCTTTTTTAAGAAAGAGGTGGAGGGCGCCGGCTCCCAGGTCAAATCCGTCGAGGATGGCATAGCCGCTGATCACGGCTCCAAATACGAGGAACCACCACGTGTTAAAATCGATGCCTAAAAATGTGTGCATTTTATACTTTTTTACGGATGTAAATGCCATCCGGATCGTGTTCCAGTATTGGATTATCCCTTTTTGTGCCTTCCTCTATATGCTCCGCGGTGCCGTAATCGACCGGTCCGTGGTGAATTTTTCTATTCAACAAAAACAGGAATAGCGCAAACAGGACGATATAGACGAGGGTGAATAATATCAGGGAAAAAATGATCTGGTTGGCGGTGACCATTTTCGACAGGGCGTCGGAGGTTTTTAGCATACCATACACCACCCAGGGCTGGCGACCCATTTCCGCGGCGAACCATCCCGCCTGATTGCCTATCTGTGGCAGCAGGACGCTGAAGGCAAAGATCCACATGAGCCAGCGTTTGTCGAAAAGCGTTTTTTTCCACCAGAACCATGTACCCAGCAGGCTGAGCCCGATCATGGTCATGCCTACGATGATCATCAGGTGATAGAACTGGAAGACGCTGTTGACCTGTGAAGGGCGTTCATCGGGAGGAAATGCTTTCAGCCCCGGGACGGGTGCGTTGAAATCCCCGTGAATAAGGAAAGACAGGCCACCCGGGATCTTTATTCCCATGGTCTTTTCATGTTTGTTGTCTACATAGCCAACCAGATACATATCTGCGCGGGAAGAGCTATCGTAGTGTCCTTCCAGGGCGGCCAGCTTGGCGGGCTGGTTATGAGAGACCCCGTCGGCGCTGCGGTGTCCTGTATACAGTTGAAGGAGGGAAAAGAGGACGGCTACCGTGAGGGCTATTTTAAAAGAGGGGCGGGCTATTTCCAGGTGCTTTTTATGCAATATATACCAGGCATTGACGCTGAGGACCAGAAAGGCGCCGGCAAGGATGGCGGCGATCCAGACGTGGAGGAGCCTGTCCACGCTGGATGGGTTGAAGACCATGGCCCAGAAGTCGGTGATCTCGGCGCGGGCATCGATACCCTCTCCTACGATGTGGTAGCCGGCGGGGGTTTGTTGCCAGGAGTTGGCCACGACGATCCAGACGGCGGAGAAGAGGGATCCAAAAAATACCATGATGGTAGAAAAAAAATGGACCCGGGGGCTGACTCTTTTCCATCCGAAAATAAGTATGCCGAGAAATCCGGATTCGAGGGCGAAGGCAAAGATGCCTTCCGCGGCCAATGCGCTGCCAAAGATATCTCCCACGTATTTCGAATAGGTGGCCCAGTTAGTGCCGAACTCGAATTCCATGATGATGCCCGTAGCGACGCCGATGCCGAAGATCAGGGCAAAGATGCGTATCCAAAAGCGGACAGCCTGTTCGTAAATACGATTGCCTGTTTTGAGGAAGAGCCCTTCCATGATAACGAGGATCAGTCCCAGACCGATGCTAAGAGGGGGATAGATGTAATGGAAGCCAATAGTAAATGCAAACTGTATCCGGGCCAAAATTTCTACATCCATAGCGCTTGGGTTTATTGTCTATGTATAATGTCTTTGGCTTGCAGTCGCTGACCGATCAGGCCTTCGCCGGTGGAAACTGTAGGTTCCGGACAAGCTGGCTTCTACTTCTTCTTATACACGGGGACGTTGCTGCAGGCTTCTCCGTACATAATGCTCTTCACTATGGGGCGCAGTCGTTTGGCGACCTCCAAATAGGCAAATCCGCCGACGGACAGGTCTCCACAACCTTTTACAATTACTCTTTTATCTGCAAATTCCTGTATGTCGATGGCGGCGATCCTGGCGAGAAATGTCTGTTGCCGAGCGGTGTTCTCATCTCCCATAACGATGTCGCGGGCGAAAGGCTGGAGGTTGACGGCTACCAGCATATAGGCCCAAAGAGGAATGATGGCATCGACGGAACAGGTGACGGCAACGATCTTGTCCTGGAACCGGGTCCAATCCAGCTCATTGAGGGCGGCCCTGAAATCTTTCTCCCGGAGGATCCCTGAACGAGCCTCCGGCTCGTTGTCCGAAGGACCATCATTAGACGTTTCCGGAAAACGGGCTACATTTCCTGGAGGGCCCGTTTTTCGGACATTCACCATAAAAAGGTAAGGTTTCAGGTCGAACAGCACGATCTCTTCCCGGGGATAATAATCTTCGAGGTCGAGTGTCAGCAGGCCGCTGAGCGCTACTTTATTGACGATCTCTTCACTCATAATGATGCAAAGGTACGACACGACAGGGACATGAAAAAAGCCCCGGGGAGACCGAGGCTTTTAATTATATGGAGCGAAACCCAGAGGGGGTTCAGTGTCTAGTAGAACTTAGCTCTATCGTCTTTGATCTTGGCATTTTTGCGCAAGGAGTACATCAGCATCCGGGACAGCATATTCTTTTCCTGCTGTTCCTGCATAAACCGTTGCTGCTGCAGATCGGCATTGGGGTTGGATGTGGCGCTGACGTTTTCCACCTTTATTACAAAGACACCGCCATTGCCGGCAATGGGCGGGGAGGCGGGTTTGCCGGCCAGCTGTTTATTGAAAGCGGCGCCCTGTACCTTGGGTTCCATACCTACATTGGGGATGGCGGTACCATTGAACGTTATGCTATCCGCGTGCATGATGGTTTGTGCGCTGGCGGCCGCGGCTGCCTCGAGGGTGGCGGGGTTATTCAGTTTCTTTATAATAACATCCGCCTTTTTCTTATTCCGGAGGATCGGTTCCACCTGGGCGCGGGCCTTGCGGGGTGTTGCTGTGCCTTCGCTATTGATCTCCGTAAGCTGGGCAACTACGTATTTATCACCAACGGGGAATGGTTCGGAGACCTCTCCCAATTTTGCTTCATAGATCCATTTTATCAACTGGCGATTGGCGCCTAATGCGGGTATGGAATATTCGGAGGGTGTGATATCCGGAGCTAAGAGCTTTTGAAGACCCTGTTTTTGCACAGCCTGGTCGAAGTTCTTTCCGTCCTGGTTCTCGCCAGCGAATTTGCTTGCGAGGCCGGAGGCCGCGTTGTCGGTCTCGGTGCTGGTCTCGATTTTTTTGGACAGTTGGGCGATCTTATAGGCGGGTTCGAAATTCTTCTGATCCATTATCTGTATATAATGGTAACCGAAGCTGGTCTTTACGATCCTGGCTTCCCCTTTTTTACCATTAAATACAAAATCCTTGAACTCGGGTATGAACTGGGTTTGGAAGGTGATATTGTCATACACACCGCCTTTCTCCTTGGAGCCGGGGTCATCGGAGACCTTGAGAGCAACGCTATCCCAGCTGGCGCCATGTTCCAGCACGTTCTTTATGCTATCGATCCTCTTTTTGGCGATGCTGTCCGGCAGCGTTGGCTGCTGGGTTTGCGGATCGATGGTTGCCACGAGGATATGACGTGCCTTTACCGTATCGGGTAAGACCTTTTCATCCACCATTTTTGCCAGTACATAGCTGCCGGCATCCAGATAGGGTCCATAGACCTGGCCTTTGGGCAGGGCGTATATAGAATCCCTGGCCGGGATATGTGACTGCGACTTGGGCACAAACACATCTTCGTAGGGAATATCCGATTGCATCCGGGACAGGAATTGGTCGGGATTGTTTGATTTTATAAAATCAGCCTTCATATCTGCCAGCTGCTGGTGCAGTTTAGCGGAGTCGTCCGGTGTGGGGGAGGCGTCGAACAATACATAAGCAATGCTCCTGCTCTCGTCCTGGTGAAATCTATCCTTATGTTCGTTGACATATTCCTGTATCTCATCGTCGGAGACTTTTATCGTACTGTCGGATACAGTATAATATGGCGTATTGACAAAAGAGATAGACGCTATCTGGCTGTTGTCGGCATTGCTCTTTTCGATGAGGAACTTGGGGGTATAGACGCTGTTGGTCAGGAGCGCCATATATTTTTCCTGCAGGCGCATTTTTACGATCTCGGGAACGGACTCTTCGAAAAAGCTGCGGGACATTTCATATTGTGAATTATCCCCATTCTTTTTTGGTCCTGCTTTCCAGAGGGAGCGCATCTGGTTGATCCTTTGGGCGGCGGCATTGGCATCGAATACACCTGTCTTTTTATCCGTGAAGGCTTGTCTGATATCGGGTATAGCATTGGGGCCCACCAGCATGTCGCTCACTTCCTTATCTGTAACATCCAGACCCAGGGCCTGTATGTCATCGGTGAAAAGGGCGTCTTCGATCATTTTACTCCATACCTGCTCACGAATGGACTGTTGCATGCTCTCGTTGATCTGCATTCCATTCCTCTTGTATTGGTTTTCCATAAGGTTGACCTTTTTCTGGAAATCGTTCTCTTCGATCTTCTGTCCGTTGACGGTACCTACGACAGTAGAGCGATTACCAAAAAAACGGCTTCTTCCTACAAAAGCATCCATGAGAAGAAATCCAATAAGGCTCAGCGCAATCAGACCAAAAACTAACCAGGCGGCTCTCTCCCGGATATTCTGAATTATAGACATAATAATATACTCCCCCGTTTTTATGCGGGGACGGCGAAGATAGCGTAAAAAATATTATGAACAAATTGTGGAAAATATGCAAAACTCCCGGCTGTATTGTGTTTCAAAAACCCGGTCGCACGATCCCCGGATATTTGTATCGTATCTTCTGCCGGCGAACCCGGGGGTTTTTGGCGATATTGCGGTGGGAACGTGAAACAGCGCAGTAGCGTATGTGAAACGAGAATTAACAGAAAAATATTAATAACCGTCCGTTTTGGTGGAAAACCCTCATTTTGAGCATCTGCCAGGTGGGATAAAATGGGAGAGAACTTTTAGAGAAGGGAATGTTGGGAAGGAGGGAGTTAACAAATCCACGGTTATTCCACCGGCGCTAACAGGAGTCCAATAAAAATCTTTTCCGGACACGGATTTATTCCACTGTGGTGGAAAAGCATTTAAAACTCCGATCCAAAAAGGGTTTTTGATTGTTAAGAATTTGTGGAATAGGGTTAATAACTATGCTTTTTCCTGTATTCCAATAGCTGGTGAAAATTCTTATCCACGAATTCACCATCCTAATAGTAATAGCTATTTTTATAAAATAATAAATATTATTAAATACTATGGTAGATATTAACATGGATATCGCTACTTCAAATTTGGAGAAGAAAGGTTTTCTGGATATCGATGTTTCGCCGGAATTGGATCTTTTCAGGGAGATCGCCGCGCTGAAGAAGGAAAAGAATGCCATTATCCTGGCGCATTATTACCAGGAGGCGGATATACAGGATGTGGCCGACGTCCTGGGGGATAGTCTGGGTCTGGCGCAGCAGGCAGCTGGGACCAAGGCGGATCTGATCCTTTTTGCCGGCGTTCATTTTATGGCGGAGACTGCGAAGATCCTCAATCCCCATAAAAAGGTGGTTTTGCCGGACCTTAAGGCGGGATGTTCGTTGGCTGATTCGGCGCCGGGGTATTTATTCAAGGCTTTTAAAGAGAAGCACCCGGATCATATCGTGATCTCCTACATCAATTGTTCGGCGGAGGTAAAAGCTTTGAGCGATATCATCTGTACTTCATCGAATGCGGAAAAGATCGTGGAAAGTGTCCCGAAGGATCAAAAAATAATTTTTGCGCCTGACCGGAACCTGGGAGCTTATCTGATCAAAAAGACCGGTAGGGATATGTTGCTTTGGGATGGGGCTTGTATGGTGCATGAAATATTCAGCCTGGAGAAGATCACGAAGCTCAAAATTCGTCATCCGAAGGCGAAGTTGATCGCACATCCTGAGTGTGAAGACCCAATATTGCGTATAGCGGACTTTATAGGCTCAACAACGGGCTTATTGAAGTATACCCAGAATAGTGACTCGAAAGAATATATCGTGGCTACAGAGGCAGGAATACTGCATCAGATGCAATTGGCTTCTCCGGATAAAACTTTTATTCCCGCACCGCCTAATAATGCGTGTGCCTGCAATGATTGTCCACATATGAAGCTCAATACTTTGGAGAAGGTTTATCTGTGTCTGAAATATGAGAAGCCGGAGCTGTTGATGGATGAGGTGCTGATGAAAGAGGCAAGGAAGCCGATAGACAGGATGCTTGAGATCAGCAAAAAATATGGTTTATAGGGCAATCTGTTATTATTTCGTATATAATAATTTATTTATACGTATTTTTAAATGTTCCATTGCGCATGTTGGTTATTTTTTGGATTAAATCTTTTGTATCTGCTATAGGGGATAGATAATTTGTTCTATTTTTAGCGTTATAACGTTAATCCTAAACTTTAAATCAAAATCGCAATGAAAAAAACCATTTTAACGCTTTTTACAACCCTTTTTGTACTTGCAGCATTTTCCCAGAATGATAAGTTAGTTAAGCATAATGGCGAGAAGTTAGATGTCAAAGTTCTGAAGGTGGGGGAAACCACGATCACTTTTAAATATCCTGGTGAGGATGCAGAGCAGACCATTGGTAAGTTTGCTGTAGCTACTATTACTTATGGGACAAGCGGGCGGAAAGAAGTGATCTCTGATAAGATCGTTATTTCCGGAGAGGATGATTGGGAGAAGGTTCAGATCCTCACAGATAAATCCCAGGTGCTGGGGTTGAAAAAAGGAGAGGATGTACGTGGAAAGACAAGCGGCTTGTTGAGCTATAACACGGCAGGATCTGCGGACAAAAAGGCAACAAAAAGGATTAAAGAAGCGGCTGCTAAAGCGGGTGCGCCATTTATCCTGCTGACCTCTGACAAGAATGATGGATTCGGTGTAAAGCAGGCCATCAAGAATGGGACTACTTATAGTTATTAGAGAAGACTTGCCGTCATCTGATGGAAAATAGATAGTTGAGGCCCTCCGGCATTAAGCGGAGGGCTTTCTTTTTGAGTCAATTGGTAAGGTAAAGATAAGATGTTGATAATCAATGTGAAGTATGGGCTGTGAGCTCGTTGTCTGGGTTTTATCTTCCCATATAGACCATCAGGATCTGTACATCGCTTGGATTGACTCCGCTGATACGGCTGGCCTGGCCAAGGGTTCTGGGTCTGATCCTTTTGAATTTTTGCAGTGCCTCGTTTGATAAAGAAGACAGGTGATCGTAATTGAAATTGTCTGGAATAAGGAGGTCTTCCAGCTGGGTCATTTTCTTTACGAGCTCTTTTTCTTTCTCGATGTATACGTCGTATTTTACCTGGATCTCTGTTTGCTCGAGGGTGTCGTTATCAAATTCCTTTAGGGCTGTTCTCAAACGGGGAATGGAATTGCGCATGGAGATGAGATCGATATTCGGGCGGAGGAGGATCTGCATCGCTTTTTGTTTTTGGGTAAGCGGTGCTGAATTTTTTTCTGTGAGATATTGTTCGGATTCTGCCGGCTCGAGCGAGAACTCTTTCAGCAGTTCTTTTACTTTTTCTACGCCTTCTTTTTTAGCAAGGGTATTATCCAATCTGTCCTGGGAAGCGAGCCCTAACCGATGGCTCATTTCAGTAAGACGAAGGTCTGCATTGTCCTGGCGAAGCAATGTACGGAACTCTGCCCGGGAGGTAAACATGCGATAGGGTTCTTCGGTGCCTTTGCTGATAAGATCATCGATGAGCACGCCAATATAAGCTTCGCTTCTTTTGAGAATAAATGGTTCGTGGGCTCTTGTTTTTTGATGGGCGTTGATGCCGGCCATAAGCCCCTGGCAGGCGGCTTCTTCATAACCGGTGGTGCCATTGATCTGTCCGGCGAAGAAGAGATTATTCAGGGCTTTTGTTTCGAGTGAATGTTTCAACTGGGTGGGCGGGAAGTAGTCATATTCGATGGCATAGCCGGGGCGGAAGATCCGCACGTTCTCGAATCCAGGAACTTCCTTCAGTGCCTTGTACTGTACTTCTTCGGGAAGAGAAGTGCTAAAGCCGTTGACGTAGATCTCGACGGTGTTCCATCCTTCGGGTTCTATAAAAAGTTGGTGTCTGTCCCTTTCTGCAAAGCGATTGATCTTATCTTCTATGCTTGGGCAATAGCGGGGGCCGACTCCTTCTATGCGACCGGTGTACATGGGGCTTCTGTCAAAACCTGTTTTAAGAATATCATGTACGGTGGGACTGGTATAGGTGATCCAGCAGCTGCGTTGTTTTGTTGGTTTTTGGATATTCTTGAGGTAAGAAAAGCCTATGATGTCAGCGTCTCCCTTTTGTTCTTCCATTTTGGAATAGTCCAGGCTCCTGCCGTCGATACGAGGAGGAGTACCTGTCTTTAATCTATCGCTTTCAAATCCGAGGGAAACTAATTGTTCAGTTATACCGGTAGCCGCTTTTTCTGCTACCCTACCCCCACCGAACTTCTTTTCTCCAATATGAATGACCCCATTGAGAAAAGTACCGCTGGTGACCACGACGGCTTTTGCTTCAATGTGGTGGCCGAGACCGGTAACGACACCAGCTACTTTATCTCCTTTTATGATGAGGCTGCCGACCATATCCTGGTAAAAATCGACATTCGGAGTATTTTCTAACATTTCCCGCCAGGTGGCAGCAAAAAGCATACGATCACTTTGTGCCCGGGGACTCCACATAGCAGGTCCTTTTGAGCGATTGAGCATGCGGAATTGAATCATGCTTTTGTCTGTGACGATACCTGAATATCCACCCAGGGCGTCTATTTCACGAACGATCTGACCTTTGGCAATACCACCCATGGCCGGGTTGCAGCTCATTTGGGCTATGGTCTGCATATTCATCGTGATAAGAAGGACCTTAGAGCCCAGGTTGGCGGCTGCCGCCGCAGCTTCACAGCCAGCATGACCGGCACCAACTACTATAATGTCGTATGAGGGAAACATAGAGGGCAAAGGTACTATAGTTCCACGTGGAAACATTCCAAAGGAGGAATGCAAAAAGAGAAGATGTTTCCACGTGGAACGTTCCTCCACAGGAGGCTCGGCCAGAAAGGTGGGCAATTTATTTAAAGTACAATCCCAGGTATTTATCCTCCATTTTCCTCATTAACTCCTGATCCTTTGTCTTTTTATCCTTATAACCACTGAGATGAAGAGCCCCATGGAAAATGACCCGGTGGAGTTCCTCCTTTAGGGGAGTCTTAAACTGCCGGGCATTGTCCCTTACCCTATCGATACTTATATAGACCTCAGCATGAATGGGTTGGCCGGGGTCTGATAACCCAAATGTGATGATATCCGTATAGTAATCATGCTGCAAGTGTTGCCGGTTAATTTCCAGGAGGTAGGGGTCCGAGCAAAATATGTAATGGATATCCCCCAGCCGTTTCTTCTCTTTTTTAAAGAGGGAAGCTATAAAGGACTTTAGCTGGGTGCGATTGGAAAGGGAATTGCTCCCCTTTAGGAAATGGAAATGGACATTTGACGGTGTATTTGTCGGCATTTGGTAAAATTAATGATTGTGGTCCGCTTATGGATTTGGGAGAAAGGCATAAGGCGTACATTTGTTCATCGGGAAACTTTTTCATCATGAAGAGATTATCAGAGCTAGAACCAGGAACTGTTGCCAGGATTCATTCTTTTGAAAAAAATGAGCTATTTCTCAAGCTCATGGAAATGGGATGTGTTCCCGGGGAGTTGATCCGTGTTGAACAGGTGGCTCCCTTAGGTGATCCAATTTCCATCACGGTGGCGGGATATAACCTCAGCCTCCGCCTGGACGAGGCAGAGAACATATTTATGGAAGAGGAGGTATACTAATGCAAGTAGGGCTTTACTTCGGCTCGTTCAACCCCATCCATCACGGGCATCTTATCATCGCCAATTATTTACTGGAAAATACGGACCTCGACCAGGTGTGGTTTGTCGTCTCCCCTCAAAATCCCCTTAAACCATCCACCTCGTTGTTGAACGAATACCACCGGCTGTACCTCGTACAGGCCGCCATAGAAGGTGAAAATAAATTGAGGGCCTCCGATATTGAATTCAAATTACCTAAGCCATCCTATACGGTGGACACGCTGACCTATCTTCAGGAAAAATACCCTACTCACCAATTCTCTATCATCATGGGCAGTGACAGCTTACAAAATCTTCCTAAATGGAAGAATCATAGCTGGCTGTTACAGCACTATCCTATCTACGTCTACAAACGCCCAGGACATGAAGCTCTTCCTTCCTTCCCTGAAGCAAAAAAGATAACGGTGTTGAATGCGCCGTTGCTACCTATCTCGGCTACGCATATCCGAAAAAATATAAAAGAGGGGAAGTCTATACGTTACCTGGTGCCCGATGCAGTAAGAGAAGAGATCGAGCGGAATGGATACTACCGATGAGGGGCCGGGGAGATCACAATAATCCCTTTTGGGCCTTTTTAGGAAGAGATCTTACCACCAGCTCGTAAGAATCATCGATCATTTGGCGTATCGTGCGGGATGGGATGCTGTTGTCCATGATCACGGTATTCCACATTTTCTTATTCATATGGTATCCGGGCTGTACTGCATGGTACTGTTCCCTCCATTCGATGGCCTTTTCGGGATCACATTTTACATTGAATTGCAGGACTGGGGTGTCGAGGGAGGCCAGTAAGAACATCTTTCCTTTGACCTTAAAGACGAGTACGGTGTCCCCGAAAGGAAACCCCTCCTCTACTTCTTTCTTTTTCAGACAATACTCCCTGATCGTTTCGATATCCATTTTTCGACGAGGCGCATACAGTGCCGGGGTAAAATTAAGGAAGCTACTTCAATAAGACCCTGAATAATCGATCACGAGCTGGCAGAAAGCTTTTATACCCGTCTTGAACCCGCCCTCATCGATGTAAAAATCCTCCGACCATGTCGATGCCTCCGTTGGAAGGACATTTTCCTCTCCTGCTGCTTTTTGTAAAGAAGGCAACATCTTTTTACCAGTTCCGGATTGTTGTAGGTGATCATCTGCTTATTCTCGATGGATAGTTCTGCCATCCATATCGGCCCTGAGCCCAATGACCGAAGATGATCCGCACAGGTGATAGTTTTGGATTCAATCTTATCGGCGGCCGCGCTGATGAGTGTCGCGATGTTCTTTTTTTGTGCGGAGACAAATAGAACGGAGAGCATTACGCCTACGAGGAGCAGGATCTTTCTCATGTTGAATGGTTGATCTTAACTATACTGAAATGTGTGCGAATTGATTTCTTTAGCTGTTAAATTTCCGCCTTCATCGATTAGAACGGGCCGGAGGCACGTTGTCCGTAACCGAGGGACCGAAGGTTACGACCGAGGTAACCGAGGCGGGTCCAACAGTGTTGGAACCAACGAAGGTTATGAGCGAAGCTCCGTGTCGAAGCAGGTCCGACGAAGGCCTCAGACATTAGACCTTTCCTAAAAACGGTCTACATTTGCCGAAAAGACCGGTTTTAGGACATTTAGCTTTGCTCATATTTTCTACAATCGATAAATTGTAGATTTGACATAATCGTCTTGACAGTTTTATTTCGACATATTGCATTTTTGAAAACGGTGGCTTTGTATAGTATCTCTGCATTCGGCGGCCCGCAGGGGCATCTGGGGATGATGATGAAGACCTTTGTGAACAAGCGCAGAGATATAACGGAAGCAGAGTTGATGGATTACAACTCCTTTTGTCAGCTATTGCCCGGAGCTTCTTCCACACAAACACTGACCCTTATCGGCTATAAGCGGGGCGGGGTCGTATTGGCCATGCTGACGCTGATCATCTGGACGCTGCCGGCTTGTGTATTGATGGGGGCATTTTCTTTCTTTCTCACGTATATCAACGAGCGAACATTAAGGACGGCGGCGCTGTTTCGTTTTGTAGCTCCCATGACAGTGGGTTTTATTGCATACGGAGCGTACCAGGCATTCAAAATAGCCGTACACAATACGATCACCCGCGTGATCCTTGCGGTGAGCGCGGTGGCGACCTTTATCCTCTTCAAAACGCCCTGGATCTTTCCCATCCTGCTGGTGTTGGGTGGATTTGTCACCAATCTCAGCGATAAACGCATTCCTCAGAAAGAGCTGCCCTCCAAAAAGATCAAATGGGGCAATATCTGGCTTTTTGCCATTATTTTCCTGTTGGCGGGAGCCAGTAGCGAGCTGTCGCGTAAGAATAACTGGCCCAGCAGGAGGCCGCTGAACCTGTTCGAAAACACCTACCGATTTGGCAGTTTGGTCTTTGGCGGCGGTAATGTATTGATTCCCATGATGTACGAACAATTCGTAGCTCGTCCGGAGTCTCAAAAACTCATACATCGCAATCCCAATATCATCCGGATAAATAAGGAGGACTTCTACTCCGGCGCCGGTATGGCAAGGGCAATACCAGGTCCTGTATTTGCGGTGACTTCGTTCATGGGTGGCATGGCGATGAGAGATAAAGGGACGGCGATGCAGATATTAGGATGTTTTATCGCCAGCACGGGGATATTTCTTCCAAGCGCATTGCTTGTACTTTTCTTTTTTCCCATCTGGCATAACCTCAAAAAATATGCGGTGGTATTCCGGGCCCTGGAGGGGATCAACTCTGTCGTGGTGGGGATCATGATCGCCTCGGCCTGTTACATGATGAAGGATCTTGCTACCATCGCCTGGACGGATATTTTCTTAAATTTGGGCGTTATCGCGGGGACCTTTGCCCTGTTGAAATTCTCACGTCTCCCCTCGCCCGTCATTGTCCTGATCTGTCTGCTGCTGGGTTGGGGATGGAGTTTCCTTTGATCAATGTTTCGGCCGGGCGGGAGGACGATGACCTCCGGTGTGAAAGCGCCGGCCATTTCCTTTCCTCTTGCCGCCGCCGCCAGAGCGTTTGCTTCGCGGAGCATATTCCGGTGTGGGACCAAACTGTTCAGGGACCTGCGCCTTGGGTACTGTTGTTCCGATGAGCTGTTCGATGGAGTTGAATTTATTTTGTTCTTTTTCGCTGACAAAGGTATAAGCCATCCCATCTGTCTCGGCCCGGGCCGTACGGCCGATGCGGTGTACATAGTCTTCCCCGTCATTGGGCACGTCGTAGTTGATCACCAGATCGATGCTGTCGATGTCGATGCCGCGGCTAAGGATATCTGTAGCTACCAGGATCTGGAGACGTCTGCTGCGGAACTCGAGTAAGACCTCTTCCCTGGCGGCCTGCTCCAGATCGGAATGTATTTCCTTCACATTGAACCGGGCTCGCTTGAGCTCCATGGTCAGCTGTTTCACGTTGTGCTTTTTGGAGCAGAATATGAGGATGCTTTTAAAGTTGAGGGATTTCAGGAGCCATTTGACCAGGGGGATCTTTTGTGTTTCATAAATGATAAAAGCCTGCTGTACGATCTTGGCGGGGGGTTTGGAGATGGAGATATTGACCTCGGAGGGCTCGTGCAATATTTTTTTGGCCAGCTCGCGGATCTTGGGCGGCATGGTGGCGGAGAAGAGCAGATTTTGTCTTTTTGGAGGGAGAAAAGAAATGATCTTCATGATATCATCAATAAAGCCCATGTCCAGCATCCTGTCTGCCTCGTCCAGTACCAGGTACTGCAGACCTTTCAGCTTGACATAACCCATATTGAGGTGAGCGATCATTCGTCCGGGTGTGCAAATGACGATGTCGGCGCCTGTGGAAAGGGCCTGTTTTTCATTGGTGAAATTGCTTCCGTCCCCGCCGCCATATACAGCGATGGAGCTGATCGGCGTGAAATAGGACAATCCTTCGAGGTTTTGAGCGATCTGTATGGCCAGCTCGCGGGTAGGGACAATGACCAGGGCATTGACCTGGTCGTCGATACGGGAGGCAAGCAGCTTGTTGATGATGGGCAGGAGGAATGCGGCCGTCTTGCCGGTGCCGGTCTGGGCTGAAGCGATGATGTCTTTTCCTGCCAGGATCAGAGGGATTACCTGTTCTTGTACGGGAGTGGCGGTTTCATATCCGGATGCTTCGATACCTTCCAACAAGCCTTCATCCAGTCCAAATTCTTTAAAAGTCAAAATAGTTGTGTTAATTGTGACAAATGTATAATAAAACCGTGGACTAGCGTGTTTTAGTGCGAGATTTGAGGGCTGGAAAACCAGCCGGAGGCGGCTTTTGAGGGGGCTTTGGCGGGAAATTAGTAACTTCCTAGTGAATTTGGACGGCTTGCCATGGACAGAGAAACGAGAAATTATCATGACGGCAGAACATCAAAGACTGGCAGTTAACGCTGCTAAAAAAATACCTTTAGAGCAATGGGGACCATATTTAAGCGAGCGGCAGTGGGGAACGGTGAGAGAGGATTACAGCCCATATGGGGACGCATGGCACTACTTTCCTTATGATCAGTCACATTTTCGCACCTATTACTGGGGTGAGGACGGACTCGCAGGCATCTCTGATTTTTTTCAGAACCTCTGTTTTGCCGTTGCGCTCTGGAATGGGAAGGACCCTGTCCTGAAAGAGCGACTTTTTGGACTGGGCAATAAGGAAGGCAACCACGGCGAGGATGTAAAGGAGCTATACTACTACCTGGACAACCTGCCTACCCATTATTATATGGAGTACCTGTACAAGTATCCGCAACAGGAGTTCCCTTACAAACAATTGCTGGAAGAGAACCGTAAACGGTCAAAAGAGGAGCCGGAGTATGAAATACTGGACACGGGGGTGTTCGACAAAGATGAATATTTTGATGTCCACGTTACGTATGCGAAACAGAATGCCAAGGACATTTTTATCCGGATCAATATTCAGAACCGGGCAGCTACGGCCGCGGAGATCACTGTCCTTCCCACCTTATGGTTCTACAATAGAGGCAACTATGACGGACTGGAGAAAAAGCCTGTGATCACGGCGCGGGATAAAAATTCCGTCAAGGCCAGCCATAGCCGGCTGGGCCCCTACTATCTCTATTTTCAGCCTCCGGCGTATTGTTTGTTCACGGAAAACGAGACGAATACGGAGAAGCATTCGGGTGTGCCCAATAAGACCCCATTTGTAAAGGATGCCTTTCACGATGCGGTGATCCATAAAAAGAACCTGGAGCTGTTACGACAAAAGAAGTCGGGGACAAAGTTCGCGCCTGTCTATCATTACAATATCGAGCCGGGCGGGACCCGTTCCATTTATCTGCGTCTCAGCAACAAGATCATGGAAAATCCTTTTTCCGGCGGCGCGGCAGGGATCTTTGCCAGCCGGAAGGAAGAGGCGGATGCCTTTTACCAATCTATTCTACCTCGCAATATCAGTCCGGAGATGGCGCGTGTGCAAAGACAGGCGCTGGCGGGATTGTTATGGAGCAAGCAGTATTATCATTACGATGTGGAACGCTGGCTGACGACGAGCGATGGGATCACTCCTGTCAATTCGGGGAAGCTCAATGGACGCAACCACGATTGGAAGCACCTGAAGAACCAGGATATCATTGCCATGCCGGATAAGTGGGAATATCCCTGGTATGCGGCCTGGGACCTGGCTTTTCAAAGTATAGCGATGGCGTTGGTGGACCCGGTCTTCGCGAAGCATCAATTATTGCTTATCATGCGGGAGTGGTATATGAAGCCGGATGGGCAGATCCCTGCATACGAATGGAATTTCAGCGATGTGAATCCGCCGGTGCAGGCCTGGGCTGCGCTGGAGGTCTACCGGATAGAGAAAGAGCGGACGGGGAAGGGAGACATCGGATTTTTAAAACGCATCTTCCAAAAGCTATTGATCAACTTCACCTGGTGGGTCAATCGTAAGGATGCCAACGGCAATAACATGTTCGAAGGAGGCTTCCTTGGTCTGGATAATATAGGGGTATTCGACCGGAGTCATCGCCTGGGCGGAGATATGCAGCTGGAGCAAGCGGACGGTACGAGCTGGATGGGCATGTATGCGCTGAACATGATGGATATGGCCCTGGAGATCGCCATGAAGGATGAAAGCTTTGAGGATACGGCCACCAAGTTCTTCGAGCAGTTCGTGCTGATCGCGGAGGCCCTGAATGAACAGGGTATGTGGAATGAGGAAGACAAGTTCTTTTATGATACACTGTCCATCGCCGGCAGCCCGATGCAATTGCGAATACAATCTATTGTGGGATTGACGACTCTCTTTGCGGTATCGATCATTGAAAAAAAGACATTGTTAAAGCTGGCGGACTTTAAGAAAAGGATCAACTGGTTCGAGAACTACCGGCTAAAGAACAAGCGGTACTGGCCGAATGAAGAGCATAGCGATGGGGAGCAGATACTGTTGTCGCTGGTGCCACAGAAAAGACTTGTGCATCTGCTGGAGCGATTGTTAAATGAGGATGAATTCCTTTCAGCGGGGGGTATAAGGGCTTTGTCGAAATACCACGAACAGCATCCTTATACGGTGAACATCGGGGGTATCGACTACCATATCAAATACGATCCGGGCGACAGTACATCCGATTTTTTTGGGGGCAATTCCAACTGGAGGGGACCGGTCTGGATACCCATCAATTATCTCATCATACAATCCATTCGCAGATATGGAAAGTTTTATGGTGACACGTTGCAGGTGGAATATCCGGTGGGCTCGGGTAAACAGCTGAACCTGGAGCAGGTGGCGGATGAGCTGACCCGAAGGGTGGTAAGCCTGTTCCGTATGGATGATCTGGGCAGGCGACCGTTGCACGGGAAGTATAACTGGTTCTATCAGAAACCGGCCAACCGGGACCTTCTTCTTTTTTATGAATATTTCCATGGGGACGCCTGTCATGGTCTTGGCGCCAGTCACCAAACGGGCTGGACATCCCTTATCGCTGAGCTTATCAGCGAAGTATCCCGGGAGGATAAGGCGCCCGCCCAAAATGTCCGAAAAACCGGTGTTTCGGAAACATAACCCGTTTTGAGAAAATTCCATAAATTGTAAAAACTTCCTTTTCTGGGAATTTTTCTCGGAGGAAGGATTTGTGTTACCTTTTGATTTATAGCGACTTATAAGAGTGGCATCTGCTTGGTATTATACCAATCGAACCTCTTTATAAAAGTACCGCTATGAACAAGTTTTACAAAACCCTCACCCATCTGGTTCGGACCCTGCTACTGACTGTGCCCTTATTTTATGCGATGGGGGTTTCTGCTCAAACCTATTCTATCACTACCAATAAGAACTGGTCAGCAGCATTGCCTTCGACCTGTACGAATTGTACGATCAACATTTCTTCAGGTGTAACGCTGACCATCGATGGGTCGGAGACCTGTCAGAACTGTACCTTCCAGGGTGGTGGAAATATTTCCATGACCAACCAGACGCTGAACCTTCAGTATACCGGTAATAGCCTTGCTACGACTGTTTTTAACAACATCAATTTCGATGTATATGGTAATAACGGGAAAGTCATCGTAAATGCGCCTTTGTCGATGACCTCTTCTATATTCACCTTTCATGATGGTTCTTATTTCAATACGAGCTACCAGGTGGATATGGTAAGCAGCACGGTGAATCTTTATGATGCTTCCAGCATGAATTCCACAGGAAGCTCCAGCACCACCATTACCTTGTCCAGCAACAGCAAGATCGCTATCGGCAATGGCAGCAAGACGAGCTCTTCCTCTTTTACGGTAAGCGGCCCTACGCTGACGATGTTTGATAACTCCTCTGTGGTGGTTGGAAACAACAATAACTCGTATTATAACTGGTCGACTTACCAGGCGTCTCCTGCCAATAGCACCCATGCCACTACGCATTCCCGTTCGACTACCAACAATAATCTGAACTGTGGCGGCAATGGTCAGCACAGCTGTTCGGCCCCTGTTGTCTATGGTCCTTCTACCCTGACTACCTCTAATTCCGGCCTGGTGCCCTGGAATACGTTACCGGTGATCCTGTCCGGATTTACCGCTGCGGTGAACGGGGGTGGCAGCGTCAAGCTGGGTTGGGAGACGAAAATGGAGCAGAACTCGAGCAGGTTTGAGATAGAGCGTAGCGCCACTGGCTCCAGCTGGAGCACGGTAGGTACGGTGCAGGCTAATGGTAATTCGTCCAATACCAGCAGCTATTCTTATACGGATGGCAGCCCCCTGCAAGGCGCTAACTACTATCGTCTGAAAATGATCGACCTGGATGGCAGCGCGGTATACAGTGAAGTAAAAGTTGTCGAGACGGCTGCGGTTAGTCATATCAGCTTTTTCCCCAATCCTGCCCGTGATTATGTGAATGTGACGCTGGGAGGTATGAATGCAGCTACAGCTACGGTACGTATCATCAACCAGGCTGGCGCGGTATTGCAGGAGAAAAAAGCGCAGGCAGGCACGACGGTGACTTTTTCCTTACAGCAGTATACTACGGGGTTCTATATTTTGTCTGTCATGTCTTCGGATGGGACACACGAAAGCAGCAAACTGCTGATCAATCGGATGTAAGAGTTTTACAGTTTTCATAAGTATAGGTACCAAGTACCTTGGTTACTTAAGGTGTTAATAGTTAATAGTTACGAGGGCCCCCATTTCTATGGGGGCTATTTGTTGTATTTTGGTCCCGGCTGGCCCTTTAAGACGCCGTACAAATACTGCCTGTCTCCGCACAGCAACAGGTCTCCGGTCTGGTCTTCAGAAAAGGGCTGTAGCAGCTCCAGCAGGATGCGCCCTGCTCGACAGAGATACGAAATCCTAATTCTTCGATGAATCTTTTTTCCTGGCCTGTGACAGACGCCGGCCTAAGCGTTACTTCCAATTCCCTATCCAGGTAGAGTTTGCCGACGTTGCGGAATCCTGCCTTTACGATACCCTTGAGTGAAGATTTATTCTCGGGTGCATGAATTATCCAGAACTGGTCGCCTTTTTCTCTTTCATGGTGAACAATATATTGCAGGAGCGCAGGGTAAATACCCTGGCCTCTGTATGCAGGGGCCGTTCGAAAATTCCAGAGATAGCGGTTGCGCAACGGTAGAATAAGTTCGTGGTTCAGTTCTCCGATCCTGGCTTTTCCTCTTGCCATCCAGCCAAAAGCCGCCGGCATCCCATATACAAAAGCAACAAAAGCGGCATGATCATTGGCCAGCCGGTCAATAATTCTGGAAACAGGCGTATTGCTCATGCGAGCCAAAAGGGTCAGGTCCGTGCTCTCTTCGATATGCAGTCCTTGCACCTCGTGTAATGCTGGCAGGGTGTCTGAATGGGAAAGTGTGTATAACGACATGGTTGAATTTTTAGAAAGATGAGAAATAAGGAGAGAGGCCGAAACCTCTCCCCGCCGTTGTTTTAAGCGCGGCTGTTGCAGCCACAGTTGCAGCTGATGCCGGGACAGCTATCCCCGCATGTGCATTTTTTTGATGTTCCCATTTTTTGTGTTTTTATTTTTTGAATGATTTGATGATACAAAGCTACATAGGTGCTGAGGGCGTAGTGTTACACGATAAGGTTTTGGATGTACATAATTCCCTGTTTTGTACTTTTACATCGACAACTACATTTTCTATGCAGTGGCCAAAGGCATCCATGTACATGAGTCCCACCCGGATGATGGTGTTTTCTCCGCAGTTGACAGCCGATGTTCATCAGCATACTGTCATTCAGTTTACCTGCTCCCTGGATGGAAAGCCATTCTCCGTTTGGACGGAGTCCGGCGGCTGGCAACGGGTGGAGGCTGTGCTGATCAATTCCGGCGTTGCACACGGCGTGAAAGATTTTAGTGGCTGGCAGGCAACGATCTGCATTATGCCGGATCTTTGGCAGGGGAGCCGGATACAGAACAAGGTATTGGAGGGATGCTCTGTCAGGTATTTTGAGGCAAAGGACATCGTTCCTTTGTTAGGGCAGCTACAGGCGGCACTCGAGCAGCCGATAGCCGACGGCGCCCGATTTCATTCGCTGGCCAATATGGTTTACCGTTACCTCCTTCAGGAACAGGGATTTACGCCGCCAATTGACGATCGTATCGTAAAAGCAATCCGTTTCATCCGTCAAAACATTCACGATAAGATCCCCGCATCCGCCCTCGCGTCGGAGGTGTATCTGTCGGAAGATCGTTTTTTACATTTGTTTCGCGAGCAAATGGGCGCACCGCTGAGACAGTACATATTATGGCAACGGCTCGCGGCGGCAACGGAAGCCTTCGTAGAAGGCCGGTCAGCAAAAGAAGCCGCATACCACGCGGGTTTTTCCGACCCCGCGCATTTCTCCCGCACTTTTTTGCAGATGTTCGGCGCGCTGCCCTCTTCCTATGCTGCTATTAAACCCCACTACCATTTTGCATTCTTCCATGATATTTAACCAGGCGAGGCCTTTCCCCGGGTGAAGCGGGCGGGTCTTTCGGAAAGAAATAGCCAGTTTATTCAAATGACCAGCCGATTCATTCAATTCCGCCGGGTTTTTCCTTCGTTATTTTGTTGCCTTAATTATAGAATAATGAAACAACTGATTACTTCGCGGAATATCATCAAAACCCTAACGGCATCCGGGAAGAAATTTAACCAGGATGTTGAATGGTGGGCTATCTACGGGTTATTGCTTCTGATGGGTCTAAAATTGATAACGCTCGCTGTCTTTGTGTTAAAACACCTTTAAACCAATGGAAGCCGTTTATACCATTCACGTAAAAAACATGGTTTGCCCCCGGTGCATACTCATGGTAAGGGATACTTTGTCTCTTTTGCATATAAGTTCTATAGACGTAGTCATGGGGAAGATCACGGTTCCGAGGCAATTGGAAGCAGGCCGTCAAAAGCGGCTGGCCGAGGGGTTGCATAATTTGGGATTGGAGATTATCGAGGGGCGGGTATACCAGCTTATTGAAGAGGTGAAGAAATGCGTAAGGGACTATCTGGCAATGGGAATGGAAGGGCAGCAATATAAGCTGTCAAGCTTTGTGTCATCGAGGCTGGCTTACGATTTTGGCTATCTCAGCGACCTGTTCTCCAAAACAGAAGGCAGCACTGTCGAGCGGTATTTTATTTTACACCGGCTGGAAAAAGTGAAGGAACTGTTGGCTCATGATCAATATTCACTTACAGAGATCTCCTTCGAGACAGGGTTTAGCAGTGTGCATCATTTGTCAGCACAATTTAAAAAATACATTGGCCTTACGCCGTCCCAATACAAACAGCAGAAGGAAATTAACTGACCGCCAGAAAAGGGAAGGGGCAAAAAAACCGGCTACACTGTGAGCGTAGCCGGCGGGATCCTGTAAAAATGTCCGGGCGACGGGCCGGAGGCCCGATCGACACTGTCCTAGTGATTCACGACCAGCTTGACTTGTTGAGGTTTCAGGCCGTCAAACCATTGAAGTATGTAGATACCATTAGGGATATTTGCAATTTGGTCCAATAAGATGGAATTATTCCCTGCGGCGACCCGGGTCTGCTTCTGCCAGATGGTGCTGCCCTTGAGATCGAAGAGTCGCAGGCTGACGTCTCCGCTGCCCGAGGCGACAAAGCTTACGGTTGCGGAGGTTTTTGCCGGATTGGGGAATACGGTCAGTTTGGCCGTAAGTCCGTTCATCAGTACGGAGACGGTCTTGCTGTATTGGCCATTGCCGGACACGCTTACCATTTTTATCCGATAGTATACGGCACTTGTGCCAACGATATTTTCATTGTCCTTGTATTCATATGTGTTGACCGAAGAGGTGTGCGCCTGGTAGGATACGTGCGCGATACCGGTGTAGTTGATACCATCTACGCTCCTTTCGACAATATATTCTTTGGTGTTGCTGTTTTCGTTCGACACCTGCCAGCTGAGGTTGGTGGTACCGTCCTGCTTAGCGGCGGCGACATTGATGAAGTCGACGGCTAACGTTACACAAACGAGCGGAAAGGTAGGCGTCTGGCTTTGTGTGATGGTTTGGGACAATATGCCTGCAGATCCTGGAGTAGCGCCATAATTGCTGGTACCTTTGTTTGTCGTACCGGCTGCTCCGCCTGCTACGCTGCTGGAGGCGTTCAGGGTTGAATTGGAATAGATGACCCCACCGCCACCGCCACCGCCGGGTCCGTGAGGGTCGATAGTAGTGAGCTGGTTGCTACCGCCAATGCCGCCCTTGGCCTGCACGACGAGATTGCTTGTGCCGCCATTCTTACTAAAGATCAGTATGGATCCACCGGCGCCAGCGCCTCCGGAGCCGTCGTTCTTAACGGTGCTGTTGGCATTCGTCCCATTGGACTTGATGGTCCCTGTTCCGGTGAACATATTACCGGCTACCATGATGATGATACCGCCGCCGGCCGAGCCGCTGCTTGCAAAACCACCACCGGGGGTACCTGTAGCATCGTTGGTCGTACCGGCGCCGCCGCCGCCGCCCATAACCAGACGGGAAGGCGAAGCCTGGCTAAAGATGCTGCCGGCCCTTCCACCGCTGGCGAGGTTGGAGCTCCAGGAATTTCCGCCCTGGCCGCCGGCACCGCCATTGGAGCCGCCACCGCCACCGTCATTCTCAGCGTTGTTGGCAGGATTGCCGTCCGTACCGCCGCCGCCGGCGTTTCCGGGTGCGCCTCTGCCGTAGCTGCCATTGGGATATCCTTCGTATGTCGATACGTCCAGGAAAGAGTTGTTGTTGTTGAGGTATTTGGGCATGCCCGCGATGCCCTCCCCTTTGCCGCCGTTAGCATTGGTGCCGGCGGTGGTAACAAAATCAGTGGAAGAGCCGGTAGCTGCGCCGGTAAAAGCGCGGCCGCCACCACCTCTGAAACCAAGACCGGAAGCATCGACGGTATATCCGGCCATGTTGATAATGTCCGTAGCATACAGCACGACGACACCTCCGCTGGCCCCGTCCCACCTGGGAGCCGTGATATTGCCTGTCAATGTCAGATCATAATATACCGGCACCCGGATGACCTGGTAAGTATACTGACCATCTGTGCCGAAAGGTGTATTCTGGTATTTGTTGGTAAGCCCGGAAAGAATATTCAATGTACCCCCCGTCAAAGGTACGCTGTTGGTCGCCACGACATATTCCATGTTACCTGCCAGCAACGCGGTGTTGCTCAGATAGCCACTGCCTGTGCCCGTATTTGCTCCGTAGTTGGAGTTGTTGGTCGCATTGATCTGCGCCCCCTGCATCTGTATGATCAGCAGGACGTCCCCCGAACTGATAGGCGTGCTACCGTTGGTAACCGCACCAAGAGTGATCGACTTGGCACCGGCATTCACCGTAGCCTGACTAGCGGGATAATACGTGTTGGGGTAGCTGTTGATGTTAGAGGCAGTAGCCAGCGGGCAGCTCTGGGCGTTGGCGGAGGTAGCGTAAAAGGCTAAGAATGCCGTGATTACGAAGTTCCATATGTAATCCCGGACCTTAGCAGCCGGGTAGACGGGTTTCATGGGTTCAGATTGTGGGTGACAGATCTAGGGTTTAGTCTCCGTGCTACAAGGTACCAACGGAGTACCAAACTCCACCTACTTATTACTCAACTTTATACGTAAGAAGACAAGACTGAGAGTTTCTATGAGGGGGAAGTATTTTCCTTTTTTGGGAAAGCGCGTGGGGGTCTTCGGGCCAACTTTTGGGGTCTTTGAAGGGGCCGCTATTGCAAACGCAGACGGAAAGACAGGCCCATATTGTAGGCAAGCCCGTATTCGCTGACCCTTTTCTGGTCATTGGGCTTTGTAAGTCGTTTAAAATGACTGTATTTGCCGTGACTGTTGTCAAAATATCCCAGTCGCCAATGGGAATTCCAGTCCATATCCACGCCAATACTGCCAAACAATCCTATCTGCAATTTGGATAGTTGGAGGGGGTACCAGAATGCGCGTAGGGCAGGCTCCAGGATCAGCCCTCCCCTACGCAGCCCCAGGGGTTTATTATACTCTGTGGCATATTGTTGATATTCAACGGGCAACTTCCCATTGAGTGCGATAACATCCCGATGAAGGCCCACTCCGCCACCGGCCAGCAAAAGGAAGTTATGTTCCTTTATCAGCGTGGCATAGAGGCCGATGAGCAGGTTGAAGGAGCTGAGGTTGTGCCCGGAATTGATGGTGGATACACGTATGTCATACATCTTTTTGGAACCAACGGGCATGGCGCTAAGCTCGAAATGACAACTGGATGGAACATGAGGTTCGGTGGGATAGCCGTATTTGGCCAACCATCGGTTGATATGCGGATCGTTGGCATGCGTAAAGCCGAGACCGCCATTGAACATCAACGAAAACGTCGAGTCTACGGGGGATTGACAACGTCCAGAAACAGATACCAGTAGTGCCAGTATATAGAAGCCGCGCTTCATCGCCTATAAAAGTACTCAAATTCGGATGCAGCGTGGATTTTTTAACAAAAAACTGGTAGGTGGGCCGGGGCCGGCTACTGACCGACTGCCAGGGCTTTTTTATCCTTCAGCTCTTTTTTGGTCATATTAAAAAGAATGCTATGCCTATTGCTCACGCGCTGTACCAGATGTACATGGGCTATGAAGTCCTCTACGATCTGGATCTTATCGCTGGGGGTCACTACCAGTAATTGTAAGTGCAATTGCTTACAGAGTTCCATCAGGTAGGTGGCTTTTTCTTCGTCCTGGTTGCTGAAGCTTTCGTCCACGGCGATAAAGCGGAGGCTTTTTGCATTACGTCCTTCCCGGGTGATGCCAAACTGATAAGCGATGGCGCTGCAAAGGATGGTATAGGTCAGCTGGGCCTTTTCGCCGCCGGAAAGTTGTCCCATCTGGCGATAGGTCTTTTTCAGCTCATGCGTCTCCCGGAATTTTTCATCGGCCCAGAACTCGAACCAATTGCGGACATCCAGCACCCGGCCTCTGTAGGATTCATTTTCATCCAGGCTGTTGATAAGGGTTTGCACGTTCTGTTTAAAGTGCAGTGCTTTCTCCTCGAAGCTATTTTGCTGCCAGTCCGCCGCCTGTGGCAGTGCATTCAGCAAACGGACGCGGAATTCTTTTATCACGGTGTCGGTGACGGGGCGTATTCCCAGCTGAATATAGGTATCGGGCAGTCTGTTGAAGTTGATGCCGGCCAGCGAGCCATTCAATGTAAAGATGCTGTTCTTTATCTTTCTCTCCCAGCTTTCCAGCTCTTCGTTGAGCACTCCCATTTTTATCACAGCGGTGTCGTGTAACAGGCGTTCGAAGTCCTTTTTGTATTTAGGAAGATTTTCCGTTTGGAGCTTATTCAACCACTCGAGGTATTCTTCTGCGTGCTCTCTTTCTGTGGGCAGCTGTTGTGTGTCGCCTATCCAATCGGTGAAGCGTTGCATGATCTCGGGAGAGGGGTTCTTGATCCGCATCATGGCGCGGTCCAGCTCGCGACCTTCCCGTTGAACGAGCTCTTCCAGCTGGCTGGCGCTGCCCGCGGCCTGCTCTGTGAGCTGCTGGTATTTTGTATCGATGTTGTCCAGTGTGCAATCGGCCAATGACTCGGCGTGCTTTTGCTGGAATTGCAGGAGCTGATCCTTGTCCGTATCGGTGAGCAGATCGAGGAGGGGTTTACGTTCCAGCCGCTGTTTTTCCATATTGTCCAGGGCATTCCCGTCGAGGCTGATCCGGCCGATGAGCTGATCCTTTTCTGTTTCTGCTGCCGCGATAGTTGTACGGATGGCATCGAGCTGTTTGGTGAGGGCCTTCAACTGGTCGCTGCCTTTTTTTAGCTGGCCCATCTGCTCTTCTATGCCGTACATGTCCCGCTGGATACGGGCGCAGTTGAGGTTTTTGAAACCCGTGTGCCCGGTGATGTGTTTGACGGCAAAGACCTGGTCCTGCAGGCGGCGGCTTTTGTTCTCCGCCCGTTGGAGGGCTTCTTCCGACTGCTCGATAGCGGTCACGAGCTGTGACCGGCGGTGTTGAAGCGCTGATCTTTTTTTCTCGTTGTTCCATCCCATGACATGTTTGCCGGGATCATTGCGTTCGGGCCTGTCATCCTTTTCGTGTCTGTCACGATTTTTAATAAGTCCGTTGAGGGTGATGGCTTTTTCGTAGCGCTCGAGTGTCTTTTCGCTGTCGACACAGCTGTAATTGTATAATTGGATCACCTGCTGGCTGACCCAGGCGCTAAGGGGATGCCCGGGGTGAAACTCCAGCTTGTGCCAGACGGTGCCTTCGTCGGCATATTGTTGGAGCGCTACATCCTTTACATGGCTGTATACGAGCCGTGTCCGGAGATTGGTGTTGTTTACGAACTTGTTGAACTTTTTATATTGTTTGTCTGCAACGAGCAGGCGGAGAGAAAGGGGGGTCAGCAGCTTTTCCAGTGCCGGCTGCCAGTCAGCGTCCTGGGGTGTGACCTGCATCAGCTCCCCTGCGAAAGGCAGCTCATGCTCTTCGAGCTTCAGTGCCTCGCAGATCTCTTTTCGCAGCCGGATGAGATGGCCGGGAATATTGTTCTTATTTTCCAGCAGCGTGTTTAGTTCTGCCTCGGTGCGGGTTTTTTCTTCTTTTGCTTTTTTCAGCCTGTCCTGGGCATCGTACAGGTCTTCGTTGTTGTTGCGGATGTCGCCGGCGAGCCGCTTGTCGGAGCGTTCGGCTTCTTTTTTTATCCGCTGATAAGCCGCTTCGTCTGCGGGGGCGGACTCGGGGAGGTGCAGGGCGGTACACCACTCCGTGAACTGAGCAAGCGAGCGCTCCGCCTCTTTATATTCCTTTGTCAGTGTCTCCAGGTCTTTTTCCAGCTGCTGTAGTCGCTGCCCCGCCTTGTTCTGCTCCAGGAGATTTTTTGTCTGCCGTTCTTCTTCCTGTGTGTTGGTGATCTTTTCTTTGATGGTGGCGAGCTCTTCTTTTCCGCGACGGATATCCTTTTCTTTGATGCGGATGGCTTCGTCGAGCAGGTGGTATTTGGTGTAGCTGTTCCAGACCTTTATCATATCGAGCTCCCGGCGGACCTGTGTCAGCTGATCGGACCCTTCTTTGAAGTTCCGGTAATGTTTTTCCAGGGGCTGGAGGATGCGTATCTGCTCTTCGCTCTTTTCGATGTTGCGCTGTGCGTCGCTCAGGGTGGAAAGATGTTTCTTCAGCTCCTGGAACTCTTCTTCCATATTTCTCGGCTCGAGCATGTTGGTGCGGATGAACTCGTTGAGTTCGCCGAGCACTTTGATACCCATGGTCTGGTTGAAGAGGCTGAGCGCCTGCATGCTTTGCATACCAAGCACTTCCACGAGCCGTTGTGCATAGCGGCTGGCGGCGTCGAACCATTCCACCTGTTTGCGGCTGCCTTTATTGTATTGCTTTTCGATGCGGCGGCGCCAGTCTCCATTCAGATCGAACGGCCGGAAGTCGTCCTCGATATGGAGCGGTTTGTGTGCGATGGCGAAGACCCTTTTCATTTCCGAGCCGCTGAACCAGCGTACCTGGAAGAGGGTGACGTATTGTTCCGCCTCGTTCGAAAAATGTGCGAGGAGGATGCTGTAAGCTTGTTCTTTGTTCTCCCGGAGATAGAGGGTCTTGCTGGCCTGGCCGTTCTCGGTATGAACGTTGCCATAACCACCGAGTACGTAGGTCTCTTCGGTGCGGTCGCCCTTTTTCTCGCTGCCGGAGGATTGGTTGTAGAACCTGTGTTTTTTCTCGGGTACGATGAGGGTGAGCAGGGCGTCCACAAAAGTCGTTTTGCCGCTGCCATTGGCGCCGGTGAGCAGGGAGGTCTCTCCTTCGGGTCTTATCTTCCAGACGTGCTCGTCGAATGTCCCCCAGTTGAAGATCTCCATGTATTGCAGACGAAAGCCGGATTTGGCCTCATCGGTACTAAATACGCCCAGTTGCATGTTCGGTGAGTTGTTGTTTAAAGTTTTCAAGGATCTCGTGGTCTACTCTTGACTTTATGATCTTTTTGATACGGAATTTCTGTTCGTCGGCGGGCTCTGCATTCTCGACCTTTTCGATAAAGTCGAGCTCTTCCACCTTATCGATGAGCCTGTCGAGGTCGCGGATAAATTTTACCCGGCTGGGATTTTCTTTAAAGAAAAGTTCGGCATATTCTTTTATCTCCCTTCTCTTTTTTATCAATTCGCGCGCGCCGGCCTCTCCTACTTCGAATTCGGCCATCATATCTCTCAGGAGAACGAGCAGGATACTTTCTTCGTAACCCAGCTGGATGCGGCGTACCCAGCCTACTACGTTCTCTTCTTCGTCGAGGCGCTGTTGTTCCAGATAGGCATAACCGTCATCTTTTTCCAGTACGAGCACGAGGCCCAGCTGCTGGAGGAAGCGGGTCAGCTCCACCTGGTATTGGAGCAGCTGTTCCCAGGCGCCTTTTTCAAGGTATTCGACGGGTCCTTTCAGGAGCTTGATAAGGACGGGTGTATAGGGGAGTATTGCTGCGTTCTTTTCTATTGCCATGGATGTTCGATTTTACCTGCTGAAGAGCAGATAGGGTACTTCAATGAATTTAGTCCTGTCCTCGTCGAGGGGGATCAGCTCGGTGATCTCCTGCATAGCTTGTACACGTGCCGCTTTTTCCCGGAGGAAACTAAAATAGCTGATGACTTCGGCCATACCGTGTTCGAGGCTGGTGGTCTCGATGATCTCGGACAGCGTGGCGGTAGTTTTTTTCCGGAGGGCTTTTTCTACATTATCCCAGAGTTTTTTCTTATCGATGTGGCTTGTGTTCAGCAGCCTGTTGAATCGTAATAGATCTTCGATCTTTTCTTTGGCGTTGGAGGGTTGTTTTACCACGCCGGCCGGCTGTTTTTCCACGAGGTTGAGCTTTCGCTCCATGTTCATTTTTACAGGAGCCGGCTCTTTCAGCTGTATCCCGCAGGGTGGCGGGCTATCGTCCATGAACTGGAAGACCAGCTCTTTTATGCTGCCTATCTGTTGACGCAGCCGGCGGTGACGGGCGATCTCTTTTTCCGTAATGATACGGCTGAGCTTTTCGGCCATCCTGTCGTTGGAATCATAGACGCTGCGACCCTGCTGAAGAAGGAGGCTTTTGATATTCTGGACGAAGTCGGCGTCGTTGTCGATACTTCTGTCCTGCAGGAGCTGGAGCAGCTGGTCCGTAAGCTGGCGCCATTCTTCCTGTCCTGCGCGCGAGACGAGGAAATCCCAGAAGGCGTAGAAGCTTTTTCCCTGGTCGCTCTTCCGGAGGGCGTCATATGCCTCGAAGGCGAATCCTACGATGGCGCCCTTGTGTATTTCAGCTTTTGTATGTTGTTCTACGATGTGACGGTGGATGTGCTTGAAATTATCCTCTACTTCGCGGAAGTCGCTCAGCAGCTCGTGGCTCAGACGGGTGAACCATTCCAGCCTTTCCCGGATCTGGGCGTTGGTGTATATCTCGGGCTTGAAGCCCATCTCGATGCGTTTGATCTCCTTGTCTATTTCGGCCCGGCGGTTCTTTAGCTCTTCCAGGCGCCGGGTAGCGTTGTCCTCGGTGTATTCCACCATTTCGCGGAGGGTCTGGAAAAGGAATTTAAACCGGGACTCTGTACCGACGAATTGCCTTTTCTCCAGGGATTGCAGCCATTGAAAGAGCTTTTCGGTATGGGCGCTGAGCTGATATTGTGTGACGGATCCCGAATCGGGGAAATCCTGCAGGAGCCGTCGCTGGACCCAGTTGAGCAGGTATTTGCGGGCGCGGCTTTCCTCGTCCTCTCCAAATTCAATGCGGGCTTCTTCCAGGTCTTCGGTCCCTTCGGAGTGATTACGCAGCTCTTCGGCCAGCAGGTTGATCAGGCTGGGCTCGGGAATGGAAAGGACGTTGTCAGTCTTGAAAGCTGAAAAAAGGAAGGGGATCACCCATTGTGCATTTCGCATGCGGATGATCTGCACGGAGGGGGCGGATTCTAATAAATAGGATATATCCAGTGACGGCATCGGACCTCGTTAAGGGGTTGAAATTAGCCATTCCGCCGTTACGAAGATGTGTGGGACCGGCGGATGGGGATAAAATAGAAATTAGGTGGAAATGTGTGCACCGGGGATGGCCGATGCGGAAATTAATCCATCCCCGGTGCACGGCTAATGATGGGAACTTCGCCGGAGGCTCGGTCACAGCCAGCGGACCTGTGGTCCGCTCCGGGCGGCCTTGTACAGGACGTGTTCGCTGAGCCAGTGGTCGGCGGGGAGGTTGGGATGGGCGAAAGTTCCCTGGCGGACCATGCCGATGCGTATCATTACCTTCTCCGAGGGTTGGTTGTGGATGGAGGTAAAGGAATAGATCTCGTCCATATTCCAGCGATCGAAGCCTGCCTGGAGGCAGGCTTGGGCTCCTTCTGTGGCCAGGCCACGGCCCCAATAGTGAGCCGATATGCGCCAGCCTATTTCTATACAGGGGGTGGGAAGCTTATGATTGTCCTTGGGACGGGCCGCCTCCTGCGGCTCCGGACTTTCGAAGCTTGGGACAGAGAACCCGATGAAGCCAATGAAGGCTTGTGTTTCTTTCCACTCCGCGGCGAATAATCCATAACCCTGCCGGGCGATGTTTTTTTCAATGGTGGTAATATGGGCTTTTGATTCTTCCCGGGTGAGGAGATTGGGAAAGTATTTTCTCACGGCGGGGTCCAGATTCATCTGAATGAAGGGTTCATAGTCCGTGGGTCGCCATCCGCGTAATAGTAGCCGGTCTGTCTCTATATAAACTTGTGGGTTCAATTGGTAATGGGGTTCGTTTTAGCGCGACAATTACTATGCCATAAGCCGCCACGGGCGGCTTGTCCGTAACCGAGTCCCTGGAAAAGGCGAAGGTTATGACCGAGGCAACCGAGGCGGGTCCAACAGTGTTGGAACCAACGAAGGTTATGAGCGAAGCTCCGTGACGAAGCAGCCCTGACGAAGCTCAATTCCCACCATTCTTCCGGCAAATGTGTTAGATTTAGGTCGAGATCAATTCTTGAACATGACTGGCCTCTGACGATGGGGTTGGTTTTAAACTATGGGTATGCGTCGCAGGACTTTTCTAAAACAAACGGGGATGATCACACTGGGGCTGTCTTTGGCTGAGAAGGCGGCATTGGCGGCGGCTGGGATGGGTACACTGTCGGCATCCGCGCCGGGGGGCGGCCCTTACGCCAACAAACTGCCGAAGTGGAAGGGTTTCAATTTGCTGGATTTTTTTGGTCCTGATCCCAGCGTCCACAGGGATATTACAAAAGAGGAGCATTTCAAATGGATGCGTGACTGGGGTTTTGATTTTGTACGAATACCCATGGCCTATCCGCATTACCTGGCGTTTGATGGAGACCGGGACATAACGGCGGGCGAGGTAAACAATGTGAGTACTGAGATGATAGAGAAGATCCAGGCATTGGTGGCGATGGCCCATAAATATGGCATACATGTCTGTCTCAACCTGCATAGGGCGCCGGGCTATTGTATCAATGCGGGATGGCACGAGCCCTTTAATCTATGGAAGGACCAGGCTGCCCTGGATGCCTTCTGCTGGCATTGGAATATGTGGGCCGGTCTGTATAAGAACACGTCTCCCCAAAAGATAAGCTTCGACCTGCTGAATGAACCGGCTATGCGGGAGGATATGAACGACCAGCATTCGAAGTCCTCGCCTGTACCGGGAGATGTGTACAGGAAAGTGGCCAAGGCTGCTGCGGAAGCCATCCGGAAAGAAAATCCACATGCCCTGATCATTGCGGACGGGAATGGCGTCGGGAACCTGGTGGTGCCTGAGCTGGTCGATCTGGATATTGCGCAAAGCTGCCGGGGATATTTCCCTCATGCCATCTCTCATTATAAAGCGCCATGGGCCAATAAGGACCCGGAACATTTACCGACGCCTGTATGGCCGGGTAGGGTGGGAGATCAGGACCTCAACCGCGGCATGCTGGAAAACTATTATAAACCCTGGATCGAACTGATGCAAAAGGGAGTAGGTGTGCATTGCGGTGAGGCCGGATGCTGGAAGAAGACGCCCCACGCTGTATTCATCGCCTGGTTTACGGATGTGGTGGATATACTTTCTTCCCATCAGATCGGTCTTTCGCTTTGGAATTTCATCGGAGACTTTGGGATATTGGATCCGGGCAGAGAAGATGTGGCGTATGAAGACTGGTATGGGCACAAGCTGGATAGAAAATTGCTCGAGCTGCTGAAAAAATAGTAGCGCCAGAATTATTTTTTTAGGACAAGATCTTCTTTGGCCGCCCAGAGGCCGATGTCCTGCTTGTTGAGGGCAGCAGCCATGAGGTCGGGGAATTTGTCGGGGGTACAGGCAAAAACGGGGATACCCAGGTCCGACAGGAATTGCGCATTGCCATGATCGTAACCTGGTGCGCCGTCATCGTTCAGGGCCAGCAGTACGATAAGCTGTACACCCGCGGCTACCAGCTCGGCCGCCCGTTTGCGCATACCGGCATTGTCACCTCCTTCATAAAGATCTGTTATCAATACGAGAACGGTATCTGCTGGCCTGGTAATGATCTGTCTGCAATATGTAAGCGCCGCATGAATGTCCGTTCCGCCGCCCAGCTGTACGCCAAATAGCAGGTCTACGGGGTCGGACAGCTCTTCTGTAAGATCCGCCACGGCGGTATCGAATACCACCATTTTGGTCCGTATGGCGGGGATGGACGCCATGACCGAACCGAAGATGCCGGAGTATACGACGGAGGCGCCCATCGAACCCGATTGGTCCAGGCAAAGGACGATATCTTTTAGGGAAGTACGTTTACGGCCATAGCCGATCTTCGTCTCGGGGATGATGGTCTTGTACTCCGGCTGGTAATGTTTCAGGTTCTTTTGGATCGTTGCCGGCCAGTTGATCTCATTATGGCGGGGGCGGCGGTTGCGCGTGCTGCGATTGAGGCTGCCTGTTATAGCCTGCCGGGTACGCTCGGCCAGCTTGCGCATCAATTCATCCACTACTTTTCGGACGACCTGGCGGGCTGTGTCTTTTGTCTTGTCGGGAATGACATGGCTAAGGGTCATCAGCGAGGCTACGAGGTGTACATCCGGCTCGATGTTTTCCAGCATTTCTTTTTCCAGCAGCATCCGGGTAAGGTCCAGTCTTTTCAGGGCGTCCTTTTGCATGACCTGTACTACGGAGGAGGGAAAGAAACTGCGTATATCGCCCAGCCAGCGGGCTACATTGGGAGAAGAAGGACCCAGACCGCCCTGACGGGTGCTGTCATAGAGGGCTTCCAGCGCCTTGTCCATTTCTATATCACGGTTTTGCAATGTATGGCCTGTGCCGTCGTTGGACTGGCCTCCCAATATTAATCGCCACCGGCGAAGCTGTTCTTCATGGTTATCCATTCTTTACCGAGATTTTTGGGTTTAGCCCTAATAGTTGCAATACAACGGGAATGCCCATACGACCCCTTGCCGGGTCGATGTCTGTTTCGGAGGTCGCCAGGATGGCGCTACCCCCACCTGTCCTTGCTTTTTCTCCCAGCCGTCTTCTTTCCGGGGGAGAGAGGTGGCTAAAGCTTCTTCTAAGGAGCGGGAGAATATCGGTGAATGTTGCTGGCTCCAGGCCGCCCATCCACGAATTGACGACGCCCCAAAGATCTTCGTCTACCAGGAGCAAGGACCCGGAGCCTGTCAGGAATCCTTCGAGCCAGGCTGCTGCGTCTGCCGGAGCGGTGCTGGTGGACATGGCATAGTAAAAGACTTTTACGAGGTCCTGGCCGGTGAGCAGCTGGTGGTCCGACAACAGCCGGGTGCAATAGCCTGCAATAAGGGGCGCGCTTTGCGTGGAATGGGCGATGGCGGATATGGACTGCTGCCACTGTTGTGTTAACAACTGGTCCTGCAAAATATTCAGGGATTCGTTGATGGCTGTGATCAGGTTTTTTAGATTCGCGGCGGCCTCTTCGTCGATGCCTGTGCTGGCCGCGGGCAGGCTGATACATATGCGGGTGACCATGCTGTCTACGATGCTCAGCACCTGTTCGGCATCTGTCTTGCGCACGTTGCCATACCGGCTGATACCCGCCAGTGAGGGAAGGGCCTTCATCAATTGCAGTATATCTCCGCTGGCGGCGGCAAGGTTATTGACCCGAAGGATCAGCGTGTCGATGGCCCTGGACAGTTCGGCGGGCAGTGCGTTTTCCAGGAGCTGCGTAACTTCACCCAGTGAGGTGGAAGCTTCGGCCTGTCGTATGACAAAGGCGTTGGAGGCCTCTTCCAGGGTATTGCCATAGCTGCCTTTTTCGATGATGTCGATGGAGAAGCCCGGGTCCCATTGCAGCCGCCATTGTTCTTTGAAGGTCCCTTTGCCGGAGGCTGTTTGCTGCTGTCCCCAGTTAATACCTATCATCTGCAGGCGGTGTAAAAAAATGCTTCTTTCCAGGTCGGTGTCCTTTCTCAGATCGAGCGTGTAATCTTTCCAGTCCGCCGCTGGTGGTAACCGCAGCTTTTTCTGCAGCTTTTCTATGTCCATCTGCAGAGGCGGCTTTGGTATTTCTGTGGGGGTCTCCCCTATCCTGTCACTGACGATGAGTTTTTTTTGGATCAGGCTCAGAAGGATGTCCTCTCCATTGCAAAGAACGCTGAGGGTGGCTTCGTTCAGCTCTTCCAATCCTGCTTTGGGTAGTCCACGCAGCGCGGCAAGGGCGCCCGCCAGGCGTACGGCTTCCATGACATGGGCTACGGAGGTATCCATCTGCTGATCGCGGAAGAGGTTGGCGACCCTGGCCATCCAGCGGATGCCGTTGTCTTCCGGATAATGCCAGATATGATCGTACCAGCCCGGAGAACTTATACCGGCGCCATAACCGCTTGCAAAGCTGAGACGTTGGTAGGTCCAGGGTATCCAGGTCGTGTCTGTCTTTACCTTTGGAAGATTTTTTAGCAGTTCGTCGTCTTCTTTGCGGGGAGGCATATTGGACAAGGCGGGGGCGTGCCATGCTCCGCAGATGACGGCGATGTTCTGGAACATCTCTCTTTCGGCCTGGCGGATCGAACGGCGCATATAGGCTTCCCGGCATTTTTCCGGCCTGTCCTCCTCCGGTTGCGGCACTTCGCGGAGCGCCTGCATCGCCTCGGCGACGGCGTCGAATACGGGTTCGTTGCTGCTGCGGTTCTCGAACATATGTTCCCACCATTTTTCGTGGTTGTCGAAACCTGCGGCGGTGGCAAGGTCGGCGACCGTAGGGCGTCGGCCTGGATTATTGTCCGCTACCGCGGACTCGAGGGATTCGGCTTGCCGTGATGGTTGTGCGGGTTCGGCAGGCGACTCCAGCGCGAACTGATGTGATATCGGGAGGTCGATGAACCGGACGGGAATAGGCTGCGTTTGTGCATAGAGGATAGCCTGCCATTCCGGGGAGAATTCGGCAAAAGGATAGAAAACGGATTGTTGGGGCGCGTCCTGCCTGTAACATAGAATGGCGACAGGGGGTTTAAGCTCTGCATGCCCTACCCATTTCAGGATGGGGTCTGCTTCGGGAGGGCCTTCCACCAAAACGATATCGGGTTTCACCGACTGCAGGAAGCGTTGTACATTCCTGGCTGAGCCGGGTCCGTGGTGTCGTATACCCAAGATATGAATAGCCATTGTTGTCAGTTTAGAGGTCGCGGCAGGCCCTGTAAATATCTTTCCAATCGTCCCTGGTCTTTACCACCGTCTCCAGATATTCTTTCCAGACAATGGCGTCCTGTACAGGGTCTTTTACTACTGCGCCGATGATGCCGGCGGCGATATCGGCTGCTTTCAGGGTGCCGTCACCGAAGTAGGCTGCCATCGCAAGACCGTTGTTCACTACCGAAATAGCTTCTGCCGTGCTGAGTGTGGCGCCGGGTACTTTGATCTTTGTCTTGCCGTCCTGTGTCACGCCATTACGCAGCTCGCGGAAGATGGTGACAATGCGGCGTATCTCCTGTAAGGCCGGTGGTTCGGCGGGTAGCTCCATTGCTTTTTCGTAGCTCTCCACCCTGCGGCGGACGATGTCTATCTCCTCTTCTATGGAATCCGGGACAGGAAGGATGACGGTGTTGAAGCGACGTTTGAGAGCGCTGCTCAGCTCATTGACGCCTTTATCTCTATTGTTCGCCGTGGCAATGACGTTGAATCCTTTTACGGCCTGTACCTCTGTATTCAGCTCGGGTATGGGCAGCGTTTTTTCCGAGAGGATGGTGATAAGGGTATCCTGCACGTCGGCGCCGATGCGGGTCAATTCTTCAATACGGGCGATCTTGCCATCTTTCATAGCCCGCATGACCGGTGTTTCCACCAATGCCTTTTCGGAAGGACCTTCTGCCAGGAGGCGGGCATAATTCCAGCCATAGCGGATGGCTTCTTCGGAAGTACCCGCTGTACCCTGTATGATCATGGTGGAGTCGCCGCTGATGGCTGCCGACAGGTGTTCGCTGACCCAGCTTTTGGCTGTGCCGGGGAGGCCGTATAACAGGAGCGCCCTGTCTGTGGTGAGCGTGGCGACGGCTATTTCCATCAGGCGCTTGTTACCGATGTACTTGGGGGAGACTTCGAAGCCGTTCTTTAGCTTTTTGCCTACCAGGTAGTCGACTACAGATTGAGGAGAGAGCTTCCAGCTTGGCGGCCGCTGGCCGCTGTCCTGTTTGCGCAGCTCTTCCAGTTCGAGCGCATAGAGTTGTTCGGCGTGTTGACGGAGGATCGTTGACATATGAATTATTTATTAAAGGCCTGTATGGTTTGGGTTTTGAGTAAAAGAAGTGTACGAATAGCATCGCTGATAGAGGGCCAGTTGCCGGATGCACCTGCGGGAAGTGTATCTGGTTGTATCTTATCCAATACCGCCGTGGCCCCCACAGGGATCAGCGCTATGATCTTATTAAAAAAAATCTTGCTATATCGATAGGGATCTTTTGATGCATGGCGGAGGATAGACTCTGTCAGCTCCAGTCCCCATTCAGTCTCCCTGCGGGTGGAATATTGTATGATGGCATCCGGTGATGTCGCAAAAAACTTGTTACTATAGAACTCCTGTTGCTGTGGCTGTAATAATGGCAACAGGTCCAGGTAAAAGGTAGATGAAAACTGCATCAGCGGCACCGCATGTTTTGGCTCGGCAAAATGGACGGTAGAAAGCACCAATGCCGGAATTAGTTTTTTGCCCAGCGGGTCGTCGTTGAACAGCTTCACCACCTCCTCCGGTGTCTTTTGCCAGAGGGAGGTATAGAAGTCCAAAGGAATATACGACATGAGCTGGTAGCAGATAAACTCTTCGTCTGAATACTCTTTCTTATTGCTCAGCTTTTCGATGCCCGACTGAACGAGGATGGGTGAAAGCTCCTGTCCGTCGGCGGGCGGCACAATCTCCAGCGCGGTCTTGGAGAGCATCCCCAACAGCGACCGCTCTTTTTTTAGTTTGAGCCTTTGTTGCAAGGCTTCGCTGTATTTTCTTATGAGATTGGAAGCGGGTATCCTTTTCAGGAGGAGTGTCGCTTCCTCCCGGATCTTTTTACTCTTGTCGACAGAAAGTCCTTCCAGGAAAGGGAGGTCTATGGGACCAGGACTCGCGGAAAGGCTTCGAAGCAGGTCTGTCTTGCTGTTGACATCCTCTTGCGCCCAGGTGGCCTGTAGCCATTCCAGCGCCCTGGCGGGATCGGACTTATGCAATTGTTGTAAGACATCCCGGCGTTGTTCGGGTGTGCCGGTCTGCCATTGTTGTTCGGCTGAGTCTTCCGATCCCGGCAGCATGGACCAGTCGGGGTTCAGCGTTGCCAGCCAGCGGGCCCGTTGTCCGCCGCAAGTAAGGATATCCTCACGAAGGTGTTTATGTGTAATGCACCGCTGCAGGAGTGCGGGCAGGATCTCTGGTCGAGCGAGTTGTCCGCTGTTGCGGCAAAGCTGCAGCCACAAGGCCAATAACGCTGTATTCTCTTCCTCCAGCACATCAGCCAGGACCTGCATGGCCTGCGGGCTGCAATATGGCTTGTCTTCGGGAGTAGGTTTTGAAAGCTGTGCGCTTTCTTTATGTTGTGGGATGAAACCGGCCTGCCGGTAGTTAAAGGCCAGCGCTGCTATTTGTAAGAACTTTTCTTCTTTGTCCGATGTGACTATCTGCTCTGCCATCGGAGAAAGATCTTCCCCCAGCTCCTCCGCCCGGAGGGATTGTTTGTCGGTGCCTAGCAGGGCGGTGTGCAGAATATTGTTCCAGGGAGTGGTCATGTCTTGTCTGCAGGGGTTAGATTATTTTATATTGACGGTCGTGCCATACGCCGATGGGTTCAAATGTCCTGTCTTTTCCAATGAGCGCCATATCGAGCGGCTCCCCGCCACTGAGCGATAGAACTTTCCAGATGGGGCGAAAATTCTCTTTAATGGGCATAAGGGTTTGCTCTTCGTCTTTTAGCCACCATTGCTGTCCATGCAGTACAGGGGTCAGACGATGTACTATATAAGGCCGTGGTCCATCGAAAGGCAGAACGGAGACCGTTGCGGTGGTAGAATCTGCCACCTCTTTCCAGTTGGAAAAACCTTGGCCGTCGCTGTTGGTGTCGGCTTGTATCTGACGTTTGATCAGGGCGCGTAGCGGGGCTGTGGAAGGAAAAAAGACCAGCTCGGCGCGAATGCGCAGTCCGGGTGTCAGGCTAAGCTGTGCTCCCTGTCCCCGTACGATGAATTGGAGGATGAGCGCATAGCGGCGGGTAGTAGCGCCAAAGAGCCAATACCGCTCTGTCGTTATACCCTGGTCTTCGGAACTCTGTTTGCCGAGGACAAGCCAGGTATCCAATATCCCTTCGGCTTCTTTTAGCTCTTCCTGGTTGATGGTAAAGCCCAGCTGGCTATTGATGTCTGCCTGCAACAACGGGTCCTGCTGATCGAAGTATTGGTAGCCGGATATTAACAGGTAAATGCGTAACAGCTGTTCGGTACATTCGGATTGCCAGTCCGTCCGGTAAAAGTTGGTGTTGCCCAGCGTACGGACCATATTGGCGAGACCAGGCGCCTGGGCGTCTACCATTCGTCTGGCCATATTTTCCCACCAGGCGGGTGCCTTGGCAGGGAGGGCGTGAATACCACTCCGGATCATATCCTTTATCCATAACAAGAGCTCTGCTACGCCATCGCTCACTTTTTGCTGACGGGCCTGCTGTCTTTTCGCATGTGCGGCTTCGTCGACGGGTTTGGCAGATTCTTTCTTTTCCGCCCGCCGTTCTTCTTTTTCTACTCTTTTGCTCAGCCAATCGCTGACCCAAAGAGGTTCTTCGCTTGGTTGGAAGAGGCCGGGCTGTCGTGCGGACAGCAGCAAGAGTCCCAATCCATGCTTGCAGGGAAATTTGCGGCTGGGGCAGGAGCACTTGAATGCCAGGTTGGCAAGATCTACCTGTGTTTGATAGGGTTTGCTGCCGCTGCCCTGGCATTCGCCCCAGAGAGCTCTTGCACTGATGGCTTTGCTGACCCATTTGGAAGGGTTGGCAAGGTCTTTCCCGGACTTTTTAGAAGATTCGTCCGGGGCTAAGGTCAGGATTTGTTCTTCGGAGAGGTCCAATGGTTCGTTGAAATTTGCGCTCAATTTAGGGAATTATATGCTCCACGAGTTCCGGGGGGCCGGGTATTTTTGACAGACAGACAGTTATTGGACGGGCCTCAATTCCACCAGGTATTGGTCGAACTTGTTTTCCCATAATACTTGCATCTTCCATCCTTCTTTTTTAGCGATGCGACGAAGGGTGCGTTTGTCGATAAACAGCCAGTTGAACCAGTCGGTGCGCTGCCGACGATATTCGTATTGATAGTTGACCTCGCCGTAATAAGGTCCTTTTTTGGGAGGCCGGCCATGGAATAAATAAGCGACGTCGGAAGAGTCGAAGACAAGAGCGCCACCGGGGCGGAGAAGGGCATGTGCTTTTTGAAGAAAAAGGCGCAGGCCTTCCAGTGTGGCGACCAGGCCGATGCCATTCATCAGTAGGAGCAGCGTATCGTATCGGCCATCCTTTCGGGTCGAGGGCCGTGAAGCGTTGGAAGCACCCGGGCCGGGCTGAAGTGTGAAAAAATCACGACGAAGAACTTTCTTTACACCCCTCTCCTTTATGATGGCTGCATTCAGCGGAGATATATCCAGTGCCGTCACCTCCAGTCCCATTCTTTGGAGCAAGAGGGAATGACTGCCTGCTCCGGCGCCAATGTCCAATATTTTGCCTCTACAATGTTGCAATGCGATCCATTCCAGCTCGGGCATATCACCTGCATCGCGGAAATAGGTCTTTAGGGGCATTATTTCCGTTGTGCTGCCTATGGGTTGACCATCTGCTCGCTGGCCCCACCGGGTATGGACCCGAAGTTTTGCAGATGAGCTGTGATGAAAATGATCGGCAATAGCCTGTCCCAAGATATCCTTCATAAAATGCGCGGTAATTGGTCTTCAGACGAGCCGCCGCCTACGGCTCCCGGAGTTATTCAACAGGGGCAGTGGGTTTTTCCTTTATCCCGGCACGATGTTTCAGCTCGTTGACCGGCATGTTGAGCTGCCGGCCAATGGGTTTGCCATCCCGGTAGGTGATCACTTTCAACATCTCGGCATCCTTGGGCACCGTGAGGGGCTGTGAATATTTTGGATAGAAGTTGTCGGGATCGCTGTTGTCAAAACTGTAATAGATATCGAGACCTTCTATCTCGGTGGACAATGTGATGGAAAGAGAATCGTTGGCGCTGGGGTCTTTTTTTACGGCAAATCCCACGTCATACATGGAACGGGCGTATTTCACCTGACGGAGGTCCATTCTTTGGAAAGTAGCTTCCGTGCGGCGAACGAAGTCATTCCAGTTCTTTTTCTCCTTGGGCGACCAGAGACATTCGGCGACGGCGAGGCTGCGGGGCCAGACCATGTATTGCAGGTGACGTGTATTATATACCTGCTCTGTCCAAAGGTTGGCCTGTCCGCCCTTGATAAGGGAAGGATCGACGCCGTCGGGGACGGGTTCGAAGGAATAGGCAGTATTGAGCCGGAGAGTGGCGTAAACAGGTGGCTCGATAATGGCATCCCCCTGCATATAATCCAGATATACAAACGTGGTGGGGCTCATGACGACCTGGTGACCCTGTTTGGCGGCTTCGATGCCTCCCTTTATACCCCGCCAGCTCATAACCGCGGCATTGGGCGCCAATCCTCCTTCGAGGATCTCATCCCAGCCAATGACCTTTTTACCTTTGGACTCGACGATCTTCTCCACCCTCTTTTCAAAATAGCTCTGAACTTCCTGCATGGTCTTCAGGCCCTCTTTTGTCATCAGCTGTTTGATAGCGTCACTCTGCTCCCAAAAGTTCTTGGCGCACTCGTCGCCTCCAACATGGATATAGCCAAAGGGGAAGAGAGCGGCCACTTCCGTAAATACTTTGTCGAGGAACGGATATACTTTCTCGTTGGCCGGGCAGAGGGTATTGTCCACCATCGCGGAGAATCCGCCGGGGTACCAGTTCATAAATTTTTCGCCTGAAATGACGCGGTATTTATCGGCGCCGGGAGTGCAGGAAAGTTCCGGATAGGATACGATGGCGGCCATCGAATGACCGGGTATATCCACTTCGGGGAGGATATCTACGAACTTGTCCTTAGCATATGCGACCAGCTCTTTGATGTCGTTTTGGGTATAGAAGCCTCCGTAATTACGAGGTTCATCGGGGGTGGGGGTGGAGAAAGTGCCAAAGCGGCCTTCACGGCGGACATTCCATGCCCCTACTTCCGTAAGCCTGGGGAGGCTCTTTATTTCAATGCGCCAGCCTTCGTCGTCGGTGAGGTGGAAATGAAGGAGGTTGTATTTGTATTTTACCATCTGGTCGATAAAATTCTTTACCTCCTGTACGGTGAAAAAGTGCCGGGATACGTCCAGCATCAATCCACGCCAGGCAAAGCGGGGATAGTCGCGGATGGCGACGCAGGGAATACTCCATTCGATGCCTTTTACGGGAGTGCGGCTATCGACCTCTTTTGGCAGCAGCTGCAGCAGGGTCTGTACTCCATAGAAGAGACCGGCTGTCTTGTTGGCTTTGATGGTAATGCCGGTGTTGTTGACTGTCAGATCATAGCCTTCGTCGCCCAGGGCGGTCTCGGGCTTTTTGTTCAGACTCAAACGGATGGTGGCAGCGGCGTCTGGTTTGACGGGAGCGATATTATATCCTGTAGCGGTATGCAGCTGTTTTTGCAAGTCCGCTATTGTATGGGAAAAGGAGGCCTGATTGGCGGCAGCGTCGATGCCGATGGTTGTGGTCTTGGGCAGGACGAAATGGCCCTGACCGGGAATAAGGCTAACAGGGGCCGGAATGATGGCAATGTTCGTGTTGTCTTGCGAAAAGGCGGAGGACAGCGTACTGATGGCCAGCAACAATAGGAGTATCTTTCTCATTGGTCGTTTTTTGAAGGATGGAAAGTAGGATTTATTATTAATATAACGTTCCCGCCGGTGGAACTTTGTAATGACGGAATCTCAGAATATATCCTGTATGAGAAGGGATTGTCCGTTGAAGACGAAACTGTCGCCTGCCCGCCGCTGATAGAGGGCTTTCGCCAAAGGAGCTTCCGGGGAGAGAAAGAGGATGGTGTGGTCATGGAGCTGCTGTTTACCCAGTCCTGCCGCTATAAAAAAACCGATGTGGGGGCATTGGATAAAGGCGCCTGCGATGGCGGTGGAATAGAGTGTATCGACCCTGACCTGGTGAAGGGTGGCGAGTTCGCGGGCGTGTTCTGCCTGTTGGCGGCTGTGCATCTCTTTTAGGTTCTGGCCCATCGCGCGGCTTGTTTCGTACTTATCGCCGGCAGAGCTTTTCTCTTCCTGGTTGGCGGCTTCCTGCGCCTGGTCGGCCAGGAGTCTGGCTGCCTCGATCCGGGTGGAGATGAGGTCGAGGGCAAATTGTTTCAAGGCCGCCTTGTAGGTCTTTTTTTCCTGGTCATCCATGTTACGAGGTTTTTGAGGGAGGAACGACCGGTGAGCCGGAGTTGACGGCGACCTTTAATACGAGCTTTTTTACCAGCTCCGGTTGGATATGGAAGACCTCCGGCTGGTGGATATCGGTGGGGAAGAAGATGATGAACCGGCCGGGTGTGAGCCGGATATAGCTGATCTCGTCTCCGGGGATGGTGTAGAAGGCGACGTCCCTTTCTTCGTCATAGGGAGTGGTGGGGGCGTTGGCTTCGAGAGGGGTGTAGCCAAATTGTTCGACGCCTGTGATCATGATCTGAATATCGGCGTAGTCGCGGTGGCTTTCGGGGTCGCATTCTTCGGCCGGCTTGGTCGTATATTCATTGACGATGGCAAAGACATTGTCACCATCGATGTCATGCCGGCCTGTCTCCAGGGATGCCAGGTTGGTGGTCAGGGCAAAGTCGATGGCTTTGGCAAAGTTGGGACTGATAACTTTGTACCAGAAAAGTTGAGAGAGTGTGGAAGTGATCATAGCACAAATATAACACCCCGGATTCTCTTCTATAGACAAATGAATTGTTCTATACGGATTTTTTCAGGAATGAGTATACTATCTCATTAAACTTCTCCGGCTTCTCCATATTCGGCAGATGGCCCGCGCCTGGTATTACGGCCAGCTGTGCATCCGGTATGGCATTGCTCATGAGCCGGGCGATGGGTTCGGGGGTGAAAAAGTCTTCTTCTCCTACTACGATCAGTGTGGGTACATGTATATGGTGAAGGATGGGGAGATGGTCCCTTCTTTCGCCCCTGCCTTTGTGCGCGGCGGCGGCTCCTTCTGCCGGGGTCGTAGTCATCATTTCATATAAATGCGTATATACGGGGATATTTTTCATGGATGCGGCGGCAATGTATTCGTGAATGGTGTCATCTGTGTGTTGCTTCATCCCTACTTCCAGGATGGTAGCGGCTTTCTGCATGCGTTGCCGGTAGCTTTCCGGGGTCTCCCCTCTTGCATCCGAGTCGACTATAATAAGGGATTTTACTTTGTGGGGAAAAAGGCGATAAAAATCCAATACGATCTGCCCTCCCATGGAGAGGCCGCAGAAAACAGCCTGTTCTATCTGCAGTGACTCCAGCAGATGGAGTATATCCAGGGCCATCTCATCCAACATCACTCTGCCGGGAGTTACTTCCGTCCGACCATAGCCACGCAGATCGGGCATGATGAGGCGATATTCCTTTGAAAAATGAGCTATCTGATATTGCCACATGGTATGGTTGAAGGGGTGTCCGTGGACAAGAACAATGGGCTGGCCGGAACCTTTGTCGTCGTAATAGAGCTGGATGCCCCGGATATTGAGCTGTGGCATTTTTTGAGAGCAAAGCTAGTAAGGAGAGTGGCTGCAAAACAGAGGCAGAATTGGAATTTTGGGGTGGATCAGATTATTTTGACTTTTTCTTTCTATTCTTCTTGTCCAGCATGTATTGTTGTACAATAAGGTCTGCAATCACCTTCTCTTCTACCTCTACAATCGTTGCGAGCCGGAACATATCTTCAAATGCGAACTTTTGAACGTTGAACATGAACCTGGTAAAGCGAACATTATTTATTCCCAGGTCCTGGGCAACGACGCTCTTTGGGATGACATCCTGGTCGAATATTTCCCGAAATGATCTTATATGACCGGAAGATATCAGGTTTTTCAAATTTTTGTATCGGGGGTCCCGCACCATTCCTCAAAGATGGTGTAAAAAGACCGCTGTCTTTCAAAGAGGAAAAACAGTACTTAAAAAAGGATAAGGCGGTATAAAAAAAAGTACGTTTTGTATCAAAAAGTAAACCATTTTGTATATCTTGCTCATGACGTCCTTGTTTCAGCATTGCCGATATTTACTATACACTGGCAATAATTCATTCCAAACAGCATTGCGGCATTTTATTTAATAAAAGGAAGAGTATCTTCCTAAGCTATCTTATTGCATATGGCTGTGAAAAAAAGGCGCGCTATAGCGGAGAAAAAGAAGCAATCACGCTACAATTTTCTCAAACTCGATTTTATCTTCATCGATGAACCTTACTGGTTTCGATGTGTTGTGATCCTGCTGGGACTGGCCGGGTTTATCCTCGTCATTTTGGTTTTGCAGAAAAAATGATCTATTGAACAGCCGCCGAATCCCGGATAAATGCTAAAAACTACCAAGAGCTATGAAAGAGATTGAATCCTTGCTCGAGACGTATAAAAACGCTGTTTTTCAAAAGGATGTCGATGCCTTTGTATCCATCTTTGACGCCCAGGTACGCATCTTCGATATGTGGGAATGGGTCTATGATGGGCTGGTTCCGTGGCGGAAAATGGTGGAGGGTTGGTTTGGATCGTTGGGGACGGAGCGTGTGGTCGTTACCTTCGAGGATGTCCAGGTCCAGGCGGGGGATGAAATGGCAGTTGTTAGCGCCTTTGCAAGGTTTGCCGCCCTATCGGAGATCGGCGAAGAGCTTCGGTATCTTCAGAATCGTCTGACGTGGGTAGTTCGGAAAATGCGGTCTAATGGTCCTTCGGACAACGAGCCGGAGGCTCGTTCTGGGGAGGGCGTCTGGAAGATCGTCCATGAACATACTTCGGGGCCTGTGGATGGCGGGACGATGAAAGTGCTGCTTCAGCGCCACTGACCCATGTATTGGAAACATACATTCCTCTGTATCGTAAAAGAACAATCTCCAAGGGAGTAATTTATGCAAATAACTGGTTAATAGGCAGAAATAACCCCGGCATAGTATTAGTGGGTGCAGCATGACGTCCAGCTAAAAATCGCCTATGCTCAGCAGCTATATCAAGATCGCCGTTCGGAATCTCCGGAAGCAACGTTTTTATACAACCCTGAATGTGCTTGGCCTGTCGCTTGGCATTGCAGGTGGTCTGCTTCTTTTTCAGTTCATCCGGTACCATCTCAGTTTTGACCGATGGCACCAGAAGGATGGACAGCTTTACCGGGCTGTTACGGACCTGCACTGGGACGATGGGTCGGTGCAACCCGAGCGGGGGACGCCTTTGGACCTGACCATGGCTTTACGAAAGGAGGTACCGGAAATAAAAGACCAGGCGGTGTTGCTAAAAGTTCCTCTTTCGACGGTGGGAGTAGATGGCGCCAGCGGTCGTAAATTCTTTACGGAAAAGGATGCCATAGCCTATGCCGACCAGCATTGGTTCAATTTATTCGACTATTCCTGGCTGAAAGGAAATGCAGCGAGCTCTCTGAATGACCCTTATACGGCTGTGATCACCCGGCGGCTGGCGGACAAATACTTCGGGAAAGAGGAGCCGGTGGGTAGAACTGTCACGTTGGATGATAAATTTACTGTTACCATCACGGGTGTACTGGAAGATTATCCCACTAACACGGACCTGACAACAGACATGTTCCTGTCGCGGGCTACCTTTAAAAGCGTCTATCCAGACATGGAAGGGGACATGCATAATAATTGGGGTTTTATCAATTCCTGGATGCAATCTTTTGTGTGGATGCCGAACAATGTTCCGGCAGGAAAGATCGAAACGGCAATGCGGCGTATCGTAAAACAATATTTTCATCCCAGCGTACAGTCGGCTTATTATTTCCATCTGCAACCGGTGAAGGACATTCATTTCGATGCCCGGTATGGCGGTTCGATGCGATGGTCCCTTCTCCTTACTTTAACGATCGTAGGAGCGTTCCTGGTATTGATAGCATGTTTCAACTTTATCAACCTGGCTACTGCCCAGAGCGCAAAACGGGCACGTGAGATCGGTACAAGAAAAGTGCTGGGGGGCACGGCGTCTTCGGTATTCTGGCAGTTCATGACGGAGACGGCCTGTATGGTGTTATTGGCTACTGCACTATCGCTGGTATGGGTGCGTCTGACCCTGCCGGTGTTCCATTCCTGGCTGCAAAGTCAGCTGTCATTCAACCTCCTGCATGACCGGGAGTTGTTGTGCTTTTTATTGGCGCTGATCGGCCTGGTGACCGTGGTGGCGGGATCGTATCCGGCGTTGGTCCTCAGCCGGTGGAAACCTGTGAATGCGCTGAAACAGCAGGTGTCCGAAAGCCGGTCGGTGCTTTTCCGGAAAGGGTTGGTTATCGTCCAGCATGTCGTTGTCCAGGTGCTGATCATTTGTACTATCATTATTACGCTTCAGATAAAATATGTGAAGAATGCAGATCCGGGATTCAGCAAGGAGTCTGTTATGATGATACGAATCCCAAGTCCGGACAAGGGCAAACTGGCATGGCTGCAACAAAAGCTGTTGGCTGTACCCTCTGTCCGGGCTGTGAGCTTCTGTCTCTCGGCTCCTATATCCGAGCATTACCTGGGAGGGTCTGTGAGTTTTGACAGCCGGGCCTGGGAAAATTTCACGGCGCGTACTATTGTTGCCGATGCGAATTATCTGCCAACATTTCAATTGCAATTGCTGGCAGGAAGGAACCTCGAACCAAGCGACACGGCAAGGGAATTCCTGCTCAACGAGACCCTTATGCATAAGTTTGGATTCGCCAGGCCAGAGGATGTGATCGGCCACAGGGTAGTAGATGGCACCTTATACGATCATGGGGGAACTATTGTCGGCGTAGTAAAGGATTTCAATGTGCAGCCTTTATACAAGAGCATCGAGCCCGTGATGATCACTACCTTGACAAGCCGGTATAAATTTGCCGCCATAAAGCTGGGGGGCGGCGGGCAGGGCGCTGCGCGGGATGCCATTCAAAAGGCCTGGCAGACAATGTATCCGGATAATGTATTTGATTACCACTATGTGAATGAAGAAATGGACAGCTTTTACCACAAGGACGACCTGCTGGGTAAATTGATCAATATTACTGCCATCATGGCTATCGTGATCAGCTGTCTGGGTCTCTCGGGGCTTATCTCCTTTTTTGCCGTGCAGCGGACGAAGGAGATTGGGGTCAGGAAAGTATTGGGTGCATCGGTGGCGGGCATTGTATATCTGCTGTCCAGGGATTTTCTGATGATGGTGGCGGGCGCTCTGCTGGTGGCGGTACCGTTGGCCTGGTATTTTATGAATAACTGGCTGCATGATTTTGCGTACCGGATCACGATCGGGTGGTGGATATTTTTGCTGGCGGGGTTGCTGTCGGCACTTATAGCGATGTGTACGGTGAGCTATCAGGCTATCAGCGCTGCCAGGACGAATCCGGCGGATAGCTTGAGGTCGGAATAGCTTCGGCGGGTCAGCCTGGAAAATTCTCCATTTTCAATAAACTGGTCCTTTGACTCCCGGGATAGATTTGCTGTATAAATATTTCACATATGAACCAGCAAAACTTTCATTGTTCCATTGTCGTGCCGGCTACTGCCCGGGAGGCCTTTGAAAAGATCAGCCGGGTTTGGGATTGGTGGGCGGTCAACTTTAAAGGTGACGGAAAAGGCCATTGGGCTGATTTAACAGGGATGCCCAATTACCGCAGTTTCACGGTCCATTTTGCCAGGACGACCTGGTCCAGGATGGAGATCGTCGAAATCGTTCCGGATCAATTTGTCCTTTGGAAAGTAGTGGACTGTCACCTCCCCATATTCAAGGACCCTTACTTGTGGAAGAATCATTTTATCGCCTGGGACATTTCTGCCGAAGGAGCCGCCACCCGGATAACCATGACCCATATTGGCTTGATACCGGGTATAGAATGTTATGGGGATTGTAGCAAGGGCTGGAGCTTTTATGTTGAAGAAAGCTTATACAAGCTATTGACGGTGAACAGGGGCCTGCCTGGCAGTGGCATATTTGCGGAGGTAGCGGTTGGCGATAGAAAGTATGAGGGGCTTTTATTTTCCAGGGCGGAGGCTTTTTCTGCTTCTGCCCAGGGGTCTATCATCATCGATGTCAGGAAAAACCGGGGTGAAAAGGTGCTTTCCGCCTGGTCTGTTAACATCCTGAACAGCATTGAACCTATGCAATTGAAGGGCGACTATTATATGATCCTCGAGAATCAACCTGTGTCGGGGGATATTCCGCCGGTGGAAGACCTTGAAAAGATTATTGAGTAATATGAGCTTTCTTTAAATATTCTTTTTTCAGGTCTGCTATCGCCGTATCGTACCCTTCCTGGTCGAAAAAGGCTTCCGGATTATACCTATCGCCGGGCCTGTGCTTTTTATGCATATCGAACTGGCTGGCATGAGAAGCAAGCCAGATGTCGAACTGTACTTTTGGCATTGCATTCAGCGTATAGGCATAATCTTTACCGACCGTGGAGTAGCCCCGTGTGCCGGGGAATTTAGTTCCTCCGAGAATGGAAGGCATATTGGCAATGAGGACGCGGTATTCACGGGTTTCATCCTTCACCGAAAAAAGAAAGCTACAGGCCCCCTTCGTATGACCGGGATGGTGAAGCACCATGATCTGCATGTCGCCCAGTTCTATGAGATCCCTGTCTTCCAGCAAACGATCTGCCTTTACACGCGGGAACATAGGGCCGTGCCCTCCTAATATTACATCCGAGCTGCCGCCGTCTGCCAGCAGGCGCGCATCTTTTTTATGGATCATCAATTTGGCTCCTGTCGCCTGTTTTATGGCCGCCATCGCGCCGACGTGATCGAAATGGGCGTGTGTGGCGAGGAGTATTTTAATATCCGAGAATTTGAATCCCAGCGTCTCGATATGCCGGCGGATCATGGTATCTGATCCTTCGATACCCGTATTAATGAGGATGAGCCCTTTTGTTGTAGATATGAGATAACTGGCCAGGTCGTAAGTGCCGACATAATACAAGGTACCGGCGATGCGGAAGGGTTCCTGGTCCCTGACCCAGTTGGAGTCGATCTTTATTTGTTGGGCGGAGGTGGTAAGGTTGGAAAGGAAGAGGCCCGCGATCAATAAAAGGATGGTCAATCGTTTTTTCATGTGCTTCATGAGGATAAAGATATATTTTTTATGCTTTTACCGGCGCGGATGACCTTCCCGATGATTGTCTTTGTCCATCCATTCTCAAAACCATGATTATTGGCGATGAGAAATCCTTTTCCTCCATCGGTCTTTATGATCTTGTGGGCGTCGATGTATCGTCCCCTGACCTTACAGAAGACGATGTCGCCGATGTTGTAACTTGTTGACTGGGTAAAAGTTAAAAGGCTTCCGCTTTTCAATATGGGCAGCATGGAGTTGCCGAAAGCCTTCATTTTTCCTGTTCCTGTGGTGGATAGTTCGTTAAGCCGCAGCAGGCGGTTTGTCCGAAGGACAGACATTAGCGTTTTGCGCCAATTGGACTATTTTTTCAGGGCAGGCCAATTGGCGCACATTTTTTAAACGTTCATATTTGTTCATTTGGTTTGGATTTGATGAGGTCCCCTGATGAGATTCGAACTCACAATCCCGTTGCCGGGCAGCATGGCTGTAAATACGCTTCCCTACTGTGCCGGTTGGCATTTTCGGTGCACTGTAAATTCTGTCCATAATTTCGCGTGGATATTACGGCGTGATCCATACACGCTGCAGTCAGCTGATTTTACCGCAGGCTTTTCCTTTTAAGCTACAGGGGCTTAAACAGGAGCAAATATTAGAAGCATGTGTGCAACCTATTTGCACAGGGGTAGTTTTTTTATAGAGTTGTTAAATCGCAGCGGGGAGTTTGCATTTTCCCGAACTGCCAGCTAATATTATGCTTCAAACGCTGACCTATGGAGTTCCTGCTTTTTATATTAGTTGCTGTAGGGGTTATCCTCTTTGCGGCCGCCTATGGCATCTCCAATGTCGTCTATAAGAAGCTCGAACGGGCCGGTAACAGCAAAGCCAGTACTATTCGGGTTGTTACTTTTGTTTTAAGTTTCCTTGCCCTGGCGTATGTGATCGTAGTCTTTGTCTTTAATAATTTCAGGCTGGAGCGGTGACAAGGGGCTTTCTGTTACGTTTTTTTCTTATTAGCCATTCAATTAAGATCAAATTGGGTACAAACCCCATCCAGGCGTCGATCATGTACAGGCTCAACGGGTCGGGATGAAATGTATTCAACAATATGATCTTCCATGTCCGCAAGGTGATCGCGGAGAAGGTCAGTGCATAGCTGCGGAGCATGAACTCTTTGTGTTCGGGAATGCGTTTTTGTCGTGCCGCCCGGACTGCCCGCCAGGTGAAATAGAACCACAGACAATCGAGGATGACAAAGGCCGCCCTGGATGGCCATAAGCCGTTGGCATAAACAGCCATCACCATTCCTGCCGGGAAATTGATAAAAAGAATATCCACTGCATAGATCCTTCCTACGACGCGATGGACCTTCCGGTGGTGTTTCAGGATGTGGCTAGAGAATTGAGTGAAACCGGCAGCGAGGGCAAAGATGCTGGAAAACACATGGATATAGAACGACGCCCGCCACCAGGGGATGTCGATATAATCCTGTTTAAATCGGAGGAAATGGATGTCTGTCCTGAAACTGGAATAGTCAATGACCATACGCAGCATTAGGAAAGTGGCCAGGCACAAAATGACATACGCGAATAGGGCTTGTAGTATCCCACCAAAATCTTTCACCGGAGAAAAATATCTATTTTTTGGAGCATATTTTATACGAGAGAACAATTTAACTTTATACAAACAAATAAATTATGTCCAACCTTACCTATGTTGCACCTTTCCCAATCATACCCGTCATGAATGGGCGCGCTGGGATGCTTATATATCAACGGCGGACCCGGATGCGTTGTACGAGGAATATCGTTCCAAGGGGGTGGTCTTTCATCAGCCCTTGCGGGTCGATGGGGATGGTTTACTTGGATTTGAGCTAGCGGACAGCGATGGATATATTTTGTTTTTCGGTGCCCCGAAATAGGGGGAGCAGGTTCATTTACTTATACCTTCGATCAGGCTGACGCCTTCCTGACTCACCCAACCTCTTTCCGGAAAGCCGGCTGCCCACTCCAGTGGTGTTACGTTCCTTGCTATGTGCCATCCCGGCGCTTCACGCCAGTCGAGGTACTTTCTCAGGCTGACCCTCTTGTGAATATCGGCGCCGAGATCCAGTAAACGGCGGATCATGTAGGCTTCACGTTGTCTGCCGTTGACATATGCATCGCTTACGATGGCATTGAATAGCGGCGTATGCCCGCCAAAACCTTCTTCATCTACAATGGCTGCGGCATTGACGTCTGCACCCTGCTCCAATAACCAATCGAAGATCTCCTGTTCGTCAAAATCGATCGACAGGTGCAATAAGGTGGCGCCATCGATGGGTGTGCCATGCAGCCCTGACCTGTTGTCATCTGCGCAACCCAACTCCGGGGGATAGATCTCGCGGTAGCTGAATCGTTGGTGGATCAGCCCGGGATGATGCTGGTGATGGGTCTTGAGCCGGCTGAGATCGCCACAATGAAAAGCCATGATGGGTGTATCTTCCCATTGATAGCCTCTCGCTTTGAATCGTTGTAAAATGGCGTGTTTACCAGCGGGATGGCGACTGTATGTTTCCAGCACCATGGCAAGCGGGGCCAATTTATCTCCTTTCCCGTCCGTCAATGGAACGCCGGCGTCGTCCAGGAACCCAAAGCCGCGATCATTCAGTGTTTCGCAGGAACCCATGATGATACCGGGGGAGAGTATGGCGCCCTGTTCATGAAGCCATTTTGCTATTTCAATATCGCCGTGCAATAACGCCCGCTGGAACGCATGCTGATAATCTTTTGCACCCAACGCAGCAATTGTTTTGACCATATCAAGCCGGCCCATGTTGGCGGCGTGACTCATCGGGGGCCCCCAGTTGCCGCTCCTGACAGGAACATGCAATAGATTGGGATAGGCTGTCAGCAACCGTGTGACTCCGGCGGCGTCGCCCGAACGAATGGCTTTATCGATGAGCTGGGCCACCGTATTGCCGGTGATGCGCTCCTTGAGCTGGGTCCAGGAGGAGAATCCATATTCTCTTGCGATGACCAGCTGGGCGTCGCTGAGCTTTAGGCGAGAGGTGATAGCCTCGTCATCGGCGGTGTGGAGCCTGGGATGCTGGCGTCGTACACGATCGAGGGCATCAGTTGATCTTTCCTGGCACTGCCGGAGCAGTTCGCGTGCCTGTTGTTTGGGGACATCGAGATGGGGATGTGCGGGTAAATCCCGGGAGACTGTAGACATAACTTTCCTTCTTTTAATATGCCCATGTCCGCATGAAGGCAAGAAGTTAAGTTAATAATATGTGTTTATGAACCACACCGGTGGGCTTTGCCCATTTCCGCGGACGGGATGCTTCCGGACAGCGATATGAAGATAGGAAATTTTGAGATATTTGTCATGCCGGGGTATACCCTTTGGGGACGGGGATAGCTACGAGCCGGCTGCTTGAGATGGGAGCGAACCCATTGGTGGCTATCGAGCCGGACCATCGACTGGCAGATTTTATGGCTAAGACGATGCCGCTATCAATATCCGGCCGGATCACGGCGCCGTCCTTGAGGAGTTGCGTCGCACGGCCCGCGAAGAGTTTCAGGGTCGGGTGACGCGGAATATGATCACCAGCCTTTATATAGCGCGACAGCGAATGGGAGAAAGATAAAACAGCTACAACCGCCGTCTCAAGAACTAAAAGTTTTGTGTTCGGGTATTTTCCAATAAAGTATCTTTGTTGTCCTTCATCGGATGGGGAAATATTGTTCCTCAAATCCATTAATGATGAAAATACAGTTCTGTTCGGATCTCCACCTGGAATTTCCTGAAAATCAAAAATTTCTTACCAAGAACCCATTGCGGCCGGTGGGCGATGTTCTTGTATTGGCGGGTGATGTCGTTTCATTTTCCGATTTGAAGAAAGCCCGTGGATTCTTTGACTTCGTTTGTGATCATTATTCCACCGTATACTGGGTACCGGGCAATCATGAATATTATGGAAGCGATATCACCGACCGGCCCAATCCATTTCATGAGAAGTTAAGAGATAATCTTTATTTAGTAAATAACCATTCTGTTGCGTATGGAGAGGTCCGGCTTGTTTTTACTACTTTATGGGGCCGGATCAGTCCTGGTCTTGAATGGGATATCCAGAGAAGGATCTCTGATTTTTCCGCTATACGGTATGAGGGATCAAAATTTACCGCTTCCAGGTTTTCACTACTCCATGAAGAAAGTTTGCGTTTTTTAAGGGATACTCTTTGCGATGCCGGGCGGGGGCCGATGGTGGTGGTTACACACCATGTTCCAACGTTGATGAATTATCCAAGAGTATATAAGAACAGTCCGCTGACGGAGGCGTTTGCCGTGGAGCTGTTTGATCTCATTGCAGATTCAGGGGCTGAATGCTGGATGTATGGGCATCATCATGTCAATACGCCGGAGTTTGCCATTGGAAGGACGAGGATGCTTACGAATCAGCTGGGATATGTGCATCATTATGAGCATGGATCGTTTAGGAGAGATGCGGTGGTGGAGGTGTGATAAATTACAAAACTCGTCGACATGGACGGTTTTTATCAGCAGCTTTTATTGGTTGTTGTTCACATTCAATCTTTTAATAAATTCAGTTATGGAAAATAGAAATATCATTATTTACCAGGATAAGGCGGGAAGACCAGAAATACAGGTAACTCTTGAAAAGGACACCTTATGGTTGTCTCAACGTGATATGGCAGACCTATTTGATAAAGATACCGACACGATCAGCCTTCATATAAGGAATATCTTTAGAGAGAGGGAGTTGGAAAAAACGGCAACTACCGAGAAATCCTCGGTAGTTCAACAGGAGGGCAAACGAACGGTTAAAAGGTCTGTAACCCTTTATAATCTTGATGTTATTATATCTGTCGGATACCGTGTAAGTTCCAAGCGTGGAACCCAATTCCGCATCTGGGCGAATAAGGTTCTGAAAGATTACCTTGTAAAGGGTTATGCATTGAACGAAAAACGCTTGAACGAAAAGACCGAACACTATAATACTCTGAAAAGATCGATCCAGCTTTTAGGAAATGTTCTTACGAACCAGCAGCAATTAACAAGCGATGAGGCAGCCGGCTTGCTTAAGGTCATCACGGATTATACGTATGCGCTCGACGTACTGGATAAATACGATCACCGCCGGCTGACCATAGAAGCAACGCATAAGGGGGAAGCCTTTGTCGCTACCTATGGCGAAGCTAAGAAGGCAATTGAAGGCCTGCGGGACAAATTCGGCGGCAGCAGTTTATTTGGAAATGAGAAGGATGAATCCTTCAGGAGTTCGATGGCGGCAATTTATCAGTCATTTGGTGGCAGCGATCTTTACCCGAGCATTGAAGAAAAAGCGGCGCACCTGTTATATTTCGTGGTAAAGAACCATTCTTTTTCAGATGGCAATAAGCGGATTGCTGCCTTTCTGTTCGTCTGGTTTATGGAAAGGAGCGGAATCTTATACCGGGAAGATGGTTCCAAGCGAATCGCGGATAATGCGCTGGTGGCGTTAACACTGATGATCGCAGAAAGCAAGCCGGATGAAAAGGATATTATGGCACAGGTCGTTGTTAACCTTATCAATTCTTACAATGAGTAGGCCCTCTTGCCTACCCTTTAGCCCGATCCTGCGTTAAAGTCGACATCGAAGGAGAAAGCAAGCGATTTTACAAGGCTAAGGACCTGGGGCTAATTGTTGATGTATCGTTTCACGGGTATGGCTAAAAGCGACAGGTCTGCTGGCAAAATCGACGCGGTTATGGGCTTCGGATATTAATTCACGATAAAATGGTACCTTGCCCCACTCGCAGATATATTAATAAAAATTAATAAATCTTACCATGACCTATCGCATGTTTTTGAAAGAAATCACTTCAGATTCCGAATATTTAAGTGAATCGGACATTGCTTATGCCAGATATCATGGCAGGAGGCTTTATACTACCTTCAAGGCTTGCATCAGGCATCTTAAGAAAGGGGATAAAGTGTTGTCTGTCGGGGCGGGTATTGCGAGCGTCGAGAAAATGTTGATTTCCTGGGGTGCTGAAGTAACTGTTATAGATTTTGAATCGACCATCGAAACCTTTCGCAAATATTATAATCATTTAGGGATCAAATCCTGTTCCGGCAATTTATTCACCGATCACCTCAATTTACAGAAAGGATATTTTAATCTTTTGCTTTTTTCTGAAGTTGTCGAACATATACCGATGGATCCGTCCATTCAAATACAAAATATTCAACCGTATCTGGCATCGAAAGGGATAGTAATCGTTACAACTCCTAATCTCGGCTCAATCCTGCATATTGGGAAGTTATTGTTCATGAAGCCTATCATGGAGGTTCCTGAAAAAACGTTCGGAAAGGTGGATGCGGAGAACCAGGCTACACACAGAAGGGAGTATCTTCCTTCTGAGATTAAACGATCCTACTTGAGGGCAGGGTTCAGGCCTGTATGTACGAAATACTTTTTTTATACGGATAAGATGAGCTTCTCCTTAATATTTTCATTTCTTTTTGGGGCTGTTATCCCGCGTTTTCGGCCCGGCATGTTGCTGGTTGGAGAGAATAATAAACAGGTATAGCGGGTAATTTAAAAGTATGTCCAAGAAGATGATCCAATTAATGGACCGCCTGTTGCGGCGATGGATCGAATCCTTCGACGAGCTGGGGACTATAGAGCACTATAAGTCCCAGGTAATGACCTACCGGTATGCCGCTGCACCCCGGTATGACCTGGAGAATTTTGAAAACGGACGATTTTCCGACAAGGAAGATTGGACGACCGGAGAAGAAAGTCCGGATTGGGGGGGATTTTATACGTATACCGGCCAATTGATAGAGTATGTTGAGTTCTGCCTGGCTACGGGTATATGCTCCCCCCTTCAGCGAATTGAGTATCAGGAAGGAAAAAAAATGGTCAACTTCAGATTGCATGTCAACGGGGGAGGCTCATACATTCAGGAACAGGGTTGGTCTAATGAGGAGAAGGGCAGACAATTGATAAACAGTCCGTATGATTTGCTCTTATCCGTCGAAAGCTACCAGTTTGATGCCAAGGGGAAGGTTATCCGGGCTGATGGAATTCATAGAATGCCGGGGCTCGGACAATACTTTACCTGGGACGAATACACCTACGATGCCAGCGATACTCTGCTAAGGATCCGCCGATATTTCGACCAGGGAACGAACCGGCTGATCTATAGTCGCATGCTCGCAGGCACTAGCGCAGAGATGATCATCGATAAATTGGCGGCGGCATTATCCATCGCGGTCGTTGATGCCCTCGTCGATGATAGGCAGAAAGAGGCAACACGCTCCGGAACTCCTCAAAGCGCGGTCGAACCCATCGGGTTTGTCAACCTGAGCTATAGATATGCTGATAATTACTACCCAATGGCTGGGTACCAACTTGTCCGTACCATCAAACAAGACCTTGAAGAAGGCATTTTCGACTTCTATAGTTTTGTACGCGAGGCAAACTATATCGATACCACCCACCTTGAGGATCTATATGCACAATTGGATCAACTCATAAAAGAAGAGAACGATCCGGACCTCGGTAGGAAGATGTTGAGAAAGACCTCCGCTATTCTGATCCGTACCCGGTTACACAACCGGCTGCCGATTTCCGATGACTTTGGCGCAGTGGCGCTGGATGGCAGCATCGAGGGTCATAGTGTTGAAGATATGGAAGAAATTCTACTAGCGTGCGGCAACGATCCTGCAATGCTATCACTTTGGAAGGGGATGGGCATGCTGTAAGTATCAATTGAAAAAGAGATGAATCGAAGGTAATAGGGGTACCCTTGTGTATTATTTCCGGTGCTGGGCAAAGAGCCAATCCAGGAGACCCGGTGTTGTAGTGACCTTATCCCAGATATTATGTCCTTCATCCGGATACTCTGTATATTTTGGATTCCCGCCTGCGCTTTTTATGGCATTGATCATATTCCTGGAACCACTGACTGGTGCATTCTTGTCTTTTGTCCCGTGGAAGGCCCATACGGCTACGTTAATGGCCTTGGGTGCAAGTCGCGGGTCGCCCCCTCCGCTAACCGGTATGGCAGCGGCAAACATATCCGGACGTTTGCAGATGAAATTCCACGTTCCAAACCCACCCAACGACAAACCTATCACATAGCGCCTTTTCTCATCGATGCTGAACTGTCGATCCAATCCATCAATTGCCTCAAAGACCAATGAATCCACTGTAGGATACTTGGGGATGCCTCCCCAGGCTGCTCCCGGTGGGCGGTTCGGAATGAATACAAAGGCGGGATACCGTCTTCTGTTGTTGTCCGAAGCCAGGAGCAGTGCCGCTACTGCTCCTCCGATCTGTCGGATGGTATCTGTTTCCGGCTGACCTCCGTAGGGAAGGGAGATGACGATCGGGTATTTTTTCGTGGGATCGTAATCCAGCGGTTTTAGCAGCCGGTACCGCAAAATATCTCCTTTGCCGTTTACAAAGATTCCCGGATCACACAATCGTGTCAGCTCCAAGGTCTTTTTATTGTTCACATTTGTCCAATATATGGAAGAATAGCATTCATTAGATATGATCACGCCGAATGCCAGGGTGAGCAGGAAACTTAAAATTCCGGCCAATCCCACCAAATTTTCCAAAGGTTTCCTTACAGGTACATTTACGCGGTCCGTCCTGAGCTTCCTAAGTTGGCTTAAAAAATGCATCACATAAAAGAGGGGGGCCAGGCTGCCCGCAACTGTAACCCATTGGGCGATCCTATCATTCTTCCAAATATGGATTGATACCATGATGATCCCGATGGTAAGCATATAAACCCCAGCCGCATTTAACCAGCGTATATTTTTTGCACGGAGCAACATGAGACTCACGGCATATACGATGCCCGACACTATGGTTAGGACGAACAACGGTGCGTTAAAATTGGTCAGTTGGTGAAAACGAAGTATCGTATAAAAGAGTATAGAGTAAGAGAAAACGCATAAGGAATAGAAAGCACCTGTAGCAAAAGCAAACCAGTATTTCTGGCTGTAAAAATACTTCAATAAAAGTATCGCTCCCACGAAGGCCGTGACATTCATTATCAGGAACCAGATATCGAATGACTCAAGCCAAAAAAACTGAAGGCCAATCAGGAAGTGAAGAATGCTTTGAAGCAGTGCAGCAGCAGCGGAAAGGGCTGAGAAAAAGATCAGCCAGGGATAAAGGTTTTTATTCATGTTTTAAAGGTAGAGAAAAATGAGTAAGGCAGACTGTTATGGTCATCTGACAGCCCTTGATAGCAGAAATACCAGAGATTCATTCCTTTAGAGCAACAAAAAGGCCGCATTAGACAAACCAAACGTGCTGTAATTGGCGGGCACCCAAACGTATTTCGAACCGTCTGCCCTTACATGGCCGATGCCTGGGAAAGAAATATGGTCGGACGCAATCCAATAGCCCTCTTTCGCAGCTTCGGCAAAAGCTTGCTTGCGAGTAGCGGCGGCGATCTTGGGGTCTACGTCAAAACCGAAGGTTACCGAAGGGTCCGTGAATTGGATAGCCGCAGAGTGGATGACGTCACCCCAGAAAAGCAGTTTTTCGCCTTTGCTGCTAAGCAGGTAAAACGTATGGCCGGGAGTATGTCCGGGTCTTGCCAACGGCAGGATGCCGGAGAATAGTTCCTGACCGTAGTCGAAAGTTTTAACTCTACCGGCTTTTATGTAGGGGCTTACGCTGGCATCGGCAATTCGGTAAGAACCCTTGAGTTGTTCAGGTATATTGCCCTTGCTTTTCGCTCCGAACCAAAATTCCGCCTCGGGTTTACTGATATAGATGGCGGCATTGGGGAAGACCAGTTTGTCGCCATCCATCAATCCGCTGACGTGGTCGACATGTACATGCGTAGTCAACACGGCATCTATCTGGTCAGGAGAATAGCCGGCTTTGGCGAGGCTTTTTGTCAACTGGCCGGCAGTAGGGCCGAAATTCCCGGCCGCCCCGGCATCCACGAGGATCAGCTTATCGCCTGTCTTCACCAAATAAGCATTCACTGATGTTTCGACTGTGGAAGCAAAAAGACATGCTTTAGGCGACGCGTCACCGATGAAAAGTCTATGCACTATGGCCGCACCGCCCAGGCGAGGCCGTCGGGGACTCCGCCCACATCAAAATGGCTGGTGACTTCCAAAGTTTTGAGATCGACTACCGCGACATAATTGTCCGCCGAACAAGCTACAAAGGCCCGTGAGCCATCGGGGTTCATCAGGATGCCCGCTGCGCCATGCCCGATCTTCACCTTTTTGACCTCCTTACGCGATGCTGCGTTATAAATAACGAGGTCGCCAGAGCCCAGGCTCGATATAAAGACCAGCTTGCCATTAGGGGTAAACTTGAGCCGATTGGCGCCGAGGACCTTTGCATCTATTTTCGTGGCAAGCGTTTTTGAGTGCAGGTCGACAATGGAGATCATTCCGTCCTCGCTTGCTGCTGTCCACAATTCACCGCCATCGGGCGACACATCAAATCCTTCCGATCCCCTGGACACAGGGACGACGATCTGGGTCCATTCCTCATGCGGTCTGGCGCCGGGAGGGGCCATTCTTCCGGGCTGGACCAGGGTATCGATGAGAAGGCTAATCGTTCCGGAAGAAACATTTGTAGTGTAGATCTTTTTGCCATCCGGGGTAACATAGAGCATATGGGTCCGATCCTGGCCCGTTCCCATGCTCCAGTCCAGCCGGCCGGTTGCAGGGTCGTAACGACCAATGGATTTAGAGCCTTCTGCAGTGAACCATGCCTTGCCATCAACGAAGGTGAGGCCATGCGGACCAAATAGTGGTTTGGTATCTATGTTACGCAATGGTTTTTGGGCGACCAGATCGATCTCGTCCAATTCGTGCAGGCTGCCGCCGCCATAAATGGTAACATAGGCCTTCGTACCATCCGAAGAGGCGATCACCTCATGGGGATCGCTGCCAACGGGAATGGTGGCGACCACCTTCAGGGTCACCGGGTCAACGATCGCCAGCGTATGGTTGGTCTTTGAAAGCGCCAGCAGCGACCGGTGGGGCGCCGTCTGGGCAATACATCCAGCTGCCGGGCGAAGGAATGTCATCAGAAAAAGACCTGCTGTCATTAGCCGGACCGGGCGGCATGTTACCTTTTTCATAGTCTAATTGTTTTATAAGTCAGCAATTTTAGGCAAACCTACAATATTCAATCCCAGTTTGGCTGAAATGAAGTGAAAACCCAAAAAGCTGCGGTGAACCCTGAAAAATTATGAGATGCCGACGGACCGGCATTTTGTCGTCATAGTTCTTCATAGCGTGGTGTGGGGCGGGATCGAACCGCCGACACAAGGATTTTCAGTTCTTCATTTATGGTCTACGATGATTTGAGATGGCCTTTGTTTGTTGTAAGTCAGGGCGTTATATTTAAACTCTTTTCAACTAAGAATAACAAAGACCATCATTTGCCTGACCTATTACCTGACCATCAAGTAGTTTGGACGGCCGATATTAAAAAATTAAATTTGTGAAAACATCATTGAAATGAGCGCCGTATCACCACTGGACAGACAAATTTCCAATTATTTGACGCAATTAAATTCTCGTCAAAAAAAGGCTGTATTGACGGTCGTGAAAACTTTTGCGGAGGAACAGGACCAAGAAATCAACCCGTGGAAGGATGCTGGTTTTGTGGCTGAAATGGATCGGCGCATGGCAGAATTAGAGAGCGGCAAGGTGAAAGGCTATACCTGGGATGAAGTCAAGCAAAGGGCCAGAAATTCAATAAAATCGAAAAAGAGGAAATGAGCTATCAGATAGTTTTTCATCCCGACGCTGATAGAGAATATATAGAAGCGTACCAATGGTACGAGAAAGAGAAGAAAGGACTTGGGGCACGTTTTGAAAGAATGGTTGGACTTCACATACAGCAAATAATAGATGCTCCTGAAAACTATCATTACAGTAAAGCCCCTTACAGAGAAGTAGCTACCGAGGTTTTCCCTTATGTAATTGTTTATAAAATCAATAAACGGAAGAAGTTGATCTTTATATCAGCCATCTACCATACTAAACGCAATCCAAAGTACAAATACAGAAAATAGCAACAGAGACGATGTGAAAACAGGTTCATTAATGAAGGCAATCTGAGGAGAGTTGATAGGCAGCAACTCGGCAAGGAGTAGTGGAGCCAACAGCTGCAGAAAGATGAGATTACAATCTTCCTAATCCCCATAAAAAAAGGTATAATCCGTGGCCACCAGGGACAAAATAATTGCCAGGAACCGCCTGTAATGACTTTATATGCAGTGTTCGAAATTCCGAACATTGCGCCCTTGTATTTGTCCGGGATCGTCTGCGAAGTGTGTCAGTAAATGCGTCAGTTGGTGGGGAGAAATCCTACTTTTGTATCGACAGTTCTTCATTTATTAACCGACACATCGTTGCCGTTTTCGGGACACTCCAATCCCTTACAATGCGCGGCCAGCGCGGTATGGGCACAAAAAAAGACCACCATTTGGTGGTCCTGTTCGTGGTGTGGGGCGGGATCGAACCGCCGACACAAGGATTTTCAGTCCTTTGCTCTACCGACTGAGCTACCGCACCTTCCATCCATCGGGGAGCTTGAATTCCCTTTTGGGGAAGCAAAGGTATGGTTTTTAGCTGAAAACCCAGCCAAAAGAGGGAACTTTTTGCTAGAATAATTATTACCGGGCGGGTGCGGTATTGGCGGAGGGGTCAGCTATAAAGCGCTGTAGGATACGGGGATAAGAAGGGCGAAAGGTTTTGCTTCCTCCAGCTTTTTGTTTATTTTGATGCGCATGGAATATCGTATAATTAAGGGCTGGCGAATATTTGCCGGAGTCGTTTTTATCTTATTCACTGCTGGCGGGTTTTTCCTTATTGGCAAGGCATTTACAGAACCCGTCCTGACCAGGCAGATAGGCCTTGTTCTCTTCTTGAGCGCCCTGGTCATCGGATGCATCGGGCTGGCCTGGCTGGATGCGGTACGTACGCTGGTGTCTGTGGATGAGCTGGCTATCTCCGTAACACGCGTATTCAAGTCGCGGGCTGCCCGGTTGCAGGATATCGACGGCTATCGTACCGGCGACAAGGATAGTTTCAGCATTGAATTAAAAGACAACGGCAAAACATTGCGTATCCCGCAGTACCTGGAACGCAGGAAAGAACTCATCGGGTGGATCAAAGAAAGATATCAGGACCTCGATGAGCGCGAGCGAATGGAAGAAACCGCGGTGCTATTAGAGGACAACCGATTTGGCGTCACCCGGGAAGACCGTGAGGCACGTCTGGCGATGGCAAAAAAATTCGATGTCGGAGCTACCGCCATTGGCATCGGCTTACTGATATGGTCTATCGCATATCCCCGGCCATTCGAGACACTGATGATCCTGCTATTTATCGCTCCATGGCTTGCCGTCGGCATCACCTGGTATTTTAAGGGTCTTCTTAAATTGTATAAGCTGAAGAAAAGCCCCTACCCTTCAATGATCCAACTGATGCTTATGGCTACTTTTGGCGTCGCATTGGTCGTCTTGCGGTCGTATGACCTCTATTCATTTGGAGAAAAGGCCTGGTCGCTGCTGGTTGGAGGCACGATGGCTGCTACTATTATTTGCATTGGGGCCTGCCGGCAGGCTATCGCGACTGCACGTAAAAAGACGGTGACATACATAGTTGTCTTTGTAATGGCTGCGGCATATTCCTATTCGCTGCTGATATTTTCCAATTGCTACTATGACAAGTCTTCCCCCACTATATTCCATGTAGCGGTCACGGGTAAGCGGATAAGCTCGGGCAAAAGCACAAGCTATTATGTGTCTTTGTCGTCCTGGGGACAATATTCGGATGGTAACGAAGTATCCGTTTCCCAGAGCTTTTATAAAAACGTGCGTGAGCAAGATTCGCTAAGCGTGTATTTGAAATATGGGAAATGGGGAATACCCTGGTACAGGCTTAGACGATGGATAAAAAACTATTAGCAATCCATGCAATACACAGCAATCGCTCCACATCCCTTATTGGCGCCGTATATCGATGCCTTCTGGTCGGTGCAAGGCGCCGGACAGGAGACGACTGTGGGCAAGGTCCTGCCGGATGGGTGCGTGGATATCATTTTCAATCTGGGCAAAGACATGGGGGATATGAAGAGCGGCAGGGTCTATCTTATTGGTGCGATGACAACACCCATCGACAGTTCTGTCGCGCCGGGTACGAGATTGCTGGGCGTTCGTTTCAAACCTGCGGCATTTTGGGCTTTTTATACCTTTTCTTCGCTTCATGAGATCACCGATGACAAGGTGGAATGCGATAAGGCGCTTACGCCGGACCTCGCTGTTTTGAAAACCCATGACGGTCTGAATAAGTTCTTCCTGGACAGGCTGTCCCGGCCAAAACATACATTATTTCCCCTATTGGAAGACATCCGGATGCACCAGGGACAGGTCCGTGTGGAAGAGCTAGCCAGGAGACATTTTATCACGGTGCGACAGCTGGAGCGAAATTTCAAATATTACATCGGCATAAGCCCCAAGGAGTTTGTCAACCAGGAGCGGTTCCGGTATACACTACAGCGGATACATTGCCGGAAGCCTGGGGAGAGCCTCTCCGACATTGCCTTCGAATGCGGGTATTATGACCATTCCCATCTCACTCAGGAAATAAAAAAGTACACGGGGGAGGCACCCGGGAATTTGTCTTAGATCAGGCAGAGTAAGCGGGGGACTGCCAGGGCGGGTCGGCTGAGGCGCGATTTTGTCGCATTTTTCCAAGCCGGGGAGCCGGGGCGTCACCTAACTTTACGCTCATGATAAAATTTGCCTATACCATCCTTTATGTAGAAGATGTCGAAAAGACTATTGCGTTCTATGAAAAAGCATTCGGCTTTTCGAGAAAGTTCATCGCTCCCGGCAATGAATACGGCGAGCTGTCCACCGGTGATACTACCCTCTCGTTTGCGGCCTTTTCGCTGATCAAACAAAATCTATCGGGAGGGTTTTTAGAAAGCCAGCCGGGCGGGAAACCTTTCGGGATAGAGATCGCCTTTGCCGTGGAAGACGTGGAAGCGGCCTTCCAAAAAGCCCTGCAAGCAGGCGCTACCGCCGTCGAGAAGGCGAAAGTCAAGCCCTGGGGCCAGACGGTGGCCTACGTGCGAGATCCGGCGGGATTTCTCGTCGAGATCTGTACTCCGATGGAATAATCTGTGAGCCTGCCAGGGTTGGCGTCGGCCGACAGGCTTACATGCCGTATTCGCTGAGGAATTTGATCCGCATGAGCTTTAGCTGCTCCCAGGTGAAGTTCCCTTCGGACAACTCCTGCTGCGCCACCTGCAGACTGCTGGTCTCGCAACCCTTGAAATAGTCGATGATCTCGTCTTGTTCATATTCATCCAGCATCTCGTCCAGCGCATAGTCCAGGTTGAGCTTTGTGCCGCTGGCTGCAATGGTTTCCATATCCTCCAGCAAGGCGTCCAGCCGCAGATCCTTGTTCTTGGCAATCGTCTCCAAAGGTATCTTCTTGTCCACCTGTTGTATGATATAGACCTTGTTGACGCTTTTGTTAACGACGCTCTTCATCACAAAGTCATCGGGCTTTTCGATATCGTTCTCCGCTACATACTTGGCGATGAGATCGATGAACGGCTTGCCATAGCGAACCGCCTTACCCTTGCTAACGCCCTGGCATTTTTCCAGCTCCTGTGTGGTGGTGGGAAATAAAGTAGCCATATCCTGTAAAGAGGTCTCCAGGAAGATGACGAAAGGCGGCAGCCCTTTCCTTTTGGCTTCTTTTTGGCGTAAGTCTTTTAACAGCTCGAATAATTTCTCGTCGGCTGATGCGGTACCGCCCGTCTGTTCGCCTTCCTCCTCATCATCTGCATTGGCTTCTTCGAAGAGATTGTTGAGAACGATCTTGAAGGAGCGAGGCTTTTTGAGGAAGTCTTCCCCTTTCTTCGTCAGCTTCAGCACTCCATATTCTTCGATGTCCTTTTTCAGCAGGTCCTCCAGCAATAGCTGACGGATCAGCGAATTCCAGAAATGTTCGGGTTCTTCCTTGCCGAGACCGAACTCCGCAATGCCTTCGTGACGGAACATCAGTGTCTGCGGGGTCAGCTTGCCGAGAAGGATATTGACAACATAAACGGTGGCGAAGCGTTCGTCCAGGGCCTTTATCGTCCTCAGTACCTTTGCCGCGCTGTCCTTTGCCTCCACTCTTTCCTTGGGGTGAAGACAGTTGTCGCAGTTGCCGCAATTCTCCGTGGTATATTCTTCCCCAAAATAGCTCATCAACACTTTCCGGCGGCAGACGCCCGTCTCGGCATAACCTACCGTCTCGTTGATAAGCTGGGCGCCTACTTCGCGTTCGCTCAGTGGCTTGTCCTTCATCAAGTGCTCCAGTTTGGCTACGTCCTTATGGGAATAATACAGGATACAGTTGCCTTCGAGGCCGTCGCGACCTGCACGGCCCGTCTCCTGATAATAATTCTCGATGGACTTGGGAATATTAAAGTGTATGACGAATCGGATGTCCGGCTTGTCGATGCCCATCCCAAAGGCGATGGTGGCTACGATGACCTGTACGTCTTCGTTCAGGAATAGGTCCTGTCTTTCGGCCCGCAGCTTGCTATCCAGTCCGGCGTGATAGGCTACGGCCTTGATGCCATTGGCTACCAGCATGTCTGCCAGCTCCTCGGTGGTTTTCCTGTTCAACGTGTAGATAATGCCGCTCTTGCCCTTTTGCTGTACGATGTAGCGGACAATGCTTTTGATGGTCTGATCCTTCTTGATCTTGGGCTGTATCTCATAATACAGGTTGCCCCTGTTGAAGGAGGAGATGAATATTTTGGGATTGCGCAGGCCCAGGTTCTTTACGATGTCGCTTTGAACCTTGGGAGTAGCGGTGGCCGTCAGCGCGATCACAGGGATGTCGGGGTTGATCTGATCCATCATTTCCCGCAGACGGCGGTATTCCGGACGAAAATCATGCCCCCATTCCGAGATACAATGGGCTTCGTCCACGGCAAAGAAGGAGATCTTCAGATCACTAAAAAACTCCATATTTTCCTGCTTGGTCAGTGTTTCCGGGGCGACATACAACATTTTTGTATGCCCATTGAGCAGGTCCTCATGAACTTCCCGTATCTGTTTTTTATTAAGTGTGGAATTCAGGAAATGGGCTACATTGTCCTTGCTGCTATAGCTGCGTACCAGGTCAACCTGGTTTTTCATCAAGGCGATGAGCGGGCTGACGATAATAGCCACTCCCTCACTGATCATCGCGGGTAGCTGATAACAGAGACTTTTTCCTCCCCCTGTGGGCATAATGACGAAGGTGTCTTGCCCTGACAGCAGGTTCTGGATGATAGCGTTCTGGTTGTCTTTAAAGGCGTCAAAGCCAAAGTACTCTTGTAATTGGGCCTGTAGGGAATCTGAAGGTTTAGGTCTTTCTTTTACGGACTTGCTACTGACGGCCTTAGTTTTTCTGGTAACGGTTTTTTTACTTGTGGTTGTTGCCATGCTCGATTGTTTTCCTCCTCACGTTTTACGATAACCAAGATACCCTTAACAGCCGGAAGTTATTATCCACTCGTTAGGATTAACAGGTGAACAAGGGCGTCTGTCTAAGAACTTGGGAGCCCAAGCTAAGGGTTGGCGAAGTTACAGAAAAACGGGGTAAGGTGCTAGCCGAATGTGTTAAAATATGATGCCTATAATATAAATATAAGAAAAAATAATATGTATGTCTTGCAAAAATATCAACATTATAATTGCCTGATAATAAATTAATAATGGGCATATCTCATTAGAAAACACCGTATTTGACTAAAAGAAAACTCTTAGTGGGCATATTAAAACGACGAATGGGGTAAAAGGGGCATAGGATGTGTCAATGAAAGGTGCTTTTATTGTTGGCAAATCAATTTGCCGTAGGTTTGCGAAACTTAACGGGCCGGAGGTCCGTTGGCCGATATTAGCGTACTTATGACCAAGGGCATCAATATTCTCGAGACAGGCAGGAATACCATTCGAATGGAAGCAGCATCAGTAGCCGCATTGGAAGGGCTTTTGGACGACCAGTTCGAAAAGGCCGTGCGGTTGATCTTTGCCTGTAAGGGCCGGGTGGTGATCAGTGGAATTGGTAAAAGCGCCATCGTTGCCCAGAAGATCGTCGCTACCTTGAACTCTACGGGTACGCCGGCCATTTTCCTGCACGCGGCGGATGCTATTCATGGGGACCTGGGCATGGTGCAGTCGGAAGACATCGTTATGATCATCAGCAAGAGCGGAGAAAGTCCCGAGGTCAAAATGCTGCTTTCTTTTATCCGCAATTTCGGCAACCCGCTGATCGGGATGGTGGGCAATACACAATCCATCCTGGCCAAGCAATCCGATATAGTACTGAACGCAACCGTATCGCAGGAGGCCTGCCTGAACAACCTGGCGCCTACCAGCAGCACAACGGTACAGATGGTCATGGGAGATGCCCTGGCCGTTACCCTCATGGAGATGCGGGGTTTTGACAGCGAAGATTTTGCCAAATTCCATCCCGGCGGGACCCTGGGTAAAAAACTATACCTGAGGGTACAGGATTTGTATATCCATAACGAACGCCCTGAAGTGCCTATCTCGGCGTCGCTGCGGGAAGTAATTATGGAGATCACCTCCAAGCGTCTGGGAGCTACGGCTGTCACCGATGAAAAAGGGAGTCTACTGGGTATTGTCACGGATGGTGACCTTCGCCGTATGCTGGAGAAAAATATCAACACAGAAGGGATGACGGCAAGGGATATTATGACCACTCGTCCTAAGACGGTCGAGGCGGATGCCCTGGCTATAGAAGCGCTGGACCTGATGCGTACGCATGATATAACACAGCTGGTCGTCACCGGAGCGACTGGTTATATGGGATTTATCCATTTACACGACCTTATCCGGGAAGGGATTATTTGAGCCGCAGCAGGGGGCTCGTCCGATAGGACAGACATTTTAAAACGAATTATGAACAAGCACAACTATGTGGTAATCATGGCCGGAGGCATTGGTAGCCGGTTCTGGCCAATGAGCCGTCAAAATTACCCCAAGCAATTCCTGGACATTTTGAACACGGGAAAGACCCTGATCCAATGGACCTTCGAGCGTTTTGCCTCTTTTATTCCCAAGGAGAATATCTATGTGGTGACGTCAAATGAGTACCGCGACATCGTCCACAAGCAGCTGCCTCAAATGCCCCAGGAAAACATCCTGGGTGAGCCTTCCCGAAAAAATACGGCTCCCTGTATCGCTTATATCTCTTTCAAACTACAACAGAAGGACCCCAAGGCATCCCTTATCGTTGCTCCTGCCGACCATCTCATTTTGGATACGAAGGGATTTACAAAGGTTTGCCTGGAAGCCTTGAGCTTTGTGGGTAAGCATAACGCCTTTATTACACTGGGGATCAAGCCCACCTATCCGAATACGGGGTATGGCTATATCCAGCACGAACAGCATTCGGTGTCGGACAATGTATATAAAGTAAAAACCTTTACTGAAAAACCGAACCTGGAACTGGCAAAGACTTTTTTGGCCAGCGGTGATTTCCTGTGGAATGCAGGTATTTTCGTCTGGCAGGTAAAGAATATCATCCAGGCGTTTGAAAAATATCTGCCGGAGATGTACGATGTCTTCTCCGCCGAAAAAGAGAAGTTCAACACCCCTGCTGAAAAGGCAGCCCTGGAACATATATACCCTTTGTGCACCAATATCTCCATCGACTTTGGTATTATGGAAAAGGCGGACAATGTCTATATCATCCCCTCCTCCTTCGGATGGAGCGATCTGGGCACCTGGAACAGCGCCTACGAGAACCTTGAAAAAGATTATCTCGCCAATGCGGTAGCCGGAGACAATGTTGTGATCATCGACGCCACCAAATGTGTGGTAAAAGCCCCCAATGACAAGCTGCTGGTCCTGCAGGGACTGGATGACTTTATCGTCGTGGATACCAAGGATGTGCTGCTGATCTGCAAAAGGGACAAGGAGCAGGATATCAAGGAATATGTTGCGGAACTGAAGCGCAGTAAAGGGGACCAGTATCTCTGAAGGAGACGGACAGCCGCACAAACCGCAGTAGCCAGGGCCTCTTTAAAAGGTCGGCCGATGAGTATACTTTAGTTGTATATTCGCCTGATGTCTCCACATCCTCTACATAATATTCTTTTTCTGGATATCGAAACGGTGTCGCAGCATAGCTCTTTTGATGATGTGCCGGACGAATGGAAAGAGTTGTGGCGGCATAAGGCGGAATCCCTGTTGCGGGACAAGCCGGAACTCACTCCCGAGAGCATCTATGATCGCAGCGCTATCTACGCGGAGTTTGGGAAGATCATTTGCATCAGCTGTGGGTATATCACGGGTTCTGCAACGGAAAGAAAGCTGGTGCTGAAGTCCTTTTCGGGACATGATGAACGGGTATTGCTCGTGGATTTTGCTGAACTGCTGCGCAAATGGGCCCCCGATCATCAGAAATTCCTTTGTGCACATAATGGGAAAGACTTCGACTTCCCCTATCTCTGTCGCAGGATGGTCATACACGGCATCCCCATACCGGCGATCCTGAATACTTCCGGAAAGAAACCCTGGGAAGTTACCCATGTAGATACCATGGAGCTTTGGAAATTCGGAGAATACCGAAGCTTTGTTTCCCTTAACCTGCTGGCCCGGACGCTAGGTATTCCCACACCCAAAGACGATATAGATGGCAGTAAGGTTGGCATGGTATATTGGACACTCAACGACCTGTCCCGCATCGTCACCTATTGTCAGAAGGATGTGATCACCGTTGCACAGGTATACCTCCGCATGCATGGAGAGTCGCTGATCAAGGAAGAGAGCATAGAATTTAAATAGAAACATTACCATGACCATTCCTTCCATCACGAGCAAGCTGCCCCAGGTGGGAACGACCATCTTTACCGTTATGAGCTCGCTGGCTTCGGAGTTGGGCGCCGTGAACCTTGGACAGGGATTTCCGGACTACCCCATGAGCGAGGAATTGATAGGATTGGTGGATAAGGCAATGCGCAAGGGCCATAATCAATATGCGCATATGCATGGGCTGCAGTCGCTGCGCGAGGTGCTGGCTGGAAAGATCGAGTATCTGTATGGAACTTCCATCGATCCGGCCACCCAGATCACCATTACCCCGGGAGGGACGTATGCGATCTATACGGCGCTGACGACCATCTTACAGCCGGGGGATGAGGTCATCGTATTCGAGCCCGCGTACGACAGTTATATTCCCAATATAGAGATCAATGGGGCCATACCTGTACGGATACCGCTGCGCTACCCGGACTATGGCATCGATTGGAACATCGTCCGGCGGAGTATTACACCCAGAACAAGAATGATCATGCTGAACTCACCCCATAATCCAACGGGGTCGGTGCTTCGGGAGGACGATATAGCGGAGTTGCGGGCACTCGTGCAGGACAGTCGGATCTTTATCCAGTCGGATGAGGTGTATGAACATCTGATCTTCGACGGTGTGCCGCATCAGTCTATACTTCGCTACCCGGATCTGCTGGCGCGCAGTTTTGTCAGCTTCTCCTTTGGGAAGGTTTATCACTGTACGGGCTGGAAGCTGGGCTATAGCGTATCTTCCCCCGGGCTGATGGCGGAATTCAGGAAGGTCCATCAATTCAACTGCTTCAGCTGTCATACGCCATCGCAGGTGGCGTTGGCGGAATATCTGACGGACCGTAGCTCCTATTTAGGGCTGGCGCCTTTTTTACAGGGGAAAAGAGATTATTTCCAGGACCTGATGCGGGCCACGCGATTTACGCCCCTCCCTTCTTTTGGAAGCTATTTTCAGCTGTACAAATATGACAGGATCAGCAATGAGCCGGACAAGGATTTTGCCATTCGCATCACTAAAGAGTATGGTGTGGCGGTCATTCCCGTGTCGGCGTTCTATACCTCGGGGAAGGACGATAAAGTAGTGCGATTCTGCTTTGCCAAGAAGGAGGAGACGTTGCAACGTGCGGTAGAAAGATTACGAAAAATATAAACATGCATAAAAAGATCGATACGGTAGTCTTTGACCTGGGGGGTGTCCTTGTGGACTGGAATCCGGACTACCTATACAAGGATATTTTCCCCAATGAGGAGGAGCGGCGGTGGTTTCTTTCCAATGTCACGACCCTGGACTGGAACGAGGAACAGGACGCGGGCAGGAGCCTTGCGGAAGGCACGGAGTGGCTGGTGCGCAAATTCCCCGGGCATGAAGAGGCTATACGAGCCTATTATGACAGATGGAAGGAAATGCTGGGCGGTCCTATCCATGAGACGGTGGAAATTTTCCGGCATTTGAAGGAGCATTCAGGAGTGAGGCTTTATGCATTAACCAACTGGAGCGCGGAGACTTTTCCTCTGGCGTTGGGGATGTATGAGTTCCTCCATTGGTTTGACGGGAGACTGGTGTCGGGAGAGGAAAAGGTTAGAAAACCTTCACCAGAGATCTATCAGCTGCTGATACGCAGGTTTGACATCGACCCTACACGTGCTGTATATGTGGATGACAACCTCCGGAATGTGCTGCCTGCGAGAGAGCTGGGGTTTTATGGGATACATTTTCAAAGTCCGGCGCAATTTCAACAGGAGTTGGAGAAGCTCGGGGTTTGGTAGATATCAATCGATGGGTCTGACGGCGAGGTCTTGCAGGAGGTGATCCAGCGTATCATTGTACTCGGCTTTCTCAAATGTGTGCGACTCCTCCGAATTCCTGACTGTCATTGTAAAAGGGGCGTCATTCCCTATAGATATGCGTAAGCAAGGTTGTTCATTTCTTAGACCATGTCTCCGGCTTCGGGAAAGGACCAGTGTAAGCAGGGACTGACCGGCACGAAGCAGATGATCAAAGCCTTTCTCCCTCATCCTGCGAATGAGCGTTACCATTTTATCTTCGTGGTGCTGGCCGTCAAAAAATAATTCCATTTCATCCCAGCTGTCGAGGAACTCTCCTTCGATGCCTTTGCCTTTCTCGTAGTATTCGGCTATGACGCCGAGGTAAAGATCCGGATATCGCTCTTTCAATGCCGAAGGCATGGCTTTGTTTACTACCCAGTCGGAGATCAGCCAGGCCAGCGATTCCGAAAACGGCTCTGTTGTTTTGAAGATCGTCGCACCGTCCCAGCAAAAATTACAGGAAAGAGTGTCGCTGCCGACTGACTTGAGCTCACAGCTTCTTTCTTCCTTCCCAAAAGTAAGGCTGTAGGTAATGAAGTATCCTTCTATAATTTGATGTGCAGTCTGCCCCAATGATGGGCAATAGTGCATGAATAAAGCCTCTACATGTTCAAGCTGTCGTTTTTCCCTGTCTAAGAAGGGGTGATCATGATATAGCTTCAGCAAGGAAGCTCCTTTTATCCATTGGCTGACGATGGTAATTGTCTCCTTAAGCGTGCGAGATCTTCCCGTGGCCTCGCGATTGTCCTTGGCGAAGAGCCAAACATAGTACTCCGGACCTTTATAATCCCGAAAATCATAATAGAAACAATGAATAGTGCAGCTGTGTTTTGGACCGGTGACGAGGACATCCCAATGCATGCCGGCCCCTGCTAACTTTATCTCTGCGTCCAACTCCTTTTGCAGGGTGGCGTATAGCAGCTCTGCATAGTATTGTTCATGCGTGCGTTGCGACATATGGTTGAAATATACTACTTCAGCAGCTGGTAAACGATAAGACTTGCGACATAGGCAAGGCTGGTCATATAGATCAGCTGAATAGCGGGCCATTTCCAGCTGCGGGTCTCGCGCCGGACGACGGCCAGCGTGCTCATACATTGCATGGCCAATACATAAAATACCATCAGGGACAGGCCTGTTGCAAGCGAGTATACGGGTGTTCCATCATTGCGGCGGGCGGAACGGAGGCGTTGTTGCAGGGTCTGAGCGTCGGCGTCCTTTCCCCCCTCCACGCTGTAAAGGGTGGCCATGGTGCCTACGAATACTTCCCTGGCGGCAAAAGAGGTGATAAGGGCGATACCTATCTTCCAGTCATATCCGAGAGGATGTATAACGGGCTCGATGGTCTTGCCGAGGATGCCTGCGTAGGAGTTCTCCAGGCGCTCGGCCTGTTTTTCTTTATCCAGCTCCGCGGCCTGATCGGGATGTTTTTGTACCTGTTCCGCGTACTGCTGTTCGACGTTCTTCATCCGGCCACCGGGTCCGTAAGTGCTGAGAGCCCACAGGATCAGGCTGATGACGATGATCACCTTACCGGCGTCCACTACAAAGATCTTTGCCTTATTGACCATGGTAACCACTACATTGTTCCAGCGTGGCGCCCGGTAGATGGGCAGTTCCAGGATGAAGAAGCTTTTTTCCTTCATCTTTATAAACCACTTGGCTACGTAGGAAACGATCATGGCCATGACAAGCCCCATCATATAAAGTCCCATCATCACCAGGCCCTGAAGACCAAAGATGCCCAGCACTTTTTTATGCGGTACGGCTACAGCGATCAGCATGGTATATACGGGCAGACGGGCGCTGCAGCTCATGAGCGGGGTGATGAGAATGGTGAGCAGGCGCTCCTTCTTATTCTCGATGTTCCGGGTGCTCATGATGGCCGGTACGGCACAGGCAAATCCACTGATCATGGGCATGACGCTTTTGCCGTTGAGACCAACCTTTCGCATGAGCTTGTCGGTGAGGAAGCTGATACGGGCCATATAGCCGGTGTCTTCCAGGATGGTGATCAATCCAAAGAGGATCATGATCTGAGGCACGAATACAAGGATGCCGCTTAGCCCTGCCAGCACTCCGTTGACCAGGAGGTTGCTCCACCATGCTTCGGGCAATATATGACTCAGCCAGGCGCCTATTTGTGAAAAGGACCAGTCGATGGCGTCCATGGGGTATTGTGCGATCCAGAATACGCTCTGGAAAAGCAGAAAAAGTACGCCCAGGAGGATGATATAGCCCCAGGTGCGGTCCAGGAATATCTTGTCTAATTTTTCTGTGAACAGGGTCTTTTGCAGGGGGTCGGGTTCGGATACGGTGTGCTGCATGATCTGCTTGATGCGGTTGTAGCGCTGCAGGATCTCTTCAGCCTGTATCCGGGTATGATTGAAGGCATGAACGCCTTCGATGTGCTCGATCTTTTCTTGAAGCTGCGGGTCGAAATTGAAATTTTCGTGGTTGATCAGATAATGGATGGCTGTATAGTCGCTGATCTCCTGTCCCGGAAAGAGCTCCTTCACATCCCGGATGGCTCCGATGGACTGGGCATTTTTAGCTATAAAATCCCGCGGGGGCGCCTGCCGGAGCTGTCGGCCACGCAGCTCGATGATCTTTTTTAATTGGGGGATGCCCTTGTTCTTCCGGGGATTGACGGAGACTACGGGAATACCCAGTTCCCTTTCCAGTCCTTCCACATCGATGTCGATGCCTTTGGAGGCAGCCAGGTCCATCATGGTGAGGGCGACCACGACGGGTATTTTGAGATCGATGATCTGGGAGCAGAAAAGGAGATTTCGTTTCAGATTGGATGCATCCACCAGCAGGACGACCATATCGGCGTGGATGGAAGGGTCCTGCCCTAAGAGTACTTTATAGGTGACCCATTCATCGGCTCGTTTGGGATAAAGGCTATATGTGCCGGGGAGGTCGATGATCTGGACGGAATGTCCGGGGGTGAGCTCTGTCGTGCCCGTCTTTTTATCGACAGTGACACCGGGAAAATTGCCTACTTTCTGGTTCAAGCCAGTGAGAGCGTTGAACAAGGAGCTTTTTCCCGAATTTGGATTGCCTACCAGCGCGATATGTAGCGTATTCTTTGACTTTTCCACCCGACTGATTCAGCCCGCAAATGTAGGTGATATTCGCTCCGCCTATTTACGAAATCGGGAGCTTACAGTGTTATTAATTTCCCATTCTCATAAAGAGGTAATACAGGGGCCTGGTCGGGGGTCAGGCAATAACGGATGTCCTTTTCGAGACCATAACCGGAAAGTCGTTGATAATGAGAGGCATTCTTTGCCTTCATGAACTCAAAGAGGTCTTTTTTTGCCTCCATATAGACCGTCTCGGCTATTTGGGATGAGTCACAATTGATATCGAAATTCCTTTTGACCTTGTGGATGACGGCGCCGGCAAACAGCATATCCTCGATGTTGACCTTGTCTTTCCAGGCTGCGCAGGCCAGGAGGACGGGCATGTTTTGCCCTATCAAGTAGTCACATACGGCCCCAAGATTGGGAAAAGAGCCTGTGATGATCTGCCCGGCGCCTCTGTCGAGGGCCATGTGCAGCAGCTTGGTGCCATTTGTCGTGGTGAGGACCAGTGTCCTGCCGCCAATGAATTCGGTTGGGTATTCGAATGGAGAGTTGCCGTGCTGCAATCCTTCTGCGATCATTCCATCCCGCTCGCCCGCTGTAATACCATCTATCTGACGGCCAAGCTCTATACACTTGGCGACGCTGTCAACGGGTATGACACATTTGGCGCCGTTGTGGAGGGCTGTTGCAATGGTGGAGGTCGCCCGGAGAACATCGATGATCACTACGATCGCGTGGTTTACATCATAAAGGTGCAGTAATGCTGGGGATAGGGCCGTATATAAGGTGGGTTTCGAATTTGCCATAGAAAATAACCGCAAATGTAAGTTCTATTTATTCAAAATAAACTTCCACTTTTCCGATTCAGCGTACTCCCGGATGACGTCATTGCGGGATTCTAATAATTTTCTTAGATATTCTGTAAGGAACAGGCGGTTGGCCAGCCTGCCCAGTCCGCCATAGGGGCTCTCGAAGTGAAAGAGATCGATAAGGAGAGTGCCATTGCCGATGCTTTTGAAAAAATGCTCGTGTTTCAGGCTTTTAAAATCTCCCTCGACCATCTCATCGGTAAAGGAGAGCGGGCGGTTCATGGATGTCATGCGGCTGCGCATGATCCTTGTCTTAAAGAGGTGTCGTGCCTTCCAGGTAACTGTTTCGTCGAGGCCGAGAAGGCCGGAGACCGTACCTGCAATAGCTTCTTCGCCTGTATGCGCCATGGATTTCCGGTGCAGGTCGATGCTCCTGGAAAGGTCAAAAACCCTTTCTGCGGGGGCCGCGACAAACGTCGTTAGATGAATAGTTGGCATTTGGATAGCGTGGATTTTACCGGCACAGTGCGAGCTGGTGCATAATACAAGAAAAAATCATTCCAAGCTAGGGATTTTGGATGAAAAAAATGTGCCGATGATGGAATTGCCGGGCGAGCTCGAGCTAGCTAAAAGGGAATTTCACCACTTTGGCCAGCAGGAGTTTGTCCCGGACCTTGATATAGATGTTAGTATCGAGGTTGGCAAAGGTGGCGCTGACATAGCCCATTCCGATGGCCTTGGCAAGCGAAGGCGACTGGGTGCCGGAAGTGACCTTGCCTATCGGGGTGCCGGAGAAATCCTTGATCTCATAATCGTGACGGGGGATGCCTTTATCGATCATCTCAAAACCTATGAGCTTGCGGCTGGCGCCTTCCGCCTTTTGCTGCTCCAGGATAGGACGGGCGGTGAAATCCTTGGTGAACTTGGTGATCCAGCCCAGGCCTGCCTCGAGGGGGGAGGTGGTGTCGTCGATGTCATTGCCATAAAGACAATACCCCATCTCCATGCGCAGGGTGTCGCGGGCTCCCAGTCCGATGGGTTTTAGCCCCTGGGGGCCGCCCACTTCAAATATCTTATTCCAGATGGTGGCTGCGGCGTTGTCCTTGTCCTCGAAGTAGATCTCGATGCCGCCGGCTCCGGTATAGCCTGTAGCGCTGATCAGCACATTGTCGACGCCGGCAAAGCGTCCCTTTTCGAATGTATAATATTTCAGGTTGAGAATATCGATATCGGTGAGCGCCTGCATGATCTTTGTTGCATTGGGGCCCTGGATGGCCAGCAGGCAGGTCTTATCGGAGATGTTGTGCATCTCGGCTTTTTGTGTGTTGTGTTTGGATATCCAGTTCCAGTCCTTTTCGATGTTGGAGGCGTTGACCACCAGCATATAGGCCTTGTTGGGTTCCAGGCAATAGACGATAAGGTCGTCTACGATGCCTCCATTCTCGTTGGTCAGCGCGCTATATTGTGCTTTGCCGGTGATCAGCTTGGATGCGTCATTGGTCGTCACTCGTTGGATCAGGTCCAGGGCATGTTCCCCCTTTATGATGAATTCGCCCATATGGCTTACGTCAAAGATCCCGGCATTGTTCCGGACGGTGTGATGTTCGTCATTGATGCCTGTGTAGCTGATAGGCATGTTGTATCCGGCGAATTCGACCATTTTGGCGCCCAATGCGGTGTGGAAAGACGTGAAAGGGGTAGACTTCATACGTGTATTTTTGCGCGGCAAATGTACGGGATTTGGTTATAAAACAAAGGGGCGTCACAGACGCACCGGCCGAAGACCCATCATTAGACGTTTTCAGGGGCGGGCTACTTTTGCTCACAGACCGGCCCTGAAAACAAAGGTCGTCACAGACGACCTGGCCGAAGGCCAAGACATTAGATATTTTTTCGGGGGGACTACTTTTGACCACAGGACACCCGAAAACAAGAGGTCGTCACAGACGACCTGGTCGAAGACCCATCATTAGACGTTTTCAGGGGCGGGCTACTTTTGCTCACAGACCGGCCCTGAAAACAAAAAGCCCCCGGCCCATGCCGGAAGGCTTGTGTTCCAACTTCAACCAACTATTGAAATAGTGCTGATAGCAAATAGAGATGTGAGTCTGTAACGACCTGGAGGGCTGCCGTCTTTTTTACCGTGTCTTCACCGGGTTTGGGCCGGGCGGGTGCGGCAGGCTGTTTGTATCGATAGCCGGGGTCTTCGTCCTCGTTGTCCTTTTCCTTTTTACGTTTGTTGTCCTTGTCCTTAGCATCCTTTTTATCGTCATTATCGATGCTTCTCCTGGTTGTGCTAACGAGTCCGTCATTGGTCATAACATAATCTACATCACTCTCCCATCCATAGTTACCTGGTATATTATCATCCCATTCCCGGCCCCATTCCTCATTCCATCTGTCTCTTTTGCCCCACCGGATATGGGAATTGTGTACGTCGATGTTAAACCAATGGTATTGTTCCACGGAATGGTGGAGAATGATGTGCCGGCCTACGGGTATTGCCAGGGCAACCAGCACTCTCTGGTTGCGGAATTTCTGACCACGGGTGATCGTGAATCCGCTGGGAAAGGAAAGCACGCTGTCGGATTGACGGATAGGAAAGGAGATGGATTCAGCCAGCCGGCGGGCTGTATTACCATCCTCTCCCAAGCTGGATTTCAGTACGCGTACGTGATAGCTGGAATCCTCGCTTTTTACCAGATTGATCCGGACAGTGTTCAACGCAAAGCTGTCGTCGTTGAAATTGTAGAAAGGGCGGTCGCTGTCCCAGTCGAAGTCAAACATCCAGTCGCCGTCGAAATAATCATGTCTTCCTTCTACAGCTTTTACGATAAGCCGCCCATGGGAGGGATTGATCAGGGTCTGCTCTTCTTCCACGTGCTGGCGGAACCGGAAATTATTCACGACCATTGCTGCCAGGCCGAGGGTACAGAAGATACCGATGACCCACAAAGTGACAAAGACATAAGCCAGATAGTGTTGGCGCGACCGGACGCCCGTGATACGGCGGATGAGCCAGGTCAGCAGGGCTATGATGGGAATGATAAGGAATAGGATAAAGCTTGCCCAGGCCAGGAAGTTCTGCCAGAACCCGGTGAGGATGAAGTTTTTAATGGCGAGAACGTTGTGTCCACGGAAGGCCAGACCAAATAAAGCCATGATCAGGCCGAAAGCGATACAGCCGGCGATGAAGAGGAAGAATGCCTTGAACAATACGCCAATGGCATGTCCGATGCCAGTGCCGGCCTTGCGGGCAGCAGGATACGCTTCCGAAGCGAAGTTCTGTGTGCTTTGTTTTACCTGCTCACCAGTCTTTTGAAAGGTGGATTTCATTTCCGTGCCCATGTCTTTCGCCCGCCGGCTAAAATTTCCGAGATCGCTTTTTATGGTGTTTTTTATGGATTCGATGTCTACCTTTTCGCCGCGCATCTCCAGCTTTTCAGAAGCGGTGGTGGCCTCTGGCATCACGATCCATAAGACGATGTAGGTAATAAAGAGCGTACCGCCGAAGCCGCCTGTAAAGAATACGGGACCATCAAAATCAAACCAGGCATGACGGAAGATAGAAGCAAGGACGCTCAGAATCAAAGGTGCTATAAATATGAGCCGGGGTATCCAGACGTCGATGTGGAAATAGGCTGCCAGACCGCTGGCTACGCCACCGATGACCCTGTCATCGGGATTGCGATACAGACGTTTGCGGGCATTGGCCGGCAGGGATTTTGTCGGCAGGACCACCCAGAGTATAATATACAGGAGCAGACCGGCGCCTCCGCCGAAGCACATGAGCACAAAGATGATGCGCACGATGGCCGGATCGATGTTGAGGTAATTGGCCAGACCGCTGGCGACGCCGCCCAGTATCTTGTCGTTCTCGGCACGATAGAGACGACGGGGCTCGTTTGCAGTATAGGTCTGTTGCTGGGAGTAGCTACCCTGCTGGCCTGCACTTGCGCCGGCGCCTGCTGCGGCAGGCTCTTCGTCGCCGAAGTCCTCGGGTCTTCCCATGCTGGCAATGATGGCATTCACGTCTTCGTCGGTGATACAGGCTGCGCCTTTTTTCAGGGTTTCAGAGAAAAGCTCTGCAAATCGATTTTCAATATCACTGACAATCTCATCCCGACCTTCTTCATTCGCGAAATGCCTGCGCAGACTTTCGATGTACTGCTGCAGTATTTCATAGGCGGATTCTTCGATCGGAACCACCCGGCTATGAAAGTTTATGTTAATGATCTTTTTCATTTTAGTTGTATTTGAAGGTTGAAATTGAAAGATGGGGGTTTTTAGACTTTGTTGGCGAGGGCGTGAACGGCGTTGGCCAGTTCGTTCCAGGTGGCTTCCAGCTCGCCATAGAAAGCCTCTCCCTTTGGTGTCAGGGAGAAATATTTTCTTGGAGGCCCTGAGTTACTCTCTACCCACCTGTAGGTGAGCATGTCTGCATTCTTTAGCCGCGTGAGCAAGGGATATAAGGTGCCTTCCAGTATATTCAGGTTGGCGGCCTTCATTTCTTCTACAATATCCGAAGGGTAGGCCTCGCCGCGCCGAATGATGGAGAGAATACAAAACTCCAGGATACCTTTCCGCATCTGGCTCTGGGTGTTCTCAATATTCATACGCTACTGTTTTTTGGGTTGGCGGTGATATAATCTCGTCTGTCAAGTCAAAGGTAAGTAGAATTTTAGTACTATGCAACACAAAGTACTGGTTTAAGGTAGGTAATTTTTATAAACCACTAATAGGGATTGACTGAAAGCCGGACTGGGCGTGAGGTTTAGTAAAACCCGCTCAAAAAATAAAAAAATCAGGGATTGTAGGAATGGTAAAAAAAGTCTACTGAACGGTGGGCGGAAACTCTTAAAAATTAAAAGAGATTAAAATTTCATTAAAAGATAATTATAAAAACACGTAGCTTCGTAAGTAATAAGCCTAACTGGCACCCTAACCATGATCAGCAAGTTCAAAAGCCTGGATAAAGAGGAAAGGTTCCTTGCAGTTGTAAAACTGGCTCTCTGCTTCCTTGCAGGTGTTTTATTCGCTGTACTGTTATTCGAGCTCTTTTTTGCTCACTAGCAGCTCAAGGAGCCGCAGAAAAGGCGGCGGCTCATTATTTTTTCAGACCTATCTCCCTGAGACGTTCGTCCAGGTACTCCCCTGCTGTAATATCGGAATAATGTTTAGGATGATTTGCATCTATTGTGCTTGGCAGACAGGCCAGGCTCATGGAGCTTTTCGGGTGCAGGAAAAAAGGAATGGAAAATCTGCTGGTTCCCCACAGCTTCCTGGGTGGATTCACCACCCGGTGTGTGGTGGACTTCAGCTTGTTATTGGTGAGGCGTTGCAGCATATCTCCTACGTTGACAACGATCTGTTCCGGCAGTGATGTGACAGGGACCCATTCGTGTTGTTTGGAGAGGATCTCCAGTCCATCGGCGGAGGCGCCTATCAATAATGTAATAAGGTTGATATCTTCATGTTGTTCGGCCCGGATGGCCGAACGGGGCTCGCTGATAATGGGTGGATAGTGGATAGCCCGCAGAATGGAGTTACCGTTGTGCACATAGGGATCGAAGTATTTTTCATCGAGACCAAGGTAGAGTGCGATGGCTCTCAGCAGCTGGCTGCCGGATTGTTCAAAAGACCGGTAGGCCTTGAAAAAGATAGGTGTGAATTGGGTGACCTCCGTTACCGTAACATTCGGTGGATATTCTGAAGCGATGGGGTCGCCGTCTACTACTGTCTGCCCAAACTGGAAGAATTCCTTCAGATCGGCTGCTTTGCTGCCTTTTGCATGCTCTTTCCCAAAAGAAGTATAACCGCGCTGACCGGCCAGTCCGGGTATCTCGTATTTCTTTTTTATGTCTTCAGGCTGGGCAAAGAACTCTTTTGTATTGGAATACAATTCTTCGATGGTCTGGTCTGTAATACCATGATTTTTTACTGCAACGAATCCGACATCCTCATAGGCCTTACCCAATGCGTCGACAAAAGACGCTTTCTTTTTCGCATCACCAGAAAAGTCAGCAAGATCTACAACCGGAATAGCCATGGCAAATGAATTTGTGTTTAGAATAAAGGTTTATAAAAATAAAGTATTTTTTCACACGGCGGGCAGGCCGGGGTGATGATTTGGATGGGATGGTTATTTGGCTCGCTGCGCTAAAACTGCGCCTTGCTCCTCCTTTGTCGGGTCGAGGAGAGCGTAACGTTTGACGTCATTGATAAGGGCTTCATCCAGAAGGGCGACCACGTTCTTATAGTTGGATCCCGGGGTGGGTTTTATCAGGAGCATCATTTCCTTCCGGCCGCCTTTATAGCCTTTGTCCATAGCCAGCTGTTTGTTACGGATGATATCGCCGATGCCGTTGTGCTGGCCATAGCCGGTGATGCCATAGCTGCCTTTTTTCAGGGACTCATCCAGCTCACCATTGTAATAAAATATTTTATTGTTTTCAAGGGCGACGAGGGTCAGGGCGGCGTCATTGCCGAGAGTCGTAGGAGGTCCGTCGGCGGGCATGTTCAATGTAGAGGCATGGGGTTTGGACCATGCAGTCGTTACCATGAAGAAGGTGATCAGGAGGAAACCAAGGTCTACCATGGGTGTAAGGTCTACACGGGTAGATAATTTCTTTCCGCGGCCCACACTTCTTTTAAGGGAGTGTGTGGCGGTGCTATTGAGCTCTGCCATAAAATGTGATTTCTACTAAGAGTTTTTAGCGGGGGAATTCCATAAAATGATCATATACGATCGATGTTAGAATTCCGCGCTCTTCGGGGTGCGGGGGAAGGCGATCACGTCCCGGATATTCGTCATACCCGTGATAAAAAGCATCATCCTTTCAAAACCCAATCCAAAGCCGGCATGGGGTACCGAGCCGTAACGACGGGTGTCCATATACCACCACATTTCCTCGACAGGGATATGCATTTCCTTCATGCGGGCTTCCAGCTTTTCCAGTCGCTCTTCCCTTTGTGAGCCACCCACGATCTCTCCGATGCCGGGAACGAGAATGTCCATGGCGGCGACTGTCTTGCCATCATCGTTCTGCCGCATGTAGAAGGCTTTGATATCTTTTGGATAGCCGGTGACGATGACGGGTTTTTTAAAATGTTTTTCTACGAGGTAGCGTTCATGCTCGCTCTGCATATCGATGCCCCATTTGACCTCGTATTGGAATTTTTTCTTTTTATAAGCGGGGGACTGGAGGAGGATATCGATGGCTTCGGTATAGCTGATACGTTCGAATTGGTTGTTGATGACGAACTCGAGTTTTTCGATCAGTCCCATTTCGCTGCGTTCCGCCTGGGGTTTTTGTTTTTCCTCTTCGACAAGCCTTTGCGCCAGGAATTCCAGATCTTCCCGGTTGTGTTCCATGACGTATTGGATGAGGTTGCGGATAAAGGATTCCGCCAGGTTCATATTGTCTTCCAGGTCATAGAATGCCATTTCAGGCTCGATCATCCAGAATTCCGCCAGGTGGCGGGCTGTATTGGAGTTTTCGGCCCGGAAGGTAGGGCCAAATGTATAAATTTCGCTAAACGCCATGGCGCCGAGCTCTCCTTCCAGCTGACCGCTGACGGTGAGGTTGGTAGCCCGGCCAAAGAAATCTTCGCTGAAGTCGATGGCGCCATCTTCTTTGCGGGGCGGGTTGTCAAAAGGGAGGGTGGTGACCTTGAACATCTCCCCTGCCCCTTCGGCGTCGGATGCTGTGACGATAGGCGTGTGCAGGTATACAAAGCCTTTGTCGTTGAAGAATTTATGGATCGCGAATGCCAGCGAGTGGCGTATGCGGAATACAGCGCCAAATGTGTTGGTCCTGAATCGGAGATGGGCTATTTCCCTAAGATATTCCAGGCTGGGTCTGTTCTTTAGCTGTAGTGGGTATTGTTCTGAATTGCAATCGCCCAGGATGTCGAGGGTGTGGGCTTTTACTTCTACTTTCTGGCCTTTGCCCTGGGATGCGATCAGCTGACCGGTGGCCTTTATGGAGGCGCCGGGGGTAATTCTTTTCAACAAGGAATCATCGAAAGCGCCTAATTCGATCACGATCTGCAGGTTGTTATTGGTGGAGCCGTCGTTGAGAGCGATGAATTGGTTATTGCGGAAGGTACGTACCCATCCCATGACCGTGATCTCCTGATTTTTTGGCTCGGTAGCCAGCAGCTCCTTCACTTTGACTCTTGTGTTGAACATATTTGCTTTTATGATGGAGGGCAAAGATAAAGCGGACGAGCCGCATTCTGTGGCTCCAATTGGGCGAAAGTTTTTCAAAGTTGGATTTATTCATTTGCTAATTTTGTTAGTAAAACCTTGTAGTATGAAAACGAATTTATCTGAGCATGATTACAAAGCCTTTGTCACGGAGATAAAGGCAAAAGTCTATCAGTCGCAGCACCAGGCATTGAGGCAGGTGAATAAGCAACTGATCGGCCTGTATTGGGAGATTGGCAGGAGCATTGTCGAAAGACAGGAAGAATATGGGTGGGGCAAGTCGATTGTGGCCAGTTTGTCCAAGGACCTTCAAAATGAGTTTCCGGGAGTCAATGGATTTTCTGTGCAGAACCTGTGGTATATGCGGAAGTTTTACAAACAATATGAGCATTTTCCAAAACTCCAACAGAGCGTTGGAGAAATTGGATGGGGACATAATATTGCTATAATCGACAAATGCAAAAGCCTGGAAGAGAGCCAGTTCTATATGGAAATGACAAAGAAATATGGCTGGACCCGCGATGTGTTAATCCATCATATCGAAGGTCGCAGCTATCAACAATACTTAAATGGTCAGACCAATTTTGACAAGGCCCTGCCCGAAAAATACAGGAATCAGGCAAAACTGGCCGTCAAGGATGAGTATAACCTGGAATTCCTGGAGCTTACCGAAAAGCATAATGAAAAAGAGCTGGAGCTGGCTATCATGACGAATATGCGTCATTTTCTGAGCGAAATGGGCGGTGATTTTGCTCAAAAGAACCGGAGGTTCTTGTCCATAACCGAGCGGAGCGAAGGTTACGACCGAGGAGGACCGTGTCGAAGCAGGTCCGACGAAGGGCTCAGACATTAGATATTTCCGGAGGCGCGCTATTTTTGACAGGAGCGCGCCCTCCGGACATTTATAGGGAATCAGTTCAAGCTGGAGGTGGGGTCGGAGAATTTTTATATAGACATTTTGCTATACCATCGCAGGTTAAAAGCGTTGGTGGCGCTGGAGCTAAAAGCCGGCGCATTCAAGCCGGAATACACGGGTAAAATGAATTTTTACCTGACGGTGCTCAACGAAAAAATAAAGACGGAGGATGAGGCGGCGTCCGTAGGGATCATTATCTGCAAGGATAAGGACAGAATGATTGTAGAGTATGCATTGAAGGACGCGTCTCATCCCATCGGAGTTGCGTCCTATCGGGTGATGTCGGAGCTACCCAAAGCATATAAGGAATTTCTGCCTTCCCCTGAAGTAATCACAGGCAGCGTATCCAATATTCTGGACGTGCTGGCGCAATAGGTCGCTGCGAGGATGACTGGCAGTATGTCTGTATTTGCGGTTTTATTAGTAGAATAACGGGGTTATTTCTCGCATCCATACAAAAAATATTGTTATTTTTGGTGATGAAACCCTCTGGAAGACAGTTGGTTTCAAAATTTTTTTTTGATTTTTCCTTTTTTATGCTAAAATTGCAGTGGAATTAAGCTGATCAGTTCTCTTATCCAATGCTCACAGCTCATCAGTTTTAACTCATTCCGTTCATCATAATAATCAAAATTCATTTTCACATTTTCAATTAGACAGGCTGACTGTTTGAGAATGGTGTTCAACTCTCAAAGCATTTTATGTACGATATTCTCCAATTGAACGACATGCTCGTTCCTGAGCTGCTAGATATAGCCGAGCAGCTAAAGATCTCAGGCGCAAAAAAGCTGGATAAACAAAAGCTGGTATACGAAATACTGGATAAGCAAGCTCTTACCAACAGCGATAGCAAGTCTGAAGCAGCCGACGACAAACCCAAACGCAAACGTATTATAAAGACGACCACTGCCAATAGTACGGAAGAAGCAATAGTAGAAAGCGGTGAAGAAAAACCTAAGAAGGCGGATGCGAAGAAAGAAACCCGCAAGAAAGAAGAAAAACCGCTGCTGAAAAAAATAGGCGGCCGTAAGAAAGAAGAATCGGAAGATGTGGTTCCTTCTCCCGCGCCGGTGGTGGCCAAAGCACAGCCCGCAAAGGCGCCACAACCCGTGCCAGAACAGGGACAGCTGATAGAAGAGGAAGATGGCGAGGAGGAAGAATCTTCGCGTCAGGTGGCATTGCAGGACGACTCGGAAGGTATGCAAGAACAGCGCGGAGGCGAGGGACAGGCGAACAGAGCTTATCCTCAGCGAAGGAATGAAGTTTTCAATATCGAATTCGATGGTGTGATCCAGGCGGAAGGGGTATTGGAAATGATGCCCGATGGTTATGGCTTCCTGCGCAGCAGCGACTACAACTATCTCTCATCTCCCGATGATATTTATGTAAGCCCTTCTCAGATCAAGCTATTTGGTCTAAAGACCGGCGATACTGTACTTGGCGCTGTTCGTCCTCCCAAAGAAGGCGAAAAGTATTTTGCCCTGCTGAAGGTAGAGACCATCAATAGCAAAGGCCCCGAAGAAGTTCGCGACCGGGTGCCATTCGACTATCTGACCCCTCTCTTCCCTTTCGAAAAATTGAATCTCTTTACTGCACCCAGTGATTATTCCACCCGCATTATGGACCTTTTCACCCCCATCGGTAAAGGTCAGCGCGGACTCATCGTTGCGCAGCCCAAGACTGGTAAGACGATGCTGTTAAAGGCTGTTGCCAATGCCATCGCTGCCAATCATCCGGAATGCTATCTGATGATCGTGCTGGTGGACGAACGTCCTGAGGAAGTTACAGATATGGAACGCAGCGTAAAGGCCGAAGTGATCGCCTCCACTTTCGACGAACCTGCCGAAAAACACGTAAAGGTCTCCACCATCGCCCTGCAAAAGGCCAAGCGCCTGGTAGAATGCGGTCATGATGTAGTGATCCTTTTGGATTCCATCACCCGTCTGGCGCGCGCTCACAATACCGTAGCTCCTGCTTCCGGAAAGGTATTATCCGGTGGTGTGGAAGCCAACGCCATGCAGAAGCCCAAACAATTCTTCGGCGCTGCCCGTAAGATCGAGAATGGCGGATCTCTCACCATCCTGGCAACGGCGCTTATCGACACGGGGTCCAAGATGGACGAAGTGATCTTCGAAGAGTTCAAGGGTACAGGTAATATGGAATTGCAGCTGGACCGCCGTCTGTCCAACAGGCGTATCTTCCCTGCCATCGACCTTGTTGCCAGCTCTACCCGTCGTGACGACCTGCTGCTGGAAAGGGATGTATTGCAAAGGATGAACCTGCTTCGCGTCTATCTCAACGATATGAATACGGAAGAAGCCATGAACGAATTGCTGAAGCGCATGCGCGGAACAAAAAGCAACGAAGAGTTCCTGGCCAGCATGAATGGCTAACCTGGCGTGACTATCTTGTCTATCTTTTTAGCCAGTATTCTGTCCCTGTCGGTGACCACATCCCCTGCGTCGTGTGTCGAGAGCCATATCTCTACCTTGTTGTAGACATTCGTCCATAAAGGATGATGATCCATTTTTTCCGCCGCCAGCGCCACCCGCGTCATAAATGCAAAGGCTTCGGAGAAGGTTTTGAACTCGAATTGGCGATAGAGCTGATTATTTTTTTCTTCCCACATATGGAGTGATTTTAGTGCGCTTTAAAATATCAGGTGCCCTTTATTACGGATCTTGTCCTGCACCAGCTCTGTTACCAGCTGTACGGGAGGCATGGACTTTATACAGGTGATCAGGTCTCCCAGCTTGTCATCGGTCACGGTATCCCCTTTTAGCAGCCATAGAAAATCCAGGTGTTTGAACTCCGGAAGGAGGTATTCCCCATCGAAATGATTGTTATAGAGAAAATGCTGCAGGGAGTTGTTGGCCTCCTGGTATTCATAGACGCTAAAGAAGTATGTCCGTTGTTTTTTGGTCAGCTGTATCTCGATGTCGTGGTTTATGCGAAAGTCAAATCTCAGCCGGTGGTTCAGCTGCCAGCAGAACTGATAGTCCTTTATGGGGGCCACCACCCCTAACAGACGGGCGCCCTCGAAGAACTCCTCGGTCATATCGTCTATGTTGAGCTTGAGCTTCATGGTCCTTTGTTTGTTTCGGGGCGGTCCCCGTTAGAACTGTATCGGCGCCTGTTGGAGACCATTCCCACGCCGATATTTCACCGTGGTTGAATCCCCTTTTTTGAATTTCGACAATGCTTCCATGTATTTTTCCAGATCGGGCACGGGATAGTCCCCCAGCTGTACGATGACATCCCCGGCTTTTAATCCTGCCTTCTGTGCAGGTCTCCCATCACTGACCCCGTCTGCCCGGACACCACTGCCATTAAATGTATAATCGGGCATGATACCCAGTGTCACGGTAAAACGAGCGCCGCTGATCTGTACTTCCCGGCTCTTTGTAAAGACAAGCCGTGACTTTTTGTTGAGACCTTCCACTACCTCATATACATATTTCAGCACCTGGAGCTCGCCCATATAATTGATCTTGTCGGACTTGTCCGAAGGCTTGTGATAATCTTCATGCAGACCTGTAAAGAAAAAGAGCACGGGTATATCTTTCCGGTAGAACGAAGTATGATCGCTGGGCCCTACCCCGCTGCTGTCGTAGTTCAACCGAAAGAATTTCTTATCCTGCACGTTACCCATGACTTCGGCCCATGTAGGGGAAGTGCCATAACCTCCCACTGTGAGCGCATGGGTGCTGTCCCTTAGCCGGCCGATCATATCCAGGTTGATCATATAATTCACTCTGGACAGGTCGATGGTAGGGTGCTCCACGAAATATTTAGACCCATACAAACCAAGCTCTTCACCAGAAAATGCGATGAAAAGGTAGTTGTTCCCTTTCAGAGAAGACGTCTTCAGCAGACGGGCCAGCTCGATGATGGCTGCTACCCCGCTGGCGTTGTCATCGGCGCCATTGAAGATCTGTCTTTCAGGCCCCCGGTAAAGGCCGTTGCTATCTTCTCCATATCCCAGGTGGTCATAATGGGCTCCAATGACGACGGTGGTAGGGGCCCCATTATCCAGATAGCCTATGATATTGTGACCGGTGCGTTTCTTTTCTGTAAAGGAAACTTTCAATTTTATATCCAGCGAGGCGGATTCGTCCTTCAGGTATTTGCTTCGGCCTGCCCGGGTGATATAGAATAGGGGAAGAACGGCCGGCTCCGAGCGATCCTTTGGATCAAAGGAGAGGTTATCGGCAATTTTGGAGGTATTGAACAGGATCAGGGCGGTGGCGCCTTTCTTGTAAAGCTCTTTTGCCTTGTCCCGGATGGCCTGGTCCAGGTCGAAGTGAGGATTGCCCTTGTTTGTTTCCAGCAGTTCCTTTAGATCGAGGAACCAGGGGTCTCCTTTTTCCTGCAGGGCAATGGCGGGCGTACCCTCTGCTGACCCAAGAGCGCTAAAGGCGAGAGGAAAATATTCTTTATTGATAATCAGCGACTTGTCGTCGATGGAGAAAGCTGTTTCCTCGCTGACGCGTTTGCCTTCATCTATTTCAAACGATTGTTTCCAGCCATTGTTATCCCCTTTGGGCTGTAGTCCGTATCTGGCAAAGCCGATGCTGATATAATCGCCTGCTGCCTGTTCGCCGGATGTGCCTGTACGACGGCCTTCCAGCTTGTCATCAGCCAGGAAGTGTATATGCGTCTCCAGGTTGGCCTCGGTGATCTTATCGGCTTTTTTTAGCCGTTGTGCAAAGGTGAACAGGGACAGAAAGGGCAGGACCAGGGTAAGCGTAACGATCTTGATACGAATGATCATAAAAATCGGTTTTACAGGACCAACAGGAACCGCCCGGGCGGTTCGTCCGCCAGGACAGACATTAACGATATGCGGGAATTGGGCTATTTTTTTCATGAAGACCAATTTCCGCACTTTCAATGAGGCTGCTGGAAGCGGTCCCGTAAAGATAAATAGGTTACCCCAACATTAATAATTGGCTAAAACTTTTCTACACTCGTCTTTTTTCCTTTAGTTTTGCAGATTGCCCTTGCCGGACCGGGGTCCTGGACCTTCGGATAACGAACCAACGGTTCGTTCTGCCGGGTGAAGAGGGTGAATTTGTCAAATAGAAATATGGCATTACCGCACCTTATTAAGTATGTATATACTAATGGTACCGATGAAGTAATTCGTCGGGGAAAAAAGATCCACGCAATTGGGTATGTCGAGCTGGTGGAATATGACGAGCTGTTCGAGTCGGTGACCTTTCGCGTAAAGGATGATAGTTATTCTACCTATTATAAGGTATATGTGCAGAAGTTCAAGGACCCTAAGACGCTGTCCATTCGTTGCAGCTGTCCCTATAACCTGGGCGATATCTGCCGTCATGAAGCCGCGGCTCTGATCCAGCTGCAGGAGCTGCTGGACCGGAATATGCTTAAGGCGGAGGAAGTGTTGTATGATCAGCAGCACACGGTGCTCAAGATGAAGTTCATCGACCTCAAGAGCATCCGGCTCCTGTGCAGCCCCGAGACGCTGAGCGAAGCGGAAAAATATCTGCGAACACAAAGAGCAAAGATCGAATATGCCAAGGACGAGATCGTAAAGGCTTCCGTCGAGCTGGATGGAAAGACCTTCCAGGTGGTATTGAGAAAGAATGAGGAAAGGAATTTCGACACCAGCAGCGACTATCCCGATACGGCGCATCCATTGTGCCTGCCCAAGGTGATCGTGTTCCTGCAGCTGTTGCATATGCATGGCGCTCATTATTTCGACTCCATCCGCAACTGGGATAAGGAAAAGAATAAATTGCTGGAAGCATACGGGTATTCGCTCTCCGACGATCTGAAAGGAAAATTTGAATTTACCTATAAAGACGGCAAGCCCTTCTTACGCGTGCTGGACACGACTATCAAACGTGTAGCCCCGGTGGCGACGGGCCGCCCCAAGCCGGCCGAGGCTGAACAGCCGTCCGTCCTGGTGACGGAAGAAGAAAGGACATTGGGTGGCGTGGCGCAGCGATTGGGTATCGTCTTCAATTTCAACCAGGACAGTTTCCCGGGCTTTGCCCTGGACGCGATAGCCGGAGAAAGCAATGAAGAGCAATCGGCCTACTCGGGTAAGGTGGAGAAGATGGATCTCACCAAATTCGTCAATACGGACCCATTTTCTGAATTTGATAAACAACTGATCCCCTTCCTTCGCAAGATGCAGGGGCCTGAGATCAGCAAATACCTCAACCGGAACTCCCCCTTCAGCGGCATCTGGGAAAATATCATCCATCATGAAGAGGATGATCTTCCGGAAGAGACAAAGAGGCTGATGGTGGAATATCTGCATCCCAAGCTGAAAAAGCTCTTTGCGGAAGTAAGCGCCAACCCTTTTATATTTTTTCTCAACGGTCATAAGCCTTTCAAGACGACCAATCTTCAACCGATTGGCCTCTCGGGGGATACCATCACTCCTTTCTTTAGCGTGTCCCCGGCGGAGGACGGATATGAACTGACCTGTTATGTGAAGATCAATGGGCAGCCGGTGGAGCTTGCTCAAAATGAGTGTAAAAGCAGCGTGGTATTTTTTTACAACAACAATCTGTACTGCTGGAACAGGCCTGAGGATATTGCCCTGGTGGAGAAATTCTCCGGGAAGGAGAAATGGATCGTCGACAACACCGAATGGCCAAAACAGCTGAAGGAGTTTATCCTTCCCCTGACCCGGGATTATCATGTGGATTTTGACAATGTGCTGGTGAAGGAGGTAAAGGATGGCGAGCCGGAAAAAAAGCTGCTCTTACAGGAGAAAGGCGACTACCTGGTGTTCCAACCTATCTTCTCCTATAAAGGATTCGAAACCCGGCCCGGCGGAAAGGATGAGATCATTGTGCCGGACGGAGGACAGGTTTTAATAGTCCATCGCAACAAGGAGGCCGAGCTGCAATTCTTCCGTAAGCTGGAATCCCTCCATTCCCAATTCCTTCATCCGGAAAGTGCGCATTCCCTGGCGCTCAAGGGCGCCGATGTGCTCAAGAACAACTGGTTCTTTCTCTTTGTGGACGCCATGGAGGAAATAAAAGTGCCTGTGTATGGCTTTGAAGCGTTGAAGAATTTCCGGTTCAATACGGCCAAGCCACAGACGAAGATCCATATCAGCAGCAATACGGACTGGTTTGATGCCCGGGTCGACATTGTGTTCGGGGACCAGAAAGTGACGATCGCAGATGTCAAGAAAGCGTTAGCCAACCGGCAGCAATTTGTTCCTCTCGATGACGGAACCCTTGGTGTCTTGCCGGAAGAATGGATAAAGAAGTACTCCCTTTTATTCAGGGTAGGCGAAGGCCAACGCAATCAGCTCCGGCTTTCGAAATACCATATGAGCGTCATCGATGAGCTGTATGACAATCGTAATGAAGAGGAACTGATCATCCGGCTGGAAGAGAAATACGAGCAACTGAGGGAGTTCAACCGGATCAAGGAAATTCCTGCGCCGGCCCATCTGGAGCCGATACTCCGGCCCTATCAGGTGCATGGGTTCCATTGGTTAAACTATTTGCAGGAGGTCAACTGGGGTGGTATACTGGCTGACGACATGGGTCTTGGTAAGACCATTCAGGCCCTGTCCTTCCTACAGCATTTCAGGGATACAAATGGACGTCTCAGTGCATTAGTAGTGTGCCCCACTACGTTGATGTTCAACTGGGAGAATGAAATAAAGAAGTTTACGCCCACCCTGACCTATCATATCCATCATGGGGGTGACAGGACGCGCAACAAACAGGCGTTGAGCCAGTACAATGTGATCATCACCACCTATGGGACTTTGCGCAGCGATATCAAGCTGCTGTTGGAGATCCCCTTCGACTATGCGGTGCTGGATGAATCCCAGGCCATCAAGAACCCCAGCAGCAAAGTGACCAAGGCCGCCTGTCTGCTGCATGCGAAGCACCGGCTGTGTATGAGCGGTACGCCTCTGCAGAATAATACTTTCGACATATTTGCCCAGATGAACTTCCTCAACCCGGGGATGCTGGGCAGCATCGAGTTCTTCCGCCAGGAGTTTGCGGTACCTATCGACAAGTTCGGGGAGCAGGACAGAAAGGACCATTTGCGCAAATTACTTTTTCCCTTTATCCTGCGGAGGACCAAGGAGCAGGTGGCGAAAGACCTTCCCGACAAGACGGAGACCATTCTCTTCTGCGAGATGGAAGATGAACAGCGTAAAGTATACGACGCCTATCGGAATGACTATCGGGACAAGATCCTGGGCACTATCGAGACGCAGGGGATACAGCGCAGCCAGCTCACTATCCTGCAGGGCCTTATGAAGCTGCGTCAGATCTGTGATTCTCCGGCTATCCTGAATGAGACGGACCGCTACCCCAATCACTCCATCAAGCTGGATGAGCTGGCCCGGGAGATCACGGAGAATATCGGCGATCATAAGGCGCTCGTCTTTTCCCAATTCCTCGGTATGCTGGCCCTGATCCGCGAAAGGCTGAAGGAGCTGGGCGTCAAGTTCGAATATTTTGATGGCAGCACGTCGGCCCAGGAAAGGGAAAGGGCGATACAGAGCTTTCAGACGGATGACAGCTGCCGGGTATTCCTTATCTCCCTCAAGGCCGGCGGCGTGGGTCTCAACCTTACGGCCGCTGACTATGTATATATCGTCGATCCATGGTGGAACCCTGCCGTGGAACAGCAGGCCATCGACCGGACGCATCGTATCGGTCAGACCAAGAACATCTTCGCCTATCGCATGATCTGTAAAGACACCATCGAGGACAAGATCCTGCAGCTACAGGAAAAGAAACGTATCCTAGCCAAGGACCTCATCGCTGATGATGACGGCTTTGTGAAGAGCCTTACCAAGGCGGATGTGGAATACCTGTTCTCATAATTCACCGGTGAAAATTCGGAGGCGCGAGCCGTCCTGGCCCTACCGGCACCCTATTTTGCCATTGGTATATACTGGATAGGATGCGGGTAAACCCGGTGTTAATTTAGCGGTCCATAGGAACGAAAATGAGAAAGTATATACTACTGACAATTACCATTTTGTGTTTTCTTGTCACGCAATCATTTGCACAGGGAAGGATTAAAGGCTCCCTGAAAGGCGCACTCGTAGATACTGTAGGCGGGACGCAGCTCCTTAGCAATGCCACCGTAGCGCTGACACCGGATAAAGGCGACTCCACAGACACTGACTTCATTATTACAGATAAAAAGGGGGTATTTCAATTCAAAAGTCTCGATTCGGGGACCTATCACCTGGAGATATCCTATCAAGGGTATATGCCTATCCGCCGGACCATTACGGTGGGCGCCACGAACAGGGATTTCGACCTGGGGGTGCTTCACATGCAGCGGACGAGTGATATGATGACGGCGGTGGTGGTGCAACGTCCGCCGATAGCCATAAAAAAGGATACGGTGGAATACAGTGCGGGGATGTTTGCCACCAAGCCAAATGCCGTGGCGGAAGACCTGCTGAAGAAGATGCCTGGTATACAGGTGGATAAAACGGGTAACGTGACGGCGCAGGGAGAGACCGTGCAGCGGGTACTGGTCAACGGGAAGCGATTTTTTAGTGACGACCCCAAAATGGCGACGCGCAATCTGCCGCCGGATGTCATCGACAAGATACAAGTATTCGACGACCTCAGCGATCAGGGCAAGTTCACGGGTTTTGACGACGGCAACCGGGTGAAGACGATCAATATCGTCACCAAGAAGGATAAGAAACGGGGATATTTCGGGAAGTTCGTGGCCGGTGCGGGCTCCAGTCAGAATTATGACGAGATGTTGAACCTCCACCGATTTGACGGGGAACAGCAGGTCTCGGTATTGGGGCAGGCCAATGATATCAATAAGCAGAACTTCAGCCAAGCCGATATTTTTGGTAGCGGAGGCGGACGCAGGAATGGGTTTGGAGGTGGTGGTGGCGGGGGATCTTCTTCGGGCATCACTACCATATGGGCTGGCGGCGCCAATTACAGGAATGCGTTAAGCCCCAAGACCGACCTTACGGCCAGCTATTTCTACAATCAGCAGCATGTTTCGACCTTCACACAGGACAGCATTATCAAGCCTATCGATGGGGATACGGTCCAGACAAGTGCTGGCAGCAGCTATAGTATATCGAGAAGCCAGAACCACCGGATATATGCCAACCTGGAATCGAGACTCGACAGCAATAATTCGCTGGTCTTCCGGCCCAATGTAACATTCCAGCACAGCAATCCGAACGCCGCCTCCTCCAACTATACAGTAGACAACTATGGCACGCCGATCAACAGCTCGAACGCTCATTCGAACAGCATTACAAACGGATTCAATATCAACGGGTCGAACCTGCAGCTGCGGCATAAGTTCAAGAAGCCTTTCCGGACCATTTCCCTGGACATGAATATTACGTCCAATATCAATGACGGCACGGGCTATAACTATTCCATCAATAATCTTTACAAGCTGGGGAGGGTCGATACGCTGAATCAGTATTTTGTCAATTCTTATCACGGCACTACGCTCAGCCCTACCCTGTCCTATACGGAACCGATAGCCAAGAACCAGATCCTGGAATTCAATTATAATCACAGCTACACGAACAATACGACGCTGAACAATACCTATGATTTTACCGATTCGGCCCATGGGTATAGCCGTCTGGACAGCCTGTTCACCAATTCGTATAAGTTCGTCTCCCATTCGGACAGGTTTACGGTGAACTGGCGGGTACAGAATCAAAAGTTCAATCTTTCGGCAGGATCGGGTATACAGTTCACCAACTACAACAGCGACAATACCACCAAGGGGATCACGGTGGCGCGCAACTATGTAAACCTTACGCCTACGGTGAACTTTCAGTATCTGTGGTCCCGGACCTCGCACCTGAGGGCGTTCTATTCCGGCAGGACGGGACAGCCTACGGCCTCGCAGCTGCAGCCGCTGACCACCACGTCGGATAATATCAGTTATACGACGGGCTACCAGGACCTGCGCCCCCAGTTCACGCACAGCCTCCGGGTATTGTATACCAATTTCGATCCGTCCAACCAGCGGGTGATCTTTGCCACGGTGAATGCCAGCACGACGGTACATGATATCCAGCCGCTGTTCTGGTACAATGCCAAGGGCGGTCAGACCACCACGTACAGGAATCTCAACGGCACCTGGAATGTATCCGGATATTTCAATTACGGGTTCCCTATCAAGAAGCCCAAATCCAACCTGAATTTTATTACAAATGTGAATTACTCGCAAAGTCAGTCCTTGCAAGCCGCGGACTCTTTATCGGCCCTGGCGGGATATTACAAGCATATTTTTGTGCACAACACCAGCATGACGGAGACCATCAGCTGGACGACGAATATCAAGAAAAACTTCGATATGAACTTCAGCTCCGCCACGACGTACAATATTGCCCGGAAGACGGCGCCGCTGAATAGCAAGGGTTCTTCCACTACGGCAAATACGGGTGACCTGAACTCTTTCTCGGAAGTGCTTTCTGCGGAGATAACGGCCTATACGAACAATGGCTGGCTTATCGCCACCTCTTTCGACTATACGTATACCAATACGCATTCCAGCGGGTATAATGCCAGCGTTCCCCTGCTGAACCCCAGTATCGCCAAGCAGCTGTTTTCAAAGAAGCAAGGGGAGATACGTCTTACCGTCTTCGACCTGCTGAACCAGAATGTATCGGTGAGCAAGACTGTCGGCAACACGGGGCAGGTGACCTATAACAGGAACAATGTGCTGACCCGCTATGCGATGCTGACGTTTACGTATAATCTGAACAATTTTGCCGGCAGCAACCAGCGTAAGATGCCCGGGTTTTTCCGGGGTCCCCGGCCGGGAGGTGGGTTCCGGGATGGTGGGGGAGGGGGTTTTAGAGGAGGGCCGCTTGAATGAAAGAGGCAATTGATCAAATGTTGTCTTTTTAACTGCCTTGCAAAATGGTTTATTTTTTCCCTAATATTGGTACTTGAAGTACGAAAATTCGTGTTTTTTTAAACCAGGGATGTTCTATTAAAAAGGAATCACTGCAGTGGCAGCGCGGAGGGTAGCCTCCTGGCGACACTATATGCGAAAAGGCCGCCTCACTATTTAGGAGACGGCCTTTTTCTGTTTTAATATTCTTTTATTTTCTCCGATAATGGTGGTCTGTATGCGTCACAGGCGACTGACCTATGAGAATGACGGACAAAATAGTTCGCAAAAACCGGGTCAAATTAGATGAAGGACGATATATGTCCTTGTAAATCTTTGTGTTACGTGTGTCAAAAGACATATTGGATTTGGCCATGGGCATAGGTTTGTTTTATGTAGTTAATCAGAGTATAACAGCTAATAACGCCGAAGATACGCTCTTATTGTACAATTTATCCACAATGCATTGTTAAACCACGTAAATTTCCTATTGCAAGGGGGTGGGAATGTTTGTACCTTGTTCAAAATCCTTTTCTATGAGAAATACTATTCTCACGATGGCGCCGCTGTTTCTTTCGGTGACATTGACGGCACAAGGAGTTTTTTCAAACAAGACCCAATCCATACTTGAAAAAGTCATCCAGGATTATCCTAATCATTTCCATAACATCAAAGGTGAATTGATCAGCCGTGAGCATCAGACGGCTGAATATAGATCTACACTGCAATTACCCGGCAGCCCGTCCAGTATCGTTGTATTCACGAACGGACAGGGAACAGCATCCAATATAGGCTATACCTGGAACTGTGTCGTCATGGACTCAGAAAGCTTTTCGGTAGCCAGGGACAGGTTTCAGGAGATCTATAGCCAGCTCAGCAACAGCATTATTACCACCGGCGCGCAAAAGACTTTTATTCTCAGCGGCGGGTACGAAACCCCTCAGGAGGAAAAGAAATATACGCGTATCGTGTTCTCTCTTTTGCCCGGTGTAGGAGATATGAAGCGGCTGAAGGTGGGGCTTTCGCTCCATCAGGTGGGTGATAAGTGGAGGATAATGCTGAGCGTGAATGACCGGGACAATCCGGATGAGGTTCAGGGTGCGGTGACGGTGAATTAACCTTTATTAACCTTATTTCAAACCTAATTAACCGCCCTTGCGGGCGAGGACAGATATTTTCGTTGTCAAGACTTTGGCAATGAAATCCACTTTTACTCTTTTCTTATTTTTCTCTCTGGCGGGACTGCGAGGATTGGCCCAGGCTGATGGCAGCGTAAGGGGCCGGCTGAAAGATACGGCTGCCCATATCTCCGTGTCCGATGCGACGCTAACCATATTGAACATACGGGACTCGTCCCTTGTCAGCTTTGCGCGGAGCAATGCTTCCGGCTCATTTGTTCTGTCCAGACTGAGCAATGGGGCTTACCGGCTATTGGTGTCGCATGTAGGCTACCGGTCTGTAAGCCGCAGCCTTGTCATTACCGACCTGGTAAAGACGGTGGACCTGGGAGAAATAGTACTAACGGATAAGAGCAGCACATTGGAGGCTGTGACCGTGCAGCAGGAGGCTCCGCCGGTGTCCATCCGGCACGACACCATCGAGTTCAACGCGGGCTCATTCCGCACCAAGCCGGATGCTGTCGTCGAGGACCTGTTGAAGAAGCTACCGGGTGTACAAGTAGATAAGAATGGAAATATCAAGGCAAATGGACAGGATGTAAAAAAGGTGCTGGTAGATGGAAAGGAGTTTTTTGGCAATGATCCCAAGATAGCATCCAGGAACCTTCCGGCGGATGCGGTGGACAAGGTCCAGGTGTTTGATAAAAAGTCCGACCAGAGCGAGTTCACGGGATTCGATGACGGCAACAGCCAGCGGACGATCAATCTGACGATCAAGAAAGACCGGAAGCATGGGGTTTTTGGCCGGGGGACCGCCGGAGGGGGAAGAGATGCGGCGGACGGGCGATATGAGTCTACGTTCAATCTGAATCAATTTAAGGACAACAAACAGCTTTCCGCTCTTGGGCTGTGGAATAACACGAACAAACAGGGTTTCTCCTTCCAGGATGTGATGGGTTTTAATAATTCAAGCGTACCGATAGAAGGTCTCACGACGGGCAGCCAGGCCATTACTACAACCCTTGCGGGTGGCGTGAACTTTTCCGACAACCTCCGTGGTCATACGGATATGGGGGGCAGCTATTTTTTCAACCGGGCGGATGATCGTATCCGGCAAAAGGACGCGAGGCAATATCTCTCACCGGACAATTCCTTTAACCAGGATCATACGGGGGCAACGGACCGGCACAATGAGAATCAGCGGATCAACTTTCTTTCCGACACCCGGCTGGATAGCTTCAATTCGGTGAAGATCACCAGCGGACTGACCTGGCAGCGGAGCAGCAGCGCATCTACCTCCATCGACAGCTCCCGTGACAGGGGGAGCAATGCCCTGCTGAATACAAGCTCCTCCAATGCTATGGCACATATGGATGGATATGCCTGGAACAATAGCGCCCTGTTGCGTCATCGATGGGCCCTGAAAGGAAGGACGCTGTCCGTACATCTTTCCTTTGGATTGAACAAAGGGACGGGCGGAGGGAGTAATAATTCCGTCAAACAATTTTTCCCGGGAGGGCTCGATACATTAAATCAATTATATAATCAGTCGAACCATGGCAACAGTTATGGGGCCGTGGTGAATTATACGGAACCCTTTTCAAAAAGGTCATTACTGGAAATGAGCTATAATTTTTATCAAAGCCATAGCGAGACGGGCAAGCAAACCTTTGATGCGGATGCCACGGGAAAATACTCCCTGCTGAATCGGCAACAGACGAACGACCTGAGGAACACATTCACCTATCACCGGGAAGGGTTGGCTTTCCGGCACCAGCGGGAACGTTTCAATTTTACGATAGGCGCCGCCCTCCAGCAGGCAGTATCTACAAACCTGTTTGGGTATGTAAACAAGGACAGCCTGCTGCGACAGACCTTTTACAATCTGCTGCCCAATACCCTGCTCCAGTATGATTTTTCCAAATACCGCAACCTGCGTTTGCAGTATATCACCTATACCAATCAGCCCAGCCTGTCGCAGTTGCAGCCGGCGCCGGATAACTCGGACCCTTTGAATATAAAGGCGGGCAATCCGGGATTGAAGCAGGAGTATTATCAATCCCTCCGGTTGAACTATATTTCGTTCGATCCCTTTCAACGCACGAGCCTTTTTGCTATGCTGAACTACAATGGCATACGGCATCGTATTGCGGGCGATGATGAAGTCGATAGTGTAGGAGTAAGGACCTCCCGACCGGTGAACCTGGACGGATTATACCAGGCAAATGGATTTATCTCCTGGGAGTTCCCTGTGCGCAAGCTACACTCGATGGTGAACCTGAAAAGTGATGTCTCCTATGATCACAACGCCAGCCTGGTGAATGGAGTCCGGAATAACAGTAACACATGGACACTGGGACAGGGTGTGGATGTGAATTTCTCTTACAAGGAGTCGCTGGATATCTCGGGAGGCGCCAGGGTGGAATACAATGATGCCCGTTACTCTTTGTTGCCTGGGCAAAACCAGCAATACTGGACGGAGACCTACAACCTGGACCTTAACTGGTATTTGCCGAAAGGGTTGAGCCTGGGGAGCGATATAAACTATGTTCACCGAAGCGGACTGCCGGCGGGGTATAACATCAGCCCTTTTGTCTGGAATGCTGGTGTAGCATCGCAGCTTTTCAAAAACCGGCGGGGATTGCTGCGTTTGCAGGTCTTCGATATCCTCCGCCGGAATACGGGGTTTACGCGGAATACCAGCCAGAACTACATCGATGATATGTCCTACCAGGTGTTGAACCGGTATTGGCTTCTGAGCTTTACGTATAGTATCAACCGATTTGCCGGGCGGGCGGTAAAGGGCGGGGTGGAAAGAAGGGGCCCGGATATCAAGATCATGCGGTGAGACCCTGGGGTAACTCCGGGGTCTGTGAGGACGCGGGGGCGAACAGCGGGTGTAACGATAGCGGACAGATCCGGGTGCGTGGGAACTATCTATTGTGATGATTTTCACATCGTTGCCGTTCCGGCACTTTATTCGCGGTATTTCCCGCAAGGAGCCCAAAAACTATGCTTAGGAACTACTTCACGACGGCCTGGCGTAATATCACCCGGCATAAGATCTATACGACCATCAATATCATCGGACTGGCGTTCGGCATCTGTGCCTGTATGGTGATCTATCTGATCACCAATTATGAGTTCAGCTTTGACAGGGATCATCCGGATGGGGATAGGATCTACCGAATCGTGGGGGAGGCGAAGGCGCCGGATGGGAGCACGATGTTCGCGAATTCGCTGCTCAGCGATATGGGTGGGTTGGAGACGGAGATACCCGGCTTCGAGGCGAAGGCGGCTTTTTACGATTATGGGGTAGCTGTGCGTATTCCGGATGGAAAGAACCCTCCCAAAAGGTTCGATAACAGGATCGCCGACTCGTGGGCTGCGTCTACCATCATTACAAAACCTCAATACTTTTCGGTATTCCAATATGAGTGGCTGGCTGGCACCCCTGCGGTGTTGAATGAGCCTTTTAAAGTGGTATTGTCCGAGAAGAGGGCTCAAAAATATTTTGGGAATATTCCTTTGGACAAGGTCATTGGCAGGACGGTGATCTATGATGATTCGCTACAGGTGACGGTTGGAGGTGTGGTAAAGGACTGGGTGCGTCATACGGATTTCGGGTATACGGATTTTATTTCCATCAGCACCGCAACGCATAGTTTTTTGAAAAACCAAATACCTACGGAGGACTGGAACAGTTTGAGGCCTCATTCTTCCATGGTTTTTGTCAAGCTGGCGAAGGGTACGAAAGTGGAAGCTGTCAATGCCAGCATGAATGCCTATATAAAAGAAAATGTGCATCCGGCGGATATGGGAGGCCAACCCCCCAAGTTGATGATGAAGCTGCAACCCATAACAGATATTCATTTTGCCATGGATTTCCATCGTGGCGATGATGGGGATGATTTTCGCAAGCCGTACCTGCCTACTTTGTATATGCTGATGGGGGTGGCGGTGTTTATCCTCGCCCTGGCGGTGATGAACTTTATCAATTTATCGACGGCTCAATCCCTGCAGCGGGCAAGAGAGGTAGGTGTCAGGAAGGTGCTGGGCAGCCGCCGGAAGCATATTATATTCCAGTTCCTTACAGAGACGTTCGTGCTCACGGTCTTTGCCGTGTCGGTGTCTGTCCTTTTGGTGGAGCCTGTGCTGCATGCATTTAAGGATTATGTTCCACCCGGAGTGAGCTTTCATTTTTTCCAGCCGCATGTGTGGATATTTCTAACGTGCATTACGATCATCACGACTGTACTGGCCGGGCTGTATCCCGCCAGGCTTCTGTCCTCTTATCTGCCTGTGCTGAGCATGAAGGGTGTGGCGCTGCATAAGGGGTCCGAGAGGATCGGGCTACGGAAGGCGTTGATCGTATTCCAGTTCACCGTATCGCTCGTATTTATCGTCGCGGCGATGGTCATTGGAAAGCAGGTAAATTTCATGCAGCATGCTGACAAGGGGTTTAGTACGGATGGGATCATTACCATCAATAAATGGGGGGACCCGCAGGGGCGGCTGAAGGTATTTGCCGCGAATATTCAAAAATTGAAAGGCATCGACAAGATACTTTTGCAAGGGAACGCCCCCATGGGGTTTGCCAGGTATGAAATGGGGCTCACGTATAGAGATGGGAAAAAAGAATCAGATGTGACCGCGGTGTCGGATTGGGGGAATGATGGGTATATTCCTTTCTATAAAATGAAGCTGATAGCCGGCCGGAATATATTGCATACGGACAGCCTGAAGGAGTTTGTTGTCAACGAGACTTTCACCCGGGCATTGGGATGCCGTAGTCCTGAGGAGGCGATAGGCAAAGGAGTGGATTGGAAGGGACCGAATGGGGAACATATCTATCCCATCGTCGGAGTTGTCGCGGACTTTCACCAAGGCTCCTTTCATGAGGCCATAAAGCCGGCTGTGATTGGAAATATGCCGGAGTTTGAACATAGTCTGGCGATAAGACTGACGGCTTCGGAAAAGAATACGAAGGATGTGAAGGCGCTGCTGGCCGGGATGGAGCAGGAATGGAAGAAGGTATTTCCAAACGATGGTTTTCAATATAGCTTTTTGAATGAGTCCATCACCTGGCTTTATGGCCAGGAGGAGAACACTGCGTGGTTGATCAATGTGGCGATGGGCATCACCATTTTTATCTCCTGTATGGGTCTTTTTGGTCTGGGTTTGTTCACGGCGCAAAAAAGGACCAAGGAGATAGGCATTCGCAAGGTGCTGGGAGCGAGCGTCACGGATATTACGATTATGCTCAACCGGGATTTTGTGATCCTGGTGTTGATCGCCTTTGTCATTGCGGCACCCATCTCCTGGTATTTTATGCATCAGTGGTTGCAGGATTTTGCCTACCGGACGGAGATGTCCTGGTGGGTGTTTGCGCTGGCGGGGCTGTCGACCATCGTCATTGCTCTACTCACGGTGAGCTTCCAGGCGTTGAAGGCGGCGATTGTCAATCCGGTGGAGAGCCTGCGGACGGAGTAGATGGGGTTATTCATAGCCGGCATACTATGGACCATTCTCAAAATAAGGGGGTAAAACGAAGCGAAGAAATAGTCCGACGATATTTGGACCTGTTGGACAGACATATCGAGGACCTGGTACAAGGCCGGGATATGGAGATGATGGAGATAAACGAGATCGTCACCAACACGCTGGGACATCATCCCTGTCATTTCTACGATGATAAAATTACCGGTAAGGCAAAATATCTTTTGACAGAAACGGACCTGTCTATTGCGGAGATCGCTTACTTTTTTATCCAGGAGGCGGGCAGGCAGTTAAACGATCATGGCAGGATATGTACTATCGTTACATCGTTGCTGGCGGCTTATACAGGCTTGTATTCAACTTATGAAGGGATGAAGGCGCCAGTGGAGATAGAGGTATCCAATGTCCGGTAGAGGCAAACGCCCGGGGATGATCAGTTCCGTATGATCCTGATAACGGGCCGTCCTCCGCCGGCGCCGGGTCCGAACTGATCTTCCATCATTTTACGGAAGGCGTCGCGGGTGATCTTTTTACCGTCGGTGGGGGCATGGACAAGTCCTTTGTCCAGGTTTTTTGTGTCGATGTCGTCGGCGGTGAAGACTACTTCTCCATCATTTATATCGAGCTGGAGGATGAGTCCGGGAAGGCCCCCGTAATCTTCCGGTCCGGAGGGACATTGTATCTCTTCCGCATACCAGACTGTGACCGCACCTCCCTGGTGTCCTTTTGTGGCGGCTTTTTTACAGAAGTATCCGTGGATAGTCTGTGTGTCCGGCTCCATTTTCCAGGAGTAATGGAGGAAGCTGTCCTCGATGATGTATTTTTTGGGGCCCAGCTCCCGCTGCTGTGTCATTTTCTCGGATGTATAATTTTTATAGGTCTGGTCGTCGCCTCCTCCAAATTTCATGTGGACGACGGGGCCGTCCTGGTCCTGTCCTGCCTGGTCCCGGATGTCCTCGGCCTCCTTTACATTGCGGTAAAGCGACTGGTCGGCGGAGAACAGCAGCTCGGATCGGGCGCTATCGAATTCGGGCACCATTCTTTTCATGCTTTCATCTTCCAGGCGGCGGTGAATGTTTATCTTTCTTTTATAGATGATGCGACCTTCTTTGACCTGAGCCTGGACTGTTTGAAGGGTGATAAGGGCCAGGACATTCAGGAGTATTTGTTTTTTCAGGAGCATAATTTTTGATTTTGATCGATTTGGCTGCAAATCTATCCGGAGCGCGGGGCAAGACAGGTTAAGGGGTATTGGTTTAATGTTAATTAAGGTTAAAGTTTTTGTGTGGCGGCGGGCCTTTTTTATATTTTTGACTGGGGCCACAGGAGAGGCTCGTCCAATGAACAAGCGCCGGATACCTATAGTATTAATGGTGGTGACGATCGCCGCGATCGTGCTATTCCAGGCCTACTGGCTTAGGAAGAACTATTTGGAAGAGAACAGGCTGCTCACCCTTCGGACCAATCTCTTGTTCAGGGAGACGCTGCTCAAGCTCCAGGCGTCCAAGCTCCATCTCGATACTTCTCTCCACCTCGGACTCTCCAGGACGCCGGACCCCATGGGCATACTTAGCACGGTGAGCATCGTCCGGGATAGGGTCTTTATGGACACCCCGCAAAAGAAGGAGCATGGACAGGCGGTAATCGTCACCGTGCATGACGACCACCGGGACAAACTTACTGATACGGGTGTACATGAAGTGTTCTATCAAAAGGACGGATCCAGCGGGGTTGCCGCCTTTCTGTCGAGTGTAGATTCGTTGCAGGAGCCCGTGACCATCAAGGAGATGCACGACAGATTCGAACAGGTGCTTGCGAAAGAAGGCATACGTGCATCGTTTGTTATCAAGACAGCACCCGTGGTCCCGGGAAAGCGCCTGTCGTTCGGCCCCGACGAAGCGGAGCGCAAAGTGATCCTTCCCGACTATCAAGACGGCACCGTGATCCTTGGTTTTGCCAAACCTACGGCGTACCAGGTCCATCTGGAGAATGACTTCTGGCTGACGGCGGGGCGGCTGGGTCCGCAGCTGCTCTTTTCGCTGGTATTGGTCGGCGTTACGATCCTTTCCTTTCTGCTGTTGTATCGCAACTGGCGGCAACAGCAAAAGCTCACCCTACTGAAGAACGATTTTATCAGCAATATCACGCACGAGCTGAAGACCCCTATTGCTACTGTGAGCGTGGCCGTCGAGGCGTTGAAGGAATTCGATGCTTTGAAAGACCCTGTCCGCACGAGGGAATACCTGGAGATCAGCTCGCACGAGTTACAACGTCTTTCGCTGCTGGTGGATAAGGTGCTGAAATTGTCCCTGTTTGAAAAACAGGAGATCGAGCTGCGGAAGGACGAGTTCGACCTTAAAGTTCTGGTGGAGGATATTATGGCGACCATGCGACTGCAGTTCGAGAAATATCATGCGACAATTAAATTTATGGTGGGGCCGAAGGAGGCCCTGGCCGGGCCGAAAGAGCCGGGGATGTTCAAACTGCGGGCCGACAAGCTGCATTTCACCAGCGTCATTTACAATCTCCTGGACAATGCATTGAAGTACAGCAAGGCGGCCCCCATGGTGATGGTCCATCTGCAAGGAGAGAAGGAGTTTGTTCTTTTATCGGTGAGTGATAATGGCATCGGTATCCCGGCCGGCTATTTGGACAGGATCTTTGAAAAATTCTTTCGTGTGCCTACGGGAGATCATCATAATGTGAAAGGATATGGTCTGGGGCTTAGCTACGTGGCCTACGTCGTTCACCGGCATGGCGGGGAGGTCGATGTGCGCAGCGAGGAAGGCGTCGGAAGCCATTTCACCATTAAAATCCCATGGGGTTATGCCTAAGATCAAGATATTATATGTCGAAGATGAGCTCTTTTTGGGGAAGATCGTAAAAGAGAGCCTCGAGAGCCGGGGTTTCGAGGTGATTATGGAGACCGACGGCGCCAAGGTGTTACCCGCCTTTGCGAAGCAATGTCCGGATGTATGTGTGTTGGATATCATGTTGCCCAATAAGGATGGCTTTGAGATCGCGGAAGAGATACGTGACCTGGATAAGGATGTACCTATCCTTTTTGTCACGGCCAAGAGCAGGACGGAAGATGTGGTGAGGGGCTTTACATTGGGGGGTAATGATTATATCCGGAAGCCATTCAGCATGGAGGAGATGATCGTGCGAATACAGAATACGCTGCGTAGCAAAGAGGCGATGCCGGCGTCGTTGTCGGGAGAGTTGGTAAAGATTGGCAGATACCGATTCTTTTGGCGAAGACAGGTGTTGGAGCTGGATGGGGTGGAGCGTAAATTATCTTTCAGAGAAAATGAGCTGTTGAAATTTATCTATGCCGGAAAGGACAAGGTCATCGACAGAAAGGATATACTTCAATTATTATGGGGGAACGATAGCTTTTTCAATAGCCGTAACCTGGATGTGTATATTACCAAGCTGCGAGGGTATCTGAAGGATGATGGGGCCCTGGAGATCATTACGATCAAGGGGGTTGGATATAGATTTGTGCTATGATCACACTACCAGCGTGTATTGCCGCAGCACTTCATCGATCTCTTCCAGCCGGAAAGGTTTGGAGATATAGTTATTCATTCCTGCCTCCAGGCATTTTTCCCTGTCGCCCTTCATGGCATCGGCCGTGAGCGCCACGATGGGGATATTGCAATAAGGTTCCGGCATTTTACGGATGGCCCGGGTGGTAGTATAGCCGTCCATTTCGGGCATGTTGACGTCCATGAAGATGATCACCGGCTCGCAATGAGGCAGTCTGTCCAGGGCTTCTTTCCCGTTGCTCACCTGTATGACCTCGAAGCCCATTCTGCGAAGGACTTCCGAAATGAGGAGCATATTGATGGGGTCGTCGTCGGCCACCATGATGCTGGTAGGCTCGGTGATCTTTTCGACATTGGCGGGTAGGGAGGGGTGGAGGCTGTCGGTCTGCATGTTCTTTTCGAACAGGGAAAGCAGGGTGGCGTGCAGCTCGTGCATCTTTACCGGCTTGGACAGGAACTTATTAATGCCGGCACGGACCGCCTCGCTGTGGTAGATATTTTTTTCCGGCGAAGACAGCATGAGCATAAAGAGCTGTTCCTGTCCGGGGAAGGTCTTTTTTATTTCTTTTACCAGGGCGATGCCATCCATTCCGGGCATGAGGTGATCCGTGATGATGAGGTTATATGGCTCGTTCTTCCCGACCGCCTCTTTTATCTTTACCAGCGCGAGTGCGCCGCTGGTTACCAGGTCGGCCTCGATATTGAAATGTCCGAAATTCTCCTTCATCAGCTGCAGGTTGCTGAGGTTGTCATCTATGATCAATACTTTTTTTAATAGGGGTTGTGGGGGCAAAAGGACTTCTGGCTGCTCGTTGGCGATTTGCAGGGTCAGCTGCAGGGTGAAGGAGCTGCCTTTGGCGGGTTCGCTTTCCACGATGAGCTGGCCGCCCATCAGCTCGGACAGGCTGCGGGAGATGGTAAGTCCCAGACCCGTACCGCCGTATTTGCGGGTGGTGGAGGTGTCGGCCTGGGTAAAGCTTTCGAATATCTTCTGCAATTTCTCCTTGCGGATGCCGATGCCGGTGTCTTTTACCCGTATGGCCAGCCTTATATACTGTTTCCCATCCTGGTTATAGCTATCGCCATCTCTTTCGATGGATACGAGGATCTCACCATCGCTGGTGAATTTGATGGCGTTGCCCACCAGGTTGACGACAATCTGACGGATACGGGTAGGGTCCCCTACGAACTGGGAGGGTATGGAAGGATCTACCCGGTAGAGCATTTCCAGTTTTTTCTCGAAGGCCTTGATGGTGAGCATATCGATGGTCTCTTCTATCAGCTCGTCGAGCTTGAAGAGGGTATGTTCGATGTGCAGTTTGCCCGCTTCGATCTTCGAGAAGTCGAGGATATCGTTGATGATGCTCAGGAGGCCATAGGCGGATTTCTTTACATTCTGCAGATAGTCCCGCTGGGCTTTTTGCAATTCGGTGGTCAGCACCAGGTCGGTGAACCCGATGATACCGTTCATGGGTGTACGGAGCTCGTGGCTCATATTGGCCATGAATTCGCTCTTGGCGAGGCTGGCGGATTCCGCCAGCTCTTTGGCCTGTACCAGCTCCACCTCGATCTGCTTACGCTCGATGGCGGCGGCCAGGGAAGAGGCATAAGAGCGGAGGATGGAAAATTCGGCTTCGGACCATTCCCTTTCCTTTTTCAATTCGTCGAACCCTACAAATCCCCAGAATGCGTCCTTCAGGAAGATGGGGACGGCGACGGAAGAGAGGACGGTGCTGGTGTTGTAGATATGGACCAGCTGTGGATCGTCTTCCCTGCTTTTGTAGCTGATGAAGGGCTTTTTGGCCCGCAGGGGTTCGATGATCTTTTTTATATTCTCGAAAGGGATATTCTTTATTACATCCCTGTCGATGCGCAGATCGGAGGGGTCCTCTGTCCATTCATGGGTCTCTGTGGTAAGCCATTTGGCGGTGGCGTTGTCGTAATGATTCTGGAATACATAGACCCTGTCAACCGTCGCCCGGCTGCCAAGGATCTGAATGGATTCTTTGATGGCCTGGTCCAGGTTGGTATTGATCAGCAGCGAGTGCGTAGCCTGTGCAACGGCATGCAGCAGCTGGTCTTTTTTCTTCAGCTTCTCCTGCGCGATCATCTGGTCGGTGATATTACGGGATGTGCAGATGAGCTTTACCAGCTCTTCTTCATCGGCGATGGGTTTGATGATGGTCTCCAGCCAGATATAGGTGCCGTCCCGGCGGAGGATACGATAGCGTACGATGAGGCTTTCCTTTTTGGAGAAAGAGGGTATTTCTTCCGCAGATATGAATTTGTGCCGGTCGTCCGGGTGCACGTATTGTTCAAAAGGACGACCGATGATATCATCCACGTCATATCCGAGGACTGTTTTCACGGATGGGGAAAGATACCAAATGGTGCCGTCGATGGCATGGACGCTGATGATATCCTCCGAATTTTCCGCCAGCAGACGGAATTTCTGTTCACTGTTGAGCAAGGCATTCTCCGACTCCTTTTGGGATGTGATATCCTGGGCGATGCCAAACTCCATCTGTTCGTCTACCACCTTACCCTTTATGGACAAATAGCGCATCCATCCCTGTTTGGTGATCACACGGCAGGCAAGCGTGCTTTCATAACCTGTGTTCTCCTTATGCTGAATGGCCCTGGCCAGTTCGTCGGACACCATGTTGAAATCTTCCGGTACGATGTAGGTGTGAAGGAAGGTATCCATGGAGATCTTGTCGGGGTCTTCGTCGTCCATGGCCAGCAGGGCCTTGAACTCTTTACTAAGGTATATTTCGCCGGTGACGAAGTCCAGTTTCCAGGAACCCATCCTGGCGTATGTCATGGCATAGGACAGGGTGCGGATGGCATCTTCCTTTATTTGCAGTGTCTGCAATTTCTCCGAGACGTTGAGACCGATGCCTTGTATCTCGCCCACCTGCCCGTCCTCATCCTGCAAGGCGAGGAATTCCCATTCCGTCCAAAGGAACTGACGTGACTGTCCGATGGGTTTGCGGATCAACAAACGAGATATTTTACCGGGGTTGTTCCAGCATTCATTTGCTACCTGCTGGCAACGCGCGAGGTCTTTTGGAAAGATGGTGGTATAGAAAAGCACGTGCTGCAGGTCCTGTTCAGCGTATCCAAAGGTTTTTAAGAATGCGGGATTTGCATAGGTGAACTGACCCTGACGATTCAGACGGATGACATAGTTGGTTTGCGACTGGAGGATGGATGCCAAAAACTTCTTTTCATTCAACAGATCGTTCCGGGCCTTTTGCAGCTCGTTGTAATTTTTTTCGCCCCGTTTGAAGGCGGGTTCGAGCACCAGTAATGCCAGACAAATGATGGCGATGATAAGGGAAATGAATTTTCCTGTGTCGATGGTGGAAACTTCGCTGTTCTTTTCATTGACCAGCTCGGTGTAGTATTGGGTGACCTGTCCAAGTAACGCATTGTATTTCTGTTCGTTGTACAATAGATTGCGCATGTACAGCGGGCGGTTGATCGCCATCAGGGAGGAGTCTGCTCCGGCGAGCTCCTGGCCAATGGCCATCAGGGGCAGGAAATATTGTTGGGAGCTGGAGAGTAAGAGCTTGATCTGGAATATCTTATCCGGAACAGGCGGTTTGGTGGTCCCGGCCTGTTCCAGGAGCTGCTGTTGCTCTGTCTGGAATTTGGCAAGATAGGAGGACAGGGAGTCCTTTTGGGCATGAATAGTTCGGTGGTCCGGGTCGTTTAGGAGGAGAATGGATTGCTTCGAGATGAGCTGGCTATAGGTCTGCTGCCCGGCCGACTTGTTGATAGCTTCAATTAACTCTTTGTTTTCCAAAGACTTAAGATGATTCACATAGTACCCAAAGAAGTTAAAGAGGAGTACCAGTACGAATAGTATGACCGATATGCGTATAAGTTTGCGGAACGGGCTTTTCATGAATATGGTAGAGGGTCTCTACTAAGAAACGAAAAATCGTCCGTTTAAGTTTCCGAGACTACAAAAAAACTAGGGTAAATACTTAGGTCGGAAGCCTAATTTCCAACTAATATTGATAATTAATAATTTATAACCTGTTCCTCCATTGCAGTTGGCAGTTCTCTCCATTCGTATTGCTGATTTCTCAGCTGGGGTTCGAAGCCGGCCTCCTTTATGGCCTCCTGGATACCCCTGGCGGTGAATCGATGGGGGGCTCCGGCGGCGCTGACCACATTCTCTTCGAGCATGATGCTGCCAAAGTCATTGGCGCCGGCATGAAGACAAAGCTGTGCCGTCTGTTTGCCCACGGTGAGCCAGGATGCCTGGATGTTCTTTACATTGGGCAGCATGATACGGCTTATGGCGATCATGCGGATGTATTCTTCCGGGGTGGTGAGATTATGTACGCCCCTGATGCGGGTAAGAAGGGTATCGACGTCCTGGAAGGTCCAGGGAATAAAGGCGAGAAACCCTTTGGCGTCGGCGGGCTTCCTGGACTGCACTTCCCGAATCCTTACCAGGTGTTCGAACCGCTCGTGCAGGGTTTCTACATGTCCGAACATCATGGTAGCGGACGTGGTGATATAGAGCTTATGGGCCTCATGCATGATGTCCAGCCATTCCTGGGCGCCGCACTTGCCCTTGCTGATGAGCCGCCGCACTCTGTCGACCAGTATTTCGGCGCCAGCGCCGGGCAGGGAATCCATGCCGGCCTGTTTTAGGGCGCTCAGTACGTCATGATGGCTCATCTTTTCTTTTTTGCAGATATGAGCGACTTCGGGAGGTCCTAATGTGTGCAGCTTCAGCGTCGGGTAAAGCTCCTTCAGCTGACGGAAGAGGGTGGTATAGAATTCCAGGCCTAATTCAGGATGATGTCCACCCTGCAGGAGCAGCTGATCCCCTCCCCATTTGAAAGTCTCTTCTATCTTCCTTTTGTAGGTGTCGATGTTGGTGATATAGGCGTCGGGATGGCCGGGGATCCTGTAGAAATTGCAGAATTTGCAGTTGGCGATACAGACATTGGTGGTGTTGACATTCCTGTCTATCTGCCAGGTGACCTTTCCATGTGGCACGGCCTTCTTCCGAAGCTCGTTGGCCAGGTACATGAGCTCTGTGAGCGGGGCGTTCTGGAAGAGAAAGACGCCTTCTTCGACGTCCAAAAATTCACGGTCGTAAGCCTTCTTATATAGGTCGGGTAAGTTCATGTTCATCGGTTGAATGGGTACAAAGGTATGTCAGGTCGTTGGAATACCAAGGATGGGGGCAACTGGTCCGGTGTATAGCTCGTTGTATCCGTTAGAAAAGGCTATTCGTAGAAGCTGCCATATTTCGTGATGTACGGCTTGTCATAACAACAAATTGGTGATATATTTATAGTTGGAATTAAAGCTTGCCTATCTACTATGTATCCCCAGAAAAAACACCCTTTGCCTCTCCCACCGATAAACATTTTCCGGTACGTACTCCTATTGCTCTTGCCGACCTTTTGTTTTTCCAGCCCACGGGTGGAGGCCCAGGAGAAGTTCGTGCCGCCGCCTGCGAAATTGATCACAACTTTCCCGTTCACGGTATTTACGGGCGGTGTTATACTGGTAAGGGCCACTATGGGAAACTTTCCCGACAGTCTGAATTTTATCCTGGATACGGGCAGCGGCGGCATCTCGCTGGATTCGGCCACCTGTGCGCGCCTGCGTCTTCCTGCACAGCCTTCCGACAAGACTATTTTAGGGATTGCCGGCGTAAGACAGGTAAAGTTCGTCTACAATGAGACGCTGCATTTGCCAGGGCTCAATGTCGACAGCCTGAACTTTCATGTCAACGACTATGATATCCTCAGCAGTGTGTATGGTGAGAAGGTGGATGGGATCATCGGATACAGCTTTTTTTCCCGATTTATCGTTCGTATCGACTACGACAGCTCCCGCGTCTATGTTTATACGAAGGGCACATTCAAATATCCCAAAGGCGGCCATCTGCTGAAGCCTGTCATTGCCAGCCTGCCGATACAGAATGCCATTGTGAAGGATGGGGAGAATATCGATGCCCGGTTTTATTTCGATACGGGCGCCGGTCTTTGCATGTTGCTTTCCTCGGATTTTGTCAATGACAGCAGTGTTTTTGACCCCAAACGCAAGTTTTATGAGACACAGGCGGAGGGGCTTGGCGGCAAGGCGAGCATGAAGCTCACTACGTTGAAGGAAGTGAGGGTAGGACCATACAAGTTTCGGAAAGTGCCTACGTACGTGTTTGACGACGACTATAATGTGACGGCCTATCCCAACCTGGGCGGGTTGTTGGGGAATGATATCCTGCGCAGGTTCAATGTGACGCTGAATTATGACAGAAGGGAAATCTATTTATTGCCCAACTCGCATTACAGGGATCAATTCGACTACTCGTATACCGGGCTGGGCATATATTGGGTAGCAGGTGAGATCCGGATCGGGGATGTCATGCCAGGCTCTCCTGCTGAAAAGGCGGGTCTGAAAGCGGATGACGTGGTGCTGGCGGTCAATAATAACTTCAGCAATAACATACAGGTCTACAAGAACATCCTGCAAAGTATTGGGGAAAAGGTAAAGCTTATTATCAAGCGGGACGGGGCCTTGCAGGAGCATGTCATGCGGGTGAAAAGTATATTATAAAGGCCGCCATAGAGGCGGCCTTTATGGAGATTTAGTTAGGGCATACCAGGAAGCCCTGATTTACTGTGCCATCATCATAGTTCTTGTTGATCTTGTCGATGGTATCTTCTATCTGCTGCGGAGTATACGTGGTGTCGCATCCTCCTAAAACTTTATTGGCTTCGGCGAGGAAATCCTTGACTGTCCAGCCGGCGAAAGTGCCGCTGCCGATCTTCATATCGCCGAGGGCAATGGTAGCCGGACCAAAACTGGGGTCATAAATGTCGAACCCTACGGAGAGGCTGAGCGATACCACCTGGCCGACCAGTTCATTCTTAATGGAGGCGGAGTTGGTGTAATTGCTCTTCAATACTGCGGGTGTTCCGCCAGTGGGCAGGAGATTGGTGATGGCCTGTGCGGAGGTCAACGTGATATTGTAAGAGGGAGAGCATCCCACCATCAGACCGCCAGGAAATGCCGCTGCAAAGTTGGCGTGGAGATAGGCCCCGGGGTTATTGCCGGCGGGCAATCCTGCAGGCAGTATTGGAAATAAGTGGAGAACGGATAGCTGGTGATGTTGTTGCTGCCTGGCACCCAGACATACTGAATGTCGATAATGTTACCCATGTTGTCTTTTTTTACGACCACCACATACGCGTCGATCGCTGAAGTTCAGGTACACGTTGCCCGAGTCATTGGATATGGTGACGGTGGCGAAATTACCCAGTGAATTGCCCAGATCCTGTGCCTGGGGGGTGCCACAAAGAGAAATTACCGATGCGGTGGTGGAGTTGGTAGTAGAGGTCCCGCTGGAGTTCCTCCGTGTCTGCTCGCTTGCCGTAGAGATATTCTTTTGGCAAGAGAAGGCCAGGGACAGGAATAGCAGTCCTGCCATGGAAATGAAGAACATTTTCATGCTTGAAATTGTTAAAAGGTTAAGAATTAAATTCCCATCCGGAGATTGGAGATGTGATGGTTCCTGGAAGGAAGCTGGGTGCGGACCAGCGAGACATTAAAAATAAATTAAATATTTAAACCTTGCAAGAGGCGGGCGAAAAAAGGGTGATTAGCGAACTTTCCCTAATTTGCAGTCCCTTTGGATGAGGTGAACCGGAAAAAGGGAAAGGAGTTATTCTATATGATAAAATTCGACAGATTTCAGCTGTCCAATGGGTTGAGGGTGTTGGTACATGAGGACCATTCCACTCCTATGGCGGTAGTAAATGTACTCTATGATGTAGGGGCTCGTGATGAAGACCCGACAAAGACAGGATTTGCGCATTTGTTCGAGCATTTGATGTTTGGCGGTTCCGTCAATATCGAAGATTTCGAGACGCCTCTGCAGCTGGCGGGGGGTGAGAACAATGCCTATACTACCAATGATTTTACCAACTACTATATCCAGTTGCCGGCGGAAAATATAGAGACGGCTTTTTATCTGGAGAGTGACAGGATGTTGTCCCTCGCCTTTAGCGAAAAAAGCCTGGAAGTACAACGGAAAGTCGTCTGCGAAGAGTTCAAGGAGCACTATATCAACAAGCCTTACGGGGATGTGTGGTTCAAGATGCGGGAGTTGACGTATAAGCAGCACCCCTATCGCTGGATGACCATTGGCAGCAAGCTGAGCCATATCGAGGATGCGCAGCTGGAGGATGTACGGCAATTCTTTTTTAAATACTACCGGCCTGCAAACGCCATCCTTGTCGTCGCCGGCAAAGTAAGTGTGGCGCAGGTTCGCGAGCTGGCGGAGAAGTGGTTTGGGGATATCCCTTCGGGTGAGAAGTATGTACGTAATCTCCCCAAGGAGCCTGCCCAGCATGAGATCCGCAAGCTGGAAGTGACTGCCGACGTGCCGCTGGACGCCCTGTACAAAGCGTATCCCATGGCTTCGCGCACGGCGCCGGGGTATTATGTAGCGGACCTGATCACGGAGATATTGGGAGGAGGGACCTCATCACGTCTGCACCAGACCCTGATAAAGGAAAAGAAATTATTCAGCCAGATAGAATGTTATCACACGGGGTCGGTCGATCCCGGGCTACTTGTCGTCGAAGGCAAGCTGATCAAAGGTGTTACGCTGGAAGAGGCGGACAAGGCTGTGGAAGAAGAGCTTCTTAAGATGAAGACGGAGAAAGTATCGGATCTCGAGCTGATAAAGGTGAAGAATAAGACCGAGTCGGCCATCGTATTTGAGGACATGAGCGTGATGAACCGTGCCAACAGCCTGGCTATTTACGAATTGCTGGGGGATGCGAATATGATGAATACGGAGCTTGGGAAATACCAGGCGGTCACGGCAGAGGAGATACTCGCTACCAGTCAGCGGATCTTCGATCCCAACAACAGCAACACGCTTTACTATCACAGTGGTCAGCCCAAAGGAGGGGTCACTCATGCTTAATCGAACGATCGCACCACCTATAAAGGACGCAAGAGATTTCAACCTGCAATTGCCATTGTACCGGAAACAGGTGCTTAGTAATGGAGTAGAGGTTTATGCCATCGACCTGGGTAATGAAGACGCCATGATGATCAGCTGGATCTTCGATGCGGGCAACTGGTATGAAAAAAAGAACGGACTGGCTGCTGCAGTGAGTGCGCTTCTGAAGAATGGAACGTCGAGGCGCACCGCCTTTCAGATCAGCGAGCATTTCGAATATTATGGAGCTTTTCTGAGCAGGGCTTCTCATCATGAGACGGCAGACCTTACGCTGCATTGCCTTACCCGGCATCTGCCCGAGCTCTTGCCTGTGATCGCAGAGCTGATCTCGGATTCTGTATTCCCCGAGGATGAGCTAAGCATTTACAAGAAGAATGCTTCGCAAAGGCTGCAGGTGAACCTGAAGAAGAGTGATTTTGTGGCAGGTCGGCTGATCGAGGATTATCTCTATGGGTTTGAGCATCCGTATGGGCGATACAGCAAGCTGGAAGATTTTCAACATTTCGGGCGTGAGGACCTGCTTGGGTTCTATGAGCGCCACTATCGCCGGGGCGCCTGCCGCATTCTTGTTGCCGGCAAGCTGCCTGAGTCGCTGCCACAAGATATGGAGCGTTATTTTGGAGGCATGCCTTTGCATGCTCCTGTGGCACAGGACCCTTCTGTCGGGCCTCCTATCCGGCCTGCGGCTGAAAAGAAACATGATGTGGTCAATGACCCCGACGGTGTTCAGGGCTCTATCAGGATCGCCCGCAATTTTCCCAACCGGCATCATCCCGACTTCCAGAAAGTGCAGGTGCTGAACAATGTGTTTGGCGGATTTTTTGGGTCGAGGCTTATGACGAATATTCGGGAGGACAAGGGGTATACGTATGGGATCTATAGCTACCTGGTGAACAATCGTCAGGAAAGCGCGCTTATGATCACTACGGAGGCTGGCAAGGAGGTTTGCAGAGCGACCATCGAGGAGGTATACAAAGAAATGGAGCTGCTGCGGGAAGAGCTGATCGATGAGGAGGAGCTGGCGATGGCCCGGAACTTTGCTATCGGAACTATCCTGGGGGATCTTGACGGTCCGTTCCAGGTGGCCAGCCGCTGGAAGAATCTTATTTTGAATGGTCTGAACGAGAAATATTTCTATGAGGGCATCCGGATCGTGAAATCCATCACTCCTGAGGAGCTGCGGGAACTGGCGAGGAAATATCTGCATCCTGAGGAGTTCTTCGAGCTGGTGGTTGTGTAATCTACCAGGAACTCCCGAGGCATTTTTTTGGTATATGTTTTTGATAGTGAATCTATTGTAGACCTGCCGCCTGGCGCCTGCAAAATAGATCGGCGGAATATTGTCTACAAGTGGTAAATTGAATATAAACAGGTACTGATGAACTTTCTTCTCCGCATCGTGATCACGGCTGTCGTAGCCTATGGCCTGTCTGCGGTGTTGAAGGGGGTCTATATTAGTGACTTTGTGACGGCGCTGGTGTTTTCGCTGGTGCTGGCTGTTTTGAATGCATTGCTTAAGCCCATTCTGATCATCCTTACCTTACCGATCACGATATTTACATTCGGCCTGTTCCTCTTCATCATCAATGCCATTATTGTCCTGGTGGCTGCGAATTTTATTCGTGGGATCCAGATCGAGAGTTTTGGCTGGGGGCTTTTATTCAGCCTGCTCTTATCCATTCTCACGTCCATTCTGTATAGGGATGCGCGGAGGAGGGAGGGGGAAGAGTAGAGCAGAGCGTAACATCCATCATATGAACTTTGATAGAAAAGATCTTAGTAACGAAGCGCTTATCCGGCTGTACAGGAGCATATTGCTGCCACGGATGATAGAAGAGAAAATGTTGGTGTTGTTGCGTCAGGGGAAGATCAGCAAGTGGTTTAGCGGCATTGGGCAGGAGGCCATTGCGGCGGGGGCGACCCTGGCGATGGAGGGCGATGAGTGGATACTTCCCTTGCATCGTAACCTGGGTGTATTCACCACCAGGGGGCTGTCCTTGTCCAGGCTGTTCTCACAATGGCAGGGAAGTCGTGAAGGGTATAGTAAGGGACGTGAAAGAAGCTTTCACTTTGGCGATAGGGAGCATGCTATCTGCGGCATGATATCCCATTTAGGACCTCAGCTGGGTATTGCCGACGGGATCGGGCTGGCCTATAAATTAAGTAAAAAGAAAAAGGCCGTGCTTGTCTTTACGGGCGAGGGCGGCACCAGCGAGGGAGACTTTCATGAAGCAATGAATACGGCATCCGTTTGGGACCTGCCGGTGATTTTCCTGGTAGAAAATAATGGTTATGCCTTGAGTACGCCAGTCTCGGAACAATACCGGTGTGAGAGTCTTGTCTATAAGGCTGAGGGGTATGGGATGGAAGGGGTGCGTATCGATGGGAACAATGTCCTTACCGTGTATGATACTCTTCGGGGGATACGGGAATACTGTATAAAATATCAGCGTCCTTACCTGGTGGAATGTATGACCTTCCGCATGCGGGGGCATGAGGAGGCCAGCGGTATCAAATATGTTCCTGCCAGCCTGCTGGAGGACTGGGGGCGTAAGGACCCGGTGATGAACTTTGAGAATTTTCTTCGTGAGGGAGGAGTGTTGAATGAGGAGGACGTTGCCCGGATCAGAGAGGAGATACACCAGTATATAGAGGTGGAGCTGGCGGCGGTGAAGGAATCGCCGGTGGTGGCGGATACGGAAGAGGAATTGAGGGATGTGTATGCTGTGCGCCGGGAGGTGCCGGCTGCGCCGGCAATGACTGTCGAGGAGCCTGCGTCTCCGCCGGCTCCTCCTGCGGAGGAGCCCGTGTTGGAGGGGGCGCCTGTGTCGCCATATGAGAAATCTACTTTTAGAAAGAGATTTATGCGGGCGGTGGCGGAGAAACCGGTGGCTATGGCCGACCAGGTCAGGGTGGAAAAACCCATTGCGGGGCCTGCCACGGAGAAACGTCTGCTGGAAGCCATCAAGGACGGGCTGCGACAATCCATGCAACAGCATTCCCAGCTGGTACTGATGGGTCAGGATATTGCAGAATATGGCGGGGCATTCAAGATCACGGAGGGGCTGCTCAATGAATTTGGAAAGGAGCGGGTGCGGAATACACCTCTTTGCGAGAGCGCCATCGTCGGCTGTACGTTGGGGTTAAGTCTCGAAGGATATAAGAGCGTGATGGAGATGCAGTTCGCGGATTTTGTCACGTCGGGGTTCAATCAAATAGTGAATAATCTCGCCAAGATACATTACCGGTGGGGCCAGCATGCGGATACGGTGATCAGGATGCCTACGGGTGCGGGTGTTGGCGCGGGCCCATTCCATTCGCAAAGCAATGAGGCATGGTTCATGCATACACCGGGGTTGAAGGTGGTGTATCCGTCTACGCCGGAAGATGCCAAGGGGCTATTGATAGCGGCTATCAATGATCCCAATCCCGTGTTGTATTTCGAGCACAAGGGGTTGTACCGGAGTATCAGCGGGCTTGTGCCGGATGCCTATTATGAGACGCCAATCGGCAAGGCACGACGCGTCAGGGAAGGGGGGGATGTTACCATCATCACTTATGGGGCCGGAGTGCACTGGGCCATGGAATATGCGGGGGCGCATCGGGATATTTCTATCGAGATACTAGATCTGCGGACCCTTCTTCCGCTGGATCATGAGGCGATCCGCGCTGCCGTGTCACGGACGGGGAAAGTGCTGGTGTTGCATGAAGATACCCTTACGGGAGGCGTGGGTGCGGAAGTGGCTGCGTGGATAGGGGAACATTGTTTTTCGTCCCTGGATGCTCCTGTGCTGCGATGTGCGTCATTGGATACGCCGGTGCCTTTCAACCTCGAGCTGGAAAAGAATTTTTTGGCTAAGTCGAGGCTAGGGGAGTATGTGAAAAGGTTGATAGCGTATTAACGCATATTCGCCTTCAGTACCCGTATAAAATTCCCGCCCAGTATTTTGAAAATATCTTCTTTACTGTATCCCCTTTTTTCCAATTCCCGGGTGATCACCGGATAGCATGACACATCATCCAGCTCCTGTGGGGCAGATTCGATACCGTCAAAGTCGGAGCCTAACCCTACATGGTCCGCGCCAATGAGCTTTACGATGTAGTCGATATGGTCGATGAGCAGGGACAGCGGCGGTCGCAGTTCATTTGCCTCCCTGGGATAGGTGTGCGAGAAGTACTCGTTGATAGCATAGCCTGGTGTGTCGAGCGCGGTGAGCGAGTCCAGCTCTCTTTTGTGGCGTGCGGTAAAAGCCTGTTGCCTTTTCATGTAATTGCTGTCGAGAAATCCGGAATAAAAATTAACCTGGATCACTCCTCCATTTTTCCCAATGGCCTTTATCTGGTCGTCCTTCAGATTGCGGAAAACAGGGCATAGCGCATAGACGCTGCTATGGGATACGAGGACGGGTTTAGTGGTAGTATTGATAGCGTCCCAAAATGTCTTTTCACCAACGTGGGAAAGGTCTACGAGCATACCTAGTTCATTCATGCGTTGTACGATCCTCCTACCCTTGTCTGTGAGACCGTAGGGTGTGACTGTCCAGGCGTGGCTGGTCTCATCCCTGGCGGAGGTGGCCCAGGACGTGCTGTTATTCCAGGTGAGGGTCATATAGCGGACCCCTCTTTTGAAGAGGCTGTCCAGGTAGTCCATGTCATCTTCGATCATATGCCCTCCTTCTACCCCCATCATGGCTGCCAGCTTATGATCCCGGACGGCTGCCTCCAATCCCTTTGGGTCGGTGACGATCTGCATCTTGTCGGGATTGCGGGCGGCAATGGCATAAAGGGAGTCGATCTCCTCCAGCGCCTTATTGAAAGCCGAGCCTTTTCCATATCTGTCGTCACAAAAAATGGAAAATACCTGTACGTCCACCCCTCCTTTGCGAAACCTGGCGAGATCGGAATGGGTTTTACCCGTAAGATCGGTTTCGATGTTCATGCCGTGCAGGACGACACCTGACAACACATCGTTATGAGTATCAACGACAATGGCCTTCTCATGGAGTTTCAGCCAGGGCTGGGCGGAAACGAATGCGGGCAGAAGCAGGAGGAAGAGCAGACGGAAAGCAAAGGATGTCATAAGGGACAATTTTCGCCTAGTTAAATATAAATTCTGGTGTTGATAAGTGCATTAATGGCCATTTTTCCACCAATCATGCACATCGCATGAAAATATCTACTTATTTGGTATTTTAGTATAAATAGGATAAGGTTTAATGGTAATGGAACTGATTAGAGCAACCTCCTTTTTAAGGAGGTTTTTTATTTTCAGCCCTGCGGTCGGTTTTTGTTTACATCCCCGACAGCAAAAGGGGTATTTGATCCCTCTGTCTTTTGTCCAGCACTGTTGTTATCATGGTTCAACAAAATAAGAGAAAGATTGGGGTGGGGCGAGGTTATAATCTTCCTTTAGGCATCTGGGAGAATCATACAAATGCGTCTTTTTAATTTTTATAGCAAACCCCTGTTCCTTATCAGTGAAGTATTCAAAAAAGTATTCTTTTGATATGCCAGAAAATTCTTTGGTTTTATTCCAAAGAGTTTCCAAATCATGAGAAATTATTTTGTCGATCTCAAATTCGCCAATTACTTTCTTAACTGGAGATGACGCATAAACTATAATCTTCGTTACATTAGGATTTTTAAAAATTGCTCTACGAAATTCATATTTCTTAGTTCCCTGAAATATTTTTTTAGCAAATTCCGGTTTTATAGATAATACAACTTTCATATTTTCGACAAAGTTATAAGTTCTGTAAATGCTTTTCTATCCATTATCGTAATAGTTTTCACAGAATCCATGCTTGGTAGTATTCCCTCATCAAGCATTTGTTTTAAAGTTATTCGTTTTACAAAAGAAAATGCGTAAAGAAAATTTATTACAAATGGTTTGTATCCCGGGTACCTATCCCAATTTTGCTTTAGTTCTGCTTCTGTAAGCACTGTTCGTTTATGACATATTCTTATCAATTCATCTGTCGTTTTAATGTCAGACACGACATTTTCTACTATTCCTATTGTAGTCGTCACCCCAACATAAATGCCTCCGGATCGATAAAAAACTAATATGTCTCCCGGATTCAGAGATCGTGTTCTGGAATGTGAAACATATACTTTGCTGATCGCGTTACGATACGGTTCATTGTCGACAAAGTCCATTGGTGACTCAGTTCTCAATATTGAATCAGGTAACAACTTAGTATGATATTCCGGCTTTATCGGCACTATATAAACGTTTGTTTCCTTAGAAAGCCAGGGATATGTCAACTTAGGATGCTCAACATTTGCATTCTTGCTAAAATCCCGCACATATACCTTTTCTGTTCCAGAAGCTGTATTCTTTTCACCGTGATATTTGAATCCATAGTCCTCCAGCAAAGAAATCAAACGTAATTGCTCCGGCCGCTTATCAAAAATTGTGACATAAATTTCATCTACTTTGTACTGCCTCGCGTTATCAAAAATGATTTTAAGAAATCGTTCGCCAAGCTTAATGCCGTTGCTTGTTACCTTGAATGTGCCTATTTTTAATCTTTTCATCGGTGAAAAATGAGGACTTATATTTTGATAATTCTCATTTTCATCCTCCCGTTTTATATATAAGAAGGCTGATAATATATTGGCATGGTAACAGACGTAGGCAATTTCATTAGCTTTGCTGTTGAACCACTTATCAAAGCCGATATAATCGGCACGAAAACTATCAAAGAACTGATCCGGGAGGTCGATATTTCCAAAATATTCCTTCTTAACAGCCAGAACTTTATAATCAACTAATTCTGGGTTCTCGGCTAATACCTTTTCCAGGAAACCGTCAATTCTAAATACACGATCGCTGATGCCGAGCATTCGAGCCTTAGTGTGAATCTTTTTGTCTTCCGAAATCAATATGTCCACTCTATCGGAAAAAACTTCATTTAGTAGCCTGGTATCATCAAAGTCATTTGGCACCTTATCAATTGCGTCGCTTACTTTTTTGACCGGGTCGTTTGCAGGGGCTTCTGTTTTTAATACTTCGTAATTTGCAAGCTTCACCTGCATTGTTTTCGCGGTCTCAGGATTCAAGTTGCGATTAAGTTCACGGGCTGTCAGTGGATGAACCACTTTGGCATAATGAAGTTTATCTAACCAGTAAAAAAGTATGCCTATATCATTATTGACGATCTTACTTGCTTCCCGATGGATTATGATATTAGTGTCAAGCAATATTTTCATAGACATAAGGTTTAGTGATAATTTAATTGGCAATGGCTGTTACGATCGCTAAATTAAACTAAAATTATTACCTTAAATAGACAAATATTTTAGTATTTTGGGCCTTTACACGGACTCGGTCTTATTGCCCTTCGGGCGGACCGCCTGTGGCGGTCCCTACAAACCACTGTTCTTTATTACGAAACAGCACATTGAAGGTGGTAAAGCTGCCATAGATGCGGGTAATATATTGCTGGAGGTTGACCTTATCTTCGTCACTGAGTCCCTTATGGCCATTGATCTGCTGTTCCAGCACCCGCAGGCGGTCGCGCGCCATGACGATCTTGTGAAAGAAGACGTCGATGGGCACTTCCTTCGATTTGACGGATTTGTCTCCGGGCTGCAGCACCATCGTGCCGCCCCGCCACTTGTCGCCCAGGGGTACGATCTCCGAAAAGCCGCCCCAGAGCCGGAGTATCTTTAGCAATGACCGCTCAACATCAGAATGAGTTTCGATCTCTTCCGTTACGTTCTCCGGGATGATCTCGTCGAGGTGCGTGTCAGTCTTGTCGACCTCTTTGATACCATGATTGATAAAGGAGATCAGGTAGGTGGCATAGCGAATGCCTACGATGACGCCGGGGCCGTATTGTGTGTGCTGAAGACGTGTGCCTATCCCAAGGTTGGTTTGTTCCATGATGCGGGGAAATTTTTTATAAATTTAGTTCCAAAAATATACAATTATGATCTTCAAGAATGCTATCAGCTGGTTTGAGATACCTGCCATCGACCTGGATCGCGCCCAGCGATTTTACGAGGCCATTTTTGATATCAAGATGATACCGTTGGAGAGTCCGCATATCAAAATGCGTATGTTCCCCATTCAGGACCCAGCCAGCGGCATCGGCGGCGCGCTGAACAAGGCGGATGGGATCTATATTCCCTCGGCTACGGACGGACCGTTGGTCTATCTGAATGCCAACCCCGATGTACAGCTGATATTGGATAAGGTGGAAGCGGCGGGCGGAAAGATCGCTGTGCCAAAGACATTGATCAGTCCTGAATATGGGCATATGGCCGTATTTATCGATACGGAGGGCAATCGGGTCGGACTGCACAGCGTACCGCCGGGATTTGGCGGATAAGAGGCTGGGGCCGCTCCCGGGCGTCAGGGCCGCTTCACGAATTCATACGGCGTATACTCCACGAAGTCTGCCACCTTGACCGTGACGGACTTTACCTTATTCCCTTCCGTCGCGAAGGGGAAGACCGCCTTGCTGAATTCCGGGTCGGAGAAGGTGGCATAAAACCTGTTGCCACCCAGGGACTCCAGTTTCGCATACATATCCGGGTGATGGGAGAATATCATACGCATCTCGCCCTTCTCCTGGACTACCTGTATATCCCCATAGACATCGTTGAAATATTGTCCGGTATAAGCCGTCAGCGGCAGGGTTGTGGGCAGATGAAGGTTGGCGGAATCCCTGAACTGCCGTTCAGCTTTGGCCTCTTCCTGCTGCTGATGGAGTGTCCGCTGCAGGTATACATTACTGTAATTCCTGTAGGGCAGCTTGAGCCAGGCGTCCAGGATCTCCCATTTCAATGCTTCGTAAAAAGCATTTTGATCTGTATTGGTCAGCACGACGATGCCCAGGTTCTCTTCCGGCAGCAGGGTTACACTGGTGACATATCCGTTGACACCGCCTGTATGGGAGACGATCTTTCGGCCATCGTATTCCTGCAGCATCCAGCCAAGGCCGTATAATGCAAAATGACTTTCATTGAATAGGTGTCCGCCATTGCCCATGATGGAATGAGGCCAGCGGGTCTGTGCAATGGCGGAAAGCGGGACGATCTGGCGTCCTTCATATTTTCCTTTGTCCAGCTGCATGATCACCCATTTGCTCATATCGCTGACGGAGGAGCTGATGCTGCCTGCCGGAGCGAGGTTGTCGATCTTGCAATAGGGTATCCTTACCAGCCGGCCTTCGGCCATGGTATAGGGGGCAGATTTATTGGGGGCTGCCGGGAGGTCCTTGCTAAGTGCGATCGTATGGGTCATACCCAGCGGTGTAAAAAGACTGTCCTGCATGAATTGCTCCCAGGTCTGCCCGCTGGCTTTTGGTATGATCTGTCCGGCCGTGAGGAAGGCGGCGTTGGTATAGCCCCAGGTGGTCCGGAAGGGGTAGACGGCCTTGATATGAGACATTTTTTCGATGATCTGCTCCCGGGTGAGGTTGCTGGTCCAATAGGTGAAATCGCCCTGGAAGGTCATAAATCCCAGGCGATGGCAGAGAAGATCGCGTAGGATGGCCTGTTCGCCGGCGGGCTTGTTGTCCAGCTTGAATTCGGGCAGCCATTTGGTCACCTTGTCATCGAGGGAGAGCTTTTTGTCGGCATCCAGCATGGCGATGGCGGTTGCGGTAAAGGCCTTGGTGTTGCTCCCGATCATAAACAACGTGTTCTCATCCACCTTTTCAGGTTGGCCGAGCTCTCTTACTCCATAGCCTTTCATTACCACCACTTTTCCATCTTTGACCACACAGACGGCGACGCCGGGGATCTGCCAGTCGGTGAGGGCTCGCTGGACGTAGGTGTCGAGGCTGTCTTTTAGGAAGGTGGGCAGACTGTCGGGGAAGAGACCGTTACCAGGAGTTGTCGTGCCTGAGGCGCGACAGGCCATTACACGGCATTCAATTATGGGTATCCTGCGGATGCCGGGCCTTGCCTGGCCCGGAAGCGGGATGAGAAAATAAGCGACCAGTAGGGCCAGGCGAGACCTTGGGCAAAGATATTTTTTCATAAAACAGGGTTTTGGTGTAAAAATCTACTGATGGTCCTTCGGACAACGAGCCACAGGCTCGTTCCGATAATTAGGGTTGATCCTTCCTGTCGACCTTATACTGCTTGAATGCTATCTTAATATAATCAAAGAAATCGTAGTCGGTGGCTTTTACACAAAATTCGTAGGAGGGGCGGTATTTTACCATAAAGCTGTCCAGCCCTTCCCCGGTGAGGTGGGTGATCTTTTTTACGATATAGGGGCTAAATCGATGGTCAACAAATTTCTCCTGTTCTTCTTCCACCAGCCGTCCCTGGAAGGCCAGCATCCGCCGGGTGCGATCGCGCCGGAATACATTGATGAGTTCATCCAGGTCTACGCCGGCCCCCAGGCCTCCGTTGCTGGTAGGGCTGGTGATCTTGAAGCCTGGCTTTTTAAAATCGAAATATTTGGCGTAATCCTGCCGGTTTTGGATGGAGTCCATGCGATAGTTGCGGGGCATGACCTTTACTTCCTTTAGTTCCAGGGGGTCAACATGCAGTGCGATATCGAAGCCTGTGGTGGCGTTGATGTCCCTGACGGGGAATTTTTGGGTTGACCGGCCCAAATAGGAAAAATAGATAGAGTCGTCCAGCGGCACCTGGATGGAATAGTTGCCGTTGGAATCCGTGGTTGTGCCTTTGGAGTTCGCGACGACGCTGACGGACTCCAGGGGCCGGGTCCTATACATATTATATACTGTCCCGTGAATGAAGACTTGTTGTTGCTGACCCCAGGCCTTTTCTCCAGCGAGGAATGTCAAGGATAAGATAAAGGCCAGTAATGTTTTATGGGTAAAAGAAGCCAAAGGCAATCAATTTATCAATTTGAGTGGTGATATTACATCCAAATTAGGACATAAAGAGCGGAAATCGGTGTTTTAACGATCTTTTGATGATCCGGGACCGGGAGATGTCAGGAGTTCCTCGATGACCCGGGGAAAGTGTTCATGCTCCAGTCCGTGTATCTTTTGCGCCAGGGTATCGGGGGTGTCATTGGGTTCGATGAGACAGCCGGCCTGGAAGATGATCTGGCCGTGATCGTAGAGCTCGTCTACATAATGGATGGTGATACCCGACTCTTTTTCTTTTGCGGCGATGACGGCCTCGTGCACCAGCCGGCCATAGAAGCCTTTCCCCCCGTATTTGGGTAATAAGGCGGGATGAATGTTGATGATCCTGCCTGAATATGCCTGGATCAGTTTGGAGGGGACCTTCCATAAAAAGCCCGCCAGTACGATAAAGCTGATATTTCGACGTTGCAGTTCAGCCACATAGGCGTCTCCCCGGAAAAACTGTTCCTTTTCAATGATCAGAGATGGGATATGCTCCTTTGCGGCAATCTCCAACACCCCGGCGTCAGGTTTATTACATACAATGAGGCTTATTTTTATGGAAGGGTGGCGGCGAAACCTGTCAATAATGCGGGCTGCATTTGATCCGGCCCCCGATGCGAAGATGGCAACTTGATGCATTTGCAAATGTAAGTTATGGCGGGAAAATAAAAACGAATGAGCGGCGTTTGTACAAAGTCCCTACCTTCGGGGCCGGAACGGACCACCGGTCCGTTGTCCGTAACCGAGCACAGCGAAGGTTATGACCGAGGAGGACCGTGACGAAGCAGGTCCGACGAAGGCCATAGACTATGAGACATTAAGTGGTTGGCAGGCCTGCCTGCCGGTGAAAAATGTTTTCGCACTCCCCCCACAAACTTCTGTTGAATTTTGTTCAAAAATTCGGCTGACAGAAGTATGACAGAAGGTCACTCCAATCCTGCACAATTCGCTGAAACCCACGCCAGATGCGGGAAAAAAAATTTTCACCATGTTGATATTTTGTTAAAATCCTGGCTTATTTTTGCAACCTGTTGAAGTGCAGTATACGCACTAAAAGGAGATTTTTCCACATTTATACAACAGATTGTATATATGATCCACCATAGACCGATTGTCAAAACGTTTATCTTCAGTATCCTCCTCTCCACGCTGGTTTCATTGGCAAATATGGGTTATGCGCAAGGCGGAGCAGCCGCAGGTGATGCAGCAAAGGGAAAGGCTTTGTTTACCACCAATTGCGCGTCCTGTCACAACCCCATCAAACAGATCACGGGGCCTGCGTTGAAAGGAGTGACCGAGCGTGTACCGGACAAGAAACTCCTGCACGACTGGATCAAGAACAATCAGAAGGTGCTTGCAGCGGGCAATCCGTATTTTACTAAGTTGTACAATGACTTTAGTAAGACCCCGATGAACACATTCCCCGGCCTCAGCGATGCGGATATCGACGACATCCTGAAGTATGTGGAGACGTATCAGGCGCCTTCGACTACTCCGGGCGGCGATGGTGTTACTCCGAAAACCGAGGAGAGCGACAATACGCTGCTCTATGGCATCCTTACCCTGATCCTGGCGGTCATCATGTTCGTCCTGCTCCAGGTGAACAGCAGTCTGAAAAAGCTTTCCGACGACAAGGAAGGGATCCCTGCACAGGAGCCTATCCCCTTCTATCGTAATAAGGTATATATCACCTTTGTCATTCTCATCCTCTTTGTGCTTGGTGGTTTCTGGGTAGTACAGGGCGCCATCGGACTGGGTCGTCAGCAGAACTATCAGCCGGAACAGCCCATCTTCTATTCGCATAAAGTACATGCGGGTATCAACCAGGTGAGCTGTTTGTATTGTCACGGCAATGCCTGGGACAGCAAGCATGCGACGGTGCCTTCTTTGAATGTGTGTATGAACTGTCACGCCGCCATCAACGAATATTCAAAAGGCCCCAAGCTGTACCGTGAAGATGGTTCCGAGGTAGATGGCACGGCGGAGATCGCCAAGCTGTACAAGCATGTCGGCTATGATGCCAAGACGGGCAAGTACGATACAAATGCCGCATCGCCTGTAGAATGGACCAAGATCCACAATCTTCCCGACCATGTATACTTCAACCATTCCCAACACATCCGCGTAGGCAAAGTACAGTGTCAAACCTGCCATGGTCCTATCCAGGAAATGGACGAAGTAAAACAGTTTTCCGCCCTGAGCATGGGCTGGTGCATCAACTGTCACCGCACGACCAAGGTGAACTTTGGCGACAGCACCGGTAATGGCAATAAGTTCTACAGCGTTTATGAGAAGTTCCATCAGGACCTGAAGAATCATGACAAGGACAGCATAACTGTTGAGAACATCGGCGGTACGGAGTGTCAGAAATGTCACTATTGATCCTGCGCCCTGTACAGGGCCTTATCCCGCAGCCAATGGAAATCAAACTTAGAAAAGAAGATCTTAGATATAGGCGGACCACAGGGACGCCGGCCGAAGGCCCATCATCAGCGAGTGTACCGGGGATGGGTCAAATTTCGGAAAAACCATACCCGGGACACAGAATATAATGTAAAATTCAAACCCCGTTAGAGGCCGCATCGAACGGATCTTATTAAGGGGGTGAAATTTCTCAAATATGAGCGACAAAAAGTACTGGCAAAGTTTCGGAGAGCGCAGCAACAGTGAAGCGTTTCAGAAATCAACGGAAAATGAATTCAGAGAGGATCTGCCGTTGGAAGGCCTGGATGGAAAAGGATTGCTCGACGCGAAACACCCCCGCAGGGATTTTCTGAAATATTTAGGTTTCAGCACGGCTGCAGCGGCGCTGGCTGCGTCCTGTGAGGTTCCTGTCAGAAAAGTAGTACCCTACGTAAACAAGCCGGATAATATGATACCGGGTGTTGCCGACTGGTATGCTACCACCTACAATGTGGGTGGGGATATCGTACCTGTAGTCGCCAAGGTAAGGGACGGTAGGCCTATCAAGCTGGAAGGCAACGAGATGGCCAAGGGTTATACCAATGGCGCCACTTCTGCCAGGGTGCAGGCTTCGGTGCTGGACCTGTATGATACCGCCCGCCTCCGATTCCCCGTACAGATGGTGGATGGCAAGCCACAAGAGGTGAGCACATTCGACGCCTTCGACAAGCTGGTAAGCGATTCGCTGGCCGGGTCTGCCGGTGCGCCGCTGGTCATTCTTACGGGCACGATCACTTCTCCCACTACCAAACAGATCATCACTGAATTTTTAGCGAAATATCCCGGCAGCCGTCACGTACAGTATGATGCGGATGGTTATTCCGGCATACTGCTGGCCAACCAGACTACATACGGCAGAAAGGCGATCCCTTCTTACAAGTTCGAGAATGCGGAGGTTGTCGTAAGCCTCGGCGCGGACTTCCTCGGGACATGGCTTTCCCACCTGGAATACAGCCAGGGTTATGCCAAGAACAGGAAGATCGATGAGAAGGCCCCGAAGATGAGCAAGCATTATCAATTCGAGAGCCTGCTGTCCATGACGGGCGCGAATGCGGATGATCGCTATGTACACCGTCCTTCCGAAGCCGGCGCTGTGGCCCTGGCCCTGCTGGCCGAGCTGGGTGGAAGCGTTTCGGCCCCTGCCCTGGACGATAAACTAAAAGCCGGCATCAAGAAGGCTGCCAAGGACCTGGCGGATCACAAGGGTAAAGCCCTGGTGGTCAGCGGCAGCAACAATCCTGATATACAAGTAATCGTCAACGCCATCAATGAAGCCATCGGCGCGGGCGGCACTACCATCGACTGGTCTGCTCCCCTTCAAACACGCCAGGGCATCGATAGCGAAATGAATACGCTGGTGGCGGATATGAATGACGGCAAAATTGGCGCGCTGCTGATCTATGGCGTCAATCCTGCCTATGACTATTACAATGCAGCCGGGTTCAAGACCGGTCTGGCGAAGGTAAAGACATCTATCTCCTTCAACGATCGTTTGGACGAGACTACCGAGCTGGCGAAGTTCGTGCTGCCTGCTCCTCACTTCCTGGAGAGCTGGGGTGATGCGGAGCCCAAGCCCGGATACTTCAGTTTTATCCAGCCCACGATCGCGCCTCTCTTCAAGACAAGGCCTTTCGAGGACAGCCTGTTGAAATGGAGCGGTAGCGCTGTTACGTACGAAAATTATTTTTCACAATATTGGAAGAGCAAGCTGGGCAGCATGGAAGCCTATGAGAAGGCCCTGCAGGAGGGTGTGGTAGAGGCCACTACCGCAGCTGCCGCTGGTGTATCCTACAGCAATGCCAAGGTTGCGGAGGCTGCGGGTGCGATTGCGGGCATCAAGAAGGGCGCCGGCTTCGAACTGGCGGTCTATCAAACGATAGCTTTGGGTACGGGCGCACAGGCCAACAACCCCTGGCTGCTGGAATTACCTGATCCCGTTACGAAAGCAACATGGGACAACTATATCGTTGCCTCTCCCAAGTTTGCCAAGGATCATTTCAACCTGGATCTGGCCGATCGTCGTCAGACCGACAAGTACGAGGTGAATCCCGAGAAGCATATGATCACCATAAAGGTGAATGGCAAGGAGTCTGTGCCCATGCCTGTGGTATTCGTACCTGGTATGGATAACAATACCCTTGGTATCGCCGTAGGTTTTGGCCGTCAGAGCGCGAAGGCGGACAACACCTCCGACTTTATCGGCAAGTCCGTGGTAGGCGCCGGATGGAATGCCTTCCCCTACCTGGGTTACAACGGGACGACGGTGGAATGGAGCGCCATTGTGGACGGAATAAATGATAAAGTTTCCGCAGAGCAATACAAGGTGGCGGTGACACAGACCCACAGCAGCTACGAGGAGCGTACGCAGGTGGTGAAGGAAGTGACGTTGGATCAGTTCATCAAGAACCCCAAAGAGATACATGAAGAGCGGGAAGCCGAATTGAAGCCTTTTGGCGGGATCGAAAATTTCGATAAAGACGGAACGCTGTATCCCTATTACGATAAGCCCGGTATCAAGTGGGGCATGTCCATCGATATGAATGCCTGCTATGGCTGTGGCGCCTGTGTGGTAGCCTGTCATGCAGAGAACAATGTTTCGGTGGTGGGTAAGAGCGAGGTATTGCGCTACCATGATATGCACTGGCTGCGGATCGACCGCTACTTCAGCGGTGACCTGGAAGACCCGAACAGCATCCAGACTGTATTCCAGCCCATGCTCTGTCAGCATTGCGACAACGCTCCCTGCGAGAATGTATGTCCTGTTGCCGCCACGAACCACAGCAGCGAGGGTTTGAACCAGATGGCTTACAACAGGTGTATCGGTACAAGGTATTGCGCCAACAACTGTCCTTATAAAGTACGTCGTTTCAACTGGGCCGATTATACGGGCGCGGACAGCTTCCCGAACAACCAGGACCAGACGACGGTGGGCAAACTGGACCCGACTGTGTTCCAGATGAACGATGACCTGACCCGCATGGTGCTGAACCCGGATGTTACTGTCCGCAGCCGGGGTGTGATGGAGAAATGTTCTTTCTGTGTACAACGTCTGCAGGAAGGCAAGCTGAAGGCCAAGAAAGAGAACAGACCGCTGAAGGACCTGGAAGATGTCCGGACCGCCTGCCAGCAAGCCTGCTCTTCCGACGCCATCGTGTTCGGCAATGTCAACGACAAGGAAAGCCTGGTAAGCAGGACCCGGAAGGACAATTCACAGCGGTTGTTCTATGTCATCGAAGAGACGCATACTTTGCCCAATGTGAATTACCTGGCCAAGGTCCGTCATACGGATGTGATCAGGGGTGTGAAGAAAGAGGAAGGAGAAGGCGCCGCTGCGGAAAAGGCGGAGAAGCATGCATAAGCAGTAATGTAAACCAATAGGAAAAGAATTAACAGTCGCGGCTTTAGGGCCGGATTAAAAGCTCAAAATACTATGGCATCAATAAGGTACGAATCACAGGTAAGACCGCCCCTGGTTGTGGGTCAGAAAGGTTATCACGAAGTCACGGAAGATATTGTGCGTCCGATAGAGGCCAGTCCTTCCCGTGCATGGTGGATCGGCTTTCTGATCTCGGTGGGTCTGCTAACTTTCGGGATCATCTCTGTGACGCATGAGGTGGTCTACGGGGTAGGCCAGTGGAACCTGAACAGGACCATTGGATGGGGATGGGATATTACCAACTTCGTCTGGTGGGTCGGTATCGGTCACGCCGGAACGCTGATCTCCGCGATCCTTTTGCTGTTCCGTCAGGGATGGCGTACGGGTGTGAACCGCGCCGCCGAGGCCATGACGATCTTTGCGGTCATGTGCGCCGGTCAGTTCCCTATCTGGCACATGGGTCGTGTGTGGATGGCCTTCTTTGTAATGCCTTACCCCAATACCCGCGGTCCTTTGTGGGTGAACTTCAACTCCCCCCTGCTGTGGGACGTGTTCGCCATCTCGACATACTTTACCGTATCGCTGCTGTTCTGGTATTCCGGTCTGTTGCCTGATCTGGCTACCGTACGGGACAGGGCCAAGCTGAAATGGAGGAAATTGTTCTATGGTATCACTTCTTTTGGCTGGACGGGTAGCGCCAAGCACTGGCAACGTCATGAGGCTTTGTCCCTGGTGTTGGCAGGTCTCAGTACGCCACTGGTACTTTCCGTGCATACGATCGTATCCTTCGACTTCGCCACTTCCGTTATCCCCGGCTGGCATACGACCATCTTCCCCCCTTACTTCGTTGCGGGCGCCATCTTCTCCGGGTTTGCCATGGTGCAGACACTGCTCCTGGTGACGAGGAAGGTGTTGAAGCTGGAAGAATATATTACGATAGAGCATATCGATGTAATGAATAAGGTAATTGTGTTGACGGGTTCTATTGTGGGGGTCGCGTACCTGACGGAGCTGTTTATTGCGTGGTATGGTCAGAATACTTTCGAGAACTGGGCCTTCATGCAGAATCGTGTCAATGTATTCAGCCCCTATGGATGGAGTTATTATCTGATGATGGGTTGTAACGTATTGTCTCCCCAGATCTTCTGGTTCAGGAAGATGAGAAGGAACCTCACTGTCACCTTCTTTATGTCTGTGATCGTGAATATCGGCATGTGGTTCGAGCGTTTTGTGATCATCGTTACATCCATCTATCGTGACTATATCCCCAGCAGCTGGTCTACTTATTACAGACCTACTATCTGGGAGGTCGGGTTCTACCTGGGAACGTTCGGGTTGTTCTTTACCTGCTACTTCCTCTTCTCCAAGTTCTTCCCTGTTATCGCCGTTGCGGAGATCAAGCACATTCTGAAGAAATCCGGTGCGATCTACAAGGATAAGATGGGCGCATTGGAGCAGGAGCCGGTGGAGGAGTTTGCGGCAGAGTACACGCATGGGCATGGTCATGAAACTGCGCACGCACACTAAAAGCAGACCACGGGTCTGCTGGCCGAAGGCCCATCATAAGAGGTGCGACGGGGATGGGCTAAATTTGGGAACAGACCGTACCCGGCGCACAATTGGATAAGACGATCTATTAATAATACAAGATTATGGCAGTTAAAAAATTTGTTGTAGGATATTTCGAGGATGAGCCGGAGCTGTTCGACGGAGTAAAAAAGGTCCGTAAGGCAGGCTATAAGATCCATGACGTATACACGCCTATGCCCATCCACGGACTGGATAAGGCAATGGGTCTGCGGGATACGAGCCTGCATACGGCCGGATTTATCTATGGCATCACGGGGACCACGACCGCGCTTAGCGGCATTGGCTGGATCTTCAATGCTGACTGGCCTCTCAATTTTGGCGGCAAGTCGCATTTCTCGCTCCCTGCGTGGATACCTATTACATTTGAGCTGACTGTTTTGTTCTCGGCAGTGGGTATGGTGCTGACTTTTTGCTGGCTTTGTCAGCTGGCGCCTTTTGTTCGGAAGCATCATTTCAATCTGCGGAGCACGGATGACCAGTTCACGATGGTGATCGAGCTGACTGGCAAAAGCAGCGAGGCGGATGTGCAGGCCTTTATGAGCTCCATTGGGGCAAAGGGTATCAACGTGCAGAATGCTGAGACCGGCTGGTGGCTGGGCCGATATGACAAGGACAAGGGTCCTTATGATAAGGCTGAAGGGATAGAATTGGCTTAAGAACGAACCGGCTTCGTCCGCCGGCGGGAGGTTCGAAGGTCTACAGACATTGGATTAAAACTGATAAAGAACGCTGAATTCTTATAGAATGAAAAAAGTAACCATCTTATCGATTTTTGTTATTGCGATGGCAGTTATCGCCGGGTGCGGCGGCGTCAGGCGTGATCCGGGAAGAGTGTATATGCCGGACATGGCGTACAGCCGGGCTTATGAGACGTATTCTGTTACCGACTCCATGAAAGAGGCGCTGGCCAAGCAGGGCATCCATTTCAGCAATGTGCCGGTACCAGGTACGATCAAGAGGGGTGAGATATTCCCTTTCCTGATCGGGAAGGATAAAGATGGCGATACGGTGAACTATTTTGCTTCCAGGGCAGTGAGGAACCCGCTGACCTCTTTCGATACGGTGGAGGCTGAGCGTCTTTACCTGGTGAACTGCGGCATCTGTCACGGCGGAAAGCTGGACGGCAATGGCCCGTTGTACAAAGGCGGGGATGGTCCTTTCCCGGCAAAGCCTGCCACACTGGTGGGGGATGCAAAATATGAGACCATGCCCGAGGGTCAGATGTACTATTCCGTCACCTACGGTAAGAACAAGATGGGCAGCTATGCATCACAATTGAGTACGCACCAGCGGTGGATGGTGATCGGATATATCAAATCAAAACAAGGAGCAGGCAAGAGCGCCGGTGGATCGACTGCTGGAGCTGATTCGACTGCGAAGAAATAAAGGATTAAAGAATACATTTAAATATTTTTTAGAATGTCATCGATTAAAGAACATTTTGAAATACCCGGCCGATATAAGCAGTGGTCTTTTGGCCTGATGGGTGTGGGCATACTCTCGTTGATCGTCGGATTTATTTTATACGGCTCGGCTGATCATGGCACGCGTTTTTGGGCCACCATGCTGCAGAACAGCGTATATTTTCTTCTGATCGTCAATGCGGCTATGTTCTTCTTTTGCGCTACTACCCTGGCCTGGGGCGGTTTCCAGATGACATTCCGCCGGGTGACCGAAGCGATCTCCGCGAGTGTGATCCCCATCGGAACGATCACTTTTATCATTTTGATGTGTATCGTATTCGGAGGCAAGGACACGATCTACGAATGGCTGAATAAGGACAAAGTGGCGCACGACGAAATACTGAAAGGCAAGAGCGGATTCCTCAGCCCGACCTTTTTTACTGTGTGGAGCATCCTTACGATAGGTCTGTGGATGGCGCTGGGTATAAAGATGCGGAGTCTCTCCCGCAGCATCGACAATCATAAGCTGACGGTGGAAGAAGGTAAGAAATACATGTTCACCAATACGATCTGGGCTGCTATTTACATCGTTTGGTTTGCCCTGACGGTGGCTTCCGTGACTCCGTGGCTGTGGCTGATGAGCATCGACGCGCACTGGTTCTCCACTATGTACAGCTGGTATACGTTCGCGAGCACGTTCGTAGCAGGCATGGCGTTGATCTCTCTTTTCGTAATATATCTGAAGAACAGGGGTTACCTGGAATATGTCAATCAGGAGCACCTGCATGACCTTGGCAAGTTCCAGTTTGCCTTCTCCATCTTCTGGACCTATCTCTGGTTTGCCCAGTTCATGCTGACCTGGTATGCAAACATCTCGGAGGAGACCATTTATTTCAAGCCCCGCTTTGAAGGCGCCTATACGGGTATCTTCTATCTGAACCTTATCATCAACTTCCTGGCTCCCCTGTTGATCTTTATGAGCAGGAACTCCAAACGTAATTATGCAACGGTGACTTTCATGTCGATACTGATCATATTCGGACACTGGCTGGATTTCTATCAGATGGTCTTCCCGCACCATTATACGGATCATGTGCCTATGAACCTGTTCGACTTCGGCATCGCGCTTGGGTTTGTCGGGCTGATCATGTGGCAGACGGGAACGGTATTGAGCAAATACCCTCTGCTGGCAAAGAACCACCCATTCCTGAAAGAAAGCATCATCCATCATACTTAAATCGTTTAAAGTATAATCATGTCAACTATTTTTCTGTTACTGATCCTGTTATTAGGCTTTCTCATCACCTTTCAGATTGCGAAGGCAAGCGAGTATGTAGGTGTGTTGAAAGGCGAAAAGAAAAATTTTGAGCAGAACAACCGTGTCAATGGGTTCCTGATGATAGCTTTCCTCGTATTGGGGCTCATCGGAGTGTGGTGGTGCAATGATCTTTATAAAGGCAAGATCCTTGGCGAAGCCGCTTCCTCGCATGGGAAGGAGATCGATACGATGCTGTATATCACGATCGCGATCACGGGTGTGGTATTCTTTATTACGCAGATACTGCTTTTCTGGTTTGCCTATAAATACCAGTATTCGGAGAAGAGGAAGGCCTACTACTTCCCCCATGACAATCGTCTGGAGATCATCTGGACGGTAGTTCCGGCAATTGCGCTGACCGTGCTGGTAGGTTTTGGCCTTTTCTATTGGTTCCGTATCACGGGTGAGGCACCAAAAGACGCCCTGCAGGTGGAGGTCACGGGCAAGCAGTTCGGCTGGATCTTCCGCTACCCCGGTAAGGACAACACTTTCGGTAAAAAATATTTCAAGAACATCAGCGATAAGGATGGTAATTCCCTGGGCCTTCTGTGGGACGATCCATATTCCCATGACGACATCGTCGTAGGCAACGAGATGTACATCGTAAAGAATCAGCCCGTGAAGTTGATCATCAACTCCCGCGACGTGGTGCATGACGTGGGCCTGGTGCATTTCCGCATGAAGATGGACGCCGTGCCGGGTACGCCCACAACCATGTGGTTTACCCCCATATATACGACGGATGAGATGAAAGAGAAGACGCACAATCCTGATTTCGAGTATGAGATCTCCTGTGATCAGATGTGCGGAAGGGGTCACTATACGATGCGCGCCATTGTTAAAGTTGTGACGCCGGAAGAGTTTATCCTCTGGAAAGCCAAGCAAAAGCCGAATTTTGTGCAGGTATTCCCGGCGAAGGAGCCTTCCAGCGCGGTAAAGACCGATTCGACAGCCGGCAGCCCCATGAAGGCGGGACTGTAGGCAATGACAATAGATTATAAAAGATTATAAGCAGCGACCGGGTTATCAATTAAAATTTTTCTCATGAGCAACGAAGCAGCATTACATGGACATTCTGATGTAGCTCACGCACATGGCGTAGACATACACCATGAGGAGCATGGCCATCACAAAGAGACTTTTATTACGAAGTACGTCTTCAGCCAGGATCATAAAATGATCGCCAAGCAATTCCTTATCACGGGGATGATCTGGGCCATCCTGGGAGGATTGATGTCTGTATTGTTCCGTCTGCAACTGGGTTATCCGGACACGCACTTCCAGATCCTGGAAGATTTGCTTGGCAGCAAATGGGCCAAAGGCGGGCAGATCCAGCCTGAATTCTACTATGCGCTGGTGACCATGCACGGAACGGTGCTGGTGTTCTTCGTACTCACGGGTGGACTGAGCGGAACCTTTGCCAACTTCCTTATTCCGCTGCAGCTGGGCGCCAGGGATATGGCTTCTCCCTTCCTGAACATGCTGTCTTACTGGTTCTTCTGGCTGGCCAGCGTGGTGATGCTCTCCTCTCTCTTTATCGAGACGGGTCCTGCCAGCGGTGGTTGGACGTCCTATCCGCCATTGAGCGCCCTGGGGGATGCCTCAGAGGGGTCTAAGACCGGGATGGACCTATGGCTTATTTCCATGGCCCTGTTCGTCGTCTCTTCGCTGCTGGGTGGTTTGAACTATATCTCTACGATACTCAACCTGCGTACAAAGGGTATGAGCATGACCCGTATGCCGCTGACCATCTGGGCGTTGCTCTTCACGGCCATCCTGGGGGTATTGTCCTTCCCCGTCCTGCTTTCCGGCTTCATCCTGCTGCTGTTCGACCGTCACGCCGGTACGAGCTTCTATCTCAGCGATATTTTCCTTGCCTCCGGTAAGGCCCTGCCCAATGAGGGTGGCAGCGCCATCCTATACCAGCACTTGTTCTGGTTCTTAGGGCATCCGGAGGTGTATATCATCATATTACCTGCGATGGGTCTGGTATCCGAAGTAATGTCGGTAAATGCGCGGAAACCCATTTTTGGATACATGGCCATGGTGGGATCCATGTTCGCCATCGCCATCCTCGCGTTCCTGGTATGGGCGCACCATATGTTCGTCACGGGTCTGAACCCCTTCTTAGGATCGGTGTTCGTACTGTTGACGCTGCTGATTGCGGTACCTTCCGCCATCAAGGTATTCAACTGGCTGACGACCTTGTGGAAAGGCAATATCCGATTCACTCCCGGGATGCTCTTCGCCATCGGCTTTGTGAGCATGTTCATCTCCGGCGGATTGACGGGTATATTTTTGGGTAACTCCACGCTGGATATTCATTTGCATGATACCATGTTTGTTATCGCCCACTTCCATATTGTGATGGGTGTATCCGGGATATTGGGCATGTTCGCGGGTATCTACCACTGGTTCCCCAAGATGTATGGCCGTTATCTGAACAATACGATGGCCTACATCCACTTTTGGATCACGCTGGTCGGCGCGTACCTGATCTTCTGGCCTATGCACTATGAGGGTCTGGCCGGGATGCCGCGTCGTTATCTCGATGTCAGCGGCTGGCTTAGCTTCAACCAGTTCGGCGGTCTGAACAGGTTCATCTCTACGGTGGCCATGATCGTATTTGCCGTACAGCTGTTGTTCGTATTCAACTTCTTCTATTCCATATTCAAGGGCAGGAAAGTGATCACTCAGAACCCCTGGGGGGCCACTACCCTGGAATGGACGGCTCCGATCCGCCCCGGTCATGGCAACTGGCCTGGCGAGATCCCGGAAGTACATCGTTGGGCGTATGATTATGCCAAGGACGGCAGGGAATTCATTCCCCAGACCGAGCCCCTGGGCAGCAATGAAAGCGCACATTGATGAGTGAGTCTAGTTCTTTTAAATCGTCGTCTGCGCGGCGTGGTGCGCGCGGCAAAATGCAGGACTACAAACTGCTGATCAAGTTCAACCTCAGCTTTATGGTTGTGTTTTCGGCCTTGATCAGCTATTTGCTGGCGCCGAAAGTGAAAGCTTATGACCTGGGGTCCATTCTTCTCTTCTTTTTAGGAGGAATGCTGGTCACGGGCAGCGCCAATACGATCAACCAGATCGTTGAGAAGGATACGGATGCCCTGATGAAGCGTACGGCCAACCGGCCGGTGGCTTCGGGGAGGATGAGTGTACAGGAGGCCTGGGCCTTTGCGGTGATCGCGGGTCTTGGTGGAGTAGCGCTCCTCTGGTGGTATTTCAACTTCCTTTCAGCTGCGCTGGCTGCCTTCAGTCTGTTTGTATATGCATTTATATATACGCCGCTGAAGAAGATCAGTTCCATTTCCGTGCTGGTCGGCGCTGTGCCGGGCAGCTTGCCCTGTCTTATCGGCTGGGCGGCGGGTAATGATGATCTGGCTGCCGGCGGGTGGGTGTTGTTCGCCATCCAGTTCTTTTGGCAGTTCCCGCATTTTTGGGCAATAGCCTGGATCGCGCATTCGGATTATGCAAAGGCTGGTTTCAAGCTGTTGCCGTCCAATGAGGGTCCGACAAAATACAGTGCGATACAGGCCATCATCTATTCGTTGTTGCTGCTGCCTGTAGGTGTGCTGCCTTATTTCACGGGGATCAGCGGGATCGTGAGCCTGGTGGTCGTACTGATAGCCAATCTGTTCATGGTTGGGCAATGTGTAAGGCTTTATAAAGAAATGACGGCGAAGGCGGCGAGGCGTGTGATGTTCAGCAGTTATATTTATTTGCCGGTGGTTTTATTGGCACTATTATTAGATAAAGTTTCCTGAGTGATAGAAGCAAACATAAAAGTGAACGAGCAGAGAAAGAAAATACATCCCCATAAATTCACGTTGTGGGTGGCGTTGGGCAGCATTGTGATGATGTTTGCCGGACTGACGAGCGCGTATATTGTGAAGAGGGATCAGGCGGCCTGGACCAGCTTCCCTATTCCGAGGGCTTTCTGGTATTCCACGGCTGCGATCCTGATCAGCAGTGTGACGATACAGATGGCCCTGAAGGCGTTCAAGGGCCGGGAAATGTTGAAATATCGTAATCTGATAACGCTGACGATGGCACTGGGGATTGGATTTGTCGCGTTGCAATGGTTGGGGTTCAGGAGTATCTGGGATCAGGGGATCACCTTCAAGGGTTCGGGCGGCGGACAGTTCCTTTATATCATTGCGGGGCTGCATGCTGCGCACGTGCTGGGTGGGATCGTAGCGTTGATCGTTATGTTTATCAAGGCGTACGCGTCGAAGATGCGGCGGTATAACAGCATACCGGTGGAGCTGATGAGCACTTATTGGCATTTTGTAGACCTGTTATGGGTGTACCTGTTCATTTTCTTTATCGGGATAAGATAGGCTTGTGCGGACCAGGGTCCGGAGGCCGGGCATTATAAATTGTTAAAAAACTTTGTAAACCAACAACTATAGAACATGGCACAAATGGCACCAGCAGGAACAAAATGGTGGAGCGGCGGAAAGAGTCCGTTCAATGTGGAGTATGGGAAGCTGATGATGTGGTATTTTTTGATGAGCGATGCATTCACATTCGGCGCTTTTCTCATATCCTACGGCTCTATCAGATTTGCCACGAACGGCTGGCCTGACCCCAACGAGGTCTTCAAGGCATTTCCATTTATACATGGTGTGAACCTGCCGCTGGTGTTTGTGAGCCTGATGACGTTTATCCTGATCGCCAGCTCGGTGACGATGGTACTCGCGGTGGCTGCGGGGCATAACAATGACCAGAAAGGTGTAACGAAGTATATGATCCTTACCATCATCGGTGGTCTGATGTTCCTGGGCTGTCAGGCATGGGAATGGACGCACCTGCATGGTGAAGGCGCCTGGTGGGGAAGGAATCCTTTCGTGAATGCCGATGGCACCGTAGCGACTACGAATTTTACCAATTTCTTCTTTACCATTACGGGTTTTCATGGTTTCCACGTATTTTCCGGGGTGATCATCAATATCATTATGCTGATCAAGAACCTCCGGGGTGATTTTGCCAAGAGGGGCCATTACCTGATGATCGAGAAGGCCGGTCTGTACTGGCACTTTGTGGACCTGGTATGGGTATTCGTATTCACTTGTTTTTATTTGCTTTAAATCATTCTTTGTAATTATATAGTATGGAAAATATTAAGACAATCGACACAGGTCATCACGAACCGCACTTCGACACGAAGCCTATCTGGAGGACGTTCTGGATATTGTTGGGCATTACGCTTTTTGAGCTGTTGCTGGCGACCATTCATATCAAGACTGACGGAAAGTTCCCGCCCAAGCTGGCGCTCAACGGTATGTATCTGATCCTGACCTGTGCGAAGGCGTTCTATATCATTGCAGAGTTTATGCACCTGCGTCATGAGATAAAGAACATGATCATGACGGTGGCGATACCGGCTACGCTCTTTATATGGTTTATCATCGCATTCCTCTGGGATGGCAATTCGTATAGGGAACTGCGCAACCGCTATGACAGGCATCACTTCGAGCAGCAGCAAGTAAAGGCTCCGCCAACGGAAGAGCACGAGCCGGCGGCAAAGAAACCCGGTGCGGCTGAGTAATTCTTCCGCGATGGTATTAACTTATTTGGGAGACCACCTTCGGTGGTCTTTCGCTATTTTTGCAGTATGATTTTTTCAGTATGAGCAAGAAAGCATTGTTAGCGATATTGGTGGCGGTATGTATTCCACTGGTATTCTATGCGATAGCAAGCCGGTACCATGTGCCTATGCCCCGGCGGTATTATCCTGATTCGGTGACCAGCCGGATAGAGCATGGGAAAGAGGTGACGGATACGGTCTGGCACAGCGTGGCCAACCTCAGCCTGCAAAATCAGCTGGGTGAGCAGGTGAGCCTGGACCAGGAGAAGGGCAAGGTATTTATCGTCGACTTTTTCTTTACGCATTGCGCCAGCATCTGTCCTATCCTGACACGTAACATGCGTCAGTTGCAGGATCGGTTGAAAATAAAAAATGAGGTGAAGCGGGTGGATACGACCTTCGTGCGGTTTGTTTCTTTGACGGTGGACCCGCAGCACGACTCTGTGCCGGTGATAAAAAAATATGCGGATAAGTATGGCGTCAATCCCGATGTGTGGTGGATGCTGACAGGCCCGAAGAAGACCATCTATGACTTTGCGCTGAATGAGCTAAAGCTGGGGCTGCAGGATAGCGTCAGTGTGGATTCGAACTTTGTACACACCGACTATATCGCCCTTTTAGATAAGGACAGGGTGGTCCGCGGGTATTATCATGGCACGGATACGGTCGAGCTTGCCAGGCTGGCTGACGACATCGTATTTATCATGCTGGAAAAAGATAAGAACACAAAGTCCATTTTTACGGAATTGAAACCATTGATGATTCCCTTTGCTGTCATAATTTTGGGTACCATCGGCGCGGTGATCTATTTCTCCCGCCGGCAAAAGAATAGATTTGTATGAATCGTAATCTCACTGTTCCTATCATCATCGTTAGTATTGCTATCCCGGTGGCCGTTGCATTTATAATACTCGTGCCGCAGGTAAAGGTCGACTTTGGGTTCAATACGCATTTTCTCCCCTTATTCCATGCCATATTGAATTCCAGCACGGCCATCCTGCTGCTGGCGAGTCTGTATTTTATCCGGAAAGGGCAGATAACGGCGCACAAGCGGGCCAACCTCACGGCGGTCGTGCTCAGCAGTATCTTTCTCATTTCCTATGTGATCTATCATAGTTCTCATCCGTCCACTCTTTACGGGGACGTCAACCATGATGGAGTAGTCAGCGCTGATGAGAAGGCTGCGGCAGGGCCGTTGCGATATGTCTATTACTTTATTCTCAGCACCCATATCATTTTATCTGCCGTGATAATTCCTTTTGTGCTCTTCACTTTGCAGCGGGCCTTCCAGGAAAGGTTCGACAAACATCGCCGGCTGGCGAGGATCACATGGCCGATGTGGTTTTATGTGGCGGTCACGGGTGTGATCGTGTATCTGATGATCAGTAAATATTATTGATCGGCGGGTCATAATTCTTTTGAGGGGTCCCAGAACAGGCGGGCGAAGTCTACTACTTTGTTGTTCTTTACTGTTACGCCTTCTTTTTCCAACAGTTGTTGCATTTTTTCCGGTGGATTGAAATGATGGCGTCCTGTCAGCAGTCCGATGCTGTTGACGACCCGGTGGGCGGGAACGGGCCTTTTGGCGAGGTGACAAGCGTTCATGGCCCAGCCTACCATGCGGGCGGAGCTGCGGGTGCCCAGGGCGGCGCCGATGGCGCCGTAGGATGTGACGCGACCTTTGGGGACCTGGCGGGCTACTTCATGGACGAGTTCGAAGAAATTATCGTCCTTCTTACCGGAGGGGCGGACGGCGGTGAGTTTTTCGCGAGTGGGGGTGCGGGAGGACGCCGGTCTGGCGGACTTTTTTGCGGGGGATTTAGCTTTCTTTTTAGATGTAGCCATAACGAGATTTAAATTTTTGTAAGGAGTCCTGCCCCAATAGCGATGCCGATGCTGAGAAGGGTTCCTATTACAAGGTATTCGGTCTTTACTTCGGGCCTGTCTTTTTCATTGAAGCGGATAATACCTTTTGCAGTAACGAGCAAACCAATAGCAGAATATTGGCTTTGGAGAACCAGAACAAATACGATCAACCGTTCTATTACACCGATCCATTTTCCGGCGTTGGCAAGGCTCTCTGCATCTGCTATTTTTTGCCGCCATTGGTTAGTTAGCTTCCCTATGAGGATGCCGGCTGGTGTGGTAAGAAAAACGGCAAGAGCAGTAATTATCCAAAATTGGCGGTCGGTGGAGGAAACCATGGATGTATAGTTTTATCGAGGCAAAATGCTTTTCTTTCCTGTCTCTTACCCAGCTGTACGGCTGAAGAGCAAAATCTGTAAGGAGATGAGAAAGAAGTAGTTTTGTGAGCCAAACGGTGGCCATAGTATTCATAGTAAATAGTCGATAAGGTTTTCAAAATGTTGTAAGAGCTTTTTTATTTCGGGCCATCGTCCGGAGGCAGCGAGCTGGCTGACGGTGCTTTTTGATTTGCCCCGTTCAGCAACTACGTCCTGTTGAGTCTGGCCCATAAGGAGGCCGGAAATAACTTCAGCCTGTTTGGCCGTCATATTGCTAAAAATGACATTGATATAATCGGCCAGGATTTCCAGCCCTGTATTGATCTGGCTATTCCCTGTCGTGATAATCAGCCGGGTGTCCTTTTTCTGTAATTCATCGAACGCCCGACCTGATAATAAAAAGGCCTCTCCTTTTGCGGAAGCCAGCTTTTTCACCGGCTCTGAAATAGCCCCTATGCCAATGCTTATGCGAATGTCATAGGATGCGTTTCTCTTGTCTTTTGTCTGGCTGATAGCGTAGGTTCTGCATAGCAACGCTATTCGCAGACTGCTTTTAGGCTCTTTTATATAAGCCTGGAAACTATCTCCACGATAGAATTCGAATGAATAGGGGGTAAGGATCGAACTTAGGCTTTTAAGCAATTTTTTTTCCGTAGCAGGGTTGAGCTTTGTAAAATTAACAATATCCCCTATCAATACTGCCCGTAATTTTTTAGACTTTTCCATGGGTAATCTTTGGGATGCGTGTTCGTATAAATATACGAATATTTTAGAAGTTCGTATAGGGATACGGAATATTGTGAAGTTCGTATAAAATGCCGAACTGGAGATCTTTAGCCGAGCGAAGAGCTTTCTGTAGAATTGTTATCGGGAAATGCTTGTTGTGCTATCAATTTCGACCGGCGTGGCTCCGGTACGTTGACATAATTAAATGGGCAGTGTCTGCATCCATTGCCACAGCAATATCCTCTTTCCAGGTGGTATTTTTCCGTGAGGACCATCAATCCCTCTTCGTTGTAATAGAACTCTTCGCCTTCCCGGAACTGTTTCATTCTTTTTCGATGGTTTGCTGTTCCGCGTCGGGCTCCATTTCTCTTACTTTTTGTTGCAGCTCTTCGTCCAATAAAGGTAAGGGTGTGGAGGGCAGCGTAAAATGAAGATAATGTATGCGCTGGCTGCCTGCGATGTCGAGGCCTTCGTAATGGGTCTTTATCTTCAGCTCTTCCTTTGTGGGGCCGGGACCGGCATATATATTATCCGAGCTTTCCAGGAGGGGGAGTCCGTACATATCGATGACGAGGCGGGTGAAGTTATAGAGCACCGGCGAGTCCGTCTTTAAATGAATACGGCCGCCGGGTGTCAGGATCTGTTGATAGAGGCGCAGGAACTTGGGATGTGTCAGCCTTTTGCGGGCCTTGGACTTTCGCAGCTGGGGATCGGGAAAGGTGAGCCATATCTCTTCTACCTCTCCCGGCTTGAAATAGGTAGGGAGCCTGTCGATCTGTGTACGAAGAAAGGCGGCGTTGGTAATATTTTCCTGCAGGCATTTTTTGGCGCCTATGTAAATCCGATTGCCTTTCAGGTCGACTCCCAGGAAATTGCGCTGGGGATACATCTTAGCCAGTCCCACGGTGTATTCGCCTTTGCCGCAGGCCAGTTCGAGGGTGAGGGGATGATCATTCTTAAAGAACCCGGCCCATCGTCCGGCCATGTCTTCCGGGTATTGAAGGACATTGGGGAATGTTTGTATTGCGGCGAAACGGATCAGCTTTTTTTGGCCCATGGGGCAAAGGTACGGATGCGGGGGCAGGTAAATAAAAATCCCCGGCAAGCGCCAGGGATTTTATCGGGGTCAGGGGTAATTACCAGCCGGGGGTCTGTTTATAGGCGCCGTTGGCTGAAGAAATGACATCCGGGTCAATGGGCCAGGCCATGTGTTTATTGGGATCGAAACTACGGGCGGGCCACACCTGCTGTATGGTATAGGGGGAAAGGGGATTTGTCTTGTCGGTGTGGATGCGACCATGCAGGGGGGCATTGATGTTGGCGACGTCGCCCCATCTTTTCAAGTCTTCGAACCTGTCGGTCCACTCGCAGGCCAGCTCGCAGCGGCGTTCGTGTTTCAGATCGGCCATCGTGGGGCTGGCGATGGGGGCCAGGCCTACCCGTGCGCGTACTTCGTTCAGCGGGCCTGCGGCATCGCTGTTCTTACCCTGCTGGATAAGTGCTTCTGCCTTGAATAACAATATCTCGGCATAGCGCATCAGCGGGAGGTTGAGACTTGTTGTAGGATAGTCTCCATTCTGGTTGATATTCGGATTGGTGCCGGACTGGCCATTGGTGCCATAGGTATACGGCTCCATGTATTTGGCGATCTGGAACCCGGAGAGGCTGTTGGTGGAATGATAGCTCCAGGGCAGTCCGAAGTAAGTGAACTGGTCGCCGAAGTTTAGGATGGTGGCTTCGCGCCGGGGGTCGCCTGCCTCGTATTCGTCATACAATTCTTCGGTGGGCTGGAAATAGCCCCAGCCATTGTAAAGTCCCCATCCTTTGTTTTCGAGCACTACGCCCATGAACTCGGATCCGCCCTGTGTGCCGGAAGTGACGGACCAGATGTATTCGGAGCTCCAGTTATTGGCTATTTTGAAGACGGACTTGTAATTGTCAGCGGGGGTGGCTTGCCCGGTGATGAGGGCTCTTCCGCATTCATTCTTGATCCTGTCGCAGATGTCCGGGATGAGGGTCCATTTCGTATTGTCGTACTGGGCCCAGTATGCGTAGGTCTTGACGAGGTATCCCAATGCAGCGGCTTTGTGCGCGCGGCCCTGGTCGGCTGCGCTGTAGGTCTGAAACAGGGGCAACAATTCGGCTGCCCGTTGGAAGTCCGCGGCAATGGCGGCATAGTTGTCTGTCACGGAAGGCAGCTGGGGAGGGATGCGCTTGCCGAACTGCGGACTTTCCACGCTGTCATAAGGCACGCCCTGGTTCTTATGCCCCCAGAGGTAAGCGATCCAGAAATGGGCGAATCCGCGCATGAAATAGGCTTCGCCCAGGCCCCGGTTTTTCAGGTCAGCGGAAATATTGGTGGCGGTTTGCATACCTGCAATCGCCATATTGGCCTTGTTCAGGGTGGAATACAGGTCGTTCCATCCGCCGGACATATAACCTTCGTGCCCGGTGCAGGTGAAGTTCTTGATATGTTCCGCATTGGCTTTGGGCCGACCTACGATGAGGTCGTCGCTGGCATTCTGCATCCAGAAGAGGTTCCTGCCCCAGGTGGATTCAAAGGCCATCGAGATGTAGAGCGCAGCGGTGGATTTGGTCACCATGTCCGTGCCATTCCATTGATAAGCCGCGGTGGGCGTGCCATTGGGCTTGGTATCGACCCAGCTCTTACTGCAGGCACCCAGGACGAATACGGGTAGTATGAGGAGATAATTACTGATCTTGCGTTTCATGTTCTCTTTTTTTCAGGATTAAAAAGTAAGTTTTACACCGGCGGCATAGACCCTGGCAAGCGGGAATTGTCCGCCGTCGAAGCCAATTCCACCAACTTCCGGATCCATTCCACTGTATTTCGTGATGGTGATCAGGTTGTCCCCGCTGACGTATACACGCAGTGTGGTGTTACGGTAAAACCTGGGGAAGTTGTAGCCGATGACGACGCTCTTCAGGCGGAGATAATTGCCACTCTCCAGGTACCAGTCGGAAGCCGTCTGGAAGTTGTTGTTGGGGTCATTGGCCCTGATCATGGGAATGTTGGATTTGGTGTTGGTCGGAGACCAGGCATCCAGGATCTTGTCCCAGCGGTTGTAGCCCTGTTCGGCGCCGTTGAGGGTAGATTCCTTGAAGGCATGGAAGAGCTTTACGCCTGCTACGCCCTGCCAGAACATGCTGAGGTCAAAACGTTTCCAGCTGAGGTTGGCGGTGAATCCGTAGGTGAATTTCGGCAAAGCTGAGCCCATGTATACCCTGTCACTGTCATTGATCTGGCCGACCCCGTTGTGCTGCTTCAGGAATTTCAGGTCACCGGCATGAGCATTAGGCTGGATCTGGTTGCCGTTCTTGTCCATGTAATTGGCGGCCTCGGCATCGGTCTGGAATATACCGGCGGTCTTGACCAGCCAGTAAGACAGGTAAGGTTGCCCAACGATGGAGCGATAAGGGGACAGCGTTCCTCGCCAGGTGCTGCCGTCGGGCCATGAAGAGTTGGGATCCTGGTCGATGTACTTCACGCGGTTTTTGAGAGTAGCGAAGTTGGCGCTAAGTTCATAGCCGAGGTCTCCTGCTTTATCGCGCCAGGTGGCGGCGAACTCGAAGCCGGTGTTCTGAATTTTTCCCTGGTTGATGAGGGGGGCTCCGATGCCATATGTATTGGGCCAGTTCAGGGTTTGCCCAGTGATCAGGTTGTAGGTGAGCTTGTCGAAGTAATCCAGCGTGAACGAGAGTCTGTCTTTTAGCAGGCTGACGTCCAATCCCAGGTCTTTTTGTTCGGCCGTCTCCCAGGTGAGGTTGGTATTGGTAAAATTGCCTACATACAGCGCGGTTGACTGGGGGGCGCCATTCCCTACCTGGTAACTATAATCGTTGTTCAGGAGAGGATACCCGTAATAGGTAGGCACCGTGCTCAGGTTGCCGACACGTCCCCAGCTGCCCCTGATCTTGAGCAGGTTGACACCCGCCAGGTGGAAGAAGGGTTCGGAGCTGAGCTTCCAGGCGGCGGTGACACCCGGTACGCCGATGACACGGTGACCCAGGGGAAGTCTGTCGGCTATATCCCAACGGTAGCTACCGGTGAGAAAATACCGGTCGGCCCAGCTATAGGTGACTCTGCCTACATAAGAGAGATTCCTATCCTTCCAGTCCCAGTCTGTCGGCTTGATATCGGTGAAGTTCTGGGCATTGATAAAGAACTGGGACCAGGTTGCCTCATTATCGAAGGTCTTGGCGGAAGCCGAGAACCCTTTTCCGCCGGCCTCCTGTGCGGTGGTGGAGACCATGGCCCCGATGCTGTGCTGGCCGAAATTGTGGGCGTAGTTGATGGTATTTTCCCAGATCCAGCTATAGGGTTTGTTGGTGGAATAATCCAATTCATTCTGATCATTGGGCTTGCCCGGCTCTGTCCGTTTGGGAATGAAGTTCTTGTACAGGGATTGGCCCTGGCGGTAGGAAAAGCGGCTGATATAGGTAATGCCCGGTATGACATTGGTGACCTTCAGCTCGGAAACGGATTGAACGTCCAGGCTCTTGTCATAAGGCTGATTGCGGAGCAGGGTGGCTACCGGGTTGACGACGTCGCCGTGTATGCCCAGGTATTGGGAGTTCCTGGGTCCTACCCCGCCAAAAGTACCGTCGTCGTAATAAACGGTGGCTGCGCGCGGCATGTAGATAGCGGAGAGGATCGTTCCCGTATAGCCGCTCTCGGTGCTTGTCCCTCTTTTGTCATTGTTGTTGAGAAACAGCTCCTGCCTGAATTTTACGTGGCTGTCGAAGGTATAGGTCGCATTGAAGCGGAGGGACATGTTCTTTGCATAGGTATTCAGCAGGGTGCCTTCGTTCTCTTCATACCTACCCTGGAAAAGGGTGGAGAACTTTTCCGTTCCCGCGTTGAGGGTGAGGTTGTGGCGGTGGATAAGCCCAGTCCGGAATATGGAGCGGACCCAGTCCGTACGGGTGACCTGGTCATAAGGGTTCTTGGTGGCATCCCATCCGTCCAGGGGAGGCATTCCAGCATTGGTATAGGCCAGGTTCGAGACTTTTGCCTCGTCCGCGGCTTTCAGGGACTGGGGTAGCTTCCAGGCATTCTTGGCTCCGACAAAGCCGGAGTATTCGACGCTGGGATTGCCCTTGCCGGCCTGACGGGTAGTGATGATGACAACGCCTGCGGAACCGGAGAAGGCGCCATAGATGGCGGCGGAGGCGGCGTCTTTCAATATGGTGACGGACTCTACATCCGCGGGATTATAGGGGGCGCCGGGCACTCCGTCAACGACAAACAAGGGGGCATCGCCGTTGCGGGAGCCGGTACCTCTGATATATAAGGTAGGTCCCTGGTCCGGATGTCCGCCATTGCTTACGATGGTCACTCCGGGCACTTTGCCCTGGATCATGGTTAACGCGTCGAGCACGGGCCGCTCTTTTATCTGCGCCATATCCGGAACCGTGGACACGGCGGCGGAAAGATCCTTTTTACGCATGGCGCCATATCCGATGACTACGAGGCTTTCCAGGCTGGAGTTCTTCGGTTGGAGGACAACGGCAAGGGATATGCGCCCATTCTCCTTCATCTCATAGCCTGTCAGCGTGTCGCTGTCATAGCCCACTGAGCTGATGATAAAACGATAATCGCTGCCCACCGGGACGTTGCTGAAGCTAAAGACGCCCCTGCTGTTGGTGGAAGTAATGTTCTTAAATCCATTCGAGGCGTTTTCAAGACGAACGGTCACCCCTTCCATTCCTGCGCCTTTGTCATTTTTTACGATACCCGTGGCGGTGTTGGTCACGGACTGGGCCGTCACCTGCCAGGAGCAGGCGATCAAAAGAAAGACCCACGTTAGCATCCGAGTCATAAGCTGTTGTTTTTAAGTTTAGTTTTTAAGTTTAAGCAATAGAGAGCCTTTCGCAGGAGGGCCTGCGTTTTTTTGTCATTCATGATTATGGTTTAGCTTATTTTACCTGTATCGAGAAACTATTGTCGCTGATTTTTTTAAGCGTTAGTTCATTAAGGTCACAAAGTGTGTTTAAGAATGATTCCAGTGATTCTTTATTCCTATCTAATGTTCCGGTGAAAGTCATGTTCTGCAAGGCGGCGGCATCGAATGAGATGGACATTTTATACTCTTTCTGTAGTAAGGAGAGTATCTCTGTCAGGGGCCGGTTTGTAAATGTCAGGATCTGTTGAGCGGGCGCTGCGGCCGGCTCCGGACGTACTTTAGTTGCCGGAGTAAGGTTTTTGATCTGTACGGAAAAATTCTCTTTATTGACGGCCAATTGCTGGCCGGGCAGCAGATAAATATTTTTAAACGCCTTGCCGTCCTTCGTATCTTCTTTTTTTACAACGACCCTGCCGCTGATCAAGTGAACGGTGGTAAATAAGCCGTGTTTGTCGCTGACGCGGAAGACCGTACCCAGGGCCGTGGTGGCAATCCCCCTGGCATGAACGGTAAAGGGTTTTGCATCATCCTTCCTGACGGTAAAGACTGCCTCGCCCTCCAGGAAGATATCTCTCCGGCCATTGATAAAAGGATCATTGAAGGAGATGCGGCTGGCGCCGGTGAGCTCTACTTTGCTGCTGTCAGGCAGAAAGCAGGTCTTTATTGCAGAGGACGCGTTGTCAATAATTTTCAGCGGGGTCTCGTTCTTTATTTTTGGTGGATTTGCCGCTGCGACAGGGGGGGTGGTCCCTTTGTTTGTGCCGTTATGCAGCAGGAAATAGAAGGCAACCAGGAAGATGACGGAGGCTGCCGCTACCCAGCTATACCTTATTTTTCGCACGGGCGTCTGCATTTCTCCCACTTCCTGCCCGATATTGCTGCGCAGTTTTTCTGTCGGCACTTCCATCCGGGTGTCAGGAGTAAAATCCTTCCAGCTGTCTTCGGTAAGATATTGGTCCAATTTTTCCGGGTGGAGTTTGAAAAACTCCACTATCTCCCTCTTTTCTTCCTCCGTGCAATCGCCGTTGAAAAATTTTTCCAATAAGTGAGTAGAAATGCCCATACACTATATTCGTACAAGTCCGGAATATCCCCTGCTGGAAGTAAAAATATTTTTTAAAAAAGGGCGGTGAGGTTTTTTCTGAGGTATTTCAGGGCCTTGGAAATATGACCTTCAATGGTCTTGGGGGAGATGGAAAGTTTTTGGCTGATCTCTTTATGGGAGAGGTCGCCCAGACGGCTGAGCTCAAATACCTGTCTGCTTTGCGCGGGCAGCTCTTCTATAGCGGAGAGGACGTATTGCAGCTGTTCTTTGTGGAGGAGCCTTTCTTCTTCCCGTGGGGCTGATATAAAAGTATCTGAAAGGGCTTGCGTATCCCGGATCTTTTCTTTACGGAGGAGGTCGATGAGGGTGCTTTTGGCGATCCTGAACAACTGGGTGGAGATATCATATTGCTCTGACAGTCCTTCTCTTTTTTCCCATAATTTGACAAAGCTGAGCTGGACAGTCTCTTCCGCGTAGTAAGCGGACTGGGTATATTTATAAATATACTGGTAAAGCTTAAGATGGTACTCTTCAAAAACTTTACTGTAAACCAATTTGTTACCTTCTTTTATCTCTTTCACCTGGTTCATAGACGTGATGCAAAGTTCAGATCAAAAGGCTGAATCTTCGAACTACAGGAGATTATCTTAGTATTAAGAGTATCCCCTCATAAGCAGTCGTTATACCAGATAAAGATATGAGGAAAATTAATATGAGGGGAATCCCTTTTTTACCGGGATGGGGGCAGCCAGGTATAGAAAGCATAAAAATGCTGCCGCCAGTATTTCTCATTGTGCTGCCCCTGCGGGTCCACCGAGCGGAAGACTTCTTGCTGATGGGCTTTGATAACATCGATGACGGTGTCCATGTCCTGTATCATATGGGGGCTTTCCATTCCACCGGCATAGAAGTAAAAGCGGTGTAAGTCTTTCCACGTCGTCTGCGCCAGCTGGTCATGCAGGGGCGGCGCTATCCACAATGCGGGGGAAAAGATGCCTGCCCCGCCGAATATGTCGGGGTATTTCATGACGGCATACAAGGCGATGAGCCCGCCCAGGCTGCTGCCTGCAATATACGTATGCCGGACATCTTTCAGGGTCCTGAACTTACCATCGATGTAGGGTTTCAGGGTTGTTGCCAGGAAAGCTGCATATTGTGCGCCTTCGCCAGACCCATATTGTTCATGGTTGTAAGGATTGTATTCCGTTATTCTTTTGTCGCCGCCGTGATCGATGCCTATGACGATCCACTCAATGCCCGTGCGCTGCTGCGCCGTATCCAGGCATTCATCCACTCCCCATTCGCCGAAAGGGGCCGTCTGCTCATTGAACAGGTTTTGTCCGTCCTGCATGTATAATACGGGGTATCGTTTGTCTTTTTGCTGTGAATAGGTGGAGGGAAGGTAAATCCATATGCGCCGGCGCCGGTCGAGCTGTGGCATATAAAAGGCCGTGTCCAATATCTGAACCTGTGCGCTGGCGGTGTTGACCCGGGGTTGGCCGGTGGAAGGGGTTTTCCAGGCCGCTATGGTGAGTGTCAGGGAGGTGTCGCGGGAGAGGATTATTTCCCGGTTGGCCACGTCTGTTCCCTGTGTGTCGGTTTCTACCGTCGCCCAGCTGCCTTGTGTGAATTTGAATTGGCAGCTGCCGGCTGCCATATTCTTCAGTACGATGGTCTTTGTCTTGTTGCCGGGGCCATGCAGTCGATGGGCCTCGTCGGCGGGGTTCCAATGGTTAAAGCTGCCTGCTATATAGCAGGCATTTGTATCAGGGGATAAAACGACCAGAGAGAGCGTGTACTGGGCGTGCAAGGGGGAAATGGCCTCGAGGAGGGCAAGCGAGAGAAGTAGCTGCTTCATGAAATGAAAGTACGAAAAAAACCATGCATAAGTGCATGGTTTTCATTTAAAAAGCTGTAGAGGGAGGATTCGAACCTCCACGGGGCAGTTAGCCGTAGCGCAATCTGTGGTGGTCAACCCCAGTCGGGCCCGGTTTGAGCCGGGTCCGGCATTACACTATGTTTATCCTGTATCCCCACCCCCGAGACAAGAGGGCATGTCTGCCAAGTTTCATCACTCCACAGTATATGGTGAGCACCGATGGCCGGCACCCGGATGGCAGTCATATTTGACTAAGAACTGAAGCAAAATTAAAGAAATGCCCGAAATCTTTACCTTTTTCCAATAAAAATTTTTATATTTTCAAAAATATTTAAATATTTGCAATCTGCTATAGAGAAAATTTAAAAACACTATTCAAGATGGCTGTAAAATTGAATCTCGACAAATTGGATCTGCAGATAATCCATGAAATGATGGACAATGCGGAGATCTCCTATGCTGAGCTGGGTAAGAAATTATTTGTTTCGGGAGGCACTATTCACGTACGGATCAAGAAATTGCAGGAGCTGTCCGTCGTTAAAGGTACAAAATTGCATGTAGATCTGAAGCAATTGGGCTATGATGTTATTGCCTTTATCGGTATCTACCTGGAAAAAAGCTCTTTATATGACAGTGTCGCCCGCGAGCTCCAAAAGATCCCCGAGATAGTACGTCTGAATTATACGACGGGTAATTACAGCATGTTCGCGGAGATAGCCTGTAAGGACATCAATCAGCTACGGTATGTGCTGCATGACGAGCTGCAGAAAATAAAGGGGATCGAGCGTACAGAGACCTTTATTTCCCTGGACGAAAGTTTTAGCCGCAATGTTCAGGTCTTTAAAGAATAGTCGTACATTGTTCCTGTATAATTCACTCTTTATGAAGCAACGATCTGCCAGAATGAACTTGTTCGCGCTCCTGGCCATTGTCTTTTTACCTTTCCTTTCGGGATGCGGCGGCGGGAGCAAGAGTTCTCCCGAAGCGACCCTTACTGTTTCTACCACTCCTGCGATCAATACTACACAGGTTCCGGCCCTGGGGCCTTTCAATCTGAATGTCACCATAACATCTGCGATGCCGGCCAAGGGGGTTACTATTGCCGTGACGGCGGCACCGGATGGAACTACCAATAATTTTTTTACGAAATCGACAAGTACTACTACGGCCTCCAATAATTTTTCCATTACGGGTACGCCTGTAGCGGTGGTCAGCGTGGTGAATATCACTGTCACTTCCAATTCGACTTCCACCAATACCTGGACGGGCAGCTATAGATATTCCGCGAAGTAGGTCTGCCGCGTCATTACCGAGTCCTCACGTCGAGGGCATCCCTCAGTCCATTACCAAGGAGATTGAACGCCAGTACCAGCAGCATGATAGCCAGGCCCGGCGCCAGGGCCAGCATAGGGTTATGGGTAATAATGAAGTTGTAGTTTTCCTTGATCATCAATCCCCAACTGGGCATTGGGGGTTGGACGCCTACGCCTAAAAAGCTCAGGCCCGCCTCGATGACAATGGCCGAGGCGAAATTGGAGGCACAGACTACCCAAACCGGCCCCATGACATTGGGCAGGATATGACGAAAGAGGATACGGGTATGGGAATAACCAAGCGCGCGGGCTGCCTCTATGAATTCCCGTTCCCTCACTGCCAGTACCTGGCCGCGGATGATCCTGGCTACGTTGACCCATAGTGTAAGGCCGATGGCCACGAACACCTGCCAGAAACCTTTGCCGAGCATCAGCGTGATGGCGAAGACGAGCAATAAGGTGGGAATACTCCAGACGACATTGATCAGCCAGAGGATGATCTCGTCCACCCGTCCCCGGAAATAACCCGCGAGCGCGCCGAGGAGAACGCCAATGGTGAGGGAAATGATCACGGTGACGAGCCCTACGGCCAGGCTTACTCTGACACCTACCAGGAGTCTGCTCAGGATGTCCCTGCCATATTTGTCGGTGCCGAGCAAAAAAGTGCGCTTTTCGATGTTGTACATGTTGCGGGAGGGGAAGCTATTGATGGTGAGCGCGCTCATGGGATAGGCGATGCGTTCCGCTATCCCATCGTCTATGAATTTTTGTACGATGAGACTGTCCCCCTTTGGCTGGTAGCTGTTGATGGGGATATAGCTATATTGGTCTTCCTCCCCGGAAAACAATTGCTGAAAAAACGATGGTTGCTCCAATGTCCTTGCTTTTTTCAATAGGAGGAACTGCTGTTGAAATCCTGGCCGGCGTCCTCCTATCTCTACGATCATGCGATTGGCGTTGGGGGAGCTGTCAGGAGCTACGAAATAGGCCGCCAGGGCTACGAGTAGTGCGAGGCCGATGACGATGAGCCCGAATAAAGCGCCTTTATTGCGTACCAGGCGGCGTCCTATGTGTTGGTGAGCGCTCATTTGTTAACTTTTCTATCTTTCCATTTATAGCTTCCAAACTGACCAAGCCATCCTACGATAACTGTATAGGCTATGTGAAAAGGTTGCAGGCATGGAAAATAGACCATTAGACGTTGTTGTCCAAAAAAGCCGGCTACCATTCTTACAAAAGGGTATTCGACGGAGGTCTTGGCTATTCCCAGTATCAGCGCTATCAGCAGATACCATCTGTTCCAGCAGGAAGCCACGAGCAGCACCGGGAAGAGCAGGTTTATCATATACACCAACAGCAGGACCCAGAAAATCCGCCGGTCGTCATAGGTGCTGGCCTTGCTGGCCCAGCGGATGCGCTGGTTGACGAATTTTTGCCAGGTGTGTTCGGCATGGGTGGATACGATGGCCGGACGGCTTTTTAGATAAAATACTTTGTCGGGGTATTTTTTATAGATCTTATGCATCAGCAGCATATCGTCTCCCGAGGGTATTTTGTCGATGCCCCGGAAGCCTTCTACTTCTTCGAAGGTTTTTTTTTCATACGCCAGGTTGGCGCCATTGCACATGGAGTGGCTACGGCGCGAGACGGAGGCGCCGGTGATGCCCTGTAAGGTTATAAAATCGAGGGTCTGTAAGAGAAATAAAAGGGTATGCTGGTGGGAGGAGGCGCCGTTGATACGTACCGGCGCTGCTATGAATTTGGCGCCTGTGGACTCGTAGAAGCCTGCTATAGTGGAAAGCCAGTCGGGTTCGAACAAGCAGTCGGCATCTGAGGTGACGATGAGGGCGCCACGGGCGGCTTTGATGCCTGTCTCGATGGCGAATTTCTTATGTGCCCGGACTACGGGGGCCTCCTGTGCCGCGGCGGAGAGCTGGATGCAAGCCAGTTGAAGGGGGGATGTTGCGGCCATCTCTTTTACGAGTGCGGCTGTATTGTCGGTGGAGTGATCGTCGATGACAATGACCTCGTAGAGCTCTTTGGGATAGGATTGGCGGGAGAGTGATCCCAGACAAGAAAGGATATTTTTTTCTTCATTGCGGGCAGGGACAAGGACCGTAATACGGGTCTGCGGGTGTGGTGTGCCGGTGACCGGAGACCAGTCGGGCAATTTTTTCCAGGCCCATGTGTAGTATACGATCAGTGCTCCGTAAAGGATCATGAGCAGCACGCATATGAAGGTAACCACCAGCATCAGCGGTAAATATAGCTAATGTGCGAGGAATGGGGAAAGCAGTGCTTGTATATGATCTTTTTTTAGAAGCTGGTGACCGGCGGGAATCACGGTGAGCTCACACCAGGGTTCTATGCCTTTACGAAAAGACTCGCCTCTTTCTACGCGGATGATACGATCGAACTTGCCGTATAGTAGCTGTACGGGAATTTGGCGGCTGCGTATGATGTCCTTTATCACGGCGAGCCGGGGCTTGAAAAGACGAAGACCTGTCCAGCGGATATACAGCGCTGACCTGATCTCTTTGTTATCGACATAATTGGCAACGAATTTATAGACACTAGGATTTACCAGCCGGAGCTTGTCGCCTGTGCGGAGCACAAAGAAGAACCACCCGGGGTGGTACATGGTCCATTTGAAGAGCCACCGGCCTGGCATTGTTTGGGTAGCCAGCCAATACCAGGGATTTACGACGAGACCGTCGGGGGCCAATAACATAAGCCTCTCTATTCTCTCCGGGGTGTGTTCGAGAAGGCTGAGGGCGATGCGGCCGCCCATGCTATAGCCCATCAGCCACCAACCTTTTGGGGAGGGTGAGGTTACGAGCTCTCTTGCTACTATCTCGTCGATGATAGTGAGCAGGGTTGTTGCTGTAAGAGGGGCTTCTTTCCAGTCTGTCTGGCCATGAAAAGGGAGATCGATGGCCAGGATGGTAAATGTATTACCGAGGACGTCTTCGAGAAAAGAAAAGCTAAGGGCCGACTCCCCGTATCCATGAAAAGAAAGGAGCAACCGGGGGCCGCTGCCCCAGCGATAATAACTGATGGAGGAATCCCGGAATATGAGATAGCGGTTTTGCATATTACGGGCTAAATCTACATAGTTGTGTGCAAATACAATCATAGGAGCGCCCGTGGGGGATGTCTAAAGGACGGCAAAGGATCTTATGGTCCGCTGTCCGTCGGGTGTCGTGATCTGCAGGAAATAGATACCGGCTGCCAATGAGGGCAGGGGAACATCGAGGGTGACGGCGGCCGCCCTGCTGGTATAGGATTGTTGTTTTACGGGGATGCCCGCCGAATTGAAGATAGCCAGACGGAAGGATCCATCTACAGGTATATCGATCATGGTAGTGATACCATGGTGTCCGCCAGTGACATATATATTTTCTATCGCCAGCCTGGCTGTCTGGGCGTCGATGATAAGGACTTTAGAATATGTAGTATCCTCTCCGTCCGCTACGGCCCTGATCCTGTAGAAGGATTTGCCAGGCGGTGGGTTCTCGTCGATGAAGGAATACTGATCTTTGCCACTGTCGGACAGGAATTTTTCGTCGTGGATGCTTTCGTAGGATATCCCATCTTTGCTACGCTCGATCAAAAAATCCAGATTGGCGCCCGCGTCAGCAAAGCTCCAGTTCAGTACGACGCCCAGACCTGTCCTGCTGCCGGAGAATCCCGAGAGGACCAGCGAGAGTGGCGTCGAAGGTATGGCCTGTGCGGCCAGCAATGCCTGGAAAAGCAGCCGGTGACCGGCGTTATTGGGATGGGTGCCTTCGGCCGTATACAAAGGGTTGATTGCATAGGACCCGGGGGCTACCAGCGGGTCGTAGAACTGCATGTAATTGATGGGAAACTCCTTCACTATCGAATCGCGGGCTATTTTGAGAGTAAGCTCGTTAAATGGGTCGTCCCTCGGCTGGGTTGTGGAAATGTAGCATTTTTTACGGGCTGCCGTCACGGTATTATACATTGTCCGGAGATGGCTCATGTACTTCGGAACACCAACATCGGCGATAATGTCATTGGAGGGAAAACTGACGAGCACAATGTCCGGGTTATAGCTCAATGCCGTGGGAAGGAGCTTTATTCCGCTGTCGGTCAATGATCCCGGAACAGCCAGATTGATGATGGTATCGAGCTGATGCTGAGACTTGTAATAAGCCTTTGCCCGGCCTACCCAGGAACTGTCGGGTACTGATGCGCCTATGCCATAGGCTGTGGAGGATCCAAGCACAACAACCCTGTATTTCTTTTGAGCAGGCGATAATATGGGCAATAATATCGCCATCGCGGTAATGAAGGTCAACGTACGCATTGCGACAGGTATTAGGTAAATAAATCCGAGGTAGCGCTGTAGGTTACAGGGGGCGGAAAAAGGCTTGATCAAAGGTCAGGAGGGAGTGAGCCGTACGAAATTAAAAATTCCTACGTCCCAAACAATGGTAAAAATTGCAAAAAAAATACCAGGGGTCCTTTGGCTTTTCAAAAAATAATAGTAATTTCAATAGTTGTTTAACTAACTATATGCCAAACAACCAATTCAAAAAGGGCGAGCTATATAGTTTTATTACGGGTAAGGCGAGTACAGCCATCGCCCGCAATCTGCAAAAGAAGTTCAATGCGGCCGGTCTGAAGATAACCATCGAGCAGTGGAGTGTGTTGTATCATTTATGGAAGGAGGATGGAAAGAGCCAGCAGGAGCTATGTAACGCTACGTTCAGGGATAAGCCCAGTATCACCCGGCTGGTGGATAACCTGGAGAAATTGCAATTGGTAAAAAGAGTCCCTTCCGACAACGATCGCCGTATCAATCTTATCTATCTCACCCGGCAGGCGCAGAAGCTGCAGGAGGAGACGATGGAGCTGGCGGAAGCTACGCTGAACGAGGCGTTGGAAGGGGTGCCGGAGGACAGGATTGATATTTGTAAGGAGGTATTGCAGGTGGTGTATGACAATCTTCGGTAGATCGGAGCCGTGGAAAGCGGCTCGGGACAGTGCGAATCAATTTTTCTCATTCTATAAACTGTTTTCTATGAGTGCCTCAACCGACAAAAAACAAGCTCTTAAGGGAGCAGAGTGGCTGATAAAGGAAAGCAATGCTTTTGAAACTTTTATCCCGGAAGATTTTAATGAAGAGCAACGGATGGTGAAGGATATGTGTAATGCCTTTCTCGATACGGAGGTATTGCCTGTCATCGACCGTATCGATAAGCTGGAGCCGGGGTTGATGCCCTCTCTTATTCAAAAGGCGGGGGAGCAGGGCCTGTTGGGCGTGGCGGTGCCGGAAGAGTATGGTGGATTGGGAAAGGATTTTATCACTGCCACCCTGGTGAATGAGGGGTTGGGCGGAGGCTTTTCCTTTTCTGTGGGGGTCTCGGCCCATACGGGTATTGGGACCTTGCCTATTCTTTATTTTGGCACTCCTGAGCAAAAGAAGAAATATATTCCTAAATTGGCGAGCGGTGAGTGGAAGGGTTCTTACGGCCTTACGGAGCCGAACAGCGGCAGTGATGCGCTGGGAGCCAAGACGACCGCCACACTATCTGCCGACGGAAAATATTATCTGCTGAACGGCCAGAAATGCTGGATCACTAACGGGGGCTTTGCAGACGTATACACGGTGTTTGCCAAAATTGATGGGAAGGATTTCTCCGCCTTTATTGTAGAAAGGGGGTTTGAGGGCTTTACCCAGGGCCCCGAGGAGCATAAGATGGGGATCAAGGGCAGCAGCACGGTGCAGCTGTATTTCCAGGATTGTAAGGTGCCCGTGGAGAATCTGCTGGGAGAGCCAGGCAAGGGGCATATCATCGCCTTCAATATTTTGAATATCGGCAGGCTCAAGCTTTGTGCTGCCGCCCTGGGCGGAGCCAAGCGGGCGTTGACCACCACTATTCAATATGCGAATACGCGCGAGCAGTTCAAGACTCCCATCGCAAACTTCGGGGCTATCAAGAACAAGCTGGCGGAGATGGCCATACAGGTATGGACGGCGGAGAGCGCGCTGTATCGTACCACCAAATGGATCGACGACAAGGAAGTGGAGCTGGTGTCCGCGGGCAAGCCCTTTAATGAAGCGCTATTGGGCGCGGCAGAGGAATACGCCATCGAGTGCGCCATCCTGAAAGTATTTGGCAGCGAGGCATTGGATTTTGTCGTGGATGAAGGGGTACAGGTGCATGGTGGTAATGGCTATAGCGACGAGTATATTATTTCGAAGGCATACAGGGACAGCCGGATCAACCGGATATATGAGGGTACCAATGAGATCAACCGGCTGCTGACTGTGGATATGGTACTGAAGCGTGCCATGAAAGGCCGGCTGGATATTATGGGACCTGCCATGGCGGTATCGAAAGAGCTGATGAGCATCCCGGAATTTGGCGGTGAAGAGGAAGCTCCTTTTGCAAAGGAGAAAAAAACCATACGTAATTTTAAAAAGGCCATTCTTATGACTGCGGGGGCGGCCGTACAAAAGCTAATGATGAAATTGGAGAGCGAGCAGGAGATACTGATGCATGTGGCTGATATGGCGATGGTAACTTTTGTAGCCGAAAGTTCTTTATTGAGGGTGGAGAAGCTGGTGGACCAACGGGGTGAAGCCGCCTGCGCTTTCGAGCTGGATGTTATGCGGACCTATCTGTACGATGCTGCAGACCAGGTCCACAAGGCGGGGAAGGATGCTATCAATGCATTTGCTGACGGGGATGAACAACGGATGATGCTGCTGGGGCTAAAGCGGTTTACCAAGGTCGAGCCCTTTAACAGCAAGGAGGCGAAAAGAAGGATCTCCGCCAAACTGACCACTGACAATAAATATCCGTTATAGACGATTTTACAGACAGGTCACACATGAGCGCGAGGCCCGCCTAATAATTTGGTGGGCCTCTTTTTAATTTGTAGGGTATCTTTAACCCAAATTTCTATAGGATGCGTCGAATAGTTTTTTATCTTCTTTTTGTACTGAGCAGTCTTTCCGCCCTCTCCCAGGACAGTGTCTGGTGGGCGCGGACCACGGGCAAATTCCCTTTTATGGAATATGGCATCGGGGACGATCGTTTGGGCGGGGCCAAGCTGGGGTACCTGGATAGCAATGTGCTGGTAAAGATCGTCGACAGCTTCAACACGGACTATAAGGTCCAGCTATCTGCATCCCATGCGGCCTATATTGCCAAGACCAGCGTGGTCACGCTCTTCAAGCAGGCGGCAAAGCGCAATGCCCATAATATTCATCTTACCGGGAATATAAAAACGTATGGGGATACGGCAAATGATTATGTTTCTATCAACCTGGATGAACGCTGGCCGTATCGAGCCGTCCAATTGATAGATCCAAGCCGGATAGCCGTAGATGTCTATGGCGTCAACAGCAATACCAATTGGATCATACAGCTGCGGAGCACCAAGGAAATAAAGAATACCTGGTACGAACAGGTGGAGGATGATGTGTTCCGGGTCTATATACAATTGAAACATCCGCAACATTGGGGTTATAGCCTGGAATATGACAGCACGGGCAGAAAGCTGATGGTAAAGGTCAGACGGCAGCCCCCTGTGCTGGATATCAAAAAGCTGCGTATAGCCATCGATGCGGGGCATGGGGGTGACAACCCGGGCGCCGACGGCGTGACCAGTCATGTATTGGAAAAGGACTATACGCTGCTGATCGCTAAAGAGGTGGAGAAGTATTTGAAGAAAATGGGTGTACAGCATGTTTTTATGACCCGTACAAAAGATACTTCCCTGACCATGCCGGAGAGGATGGAGCTATTGAAACAATACGATCCTCATTTGTTGGTGAGCATCCATTTGAATTCGGCCGGTACGGATTCGGTGCAGGGTACGAGCACTTATTACCGATACATTGGCTTCCGGCCGTTGAGCGTGGCGATATTGAACCAGATGCTTACGCTGGGGTTAAAGGAGTATGGGAATGTAGGGAACTTCAACTTCGCGCTCAGCGGTCCCACGGATTATCCCAATGCCCTGGTGGAGGTGGCTTTTCTCAGCAATCCAGAGGATGAAAAGAAAATATTGAATCCCAAATTCCATAAGGCGGTGGCGCGTAAGATATATGCCGGGATAGTGGAATGGTTAAATCAAATGAAGGCGGGGGCAAAACCATGAATGGATATTTGATGCAGGAAAAAGATATAGTGCGGGGCGAGGATAGCTTTGTCGAGAGCCTTTCTCCGGAGAACCGCTATGGCGTCGTCTTCGAGGACGATGGAGAAACGGCCTATTTTTATGCGCTGGAGATGGATGAATCCGGCGGGGGTATGAAAATACTCGATGCTTTACACATTTATGAGGCTCCGGACCCGGATGATCCTCCCCCGCCGGGTTCGGGCAAGGGGCCGGGAACTTCCAAGGTCCTGATCGTATGGTCGAAGGATTGGATGAAATGCGCACTGGTCCTGGATGGGTTTTGTCAGGCGATCTTCGACTTCGAGGCGCATGGCGGCTATAGTATCAACGAGTTCCCCGAACCAAACGGCATTTGGACAAAGGGCGACAGGAAGCTAACCAATGAATTGATCGGCAGGTTGTTCTAAGAGCGCCTGCACCACGAATCACTTCAACGATATTTCGACATCTACCACATTTTGCCTGAAGCGTTTTCTTACTATTACAGTAGCGTGGCCTTTAACCGTCTGATGCGTATCGGCATCAAGACCTGTAGCAACGATAAAATAATTACCTGGCGGCATATCCATCCATATGCTGATACAAAGCTACCATGGTTGGATCGACCCGATGTATTAGAATGTCTTAATTTCAGGGACCTGCTGAAATTTAAAATTTTACCTTTGTGGCAAGCAATAAGCTGGTATGAATATATTACTGGTTGAAGACGAACCTAAGGTGGCGGATTTTATACGGAAGGGGCTTAAAGAACAGCTTTATAATGTCGAAGTGGCCTACGATGGGCTTTTTGGTGAAAAGCTAGCCCTTGAGAATGAATATGATCTGGTCATTCTCGACCTGATCCTGCCGGGGATCAGCGGGTTGGAACTATGCCGCCAGATCCGGAGATACAAGGCTGATCTGCCTATCCTTATGCTTACGGCCCTGGGATCCACAAAAGACAAGGTGACGGGGTTGGAGGCAGGGGCGGATGACTACCTGGTGAAACCTTTTCATTTCGAGGAATTGCTGGCAAGGGTGAAAGCATTATCCAGGAGGAGGCTCCTGGTCTTCCCCAGCATCGTTCATAAAGTCGCGGACCTGGAGGTCGACGGCTACAAGAGAATAGCCCGGCGGAGCGGAAAGGAGATCTCCCTTACGGCCAAGGAATTTTCCCTGCTGGAGCTGTTGATCGTCAATAAGAACAGAGTGCTTTCCCGAACCTATATTGCGGAGACTGTCTGGGGTATCAATTATGACAGGGGCACCAACCTGATCGATGTATACATCAATTATCTACGGGCTAAGATCGATAAGGGATTCAGCCATTCCCTGATCCATACTGTGATCGGTATGGGATATGTATTAAAAGAGGAAACATGAAGATAAAGGACAGGTTATCCCTACAGTTTACGATCCTTTCCGCCATCCTGTTACTGTTAGTGCTGGCGGGCATCTATTTACTCACTATAAGGCATATTAAAAACGACTTTCGCTCACGGCTGCTGGACAGGGCCACCACTACAGCTGAGTTGTTTCTTGCCCAGGACAATTTATCGGCGGAAAAGTTTCGTGATGTTCAGAAAAAATATCCTCAATCGCTGCCGGAGGAAAGGGTTCGGATCTATAATGACAGTGATGTTCCGGTCTTTATCAATGATCCTACCAATCAATGGCCGAAAGAAGTGATCGATCTGGTGCGCGAGGAGAAAAGTATATTGTATTCTGAAGGGGAGAGACAGACTGTTGGTATATATTATATCGACAATTCGGGAAATTTTACGGTGCTGGCATCCGCGGTCAATACCTATGGGTATGGGCAAATGCGGCAGCTGTTCTGGGTGATGTTTGTCGCGTTCCTGATTTCCGTCTTTATACTTTTTTTTACCGGCAGGCTCTTTGCCCGGTCTGCCCTGTCTCCTATCATCAAGATCATCAGCGACGTCAAATTCATACGGTCTTCCAGCCTGGACAAGCGCCTGGAGGTGAAAGGAAGCAAGGATGAGATCAATGAGCTGGCCATGACCTTTAATAATTTATTGGAGCATCTCGAGCAATCTTTTGAGGCGCAGGGGTCTTTTGTGGCCCATGCTTCCCATGAGCTAAGGACGCCGATCACTTCCATCATGGGCGATGTGGAGGTGACCTTATCCCAGGAGCGGAGTAAAGAAGAATATAAAATAGTGCTGGAAGGGGTCCTGGATGAATCCGGGAAGCTGAATGATCTTATCAACAATCTTTTTGACCTGGCCCAGACGAATATCGATATTACTGAATTCGAGAATCTGCGGTTGGATGAGCTCCTTTGGCAGGTAAAGGATGAACTGATCAGCAAGTTCCCTGACACATGGGTCGATCTAACATACAATCTGCCTGAGGACCCCAGAAAATATACCATCATGGGGAACAATCGCCTGTTATTCATAGCAGTTAGCAATATCTTCAAGAATGCGATCAAATTCTCCGACAACAAGACTGTCATCTGCAAATTGTATCTTCAGAACAGTACACCGGTGATCAGTATAGCCGATAAGGGCATCGGGATCAGCAAGGAAGACATCCCGCACATATTCCAACCCTTTTTCCGGGGCGCCAATACCTTTGGGTATTCCGGCTATGGTGTGGGTCTCCCCCTTGCCGGAAAGATCCTCCGACTGCACAATGTTCGTATTGTCGTGAATTCGGAATTGGGCAAAGGCACGGAATTCCTTCTCTTTTTTGCGAACTGAATATGCGTTAATATCACGTTAATCCAGCAGCACAACCCTTCTCGCCTGGCGGAATAACCAATTCATTATCAATGACATTAGAATTTTCTAATGCGGAATTAATGCTGCTCTAATCCCTGGTTAATCCGGGCCTAACTTCCGCCTGCTACTTTTGAGATGTCCTTTGCAATAAGGTTTGCCTGCCCCTTTGAGTTTGCCCTATGATCAAATTCCAAATTCATATAAGCATGTTCGTTAGATCCAGCATTGGTCTTGCCTTTTGCCTTCTTTTGGTTAGTTACACTGGTTTTTGTCAGTCCTTCAACAGGGATACGCTGCGCCTGGAGCTTCCTCGGGCCGAGAGGATGTTTTTGGACAGCAACCTTCAGCTCATTGCCCAGAAATTCAATGTGGATGCCACGAAGGCGCTGATCATCCAGGCCCGTCTGTGGCCAAACCCCAATATAAATATTTCGCAGGGCGCCTACAATACGGAGACAAAGAAGTGGTTCCAGCTGGCGGACCCGAACAATGCGGAACAGTCTTTTCAATTATCTCAATTGTTGGTGCTGGCGGGTAAGATCAGGAAACAGACTAAAATAGCGGAAACCAATTACAAGCTGGCGGAATATGGTCTGTACGATCTGCTGAGATCGCTGAAGCTGGCCCTCCGCAGCAGTTTCTTTAATATTTATTACCTGCAGCAGACGGCTAAGGTATATGATGAAGAGATCGGCTCGTTAAAAGTGATCGTGGACGCCTTTGAGCAACAGGTGGGCAAGGGTTATGTATCGGAGTCGGATGTAGTCCGGGTGCAGGCGCAATTGTATTCCCTGCAAAGCGAATATCAGGCGCTGATCGACAATATCAATGATCAGCAAAGTCAGATCCGGCTGCTGCTGCAGACCTCTCCTTCCACCTTCGTCGTGCCCATAGTGGACACAGGCGAGATTACAACCGTCGACTTGCGGCGTTTTGATCTTCAGACCCTGATGGATTCGGCTTATCAGAACCGTACCGATCTGATGATCGCCAAGGGCAATCTGTTGCTGAGCCAGCAGAATTATTCCCTGCAAAAGGCTCTGGCGGTGCCGGACCTTACGGCGGGGTTTGGCTTTGACAGGCATGGCAGCTATATTGCCAATTACAATTCTGTGGGATTGGGCATCGATATCCCGATCTTCAATCGCAACCAGGGGAATATCAAATCTACCCGGATCCTGATCGACCTAAATAAAACGCAACTACAGCTTACTCAAAAAACACTGGAGGAGCAGGTGACGCGGGGATTGCAGAAAGCTTTGGACGCCGACAAATTGTACAAGGCCATCAACCCTTCTTTTGCCGCTCATTTCAATAAACTGGCGGAAGCCATGCTGGAGAGCTATAAGAACAGGCTTGTCCGGCTACTGGATTTCCTCACCTTCTATGACTCCTATAAACAGAATATCGTACAGCTGAATACGACGCTGTACAATAAGGTGAGCGCATTGGAGAATCTCAATTTCCTGACCGGTACCAATTTCTTTAATTAATTCCAACCACAGACAAGCATATCATGCGAATAAAAAGAACCCTTAGAAATTTCTCCGGTGCGGCGTTTGTAGCTGCCGGGGCCCTCTATTTTCAATCCTGTCATAATACGAATGCAGCGACGGGCCCCAATGAAAAAAAACACTTTGTGCTGCCGGACTCGTTGATAAAGACCCTTGTTATCGATCCTGTGAAGATGGAGGGGCTGATCAATGCAATCACACTTACCGGACAAGTAGATGTCAACCAGGACAGGCAGGTGAATATATTTTCCCTGGTCAGCGGCAATATACAGGATATTAAAGTGCAGCTGGGAGATTATGTTATGAAGGGCCAGGGCCTTGCTGTTGTAAAAAGCAGCGAAATGGCGGGCTATACCAATAACCTGGTCATTGCCCGGACGAATCTTGTCACGGCCAAAAAGCAGTTAGATGCTACGCAGTCCCTGTACAAGAGCGGTCTTGCCTCCGTACTGGACCTTACTTCCGCGCAGGCGGGCTATGACCAGGCGACAGCTCAGCTGGAAATGGTAAAAAGAGTGCTGACGATAAACGGCAACGATACATCGGGCAATTATATCATCAAATCCCCCATCAATGGGTTCGTCGTGCAGAAATTTGCGACAAATGCGCAGTCCATCCGCCCGGACAACAGCAACCCTCTTTTCACCATTTCGGATCTTAAGGACGTGTGGGTCTGGGCCAATGTATATGAATCGAATGTGGGCAAGATCCATAAGGGAGATGACGTGGATGTCTCTACTATCTCTTACCCGGGAAGGATTTTCAAGGGTAAGGTGGATAAGGTGTTGAACGTGCTCGACTCCACCAATAAGGTGATGAAGGCGCTGATCATATTACCAAATCCGGGGTATGATCTAAAACCTCAAATGTTCGCCAATGTCACCGTGATCAACCAGGTGAAGCAACAGGCTATCTGCATACCTTCCAGCGCGCTGATATTCGATCACAGCCAGTATTTCGTATTGGTATATCATAGCAATTCGGATATAGGCATTTCACCTGTAGAGGTAATAGGCTCCATTGGTAATAAGACCTATTTGTCATCCGGCGTAAAAGCGGGTGATAGTATCATTTCATCACAACCCCTTTTAATCTACGAGCAGCTTAACAACTAAAACTAAACGTCATCCTTTAATTCTCCAGAATGGTTAAAGCACTTAAGAAAATCATTGCATTCTCATTAAAGAACAGATATTTCATCCTGTTTGCCTCGGCCCTGCTTATCATAGTGGGGATCATCACTTTTAGAGATATGCCTATCGAGGCGTTCCCGGATGTCACTAATACGGAGATCAGCATCATTACACAGTGGCCGGGCAGGAGCGCTGAGGAAGTCGAAAAATTTGTAACGATCCCCATCGAGATCGCTCTTAACCCTGTGCAGCAAAAAACGAGTCTTCGGTCCACCAGCATATTCGGCCTGTCCTATGTGAAGCTGATCTTTGATGACAACGTGATCGACAAGGATGCGAGGGCGCAGGTAATGAATTTATTGGCCAATGCCAATTTGCCTAACGGTTTACAGCCTTCCGTGCAGCCACCCACTGGACCGACAGGCGAGATATACCGATATACGTTAAGAAGCAGCGTACGGGATGTAAGGGAATTGAAAACAATGCAGGATTGGGTGATCGACCGTCAGCTGCGGTCTGTGCCGGGCATAGGGGATATCGTGTCGTTCGGGGGCAAAACAAAGACCTACGAGATAAAAGCTGATCCGGGGAAACTGGCCAGCCTGGGTATTACTGCCCTGGATGTCTATACGGCTGTTCAAAAAAGCAATATCAATATCGGTGGTGATGTTATTATTCAAAATGACCAGGCTTATGTGGTGAGGGGGATCGGTTTATTGAATGACATCAACGAGATCAAGAATATCATTGTTCAAAACATCAGTGGCGTACCGGTTTTGGTGAAAGATGTAGCCGAGGTAGAAATATCCAACCTGCCGCGGCTTGGATGGGTTGCAAGGGCCAGTGGTCTCACCGACTCGACAGGCAGGCGGACGGTCACCGATGAGCCGGATGTCGTAGAAGCCATTGTCGTAATGCGTAAGGGCGGTAATCCGACGAAAGTGGTACAGGCGTTAAAAGCAAAGATCGAGAAGCTGAACAACAGCGTGCTTCCGCAGGACACCAGGATAGTCCCGTATTATGACAGGGAGGATCTGATCCATTATGCCACGCATACTGTATTGCATAATCTGGTAGAAGGGATCCTGCTGGTGACGTTGCTGGTTTCGTTATTCATGTTCAACTGGCGTACAACCCTGATCGTGTCTATCATTATTCCCATGGCCTTGTTGTTTGCATTTATATGTCTGCATATCATGGGTATGTCTGCCAATCTTTTATCATTGGGCGCGGTGGATTTTGGTATTATCATCGACGGGGCGGTGGTAATGGTAGAAGGGATGTTTGTGATCCTGGATCATAAGGCGCGTGACCTGGGTATGGAGCGGTTTAATAAGATCGCTAAAATGGGGCTGATCAAGACGAATGGCGCGCAACTGGGCAAAGCTATATTCTTTGCCAAGTTAATAATTATAACAGGGCTTATGCCCATATTCGCCTTCCAGAAGGTGGAGGGGAAAATGTTCTCTCCCCTGGCGTACACGCTGGGTTTTGCCTTATTGGGGGCGCTGATCACGACGTTGACGCTGGTGCCTGTTCTGATCCATCTGCTGCTGAGAAAGAATGTCCATGAAAAGCATAACCCTATTGTTCATTTTCTTACAAAGTTCATGCTGGGTGGTTTTATGGCTGCCTATAAAAGGAAGGAGGTGGTAGTGATAACGTCCTTTATCGCCATGGCTATCGGGTTGTATTCGTTCAAGTATTTGGGTTCGGAGTTCCTGCCTGAGCTGGATGAGGGTTCAATCTGGCTGCGGGTACAAATGCCTTATAGCATATCATTGAACAAGTCGGTGGAAATATCGGCGCAGGTACGCAAAATGCTTATGGACTTCCCGCAGGTGAAATATGCCGTATCTCAAACAGGGCGACCGGACGATGGAACGGATGTGGCGGGGTTTTACAATAATGAGTTCTCTGTCATGCTGTACCCGGAGGACGACTGGAAGCCAAGAATTTCAAAAGATGAGCTGATAGAAGAGATGAACAAGAAATTATCCGTTATTCCGGGGGCCAACCTGAACTTTTCCCAACCTATTATGGACAATGTGGAAGAGGCGGTCTCGGGTGTAAAAGGGTCTATCTGTGTAAAGGTATATGGGGACTCGCTGGATTATATGAGAGATAAGGTTACGGAGGTCTACGATGTTTTGAAGACGGTGAGGGGTATCGAGGACCTGGGTGTGATCAAGAATCTTGGGCAGCCGGAGCTGGACATCAACCTTGACCAGCAAAAGATGGCATTATATGGGGTGGCCACTGCCGATGCCAATGCTGTGATCGCTATGGCTATTGGGGGGCAGGCTGCATCGACGCTTTACGAAGGTTACAGGCAGTTCGATATACGTGTACGTCTGCCGGAAGAGTTCAGGCGTACGCCGGAGGATATCGGCAACCTGCTGGTGCCTACGCAAAGAGGTTCGAAAGTGCCTATAAAGGAGATTGCTTCCATCACTCAAAAGGTGGGGCCCTGTCTGATCTTCCGGGATGACAATGAAAGATATTCCGCTGTCAAGTTTTCTGTCCGCGGCAGGGATATGGGAAGCGCCATTGCTGAAGCCCAGCGTAAAGTGGATGAATCGGTGAAGTTAAAAAGAGGCTATAATATGGTCTGGCAGGGTGATTTCGAGAACCAGCAAAGGGCCGAGAAACGGCTGGCGCAGGTAGTGCCCATCAGCCTGCTGCTGATATTCCTGCTGTTGTTCGTCATGTTCGGTAATCTGAAAGATGCGGGGCTCGTTTTCCTGAATGTTCCTTTTGCTATTGCGGGGGGGATGCTGGCATTGCATCTTACCGGCACCAACTTCAGCATATCGGCGGGCATCGGCTTTATCGCCCTGTTTGGGATCTGTATACAGGACGGGGTTTTGCTGATCACTGTTTTTAAACAAAACCTGGAGAAGATAAAGGGACAAGAAAGCTCTTTATACAACGCTATTAAGCTTGGCGTAAATTCAAGGATACGCCCTGTTATGATGACGGCATTGATGGCAGCGATCGGATTGCTTCCCGCCGCCGTTTCACATGGCATAGGGTCGGAAAGTTCGAGGCCATTAGCCAGGGTGGTGATCGGCGGGATACTTTGCGCCATGATATTTTCACTGTGGGTCTTCCCGCTGATCTTTGGGTGGGCATACAGGCATTTTCATAAGGACAGGTGGGCGCAGCCATCACAGCCCTAAGGGCCTGTGGACGAGGGGGTGATAGAGGTGCAAGCTATTTCAGATCCGCCGCTGCGGCTTCATCCACGAACCAGTGAAGCTCGCCTGCCTGGGGCATTATCGTTTGCGACGGGTACATGTCCGGGTTGTAGGCGCCTTTCAGCACTTCTTTCAGCGCATGCGCTTTTTTTGTGCCGGTGGTCAGGAATGCGACCCGGGCCGCCCTGTTGACGATGGGACGGGTCAGCGTGATGCGGTACATGTCCTGGGCCTTTAAGAAGAAGGAGGTTACCCATGCCGATTCTTCATGAACAACGGGTGTTCCCGGGAAGAGAGATAAGGTGTGGCCATCGTCCCCCATGCCTAAGAGGACGAGGTCGAAGCTGGGGCCTGTGTCACCGAAGTATTCATGAAGGATCTTTTCATATGCGATCGCCGACTGTTCGGGTGGGATGTCCGTGCGCATGACGTGAATCTGTGCAGCCGGTACGGGTACGAAGTTCAGCAGGGTGTCATATGCCATTTTTGCGTTGTTACGGCTGTCTTCAAAAGGAACAGCGCGCTCGTCTCCCCAGAAGATATGCAGCCTGGCCCAGTCGATGCGCTCCTTGTAGGGGGTCGCTGCCAATATGCGATGCAGGCGTTCGGGGGTGCTGCCTCCGGAGAGGGCGATGGTAAAACGGTCCTGTTTTTTGAGGGTATCGCCGATGACGTCAGCGATCCACTCTGCGACGGCGTAGCTCAACGCCTCGGCGTCCTTGAATGTATGTAGTTCCACGTGCTGGTTATTTGTGACCGCTGCCGTCCTGACTGGGCTGCGGAATATTGATCCAGTTATGTCCTTCCCTTGCGATGAGCGCTTCTGCGTCTTCGGGGCCCCATCCATCGGGTGTATAGTTGGGGAAGTCCACGGGTGGGCGGCTTTCCCAGGTTTCGAGGATGGGCATTACGATCTTCCAGGCCGCCTCCACCTGATCGGCGCGCATGAAGAGGGTTGGATTGCCTTCCATGACATCCAGCAGCAGCGTTTCATATGCTTCGGGCTCGTGGGTGGAGTCGGAGTTGAAGATCATGTCTACCGGGTCGAGGTTCATGGACTGACCCGGGCGTTTGGCCTGGAAGCGCAGACGTACTTCCATTTCGGGCTGTATGCTGATGGTGAGTCTGTTGGCTCTCCATGTATCCGCTGCCTCCGGAGGGAAGGCGTAGTTGGGGGCCGTCTTGAACTGGATAGTGATATTGGTGGTCTTCTGGTTCATCCGCTTGCCTGTGCGAACGTAGAAGGGAATACCTTGCCAGCGCCAGTTGTCGATATAGAACTTGACAGCGGCAAAGGTCTCGACGGATGAGTTGGGGTTGACGCTCTTCTCCTGTTTGTAGCCGGGTACTTTTTGTCCTTTCATCCATCCATCTCCATATTGACCTCTTACGGCGACGGCATTGACGTCTTCCTTGTTGATCTTGCGGATGGCGTTGAGGACGTCTACTTTTTTATTACGGATCTCGTTGGCTTCGAAGGATACCGGAGCTTCCATAGCGACCATGCACATCAGCTGCAGGATATGGTTTTGCACCATGTCCCGGAGGGCGCCGGACTGTTCATAGTATCCACCGCGGCCTTCGACGCCGACGGTTTCGGATGCCGTGATCTGTATGTATTCGATATAATTCCTGTTCCAGATGGGTTCGAACAGCGCGTTGGCGAATCTCAGTGATAAGATGTTCTGAACGCTCTCTTTGCCGAGATAATGGTCGATGCGATAGATCTGCTCTTCCTTGAATTTGGTCATGAGCAGTTCGTTGAGCTCGTGGGCGCTCTTCAGGTCGTGGCCAAAAGGTTTTTCGATGACGATGCGTGTCTGGCGTGTGTCCGAGCAGAGATTGAGGTTGCCGAGCTTTTTTGCGATGTCGGGCATCAATTGGGGCGCCACGGAAAGATAGAAGATCACGTTGGGGTGTACGCCGAACTCCTCTTCTTTTTTCTTTACGACATCGGCGATCTTTTGATAGTCGCCGTCCTTTTCTGCGTCCATCTGGAGATAGGACACATGTTGGGAGAAATCCGCCCATTGGCCATTGGGTTCCCCTTTCCGGCGGCTGAACTGGAGGATGCCGTCCAGGAGGCGTTTGCGATAGTCTTCGTCATTGTAAGGGCTGCGGCCGATGCCGATGATCGCAAATTTTTCGGGCATCCAGCTGTCGATGGCCAGGTTATATAAGGCGGGGGAGAGTTTTCTGAAATTGAGATCGCCACTACCTCCGAAGATGAAAATGATGGAGGCAGGTGGTCTTTTATGGTTTTGCATATACTATCTATTGGTTCCTAAAATTTTTATTTGTTCCACTCTGTATGGAAGGTTCCGGGTTCGTCGATGCGTTGGTAAGTATGGGCTCCAAAATAGTCTCTCTGTGCCTGGATGAGGTTGGTCGGCATACGTTCGCTGCGATAGGCATCAAAGTAGCTGAGCGCCGCCATCAGGCCGCCTACGGGATAGCCCATGTGGATGGCATGGATGATCACGTTGCGCATGTTTTGTTTTTTGGCGGAGAGGAGCTGGGCGATATCTGCATCCAGCAGGATGTTGGGAAGCTGGGGGTCCTTTGTAAAGGATTGGTAGAATACTTCCAGCAGGGAGCTGCGTATGATACAACCGCCGCGCCATACCCGTACCACCTCATTGAGGGGTATTTGCATATCCAGTTCGCTGCTGGCCTTGTGGAGCATGGCCAGGCCCTGGGCGTAGCTGATGATGGTGGCGAAATAGAGGGCGTCGTGGACTTGTTGGATAAATACTTCCTTCGGTACGGGGATATCCACGGTGGAAGTTTTGTAAATGGTCGAGGCTTTGGTCCTTTCATCCTTATAGGCGGAGAGTTCGCGCATGGAGACCGCCATGTCGATGACAGGGATGGGGAGACCCAGGTCCATGGCATCCTGAGATGTCCATTTGCCCGTGCCTTTGGAGCCGGCTTTGTCGAGGATCATGTCTACGAGGCGATGGCCCGTCTTGTCATCCTCTTTGAGAAAGATGTCGCGGGTGATCTCTACCAGGAAGGATTGGAGTTCGCCTTCGTTCCAGCTCTTGTATATCTTGTGCAGCTCGTCGTTGTCGAGACCCAAGCCGCGGTGAAGAAGGTCATATGTCTCGCTGATCAGCTGCATGATGGCGTATTCGATACCATTGTGCACCATTTTTACATAGTGTCCGGCTGCGCCTTTACCTAAATGAGCGACACAGGGGGAGCCATTGACTTTGGCGGCTACTGCTTCCAGCAGGGGCTGGACATGGGGGTAGGCTTCGGGGTCTCCGCCGGGCATGATGCTGGGGCCTGTGCGGGCTCCCTGTTCGCCGCCGGAAATTCCTATTCCCATAAAATGAAAGCCTTTTTCCTGTGCCAGTGTTACTCTGCGCAGGGTGTCGGTCCAATGAGAGTTACCGCCGTCGATGACGATATCGCCCTTGTCGAGAAGGGGTATGAGATCGTGTATAACATCGTCTACGGGCTTGCCGGCGGGGACCAGCATCATCAGCTTGCGGGGTTTTTCCAGCGCCTGTATCATTTCAGCCAGTGTATTGACTCCTTTCACCGTAGTGCCGGGTGTGGCAGCGGATTCAAGGGATGTAGTTTTTGTAGTGTCCTTATCGAAGCCAACTACGGGGAAGCCGTGATCGGCGAGATTGAGTAATAAGTTACGACCCATAACGCCAAGGCCGATCATTCCGAATGTAAATGCGTTGTTTGCCATGTTCTGATTGATTTGTGGACCGGGGTCCTCTTAAGAGGCCGTAAATTTAGGTAATTTATAACAGAAAGGGCGCCTCGGTCGAGGCGCCCTTTTCTATGATGGTGATCTTATTGTTATTTTTCTTCCGGATGCGGGTTGCCGCGATGGCAGGTCATACAAGTGACGGTTGGGATTGCTTTGCCCTGCTCGTCCTTATTGAAGCTGAAATACTTTTTGTTGATCTTGGCCGTCATTTTGAACATGTGGCGGGCGATGTCTTTTTCCGGCTTGGCATCGCTGGCAAAGTCCAGGCGATGGGAGGCGCTGTCGGCGGAAGGTGCGTGGCAGAAGTTGCATTTCACGCCCAGTGCGGCTTTCCAGTTGTCCATGACCTTGTCCAGGTCTTCGTGGCTGATGTCTTTGGGCAGGATTTTCAGGTTTTTGTGGCGGGGTTTATCGTCCAGGGGACGGGTGGCGGCCATGCCTACTATCATCAGGACTACGAGGGTGGATGCAACCATCAGTTTTTTGCCATACAACATAAGGAGGTGATTTTTTGGACCTTGTAATTGGTTTGAGGTTCGAATTTAGGGATTTGACCGTAGAAATGCGTCTTTTTTTGACAATAATTTGACAATCACCGCCGCCCTTCGGGCGGTAGTCCGTTAGGACAGACTAAAAGACACAACCGAGCCTTGGCGAAGGTTGCGACCGAGGAGGAGCGAATACGTGGAGCTCCGACGAAGGCCTGCGCCGGCGTCCCGACGCCGGCCACCGGCCAAAACTTTTTGACTAAGGGTTTGTTATTTGGCAAAAGTAACTTTACCACTTATGGGATCACAAGACACACTATCGAAAGGACTTATCGCATTGATGGCGGTATGTACGGGGTTGATCGTCGCCAATATCTATTATTGTCAGCCGCTGATCGTACTTATCAGTAAAAGTTTTGGGGTAGCGGAGAGTGAAGCCGGAAAGGTTGCTTTTTTTACCCAGGCGGGGTATGCGCTGGGGCTTTTGTTCTTTGTGCCATTGGGTGACAAGCTGGAGCGGAAGGGGCAGATCCTATGGATGACGGGGTGTGCGGTGCTGTCGCTCGCTTTTGCCGCCGTGGCGCCCAGTTTATGGAGCCTGGAGATAGCCTGTCTGCTGATCGGCGCTACCAGCGTTATTCCACAGCTGATCCTGCCTATGGCGGCGCACCTGGCATCGCCGGCGCGGACGGGAAAGGTCATCGGCAGCATTATGAGCGGGCTGCTTATCGGGATCCTGTTATCCCGTACGTTGAGTGGGCTGGTCGGAGCCTGGCTGGGTTGGAGGGGGATGTTTTGGGTAGCTGCGGGCCTCAGCTTTATCATGCTGGTGATCATGCGGAGGGCATTTCCTTCCAGTGTGCCTGCTTTTACGGGATCTTACGGGAGCTTGATGCGGAGTCTGGGAACGCTGGTCAGGGAGCAGCCTGTGTTGAGGGAGGCGGCAGCCATCAATGCGTTGGGGTTTGCTACGTTTGGCATGTTCTGGACGACGATGGTGCTGCATTTGTCCGGGGAGCCTTTCCATTTTAAAAGTGATCTTATCGGACTATTCGGGCTGGCTGCCGCGGCGGGAGCGCTGGCGGCGCCCCTGGTGGGTGGGTCTGCGGACAAGCGTAATCCGCGTATCGCCATCGGGTATGGGGTGGGGCTGTTATTCGTCTCCTTTATTCTCCTGTATATTTTCCAGAGCAGTGTGATAGGGATCATTGCGGGCATTATTCTGCTCGATCTGGCGATGCAGTGTGTTCATGTATCCAATCAAAGCCGGGTATATGCGTTGATGCCCGGGGCGCGCAACCGGCTTAATACCGTATACATGACCGTTAGTTTTATCGGGACCTCGCTTGGGTCTTTTATCGGGCTGTATGTCTGGGCGCGCAGCGGCTGGAAGGGAGTATGTTTGACGGGGATGGTGCTGGCGTCGCTGGCATTTGTTATTTTTTCATTAACATATAAGAAGGCAAAGAATGTTAAATCGTTGGCGGTTTGAAGTAAATGGTGTATCTTTGCGTAGTTAAATTTGAGCTTACAGCATTAGTAATTGAATGATCGCTTCCGCTAAACCATCTCCGGTATCGTTAGGTTTCTTTACTCTCTGCTATATTTTCTCAGATTGGCATTATTTATTTTTTTAACCAGTTAGTTAATTTATGAACATTTACGTTTCAAACTTAAGTTTCAACGTCACTGACGAAGACTTACAGGATTATTTTGCAGAGTACGGCGAAGTATCTTCTGCTAAGGTTATCATGGACAAATTCACCGGCAAATCCCGCGGGTTTGCATTTGTGGAAATGCCTGATGACGCAGCTGCTCAAAAGGCCATCCAAGAGTTGGACGGAGCATCTGTTGACGGAAGGACTATCGGTGTATCTGTAGCAAAGCCCAGGGAAGACAGGGGTAACAAGCCCGGCGGTTCTTTCCAGCGCAGGAACAATAACTACAGCAACAGCAGATATTAAGTTAGTATTCCTACTCGGAACGGGGCACCTCAAAAGGGTGCCCTTTTTTATTTTGTGGGAGACTATGTCGAGGTGTCCGGACTGAAGTCCGGGGCCTCGACACGGACGCTGTTTTATTGCCCTTCGGGTAACCGAGCAAAGCGAAGGTTACGAACGAGGAAGAGCGAATACATGGAGCTCTGCCGAAGTTCTCGCCTGTGGCGCGCTAGGCGGCTTTTAATGTCAATGCGATGGTAGTCGTCGTATCCGTATGGTAGTCGATGCTGATGGTGCCGCCCAGCTTTTCGGCGGCGTGCTGTACCTGGCGGAAGCCATTGGAAATCGTACGATAGAAATAGATGCCGGCATTCCTGACGCGGATGAGGGTGGTGTCCCCTTCGACTACCGACTCGATATGGATGCATTCATTTTGTGTGCTGCTGACGGCTCTGTCCAGGAGGTTCCACAGGACATACGCCAGCATATTTTCGTCGGAGCCAACTCGTAAATTTCTATCTATTTGGTTGATAAGTATTGTCTTGCGACTGACAGCCAGGGGCAATAACCCAAGGGTCAGCTCATCCACAAAGTGGTGTAGGGAAATCTCACTGTACATAGGCCTTAACATCTATTGGATTTTTGAAGGTAACGAAAAAATGAGATAGAAAATTCAAAAAACAGGGAATATAAGCCCGGCAGGGGTATGAGCTGTCCCGGCCGGGCTAAAGGGTTACTGCCAGTGACCCCTGTTCCAGTGATAACCTCTTGGGGTATGTGACCATGTTCCGCCCAACCATACGCGGCCAGGCCGGCCACGGCGCCAGTATCCGGGATGCCAGTTATATGCTCCCCCTGACCAATACCAGTCCCCTTCTATCCAGACATAATCCGGACCGGGGGCTATGGGGCGTGTGTATATCACATCAGCGGGCTGGGTCTCTACGTACCCGTCCACGGCGCAGCCGGTGAGGCCCATAAGGCTTCCGGCAATAGCTATAGCTAATAATATTTGTTTTGTCATAGTCGATGATTTTAATATACATGTATGGTCCAATAATGTGCCATGGCAAAAAAACCAGGAGGAAGGACATTTATTGGCATTGAAAATCAATAAAATATCTGCGTGGCATGACTATGGCATATCCTTTGTCTTAGGGGGGTGAATTCTCTACAAATAAACCAAATTTTCGAACCCTTAAAGTGATAATCATGAAAGTAATAAAGCACGTATGCGTATTGGCCCTTATATGTATGACCTTCGCCAGCACTGAGGCGCAAACTATAGTCCCTGGTTTTAAAGGGGGACTGAATGTAGCGAACCTTTCGAACACCGGGGATGACAACCGTATCAGCGGACATTTAGGGTTTTTTGTGCATATGAAAATCGCCAAGGGCTGGGCTTTCCAGCCGGAGATCCTTTATAGCGGTCAGGGAGACAGATACTGGGATGCCGGCGTCCGCTATACCTGGGCGCTGAACTATGTGAATATCCCGCTGATGTTCCAGTACTACCCTGTTCGCAACTTCTACCTGGAGTTCGGTCCTCAGCTGGGCATTCTGGCGGCGGCGAGGGATAAGGGCCCGCATGGTTACAATGTGGATATCAGCAGCGGGATCCGCAAGGCGGATGCTACCCTCAACCTGGGGATGGGGGTCCGGGCTACCGACCAGCTGGGCTTTTATATGCGGTATGGCATCGGGTTGTCGGACGTCACCCTGAATGACAATTACTCTTATTCCAACCGGGTATTCCAGCTGGGTGTAGATGTAAGATTGCACTAGGATATTAATAATTAGTAAATTTGTGGGGTCACCAATTAATATTATGAGCGCGACTACCACAAATCCATCAAGCCTAACGGCAAAAGATTTTGCCACCGACCAGGAGGTACGCTGGTGTCCCGGATGCGGCGATTACTCCATATTGGCGCAGGTGCAAAAGGTCATGCCTTCGCTGGGGATACCCAAGGAAAATATTGTTATCATATCGGGGATCGGCTGTAGCAGCCGATTCCCTTATTATATGAATACCTATGGCATGCATTCCATCCATGGGCGTGCAACGGCTATTGCATCGGGATTGAAAGCCACCCGTCCGGATCTAAGTGTCTGGATCGTCACGGGTGATGGGGACAGTCTCAGCATCGGAGGTAATCATACCATTCATCTCCTCCGCAGGAATTTTGACATGAATATCCTTTTGTTCAACAACCAGATCTATGGATTGACGAAAGGACAGTATTCACCCACTTCGGAAGAGAATAAGGTTACGAAGTCCACGCCTTTCGGGAGCATCGATCATCCTTTCAATCCTCTGGCGCTTGCCATGGGGGCGGATGCCAGCTTTATAGCCAGAAGCATGGACAGGGACCCCAAGCATCTTCAGCAGATGCTGTTACGCAGCTATCAGCACAAAGGGGCCAGCTTCCTGGAGATCTATCAGAACTGTAATATATTCAATGACGGCGCCTTCGAGATCTTTACGGAGAAGGCCACCAAGCCGATGGAGGCCGTATTCCTCGAACAGGGGCAGCCGCTGGTATTCGGCGCGCAGCAGGAGAAAGGCATTCGCCTGGATGGGTTAAAGCCTGTCGTTGTCACGCTGGGGGATGGTATTTCCAAAGATGATCTGTGGATACATGATGAAAAGGATTTTTATAAGGCCCAGATCCTGGTCCGGCTGTTCGATAATGCTACTACGGAAGGACATTTACCCAGACCTTTTGGGGTATTTTATGAGACGGAGCGACCCTGTTATGACGATATGCTCAATCTGCAGATAGAGGAAGTGGTGAGTGCCAAGGGGAAGGGTGATCTGGACAAGCTGCTCCGGGGCCGGGAGACGTGGACGATAGCGTAAGAAGAGGGATTTCCCCGACATTAAATAAATAAAAAAGAGGCGGCGCTTTATTTTAAACGGGTCTTGCGCCGACCTCTTTTTGACTTTACTTTGGTTTTTTCACAGTGAAATGTCTTTTCAGATACGATAGGGTTTGAGAGGGTTAAAAAAAAGAGCCAGCGATAGACATCGCCGGCCTGTGCTTACCTCTGAAACCACAAAAAGAAAAAGTTCGAATATTTTATTATAGAACGCATGTTCGCTTAATGTCGCTTTTCTTTTATTCCAAAAATCTCCTTTTACCGCATATCCATCCTCGTGACACGAATCCTGTTCAGCCAGAATATGATCCGGATAAGTCCATGAGAACAAAAACCGTAAGACCGAGGGTTAAGATCATTGGTGAAAGGCCTATAGTCCTATCAACCAGGGAAATAATTTCAAAAGGGTATAAGATAAAGGGCTTTGAGCCGGCGGACCTGATGGTCCGGTAATGATAGGACAGAAGATCGTTATATCAAATTGGCACGAAGCAATGCTTCTTCACACAATTATATTATAAATCGGAAAGTTCTTTGGAAATTGGAATCTTCGGACACGGAAATTGGATAGTCGGAATGTGGAAATTGGATCGGATGAGATTCTCCGTGGTGTATAGCGCAGTTTAAGATGTACGCTGTCAGAGTATAAGCGGGGTAAAAATAAAGACGATTTCGTTAAAAAGCAATATTTTTTTTAAAGTTTTTTTAAGAACGGCCCGGAGGCTCATTGTCCAAAGGACAGGCTAATGGGTCTCCAGCTCCTTGTTGGCGGCCCGGAAGGTTTTTTCCTTTTTCAAGTTGAACCACCATTCGGGGGCTGTTTTTTTCATCAAGGTGTCGATATTGCGCATACCCAGCAGATACCAGGCTCCTTTTAGTTTCCCGCTGAGGGAGGATTGTAAAGCGCGCAGGCTCATAGCAAAACCGCTGTCCAGGTACTCCATATGGTGCCAGTATCCTGCGGGCATAAAGAGGGTATCGCCATGGTCCAGGATCACTTCAAAGCCTTTTGCCAGCTTTAGGGCCGGGTAGCGGTCCATTTCCAGCTTATTGTCCTTGGCGTCGAAATAATGTTCGAAATTGACAAAGCTGAGCACTTCGAAGGGTTTACGGTAGAGTTTATGCTGTTCTTCAAAGGGGAATAAGAGCACCCGTTTACGGCCGCCGAACTGGGTATGAATGATATGGGACAGGTCGATGTCGAAGTGCATGTGGGTGACGGAGCCTTTACCGCCGACAAACAGCATGGGATAACGTTTTACGAACCCTTTCATCAGATGTTCCGGCCATTCGAAGTCAGATGTGATCTGGGGGGCATGTTCGAAGATGTTGAAAAGGAAAATGCGCCATTGTGCGGGGCCTTTCCGGACCATATCGATATAGTTCCCGAACTTCATATAGTCGTCGGCCGTATTGATTGGCGTATAAGCGTCGCTTTTTATGTTGTTGTACAAGCCCACTTCCACATTGCCTACAATGGATTTAAAGAAATCCCAGTTCCACTTGGTTGTCGCGGGCCAGTCCTTTGACAGATCCCTGATCACCAGGGGCTTCATCGGATTGTAATAATTTTCTCTAAAATCCTCCGGGCTAATATTGTCTACCCTATCTACTGCCTGTAAATGCATAGACCTTTGAATTTTCGCAAAAATAATACTAATTCCAGGTTAAGAAAACGTTGTTAAATTGTTAGATGTCACTTAACAATTTTTAACAATCAGGTCATAGGAGAGGAATGTATGCCCAAATTTCATGAATTTTGGTAAATTACCGCATGCTGCTGCATCTCCATCCGGATAACCCCCAGCCCAGAAATATCAAGACCATTGTGGAATGCCTGTTGGATGGCGGTGTGATCATCTATCCGACCGACACCATTTATGGCCTGGGTTGCGATATTTTCCAACACAAGGCTATCGAGCGCATCTGCCAGATCAAGCAGGTGAACCCTGCCAAGGCCCGACTTTCCTTTATCTGCTACGATCTCAGCGACTTAAGTCAATATACAAAGAGCATTTCCACCCCTTTGTACCGGATGTTGCGCAACTATTTGCCGGGGCCTTATACTTTTATCCTGCCGGCCAGCAAACAAGTGCCCAAGATATTAAAAAGCAAGAAAGATACCATCGGGCTCCGGGTGCCGGACAACAAGATAGCCCTGGAACTGATAAAGGAGCTGGGGCATCCTGTCCTCAGTTCGTCCCTGCCGGGGGAGTTTATTGGCGGCCATCGGGCATCGGGAAATTTCGCCCATGACCGCCAAATATCTAATGATAGGCCTTCGGCCGAAGCGCCACAGGCGCTTCCTGTGGAAGAATATACCGACCCGGAGATCATACATGATAAGTTCGAACATTTGGTGGATATCGTGGTGGATGGGGGCATTGGGGGGATCGTTCCTTCCACGGTGGTGGATTGTACGGGCGAGGAGCCGGAGGTCATTAGAAGGGGGCTGGGGGTATGGGAGATGGAGGCGGATTAGGCCTGATCTTCGAAAAGAGTGAGATCTTCGGCTTGTTGCAGGTTGGCCGGATCGATGTTGAAGCTTTTTCGGTGATATTTACAGAGTCCGAACTGCTCGATGGCGGCGCGGTGTTCACGGGTGCCATAGCCTTTATTGCTGTCCCAGCGATAGTGGGGGAATTCTTCGTGCAGCTTGCACATATAATCATCCCGCATGGTCTTGGCCAGGATGCTGGCGGCGGCGATGGATGCATAGGTGGCGTCACCCTGGATGATGCAGCGGTGAGCGGTGCGTCTGTATTTTATGAATCGATTGCCGTCGATGAGGAGGAGCTTGGGGCGTAGTTTCAGCTGGTCGAGCGCCAGGTGCATGGCTTTGAAGGAGGCTTTGAGAATATTGATCTTATCTATCTCTTCATGATCCACCATAGCCACCGCGTAATCCATGGCATTGGCCTGGATGTATATACGCAGTTCCTCCCGATCTTCTGGGGTCACTTGTTTGGAGTCGTTGAGCAAAGGATGATAAAATCCTTCGGGCAGGATGACGGCAGCGGCAAAAACCGGTCCGGCGTAACAGCCTCTGCCAGCCTCATCACATCCTGCTTCTCTTAGGCCTTCCTGATAGAAAGATTTTAGCAACGACGGAAATTTCCTCAAAAATAGGAGGATTGGGAGAAGAACGGCGGACTCATTTATCCACATGCGGCGTATCTTTATTCAAATTGATCTTATGTCGATGATACAATGGATGCAACGGCCCTGGCCCTGGTATGTGGCGGGTCCTTTGATCGGATTGACGGTGCCGCTGCTGCTCGTGATGGGGAACAAGAACTTGGGGGTTTCTTCGAGCCTTCGTCAGCTCTGCGCTGCCTGCTTGCCGGCGAAGGTTCCTTTTTTTCAATATGACTGGAAGAAGGAGGTCTGGCAGCTTTTTTTTGTGGCGGGGATATTGGCTGGGGGCTTTATAGCGGGCGTTTTATTGCAGAATCCCCGGCCGATACAAGTGAACCCGCGACTAATCGAGGAGATGAAGGGGTATGGGGTTGGGGAACCATTCGATGTGCTACCTAACAGCCTTTTTAACTGGAAGATGGTGTTCACCCTGAAGGGGTTTATAATGATGGTGGTGGGGGGCTTCCTGGTAGGTTTTGGCACCCGGTGGGCGGGAGGATGTACTTCGGGCCATTCCATCATGGGGCTTTCCAATCTGCAGTGGCCGTCGCTGGTGGCAACCATTTGCTTTATGGCCGGCGGGTTCTTTATGGCGAATGTGGTGTTACCTGTGATCTTAAAAATTTGATATGATAAAATATTTTCTATCGGGTGTTTTGTTTGGGGTGATCCTGGTAAAGTCCGAGGTGGTGTCCTGGTGGCGGATACAGGAAATGTTCCGGCTGGAGAGCTTCCATATGTATGGGGTTATCGGGTCTGCTGTGGTGACCGGCATATTGTCCATATGGATCATTAAGAAATTCCGGATCAGGACATGGGGAGGTGAGCCCATTGTGCCTAAGACCGTACCCTTTCAAAAGGGCCAGATCTTTGGCGGACTGCTTTTTGGCTTTGGGTGGGCTATCACGGGCGCCTGTCCGGGTCCTCTGTTCGCACTCATCGGCGCGGGATTTGACGTCATCGTCGTCACCTTGTTGAGCGCTGTCGCGGGCACCTATGTTTATGGATTGCTGCGGGAAAAATTACCGCATTGAATCTGCGGGGCAGGAGCGACTGGAAGGAGCTCGTCCGAAGGACAGACATTAATGAATCGCGGGAATTGGGCTATTTTTTGCGGCAGACCAATTCCCGCACATTACCTTTGCGCCGCTATGCAAACCTCTTCTTCCCGTCCTGTGGCGATCTGGGTCATGACAGGCGTCATCATGCTGTTGATACAAGTGATCCTGGGTGGTATCACCCGACTGACCGGCTCGGGTCTTTCCATTACGGAATGGAATGTCGTCACGGGCGCTCTGCCCCCTCTCAATCATGTGCAATGGATGGATGCCTTTGACAAGTACAGGCAAACGCCGCAGTTCAGGCTTATCAATGCCGACTTTACCCTGTCCGACTATAAATTCATCTTTTTCTGGGAGTGGTTTCATCGTCTGTGGGCGCGGCTGGTAGCCGTGGTGTTTGTGGTGGGGCTTGCCTGGCTGTTGTGGAAGAAAAAGATGCGGCAGGATATGATCCGTCCGCTGATCATTCTCTTCCTGCTGGGGGCGCTGCAGGGGGCTGTCGGCTGGATCATGGTGGCCAGCGGATTGACCGGTGACGCCATTTACGTACGTCCTACGCGGCTGGCCTTGCATTTTGTCTTTGCGCTGGGGCTTATCGTCTATGCCTTTTGGTTTGCCCTGATGCTGATGGTGCCGGAGAAGGCGTTGGTGCGTGTGCCCGGAGCCAACCTTAGACGATGGACGATAGGGATACTGGCAGTGGTGTTTTTTCAATTGTTATATGGAGCGCTGATGGCGGGTAATAAGGCGGCTACTGTCGCTCCTACCTGGCCTACTATCAATGGCGAGTGGGTACCAGGCTCGCTTTTTACCCAGAGACCTCTTTTACAGGATCTGGTGGGCAATACTATCACCGTACATTTTATACACAGGGGTATTGCCTATCTGCTGCTGATACTGGTAGCGATATGGACGTTCATATCCGTCCGGATGTCCGGCGTGCCGGAGTCTTTCCGCCGGCTGCGATGGCTGCCCCTCTTCTTTATCGTCGTCCAGATAGTCCTGGGGATCACCAGTCTGCTGACGAGCCCGGGTATTATACCCAATCGGTGGGTGGCCTTCGACTGGCTGGCGCAGCTGCACCAGATAACGGGTCTCGTTTTTTTATTGACTATAGTAGGGATGTTGTACCTTGTGAGAACCGTAAGACATTCTGAACCCGTATGATGCGTACGCTTAAATCTATCTACTATTTCTTTCCTGTCCAACTGTTGCTGCTGCATGTTAGAAAGTTCCAGGTCCTGCTGGTGTTCTGGCTGATATTATTCAGCACGGTGAATGGTGGGTTTATGCGAAGCTATGGTGCGGGCGCTCTTTTTCTTTCACCGGAGTATGTGGGTGAGGTCAGCGCCCTGAGCTGCGCCATCGTAGGGATAGCTATGGGCATCTTTATCATGAGCTGGAATATCACTACCTTTATTCTTTTCAGCAGACATTTCCGGTTTTTAGCTACTACTACCAAGCCTTTTTTAAAATACTGTATCAACAACGCGGGTCTGCCGCTGATCTTCCTTGTATTCTATTTTATAAAAGTGGCGCAGTTCAGCAGCGCAAAGGAGCTGCTGCCCGTGGGGCGGATCCTCTGGCTGACGCTGGGGTTTCTCCTTGGCTTTGCGGGCATCATCGCCATATCCCTGTTCTATTTCTTCCGCGCAGACAAGAGCATTGTCCGCCGGATGACCCCTGTCATCAGCAATCCCAAGCTTTTCAAATCACAGTTCCGGAAGGAGGAGGTAAAGCTCAATGAAACCAGGCTAATGAAGGTGAAGTGGTATATGAACTCACCGCTGACCATCCGGAAGACGAGGGATGTATCACATTATAGCAAGGACTTTATCGAAAACATATTCAACCGGCATCATATCGCCGCGGTGCTGTCCATTTTTGTGGCCTTTATTTTTCTCATCGTCACGGGCTTCTTTATGGACAACCGTTATTTCCAGCTGCCCGCGGCGGCCAGCATCCTTATATTCTTCGCCATCCTCATTTCTTTGTCGGGCGCCTTTACTTATTTCCTGCAGAGCTGGAGCGTACCTTTTTTTGTGATCGTGTACCTGGTGCTGAACCTACTCTACCGGTACAATGTGATCGACCCTACCAATAAGGCCTATGGTCTGAACTATACACAAGAGGAGACTCGTCCATTGTACGACCGGGAGACGCTGATGCAGCTGTGTTCGGATAAAAGGATCGCAGCCGACGAGGCGAATATGCTGACCATACTGGAAAAATGGAAGGCCCGGCAGCATGAAGAGAAGCCGGTGCTGTTCCTGGTCAATACCAGCGGCGGGGGCAATCGCAGCGCCGTCTGGACCATGAGCATCCTGCAACGCCTGGACAGCCTTTGCGGAGGCGAGCTGATGCGGAAGACCTTTCTTATTACCGGGGCCTCGGGTGGAATGCTGGGGGCGGCCTATTTCCGCGAGCTGGCTCGTCTGAAGGAGTCGGGGGATACGAGTATCCATCTGCATAGCCGTCAGTATGTGGATGATATTTCCGGGGACCTGTTGAATACGCTCTTTTCCTCCTTCGTGGCACGAGATCTCGCCTCACCGGCGCAAAAATTCAAAGTAGGCGACTATGAATATATCAAGGACAGGGGCTATGCCTTCGAGCAGCGGCTGAATGTCAATACCAGGGGCGTGCTGAACCGGCAGATGAAGGATATTGCGGTAGACGAGTCGGCGGCCAGGATGCCTATCATGCTGTTCAATCCCGTCGTCACCCGTGACAGCCGGGCGATGATCATCAGTTCGCAGCCGGTGAGCTTTTTAATGAAACCCCGATATGACAGCGCCAGGATCCCCCGTATGGACCCGGATGCCGTGGATTTCGGAGCGTTGTTTGCCAAACAGGAGCCTCGGAACCTGCGATTGTTGACCGCCCTGCGGATGAATGCCACCTTTCCCTATGTGCTGCCCAATGTATGGCTACCTACCTCACCCGTCATCGATGTGATGGATGCGGGGTTCCGGGATAATTTCGGGGAGATGAATGCCATCCGATTCCTCAACGCCTTCAGGGAGTGGCTGAAGGAAAATACCAGCGGCGTGGTGCTCTTACAGATACGGGATCGCAAGACCGGCGGCTGGGAAAATCCGTATGAGTCGGTGAATGTGACCGAGATCATTACCAAGCCCCTGTTGCTGTTACAGGACAACTGGTATAAGATGCAGGAGTACAACCAGGACGATCTGCTGAGCCTGGCGCAGAATGGGATGGGTTTTTCTTTCCATAAGCTGGTCTTTCAGTATGCGCCCAAGTCGGAAGATGCGGGGGCTGCGTTGAACTTTCATCTTACTACACAGGAAAAACAGAGTATTATCAGCTCGCTGGATAATATGGAGAATCACAAAGTGTATGTGCAATTCAGGGAGCTGGTGGGAAGGGCTTCGGCGCCGGTGCGATAGCATCCCCGATGGTATCGATGATGTCTTTTTCTCTTCTATTGATGAATCTATTGCGAAGGAATTTCCACATGCCCGGATGAAGCATGGTCCGCTGTCGCCGGATGAGGCGCCGTTCCTGTTCTTGTATACGGGACAGGCTGGTGGCGAGATGTTCTTCCGAGGCGCCCGATTGAAGGGCGATCAGAAAATTCCGGGAGTCGAGCAAAATGGACGCACGTAAGTCCCTTTCGTCAAAACTGTCCATTATCATGATAGGTCTATTTAATGAGGCCGTATAAGCAAAATATACGCCATGGGTATTTTTTTGAGCTAACTCGCAGATGCAGAACCAATTCAGAATATATACAGATTTTCATGATGCGGTCGATTTTGTCGAAAACTGGGGAAAATTTTTCCGGAAACAGGGTGCTGGGTCAAAGGCTAAAATGACGGAACTCATTAGCTATGAATTCATAAAGGTTTGTTAATGCCGGGGCATGCCTATTGAATGTATTAGGGCAGTCTTTCATAGGATATTGGAAATTTAATAAAAGGCTGGATGTCTATCCGGGCCTTTTTTTGTTTAGACGGCCACAGGCCGTCTGCCCGAAGGGCAATAAGACCGAGTCTGTGTAAAGGCACGGACCGCCAGGTCCGACTCCTCGAGATAGTGAGGTGGATTTGCTACGGAAGCGGCTTAACCCAGGCGATAGGACGGCTTTTGGAGGGTCTGGATCGATTGGTGGCTGATCCGCGTAAAGGGATTGTTTTGCAGAGATTTGGCGATTTGGGGGTCTGTTAAATAACCGTGAAAAGGGTCTGCGAGGGACAAAAACGGGGGCCTGTGGCATAGGAGTGGAACCAGGATGTTAGTATGAAGCACGAGGAGAAAAATATTATTCATTTTACTTTTCGGTTAATGGAGTCCGTGGAACTGGCGTTGAAGGGGGGCATCGAACATTCGGATGGCATCTATCTGATCAAGGATATACGACCTGCGCATAAGGAAGGCGGTTCGCTTTTGCCGCCTGTGAAGTTGAGGAAAGTGGAAGCTGTGTGGGTGCATTCGGATTCATTGAAGCCGTCCAATCTTAGCATGGCTATTGGGAAGGCCCTGGACAGAAGGGAGGAAGATTCCACTAACGGATAGTCGATAATGGGGCGTGTGCAAAGATTCATGAGGGCCTGCATTAAAAATTTCGTTAAATTGTAGGTAATAAAACGATTGCCATATGGATAATGCAGCCCTCTCTAGGATTGGAACCATTTTCTATGCGCTCGTCATAGGCTTTTTCGGCCTCAACCATTTTATGAATGGGACGGGTATGGCGAAAATGGTACCCCGATTTCTCCCGGGTGGAGAATTTTGGGTGTATATCACTGGCGCTTGCATGATTGCGGCGGCCATTGCTTTCCTGATCAACAAATTTACCCGGGTGGCGGGATTGTTGTTGTGCCTTTTCCTATTGCTTATCGTGTTGACGGTGCATCTGCCGGCCGTATTGAATGCTCCTGATGAAGGGGCGAGGAGGCTCCCGATGATAAATCTTATCAAGGACACGGGGTTGGCGGCAGCGGCGTTGTTGGTGGCGTCGAGGGGGAAATAGAATTGGGCGTTAGACTTTAGCGGGGGGCGTTGTCGCCCTGCGGGCGGGACGCTGATGCCGCAGGCATCAGCTGATTCGCAGACCTGCGGTCTGCGCTTTTACACGGACGCTGTTTGATTGCGCTTCGCGCGCGACCGCTGTGCGGTCGCTAAACAAAAATCCTCCCGCCTTTGAACGGGAGGAGGATGTTGCCTTTTACCCAGGATTAAAAATGAAAAATTTAATGGGTGCGCGTCTTATAGAAACAGATCGTTCATTAATTTATTCTCGGGGTTGATCGCGTACTTTGAAAAGTCTGAGATACCCTCGGACAATAAAACGTCCTCATCTATATAAAAATTGCCCGTGCTCTCAAAAGAAGGTTTTTGTAATATGTAGAAGGCCGCATCAGCAACGATTTCAGGTGTCCGGCTCCTTTGAATAAGGAAATCTCCTCCCAGCACATTCTTTACTGCAGCCGTGGCGATAATGGTCTTTGGCCAGAGGGCATTCGCTGCGATACGATATTGTTTCAATTCTTCCGCCAGTCCCAGGATGATCATGCTCATGCCGTATTTGCTCATCGTATAGGCCAGGTGGGGGCCAAACCAGCGAGGGTCCATATTCAGGGGGGGCGACATATTCAATATATGGGGGTTATGCGCCGCTTTGAGATGGGGTATGCAGGCCTGGCTCATCAGGAAGGTACCGCGGACATTGATCTGCTGCATCAGGTCCCAGCGCTTGACCTCTGTGTGCTCTGTATCCGCAATATTGATTGCGCTGGCATTATTTATCAGTATATCGATACCGCCAAAGGTATTGACCGTCTCCTGGACGATATGGCGGATGCTGTCGTCAAATCGTATATCGCCCTGTATTGGCAGCACTTTGCCACCTCCGGCGGCCTGGATCTCTTCTGCGGCGGTAAATATGGTCCCTTCCAGCTTGGGGTTGGGTTCTGCCGTCTTGCCGGCGATGGCGATATTCGCACCTTCTTTGGCCAGCCGGATGGCGATGGCCTTGCCTATGCCTCTGGTGCCACCAGTGATGAGGACCGTCTTGTTGGAGAAGCTTGTCATAACATTATAATTCTTATTACTTTAAGAACTACAAAATAGGCTAATTTATGCGCTATCCCAAATATTCAGGGTCCATACCAATGGGTATATCGTAGATCTACGATAGGATGCGTAAAAACTGAACATTGGAAATGTAGCATTTCTTCTCTTGCAACAAAGGCCTTTCGATTGTATGTTTGTATTGTTAAGTATGATTGATACACGGTTCAGAAAATCCAACTATCCGAAGAAAAGCCAACTGAAAGAATGAATGAAAATCCAACGAAAAACCAAGATCCAAGATTCCTGAAAAAACCAACTATCCAAAAATCCTGAAAATCCGAAAAAAGAATTCAACATCCAGAAAAACCCTGAGTCCTTGATCAATCAGAACTTTTCCGTTTAAAAAATCCAAAATCCGAACAAGATCCAATCCTAAGAACAAGCCATGATTTAAAATTTGTACCTATTGATGGCCGCGAAAATGTTGGTAAGGTATCGTACAAAATTGTTGAAGCGTCCTGGAGAGATCCAGGACGCTTCTTTTTAAACGGGCCATTCTAGTGATTCTTGTTTCCTTTCTGACGGCTATTCCCAACTTATTTACACCGGGCCCTGGGACCCGGGGCCGGACGGGACGCATCAGTGCGCATCGGCCGATATGGGTGTATTCTTCTTGAACTTCTGCAAATAGACTATCGGGATACAGCACAATACAAAGACCCCGATGATGAGATACATACTATCATAGGTGACGAGCATGGTCTGCCTGGTGACGATACCTTCCATGGCCCTGTTGGCCATTTGTTCCGCATCGAAGGAGGACTTGCCCTGCGCGATAAACCCATTCACGATGGCGCCATGACGCTGGACGTAGCTGGGGTTATACGGGTTGAAATTTTCCAATAGCAGGGCGCGTACCTTACCCGACTTGATATGGATCAGGGTGGTGAGGAGGGCTACGCCAAAGGAGCCTCCCAGCTGACGCATCATGTTGTTCAAACCGGCGCCCTGCCCGATCTCCGGTCCTTTCAGGTCCTGGAGGGCCAGGGTGGTCAGGGGTACGAAGAGGATGGCCATGCCAATACCACGGATGACCAGGGGCCAGAAGAAATCAGCGGTGCCTGATTCCAGCGTGGAATTAGATAACATAAAGGTGAATATGAAGAAGAGGAAGAAACCGCCCGTGGCCATGAACTGGCCCGGTACGCCCCTCTTCAACATCATCCCTACGAAAGGCATCAGCATGATGGTGGCCATCCCGCTGGGAAAGAGGATGATGCCTGTCTGCTGTGCATTGAATCCCAATAAGTTTTGACAAAATATAGGGAAAATGAAGACGGAGCCATACAAGGCAAAGCCCAATACGAAGGAAGTGACAATGCCGATGGCAAAGCTCCTGTTCTTCAATATGCGGAAGTTCACCACGGGATGGTCGGTGCTCAGCTCCCTCCAGATGAAGGCAATGCCGGACAGGATGGTGGTAAGGGTTAGTACGGAGATGTAGGGTGTTTGAAACCAGTCTTCGGTCTCGCCTTTTTCCAGTACTACCTGGAGACTCCCGACGCCTGCGGTCAGGAGGGCGATGCCCCACCAGTCGATGGGCTTGCCTTTGGCATAACGGGGGGACTCTCTTACGAACACCGACACGAAGAAGGCGGCAATAGCCCCTACGGGTATATTCACGTAAAATATATAGGGCCATTTGAAGTGCTCGACAATATAGCCTCCGATGGTAGGACCTACGGTGGGACCGACCACGGCGCCCAGTCCAAAGAGGGCGGTGGCCATGCCAAGCTCTTCCCGGGGCCAGGTCTCCATGAGGATGGCCTGTGCGGTTGACAACAGACCGCCGCCGGCAAGACCTTGCAATATGCGGAACAGCACCAGCTCCGTGAGGCTATGCGCCTGTCCGCAAAGGAAGCTGGCGAAGGTGAATACGAGTATTGAGGTAATAAAATAGTTCTTTCTTCCAAACCTGTCGCCCAGCCATCCGGACATGGGCAGGATGATCACGTTGGCCACGGCATAGCCGGTGATGATCCAGCCTGCATCTTCCAATGTAGCGCCCAGGTTGCCCATGATATCGGGCAGGGCTACGTTGACGATCGTGGTATCAATGAGCTCAAGCAGTGATGCCAATATCACGGTGATGGTAATGATCCACTTTCTAAATCCATGTTCAGCCATGACTCACAATTTTTTTATTATTTCGTATGCACTACGACTTTTACGCTCATCCCGGGACGCAGAAGACCGAGGGTGGCGCTGTCACTTTGCAGGGTGATCTTTACCGGCACGCGCTGTACGACCTTTACGAAGTTGCCCGTAGCGTTGTCGGGAGGCAGCAGCGAGAATTTGGCGCCTGTGGCCCCGGAAAAGGACTCGACGGTGCCTTGTATGGGCTTGTCGGAATAAGCATCGGGGACGATATCCACTTTTTCACCTACGCGCAGATGCTCCATCTGCGTCTCTTTGAAGTTGGCGGTGACATAGATGCCTTTTTCATTGACGACGGCAAAGAGCGTCTGTCCGGCCTGTACGAGCTGACCCAGCTGGATATTCCGTTTGGATACGATGCCGCTGGCGGGGGCGGTGATAACGGTATAGGTCAATTGCAGTTTTGCAAAATCTATATCGGCCTGTCGGCTGGCGATGTTGCTGGCGGCGGCGCCTACCTGGCTCCTGTTGGTGCTGACCTTACGGGCCTGCACGGGTACCTGTGTCTGGGCTACGTTGAGGGCGGCTTCGGCAGCATCTTTCTCCGCCTTGGCGTCGTCAAATTGGGCCTTGGTGATCGCGTGGTCGTTGTAGAGGTTCTGGTAGCGATTGAAATCTTCATTCGCCTTCCACACGCGTACTTTGGCGGCCTCTACATTGGCCTGTGCCGTGGCGATGCCTGTCTGTGCCTCGGAGACCTGGGTCTCGGACACATCCACATTCTGACGGGTGGCTGTTAGGGCGGCCTGGGCCTGTTGCAGACGTACCTGGTAGTCACGGTCGTCCAAAATTACGAGCGTGTCGCCCGCGTGGACAAACTGGTTGTCCTGGAAACGTATCTCCTTGACATAGCCGCCAACCCTGGCAACTACCGGGCTGATGTCCGCATCGATCTGCGCGTTGTCCGTCTCTTCATGGCTCTGGTAATAGAAATACTCTTTTGCCGAGAAGATCAGTGCGCCCACCAGCACCAGTGCCAGGATGATGGGGAAGATGAGTTTTTTGCGACCTTTCTTTGGAGTGTTATTTTGTTCCATATACTTGATATAAATGCGTTGTGTTTTTATTAATGATGGGCGTTAACTCGGCCTTAATGTCTTTTCAAGGGTCTCGTTGAATGCTTCGCATTTCGGCCGGCGGACCTGTGGTCCGCCCGGTTTAGAGAGCAATTTTTCCCGTGCTGTGTAACATATCGTACCAGGCGATGGTAGCGTCGGACTTGGCCAGTTCGAGGTTGACACGTGCCTGATAAAGCAGGGTCTGGGCGTCGATGCGGTCGGTCGTGTTGACCAGGTTGTTCCTGAACTTCGACTCGGTGATGCGCTCATTCTCTTCCGCCTGGGTGACGGCGTCCCGGAGAACTTTGATCTTTTCCAACGACACCTTGTAGAGGATATAGTTCTTATTTACGTCCTTGTGTATCTCGTCCAGCTGCTGGTCCTTTGCCGTGGTCAATTCCTGACGCTGGATGGCGGCTTCTTTTTCCTTGTTCTTATTTGTGTATAGCGTGCCGATGTCCCAGCTGGCGCCGATGCCGAGCGTAATGGGCGCTATCAGATTGTTATGCGTAGGGATCACCTGACCCGTGGGGTTGATATAATACAGTCCGCCTGTGGCTGCAACCGTTGGCAGTCTTTTATCCTTTATTTGTTTGACGTTGATGTCGGCGAGTTTTGTCTGATAGGAGATGTCCTGCAGCTCGCGCCGATGGGTCTCGGCTTGTTGGAGCAGGTCCGTAAAGACAGGATTCTCGTTCAATTTGTAGGTGGGGGCCGGAAGGACCAGCTGTGTAGAGTCGGGAAGACCCAGCAGCACGTTCATATTATAATTGGCGATCCGCCGATTGTTCTCGAGCTCGATTTCTGTCAGCTGGAGCTGTGATTGTTGCAGCTGGTAGCGGAGTACGTCGTTCCTGGTGGCTAACCCCTGACCTTCATATTTCGTGATCTCTTCCAGCTTGCCCTGTACGTCCTGCATGTTCTGAGCTACGATGAGCTGGTTTTGGAGGATCTTGTTGTAGTTTATGTAAGATTCGATCACTACCCAGGTGATATCGTCCTTGTCCTTATCGGCATCCAGGCGGCTCATTTGCACCATGAGGTCCGCTGACTGGCGAGCGTATTTGAGCTGGTTGCCAGCGAAGATCGGTTCCGATACGGAAAGGGTGCCCATATAGGCGGGGAAGTCGAAAGGCAGCTTGATCGGGTCTTTTGTCAGACCGGGGATCTGTATCACCCGGGATAACATCAAGGCGTGGAGGTACTGAAAGCTTACTTTGGCGCTCGGCAGGCGTGCATCTTTGGCCTGTTCCACGCGGGTGAGCGCCTCGTCGATCTTGTATTGGCTCCTTTTTAGTTGTTTGCTGTTCTGTATTCCCAGTTGCACGGCCTCGTCCAGCGTGAGCGTTTTGGTCTGCATCTGCGCGGTTGTGGTAAAAGCAGTAAAGACCAGCAGGCCCAGGGCCACTGAGAAAGTCTTGATCGCGTTCATCAGTTTATTTTTTATTTATGTTCTTCAGCATTCCTTATGTCCAGGTGAGCCCTGAGCAATTGTTTCAGGTGGGCTTTTAACCTGGGGGCAAGCATCGAGCGGTAGGTCTCGTCGTTAGTATCGTATCCAAGGGCAAGGATCATGCAACCATAGGGCTTTGCCTGAGTGTAGGAGGAGATGGTACCCATCATGGAACCTACGGTCATCGGGATATCGACCTCCCGGAATAATTTCTTTTGTCGACCGTCCTGGATGATCTTGGTGATCTGTTCCAGGTTGCGGAGTTTGATGGCTATGAGCTTATCCCTGATCTCATCACTGCGCATGGTGATGGATTCGCGGTACATGATGTTGTGGAACTGGAGGTTGTTCAATATCCTGTCTACATAGAAGTCTACCAGCCTGTCGATCTTATCCCAGGGGCTAAGGCTCTCGTCCTTGTTCAGCTCTTCCAAAATACCGTGGGCATAGCCTGCGCGGAATTCTATCAGGGCTTCCAGCAACTTTTCCTTGGAGCCGAAATAATAGGAGATCATGGCCAGATTGACCCCTGCCTTGTGGGCAATGTCTCTTACAGAAGTGCCGTCAAAGCCGTTGGCTCCAAAAAGCTCTTCCGCCACTATAAGGATCTGTTCCCTTTTATCTAACACTGACATTTTTCACGTAATTGATGGAGCAAAGTTAAACAAACGTTTGAATTAAACAAACGTTTAATTGAGTTTTTTGCAAAAAAAGCCGGAGCGGAGGGTGAGGAACCTGGTTCGGAAGGGGCCTAAAAGGCTGATTATAAGTTATTTAATTATATAGAAATGTCCAGCGACCGGGGGAACCACTTTCCATTGTTTGAATACTTCCATAAGCGCCAATGCTTGTCAGAGCATTTGAATGGTGCGCCGGAGGTGATGGTCCTGATATACAGCTTGCTTTGCTCGTTCCATTCTTCAAAGGGAAAAGTAAACCAGGCGGATACCGTTGACTTTTGACCCAGCCTCAGATACAGCTGTGAATTCTGCAGGCGTGAGTCTATCATCGGGATCTTGTCCTGGCCGGGCAATACTTCCTTCGTGTCGGGATCGATAAAATAAAATCGCCACATGAATGACAAAACCAGCGGGCTGGGGTCATTCGGAGGGTAGCTTGCGAATGCATCCAATAATTGCAGACCGTCTTCCACATCTTTGACAGATTTAAGATACCAGGTGTAGGTGCGTCGCCGGCCTGTTGCATACTGCCAGCTGCCAAGTGTGGGAATGCCAAACCTTTTTGCCAGCCGCCACACGGAGGGAAGGCTTTTATAGGTGCGATCCCGCGAGCCATGAAAGGTCAGGACGATATAATCCGCCATTTCGTTGTTGGTAAACATTTGGAGGAAATGCACACATTCTGCATGGATCTTATCGCATGGCTTTTTGCCCAGTGAATGAGCACCTCCGGAATTCAGGGGCAAACCTTCGTATGATATAAAGGCATTCACGCTATCGTAGCCTATTGCAGGTCAAGATGGGGTTTGTTTTGAAGGATGCCTTCCATCTCGTCCAATATTTCCTTGTTCAGCGGGACGTCCAGGGCCTTGAGGTTCTCGAGGAGCTGCTCTTTTTTTGTAGCGCCCAAGATGGCGGTGGTGGTGGTCTCGGGGTTTCGGATGGTCCAGGCAATGGCCAGGGCGGGCAGGGAAACGCCTATCTTTTTTGCGAGGTCTGCGAGCTTCCTTGTCTTTTCGATCCTATCCTCTTGTAACCATCTTTTGACGAGCCATTCATAGCCGGGCATGGAAAACCGCGAGTCCTTTGGTATGCCATTCAGGTACTTGCCCGAAAGAAAGCCGGCGGCCAAGGGGCTCCAGATGGTCGTGCCCAATCCTACGCTGCGGAAGACGGGCAGATAGTCCTGTTCCATCTTGAAACGCTCGAACATATTATACTGTGGCTGCTCCATCACGGGTGCGATGAGGCAATACTGCTGGGCCACTTTGTGCGCCTCCATGATCTCGGCGGCGCTCCACTGGCTGGTGCCCCAGTACAGGGCCTTGCCCTGCTGGATGATATTGTGCATGGTCCATACCACCTCTTCGATGGGAACGTTGGGGTCGGGTCTGTGGCAGAAATAGAGGTCGAGGTAGTCGAGCTGCAGGCGCCCGAGGGCCTCGTTGCAGGCTTCCACGAGGTGTTTGCGGCTCAGGCCTGTCTGGTTGGGTCTTGGTTTTTCCTCTCTGCCGAAATATGCTTTTGACGAAACCACATAGGTGGACCTGTCCCAATTCTTCTTTTTCAGCACGCGTCCCATCATCAGCTCGCTCTCGCCGTTGGCATAGGTCTCTGCATTATCAAAGAAGTTGATGCCCTTGTCATAGGCAATGCCCATGAGCTCGTCGGCGGTATTATCTTCTACCTGTCCGTGAAAAGTTACCCAGCTGCCAAAGGACAGTACGCTGAGCTGTAATCCTGATCTGCCTAATCGACGATATTCCATATCTTTTTTGTTGAATGTACGAAGTTACTTGGAGGGGGCCATGGGCATGGCGTTCTCGGAGGTGAGGACGCTGCCTGTGAGATGTTTGATGGTATACCAGCGGAAATTCTGATCGGCCTCCATACCTGTCCCGAAAAGGATCTTGTCCTTTGTATAGATCTGGACGGAGTCGTCGGTGGTGAATTTCTGCGTGTTCTGATCCCACCAAAGATATTTACAGTGCAGGGTATCACCCTTGAGGATATTCTTTACAACGACGCTGTCCCGGAGAAATACCTTGTTCTGATTTTGCAGGTACTTCCCGTATTTCGCATCCATCTGGCTCTCTATATTGGTGCTGTCGTTATAAAAATCCACGTGGAGGGTGCGGGGAAATTCGGAATAGGGCGTGTCCGCCTTTTGGTAGCGCAGCATATAGGGCGAGGTGAGCTTTCCCTTGACCTTGCCGGCCTCGCTGAGATAGGATTCGATCTGCCGTCCTTCTTCGGGCACCTGCGCTCTGCTGCTGCGGGCACTGGATGGAAGGTCCTTTATCTTATTCTCACAAGAATACAACAGGGTCAGTGCGGCCGCGATGGTGCACAATTTATTGAGTATTGTATTCGCTGATGACATATAGTCCTTTATAGATTAAATACGGGTCTGTAAAATATTGCTTTTTCAGATGGCGGGCAATCAGGGCGGAGTCTCCTCCATTTAAAAGCACGTTAAAGTTCGCATATTTCTCCTCATAAGCCTCGACCATGCCATCGATCTCCTTTGCCATTCCCAAAATAACCCCACTGAGGATATTGGTGCGGGTATCGTATCCGGCCAGGGGGAAATTCCAGTCGGCCTTGACAAGGGGAAGCTTGGCGGTATAGGCATTAAGGGACTTGAACCGCATTTCCATACCGGGGGAAATGCCGCCGCCGATGAATTCTTTGTATTTATTTATATAGTTATATGTGATAGCGGAGCCCAATCCAATGACGAGATTGTTCTTGCCGGGGAAAAGATGGGTTGCTGCTACGACCAGGGCCAGCCTGTCTGCACCGATGGTCTCCGGCTTGCCGACGGGTGTGGTCACTGGAAGGCGGGATGTATGACCGAGCTTATGGAATTTTGTGTGTTGCGCCAGGAGCACTTCCATGGCGGGGTTGTGCTGGATGACGGAAGAAAGAATGGACTTGTCGGGATGATACAGGTCGATCAGCGTCCGGATGGTGTCTTCGTTATCATTTTCCAGCACATGCTCGCCAGTGAATTCACCGTTGATGAACACGGCGCATTTCATACGGGTATTTCCAAAATCAAAGCAAAGGGTGGTCGGCATATATGGGGCCTTTATTCTTCGAAATCGAACGAAGATAGGTTTTTGAAATGGCCATTCAATTTTACCTTTTCCTTGAGGGTTTCCATCTCGGCGATGATGGGTAAGACCCGACCCAGGTGGCGTTTCAGGTATTCCTGCCGCTGTTCTTCCCGCATCAGGCCCAGCAGCTCGTACTCTTCCTGCAGGGAAAGCCCGGCGTGATGGGCGATGTCGTATGCGGCCAGGTCTGTGTCGGGTTTTTTAAAGTCTTTTGTGATATTCAGGAGGCGGTGCAGTTCCCGGATGGCGTTCACGACCTTCTGCATCAGTTCCCGTTTGCCGGGACCTTCTGAATTTTCGGGATAATTGACGATGGCGCCGCTGAATAATTTATCGGGAACGGTCTTTATCATTTCCAGGACCCTGAAAACACGGAGGCCTTCTGTCCGGATGTCCATCTCGCCATTCTCATATACCTTTACGAGCTCGATGATCTTTACCAGCGTGCCCATTTCATTCAGCCTGTTGTCGATGACAGTGGGAATGCCAAAGGGCTTGGCTTCCGTATAGCATTCATTGACCAGCTGTTTATACCTGGGCTCGAAGATATGCAGGTTCACTGTTTCGCCAGGATAGACGACGATGCCCAGGGGAAATACAGGAATAAAATTCGTCATGGTTGTTCGGTCCTTTTTGCTGCCGGGGGCAAATTTACGAATGCTGATCCAATCCATGGAGGCAATAAATTTTGCCAGCCGCCTGTTTGGCTTTTACCATGGCATAGTTGTCTTCGAGGTCGGCCGTCGAATAGTGGGCGGCATGATACAGGTGATAGACGATGGCCCGGTGTTTCATGGATTGCAGTTTTATGCCTTTTGCGAGCAGCCGCCATTCGATGTCCACGTCCTCTCCCACTCCGGCGCTGACATAGTCTTCATCGTATCCATTCACTTCTATCAAATGTTTTTTTAAGATGCCCCAGTTACAGCCCCAGATACCATTGTTCTTGCTGGCTTTACGAAAGAAGGGTAGATAGATGCCATCTTCTTTTCTCTCCGAGCCGTGCTGTACATGACTGTAGAAGGAAAGGAGGTTTTTGTCGCCGGTGGCCAGGAGCTTTTTTGTGAGGCGTTGGCTTACCATTACTCTTCTGCCGAAGAAGGCGCTGTCTTCGTGGGCGGCCCTCGCATATTCCTTTAGCCATCGACTATGCGGGATGCAATCCCCGTCCAGGAAGGTGATGAACTCGCCTTCGGAGGCCCGGATGGCTGCATTGAGGATCCTGTTCTTCCGGAAGCCATCATCCTTTTGAGAGACATGCTTTAGGGGGAAGGGCAGCCGGGCTGCATTTTTTGCGATGTATTCCCGGGTGGCGGGCGCGTCATCGTCTTCGGCAATGATGACCTCAAAGTTACCATAGGTCTGTCGCTTCAAGCCTGCGAGGATGAGATCGAGGAAGGGCAGATTTTTGTAGAAGGCAATGATGACCGAGATCTTCATGGGCGTAAAGATATGCCTTATATTTGTCCGGCATGACAGACAGCGCATCGCTTCTTTTTGGGGAGATACAGAAAGGCAATTACCGGAGTTTAGCCCGGGGCATTTCCTATATAGAGAATGGCGTGACGGACTTTTTCACGGAGCTAAAGGATCGGCCTCCTTTTCCCGGGGCGGTGATTGGCGTGACGGGTCCGCCCGGTGCGGGGAAAAGCACCCTGGTAGACGCGTTGATCGGGCAGTTTGTCAAGGATCGGAAAAAGATCGCCGTGCTTTGTGTGGACCCTTCTTCGTCCTTCCATTCGGGCGCGCTGCTAGGGGACAGGATACGGATGAGCGAATGGTATAATCATCCGGATGTTTTTATCCGCAGTCTGAGCTCACGGGGATCGTTGGGTGGACTGCATCCCGGTATCCTCTCCATCACGGAGCTGTTGAAAGCCGCCGGCTTTGATCATATATTGATAGAGACCGTGGGTGTGGGGCAGAATGAGATAGAGATCGCCGCCCTGGCCGATGTGACCCTGGTCGTGCTGGTGCCCGAGGCGGGGGATGAGATACAGACCATGAAGGCGGGGTTGATGGAGGTCGCGGATGTTTTTGTGGTAAACAAGAGCGATCGACCGGATGCAGACCTTTTTGTGCGGAGTCTTCGGCTGATGTTGTCGCCGGCGATGCATCGACCCGGATGGGAGACCGCTGTGGTCAAGACTGTGGCGTCACAGCGACAGGGATTGGAGGAGCTGATGAAGGAGATCGCGCGACGTTTGGCGCATGGGAAGGAGGGGCGGCGCAATTACCGACTGCTCGCGGAGCGAGCTTATTACCTGATACGGGAGCGGCGGATGAAGGATGTGCATATGTCCGAGCTGGAGGAGGCGATCGTGCGGGACTGTGAGAAGGGCGTCTTCAACCTGTATCAATTCGTGGCAGGGTGGCGGAAATAGTGTACTATTTTCGAACTGTAGTTCTGCACGTAGATCCCTAAAATACTTATTGTCAAAATCTTATGCAACTGGCACGGATTTTCGCCTCTTGATGGCATGTTTAAGACTTATTTCAAGCTCGCCTACAGGAATATCATAAGGGATAAGGCCTATGCCATCATTAATATATCGGGGTTAGCGATCGGTCTGGCATCGAGTATCCTGATACTGCTGTGGGTACAAAATGAGCTGAGCTATGACAGGTTCCATAAAAATGCCGGCCAGATCTATCGCATAGCCTGCAATCTCAGTGATTCTAAAACCGTGGGAGCGCCGGCGGGTATGCCTGGCGGGTTGAAAGCGGAGATACCGGTGGTTAAAAATACCGTTCGCATTCATCCTGTCTACTCTTCCATGCTGTTTGCGAGGGGTGACAAGAAATTTGAGGAAACCCGTGTGTTTTATGCCGACGCGAGCTTTATGGATATATTCTCCTTCCCGCTGGTGAAGGGTGACCGCGCCACCGCATTGAAACAAGCAGATGGTGTGCTGATCACACAGGAGATGGCGACAAAATACTTCGGGAAGGAAGACCCTATCGGCAAGACGATGCGAAGGGACAATCAGAAAGATGTGGTAGTAACGGGTGTTTGGGCCAATATTCCCGCCAACTCGGACCTGCAATTCGACTTCGTCCTTCCGATGGCGTCTATAGCCGGAACAAATAACGATCTGAAAAATGATATATGGACCAACTTCAATTTTTACGACTATATTCAATTAGATAAAAGTTTTGACCCTCTCCATTTACCAGCGCTGGAAAAGCAGATCGACCAGATCTACAAGAAACATGCGCCCGATGTCAAGGTGGTATTCCAATTGCAGCCGTTGACCAGGATACATCTGGCGCCAGAGATGCTGGGAGATATGCCCGGACATGGGAATGCGCAATATGTAAGCATCTTTTTTATTGTCGCTGTTTTGATACTTATAGTGGCCTGTATCAATTTTATGAACCTGGCTACTGCCCGTTCGGCCCGGAGGGCCAAGGAGATCGGCCTGCGTAAAGTGACAGGGGCTGTGAGAGGGCAGCTGATCCTCCAATTCCTTAGCGAGTCGGTATTTATTTCTTTTTTGTCCTTATTGCTGGCGCTCGCCGTGGTCAGCATACTACTGCCCCTGTTCAATGAGCTGGCCAACAGAAAGCTCTTCATCGACCTATCGGATGCAAAGCTTTGGCTGAGCCTGGTGGGCATTGCCGTATTGACCGGGCTGATCTCCGGCAGCTATCCGGCCCTTTATCTTTCCGGGTTCAACCCGGTGAAAGTGCTCAAGGGGAATGTAAAGACGATGGGGGGCAATTTAGTTTTCCGCAATGCATTGGTCGTGATCCAATTCATGGTCTCCATCGTATTGCTGGTAGGTACCGTGGTTATTTATAACCAGCTTAGGTTTATCAGGGAACGGAACCCCGGCTTTGAAAAGGCCAATCTCCTGTATTTGCCCCTAATAGGAGATCTTTCGAATAAACAGCAGGCTTTTCAAAATGAGCTAAAACAAAATCCGCTGACCAGTGATGTTGCCGTTGTTTCGGAGTTGCCTACGGATCTGGGGAGCTGGACACTCGATGTAAGCTGGGATGGTAAAGACCCCCGTTCGCAGCAAGCTTTTCCGGTGATGGAAGTCAATGACGGCTTTGTCCAAACATTCCGGGTAAAGCTATTGGCGGGCCGAAGTTTTTCAACAGCGTATAAGACCGACTCCGGCAGTTTCATGGTCAATGAAAAAATGGCGGGCACCATGGGGTTAACTGCGAGCACGGCGATCGGTAAACCGTTGACGCTTTGGGGTAACAAGGGGACTATTATCGGCGTGGTAAAAGACTTTAATTTTAAACCTATACAGCAAGCCATAGAGCCATTGGTCATGTCTTTTAACAGATGGGGTGGTCATGTAGTAGTGAGAACATTACCCGGCAAGACCAGCGAGACTATACGGGCGCTTGCAAAAATGAGCCAGGAGCTAAACCCCGCCCATCCCTTCAAGTTCGACTTCCTCGATCAGGGCCTATCCGATCTTTATAAGGGGGAGCAGCAGATGGGCAATATCTTTAACCTATTTGCTATCCTGGGGATCTTCATATCCTGTCTGGGTTTATATGGCTTGTCGGCCTTTATGGCGGAACAGCGGACCAAGGAGATCGGCGTGCGTAAGGTATTGGGCGCGTCCGTTCCGAGCCTTGTCTATTTATTATCCTCGGGGATCACCCGGCTGATCCTGATCGCCATCGTGATAGCCATACCGTTGTCATGGTACGCGGTGAACAGCTGGCTGTCCGGATTTGCCTATCATATAACTGTCAGCTGGGTTGTGTTTTTCATAGCATCCCTGGCGGCACTGGGGATTGCGTGGTTGACCGTCAGCTATGAATCTATAAAAGCGGCCGTTGTCAATCCCGTGAAGAGTTTACGAACAGAGTGATCCCGGCTTATATTTTCCGAAATACGAGGCTGATCCTTTTGAAGGTGTTTTTTATCCGGAGGGCCTGGCCAATGTTCGGCTCCTTTAAGATGCCGTCGAAGGGTTCGCCTCTTCTTAGAAAAAACTGCGTGAAGGTGCTGGAGGTCATCCCCCATTTGGAGATGAACATATAATATCCCTTGTTCTTTTTTGTCATCCGGGTGGTGGACTTGTTCCCGAAGTGATATACGCGGCTTTTGCTCACGCCTTTGAACAGCCGTATGCCCATCAGCCAGAGCTTCATCGAGAAGTCGGGGTCGGAATACCAACCCGGAGAGAATTCCACGCTATAGCCGCCGGCGAGGTCCCATACATCCCTGTGTACTACATTGGGCGGCCAGGTAGAGCCCTGCCAGTCGGACATGGGCAACGAGGCGTATTCCTTTAGTAATTTATTCTCCTGGAAGGAGGCTACATCCGTGCCGTACTCGCCTTTGATGCTGCAATTGCTGACCGGATAGTGTTCTATGGGAGTGGCGGACAGGAAGAAGCGATTGTGACCGATGCTTTTTATTTCTCCGTATAAGATCTTATCCCAGTCCGGGCATGCATACATGTCATCATTCATATATACGATGTAGTCGGTAGCTACCAGCTCGCGGGTAAGATTCAGGGCATAACAGATGCCGATGTTCTTTTCGCTGTAGGTGTAGTCGATGTCGGGCTGGGCGTCCACCCACTCTTTGGTACCATCTTTTCCTTCATTGATATGTACGATGACCTGATGGGGCAATGAGGAGTTCTTGCGCAGGCTGTCGATACAAAGCTGCAGATAGGAAAGATTGTTCCAGGTAGGAATGATAATAGAGAATACAGCACTGGCAGCAGAAGGATGTTTTTTCTTTTCCGTACGGGATAATATATCGACCATTGGATAAAATTACCGATTATCCCCGGATGATCCTTGTGATACGCCTTCGGCGGATCGTCCGAAGGACAGACTTTAGCGGTCCGCGCCCTGGCTTTTCCACCAGCGGAACCCGAGGAAACCCAGGATAGCCAGGGGGGTAAAGGCCAGGTAGATGATCCCTTTGTTCAGGGCCTTGGCGGGGCGTTCGCCCATTTGCTGTGCCGTCCGGGTGCATATGGAGCATTGCGCCTGCACGCGGATGGAGCCGGCCGTAAAAAGCAATAATATAAGTATCGCTATCAGCTTGCGCATAACTAAAGTTACAACATATTTGGAACCGCTGGCGGCGGTTTTATGCCTCCGCCTTCATAGCAGTCTGGCGACGCTTGCGCTCATTCTCGTCGAGAATGGTCTTACGCAGCCGTATCTTCTTTGGCGTGACCTCGATGCATTCGTCGTGCTGGATGTATTCCATGCATTCTTCCAGGGTCATCTGCTTTTTCGGGATGATACGAACCGAGTCATCGCTACCGCTGGCGCGCATGTTGGTCAGTTTCTTGCCTTCCGTAGCGTTTACGATGAGATCACCCGGCTTGATATGTTCGGCGATGATCTGTCCGACGTATACGTCTTCGCCCGGATCGACAAAGAATGTACCGCGGTCCTGTAATTTATCGATGGAGTAGGCTGTGGTCTTTTCCTGATTTTTCGAAAGCAGCACGCCATTGTTGCGGCCGGGGATGGGACCTTTCCAGGGTTTGTATTCCAGGAAGCGGTGGGCCATAACCGCCTCGCCAGCGGTGTTTGTCAGCATGCTGCTACGCAGACCGATGAGGCCGCGGGAGGGGATCTCGAACTCGAGGTGCTGCATATCGCCTTTGCTTTCCATGACGAGCATTTCGCCTTTGCGCTGGGTCACCATGTCGATGACCTTGCCGCTGTAGTCTCCGGGTACGTCGACTACCAGGATCTCATAAGGTTCGTGTTTCTTGCCGGCAATCTCCTTTACGAGCACCTGGGGCTGTCCAACCGTCAGTTCAAAACCTTCCCGGCGCATGGTCTCGATGAGGATGCCCAGGTGGAGGATACCGCGGCCGTATACGAGGAAGCTATCCGCGCTGTCGGTGTCTTCTACGCGGAGGGCCAGGTTCTTCTCCGTCTCCTTTATCAGCCTGTCGCGCAGGTGACGGGAGGTGACGAATTTACCGTCCTTGCCGAAGAAAGGAGAGTTGTTGATGCTGAACAGCATGCTCATGGTGGGTTCGTCCACGCTGATGATGGGCAGCGCTTCGGGGTTTTCGGCATCGGCGATGGTGTCACCGATGTTGAAGTCTTCCAGACCAACTACGGCACAGATGTCACCGGCAAAGACCTCGGCGGCCTTTTTCTTGCCCATGCCCATGAACGTATATAATTCTTTTATCTTACTGCGTTTGATCGTTCCGTCGGCCTGCATGAGGGCGACGTTCTGTCCTTCCTTGATGGAGCCTCTTGCTACCTTGCCTACGGCGATACGGCCGAGGAAGGAAGAGTAATCCAGGGATGTGATCTGCATTTGCAGCGCACCTTCGGAGACCTTGGGGGCGGGAACGTATTGCAGGATACCGTCCAGGAGGGGGGTGATGTCTGCGCATTGTTCATTTTTGCTATTGAACCAGCCATTCTTGCCGCTGCCATAGAAGGTGGGGAAGTCCAGCTGTTCTTCCGTTGCGTCGAGGTTGAAGAAAAGTTCGAATACGGCATCATGCACTTCGTCGGGACGGCAGTTGGGTTTGTCTACCTTATTGATGACCACGATGGGTTTCAGGTTCAGATGAAGGGCTTTTTGCAGCACGAAACGGGTCTGTGGCATGGGGCCTTCGAAGGCGTCTACCAGCAGCAGTACGCCGTCGGCCATTTTCAGCACGCGCTCCACCTCGCCACCGAAGTCGGAGTGGCCCGGGGTATCTATCACATTGATCTTAACTCCCTTGTATTCCACCGCAGCGTTCTTGCTGAAGATGGTGATACCTCTCTCCCGTTCCAGATCGTTGTTGTCCATGATCAGCTCCCCTGTCTCCTGGTTGTCCCGGAATACGTGGGTAGCGTGTAAGATCTTGTCTACCAGGGTAGTCTTACCGTGGTCAACGTGTGCGATGATGGCTATATTTCTGATTTGCATAATGTTATCTCCCTTGCCGGACGAGCGTTGCCGCCGGTTTAAAGCCGCAAATGTACGCCAAAACACCCGAACTTCCTAGCTTAAACGAAGGAATGGGGAGAAATAACATAAAAAACATATGTTGGGTGGGGGGTGACACTTATTTCGGTGTGTGCGGGGCTGATCTATGCAGCCAGAAATAAACACATAAAGCCAATATAGATATAAGGGAGATGGCAGAGGCCCAGAGGAACAGGAGTTTCCTCCGCCTGTCCCTTTTTTGCAGTTGGGCTTTTTCCTGCTGGACAGGAAGCCTATGACGTGTACGCCGATCATCCATGGGATGTCTTGTTCATAGAAAGTTAATGTCCGTAAAACGGACCTCCGGGTAAATGTAGTCCGTTTTGAAAAAATGGAGGATATAATATGGGAGCTATTTTATAATTTAAGCGCAAATTCATGCCATGCGTAAAAAATGGTTAAGATGGTTGCTGCTTATACCCGTTGTGCTATATGTTATTTACCTGCTCGGCCCAAGTCCTTCTACCCCTGTTTATAGTTCAGCAATGCCTGTCGTGCCTTCGGATCCGGCCGCCCTGGAGAACTATATCCGGGATGGGGAAGCAAAGCATAAGCTGAAGCCGGACAATGAGGCGCGTATCGTATGGGCCAATGACAGTTCCAAGGCCAAGACCGAATTTGCTATCGTATACCTTCATGGTTTTTCCGCCAGCCAGGGAGAGGGTGATCCTATACACCGGTGGGCTGCCCGCCGCTATGGCTGTAATCTTTATCTGTCACGTATGGCCGAACATGGGATCGACACTGTCGAGGCCATGGTGAATCTCACTGCCGACGAATACTGGGAAAGCGCCAAGCAGGCCCTGGCCATCGGGGAGCAGCTTGGGAAAAAAGTGATCCTTATGGGAACCTCTACCGGCGGGAGCTTTGCGTTGCAGCTGGCGGCGGCCTATCCTGACAAAGTAGCCGCGCTGATCCTTATGTCGCCCAATATCGCCATCAATGATCCCAATGCGTGGATAGCCAATAACCACTGGGGCTTGCAGATCGCCCATATGGTGACGGGCTCGCCGTATATCATCAGCAAGGAAGAATACGGGCCCTTGTATCATCAGTACTGGTATACGAAATACCGCAGTGAAGCCGTCGTGGCGCTGGAGGAATACCTGGAGACCGCCATGGTGCCCAAGACCTTCGAGAAAGTGACGCAGCCTGTGGAGATGCTATATTATTATAAGGACATGATCCACCAGGACAGCACGGTAAAGGTGTCGGCTGCGCTGGAGATGTTCGATCAGCTGGGTACGCATGCGGACCTCAAATACAAGGAGGCTATTCCCGGGGCGGGCACGCATGTGCTTAGTTCGGGGCTCCGTTGTCATGATATCGAGGGCGTGAAGGCGGGTGTGGATCATTTTATGGGCTCTATCCTGCATCTGAAGCCTGTGCCGGGGTCGGTGTCGCCGGAGCTGTTGGCGTTGGGCGTGCATTAATCTTTTCCATTCATTGAAAAGATCGATCTTTGCGCCGGACTTACTTGCGGGAATTGGTCCGAGAAGATAAAATAGCCTAATTCCTGCCAATCGCTAAAGTCTGTCCCTGGGACGAGCCGCCTGTGGCGGCTCCTATAACGAACGAGCGGCATGTCAAGAAAAATCATCTACTTAATAAATCCTATCTCCGGCGTGCGTGGAAAGTCTTCCCTCCGGGAGCTGATCACGCGGCGGACGAAGGAGCAGCATATCGATTTCGAGATACTTCCCACCAACGCGGAGGGCAACTACGAGCATTTAAGAGGGCTCATAGCAGGGCAACAGGTAACGGATATCGTCATCTGCGGAGGCGATGGTACGGTGAATGCGGTGGCGGCCGCCCTGCGAGGCTGTCCCGTACGGGTTGGCATCATTCCCATGGGGTCCGGCAATGGGCTGGCGTTTGCCGCCCGAATACCAAAGGATCCCAATAAGGCGCTGGATATTATCTTTTCGGGGAAGGCGTCGCTTATCGACGGGTTGATGATCAACGACAAATTTTCGTGTATGCTGTGCGGGATCGGCTTCGATGCGGAGGTGGCGCATACATTTGCAAAACAGTCCAAAAGAGGGTTACAAACTTATATCAAGGTCACTTTCCGGCACTTCTTCACGGGCAAATGCTGGCAGTTCGGGGTCGAGCCGGGGCCCGGCGTGGAGCCCTTTGTCACGGAAGCGTTTTTTATCAGCATCGCCAATGCGAACCAGTTCGGCAATAACTTCACCATTGCGCCGAGGGCCCGGCTGGACGATGGGTTGCTGGATATCGTCATCGTAAAAAAGATGAATAAGTTCCGCACGTTGTGGGCGGTGTTGCGGCAGGTGCTGGGGGGATATGCCATCAAGCGCAACCCAGGCAAGCCCAGCATTGGGAAGGTCCTTTATTTCCAGACGCCTGCACTGCGGATCGTCAATAGCGAGCTGGCGCCATTGCATATCGATGGTGATCCTACGAAGACGGCAGCGGTCTTTGATGTTCGCATACTCCCGCGGATACTGGAGCTGATACAGCCGGGGTGAAGGTTCTAAAAACCGGGCCATAACCTAGTTGGCTAACGATCATTTAATCCTGAAATATGAGCTTTGTCTGCATTTTTCAACTTAATAATGGGGCTATAAAAAAATCTGATGACGTAACTTTTGTAGAGTTTATCGAAGAATCATTTGGCAAGTATCATACGGCCCCTATTAAAATAGCTAAAATCATATTTAATGGCAAGCCTGCCTTTATTTATAGCAATAGCCCAAGCTTTCCTTCTTCAAAAAGCGATCTAAAGCCTGGAGATAAATTAGATGCCGAAACAAAGATTGCTTACTTCGCCGCAGAAGGAGAAGATATCCCATACAATCGCCCACATGCAACAATTGGTTTCGAATAGACCTTTAAAGGGTAGTTGGTTGCCAATATTGGCTATGCCATGGAAAAGGAAATTGGTTTAGGAGGGGCATAAAAAAACCCCTTTATTCAAGGGGCTGCACTAGTCAGTTCCATAACCATTAAACCTTATCCTATTGGTATAAACGTACTAATTTTCCCTTATCTCCGCGGACATAATTACATTTATTTAGTCCCTATTTATCCCCTTTTGTCCTCTTTGGTTCATTCTTTTGCTTTTTCCTGCTCCGTAGGGGCGCGGCCAATTTTGTATTGTCATTCTTCGATCTTTTCGGAGGGTAATGTGTCGAGAGAAGACTACTTTTCATAGGGGCCGGCTGGGGGGCTGACCTTCCAGTCTGAACAATTGAATGGTGAGGCTGAGTCGGGAAAAGGCACGCCCTTCTTTAGCCCTTGTTTAAAGACTGTTCATATGGTTTTCGTTTAAGCAGCAGTGCATCTACCAGCATTACCATTCCTACCAGCAGGTTAATTGACATCATTTCGGGATAATTGATATTTACAGGTCCGAATAGATAAGAAAATACGGCATGAAATCCAAGGCATAGATTGAACGTTGCGATAAAAATGTAAAAGAATTGTTGCCTATATACAAAAAACGAGAATCGTAATGCGAGTAATATGCCAGCCAGAATGAGAAAAAGAAAATGACCTATAATTACTAATAAGTAGATCCAGCCAGCTGATAGAAACCAACCGCAAGAGCTTATAAGCGCTGTGGCCAGAATGACTGAAAAAATAAATGTTTTAAATCGTGATTTCATAGAAAAGCAGTTTAATTACAAATACCAAGATTAGAATGAAAAAATGGGGTCGTAATTCGAGTCATTCCTGTAAAATCAAACCCTCTTATATCTTCACCCAGGTCTCCCGGATCGACACCCGAGCCACCAATCCAATACCCAATGGTGTGCGGTAAATAAATATGACCTGATTCCAATGCATCTAATGCGAAATTCGTACAATTAAATGTATTGACCTGATAGTTGTCACTAGCGGCGCCAACGATATATTGCAGCATAGCAAAAAACAAGGTACTGTTAATATTATATTGGGCAGCAATATTGAACGGAGAATTTTCATCATTATTGAGCACACCGGGTACCGGATCTGATAGTGGCCAAACTCCCTTTGATGGATAAAATCCGACATTACGTGTTATCGACCAGCCACCTGGCATATTTTCCGCTAAGATCAAATAAGTATGCCCGGCGGAAGTAGCTCCGCTACCAGAAGAGCCATCATTAAGCTTAACTGTCCAGGGATTACGGCTACCCGGAGTGGGTTGATCGACACATACTGTAACCTGAAAGGTCGCCCCCGGTGTGTTTTGAAAGCATTTAAGATAGTCTTGTATGTCAATAATTATATGTGTAGGTGTTAATATGGTGGGGTATGGAGCTAGATTTTTGGGAATCGTACCAGAGGTGCTGCCACCGCTGCCACTTACCACTCCTCCATAGCTACCTCCCCCGGCACCTCCGGCGCCGTCCGGTGTATACATGGTTGAGCAGCCTTGAAATTCCACCCAATGTTCTCCATTGGCCTCATTACCGACGGCGTAATTATATCCATAAATATATTTACAGACCTGAATAAAACCTTCCGGCCTTACCGATTGAGTTATTTGTTTGGGATTTGTCGCGGCCGCTGCAGTTTGACCAGGGGCATAGCGTTGCACCGTACCATCAGGAGCATAATGATATTTATTCAATGGATTACCCCAGTAATCATCCACCAGGACCATGCCGGTGAACATTTTCTGGTTGGACCTTAAGTACAAGGTATCGGGTAGCGAGGTGACGCGCTCCGCATGCCAGCTGTGGCTTGAATCCTGGTATACCAGCAATCTTTCCTGGTTGTCCAGCCGAAAGCAATTATTTCCGCCCCAGGTGGTCTTTACGAAAACATCCTTTGCAAAATGTACAGGGATCAGGACGGCCGGATGACCGCGGAATAAAGTAACCGAGGCTGATGACCAAAGCAATTCCCGTGACCGACTCGTACGATCATTTCGTGGATTATCGGGCTGATAAACGGGCGACTGCTGCTGAATTGAAGAGACATACGATTTTGCCCTCGATATAAGATCGTGAGCCGCCAGATCACCAGTATTGTCTGCTTTATAGCAATGGGAAAAGAAAAGGGGTAAGAACAGTAGCACGCTAAGCACAGCGGCAGACGATAGAATAGGTCTCATGTTATAAGGTTTAAGTGAATGAAGCAGGCAATTAAAATGCCTATTGAAATAAAATTATTCCGAATTCTATTCATAACAAACAGAATCTTGGGCAAACACACGGAATATGATAAATGTCATTTAATTTAACTTCGGTCTTTTTAAAATAGATGGAAAGCAGGATGGTAATATAGCGGTGGAGCGTGCTTTTAATAAGTGCTTACAATTAGGATTTGTCTGGTGAAATTATTTACTGACCCATACCCTTAGGGTTAACTAAAGAGATGAAACCCATTCCATTCTTAAATTAGGATTGTGTATTAACCTTATCTGTCTTATGGAACAGTTATTATTCTTCCTGAATTCTATTGCATCTTCTGAAGGCTGGCCTCTTTCAAGCGAGTGTCTTTCTTTTTTGCCCGCGATCATAAAAAAAAGGTCAATTAAAAGAGATGAATACCTGTTAAGAGTGGGTGAAGTATGTAAAAATCTATACTTTATACAGAAGGGGTTATTGAAGTGCTACTATATTTTGCACGAGGGCGAAGTGTCGGATTGGTTTTTTGGGGAGGGAGAGACAGTTGTTTCTATAGATAGTTTTTATGATCAGGCGGCTAGCAAGGATTTTATCCAGGCGCTGGAGGATTGTGATCTATTCTATATTACTCATGATGAATATCTTCATTTGAATCGAACATTTATTGAGTTTAATGTGATCGGGAGAGTGCTGACCAATAAATACCTGCGAATATGGCATCGGCAGGCGAGGAATATCCGTATGCTGGATGCCGAAGAAAGATATATCTTTTTGCTCGAGCACCAGCCGGAACTAATCAGAAGAGTGCCCGTTCGGGACCTTGCTTCCTACCTTGACATGAGGCCAGAAACGCTGAGTCGCATGCGCGGGCGCCTCCATTAAGTGATTTTTATCAATTGCATTCTGTAAGAAGACGGCTTAATTTTATGAAGAGTACTAATGCCCTTGCCATCTGCACGATCGCGCCGATGACATAACAGGTATAGGATGTCTTAAACGCATTTAAAGTTAACAGCGCTATTTATGGAAGCCTTTTTGAGAGAATTGCAAATGCAGCTAGAGAGGGATTTGGATGCAATATCCTATGTAGCCACTCCGGTAAAGGGATATGATATAAGAATAGAACTGGTCGAAGCGGCTGTCATTCGAATGAAAGAATATGTGGCGCATCATCCGTTCGTTAACAAGGGGCAGGAAATTGAATACTTCAAGTGCTGGTCATTACCATTTATCAAGTTGCATGCCTATTATGTGACGTTATATAATTTTGAAGTAATCAGGATAACTACTGGCAAGGATGAATTGCTTCAACATATCGAAAGTGAGAAAAGGAGGATCGGGGCTTTTTTTATGGCTCATCAGGAGCTTTACCGGTATTATCGGGCCGGGCGAACTGATGAAGATGAAAAATATTTCACCTTCAGGCTGCCTTCCAGGACCAGCGACTTTCTTATAGCTAACAGTAGTTTTTGCAGCGCCAGCCTGATACTGGGTGAGCTGCTGGCGTATGAGGAATATAGAACCATACTGGAAAATGAAATTGACCGGATAAAAGACTCCGGGCTAGCAGGCAAAAAAATTGAGATCAAGGTGCCGAAATCGGCTGTGGCTGAAGTTATCGTTCCGATATACGAGCTACAATGGATATGGATCGATGGCCGGCCGGCTACACTTAATGAGTTGATTAAAATGGTTGAAAAAGGATTTAATATAGATCTGAAGGACTTTAGTGTCCTGGATAATGCGAACCGGTACCGGAAAAAGTCCACGTACCCCAATTTGGAAAAAATGATACGGGTTTGGAATGACAGGAGGGAGAGATTGGATCCATAGAAATTTAAGTGCTCTTCAGAGAGGTCTTAAATGATGCCATGTGTCGACATTTTCTAATAGTTGTCAGCCCCTCAAAAAATCCAGTATATTGTAAACACCTTAAATCTTTCTTATGACTGCGGTATTATCTCAAAGGGAGACGGACTTGTCTGGATCAAAAGAAAGCACTATTTTAGGCCTGAGCTCAATCAGCATTTCTTCAGTAACTATTTCAAACAATAACAATCATGAATACCTTTTTTGATAGAAGCATGGGCCAGGGAAACTATGGGGACCGTGATGTTTTGTCTGCATTTCGTAAGACACAGGAACAAAGGTCGGAAATTCAACAGGGAATGAGCCCAAAGGAGATCGCTGAAATTTTTTCTGACCGGCTCATGGAGGTTGTTAAGGATCAATTTCAAGAGGCAAGGAAAAAATTCGAAGAAAAAAAAGACTAGCCAAATAATTGAAAAAATCCGATGGTCAGGAAATATCTCCTGGCTTTTTTATTGCCTTATCGTCAGATAGGTAAGCGAACGACGTTTGATCACCCTTCATTTCCCCCGGTAATACTCATCTTGTGAAACTATTTCGTTTAACCTAAAGATTAGGTAAAAGGTTTACACGCCACCGACGTATCATATTTGTCTTGTCAATAAAATTCTTCACCAAATGACAAGACATGTTAAAACATATTTCATCCAGCAGTTTCATTGAAACCATCATTCTGGCTACGGTTGCGTATTACGTGGTTGCAGGGATACTTTTCTATCGCAGCAACATACGGCTGCATTTTACCAAAAAAATGTCAAAAAAGCTTCATTCTCCTTCAATGGCTAAGGATGACACATAGGATAAGGTTTTAAATCGGAAGAGGCTCTATGTAGCAGCCCGGACAAATGGCAGTGGCAGTTATGGTTCACTAAAAAAGGAGGTAACAGTTTGGTTTGACTGCCACCCCATTTCCGGGATCAAATACCAGTAATCATTAAACCATTTTGAACATGAAGAAAAAGACATTTTTGCTTGGCGCGCTGTTGATGGTAATAACCCATTATCTGCTGGCACAGACAGCCGACGGCAACAACGGTATCAGCCAGGCCAACACCCTGATACGGGGATATTTCGATACGGCGACGCAGCTCATGTATGCAGTGGGGGCGATCCTGGGACTCATCGGGGCGGTACGTGTATATCAGCTATGGAATGCCCCGCATGGTGAGGCGTCGAGAGCAGCGGCCGGCTGGTTTGGGTCCATGATATTCCTGGCGGTGGTGGCGACGGTGATACGATCCTTTTTTGGTATTTAATCCTTTACTCATGACAACCTATATCATAAACAGGGGCATTGGGAAGCCTATCGAGTTTCGGGGATTGAAAGCCCAGTATATCCTCTATGCAGGAGCTACTCTTATCGCCGACTTTCTCCTTTTTGTTGCGCTCTATCTCTGTCATATCAACTCCTGGATCTGCGTAGTACTAAGCTTTGGGTCGGGGGCCATGGGGATCAGCCTACTGTACCGGCGCAGCCGGAAATATGGCGAATACGGATGGGCCAGAAAGAGTGCCGGCAAAAATACCCCGAAGGCATTGTGTTGTCGTAGCTATAAACTATTCATCAACTTAAAAACAAACGCATGTCATTCTTATTAGAACAATATTTCCCTATCCTGGAGGTCACGGGTGGCTGTATCGTAGCCAAGAGCGGGGACTATACGGTGGGATTCGAGCTGACAAAGCCGGAGATATTTACCCTGAGCGGGGAAGAACTGGACGCCTCCCACCAGTCGTGGGTACGGGCATTGGCGCTGCTGTCACCCCATACCATCGTCCATCTGCAGGACTGGTTTACCCAGGCCAGCTATCAGGCGGATGCTGAAAAAGGGCGGAAGAGCTGGCTGGCGCAGGCGAGCGAGAATTTTTTTCATGGGCGGCGGTATTTGGAGCATCGATCTTATTTGTTCCTGACGCGGCAAACGGCAACAAAGAAAAAAAGACAGCCTGCTGCCTCGGCGCTGTTACAACGGAACCTGGTACCGGATGAGTGCCTGGACCCAACCATTATCCGGGACTTCCTGGAGCAGGCGGGCAGGTTTGAACGGATGTTGACCACCAGTGGTTTGTTGCAATCCCGGCGACTTACGGAGGCGGAGCTGGCGGGAGATGAAAACCGTATTGGCGTCATCGAACAATATTGCCAGCTGTCGGGGGCCGGGGGGACTTATGGTGAAGGGAGAACTCGGGCGGTACGGGACATCTCTTTCCAGGACGGCATCCACATTGGCGAATATGAAGGGGTCTTGTATTCCCTGGCGGACGCGGCCCATCTACCTATCCAATGCAGCAGCCACCTGCGGTATACCCCCTACTCCACCGAGCGGACAGCTTTTACCATCGGCTTTGCTACCCCGTTGGGGCCTTTACTACCCTATAACCATATTTGCAGCCAATTCATCCGGATAGATGATCCTGCTGTTGCAACGAGCAAACTGGAGCAAAAGCGAAGAAGGCTGAATTCCCTCTCAGCACACTCCCGTGAAAATGGCATTACCCGGCAGGCAGTTGACGACCATCTGAATGAAGCAATGACCCAACACCGTCAAATGGTCAGGACACATTGTAATGTGTTTGCCTGGACTGTCCATCCGGAGGAGATACCTACCATTCGCAAGGATGCTTCCGCCGCCATTGCGCAACTCGGAGCCCATCCGCACCCCGAGACGGTCTGTGGACCTATCGTATGGTACGCGGGTATACCGGGGAATGCGGGCGATCTGCCAATGGACCAATATTTCGAGACATTCGCAGAACAGGCAGCCTGCTTTATTCTTCCAGAGAGTAATTACCGGAGCAGCGAGAGCCCTTTTGGTATCCGGCTGGGTGACAGGGTCACCGGCAGACCTGTCCATACGGATATCAGCGATGAACCTATGCAGAGGGGATGGATAACCAACCGAAACAAGGCGGTGTTGGGAGGGTCGGGCACGGGGAAATCTTTCGTGATGAATCTCTTATCGAGAAGTTACCATGAGCAGGACGCGCATCTGCTGATCGTCGACATGGGTAATAGTTATGCCGGGCTTTGCAAGCAGGTAAAGGGGCACTACTTCACCTACCAGGAGTCCGCCCCTATCCGATTCAATCCCTTCTTGTTACCACCAGGGCAAACGCTGGACCTCGAAAAAAGGGAAAGTATCAAAGCGTTGCTCCTGGCCCTCTGGAAGAAGGAAGACGAGACCTATCTGCGTAGCGAATATGTGGCCCTTTCCAATGCCCT